>Ga0207876_1000001_pt1 | contig 1418891 bp, 1388 predicted proteins | sample MalvirmetaMSP146_FD_184237 | JGI IMG/M metagenome (GOLD analysis project Ga0207876, IMG submission 184237) | Marine viral communities from the Deep Pacific Ocean - MSP-146 (SPAdes) | ecosystem: Environmental > Aquatic > Marine > Oceanic | place: Pacific Ocean | collected 2011-07-10
TAGTACGAGAGGACCGGGGTGAACGTACCTCTGGTGTACCTGTCATCCTGCCAAGGGTGCCGCAGGGTAGCTATGTACGGACGGGATAACCGCTGAAAGCATCTAAGCGGGAAGCCTCCCTTGAGATTAGGTATCTTCGAACCGTCGTAGACCACGACGTTGATAGGCCGGGTGTGGAAGCGCAGTAATGTGTGGAGCTAACCGGTCCTAATAGTTCTGATCATGCTTGAGAATTTGCACCATCAACGACAGTCCTGCTTGCAGGCATCGTTGAGCGGAAAGAATGCTCGAAGCCAGATAGACGCCTCGAATACATCGATTATAACCCGCCGCACGCAAGCTTCATTGCTTCGTGGTCATAGCGCCTGTGACCCACCCGATCCCATCTCGAACTCGGCCGTGAAACCAGGCAGCGCCGATGGTACTAGTGCTCAAGCACTGGAAGAGTAGGTCGCCGCGAGGCATTGCAGCTTGCGGGCAGCGGGGAAAACAAACCCATTCACAAGTCGAAGGGCTGACCCATTACTGGGCGGCCCTTTTGGCGTCTCTGACGCCGACAATCGGTGCCGCGGGATGGAGCAGTCCGGTAGCTCGTCAGGCTCATAACCTGAAGGTCGTTGGTTCAAATCCAACTCCCGCAACCACCGAAACCCCGAAAACATGACCCTTTTACGCCTCGCTGCTTCTAGCGGGGCTTTTGCTGTTTTGGGCCATCGGCATGTCATTCGGCAGGTGCGCTCGCGCAGCCCCCTCGGCGTGACCGAGTACGGGTTGCTCGCTCGATTGGAGCAATAGGGATCCAGATGAGGCAACCCGGTTCGCTGCGCCGGGCCTGTCCAATAGCGTCGACCACCTGCTCTGCCATATTGGAGGGCGAGACCGTTCAACGCCTCCCGCTCCGCGACGGGTTAGTGGGGGCATCTCGAATGACGTGATGCGGGAAGCGCCTTTTCTCGGGCCAAGTTATCCCCGCCCCCACTCACGCCGGATGCATGATGCAGCGCCCCCTCAACGGTCCATGCTTACCCCTCTGTCCGGCCAGAATTGGGAACGAGCGGCGTTGCGCTCGGTTCTCGAAGAGAGCACCGGAAAGGACCGCCGTGACAGACAAGGGGCGCATAAATCACGACCTTCCGGTCGGCATCGACACGAAGGGTGAGCGCGTCGAATTTGATTCGATGGGTGAGGTCCGGGTCCCCGCCGACCGCTATTGGGGCGCGCAGACGGCGCGTTCGCTGGAACATTTTGCCATCGGCGAAGATCGCATGCCGATCGAACTGTGCCGCGCCTATGGGTATCTCAAGAAGGCGGCGGCCATCGTGAACGCGCGCCAGGGCCTGCTGCCGCAGGACAAGTGCGAGGCCATTGCCGCGGCTTGCGATGAGCTGGTCGCCGGCGAACTCGACGATCACTTCCCGCTACGGGTGTGGCAGACCGGCTCGGGCACGCAGACCAACATGAACGTGAACGAGGTGATCGCCAACCGCTCGATACAGCTGCTGGGCGGCGAATTGGGCAGCCAGAAGCCGGTTGCACCCAACGACGACGTCAACAAGAGCCAATCCTCCAACGATACGTTCCCCACCGCCATGCATCTCGCCATGATCGGCGCGCTCGATGCGCAGCTCCTGCCCGAGCTCGAGGAGCTGGCCGAGGTGATCGAGAGGAAGGCCTGCGAGTGGAAGGATGTGACCAAGATCGGTCGCACCCATTTGCAGGATGCTGTGCCGCTATCGGTCGGGCAGGAATGGAGCGCATGGGCCGAGGCGCTCCGCATTGCTGCGTCCGATCTTGCGCACGCGCGCGAAGCCCTGCTCGAGATCGCGCTTGGCGGAACGGCAGTCGGCACCGGGCTCAATGCGCCAGACGGTTTCGCCGAAGACGTTGCCGCCGAGATAGCGCGGCAGACGCGGCTGCCGATCCGCACCGCGCCCAACAAGTTTCACGCGCAGGCGACACTCGACGCGACGGTGCGGTTGTCGGCGGCTCTGCGCGGAGTGTCCGTCGCGCTGATCAAGATCGCCAACGATGTGCGCTGGCTGGCGAGCGGGCCGCGCTGCGGCATTGGCGAACTGAAACTGCCGCAGAACGAACCGGGCTCCTCGATCATGCCGGGGAAGGTCAATCCGACCCAGAGCGAGGCGCTGCTGATGGTCGCGATGCAGGTGATCGGGCACGACACGGCCAACGCGATGGCGGGTAGTTGGGGCAATCTGCAATTGAACGCCATGCGTCCCGTGATCGCCGCAAATGTGCTGCACTCGGTCCGAATCCTCGCCGATGGCTGTGCCAGCTTCCGTACCAATGCCATCGAGGGGACCGAACTCGATCAAGACCGCATCGCAAGCCTGCGAGAGCAGTCGCTGATGCTCGTCACCGCCCTGGTGCCCGAGATCGGCTATATCGATGCCGCGCATATCGCGGAGTCGGCCGACGCGAACGGCACCACATTGCGCGAAGAGGCGATTGCCAGCGGCAAGGTGAGCGCCGAGGAATATGACCGGATCGTAAAGCCGGAAACGATGATCGGCCACGGAGTTGCGGGGGCCTGACCACGATTGGGTCTCAATTCGCAATTGACTTGAGCGGGTGGGCCACGCCAAGCATATTGTGCACCTGCGAAATGACCAGAAAAGAAGAAGGATAGGGGATGGGTATGCGCGAACTCGCTGGACTGAAGGTTGCCGATGAGCTGGCGGAATTCGTCGAGGCGCGCGTGCTCCCGGGGCTGGATATTGCTTCGGATGCGTTCTGGGCAAAGTCGGCGGAGATATTCCACCGCTTCGTGCCCGAGAACCGCAACTTGCTGCAAAAGCGCGAGGCGCTGCAGTCCAAGATCGATGACTGGCATCGCGCGAACCCTGCGCCGATCAATAACGAACAATACCGCTCTTTCCTGACCGAGCTCGGCTATCTGGTGCCCGAGCCGGATGGGTTCGCTGTGAACCCGCAGAATGTCGACCCGGAGCTGGCCCGGATTGCCGGGCCGCAGCTGGTGGTGCCCGTGCTCAATGCCCGCTTTCTTTTGAACGCCGCCAATGCGCGCTGGGGCAGTCTCTACGATGCTCTATACGGCACCGACGCGATCCCTGGTCAGCCCGCAAAAGGCGGCTACGACGAGGAACGCGGCGCGCAGGTGATCGACTGGGGGCGCCAGTTCCTCGACCGTGCCGTGCCGCTCGATGGTCAGATCTGGCGCAATTGGGATGGCAGCGAGCCCAAGCTGAAGGGCGATGCGAAGGTCGTTGGCAGGTCGGGTGAGAACTGGCTGATCCGCCACAACGGGCTGCATATCGAGATCGTGATCGATCCGGATCATCCCGTCGGCAAGACCGATAAGGCGGGCGTCGCGGACATCATCCTCGAATCCGCGCTCTCGACGATCTGCGATTTCGAGGATTCGGTTGCGGCAGTCGATGCCGAGGACAAGGTGCTGGGCTATTCCAACTGGCTCGGCCTGATGCAGGGCGACCTGGCGGAAACCTTCATGAAGGGCGGCGAGGAGATGACCCGCACGCTCAACCCGGATCGCGAGTATGTCGATCTGGAGGGCAAGCCGTTCGCATTGCCCGGGCGCAGCCTGCTGCTCGCGCGCAATGTGGGCCATCTGATGACGACGCCTGCCGTGGTGCTGCCCGATGGCGGCGAGGCGCCCGAGGGCATTCTCGACGCGATCATGACCGCAACCATCGCGTTGCACGATCTGCGGCGGAGCGAAGGCCCGAAGAACAGCCGCGCCGGATCGATCTACCTCGTCAAACCGAAGATGCACGGGCCGGAGGAATGCGCCTTCACCAACGACCTGTTCGACGCGGTGGAGGATATGCTCGGGCTGGCGCGCAACACGATCAAGGTTGGCGTGATGGATGAGGAACGGCGGACCTCGGCCAATCTCGCGGCGTGTATCCACGCGGTGAAAGACCGGATCATGTTCATCAACACCGGCTTCCTCGACCGTACGGGCGACGAAATCCACACTTCGATGCGGTGCGGGGCGATGCTGCGCAAGGGCGCGATGAAAGAGACGCCTTGGATCGCCGCCTACGAGGATCGCAACGTGCAGATCGGGCTTGCCTGCGGGCTTTCGGGCAAGGCGCAGATCGGCAAGGGCATGTGGGCCATGCCCGACCGTATGGCGGACATGCTGAGCGAGAAGATCGGCCATCCGATGTCGGGCGCCAATACGGCATGGGTCCCGTCACCGACCGCCGCGACCCTGCATGCGACGCATTACCATCTGGTCGACGTGTTCCAACGTCAGGGCGAACGCTCGAAGGAAGGGATCGCACCGCTTTCGGACCTGCTGGCGATCCCACTTGCCGATGGCGTGAACTGGCCCGCCGAGGATGTCCGCGCAGAGCTGGAGAACAATGCGCAGGGCATCCTGGGCTATGTGGTCCGCTGGGTTGATCAGGGTGTCGGCTGTTCGAAGGTGCCCAACATCGACGATATCGGCCTGATGGAAGATCGCGCCACGCTGCGCATTTCGAGCCAGCACATTGCCAACTGGCTGGAGCATGGCGTGGTCAGCCCGCAGCAGGTGGACGAGGTTCTGCTTGAGATGGCCAGGAAGGTCGACATGCAGAACGCGGGCGATCCCGCCTATCGGCCGATGGCGGACGATCCGGAGGGCAGCATGGCCTTCCAGGCCGCGCGCGCGCTGATTTTCGAGGGGGCCGAACAGCCGAGTGGCTATACCGAACCGTTGCTGCATGCCTATCGCCAGAAGGTGAAGGCGGGGCGCTGAGGTTCAGGTTCCGGGTTTATTCTCCCCTCCCCTGGGGAGGGGCTGGGGGTGGGGGTTCTGCGCTCATGGCGAGCTCGCTCAAGCATCTTGCGCGGTACCTCCCCACCCAACCTCCCCCTCAAGGGGGAGGAGATAAAGGGTTCACGCCGAACAGCTCGCGCCGCCGAGCACGCAGAAGCGCGCACAGTGCGGATGGTTGAGCTTCACCGCACGGTTCGCCTCGGCGAGCGTCTCGCCCAAGTCGAACCCCTTGTCGTAGGGGATCAACGTACACGCGACGACGCGCGGCGAGGGCTCTCCCTTGCGGTGGACGACCATGCGACTGGTCGCGCACATGATATCGGCGGGTGATTTGCCGAGGATATCCCAGCACGCGGTCGTGATCTCGGCAACGTCCTTGTCCGCGTCCATCTCGGGAAACAGCACGCAGCGCGCCGGGTCTTGCGCGTCGATGCGAAGGCCCTCGCGCTCGAACAGCGCGGCATAGCCCTCACGCGCTTCGACCATCCCTTCGCCGGGCAGCAATCGTCCCGCGACCGCGATCGAGAACCCGTTGTCCGAGAGCCATTTGAGACCGTCGATAGCCGTGTCCCAGCTGTTAGCGCCGCGCTCTCCCTCGTGAACCGCCTTGGTATGATGATCAAGGCTCACACGGATCGTCAGCTTCGCACCGTAAGCCTTTTGCAAGGCGAGCAATTTCTCTTCGTGCCGCCGCATCGGCTTCATCGCGTTCGATAGTACCAACACTTCGAACCCGCGCGACAGGGCATCCTCCAGCATCGCCATGAAATGCGGGTTCATGAAGGGTTCGCCGCCGGTGAAGCCGATCTCGCGCGTATTCCACTCGTCGCGTTCGATCTCGTCGAAATAGCGCGCGGCGTTCTCGGCGGTCAGGTAGACCAGCGCATCGTTGGTCGGGCTGCTCTCGATATAGCAGGTCGCACAGGCGAGGTTGCACAGCGTCCCGGTGCATAGCCACAGCGTCTCCAGCGCGAGCAGCGACACCTCGGCGCGCTGCGACCCGTCGGCGGTGACATCGGGGTCGGTGAACTTGCCCTCGGGCAGCGCTTCGGCCTCGACCGCGAAGGGGGAGGGGCCTTGCGGCGCGTTACGGCTTTTCGAGCGCGACGCCATCAGCGGGTGATCTTGCGCAGCCACGCGCGGCTCTTGGCGTAGCCCTTCGGAACGCTGCCGAACACGGTCCCCTCCCACGCGCTGAAGGCGGCTGCCTTGGTGATCTCGCTGCGGGTGGGATAGGCGACGATCGCGCTGCCGAGCGCGAAGGTGCTCGCCTTGCCGGTGATCAACTGGCTGAACGGCAGCAGCATTTCGCCCGCATTCCTGCCGACGATGCTTGCGCCCAGAACCTTCTTGCCATCCATCACCACCTTCAGGTGGCCCCGCGTATCGTCTTCCGCAATGGCGCGTTCGTTGTGGTCGAAGCCTTCGCGCACCACCGTTACCTTGTCGCCCAGCTTCTCGCGCGCCTGCGCTTCGGTCATTCCGATCTGCGCGACCTCGGGGTCGGTATAGGTGCACCAGGGCAACGCCGACCAGTCGACCTTGGTCGGCAGGCCTAGGGTGATTTCGAGCGCGACATTGCTGCCCTCGTAACCCGAAACGTGGGTGAGGCGGGGGCCATCGCGGCAATCGCCGATGGCGTAGATGTGCTTGAGACTGGTGCGTCGCCGCTCGTCGACGGCGATGCCATTGCGGCCCAGCGCGACGCCGATCTCTTCCAGCCCGTAACCTTCGACGCGCGCCTTTCGCCCGGTGGCGAGCAGCAGGTGTGTACCCGCGATCTCCTGCCCGTCTTCCAGCGAAAGGGTGAAGCTGCCGAGTGCGCCGGGGACGACCTTCGCGGCCTTGCCCCGCACGAACATGACGCCTTCAGCTTCCATCCTGTCTACCACGACCGCGACCGATTCCGGATCGTCGCGGCTCAACAGATTGCCCGGTTCGATCACGGTAACCTCGCTGCCGAGCCGGCGGAAACTCTGCGCCATTTCCATCCCGATCGCGCCGCCACCGACGATGACGAGATGCTGCGGCAACGCCTGTAAATCCCAGATGTTCTCGTTGGTGAGGTACGGGACTGTGTTTAAGCCTTCGATCGGGGGCACCGCAGGCTCCGAACCGGTCGCGATCACGATCCGCGGGGCCGAGAGCGTCGTTTCGCCGGCCTGCACCTTGCGCTTGCCGACGAAGGTCGCATGGCCACGATAGACGTCGCAGCCCATCTCTTCGAACCGTTCGACGCTGTCATGCGGGGCGATCCGTGCGATGGTCTCGTGGATGTGCGCGTGCACACCCGGCCAGTCGACACGCGGTGCGCCCAGCTGCACGCCGAAGCGGGTCTGGATGTTGGCCGTTGCCGCGCGCTTTGCCGCCGTAATCAGCGCCTTCGACGGAACGCAGCCGTTGTTGAGGCATTCGCCGCCCATCTCCGCCCGCTCGATCAGCGCGACTTTCAGGCCGAACAGCGCGCAGCCCCCGGCGGCGGTCAGCCCCCCAGCGCCAGCGCCGATCACGATGACATCGTGCGTAAATCCCATGTTCGCCCCTCAACCCACCTTGCCGACCGACGCGGACGTGTGGTGTGTAGGCATGTACGTAGCCGGAGGTCGACAGGTTTCATGATATTCACGATGCTTTGGCGCAACGTCCGTTGAGCAGTATCCTCGTCACAGGAGCCGCCGGGCTGATTGGCGGAGAGGTTTGCGCGCGGCTGGTTGCGGCGGGGCATCGCGTCACGGCGCTTGTCCATCGCAATCCGGAAGTGCGCGGCAATGATGGCGCGCGCGTGCCCGTCGTCGAGACGGTGGCCTGCGATATCCGGCAGGAGAGGCTTGGGCTCGACGAAGGCACTTTCGCGCGCCTGGCGCGGGAAACCGATCTGATCGTCCATTGCGCCGCGACGACCCGCTTCGACCTGACGGACGAGGGCTACGCGGCGGTCAACACGCGAGGCACCGCGAACGTGCTTGCGCTGGCCGAGGCGGGCGGCGCAGGGCTGCTGCAAGTCAGCACCGCCTATGTCTGCGGGAAACGCGACGGTGAAATCCGCGAGGACGACCCGCTGCCCACCGCCGGCTTCGCTAATGGCTACGAGAAGAGCAAGGCAGCAGCCGAGCGGCTTGTGCGCGCATCGGATGTCGAGTGGGCCATTGCGAGGCCTGCGATCACGCTGGGCGAGTCCGCGACCGGTCGCATCCGCCAGTTCGATGCGATCTACCTTGCCTTCAAGCTGATTGCCGAGGGACGCATCCGGCTGGTCCCGGCAGGAACGAACGCCACGCTAAATTTCGTGCCACTCGATCATGTCGCGGGCGGCATCGTCGCATTGGCGCGAAACTGGGAAAAGGCGAGGGGCGGGACCTATCATCTCGTCTCGTCAGATCCTCTGCCAATGGTCGACTTCGCCAAGGGCATTGGTAGTGTCGAAGGCCTGCACGAGCCGAAACTGGTCGACCCGGTAGCGTTCGACCCTGCCAGCCTTCCCCCGCTGGAACGCCGCCTGCACGGACGCGTCTCTGCGCTCTACGCGAGCTATTTCCAGCGCGATCCGCGTTTCGACGATAGCCACTTTCGCGCGGTGACCGGGCTCGCATCGCATCCGGCGGACAGCGCCTACCTGCGACGGTTGATCGACTTCTGCGTTTCCGAAGGCTTTCTGCCGACCGCGTCGGTCCTCGCGAAGTAGATCATCTGATGTCGGGATAGTCGCGCGCCATGCGATCGCGCAGGCCGAGTGCCCACAGGATACCGACCTTGAAGTAGATCCAATTTGCCTTGATCGGCCCCCACGCGGCAATCCGCCGGTCCGATGTGCGCACGATGCGCGGGACCATGCGGATACGGCCGAGCTGGGCGAATTTCACGCACAGGTCGGCCTCTTCCATCACGATATCGCCGGGCGTGCATCCGCCGATCGCGAGAAAATCCTTCCGGCGGAAGAACATCGCGTGATCGCCGAAAAGCAGCCGCACACCGCGCACGAACAGGTGCGGGCGGGTGATGAGCGGCGCGTACCACGTCTTCACGTAGTTGTGCGCGCTGGTCAGCCAGCGGGTCTTCGCGCCGGTAATCAGCGGTGTGAAGCTGGCGAGCGCGATGCGCTGGTTGGCCAGAGTTTCGCGGATCACCGCGACCATATCGACAGGTGGCAAGCTGTCCGCATGGACCACGCATACGAGCGGGGCGGTCGCAGCTGCGACGCCAGCATTGATCTGTAGCGCGCGCCCACGTTGTGCGGTGATGACGCGCCAGCCAGCCTCTTGCGCCAGCGCGACGCTATCGTCTTCGCTGCCGCCATCGACCATGACGATCTCTTCCGGTGAGGGATCGAGCTTCGCGAAATGCGCGGCGAGTGCGGGGATCGCCGCCGCCTCGTTCAGGACGGGCACGATTATGGCGACGCCCGCGTCGCTCAAGCCAGCAGATCCGGCCATGCGGCGAGGTCTTCGCCCGTGTCGATGTCGGTCAGTTCGGGCAGAATATGCGGAGCGAGACCGAGCGCATCGAGCCGCTGCATGGTTTCGGGAAAGACTTGCGGCGTACTCCACGCCATGTCCGCGAAGAGGTCGCGGCAGGGCTCGCGCAGGGCGAGCAGCCAGTAGCCGCCATCATCCGCCGGGCCGATCACCGCCTCGTGCTCAGCGAGGGCATCGGCTGCCTCACGCAGTAGCGCGGCGGTAAGCCCGGGGCAGTCGCTCCCGATCATCAGGCATGGTGTGGGCACCCGCGCGAGCTTTTCGCCCAGATCGCCACCGCCCTGGTCGCGCACGTCGAGGTCATCGCCCAGCCAGTCGCGGAACCGCACGGGATCGTCCCCGGTGATGCGCAGGTGGAAGGGCAGCCCCGACGCACGTGCCTCGCGAACGGTGAGTTCCAGCAATCTCGCGTAGAGCTTCGCCGCGCCCTCCGCCCCCAGTGCCGGGATCAGCCTCGTCTTGGCCTTGCCCGGTTCGGGCCAGCGGGCGAAGATGGCGATCTCTGGCGTCATGCGATGCGGCATAGCGACAAGCCGGGGGCTTTCCCATAAGATGTGGCCATGGCGCGCATTTCCCCTCTGGCCGTCGCAGGCGTCGCGCTGATCGGCGGGCTCTGGCTCGCAGAGCGGGCGAGGCCCTTGCGCCGCCAGACGCACGACACGACGACACGGCAAGTGCGCAATATCGCGATGGGCGCGGGCACGATGCTGGTCGTCACCGCGATCGAGATGCCGTTGCTCACCCGGCTGGCGAAAAACAACAGGCATGGTCTGGTGCAGGCGATCCGGCTGCCTCGCCCGCTACAAATCGTGCTCGGCGTCGCGGCGATGGATTACGCCTATTACTGGTGGCACATCGCGACGCACAAGGTGCCGTTCCTGTGGCGTTTCCACCGGGTGCATCACATCGACCCGGACATGGACATGACCACCGCGCTGCGTTTCCACGCGGTCGACATGCTGGTTTCGTTGCCGTTTCGCGTCGCGCAGGTCTTGCTAACAGGAGCCGACCCGACGATCCTGACGGCGCACCGCCGGTTCTTTGATGCTTCGGTGCTGTTCCACCATTCGAACCTGCGCCTGCCGGGGCAGTGGGACGAGCGCCTCTCGCTCGTCTTCACCACACCCGGGATGCACGGTGTCCATCATTCCAAGGTGCCGGAGGATATGAGCAGCAACTGGACCAGCGGGCTGAGCCTGTGGGACCGGCTGCATGGCACGCTGCGCCGCAAGCCGCAGGACATTATCGATATCGGGGTGGCAGATCGGGCATCTCTGGCTGACCTGTCGCTCGGCAACAGCTTGACCGCGCCGTTCCGCAGAACGCCGCAGCCCCTGCCGCCGGGCAATATCAGCCTGCGCTAGGCTCGCCGCTCTTGGTCGCATTCTTGGGTGTGCCGCTGAGCACCCGATGCACAATCACCACCGCGACCAGCCCGCCGATCACGTTCGCGGCGAGTTCGGCGGCGTAGATCGCGTCCGAATCCCACATCGGTCGCAGCAGCCAGCCGAAGGGCAGCATCACCAGGAACACGCGCGCGCAGCTTTGCGCCAGCGCCAGGCCTGCCTTGTCGACCGCGTTGAGGATGCCGTTGCCCACGATCAGGAGGCCGAACCCTGCATAGCCCCACGCGGCGATCTCCAGATAGCGGGAGAACTGGCGGACAATGGCCGGATCGTCCGTGAAGAAGCATGCAAACCACTTCGCCGCCGCGACCAGCGCGACTGCGATAACCAGCCCATAGATCACCGAAAACAGTCCCGCACCACGCGCCGCTGCGCGCGATCTTTCCGGCTGGTTCGCACCCCAGTTCTGGCCGACGATAGCGCCGATCGATCCCGACAACGCGAGCAGCGGGACAATGGCGAAACTCTGGAGGCGGCCCGCCGCCCCGAAAGCGGCGACCGCGTCCTGCCCCTCCAGCGCGATCAGCGCAGTGAGCACCGAGAGGCCGATAGGGTTGATCGCGTTCGAGAATGACGCGGGACCCGCCACGCGCATGATCGCCAGGATCGGTTCGCGCGGCTTCTCGCACTGGCGGATTAGCGCCGGATTGAACGGTAGGTGCGTCCTGCCTGCGCAGATGACGGCCAGCACCACGGCAACCGCCCAGCCAATCAGTGTGGCCCACGCGGCACCGGCAATGCCCATCCCCTCGAACCCGAAGGCGCCCGTGATCATGATCGGGTCGAGTACCCAGTTCACGGCGGCGTAGGCGACGTTGATGAAGCTGCTCATCTTCGCCTCGCCCTGACCGCGCAGCACGCCGTTGAACCCCATCAGCAGAAGCAAAAAGGGGAAGGCGAGCGCGAACGGGTCCATATAGTCGCGGATCAGCGGCAGCAGGTTGTCCGGCGCGTTCATCAGCCGGAACAGCGGCTCTTGCAGCAGCCATAGCGCCACGCCCAGCGTCACTCCGACGCCAGCGGCGAACACGACGCCCAGATTGGCGCGCCGCGCCGCCTGATCGTGATCGCCTGCGCCGAGCGAACGCGCGACGACCGAGTTGATGCCGACCATCACACCGACGCCGAGACTGGTCAGCGCGACCGTGATCGGGAAGATGAAGCTGATCGCGGCAAGCGGGTCCGGACCCAGCTGGCCGATGAAGTAGGCGTCGATCAGGCTGATCGACATGATCGCGGCGACACCGATGATCATCGGCACGGTCTGGGTTACGAGGTGGCCCGGAATGCTCCCGCGCGTAAGCTTGGCTTGTTTGCTCATTGCGCGGGTCGGTAGACCGAACGCTGCGCAAGCTAAAGCGCCAAATCGGCACGCTTGTGCGCGCGCCACGCGATGTCCTATCATGCGCGGCAAACAGACACGAAGGAGAGGTCCGATGGCGACGCAGGCGAAGCTCGATTACGAATGTTCGAAGGAAGAATGGCAGGCACGGCTGGACCTTGCCGTGTGCTACCGCATCTTCGACCTGCTTGGCTGGACGGAATCGATCTACAACCACATCTCGGTTGCGGTGCCGGGCGAAGAGGGCGCCTTCCTGATCAACCCCTTCGGCCTGCTGTACGAAGAGGTGACCGCGTCGAACCTCGTCAAGATCGACGTCGAGGGGAATAATATCGGCGGTTCGCCCTACATGGTGAACAAGGCGGGCTTCACCCAGCACGCGCATTTCCACAAGCATCTGGGCGAGCGGGCGAACGCGATCTGCCACGTTCACACCACCGCGACGATGGCAGTGTGCAGCCACAAGGACGGCCTGCTGCCGACCAATTTCTACGCCTGCAATTTCCAGGACCAGGTCGGCTATCACGATTTCGAGGGCGTGACGGTGCGCGCAGAGGAAGGCGACCGGCTCATCGAAAACCTTGGCGACAAGTCGATCCTGTTGCTGCGTAACCACGGCCCCGTGGTGCTGGACAAGACGATCCAGGGCATGTTCCTGAAGATGTGGGCGCTGCAGCGCGCGTGCGAGATCCAGGTTGCGACGCTGAGCATGGGCAATCCCCATCTCGTTCCGCAGGAGGTGGTCGATGTGCATCAGCGCGATCTTTCGGTGATGCAGGGCCAGGGCGGCGCGGGCATCTTCGATTTCGAAGCATGGAAGCGCAAGGCCACCCGGATCGACGACAGCTGGCAGCAGTGAGCGATCAGGCTGCGGCAGAGGCTCGCCATTGCGGAAAGTGCGGCGGACGCAGTGCGGAAGGCTTCGTGCTCGACATGGGATATGGCGAGATGAAGCCTGCACGCTGGCAGGAGGGCACTCCGAAGATCGGCTGGACCGGGAGCGTGAAGATCGACAAGAAGGAACTGAAGCCGCTCCGCGCGTTTCGCTGCGAGCGGTGCCATCTGGTCGAGTTTTATGCGGATTAGGTTGGTAACCCCGTGACGAAGATGACGGTCAACAACCGGCCGGTACAATACCTGCTCGATCCCGACACGCCGCTGCTGTGGGCGCTGCGCGATGCTAGCAACCTCACCGGTACCAAATACGGCTGCGGGAATGGGGACTGCGGCGCGTGCATGGTGCTGGTCGACGGGGTGGCGCTGCGATCCTGTCTCGTCACCATCGCCGAGGCCGAGGGCCGGCTGATCACGACCATCGAAGGTCTGAGCCGCGACCGGTCGCATCCCGTGCAGCAGGCGCTGGTCGCTGAGCAGGCCATACAGTGCGGTTTCTGCACGCCCGGCATTGCCATCGCCGCCGCCGCCCTGCTCGAAGACAATCCCTCACCCTCGCGTGAGGAAATGGATGCTGCCATCCCCAACATCTGCCGCTGCGGGGTCTATCCCCGGCTGGTGCGCGCGATTGCGCGCGCGGGCGAAGCGGCAAGCGGGGCACGGTCGATCGAAGCTGCGCCGCCGCCCGCCATTGCGCCCGAAGAGGCTGCACGCGAAGTGCCCGCGCTCAGACCCACGGGCGCCGAGCCGCAACCTAACTGACACCGTTTTCGAAGGACGAGACGCACCATGAAGGCAACCATCTGGCACAACCCCAAGTGCGGAACATCGCGCAAGACGCTGGCCATGCTTGAGGAACGCGATAGAATCGATCTGACCGTGGTCGAATATCTCAAGAATCCGCCGAGCCGCGACAAGCTCGCGCAGCTTTACAGGGATGCCGGGATCACTCCGGCCGAGGGGCTGCGCAAGCGCGGGACCGATGCCGAGGAACGCGGACTTCCCGAAGCGGACCCCGAAACGATCCTCGATGCGATGGCGGCAGACCCCATCCTTATAGAACGACCGCTAGTGGAAACGGAGAAGGGCGTACGCCTGTGCCGCCCGCAGGAGAAGGTCCTGGAAATCCTCTAGATTTGGCGTCTGACAAGCCCCGTAAAGACCTAGTCGTCGGCGCGCGCCATGAGCGCCTCGTCGCTATCGAGCCGGGTCCAGCCGATCACCATTACCGCGACGCAGAAACCGATGATCGCGGCGAAGCCGATCCAGTCGCTGTGGCCATACAGCCAGACGCCCAGCGCGGGCGCGTAGATGTAGCTCGCGCCATTGACGCTGGCGACCTTGCCCGAGACCTGGCCCTGTTCGGGCCTGCTGACCGAGAGCGACATGCCCGAGGTGAAACCGGGGCGGAACAGGCCGAAGCCCAGCGCGGCGATGGCGAAACCGAGTGCGATGCCGTGAAGATCGCCAGCGGTGCCGAAAATCGCAGCGCCCACTACGCTCAGTGCCATGCCCGCCAGCGTCGAGATACGCGGACCAAGATGCAGTACCGGGATGAGGCCCCATTGCGCGAGCAACGTGGCGACCGCGCCGATCATCAGCACGATACTGACCGGACCGGCACCGGCCATCGGATCGTCGCGAAGGCCCAGCCGGTCGAGCACCAGGAACCCTGCGATGCCGAGCATCATCGCCTGCGCGTGGCCACCCAGCAGGCCGGAAAGCAACCACGGGCGAATGCGCGGGTCGGTCCATTTCAGGACCGGCGCATCCGAAGCCTCCGGTAGGGGTTGGCCGGCGGCGGGGGAAGTATCTCCCACTCCCTCGGCTTCATCGTCGGTCGCGTGGCGGCCCGCGCCGCTACCGCCATAGGGCGCATCGAAGGCCAGCCCGCGCGCAGCGAAGCGCGGCTCGTCGTCTGGCAAGCGTAGCCGCAGGGCGATGATCGCGAGAATGCCGATCATCGCGAAGGAAAAGAACGGGCCGGTCAGTCCGGCCTGCGGGAATATCAGCATCGGGGCAAGCGCGGGGCCGATCACCGTGCCGAGCCCGAAGCTCGACGAGATCAGCGACAGCGCCTGCGTGCGCTCGGCGCGTGGTGTGCGGCTGGCGACATAGGCCTGCACTGCGGGCGGCGCGGCGGAGCCGAGCAGGCCGTAGAGCGAACGGCACAGCGCAAACAGCAGCAAGGTCAGCAGCGGGGTGAGCCAGCCCGCGAGACCGATCCACAAGACCGCGCCGCACAGGCCCATCGATGCCACAAAGCCAGCCAGGCCCAGGGCCATCATCGCCTTGCGACCGCGCCGGTCCGACCGGCTCGCCCAATACGGCGCGAAGATCACCCACAGCAGCGCGGACCAACTGTAGGCGAGGCTAATCCACACGTCGGCAACGCCCAGCGCAGTCCCGATCGACGGCATGACCGATTGCATCGCCGTGTTGCCCGCCGCGGAAACCAGCACCACGGTGAACAGGAGCGCCATGCGGCTGCGCGGTATCCCCGTTTCCACGGCGATCGCCGAGGGTGGCATGTGCGGCGCTGCAGTGCGTTCCGGTTGGGCGGAGCTATCGGTATCGGCGGCCATTGCGGCGCGACGCTAGGCCGCGTGCGCCACGCTGGCAATCACCCGGAGCGGCCTGCGGCTTATTCGAAGGTTTCGCTGACCACTTCGGCATCGGGCCCGGCCAGCTGGCGATGGATCGCCGCAAGCACGCCGAGCATCAGTACCACGTACACGGCGTTGAGCACCGAATTGAACAGTCCACCACCGATCCGCGCGACCTCGCCACCGGCGAGGCCGAAGACGAGGCCCACGATCAGGCCGAGGACCATGCTGACGACGACGACCGCGATGATCAGCAGCGCCAGGAACGCGAAAATGCGCAGCGAATTACCCTTGGTCAGCCGCCACGACCGCATCATCGCGGCAAGCGGATTATAGACCTTCTCGATTGCGATCACCGGCGCCAGGAGCGAAAGCTTGATCGCGATGTAAACGAACGCGACGAAAATCGCGATGCCGAGGATCACGGTCAGCGCGGTCACACCGACCGCCGCCGCCGCGCCGAGGATCAGGCCCGCCACCACGCTAAAGCCGATGTAAAAGATGATGGTCGCGGCGATCGAGGTCAGAAAGCCGATCGCACCAATCGCGATCGCCTGACCCACGGTCGGCCGGTTTCCGGCACGCAGCAGCGCCAGCAGGGCGAGCGTTCCGATGGTCTGTGCAATGGTGAGCAAGGCGACCATCCACCAGATATCGGCGTAGAGTGCCATCACCTGATTGAACGCTGCGGTGGGATCTTGCGGATTGGACTCGATGCCCATCGCCGAGACGTCCGGCATGAACAGAACGAAAGCGAGGTAGGGCAGGAAGAAGAACACGCCCGCCACGACCGCGACCACCGAAAGGTTGGTCTGGATAAGATTGATCGCGTCGGTCCACGCGCGGTTGATATCGAGCTTCATGCCACCCCCAGGAAAATGTGGGCTCTTGATAAGCGACCGGCCTTGCGCCACGCAAACGAAAATGGCCGGAATCGAACAGATTGAATGGCGCGTCGAGGCTGAACGCGTGCCCTATCGCCGGGCGCTGGCAGAGATGGAGGCGCGCAACGAGGCGATAGCTGCCGGTGATGCGCGCGAGATGTTCTGGATGCTGGAGCATCCGCCCGTTTACACTGCCGGCACCAGCGCTGCGGCAAGCGAGCTGCTCGATCCGCGGTTCGAGGTGATCGAGGCGGGGCGGGGTGGCCGCTACACCTACCACGGGCCCGGGCAGCGGGTGACTTACGTGCTCCTCGACCTGCGCGAGCGGGGAAAGGACGTGAGACGCTTCGTCCACGCGCTGGAGGATTGGGTGGCGGCGACACTCGGCCAGTTCGGTGTCGAAAGCTGGACCGTGCCGGAGCGGGTCGGCATCTGGACCAAAGGGCCCGACGGGCGCGAAGCCAAGATCGGCGCGATCGGCGTGCGCGTGCGCCGCTGGGTGACAATGCATGGATTCGCGGTGAACCTGTCGCCCGATCTTTCGCACTTCTCGGGTATCGTCCCGTGCGGAATCGACGAATTCGGCGTCACCAGCCTGGCCGATCTCGGCATCGATCTTGCGCCGGGTGCATGGGATGAGGCATTGCGCGCGAACGCCCCGGCCTTTCTGAGGGCACTCGAACAACAGGACGCCCGATGACCCGCTACGCCCTCGTACTGCCCGCCGTTGCGCTGCTGCTGTCCGCCTGCGGCGACGAGAAGGCACCTGCCGCCGATGCGACCAAGGAGGCAGGGCCGCAGGGGCAGGTCTATGGCGGGACAATCAGCGACGCGATGCTGCCCGTCGGCGAGGTGAAGTCGCAATCGCCTCAGCGCGGCAATGACGAGACCGATGCCGATGGCGATACGAAGGACGAGGACGACGCCGGGTAGCGCCGTCCCGTCTCTTCAGGTTCAGGCGGTTTCCGCCGTTTCCTCTTCCAGCGTCGGGTAATCGATGTACCCTTCCGCCCCGGGCAAATACCAGCTCTGCGGGACGTTGATGTTCTCCGCCAGGTGCGCGCCTTTCGCGATCCGGGTGGGCAGGTCGGGGTTCGAGATGAAGGGGCGACCGAAGCTGATTGCGTCGGCGCGACCGCTCTCGACATCCTTTGCGGCATCTTCCGGCCCGTAGTCGCTGTTGAGCACCAGCGGGCCGGTATAGATACCGCGGATATGCGCGTCCTGCTGCGGCACGTCGGTATTGCCGAAAGTACCGTCCGGGCCCGGCTGGCGCAGTTCGAGGAACGCGATCTTGCGATCCTGCGCGACCTTGGCCGCCGCACCGAAGGTTTCTGCCGGATCTGGATCGTCCGCGCCTTGCGTCTCGCCATTGGGCGACAGGCGAAGGCCAACACGATCCGCTCCCCATACATCGATCAGCGCATCGAGCACCTCGCCCAGCAGGCGCGAGCGGTTTTCGGCCGAGCCACCATATTCGTCTTCGCGCAGGTTGGTGCTGCGGCGCAGGAACTGGTCGATCAGGTAGCCATTCGCGCCGTGCAGCTGCACGCCGTCGAAGCCCGCCTTCTTCGCGTTCTCGCCCGCCTTGCGGTAATCTTCGACCACGCGCTTGATCTCGTCGACCGTGAGTGCGCGCGCCTGTGCGTAGTCCTTGCGCCCCGTCGGGGTATGCGCGTGGCCCGGTGCGGTGGTCGCGCTGGCTGAGACCGGCGGTTCGCCGCCAAGAAAATCGGGGTGCACGATCCGCCCCATGTGCCACATCTGGAGGACGATCCGGCCACCTTCCTGGTGCACGCCATCGGTGATCGGCTTCCAGCCTTCCACCTGCTCTTCGCTCCAGATGCCCGGCGCGTTGGGCCAGCCGAGCCCTTCGACGCTGATCCCCGTGGCTTCGCTGATAATCAGACCCGCGCCCGCCCGCTGGCGGTAGTAGGTTTCCATCATTTCGTTAGGCACGAAGTTCGGCGGGGTCGCGCGTCCGCGGGTAAGCGGGGCCATCAGGATGCGGTTGGGGGCTTCGATCGCACCGAGGCGGAGCGGCTGGAACAGGGCGTCGTACATGGAGGCGGTCTCCTTATTTTTGTTGACCCGGATGAGTTGCGCGGAGTTAGGGGCGCACAATGGCCACCGCAAGCAACCCCGGCGATAGTTCGCCTTTCGCACCGCAAAGCATCTCTCCCGGTGGGCTCCACTGGGCGGCGCTGATCGTGGGGAATATCGCACTGGCTTTGGGCCCGTGGTCGGTCCGGCTGGCCGATAGCGGGCCTGTCGCCGCGGGTTTCTGGCGTTTGACGCTGGCGTTGCCGGTGATCTGGTTGATCGCACGCCGGGCAGGCCAGCCCGTATTCGGGGTGCCCCGGCGGACCGCATGGCTGGTGGCGCTCGGGGCGATCGCATTCGCGATCGATCTCGGCAGCTGGCACATCGGGATCGAGCACACGCGGCTGGGCAATGCGACGCTGTTCGGCAATGCGGGGAGCATCGTCTTGCTGTTCTGGGGGCTGGCGGTGGCTCGCACGTTGCCCGCACGCGCAGAATGGCTGGCGATCGTGCTGGCACTTGGCGGCTCGGCCATTCTGCTGGGGCGCAGCGCGGATATCAGCGCGACCACCCTGGTGGGCGATCTGTTCTGCATCACCGCCGGGCTGTTCTACGCGGTGTACCTGCTGAGCTTGCAGGATGCGCGCCGCGCGCTTGGCAGCTGGGGGCTGCTTGCGCGGGTGTGCATGATCGGGGCGCCAGTGTTGCTGGTTCTCGCGCTGGTGAAGGGAGAGCCGGTGTGGCCGCACGACTGGACCCCGCTGATCGTGCTCGCGCTGCTCAGTCAGGTGATCGGGCAGGGGCTGCTGGTATTCGCGCTACGTGCTTTCCCGCCGATGATCATCGGGCTCGCACTGCTGATGCAGCCTGCAGTCGCGGTCGTGTGCGGCTACTTTGCGTTCGGCGAAGTGCTCGGCCCGCTCGATCTGCTCGGGATGGCGATGGTGGGCGCGGCGCTTGCCGTCGCGCGTGCGCGCGTCGGCTGACGCCTATTCGGGACCATCCGCCACGCGTTTGCAGAACAGCGCGTAATGCGCCTCGACCTGCTCGAGATCGGGGCCGGTCAGACAGGTCTTCGCCTGCCGCATCAGCTGGTGTGCCTCGTCGCGCACGACCTTGTGGCGGACCGGATCGGTAATCGTCGCCGCAGTACTCTCGAGCGCATCGAGCATGACCGTCGCGGCCGGGGGGCTCGTCGCCACCGCAGACCGGATCGTACCGAAACCGCGCCGAACGTAATGGCTGAAGTCGTCGGCCATCGGCAGCAGGGGATGGCGACCGTCCTCGTCCGGCTTGCCGACCGACCAGTTCAGGTCGCGCTTGCCCAGCTCGGCGGTCGCCGCGCCGATCCAGTGCAGCGCAGAAATCGCCGTGAAAGGGTCGTTGATCCCGGGGGAGAGCGCACGCAGCCCGATCTCGACCAGCTCGTCCATCATGAAATGGAGATCCTGCGTCGGAGTGCGCGCATCGCCCAGTGCAAAGCAGTCGCGCACTTCGTCGCTCCATTTTTCATCGGGCCGTTCGGACCAGTATCCGATCGCGACCGACGGATGGACGAAGTCGCCCGTGCGCACCGCAAGCTGCAGTTCCGCGCCACTATCGCGGGCGACCTCCAGCAGCTCCTTCCAGTTGATCACCTGGATATAGCCGGTGCCGTTGGCGAAGATGGGTGTTCCTTCACGCACCTTACCCTCGACCCGCGCCTTCATCGGTTCGTCGAAGTTCTTGCGGATCGCGGACAGCAGGCGACGGCCGATCCCTTCGAGCACCGCGTTGATCCGGATCGAAGATGGCACGTGGTTGAGGAAATAGACCAGCACCGTGACCGACATGGCCATGAACAGGTATGCCACCAGCAGCGACAGCTGGGGGACGAACCCCTTGTATCCGTCTTGCGCGGCCAGCATCCCGGCTTCGTCGGGCATGCGCACCGACAGCAGCACGGTGATCGCGTAGACGAAGGTGCCGATAAAGGTCGCCAGGCTCAGTTGATTGCCACGATCTTCCATGAAATTGGTCAGCAGACGCGGGCCATAATTTCCGCTGGCATAGGCGACGGCTGCGATCGTGATCGAGAACACGGTCGACGCCACGCCGATCATCGAACCGGCGATCACGGTCAGCATGTTGCTCGCCCCCTCGGGCCGGGCGGGCGGCAGCCAGTTGAGCTGGTCGATCCATCCGGTCAGCCCACGCCGGTCGAGTTCGACGGTCAGGATCGCAAGCAGCAGCGTCGCGAACGCGAACAGGCCCGGAAAGAACCAATAACTGGCGTTAATGTCGCTCCACAATTTGCGCAGTCTGGCGATCATTTCCGTGCGTCTCTTTCCTGTTGTGGGGCCCAATTAGGAACTTTGCCCGTGTGTGTCTCGCGGCGAAACGCGGATGCGCAGATTATCCTTACCGGAATTGCACTTGCACCCGCTTCCTGCAATTGAGCGCGGCTGTGGCGGTCCGGTCGCGTTCCGCCTCTGAAAGGACGTACATGGCTGCCCCCGTAACCGATAACACCGTTATCGAACCCTCGATTGCACAGGCGCAGGCCGCGCTTTCCAGCATCGAGAATATCGTCACCCTGACGAGCCAGCAGTACCAGCTGGTATCGTTAATCCTTATGGTTAGTTACGGCGCATTTTTCGCCTTCATCCTGTTCTTCGTGATGAGCGCGCACAATCTCGCGCCCCGTTACCGGCTGGTGCCGATCCTTTCGGCTGTCGTCATGGCGAGTGCCGGGATCAGCCTGCTGCAGGAATTCTCGCTGTGGAAGGAAAGCTACGCCTTCGTCGATGGGGCGTTCCGTCCGCTGGCTGAAAACGAGGTCTTCACCAACGCCTATCGGTACGGCAACTGGACGATCACGGTGCCGATCCTGCTCACGCAGCTGGCGATCGCGATGGGCCTGCGCCAGTCCGATGTGAACCGCAGGGCGCTGCGGATGGCGGTGCCCGGTGTGCTGATGATCTGGGCCGGTCTTTACGGCCAGTTCGGCGCGGTCGGCGATTTCTCGCATCTCAACCTGTGGGGCGTCGTTTCAACGATCTTCTTCCTCTGGCTCATCCTCGAGGTGCGGCAGACGCTGATCGCAGGGATGGTCAACACGCCCGACATCCTGAAGCCTTGGCCCAACAACCTGTGGTGGTTCTTCCTCGCGACCTGGGGGCTCTATCCGATCGCCTACGCATTGCCGCAGCTCGGGCCGAAGGGCGAAATCGTCGTCGCCCAGCAGGCGATCTTCTGCTTCGCGGACATCGCCACCAAGCTGATCTACGGCCTGATCCTGGCGCGCTTCGTGCTGCGCCGGAGCGCTTTCGAAGGCTATATGCCCGCCGCCGACGCCATGGCGTCTCCGCCCGAAAAGCCGAACACCGGCGGGCCGGGGCTGCGGCGCGCACCGTAATTTCGCAAATCGTCTCCCTGACGATGATACGATGAAGGCCGGGGTGGTGGTTCGCCCCGGCCTTTTTCCTTGTCCCGATCCCTCGATGGAGGCGATCAGTCGATCTTGCCCAGATCGCCCTTGCCGATCGTGCCGCTGGCCATTTCCAGCATCCGGTCGAGACTATGCTTTGCCTGCAACCGCAGGCCTTCCTCGATCTCGATCTGCGGGGTGAGGTCGCGCAGCGCGGTGTAGAGCTTTTCCAGCGTGTTGAGCGCCATGTACGGGCAGATGTTGCAGTTGCAGTTGCCGTCCGCACCCGGCGCACCGATGAAGGTCTTGCCCGGCAGCGCCTTTTCCATCTGGTGGATGATGTGCGGCTCGGTCGCGACGATCAGCGTGTCGCCGGGGAAGGTCTCGGCGAACTGCAGGATGCCGCTGGTCGAGCCAACATAGTCGGCGTGGTCGACGATCGCGGCGGGGCACTCGGGGTGCGCCGCGATCGGCGCGCCGGGGTGCTGCGCCTTGAGCTTGAGAAGCTCGGTTTCGCTAAAAGCCTCGTGGACGATGCACACGCCCGGCCACAGCAGCATGTCGCGATTGAACTTGCGGTTGAGATAGCCGCCAAGATGCCGGTCCGGCCCGAAGATGATCGGCTGATCCTCCGGGATCTGGCTGATGATCGTTTCGGCGCTGGAACTGGTAACGATCACGTCCGACAGGGCTTTCACCTCGGTCGAACAGTTGATGTAGGTCAGCGCGATATGATCCGGGTGCGCCTCGCGGAAAGCCTTGAACTTCTCCGGCGGGCAGGAGTCTTCGAGGCTGCAGCCGGCGTCCATGTCGGGCAGGACGACGATCTTCTCGGGGCTCAGGATCTTGGCGGTGTCGGCCATGAACTTGACCCCGCAAAAGGCGATCACGTCCGCATCCGTCTCTGCCGCCATCTGCGAGAGTTGCAGTGAATCGCCCACGAAATCGGCGAGGTCCTGGATCTCCGGCCGCTGGTAATAGTGCGCCAGGATCACCGCATTGCGTTCCTTGCGCAGGCGCTCGATCTCGGAAAGCAGGTCGTCGCCGGTTGGCGGGCGGGTCTGGTCGGTCATTGTGTATCGGCCCCGATCGTTCGTGTTGCGGATCGCATATAGAACGAACGGGGCGTCAAGCGAGTGTGTTCCGCGCAAAACGCGATGCGGGCCCTACATCTCGAACCCGGGCGGAAGGAACGCCTCCATTGGGCGCTCCGCACCCGGCGTGCCCGCGACCACCAACTCGGTGAGAGCGTAGCCGATCGGGCTGTATGCCAGCAGCAACGAGAGGATGAAGACGCTCGCATAAATCCCGGTGCCCCAAAGGTAGGCAGGATGGATGCGTCCATCGCGCCGCCAGTCGGCGAACATGCCGATCACCGGGAAGACGAAGGTAACCGCGATCGTGATGGTCCAGGCATTGGGGATCATCAGCGGCATGGGCAGCAGTCGACCGATGCCCGGCCCGGTCAGGACGGCCATAGCGACCAGCATCAAACGTCGGTGCCAGCCCGTATAGCGTTGCTGCCAAAGCGCCCAGTAGGCGAGGCCGCCGAAGCACAGCAGCATCGCGATGTTGCTGATCAGGAATTCGTTCATCGCGAAGAAGAACGGTCCGCCATTTCGCCGGGCGACGAGGACCATGACCGTGCAGCCCGCCGCGATCATCGCTGGAATCCAGAAATATGCCAGTTTGCCGAGCGAGCGATGCAGCGGCCAGTTCCTGCTCGCAGCGGTCACGTGCTGTGCGAGGTAGAGCGCGAGCCAGCCCATGAAAATGCCTGCATGCACGTGGACTGCGAAAGGAGCGGCGAAGGTCGAACGTCCCATCGCGAGGTTGAGTGAGAAGCCCGCGATGATCACGGTCGCCATGACAAAGGCCATGACCATGAAAAAGCGAGAATTGTTCCGGCGTTCTTGGGCCGGAGGTGCAGCCAGAGTTGCCATAAGGGAATGATCCCGAACAAAAGGTAGCGACCGCCCGCAGAAATACTTCCGCTCATATAAGGAGGTCAATGCCACTCGTCGGGTGGTTCCGGCGGTTGATGGAAGGCCTTGCCATCGCGATCCTGAGAGATCGCCCCTTGCACCAAGCCCTAGTCTGCGGCGGCTCGCCTTGCCCCGAGGGCCTGAGGATGCAACAGCGACCGCCATGACCGACCCCGTATTGCATGAAGCCGCCGACAATCCTTCGAAGCTGCGGCTGGTCGCCAATCGGCCGGTGTTTTTCGGTTCGGCGATCCTGATCGTGGCTTTCGCGCTGTTCGGGGCGCTTTTCTCGGAGACGGCAGGGCAGGTATTCGATCGCTTGCAGGCGTTGATCGTGGCCGATTTCGGCTGGTTCTATATCCTGGCGGTCGCGGGTTTCCTGATCTTCATCGTCTTCCTCACGGTCACCAAATACGGCGACATCAAGCTGGGGCCGGACTGGAGTGAGCCGGAATACAGCCACCTTTCGTGGTTCGCGATGCTGTTCAGCGCAGGGATGGGGATCGGGCTGGTCTTCTTCGGCGTGGCCGAGCCCATGCTGCATTATGCAGAGCCTCCGCGCGGGGACCCGCTCAGCCTCGATTCCGCACGGCAGGCAATGGTGCTCACTTTCTTCCATTGGGGCGTGCACGCCTGGGCGATCTATGCGGTGGTGGGGCTGGCACTGGCCTATTTCGCGTTTCGTCGCGGCCTGCCGCTGACCCCGCGCTCTGCGCTCTATCCGCTGCTTGGGGAGCGTATCCACGGACCGATCGGCCACGCGATCGACATCTTCGCCGTGCTCGGCACGATGTTCGGCGTTGCGACTTCGCTTGGCCTAGGCGTGCTGCAGGTCAACGCCGGCCTCGCCTATATTGCCGGCGTCCCGCAATCGGCTGGAATCCAGATCGCGCTGATCGCGGGCATCACCCTGCTGGCTACGATGTCGGTCTATCTCGGGCTCGACAAGGGTGTGAAGCGTCTGTCGGAATTCAACATCCTGCTCGCGGTGATCCTGCTTGGCTTCGTGCTGGTGACCGGTTCGACGATCTTCCTGCTGCAGGCGTTCGTCCAGAATACCGGTGCCTACCTTGGCCAGGTGGTGGAGCGGACCTTCCGCCTCTACGCGTACGAGCCGAACGACTGGCTGGCCAACTGGACGCTGTTCTACTGGGGCTGGTGGATCGCGTGGTCGCCCTTCGTCGGCATGTTCATTGCGCGCATTTCACGCGGGCGCACGATCCGTCAGTTCGTGCTCGGCGTACTGGTGGTGCCGGTGCTGTTCACCTTCCTGTGGATGACCGCGTTCGGCAACACCGCCATTTCGCTCGACATGGCAGGCGTCGCGCCGCTCGCCCAGGTCGTTCAGGACAATCTGCCCACCGCGCTGTTTGCCACGCTCGCCGAGCTGCCGCTGTCGTCGATCACGTCCGTGCCCGCCACGCTTTTGATCGTCACCTTCTTCGTGACCTCGGCGGATTCGGGTGCGCTGGTGATCGATACGATCACAAATGGCGCGGCAGAGGCGCCGCCGGTGTGGCAGCGGGTATTCTGGGCGATCTGTGCGGGCGCTGTTGCGGCGGTTCTATTGGTCGCTGGCGGGCTGCAAGCCTTGCAGACGGCGGCCATCGCCAGTGCATTGCCGTTTGCGGTCGTAATGATCTTCATCTGTTACGGCCTGCTAAAAGCGCTCGCCATGGAGCAGGCGGGGGGCGTGCCCGATTACGGCGTACTGCCTAGCCAGCCGGTGGACCCGGAGATCAGCTGGAAGAAGCGCCTGTCCACCATCACCGGCTCGTTCCGCAAGGAACAGGTGGCCGAATTCCTCGAACAGAAGGCCTTGCCTGCGCTGGAAGACGTCGCGGCGGAAATGCGCCGCCGCAGCCTCGCCCCCGAACTCACCCGCGATGGCGGCGACGTCCTGCTATCGGTTCCGCACGGCGAACACGGCACCTTCAGCTACGAAGTGCGCGCGCGGTCCTTCCGCCCGCCGAGCTTCGCCTGGGCCGAAGCGCATCGGCCGGGCGACGAGGACAAGCGCCATTTCCGGGCGATGGCGCGCAGTTCGGAGGGCGGCCATCCGCTCGATGTGACGGGCTACACCACCGAACAGCTGATCGGCGACCTGCTGAACCGCTACGAGCATTTCCGCCACGCGCGGCGGCTGGCCTGATCGGCGCCAGATTTTTGCCTTGGACCGATTACGAGGCTTTGGTGGGTGTCTTGCTGGTCGTCGGCTTTGATGCCTCGCCGTCGAAGCTGACATTCACCGTAATGTTGCGATAGCCGGCCGCGGCGAGCGGCACGGCAATGTTTTGCTGTACCGCCGACCGGGCCGAAGTGCTCGCCAACTCCATCAGCGCCGGGCTGCGGGCGCTTTCCAGCGCTTCGCGTTCGGCAATCTGGGTGTTGTTGCGGCTCAGATCATCCTCCGCATCGCGGGTGATCCAGATACCCTCGCGCATGTATTTGGCGCGTGCCTCGTCCAGATTGGGCTTGCTTAGCTGTAGCGCAGGCAGACGGACATCCATCGTCTTCGTCTCCGCATTCCACGAAAGTCGCGAACGATCGACCTTGGACAGGTCGACGGAATAGTCCACCCGCGCCGGGATAACGGCCACCTGGCGGCTTTGCAGCGCGCCGAAGAAGCGGCTGTCCTTGCTTGCCACGACCGGCGCGAACTCGGCGGTGAAAACGACGAGACGGTTCTGCTTCTCGAACGAAACTAGCGTGGTGCCGATGGGGTCGCCCATCCGGTTGGGGCCATAGGTCCGCCAGCCGATCCAAGCGATCGCCGCAATCAGCAGGATCACGAGGAACCATGGCAGGAATTGCGGACGCGGCTTTTTTACAGAGGTCTCGCGCTCGACGGTGGTCTCGGTCTGATCATCGCTCACAGGCATTCGTCTCCACTAAAGGGCGGTCCATCTCTCATCTATACGGTTAACCATGTTGCGCCGTTCCAGATCGATCAGGTGCGCATGGACCGACATCTGCGCGGCTTTCTCCAGTTTCGGGTCCAGTCCCTTATACATGATGGGGATGAACTCAGGCAGACTCAGCGCCGTTTGGTCGAGCGCTTTCAGGATCTGCCGCTCGCGTTGCCGACGGTGCCCAAGCATGGAGCGCACAAGCTGCTGCGGCTTTTCGACCGGGGCGCCGTGCGCGGGATAATAGACGCGGTCCTGCCGCTGGTAGAGCTTGTCGAGGCTGGCGAGATAATCGCCCATGTCGCCATCGGGTGGCACGATTACGCTGGTCGACCATCCCATGACGTGATCGCCGGTGAACAGCGCACCGGTTTCTTCAAGCGCGAAACAAAGGTGGTTCGAGGTGTGTCCGGGGGTAGCAACTGCACGCAGGGTCCAGCCATCGCCGGAGACCGCCTCGCCATCTTCCAGCACCCGCTTCGGCTCGTAGGTCGTATCGAATGCCTCGTCGGCGCGTGGACCGTTATCCGCGATCACCAGCTTTGCGCAGCCCATCACCGGCGCACCCGTTGCCTCGGCGAGCGGAATCGCTGCCGGCGAATGGTCGCGGTGGGTGTGGGTGCACAGGATCGCTGTGATTTTGGCTTCGCCCGCCGCCTCGAGGATTGCGGCAAGATGCTCGGGGTCATTGGGGCCGGGGTCGATCACCGCGCGGTCCTTCCCCGATCCGACCAGATAGGTCTGCGTACCGGTGAAGGTATAGGGCGACGGATTGGGCGCGAGCACGCGCGTCACCAGCGGTTCGGGGTGTTCGGGCGTGCCGGTAGGCCATGGGCGGGGCGGAATTTGGACCATCGCCTTGCATATGGGCACCGCGCTGGCGCATGTCACGCCCACGAGAAAACGAGAGGATTGCCGTGAGCGACCATATTCTTGTCATCGATGCGGGCACCACGTCCACCCGCGCGATGCTGTTCGGGCGCGACGGCGCGGTTGCGGCGAGCGCGCAGGCGGAGCTGACGCAATATTTTCCCCGGCCCGGCTGGGTCGAGCACGATGCACAGGAAATCTGGGAAAGAACCCTCGATTGCATCCGCAAAGTGCTGTCTGAACATAGTGCCCAGAGCGTCGCCGCGATCGGGATCACCAACCAGCGCGAAACCGTGGTCGCGTGGGATCGCGAGACGATGAAGCCGCTCGCCCGCGCGATAGTCTGGCAGGACCGGCGTACCGCCACTGCCTGCCAGGCCTTGCGCGAGGCTGGGCACGAGAAGGAGGTGTTTCGGCGCACCGGATTGCTGCTCGATCCCTACTTCTCCGCCACCAAGATGCGCTGGCTGATCGAGAACGAGGGAGATGTCGCCGCAGCAGCGTCTGCCGGGCGGCTCGCTTTCGGAACTGTCGAGAGCTGGCTGGTGGCCAAGCTTTCGGGAGGGGAGCACATCAGCGACGCAAGCAATGCCAGCCGTACTCTGCTGCTGGGGCTGGACGATCACGGCTTCTCGCACGAGCTGTGCGATCTGTTCGGGGTGCCCGCCGATGCCCTCCCGCGTGTGGTCGATACGCATGGAGAACTTGCCCTCACCAATCCCGCATTGCTGGGCGCGGCTATCCCGATCTGTGGCCTGGTCGGCGACCAGCAGTCGGCGACGATAGGGCAGGGCTGCCTTAGCGAGGGCGAAACCAAGGCGACCTACGGCACGGGTGCTTTCATCCTCGCCAACCATGGCAGCGAAATACCCCGTTCCGATCACCGCCTGCTCTCGACCGTGCTCACGCAGCGCGACGGGAAGCGGACATATGCGATCGAAGGATCGGTGTTCGTCGCGGGCAGCCTGATCCAGTGGCTGCGCGATTCGCTGGGACTGATAAGCGATGCAGCAGAAACCGAAGCGCTCGCCCGGTCGATCGAGGATTCGGGCGAGGTGGTGATCGTGCCCGCGCTCGCCGGGCTGGGCGCGCCGCACTGGCGGGCCGATGCGCGCGGCGTGATCACGGGGCTCAGCTTTGCGAGCGGCAAGGCGCAGATCGTGCGCGCCGCGCTCGAATCGATGGCCTACCAGACCTACGACCTCGCCACGGCTTACGCGAACGATGGTGCGAAGTGGGAATGCCTGCGGATTGACGGCGGAATGAGCGCGAACGACTGGCTGGCGCAGGACATCGCCGACATCCTGAATATCCCGGTCGAACGGCCGCACTTCGTGGAAACCACTGCGCTGGGCGCGGCTGTCGCGGCAGCGACGGGGGTGGGCTGGTTCGGCGATCTCAGGCAGGCTGTGAACGCGATGCGCGGGAAGATCGACCGTTTCGAACCGGCAATGGACTCGAAGGTGCGCGAAGAACGGCTGGCACGCTGGGCAAAGGCACTCGCGGCAGCGTAAAGCGAACGGCGCGGCCGCTCAGCGCTGGGCGAAATGCCTGTCGAGTCGTCGATGGATCGAACCGATCGTGCGCGACGGGGGAACCCTGCTTGCGCGATACTCGCGATCGAGCCTGGCGATCCGCGCGTGCATCCGCTGCGTTTCGGCGACGAGCGACTGGGTCGGCAGATCGAGCAGGTCCATCATCTCCGCCACGGGCGCGCGATCGGGGGGCAGCACCGTGTGGCGCTGCCATTGCAGGTCGGACATCTGCCCGGCGAGGAAGGCGCGGTGGTTCAGAAGCCATGCGAGCACGTGCATGATGCGCGTTGTCGTTTTCAGCCCTTCGCATTCCAGTGCGCGGCGCAACGGCAGTTCGACCGGCATCAACTCGCTTGCGGCGGGTGCGAATGCGGCCCGGACCTCGTCCGCGAGGATATTCGCCTCGCAGTACAATTCCTCGGCTATCAGCGCCGTAATGTCTGTTGCGTCCCTCATACGCGAATCCGCATAAGCCCCTCGCATCAAATGATAAGCGGGTTGGTTATGGTGTCCCGAGAAGGGGCGGCCGCATTTGGGCTGTGAATAGTTTTCGGGGCGGTCGGCGATGCTGCGCGATTACGCGATAATGTCCGGGATCAGCTCGTCCTCGATCGCTGCGATCCTGTCGCGCAGTTGCAGCTTGCGCTTCTTAAGGCGGGCAATCTGCAACTGGTCGGGAGCGTCCATGGCGGACAGCGCGCCGATCGCCGCATCGAGATCGCGATGCTCGATCCGCAACTGTTCCAGCCGTTTGCGCAGTTCCGCTTCGGTCACCTGACACGTTCCCCGTTCACGACGAATGCCACCCGGCTTGCAGCCCGACGCACGTTACGCCGCATTAATCGCAAGGCCTCATAACAGCCCTTCGCAGGAATGCGATTCTATGGTTGTATTGCTGCCGCGGTTGTCGGCAGGCCCGACGTTACCATCGGGCCTCAATCCGGCTTCCGCGAACGCTCGCACCCCCGCGAGCTGCTTCGACGAAGAAGGAGAAGAGGCATATGAACGCTTCGCACATCACCGCCCTCAAAACCAAGCACGCCACGCTCGACGAGGCGATTGCCGAGGAAATGCGCAAGGCTGCGCCGGATGATGCGACGATTCGAAACCTCAAGAAGCAGAAGCTGCGCCTCAAGGAAGAGCTTTCCAGCGGTTGACACGGCCGCCTTCTGCGTCTGCACACGCCAAAGACATTTCCCCTCCGCGCCGCAATAAGCTAGTCCCGCCAGTATGAGTGGGACAGCAGCGGCGCGGCAGATCCTGACCGGGCTTCACGAATTGATGGCCACGCGCCAGTCGGCGCAGGAAAAGCTCGACCGCACGGTGGAGATCGTGGGCGAGGCTCTCGATAGCGAGGTCTGCTCGATTTACCTGCTGCGCAGCGGGATGCTGGAGCTGTCCGCGACTCGCGGGCTGAACCAGTCGGCGGTCCACGTCACCCGCATGGCGGTAGGCGAGGGGCTTACAGGCACGCTCGTATCCAATCGCGCGACGCTCAACCTAGCGCAGGCGAAGGCGCACCCGGATTTCCAGTACCGGCCCGAAACGGGCGAAGAGAAGTTCTCGAGCTTCGCGGGCGTCCCGATCGTCTATCGCGAGCGCGCGGTCGGTGCGCTCAACGTCCAGCATGTCGAACCGCGCCGGTACGAGGATGTCGAGATCGAAGCGCTGCAGACCACCGCGATGGTGCTGAGCGAGCTGATCGTGAATGCCGGGCTGATCGACGAGCGATCGGCGGAGGAAGCCGCACCCGAACGCAGCGGATCGGCACAGCTGACCGGCCTGACGCTGGTGGCAGGCCTGGCGACCGGGGAGGCGGTGTTCCACCAGCCGCGCATCACCATCGACAAGGTCGTGGCCGAAGATACCGAGTTCGAGCGCCAGCGGGTCTATCGCGCGTTCGAACGGATGCGCGAACAGATCGACCAGATGGCCCAGCAGGCCGAATTCGGATCGGGCGGCGAACACGACGAGGTGCTCGCCGCGTACAAGGCCTTTGCCTACGACGAAGGCTGGAGCCGCCGGATCAACGAGGCGATCGATGCCGGTCTGACGGCGGAGGCCGCGATCGAGCGCGTGCAGCAGCGCACGCGGATGCGGATGCGCGAAATCGACGATCCATTGCTGGCGGATCGGATGCACGATCTCGAAGACCTGTCGAACCGCCTGCTGCGGATCGTGTCGGGCCAGATGGGCACCGCAGCGACCTCGGGCCTGAAAGGCGACGCGATCCTGATCGCGCGCAATCTCGGCCCGGCCGAGCTGCTCGAATATGATCGCCGCCGCCTCAAGGGCGTGATCCTTGAGGAAGGATCGCTCACCGCGCATGTGGTGATCGTGGCGCGCGCAATGGGCATCCCGGTGCTTGGGCGTGTTCGCGGACTGCGCGGCGTCGTGGGCGAGGGCGACGACTTGCTGCTAGATGCCGATGGCGGCGTCGCCCATGTGCGCCCGCAGCCTTCCGTGGTCGAGGCATTCGAGGCCCGCTTCGCCAAATCGAAGGAGCGCCGCGCAGCCTACGCCGAGCTGCGCGATGTCGAGCCATTCACCCGCTGCGGCACGCGCATCCAGGTGATGATGAACGCCGGTTTGCGCGACGATCTCACCACGCTGCAGCTGGTCGGGGCCGACGGGATCGGGCTCTTCCGCACCGAATTCCAGTTCCTCGTGTCCGCCACCCTGCCGCAGCGCGAGAAGCAGACGCGGTTCTACAAGGATGTGCTGGAAGCCGCAGGCGACAAGCCGGTGGTGTTCCGGACCGTCGATATCGGCGGCGACAAGGCGGTGCCTTACCTTTCCAACGAAAGCAGTCTCGAAGACGAGAACCCGGCAATGGGCTGGCGCGCGTTGCGGCTGGCGCTGGAGCGCGAAGGGCTGTTCAAGGCGCAGGCACGCGCATTGATTGAGGCATCCGGCGGCAAGACGCTGCGGGTCATGTTCCCGATGGTATCGGAACCGTGGGAATTCGATGCGGCGCGCAAAGTATTCGAACAGCAGCTGGATTTCCTGCGCCAGCATAAGCGGATCATGCTTCCCGAAGCGATCGAATATGGTGCGATGATCGAAGTGCCTTCGCTGGTCGAGGTGCTCGACCAGTTGTTGCCGAAGGTTTCCTTCGTGTCGGTCGGAACCAACGATCTGACCCAGTTCCTGTTCGCAGCAGACCGCGCAAACCCCAAGCTTGCGGCGCGTTACGACTGGCTGAGCCCATCGATCCTGCGCTTCCTCAAGCGAATTGTGGACGCAAGCCGGGGGCACGACGTCACTCTGGGCTTGTGCGGGGAAATGGGCGGCCGCCGGCTGGAAGCGCTCGCGCTTCTGGGATTGGGCTATCGTCGCCTCTCCATCACCCCTGTCTCCGTCGGACCGATCAAGGAGTTGATCCGGCAGATCGACCTTGCTGAGGTCGGGGCCTTCATGAATGGCCTCGTCGCCCAGCCGCCTGCCGATACGCGGGCCGCGATCGCTGCGTGGGCGGAGGAGCGCGGCATCGACGTCGAATAGCAGCCATCCGGCAGTTGCGATAAACGGTCGAAAAAAAGCTCGGAATCCCGCACCTCGGGCGTTGGCTTCGCGCACCAAGGCCGCTAGACCGGCCTGACTTGCAGCGGGGGCCGTAGGGATGAATGATGGCGGACGACGAAGCCGGCTTTGAAATTGATAACTCCGAACCGACCGCCCCGGGCGAACGGCTGCGTGCTGCGCGTGAGGCAAAGGGCCTGAGCATAGACGACGTCTGCGCGGCCACCCGGATTCCCAAGCGACATCTGGAAACGATCGAGGATGGCGACTTTGCCGTCCTTCCCGGCCGCACCTATGCGATCGGCTTCTCGCGCAGCTACGCCAAGGCGGTCGGCCTGAATGACGAGGAAATCGTCAACGAGGTCCGCGAACAGCTGGGCATCGAAGATCCGGCGGAGCGACTGCGCGACGGGACGATGCAGACCGAAGATCCCACCCGCTTGCCCTCGCGCGGGCTGGTGTTCGGATCGATCATTGCCGCGGTGGTGCTGCTCGCCGGCCTGTTCGCCTTTTCGCGGACCTTCTTCGATGCCGGCGCGGAGCCTGCATCGCTGCTCGCCGAACAGGACCAGCGTGACCTTGCACAGGAACAGGCGGCTGCAGTCGCCACCGAAAGCGCCAGCGCCCAACCCGCTGCGAGCGGGCCGGTGGTATTCACCTCGACTGAAGATGGCATGTGGGTGCGATTCTACGACGGCGATGAATCGAACGTGATCATGGAAAAGCTCATGTCGAAGGGTGAAACCTACACGATTCCCGATACCGCACGCGACCCCAAGGTCCGCACCGGGCGCCCCGACGCCTTTGCAATCACCGTCGGCGGAAAAAGCGTGCCGCCGCTGGCCAAGGAAGACCAGGTCATGAGCGATGTCGAAGTGAGCGCCGAGGCGCTGCTGGCGCGTGACGGCACGAGTGCTGCGGATGCCGAGGGCGCGACCGAATAGGGTATTGGTTCAGGCCCGGTTCGTTCGCCGGACGCATGATCGCAGAATAGACGAGACTACGAGGGAGACCATGAAGTTGCTTAATTCCCCCGCGAAACCCCGTGCGGTCCTGGCCTTTGCCATCGGCGGCCTGTTGCTGACGTCGGGTGCTCCCGCGTTTGCGCAGGACAACAGCGAAGCGCGCATCCGCAAGCTGGAGGCGGAAGTCAGCGCGCTGCAGCGGCGCGTCTTCCCGGGTGCCGACGGGCGCTATTTCGAACCCGATATCGCCGCGCCTGCGAATGGCTCGCCCAGTAGTTCGACCCAGACGACGGCGGTGACCGACATTCTGGCCCGTCTCGACGCACTCGAGTCGGCGATCCAGATGCTTACCGGGCAGGTCGAACAGGCCAACAACACCCAGCGCGGGTTCGAGCAGCGTCTTGCGGTGCTGGAGAAGGCCAGCGCTACGCGCGCCGCCGCCACTACCGCACCGGCCACCAGCGTTCCCGCCGTGGCGAGTGGCACCAGCCAGCCGCGTCCTGCGACCCCGACGCCGACTGCGACACCTCAGCCGAGCGCCGAACGCCTCGCTGCGGTTCGCGCCATTACCAAACCGCAGACCGACGACGCGGGCGATGACGATTACTCCTACGGTTTCCGTCTGTGGGAGGCCAAATTCTATCCCGAAGCGCAGCAGGCCCTGGCGGCTTTCGTCGAGAAATATCCCGACCACTGGCGCGCGACCTATGCTCGCAACCTGCTGGGCCGTGCATATCTCGACAATGGCCAGCCGCGCGAAGCCGCGCCGTGGTTCCTCCAGAACTATCAGGCGGACAACAAGGCGGCGCGCGCCCCCGACAGCCTGCTGTATCTCGCGGAATCGATGATCGAGCTGGGTGACAAGGATCGCGCCTGCATCGCGCTCGCCGAATTCAGCGAAACCTATCCGGCAATCGCTTCGGGCCGCCTGAGCGACCAGTACGAGAGCAATCGCCGCGAGGTGCAGTGCTCCAACTGATCGCATGATCGACGAGGCGCTGATCGCGCGCTTTCGCGCCGATTGCGCGATAGACCGGGATTACGGGCCGCCGATCGGTATCGCCGTTTCCGGCGGCCCGGACAGTCTGGCGCTGTTGCTGCTGGCGCATGCCGCGCTACCGGGGCAGGTTTACGCGGCGACCGTCGATCATGGCCTGCGGGCGGAAAGTGCCGCAGAGGCTGCCTTCGTCGCTCAGGTTTGCCGGGATATGGACGTGCCGCACGCCACCCTTCCGGTGCGCGTCGAACCGGGGAATACTCAGGCGCAGGCACGCGCGGCCCGGTACGAGGCGCTGGGCAGCCACTTCGCCAACCGCAACGTCCTGACTTTCGCGACCGCGCACCACGCGGACGACCAGGCCGAAACCCTGTTGATGCGGCTCAACCGGGGCAGCGGTCTGGTGGGGCTGGCGGGTGTTCGTCCGTGGTCGATCTTCTTTCCGGAAGGGGTCGTAGCGGAGATGCTGTTGCTCCGCCCGCTGCTCGGCTGGCGGCGGGAAGAGCTCGGCGTGGTGGTCCGCTCGGCAGGGCTCTCGCCCGTCGAGGACCCCTCCAATACGGACGATGCTTACGACCGGGCCCGGATCCGCAAGGCCATTGCCGATGTCGACTGGCTGGACCCGCTGGCGATGTCGCAATCCGCCCGATACCTCGCCGAGGCAGAGGAGGTTGTGGAACGCGCCGTTGCCGACGTCCTGCAACGCTGCTGCACCTGGGCCGACGGCGGCTGCTATTTCCAGTGGGGGCATCCGCGGCTGACCGAGATCGGCGCGGTGACGCATATTCTCGGCCGGCTTGGAGCGCACGATGTCCGCAAGTCCGAGGTCGCGCGGATGATCGACCGCTTGCGCGCCAGGGAGAACGCATCGCTGGGCGGTGTGCTCGGACGGCGGATGATGCACCGCGTGACCGACAGGCTAAGCAATGACGTGATGCGCTTCGAGCCGGAGCCTCCGCGCAAATCCTAGAGGATCGGCGCGCCCAGCTTGAGCGTCTCGCCGCGCGTGATGATGACCTTGTCACCCTTGCTGGCGACCGCGAACACCTTCGCCGCGAATTCGTTGGGCAGCCCGATGCAGCCGTGGCTCGCGTATCCGTTCCTGACCGGCGATCCGTGGAGCGCGACCCCGTCCTTGGTCAGGAACATCGAATAGGGCATCGGCGCATTGTTGTATTTCTCGGACACGTTTTCGCGCATCTTGTAGCGGATAGGGAAGATGCCGAGCGGGGTGGGGTGCTCCTGCGTGCCGAGCAGCACCGCTGCGGCGCCGATTTCGTACCCGCCGCGAAACACCGAGATAACTCGGGCATCGAGATCGACCGTCATCACGATCCTGCCCGGCGGTACGCCGTCGGTATCCCAGAACCAGTCGCCGTACTTGATCGGTCCGTCGATCGGCAGGACGCGCTTGACTACCATGGGTTCGGCGCGCGCCGGGGTGGAGCGGGCTGCGGTCGTTCGGGTAGCACGGTCGCGCGCGTCGTAGACGGTTTCGCCGTCCGCTGCATTGTCGGAAGCTGGTGGCGTGCGCTTCGCAGTGCTCTCGTCCTCAGAAGTATCGGCTTCGACCGTTTCGTCGGTCAGCGAGGAATCGCCGGTCGCGTCCGGTTCGACCGGCTGACCATCGATCGGCGCGCCGTCATCGGCAAACTTGGAGCGATCGACGGGAATCGCATCCTCGATATCGGGCGCAACCGCTACAGGCTCCCCGTTCTTATCCGCATAGAGGAGGCGCGCGCCGATCGATACGGCGCCGAACAGCAGCACGGTGGCGAGCGTCGCCCCGCCGATCCAGATAAGTGCTTTGGTCATGGTCATGCCACTTGCCTCGCGCGCGCGGAAAGAAACAGCGGCCCAACGGAGCGCGTCTCTGCATCGGACGGTATAGCGGCCAAAGGTTAATGCGCTTTTCTGCCGGAAGGCTCAGTCGCGCAGTACCTGTACGTCCTTCTCGCACAGATCGACCATGCCGAAGCTGGTCAGGAAACTGACGTCGGCTGCGTCGCGTCCAACGCCGATCTTCACGATTTCATCGGGCTTCGCCATGTCGGTTGCATCGACCAGCTGCCATGTGCCGCCGCCTTCCGATTCAGGATCGTGCAGGAAGACTTCCGCGACCGCGTGGAAATCCTGCGGGGTCACATCGGGCGCATAGCAGGCGACGAAGCGCGCGGGGATCACGCTGGCGCGGGCCAGCGTGACGACCATGTGCGCGTAGTCGCGGCAGATGCCGCGCCGTTCGATGAAGCTGTCGTGCGCGGTGGTCGACGCGTCGGAGCTGCCCGGCGCGTAGGTGAACTTCTCCGCCACCCAGTCGCGGATTGCCTGCACCCGCTCGCCCCCGGCCGTTCCCTTGAACTGGTCGCCGACAAAGCTCTGGAACTGGTCGGCCTGGCAATAGCGCGAATCGAACAGGTATTTCACCGGTGCGGCGGGCATCTGGTGCGGTTCGAGCTGCTTGAGCGAGGACAGCTCGATCACCTGCCGCTGGATTTCGACCTGTGCCTCGTGCTGCACCTCGAAGCGACCATTGGCTCGCACCCATACGCGCTCGCCGATATCTTCCTGGGCAGGGATACGCGCGCACCGCGCGGCGTCGGTCAGGCCGGTCCGGCAGGAGAGCAGTTTCTGCTCGGGGATATCCGCCACCGCGAATTGCAGGAGGGCATCGATGGGCGCTTCGGTGGTGAAGGCGAAGCTCGATCGGATAGAAATGGTCATACCCGGTAACGCCTCGCGCGGATTAAGTGCCGCGCGAGACCATGTTTATTCGCTCGGTACGCCGAACAGGTCGTGTTCGTCGGCATCCTCGATCGCGACATCGACGATGTCGCCGGGGGCGAGACTGGCAGACACGTTGCGCAGGAACACGTTGCCATCGATCTCGGGCGCGTCGGCCTGACTGCGCCCGGTCGCGCCGATGTCGCCATCCTCGTCGGGTTCGCCCACTTCGTCGATGATGACCGGCAGCGTGCGGCCGATCTTGGCCTGCAGCTTGGCCGCGCTGATCCGCGCGGTTGCTTCCATGATCCGGGAGTAGCGTTCTTCCTTCACCGCTTCGGGCACAGGATCGGGCAGGGCATTGGCTGCCGCGCCTTCGACCGGTTCGAACCGGAACGCGCCGACGCGGTCGAGCTGGGCTTCCTCCAGCCAGTCGAGCAGGTACTGAAAATCCTCTTCCGTCTCGCCCGGGAAGCCGACCACGAAGCTCGATCGTACCGCGATGTCGGGACAGATCTCGCGCCAGCCCTTCAGCCGTTCGAGCACCTTCGCCTCGTTCGCGGGGCGCTTCATGCGCTTCAATACCGACGGCGCAGCGTGCTGGAACGGAATGTCGAGATAGGGCGTCAGCAGGCCTTCGGCCATCAGCGGGATGACCTGATCGACATGGGGGTAGGGGTACACATAGTGCAGCCGAACCCAAGGCGGCGTGCCTTCGGAGGTCCGCAACTGGCCCAGCTCGCGCGCCAGATCGGTCATGTGCGCGCGGACGAGTCTTTTTTCGGTGTCTTGGGGGCCCTTCCACTCGCGCGCCTCATGCCGGGTATCGACGCCATAGGCCGAGGTGTCCTGGCTGATGACCAGCAGTTCCTTCGTGCCCGCCGCGACCAGCTTTTCCGCCTCGCGCAGAACAGCGTCAATCCGGCGGCTGGCGAGTTTCCCGCGCAGGTCCGGAATGATGCAGAAGGCGCAGGAGTGATTGCAGCCCTCGGAAATCTTGAGGTAACTGTAATGGCGCGGGGTCAGCTTGATATCCGCCAGATCGGGCTGGGGAATCAGATCGACATAGGGGCCCTGGCTCGGCGGCGCATGTTCATGCACGGCCTCGACCACTTGCTCGTACTGGTGCGCGCCGGTCACCGCGAGCACCTGCGGGTGCGCGGCGCGGATCGCGTCGGCTTCCTCGCCCATGCAGCCGGTCACGATGACGCGCCCGTTCTCGGCAATTGCCTCGCCGATGGCTTGCAGGCTCTCTTCCTTGGCGGAATCGAGGAAGCCGCAGGTGTTTACCAGCACGATGTCGGCACCGGCATAGTCGGCGCTCATCGCGTAGCCATCGGCCCGCAGGCGCGTGAGGATGCGCTCGGAATCGACCAGCGCCTTGGGGCAGCCGAGGCTGACCATGCCGACCTTCTTGGCGTCGGGTATATTTGTGGTGGGGGTGTTCATCTGGCGGCGCGCTCTACACCCATGGCGCGCAATGCGCTAGGCGGCGCGTCGAAGGCAATTTTTGAGGTACAATTGGCGATGGGCAATATCGATCTGCTGAAAGTGGTGCTGGGGGCCGCCGCCTTCTTCCTCGTCGGGATGGTCTGGTACGGCGTAATGTTCGGCAATATCTGGAAGCGAGCCATCGGGCGCGAACCCGATGCAAAGTTCAGCGGGGACCGGCCGCTGTGGCTTGTGTTCGGGCTGACCTTCGCTTTTGCGCTGCTCATATCGCTGACGCTGGCGCACCAGTTTGCGATGTCGACTCCGTCGGTGCGGGCGATGATGATGATCTCGGTCGGGTATGGGCTGATGCTGATGACCCCCGCGATCGGCATTCGCTACCTCTACCTCAATGAACCGTGGCAGGTTTTCGCGATCGACGCGGGCTTCTTCGTCACCGCGATGGCGGCGATGGGGGCGATGTTCGTCTTTATGGCCTGACCATCATTGGGGCATCCCGGCCCCGTTATGCCCGTCGCCACGCTCCTCGCCATCGGTGGTGGGGACGATTTCGACCACGATGTCGCCCGCCTGCAGGTTCTTGCACTCGTCCTCCCAAAAGCCGAGCGCTTCGCCATTGCGATAGACGCGCAGGCCCCTGCCGCCGGTCCTGAGCTGGCTGATGTCGCAGCCGCATTCCTCCGCGGTGACGGGCCGCTCGACCAGTTGGACCCGGCCCGAGATCGAGGCGAGATCGGCGAGGTAATCCGCGATATGCGCGCCCTTTACGCTGCCCGCGAGCAGTAGCCCGGTGAAGTGGACCGGGTTGATGACGTTGTTGGCACCCGCCTGCCGCGCGAGGCTTTCGTTGTCCGAAGCGCGCACCACCACGCTGATCGGCACCGCAGGCGCGAGCGCGCGCACGGTCAGCACGATCAGGATCGAGGTATCGTCGCGCCCCGCCGAAACGAGCACGCTTTGCGCGCGGTCGATCTTGACCGCTTTCAGCGTTTCGTCGCGCGTCGCGTCGGCGGCCATGATGTTGCAGCCCAGTGCCTCGGCCTCCGCAAGTCGCTCCTCGCTGGGGTCGATCACGACGATGCAATGCGGTTCGATACCGCGCTCGATCAGTTCGGCGACCGATTCCGAGCCGGAGACGCCGTAGCCGAGCACGATGATATGGTCAGCGAGTTGGTCCTGGATGCGGTTCATGCGGAATTTCTCCCAGCTGCGCTGAATGAGGAAGTTGTAGGCGGTGCCCACGAAAATGAAGAGCACGGCGAAGCGGACCGGCGTGACGATCACCGCCTCCACCAGTCGCGCGCGGTCGGTGATCGGCGCGATGTCGCCGAAGCCGGTCGTGGTGATCGAGATCATCGTGAAATAGACGACGTCGAGGAAGCTGACCTCGCCATCCAGATTGTCGACCAGCCCGTCGCGATCCCACCAGTGGATCATCACCACCAGCATGATCAGGCCGAGCGCGAGGCCCAACCGGATCGACAGGTCTCCCCACACGGGCACCTTCAGCGCGCGGCGCAGCGGCTGGAAGCGCGGGCCCCGAACGTCGCGCGCGCCGGGGCCGCTGCCGACCCGTTCGACCTGCTGGCGTGGCCCCTTGGAGTGGGCGCGGCTCAAGACTGCTGCTCGATCATCGAAAGGAAGGGGTTAGCCGCCTGTGGCGCGCGCGGCAACATGAGGCCCGTCAGCCGAACCGTTCGCCCAGCTCGCCGAGCGAGGCGTGGTGCGTCAAATCGAGTTGCAGCGGTGTGACCGACACGTACCCTTCGTCGATGGCCTCAAGGTCGGTGCCGTGGTCGAGCGAGTGCTCGATCGCCTGCAGGCCGAACCAGTAATACTGGAAGCCGCGCGGGTCGCGCCCTTCGACCACCGTGCCGCGCGAATAGTCGTGAAACCCCTGCCGCACCGCGCGAATGCCTTTGACCGCATCGCCGGGCAGCGCGGGGAAATTGACGTTGACCAGCGTGCGCTTGGGCAGCGGCGTATCGAGCATCGGGCCGAGCACTTTCGGCCCCCAGTGGCGCGCCGCATCGAACGTATCCTCGGTCGCTGCGCCGTCCTTGCTCGTCACCTGGCTGAGCGCGATCGAGCGAATGCCCGCGAGCGCGCCTTCGATCGCGGCGGACACCGTTCCAGAATAGGTGATATCGTCGGCGAGGTTGGCCCCGCGGTTGACGCCTGAGAGGATCACGTCGGGTTCGCCGCCCATGACCTTTCGCAGGCCCATCGTCACCGCATCGGTCGGCGTGCCCGTAACGGAGAAGCGCCGCTCGCCATGCTTGCGCAGACGCACGGGCCGGGTGAGCGTGAGCGCGTGGCCCATGCCCGACTGTTCCTCGTCCGGGGCGCAGATCCAGATGTCGTCCGAGAAATGCCGCGCGATCTCTTCCAGCACGTCGAGGCCCGGGGCGTGCACGCCGTCGTCGTTGGTGAGGAGGATTTTCATTTGGGTCCGCTTTCTACCCTCCCTGGGGGGTAAGGTGGTCACTCGGGGCTCAGCTTGGTCAGCCCGCCCATATACGGATGCAGCACCTCGGGCACGTCGACGCTGCCGTCTTCGTTCTGGTAATTCTCCAGCACCGCCACCAGCGTGCGGCCCACGGCGAGGCCCGATCCGTTGAGCGTGTGGACGAAGGCCGTCTTCGTCTCTCCGCTTTCGGGGCGGTAGCGCGCGTTCATCCGCCGGGCCTGGAAATCGCCGGTGTTCGAGCAGCTGGAAATCTCGCGATAAGCACCCTGGCCGGGCAGCCAGACTTCCAGATCGTAGGTCTTGCGCGCGCCGAAGCCCATGTCGCCGGTGCACAGCAGCATCTTGCGGTAGGGCAGGCCGAGCGCCTGCAGGATGCCCTCGGCGCACTGCGTCATCCGCTCGTGCTCGGCCTCGCTATCCTCGGGGCGCACGATGCTGACCAGTTCGACCTTTTCGAACTGGTGCTGGCGGATGAAGCCGCGCGTGTCCTTGCCCGCCGCACCCGCTTCGGAGCGGAAGCACTGGGTCAGCGCGGTCATGCGAAGGGGCAGGTCGCCTTCCTCGACGATCTTGCCGCGCACCGCATTGGTCAGGCTGACTTCGGCGGTGGGGATCAGCCAGCGGCCGTCGGTGGTGTGGAACAGATCCTCGGCAAACTTGGGCAATTGCCCGGTGCCGAACAGCGCCTCGTCGCGCACCAGCAGCGGCGGGTTGCATTCGAGGTACTCGTTCTGGGTCGTCTGCCGGTCGAGCATGAACTGGCCGAGCGCGCGGTGCAGGCGGGCAATCTGTCCGCGCAGGAAGGTGAAGCGCGCGCCGGCAATGTCAGCACCGATCTCGAAATCGAGGCCCAGATAGGGGCCGATATCGGCGTGCTCGCGCGGCTGGAAGTCGAACGCGCGCTTTTCGCCCCAGCTGCTCAGCTCGACATTCTCGTTCTCGCCCGCACCATCGGGCACATCGTCGGCGGGCAGGTTGGGAATGCCAGCAAGCAGTTCGTCGAGCTCGCCGCCGATGGTCCGCGCCTGCTCTTCCAGCTGGGGCAGGGTGGTCGCCTTCAGCTCGGTCACTTCCGCCTTTAGCCGATCGGCTTCTTCGGTGTCGCCCTTGCCCATCGCCTGACCGATCGCCTTCGAGGCGGCGTTGCGGCGGTTTTGCGCCTCCTGCAATTCGGTCAGCACCGCGCGGCGGCGGCTATCGAGGTCGAGCAGTTTTGCGGCAACGGGGTCGGCCCCGCGGCGTGCGAGACCGGCGTCGAAGGCTTCGGGTTCCTGGCGGATCATGGCGATGTCGTGCATGGCGCCGCCTATGCCGAGCAGGCACCGGCTTGGCCAGTGGCAAGTTGCGCCAGAGCGCACGCGGAGACGCGCCGATCCGATCCCTGACACAGCTGACACAGTGTCCAAGGGCGAAAAAACCCTCCACCCGGATCGCGGCGAATTCGGCGCGCGTGGAAAGGGTCGAGAAGGTGCGATCGCTCATGAGCAGACCATGCCACGAACGCAGGGCTGTAGGACAGCGGCACATCGCGACGGGCAAGCCCTGCCACGTCAGGTCGGGCACAAACCCGCCTGCCGACCGTTGGGGGCTCTTACGGGTGCATGTTCCACGTTTAGGAAAGACGCGATGACGAACCTTGCCGCGCCCAAGCGCACCCCTTTTATCGATATCCTGCAAGGTGCCGTCGGGATCGGGCAGAAGCTCGGCGTGGTTCCTCCGTCTATTTTGGAGAAAGACGCGCTGATGTCCGCCGCGGTCGAGGAGACCGGGCTCAGCGATTTTGGCGATCCGTGGTTTGAAGCGCCTTTTGCCACCCTGCTCGATTCGATCCGCGAGGAAGCGAGCCTGAACCGGGCGGGCGAATTTGCCGCTCGGCTGCAATTCAACAAGGTCCTGTGCGACCGGCTAACAGCGATCGAGTGGTTCAAGCAGCATCCCGAAATCCTCGAACGGTCGATCAAACGCCCGGTGGTGATCGTCGGACCGATGCGGTCGGGCACCACGCGGCTGCACCGCCTGCTCGCGAGCGACCATCGCTTCAGCCACATGCGCAGCTTCGAGACGATCTCGCCCGTGCCGCGCCCCGGCTTCGAAGACGTGCTGGCGGGCAGGAAACGCGATTTCCGCCCGACGCTGGCCAAGCGGATCATGCGCGTGGCGCGCCTTGCCAATCCGCGCACGCTGTCGATCCATCCGACCGGCCCGTTCGAGCCTGAGGAAGAGCTCGGCCTGCTGGTCAACTCGATGTACGGGATGAAGCACGAGGCGCAGTGGCGCGTGCCGACCTATGGCCGCTGGTGCGAGCGGATCGATGCGACGCCCGCCTATCGCCACATGGCGGACCTGCTGCGGCTGATCGGCTGGTCGCAGCAGGTCAGCGAAATTCGCCCGTGGATCCTCAAGACCCCGCAGCACATGCTCGACCTGCCCGCGCTGCTCGAAGTGTTTCCCGATGCGCGGATCATCTTCACCCACCGCGACCCCAAGAAGATCGTCGGCAGCGCCGCCTCGCTCGCGTGGAACCAGACCGCGATCTATTCGGACGATGTGACGCCCTACGAGGTGGGCAGGGAGTGGCAGCGCAAGAGCGTGCTGCAGGTCGAACGGATGCTCGCCGCGCGTTCCCTGGTGCCGGCGGAGCGGCGGATCGATGTCGGCTACGACGCGATGGATCGCGACTGGCGCGGTACGATGGAGCGGATTTACGCTTTTCTCGATCTCGACATGGGCCCCGCCGTTCCCGCGATGGAACGCTACCTGGACCGGGCGAGGGGACTGAAGCGCCAACCGCATACCTACAGTCTCGACCAGTTCGGTATTTCCGAAGACGAAGTGCGCGAACGTTTCGCCCCCTATGTTGCCCGCTTCGATATCCCGGTGGAAGGCGCGATCGCGGCAGAGCCACCCAGACGACGCTTCAGCCCGGCGCTGAAAATGGCAGCGACTCGGTAAAGAAGCCGAGTAAACCAGCGCCGAACATCCCTGCTATCGAAGAAGGGGAGCCTCTTCGATGAGGCCGGACTGAAACAATTTCACCGTGTAACCGGCGGAGTCCGGTGGGTGAAATCGAACGGTCACAAATGCTCCCCGAAACTGTCACGGACCCTCTCTAGCGCCCCGTCTCGCGATCAACATTCGCGTTCGTCAGTTTCGATTCTTCGGTTTTTTGAGGGGACCGCTCGCTGTGAAAAATCTTCATCGCTCGCTCGTTATCGGTTGTAGCGCACTGGCACTGGCCGGTTGCGGCGCCGACGATATTGCTTCGCCCGGCGGCACCGGCGTCGTCATCAACCAGCCGGCAACCCCGGCACCCACGCCGACGCCTGGCCCGACCCCGACCCCGACGGTCAGCGCGCCCGATATCTGCCCGAACCTGACCAATGACGGCAGCGTCCAGCTGACCAACGCAGGCACCATTTCGGGCCCGACAGGCAGCTACCGCATCTGCCAGCTGCCCTCGCTCATCACCAAGAGCGTGGAACTGCCCCGCATCGCCGGCGTGCTGTACGGCATGAACGGCCGCGTCGACGTCGGCTGCGACGGCGGCTTCTCCGCGCCGAGCGCTGGCTCGCCCTACAACTCGACCACCATCGGTTGCGGAACGCTGACTGCGGATACCGGCGTCACCCTGTCGATCGCGCCGGGCGTGATCCTGATCGGCCAGACCGGCCAGTCGTGGCTCGCGGTCAACCGTGGCAACAAGATCAATGCGGTCGGTACCGCCGACAAGCCGATCATCTTCACCAGCCAGGATAACGTCGCCGGGTTCAACACCGAATCGACCCAGGGCGGCCAGTGGGGCGGCGTCGTGCTGCTCGGCCGTGGCAAGGTCACCGATTGTAACGTCGGCACCGTGGCGTCCAACACCTGCGAACGCGACACCGAAGGCGCGGTCAACCTCGCGCGCTTCGGCGGCAACGACGACACCTACAACGCGGGCCGGATGAGCTACGTCCAGATCCGCTATTCGGGCTTCGTCCTGTCGAACAACAAGGAACTGCAGGCGCTGACCGCAGAGGCGGTTGGTTCGGGCACCACGCTCGACCACATCCAGTCGCACCGCAGCTCGGACGACGGCGCGGAATTCTTCGGCGGTAACTTCAACCTGAAGTACTACATCGCCACCGCAGCCGACGACGACAGCCTCGACGTCGACACCGGCGCGCGCGTCAACATCCAGTACGCTCTGCTGCTGCAGAAGCCGGGTGAGGGCGATGCGCTGTTTGAAATCGACTCGAACGGCAACGAAGGCGACACGCCGCGCACCAACCTGAAGGTGGTGAACTTCACCGCCTACCAGCCGGATGTCAGCTCGAACAACGAAGGCAACGACAAGGCTTCGGCGCTGTTCCGCGGCAATGCCGACGTCACGCTGTACAACGGCCTGATCGTGACGCCGAACAACGAGTGCGTTCGCATGACGTCGAACACCAGCGCCGCCAACCGCGCCACGCTGACCGCGCGTTCGGTCGGTCTGGAATGCTCGGGCTCGGGCAGCGCCAAGTTCATCGGCGACGGTTCGGGCACGGCGTTCACCGCGGCCGACGTTGCCGGGTTCTTCACCGGCAGCGCTTCGAACGACATCGACCTGACCGGTGCGCTGATGAACGTCTTCGTCAACTCGGCCACCGCCGATGCGTTTGCAACCACCGATCCGACCACGCTGGCGTCGAGCTTCTTCTCGGCAGCGCCGACCCCGTACCACATCGGTGCGGCATGGTCCGGCAACACCAGCTGGGCCGCGGGCTGGACCTGCAACAGCTCGTACGCGCCGCTGGGCGGCCTGACCGACTGTACCACGCTGCCCGTCTACTGATCGCGGCTGCCCTAACGTGTGCGGGGGCGGTCGTTCGACGGCTGCCCCCGTGCTCGCATCCACGATTGTGACATAGCGTTTTTGATTCGCAGGAGACATTCGATGTCCACCTTTTCGCGGCTGGCAGGCGCGCTGTTCCTGACCACGGCCCTGACCGTTCCGTCGCTCGCCCACGCCAAGGGCGCGGCTCCCCAATTGACGCCCGAGACGCCCACCAGCCCCGAGCAGGCCGAGGACCCGACGGTCCCCGGTGCGGATCCGGTCGAGGACACGCAGTCGCAGGAAGAAGACGTCGACGTCTCCGTGCCCGGCAACGTGATCGTCGTCACCGGTCGCCGGGATCGCAACATCACCCGGCGTTCCGACCAGGTGGTCACCGTCCTCTCGACAGAGGAAATCGCCCGCACGGGTGAAGGCAATATCGCGGGCGCACTCGGCCGCGTGACCGGCCTCAGCGTGGTCGGCAACGGCTTCGTCTACGTGCGCGGTCTTGGCGATCGCTATTCGCTCGCGCTGCTCAACGGTTCGCCTCTGCCGAGCCCCGAGCCGCTCAAGCGCGTCGTCCCGCTCGACCTGTTCCCGACCGGCGTGGTTGCATCCTCGCTGGTGCAGAAGAGCTATTCGGCGAACTATCCGGGCGAGTTCGGCGGCGGCGTGATCAACCTGACCACCACCGCCACGCCGAACGACCCGTTCTTCAAGATCGGCTTCGGCATCTCGGGCGATACCGAGACGACCGGCCAGCTCGGCTACACCTATTACGGTTCGAAGACCGACTGGCTGGGCTACGACAATGGCAACCGCGATGCGCCTCCGGCGCTGCAGTCCTACCTCGACAGCGGCCTGCTGATCGGCACCGATCCGGTCGATTCGACCGCGATCGCCGCGCAGCTGGTTACCTCGCGGCAGGCGGTCGTCCAGAAGGCGAGCAAGACCTGGCCGAACTTCTCCGGCTCGTTCTCCGGCGGCAAGACCTTCGAGATGGGTGGCGACACCCAGCTCGGCGTCATCTTCGGCGGCGGCTATTCGAACAAGTGGCTGACCCGCGACATTACGCAGCAAAGCTCTTCCAGCGCGGATCTGACCTCGATCGAATCCGATTTCCGCCAAGTCAGCACCGACGAGCGGATTCTGGTGAACGGCCTGTTCGGCCTCGGCCTCGAATTCGGCACCAACAAGGTGCGCTGGACCAACGTCTACATCCACGACACGGTCAAGAAAGCCGCGCTCGCGCTCGGCCAGCGGCCCGCGCAGAACGGTTCGACCGACTTCCTCCAGCAGCGTACCGGCTTCTACGAACGCCAGCTTTTCGACACGCAGCTGACCGGTGATTTCACCCTCACCGACGCGCTCAGCCTCGATCTGCGCGGCAGCTACGCCAACACCAAGCGCAAGGCGCCGGGCGAGCTGTATTTCGAATATGTCCGCACAAACTCGGCGGCCGACCCGTTCGGCGAGGTGTTCGTCAACCGGCTGACCGGCAATAGCGGTTCGGCAAGCACCACCTATTCCGACCTCGACGAGAACCTGTGGGCGGGCGGCGCGGACCTCACCTACCGTGTGTCGCCCAGCCTCGCGTTCACGGCGGGCGGTGCCTATTCGGATACGCAGCGCTACAACTCGCGGCGCGACTTCCTTTTCCGCTCGAACGGCAGCACGGTATGTGACGGGACAACCTGCGTCTCCGACCCGGTCTACCTGAGCGGGATCGGCACGCTGCGTCCCGACGCCCTGCTGTCGCCGGGAGTGGTCAACGCGCTGGGCATCCAGCTGGTCGAAAACGATCCGGGCTCGCCCGCGTTCGACGCCGAGCTGGAGATCAAGGCCGGTTACCTCAAGACCAACTTCGCGATCGGCGATTTCGTGCAGATCGACGCGGGCGTGCGGTACGAGGATGCGACCGAGACGACCACGCCGGTCCAGGTGTTCACCTCGTTCTCGTCGGCGACCCCGCCGACCCAGCTCAGCAATGATTACTGGCTGCCCGCGGCGACGATCACCGTCGATCTCGGCAATTCGATGCAGCTGCGCGTGAACGGGTCGAAGACCATCGCCCGCCCGCAGTTCCGCGAACTGATCAACCAGCCTTACTACGATCCGGACAACAACCGCCCGTATCGCGGCAACCCGCTGCTGCAGGACAGCCAGCTGTACAATGCCGAGGCGCGCTTCGAGTGGTATTTCGACCGCGACCAGCGCATCTCGCTGGCCGGCTTCTTCAAGAAGATCGACAACCCGATCGAAGCGTTCGTCGCCGGGATCGACCTTCTGACGTCCTACGCCAATGCTCCCGAGGCGCAGCTTTACGGAGCGGAGTTCGACGTACAGAAGTATTTCGACCTGTCGGGCGTCGGCGAGGGCGACTTCTGGGACGCGCGCCGTCTCGTTGCGATCGGCAACTACACCTTCACCCAATCGAAGCTGAAGGTCGAGGCGGGCGACACGGTGCAGGTGTTCGGCGCTGCGTCGAACATCGCCAGCGACTACTTCCAGGATGGCGCACCGCTGACCGGCCAGTCCGATCATATCGTCAACCTGCAGCTGGGGCTGGAGGACGAGGACCGTCTGTCGCAGCAGACGATCCTGCTCTCCTACGCGAGCGATCGCGTCGTCAGCCGCGGCCTCAACGGCACGCCGCCGCAGCCCGACGTGATCGAATCGCCCGGCCTCCGGCTCGATTTCGTGTGGCGTGAAGGCTTCGACCTGTTCGGTGCCGAAATGGAAGCCAAGTTCGAGGCGCGCAACATCTTCGGCCGTGGGCACGAGGAATTCCAGCAGTCGGGCGACAACCGGATCGACATCAACACCTACGATCTGGGCCAGAGCTTCGCTCTGTCGATCTCGGCCAAGATCTGAACCCTCAAAAAGGGCGCTGCACCCGGGAGCGATCCCGAAGCGGTCCCAGCCAGACGGTCGCCCGAAAGGGCGGCCGTTTTGCTTTGTAACCGGGACAGGACGGCGGTCGGCGGTGCCGCAAGTCTGATGAACCCTGCCGCTAACAGCGATCGTCATTTCTATATCGGCATTCGTACGTGCTGTTACCCGGCCTCTCCCGATACCGTCAGCTCGGCTAATCGAGAGGAATCCCATGCTGTTTAAGTCGTCGACGTCGATGCTGTGTGCCGCCGCGCTGTTGATCGGTGCAGGCCCCGTGAGTGCGAAGGACCCGAGCCCGAAAAAGCTCATGGAGATGAGCGCAGGCTGCGCCTACGTGGTCGGGGTCGCCGAAGGCAGCAATGTGAAACTGAACTACGGCTCCGCCGCGTGGCTCAACATCGTCGGAATCCTCGAACAGAAGACCGGCATCGATGGTGAGAAGGCGATCCAGACCGCCAAGGCGAAGTATAACAAGCGTGCGCGGGTGATGGGCGCGGACGAAGCCTACCGGTACATGCTGGATCGCGCGAAGGACTGCGACCGCGAAATGGCCGTGATCCAGTCCTGATGACCGCGCCTACGAAGAACGTATTGCGAGGGCGTGCCGGCGCCACCAGTGCGGCTGCGCTGGGTGCATCGCTGGCGCTGCTGCTGGCGGCACCGCCGGCCCGCGCGGATACGGAGGATGCAGAACTGATCTACGAGTGCGCGCTGGCGCTCGACTTTGCGGCGGACAAGGGCGCCAGCCTGGCCGTCCCCGCAGGGCGGGCGATGGCCCATTTCGGCGAGGTAACGAGCAATGATCCCAAGCTGCGCAAGCAGGCCGAGCAGGCGATCGATGCGACCTGGCGCGATTATCGCGAGAAGAACGGGCGCAAGGCGCTCGACAGGTATGTCCTCTCGGTCGCGCAGGACTGTTCCGACCTTTACCGCGAACTCGAGGAACGCGAAGCGGCCGACGTGGAGGGTCAGCTCAATGCGCAGGGCACGCTCACCGCTGCGGCATTACGTTCTTACGCGACGCGCACCGGCGATTATGGCGAAGTCGCCAATTACCTCGTCTACTACTACCCTTACGGCAAGGACCTCTTCCAGCCGAACGAGGATGGCGACCTGCTGGGCCAGCTGATCGTCGAGGTCGGCGCTGCTGGCCTGCGGCGGTGGAGCGACGAAGCGATCTACGCGATCGCAACCAAGCATTACTGGCAGTATAATCCGCCTGCCACACGGCTGGTCTTCGCAGAATATCAGCGACGCATGCGGATGAAGCGCCAGTCCGAAGCAGAGGCCCAGCGGTGGGCGCAGCGCGCGGCCGACGATCGCGCGCAAAAGGCGCGGCAGGCCAACGCGCCCTACGTCGGCTCGCTCGGCACCGGCAAACCCTACAGGCCCAACCAGGGCAGCGGTGTGGTGGTGTGCACCACCTACAAGGGAACGGGCGGCGGCACCGTGTGCAAGGAAGAATAGCGACAGGCGGGGGCTCCCGCCTGCCGCGCTCAAGCGGAGACATTGCAATGAAAGCGCGTACTATCACCCTGCCGCTTGCATACGCCGCGCTTGCGGTGGGGATGGCTCTTGCCATTCCCGGGTTCGCCCGGGCCGAAACGAGCGGCCAGACCGACGCAGATTCGACTACCGCGTCCGATGTCGCGGCGCACAACGCGGGCTTCGAAAGAGGGCTGACGTTCGGCACTTCGCCTCAGACCGTGGGCGAAATGCTGCAATGTTCGGCAGTGTGGGATCGCTGGTCCTATGTCCTTGCAAGCGCGGCGGACCCAGCGTTCGCGGCCGGGCTGCGCGAGGAATTGTCGGCCGAGAACGCCTCGCGGCGCGAGGTCTACTGGCGACGCCAGGCGCGCCGCGAGATGCAGGAAGACGACGATGCGAGCTATTTCGAAAGCATGCGCGCAGATGCCGAAGAAAGCGCAGACGAGATTTACGCCGATTATGCCACCGGAGGAGAAAAGGGTCTCCAGGGGATGACTGAATGGCTCGCGCTGTGCTGAGGGGGCGTTTCCTTTTGCCCGCGCTGGCCGTCGCGCTGTGCATGCCCGTCGCCGCGAGCGCTGGGGGCCAGAGTGCCGAGGCTGAAAAAACGCCGCGCACCGCGCAGGAAATCCGCCGCGATCGCGAGAACGCCGACAGCCTGATCCGCTTCGGCCAGCCCGCCACGGCAAGGGAGATTCTGCAGACGCTCTGCTATGATGACGGCGACGACGTCGCCTGCCAGAACCTCGGCGTCATGGCGATGACGGGGGAGGGCGGCGTCGTCGACATGGCGGCGGGGCGCGCGGCGTTCGCACGCGGATGCGATCTCCAGCTGCCCGAAGCGTGCCAGAACCTCGCCGATGCGCTGGTCAGTGGCGATGGCGGACCGGTTGAGGATGTGCGGGCGCTGTCGCTCTATCTCGAGCTGTGCCAGCGTCGCTACGGCGGGCGCAATTGCTACTCCGCCGCGCTGATGATCGAGGAAGGACGCGGAGTGACCCATCCCGATGCGGCGAAGGCGCAGGAGGGATACCGGAGCGCCTGCGACATGCGCTACCGACCGGCGTGCGATCGGGTGAAGGGGGAACCATGAAAATTCGGACGATCATGACCGCAGGCCTGTTGTTCTGCGGGTGCCTGGCATCATCCAGCATCGCTCAGACCGGGTCGATCGACGGCGAAGAGCCGGAGATGTTCGAGGATACCTATACGTTCGTCTGCCCCGATGGCGGATACGAAAGCGGCTGCGAACGCGACGATGTAGAGCGGGCCGTCATGCTCGACGATGCACCGCAAGATGTGCTGGCCACAGAGTGTCTCTATCGCACGCAGGCGGATTGCACCGTCATCGCGAGCGGGCAGATCGCTGCCTTTACGCTAAGCACCCATCTCTACTGGCAGATACTCGCGCTGCAGCCCAAAGACGGACCGGCAACCGAGATGATGGTCCTGTTCGAACAGGATGGCGCACTGCCGGTGCTGCTCCTCTCGCACCAGACCGAAGGCTATTTCGATCCACCCGTGGCGGTGCGCGATGGCGATGGGAAGTTCCTGCTTCAGGCGCCCGCGCGCAACCGGGGGCTGGGCAATGCGGACATCATCCTGATGAACGCTGGCGAGGGCTGGAACTGGGTCACCGCCGACGAGCTGATCGGCGATATGGACCGGCTATTGCCCGAAGGCTTCGCCATCGCCAGCCCGGTCGAATTCAATTTTCGGGAAGGATCGGCCTTCGCACTCGTCCGGCGCGATAGCGACGCGGGCTGCTGCACAACCGGCGGGGTGGCGTATATCGATTTCGAGATGCCGGATTCGCATTCGATGCAGGTCTCTTCGGTCGAATTCCAGGAGACGACGCCAGGCAAGCGGCAGCGAAACTCTGCTGGTTACGAGCAGGGGGTGGAACAGGATGGTGCGGAGGGCATCGAATAGCGGTTTCGACTGGCGAGCATCCGGGGTTGCACCACAAGAACGTTAGGTTGAGTGGTCACTAAAGCTGTCTATTCGATTGGACATGGCGTGCGTTTGGGGATACCCTTGGCGCATGAACAACACCGTCGTCGGAAACCTCGATGTGGCGATCGTGTGCGTGATTGCCTTCGTCTCCTTCTTCCTCGGTCTGATCGTGTATCTCCGACGAGAGGACAAGCGCGAAGGCTATCCGGTCGAGGTCGCGGGAATGTTCGGCAGATCGCAGAGCGCGGAAGGCTTTCCGGCGATGCCCCGGCCCAAGCTGTTCTATCGCCCGCACAACGAAGGGGTAGCGCAGGCACCGCGCGCCGAAGCTCCCGAGGAGGTTCGTCCGGGCCAGCGCCTCCCGCCGATGTCCTGGCCGCTCGATCCCGGTCCCGACCCGCTCGAAGAGGGGATCGGCGCGGCCGCTTTCACCCGCAACCGCGCGGACAAGCCCGACCTCGACGTCAACGGCGAGCCCAAGCTGATCTCGCTCAACGACAATCCCGAATACTACATTCCCGATGGCGACCCCGACCCGCGTGGCTGGGTGCTGGTGTCCGCCGACAAGAAGACAGTCGGGATAGTCCACGATCTCTGGTTCAACCGCGCCGAATTCTTCCTGCGCTATTACGAGGTTTCGATCGATGGGGCGGAGGGCCGTCGTCTCGTTCCTGCGTTCTTTGCCGAGGCTTTGACGCGCGACCGCGCGGTGCGGGCGACAACGCTGATCGCCGACGATCTGCGGCGCAGCCCGATCCGTGCCGACGATAGCTGCATCACGATGCGCGAAGAGGACCGCCTCAACGGCTTTTTTGCCGGTGGCCTGCGCTTCTCGGGCCGCCCCGGCCAGATCCACGATCCGGCATGATGAACGACGAACCGATCGACATCGCACTCGGCCTTCCGGGCCCGCTGCCCGCCGGTGAGCGCGTGCTGTGGCATGGCAAGCCCGAACGTGCCGCGCTGCTGCGCTACCTGTTCCGCTGGCCGCTGCTGGTGGCCTATTTCGCGCTGTTTGCGCTGCTTCCGATCCTTGCGACTGCGCAGTCCGGGGCGAGCGTGGCGCAGGTGCTGTTCAGCCCCGTTCTGCTGCTGCCTTTTGCATTGCCGGTCGCCGGTTTGGTGATGGCGAGCGCGTGGGCCCTGGCGCGAACCTCAGTCTACGTCATCACCGACAGACGCGTGATCCTGCAGGTCGGCGTCGCGTTCACCCGCACGGTCAACATACCGCTCGAACTGATCGCCGACGTATCGGCGCGTGAGCGCCCGCACGGCATGGATATCGCGCTGACGCTACGCTCTGCGGACAAGATCGCCTGGCTGGCGCTGTGGCCGCACGTGCGCGGAGCCCAGTTCTCCCACCCGGTGCCGATGTTGCGCGGCCTGCCGGTCGACAGTCCGGCGGGCTCGATCCTGGTCGATGCCATCATGCGCACCGCGCCGGGCGTGCGGCATATCCCCGCGCGCGTCGAAAAAGCTCAGGACGGGATCGATGTCGCGACCGAGCGGGCACCGCAGCATGTCTGAGATCCGAGTACCCCGAGGTGCGCTGATCGGCGCGGCGATCATGATCGGCTTCACGATGACCGCGATCACCACCGCCCGCCATTACGACGTCGGTCGCCTGACCGTGCAGACCGCGCAGTCGCAAGACCGCAAGCTGCTCGTGTTCAAATCGCTCCCCGGAGGCGAGATGATGGTGATGAACGAAAAGCGCGAGCCGCTCGGCCATCTCGTCATCGAAGGCGATACCTTCATGATGACGGCGGTGCGCGCGCTGGCGATGCAGCGCGACGATCGCGACGAGGCGGGCGAATTCCACCTGCTGCTCCAGCGCGACGGCGATGGCCATCTGGAACTGGCCGATCCGGCTACGGGCCGGACGGTGAAGCTGGAGGGCTTCGGGCAGGCGAGCGCGAGGGCCTTTGCCCGCTATCTCGATTCGGCCGACCCGCAGAACACCGCCAGCTGAGCTTTCCTCTCGAACGGACTGTCCGGCCCCGCCTCACGGCGCCGGGCGCTGAGCTGTCGCGCAGAGCCTCTGCTATTCGCCGGCCTGCACCACGCCTCTTTCATCGACACCCGGTTCGGTAATCGCCGCCTGATGCGCCTTGCGCGTTTCGAACGCGGTGGCGCGCCGGATCGGGCGGTCGCCCTTCGGGCCCAGCAGGCCTTCGTAGCCGGCGGCCATCGGTGCGCCGCCCAGTGGGCGTGACATGCCGTTATGGCAGGTGGCGCAATCGACCTTGGCGACATCGCCCAGAGGGCCCAGACGATGGGGCGGGAACAGGCCCTGCAACCCGGTCAGGTAGTCGTTGTTGATCCCGCGCACCATGCGGATGCCGTACCAGGCATTGATCCGCTTGGGCGTGCTTTGCGACCAGTCGGCAAAGGCGCGGGTGTTGTGGCAGAAGTTGCAGTTTACGCCCATGCCTTCCGACATCTGCATCATCAGGATATAGATGTTCTCCAGATCGGCGAGGTCGGTGGTCTCACCCGATACCGTGCGTGCCTGCGCCCCGGAAATCGGCTTGTCGTCCAGCAGGTAGTTTTCGAAAGGTGCACGCGGGAAGAAATCGCGCATGTTCTTCGCGGTCCGGTTCCACGGCGGCGGTTTGCCGACGATCCCGCCCATCGGGGGCTTGGGTTCTGCCCCTTCGTACCAGGTCTTCTGCGGCACGTTGTTGCCCCGGTGGCAGGTGTAACAAGTGACGCCGGTCTGGCCGACATGGCGCGCATTGGCGTTGATATCGCGCACCATCTCCAGCATCCGCCTGGCGACTTTCTTGGTGTACAGATCGTCGGAGGCGAAGTTGCCGCCATCGCCGTGGCAATAGCCGCAGCCCTGATCGGGGGCGACCCATTCGGTCATCGACTGCATCAGGTAATCGAACTGCCCCGAGTCGAGATCGCCCAGAACCTTCACATTCTCGTACACCTCGCTCGCCGACATGCCGGTGTCGGGAAACGGCGTCGTCGCGGCGGGCACGATGTTGATCGGGTCGTTGCGCGTGCGCGCGGAGGTGAAGGTGTTCATCGCGATCCCGCGCCAGCCCCAGTCGCGCGACTCGATCGGGTCCCACGGGTGATCCCAAGTGGGGACGAGGAGGAAGAACAGCAGCGTCCCGGCAGCCGCAGCCAGCAGGAAAATTCCCACCAGGCTGGAACGTGGCCTTTGCGATATGGGCTTCATTGCGTCGCCTCCGGCGCAGGGGGAACCATGGCGGTCGACCGACCGGGAGCCTCGGTGATCGCGCGGACCTGCTCGGCAATGTCCGGCGGCAGCGTCATGTCGGGGTAGGTCGCGGGGTATTCGGGCGCGAGGCCCCATTTGACGCCCCACAGATACCAGTTATCGACCACCGTGCCCGTCAGGAGGATGCCGATCGCGCCCGAGAATGTCGTGAGGATCGCGAACCAGTACGCCCAGCGGTGAACCGATTCGAAGGTGGCGTTGAAGCCCATCGTCCAGCGCCAGAACAGCGCACCGCGCTCCGCCGCAGTGCCGCGATCGACGATCTCTTCGGTCTCACGCTCCCCACCGAAGCGGGAGACTGCCAGAATTGTCCCGCCGTGCATCGCGAAGAGCAGCACCGATCCATACAGGAACGCGATCGAGAAGCAGTGGAACGGGTTGTAGTAGAAATTGCCGTAGAGGACGGACAGCGAAGCGGTCCAGTTGAGGTGCGGGATGATCCCGAAGGGCGGTGCCTCGTGCCACGATCCCATCAGCATGGGGCGGATGAAGCCTATGCTGAGATAGAGGAAGATTGCGCTGGCAAAGGCCCAGGCGACATGCGTGCTCATCCCCAGCGCCTTGGCGCGCAGGTACATGCGGCACCACCACAGCAGGATCGACGCGGTGAGGAAAAAGCCTGCCCAGATCCACCAGCCGCCCTCTGCCAGCGGGACGAACGGGGTAAAGCCCCACTTCGCCTCCGGCGGATCGAGCCGGTGCCATGCCATGCCTTCGATGAAGGCGACCGGGTTCCAGTGGACCGATGCCCAGAAGTTGAGGCCGATGATCTCGATCGCGATGAAGCCGCAGATGAGCGATGCGATGCCGCAGAAGCCAAGATAGGTCGGCCCGATTTGCGGGTCGCCGATCTTGCCGATCCAGCGATTGAGGAAGGGCTTGATCAGGCGCGGAGATTCATCCCCCCTCAGTGGCAGCCCCTCGTCGTAGGGCCCGTGGATCTGGATCTGCGAATAGAGGCTATGGAAGGATGCCATCAGCCGAGCCCTCCCAGGCCCATGTCGTTCCAGAACGGCAGCTGCAGGTACCAGTCGTAGAAATAGGGCCAGCCGCCGACCCAGAAGGGCCCGCTGATGAGGATGCAGATCGCGCTCCAGAACCCGGCGTTGATCGCCGCAAACCAGCCGAGCCGGTGGATGCCGAGTGGGCCGATCGAATAGGCGATGGTGTCGCGGAAATACTGGTTTTCGTGCTGCCCGTGCTTGACCGGCTCGCCCTTGGGCGGGTTGACGGCAGACAGGATGACGCCGCCGTGCATCGCCAGCATCAGCGTGGTGCTGAAAAAGCACGTCACCGCCAGCATATGTGCGGGGTTATAATGGAAGTGCAGGCCCTGATACCCGACGTTGGAAACCCAATCGAGGTGGGCGAAGATGCCGTAGGGAAAGCCATGTCCCCACGCGCCGAGCATGATCGGGCGGAATACCTCGAGGCTGAGATAGGCGAAGATCGCGAAGGAGAAGGCGATGGGTATGTGGAATCCCATGCCCAGCTTCCGCGAGATTTCCACCTGCCTCAGCGCCCACGAGATGAAGGCACCCGCGGCGCAGACCGTGATGATCTGCCACAGCCCGCCTTCGCGCAGGGGCGCGAGGCCGAGGCCGTATTCGATCGCGGGCGGGGCGATGTCGATCTGCCAGATGTTCCACGTCGGCCCGATCGCCGCGCCGTAGACGATCAGCGCGGTGCCCAGCGTGGCGAAGATTGCGGTGGTGACGCCGAAGAACCCGACGAAGAACGGTCCGATCCAGAAATCGAACATCTCTCCGCCAATCAACGTGCCCCCGGCAACGCGGTACTTCCGCTCGAAACTGAGCATCGACATGATGCGCTCCCGAGAAACCTGTCAAAAACGATAGACATTGTGTAGTGTCTATAACTCTTACCATCGCAAGAAAATTGCCTCGCCACAAGCCCTCGCAAGCGGCCAATCGTCCAAAACCATCATGCGTGACGGGTCGAGGCTTCGAGGTCGCAATGATCGCCGCAACCCGCTAGGTGCCGACCCGATCAACAATCGGATGCAGGCACATGGCACGCAAATATTCGAGGGCAGCAGTCCGCGAGGAGGCGGATCGCGAGGATGACGAGCAAGCGGCAGCGCCTGCCGAATGCTGGCTCTGCGGCCGTTCCCTGGGCAAGAATACGGTCATGCACCATCCGGTGCCGAAAAGCCGCGGCGGGCGCGACGTCGTACCGATGCATCCCATCTGCCAGCAGACGCTGATGGCCAATTTCACCAATTCGGAATTGCAGCGCTACGCGCTCGACGTGGAGGCGATTCTCGCCAACCCGGATATGCGCAAGTTCGTGGACTGGGTCGCGAAGAAGGACCCCGATTTCCACGCGAGCCCGGCGAAGAAGAAGCGCTGAATTCATGCCCGTAATCGGGCACCAGCTTATGGAAAGAGGACGATGACATTGGCGATCGAGGAGAGCGCCCGGCCGATCTGCGTCGCAGCGCTATACTGTTTCGCCCCGCTTGCGGACTGCGAGCGACTGCGCGGGCCGCTGAAGCAATTGTGCGACGATCAGGGCATCAGGGGCACGCTGCTGCTCGCGAGCGAGGGCATCAACGGGACCATCGCGGGGTCGAGGGTGGGCATAGACCGCGTGCTCGACCATATTCGCGCATGGCCGGGTTGCGCCGAACCCGAGCTCAAATTCTCGAGCGCCGCGACAATGCCGTTTCATCGGATGAAGGTGCGCGTAAAATCCGAAATCGTCACGATGGGGCAGCCCGGCATCGATCCGGTCGCCAATGCGGGCACCTATGTCGACCCGCTCGACTGGAACGCTCTGATCGACGATCCCGATACCATCGTGATCGACACGCGGAACGATTACGAGGTTTCGATCGGATCCTTCGCAGGCTCGATCAATCCGATGACGGAAACCTTCCGCGGTTTTCCCGAATGGTTCGCACGTGAGCGCGAACGCCTGCTGGGTTCCGAAAAGCCCCCAAGGGTCGCAATGTTCTGCACCGGCGGTATTCGCTGCGAAAAAGCGTCCGCATTCCTGAAGAACGAAGGGCTTGAAGACGTCTTCCACCTCAAGGGCGGCATCCTTGCCTATCTCGAGCAAGTCCCAGCAGAGGCGAGCCGGTGGCAGGGCGAATGCTTCGTGTTCGACCAGCGCGTGTCGGTCGGCCACGCCCTATCTGCGGGCACGCATGAACTGTGCTTCGCGTGCCGTCGCCCCGTCAGCCCGGAAGACAAGCAGTCGCCGCGCTACGAGGCAGGCGTAAGCTGTGCGGCCTGCTACCACGAGCGGGACGATGCGCAGCGCGCTTCCTATCGCGAGCGCCATCGGCAGGAAATGCGCGCCGCAAGGGAAGGGCGCGCGCATGTTGGTGCAGTGCTTGCGGCGAGCCGGGATGACGATGCAGACTGATCGGATCCTCTACAGTTTCCGCCGCTGCCCCTATGCGATGCGCGCAAGGCTTGCTTTGGCGATCAGCGAAACGCGTTACGAGCTGCGCGAGGTCAAGCTTGCGCGGAAGCCGGCCGAGCTGCTCGAGGCTTCGCCCAAGGGAACGGTCCCGGTTCTCGTCCTGGCCGACGGCACCGTCATCGACGAAAGCATCGAGATCATGCGCTGGGCGCTTGCGAGGAACGATCCTGAGGGCTGGCTGGATCGGAACGACACCGGTTTGATCGAGCGCAACGATGGTTCGTTCAAGCACGATCTCGACCGGTACAAGTACCCGGATCGCCATCAATCCGACGCGATGCTTCACCGGCAGCGTGGTCTGGAGTTCTTGCGCCTGCTGGATGAGCGGCTGACCGAACACCCGCAATTGTGCGGTTCGCACCGCGGTATCGCCGATGCGGCGACCATGCCCTTCGTGCGTCAGTTCGCTGCGGTGGACCGGGACTGGTTCGCGGCGCAGCCGATCCCGCATGTGCAGAATTGGCTGGAGCACCATCTCAACTCGCCGCTGTTTTCAGCGATCATGGCTCGGCACGATCCGTGGGTGCCGGGAGATCGAGCGGTGATGATGCAGGGCTACGCCGAGCCCTCCTGATTTCGGAAAGCAGCACAGCGCGGTCCGCTCGCGCGATCCGGACGCGGTGCGTCTTGCGGCTGGCACTGTAACCGGGGGAGGACGACAGCCAAATCATCGAAAAGATGGTGGGCGCGGCAAGGATTGAACTTGCGACCCCACCCGTGTGAAGGATGGGAATAACGGAAATCTGCGGTTTCTGAAAATGAAAAACTCCAATAAAAACAATATCTGAAGCCCGCCGGTGTTCGCCACTGTCCACCCAAGTTTTTCATGTTTTTTTCATGGATTTTAGGATAGCGATGCCGAATGCCAGATTTGAGCCGCATCGGGGAGCGCGAGAATTTGAAGCCAAAAGCGGGCGACGAGCCGCACTGGCATCGTCTGCGCCAAGGCGTCTACCTCGGTTTTCGGCCATCAAAAAGGACCGCCGGCGGCACGTGGTTTGCTAGATTTTACGACGCGGATACCAATCGCAACAAGCGCAAGCGGCTCGGCGATTACGGCACGCTTACGGGCCATGATGTCTTCAAGCAGGCCAAGACCGATGCAGAAGCTTGGGCTTCAACTGTGGAGTCCGGCGGTGAACTTGCCCGCGATATGGTGACGGTGAAGGATGCCTGCATCGCCTATCTGGAGGAAAAGCCCAATTCGATCGCCGAAGGCGTGTTCCGCAGACACGTCTATGACGATCCCATTGCCAAGGTGAAGCTCGACAAGCTTCGGCGGCACCATCTGCGAAGCTGGCGCAAGCGGCTGGAACAGGCGCCCGCCTTGCTGACCCGGGCCAAGGAAGGCGGGAAGCGCTGGAAGGAACGCGCGAAGTCGACGGTGAACCGCGACATGGTGCCATTGCGCGCCGCACTGGGGCGTGTTCTCACGCCTGGCTCCCCCAATACCGATGCGGCCTGGCAGGAGGCGCTCAAGCCTTTCAAGGGTGCCGACAAACGCAGAGAACTTTATCTGGACAAGGGCGAGCGGAAGAGATTGATCGATACCGCCTGCGAGGAAGCGCGGCCGTTCCTAAGGGCGCTATGTCTTCTGCCTCTTCGTCCTGGCGCGCTCGCAACCTTAACCGCAAGAGATTTCGAAAAGCGCACCCGAACCCTCACGATCGGCAAGGACAAGAACGACAACCCGCGGCAGATTTCTTTGCCAACGCTCATCGCTGATTTCTTCGCCGCGCAGGTGAAGGGAAAACTGCCAACCGCGCCTATTTTTGCTAGGCACTCTGGCGATGCGTGGAACAAGGATAGCTGGAAACATCCGATCAAGGACGCTGTAAGGAAGGCGAACTTGCCGGATGCCGTTTCCGCCTACACCCTCCGTCATAGCGTCATTACGGACCTCATACGAGTGCGCCTGCCGATCCTGACCGTTGCCCAATTGTCCGGGACGAGTGTTGCCATGATCGAGAAGCACTATGGCCATCTTGTTCGCGACGATGCCGAAGATGCGTTGGCGACCCTAACTCTCTAGATCGAGATTGGGCGATTGGTGCTGTGAGCAAGTATTAGAAGCTCGTTCAGAAACCCACTTAATATTGTCGGCTTGATCTTGCAGGTCACCGTGCCGAACGCCCTCAAAGCACTACCCGTTGAGCGCGGCGCGTTCCTTGGCATCACGGGCCAAGTCGAGGTCTTCGACAGCCTCTACCGATGCAATTTTCGTCGCAACATAGTCTTTCGGAAGCCCATGCTCGGTAGCCCCCGCCATGACGAGATCCAAATACCACGAATAGGGCTTCAGCAGCGCGTCAGTGTGGTCCGGATGGGCGATATAAGTCAGAATTCGCCAGGATCGGCCCTCGGCGTCGTGCACTGTCACGATCGCGTCGTCATAACCGGCCCCTAAACCCTCGAAGCGATCGAGGGTCGTGCGGTCGATGGCGTTTAAGGTGAAGACGACTCCGTAGACACCGGCCCCGCCCTCGATCGGGAACGCATCGCATTTGCCAGATCCGTCCTTACTCCGCTTATGGAAACGCAACTCGTGGTCCGGCAATGAGGCGATGCCGATTGGCCTGCAGCTCGAAACCCTTGCGCGCAGGCGCCCGGTCGACATGTTGGATCCATAAGCGAAGTATAGGATTTCGTTATCCGTGTCCGACGGCCAAGCAGTCACGCGGAAATCTCGCGGCCCGACTTCCCAAGCAGCCGGGCGCTTAGCTCGCGTAGGTTGTTAATATGGGCGGCTGCACCCCAGTTTTTGAAATCCTTCTCGGTCTGTTTGGTCGTCGCATACGCTTGGTTCGCCATCGCCAGCGCGCGGAGCGATCCAGAGAACCGTTGTAAATCGCCGGTCGGAACCAACGAGTCTACGTAATCGGCAAGCGCCACAACGCCCTCGATCGCGAGTGGCACGCCATCAATGTTAAATTCTTTCGTGGCTTGGTCGAAGTCGGAGAGGGATTGCATCCAACCTTTCACCACCTCGTCACGCATGCTGCCGCCGTCTTCCGCAACGCCTCCGGCGAGGTAGGTAGCAAGGAGGAATAGGCGGCCCGGATGCTGGTCCAGCCAGCGGTCAATTAGGGGGACCGACACCTCAGTCGGCGAACGCCCAATTGCGCGCGCCTCCGCCGTCACAGTCGTGATCCGGCCGGGCCGTGTGCGCTTACCGTCACAAACCTCGTTCTGCAACGCCCTGAGCTCCGCGACGTTTATAGGCCACCAGCGCCTGAACTCTTGGGCACGGTAGTATCCGATGACATCCACGACCCACGACCGCTCGCCGACCTCCCGCTTGCGGAACTGGACGGAGCAGAAAGACGCGAAATTCTCGTCAGTGCCGTCTGTCACGAAGTCGCGCATTGGGTCGATGAGGACTGCGAGCGCCCGGCTCGTGGCACCGTCGGCCAACAACAACTTTATCCGGGCTATCTGATCCAGTTTTCCCGCGTATCGGTGTAACCGACTGCCATGATGGTATGGCACCCGGGCCTCTAACCGCGAGTGCTCTAGTTGCCACCAGCCGGCGAGTTCTGCGAACCATCCAGCCCTTTCCCCGACTTTCAGTGCGTCTGGGGCTGGATAACCGCTCGGCATGGTGCCGACGCTATCAGGCGGCAGGTCGAGATCGACGATAAGGGTTCCGCCTTTGGCTTCGGACTGCGCCGCGGCACAGGCCCGCTCATACACGTCGTCGAGCACCGTGCCGTGCACGACAGTTGAACCGTCTCCGGCATCAATGCTCCGCCATAGCGAGATGGGATCGTCAACGACGTCCCTCAGCTCGAGGCCGCCCCTCCCAATCGCGTATCGCGTCAAGCGCACGTCGGGGGTCCAAGGCAACCCATCAAGCTGCAATGTGCGAACGGCGTCGGCCTCGTTGTTTCCGTCGAACGTCGCGCCCGACACTACTAGCACTCGCCGCTGGTTTCCTGCTATCCCGTCGTCCAGTGACTCGCGACGCGCGGCGTGCTGATGCTTGTGCCCGTGCAGGACGACATCGATCATCCGCTCAGCCAGAGCGGCACGAAGGAGCTCGATGTTCGTGAAGTCCGCGAAAGGTTTCAATTCTTCGCGCAACGACGGCGTTCGCAAGTGGTGATGGATCGTAGCGATTCGCACCTGCGCGCCATCAGTCGCGGTCGGCGTTCCGTCGACGATGCTCCGAAATATCTCAAGCTGCTCTTCGGACACGCGAGCCATGTCGTAGCGGATCAGTGAGTTCAGCTGACCATTAATCTCGACGGCCAGCTTATCGTCGCTGGGCGCGAGCAGCGCGCCAATCTTGTCCCAAAGCCCGTCCAACGGTGGCTTCAACGTCTGCACAGTATGCGACCAGTTGGCGCTGTTGATCGGGAAGATCGCCCAACGACGGTCCTCAGCCAACAAGCGGTGCTTATCGGCGTTGAGCGTCGACTTGTTGTCGATCCCGTCCAGCCAAGGCGTGATGCAGCCTGTCTGGCGCCAGGCCTTGATGAAAGCCCTGTAGCGCTCTTCGCTACCCGGCGGCGTGCCGCGCGGCACGTCGTGATTGCCCGGTGTCGCTACGATCTTGCCAGGCGCGATACCCACTGGTCCGAGCGTCTTCAACAGAATATCCAGCAACGCCTGGTGTCCGCCCAAGTCGCCGCGCTCGGCAGCGTCACCCGAAAAGATCACCGCGTCCAGGGTCCGCTCTTCCTCCTCCAGCCGTTCGGCGATGCGCGTAAGAAGCAACTCCAGCATCCCTTCTCGCGTAGCGTGGGTAATACCCGGAATCACCACCTTGTGGTCGTCGCGGTTTACGGCAACGCCGTGACCGGTGACGTGGGCGTCGGTAACATGAAGGAAAAGTGGGGAGGTCATGCCTGTTGCATAGCTCCTAGCCACGCCTGCTCATATACCTGATCGCGCCAATATGACCCCGATCAGCTACTCGCGAACCTCCGTTGCAAATTTCATGATTTCATGATTTATAGTTTTCATGGTTTCAACAGACACCCAACTGGTCGACGAGAATCTTCAGATTCAGGTGCCAACAGAAACGAAGCAGGCGCTCGAGCGCCGGGCAGTGGATGAACGGGTTCCGATGCGCGTCGTCGTCCTGCGTGCGTTGTCGACTTACGGGATCGCCGTCCCACCGGAAGCGATCCGGGACCGGCGAAAGAACAACGCGTGACCGATTTCCAAGCCCTGACCCTGGATGGATACGCGGCGCAGGCCGCCCTGACCGACCAGCGCCGCGGATCCAGCGCGATGAGCTTCGCGCTCCTCGGGCTTTTCGGCGAAACGGGAAGCCTGCTTACGGAGCTGAAGAAAAAGCAACGTGACCAGACTACTTACCTTGGCTACGCCGACGCTGTCGTTGAGGAACTCGGCGACGTCCTCTGGTATCTGTCATCGCTATGCCGCCGGAGCCGGATCGCTCTCAGCGCGGTAGCGGGCGCCGCGATCGCCGCCGACCCGTCCAAAGCACAGCGCGATCCGACGCTGACCTTTCACGGGCTTCAGCCCGCCGTCATGCCGCTTTCGCGCGAGCCGACCGCGTCCTTCGAACGGACGCTACTGCAACTGGCCATCCGCGTCGGCGAACTCGTCCGGCAATATGAGGCAGAGGCGCCGCGCAAACGTGGGGCGCGACAGCACTCGCTCACCGAAGTGATGCGCTGCCTGATCCGCGCGGCCACCGAAGCTGGTGTCACGCTCGAGGCAGCCGCGGTGAAGAATCTTCACAAAATATTCGACAGGTGGCCGCGCGAGCGGGTCTATCCTGCACCTTTCGACGAGGGACTGGTCGCTGAGGAGACGCTACCGCGCGCGATGACCATTGACGTGGTGGAGCGCGTCATCGACGGGCAGCCGTTCGTCTTCCAGCGATCGAACGGAGTCAATGTCGGCGACCGACTGACCGACAACGCCGCTGTTCCGGACGATTATCGGTTCCACGATGTCTTCCATTATGCCTACGTTGCCGTGCTCGGCTGGTCACCGGTGACGCGATCATTGCTGCGGCTGAAGCGTAAGAGCCTGCCGACGGTCGATGAGGCCGAAGATGGTGCGCGGGCGATGCTGATCGAGGAAGGGGTCACAACCTGGCTGTTCGGCCAGGCACAGCAGCTCCGGTTCTTCGAGGGCATGCGATCGGGCGAACTGCCGCTGGACCTGCTCAAGGAGGTGCGCGAGTTCGTCGCCGGCTACGAGGTCGAGCGCTGCCCGCTCTGGCTGTGGGAGGAGGCGATCCTGCAGGGCTACGCTGCGTTCCGGTTCCTACGCGAGAAGCGCCGAGCCCGCCTCTCCATCGATTTCAAACACCGGCGCCTACGCGTCAGGGAGATTTCACAATGACCCCATCCATCTTCATCGAAACGCTATCGAGCATGCGGCTCCCGAACGTATTCAACCCGTGGGCGGACTGCTGCGCGATCCACGACCGAAGTGACGCCGCGGCGACGCGCCGCGCCAACCTCCTAGCCATGCTCGAGGCTTCGCTCGACGAGCGCGTTGAGACGATGTGGATAGCGCGAGACCTTGGATATAGAGGCGGCCGACGCACCGGTGTTCCGCTCACCGACGAGGTGCACCTAGACGACGCCGGCCAGCTGCTAGGAGGAGTTGAATTGGAACGGGCGACCACCGGGCCCATTGTTGCCGAACGGACGGCTGCGGTCGTCTGGCAGGTGCTGACGGATATCAGTCTGCCGGTCATGCTGTGGAACGTGTTCCCATTTCATCCGCACGAACGAGACGATCCGATGTCAAATCGGTGCCACACCCGGTCGGAACGCGAGGCGACCTGGTCAATCCTGCAGTCGCTCATCGAGATGGTTAGGCCGAAGACGGTGGTTGCAATCGGTCGCGACGCGCACATGGCTCTCGCCGATCTACCCGTTTCTGTCATATACGTCCGCCACCCGAGCTACGGCGGGCAGCGAGAGTTCATCGCCGGAATGCACGACCACTACAACGTCGCTCGCAGGGGACGGACCCGCGGTCAGCTGGAGCTTGACGTCGCCTAGGCGACCGCGACCGACGGGGCCTCGATCTCGTCGACGCGTGTCAGGAGGTCCTTCAATTTCGCACGCGTGGACGGCAGGTCGATCTCGGCGTGCGTGGATACGATGGTAAGCGGTCCGACGCCGAGCCCAGTCTCCTTGGCCAAGAACGACATCAGTCTTCCGAGGCCAATAAGGTTGCCCAACAGCTTCCTGACGTAGAAATGGTTGCGGTAGAGTGCCGTCATTGCGATGCGCCGACTGTTGGCGGGCCCGACCAACTTCAAGCTGGCAAAGCTCAGGCATTGGCCGCCGTAAGGAGACCGATCCACGTCACGAGTAGGATCGAAGATGCTCAATTCGAACTTATTGAGCGCGCGGACCGCCGGGTCATTGATCCGATCGATAATCCGTTGGAGCTGGTTCTCGAAGCCGCCGCCGGGCTTCGGGAAGTGCATCATCCGCTCGAAGTAATATCCCGACCAGCACTCCTTAAGGCTGACCCGGGGAAGCACATTGTCTTCGAATCTTTTGAAGAAGAGCGGTGCACCGTGGAGGTTGTAGAGAGCTTCGGGGAAGATGGTATTGGCGACGGTCTCGATGCCCTTCTCGTCCTCTCCGCGCAGATAGGTGTCAACGGCGGCGACCACCGGATCGGACAGGCGGGAGCGGGCCGTTGGGTCGGCCACGTCAATGATCACGTTATGGAACTCGTGTCCGGGTTTAGCATCCACCGCGGCGAGTGCGGCGCGCCACGCCGATACGCAGTCTGGCGCTGGTTCAATCGGCAAATACATCTTCGACTCCTAGTAGCCCAAACGCCGCGAAGAGACGCGCGGCCAGAAAATCACGGTCCAGCCAGGCGGAGCCATCCGCCCCCCATCCAGTCCCCCAGCTGTTCCTGACGCGCACCGCCTCCCTGCCATCGACAACGCCATGCGCGGTCGCCACCACTGCGTGACGAACTGCCGGGTCGGGAAGCTCGCCAGCAGCGGCCCGCACGACTCCGTCAGGATCCGGCAGGTAGAACGAGCGCGAAAGCGTCATCAGCATTACGGCCGGCCTCCCGGAGTCGAGCATGGCGACGACCGCGTCGACGTCCGCAGCAGTGGCTTCGCCAGCGGCACGGAAAACGGCGGGCGACCCTGCCGGCGGGGTCCAGGGTTCGACCACAGTCGGCTGGTAGGGCCATTCCGCCTCGATGGGCTGACCGTCGTGGCGAAGGGCCTCCAACATTGATTCGAGCGTCGCGCCATCAGCGGGCGACCGTCCGGAACGGGCCTGAGCGCGGTGATAGATCCATTCACAGGACAGCGGGTCCCAAGGACCCAGCATCGCCGCGTGGCAGTCGCTGGACGCGAACGCAAGGCAGGTCGGCCGGGCGCCCTGATCACGAGCGTCACCGAACGCCCCGGCCAAATCCCTGTTAACGACGATCGACACGCGATCACGCCGCAAGCCGAGCACGGCGCTCGGCCCTCGAAAGCCCCATCTCCTCGGGGCCGGTAAGATCCATCCCCAGAGAAAGTGTCGTCAGCGGCGGAACCGGCGCCCAGGGCCGCCGCTCGGTTATCGACAGGCTGCCCCTGTAAGGGGCCTCTACGCCACCCATGATGCGCCGCACGACATCGGACCCGACAGTCTCCCCACCGTCCCCATCCCGGTGGTCGCGAAGCACGACATAGCCGCTTGCCGCCAACTCGTCGCGATCCCAGACATAACCTCCGGCCGCATGCTCACGTAGACGAAGGACGAAGACATCGTTTCGGCTGCCGTCAACCTGCCAACCCGCGTCGCGCTCCGTAAGCAGCCAGACATCGCCGCGATAGTCAGTCGGCTTGTAGTCTCCGAGCAGCGCGATCTTTATCTGGCGCGGTTCAACCGCGCCCAGGTCGCGCATCGCGCGCTGGTCGATCAACTCGTAACGGCGAAGGGTTCTGTAGGTCGCCTCGTAGCTCGCCCCGAGCCGCAGCGACAGTTGGTAGACGACAGCAGGACGTTGAAGATCGACCACAGTCCATCCCTGCCGCGCGCAGATCTGGAGGATCAGCCATTTCGGCATCATGAAGGCGAATGCAAACGCGTCGGCCTCCACCTCCTGGAAGTCGTCGCCCGAGCGTAGCTGTGACGACGCCATCCGTCGAAGGATGGTCTCGTCGTCGAGGCTGGGCCGATGGTCCAGACCGTAGTGGCCGAGTTCGTGCGCCGCGGTCAGCCGCTGGATGCTCATGGGACGTTCGGTCGTGACAAGGATGCCTGGGACCGGATCGTTGAGGAAGGCGCCGAGGAGATTTCGAAGCGGCCTAAGAAGGAGTGGCACGCCGAGCGCGCTGATCGCGCCGAACACGTCGACCGACCCACCCGACGCCGTCAGCGTCTCTTCGGTGCCGAGCCGCCTGTGCAGGCGGCCCGCCTGCATCGCGCCGTTGCGCACCGCTTGGGCGTAGCTTTCGGCCACGCTACTCGCCCTCTCCCTTGGCGCGCGCCTTCAAATAGTCCGCGAAGCGGCCTAGTTCCGCGCGATCCTCGGTCGATAGGTCTGCGACACGCCGGGCGAGGTGCGCCACGTCTGCCGGTAGGCCTGCCGAGACGGCCTCGTCTCCGGTGAAGTAGCCGACCGACTGCCGGTAGAGCCTCGCGAGACGGGCGAGCTCTAGCGCCTCGACGCGGCGGCTACCGTTCTCGATGTCCGTTAACGCGGTCCGGGGAATATCTAGGTATTGCGCGACCTCTTCCTGGCGGAGGCCGAGATATTTACGGGACTCGCGCAGCCGCTCGCCCATGTCGCGCCGAGCGCTCGCGTCATCTGCCGGTTTGCCGGCGCTCACTTCTTGACCTTCCGCTTGTCCCAAATTGCCTGGATGCGCGGGACAAGGTGCTCAAGAGCCTCGGAAACGGAGTCATATCCGCCGGTCCGAACGACGTCTTCTTTCAGCTTGAAGCCAAGAACAGCATCTAGAACGCACAATGCATCGACGGTGGTCAGCGAGTCCATTGGCACCGGGGCCGCGATGATCGCCGGCCGATCGGGCGGCAGCGCGATTCCGCGAACGCTAGCCTCCGATTTTGCCACCTTAAGTAGCTCGTCCGTCAGGGCGTCCATCACGCGCTGGCGTGGATAGCTCTGCACTGGTGCAACAACCGTGCCCATCAACGTAGCTCCAACAACAATTGCTGGAATGTCGGATATTCCGACAAAATTGTCAAGATGTGTCGATTAAGCCGAACGAATTCCCTGAACATTGACACCATTGCGGGAACGGTGAGCAGCAATTGTAGCTGGTCTGCTTTTTCGTGATCCAGCCATATGCCGACAGTCCGTTCCCCGCCCATTTGAAGCCCTTCAGTGTCGAGGCTGACCGCAACCTCTCCATGCTATGGAGATTGCGTTTCCAGCATCCTGACGGCAGATAGAGGCGATGGGGGAAACCACCGACAAAATTGAAGAATTCATCTCCGCTTGGCGTGATACTGGTGGGTCAGAACTCGCTAACACGCAGAGCTTCATTAACGGTCTGTGTGATCTGATTGGTGTGTCGACGCCCGACGGCAGCAAAGCCGATGACACCGAAAACGATTACGTATTTGAGCGTCGGGTCTTTGCCGACAATGGCGATGGCACCACAAGCTTCGGACGCATAGACTGCTATCGGCGCGGGGCATTCATACTCGAAGCCAAGCAGGGTTCGGATGCTGACCGGCGAGCCGCAGAAGCGGGCGAGGAAGACCTCGATCTGTTCGGCCAGTCCGCCGCCCGCCGCATGAAGCGGGGCACTGCCCGGCGAGGGACTGGTGGGTGGACCGCCGCAATGATCGCGGCGAAGGGGCAGGCGGAACGTTATGCCCGCTGCCTTCCCGTAGACCATGACTGGCCTCCCTTCCTGATTGTCACCGATGTCGGCTATTGTTTGGACATCTGGGCAGATTTTTCCGGCACGGGCAGGGCATACACCCAGTTCCCCGATCGGGCGCGCTATCGCATCATGCTGGAGGACCTGCGCGATCCGGAAGTGCGTGAACGGTTGCGCTGCATCTGGACCGATCCACTCAGCCTCGATCCCGCCGCCAAGGCCGCGCGGGTTACCCGGCAGATTGCGGACTTGCTGGCCAAGGTGGCCAAACGTCTAGAGGCGCGCGACCACAACCCTGAGCGTGTCAGCGGCTTCCTCATGCGGTTGCTTTTCACCATGTTTGCCGAGGACAGCAAGCTGATCCCCGAGGAGAGCTTTACCGGTCTGTTGAAGGCGCAGCGGCAGCATCCCGAACATCTCGCCCCGCAATTGTCGGCCCTGTGGCAGGCTATGGACCAGGGCGAGTTCGCGCCGGCGCTGGGCGTGCCGGTCAAAAAGTTCAATGGATACCTGTTCAAGGATCGCACCGCGCTCGACCTCGAAGCGGATGAACTGGAGGTGCTGATCCAGGCGGCTGAGCACAAATGGACCGAGGTCGAGCCGGCAATCTTCGGCACGCTGCTGGAACGGGCGTTGAACCCGAAGGAACGGGCCAAGCTCGGTGCGCACTACACGCCGCGCGCCTATGTCGAACGGTTGATAGCCCCCACAATCATGGAGCCGCTGAGGGCTGACTGGGATGGTGTCAGGACTGCCGCTGCGAGTCTGATCGATGATGGCAAAACTGATGCCGCACGGTTGCTGGTAGAGCAATTCCACACCCGCCTCGCTGGCACGAAAGTCCTCGACCCAGCGTGTGGCACAGGCAACTTCCTCTATGTCGCTATGGCGCGGATGAAGGAACTGGAAGGCGAGGTGCTGGAGCTTCTAGAGGAGCTGTCGTCCAGCGAAACTGAAAAGCAATACGTCGCCGACCTTACCGGCCATACCATCACACCCGAAAACTTCCTCGGGCTGGAGATCAATCCGCGCGCGGTCGAGATCGCGCAATTAGTCCTGTGGATTGGCTACCTGCAATGGCACTTCCGCGTGAACGGGCAGGAGCGGATGCCGAACGAGCCGATCCTTACCGGCTTGCGCACTATCGAACACCGCGATGCGTTGATTGAGTATGACGAGAAAGTGCTCGAGCGGGACGAAGAAAACCGGCCCATTTCCCGCTGGGACGGCGAGACGACGAAGTCCCATCCGGTTACCGGTAAGCCGGTGCCGGATGAAACTGCGCGCGTGGAAAGCTGGCTCTATCCGAATCCCAGAGCGGCCAAATGGCCCAAGGCGGATTTTATCGTCGGCAACCCGCCATTTATCGGTGGAAAGGACGTGCGCGAGAGGCTCGGCGACGGCTATTTCGATGCCCTATTCAAGGTGTCCGACGTGCCCGAAAGCGCGGATTTCGTCATGCATTGGTGGGACCGCGCGGCCAACGCAGTTCGCGCCGACAATGCCCGTCGCTTTGGCTTCGTCACCACCAATTCCATCACGCAGGTCTTCAGTCGCAGGGTCACTGCAAAACACCTCGACGCCAAGAAGGGCGTCACCCTAACCTATGCCATTCCCAACCACCCGTGGGTGGACGAGAAAGATGGCGCTGCGGTGCGCATCGCGATGACCGTTGGCGTTCCCGCAAACAAGCAGAGTGAGGGCCTGCTGCGCAGGGTAATTGACGAGAGCGGTGCGCCCGACACCATTCTGTTCACAGAGGAAACGGGCCGTATCGGTCCGGATCTGCGGGTCGGAGCGGATGTGACCAAGGCGGTTACGCTGAAGGCGAATGATGAACTTTGTTCGCCCGGCGTGAAGCTGCACGGCTCCGGCTTCATCGTCGCACCGGAGCAAGCTGAGCGTCTCGACCCCTATTCGATTAATATTGTGGGCGGACAAAGTGAGGATAAACCGCGTATCCGTTCGGGTATCGGTAACGAGCCGCAAGTGATTTTCGAATACCGTAATGGCAAGGACCTGATGGCTCGCCCGCGCGGTGTCATGGTCATCGACACCTACGGCCTTAGCGAAACAGAGCTGCGTGAGCGGCACCCCTCAATATGGCAACATATCCATGAGGAAGTGAAGCCGCACCGCGATGCTAATAACCGAGCATCTTATCGAGAAAATTGGTGGCTATTCGGAGAGCAGCGCAGCGAGATTCGCAAGGCTTTACACGGGTGCGAACGCTACATTGCCACCGTAGAGACGGCCAAGCACCGTGTGTTCCAATTCCTCCCGAATGGGACTGTTCCAGACAATAAGCTTATCGCAATAGCCTCGGCTGATGCGTTTAACCTCGGTGTGTTGTCTAGCCGCTTTCATATCCCATGGGCGCTCGCCAGCGGGGGATGGCTGGGCATGGGAAACGACCCGGTATATGTAAAATCGCGTTGCTTCGACCCATTCCCATTTCCGGCCGACGTGCCCGATCCGCTTGTAAGCAAGGTCCGCAACGAGGCGGAAGCGCTCGATGCGTTACGCAAGCGTGTGCTCGCCCAGCACGATGATCTGACCCTTACCAAGCTTTATAATGTGCTCGATGCCTTGCGCGCTGGCCGCGCGCTGTCCGACACCGAACGCGACATTCACGACCGCGGCCTGGTTACTCTGATCCGCCGCCATCACGATGCAATCGATACCGCCGTGGCAGAAGCCTACGGTTGGCCAGCGGACCTGCCGGAGGAAGAAATCCTCGCCCGCCTCGTCGCGCTCAACCGCGAACGCGCCACCGAGGAATCGCGCGGTCTGATCCGATATCTCCGCCCCGAATTCCAAGATCCGGGCTACCAGGCTCCCGTCAACGAAAGACTGGATCTGGGCGAGACTGCGGCCCCGCTGCCTGACAATATCATTACTTGGCCCAAGGACCTGCCAGCGCAGATCGGCGCTGTGCAGTCCATATTATCCAGTTCTCCAGAACCCCTCGCAGCGCAGGACATCGCGCGTGCCTTTAAGGGCAAGCGGGCTGCGACCATTCGGCCCGTCCTCGATGCCTTGGCAGGTGTCGGGCTGGCGCGCCGGACAGGCGAGGGGAAGTATGCGGCGTAGAACGGGCATGATCGCGGAGACTTTCCGACCCGCGTTGGGATAGTTCGGAAATCATCCTAAAAGGCACTTAGAATCCCACGGAGTGCCTTAGAATGTCCTCAAAAAATGAACGCGGAAGAACGGCTTTCCATCGTCGCCAAATGGATGCCTTACCAACGCTCATCTCAGGGCTGGACCCCGATCCGCCAGTTCTGCTTTGTCCGCGAACCGAAAGGTTCGATGGGCTCGTATGCCAAGAGCTTCGAGCTGCTGGGTGGCCAGCATCGGGCAAGACTGCGGAGCAACGCAAAGCCAATCCTCCGGCCCCGGTCAAGGGCGCGATCCTGGCGCGAAAGCTGGCGACAGGGAATGGCCTGGCCAGCAACGACGTCAACCTGTTGGCGGAGCGGATCGCCTGGCTGCAGCGCAACTGGTTCCGCTGGTCAGCTCGCGATGGATATCAGGTGCTGGCGGCCTCGAAAGCGCAGGAGCAGGTGGTGCCGACCGGGCCCAAGAAAGTCGGTCAGAAGCCGCCGCCAGAGGTGATCGGTGAGGCTGTGCAAGGATCTGAGTTCGAGGCTGATGCAAACCCGCGAAGGGATCTTTTCGAGGGCACCTCAGCTCGAATTAGTTTGGGTTCGAAAGAGGCCCAGACGGCGGAACCACGGGAGAGCAGCTCGTCAATCTTGGCTGCGGCAACAGGCAAAAGCGAAGGTCAGATCGACACGAATGAAGGTCCCACCGAGAGGGGCAAGAGGCCAGCCGAAGAGTCCCAAATTGAAGGCTCGGTTGACAAGTTCGACGCCGCTCTCGCTTCTCTTCGAGCCGGTTCCGAAAGCGAAGACGTGCCCTCGTTTGACGACTACGCCAGAGCGGCCGGCGAGGGTGGTTCGGATAAAGGGGACGATCCTCTGATCACCCTTCGAACCGGGCACATCAAATCCGTTGAAGGCGACAAGGTTCGGAGCTTCCTTTTCGCGATATACTACAAGGAGCCCGGCAAAGAGATCGAACGTCGGGCCAGTGCGCTCGCTGCCGACAGAGCTCAGCTATCAGATGCATTGTCTCGCCAGGACTCGACAAGCCAAGACATCCGGGAAGCCTTCGCCAAACTGGGGCTCGATGCCGATGCGTGATTCAGCACCATACGGCACGCTATTTGAAGGGTGTAGCAATAAGCAGGATGGGAACGGGTCCCGTTCCATGGGGCGTCGTGTCGCTACGCTTCGTGCCGTCCTTGCGAAGGGAAGTGCAGGAATATGACCCAGCGATCTTCGAAGTCTAATTCCGAGTTAAAAGCGGAGCCAGGTAATCCTTTTCCGAAAGATCGACGTGATCTCTTCATCAAGGTTTTTGTCAACGAGGCAGAAAAGGCAGATATTGTTAAACAGAAGGGCCGGCTTAGTTTCTCCGCTTTCCTGAGAGATCGCGGGTTGACCCGGGGAGGTGTTTACGACCCCACTTACGCAGCCATCGGCGGTGTTTACCAGTCTGTCCGTAATCTGCGTGACAGCGCTGAGGGGCTTAGGGAAGTTAGCATCGCCCTCCAAAATTCTGCGACAGGTTTCCAGACCTTGTCTGCTTCAGATGTCGACACTGAAAGCAACCGGGCGACATTCGAAGATTTACGCGAGCTTGCGACGCAGCTTCGGGCCAGCGCGGATAGAATAGAGACGCAGGCAAATACGCTTGGCGAACGGGCCGGCGAACTGGGCCAAAAGCACATGAGTGAAATGCTCAAGCGATACCCGGCAAAGGAAATTGTGCCGAGGAAAGGCCGATGATCGCTAAGAGCATTTCCTACGCGCATCTTTTCAAGGATATCGCGACTATCTCGAGTGGCGACCGCAGGGCGCTGTTCGCCGGTTGGGCGGTAGCCAAATATGTCCTTGGTTTGGAACTGGACCAGGATGAAGCCACGCTTGTCCGTGAGGCCAGTAATATCGGTTCATATGGCCCCGATGATCGGGGCGACGATACGCGCGTTCTCGACGCGGCGATTTTCAATCTCGAAGAGGGCACTGAGCAGGATCAGGCGCTTGAATTTGCCTATCGCGTCGCAGCGTCCGGAAAGACGTCATTGCGGCAGATCGTTGTCGCCTACGGAGACGAGCCCGTAACCAATGAGATGGCGGCTCGTCACAGGGATATTTTTCGCCGCCTGCTGCGAGCCGAAAACAAGCCCATGATTTATTCGAACCATGGTGACACGCGCTTTGGCCATTTTCACCTCGCCGTCTGCACTGCCGATGCCAAGTCGGGCAAGGTCGGCGAATGGGGGCAGGGGAAGGAAATCGAGGCACTGCACATCGCCTTGGCCATCTGCGAGGCACAGGATAATCTGCAGCCCGAACCCAACCGCCGATACGTAGCCGACGAAACAGGCGTCTATCATACTTGGAGTGGCTTCCGAATCGCAGAGCCGAACGGCGACATCATCAACCGCGGTGCGTTCAAAGCGGTCGAAGCAGAACAGGCCGAGTTCGATGCCGAAGTTCTTGCCCCCTCCGACGCCTATGTCGGCCAAGCGCTTCCCAATCCAAAAGCCATCACGCTGCTGGCGCGTGCGGTGAGCCGGCAGGCGAAGAGCTGGGACGAATGGCACCGCGGTCTCGCCCGTGTCGGCATTCGCTACGAACCTTATCGGGTAAAAGGCGAAATTGCGGGCGGTCATCTGGTCGCAAACGGGGTCTTGGACAAGAGTGACGATCGCATCCCCGCCAGCGATGTGAATGCAGGCTACAAGCGCCTTTGCAACAAGCTGGGCAAGTGTCCCTACGAAGCGCCGGCAAGTGACATCCGCGTTCGTTCGTTCGTCGCTCCTGCCTATCGAAAGATGGGGCACGACTTCGGGCACGATTTCTCACGTGATATCGACCTCGCGGAGCAGGCTGAGCGGCAAGCGCAGATCGACAGCGAGTTGGAGGAATTCGAGCGAGCGCTGAGAGACAGGCATGAGGTGATTAGGGGACAGCGTGCGGACGCAAAGAAGGCGCGCGAGAAAATGAAGTCGCGCGATGAAAAACGGCGTCAACATAATTTGCAGCAGAAGCGGGAGAAAGCGAGCCGGGAGGAGGCAGAGAAGATTCTGCGCGAACTGCATTTGTCCTTTGACCGGGAGGCCGGACGCAAACGCAAGGGACCGCGGCCGAAAACCGAACCCGCCACCACGGTCTTATGGGGTGAATCCCGAGAGTGCTTTCTCGATCATGATGAGAGATCGGGCGACTGGACGAAGCGCTACTCGATCGAACAATCGGACCACAGCCGGACCTACCGGCTGAACGACGAGATTGCATTCGTCGAAACTGCAAACTTTATCGCGGTGTATTCAGGCGACCGCCAGGGAAAGATCGATGCCTTGCGCCGTGCTCACGAGAAGTTCGGAAGAGTAAAGATTGTCGGCCCGGCGAGTTTCCGCCGTGAAATGCTCTTGTTGGCCGCACAGATGCAAATTCCACTCGACTCAAAGCAGGCCAAGGAAGCCGAAAAGCTTCTGGCGAAATCGAGAGTGAAGAAGCATCGGGGTGTTGACGTAATCTATGACACTGCTTGGTTCGACCGACCGAAGCGAAAGAGTGCAAATACCGCACCGCTCGAAGAGCTTCACCAACAACAGGAGCGAGAAAAGCGGGGCGCCCGTTTTACTCCACCGGTGCTGCAGGACTTCCGTAGGCGCAACGCGCGTGACGATGAAAACAGCCGAGAAGGCAAACCTAATGCGGCCAAAATCCCCATAGCCCATCGATTCCTAACCGAGATGAACTGCGATCGGATGCTCTTGTCCGTATCGCGTTTCTCGGTCGACGGAGTCCGCTTTCTCGACGACGAGGAACTGTTGAAAAAGTTCGCTCCTTTGCCGCATGCTTTGGTGCGTCCAGAAATCCAACAGCGTTTGGAGGCAATTAGACGGGTTCAGGAGGCTAAGAGGCAATGGATCTTCACGGGTCTTGCCACGGGTGAATTCGAGCTCCGGGAAGACAAGCTGGTCATACCGGACAGCCACGGCAGCTGGCCAGCCGAATTTGTCGAGGGGCAGCGTCACGATGCTACATTCATTGCCCAGCTGCGGGAAGCGGCCAAGGGAGATTACCCGGGCAAGATAGTCGATCTCGCCGTTCGACCCGAGATCGCGATGTGGCGACAGGTGCGCGAGGGGACTGATCAAGAGAACTCACTGGCCCCCTTTATCGTAGACGAATGGATGCGCACGAGCGCGCGCACCGATCGCCACGTGATATTCCAGACCATGACATACACAGAGGCGGAACAGCTCCGCCGCACTACCGGCCTTGCTGCGGAAGCATACCGGGGATCGTTTTACCAGAAGGACGGCGAGAGCGATCAAGCCTTCGCGCGTCGCCAACGGATTGCGGAACGGAGCAACAGACAGCAGGGCCGATAGCAATTCTCGTTTCTTCCGTCGCGCCTCTTCGCTGCCATGCGCATACGCGCTTTCTTTGCCGCCGCATCGAGAAAAGCCGACCGCTCCTACGCGGCGAGTTGAATTGCTGAAACAGCTGCAGGTTGGCCTGCCGGGTGAAGCCGGCAGGTGGGGTGGAAAAGGAGATGCGAAGAGAGCGTCTCCGCGCCTTGCCGGTTTCACCGAAACGGAGAAACCGAAATGATCGATACAGAACATCTTTCGCCAGACACCGAAGTGCTGGCAACGGAGCTCGCGACCCATGCAGACTACCGCGTGCTGCGACGCGTGCCCGACCCTTACTCATCGATGCCGGACGTGGGCTCTTTGCCCGACGGCAAATGCATCGCCATCGTAGACACGGAAACCAGCGGTCTCAACCCGCAACATGATACCATCATTGAGCTTGCGATCATGCTGGTCATCGTCGACGAAGACAACGAAGTGATCGGCCATGTCGGACCCTTCAGCTGGCTGCAGGATCCAGGTCGCGAACTGGATCCGCGCATCACGCTGCTGACGGGCCTTGGTGCGCAACATCTGCAGGGCCGGGAAATTAACGACCCCTTCGCATTCGGACTGCTCGACAGGGCGGACCTGATCGCTGCGCACAATTCAAAATTCGATCTGGCTTTCATCGAGCGGCGCTATCCCAATCTTGCAGGCCGTGCATGGGCCTGTTCGTGCTCCGAGATCGATTGGCTAAAACTCGGCTTTGAAGGTCGCTCGCAGTCGGTCCTCCTTGCCCACGCAGGATGGTTCAGTGCGGCGCACCGGGCTGCTGCCGATGTTTGGGCATTGTTCTGGCTCTTGCAGCATCGCCAGCGCGGACCCGGCGAAAGCACCGCCCGCACGCATCTTGCACGGCTCCTTGAAGCTTCTGCGCGCACTACGGTCATGGTGCAGGCCCAGCGCGCACCCTATGCGAAAAAGGATCTGCTTCGCGCCCGCGGCTATCATTGGAACCCAGCGGCGGGGTTCTGGCAGATCGAGGTCAAGTCCGGGATGGCCGAACACGAGCAGGCTTGGGGCTATCGCATGGGCCTGCCAGCGCTGACCACGCGTCCGATCACCGCTTGCGAACGTCACCGCTGAATGCGGCACCTTCGGCCTACGATCAAAGATAATGGAAACGCATCGCGTCCCGTCGCTCCTGCGGCGCTGCGCCCGAAAGGAATACTTATGACAGATACCATCATTGCCGGCAGCGATCTCGATCGCCTTGCAGCAAATCTCGAACGTGAGGCGCGCGCCAGCGTTGCTCGCTCGCAATCGGACCACATCGAAAGACCCAAAAGCTGGATCGTCATCGATCTTGAGTTCATTTACGACAGGCTTTCGCACGACGCCTATATGACCTGCGAAGGGAAGGGCGCAGAGCAGGCGATCCGCTGGCCGTTCCACAAGGTCGCGGCGACTAGCTGGATGAAAATCTCATTCATGCCCGGGCAGACCTCACCCGAAATCGAAGGCCCGTTCGTCCGCACCGCCGAGGCGACCGACGAGAAAGCCATCGTCAGCGAGCTATTTGGAGTGCTTGCGGCAAGCCCGGATGCCGTCGTCACGACCTGGGGCGGCGAAGCACGCGATTTTGCTGTCCTACGGCGCTGCGCCACGACCCACGACTTGCAGCTTCCGTCGCAGCTGATCGATGGCTCGCCGAACGCACGTGAAAGGCTTGACCTGTGCCGCGTGACCTGCGTCCAGGCACCGAGCGTGCACCTTCCCGAAATGGCCGCAGCGGTTAGCGTCCCGGCGAAGCCGAGCCCCTCGAAAACGATCGGCTTGCTTTGCGAGAGCGGGGATTGGGGCGCGGTCGCAGAGCAGGTGCGGGCTGACGTGCTGACGACGACGATTCTGACCGTCCGACATCTGGCGGCGCACGGACAGGTTCAATGCCAACGCGGTGACACGATCATAGCCCTTGCCGCCTCGGCCGTTCTGGCAGCGCCAGACAGCGACTTCGTGCGCCGGACGTTCGTCCCCTGGGCACGTGGCCAGAAGGCGGCCAGCGGGCTCAGGGGCGCTGTCTATCGCGCAGTCCCGTCACCAATGGCGGAAGCATGAGCGAGAGGGATGTGATGGAAACAGGAAACGGGGAGGAAAAGATGAGCTGAGGATAGCAATAATCGAGGCACGGCACGCAGCCTCGACACAACATCGGTGTGCCAATGTCAGGTCCGCACCGACGCAGGCCACCAGCAAGCCGCTCTCCCACCAGGGTCAGCGGCATTTTTTTATGCTCGATAGGAATCTGAAATGCCCAGAAAGAATTCACCGCCCCGCCGCGCCCTCGCGGCTGCCAATCCCAACACCAACCTGCCTGCCTTGCCAGCGCGCCTCGCCATTGGCGACACCGAGATCAGGCCCGCACAGCTCTTTATCCATACTACCAGACACCCTGTAGCGCCCGGGCCATGGCGCGACGAGCCTGACAAGGTGGCGTGGATCGATGCCCGCACCGGCAAGCATTGCATCCTGCTTCGCCAGTTCGGCGGCCATTGGTCGGGATTCGTCGCGGTAGGTGTCAAGCATCCTCTCTGGGGTTACAGCGCAGATGCCATTCCGGCCTCTGCAGGACTCCACGTGCATGGCCCGATCGATTATGCAGAAGCCTGCGATGAAAGCGGAGCGCCGGAGACGAGCGTCTGCCACGTCACGATCGACAGCTCTAGGTCTGCGCGGCGCTCGGCGCCGCGAACGTCCGACATATCGGGCGATGTCGACCGCACGAACTGGTGGTTCGGGTTCAGCGCCGACCAGGCGGGAGACTACGTTCCCAATCACAAACGGCCGCTCGAACGCGAAGAAGGACAGGTCTATCGTGACATGGACTACATGTTTCATGAGGTAACGAACCTCGCTTCAAAGCTCAATGCGCTGGAGGATCGACATACCGGATCGCTGGCGCCGCCAGCGCTAGGCATACCCGCGCCCAAGCTCGGCAAGTCGGGAGGCGATCATGACTGAGCGCATTCCATACGAACGGCGTCGCAATCCGAATTTGCCGTGGGGATATTGGTGCCGGGTCAACGATACCGAATGGCCGCCCCTCTACGACGAGGAAGGAAACGAATGGCGGAGCGTCCGCGAATACTTCTGGACCGCACGCCTTGGCATGGCGAGCGCCTCGGACCACGACCGCGAGCACGCGCTTGAAGTTCTCCTCTCGGTCCTCGTTGCCATCGACAGGAGGGTGATCGGCATCGAGGAGAAGGTCATCGATCTGTTCTCCAACTCTTGGCAGCTCGCGCGCCAGTTCTGCGGGCCCTGGCTCGAAGGCCTCGGACTTTCAGCCCATGGTCTCTCTGGCGAGCTGACTCATGAGGGCCGAGCCGTGCTGGTCATGCTGGCAAGCACGCGCTCGCGGCAAGCCGCACCGATCCCGCTAGGGCTCCCGGTGTTTCGAGCCACGGACGGGCCTGACGTAGCCGGAAACCCGGCGATGCGCGATCAGATCATGGCCCAGTGCGAAGCCTTTGCCGGCAAGCTCGAGTTGCGGTTCGTGCGCGATGACATGGTTCCACAACCGGCCATCAAGTTGATCGGGCCTCCGAGCGGCAACAACGTCCCGCTCGCCCGCACGCTGTGGTCGATGGATTTTGCCCAAGGCTTCGAACGCGACCGGCTCTATCGCTGGCTGGTTGACCGGATCGACAGATGGGAGAGTTGGGGAGCGCTTGCGCGCGACAAGGGCGCGCAAGCGCTTACGGAGCATCTCCTCAGGCTCCGTTTTGCCGATCAGCCTTTCGAGGAAAGGTAGCCGGCAATCGCACCTCATCATCACGACAGCAACAGGCAGCGGGCGCCGCCGATAGAGGGCCGCCCGCTGCGCATTTTGAAGGACCAAGTCCATGACAACTCACCATCGTAGTGCCATGCCACGCCGCATTGTCGCGCTATCGCTTCTGCCACCACCGGGCCCGCTTTCGCCGCCAGCCCCTTTCGGGTTCGGCGCGTTCGTCATCGACGTCAAGGAGAGGGGTGAAGCATCATTCAGCGTTCATGCCCACGGCTACGGTGCAAAATACGATCCGCGGCGCATCCGTTGCGATATCGCTCGGTTGTTCACGCCTGACACTAGGGGGTTATTCTACGCGCCTGTCCCAACGCACGAGCGGGCAAGCGACATGATCGGCAAGCCATTTCCCGGCAATCTCGTTGATCACCTGCCGCGCATCGGTCATGTCGCGAGCTATGCCGTGCTAGTTCCGCACGATATGCTCGCCGATGCTGCTGGCATCGGGCGCTTGATTGTCCCACCATCACGGGCGTCGCCGTTGCAGCGCATTGCGCGGATCGGCGCCGAAGCGCAGGCTGCCTGGATCTACTGGCTCTTCAGGGCTGTCCGGCCTCGGGTGCGGCGAAACCTGCTTGCAAGTTATCACGCTTGGAGCTTCATCGAAGGCACGCGGCGAAGGCATTAGAAATCTGAGTGAGGGGGCGCGAGAATGTGCCCCCTTTTTGCATCCGCATTCGCAGCACGGATACTGGCGCGTGGTAGTTCGAGCACGCGAGATTCCCCTAAACTGAGCCGCTGCAGCGGCGCGCTTTTGAGGGACCTCTTCGCATTCGCGAACCCGGCCCGGGAAGGCGCCGCCCGGCAGGGCGGCCCTTCGCCGGGTGACCCTCCGGGCACCCCGCACGGCGCAATAGCGACCGTTTCCAGATTCTTTGGACAGACGACGATTTTGTAATCGTCGGGTGAAAGGAAAAAATTTCCAGACGCCGCCGGCGCAAAGGAATTCTTGAAATGAAAACCAGAACATCACGAGCGCTTCGCATGCTTGAGCTCAAGTTGAATTCGAAAGGGAAGAACGGAAAAGCCCAACGGATAACCCGTCGGGCGCGTCCGCCCTAGGCGGACGCCGCGGGCGCCTTCCGGCGCCGTGGGGGACGCAGGCCTTTTTCTGCGTCCCCCTGCTGACGGCCCGAACAGCCCGAAGAGGCAAACTTTTTCCTTCCCTTTAACTGTTTCTTAAATCGCGCAAGTTTACGGCGAAGCCGCGGGGCCGGGCCCGGCCTCCGCCTTTTCCCCTCTACCCCCTAATTCAAAAAAACCCTCCCTTCGTCGGGTTTTCGCGCGCGCAGGCGCGCGTGAGGAGCGGCGGCAGCCGCCCCTCACGCTGTTCATCCGTTTCAGTCTACAGGGACGAATGCCCGTGGTAGGGTCTGGAAATCGTAGATCACCGGCGTTTCGTCGATCCAGCTCGTGACAGGCATGCCCCGATCGGAATTCGCGACCCGTTTGCAAAGATCATGGTAGGCTAGGTCGAAGCCTTCATCATGGTAGGCGGGCTCGCCGTCCCGGATCTGCATCCTACCATTGGCATCTGCGGTGATCTGCTTGCCGCCCGGGAAGACGAGGCGCGGCTGGGAGCGCGCGCTACCCTTCCAGATCGAGCCGCGTTCGTGGACGATGGTGTCCATCGAGCCATAAGTTTCGAAATAGGTGAGTTCGAGGTAAAGTGGGTCTTCCGCCTGATCGTGGCTTATCTCGACATAGATCAGTTCCCAGTTCTCTCCGAAGGCGTATTCGGCGAGGTCGTGCCGTGCTCGGTCAGTCAGCCGGTTGCCTCCCATGACAAGCGCGTCGAGCGTTTTTCCGCGCCGCGTGGCCCGCCCCGCAAACTCCACCTCGATTGCTCGCAGGATCGCATTCACGTTGTGCAGGTAGGGTGTTGTGCAAGTTAGGTTATGCATTCCGTATTTCCTTACATTGCGGCTTCGCCGCGGTGAGTGTTCGAAACACGAAGCTGGAATTTTTCCTCTCCAACTTCCTGATTCACTGCTCACATCTGCCTGAAAGAAAATCCATTTTCGGCGCGGTAGCGCTCAAGCTCGCCGCCGTTTGCCGGCAGAACATCGCGAAGGTTGTGCCCAAAAAGTGGCCGCTCAACTGCGTCAGGGCTGCGATCTGATCGGAAGATTGTCCTAGACTGGGACAGCCATTGTCATGGCGTTTGGATCTAGAAGTGAACCATCCTTCTAGCTGTATGTAGACGCGCAGGAACAAACTCGACGAGATGATCGCAATGCAGCCAGAGCCTCAGCCGAAATTGAAGACGACACGCGTTATTAGCGTTGCAGCTGGAAGATCGCTCTATCACGCGTGCCGATATGCGCGTCCTCAAGGAGGGTGGCAGTCCCGCAACGGATGTCCGCCGTCGAATGTGAGCGCACCTGTCGCGCTGAATTTGATGGTGACCATTCAGTGGAATCGGACCAAAACCGGCCAAGACCATTTCGCTGAGCTAAGAAATCAGCGCTTCTGCCGCTGGTTGCGAACTCGTTGCGAGCAGCTGGGTCTCTCCGTAGCGCCACATTACGCTTACGCCCGGGAGAAGAACCATGTGCATTGGCTGGTCCATGTGCCTGAGCAACTGGTTGAGGAATTCAAGAACCTCGTTCCGCGCTGGATCACCAGTTTGGAGCACAAAGGAAGAGGACCACGTAAACGCGCGGAAAACCACGATCCCGCGCCGGATGGCACAGTCCACATCGAGCAAGTCCGCAACAGCGTCGCCGCCCGCAAATATCTTCTGAAAGGCATCGATCCGGAAGAAGCATTTCGCTTCGGCATTAAGGTCGTTGAGCCTCAAGGAACCGTCGTCGGTCGCCGCACTGGCGTAAGCCGCACGCTCGGACCGACTGCGAGGAAGAAGGCAGGATACAGAGCCCAGAAGCCTTTCTGGCAGCGTGGAAACGGTCGTATCATCAAAGTATCATCTAGGATCCCAAGTGGACCCGTGCATGGATCGAAGCGACAGCCTTAACAGAGGAATTGGCGAACCTCTGTTTCGATAAAATCATCATCCTCCCAAGGTCGCGTGCGCGATTGACCCAAGTGGTGCCTCGCGCTGTCCTCGCGCACAACCTGCTCGCATCCTGGACCGTCGATCACGGCCGAATATAGGCCGGTTCCTGACGGTCCGCTTGTGGCACTCATTCCGACGCAACCGGACGTCCCCACTAGCGACCTACTTGGAGACCTAGTTAAAGCCAGCCAGCCATTCATCGATAATTTCCGATAGAATTTGACGTCGCTTTGTCCCATCGATAAATGCCGATGGATGCAATCGTCCAGCGCCCTTGAGTCCCTTGCTGCTCTCTCTCACCCAACCCGCCTCGACGCCTTCCGGCGTCTGGTGCGTAGCGAACCGGAGGGCATTTCCACCGGGCAACTCGTAGACGCGTCGGGGCTCAGTCAGAGCACGTTCTCCAGCCACCTCGCCATCCTCGTCGCTGCCGACCTTGTCGTCCCGGAAAAGCGGGGGCGGCAGATTATCCAGCGCGCGAACATCAGAGCCCTTCGCGACCTGATGCTGTTTCTGGCGAAGGACTGCTGCGGCGGACGCGCGGATCTCTGCGAACCGCTTATCGCTGAGCTTGCCGAATGTTGTTGAGCGACCCGCGCTCGGGTCGCCTCCTGTGAAGGGAAAATCCATGACCACCGACATCGTTATCTACCACAATCCCGAATGCGGCACCTCGCGCAATACGCTGGCGATGATCCGCAATGCCGGGGTCGAGCCGGCCGTCGTGGAATACCTCAAGACCCCGCCATCACGCGCTATGCTCGAAAGCTTGATCGACCGTGCCGGACTGAGCCCCCGGGAGTTGCTGCGTGAAAAGGGCACACCCTATGCCGAACTCGGGCTGGGCGATGAGAGCCTGAGCGATGCAGCGCTGATCGATGCGATGATGGAGCACCCGATCCTCATCAATCGCCCGCTCGTCGTCTCGCCCCTCGGCGTTCGCCTTTGTCGCCCGTCCGAGATGGTGCTCGACATCCTGCCAAGTCCCCAGCGCGGCGCATTCACCAAGGAGGACGGTGAGCAGGTCGTCGACGCGGCGGGCGAGCGTATCGCCTGATGCTGCTGGCGATCGCGATCTTCGTTGCCACCGTCACGCTGGTGATCTGGCAGCCGCGCGGGCTCGGGATCGGGTGGAGCGCGATCGGCGGAGCACTGCTGGCGCTCGCCACTGGCGTCATCTCGCTCGCCGACATTCCGGTGGTGTGGGACATTATCTGGAACGCCACCGGCGCCTTCGTCGCGGTGATCCTTATCAGCTTGATCCTCGACCGTGCCGGATTCTTCGAATGGGCTGCGCTCCATGTGGCGCGGTGGGGGCGCGGCGACGGTCGCTGGCTATTCGTGCTCGTGGTATTGCTGGGTGCAGGCGTTGCCGCGATCTTCGCCAATGATGGCGCGGCGCTGATCCTGACCCCGATCGTGATCGCGATGCTCAGGGCGCTGGGATACGACGCCAAGGCGACGCTGGCCTTTGTCATGGCGGCAGGGTTCATTGCCGATACGTCGAGCCTGCCCTTGGTCGTGTCCAACCTCGTCAACATCGTGTCGGCTGACTTCTTCGATATCGGCTTCGGCGAGTATGCGCTGGTCATGATGCCGGTCGATCTTGCCGCCATCGCAGCCACTCTGGCGGCGCTGCTGCTGTTTTTCCGCAAGGACATTCCCGCCAGCTATGACGTCACCCAGCTGCGCGCTCCCGCAGAAGCGATCCATGACCGGGCCACCTTCCGCGCTGGCTGGGTGGTGCTGGCCCTGCTGCTGATCGGGTTCTTCGTGCTCGATCCTCTCGGCGTGCCGATCAGCGCGGTCGCTGCCGTCGGCGCGCTGGCGCTCATAGCCATCGCTGCGCGCGGGCACGTCATCCCCACAGGCCAGGTGATCCGCGAAGCGCCCTGGCAGGTCGTGATCTTCTCGCTCGGCATGTATCTCGTCGTCTACGGCATGAGCAATGCGGGGCTTGCCACCGCGATTGCCGGACTGTTGGAGCGCTCGGCCGAGGGCGGCATATGGGGCGCGGCCTTCGGAACGGGGGTTCTGTCCGCGGTGCTTTCCTCGGGTATGAACAACATGCCCACCGTGCTCGTTGGCGCGCTCTCGATCGACGCGACCACTGCCACCGGCCCGGTTCGCGACGCCATGATCTACGCCAACGTGATCGGCTGCGACCTCGGGCCGAAGATTACCCCGATCGGTTCGCTCGCAACTCTGCTGTGGCTGCATGTTCTGGGCCAGAAGGGCGTGAAGATCGGCTGGGGCTATTACTTCCGCGTCGGCATCACGCTGACCACGCCGATCCTGCTGGTGACCCTGGCCGCGCTCGCCCTGCGATTGAGCCTCGCATGAAGCTGTTCCTCGTCTATCCGCTCGCGGCGCTGTTCGAAATCGCCGGCTGCTTCGCATTCTGGGCCTGGTGGCGCCTTGAGAAGAGCCCCTTGTGGCTACTGCCTGGGATGGTGTCGCTGGCGCTGTTTGCCTGGCTGCTGACTCTCGTTCCGACCGACGCCGCAGGTCGCGCCTTCGCGGCCTATGGCGGCGTCTATGTGGCCGCGTCGCTCCTGTGGCTATGGACTGTCGAAGGCACCACGCCCGACCGGTGGGATTTCGTCGGCGGCGCGGTCGTGCTCGCCGGCGCCGCCATCATCCTGTTCGGCCCGCGCGGCTGACGACCCGAATTCGGAGAATTTCCTTGTCCCGCCTGCGTCCCCTGCCCGATCCCGACACCTTCCCGGCGCTCGACCCCGCCTTCGTCCATGCCCGCCCGGCGGAAGGTCTCGGTGACGACCAGCCACCGCCGCGCATCCTGTTGCTCTACGGCTCCCTGCGGGAGCGCTCGTATTCGCGCCTCGCGGTCGAGGAAGCTGCTCGATTGCTCCAGCTGTTCGGCGCGGAGACGCGCATCTTCGATCCCTCCGACCTGCCACTGCCCGATCAAATTGGCGGTGACGACCATCCTGCCGTTCACGAACTGCGCGAGCACGCCTTCTGGTCCGAGGGCATGGTGTGGTGCAGTCCGGAGCGGCACGGTCAGATTACCGGTATCATGAAGACTCAGATCGATCACCTGCCTCTCAGCATCGGAGGCATGCGCCCGACCCAGGGGCGGACGCTGGCAGTCATGCAGGTGTCGGCAGGCTCGCAGTCGTTCAACACCGTCAACACACTGCGGCTGCTTGGGCGCTGGATGCGGATGTTCACCATCCCGAACCAGTCCAGTGTGCCGAAGGCTTACAAAGAGTTCGACGAGGCGGGCCGCATGAAACCGTCCTCGCTCTACGACCGGATCGTGGACGTCATGGAGGAACTGGTGCGGTTTACGGTGCTTCTGCGCCCGCATGGCGAGCAGCTGGTCGACCGCTATTCTGAACGCAAGGAGGCCGGTCGCATCATTGATCCTAACGGGGATATATCAGGCATCGCTCTATCCTCATCGTGATGACCGCTTTCCGGCCTTCGCCGCATAGGCCCGAATGACCGAAATGGGGCGCTTTGCGGTCAGTCTGAATTTGGGCCGAAAGCTGTCTGTCCGCTCTTCGGCTCATGACTGCAGATTGCGGACACGAAATGCCTAGCATTACGCGATGCCAAACGCCTGGAATCTAGTTCTCGCCGGCAGCTTTCCGTTTTTGCGCGGAACGTCCCGTCATACAAACTCGAGCGCCCCGTCGCCTTCCTCAGAAACTTCCAGAATGCCCGGCTTGGGCTATCAACCCTTCGTCGCAGTCCGCTGCTAGGCAAGCTTCCAGCGTTGCATGCTCGATGTTGAAACGAGAGGAGAGGCGCGGCCGGACCGTTCGCTTCAGGTCTTCGAACCGTTCGAGTGACGGGTGGGATGGCACGATGTGCACTTCGAGAGCACGGCGGTGCTCCCCCAAGTTCCACACGTGCAGATGGTGGATGCTCTCGACCCCATCGATCGCCTCGAGTTCGTCCATGATTTCTTGCAGCTCGACGTCATCTGGCACCGCACCCATAAGCAGGCGGACGGTGCGCGGCATCAACGAAAGCCCCTGCCAGATCACATAAGCTGCGATGATGACAGTGATGACCAGATCGGCCACGTAGAGATCGTATAGCAGGATCAGGACCCCGGCCACGATTACCCCGACCGAGGCCATGGCATCCGACACATTGTGCAGGAACGCCGCCTTCATGTTGATGCTGTCGTTGGCGCCGCGGTGGGTGATGAAAGCGGTCACCAGATCGATCACCAATGCCACGCCCGCAACGGCGATCACCGTCCATCCTTCGATTGGTTGCGGATCGGCGAAGCGGTTGATCGCTTCCACGAGCAGATAGAAGCCGATGATGAGCAGCGTCGTCAGGTTGATGAGCGCAGCGACGACCTCGCCCTGCGCATAACCGAACGTCATCCGTCTGTCGGCGGGACGCCTGCCGATCCTTCGGGCGAACCACGCGAGGCCGAGCGAGGCGGCGTCACTGAAGTTGTGAAGCGCGTCGGCAATGAGAGCCAGCGAACCCGAAACGATCCCGCCGACGATCTGCGCGAGCGTGAGCAAGACGTTGATCGCGACCGCGAAGATCAGCTGGCGATCACTCAGGTTCTCCTCGCCGTGACTGTGGCCGCCATGCCCACCATGTGTGTGTTGATTGCTCATGTTCGGAACTGATCCCCCTTCCGATGCTCGCTCCCTTCCTCGTCATGAATGTCCATGTGGGCATCGCGCAGGATCTGGATGCCGCCATAAAGGGCAATGCATGCCACAGCGACGCCTACCACCAGGTCGGGCCAATTAGCGCCGGTGAGCATCACGACGATGCCTGCGATGATGATCCCGCCATTGGCGATGAAATCATTGAAGCTGAAGGTCGTCGCTGCGCGCATGCTGACGTCCTTGTCCTCCGTCCGCTGGAGCATCCGCAGGCAGATAAGGTTCACCACGGCTGCGACTGCCGCCATCGCGAGCATCATAAATCCACCTGGCTCCGAGCCTTCCAGGAACCGACGCACGGCATCGGCAATGACACCTGCCGCGAATACCAAGAGCATGACCCCGGAGAACCGCGCCGCACCACGCTGCCAGATGCGCGAGCGGGCCAGCGCGAGCAGGCTGAGCGCATAGACTATCGCGTCGGACGAGTTGTCGAGCCCGTTCGCCAAGAGCGCGTTCGAATCCGCGAAATAGCCGACGACGAAAAACCCGATTGCGATCGCAACGTTCAGCCAGAGCACGACCCACAGCGTCCGGCGCTTCCCGGCCGAACCGAGATCGATATCATGGTCACCACTCATGCCGTGTCCTCCCCGGAGCGGACCCAGCTCTCGGCAACCTGATGCTGGGAGGATTCAAAGAATTTCATTTCGGCGCGGAAGAGCGGATCGGAGAGTCTGGTGCCCCACTCTTCCCATTTCGCATCGCCGACGATGGCGATCCTGCCGAAGCTGTCCTGATGACGCGCGTCGAACTTGAGATCGCGCCATAGTCCGGGCAGATCCCAGCCTGCAAAATCGGACGCGAGTTCGATTACAATCGGCAGCTTGCCGGGCTTTCGCCCGACAAGCTGTTCGAACCGAGGCACGAAGTCATCGTAGTCCGAGCTTTCGAGTTGGCCACTCGCGCGTATCCGCAGCAGTCCGTTCTCTTCGTCTATCTTCAACATCGTATTCTCCTTTCCCGGACCATCATGCGATGTCCGTCAGTTCGCGCTGCTCGTCGCTGGTCACGTTTCGACGCAGGCGATCCCACCACTTCTCGCGCCAGCTGCGCTCATCGTCCGATCGACTGAGCACGAGCCGCGCGATCGCGGGCAGGACGAAGAGCGTGAGCGCGGTCGCGGTAATCAATCCGCCGATCACGACAGTGGCGAGCGGACGCTGGACTTCCGCGCCCGTGCCGGTCGCAAGGGCCATCGGCACGAAGCCGAGCGAGGCCACCAAGGCTGTCATCAGCACCGGTCGCAGCCTCGCCAGTGCGCCATCGGAGATCGCCTCATCGAGAGGCATTCCCTTGTCGAGGCGCTGGCGTATCGCGGTCATCATCACGAGGCCATTCAATACCGCGACCCCCGATAGGGCGATGAACCCCACTGCGGCCGACACCGAGAACGGCATCCCCCGTAGGGCAAGCGCGAAGACCCCGCCTGCCAGCGCCATCGGGATCGCGCTGAACACCGCCAGCGCTGGCACCCATCCGCCGAGCGCCATGAACAGGAGCAGCAGCACCAGCGCGAAGCAGACCGGAACGACGAGGGCGAGCCTTGCCTGCGCGGCCTGGAGGTTCTGGTATTGTCCGCCCCATTCGATGAAGGAGGCGGCCGGCAATCCGACGTTCTCGGAGACGCCTGCGCGAGCCTCCTCGACGAACGAGCCGAGATCGCGCTCGCGCACGTTCGCCGACACGATCACCAGTCGGCGACCCTGCTCCCGGCGAACCTCCGCGAGACCATCGACCACCTGGAAATCCGCCAGTGTGCGAAGCGGAACCGTGACCCCGCTTTCGAGGACTATGGGAAGAGCTCCGAGCTGATCGAAATCGTCCCGGGTCGCATCCTCGAGCCGCACGACGACATCGAACCGGCGGTCACCCTCGAATACCAGTCCCGCCGGACGACCACCCAGCGCGATAGCCACTGATTGCGCGACCTCCTCCACGGTCAGACCGTATCGGGCGATCGTCGGACGATCGAAGGCGATGTCCAGCGTAGGAAAGCCAGTGACCTGCTGGACCTTGACGTCTGCAGCACCCTCGACGCCGCGCAGCACCTCGGCCACTTCTCCGGCTGACCGGGTCAGCGCGGTCAGGTCGTCTCCGTAGAGCTTGACCGCCACGTCGCCGCGAACACCCGCGATCAGCTCGTTGAAGCGCAGTTCGATGGGTTGGCTGAATTCGTAGAGGTTGCCCACCAGACCGCCGAGCGACTCCTCCATCTGTGCAACGAGTTCGTCCTTCGACAGGTCGGGATCGGGCCACTCTTCGCGTGGCTTCAGGATCACGTAGGCGTCGGACGCGTTGGGCGGCATCGGATCGCTCGCGACCTCGGCCGTGCCGGTGCGTGAGAAAACCAGCTCGACTTGCGGGAAGGTCTCGAGCCTGTCCTCCACCTGTCTCTGCATGGCGAGTGATCGTTCGAGCGAGGTCGACGGTATCCGCAGCGACTGAACCGCGATGTCGCGTTCATCCAGCTGCGGTGTGAACTCGCTGCCGAGGAAGGTGAACACGAAAGCCGCTACGGCGAAGAGCCCGGCGCCCGCACCGATCACCGGCCAGGGACGTGCGATGGCGCGGCGCACCGCCGGGCCATAGCGTTCCTTCGCCATCCGAACGGGCTTGACCTCCTTCTCGGTCAGCTTGCGATTGAGGAGCACCGCGATCATCGCCGGCACGAAGGTCAGGGACAGCACGAAGGCGGAGGCGAGTGCCAGCATGACCGTGATGGCCATGGGTGAGAACGTCTTGCCCTCGACCCCCGTGAAGGTGAGAAGCGGCGCATAGACCAAGAGGATGATCGCCTGACCGTAGACGGTCGGCTTGATCATCTCTTGCGCAGCCAGCCGTGTCTCCGTCAGCCTTTCGCCGAGGCTGAGCAATCTACCTTCGCGGTGCTGCCTTGCGGCGAGCCGCGCGACGCTGTTCTCGACGATTATGACTGCGCCATCGACGATGAGACCGAAGTCCAGTGCCCCGAGGCTCATCAGGTTGCCCGAGACACCAAGCCTGTTCATTCCCACGGCGGCCATCAGCATGGATATCGGAATGACCAATGCGGCGATGATCGCAGCACGGATATTGCCGAGCATCAGGAACAGGACTGCGATCACCAGAAGCGCGCCCTCGACGAGGTTCTTCTCGACCGTGGCGATGGTCGCATCGACCAGCGACGAGCGGTTGTAGACGATCTCGGCGACCACTCCGGCAGGGAGCGAGGCGCGGACTTCTTCCAGTCGCTCGGCCGAGGCGGCAGCCACTGTGCGGCTGTTCTCGCCACTGCGCATCAGGACCGTGCCAACGACCGCCTCCTCGCCATTGAGCGAGGCAGCACCGGTTCGCAGATCGCCGCCGATGCGCACCGAGGCGACATCCCCGATCCGGATCGGCACGCCCTCGCGGGTCTCGACCACCGCCTGTTCGATGTCCTGTGTGCCCCCAAGCCGCGCATCGACGCGGACGAGCAGAGCCTCCCCGGCACGATCGACGAAGTTGGCACCTTCGGAGAGGTTCGCCGCTTCCAGGGCCTCGATCAGGGAGTCGAACGACAGGCCGTAGCCGGTGAGACGAGCAGGATCGGGCTGGACGAGAAACTGCTTCTCATAGCCGCCGATCGAGTCCACGCCCGCCACCCCGTCGATGGAGCGCATGAGCGGAGCAACGACCCAGTCCTGCACCGTGCGAAGATAGGCTGCCTTGGCGACTTCGGTGTCAAGGCGATCGCCGCGTTCGGTGATGAAGCTCCCGTCCGGCTGCCACCCTGTTCGACCACCCTTGGGCGCATCGCGACCTCCCGGATACTCGTATTCGATCGTATACATGAGCACTTCGCCCAGGCCGGTCGAGATCGGTCCCATGGTGGGCTCCGCTCCTTCCGGCAGCGAGGCACCGATCGGGGCGAGCCGTTCGTTCACCTGTTGGCGCGCGAAGTAGATATCGGTGTCTTCTTCGAAGATCGCCGTGACCTGGCTGAAGCCGTTGCGCGAGATCGAGCGGGTCATCTCGAGCCCCTCGATCCCGGCAAGCCCGGTCTCGATGGGAAATGTCACCTGCGTCTCCACCTGCGACGGGGAGAGCGCGGGCGCGCTGGTGTTGATCTGCACCTGCGTGTTGGTGATGTCCGGCACCGCATCGATCGGCAGGCGCAAAAGGTTCATGGCGCCGTAGATCGCGGCGAAGACGGTGAGGACGATGACCGCCCAGCGGAACCGCACGGCGATGTCGAGGATGGCCCCGATCAAACCGTGGCGATGACGGGCCGTATCGGCATGGGTGTCCCCGGTGGGCTCGGTCTGAGTATCAGTGACCATGTTCGGCGCCCTCCTTCCCGAGTTCGGCCTTGAGCAGGAAGGCGTTGGTGACAGCGATCCGCCATCCCTCCTGAAGACCGGAAAGGATCGTCACCACGCCTGCAGACCGTGTTCCGACTTCGACCTCACGGGCCTGGAACCCGGTCTTCGTCCGGACGAAAACTACATCTCGCCCCTCGACCACCTGGATAGCGTCCTCCGGCACCGCGATGCGGTCGCGGTCGATCTCAGCCGAAGGTCTGATCCGCGCCTGGAGAAACGCGCCCGGCTGAAGGCCAGGAATACCGCGCGACAACGACAGGACCGCAGTGGCACTGCGGCTTTCCGGATCGAGAGAAGGCGTGACCGAACGCACCCGGGCGCCGATTTCGCGGCCATCGCCGACGACCAGCACGGCCTCGTCACCAGGCTGGATGCGGGAGGCTTCAGCGGAAGGGAGCGCCACCTCGATCTGAAGCCCGTTCGGATCGACCACGCTGTAAAGCTCCTCGCCGGCGTTCACGAAGGCTCCGAGCACAATGGGTGCCGCGGTGATTCTGCCGGCCAGAGGAGAGGTGACTGCCAGCGACCTTCCGTCACCGCTGACACCGGCTGCTGCTACTGCCGCCTGCGCCCGTTGCAATTCCGAACGCGCTACGCTGAGATTGGCTTGCGCGGCTTCCAAGTCCTGGCGGGCGGTGACGTTTGCTTCGAACAACCGCCGTTCGCGTTCGTAGGCGGCCGACAACTCGCCCACCCGCGCACGCGCGGCACTGAGCTGCGAGGCGAGAGCCGCAGCGTCCGCGCTTTCGATGCGGGCGACAGTTTCTCCGCGCGACACGTAGTCGCCGAGCGTCTTGCCAACGGAGCGGACGACCCCCGAGGCGCGGGCGTCGATCCGCGCGGAAGCGGTGGGGCTTGCAGCGACCGTTGCCGGGAAGACGAGCTCGACAGCTGCACCAGACCGAACGGCGGCCAGCTGTATCCCGGCCTCGCTGATCTGCTCCTCGCTCAGCGTGACCACCCCCTCGGATGTCTCCGCCTCCGCTTCCTCCTGCGCATGGTTGTCCACCTCAGCGGTCGGCCAGAATATCAGCGCCATAGCGCCAATCGCGATTACGATACCGACGATGATCGCCAGCTTTCTGCGTGTCATGGATGTATCCTTCATTGCGCGGCCAGCCCGATCAGTTCGGCTGCGGCCAGGCCCCTCTGTTCGCGGGCAGCGATAAGCGCCTCGCGGATCGTGTCGCGCGCCTCGGCGGCAGCGAGAACTTCGATCAGGGGGAAACGTCCGTTGCGATATCCGATGCTCACGAGGCGCAGCGCCTCCTCCGCCTGCGGGAGCGATGTTTGCGACAGGGTGTCGACGCGCGCTTCGGCACCAAGATACCTTGCGCGGGCGGTGGCGACCGCCTGCTCGTAGTCGGCGAGGGCCACGGCTTCGCGAGCGTTCGCTGCACGCAAAAGAGCCTCGGCAGCCGCAACGTTGCCCTGGTTGCGATCCCGAAAGGGAAGCGGGATCGAAACACCGACGAGGAAGGCGTTGTCGCCGCTTTCCCCGAAGCGCCGCACGCCCGCGGAGACTGTCGGATCCGGAATACGCAGACTTCGCTGCCGCTCAATTTCCGCTGCAGCAGCCGTGCTTTCGGCACGCGCGACCCTGTAGGTCAGACTTTCCGTCGCCCCGGCCATTAGGGAAGCGGGCGGGAGGATATCCGGAAATTCCGCCGGAACGAGCGGCGCTTCACCGCCCGCCCATAGAGCGGCGAGCGCAGTTCGAGCCGACAGGCTCTCCGCCTCGGCCTCGACCAGATGCGCGCGCGCTTCGGCAAGGGCCGCATCCGCCCGCAATGCGCGCAAAGGCGGTTCGCGGCCGACCTCAACAAGGACACCGGCAATGCGAGCCAGCTCTTCGTTGCGCGCAACGACATCTTCGGCAAGTTCGACCCGGGCGGCCGCTGCAACAGCGGCGAGATATCGCTCGCGCACCAGCTGTCCCAGCTCGACCGTCGTCAGATCAGCCCTGAGAGAAGCCAGTTCGGCCTGGGCTTCGGCCGCATCGACCCGGGCAGAACGCTTGCCGCCGAGCTCCAAACGCTGGCCGATGGAGAGTGTGTATTCGGTGGACTGTAATCCCGAGAATGCGCCGCTGCCGGCGACGTTCTCGACGTCGAACGAGATTTCGGGGTTGGGGCTCAGACGAGCCTGATCGACAAGCGCGACCGCCGCGTCTGTTTCAGCGCGGGGTCCCACGAGGCGGGGGTTGGTGATGGCGGTATCGGCCTCAGCGGCGACCCCGCTGAGCTCAAGGGCGTCGTCGAGCGTGACGACACGCGGGTCCTGCGCGCTGGCAGGTCCCGTGGACAGGGCGAGTATCAGCCCCCAGAGGGGGGCTGCTCGCCACGATATGGCGAACATGGATGGGTATTCCTCTGCTGACGTTCAGTTCGGCGTCGGGAAACAAATCCGACGCGCGGCGAACTTCAGCCGCGAGGAGGGGGTGTCGCCAGTTCGGTCAGATTGGACGCGAACGAGGGCTGGTCGCCAGCGCGCAGGGCACTCACGACCGAGACCAATGCAAAGGCGTCAGACGATCGCCCGACGGCTTGCGAAGCATGATGACAATGGCCATGCGCACAGGCGCCGTGCTTCTCCGGGCCATGGTCATCATCGCCGGGCTCGTCGTGCTGCTCGAGCTGAGATGCTGCCGGAGGCTCTCCCGCGCATTCGGCCGCTTCCGCCACCGGAGCCCACAGGACACCGAATGCCGTGCACAGCGTGATCAGCTGCAGCAAGAGGGAATGGGCGAAGAGCCGGGTCATCGCGTGTCCGGTAACAGCGGAGGCTCGGCTGCGAAAGAACTATCTCGCGAGATGGAATGTGATTTCATAACAATACCATCGATCTACTTCGACGCGCGAACATCTTGAGCTGGCGATTGACCAAGCACACGACTGATCTCCGGCTCTATTTCCATCCGAGCGAATGCGCTTACATTCGAACGACCACTGTTTCCGATCGGAAGTCGGCCGGTGATGTTGCCTATGGGGGCAAGGAAAAGCCTGAATATCTGACCGAAAACTTCGCGCCAGTCACGCGTCCTCCACGCAAGCTCCAGCATACGCCAATGCGAGACGCAGTGCTGTCCCAGGCGATCTTGGGCAACCACGTGGGCCCGCTCGAGATGGTGCCAGGCTTCCTCGAAATTCTGCTCGTCCGAAGCCTTTGCTGCGCGTCGGTATTCCTCAGCGAGGAATGCATTCCTACTGGGAATGGTATCGCTATTCATGGGCCAGCTCCCGGCGTGCCTGGCCGAACACCTCCACGCTGCCCCACAGGGCCAGTCCGGCCATGATCGAGGCGACAAGCAGGTCGGGCCACGCTTGGCCCGTTCCGAATACCCCGAGGGCGGCGCCGAGAACCGCAATGTTACCGATCGCGTCGTTGCGCGAGCAGAGCCATACCGACCGCATATTCGCGTCGCCTTCTCGGAACCGGAAGAGCATGAGCGCGACGATCAGGTTAGTCGCCAGAGCCAGCGTGCCGACCACTCCCATCGTTGCCGGCTCCGGATCGGCACCTGCCATCAATCCATAGATGGCATAGACGATCACCCAGATGCCGAAGGCGAGCATGGTCGCTGCCTTAACCAAGGCAGCTCTGGCCCGCCATGCGAGCGCCATCCCGGCAACGCCAAGACTGATCGCGTAGTTCGCGGCATCGCCGAAGAAATCGAGCGCATCGGCCTGGAGCGAACGGGAATCAGCAGCGACACCGGCCACCATCTCCACCACGAACATGGCGGCATTAGCGATGAGTGCGATCCACAGGACACGGCGCCAGCGCGGATCGTTATGCGCGGCGGTGTCAGGCTCCGGTGTCTGGCAGCAGGACTTCGCCATGCCAATCTCCTTGCAACGTTCGAGTCGCAGGAACATATGCACCTTGTAGCAACTACAAGGTCAAGCGATGCGTATCGGAGAACTGGCGAAAGCCACCGGCACAAAGGCGGAGACGATCCGCTATTATGAACGCGAAGGCATATTGCCGGCTGCGGATCGAACTGACAGCAATTACCGCGACTATTCGGACAATCACTTGGCAGCGCTTACATTCGTTCGCCGCGCGCGCCAGCTCGGCTTCAGCATGGCGCAGGTGCGAGAACTTCTCGCGCTCTCCAACCATGAGGACAACCCGTGTCAGGATGTTGATCGACTGGTTCAGCTGCAGCTGACCGAGGTTGAGCGCAAGATCGCCGATCTAATGGCGCTACGAGACGAGCTGGGACAGATGTTACGGTCCTGCCAGGCGGATAAGATCGGTGAGTGCCAAATCATCGGCAGCCTAGGGCGCCAAAGCGTCATGTGAGACCTTGATGACCGTCTGCTTATGGGTGACCCAGAGAAGCAATGGAATGGCCGACATTGGGGCGCTATTTGCCATCAGATCTGCCGGATTAGCTCAATATCCCACCCAAAATGTCGAAAGCCCATAGCATTCGGGCTTTGGGTCGCCCCGTCACCGGAACGGCACCCCGATAAACTTCTCGATACTCTCGACCGTAATGAGCGTTCGACGACCAACTTTCTTTCTGACCAGTTTGTTCTGTTTCATCAGATCATCGATCTTTGTGCGTTTCAGACCGGTGGCCTGCATCGTTTGTGCAATCGATGCGGTCAGGTCGCCGGGTCTGATGCGAGGAACGGGCTTTGCAGAAGCCTTGGCGGGTTCAGCGGATTTCGAAATGTCCTCATCTGCAGGCTTCGAAAACCCTGCCGTAGGCTGTTCCGAGATAGCGGCCAGAGAAGGAGCGCAATAGCGCTCGAGAACTTTGACTAGGGAGGTCTCGGAGAAGCTCACACCGGTTATCTGGACCGAGGGTGTCCCCTGTCTGAAAGCTGAGCCCTCCAACCGGACAGTGCCACCGTTGAAGGCTTCGTCGATGTTGTCGGATGAAATGATCCGCTCCCATTCCTCCGCGGGAATTTGCGCATCCCTGATCGTCTGACTTGGGCCCTCAACCGGTCTGATGTCGCGCACTAGAGCATAGGTCCTGATCAGGCCAGCCGCCGCAAAATCGGCAAGAAGCGATTGGGCTTGTTTGAGGTTACTCGCTTCGACGAGTTCAACAGCCCGCGAGGGAGTAATTGGTTGATGGCTTGGCATGCTTTTTCCCGGATGCGTCGAGCAATCCATGCCATCAATGTCTGAAAAACCCGTAACCGATTGGATCCGCAGTCAAATCCCTCTTGGCGCTAGCATGAGGTGAGGCATTCTCGTTTCCTCAGTGATCCCCGCCGATGTTCGCAAGACCCCGTAAATGTTTTCCATGTTTTTTTCATGGAAACCCATGCCATCTCTTCTAAGTCTTTGAAAAGATGGTGGGCGCGGCAAGGATTGAACTTGCGACCCCACCCGTGTGAAGGGTGTGCTCTACCACTGAGCTACGCGCCCGGCGCGCTGTCGAAGCGCCGAGCGGGGCCTTTGCCAATCCTCGCGCGTCAGCGCAAGGGCTTTAATCGGCGAACAGCCGGGTCATTATCGCCAGCCAGTCGGCGTTGCCCGATGTGCGGGGCAGGGGGCGCACCGCCGCCGCCGGTTCGGGGCAGCCGAGGCAATAGGCGCGCATGCCGGGGGCCTGAACCAGCCGCTGGAGATCGCGCGCCATGCGGGCGGGCGTTTCCGCCTCGCGCCGCGCGGTGAGTGCGAACATGTCGCCTCCCTTCGCCTTCGCATCGGCATCGTCGCCGCCGATCAGCAGCTGGCGCAGCAGGGTCTGAACCTCGGTCTCTCCCGTGCCCAGGTACTGCGCGTGCCAGTCTCCCTCTTCGAGCCCGGCCTTGCCTGCGACCCACGCAAGCGCATCGCCCAGGTCGCCGAACTGGTCGACCAGACCGTTCTGGCGCGCGGTGCCGCCATCCCACACGCGGCCCTGACCGATCGCATCGACCTGAGCGGTGGTCTTGCCGCGCGACTTGGCGACGATCCGCAGGAAGCGATCATAGCCGTTCTCGATCGAGGCTTGCAGGATTTGCTCGGTTTCGGGGTTGAGCCCGCCGATCAGGTCGGGCTGGCCGGTCAGCGGGGTGGTGCTGACGCCGTCTGCGCTCACGCCGACCTTCTCGGTCAGCCGTTCGAACGTGGGCAGGACGGCGAAGATGCCGATCGAGCCGGTGATCGTCTCGGGCTCGGCGAAGATGCGGTCGGCCGGGGTCGAAACCCAGTAGCCGCCGCTCGCCGCGACATTGGCCATGCTGACCGCGATGGGGATGTCCATCGCCTTGTGCCGCAGGATCGCTTCGCGGATCGCTTCGGATGCGAGCACGGAGCCGCCCGGCGAATCGACGCGGACGACCAGGCCCTTGAGATTGTCGTCGAGCGCGTCGTCCAGAAGGTCAGCGATCCTGTCGCCGCCGGCGGTGCCGGGGCCGGCATCGCCGTCCACGATCTCTCCGGCGATGGTCACCACGCCGATGGCATCGCCGTGGTGATCGTAGGGGTTGTCCGCCAGCCAGGTGGCCATATCGGTCTGCGCGAAGGAGCCGGGCGTCTTGTCGGCGCGGTCCTCGCCCGCGATTTCGGCCACGCGGTCGCCAAAGGCGGTCCAACTGCCCAGCCGGTCGACCAGTCCAGCGTCCTTCGCCGCCTTGGCCAGGTCACCATTGGCCGATGCGACCCATTGCGCAGGAGTCTTCGCCACCCGGTCGAGATCGACCTTGGGCCGGGCCTTCTTCACCTGCGCCTGCCATTCGCTCCACAATTCGCCATAGAGCGCTTCGGCGTTCTCGCGCGCGGGGGCGGACATCGAGTTGCCGATATAGGGTTCGACCGCCGACTTGTAGGTGCCGACCTTGAAGACGTGCGCATCGACGCCGAGCTTGTCGAGCAGGTCGCCGTAATAAAGCCGCTTGCCGCCCGGGCCGGTGACCAGTGTGCCGCCGAGCGGATCGAGCCAGACTTCGCTCGCGTGCGCAGCCAGGCGCACGCCATCGTCGGCATAGGCGTTGCCGTAGGTGAGGACGGGCTTCTTTGCGGCGCGCACCTTGTCCATCGCCTCGCCGACTTCGCGCAGGTGGACTGCACCTGCCCCAAGGAAACCGCGCATATCGAGCACGACTGCCTTGATCCGGTCGTCGTCGGCAGCGGTTTCGAGCGCGTGGACCACATCCTGCACGTCATGCTCGCCAGTGGGCGCGCGGCCGGAGAACAGCGCCTGGAAGGGATCGATAGGGGTCTTTTCCTCGACGATGAAACCTTCGAGGTCGAGCACCAGCGCACCGTCTTTCACCGCAGCCGGGTTGGGGCGGGCGGTGAGGATCGCAAACAGCAGGCCGAAAAACAGCAGCAGGAATACCAGCGAGAGGCCATCCTTGATGGCGACCAGCAGTTTCCAGACCTTTTTCGCGAATTCCATTGGGCGATCCCTTGTCGGTGGCCCGTGCCGGATGGGCCGAAGTCGTATTCTCTCACACCTAACGGGGGATAGCGGTGCCCGCCAGCCGAATGTGCTTGAGCGGTATATGTGGCTCGACTAGGGACATGGCCTTGCAATGACAGTCGATGGTCCATCTTCAGGCTCCGGCCGCTTTCCGGCGGGCGGACACGCCTTTCCGCACCCCAGCCTGACCGGCATCGCGCAGCTTGAGCGGCACGAGATTCTCTACCTGCTTGCCGAAGCGGAGCAGTGGGTCGAGTTCAACCGCCAGCCGGACAAGCATTGCGACCTGCTGGCGGGGATGACGATCATCAACGCCTTCTTCGAAAACAGCACGCGCACGCTGCTGAGCTTCGAGATTGCGGGCAAGCGGCTGGGTGCGGACGTGGTCAACATGCACGCCGCGCAGTCGAGCGTGAAGAAAGGCGAGACGCTGCTCGACACGGCGATCACGCTCAACGCGATGCGCGCCGACGCGATCGTGATCCGCCATGCCTCTAGCGGCGCGGTCGACCTGATCGACGGCAAGGTCGATTGCCCCGTGCTCAACGCGGGCGACGGCAGCCACGAACATCCGACGCAAGGCTTGCTCGATGCGCTGGCGCTGCGCCATGCGCTGGACGAGCGGGGCGAGGGTGCGGAGGATTTTACCGGGCTCGTGGTGACGATCTGCGGCGATATCGCGCATAGTCGGGTCGCGCGGTCCAACATTCTGTGCCTGCAGGCGCTCGGCGCGAGCGTACGCGTCTGCGCGCCGCCTGCGCTGCTGCCTGCGGGGATCGAGATGATGGGGGCGAAGCCTTACGTCGATTTCGACGCAGCGCTGGAAGGGGCAGACGTCGTGATGATGTTACGCCTTCAGGCGGAGCGGATGAGCGGTCAGTACATTCCCTCGACCCGCGAATACCACCATCTCTACGGGCTGACGCAGGAGCGGTTGCGGCGGGCCACGCCCGATGCGCTCGTCATGCATCCCGGTCCGATGAACCGCGGGGTCGAGATCGACAGCGACGTCGCCGACATGCTCGACCGGTCGATCATCACCCGGCAGGTGGAGATGGGCGTGGCGGTGCGGATGGCGTGCCTCGATGTGCTCACCCGCCGCGCACGCGGGGTTCCCGGGTGGGAACACCCGCTTGGCCAAGGGCAGTGGAAGTGAGAGGGCGGCAATGAAACAGACCCGACCCATCACCTTCGTCAACGGCAAGCTGGTGACACCAGAGGGTGTCGTCGAAGGCACTCTGCGAATCGCAGACGGCATGATCGCCTCGATCGGGGCAGGGGAAGCCCAGCCCGACGACGAAGTCGTCGACGCAAAAGGCAAGCTGCTCGTGCCCGGCATCGTCGATCTCGGCGTGTTCGCGGTGGACAAGCCAGCGTTTCATTTCGGCGGCATTTCGCGCGCCGCGCTGATGCCCGACCAGAGCCCGCCGCTCGATCTGCCGAGCCGGGTCAACTACATCGCCAAGAGCGGCAAGCCAGACTTCTGGGTTCACCCGCTCGCCGCGGCGACGCGCGGGCTCGGCGGCGAGGAACTCGGCGAAGTCGCGCTGATGCGCGAGGCGGGCGCACGCGGGATCGCGACCGGCAGGCGCTGGATCGCGGACAGCGGCGTGATGCTGCGCGTGCTGAGCTATGCCGCGATGCTCGACATGGTGGTCGTCGTGCACGCCGAGGATGGCGGGCTGGCGGTTAACGCGGTGGCGAGCGCGGGCGAGATGGCGACGCGATTGGGCCTTCCGAGCGCGCCACCGCAGGCAGAAGCGCTGGCAGTGGCGCGCGATATCGCGCTGGCCGAAATGGCGGGCGCGCGCATCCATTTCCGCCAGGTGACGACCGCCGCCGCGCTCGATCTGGTGCGCAGCGCCAAGGCGCGCGGCGTGGCGGTCAGCGCAGGTGTTACGCCCGCGCATTTCATGCTCTCGGACCTCGCGATCGGGGACTTCCGCACTTTCGGCAAGCTTTCGCCGCCGCTGCGCAGCGAAGAGGATCGCCACGCGGTGGTCGCGGCGATTGCGGACGGCACGATCGATGTGATTTCGAGCGGCCACGATCCGCGCGGTCCGGAGGACAAGCGCCTGCCGTTTGCCGATGCCGAGCCGGGTATGGCGGGAGCGGAAACGCTGCTCTCCACCACGCTCACGCTGGTGCGCGACGGGGTGATCGACTTGCCGCGTGCGCTCGACCTGCTCGCGGGTGCGCCTGCGCGGCTGCTCGGTGTGGAAGCCGGGGCGATCCGCGAAGGCTACGAAGGCGATATCGCGCTGGTCGATCCGGAGAAGCCGTGGGTCGTCGATCGTCGCAAGATGGCGGCCACCGCCGACAACACGCCATTCGATGGCCAGCCGATGCAGGGCCGGGTGCTGGGCCTGTGGAAGGGCGGCGTCAGGGTCGACTAGCGCGTCGAAAGACGCGCCCGCTTACCTGCTTGCGACGCGGCTTCCGGAGTTCAGCGTACCGGGCAACGGCTTGCCTTCTTCCCACGCAATGCAGCCGTAACCCTTGGCTTTGACCGCCGCGCAGACCGAGCGTGCGCTCGACTCAGCGAGGTTGCCTGCCGAAAGGCGGTAGTAGATTTTCCCGTTCACCTTGGCGCGGGTAATCACCTGTTCGCGGTCGGAAATCTGCGGGTAACGCTTCGAGAAAATCGCCCATCCGCGCTTGGCGTCCGCCTCGCTCGCATAGCTGCCGAGCTGGACGAGGTGCGATCCGCCGGCGAGTTCGCTCGATGCGGCGCGGGTTTCGCGGCCCGGCTGCGCCGCAGGCTTCGGCGTCGACACGGCGACCGCAGCCTTGGTGACCGGCGCGCGCTTAGCGGGCGCAGGCTTAACCATTGGGGCACCCGCTGGCTGCGTGCGAGGGGTCTGGCCGGTCCCGGCAAAGGCGCTGTCGAAGTTGCCCGGCGAAGAAGCGGCGATGCTGCGCGCGCCGACCGGCTGATCCAGCGGCTTGAGTTCGCGGCTGGCGCTGCTCGCGGCGAGCAGGTCGACCGGCGGCAATTCGCCCGAAGTCGTCGCGACGGCAGGTGCCTTTGTGGCCGCTTCCGCCATCAACGCCTCGGTGCTGTTCGCACCCAGCGCAAGCTGTGCGGGCATCCCTGCGTCGGCCTGCGGCTGCACGCCGATCAGCGCGGCAACGCGCGCCGTGTAATCTTCGGGCCGTGCAACGCTGGCCCATTGCGAGATGCGTTCGTCGAGTTCGTCCGGGGGCACGTCTTCTGCGGCAAGGATGCGCGCGGTCGCCCACTGGCCGCCCAGCGCGTGCGTATAGGCGAGGTTCTGCCGCACGGTGGCGGTGTTGTCGCCAGCTCGCAGCGCGTTGGTCAGGATCTGCGCTCCCATCGCCGGGTTGCCGGCAAGCGCGTAGGCGAGACCGGCGTCGGCCGGGGACATGGCATCGCGCCACTGGTCGAGCGTTTCGATCGCCGCGCGGTTGTCACCCACCCCGATCGAAGCGAGCACGAAGCCGAGCGCGGTGCGCGGGCTCACATCGCCCAGCGCCAGCGCGTCGTCGAACGCCTGTCGCGCCGAAGCGAACCGGCCCGCGGCGAGGTAGGAATTGCCCAGCTCGGCCTTGGCGGCCGGGTCTTGCGGGGCGGCAAGGGCAGCCTGTTCGGCCAGTGCCACCGCCTTTTCCGTCTTGCCCGAAGTGCGCGCTTCGGTCGCATCGGATACGGACGCGGTACGCGATCCCCCCGCGATACTGGCGCAGCCGGTAAGAGGCAGCGCAGCCAGTGCGGTGGCCATCAGCATGGACCGATAGAGGTTCTGGCGGATCATCGAGTCATCCTTCCTTGTGGGGTCGCGATTTTGCGCGCGCGACGAGCGCGTCGAGTTCGGGTGTCTGGGCGAACATGGCATCGACCGCCTCGGTCACGAGCGCTTGCGCGCTGCGTCCGGCAAGGGTGGATGCCATGCGAAGTTTGAGGTGGCGTTCCGCGTCGAGCCGCAGGGTGAAGGCGGTGCGCTTGCCCGCGACCTGGCTGTTGCCGCCGCCCCCGGTGGGGTTGGAAGCGGCTAGCCTGGGGCGGGGGAGGCGCGGGGCCTTCGTGTGGATCGGCGTTACCTTGGTCGCCGAAACATCCTCTGCCGAGGAGCTCGCTGCGTGGCGATCGAGCTTTGCGAATTGCGTCTCGTCGCCCGAAGTCTCTTCGGCATCGTCGCTGGGCGCGGCCTCGACGGTCTCTGCGTGTTCGTCACCCAGATCGTTCCAGCCGAGGTCTTCCAGCGCGCTCTCGGGCAGGCTTCCGGGGAAACCGGGGGCCTGCGCGACCGATCCGGCGATCGCGATCGACTGGCGCCGCATGGCGGGCTTTGCACCGCCCTTGCGGGCGAGCAGCGTCGGGGAGAGGGAGGCGAAGTTCATGTCGCTCATGGACCGGGTCGCCTTACTGCGCGATCCGGCGGCCGAAGCCACCCTGGCGCGGGGCATACTGCACGTGGGCCGGTGCTCCCGGAGCGGAGAAAACGGTGCGGCGGAAGTTCTTTTCCAGCCGGTCGGCGACGTAGTTCCACAGCGCCACGACCTCCGCCGAGGAGCGGCAGTTCTCGTCGATTTCCATCACCGTGCGCCCGTCGATCATCGAGGCGGCGAAATCGGTGCGGTGATGCAGCGTAACCGGGGCGACCGTGCCGTGCTGGCTGAGCGCGACAGCGGCTTCGGAGGTGATCCGCGCCTTGGGCGTCGCGCCATTGACCACGAAGACCAGCGGCTTGCCCGCGCGTTCGCACAGGTCGACCGTCGCGCCCACCGCGCGCAGATCGTGCGGGCTGGGCCGGGTCGGCACGACGATCAGCTCGGCGACCGAGATAACGGACTGGATGGCCATGGTGATGGCGGGCGGAGTGTCGATCACGGCGAGCTTGAAGCCCTGGCCGCGCAGCGTGTGAAGATCATGGGCGAGGCGTGCCACGGTGGTCTGTGCGAATGCCGGATAATCGGCCTCGCGCTCGTTCCACCAGTCGGCCAGCGAACCTTGCGGGTCGATGTCGATCAGCACGACCGGGCCTGCGCCTGCGCGCTGGGCCTGAACCGATAGGTGGCCCGATAGCGTGGTCTTGCCCGATCCACCTTTCTGTGATGCCAATGCCAATACCCGCACCGGGTGTGTCCCCCAAGATAAGCGTCACCGTCGATACATGCGTGGCCGTAGATGGCCCGATGCAAGGCAATCCTTTGCAGGATACCCTTTATTTTGAGTTAAACGGTCGTCTGGTCATGCCATCGGGCGAGGGTCGCGGTCTGTCCAAACGCGTCGCGAAACGGGGCGTGGGCTGCGCAACCCGTGGCGCCACGGGCACCGCGATGGTAATTGCGCGTTAACCAAACAGCATTAGCGCGAACCTGTATGCTTGCGCTCGGCCAAGGATGGGAACCACTATGACCACGCGAAATGCGCGCACGAACAGTCTGAAAGCGATCGTTGCGGCGGGCCTGCTGGCCATGCCGGGGATGGCGCTGGCCGATGTCAACGCCGGTGTCGCCGCGTGGGAGCAGGGCGATTACGCCGCTGCCGTGGCCCAATGGCGTGAACCGGCCGCCCAGGGCGATGCCGATGCACAGTTCAACATGGGCCAGGCTTACCGGCTGGGGCGCGGGGTCGAACAGAATACCCGCCAGGCCGAAGTCTATTACGCCAAGGCGGCGGCGCAGGGCCATCTGAAGGCCGCGGACAATCTGGGCCTGCTGCTGTTCCAGGGCGGGCGGCAACAGGAAGCGATGCCTTACGTACTCGATGCAGCGAGCCGCGGCGATCCGCGCGCGCAATATCTTCTCGGCATCGCGCATTTCAACGGCGACCTCGTAGAGCGTGACTGGGTGCGCGCCTACGCGCTGCTGACACTCGCCAATTCGGCAGGCTTGCCACAGGCGGCCAGCGCGGTGCGCCAGATGGACGAATATATTCCGATGGAGCAGCGTCAGCAGGCGCAGGTCCTCGCACCGCAACTGAAGCGCGAGGCCGATGCGCGCCGCACATCGCGCCTTGCCGCCGCCGATCTCGACACGAGCGCTTCGATGCGGACCGATCGGGTGGACGATGCGGGCACATCCGCTGCGCCGACCGGGGCGCTTGCGACGAACCGCGCGTCGCGCATTCCGCGGGCGGTCGCCGAAGCCCGGGTCGCACCCTCGGTCGCTGCGGCGCAATCTGCAATCGCCGAGGCGAGCCGGGTGACCGGCACCGAGAGCCCCGCCGATGCGGGGGCAACCTTCGCCCGTCGTTCTACATCCACGCCCGAGCCGGGCTGGGTCGAAGCGCAGCCGACCACGCCGCTGGTCGTGCGAGTGCAACGCAAGCCCGAAACCCAGCCGGAAGCACGCCCGGCTTCGCGCCCTGAAACGCGTCCTGCCGCAGTGACTGCAACCACCTCGAGCGAGCCTCGCGAGGGGACGGGCGCCTGGAAAGTGCAACTCGGTGCCTTCGCGGTCGACGGCAATGCCGAGAAGCTGTGGGCGCGCCTCTCCGGCAGGTCCGAACTGGCGGGAGCTTCGCGCATCATCAAACCGTCGGGGCGGGTAAACGTGCTGCTGGCGGGCGGTTACGCAAGCCGGGCGGATGCCCAGAACGCCTGCAACGCGCTCAAGCGCAGCGGGCAGGATTGCCTCGTCACCCGCTAGGCGCTTTCCGCGCCATGGTTCTGCATTTCATCGACGCCGGTTGACCGCCGGTCGAAGTCGTTTCCCCTGCCTGACTGGCGATGATACGCTCGGCGTGCAGGGGGATAATGCAGATGACCGAATCGAATATTGCCGCGACGCCCGACCAAGCGGTTCGCGACATTCCGATTGAAGAGAGCGCGGGCCCGGTCCAGCCGAGCGGCAGCGATCGCGTGGTCAGCCTCGATTTCATTCGCGGAATCGCGGTGCTCGGCATTCTGTTCGCCAATATCACGGCCTTCGGGCAGCCCTATGTCGCGTATCTGTGGCCTCCGGCGATTTCGGGCGGAATGACTGCGGGCGATCAGGCGATCTGGCTGTTCCAGTTCGTGCTGGTCGACGGGAAGTTCCGCGGGCTGTTCACCATCCTGTTCGGTGCGGGCATCTACCTCTTCATGGAACGCGCCTGGGCCCGCGGAAAAGGCAAGGGGCTCCAGGCGCGCCGCCTGTTCTTCCTGCTGTGTTTCGGTCTGATCCACTATTTCCTGATCTGGCGCGGCGATATTCTGACGCTGTACGCGGTATGGGGGCTCGTCGCCCTGCTGATGATCGGCTGGAAGGCCAAGACGCAGCTGGTCGTCGGGCTGATCGCGACCACGCTGGGCAGCCTGCTCATGGCCGCGCTGATGGCATTCCAGTTCGCCGCTGCCGAGATACCGCAAGTCCGCGACAACATGCCGCCCGAGGCCCGCGAGCAGATCGAGAACGTGGAGCCCAACACCCTCGCTAGCGCGGAGGAGGAAATCGCGCTCTATCAGGATGGCTCCTATGGCGAGATCGTGGAGAGCGCGGTCAAGAACGACTGGGGGCAGTTGCTGAGCGAGTTGCTGCTGGTCGGCCCGGTCGAAACGATCGGCCTGATCCTGATCGGCATGGGTCTGTATCGCATGGGGCTGTTCACGGGCGGCATATCGAGGCGCAAGCTGCTCATATGGGGCTGGATCGGCCTGATTGTGGGGCTGGTGACATCGTTCCTCGCCGGGCAGATGGCCTATTCGGCGGGCTTCCCCTTCATGACGACATTGTTCGTCTTCAACGGGCTGGGCCAGTTGCCGCACCTGATAACCGTGCTCGGCGTGCTGTTCCTGCTTGCCCTTTGGGGGCCGAGCGCGGCCAGGGGCTGGCTCGGGCAGCGGTTCGTCGCGGCGGGCCGGATGGCGTTCAGCAATTACCTGGGCACCTCGATCGTCATGATGTTCGTTTTCCACGGCTGGGCGGGCGGCCTGTTCGGCCAGTTGCACCGGCTCGAACTGCTGGGCATCGTCGTGGCCATGTGGCTGGTGATGCTGCTGTGGTCGAAGGCATGGCTTTCGGTGTTCCGCTTCGGACCGCTCGAATGGGTGTGGCGCTGCCTGACCTACGGTAAGCTGTTTCCGATCCGGCGGACGAATCCCGCAGGATGATCCGCACAAAGATTGCGACTGTCGTCGCTCTTGCCCTTGCCGGGTGTTCGCAAGCCCCCGGCGGGGACGACATTTCCGGTGTTTACACGGGTCGTCTGGAGAACGGCCGGGACTATCGCCTCGAAATGAGCGACACGCTGGATTATCGCTTCTGCAATCCGGACGACGCGCAGTGCGCCGATCCCGAATTTGCCGGCAATTATGAGATCGTGAAGCTGGGCGCGAGGCTGGTCATCCGGTTCGAGCTGCTGTGCATCGCGCCCGACGGCAACTGCAAAACCTACGAAGCGGATGCCGAACGAGGGAAAACCGGGGCGGTGCGGCTCGCGTTCGAAGATGATGGCGGCGTGAGGCACCAGTTCGTCAAGCAGCGGTAGACGCAACTCTGGATAGGCCTACGAGAAAATCGGACGGCTGGCACTTGCATGTGAAAACAAGTCGCATTAACAATGCTGCTGCGAATTACTCGCAGGAGTTTGTGCCCGCAATGTACGTCTGCATCTGCAATGCCATCCGTGAAAACGAGTTGCGGCGCGCGGCGCAGCACTGCGCGGGCGATGCCGAGGCGTGCTACGCGATGCTCGGCAAGCGTACGCAGTGTGGATCTTGCCTGTGCGATGCGGATGCTATCGTGTTCGAAGAACAGGAAATGGGCTGCACCAGGGCAGCCGCCTAGACTGCTGGGCAGAACCATTCGCAACATCCTCGCGTCAATGCGAGGCGCTCTCAAAAGCCCGGAATTCCGCCATTTTTTCGCTAACGCCCTTGCGTGGTTGGCTGTTTGAAGCCTAAGTCATCTCCGACAGACAGCCACAGGAGCACAGCGCCATGAAGGGCGACCCCAAGGTCATCGACTATCTCAACAAGGCGCTCACCAACGAGCTGACCGCGATCAATCAGTACTGGCTGCACTACCGCGTGCTGGCCGACTGGGGCGTCACCCGGCTGGCCGATTACGAGCGGCACGAATCGATCGACGAGATGAAGCACGCCGACTGGCTTGCCGAACGTATCCTGTTCCTCAACGGGCTCCCCAACTTCCAGGCGATCCACAAGCTCAAGGTGGGCGAAACGGTCGAGGAAATCCTCAAGGCCGATCTCGCGGTCGAAATGGAAGCGATTCCGCTGCTCAAGGAAGCGGCGGAATATTGCCAGGAAGTCCGCGACTTCACCTCTGGCCAATTGTTCGAGAACATCCTCGCGAGCGAGGAAGAGCACGTCGATTTCCTCGAAACCCAGTTCGACATGATCGAACGGATGGGCCTGCAGAATTACGTGCAGCTGCAGAGCCGCCCGGCAGGCGAGGGCGAGACGGAGGCTGGCGCGGCCTAGGCCAGCCTCAGGGCTTGCGGCTGATGGAGCCCCTGCTCGCTGGCCCCTTGGCGGCGATGGCGGTCTCCCTGAAAAAGAAGCTCAGGCCGGTGATCAGCAGCGCCATCGTGGCGACCCACAGGATTGCGATCACCGTGCCGATCTTCAGGCTGATATAGGCGGAAATGAACAGCGCCGCGATCAGCACGCTGATCAGCCCGGCGGCGGCGGTGGAGAACATTACCGCGCGCTGCGCGATCGCGCGGCGGCGGGCCAGCCACGCGAGTTCGTCCTCGTAGCAGTTCTGGGGCTTTTCCTCGGCCTGCAATTCCAGCCGTTCGATCCGGTTGGCGACCCAGGTCAGGCGCGACATCATCACGTTCATGATCGAGCCGATGCCGACCAGCAGGAAGGCCGGGGCCAGGCTGAATTGCAGCATCTGCATCACGCCCGGCGTGCTGGATGTCATCTCGATGATGTCGAGCGCAGCCTGCGGGGCGTGTACCATCAGCCGCCCTCCGCGTAGGGGTTCTTCGAAGCTTTCAGCACGACCCGCACCGGCACCGCGCCGAAGCCCAGTTCGCGCCGAATGCCGTTGACCAGATAGCGTTCGTATGAGGTCGGCAGCATGTCGAGGCGCGAGCCGAACACCACGAAGCGCGGCGGGCGCGTGCCCGCCTGCGTGATATAGCGCAGCTTGATCCGCTTGCCTCCGGGCGCGGGCGGAGGGTTCGCTTCCAGCGCATCGTCGAACCAGCGGTTGAGCGCCGAGGTGGAAACCCGCTTGCTCCATGTCTCGCGCAGTTCGAAAGCGGCGGCGATCATCTGGTCGAGACCCTTGCCGGTCTTTGCGCTGACCGCGATCACCGGCAGGCCGCGCACCTGCGCCAGCCCTTCGTCGAGCGCGAACTTGATGCCGTTGAACAGTTTGCTCGGCTCTGCCGCGACATCCCACTTGTTGATCGCGATCATGAGTGCACGCCCTTCCTCGATCGCGAGGCTGGCGATCTTCAGGTCCTGGTGCTCGAGACCTTTGGTCGCATCGAGCAGCAGCACCACGACTTCGGCGAAGTCGACCGCGCGGCGCGCGTCGGCGACCGACAGCTTTTCCAGCTTTTCGACGACATTGCGCTTCTTGCGCATCCCGGCGGTGTCGATCAGCCGGATCTCGCGCGTCTCACCGCTCTGCGGATCGGGCCATTGCCAGTCGATCGCGATGGAATCGCGGGTGATTCCGGCCTCCGGGCCGGTCAGCAAGCGATCTTCGCCCAACAATCGGTTGATGAGGGTCGATTTGCCCGCGTTGGGGCGACCGACGATGGCGAGCTTGAGCGGCCCGGTCGGCACGCCGTTCTCGTCTTCCTCCTCCTCGTCCATCGCGATCAGGGCGTCGGCCGCTTCGGACTTCTCACCAATGACGGGCCACAGCGCCTCGAACAGGTCGGCGGTGCCCTCGCCATGCTCGGCGGAGATGCCCAGCGGCTCGCCCAGGCCGAGCGAAAAAGCTTCGAGAATTCCCGAGTCGCCGCTGCGCCCTTCGGCCTTGTTGGCGACCACGATCACCGGAACATCGGCCGTACGCAGCCAATTGCCGATCTCGTTGTCGAGCGGGGTCAGTCCGGCGCGCGCATCGATCACGAACAGGACCGCGTCCGCATCGGCGATGCTGACCTCGGTCTGCGCGCGCATGCGACCGGGCAGGGTGCTCGGGTCTTCGTCTTCCCAGCCCGCCGTGTCGACGATGGTGAATTTCATCCCAGCCAGCTCAACGTCGCCGAAGCGGCGATCGCGCGTGACCCCGGGCTGATCGTCGACCAGCGCGAGCTTCTTGCCTACCAGCCTGTTGAACAAGGTAGATTTGCCCACGTTGGGGCGGCCGATGATGATGACGCGTGGGAGCATAAGTCCTGCGCAAGTGGCGCTTCGACATGCGCTTGGCAAGCTCCGCGCGTATCTGGCCCCAAACCGGGCCTACAGGGGTAAACGCCCCGTTAACCAGAGTTGCAAGGGCGATCGAAAGAGGAAGCGGCAAATACTTGCCGCATGAACAGCTCCCCCCATACGTCCGCCTTCGCTATCGCGGTTGCTGCGGCAAGTCTTTCAATTCCTGTGGGTTTGTCTGCCCAGGCGCAGACGTATTCACCGCAGGATGCGGCCATGTCCGGCAAGGAGTTGCCGCCATACCTGCAATGTGTGCCGTATGCGCGAGAGGTGACGGGTATCGACATTTACGGCGATGCGCTGACCTGGTGGGAACAGGCTGCCGGCCGATATGAGCGGGGGCGCGAGCCCCGCGTCGGCGCGGTCATGGCGTTCGTGCCCAATGACAAGATGCGCCTCGGCCACGTGGCGGCGGTCTCGCGCGTGATCGATTCGCGTACCGTCCTGCTGGACCATGCCAACTGGTCGCCGATCAATGGCACGCGCGGCCAGATCGAGCGGGGGGTGAAGGCGGTCGACGTCTCACGCGCCAACGACTGGAGCGAAGTGCGCGTGTGGTATGATCCGCTGCAAGCGCTCGGCACGACGCGCTGGCCGGTGCAGGGGTTCATCTATCCCGACGCCAAGGCGAAAGCGCGACCGCAGCAGCGCCTTGCGCAGGCTGCCCCGGCGCCTGTCCGCCCACAACCGACGCGTTCGCAACCGTCGCGAAGCTTCCTTGCCGCGTTCGAGGCAACGCCGCCTCCGCGGCAGGCAAGCGCCTTGCTTGCGCCGCCGCCAAGAGCGACGCGTCAGCAGGTCAGCTACGCGTCGGCACCGCCTCTGTCACCGCCTCCGCGGACCACGAGCACGAACGCGCGCAAGAGCTCTGGCGATGCCGCGGCGCGCGCGGTCGCGCTTTACGACTAAGGTGTAGAACGGAAGGGGGAAGGGGCCTTGGCCCCTAGCTGTCGAGCTTGGCGACCGGGGCGTCGTCGCCCAGATCTTCGAACCATGCCTCGACCGGGCCTTTCAGCTTGAGCGTGAGTGGCTGGCCCTTGCGGTCCATCGTCCGCCCGGCCTGCACGCGCACCCAGCCTTCGGGGATCGAGTATTCCTCGATATCGGTGCGCTGACGACCCTTGAAACGAATACCCACGCCGCGCTGGAGCACGTCCTGATCGAAGTGCGGGCTGCGTGGATTGACCGAAAGCTGCATCGGCGGAAGGTCGGCAGTGGTGCTGCCGGTCGCTTCGGGCGTGTCTTCGGGCGAGTTTGCGGGGGTTTCGTCGCTCATGGCGCTGGCCGATAGCCACCCGGGCCGGGCCTGACAATACGGCTCAAGCGGCAGAAGCGGTCAATCGGGGGCAAGGCTCGACCGATAAAGCGAAAAGCGGCGCGATCTCGCAGAGCGCACGCCCGCATCGCACAACTCGCGATCGATCTCGCTCGTCCACGAACTGCGCTCGAGCAGCGGATTGCCGCCGGGCCCGTCTTTCTCCAGTTCTTTCGAAGACAGCCGCCCGTTGGCCGGATTGACCGGCGGAGCGAGCAGTTTGCCGAGCATGTTTGCTCTCTTTTTCATGGTCGACCCATCCAAGTTTGACATTTGCGTTACAGTTGATCCCCATTTTGTAACGAAACAGTCATAATACGGTTCCGGGTCAAGTGTCCAGCCGGGGGTGGCGGAGTGCTTGCCCTTTCGTGCGAGAGGCTCTAGACGCGCCGGTCTGTCGTGGATGGCATCCGCCATGCGCGCGACCTCGTTCGGATTGCGGGCGTGGCGGAACTGGTAGACGCGCTTGGTTTAGGTCCAAGTATCGCAAGATGTGGGGGTTCGAGTCCCTTCGCCCGCACCAGGCTCTCGCTGCACATCGCAGTCTCTCACCACTGTCGGAAAGCACGTAAAGACCACAGCATGCAGATCACCGAGACCACCAACGAAGGCCTCAAGCGCGCCTATCGCATCACGATCCCCGCGAGCGAGATCGACGACAAGATCACGGCCGAGGTGAAGCGCATCGCGCCGCAGGTCCGCATGCCTGGGTTCCGCCCGGGCAAGGTCCCGGCCAACCTCGTGCGCAAGATGCACGGCGAACAGCTGCACGCGCAGGTGATCAACGACACGGTCCAGTCCTCGGTCGACGAACTGATCAAGGACAAGGAACTGCGCCCGGCGATGCAGCCCGCCATCTCGCTCGGCGACGAATACGAAGAGGGCAAGGATGCCGAAATTGACGTCACGCTCGAAGTGCTGCCGAAAATCGACGCACCGGACATTGACGGGATCACGCTCGAACGCCTGACCGTGCCCGTGGCCGATAGCGAGATCGACGAAACGCTGCAGCGCATCGCCGACCAGAACAAGACGTACAAGGATGCGCCCAAGACCAAGAAGGCGGCCGAGGGCGATCAGGTCATCATCGATTTCGTCGGTTCGATCGACGGTACCGAGTTTGCTGGCGGCAAGGCGGAAGACGCGCCGCTGGTGATCGGTTCGGGCACCTTCATCCCCGGCTTCGAAGACCAGCTGAAGGGCGTGAAGGCGGGCGACGAGAAGACCGTGAAGGTCACGTTCCCGAGCGACTACCAGGCCGAAGACCTGAAGGGTCAGGACGCCGAATTCGCGGTCACCGTTAAGGCGGTCAAGACGCCTGCCGATTCGAAGATCGACGACGATTTCGCCAAGACGCTGGGTCTTGAAAGCGCCGACAAGCTCCGCGAGCTGGTGAAAGCGCAGATGGAGCAGGAAACCGCCGGTCTCACCCGCACCCAGATGAAGCGCCAGCTGCTCGACACGCTGGCCGCGGGCCACGATTTCCCCGTGCCCGAGCGGATGGTCGACGCCGAGTTCGAACAGATCTGGGCGCAGCTGAGCCAGGAAGCGCAGCGCGAAGACGATCCCGAAGCCGCGATGAAGGAAATCGAGGCGGAGCGCGACGACTATCGCAGCATCGCCGAACGGCGCGTGCGCCTGGGCCTGCTGCTGTCCGAGATCGGGCAGGCGAACAACGTCCAGATCACCAACCAGGAAATGTCGATGCTGATGCAGCAGGCTGCGCAGCAATATCGGGTCGAGGACCGCGAGCGGTTCATGCAGTTCATCCAGAACGATCCCATGGCCGCCGCCCAGCTTCGTGCACCACTGTACGAAGACAAGGTCGTCGACTTCCTGTTCGACAAGGCCGAGATCACCGACCGCGAAGTGACCCGCGAAGAGCTGGAAGCCGCGATCGAGGCCGAGGAAAGCACCGAGGCGGAAGCGGCCAAGGCCAAGAAGGCACCTGCGAAGAAGGCTCCGGCAAAGAAGGCTGCCGCTAAGAAGGACGACGCCAAGTCGGACGACAAGCCTGCGGCGAAGAAGCCCGCAGCGAAGAAGGCGCCCGCCAAGAAGGCAGCGGACAAGGCCGACGCGAAGGCCGATGCCAAGCCTGCGGCCAAGAAGGCTCCGGCGAAGAAGCCCGCCGCCAAGAAGGCTGCCAGCGACACCGCCAAGGAACCGGCTGCGAAGAAGGCTCCGGCGAAGAAGCCTGCGGCCAAGAAGCCCGCAGCCAAGAAGGCCCCCGCCAAGAAGTAAGGTACTGCACGCGTGGGCCAGGGCGGGCTCGGTCTCGCCAGCGACGCGGAGCGAGGGCAGACAGGCGCCAATGTGCGCCTTCTGCTCGCCTTCGCGCTCATTGCGCTGCCCTACCAGGCGTCCGTCGCCTTGCAGGAGCGATTTGCTCCGGAGAGCCCTGTCGGACCGGCACTGATGCTGGTCGCTTTGCTCGCGTGCCTGCCCGCCGCGTGGATCGTGCGTGGCAGCCGTTTTTCCGCTTTCGGGCTGGGTCTGAAGCGCGGCTGGTGGCTGTTGCTCTTTGCCACGCTCTGCGTCGCATTCCTTGCCAGGCTGGCAACCATTCTTGCCGGATTGTGGCTTGGCTGGGCCGCGACATCGGCGCCGTCGCCACTGCCCGGTGCGGTTGGCATTGCCGCGCTGCTGGCGATCACCTTCATCCCGTCGCTGGTCGAAGACGTGATGACGCGGGGGATTCCACTGGCGTCACGCCTGTACCGTTCGGGCCTGCTGCGTTTCGCGGCCATCAGCGCGGTGCTCTACACCGCCAATCACCTCTGGCGATTCGACTGGGGCGTTTCGGAGCAGGTGCGCCTGATGTGTATGGGCCTTGCTTACGCCGCGGCATGCTGGCGGTGGCGCAGCCTGTGGGCGGCGGTCGGCCTTCACTGGGGGTGGAATCTGGCCAATGCGCTCTCAGGGGCCGTCTGGCCCGTCGAATGGGCAGACGAGACCGCCATGCGCCTCGCCGCGGCGCTGGTGCATCTCGCCATCTTTGCGGCGATCGCGCTGTTGCCGGGCCGCGATCGCCAGACTGAGCTCGACTGACTAGTCCGCCGGTTCGCCGGCCTGTTCCATCCAGCGCGTGAAATCGGGGGCGGGGATCGCCGCGCTGCGCGCCCGCTCATACGCCGCGCCGGCCTTCAGCACTTCCCAGTCCTGCCACTTCGCGCCGATGATCGAGAGGCCGATCGGCAAATCCTCGACCCCGCCCATCGGCACGGTCAGGTGCGGATAGCCCGCGATGGCCGCGGGGCTGCCGAAGCCGATGCTGCCATTGTAGTTGTCGCCATTGACGAGGTCGGTGGTCCACGCCGGACCCATCGTCGGCGCGACGAGGAACTGCACGTCGTTCTCCGCGAGCAGCATGTCGATCCCGCGTTCGCCCGCCAGATGCACCGCATTCTCCCGCGCTGCTTCGTAGGCGGGGCGATCGGTGGTCTGTTCGGCCAGCTCGAAGATGCCCTGACCGAACCAGCGTAGTTCTGAATGCGCGTGCCGTTCGTTGAAGGCGATTAGGTCTGCAAGGCTGCGCGGGGTCATCTGCTCGCGGCCCGTCACCGGGGGGATCGAACGCAGGTATTTGCCCATCTCCTCGCGCAGTTCGAACAGCAGCACGGTGAAGCTGTCGCGGTCCATCTCCTCGTTCGGCTCGAACTCGATTTCGACCAGCTGTGCGCCCGCCGCTTTCAGATCGGCGAGGGCCGCATCGAACAGGTCGGCCACATCGTCGCGGTCGCCCACCTGCTTGCGCATCACCCCGATCCGTACCCCCGCGAGCGAGGCGCTATCCAGACCCTCGGTGAAGTCGCGCTTGTGGTCGTCGGCCTCTGCGGTGGCGCTGTCCGCCGGGTCGCTGCCCGCAATCGCGGTGAGCAGCAGGGCAGCATCGGCAACGCTGCGCGCCATCGGTCCGGCGGTGTCCTGCGTGCTGGAAATGGGCACGACATGCGTGCGGCTGACCATGCCCACGGTCGGCTTGAAACCGACGATCCCGTTGATCGAGGCGGGGCAGGTGATCGATCCGTTGGTCTCGGTACCGATGGCAGCCCATGCGAACCCGGCGGCGACCGCCGCGCCGCTGCCCGATGACGACCCGCAGGTGTTGCGGTCGATCGCGTGCGGGTTGCGGGTGAGCCCGCCCACAGCGCTCCACCCGCTGGTCGATCTGAAATCGCGGATGTTGGCCCATTCGGACAGGTTGGTCTTGCCCAGCACAACGCCCCCCGCATCCCGCAGATTGGCGATCAGCGGCGCATCGCGGCGGGTCATGTTGCCTGCCAGGGCGAGGCTACCCGCAGTGGTCGGCAGCTCGCGGGTCTCGACATTGTCCTTCACCAGCACCGTGCGGCCCATCAGCGGAAGGCCCGCCTGCTCCGCCGCGAGCGCCTCTGCCGGGGCATGGGGATTGATCGCGATGACCGCGTTCAGCATCGGCCCGGCGTCGTCGAGCTTCGCAATCCGCTGGAGCTGCCAGCTGGCCGTGGCTCCGGCGTCTGCGGGGACATCGACGATCGTCTCGTCGTCTCCCACCGAAGTCTGGGCGAGGGCGGGCGAGGCGGCGGCGAGGCCGAGCGCAAGGGCGGCGAGCGAGGAGAGTGTTGTCATGGGGCGCTAACCTGCGTCAGGTCCGCGCCCCCGTCAATTGGCCGAAAGCCCGTCGTGGGTTTAAGCAGAATGTCAGAACTTGCCGCTGACCGACAGACGGATGATCTGCGAGACTTCCGCTTCCATCTCTTCGCGGAACAGCAAGGGAGAGCGATCGCGCAGGTCGGTGTAGACGTAGCGCTCACCAAACGCGTGGCCGCCGCCGGTCGGGTTCAGGACGTTGAGGTTCACCGTCAGGCCCAGCACGTCCTTGTTCTCGACGAAGAAGAACTGGTAGACCGGGCCTTCCCAGTTGCGCCCTGTCTCGTAGAGCCGCACGTACCGCTCGTTGGCGTTGATATCGATCCCCGTGCCGACTGCCCAGTTGCTGTCCGGAATGTCCCAGCGCAGCGTCGTTTCGTTGCTGTACCAGGTGTGGCCGCTGAACGGGCGGTCCTCTCCCGTCAGCGGGTCTTTCAGCGAGGTCGCTTCGTAGGCGTTGCTGGTGGTCAGCTTGGCACCCTTCCACCCCAGCGGATCGAAATTGATCGTCGCGTTGAGGCTGAGGCCGAGCAGGCGCGCCGTGCCGTCGATATTGCCCGGCGACTCCCCGCCGGGGACCGGTACGATGTCGATATAGTCCTCGATCAGGCGGGCATAGGCGCCCATCGTGGCCGAGCCCCACGGGCCCAGGTTCTTCTTGACCTCCAGATCGGCTTCCCACGCCTGTTGCGGCACCAGCCTGATGTTGCCCGCATTGTTGTTGTTGTCGTCGAGATCGACCGTCGCGAGGAACTGCCCGAAGGACAGCTGGCCGACCGTGCGCGCCAGCTTGAGCGATACGTCGAGCCCCGGCTTGACCGACCAGGCAAGGTTCGCCGAACCCTTGGGGCGCCAGAATTCGCGGGTTACACCGCCCGTTCCGGTCTGCGAGAGGCGCGAAAATTCCGCGCCGCCCCCGAATTGCAGCGTCAGACCTTCGGCCAGCGTCCGGTTGTGCGTCAGGATCATCTCGTAGCGATCTTCGGTCACGCCGCCCGATCCGCCGGGGAAGGGCACACGGTCGAACACCCGATCTTCAGGCGGGATGTCCGAGTTTCCGGTGGCAGGGGGCACGAGCACGCCCACTTCGGCCTCCCGGTCCAGCCGGTTGAACGCCGCTTCCGCGTCCAGTTCCCAGTTGCCGCCGAGCATATCCCACCGGTATTCGGCGCGGCCGATGCGTTCGCCGTACTTGCTGTCGGTGTAGAACAGGTTCCCCTCGTCGGGGCGACCGTCTTCGTAGATGGATACCGATGTGGCGGGCCCGTCGCTCTGCTCGAACCGTTCGATCCCGATCAGCTTGAGTCGGCCGGGGCCGAAAGCGAAATCGACATCGGCGTTGATGTTGTAGTTGTAACCCTCGTCGCGATTGAGGAAGTCCCTGAAATAGGGAACGTCGCCCACCGGCGTGCGCCATTCGTAGTTGTAGTTCTTGCTGTAGTTCTGGCCGTAATCCGCGTTGATCGTGGCCACCATGCTGCCCGGGCCATCCCACTTCAGCCCGCCGCGTACCCGCGGGTATTCCCCGACATTCTTGATGAGGATCCGGCGCGTTTCGAGCAGGTTGTCGTCGGCATCGAAGATGCGCACGCCCGGCCCATCGCCTGCGCCGCCACGCCCCGCGCCATGCTGGAGCGCGGCGTTCCATTCGATATTGCCAGACTTGCCATTGATCGCGACCTCGCCGCTGCCCCAGCTGGGCGCGGCGAATTCGGGCCTGAACCTCATATTGTAGCTGAAGTTTCCGCTGATCGCGCCCGTTTCGATAATGACGTTGGCAACCTGACCGGAAAGGCCGGGGATGCCGAAAGATGCCCCATCGACGATTTCGATCCTTTGCACCTGCGTGGCCGAGGTGCGTGCCAGGCGGTCGACCGCACTGTCGGACTTGCTGGCGATACGTTCCCCGTTGATCAGCACATTTTCGGACGCCTGGCCGAGACCGCGCCCCTGATTCTGCTGGCTGATCTGGAAGCCGGGCACCTGCTCCAGCATGTCGAGCGCGGTATTCGGCTTGAAGCGTGCGAAATCCGCAGGCGTATAGACATGCTGGTCGGTGCCGTCGGACTCGACGACTACCGTCCCATCGGGCGGTGGAGCATCGCCGCTCGCATCCTGCGCGTAGGCAATGTGAGAGGTAGATGCAGCCAGCAGGGCTGCAAGGCTGGCGCGCGCCAAAATGCGACCGGTAGTACGAATGATCTGTCTCCCTCAACGCCCCCGTTGGCGACGGAAGTGGGGCAGGGAGATTTTCGTTTACAGCCGTAGTCGACAAAACGGCATAACGATCCGACTAGCGACAAGTCGCGTTGTAAGACGCAACCCAACCGCGGATCCGCGCTTGAACCGGCCCATGCGCAGCGGGCGGTCCGGCGCGCCGAATGGACGGCGCGCCGTTAGCTCGCTCAGCCGAAGGTCACGTCCTTGGCGCTGTCGATGACCGTGCCGAGGATGCCGTATTCCTTGGCTTCCTTGGTGTTCATCCAGAAATCCCGGTCGATATCCTTCAGCACCTTTTCGTGCGGCTGGCCTGTCGCTCCGGCGATCTTCTGCGCGATGCGTTCGCGCATCTTGACGATTTCCTGCGCCTGGATGGCGATGTCGCTCGCCGGGCCGCGCGCACCGCCGGAGGGCTGGTGAATCAGGAAGCGCGTATTGGGCAGGCAGAAGCGGCGCTCCGCCGGAACGCTAAGGAAGATATGCGTGGCGATGCTGGCTACCCAGCCGGTGCCGATCATCGCGACGGGCGAGGCGATGAAGCTGATCAGGTCGTGGATCGTATCGCCCGATTCGACGTGGCCGCCGGGTGAATTGACGATGACCCTGATGGGCTCGTTGCTGACATGGTCGAGATAGAGCAGCTGCATCGAAATGCGCTCCGCCATCTTCTGGTCGACCCCGCCGAAGATCAGCACGGTCCGCGCGTCGAGGAACTTGTTCATCATCGCCGCGCCGGCGTTGGAGATGTCCTTGTCCTTCTCCTCTTCGTCGTCGGCACGGAAGGGAAGGGGGTTGCTGGGCATCGGCATAATCGGGCTCCTTCGGCGCATCGCCTTTACAATTTCGGCTTCGCGCATGTTGTTGCGGCACAACTGGCGCGCGCGGGCTTTCCATTCAAGCCTTGATGATGAAAGGGTGAGCACAGATATAGGCGCCGACGAGAGATAAGGACCCTCCATGCAATTCGACGAATCCGGCTACTTCCGCGATCCTGCAACCGGTGCCCTGGTGCCCGTGGTGGTCGAACAGACCAGCCGTGGCGAACGCAGCTTCGATATTTTCAGCCGCCTGCTGCGCGAACGTATCGTGTTTCTTACAGGGCCTGTGGAAGACGGCATGGCCAGCCTGGCAGTGGCGCAGCTGCTGTTCCTGGAAAGCGAAAACCCTTCCAAGCCGATCAGCATGTACATCAACTCGCCCGGCGGGGTGGTGACGGCCGGCATGGCGATCCACGATACCATGCAGTACATCCAGCCGCGCATTTCCACGGTCTGCGTAGGCCAGGCCGCGTCGATGGGCAGCTTCCTGCTGGCCGCGGGCGAGCCGGGCATGCGGATTGCGCTGCCAAATGCGCGCATCATGGTCCACCAGCCTTCGGGCGGGGCGCAGGGCATGGCCTCCGACATCGAGATCCAGGCGCGCGAAATCCTGCGGATTCGCAAGAGCATGAACGATCTCTATGCCAAGTATACCGGCAAGGATCTGGCCGAAATCGAGGAAGCGATGGATCGCGACACCTTCCTCGACGCGAAGGAAGCGATGAAGTTCGGGATCGTCGACAAGGTGTTCGAATCCCGCCCGCAGGGCGATTCGACCGGCGAGGCCGAAGGTTCGGGCGGCGCGCCGTCCTGATCCGACGCCTTCATTCGCGTGGCGTGTTCGCCACAGGTAACTGATATTCCGGGCGCAAATTCGCCTGCGGAACAATGCGGAGGCGATTTTCAGGCCTTCGCAAGCATCTTCGTGCATGATCGCCACTGGTTGCATTGGCGTGCGCGAAAGTTACATTCGATAGGTTCCCCGCCGCTGCGGGGATTCGAGGACTACAGGATATGAGCAAATTGAGCGGAACGGATAGCAAGAGCACGCTGTATTGCAGCTTCTGCGGCAAGTCGCAGCACGAAGTGCGCAAGCTGATCGCCGGGCCGACCGTCTTCATCTGCGATGAGTGTGTCGAGCTGTGCAACGACATCATTCGCGAAGAGACCAAGGCGGGGCTGACCGGGCGCAAGGAAGGCGAAGTGCCTTCGCCGTCCGAGATTTGCGCCACGCTCAACGATTACGTCATCGGCCAGGATCGCGCGAAGCGCGTGCTCTCGGTGGCGGTCCACAACCACTACAAGCGGCTGAAGCACGCGGGCAAGCAGGGCGACGTCGAACTGGCGAAGTCCAACATCCTGCTCGTCGGCCCGACAGGTTCGGGCAAGACGCTGCTTGCGCAAACGCTTGCGCGCACCTTCGATGTGCCGTTCACCATGGCGGACGCGACCACGCTGACCGAAGCGGGCTACGTGGGCGAGGATGTGGAGAACATCATCCTCAAGCTGCTCCAGTCGTCGGACTACAACGTCGAGAAGGCCCAGCACGGGATCGTCTATATCGACGAGATCGACAAGATCACGCGCAAGGCGGAAAATCCCTCCATCACCCGCGATGTGTCGGGCGAAGGCGTGCAGCAGGCATTGCTCAAGCTGATGGAAGGCACCACCGCCAGCGTGCCCCCGCAGGGCGGTCGCAAGCATCCGCAGCAGGAATTCCTGCAGGTGGACACCACCAACATCCTGTTCATCTGCGGCGGCGCCTTTGCCGGCCTCGACAAGATCATCGCCGACCGCCTGCAGAAGCGCAGCATCGGTTTCGGCGCGCATGTCGCCGACCCGGACAAGCGCCGCATCGGCGAACTGCTCGAGAAGAGCGAGCCGGAAGATCTGCTGAAGTTCGGCCTGATTCCCGAATTCGTCGGCCGCCTGCCGGTGATCGCGACGCTGAACGACCTCGATGTCGATGCGCTGGTCACGATCCTGCAGGAACCGAAGAACGCGCTGATCAAGCAGTACGCCAAGCTGTTCGACCTCGAAGGCGTGGAGCTGACCTTCACCGACGACGCTTTGAAGGCGATCGCCGAGCGCGCGATCGAGCGCAAGACCGGCGCCCGTGGCCTGCGGTCGATCGTCGAGGGCCTGCTGCTCGACACGATGTACGACCTGCCCGACCTCGAAGGCTGCAACGAAGTCGTGATCGACAAGGACGTGGTCGAAGGCCGCAAGGAACCTGTCCGCGTGTTCGATGGCGAGGGTAAGCGCACGGCGTCTGACGCCGCCTGATTTGATCCTGTATGCACGAGTGTAGCGGCGCGGCTCGGCCCCGCGTCGCGTCTCGTGTTAAGCGAACCTGCTGCGGCCTGAGAGCTTTCTCTCTTCGCGCCGCTGCATTACCGTCGGCACAATGATTGGCCGCCATTCTCTTTTCGCTGGAATCCGCCCGTGTGCGGCACAAAAGTCCGCATGAAAAGGCTCTGTCTCGCGACGGTGACGACCGACAACTATCTTGTCGGTACGCTTGTCACGCTCCACTCTTTCTTTGCGACCAATCCCTGGTTCGATGGCGACGTGGTGCTGATAACCGAGGGGCTCAACGCATCGAGCCGGGCGCATATCGAAGCCATCGTCCCGCAGGTCCGCTATCATGCACCGTCGGCCGATCTGAACGCGCGTCTCGACACGCTCTATGCCAGCGATCCAGAGATGGTGCGCAAGCGACCCCGTTTCCATGCGATCGAGGCGTTCCGGCTGGAGGGTTACGAGCGGGTGCTGTTCATCGACAGCGACCTGCTGTTTCGCGGATCGATCGAGGGGCTCCTGTCGCACGAAGGACAGCTCGTCGCCTGTGGGGACGGCGCTTACTACAAGGGCAAGCGGCGCAGCTGGATGCCGGATACGCAAACGATTTCCACGTTCAATTCCGGTGTGATCTCGATTGCCGGATCGCTGATCGGGGAGGGTCATTATCTGGGGCTGCTGGATCTGATCGAGGGCGGCGATCCGGAAGTGCCGATCATGCACCTGACCGACCAGCTGGTCCTCAATATCTACTTCGCCGGGCGAGCGAGCCTTGCGGGTCCCGAGTTCAACTACCTGTTCGTACACGAGCAGGCGATCCGCGCGACAACCGGCGTTTCGCCTGCACAGGCGCGCGTGCTGCACTTCAATGGGCGGCACAAGCCGTGGGATGGCAATCAGGTGCTGCTGAATGGCGTGCGGCAACCCGCTTTCACGAGGGCCTGCATCCAGTGGTACGAGGCGCTCGAGGCGTGCCTTGCTAACCTCCACCTGCAAAAGATCGGGACGACCAGCGGCCCGGCGGACTGACGCGACACCGGGCCACCCCTGACCCTATCCGTCGGTGACTGCGAGACACAAAGAAACCCCGCCCGGCGAGAGGACCTCTCCGAGCGGGGCCCTGGTGCGACACCGGGCTGGGTTACCGGGGTGGAGACGCCGGTGTCGCTAGGGGAACTGAAATCAGCTCGGCATCGAAACCGTGTCGGTTACGTGGATGACGCCATTCGACTGGAAGACGTCGGCCTGCGTCACCGTGGCCATGCCGCCCTTTTCATCGACCAGTACGACATTGCCGCCCATCATCTTGGCGGTCAGCGTGCCGCCTTCCACGGTGGTCAGCTTGGCCATGCCGCCGCCCTGCTTGATCTTCATCATCAGGTCGCTTGCCGAAACGCGGCCGGGGACGACGTGATAGGTGAGAATCTTGGTCAGCGTCGCCTTGTTCTCGGGCTTCAGCAGGGTGTCGACCGTGCCTGCGGGCAGTTTGGCGAAGGCGGCGTTGGTGGGGGCGAAGACGGTGAAGGGGCCGGGGCCGGATAGCGTATCGACCAGTCCGGCGGCCTTCACCGCGGCGACCAGCGTGGTGTGGTCGGCGGAATTGACCGCGTTTTCGATGATATTGCGCGTCGGGTACATCGCCGCGCCGCCGACCATCACGGTGGTATCGGCGCTGGCGCTGGCCATCTCGCCGTCGTCCATCCCGTAGGAAGCGCAACCCCCGAGCAGGGCAGCGCTTGCAGCAAGCATAAGGGCGGCTTGTGTCTTTTTGGCGAACATCGTCGATCTCCTCTTTCAACAGGTCTCTGTCCCGTCGGTGAGGAGTTACGAAGCACGCCGCGCCACGGATGCAGCGCGACGCAGAATTTTTTGCAGGGTCAGGTTTTTTTCAGCTTCAGGTTTTTTGCAGTGTACCTTCGGCCACGACCGGGCCGGGCGCGGACTTGTCGGGTGCGCCGCCGAGCGGTTCGCGGCTGAGCAGGATCTGCGCCCCATCGCGCATCGATTGCGCCAGCGCTGCGTCGAGGTGGACCCGTTTCTGCGTTCCCGGAGCGACAACGCCCAGCGACTGCACCTGCGCGCCTTCGCCGGGCGGCACCAGCCACAGTTCGTGATCGTGGACCCCGTCGGCGGTCAGTCCATCGGCAGCCACCAGCATATCGTCGCGCTCGGGCAGGAAGGTGACGCCGATGCGCAGCGGCGTATCCGCAATCGGGATCGACGCGACCAGTGGCGGGGCGTCCGGAGCCGGAGCAGGCCGATCGTCCACCGTGTTCGCGACCGGCACGAACAGCAGCGCGAGCGCGGCGACAGCAGCGACCGCGCTGCCCGCAGCGATCCGCTGCCACAGCGTCACACGCCGTTGGAGGATTACCACGGGGCTGTCCTTCTCGGCAGTTTCCGCCAGCTCGCTCGCGATGCGATCCCACACCTCGGGCGAGGGGGCGGCGTCTGCGACGTCGTCGAGCAGCGGCATCAAGTGCTGCTCCCACCGGGCGACCAGCCCGGCAAAGGCAGGCTCGTTCGCCATGCGCCCGCGCGCGGTGAGCAGTTCCTCGCCTTCGAGCAGGCCCATCGCGTACTCGGCGGCAAGGCGCTCGTCGCCCTCCAGCTCGGGGCCGGTCATTTCGGGTCCGTTGAGATCATCGGCGCTCATTCGCCGCGCTCCATGCAATCGCGCAGGCGCGCCAGCCCGCGCCTGATCCAGCTTTTCATCGTGCCCAGCGGTACGTCGCTGCGTTCCGCCAGCTCCGCGTAAGTATATCCATCGAGGAAGGCGGTGCGGATTGCGCCGCGCTGCGGCTCGTCGAGATGATCGAGGCAGGTGTGCACCCGCGCGGACCGTTCGGCGTCGATCAGCATCGCGTCGGCGGCCGGGGTGTCGTCGGGCAGCTCGTTCGCCGTCTCGACCGGCACCGCACCGCGCCGCACCTTGCCCGTGCGCAGCCGGTCGATCGCGCGGTTGCGCGCGAAGGTCGCCAGCCACGCGATCGGGCTCGCGCGCTTGGCATCGTAGCGGGCGGCGTTGCGCCAGAGAGTGATATAAACGTCCTGCAAGGCGTCTTCGGCTTCTTTCCTGTCGTGCAAGATACGCAGGCAGATCCCGAAAAGCTTCACATTGGTGAGGCGATAGACAACTTCCAGCGCGTCGCGATCGCCGGCGGCCAGCCGATCCATCGCCGCTATCAGGCGGTTTCTGGCCTCGGGGCTCGATTCCTGCATTCGATCAACATCCCGCCTTGCAATCGCGCGTGCGCTCTATCTGCAAGGTGGTGTGGCCGATTTGGTGATCGTGCGAAAGCCTTTGTGCGAGTTGCGCGATGAACGCGTCGCCGGGATGGCCATCGGGCATCACCAGATGCGCGGTCAGCGCGGTCTCGGTCGTCGACATCGGCCAGATGTGCAGGTCGTGCACCTCGGCAACGCCGGGCTCGCGTTCCAGCGCCGCGCGCACGGCGGATTCATCGACCCCATCGGGAACGGCGTTGAGGCCGAGCTTCAAACTGTCGCGCGCCAGCCCCCACGTCCCCCAGCCGATCACCGCGAGGATGACGAGACTGGTCACGGGATCGAGCCACACCGCGCCGGTCAGCAGGATCGCGACGCCCGCGATCACCACCCCGACCGATACCAGCGCATCGGCCGCCATGTGCAGGAACGCGCCGCGTATGTTGAGATCGTCCTTGCGCCGCCGCACGAACAGCAGCGCGGTGACGGTGTTGATGACGATGCCGACGCCGGCGACCCAGATCATCGTCCAGCCTTCGGGCTCCACCGGGTTCATGAGGCGGTCGATCGTTTCGAACAGGATCGCGCCGATGGCGATCATCAGCAGCGCGGCATTGGCCAGTGCGGCGAGGATGGTGGAGCTTTTCAGGCCATAGGTGAACCTGGGGGAGGGCGGCCGCTTGGCCGCCGCAGCCGCGCCCCAGGCGATCAGCAGGCCGAGCACGTCGGACAGGTTGTGGCCCGCATCGGCGACCAGCGCCATCGAGCCGGAAATATAGCCGAACGCCGCCTCGACCGCGACGAACGCGGTGTTGAGCGCAATGCCTATGGCGAACGCGCGCCCGAAGTCGGCGGGTGCGTGGGAGTGCCCGTGCGCGTGGCCATGGTCGTGGCCGTGTGAATGATCGTGACCCAATGTGCCCCCTTGTCGTCGCGACCGATCGCGGGAAAATACCCGCGCCTCCTATCGCGCCTAAGCCGCCCATCCAAACTTTTTCTATGTTTTCAATATGATATGCCATACCATAACGAATAGATAGCATATCATATCATCGCTTGGCGGACTGACAAGTGTCGGATGTTGCTCGCTATTCGGCGGGCGCGTTCACGACGTTCAGGTCGACCAGCCCGTAAATCCATTCGAGCAGGCCAAACTGCGATATCTGCTCCAAAGTCGAGTCATGCGCTCCGAATCGGAGCGCGAAGCAGGCTATTCATACACGCACGCGTCGAGGCCCTCGCGCGCCATTGTGCCGACAGATCGCGCCATGCGGTCGCCGTGGCGGCGCAGCCAGCCTTGCGGGTTCTTGACCTCGCGCTTCTTGGGGCTGGGCAGGGCGACGGCCATGCGCGCCGCCTCGCTCGGCGTCAGGCGATCCGCGCCGTGGCCGAAATAGCGCAGCGATCCGGCCTGTACTCCGTAAGTGCCGATGCCCGTTTCGGCGACGTTGAGGTAGACTTCCATGATCCGCCGCTTGGGCCACAGGTTCTCTATCAGCACGGTGAACCACGCCTCCAGCCCTTTGCGAAAGAAGCCGCCGCCCTGCCACAGGAACACGTTCTTGGCGGTCTGCTGGCTGATCGTGGAGCCGCCGCGCAGCTTCTTGCCCTTGAGGTTGTTCTCCATCGCCGCCTGCATCGCGGCGTAATCGAACCCGTTGTGTTCGCAGAAATTCTGGTCTTCCGCCGCGATCACCGCGCGGACCATGTTGCGGTCGATATCGTCGAGGCTGCGCCAGTCCTTGGAATAGCCGTTCTCGTCCAGCGCCATCGTCCAGGTGACAGGCACGGGCACGAAGCGGAACGCAATCGTCATGAACAGGCTGAGCCCGATGAAGGTTGCGACCAGCGCGGTGAGGATCTGGAGGGCACGAAAGAACACGGGCGGCTATTTAGGGGGTGCGCCGCGCGCCGACAATCGTCCGGTTTCCTTACGACGCAATATGGCGCAGCGCCTTTCGCCGCCTACATAGCTGCGGGTAAGCAATCCACGAAAGGCACGGCGCATGAAGATTTCCGGCAACACCATCCTGATCACCGGCGGCGGAAGCGGGATCGGACGCGAACTTGCCCGCAAGTGGCACGATCTTGGCAACACCGTCATCGTCGCGGGACGGACGCTCGACGCGCTCGAAGAAACCGCGAATGGGTACGAGAACATCCATGCGGTGACGCTGGACGTTGCCAACCCGGACGAGGTCGAGAGCTTTGCGAAAGAGATCGTCGAGCGCTTCCCCGCATTGAACATCCTGTTCAACAACGCCGGGATCATGAAGTACGAGGATATCACCGCCTCGCGCAACCTTTCCGATGCGACGGCGGAGGTGACGATCAACCTGCTCGGCCCGATCCGGCTGACCGATGCGCTGATCGATCATCTCAAGACCCGCGACGATGCTGTGATCGTCAACGTGACCTCGGGCCTCGCCTTCGTGCCGCAGCCCAAGGCATCGACCTACTCCGCCACAAAGGCGGCGCTGCACAGCTACACGCTGTCGCTGCGCCAGCAGCTCAAGGGCAGCATCGAGGTGATCGAGCTGGCGCCTCCGGGCGTGCAGACCGAGCTGACCCCGGGCCAGTCGGAGCGTGAAGGGTACATGCCACTGGGCGCCTATATCGAAGAGGTGATGTCGCTGTTCCAGCAGCAGCCCACCCCGCAAGAGGTCTGCGTGGAGTTCGTCCGCCCGTTCCGCAATGCGGAGAAAGACGGCAAGGTCGACGACTTCATGGAAATGCTCGCCAACCGCTGACACGAAAAACGCCGCCCTGCACGATGGCAGGGCGGCGTTCTGTCTTGCCGGTGGCTATTCGAGGCGGGTTACGCCGCGATAGCCATCATCTTGTCGCTCGCGATGCGCTGCATCGCTTTCTGCAGCTTCTCGAACGCGCGCACTTCGATCTGGCGGATGCGTTCGCGCGACACGTCGTAGACCTTGCTCAGCTCTTCGAGCGTCTGCGGGTCTTCGGTCAGGCGGCGCTCCGTCAGGATGTGCTTCTCGCGATCGTTGAGCGAATCCATCGCCTCCAGCAGCATTTCGTGGCGCACCTGCGCCTCCTGCGTGTCGGCGGTGGTCTCGTCCTGCAGCGGGCGATCGTCGGTCAGCCAGTCCTGCCACTGGCTGGCGTTCTCTTCCTCGCCGCGCATCGACACGTTGAGCGAGCTGTCGCCGCCCATCAGCATCCGGCGGTTCATGTTGATCACTTCCTGCTCGGGCACGCCCAGGTCGGTCGCGATCTTCTTCACATCGTCGGGATGCAGATCGGTGTCCTCGTACGCGTCGAGGTTCTTCTTCATCCGCCGCAGATTGAAGAACAGCTTCTTCTGCGCGGCGGTGGTGCCCATCTTCACGAGGCTCCACGAGCGCAGAATATATTCCTGGATGCTCGCCTTGATCCACCACATCGCGTAGGTCGCGAGGCGGAAGCCGCGATCGGGTTCGAACTTCTTCACGCCCTGCATCAGCCCGACGTTCCCTTCGGAAATCAGGTCGGACACGGGCAGGCCATAGCCGCGATAGCCCATCGCGATCTTGGCCACGAGCCGCAGGTGGCTCGACACGAGCTGTGCCGCCGCCTCGGGGTCTTCGTGCTCTTCGTACCGCTTGGCGAGCATGTATTCCTGCTCAGCCGTCAGCACGGGGAATTTCTTGATTTCCGACAAATAGCGGTTGAGGCTCTGCTCTCCGCCCAGTGCCGGGATGGCTACTGCCTTGCTTTTACTCACTTCGTCCCTAACCTTTCTGTGTCAGCCCATCCCCCCGTTTGGGACCCGAACCCCTGCTGGGCATTCGGGATGCTTGGGCCACACCTTTCCATATAGGCCGCTTTCCAGAATTTTTCGAGTTGTGTTCATCGATTTCAACGAGCGATTTCGTCGATCAGTTCCCCCATGTCCCGGGGCAGGTCGGCCCGAAAATCGAGCCGTTCGCCGGTTGCGGGATGGATGAAGCCGAGGCTGGCGGCGTGAAGCGCCTGCCGATGAAAGCCCAGTCTCTCGAGGATCGGCCGCAAGGCCTTGGGATCGCGTCCATATTGTGGGTCTCCTAGTAACGGATGACCTATTGACGCACAGTGAACACGCACCTGGTGCGTGCGGCCGGTTTCCAGCCGGCATTCAAGTTTGCTTGCGACCCCCCAAGATTCGATTGTCCGGTAATGCGTCACGGCGTGCTTGCCGCGCGCCGCATCGGGGGGGAGAACCGCCATCTTCTTGCGGTCGCGATCCGACCGGCCCAGCCGCGCGACGATGGTTCCATCGGCGGGGTTCGGCCGCCCCGCGCAGATCGCGATATAGCGTCGTTCGATGCTGTGATCGGCAAATTGTTTTGCGAGCCCTTCGTGCGCAGAATCGGTCTTCGCTACGACCAGCAAGCCACTGGTATCCTTATCGATTCTATGAACGATGCCCGGGCGCTCGACCCCGTTGATGCCCGAAAGCCGGCCCCGGCAGTGATGCAGCAGCGCGTTGACCAGCGTCCCGTCGCGATTGCCCGCCGCCGGGTGGACGACCATGCCCGCAGGCTTGTCGACCACGATCAGATGCGCGTCCTCGTAAGCGATGACGAGCGGGATATCCTGCGGTTCGGCTTCGAGCGGGACGGGCGCGGGCAGGGCGATGGTGAACGGCGTTCCCGCCGCAACCTTGGCCGACGGCGATGTCGCGCGCTTGCCGCCCACGCTCACCTGCCCATCCGCGATCAGCCCCTTGATCCGCTCGCGCGAAAGGTCGGTGGCATCGGCCAGCGCCTTGTCGAGGCGGGAGGGGGCGGGGATGGTGCCGGTGAGGGTTTCGGCTTTGGGCATCCTGCGCCACTAGCTCAATTCGTCACCCCCGCGAAGGCGGGGGCCCGCTTCTTTTCGGTTGGTCGGTTTGATAAAGCGGGATTCCCGCATTCGCGGGAATGACGACAGGGGGAATTCGTGATCCTGATAACGCACGCGAGCCTCGACGCCATCTTCACCCAAGCCGCCGAAGCCCACCCCCACGAATGCTGTGGGCTGCTGCTGGGGGAGGGCGGTCGGATCACGCATGCGCACCCCACCGCCAACGTCCACCCCGACCCCGCCACCCATTTCGAAATCGACCCAGCCGCACTCATCGCTGCCTACAAGGCCGAGCGGGAAGGAGGGCCGCGCATCTTGGGCTATTATCACTCGCATCCCAACGGGCGCGCCGAACCCTCGCCGACCGACCGGGCAAGCGCGGCGCATGACGGAAAAGTCTGGGCGATCGCAGCGAATGGGCAGGTTCGCTTCTTCCGCGATGGGGAGGATGGATTCGAGGCGCTTTCCTACGAAGTCGCGCCGCGCTAGGCAGGCGGCGATGACCTATTTCCCACCCCAATATTCCGCCCGGTTCGTAGCGCGCCCAGCGCGCGCCGCTTTTTCGGCCCCTGGACACTGTGTCAGGTGTGTCAGCGCGCAGAAAACGGGAGCTTTCGCATGAGCGAGACCGATCCTCTTCTGCTCGCCAGCCAGCTATGTTCGCGGCTGTGCCACGACATGCTCAGCCCCGTAGGTGCGCTTTCCAACGGGCTTGAGCTGCTGGCCGACGAGAAGGACCCGCAGATGCGCCAGCGCTGTTTCGAGCTGCTCGAACAGAGCGCACGGACGAGTGCGGCCAAGCTCAAGTACTTTCGCCTCGCCTACGGGGCCGCAGGCGGCTTCGGCGAGCAGGTTTCCATCGACGAGCCCAAGGCCGTGATCGAGACGCTGGCCGCCGATGCCAAGCGGGTCCAGCTGCGCTGGCAGGTGGCCGCGCCGACCCTGTCGAAGTCCGCCGCCAAGGTGATGCTCAACCTCGCGCACATCGGGCTGGATGCGCTGGTGCGCGGCGGAACGCTCGACATCGGGGTGGAGGAACGCGACGACGTGACCGAAATCGTGGTCCGCGCCACCGGGCCCAAGATCGCCTTCGATCCGACGATCGGTGATGCGCTGGGCGGCAGGCTCGATCCTGCGGAACTGTCCGGCCGCACCGCGCCCGCACACCTGCTCTCGCTGATTGCGGAGCGCTCCGGTGGGCAAATCCAGACCCACGCCGAAGGCGACGCCCTGCTGCTCGGCGCCACGCTGCCGCACGTCGATTGAGCGGGGCGGCATGAAGGGAGAGGGCATGAGCGAGCTGGTTCACCACGAGAGGCTCTCGCCCAATTACGACGAACGTCACGCGCCCGTTTCCATGGTGGTGATCCACTATACCGAGATGGAAAGCGCAACCGCGGCGATCGACCGGCTGACCGATCCCGAGAGCAAGGTCTCCGCGCACTACGTGATCAGCGAGGGTGGCGAGGTGACCCGGCTGGTACCCGAAGACAAGCGCGCGTGGCACGCGGGCGTTTCCTACTGGCGCGGCGAATCCGATGTGAACGGGATCAGCGTTGGGATCGAGCTGGACCATCCCGGCCATGCACTCGGCTATCGCGAGTTCTCCGAGGCGCAGATCGGTGCGCTGTTGCCGCTTTTGCACTCGATCGTGAAGCGGCACGATGTCCCGCGCGCCAACGTGGTCGGCCATTCGGACGTCGCTCCGCATCGCAAGATCGACCCGGGTGAGCTGTTCCCGTGGGCAAAGCTGGCCGAACACGGGCTGTGCCTGCCGCGTCCGACCAAGCTGGAGCTGGGCGATCCGTTCGACAACGACGGTGCCTTCTACCTCGCGATGGAGCGATTCGGATACGACATCAGCGACGGGCGCAAGTCGGTCGAGGCGTTCCAGCGGCGCTGGCGGCCCGAGCTGATCGACGGCGTTATCGACGGCGAGATCCGCGCGATCCTGTTCCAGCTGCTGCTCGACCGCGACCGGGGGCTGGCGCGGTAGCTGCGGCGCGATTGCGCTTGGCTATCGGGCCGGGCTTGCCTATCTCGCCCGGTGCCAGGAGGCTGGGCAGCCGCGTCGCTTATGTGCCGAGGAAAGTCCGGGCTCCACGAAGCAAGGGTGGCGGGTAACGCCCGCCGGGGGCGACCTCAGGGAAAGTGCCACAGAGAGTATACCGCCGATGGCCCCTAAAAGGGCACAGGCAAGGGTGAAAGGGTGCGGTAAAAGCGCACCGGGGGCTTGGTAACAGGTCCCGTCATGGCAAACCCCACCCGGAGCAAGGCCGAATAGGGATCCCGCGCCAGAAATGGCAGGAACGCTTCGTTCCGAGGAGGTCTGGGTTGGCTGCTCGAGCGCGTCGGCAACGGCGCGCCTAGATGAATGGCTGCCCCCTGCCGTTTTGCGGCAGGGACAGAACCCGGCTTACAGGCCTCCTGGCACCTTATTCCCGGCCGACGCTGGTGTAGTGGAAACCCGCCTCGCGAACGTCGGCGGGGGTGTAGATGTTGCGCAGGTCGACCAGCACCGGCGACTTGGCGAGTTGCTTGACCCGTTTGAGGTCGAGCGCGCGGAACACGTCCCACTCGGTGACGATGACCACCGCGTCTGCGCCTTCGATGGCGGCATAGGGATCGTCCTTCATCTCCACCTCGGGCATCAGCGGGGCGGCGATCTCCATCCCTTCGGGATCGTACGCGGCGATCTCGACACCGGCATCGGCGAGCGTCTGCGCCACCGCGATGGCGGGCGAATCGCGCATGTCGTCGGTGTTCGGCTTGAACGTCAGGCCAAGCATCGCGACCCGCTTGCCCCGCGCCGCATCGAGGCCGCCGAGCGCATCGACCACCTTGCGGCCCATCGCGCGCTTGCGGCTGTCGTTGACCTTCACCACGGCTTCCACGATCCGCGTGGGGCTGTCGTAATCCTCTGCGGTCTTGAGCAGCGCGAGCGTGTCCTTGGGGAAGCACGACCCCCCATAGCCAGGCCCTGCGTGGAGGAACTTGGAGCCGATGCGGTTGTCCATCCCGATCCCGCGCGCGACGTCCTGCACGTTTGCGCCGACCTTCTCGCACAGGTCGGCGATCTCGTTGATGAAGGTGATCTTCGTCGCGAGGAAGGCGTTGGCGGCGTACTTGATCAGCTCGCTCGTCCGACGACCGACGAACAGGATCGGCGATTCGTTGAGGAACAGCGGGCGATAGACTTCGCGCATCACGTCACGCCCGAAATCGTCCTCGGCCCCGATCACGATCCGGTCGGGCCGCTTGAAATCGCCGATCGCGGCGCCTTCGCGCAGGAATTCGGGATTGGAGACGACCGCGACCTTCAGGCCGCGATCTCGCACCGCTGCGCTCTCCAGCAAGATCCTCTCGACCTCGTCGCCGGTGCCGACGGGCACGGTCGATTTGGTGACGACGACCGCGTCGTTGACCAGCGATTCGCCGACTTCGCGGGCGACGGCATGGACGAAAGACAGGTCTGCGTGGCCATCGCCCCGGCGGCTGGGGGTGCCCACCGCGATGAAGATGGCGCCCGCTCCCTCTATCCCTTCGGCGAGATCGGTCGTGAAGGTAAGGCGTCCGGCGCGCGCGTTGCTGTCGACCAGCGCGTCAAGCCCCGGTTCGTAGATCGGCATGATGCCTTCGCGAAGACGTTCGATCTTCGAGGCGTCCTTGTCGATGCACACGACATCATGGCCGAAATCGGCGAAACAGGCCCCCGAGACGAGGCCGACATAGCCCGACCCGACCATTGCGATTTTCATGCGTTTAGACCTTTCATGTCTCGTCGCCCCATTTTTCGATCGACACGGAGCCTTCGCCCGCCTCGTCGTCTGAGGTTTGCCTTGCTTGTATGAAGCGCTGCGTCTCGCCTTCCAGCACCAGCGCAGTCAAGCGCCCAAACCGGAATGCGCCCGTATCGACGCCGATGCGATGCGGCCGATGCTCGACCGTTTCGAAAATCGTGTGACCGTGGACGATCACTTTCTCGAACGGCGAATCGTGGCCGAGGAAGCGTCCCCTGATCCAGAGCAGGTCCTGGCGCGTTTGATCGTCGAGCGTGCGGGTGGGTTCGACCCCGGCGTGAACGAAGGCATAGTCGCCGGCAATGATCAGTTCCTCGAACCCGGCCAGGAACTCCCGATGCTTGCGGGGCACGGCCTTACGGACGCGTTCCTGCAGCTCTTCGAGGGAAAGCTTGTTGTAGTCGCGCCGAGTGATCCCGTAACTCAGGATAGTCTCACGACCTCCGTGCTTCAGGAATTGGCGCATGACCTTGAGATCGTCGAGGCTGTCCAGGAACATCTGTTCGTGGTTCCCGGCGAGGTAGCGGACCTTGCGCTGTTTGCCCCAGTCACGGGCGCGCGCCACCACCTCCGCGCTTTGCTTCCCGCGGTCGATGAGATCGCCGAGAAGGACGATCGTGGTGTCCGCCGCAGGGGCGTTCGCATCATCCTCTTCGATCGCCTCGATCAGCGCTTCGAACAGGTCGTAGCATCCGTGGATATCGCCGATCGCATAATAGCGCGTACCCTCCGGCACCGAAGGTCGCGGAGCGGCGGGCGCTTTGCGGAAAAGGTTGCGAAAGGGCTTCAGCATGAGTTCGCGATTGGACTGTCAGAGGTTCGCGGGCGTGTCCTTGCACATGATCGACAGCGCGCTCGTGTCGCGGCAGATAGGCTGTTGAGGCCGCAACCGCAACCCGGCGATCAGGGCGTGTTCGACTGTGCGTCCTCGTAAATCTGCTTTTCTTCCGGATGCTTCGTGGTGATCCGCAGGGCGATATAACCGATGACGGCGGACACGATCGAGCCGAGCAGGATGCCGATCTTGGCTTCCTCCACGAACAGCCGGTTGCCCTGGAATGCGAGTTCGCTGATGAACAGCGACATCGTGAAACCGATCCCGGTCAGGATCGAAACGCCCCAGATTTCCATCCAGCTTGCGTTTTCCGGCTTCCTCGCGATGCCGAGCTTCACCGCCACGACGATAATCGTGAAAATGCCGAGCTGCTTGCCCACGAACAGGCCGGTGGCAATCGCAAGCGGCAGCGGCGCGAAGACCTGTTCAAGACCCATGTCGAGGAAGTGCACGCCGGCATTCGCAAAGCCGAAGATCGGGACGACGAGATAGGCGCTCCACGGTGCCAGCCCGTGTTCGGCCTTCTCCAGCATGGAATGCCCGTCGGAATCGCGCATCGGGATCGTCAGCGCCGCGAGTACGCCGGCGATGGTCGCGTGCACCCCGGAGAAAAGCACCGCGAACCAAAGCGCGACGGCCATCAGGATGAAGGGCCAGAAATGCTTCACGCCGAACCTGTTCATGCCGACCATGACGCCGAACAGCACGATCGCTGCGGCCAGCCACATCACGTCGAGATGGGCGGTGTAGAAGATCGCGATAACCAGCACGGCGCCGATATCGTCGACGATTGCGACAGTCAGCAGGAACAGGCGCAGCGAGGCCGGGACCCGGCTGCCGAGGAGGCCCAGCACACCCATCGCGAATGCGATGTCGGTCGCAGCGGGGATCGCCCAGCCGCGGATCAGTTGAGGATCGGCGTTGCCCGCGATGGTGACGTAGATCAGCGCCGGAGCCGCCATCCCGGCAGCGGCGGCCATGATAGGGAGGGTGCGCTTGTCCGCGCTCGACAATTCGCCGCAGATCAGTTCGCGCTTCACCTCGAGACCGACGACGAAGAAGAAGATGACCATCAGGCCATCGTTGATCCAGAGGTGCAAAGTATTGAGGTAGAAGGTGTCTTTCGACCACAAATAGCCGTTGAACAGCCTTTCGTAATCCTCCGCCAGCGGCGAATTCGCGACGACCATCGCGGCGACCGCAACCAGGATCAGGAGAATGCCCGCCGATGCGTCGCTGACGAACAGCGCGCGGACAGGGGCGAAGGCGCGGCGAATGGGTTTGCGGATCGGTTCGAGCATGCGGCACCTCTTTATCAAACTCTCGCGCGTTGCAAGGCCCCGCTGCCTTCGATAGGCTGCATCTACGGGGGTAAAGGGGTATCGTGGGATGCTAGGCGCGGCATTTACGCCACTCGACTGGCTGGCCGTGGTTCATCGCGAACTTCTCCTCTTTTCGTGCCTGTTCTTCGCGCTCGGCTCGCTCGACGAATTCGCCATCGATATTCTCTACCTGGTTGGACGGTTGAGCGGGCGTATCCAAACTCCGGTGATCGACCGCCAGGATGTGGAGGGTCGCGACCTTTCAGGACCTGTCGCGGTGATCGTGCCTGCCTGGCACGAGGAGGAAGTGATCGGCGCGACCATGCGCCATCTTCTTACAGCGTGGCCGCAAGAACAGGTGCGGTTGTATGTCGGCTGCTATGCGAACGATCCGGCTACGATCGAGGCTGCGGCTCGCGCAGCGCGTGGGCGTGCCAGAGCACGGATCGTGATCCACTCCGGACCCGGCCCGACCACCAAGGCGGATTGCATGAACCGCGTCTATCGCGCGATCGAGGAAGACGAGCGGCGCGAGGATATCCGTTTCCGGATGGTGGTGATCCACGATGCCGAAGACATGGTCGATCCAGCTGCACTGCCGCTGTTCGACGCAGCCATCGCGAAGGCTGAACTGCTGCAGATCCCCGTCCTGCCGTCACCTCAGGCGCCTTCGCGTTGGGTATCGGGGCACTATATGGACGAATTTGCCGAAGCCCACGCCAAGGCGATGGTCGTGCGAGACTGGCTGGGTGCCGGGATCCCATCGGCAGGGGTGGGCTGCGCGATCGCGCGCGATCGTCTGGCGATCCTCGATGCGAGATCGAAGCGGCGCGGTCCGTTCGATGCCGACAGTCTGACCGAAGATTACGAACTGGGGTTGAGAGTGGCGGAAGCGGGCGCGAAAGTCGCGTTTCTAAGGGTTCGCGGCAGCGACGGTCGGCTGGTGGCAACGCGCGCCTTTTTCCCCCACCGGCTGGAAACTGCAGTGCGGCAGAAGACCCGCTGGGTCTGCGGGATTGCGCTGCAAGGGTGGGATCGGATGGGCTGGAGCGGCGGCGTCATCGACGGCTGGATGCGGCTGCGCGACCGACGCGGGCCGATGGCGGCATTGGTCCTGTTTGCCGCCTATCTCCTGCTCGTCTTGAGCGCGGTTCTGCTGATCGCGCAGCACCTTGGATTGGCACGTTCGCTGGCGCTCACGCCGCTGATCGGGACCTTGCTGGTCGCCAATGCCGTCAGCCTTGTCTGGCGCTCCGCCTTTCGTGGCATCTTCACTGCGCGCGAATACGGGTTGGAGGAAGGCGTTCGCGCTGTCCTTCGGATACCTCTGAGCAATTTCATCGCGATCCTGGCGGGCCGCCGCGCAGTGGTGCAATATGTCGCCAGCCTGCGCGGCGCGATTGTGACTTGGGACAAGACCGAGCATCGCGGCCATCCTTCTCTCGTGCCCGGTGCCCCTGCATGAACACGGGCAGGCGATCGGAGGGGCGCGGCGTCGGGCGGCCCCTGATAGCGGCGATGGCGCTCCTGTGCGGGTGGGTGGCAATCCGTGCGAGCACTTGGGAGGCGCCGTTTCCGCTGCCCGCGAGTGAAGTCCTGTTTGCGCAGGCCGAAGTGCGTACGCCGACGCCGACTCTGGAGAGCCGCGCAGACGCCGCGCCCGGCAGCTCGGTTGCGAAATCACACCATGCAGGTCAGTGGACGCCGCTTCGCTACAAGCTCGGCGCGCAAATTCTCGGTGGTGCCAACGGAGGGGGAAGAGTGGTTTCGCCGGTGTTCGTGTCTGGCGGGCCCAGCGGGCCGGTGATCTCGGCGCGGGCGGGTGTGATGGCCCGTCACCAGGCATTGTTCGCCTCGGCAATGTCCTACACGCCGGGCTACGACATGCCAATTCTTCCCAGTCTCGCAAACCCGGCCTTGATGACACCGGGCAAGGGTGGCGGCAGGCTCCCGCTGGGAGGGCGACCCGTAACCCCTGACATCGCTGCAGGCGCGCCGGTGGCAACTCAGTCCAACGCGGGGCGTGCCGAGCCGGGGAGATGGTCCGGCGACGCGTGGTTCATGATTCGCGAGGGGCGGGCCTACCCGCAGCTGACAGGCGTAAATCCTGCCAGCTACGGCGGAGATCAGGCGGGCGCAGTCGTTCGCTATGCGCTGGCACCCAATTCACGGTTGGCTCCCAACATTTATGGCCGGGCAAGCAAGGCGCTGGTTTCTGGAGGCGAAAGCGAGGCTGCCGCTGGCGCCAGCGTGAGCTTGGCGCGCAGCTTTCCATTGCGGGTGCACGGCGAGGTGCGGGTGACAGATCGAACCGGGGGCGCCGAGGTCAGGCCTGCCGCGTACGTCGTCACCGGTTTGCCGAGACGCCCTGTAGGGCCGAATCTTGAGGCGGATGCCTATCTTCAGGCAGGGTATGTTGGCGGAAAGTTCGACACGGGCTTCGTCGACGGCAAGGCAACGTTGCAGGCGCCCGTTCTTGGCAGCGATCATTCGCGTTTCACGATCGGCGGCGGGGCCTGGGGCGGGGCCCAGCGTGATGCATCGCGGCTGGATATCGGCCCGACTGCGAGCGTGAACCTATCGACCGGCGGCACGGCTTTGCGCGCTTCGGCCGACTACCGGATCAGAGTCGCCGGGGACGCCAGACCGGGCAACGGGGTGGTGGTGACGCTGGCAGCTTCGTTCTGAAGCGATTGGCGGCGAATTTCTCGGCCTGCGCGCTTTATGAGAGGATGCGAAAAGGCTAGGGCTCGCAGCGCCCATGGACGTCTACCTCCCCATCGCGAATATGTCGGTCAACGGACTGCTGCTCGTCGCGCTCGGCGCGCTGACAGGCATCCTGTCGGGCCTGTTCGGCGTCGGCGGTGGATTTCTGACCACTCCGCTGCTGATTTTCTGCGGTGTCCCGCCAACCGTAGCCGCCGCATCCGCCGCGACGCAGGTGACCGGCGCTAGCGTATCGGGCGTTCTCGCGCATAATCGCAGGGGCGGAGTCGACTACCGCATGGGTAGTGTGATGGTGGTCGGCGGGATCATCGGTGCGCTGATCGGATCGCTGCTGTTTCGCCTGTTCCAGTCGCTCGGCCAGATCGACGTGGTCATCAGCATTCTCTACGTCTTCATGCTCGGCTCGATCGGGTCGCTGATGATGCGCGAGGCGCTGGCTGGCCTCAATATCCGCCAGTCGAAGAGCCAGCAGCGCGCCGCGAAGCGCAGGCACCATCCGCTGGTCGCCGCGCTGCCCTATCGCTGGCGGTTCTACGCCTCGGGCCTCTACATCTCCCCTCTCGCGCCGCTGCTGCTGGGGACGGGCGTGGGCATCCTGACGATGCTGATGGGCGTGGGCGGCGGCTTTCTGCTGGTCCCGGCCATGCTCTACATCCTCGGGATGAGCGGCAAGGTCGTGGTTGGCACATCGCTCTACAACATCCTGTTCGTCACCATGGTCACGACCATGACGCACGCGTTGACGACCAAGGCCGTCGATCTCGTTCTCGCCGCGATGCTCCTCCTGGGATCGGTGCTCGGCGCGCAATTCGGCACCAGGATCGCGCTGATATTCAAGCCGGATCTGCTGCGTCTCGCGCTGGCGACCACCGTATTGGTGATGGCCTTCCTGATGTTCTACGGCCTCAGCATCCAGCCCAACGAAGTGTACTCGGTGATCGATCTGTGAGTGTGGCGCGCACTTGGCGCCTCGCGCTTGCGGCGGCAGTACTGATCGGCTGGACGCCGAGCGCTCTGGCTCAGCGCGACCCGGTTCTCGTGCCCGAAGTTTCGCAGAAGGAAGTGCAGGTTCGCCAGGGATTTACCGGCACCGACCTGCTCCTGTTCGGGGCGGTGATCGACCCGCAGCAGCGTGCCGGAAAGTTCGATGTCATTGTGGTGCTCAAGGGGCCGGCGGGGCCGATCCGGCTGCGCGAGAAGCGGCAGATCGGCGGCATATGGATGAATGCGGACAGCACCGCATTCCGTTCTGCGCCGAGTTTCTTCGCCGTCGCTTCCAGCAGGCCGATCGACCAGATCGTGGATGAACGAACCGCTGCGATCTTCGAGTTCGGGACCGATTTCATCCAGCTCAGCCCGTCTGGGTCGATCGACCTCGAAGAGCAGGCACGGTTTCGTGCAGGGCTGGTCGATCTGCGCGAGCGGCAGGGGCTTTACCAGACGATCGAGGACGGGGTCAGCTTGCGCGAAGACGTGCTCTACCAGGCGCGCATTCATCTGCCCTCCAACGTGCAGACCGGCAACTACACTGCCGAGACCTTTGCGGTGCGCGATGGCCGCGTGCTGGCATCGGCGGTCGCCGATGTGGAAGTGCGCAAGGTCGGTTTCGAGCGGTTCGTGGAGGTCTTCGCCGACCGGCAGCCGTTCTTTTACGGAATGGTGGCGATCATGCTCTCGCTGTTCATGGGCTGGCTCGCCGGAAGGCTTTTCAACCGGGGCTGACCTCTCGAGGATCGCCGCTATGTGCTCGAATTGACGCGATTTTAACCCTGCTCCGGGTAGGTCGGGCCGTGGCCGAACGCATAACGGGACGGCCAGAGGGGCGACGAATTTGTCATGACGGACATCGCGGGGCAGAGTTTCAGGGAAGCGATCGACGCGGCTCCCTACGCGGAAGACGGCGATCGCTCGCCGACGCCTGGCAACGCAGACCAGCCGATCGGCGTCGTGCTCGACGTGGTCGGCGCGGGTGCGACCATCGCGCTCGATACAGAGCGTCTGGGGCAATGCGCCTCGGACGAAGATCTCGCAATCGCTCTGGCGGGCCAGGTGGGCAGCCAGATCAAGATCCGCGCGGGCGAGAACTGGTTGCTCGCAAACATTCGCAACCAGCGGCAGGATCGGCGCGGAACCGGCGGGATCATCGCCGAAATCGACTTTCTCGGTGAAGGGGCGGAAGAAAAGCTGACCGGCCGCATTCGGGGTTTCCGGCGCGGCGTCACCCGCTACCCCACACCCGGCGGCATGGTCTTTGCCGCGAGCAGTAGCGACCTGAAGCAGGTCTTCGCGGGCGACGGGCGTGCCTTCATCGAAGTCGGCACCGTCTTCCCCACACGCGATATCCGCGCTGGGCTCTATATCGACCAGTTGCTGGGCAAGCACTTCGCGTTGCTTGGCTCCACCGGCACCGGCAAGTCGACCACAACCGCCCTGATGCTGCACCGGATTTGCGAGGCATCGCCGCAGGGGCACGTCATCATGATCGATCCGCATGGCGAATATGCCAGTGCTTTCGGGTCGAATGGCGCGCTCCTCGATGTGGGCAACCTGCGGATGCCGTATTGGTTGATGAACTTCGAGGAGCATTGCGAAGTCCTGCTGACCAGCCGCGGTAACGACCGGCAGGTGGATGCGGACATCCTTGCCAAATGCCTCCACGCGGCGCGCAGCAAGAACCGGCTGGCCGAGAGCATCGGCAAGGTCACCGTCGATTCCCCGATACCCTACCTCCTGTCCGACCTTTCCGCCCAGCTGGTGAAGGAGATGGGCGATCTCGAAAAGACGAGCGGCATCGCGCCCTATATGCGGATCAAGACCAAGCTCGACGACCTGAAGACCGATCCGCGTTACCAATTCATGTTCTCCGGCATGCTGGTGGGCGACACGATGGGCGAATTCCTCTCCCGCATCCTGCGCCTGCCGACCGATGGCAAGCCGATCTCCATCATCGACGTTTCGGGCGTGCCGTCGGACATCACCAGCACGGTTGTCGCGGTGCTCAGCCGGCTGGTGTTCGATTATGCCACCTGGGCGCGCGAAGAGCGCACGCGGCCGATCCTGCTGGTGTGCGAGGAAGCGCACCGGTATGTGCCGAACGAGAAGCACTTCGACGAATCTTCGGTCGGCAAGGTCCTCAGCCGGATTGCCAAGGAAGGCCGCAAGTACGGCATCGCGCTGGGCCTGGTGACGCAGCGCCCGTCAGACCTTGCCGAGGGCGTGCTCTCGCAATGCGGCACCATCATCTCGATGCGGCTCAACAACGAGCGCGACCAGGCCTTCGTGAAGGCGGCCATGCCCGAAGGTGCGCGCAGTTTCCTCGACACGATCCCCGCGCTGCGCAACCGCGAGTGCATCATCTGCGGGGAGGGGACCGCTGTGCCGATGCGCGTCACCTTCGATACGCTCGAAGTGGCGAAGCGTCCGGCCTCCGACGACCCGAGTTTCAGCGCCCTATGGCGCGAGACCGGCGGCGAGGAGGAAGCGATCGAGCGCATCGTCCATCGGTGGCGCAGCCACGGGTAAAACCTGCCCCTCGTCATTGCGAGGAGCGCGGCAGCGCGACTTCGCGACGACGATGGTCACGTACCTCGCGTATCGCCAAAAAGGTGGATGTGCAGCCGGTCCGACAGGCGGAAACCATGTTCGAGGCAGAGCGGCACCAGCCATTCCTGCCGGGCGCGCAAGGTCGCGCCGTCGGTGCCTTCTGCCATCAGGAACACGCGGCCGCGGGGCAGCGCATTGGCCCGCACGACCTCGCGGACTTCCTCGACATCGGCAGGTTCTGCGACCACGAACTTGAAGAACGCGCGCCCGTCGCTGGCATAGCGGCGCAGCACGCCGGGCACGATCGCCAGCTCGCGGGCATTGCCCGAATGCGTCAGCTTGGGGCTGATGTTGAACTGGTCGACCCACACCTCGAGCTTGGGCGGGGGGAAGGCGGTGCCGTTGGTTTCGATCTCCACGGTCATGTCGGGCAGCGCGGCGAGCAGCTGCGCCAACCCAGCCGCCTGCAACATCGGCTCGCCCCCGGTTACCACCAGTCGCCGCTGGCCGAGCGCGGCGATCCGCGCGGCGACGTCCTCCACCTCCAGCGTGACCTGATTGGCCTTGCGGTCGAATGTCTCGCCCGAACGGTGCGGGCGCTCGTCGCCCTCGAAATGCCAGGTATAGGCCGTGTCGCACCACACGCAGGCGAGGTTGCAGCGCGACAGGCGAACGAAGGCGGTCGGTTCGCCCGAGCTCGGCCCTTCGCCCTGTACGGACGCGAAAATCTCCGGTCCGCCGGTATCGTCGGTAGCGAGGACTAGATTCATGCGAGGCGGCCTCTGACACACCTGACACAGTGTTCAGGGGTGAAAAAACGTCTCGTCCCGCAGGCTTGCGGAATGCGGGTCGGGGAGGCTTTGTGGAGGGGCGTCATAGGGTGGTCATGGCAGAAATGCCGGCAGTAGGAAATTCGCCGTTCGTCGATCGAGCGAACCTGCTCGAACGTACCCTCAGTCCCACTGCGCAGGGTCCAGCGCCAGCAGCGTTGCCAGTTGCTCATAAAGCGCGGGCATCTGGTCGCGCATCGCGCGAGGCCGTTCGAAGAAGGTGACGATGGCTTCGGCGAAGAATTCCTGATGGCTGGTGGCCCCGTACGGGTCGATCAGCGTGGGCTCCCCGTGTTGAACGCGCTGGACCTGATCCTGAAAGGCATCGAGCATGGCCTTTTCCCATCCCGCATAGGCCTGCCCCTTGCGTAGCAGCGGTATGCCGTTGGTGTGGCCGGATAGGCCATCCAGCTGGTGCGCGAATTCGTGGATCACCACGTTGTGCCCGTCTTCGGCGTCGAGACCGCCGTGCAGCGCGTGGTCCCATGACAGGATCACCGGGCCGCGTGCCCAGCTCTCACCCAGGGTCGCGTGGCTGTTCTCGTGGACGAACTGCCCGTCGTGCGTGTTGCGGTTGGTGAGGAAGGCCGACGGGTAGATCAGCACGTTCCTGAGCGTATCGTACCAGACCGGGCTGTTGACGATCAGCAGGCAGGCCTGCGCTGCGATGGACAGCCGCATGTCGTCGGTGACTTCGAGCCCGTTCTGGCCGCGAAAGGTGATCTGGTCGAGGAAGAGGTTGATCTTCCCTTCAAGGCTCGCCCGGATGGACGCAGGCAGTCGACGCACCAGCGGCACCAGCCTTTCGACCGTCGCCCGCTGCTCCGGCGTGAGCGATGACGCCATTATTCGCTCGCGCCTCCGCTGCTTCAGATGGCGGTGGAAGAGCAGGAATGCGGCAAAGAGCAGCGCGGTGCCAAGAATGATCCAGGGGGCCATTTGGCAGAAGTAAGGTCGCCGTCACCGCTTTGGTAGGAGGTGCAATTTCCCATCTGACCGTCTTGTGCGGCAGGACGCTGTTGATCGCCGCCGATCAGATAGACAGGCTGGCGTAGTCGAAGCGGTCTGGCGCGACGCCGGAAACGGTTGCGTAGTGCCCTTCGAAAGGGTGGCCGAAACGATAGTCGATGCCGATCTGTCCCAGCGGATCGACCCAGATGCGCTCTATCTCCAGCCCGGCTTTCCATGCTTCGAGCGGGGTTTCCTCATCGTCGCCGAACCATTCATCGCGCCACTTGGGATAAAGGTACTCGCCCGCGCAATCGGCCGCCTCGGATGCAACACGCGGCGCGTTGGCCCGCATGGCCAGGAAATGCTGCGCGGCCTTCTTCAGCCTGCCCTTGGTGGGCTTGTCGCTATGCAGGATCAGTGTGACCTGCCCGCCATGCATTGCGTCCACCGGCCAATCGACCGCGCCGGCATAGCAATTGGGCCGATGGCGATCCTGCTCCAGCCGCCCGATCTCCGGGTGCTCGAACTCAGTCGGCGGTGGCGGGAAGAGCCTGTCGATTGCGAAGCCGATCAGGCTCATTCCGACTTACCCCAGCCGTGCCAATGCGTGCCGCAACCGGTCGATCTCGCTGGCGTGGAAGGCGGCGTCGGCCTTGGCCTTCTCGACTGCTTCGGGCTTGGCCTTTTCGACGAAGGAAGGGTTGGAGAGCCGCTTGTCGAGCGATCCGAACTCCTTCTGGCTCGCCTCCATCGCCTTGGTCAGGCGGGCTTTCTCTGCCTCGACGTCGACGTGGCCTTCCAGCGGGATGATGAACGCGTCTTCGCCTGCAGCGACCTGCATCGCCGGCCCTGCAGGAGCCTCTTCGCCCAGATGCAGCGGGGTCAGGCGGGCGAGGCGCTCGATCGCCGCCGCGCTACGCTCCACCACGCGGGTGCCGAGCGGGGAGGGGGCGGGCAGCCACGCTTCAAGCTTTGCGCCCGGCGCGATACCCAGCTCGTTCTTGGCTCCGCGAACTGCGGTGGTGAGCGCGATGACCCAGTCGATCGCGGCGACCGCGTCGGTATCGAGCTCGGCCTGCGGATCGGGCCATGCGGCCAGCATCAGTTCGTACGGGCGTTCACCGCCCTGGAACTCGGCCTGCGCGTGCCACAGCTCTTCGGTGACGAAGGGCATGAAGGGGTGCAGCATGACGAGGATCTGGTCGATCGCCCAGCCGGCGACCGCGCGGGTTTCTGCGGCGGGCGGGCTGTCCGCATCTGCACCGTTGGCGGCGAACACTGGCTTGATCAGTTCCAGATACCAGTCGCAGAACCGATCCCACACAAAGTGGTAGATCGCGTTGGCGGCGGCATCGAAGCGCAGGTCGGCCAGTGCCTTTTCGATCGTCGCCTTGGTCTCGATCACCTCGCCGATGATCCACGAATTGACCGCTAGCGTGGCCTTGGGCGCGGCGATGCTCTGCGATGCGCCGATGCCGTTGGTCTGGCAGTAACGGACCGCATTCCACAGCTTGGTCGCGAAGTTGCGATATCCCTCGACCCGCTTCTCATCCATCTTGATGTCGCGGCCCTGGCTTTCCATCGCCGCCATGAAGAAGCGCAGCGCATCCGCGCCGTACTGGTCGATCAGGATCAATGGATCGACCACGTTGCCCTTCGACTTGCTCATCTTGGAGCCGTCGGCGGCGCGCACCAGGCCGTGGAGATACAGTTTCTCCCAAGGCTTCTGCCCGGTGTTGAAATAGCCCGCCATCAGCATCCGCGCGTCCCAGAAGAACAGGATGTCGAAGCCGGAGATCAGCAGATTGTTGGGGTAGTGCTTTTCGAGCAGGTCGGTCTTCTCCGGCCACCCGAGCGTGGCGAAGGGCCACAGGGCGCTGGAGAACCATGTGTCGAGCACGTCTTCATCCTGCACCAGCGCGACGCCCGGCCCGGCGAGGCTCTGCGCGGCTTCTGCGCTTTCGGCGACGATCACGCGGCCGTCATCGGCGTACCAGGCCGGAATCCGGTGGCCCCACCACAGCTGGCGCGACACGCACCACGGCTGGATGTTCTCCATCCAGTTGAAGAAGGTCTTCTCCCACGTCTTGGGGACGATCTCGACTTCGCCCGAACGCACCGCTTCGATCGGCTTCACCGCGAGCTTTTCGGCATCGACATACCACTGGTCGGTCAGCCACGGTTCGATCACCACGCCGCCGCGATCCCCGAAAGGCGTCGCGATCTGGCGCGGTTCTGCGTCGTGTTCGACTTCCTCGCCCTTCTTGGTCTTGGCGATGTGCGGGATCAGGAAGCCATGTTCCTTCATCCGCGCGACGACCGCTTCGCGTGCGCCGTTCAGCTCGTCGCGGCGGAAGCGGTGGAGGCCGATGAATTCCTCTGGCACCAGGCCATCGGCGGTCTGCACGACATCGCCGTTTTCATCGAGCATGTTGAGCATTTCGGCGGGCTTGAACCCTGCGCGCTTGCCGACCTCGAAATCGTTGAAGTCGTGCCCGGGGGTAACCTTCACCGCGCCGGTACCCAGCTCGGGGTCGGCGTGCTCGTCGGCGACGATGGGAATGCGGCGGCCGGTGATCGGCAGGATCACGTACTTGCCGACCACGCTTGCGTAGCGATCGTCGGTGGGATGCACAGCCACCGCCATGTCGGCCAGCATGGTTTCGGGCCGCGTCGTGGCGACCACGATATAATCTTCCCCGCTATCGAGTGTCGCCCCGTCGGCGAGCGGGTATTTGAAGTGCCAGAAGCTGCCCGCGATCGTCTGTTGTTCGACTTCCAGATCGGAGATCGCGGTCTTCAGTTTCGGGTCCCAGTTCACCAGCCGCTTGTCGCGGTAGATCAGGCCGTCGTTGTAAAGATCGACGAAGGTCTTGGTGACGGCCTTGCTGAAATGATCGTCCATCGTGAACTGTTCGCGGCTCCAGTCCATCGAACAGCCCAGACGGCGCAGCTGGCCGGTGATCGCGCCGCCGCTCTCCGCCTTCCAGTCCCACACCTTCTGGACGAATTCCTCGCGGCTGTAGTTGGTGCGCTTGTCCTGTTGCGCTTCCAGCTGGCGCTCGACCACCATCTGCGTGGCGATCCCGGCGTGGTCCATGCCCACCACCCACAGCGCATCCTTGCCGCGCAGCCGTTCGTAGCGGACCACGATATCCTGCAAGGTATTGTCGAGCGCATGGCCGATATGCAGGCTGCCGGTGACGTTGGGCGGCGGGTTGACGATGGTGAAGGGCTCGGCATTGGGCCGCTCGGGCCGGAAGCAGTTGTTGCGTTCCCAGTGCGCGTACCAGCGCGCTTCGATATCGGCGGGGTCGAAGGTGGTCGAGAGCGTGTTCGTCATGGCGAATCCCATAAGCAGGCCGCCGCACGCTTGTCACCCGCTCCCGTAACGCGATTCTTTGTCATCCAATGGCTTGTGATGGCGTCGCTTTGCCCGCATAGCAGCCGCAATGGGGACCGCAGCGCAGTATACGCTCGAAGAAAACGACGATGGTCGCACCGTGCTCCGGCTCGCCGGGCCGTACCTGCTCTCCAACCTGAGCCAGATCGACAGCGAGCTGCGCAAGCTCGACGCGGAATATGACGCGGTAGATTTGGCCGACGTGACCGAGATCGATACGGTCGGCGCGTGGTTTGCCTGCCAGCTCGCGCGCAAGAACTCGGTCGAGGTAATCAACGCGAGCGAGCGGGCCGAGCGGCTGATAGACGCAGTCGGCGACAGTGACGGCGATACGCCGATCGACGCGCCCCGCCTGCCGCTGTTCCAGCGCGTGTCCGAATCGATGGGCACCAAGATATTCGACGCCGGATACGGGGTCCGCAACGTCGTCGGCTTCATGGGACAGGTGTTGCTGGGCTTTGCGGCGCTGGCGCGGCATCCCCGCCGGTTTCGCTATCGCGCGCTGGTTTCGCAGGTCGAAAAGGTTGGCGTGAACTCGCTGCCGATCATCGGCCTGATGAGCTTCCTGATCGGGATCGTGATCGCGCAGCAGGGGGCGGTGCAGCTCCAGGCATTCGGGGCCGAATCGCTGACGGTGAACCTTGTCGGGCGGATTACCTTGCGCGAACTGGGCGTGCTGATGACCGCGATCATGGTTGCGGGCCGATCGGGCAGCGCCTTTGCCGCGCAGATCGGGACGATGAAGCTGACCGAGGAGATCGACGCGATGCGCACGATCGGGATCGCGCCGGTCGAGGCGCTGGTGATCCCGCGGATACTCGCCTGCGTGTTCATGATGGTGCTGCTGGGCTTCTATGCCTCGATCATGTCGATCATCGGCGGCGCGGTCATCGCGGACCTGATGCTGGATATCCCGTTCTGGACGTTCCTCTATCGTATCCAGGAAGTCGTGCCGACGTACGACCTGTGGGTCGGCCTGATAAAGGCACCGGTCTTCGGCCTGATCATCGCGCTGTCGGGCTGCTATCAGGGGATGCAGGTCCATGGGAATTCCGAGGAAGTCGGCCAGCGGACGACCAAGGCGGTGGTCCAGGCGATCTTCACCGTCATCGTCCTCGACGCATTTTTCGCGGTGTTCTTCACCAAGGTAGGCTGGGGATGAACCGTCTGGTCGAAGAGATTTTCGGCGACGAGAAGCCGGAGCGTCACGAGCGGTTTCGGGGCAAGTATCCCGTGCGCGTGCGCGGGCTGGCCAACAGCTTCGGCGACCAGACGATCCACAAGGATCTCGATCTCGATGTGAAGCGCGGCGAAATTCTCGGCGTGGTCGGCGGGTCGGGCACCGGCAAATCGGTGCTGATGCGCTCGATCATCGGTCTGCAGCAGCCCGATGCCGGCCAGATCGAGGTGTTCGGCCAGTCGATGACCGACGCCGAGCCAGACGAGGCACTGGGCGTGCGCAACCGCTGGGGCGTACTGTTTCAGGGCGGGGCGCTGTTCTCCACCCTGACCGTGGGCGAGAACGTGGAAGTGCCGATCAAGCAGTTCTACCCCGACCTCGATCCCGAAGTGACGCACCAGATCGCCCGCTACAAAGTCGTGATGTCGGGCCTGCCCGAAGAGGCGGCGAACAAGTATCCGTCCGAGCTGTCGGGCGGCATGCGGAAGCGCGCCGGGCTGGCGCGCGCGCTGGCGCTCGATCCCGAACTGCTGTTCTTGGACGAGCCCACGGCCGGGCTCGACCCGATCGGTGCGTCGGCGTTCGACCAGCTGACCCGCAGCCTCAAGGAAACGCTGGGGCTGACGGTGTTCCTGATCACGCACGACCTCGATACGTTGCACGAAATCTGCGACCGGGTTGCGGTTCTGGCAGACAACAGGGTGATCGCGGTCGATACCGTGCCCAACCTGATGAAGCTCGACCATCCGTGGATCCAGGAATACTTCAACGGGCCGCGCGGGCGCGCAGCACTGACCGCGCAGGCGCTCGACGAATTGCGTAAACACATGGACCTGCCGATCGCTGCGGCGACGGTCAAAGCGTTGGACAAGTCCGACGAAGACGAGGCATAGGCGTAAATCTATGGAGACACGGGCCAATCATGTCTGGGTGGGGGCGGTCACGCTCGTGCTGCTCGCCGCGCTGGCGCTGTTCATCGTGTGGATCGCGCGGCTGGGCGAAAGCGACCGCAAGGAATACGACATCTTCTTCAAGCAGTCGGTCGCCGGGCTCGCCGAAGGCAGCCAGGTGTCCTTCGCGGGTGTGCCCGTGGGCCAGGTGCGCAAGATCGTGCTGTGGGACAAAGACCCCGAATTCGTCCGCGTTCGCGTGGCCGTGAAGACTGACGTGCCCGTGCTGGTGGGCACCACCGCGACCGTGCAAAGCTCGTTCACCGGCGTTTCGACGATCATGCTCGACGGCGCGCGCAAGGGCCGTCCGCCGATCGATTGCGATACCACCGCGTGCCCCAACGGCGTGCCGGTCATCCCGCCCAAGGCGGGTGGTTTCGGGGAAATCCTCGCCAATGCGCCTCTGCTGCTAGAACGGCTGGCGACGCTGACCGAGCGGCTGACGATGGTGCTGTCGGACGACAACCAGAACCAGCTGAGCGCCATCCTGCGCAATACCAACGAGATTTCCCGCAACGTCGCCGATGCGTCACCGCAATTGCAGGGCACCCTTGCGGAATTGCAGGTCACCCTGCGCGAAGCGAGCGAGGCGCTCGACGCGTTCGAGAAGACCACGCAGTCGACCAACGAGCTGATCAATCGCGAAGGCGAGTCGATCGCGGACGAACTGCGCAAGACGCTGCAGAAGGCGAACAAGACCGCCGAGACGCTCAACGCGACGCTCGAACAGGCGCAACCTGCGGTTCGCACGCTTAACGATCGCACGCTGCCGGCGGCGAACACGACATTGGAAGACCTGCAGGCGACCAGCCGGTCGCTGCGTGAACTGACCGAGCGGCTGGAAGACAAGGGCGCAAGCGACCTGATCTCCTCGCCCAAGCTGCCCGACTACGAACCCGAGGATTGAGAGCGATGAACCTTTCCCGCCTGGCGATCCTGCGCCTTCCGGTTCTTTTGGCCGCTCCGCTCTTGCTGGCGGGCTGCATCAGCTTCGGCGAAGATCCTCCGCCCGCGCTGCTTACGCTGACCCCCGAAGCACCGGTTTCGAGCGGCAGCGGCGTGACCGCGGAGGCAACCAGCGCGTTGACCGTGATGCGTCCGCAGGTGCCGGGAAGCCTGGGTGTGACGCGCGTGCCGGTGCAGGTCGATGCGTCGACCATCGCCTATCTGAAGGATGCCGTGTGGGTCGACCGCCCGGCCAAGCTGTTCCAGCAGCTGCTGGTGACCACGATCCGCCAGCGGACCGGTCGCCTCGTGCTCGACGATGTCGAAAGCCGCAGCGGCACCGACGTGACGCTGCGCGGCACCCTGCGGGAATTCGGCTACGATGCGCGCACCAACTCGGCGGTCGTGACCTACGAAGCGATCCGCGAGAGCAACGGACGTCTCGAGACGCGGCGCTTTATGGCCAGTGTACCCAATGTCGCCGCCCAAGCTGCTCCGGTCGGCGCTGCACTGAACGAGGCGGCCAACCAGGTCGCCATCGATGTTGCGGCCTGGGTCGGCGGGTAGGGCTGAGGCCTAGTTTGCGGCCCGTGCTGCGCGGGCGAAGGTCAACGCGCGGGTAAAGTCGGCTTCGCGCTCGTTCCGGCGTGCCAAGGCTTCCTCGTCCGTACCCCACCTTTCGGCCTGCCAGTCCTGTTCCAGGTTGGCAGTCGACCACAGCGCCGCGTGATCCGCCTCCTCGCGCAACCCTGCCAACGCGATGCACAGCGACGCGGCGAGCGAGGCGGCGGTGTCGAGCCCGGCGAGGACGAAGGGGCTCTCCCCCTCCAACCGCTGCCGCAGTGCGCCCAGGCTTTCCTCCGATTGTGGCCGGTGCAGGATGCCGTGCGTGCGGGTCAGGGCGATGCCATGCTCGGCTTCGATGCCCGCGACGATCGGCTCCCACACTTCGTTCTGTCGCCGGGCGACGGGTTCGTCGGGCTCGGCGCGGTAGCAGAGCGTGTCGCCATCGGCGAAGCCGAGCAGCCGTGTGATGACCGGCTCGGGCTCGGAGGAAATCGTGTCTATAGCGCGGTCCGCAAGATCGCGCAGCGGCAGATGCTCGGGCAGCACCTCTTGCGGAGCGTCGGCCCATTCCGCGCGCAGCAATTCGCCCAGCGCCTTCGTCGGCACGATCTGCGGCGCGCCCGCGCGGGTCTTCACCGATCGCCCGTCGAGCGACACCTGCCAGCCGCCAGCGGCGTCGTTCAGCTCGGCATTTTTCCAGAAACGTTTCACGTGCTTTCGCGCTTCCAGTGCTTGGCGAGCAGCACCGGCACCGCAAAGAACAGCAGCGGACCTGCCACGAACAGGATCGGCCCCAGCGTGCCGCCTTCGATCCGGCCGACCACCATCATCGCGCCGGTGAAGGTCACGAAGATGCCCAGCAGACGAATGAACTGGAGCGTCCAGTAACGGCGCGCCGCGATCGACTCCGCGCGTTCGGCTTCGGTACTATCGCTCAAGCAGGATCTCCGTCAGTTGCGCGGGGCTTTGCGCCACCGCGACAGCGCCCGCGCGCAGCAGCTCTTCGGGCTCGTGGTAGCCCCAGGCGACCCCTATGGGCGTCGCGCCGGCGGCCTTCGCCATCTCGATATCGAAGCTGGTATCGCCGATCATCACAGCATCGGCGGGCGCGGCCCCACATTCGACGAGCGCCGCTTCGAGCATGGCGGGATGCGGCTTCGAGGGATGCCCGTCGGCGGTCTGCAGGCTGGTGAACAGCTTGGCGAGACCGTTCGTTGCCAGCGTTGCGGTCAGCCCGCGATGCGATTTGCCCGTGGCGACCGCGAGCATCCAGTCCGCATCGTGCAGCGCGTGCAAGGTTTCGCGAATCCCATCGTAGAGGACCTCGCGCAGCGCGCCGCTCTCTCGCGTGGCGCGGAAATGCGCCTTGTAGGCTTCGACCACAGCGGCTCTCGCGTTCTTCTCCGTGTCGGGAGCAAGGTGCATCACCGCCTGCGGCAGGCTCAGCCCGACGATCCGGCGCACGGCGTTTCGGTCGGGGGCGGGCAGCCCAGCCTCGGCAAAGGCGGCCTCCATCGAATCGCACACCGCCGCCTGTCCGTCGACCAGCGTGCCGTCGCAATCGAACACCGCGCAGCGCATCAGGCGAGCCCTCGCATCAGCGTGGCGATCGCGCCATTGCCCTGCGCTTCCTGCCCGGCGGCGATCGTCTCACGCTCGCTCGCGCTCTTTTTCTGCGACAGCTTCACGGTGGGGCGCCACGCCTGCACCTCCATCTCGAAGCCGACGATGCCCCGGAACAGCCCGCTCCAGGTCGCCTCGCTCGATTCCTCGGCGCGCCATGGCTCGCCCTCGATGCGGCTCTCGAACTTGGCGATCACGGCGTGGAGGAAGGCTTCGAGCCCCTCGTCCGCCATCCGCCGCACGCGGCCTTCCATCTCGAGCGCGACGTAATCCCACGTCGGCACCGTATCGCGGTTGTCGTACCAGCGGGGCGAGACATAAGCGTCGGGGCCGTTGACCGTCACCAGCGCGGTCGCACCGTCGAGATGGCGGGTCAGCGCGTTGCCGCGTGCGAGGTGAAACTGCACCGCGCCGTCTCCGGTCGAGAGCAGCGGCGTGTGCGCCACGCGCGGGCCGTCTGGCGTGGTCAGGAACACCATCCCGAAGCCGATCTGGTCGATCAGCGTTTCGAACAGCTGGCGATCATCGGATCGGAACAGCGGGTTGGGATGCATCAGCGCTTGCCCCCACCTTTGCCTTTCGGCTTGCCCTTTGCGCGGGCCTTCGCCTTTGCAGCGGGCTTGGAGAGGTTGCGCGAACGCCGCTCTCCCCGGCGGGCCTTGCGGTACTGCTTGGCGTGCTGCTTTGCGTCCTGCTTCTTTTCCGCCCTGGTCTTGGGCGGGGCCTCTTCGCGCAGCGGCTCGGCATCGCTCAGCGACAGGTCGAAGCCCATCTGCTCCATCGTCGTGGCGAAGTGTTCGGGCAACTCGGCGGTGACGTCCAGCTGCCCGCCGCCGGGCTGGCTGATGATAAGGCGGCGCGCGTGGAGGTGCATCTTGCGGCTGATGCTGCCGGTCAGGAAGGCTTCCTGACCGCCATACTTGCCGTCGCCCACGATCGGGTGGCCCATCGCCGCGCAATGGACGCGCAGCTGGTGGGTGCGCCCGGTCAGCGGCTCGAGTTCGAGCCAGGCGGCGCGATTGCCCGCGCGCTCGACCACGCGATAGCGCGTCTTGGCGGGCTGGCCGTCCTCCATGTCGACATGCATCTTCTCGCCGCCGGTGCCCGGCTGCTTGGCCAGCGGCGCGTCGATCTCGCCGGCATGCTGTTCGGGCACGCCGACCACCAGCGCCCAGTAGACTTTCTTGGCGCTGCGCCCGGAAAAGCGCTTGCTGAATGCCGCCGCGCTGCCCGGAGTGCGCGCGATCAGCAGGACGCCGCTGGTGTCCTTGTCGAGCCGGTGGACGAGGCGGGGGCGAGGCCCGTCACCTTCGACGAAGGCGTCGAGCAACCCGTCGACATGGCTGTAGGTCTTGCTGCCGCCCTGCGTGGCGAGGCCCGCCGGCTTGTTGAGCACAATCGCGGCGGGCGTTTCCTTGATGACCATGCCGAGCGCTTGTGCGCGCTGGTCTTCGGTCAGCTCGGGGCGCTTGCGCGGAGCCTTGGCCCGTTCGGGATTGCCCGGCGGTATGCGCAGAACTTGGCCGGTGGTCAGGCGGTCGTCGGGCTTGGCGCGCGACCCGTCGACCCGGACCTGGCCGGTGCGCGCCCAGCGGGCGACGGCGGCAAAGCCGACTTCGGGCAGGTGCCGCTTGAACCAGCGATCGAGGCGGATGCCGTCGTCGTCCTCGGCAACGGTGTATTGCCTGACCTCTCCCTTCGCGGGGCGCTGTTGGTCGTCGGTCATGGCTCAGAATACTCTTGTCAGGGTGAGGCCGCAGACCAGCGCGAAGATAGACGCGACGACCGAGGCCAATATGTAAACCAGCGCGATCCCCATGCGGCCGTCCTCGATCAGCAACCACGTTTCGAGGCTGAAGGAGGAAAACGTGGTGAAGCCGCCGAGCAGGCCGACGCCCAGCATCAGCCGTGCGTGTTGTTCGAACTCGCCGCCGAGGCCGCGCGCAAGGCATCCGACGAGCAGGCCCATCGCGAGCCCGCCGATGGTGTTGGCGGCAAGCGTCGGCCAGGGAAAGCCGCCCATCGGCGGAATCCCGACCCACGAGGTGATGGCACGCCCAAGCTGGTAGCGCAGCACCGCGCCCGTCGCGCCGCCGACGGCGACGCCCAGGGATGCGGCAACGGGGGAAAGACTGGTCATTTTCACACGCGACCCTATAGTGGCTTGTGCGCCGCGCCAAGCGGCCATCCACGCCCATCGGTGCGATATGGGCGGGTTTTTCTTGCGCGCCGGGCCCGATTTGCCTATAAAGCGCGCAACGGAGCTGGCCGCATCCCTCTTTTCGGGGCGTTGCCGGCCTCTTCCACGTTATAATTCCGGGCCTTTCGCGCTTCATATCGCGAATCGCAAGGCTATGAACTGAAAGGCGTTAGACCAGTATGCAAATCATCGTGCGCGATAATAATGTCGACCAGGCGTTGCGGGCTCTCAAGAAGAAGCTGCAGCGTGAAGGCGTCTATCGCGAGATGAAGCTGCGTCGCCACTACGAAAAGCCCAGCGAAAAGCGCGCCCGTGAAAAGGCTGCTGCCGTTCGCCGTGCGCGCAAGATGGAACGCAAGCGCGCCGAGCGCGACGGTCGCTAGAACGTAGGCCGGGGCTGGCCTGTTCGCTACGCCCTGCCAAACCTCAGTCTTGAACTGACGAACGGCTTGCGCCAGATGGTCGCGAGCCGTTTGGCGTATCAGGCCGACACGAAACTTTCTCTCCAGAGCCTTTCAGGATCCAGTCGATGACAGAAATCACGCGCGTTCCCCTCCGCCCGATTGCGAAGGGCTCGCTGGCCAAACTGTGGATCGGTGTGATCGTGGCTGTCGCGCTGGCGGTGCTGCTCGCGTGGAGCCTTGCTCCCAAGGGCGTCGAAGTGACCGTGCTCGAGGCTGGTTCGGGGCCGAGCCCGAGCGCGGGCGACGTGATTTTCGTCAATTACACCGGCAAGCTGGAAGACGGGACCGTGTTCGACCAGTCGCAGCCGCTTCCGCTGCCGCCGCAGGCGCAGGGCCTGTTTCCCGAAGGCAACCCGCTGCCGCTGGACAACATGATCCCCGGATTCGTCGAAGGCGCCACGAAGATGCAGAAGGGCGGCAAGTACCAGCTGCGCATCCCCGCCAACATGGCGTATGGCGACGAGGAAAAGACCAACCCGCAGACCGGTGAGGTCGTCATTCCCGCGAACAGCGACCTGATTTTCGACGTGGACATGATCGATTTCATGACCCGCGCCGAATTCGAACGCCGCGTGCAGGTGATTACGCAGATGATGCAGCAGCAGGGCGGAATGATGGGCCCGGCTGACGGAGCCGCTCCGCCCCCGCAATAGGGCGCGATCGTCTCGCCGGAAGCCTGGGGGAGGGCATGATGGAAGACGAACCGTTCGAGGATACCGGGGCGGGCGAAGACGCCGCTCGCCACCGGGTCGAAATCGTCTGGCCGTTACGCCCCTGGCTTTCGGCCGGATTGCTCGGCCTCGCCGGGCTGGCGATCCATTTCCTCATCGACCAAGCCAACGACAGCGGCCCGCGCATGGCTGCGGCAGCGTTCATCGCTTTTGCTGCCGGTGCCTTCGTTTTCACAATGGAGCGCTGGCGACTGCTCGCGCCCGCACTCTTCTCGCTCGTCACCGGGCTCGTCGTCGGCGGGCTGACCTGGCGCGCGGTCGGCGCGGGCAATGATATCGCGGACAGCGGCTACGCGGTGGCGGCGGGGGTGTTCGCCTGCCTGCTGGCGGTGCCGCTGTTCCAGGCCGATTTCCTGCGCCACCGGATGCGGACCGATTATCGCGACATCCACTATTTCGTGTGGACCGACGCGATCACGGGGGCGGGTGCCATCGCCTTCATGGGGATTTCGTGGCTGCTGATCTGGCTGGTCGCGTCGCTGCTCGACCTCGTCGGCATTCCGCTGCGCGACTTGGTCCAGAAGGACTGGTTTGCGGCGCTGTTCATCGGCCTGACGCTGGGGGCGGGGCTGGGCACGCTGCGCAACCAGCTGAAGATCATCGGCACGCTGCAATCGGTGGTGCTGCTGGTGCTTTCCATCCTCGCACTGCCACTGGCGGTGGCCATAGCCGTGTTCCTCGGCGCGGTGGTCGTTTCGGGGCCGAGCGTGCTGTGGAACGCGACCGACTCCGCGACCCCGGTGCTGCTCTCCATCGCAATCGGCGCCTACGTGCTCGCCAACGCCGTGCTGCGCGATCGGGACGAGGATATGGTCGGCGGGCCGGTGCTCAAATGGTCGGGCTACGCGCTCGTGCTCGACATCCTGCCGCTGACGGTGTTCGCGGCTATCAGCACCGGCGCGCGGATCGACCAGCATGGCCTTTCGCCCGAGAGGTTGTGGGCGCTGTGCTCGCTCATAGTCGCGGTCGCTTTCGGGCTCGCCTATTTCGTCGATGCAGTGCTGGGCGCGCGCGGAAGCTGGCGCGACCGGCTGCGCGCATCGAACCTGCGGTTGGGGCTGGGCACGGCGCTGTTCGCGCTGTTCCTCGCGCTGCCGATCCTCAATTTCGGCGCGATCTCGACCAGCGACCAGCTCGCGCGGCTGGAGAGCGGCGCGATTTCGGCGAAGGAGTTCGATTTCAGCGCGCTCAAGTGGGACTTCGGCGCTGCGGGGCGCAAGGCGCTCGACCGGTTGGCCAAATCGAGCGACGCGGCAATCGCCAAGGGCGCGCGGCAGGCGCAATTGCAGGAAACCCGCCCCTATCGCTGGGCCGGCGAGAGACAGGCGCCGGAGTCTCTTTCGATCACATGGCAGGGCGGGGACGACGCGCTCCGTTCGTCGGTCGAGGATTATCTTCTGGCCAATCGGAACATGTGCGGCTCCGAGGGGCCTTGCGCTGCAATCGCAGCGGGTACGCTTCCGTCGGGCGATCGCCTGGTGCTCGTCACTGGCGGCTCCAACCCTCGGTATCTGGGGGTCGCCGAAGGTGGAGACGTCACCCAATATTATGCAAGGCAAGGTCGGTTAGTGGAAGAACCCTTCGAAATCGCTGTCGATTTGGACGAACCCGGCCGTGAAGGGCCTCCCGAAGCGGAGATCCGCCCTTTCGAAGGTCGCCAGCTCTATGTCGATGGCAAGCCGGTGGGCGAACCCTTCGAGTGACGTTTAAAGCCGTACTCCGGCTTGATGCTGCGGTGCGGCGCGGCTAACGCATCCTTCATGTCAATCACCCGCGAAGAAGTGGCCAAGATCGCGAGCCTCGCGCGCATCCGCATGGATGACGCGGAGCTCGATCGCATGGTCCCCGAACTCAACAACATCCTGGGCTGGGTCGAGCAGCTGGGCGAGGTCGATACCTCGCAAGTCGAGCCGATGACTGCCGTGATCCCGCAAGCCATGAGGCTGCGCGACGACATGGTCGATGCCGATCCGCTGACCGCCGGCGGGCGGCGCGAGGATATCCTCGCCAATGCGCCGGCGGCAGAGCACGGCTTTTTCGGCGTGCCCAAGGTGATCGAGTGACGCCTGCGCCCCATCTCCCTTCCCCGCTCACCCTGAGCTTGTCGAAGGGTTGTTCTTCCTTCTTGTGCCGCGCCGACAGAAAATACGGTGCTTCGACAAGCTCAGCACGAGCGGAGTTTTAAGTGTCCGATCTTACCAATCTCGGCGTCAAAGCCATCCGCGACGGGGTCGCCAAGGGCGATTTCACCGCGCGTGAAGTGGCCGAAGCGTTCAACGCCAATGTCGCCGCCGCGAAGGACTTGAACGCCTTCATCGTCGCGACGCCCGAAAAGGCGCTCGAAGCCGCCGACGCAATCGATGCCAAGCGTGCCAAGGGCGAAGAGCTGGGCAAGATGGGCGGCGTGCCGATCGGCATGAAGGATTTGTTCTGCACCGACGGCGTGCAGACCACCGCCGCCAGCCACATCCTCGAAGGGTTCGTGCCGCAGTACGAAAGCACCGTGTCGGCCAACCTGTGGAAGGCGGGCGCGGGGATGCTCGGCAAGCTCAACCTCGACCAGTTCGCGATGGGTTCGTCGAACGAGACGAGCTATTTCGGCAACGTGCTGAGCCCGTGGAAGAAGGCGGGCAGCAACGCCGCGCTTATCCCGGGCGGGTCTTCGGGTGGTTCATCCACCGCGGTTGCGGCACGGCTCGCTCCGGCAGCGACCGGCACCGATACCGGCGGTTCGATCCGCCAGCCTGCCGCCGTCACCGGCATTACCGGGATCAAGCCGACCTATGGGCGGTGCAGCCGCTGGGGCGTGGTCGCCTTTGCCTCGTCGCTCGATCAGGCGGGTCCGATGGCGCGCGACGTCACCGATTGCGCGATCATGCTGGAGGCGATGGCCGGGTTCGATCCGAAGGATTCGACCAGCCTCGATATGCCCGTGCCCGAGTGGGAGAAGGGCCTGAACCCCGATCTCACCGGCAAGAAGGTCGGCATCCCGCGCGAATATCGCATGGACGGAACCGACCAGGCGATCCTCGACAGCTGGGAGCGGGGCAAGGAATGGCTGCGCGATGCGGGCGCCGAGATCGTCGATATCTCGCTGCCGCACACCAAATACGCGCTGCCCGCCTATTACATCATCGCCCCGGCAGAAGCCTCCTCCAACCTCGCGCGCTATGACGGCGTGCGCTACGGCCTGCGCGACCTGCCCGAAGGGGCCGGTCTGCAGGACATGTACGCCGCGACGCGGGCTGCTGGCTTCGGCGACGAGGTGAAGCGGCGCATCCTGATCGGCACCTATGTGCTCAGCGCAGGCTTCTACGACGCCTATTACACGCAGGCGCAGAAGATCCGCACGCTGGTGGCGCAGGACTTCGAGAATGCGTGGGAGAGTTGCGACCTGATCCTCGCGCCGACCACGCCCAATGCGGCCTTCCCGCTGGGCGGCTTCGACGGCGATCCGCTGGCGATGTACCTCAACGACGTTTTCGCCGTGCCCGCTTCGCTCGCCGGGCTGCCCGCGATGAGCGTGCCCGCAATGCTCAACGACGACGGCCTGCCGCTGGGCCTCCAGATCATCGGCAAGGCCTTCGACGAGCAGGGCGTGCTCAACGCCGGGCTCGCGATCGAGCAGCGATCCGGGTTCGATGCAACGCCGGAGCGGTGGTGGTGAGATGAGAGGCTGCCTGAACCTGCTGACGTTTCTGGTGATCCTCGCTGTGGCGGTCTTCATCGTCCTCGCGGTGATCGGCTGGATCAGGGACGGCGGCAGATCGACCGACGCGGCGAGCGATCAGGCAGGCAGGGCGAGCGGACTACCGGTTGCTGCGAAAGTTTTAGAGGTATTTTGATGAGCACTTATCGCATCCAGGGCGCGACGGGCGAATGGGAGGTCGTGATCGGCCTCGAAGTCCACGCGCAGGTCACCTCCAACGCCAAGCTGTTCAGCGGCGCGTCGACCGCGTTCGGCGCGGAGCCCAACACGCAGGTCAGCCTGATCGACGCAGCGATGCCGGGCATGCTGCCCGTGCCCAACCGCGAGTGCATCCGGCAGGCGGTGCGCACCGGCATGGCCATCGAAGCGCAGATCAACGCGTGGAGCCGGTTCGACCGCAAGAACTATTTCTACGCCGACCTGCCGCAGGGTTACCAGATCAGCCAGCTCTACCACCCCATCGTGGGCGAGGGGCAGCTGCTGATCGAGGCGGACGAGAAGGCGGGCATCCCCGAAGACAAGATCATCGGGATCGAGCGCATCCATGTGGAGCAGGACGCGGGCAAGCTGATGCACGATCAGCACCCGACGATGAGCTACGTCGATCTCAACCGCGTGGGCATCGCGTTGATGGAAATCGTCAGCAAGCCGGATATGACTTCGCCCGCCGAAGCAGGCGCTTACGTGCGCAAGCTCAGGTCGATCCTGCGCTATGTCGGATCGTGCGACGGCAACATGGAAGAAGGCTCGATGCGCGCGGACGTCAACGTCTCGGTACGCAAGGTCGGCGATAGCGAGCTGGGCACCCGGACCGAGACGAAGAACGTCAACAGCGTGCGCTTCGTGATGCAGGTCATCGAGTACGAGGCGAACCGCCAGGTCGACGTGCTCGAAAGCGGCGGCACCGTCGACCAGGAAACGCGCCTGTTCGATGTCGCCACCGGCACCACGCGCACGATGCGGAGCAAGGAAGACGCGCACGATTACCGCTACTTCCCCGATCCCGACCTGCTGCCGCTCGAGCTGGACGATGCCTTCCTGACCGAATGCCGCGAGAGCCTGCCCGAACTGCCCGACGCCAAGCGCACGCGGTACGAAAACGAGCTGGGTCTCACGCCCTACAACGCGCGCGAACTGACCGCCGAGGTCGAAACCTTCGGCCGGTTCGAAACGCTGCTCTCCGCCACCGCGGCGAAGATCGGCAAGCCGGAGAAGGCGGTCGCCACGCAGGTCGCCAACTGGGCGCTGTCGGTCGCTCCTGGGGTGATGAAGTCGCTCGGCGAGGAAGCCGATCCCGCGCACGCCACCGCGGAAGCGCAGGCGAGCATCCTCGCGATGCAGGACAAGGGCGAGATTTCGGGCGGACAGGCCAAGGAAATCTACGAGATCGTCCTCAAGACCGGCCGCGACCCCGAAGAGATCGCCGATAGCGAAGGCCTCAAGCAGGTCAGCGACACCGGCGCGATCGAGGAAGCGATCGACGCGATCATCGCCGCAAACGAAGACAAGGTCGCCGAATATCGCGGCGGGAAGGACAAGCTGTTCGGCTTTTTCGTCGGCCAGACGATGAAGGCGATGCAGGGCAAGGCGAACCCCGCGGTGGTCAACCAGATCCTGAAGGACAAGCTGGGTTGATGCTGCGGCTGGCCCCGGCTGGGCCGAAGTCCGCCCGCTTTCGTGGCGCTGCCATGGTCGCGGCTCTGGGCGGGGCAATGGTGGCGGTGCCAATATCCGCTCAGGATGCGACCTATCGCGACCACCCTTTCCTGATCTTCGACGAGGAGGACAGCCGCACTGCCGACGTGGCGTTGGCCGATCTCGATGGAGACGGCGACCTCGACGTAGCAGCGGCCAACGGTCGGCACTGGCCGCAGCAGGACTGGATTTTCTTCAACGAAGGTGGCGGTCGTCTGCTCGAAGCCGCTCCGCTCGGTGCCCGCCGCTCGGCCAGCTACACGATCCGCCTTGGTGATCTGGACCGTGACGGCGATATCGACGCGGTGGTGGTGCGCGATTTGCTGCCTGCGCAAGTTTTTCTCAACGATGGGTCGGGTGCGTTCAGCCATTCCGGCGATATTCAAGACAGCGCCGCGCCGGCACGTTCGGGCACTCTGGCCGACCTGAACGGCGATGGCATGCTCGACCTGGTCATCGCGACGCGCCGCAAGCCGGACCGTATCCATTTTGGTATGGGCGGAGGATCGTTCGGCGGGCCGGTGGCGCTGCCTGACAAAGGCTACGGATCGACCGGCATCGTCGCCGACGACATCGATGGCGACGGGGACACCGATCTGATCTTCGCGCGCCGCGACGGGGTGCCCAGCGTGATCTTCGTCAATCGCGGTAAGGGTGATTTCACTCCGGTGCCGCTCGAAGGGAGCGAGGGCGATCATCGTAAGCCAGCGGTTGCCGATTTCGACGGCGATGGCCACAGGGATGTGGTGCTGGTGTCCACCAGTGGCGAACACCTGGTGTACCGGCAGACCGACGCGGTCTCATTCGAACGCGCCGCCACCTTTGGCCAGTCGGGCGAACGCATACAGGCCATCGCGGCGGGCGACCTTGACGGTGATGGCGATGTGGATCTCGTCGCCGGGGCGGATGGCGAGAACCTTGTCTATCGCAACGACGGGTCTGGTCGCTTCGTGCGCGAGGCGCTGCCGGGCCTGAACGCCGACACTTATGGCGTGGCGCTCGGCGATATGAACGGGGACGGGCGGCTCGACATCGTGTTCGCCAATTCAGACGCGTCGAACCAGATTCTGCTGGGGCTGGATACGGAGCAGGACTAGTTCGCAGGTGCGATCATCCAAGCTGAACCGCAAGATCGGTCGGGCACCGCGCACCCTCGCGCTCTAGCCATCCTCCTGCCACGGAGGATGGAATGAACGAGACTGCTGCCGAAAACTATCGCAGGCGCATGGCGCGGGTGCTGGATTATATCGACCGGCACCCCGACGGCGACCTGCGGCTGGAGACGCTCAGCCGCGTTGCGGCGTTCAGCAAGTTTCATTTCCATCGCCAGTTTGGGGCCACCTTCGGCATTTCCGTCCAGCGCTACGTGAACCTGTCGCGCATGAAGCGGGCGGCGTTCGCCCTGGCGTGCAGGACGGAAATGCCGGTGATCGAGATCGCGCTGGCGGCTGGTTTCCAGTCGCCCGATGCGTTCGCGAAAGCCTTTCGCGCCGAGTTCGGGACCAGTCCCAGCGCGTTCCGCAAGGCACCCGACTGGGCTGCGTGGCACACGGCAATCACGCCGTATGACGACGCAAGGAAACAGATCATGACTGCCGACTTCCAACCTGCCGATGTGGAGATCGTCGAGTTCGCGCAAGTGCCGATCATCCGGCTGAGCCATATCGGCGATCCCGCCGGGCTGAACGGATCGATTGCCCGGTTCATCGCGTGGCGCAAGGCGAACAGGGTGGGGCCGCAGGTCGCGCGGACCTTCAACATCTTCCATCGGGTCGAACCTGAGGATTTCCGGGTCGACCTTGCCTCTCAGGCGATGCCCGGGCTGGAACCGGGCGAGGGTATGGAGCGCGAGAGCATCCCCGCCGGGCGCTGCGCGCGGCTCAGGCTCGTCGGCTTCAGCGATGATCTGGAGGCACCGGCGAGCTGGCTCTACCGCAGCTGGCTACCCGGAAGTGGCGAGACCTTGCGGGATTTTCCGCTGTTCTGCGAGCGGAGCAATTTCGGTCCGGGAATGCCCGAGGGCGAAATGGTGACCGACCTGTACCTGCCGCTGGCCTAGGCAATACTGTCCGGCTAGACGGGGCCGATAACCGCGCTCAGGAACGGCATCGCCCTCGCCAGCCCGCGTTTCAAAGTAATATGGGTTTAACCCAAGGTTAACTGCATCATATAGTTATGCGCGACATAAGAGATGTCATCTTAGTGTTTGAAGACTTCATTGCGTATTAAAATTGCTAAGCACGACGTACTCGATTTTTTCATTGTCTGCGTCAATCACCTTAATTCGAGCACCCTTATAGGCGATAATGTCAGACCTCTCTAGGTCGTACTCGGCATCATTGGAAAACGCAGGGCGCGCTATATTTCCTGAGAACTCGCGATAGCTAACTCTGACCTTTCCGTCTATGCGACCGCTGTATATGAGAGTTTGTTGAAAATTATTCTCCGATACTACCGGGCGCTCGGTCAACTGGTAAGGGTACTCCGTGTCGCAGATGGGTTGAGAAATGCCGTACGCACCTGAGTAAATCACACAGGTCTTTTGTTCTTCTATTGCAAATCGAATACCATTAGGTAGGCCGACACCGCCCAAGCCACCGCCGGTGGTCACGCGACCCATTCCTTCCATCGCGCTCCCAATAGCATAGCTTGTGAAAACGTATTTCTCATCTACGCCTGTTTGCGGATAAAAGCCTTTGCTCAAATTAAATGAACCGATTTGATTGCTTTGGGGGAGGTAAACTCCCTTTGTCCGAGTGGCAGTGCCCTGTTTTAGCATGTAGTCGCCGATCATAGCTGTTTTAACCTCGTTTAGAGGGGGCTCGCTAATCTGCTCGGTAACGGGCACATAATTGTTCTTCACTGTAGCGCATGCCCCAAGCATGAGCGGTACTACGCATGCAAAAATAACTCTCTTCACCAAACGTCTCCCCCATTTTGAGATTTTGAGATTATCGTGGCTTTTGAAAGACGCAAGTCTGGGAAGAAAATGAAGTCAGAACGATGACCGACCCGCGCCCCAGCATCGTCCTCGTCAACCCGGAGATCGCCGGCAATACCGGCGCAGTCGGGCGTACCTGCGTGGCGCTGGACATGGAGCTGGTGCTGATCCACCCGCTCGGCTTCACGATCACCGACACGCGGCTGAAGCGGGCGGGGCTGGACTACTGGCAGCATATCCGGCTGGCGGAATTTCCCAATTGGGAGGCCTTCTTGGCCGAACGCGCGCCGCGTGCCGAGCAGCTGTTCCTGTTCGAGGAATATGCACCGCGCAGCTTCTACGAGCCCGAGTATCCGGGCGATGCCTACCTCGTGTTCGGGCGCGAAACGAAGGGTCTGCCGTCTGAGATCGTGGAGGCGCACCGCGAGCGGATGGTCAGCCTGCCGATGAAGAGCGACAAGGTCCGCTCGCTCAATCTCGCCAACACGGTCGCCGCGGCGGCCTATCAGGCGCTGCGCGGCGCGTTCAAGGGACCTAGTTCGTGAGCGTGTAGGTCGCCGAGCAAGTCCATGCGGCATCGCCGGTGCCCGTTTCGCGGCAGCTCACGCGGTTGCCGTCGGGGCGCTGGCCTACCGGCTTGTCATATTCGCTCTCGGCCTTGGCGGAGAGCCGGGTCACCGCAACGACCTGTGAGGGGCCGCTTGCGCTGACCTGCACGACGCGTGGTCCATCTGCCGCGTCACCTTCCTCCATGTAGGGTTCGTCCGAATCCTGCGCGCCGCTGGCGTCGACATATTTGCTGAACACCCACCCGGTCAGGCAGGCACCCGAATAGGCCTGCGGCGAGCCGACCGAATTTTCCAGCCCGCATTCGCCCGGTTCGCCCAGCGTCCCGTCGGACAGGTAAACGATCCCGTACCACGGTCCCTGTCGGTCGCACACGAAGAAGGGGGCATCGTCCTCCAACTGGTCGATCCGTGTCGCATCGGTCGACGGAGCTTCGCGCACAGCGAGGAAATCGTCCGATCCGCCCGGCAGGTTCGCCACCCGGCCGATCCTGTCGCAGGCGCTGGCGTGCGGGCCATCGCGGCCGATCCGGACGGCCAGCGCCCTGGGCGCTGCCGCCGTATGGTCTTGCAAGGGCTCTTCGCCGTTCGCGTCGTCGCTGGAGACGATCACCGTTTCATCGCGGGCCGGTTCGGCATCTTCCGGTTCGCCGTTACGCTGCCCGAGCAGGAAGGCGACCACGCCCACCAGCAACACTATCACGACCAGCAATCCAATCATCGTGCGGTTCATCGCGAACGGCCCCCCTCCAGGTTCGGATAGGCGCGTTTTATTGCCCGGTTCCGGCCTCGCGCCAAGCAAAAAGGGCCGCCGGATCATCTCCGGCGGCCCTTCAGATCGTATGTGCTGCGTTGCCTCAGCCCTGGCGTTCGCCGGTCAGCGGCATGTCGCCGAAGGCGCCCGCGTTGACCTTGCCGGTCATCTGGTCGCCAGCGACGGTCGCTTCGCAGTTGAGCTCCATCGGCATCGGCACGGTCATGTCCATCTTCCACTTGAGCGTGTCGCCATCGATGGTGCCGTCCTTCACGTCCATCGAGCCCATGCCCCCGGCCATCGAGCCGGTGAAAGTGTTGCCGTCGTCACCGGGGACGACGGTGAAGGTGCCCTTCTGGTCGCCCATCGGGCTTTTCACGACGGTATCATAGGTTCCGGCTACAGACATTTGCGCATCTCCTCTCGTGTGGTTCGGTAGGGCGGGCCATCGCCCGCACCTACACTCGTGTCAATAACGCTTATTCCACCTCGATGGTTTCAATTGGCAGGCCAAGTTTATCGAGCTGCGGGCGAACCTTCTCCGCATCGCCGACCACGACCCACACGAAACGATCGGGGCTGATCGCCTTGCGCGCTGCTGCGTCGAGGCTTTCGACCGTCTGGCCGCGATACTTGTCGGCCAGCGTTTCGTAGTAATCCATCGGACGGCCGTACTTCACGTTGTTCTGCATCGCGCCGAGCACCGCGCTCGACGTTTCGAACTGGCCGGGAAGCTGGCGGATCTCGTTGTTCACGTTGCGGGTAAGCTCTTCGTCGGTGACGCCGCGGGTGGTGACGAACTCGCTGACTTCCTTGATGATTTCGGCCAGGGCGTCGCCCGTGCGGTCGGCCTGCACCGGCGCCTGGACGAAGTATGCGACAGCGCCTTCGTTGATCGACGGTCCGCCACGCACGCCGTAGCTCCAGCCTTTTGTCTCGCGCAGGTTCATGTTGAGCCGGGCGAGGAAGTTGCCACCCAGCGCGTTGTTGGCGTTGGTGAGGTCGACGATCGTCTCATCGCTGGCGGAGTACGGGGTGATCTCGCCGCCGACGATGAAGCTCTGCGGCGAGTTGGGCCGGTTGACCAGCACGATGCGGGCCGATTCCGGAGCCGCTGCGAGCGAGCTGAAGTCCTTCTGGCCCTTCGGCGTTGCCGGTGCGGCCCAGTTGCCGAACGCTTCTTCCAGGTCGGGCATGACCTCGGCCAGCGGCAGGTTGGAAACCACGAACACCGTCGCGTTGTCCGGCCGCAGCCAGGTCTGCTTGAAATTCACCAGATCGTCGCGGGTCAGCGCGCCGACCGATTCCACCGTACCCGATCCGCCGTATGGGTTGTCGGCGCCGTAGACGAGGGGCGAGGCAACGTAATAGGCAAGGCCGCTGGGGCTCTTCAGGCTCTGCTGGATGCTGGTGACGGTCTGCGCGCGAATGCGTTCGATTTCCGCCGGATCGAAGGCCGGGTTACGGACGACGTCGGCCAGCAGTTCGAGCGAGGGCTCAAGGTTCGCGCTCAGCGAAGAGAGCGTGAAGGTCGACCGGTCGACCCCGCCACCCGTGCTGATATTGGCACCAAGACGCTCCTGCGCTTCGGCCAGTTCACGCGAATTGAGGGTGGTCGTCCCTTCGTCCATCAGACCAAGGGTCAGGCCTTCGAGACCGCGCTTGTCGATCGGGTCGGCAGCGGAGCCTGCATCGAAGCTGATCGTCACGCGGGTCGCCGGCACGGCGTCGCGCTGCGCGTAATAGACCTTGATGCCGTTGGGCAGCGAGGTTTCGGTCACATCGGGGAAGTCGAGCGCGGTGAGCTGCGAAATTTCGGGGGCAGGGCGAACCTTGGTCACCGTGATTTCGCTGGCGGCGGGCGCTGCGTCTTCGGATGCGTCATCCGAGGAGGCGACGCTTGCCGCTTCTTCGTATTCGCCTTCGCGTTCGCCCGGTTCCAGCACCAGCGTCATCGCCGGGCGGGTCATCCACTTCTGCATCGCGGCCTTCACCTCGCCCGGGGTCAGCGTGGCGAGGATGTTCATCTGGCGCTCGAAGAAACCGGGATCGCCCGCGAGGACTTCGCCCTCGGCCAGCGTGACCGCCTTGCCGCCGAAACCGCCGACCTCTTCCAGCCCGCGGATCGTTCCGGCGAGGCTGGAGGTCGCTGCGCGGCGTACTTCGTCTTCGGTCGGGCCGTTCTGGATAAAATCTGCGATGATTTCATTCAGCCGCTTCTCGACCACGGCAGGATCGACGCCCGGCTTCGCGGTCGCGCCGATGTCGAGGATACCGACCCGCTGGAACGCGTAGTTGCCCGCATTCACGCTGATCGCAATCTGTTCGTCGCGGACGAGGGCATTGTCGAGACGGCTCGACGAGAGACCGCCGAGTATCTGCGCGCCGACGTTGAGCGCGGTCAGATCGCGGTCGGTGATGCCCGGGACGGAGTAATACTTGTCGATGCTGGTCGCCGCGACCTGATCCTTCATCACCGTGCGGACGTCTTCCTTCAGCACGGGGACGTCGGCCTGCGCGGGGTCGTTGACCGGACCGCGTGCGATCGGACCGAAATATTTCTCGACCAGCGGCTTGGCTTCGGCAGCGGAAATGTCGCCCGCGAGCACCAGAGTGGCGTTGTTGGGGCCGTAGTTGTCGCGGAACCAGTTCTGCACGGTCGACATCGTCGCCGCGTCGAGATCGGCCATCGAACCGATCACGTTGTGATCGTAGGGGTGCCCTTCGGGATAGAGCGTCTTGATGATCTCGTAGAACACCAGGCCGCCGGGCTGGTTGTCGCCCTGCCGCTTCTCGTTCTGGACGACGCCGCGCTGGTTATCGAGCTTTTCCTGCGTGATCGCGCCGAGCAGATAGCCCATGCGATCGCTTTCCAGCCACAGCGCGCGTTCCAGCGCGCCGGTGGGGACGGTTTCGAAATAGTTGGTCCGGTCGAAATCGGTCGTGCCGTTGTAATCGGTCGCGCCCATTTCCTGCAGGTACTTGAAGAAGTCGTCGGGCGCATTTTCCGACCCGTTGAACATCAGGTGTTCGAACAGGTGGGCAAAGCCGGTCTCGCCCTTGGGTTCGTCCTTCGACCCAACATTGTACCACACCGCGACGCCGACGATCGGCGCCTTGCGGTCTTCGTGGACGATCACGGTCAGTCCGTTGTCCAGCTGGAACTGATCGTAGGGAATCGCGACCTGTTCGACCAGATTTTCCAGCGGTGCGGGCTGCTCGGCGGCGTCCTGCGCCTGGGCCGGAACCGCCAGCACGACGGGGGTGGCGAGCGCTACGGCGAGCGCGGTGAGACTGGTCTTAGTGGTACGGAACATGATTCTTTCCCTTGTCGCGACTAAATGTCTGAAATTTAATACCGAAATGGCGTGATCAGCGCTGGCTGGAAACCGTCTTTTTAGATGCGGCAGATGCTACCACATCGTCTCGCCAGAAATGGACCGGCTTCAAGCGGTGCTGGACGAACAGCGGAGCCTGATCGGCGAAATGCGGGCTGTCGGGGCGCGTGATCGCCGCGCCGTAGGGCTGGATGGAGCGCGAGGTGACCCGCTTGCCGTCGAGCCATTCGACCCACTGGATGAAGCTGTCGCCATGCTTGACCGAAAGACGCCCGTCATCGTCGATGTCCCACGTGGTCGAGGCGCGCAGCGTATCCGACCCGCCGTCGAGCGGGAGGTCCACATCGCCCTGCCGCAGACGCAGCAGATCGCTCATTTGCGGGGTGAGGGTGCCGAAGTATTTCTGCAGGTGGTCTTTCGAACGCGTCAGTTCCTCGACCGCGTCGGGCCAGGCCGACTTCTGGTAGCTTGCCGCCATGAAAGGCTTGACCATCAGCAGCGCGATCGCATCCGCTTGGCCGATATTGTCGGAAGTCAGATCCCAGTCGAGCATCAGCTTGCGCGCTTCGGCGAGATCACGATGTTCGCTCGGGTCGATCGCCCGCACATCGTCGAGCATCCGTTTGATATAGCCTGCATTTTCGTAGCCGGTGTCGAACTTGATCCGCATCAGGGTATCGCTGTCGAGCGGGCTCGCCTCGTTCATCAGCTTCCATGCGCGCCGTGCGCGGTTGGTCATCTTCAGTTCGACCCCCATCACCGGCGGCACGCTGTCGGGCGAAAGGTCGCTACCCGGTCCTGCGGCGACGAAGGGGGTGTTGTTGGCATTCATCAGCCAGCCGCTCGCCGGGTCGAAATATTGCGGCAGGGTGTCGTAATCGACGGTCCGCTGCCAAATCAGCCTGCTGTCGTTGCCGGGCAGGACGTGGCGCCAGTCGGGGCCTTCCTGCCGCTGGGGAATGGCGGCGTTGTAGATGTAGGCGATGTTGCCCTGCTTGTCGCCGTAGATGAAGTTGGTCGAGGGCACTTGCCCGCGCGCCATGATCGCGCGCCATTCGTCGTAGCTCTTGGCCTTGTTGAGCCGGTAATAGGCATCGAGCTGGCCGATGCTGCCCATCCCGCCGTAACGCAGGGCAAACGCGCCCTGATCGTTCTTGATCACCGGGCCGTGGACGCTGCGGTAGACCGTGCGACGGATCGGCAGGGTGAAGGGGCCGAAGCGCACGGGGAGGGTGAAGCTGGTCGCTTCGAGATCGTGCCACTTGCCATCGAGGCGATAGCGCGAGCCGCTGTCGTCCATCTCCAGCTTGTAGATGTCGATCATGTCGGGCGTGTTGACCGTGTTGGTCCAGCCCAGATCCTCGTTGTGGCCCAGGAAGGGGAAAGGGCTGCCGGGGAAGTTCGCACCCGCATAGTGCCAGCCGTCGCCGCTTTCGACGACCAGTTCGTACCACGCGACACCGCCGCGCCAGGGCTGGTGCGAATTGGAGACGAGAATGGTCGGGCCGCCCGATTTCTCCGGCGCGACCGCGAAGGCGTTGGAGCCGGCATATTCGGCGTCCTCACCCATCGGCAATGGCCGTGCCAGCGCGGTCTTGCCCGGCGCCTTCGCATTCTCGTCCATGATCCGGGGTGCGTCGTCGATCGCATCGGTGGGCGTCTTGCCGTCGAGTGGTGGGCCGTATTCGGGTGGCAGCGGATCGCCCGCAACCAGCGGACCGATGTAGCGGTCGAGGCCGAAGAAGAACGGCTGGCGCAGCGCGAAGCCTGCGGCAATGTCGATCCCGTTGACCGGGAACAGGTTGCCCAGCTTCACCTCGCCCGGATGATCCTGCGCATAATCGTTCAGGCCGACGGCGTAGGCATCGAGCAGCGCGCGCGTGTCTGCGGGCAGCGTGTTCCATTGCCGCTCCGCCGTGCCGCGCGCGTCGAGCAGGTGGTAGGCGTAGTCGACCGCCGCGCCGTCCTGCCCCGCGATCGCGCCGTAGCGCCCTCGGCTCATCGCGACGACATCCTGCAGGGTGGTAAAATCGTCCTCGCTGTGCGCGATCGCGACGCCATAGGCGACGTCGGCGTCGGTCTTGCCGTAGATGTGCGGAACGCCGAAATCGTCGCGGATGATTTCGGCGGTGTAGGTGCGGTTTCCTTCGGGTGGGGTGCCCTTGGTGGCGAAAAACGGTTCCCAGGTCATCAGGCCGATCGCGACGATCAGCAGCAGCACTGCCACTATCGCGCCGGTCCACTTGAGAATGCGAATCATGCTGGTTCCCCCTCCGCCTCCTCGAACGCACGTGCCGAGGGCAGCGCCATTGTTGCGAGCAGGACTGTGTAATTAAATAACTGGTAAATCAGGAAAATGACAAGGATCATCGCGCGTAGCGCCGCGGGGTCGACCCCGCTCGCGGGCGCGAACTCGAGGATGAAGGCGACGAACAGCAGGTCGCGATTGGGCAAGAGCGGCAATTGCGAGATCACCAGCTGCACCGTGATCAGCGTGAACCACAGGATCAGCGTCCCTTCCGGGATGCCGATATCCCACTGCACGATCTGCAGCGAATAGTTGATCACCAGCCGCGTGGCGTGGATCGCCACGACCAGCAGCATGAGCTTCGTCCCGATTCCGAACAGTTTGCGGCGAAAAAGATGGCCCGCCAACAGTGCAACGCCGAACAGCACGGCGAACAGCAGGAACGATTTTTCGCTCGTCTGCATCAGCTCGTTTTTCGCGAGCAGCTTGGGATGCAGCAGGATCAGCGCGCCTGCCGCCATGATCGCAAAGGCAGCGGTGGTGAAGCCCGAAAGCAGCACGTTGTCCTTGATATACGACAGCGCATCACGCCGCCTAAGGCCCAGGCGATCCTTCGCCCAGAAGACCAGGAATGCCTCTCCCGAATAGCCCAGAACCGAGTTGTTCAGCGCCCTCTTGCGCAGGAAAACCGGCCATTGAGAGCGCAGGTTGCGCTGGAACAGCTTGCTGAAAATGATGATCTCGCACACCGGCAGAACGGTGTAGGCAAGCACCTGTACGACATAGAATGCAGGGTTCTGGGGGAGGTTGGCGAGCAGTTCGCCCCAACCGAATTGCGTCAGCCGCCACAGCACGTAGCAGACGATGCCGATGCTGAAGGCACGTCTCAACCACGGCATCGCTTTTGCAGCGAAACTGCTTTCGCCTTCCGGCCTCTCCGTCATGGGCGGTGCTATGAACGCTTTGCAAGCACTGTCAATCGTTGCCGGGGACAGCTAGAGGCATTTGCCGCGCTATGCAGATCGCCCTTATCGCCACGCACCATTGCGATTACGCAGCAAACCTCGCCCGCTCCCCGGCGGCGCGGCCGCGGGTGTCGCCGGTACCGAGCGCGCGCGGTGCCAGGCGGCCGATCGCCAGTCTGCGCGCTCGACATGTCCACAGCTGCGCGCCCATTAGTATCCCTGCGCAGGGGCAGCCCAACCGCTTGAGTGCAAGGCCGGACCGGCAGGCTGGTCCGATCGGCTGTGGCCACGTCGCAGGCGGGACCGGGGCGGTATACAAGAAGCTCGTCGCCGAATGAGCGGCCCGCTCAAAATCGCAACCTGGCTCGAACACTACAAGGGCGGCGGGGTAGAGCGGGTCGCGGTGCGGCTCGCGCACGACTGGATGGAGCTTGGCCACCAGGTCGCGATTCTCGCTTCGCCGGTCGAACGGCAATTGCGCGTCGACTTGCCGACGGATGTCGAATGGGTGCCGCATTTCGGGGGCCGCAAGACCGCAGCAGAAGCGATAGGCAAGGTGGCGCCCGACATCTTCTTCTGCCCCGGCAACCACTACACCTCCGCTGCGGCGCGCATTCGCCTGCATCTCAAGGATCGTAGCCCGCCGATCGTGTGGAAGGTTTCGAACGACCTTGCGCGCAAGGACATGTCCTGGCCGATGCAGGTCGCGAACCGGGTGTGGGTTGGCCAGCATTACCGCTTTGCCGATCGCGTGGTGGCAATGTCTCGCGCGATGGCGGAGGACGCGGTGGCGCGCACCGGAGTTCCGCGAGAGCGGATCGACATCATCGAAAATCCGCACCTTGCCGTGGGCGGCGGGCCCGCCGCTCTGCCGCTCGCACCGCATTACATCCTCGGCATCGGGCGGCTCGAACCGCAAAAGGCATGGGATCTGGCGATCCGTGCCTATGCGCAGGCGGATACGGGCGACCGCCCGCTGATCATCTATGGCGAGGGAAGCGAGCGGGCCAAGCTGACCGCATTGATCGAACGTCTGGGGCTGACCGGGCGGGTGTTCCTGCCGGGCTTCGTCGAAGGGCTGGAGGAGGTCATCGAGCGTGCCGACCTGCTGCTCCTCACCTCGCGCTACGAAGGAAGGCCCAACGTGGTGATAGAGGCTCTGTCGACAGGCACCCCCGTCGTGGCGACGGAAAGCAGCGTGGCGATGCGCGAATTGCTGGTCGACCCGGGATCGGGACGGCTTCTCGAGAGCCGCGAGGCAAAGGCCGTGGCGCTCGGGATAGAGGCGGTGCTCGCAAGCCCGCGACCGGCACCGACGGGCAAGGCCGCCGATCCGCTGGCCAGCGCGCAGGCCTATATCGATACCTTCCGCAAGGCGATCGACCAACGGCATGGGTCGTAGGCGAAACGGCTTCTCAAATCTTGTGGGGTACGAAGGCGGCACTATCTGAAGGGCACGTTCTCACAGGGAAAGCGGAATGAACCTCGAAAACTTCACCGACCGGGCAAAGGGTTTCCTCCAGTCCGCGCAAACCACCGCAATCCGCCTCAATCACCAGCGCATCACGCCGCTGCACATCCTCAAGGTGCTGCTCGACGATAGCGAAGGGATGGCGGCCGGGCTGGTGCAGCGCGCAGGCGGCGACCCGGTGAAGGCGGAACAGCGCGTCGACGACGAGCTGGCGCGCATCCCGGCGGTGACCGGCGGCGGCGCGCAGGCCAGCCCGGGGCTCGACAATGATTCGGTGCGCGTGCTCGACCAGGCGCAGCAGATTGCGGAGAAGTCCGGCGACAGCTTCGTCACGGTGGAGCGGCTGCTGGTCGCTCTCGCTCTCGCCTCGAACAGCAAGGCGGGCAGCGCGCTTGCCGATGCGGGTGTCGATGCCAAGGCGCTCGAGCGCGCGATTGCGGACCTGCGCGGCGGGCGCACGGCGGACAGCGCGAACGCCGAACAGGCTTACGACGCTATGCAGAAATATGCCCGCGACCTGACGCAGGCGGCGCGCGACGGCAAGCTCGACCCCGTGATCGGCCGCGACGAGGAAATCCGCCGCACCGTGCAGATCCTCGCCCGGCGAACCAAGAACAACCCCGCGCTGATCGGCGAACCCGGCACCGGCAAGACCGCGATCGCCGAAGGCCTCGCGCTGCGGATCGCCAATGGTGACGTGCCCGACAGCCTCAAGAACCGCACGCTGATGGCGCTCGACATGGGCGCGCTGATCGCGGGCGCGAAATATCGCGGCGAGTTCGAGGAACGGCTCAAGGCGGTGCTCGACGAGGTAAAGGGCTCCGACGGGCAAATCATCCTGTTCATCGACGAGATGCACACGCTGATCGGGGCAGGGGCCTCGGAAGGCAGCATGGATGCCTCCAACCTGCTCAAGCCCGCGCTTTCGCGGGGCGAGCTGCACTGCATCGGCGCGACCACGCTCGACGAATATCAGAAATACGTCGAGAAGGACCCGGCGCTGCAGCGACGTTTCCAGCCGGTCTATATCGAGGAACCCAGCGTAGAGGATACGATCAGCATCCTGCGCGGGATCAAGGACAAGTACGAGCTGCACCATGGCGTGCGGATCACCGACGGTGCGATCGTCGCCGCTGCGCAGCTTTCCAACCGCTACATCCAGAACCGATTCCTGCCCGACAAGGCGATCGACCTGATGGACGAGGCGGCGAGCCGCATCCGCATGGAGGTGGAGAGCAAGCCCGAGGAAATCGAAGGGCTCGACCGGCGGATCATCCAGCTCAAGATCGAAGAGCAGGCGCTCGCCAAGGAAAGCGACGACGCCAGCCGCGAACGGCTGGAGAACCTGCGCGAAGACCTCGCCAACCTCGAACAGCGTTCCTCCGAACTGACCACCCGCTGGCAGGGCGAACGCGACAAGATCCAGGCCGAATCGCGGATCAAGGAAGACCTCGATGCCGCCCGCATCGAACTGGAGCAGGCGCAGCGCGCTGGCGATCTGGCGAAGGCGGGTGAGCTGCAATACGGGCGCATCCCCGAGCTCGAGAACAAGCTCAAGGAAGCCGAAGGCCACACCTCCAACGCGCTGCTGCGCGAGGAAGTGACTGAAGAGGATATCGCAGGCGTCGTCGCGCGGTGGACCGGCATCCCGGTCGACCGGATGCTCGAAGGCGAACGCGACAAGCTGCTCAAGATGGAAGAGGTTTTGGGCAAGCGCGTGATCGGCCAGACGCAGGCGATCACTGCTGTTTCCAAGGCCGTGCGCCGCGCGCGCGCTGGACTGAAGGACCCGGGCCGTCCGCTCGGCAGCTTCCTGTTCCTGGGGCCGACCGGCGTCGGCAAGACCGAACTGACCAAGGCGCTGGCGCATTTCCTGTTCGACGACGACAACGCGATGGTTCGCATCGACATGAGCGAATTCATGGAAAAGCACGCGGTCGCGCGGCTGATCGGCGCTCCTCCGGGTTATGTCGGTTACGAAGAGGGCGGCGTTCTCACCGAATCGGTTCGCAGGCGCCCCTACCAGGTCGTGCTGTTCGACGAGGTCGAGAAGGCGCACAGCGACGTGTTCAACGTGCTGCTGCAGGTGCTCGACGATGGGCGCCTGACCGACGGGCAGGGCAGGGTGGTGGACTTCTCCAACACCCTGATCATCCTGACCTCGAACCTCGGCAGCCAGTACCTGTCGAACATGACCGACGACCAGCAGGTCAGCGATGTCGAGCCGCAGGTGATGGATGTGGTGCGCGGGCATTTCCGGCCCGAATTCCTCAACCGGCTGGACGAGATCATCCTGTTCCACCGCCTGGGGCAGGCGGATATGGCGCCGATCGTCGAATTGCAGGTCGCGCGGGTGCAAAAGCTGCTCGCCGACCGCAAGATCGAGCTCGAGCTGACCGACGCCGCGAAACGCTGGCTCGGCCGGGTCGGCTACGATCCCGTTTACGGCGCGCGCCCGCTCAAACGGACGGTGCAGCGCTACGTGCAGGACCCGCTCGCCGAGAAGCTGCTACAGGGAGAGATCCCCGATGGCAGCACGGTCAAGATCGACGAGGGCGACGGGCAGCTGGAGATGGAAGTCTCCTGACGGGACGCCCGCGCGGGCGCCGATATGGACAGCCATCGACCGGGTGCTAGAAGCCCCACGATGGCTGTCAAAAAATCGCGAATTCTGGATGCAGTTGGGGCCCTTGAGGCCGGTGAACGGCGGCGCGCTGCGGCTCTGATAGCGCGGGAATTGCGCGCAGGTGAGCAAACCGGCGATCGCTGGGGAAGCGTCAGCAAGCTCGCGACCAAAATCGGGGAGATCGATCTCGGCATAGAGGCGTCGCGCCGCTTCGCGATGTCCGAACCGATCTCGCTCGACCGCCTGCTGGGGCATTGTGGATTGCTGGCGCAGGTGGGGCGCTCCGAACAGGGTATCGAACTGCTCGATCGTTTGCCGCCGCAGGCGCAGGATCACCCTGCAGTGCTGCATTTCCGCGGCACGATCGCCAGCGAGAACGGCGAGTTCGAACGCGCCGAGGCGCTGCTGCGCCGATCGCTGCAGCTGGCGCCGGGTTCGCCACAAAGCTGGTTCGCTTTGTCGATGATCAAGACCTTCGAACCTGGCGATCCCGACTTTGCCGGACTCGCCGCGATCGAACCGCAGATGGGCGGGGTCGATACGCTCACCCGCGCCCGATACTACTACGCCTTGGGCAAGGCTCTGGTCGACATGGGCGAGGTGGCGCAGGGCTTCGCGCAGTACGAGAAAGGCGCGGCCTTGCGCCGACAAGACGAGCCCTATGACCGCGCGGCGCAAACGGCCTTCGCCGAAGGATTGCTGGCCGATTTCACCCGCAGTTCGCTGGCCCAGCTTACGCCATCGCGCTTTCGTGACCAGCGCTCCATCTTCGTCAACGGGATGCCGCGCTCCGGCACGACGCTGGTCGAATCGATCCTCGTCAGCCACTCGCGCGTGTCCGACGGAGCTGAGGTCAATCTGGTGCAGCCTTCGCTGATCCCCACGCGGGACCAGACGTTTGCGGGCGCGCTCGCCTATCAGGATCGGGTTTCAAGCAAGGACCCGTGGGGCGATCTCGCGACCGATTATCACAAGATGCTGCGGATGCGCTTTCCCGGCGGCGGGCTGGTGGTCGACAAGACGCTGAGCCAGTCGATGGTAATGGGCCTGCTGCTTCATATGATGCCCGATGCGCGGGTCGTCTGGATGCGCCGACAGCCCGAAGACATTGCGCTGTCAAGCTATCGGGCGTTCTTCACTTCGTCGGTGACGTGGAGCTGGTCGATGACGGACATAGCGCATCAGATGCGGCTCGAAGACAGGCTTTACCGGCACTGGGCGGAGCTGTTTCCCGAGCAGATCCTGACGGTCCCCTACGAAGATCTGGTGCAATCGCCCGAGGAATGGATCGCGCGCATCTTCGGCCACGTCGGGCTGGAGCTGGAACCGCAGGTGTTCGAATTCCACAAGAACCGGCGCAAGGTGCGCACGGCCAGCGTGAAGCAGGTGCGATCGGCGATTTCGACCGATGCGATCGGCAAGTCGGATCGCTTTGCCGAGCAGCTCGCACCGTTCCGCGAGGCGTATCAAGCCTGATCGCCAGCCTTTCGCCGGCGTCGCTGGCGGAGACTGCCCGAAAATCTGATGGAACTGTGCCTCGCTGCCACACGGCAGGTGAGGGTGCCTGCGTTGGCCCTGTGTGGCAGCGCGCCCGCCTTCGCGGCCGACACACAAAAAAGGGGGCGGACCGAAGTCCGCCCCCTCTTTGTTTGGCCTTGGGCCGTCGTCTTTAGAAGGCGACGTCCACACCGAGACGCACGTAACGGCGCGTCTGGTAACCCGTCGGGTTGCCGTAGTTCGGCGACAGGATGTACGAGTCTGCCGCACCCGAACCGTCGTCGATTTCGCCAACTTCGTTGCGGGAAATGACAGCCTGCGAGTTGAACAGGTTGAACACGTCCGCGCGGAAGGTGACCTTGCGGTCCGCATCGATCTTGACGTCGTAAGCGAACTTCAGGTCGAGCTGGCTGACCCAGTCGCTTTCCTGAGCAGTACCACGCGGCGAGAGCACACCGTTACAGTAGTGCGACGCAGCGCCGTACGCATTGCCGAAGTCCGTGTACGGGCCGCTGCCGAACGGATCCGAGCCCGGGTTGTAGCCGAAGCAGCTAAGCGGACGCGGCGAGTCCAGCGTGGCGTTGAAGCCGACGGTGAACTTCTCGTCGAAGCGGTACGAACCCCACAGCTTGAAGCGGTGGCGACGGTCGTTCGGCAGATAGCCGTACGCACCATCGGTGAAGCCCGGCTGGTCGAAGTCCTGCGTGATGCCGGCGTCATCCTGACCGAAGTCGGACTGGACGAAGCCTTCCGAGTTACCCTGGCTCTTCGACCAGGTGTAGCTACCCGCGAGGGTCCACACGCCGTCCCACGGACGATTGAAGGTGAATTCAACCGCGTCGTAGGTACGCTTCGCCTTGGGATAGCCCAGTTCGGCGGCGGTGAAGGTCACCGTACGACCGTCCAGACCGTCCAGCGCAACCGTCATGTCCGAACCGGGGTTCGTGATGACGTACTGGTGGAAGCCGGTCCAGGTGGACGAGCAGCCGGTGATGCCGTTGGCGGCGCAGTAGTTGTTGACTGCTTCGTCGATGGCAACGTCTTCCGCGGTGCGGTTCAGTTCACGGTGGATGTAGTTCAACCCGAGGCGCAGACCGAGGACATCCTGTTCGTAACCCAGGACCCATTCGGTTTCCTTGGTTGCCTTCAGGTTGGCATCGATCAGAGCGTCCGACGAGGGCACCGTGCCGTTACCGGTCACGTTACAGTGCTGACCATCCGAGAACGGATAGGTCGTCAGCTGGATCGGGCAGGCGTTCTGATAGGTCGAGCTACCGGTGAACTGACCGGTCAGGATCGGAACGCCGTCACCGTTGAAGCCGTCGTAGTAGAAGCGTTCACGGATGTAGATTTCCGAACCAACCTGACGGAACGCGGTGTTCGAAGCGAACGGCAGGTAATACTGACCGTAGAACGCCTTGACGCGACCATTGCTTTCCGGGAACAGTTCGTAGGTCAGGCCGATACGCGGCGCATAGTTTTCCTTCTGCGTCACGTAGTCCGAACCGTCGGCCTTCTTCACGATGAAGTCATCGCGACGGGCGCCGAGGCTCAGGGTCAGGCCATCAAACGGCTGCCACTCGTCCTGGATGTAGAACGCACGGTTGCGCGATTTGAACGCACCCGAGGAGTTGAAGTAGTTGATCTGCAGGATCGACGAGTTGATCAGCTGATAATACAGGCCAGCATTGCCGTAACCGGCGTTGAAGGCTTCGGGAGTGAGGATCCCGTTATCGAGCAGATACTGGCCGCCAGTGCGAACCGCCGCTTCTTGCAGGGTGTTGTCTTCCTGGTCGAAACCGGCGCGGATGTGGTGTTCACCCAGCGCGCTGAAGAACAGGTCGACGTCGGCACGATAGAACTCACGCTCAGTCGTGTACGGGCTGCTGGTCGAAGCCGAAGCCTGGCCATTGGTGTACGCGAGGTACGGCAGGATCGGGTTGCCCGCGCCGTCCGTAGCGAAGTTGCCCGTGCCCGGAGTACCCGGAGCGTAGGTGTTGGTCGCACCACCGACGTTGCGCACGTCGGGAAGGGCGGCATCACCGGCCACGCCGACGTTTTCGAAGTTGTCCTTCATCTTACCGTAGGCGGCCGAGATGGTCAGCCAGTCGGTGAAGTTGCCGGTGTACTTACCAACGTAGCTCAGACCACCGTAGTTGAAGTCCTGAACCGAACCGGCAAGGCCGATCCCGTTGGCAGGGCTGTACGAGTAGTAGTCACGACGCGTGGTACGCGAGGTGTCGAACATGGTCAGTTCGAGGTGCTGGCCGTCGATCGGATACGCATCGACCTTCACGCCCCAGAACGGATCGTCCTGCTTGTCGTGAATGGCGAGGCCCGAGCTCAGGCTGATCGTGGTCGATTCGGTACGCGGAAGTTCGACCAGGCCGTATACGAACAGGCGATCCTTGATGATCGGCATGCCCAGTTCACCAACAACCGAAAGCGCGTCGTATTCGTCGAGCGCACGGTTGGTCGACGGGCGGCAGGTGGTGCCGGCTGCCGGGTTGCTGAGGTCGTTGTACGAGCAGCTCTGGAAGTTCTTGCCCGGCGAACGCAGGAAGTTGGGTTCCCAGTTCACGTGCACGGCACCGGTCACTTCGTTGGTACCCGACTTGGACACCGCGCTGATGACGCCGCCGGTCGCACGACCGTATTCGGCCGGATACGCACCCGACTTGATTTCGATCGACTTGTAGAATTCGAACGGTACGCGTGCCGAACCCAGATAGTTGTCGAAGTTCGTGATGTTCAGGCCGTTGAGGTAATAGGCGTTTTCAGCAACGGACGAACCGCCGACCGAAGCCAGGTTACCGAACGCCGAGTCGCCACGGGTGGTACCCGGAGCCTGCAGCACGACCGAGGTGAGGTCGCGATTGATCGGCGTGGTGGTGAACAGTTCGGTCACGTCGACGTTCAGGCCGGTCGTGGTGCCTTCGAAGGCCTTCACGATCGACTGGCCGCTGACGACGATCACGTTGGTCGCCGAAACGGCGAGCTCGACGTTGACCGACTGGCCACCGAGGACGCGAACGTTTTCGGCGGTGTAGTCGGCGATGCCGCTACCGGTAACCGTGATGTTGTAGCTGCCCGAAGGAAGCGAGTTGAAGCTGAAGCTACCGTTCGCGCCGGTGGTCGCCGTGCGGGTGAAGCCCTGCGAGACCGAGGTGGCGGAAACCGTCGCGCCTGCAACCGGAGCACCGGCATCGTCGACGACCGTACCGCTGATGGCACCAGCGGTATAGTCCTGCGCAGCGGCAGGAGCGGCGATCGAGGCTACGGCAAGACCGCCACCTGCCATCGCCAGGACTTGCAACGCCGAACCCGACGCCAGAAGCCGCTTTTGAAAGCTGTTGTTTTTCATCGTGAGCATTTCCCTCTAATTGCTCGTCCAAGGGAGCACCAAGGCGCCCCCGGTCCATTCCCCCACTGCCGGCGATTTCACGCCACGCGCAAAGCCCGCCGGAAGATGGAATGGAGCTCCTGATGGACGGCACAGGGACATTTTGCAAAAGCTATAGTCCCGGTTCGTGCCGAAACGTATCGCGTGTGGCAGTTCGGTGACAGTGGTGCGCCGCAGCGCAATAATCTTTTAACATGCCGCAGCAATCGGTCCCCCTCTCCGGAGACATGGTTAACGGCAGGAGGGTCAGCGGAGCTCGACCGCGCTCCCCCACAGTGGCGCAGTGGAAGGCATTTCGAGTCGCTCTGGAGCGCACCGCCTCGCTTGACACTGTCCCGCCTCCCCGCCACCTCGGTTTCGAAATGAAACTTGGGAGAGCAAGGCATGGCTGATGCATATATCGTGGACGCGGTACGGACTGCTGGAGGCAAGCGCGGCGGGGCGCTGGCCGGGGTTCATCCGGTCGATCTGGCGGCGCAAACGCTGGACGCGCTGGTCGAGCGCACCGGGATTGATCCCAAGGCAATCGACGATGTGATCATGGGCTGCGTCAGCCAGGCGGGGCAGCAGGCGATGCAGGTTGGGCGCAACGCCGTCCTTGCTACCAAGCACCTTCCCGAAAGCACGCCCGCCGTCACCATCGACCGCCAGTGCGGGTCCAGCCAGCAGGCGATCCAGTTCGCGGCGCAGGCGGTGATGAGCGGAACGCAAGACGTGGTCATCGCCAGCGGCGTCGAAAGCATGACCCGCGTGCCGATGGGCAGCTCCGCGATGTTCCATATGAAGGAAGGGCTGGGCAATTATAAGTCGCCCGGCCTCGAAGAGAAGTATCCCGGCGTCCAGTGGAGCCAGTTCGTGGGTGCCGAGATGATGGCCAAGAAGCACGACATCTCCAAGGAGGAGATGGACCGCTTCGCGCTTGCCAGCCACGAGAAAGCCGCCGCCGCGACCAAGGCGGGCGCCTTCGACGCAGAGATCGTGCCGATCCCCGTCGAAACGCCCGATGGCGAGGCGATGCACACGGTGGACGAAGGTATCCGCTTCGACGCCAGCCTCGAAGGGATTGCGAGCGTCAAGCTGCTGAGCCCCGACGGCCGCATCTCCGCTGCGCTGGCCAGCCAGATCTGCGACGGGTCGAGCGCGGCGCTGATCGTGTCCGAAGCGATGCTGAAGGAGCACGGGTTGACACCGCTGGCGCGGATCGTCGACCTGACGGTGACGGCGGGCGATCCGGTCATCATGCTGGAAGAGCCGCTGTTCGCGACCGACAAGGCGCTCAAGAAGGCAGGGCTGAGCATCGGCGATATCGACCTGTACGAGGTCAACGAAGCTTTTGCCCCGGTGCCGATGGCGTGGCTGAAGCACACGGGCGCCGACCCGGACAAGCTCAACGTCAACGGCGGCGCGATTGCGCTGGGCCATCCGCTCGGCGCGAGCGGCACCAAGCTGATGTCGACGTTGGTCCACGCGCTCAAGGCGCGCGGCAAGAAGTACGGCCTGCAGACGATGTGCGAAGGCGGCGGCGTCGCCAACGTGACGATTATCGAGGCTTTGTAACAATTTTTGAAGACCCAGAACCCCGTTTGGGCTGAGCTTGTCGAAGCCCTGCTTTTCTTTAAGCGCGGGACCGGAAGACAAGTGCAGCCCGTCGACAAGCTCAGGGCGAACGGACAAGAGAGGTAGCTCTAGAATGGAAATTTCCGCAAACACTCCCGCAGTCGTCACCGGCGGCGCGTCGGGCCTCGGCCTTGCCACCGCGCGCGCCATCGCCGCGAAGGGCGCCAAGGTCGCGATCTTCGACATGAAGGAAGACGAAGGCCAGAAGGTTGCCGAAGAACTGGGGGGCACCTTCTGCAAGGTCAACGTCACCAGCGAAGACGATGTCGCCGCCGCCTTCGCCAAGGCGCGTGAGGCGCATGGGCAGGAGCGTATACTCGTCAACTGCGCGGGCATCGGCAACGCGATCAAGACCGCCAGCCGCTCCAAGGAAGACGGCAGCATCAAGCATTTCCCTCTGTCGGCCTTCGACTTCGTCATCCAGGTCAATCTGGTCGGCACCTTCCGCTGCATCGCGCACTCGGCCGCGGGCATGCTGACGCTCGACCCGCTGAACGAGGATGGTGAGCGTGGCGCGATCGTCAACACCGCATCGGTTGCCGCCGAAGACGGCCAGATCGGCCAGGCAGCCTACTCGGCGTCCAAGGGCGGCGTTGTCGGCATGACGCTGCCGATCGCGCGCGACCTGATGGGCGAGGGCATCCGGGTGAACACCATCCTGCCCGGCATCTTCCACACCCCGCTGCTGATGGGCCTGCCCGAAAAGGCGATCGAAGCGCTCAACGCCTCGGTCCCGTTCCCCAAGCGGCTCGGCAACCCCGAGGAATACGCCAAGCTGGCGATGGTCATGCTGGAAAACACCTACTTCAACGGCGAAGACGTGCGCCTCGACGGCGCGATCCGCATGGCGCCGCGCTGAACGGCGGACGGTTTGCGAACTGTATGGGCCCTCGCTTTGTTGCGGGGGCCCATTTTCTTTCCATCTCCGGTGGCATCCGTGGCTGGCTCCCGGCTTTCCTACCGGGTGGCGCTTGCTCTATCTCAGTGGCATGACGCGCGCGACCGACCCCTCTCCAGACCATCAATCGGGCATTGAACGGCGCCGGCCTGTTTTCTGCTCCTGGACACTGTGTCAGGTGTGTCAGCGAGGAGAGAATGCGGATGCCTGACTTCACCCAGATCAAGCTCGATATCGACGGACCGATTGCGACGATCACGCTCTATCGGCCCGACAAGATGAATGCCTTCACGCACCAGATGCGCGATGAGATGATCGAGGCGATCGACATCACCGATGCCGACGACGCCGTGCGCGCGGTAATCGTCACGGGCGACGGCGAGCGCGCCTTTTGCGCCGGAGCGGACCTTACCCCGCCGAAGAACCCGGATGGCACCGACAAGCACGTGTTTTCCGACCCTACGACGGTCGACGACCTGTCCGATCCGCTGGTGCGCGATGGCGGGGGGCGGCTGGTTTTGCGGCTGTTCAATTCGCAAAAACCGCTGATCGGTGCGTGCAACGGCGTTGCGGTGGGCGTGGGCGCGACGATGCAGCTGCCGTTCGACATGCGGCTGTGTTCGGACAATGCACGCTTCGGCTTCGTATTCGCCAAGCGCGGCATTACGCCGGAGGCGTGTTCCAGCTGGTTCCTCCCGCGTCTCGTCGGCATGTCGACCGCGCTCGAATGGTGCATGACGGGCCGCATCTTCGACGCGCAGGAGGCGCTCGATGCAGGGCTTGTCCGCTCGGTCCACCCGCAGGGCGAGCTGATGGACGCTGCGCGCGCACTGGCGCGCGAAATTGCGGAGAATGCCTCGCCGATCTCGGTCGCGATGACGCGTGCGCTGCTGTGGCGGCTGTCGGCCGAAGATCACCCGATGAAGGCGCACCGGATCGATAGCCGCTCGATCTACCGTCTCTCTCGCGGGGCCGATGCGAAGGAAGGCATCGCCAGCTTCCTCGAAAAGCGCCCGCCCGAATTCACCGGCAAGGTCAGTGAAGACATGCCCGATTTCTACCCCTGGTGGCAGGAGCCCGAATATAAATGAGTGAAGCTTGGCATATCGGAGTCCTCGGCGGCTCGGGCCTCTACGAGGGGATCGAGCTGGAGAACCAGCAGCAGATCGAGGTCTCCTCGCCCTTCGGCGAACCTTCCGGCCCGGTGACCACCGGCACGGTAGGCCATGTCCGGCTGACCTTCATGGCGCGGCACGGGGCGGGGCACGCGAAGTCGCCCGACACGGTGAACTACCGCGCGAATATCGACGTGATGAAGCGCTGCGGCGTGACCGACCTGATCGCGATCAGCGCGATCGGCTCTCTGCGCGAGGAAATGGCGCCGACGCACTTCGTGGGCGTCGACCAGTTCATCGACCGCACCAGCGGGCGCGCGAGCAGCTTCTTCGGGGAAGGGCTGGTGGCGCATGTCTCCCTAGCCGATCCGGTCTGCCCGCGGCTTGCCGCGTTGGTCGCCAACGCGGCGGAGTCGAGCGGTTCGACCGTCCATCGCGGCGGGACCTATATCGCGATGGAAGGGCCGCAATTCTCGACCCGCGCGGAAAGCCGCATGTATCGCGGCTGGGGCGGGGACGTAATCGGGATGACCGGGATGCCCGAGGCGCGGCTCGCCCGCGAGGCGGAGCTGCCCTACGCGCTGATCGGCATGGTCACCGACTACGACAGCTGGCGCGATGAAGAGGCCGGCGTTGAGGCGTTCGATATCCTCGCCGTGCTCAAGGGCAATGCCGACCGTGCGCGCGCCATGCTTGACGAACTGGTTGCGACCTTGCCCGATACCCGTGCACCGAGCCCGGTGGACACCGCGCTCGAACACGCGATCATCACAGCGCCCGAAATGCGCGACAAGACGCTGATGGCGAAGCTCGATGCGATTGCCGGGCGGGTGCTTGGCTAGGGCGGCAAGGGCCCGGGTCCTCGAGAGCGAACCTCGAACTAGTTGCTGAACGCGTCGGCGATGGAGCAGCCTGCCGGGCCGAGGATGACGATGAACAGCGTCGGCAGGATGAACAGGATCAACGGCACCGTCATGATCGCGGGCAGGCGTGCGGCCTTCTCCTCCGCGCGCATCATCCGCTCGTTGCGGAATTCGGCGGAAAGGACGCGCAGTGCCGATGCCAGCGGCGTACCGTAGCGCTCGGTCTGGATCAGCGTGGTGACGACGCCTTTCACTGCTTCGAGGTCGACGCGATAGGCGAGGTTGTCGAACGCCTTTTTGCGTTCGTTGAGGAACGACAGCTCGATGGCGGTCAGCAGGAATTCGTCGCCCAGTTCGGGATACGCACGGCCCAGTTCCTTGGCGACGCGGTTGAAGGCTGCGTCGACGGTCAGACCCGCCTCGGCGCAGATCACCAGCAGGTCGAGCGCGTCGGGCAGGCCCTTGCGGATCGCGTCGGTGCGCTTCTTGGCCTTGTTGCCGATGTAGAGCTCGGGCCCCTTGTAGCCGAGGAACACGACGAGAGAGAGCGCGCCGATCCGCTTGATGCTGCCCCAGTCGGCAAACATGTCCGACACGTAGAAGACGTAAAATGCAATCAGACCCAGGACGATCGGCAGGATCGCGCGCGCGCCGATTACGTAGACCGCGTATTCCTTGTTGCGGATACCGGCATGGGCGAGCTTCTGCTGCACCACTGCGAGCTGGCTGGGCTGGAGGACGTTGAAGTTGTTGAGCGCATCCTTGACGCGGTCGGTCTTCTCGGTCCGCCGGACGAGGCTCTTTCGCTTGCGCCCGTGTTCCTTGACGATGCCCGCCTTCAGTTCGTCGCGCCGGGCGTTCAGCGCTTTGATCCGCTTCGCCATGGGATCGCGCACCGTCACCGCAGCGTAGATCGCGGTCATCGCCGCCATCGTCGCGATGGCGACCATGACCGTAGCGACCATGATGACGTCGACGCCCAACAAGGTAGGGCCTGCCGGTGTTCCGGCAATCAGGACAGGGGAAAGGATGCTGGAATGGTCCATCAGATTTCGAAGCTCACCATCCGGGACATGATGAACACCCCAAGACCCATCCAGATGAGCCCGCCGAGGCCGATCACGATCAGTCGCTGATCGATGAAAAAGGCGCCGATATAGCTCGGATTGATCCAGAAGATCATGAAGAACACCAGGAACGGCAGCGAACCGACGATGTAGGCCGATGCCTTGGATTCGGAGCTCATCGCCTTGATCTTCAGCTTCATCTGCGAACGCTTGCGCAGCACGTCGGAAAGGTTGGACAGCGTTTCCGCTAGGTTGCCCCCGGTTTCGCGCTGGATCGCCAGCGTGATGGTGAAAAAGTTGAATTCGGCGATGTTGAGCCGGTCCGCGCTGACCTGCATCGACTCTTCCATCGTCCGCCCGATCTTGATCCGTTCGATGATGCCCTTGAACTCGATCCCGACAGGGCCGGGGACTTCCTGGGCGACCACCGCGAGCGTTTCCGTCACCGGAAGGCCGGACCGAAGGCCGCGCACCAGCAGGTCGATCGCATCGGGGAACTTGGCGATGAATTGCGAGGTGCGACGCTTGATGAAGAAGTTGACCACCATGTGCGGGATTGCGGCACCGATCAGAAGCCCGCCGATCAAGGAGAGGAGCGGCACACCGCTCTGGAGGTAGAGGATAAGGCCCACCACCAGCGCGAGACCGAAGCTGGCATAAAGGTACTGCGACACGGTCCAGCGCTTGCCGGTCCGTTCGAGACGCAGAGCCAGCGCTTCTGTGCGCGAACCGGCACCGGCGACCCGCTGAACCTTCGGCTTGCGGGCGGCCATCGCCTTTTTCATCTGCGATTCGACCCGCGCCTCGGTGCTTTCCGAATGGCGATAGCGCACACCGCTCAGGCGTCGTTGCACCTGCTTGTGCATCGACGGGCCGCTCAGCCCTGCGATCGCGATGCCGAGCAGCGCAAAGGCGCCGATAAACACTAGGAAGATCTGGATGAGGTCCATCGCTATCTTTCGAATCCTCGCCGATATGTGCCCTATGCCCCGTCTGGGCTGGGCAGCGCGATCAGGCGTTGGCTTTCGCTACCCCCTTGGCCTTCGATTTACTGGCGCCGGACGGCTTGGATTTCTTGCTCGTCGACATGATGGACTTGAGATCCAGCGAGCCGAGCAGCGATTTCTTGCCAGCGGGTTCGGCGGGTTCGAGAACCTCGTCGCCAGCGGAAAGAATGTGGCTGACGATCTGGCGCATCTGTGCGGCCACCTTGCTGGTCTTGTTCGCTTCGACGAAAGCCTGGCCCAATTTAGCGGCATTGGTCGCGGCCTTGGCATCGTAAGGGATGACAAAGTCGACCTTGCGCTCAACCGATGCCTCGAAATCGGCACGGCTGATCTCTGCCAGGCCGTTCTGGCTCTTGTTGGCGAGCAGTACCGGCTGGGCGTGCGGCGCGTATGTCTTGAGCCAGCTCAGAATGCGGATCGTGTCGCGCGCCGAAGCGAGGGTGAATTCGCAGACGACGGTGATGAAGTTCACATCCGCAAGCAATTGCGGGAAGTTGATCAGCATGTTGCGCGGCAGATCGATGACGGTGATTTCGAACGCCTGGCGGAATTCCTCCTCCAGCTGAACGAATGCCGCGCCATCGGTCATCAGCGGGGCACTGATCGGCGCCTCGGCGGAAAGCACGGCGAGATTGTCGTTCGCGCGGATCATCGCGCGTTCGATGAACAGCCCGTCGATCCGGCTCGGATTGTCGATCGCGTCTGTCAGGCCACGCCCCGGCTCGAGATCAAGCGTCAGCGCGCCGGTGCCGAAATGGACGTCCAGATCGAGCAGCGCGGTCGGCAGTTTCTGTTCGTCGCTGAACAGCCAGGCGAGCGAGGTGGCGATGGTCGATGCGCCGGCGCCGCCACGCGTGCCCACGACTGCGGTGGAGATGTGACGCTTGGCGGTTTGTGCATCGACGGCCTTCGGAGTGTTGAACACAGTCTGCGCGTCGTTGAGCGCGTCGCGCACCTGTGCGGTCGCGAGCGGTTTTAGCAGGTAGTCGTGAATCCCGCTGGCAAGGAGATCGCGATACAGGCGCACATCGTTGACCTGCCCGATGGCAATCACGACCGTTCCGGGTTCGCAAACCTCGGCAAGGCCGTTGATCTCGGTCAGCGGGTCGCTGCATTCGGAAAGATCGACCACCAGGATATTGGGGCTCGACGTGACCGAAAGGCTCTGGATCGCGTTACGCAATCCGCCCTTGGCGCATTTCTCGGGCGCCCAGCCCAGTTCGGCGACCACCGGACGCAAGGTGTCGAGCGCGGTATCGTCGCAAATGAATGCGGCGAAGGGGTCCCGGTTACCCGACATGCCTGAATTCCACGGTGCGTTCATCGTGCTTCCTCGTTCATTCGCGCTGTCAGTCCGGGCTGCTGGTGGTGGTTGTGCCAGCGCTGCCGCCAGATCCGTTACTGCCCGAGCGGTAGGCTTCGATCGCGCTGTTCGACTTCGTGATCACGGCGTTGCCTTCGACCTCCTGTCCACGGACGAGGTCTTCCGGATTGGCGACCATCGCAGCAAGATTGCTGTTGGTTGCGCAGCCGTAGTTGCGGCTGGTGGCGTTCGCGTAGTTGCCATCGTAATCGTCCGACCAGTCGGGGCAGCCCGGCACGGTCGCGACCGAGCGTGTGACGACAACCCGGGTCCGTCCGGGTTCGACGAAGCCCTCGGTTATCGGTGCGTGTTCGCTGAGGGCGAGGCCGTAACGATCGACGATCTTGCCCACCGCGCTCACCGTTGCGGGGTCGGTCCCATCCGTCTCGATCGAGACGCGGTCGCCGTATTTCAGGTTGAGCGCCTCGAACCAGCCCGCCAGGCGACGCTGTTCGGGGATCGAAGGTCCGCCGGGGCCACCGACGACATCGAAGGTGTAATGCGTGCGCTCGACCACCGGCTGCGCGGTGGAATACAGACTGTGGTTCATGGGCCCGCCACAGGCGCTCAGCGACAGGGCGAGGGTGGAGGCGATCAGGGCGACGCCAAGGCGTTTGGTGTTGGTCATGGCCGGGTATCCCCTCACTGGTTGATGCTGAAGCCGGGAGCGACGGAGGCGCTGCGTTCCTTGCGGCGCGGTTGCTGCGCACGACGTTCGGTATCCGCCCCTGCTTGGGCAATGCCGGGCTCTGTGGACTGGCGATCGCTGGTGCGCGGCATCGGGCGGACTTCCTGACCCTGCGGTGCGGGACGGGATTCCTTCATGCCGAGCTGCTCGAGCGTCGAAGGGCTGTTGTACCCGTCCGTCGGCAGGCGGATGTCGTTGCCGTTGACCGGGTTGACCAGGTAGGGCGTGATGACGATCACCAGCTCGGTCTCTCCCCTGCGGAAGTTGGTCGAGCGGAACAGGTTGCCCAGGATCGGCACGTCGCCGAGGCCAGGGGCCTTGTCGATCGCGCTTTGCGCATTGTTGCTCATCAGACCGGCAATCATGAAGCTCTGGCCCGAACCCAGTTCGACCGTGGTCGATGCCTTGCGCGTGATCAGGGCGGGGATCTGGAAACCGTTCAGTGTGACCGCGCCTTGCGTCGAAAGCTCGGAAACCTCGGGTGCCACACGGATCGAGATGCGTCCGTTGGCAAGCACCGTCGGGGTGTAGTTCAGCTTTACGCCGTAGTTGCGGTATTCGACCGACGTCGCGCCGAGGCCCTGGCTGATCGGGATGGGAAATTCACCGCCTGCGAGGAAATCTGCGGTTTCGCCCGAGAGCGCGGTGAGGTTGGGCTGCGACAAGGTCGTGACGAGGCCATTGGTCTCCGCCAGATCGAGCGCTGCGCCGATATCGAGGCCGAGCAGGCGACCCACGCCCGCGAGCGTCGTGCCTCCCTCAAGTCCGTCGGCGATGTTGTAGCCGGCGCCTTCGAAGTTTTGCCCCGTGGCGAGCGGACCGCCAGGCACGCTTTGCGAGAAGGCCCCGCGACCGCGCGAGACGCCGAACTTGAAACCGCTGCTGCCGTCGATCGTGGTCAGGTTTGCACCCAGTGCGCGGACCAGCGAACGGCTGACTTCCGCGAAACGCACCTGCAGGTTGACCTGCAGGGGGGTCGCGGTCGTGATACGTGCGATGACATTGGTCTCATCGCCCAGGAAGGCCTGAACCAGTCGTTCCGCCTCTGCCGAGTCTTCCGGATTGGCGACGGTGCCCGTCAGCAGCACGGTATTATTGCCCATCGTCGCGACGGAGATTTTCGCCTGCGGCATCGCCAGCGCCAGCATCTGGTCGATGCTGCCGATGTTCGATCCAACGCGGATATTGGCCGCCCAGATCACGTCGCCCGCCGAATTGCTGGCATAGACGGTGGTCTCGCCGCCCGATTTGCCGAACAGGTACAGCTGGCGCTGCGATTTGACCTGGATGTCTGCAATCGAATCGTTGGCGATGAACACGTCGCTCATCGATCCGGGCACGGTGATCAGTTCACCCTTGCCGATCGACAGGACGATATCCTGTGTCGGGCGGACCACGGTCTGCGCGTCGGCCATTGTCGGCATCGACGCGAGTGGGGCGGCTAACAGCGCTGCGCAAAGCAGCGTCGGCCGGAGCCTGCGCCGGGCCCGTGCGGGCACAGCGGAGCGATGCTTGGCAGTCATTTTCATTGCCTTTTCCATGATCATTCACGCCCCCCGATCGAGGTGGCTCGTGCGGTGTCGGTTTTGACACCACCGGTCTTTCCGGCGGCCACGCTGGTGCTTTGTTCACCGCGCATGACGCGCACCGTGGGGCCGGAAGGGGTTGAGGGAGCGGACGGTACCGGCACCCCGTTCGAAGCCTGAATTATCGGCGTCGGAGAGAAGGTTTCGCCGCTGCTATTCGACGGAGCCGACGGGCTCGATTGCGTGGCCGAACGGATCGCAAAGCGCGATACGTCGGCTCCGGTGACGTAGGATGACCCGGTGTCGCTCGGCATGGCGCGGGCGCGGGCGAGGAGGCGAGCCTCTTCTTCGGGCGTCGCGTTGTCGGGGATCTTGATGTCACCCGATGCGAGCGCGCGTTCCAGGTCGGTCGAATTGTCCGCGATGGAGCGCAGCGAGAGGCTGAGCGTACCGACGGTCTGCGCGACCGCGATCTTCTCCGCGATCTTGGGCGTCACTTCCAGCGTTACCGTGCTAACGGTACGTGCAACGGTCTGACCATCGACGGTGTTCTGGCTGGTCGACTGGTCGGTCGCGAGCACGCGCAGGTTGCGCAGGATCGTTTCGGTCGCCTTCAGCCCGTTGGCATCGTGGGTCATCATCAGGTCGATCCGGTCGCCCGGGAAGACGAACCCGGCAACGGCGGTGTTGGCGTTGACCGGCACGGTAACCGCACGCATTCCCGGAGCGAGTGCCGCAGCAAGGAAGCCGCGGTCGCCCGGCGCGACCAGCGCGCCCTGCGTAACCGGTTCGCCGGCGGTGATCTGGAAGCGGACGACGGTGCCCAGGAGCTTGCTCACGTCGGACTCGCCGTCGATGAAATAGGCGTCCCGCACGAGGTCGTTGGGCCAGGCCTGGAACCCGATTGCATCCTGGGTGATGATGGTTCCCACCGGCAGGCTGCGGTTGGCGACAAGGACGCGCGGCCCGGTGGGCTGGGCAGCTGCGGTGGCGGCGACCGCCTCCGGTGCGCTGGAGCCTGCGTACATCGAACGGGCGATAAAGGCCGTTCCTGCCGCGATGACCAGTGCTGCCAGCAACAGAACCAGCTTTTTCCTATCCATGACTTAGTGGACCCCCAGGATCGAAATTGCGCCGACTTCTGCCGACATGGTTTCCACGTTTATGAGCCGAATGGTTAAGATGAAGTTCACTGCTAGATCAGGCAGTAAGGCCGATCGCTCGGCCGGCAGCGGGGAAATAGTGCGCGGCAAGAATCCATAACCCAGCGGCGGAAATCGCCACTCCATACGGAATCGCCAGGCGGTCCTTGCGGCGGCGCATGATGTGCCATGCGCCGAATGCCAGCGTTAACGCTCCGCCCAGCAGGGCCATCAGCACGATCAGCTGGCCGAACTGCAACGGGGCAACCCACAGCGCCAGCGCAGTCAGCAGTTTGACGTCGCCACCACCCATTGCACGCAATGCGAACAACACCGCGAGGATGGCGAATGCGAGCGCGGCGATGCCGAGTTGAAGTGCTACGTCAGGCCACAGCGAAAGACCGCTGGCCCACCAGAATAACGGGGCACCCAGCGCGACAGTGCCGGTAAGCCAGTTCGCGATCTGGCGCGAACGCAGATCTGTAATTGCCGCTGTTACCAGTGCGATTGCCAGCGCAACCAGCAGTGCATATTGCAGGTAGTCGTCCATTATTATTGGGCCCCAAATCCCACTTTCTCGGAACGTGCTACGCGCTGGCGCTTACCAAAAAGTAACCAAGAGAAACTGGAATGCGAGAGTGAGAGTTATGCCAGACGACAATCCGACACCCATCGACCGCCGCGTCATCCCTTCGGTTGCGACCGAAAGCCATTGGCAGGCGGACGATGGTGCGGACATCCGCCGGATCGACTGGCAATCGGGGGGCGAGGGCCCTGCGCGCGGCTCGATCCTGTTCATGCCGGGGCGCGGCGACCACTACGAGAAGTACCTCGAAACGCTCGACGAGTGGGCGCGCGACGGGTGGCGTGTGACCGCGAGCGACTGGCGCGGGCAGGGCACTTCGGGGCGGCTGGGCAAGGATGGTCTGACCGGCCACATCGACGATTTCGGCACGTGGACCGCCGACCTCGCCGTATTGTGGAGCAAGTGGGTCAAGGAAACGCCCGGTCCGCACGTGCTTATCGGCCATTCGATGGGCGGGCACCTCGTGCTGCGCGCGCTTATCGAGAAGCGGGTATCGCCCGACGCGGCGGTACTTTCGGCACCCATGCTGGGCCTCGTGGGGATGCCCGCGCCGCTGTGGTTGCTTGGTCCGACCTCGAAAATGCTCGCCGGTTTCGGCGATCCGCGCCGTCCAGCCTGGAAAACGAGTGAGAAGCCCGGTGCGCTGCCCGAGGATCGCGGCGCGCTGCTGACGCACGATGTCGATCGTTACGAAGACGAGTTGTGGTGGCGCAATGCACGCCCCGGCGTGGCGATGGGGCCGGCCAGCTGGGGCTGGGTCGCCGCAGCAATCCGCTCCATGCAGATGATCGAAGAAAAGGGTGCGATGGAGGGCGTCCAGACGCCGGTCATGCTGTTCGGGACCAGCAACGACCAGCTGGTTGCCTGGTCCGCCATCCAGAACGCTGCGAACCGTCTGCCCAACGCCGAACTCGTTCCCTTCGGCAAGGAGGCGCACCACGAAATACTTCGCGAGGTAGATGAAGTGCGCGGGCGGGCTATGAGTGCGATTACCGACTTTCTGGATCGCAAAGCACCACAAAGAGCCTAAATCGGCGCGATGGCCGATTACAACGTTGCGATTATCGGGGCCGGTATTGCGGGGGCCAGTCTCGCCGCAGAAACCGGTCCGCATCACCGGGTCCTCCTGCTGGAGGCGGAAGACCTGCCCGGCTACCACACGACCGGGCGCTCTGCCGCGTTCTGGGAAGAATGCTACGGCGGGCCCGAGATAGTCCCGCTAACCCGTGCTTCTGCAGATTTTCTCCGCGCTGGCGGCTTCCTCGCCCCGCGCGGAGCGCTGTATGTCGGGCGCAAGCAAGATGCAGCGGCGCTCGATGCGTTCGAGGCGCGCTTTGTCGAAACCGGAGCGCATCTGGAGCGGCTTGCGCCGGGTCAGGCGCAGCAGCAGGTGCCGTTGCTGCGACCGGAGTGGTGCGAAGCGATCTGGCAACCGCAATGCGCCGATATCGACGTGGCTGCGCTGCACCAGCACTACCTCCGCGCAGCAAAGGCCGCCGGGGTGGCACTGGTCACGCGTGCGCGCATCGAAACGGTCGAGCGCGAGGGAGAAGGGTGGCTGCTGCGATCTGCAGATGGCCGGGAATGGCGGGCCGAGGCGATCGCCAATGCTGCGGGGGCATGGGCCGATACGCTTGCCGAGATGGCCGGCGCGCGCTCGCTGGGGATCCAGCCGCTGCAACGTACGATGCTCCAGCTGAAGACGGAACCTGGCCTTCCGCGCGGCGGGCCGCTTACGCTCGACATTTCAGGCCGGTTCTATTTCAAGCCCGAAAGCGGCGGCTCGATGTGGTTCAGTCCGCACGACGAAACGCCGATGCCGCCCGGCGATGCAGTGCCCGAAGAACTGGCTGTGGCGGAAGGGATCGACCGGCTGTCACGCGTGATCGAGACCAGATCGCTGAAAGTCGAGCGGACCTGGGCAGGCCTGCGAAGCTTTGCCCCTGACCGCAAACCTGTGATCGGCTGGGATGCCTGCGTGCCGGGCTTCTTCTGGTTCGCCGGGCAGGGCGGCTTCGGCATTCAAACCGCGCCTTCGGCGGCGCGGCTCGCCAGCCAAGTGTTCCGCGACGCACCGCGCGATGGAATGACCGAGATGCTCGATGCCGAAGGTTTTGCGCCCAGCCGCTTCTCGTAGAGAACCGGAAGGTGGTCGGTTGCACAGGGTTGCAATCGCACAATCAACACACAGGAGAGCGCGCAGAACGCCATCGATTCGATCAAGACGAACGGCCCCGAGGCGGAAATCGTCGACAATTCCTAGCGGATCGCGGCCGCCGCATCGCTGGCGAGCTTGTCGACCCGCTCGTTTTCGGCATGGCCGGAATGGCCCTTCACCCAGTGCCAAGTTATCGTGTGCCTGGCATTGAGCGAAGCGAGACTGCGCCACAGGTCCTCGTTCTTGACCGGTTTCTTGTCCGCGGTCTTCCAGCCGCGTTTCTGCCAGCCGGGCAGCCATTTGGTGATCCCGTCGATCAGGTACTTGCTGTCGGTATAGAGATCGACCGAACATGGGCGCTTGAGCGCTGACAGAGCCTCTATCGCCGCTGTCATTTCCATGCGGTTGTTGGTGGTGTCGGCCTCTGCGCCCGACATTTCCTTCTCGGTTGTGCCCTTGCGCAGCAGCGCACCCCAGCCGCCGGGGCCGGGATTACCCTTGCAGGCCCCGTCGGTGAAAATCTGAACGTCGCTCATAGTGTGAAGGCGGCTTCGCCTTGCTCGCGGTAGAATGCAAGCCGGTGGGCGAACTGCATCGGGTTTTTCCTGCGGACGAGCCCGTCGGAAGGTGTGGCGAACCAGTCTTCCACCCGCGTCGCCACAAACCGCAGGCAAGCACCCTGCGCCAGCAGCGGGAGTGCGCCGCGCTCGGCATCCGAAAGCCTGCGGCGGCTCTCGTAACCCTCGATCAGCGCATCGCCGATGTCGCGCCGGAAGGCATGATCGGTCGCCCCGAAACTCCACGCCGCATGGGTCACCGCCAGATCGTAGGCGAACAATCCCGAGCACGCGAAGTAGAAGTCGATCAGGCCGGTTACCCGGTCATCGACGAAGAGAACGTTGTCGGGGAAAAGATCGGAATGGATCGTCCCTTCGGGCAGATCGGCGGGCCACAGCTCCAGTATCTCCGTCCCGCAGTCTGGGAGGATTGCTGCCAACCTGGGGTCGATCTCGTCGAAGCGGGCCACATTGTCGCGCAGCATTTGTACGCAGATCGGGATCGACAGGCTGGAGGCGCGCGATTGCGGGAAGTCGGATGACGCGAGGTGAAGATCGGCGAGGGCGACGCCTACCGCATGCGCTTGCCCCGTTTCCGGCTCGTCGATCGAAATGCCGGGGAGAAATTCGATCAGCGCGCAGGGCTTGCCGCGCGCCTCGCGCATCAGTGCGCCTTCGCGGGTGTGGATCGTGCGCGGCACCGGGAGTTTCTTGGCTGCCAGATGATCGAGCAGCGAGAGGAAGTAGGGAAGGTCGGCGGCCTGGGTGCGTGCTTCGAAAACCGTGAGGATGAACCGCTGCGATGCTCCGTCGCGTTCGGTTTCGATCAACCAGTTCGAGTTGGAAACGCCCTCCGCGATACCCTTGGCAGACCGGAGCACGCCGACATCGTAGGCGGCCAGAAAATCGCCGATTTCTGCGGCGGTGAGTTGGGTATAAACTGCCACTGCGCGGCCCCTTCGGGACCCGTCAGTCGACCAGCTGGCGAGGCAGCTTGAAAGTCATCTTTTCTTCGGTGACCAGGATTGGCCGTTCCTCGATCTCACGCCATTCGCCAAGCTTGGCGATTACTTCTCGGACGAGCGTTTCGGGTGCAGACGCCCCCGCGGTGAGCCCTACGGTGCCGACGCCATCGAGCCATTCGGGCTGGATTTCGTCAGCCCGCTGGATCAACCGTGCGGGCGTGCCGCAGCGTTCGGCGACCTCGACCAGCCGCAGCGAATTGGACGAGTTGGGCGCGCCGATCACCAGCACCAGATCACTCCCCGGAGCCAGTTCCTTCACCGCCGCCTGACGGTTGGAGGTCGCGTAGCAAATGTCTTCCGCCTTGGGCGCGGTGATCGAGGGAAAGCGCTCCTGCAACGCACCGATGATTTCTGCCGTATCGTCGACCGAAAGGGTGGTTTGGGTCAGAAACGCGAGGTTCTCATCGCGCGCGAAGGGCAGTTTCGCGACATCCTCGACCGTTTCGACAAGGGTCATCTGTCCCGGTGCGACCTGACCCATCGTGCCGATCACTTCGGGATGGCCGTGATGGCCGATGAAAAGGATGTGCTTGTCCTTTTCGAGCAGCCGCTCCGCCTGACGATGAACCTTGCTCACCAGCGGGCAGGTTGCGTCGACATAGAGGAGCTTGCGCCGTTCAGCCTCGGCAGGGACGGCCTTCGGCACGCCGTGGGCACTGAAAACCACCGGCGCATCGTCGGGCACTTCGTCCAGTTCTTCGACGAAAATCGCGCCCTTTGCCTTGAGGCCTTCGACGACATAGCGATTGTGGACAATTTCGTGGCGGACGTAGACCGGCGCGCCGTACTTTTCGAGCGCACGCTCGACGATCTCGATCGCGCGGTCGACCCCGGCACAGAACCCGCGCGGGCTAGCGATGAGGATCGTCAGCCCCGGAAGATCCGATTTCGAAGCGGGGAGGATTTGCTCGGCGGGAAAGGCGGCGTTCATGCCACCCTATCTAGCCATTCTGTTCGCGCGCCGCTAGGTGGCCGGGAAGAGTTCGACGAAAAGACCGATCAGGGACCAGACCAAGATGCATCCTGCGCTCCGTTACGCCGCCCCCGCCATCGCAGTGCTAGCGCTGACCGGGTGCTCGAAGAAAGGCGATCTGGTGCTCGATCAGGGCGTCGGCGTGCAGGCAGTCAGGACGCTTTGCCCGGCCGTCGGAATCCCGGACTATACCGGCGATATCACGACGTTCCGTTCACCCGACAGCCGTCTGGCGAGCGATCTCGATATCGAAGCGACAATCACCAACCTGCGCACGACGTGTGACGAAGCGGGCGAGAAGATCTACGCGAACGCGACCTTCGATGTGTACGCCAGCCGTGCCGACACGCGTGGCGCGCGGACGGTCGAACTGCCTTATTTCTCCGTCGTGCTGCGCGGTGGCAGTTCGGTCGTGACGAAACGCGTCGGCACCGTAAGCGTGACCTTTGCCGATGGGCAGGACCGCGCGACGGCACAGGGCCAGGCCGGCGCTTTCATCAATCGCGCCGATGCGACCTTGCCCGATGAAGTTCGCGACAAGATCACCCGCCGCCGCAAGGCGGGCGATGTCGATGCCGCACTCGATCCGATGGCGGACCCGCAAGTACGCGCTGCTGTGCAGGCCGCTACGTTCGAAATGCTGGTCGGCTTCCAGCTGACCGAGGAACAGCTCGCGTACAACGCCACTCGCTGATCTTCGAAGGGCAACCGGCGTGCGCGCTCCCTTGCGGGCGCGGTTAAACCGGCTAAGCGGTCGGGCATGACCGATACGAACATGTCCGAGAGCAAGACCATCTACGCCGCCTTTGCGGAGCGCATCGACGCCATCCTCGACGCGCTCGAGATGGAAGGCGATTTACCTGCCGATACGAACCGCGCCAACGTCGCGGTCGAGCCGCCGCGCGATCCCTCGCATGGCGATATCGCCACTAATGCGGCCATGGTGCTCGCCAAGGCGGCGAAGACCAATCCGCGCGCGCTGGCGGAGAAGATCGTCACGCACCTCGATCGCGATCCCGATATCGAGAGCGCCGAGATTGCCGGTCCGGGCTTCATCAACCTTCGCGTAGTCGGGCGCGCCTGGATCGACGAAGTGCGCGCGATTGCGACGCTGGGCGATGGTTACGGCCAGTCCGCGATGGGCGAGGGCACTCGGGTCAATGTCGAGTATGTCTCCGCCAACCCGACCGGGCCGATGCACATGGGCCATTGTCGCGGCGCGGTGGTGGGCGATGCGCTTGCCAGCCTGCTCGCCGCGACCGGGCACAGGGTTACGCGCGAATACTACGTCAACGATGCCGGCGGGCAAGTCGATGTCCTCGCCCGGTCGGCGCATGTCCGTTACCGCGAGGCGCTTGGCGAGAATGTCGGCGAGATTCCCGAGGGTCTTTATCCCGGCGACTACCTGATCCCGGTCGGCAAAGCGCTGGCCGAGGAATTCGGAGACAAATACGCCGCCGCGCCCGAGAGCGAATGGCTGGGGCTGTTTCGCCCGCGCGCGGTCGCTGCGATGATGGACCTCATCCGCGCCGATCTCGCCAAGCTGGGCATCGCCCACGATGTCTTCGCTTCAGAGGCAGAGCTGCAGGCCGCGGGCAAGCCCGCCGAGGCCGAAGCCTGGCTGCGCGAGCAGGGCCTCGTCTATGATGGCGAGCTGGAAAAGCCCAAGGGCAAGACGCCCGACGACTGGGAGCCGGTCGAACTGCCGCTGTTCCGCAGCACGCAATTCGGAGACGATCAGGATCGCCCGATCAAGAAGTCGGATGGCACCTGGACTTATTTCGGCGCCGACCTCGCCTATCACATGCAGAAGGCGGAAAACGCGGACGCGCTGATCGACATCTGGGGCGCGGATCACGCGGGTACGGTCAAGCGGATCAAGGCCGCGGTCGCCGCGCTCGGCGAGGGGAAGGGCACGCCGGTGCCGTTCGACGTCAAGCTAGTCCAGATGGTCCAGCTGATGCGCAATGGCGAGCCGGTGAAGATGTCCAAACGCTCGGGCAACTTCGTGACGCTGGCCGATGTGGTCGACGAGGTCGGCAAGGATGTCGTCCGCTTCACCATGCTGACGCGCAAACCGGAAGCACAGATGGATTTCGATTTCGCCAAGGTGGTCGAAGCATCGAAGGACAACCCTGTTTTCTATGTGCAGTACGCGCATGCGCGCATCTGCTCGACGATGCGCAAGGCGGCGGAAGAAGGCCTCGCGCCATCGGACGAAGCTGTGGACAGCCTGACCGAAGACGACATCGCGCTGATCAAGCTGGCTGCGCAGTACCCGCGACTGGTCGAGTCGGCGGCGCAGGCACGCGAACCCCACCGGATCGCCTTTTATCTCTACGATCTCGCAGCCGCGTTCCATGCCTTCTGGAATGCCGGCAACGATGATCCTTCGAAAAGGGTCATACTGACACAGGATCGAAGCCTGAGCGGTGCAAGGCTTTATCTGGTCGCGCAAATAGGTCAGGTAATCCGTAATGGACTTGGTCTCCTCGGTGTGGAGGCCGTTGAGGAGATGTGACGATGATCGATGGGGACGATCACGAAGAGGACCGGCGCGATCCCGAAGATCGCACGGAGGAGGGGGCTCCACCAGCCGAGGAATCGCGCACTGACGCGGGTGACACGACGGTAGCCGATAGCCCCGTGGACGCTGAGGGACACGATGGTTCCGAGCCAACGCCTGAGCCGCAGGGGCCTGCTGAAGAGCAGCCAGCAATGGATCTGGAAGGCGGCTCCGACGAGGGTGGGACCGTCGCCGAAGCATCCGAAGATTCCACGGCCAGCGACGAGTTGGAAACGAGCGGTGAACCCGAAAGCCTCGACGAGGATGGAGAGTTCGACGGCGCTGCCCTCGACGAGGATGACCACGAACACGCTTTCGAGGGCGAAGATCTGGGCCTGGTGAGCGACGACGACGCGCTGCCGTGGCTCGAATCCTCGGACTACGAAGAGATCGAAAGCGTCGATGCGTGGCGGATTACCGGCTTCGTCGTACTAGGCCTGGTCGTGCTCGCCTTGCTGGTGGGTGGGATCTGGTACTTTACCAGCCGCACCGGCGAAGGCACGCCGATTGCCGACGGCAGCACGATCGAAGCGCCGGAAGGCCCATACAAGGAGCGTCCCGAAGACCCCGGTGGCAAGACCTTCGAGGGCACCGGCGACATGGCACCCGCGGTTGGCGAGGGTGAAACCAGAGAAGGCCGCCTGGCCAAGAGTTCCGCGACGCCCGAGCCGGTCGCCAAGCCGCCTCAAAACACTGCGCCGAAGCCCGCTCCAGAGCCGAGCGCGTCGAGTGCGCAGGACAACCGCATCGCGGTGCAGGTTGGCGCCTATCGCGACGAAGCGACCGCCGAAAATGGGTGGCGCCAGCTCTCTCGCCAGACCGATGCGCTTTCTGGCGTGAAATACCGGATCGTGAAGGGCGAGGCGGATATCGGCACCGTCTACCGATTGCAGGCCTTGCCGGGCGACATGGCCGCCGCACGCCGGCTGAGCGATGCTCTCAAGGCTGACGGTGTGGCAAGCCAGATCAAGCAGTAAGCGATAGCCGGGCGGGCGCATGCACGCCCGGCTTTCCACCGTCACGGATGGCCAAGTGCTTGCCGCGGGTGAGTTTTCCCGCCACCTTCCAATCGTCATGACGCCAGCAATCTTCGGCTGTTCCGGCCTCGAATTGACCGCCGACGAACGCGCATTTTTCCGCGAGGCCGACCCTGCGGGCTACATTCTTTTCAAGCGGAACTGCGAGAACCCCGAACAGCTGCGCCGGCTGACGGACAGCCTGCGCGAAATCCACGGCCGCGATCGGCTGCTTGTCTCGATCGACCAGGAAGGCGGGCGGGTCGCCCGGCTCGGTCCGCCGGCTTGGCGCAAATGGCCCGCACCTGCCCGCTTCGGCGAACTGTTCGAGCACGCACCCGCATCGGGCATCGAGGCGATGCGCCTGAACAGCGAGGCGATGGGGACCGAGCTGGCAGCAGCCGGGATCACGGTGGATTATCATGCGCCGTGCGACGTCGCGCGGCCCGAAACCGATGATGTGATCGGGGACCGCGCGCTGGGTGCGGAGCCGATGCAGGTCGCCGCATTGGGGCGGGCGATCCTGGAAGGGATGGCCTCTGCGGGTGTCGTCGGCTGCCTCAAGCACATGCCCGGCCACGGACGGGCGACTGCCGACAGCCACAAGGATTTGCCCGTGGTCGAGGCGCCGGATGCGGACCTGAAGATCGACACTGCTCCCTTCGAAAGCCTGGCGGGTCGCGCGACGATTGGGATGACCGCGCACATCGTATTCACCGATTGGGATGCGGATCGGCCGGCCACGCAATCGCCGTGGGTAATCGAGAACATCATCCGCCAACGGATCGGCTTCGACGGTCTGCTGATGACGGATGATATCGACATGCAGGCGCTCGATGGCACCATCCCCGAACGTTCGGTGCGCGCGCTGGAGGCAGGTTGCGATCTGGTGCTGAACTGTTGGGCCAAGCTCGACGACATGACCGGCATTGCAGAGAATTGCGGCCCTATTCGCGAAGAAAGCGCGGCGCGGCTCGAGCGTGCGCTCGCAAGCGTCGAAATCCCCACCGAACCTGCGGACATCGATGCGCTGGTCGCCATGCGCGATGCCCTGTTTACTGCAGCCGGGCTTTCGTTGTGATCGACCTGCCCGAAGGGGGCACGGTGGCCGACTTCGGCGATCTCGATGGAGATGGCGGGGACTGGCAGGGAATTGCCGCATCCGGCGGCCGCGATGAAACCGCATTGAACCTTTCGCTGGACGGTTGGGAGGGGCCGCTCGACCTGTTGCTGGAGCTGGCGCGCAAGCAGAAGGTCGATCTGCGGCAGATTTCGATCCTCGACCTGGTGGACCAGTATCTCGAGTTCATCGACGGTGCGGAGCAGCTCCCGCTCGAGATAGCTGCCGATTACCTCGTGATGGCCGCGTGGCTGGCGTACCTCAAATCGGCGATGCTGCTGCCCAAGGACGAGCAGGAAGATCCTAGCCCCGAGGAACTGGCGCTTCGCCTCCACCTGCGCCTCCAGCGGTTGGGTGCGATGCGAGAGGCAGCAAGCCGCCTGATGGCACGCGATCGCGTGGGTCGCGATGTCTTCCTGCGCGGCGCGCCGGAGGGATTGCGGATCGACCGCTCGATCGCCTGGCAGGTAGACTGGTACGATCTCGTTCGCGCCTACGGACAGGTGAAGGCGCGCAATGCACCCGCTTTCCATACAGTGCGAGACCGGCAGGTGATGACGCTGGAAAGCGCGCTGGATCGCGTGTCGGGAATGCTCGGGATGAGTCTGGACTGGGTGGAATTGCGAGAATTCCTTCCGCCCGGTGCGGATGCCAGGCTGCGCAAGTCCGCCATGGCGAGCAGTTTTGTCGCTGCATTGGAACTCGCCCGAACGGGTCGTGCGGAACTCGCGCAGGACGACATCTTCGGCCCCTTACGCCTCCGGCGGGTGCGGGCGAGCGCATGAGCGAGACCGAATCCCTCGACCGTGCGGTGGAGGCCGCGCTGTTCGCGTCGGAGGACGCGCTGACGGTCGACCAGCTTGCGACCCATCTCGGCGATGTGGACAAGGGCGAACTGCGCGAGGCGCTCGCTCGTCTGGTCGCGTTCTACTCTGAACGGGGCATTCACCTGGTAGAGCGCGCCAAGCGCTGGCATTTCCAGACCGCGCCCGATTGCGCCCACCTGCTGCGCAAGGAACGCGAGTCGCTGCGCAAGCTGAGCCGCGCCGCGACCGAGGTCCTTGCGATCATCGCCTATCACGAACCCGTCAGCCGCGCGGAGATCGAATCGATTCGTGGCGTGCAGACATCCGGGGGCACGCTCGACGTGTTGATGGAGGCAGGCTGGGTGAAGCCCGCGGGGCGTCGCGAAGTGCCAGGTCGCCCCGTCATTTACGCGACCACGCCTGAGTTTCTCCGCCATTTCGGGCTCGAATCGCGGCGAGACCTGCCGGGCATCGACGAATTGCGCGCCACCGGGATGCTCGATCCGGTCGACGATGCGTTCGAGGCGGAAATGGCAGAGGCCGGTTCTGCCGACAGCGATGGAGAGAGCGACAGCTAATAGATACCGCCAACGCGGGTCGCGGCTGGAACTTGCCTTGCACAATCCCTATAGCGATCCCACTCAAGGTTGAGCAGGCTTACGCAGAAGGCGCTTATGTTCGGACAAGTCGGTATCTGGCAGATTCTCATCATTGCCGTGGTTATTCTCGTTTTCTTCGGGAGAGGCCGCGTGTCGGAAATGATGGGCGATTTCGGCAAGGGCATCAAAAGCTTCAAGCAGGGCCTGAACGAAGAAGAGAAGAAGGACGCGGACCAGCCCGCTGCGCGGATCGAGGGGCCAAGCCACGATGCGAAGCCCGCAGGCGAGACCGTGAGCGAGAGCAAACCGGCCGAACCGACCGACCGCGCATCCTGATCGCGAAAGGCACAGCCTCCATGCGCGATACGTGCCATGTTTGACATCGGCGCTGGCGAACTGCTGGTGATCGCGATTGCGGCGATTCTCGTCATCGGGCCGAAAGACATGCCTATGGCGCTGCGTACTGCCGGTCGCTGGATCGGGCAGTTGCGGCGCATGTCCAACCATTTTCGTTCGGGGATCGATGCGATGATCCGCGAGGCCGAAATGGAGGAGATGGAGAAGAAGTGGCAGGAACGTAACGCACAAATCATGCGCGCGCATCCGAACGAAGAGATGACTCCGCTTCCCGCTCCGCCTGCCGAGGGTGCGCCAGGCAGCGATCCTTCACACGATCCGTCGGCGGATGATCCTGCGCCGGCCAGCTTGCCAGCGCCATCCGCGTCGGCCGAATCGCGCGTCGCCAGCGCGACGGACAGACCGGTCGATGGGGCAGAGCCGCAACTGCCTCTCGATGGCGACGCCTCCGACGATGCATCCCCCGCGAAGAAGGGCGAGGCCTGATATGGGCGTGCTGCGCGATATCGATGAAACCCAGGCGCCTCTGATGGACCATCTGGTCGAGCTTCGGACTCGGCTCCTGCGATCGGTCTTCGTTCTCGCGATCGCGTTTGGCGTGTGCTTCTATTTCGCCGATCCGATCCTCGCGTTTCTGGCGCGCCCGCTGGCGAACGCCTTTCCAGATGGCGAAGGCAAACTGGTCTACACAAAGTTGTATGAAGTGTTCTTCGTAGAGATGAAGGTCGCGCTTTTCGCGGCTTTTTGCGTCAGCTTTCCCTTTATCGCAAACCAGCTGTGGGCCTTCGTGGCTCCGGGCCTCTACGCGAAGGAAAAGAAGGCTTTCCTGCCGTTCCTGATCGCCACGCCGGTACTTTTCCTGACGGGCGCGAGCCTCGCGTACTTTGTCGTCATGCCGACGGCGTTCCGATTCTTTCTGGGTTTTCAGGGGAATGCGGGCGACTTGCCGATCGAGGCACTGCCGAGTGCAGGCGATTATCTGAGCCTGGTGATGCAGTTCATCCTGGCGTTCGGGGTGTGCTTTCTGCTGCCCGTCCTTCTCCTCTTGCTCGAGAGGGCGGGGCTGGTTTCCCGGAAAATGCTGTCGAAAGTCCGCTCTTACGTAGTCGTCGGGGTGCTTGCCGTTTCGGCTGTAGCGACCCCGCCGGACCCCGGCTCGCAATTGATCCTCGCAGTGCCGCTCTATCTGCTGTTCGAAGGATCGCTCCTCTTGATGCTGATCCTCGAACGCCGCGAGCGCAAGCCTGACGGTGAGGAGGCTGGAGAGTCCGATCCCGCCTGAGCCCCAACTGCGGGCTTTGAGGATGCGCAGCTCGTGGGGTGCACCCTGTTTGGCGCGATCACGGGTGCAGTGCTGATGAGTAGAGAATACGAAGGCGCAGCCTAAGCATCAAATCGAGCCTCGTCGGCTCGAGAACTTCAGGGCTCAGCATAAAAAAAGGGCTCCCGTCGGGGAGCCCTTCCTGAAATCTCTTGGTATGACCAGCTTATGCGCTGGTCGGGACGTCATCACCACCCTGAGCAGCAATGACGATGCCAGCGATGATCGCGGCGAGGGCCAGGATACCGAGCACGATGCCCGTTCCGGTCGCTTCGCTTTCACCAGCGACCGGAGCGGCCGCACGGTCCAGATTGACCTCAGCGATTGCAGGTGCAGCGGCCAGAGTCAGTGCAGCGGCACCGGCGAGAATGTTGCGAGCTTTCATCTATCGTCTCCTAGTGGCCCCTGACCACGTGATTCGTATTGCGATTCCATCTGACCGACCCAGCCATTGTTTACAAGTCGAACGGACAAGGCAGCCGGTCATGACTGCCTACGTGTAGCGAATTGGCAACGTATGCGGGGCATCGGTCGACGCGAGCCGACAAATAAAATGTCTAGATTCGCCGAACCAAAACAAAAAGGGCCCCCAGCAGGGGGCCCTTCGTGTAACCTTATCGGCTGAAACGCTTACGCGCTGGTCGGCACGTCGTCACCACCCTGAGCGGCAATAACGATGCCTGCGATGATCGCGGCGAGAGCCAGGACACCGAGCACGATGCCCGAGCCGGTCGCTTCGCTTTCGCCAGCAACCGGAGCTGCCGCACGGTCCATCTGGACCTGCGCGATTGCAGGAGCGGCGGCCAGCGAAAGGGCTGCTGCGCCGGCGAGAACGTTGCGGGTCTTCATATTCAATATCTCCTAGCGCGATTTGCGAGGTAAAAACTGTTCGGGTCGACTACTGGTCGAAAAGTCGTCCCATTACAAGACCAAAGGTCGGCGGGCGTTATCGTTCCAAAAATTGTTGCCTCACGGCAACGCTTGTATCTCCAATGCTTAGCTCGAAACCGGTTTCGCAATTGCTGCACATGCTAAGGAAGGTGATCCCCATGTGCAAGATGCAAACCTCCTAACGTCGCAAAACAGGCTCGACTCATCCCGACATGATAGGCGTGCATGGCTTACCGAGGTGACTCGCGTCCGGCTACCAACGGCGTGTGAAGAAAAGGTTATCCGTGCTTCGCTCACCCGCCAGGCCGGCTTCGGTCCTTCAATCGCCGCGGCGGTACATCCTTTTTCCTCCAACCCAGGTTTCGAGAACCTGCGTGTCTCGAATTTCCTCGGGGCTGATACGGGCGATATCGCGGTCGATCACCACGAAGTCGGCCTTCTCGCCTTTCACGAGCCGGCCAAACCGCCCCTCGGCAAAGCCGGCATAGGCGGCGTCGCTGGTAAAGCCACGCCACGCATCCTTGCGAGAAAGGCGTTCCTGCGGGAACCATCCTCCGGGAGGCAGGCCGTCGCCGTCGATCCGCGTCATTGCGACCGCCATGCCGACGAAGGGGTTGGCCGATTCGACCGGGGCGTCCGATCCGAGCGCCAGCCGGGCGCCCGCGTTCTTCAGGCGCTCCCAGGCGTAGGCCCCAGCCAGACGATCGGGCCCAAGGCGGGCCTCGGCCATAGTCCGGTCGGACGTCTGGTGGACCGGCTGCACCGAGGCGATGATGCCGTACTCACCGAACCGCTCGATATCCTCTGGCGAGACGATCTGCGCATGCTCGATCCGCCAGCGCCGGTCGCCGTGATAGCTCTCCGACAGCTCTTCGATCGCGGATAGAAGCTCGGCATTGGCCGCATCCCCGATCGCATGGATGGCGACCTGATAGTCTTCGAGTGCCCCCCTGCTCATGAGATTGCGCAGTTGCGTGTCGCTCAGCAACGGCAGACCGGTATTGCCGGGATCGTCCGCGTAGGGCTCTTTCAGCCATGCCCCGCGCGATCCCAGCGCCCCGTCGAGATACAGCTTCACCCCGTTCAGGCGGAGCTTGTCGTTATAGAGCCAGGGGGTAGGGCCGGTGCCCCCAATCACCTCCATGGCTTCAGTCCCCGCGGCATAGGCCATGATCCTGATGCGCAATTGGTCGGTATCGCCCGCCCGGCGGTAGGTCTGCCAGTCGAGGAGGGTGGTCCCCATGTCGGCGGCGGCGGTAATTCCCTGGGAAAGCAGGATCTTCTGCGCCGCCTGCAAGGCTACATCGCGATCCGCGGCGCGCGGCTCGGGGACGACCTTCTGGATCAGTTCGGTTGCCCCGTCGACAAAGACCCCTGCGGGAGCGCGGTTCGCGAGGCGTTCGATCCGGCCGCCCTTCGGATCGGCAGTTTTCGCCGTAACGCCCGCTGCCTCCAGCGCGAGCGTATTGGCCCATGCCGCGTGGCCATCGACCCGTTCGAGGAAAACGGGCCGGTCGCTAACCGCGCGGTCGAGTTCCGTGGCGGTCGGAAACCGGCCCAGACCCCACTTTTCCTGATTCCATCCACGCCCGAGTATCCACGGGCGACCGGGGTTGTCGCGCGCAAACTGCTCGATCAGCGCGAGCGCTTCCTCCAGCGATTCGGTTTCCGAAAGATCGAGTGTGAGTGCGCTGAACCCAATACCCATCACGTGCAGGTGCGCGTCGATCATTCCGGGAACGATGATCTGGCCTTTCATGTCGGAAAGGTAGGTCGGACGCTCGGGTCGCTTGTCGCGCTTGTCGAGCACCTCGATGATGGTTCCGTCATCATCGACCCACAGTCCGGTGAAGTGGTCGATGTCGCCGTCCTCGTCGATGCGCACGCCATCGACGTTGTCGATCAGGACATCCGCCTGCGCAGCGGTGGAAAGAGATGCGGCGCAAAGGAGGGCAAGCGCGAAAACGGAACGGAGTTTCATCAGGGAGATCGACTTTTCGTTACAGGCGGGTTCGGCTGCACGGTTACTGCCAACGCGCGGTGCTGCCAATGGCTCGCCTTGCGAGGCGATTTTACATCGTTCCCCACCAACGCGTCACATCTTGTTGCCGAGGCGGAATTGCGACGATAGGCGTCCCGCATGACACGCCCGGCAAATAACCCGCTCGACCAGTTGACCACCGATCATGTGCGGGCCGCGCATGCGCGCATTGGCGACGCGATCGTGCGTACGCCCATGTTAAGGTCCAAGACGCTTTCCGAGATTGCCGGGGCCGACATCTGGCTGAAGTTCGAGAACCTTCAGTTTACCGCCGCTTACAAGGAGCGCGGTGCGCTCAACGCCTTGCTGCTGATGGATGAAGAGCGGCGCCAGCGCGGTGTCATCGCGGCGTCGGCGGGCAACCACAGCCAGGGCCTTTCTTACCACGGCACGCGGCTGGGCGTTCCGGTCACGATCGTGATGCCCAAGACCACGCCTGCGGTGAAGGTGATGCAGACCGAAAGCGTCGGCGGCAATGTCGTTCTCGAAGGGCAGACCTTCGATGAGGCTTACGCCTATGCTCGCCAGCTTGAGCAGGAGCGCGGGCTCACCTTCGTCCACCCCTTCGACGATCCGGATGTGGCTGCAGGTGCGGGCACCGTTGCGCTCGAGATGCTCGAAGATCAGCCGGATCTCGATTGCATCGTCGTGCCGATCGGCGGGGGCGGGCTGATCAGCGGGATGGCAACCGTCGCCAAGGGGATCAATCCGGCGATCGACGTCGTCGGGGTCGAGGCGGCGCTGTTTCCCTCCATGCACCACGCGCTGTCGGGTCAGCCGATGCCGGCTGGCGGCGACACTCTGGCGGAAGGGATCGCTGTCAAAGAGCCGGGCACTTTTACACGCGAGATCATCAAGGAACGGGTGGACGATATCCTGCTGGTGGGCGAGCCCGATCTCGAAGGCGCCGTCGCGCTGCTGCTGCAGATCGAAAAGACGGTGGTCGAAGGCGCAGGGGCCGCAGGTCTTGCTGCGGTGCTGGCCAATAAGGAGCAGTTCGCGGGCAAGCGCATCGGCTTGCCGCTGTGCGGAGGGAATATCGATTCCCGCCTGCTGGCCACAGTGCTGCTGCGCAACCTTGCGCGCGAAGGGCGGCTGGCGCGCCTGCGGATCGCGCTGAAGGATCAGCCCGGCGCGCTGCACAAGGTCGTCAGCCTGTTCGAACGCCACAACATCAATATCATCGAGGTGTACCACCAGCGCGTGTTCACCAAGCTGCCGGCCAAGGGTCTGATCACCGAGATCGAGTGCGAAGCCCGCAACAAGAGCCAGGTCGATGCGCTGATCGAGGACATGCGGGGCACGGGTTACGACGTTCACCTCGTCGAGCTGGCTTGACCCGTTACGCCACAGGTGTGCAAAATAAGGTCTCGTTAACCCTGCTTCATGGTTAAGGCCCTTCTAAGAGGGTGTTCCGTGAGGCATACGGTCCACCAGCCGCCGACCTTGAGTTTCTCTAGCCTTCGACAGGAGCGCCAGGCCTAGCCGTGACTGCCCCCGTTCGCTTTCCGCGCTTTTTCGTGACGAGCCCCGCGCCGTGCCCGTACCTCGCGGGTCGTACGGAGCGTAAGGTCTTTACCGAGCTGAAGGGACCGCACGCGGACCAGCTGAACGAAGCGTTGGGGCGCATCGGGTTCCGTCGCAGCCAGACCGTCGCCTATCGGCCAAGCTGCGTCGACTGCCAGGCCTGCGTGTCGGTGCGCGTGGTAGCGGGCGAATTCGCCCCCTCGAAAGCGCAGAAGCGGATCCTCAAGCGCAACAGCGACCTCGTCGTGACCGAGTGCCGCCCGTGGGCGACCTCCGAACAGTTCGAATTGCTGCGCGAGTATCTGGGCCACCGGCATCCCGAAGGCGGGATGACGAAAATGGACGAAGTCGACTATGCCGACATGGTCGAACACACACCTGTTTCGAGTTATGTCCTTGAATATCGGGAACCAACCAGCGATGGCTCTGTTGGGCGTTTGGTTGGAGCATGCCTGACCGACCGCCAGGGCGATGGGCTGTCGATGATCTACAGCTTCTACGATTCCGAGAATGAGGAACGTTCGGGTCTTGGTAACTTCATCATTCTCGATCACATCCGCCGGGCCGCAGAAGAGGGCATCCCTTACGTCTACCTCGGATATTGGGTCGAAGGATCGGCCCGGATGCAATACAAGATCCGGTACCGGCCTCTCGAACGGCTCGGCCCGCGCGGTTGGCGTCGCCTGGGAAGTGAGGAACAGGATCGTCTCATTCGCGAAGCCGTTGGTGGCGATGCCTCTGCGGGCAGCACCGGCCGCGGCGACAAGGCGCTTGCCGTCAGCCGCTAGTACGGCTTGTCTTTCGGCGCTCGCAGTCATTCTTGCGAGTCAGGCGGGTGTTGCACACGCGCAGGATCGCAACGCCAATTCCGAACTCGAAGCGCTGATCCCTGACGAGGCGATCGACGATCCGGAAGGCTGGGCAGCCGATGGCGTGCCGCCCGAAGAGCCATCTCCCATCGATGGCCCCGATCCCTTTGCTGGCGAAGATATCGATCTGGCGCCCGAAAGCCCGCTGGCAGAGGTTCCCGGGCTGACCATCGAATGGCCCGATCCGCTCGAGCTTCCAGACGCCGAACAGATCCCCGACGACGGCTCTGCCGAGTTCGCCGAGGACAACCCGCTGGAGGCGGGGCCGCTGCTGATCGATCCGCGCGTGGTCAAGTTGACCGATCAGCTGGAACTGGCGTTTCCATCCGAGGAAGGTGCGTTCCCCCAACTGGATGAGTTCGTCGACCAGTTCCAGATGCTCTCCTCGATCGAGGCGTATGGCGATACCGAGACCAATGTCGGGCAGCTGGGCGCACGGGCGCGCGAGGACGAAGAAATCCTCAACCGGTTGCTGCGGGCATATGGCTATTACGATGGCGAGATCATCCGCGAAGTTGGCCCGAACCTGATCGAAGGTTCGGACGAACGGCCGCAAGTGCGGTTCAACGTCCTGCCCGGCGACCGCTACCGGTTCGGTAACATCGACCTGGGCGAATTGAACCAGGCCCCCGATTCGCAGACGCTGAGGAAGGCGTTCGATCTTTATCCCGGCGACTTCGTCGACAGCTACGAAATCCTGTCCGAACGCGCCGATCTCGACACCGCTCTCGGCAATAATGGCTTCCCGTTTGCCGAGATGGACGGTCCGGAACTGCTGATCGACCATGCGCGGATCGAAGGCGATCTTACAATGACGGTGCGGCCCAACGGGCAGTACAATTTCGGCCAGGTGATTTCGACCAAGCCCGGCTTCCTTTCAGGCAAGCACCTTCAGACAATAGCGCGGTTCGAACCGGGCGACATCTACCAGCGCGATCTCGAACTCGATCTGCGTCGTGCGATCATTGCTACCGGGCTGGTGTCTTCGGTCACCATCACGCCCGTCGAGGCGGAAGCGCCCGCGAATGGCGAGCGCGGCGTGGTCAACATGGAAGTCGGGCTGACCGAGGCGAAACTGCGGACGATTGCGGGCGCGATCGGGTACGGCACCGAGGAAGGTTACCGCCTCGAAGCAAGCTGGGAACATCGCAACCTGTTCCCGCCCGAAGGTGCGCTGCGGGTGCGCGGCGTCGTCGGTACGCAGGAACAGCTGGCAGGCGTGACCTTCCGCAAGAGCAATTTCGGCGCGCGCGACCGCGTCCTTACCCTCGATGCGTTTGTCACCACGCTCGACAACAATGCTTTCAATGCCGACACGGCAGGCTTCACCGCAACCTACGAGCAGCTGTCGACGCTGCTGTTCCAGAAGCCGTTCAGCTGGAGCATCGGGCTCGAACTGATCGCCTCGGACGAACGGCTGGCCTACGATATCGACAAGAGTAGTGTCGGCAATCCCAACCCGCCACAGCGGCAGACCTATTTCGTTGCCGCACTCCCCGGTTACGCCCAAATCGACACCAGCGACGATCTGCTCAACCCGACCGAGGGGTTCCGTGTGTCGATGCGGGTCTCGCCTGAAATCTCGAACACCAAGGGCATGGAAACGTTCTACCTGCGCAATCAGGCGGACTTCTCCTATTACCAGCAAATCGGCGAGGACGGACCGGTTCTTGCGGGCAGGGCAAGGCTCGGCTCGATCACCGGCGCGGCACTCGACAACATTGCGCCTTCGCGCCGTTTCTTCGCAGGCGGCGGCGGTTCGGTCCGCGGTTATGGCTACCGGGCGATCGGCCCTCGCAATTCCGACAACGATCCGATCGGCGGTCGCTCGCTGCTCGAATTGTCGGCGGAGGCACGCGTACCGACCCCCTGGTTCAGTGGCGCGTTGCAGGTGGTGCCTTTCGTCGACGCTGGCTCGGTCGGCACCGCCGAATATCCTGACTTCAAGGACATCCGCATCGGTGCTGGGGTGGGCGTGCGCTACATGACCGGCTTCGGCCCGCTGCGGCTCGATGTCGCAACTCCGCTCAATCCGAGGCCGGGCGACAGCCCGATCGCGGTCTATGTGTCGCTGGGCCAGGCATTCTGATGGCCGACGACGTGGCAACACAAATGCCGGACGAACCGGAAACGCGCGACGAGAATACGCGCAAGAAGAGCGTCGGCGGCCGGATAGCGCGCTGGGCGTTCGGCATTCTGGCAGTGCTCGCGCTATTGGTGGCGGGGCTGGTCGCGGGGCTCAATTCGCCTGTCGGGAAGCGCTGGATCACCGACCAGATCGCCAATCTGGAGCCGCAGAACGGCCTGCGGATCAAGGTCGGGCGGATCGAGGGCAACATCTATGGCGATGCGGTTCTCCACGACCTGACGCTGTCCGATCCCAAGGGCGTGTTCCTGACCGTTCCGCGCGCGGAGATCGACTGGCGCCCGCTCGCCTGGGCGAACAACCGGCTCGACATTCGCTCGCTGGTAGTCAGACGCGGCGAGTTGAAGCGCTTGCCTGAACTCAACCCGGGCGATCCCGATTCGCCCATGCTTCCCGGTTTCGACATCGAGATCGGGCATCTGGAACTTGAGAATTTCACTCTGGCGGAAGGCATCGCAGGCGACCAGCGCAGGCGGCTCAATCTCACAGGCAGCGCCGACGTCCATAATCGCCGCGCGATGGTGAAAGCCGATGGCCGTTTCGACGCGGGCGATCGACTTGTGGTCGACCTGACGGCCGAACCCGATGGCGACGTCTTCGACGCAGATGTGCGGGTCGATGCGCCCGCGAACGGCGTCATTACGAGCCTGGCCGGACTGGAAGGGGCGTACGCCGCACGGCTTGCCGGGGACGGTACATGGAGCAAGTGGGCGGGCAAGCTGCTCGTCGATCGCGATGGGGAGCGGATCGGACGATTCGATCTGACCGCACGCGACGGGGCCTATGGCGTCTCGGGTCGGGCCGACACCACACCCTTCCTCAGCGGTATTCCGCAGCGCGCGCTCGGCGCTGATACCCGGATTGAGGCACGCGGGACTTTTGCCGACCGTATCCTGGACGGAAAGCTGGAGGTGCTCGGACAGGGTCTAAGCCTGGTGGTCGAAGGTGCGGCCAACCTCGCGGAAAATCGGACCGACGCAGTCCGCTTCGCTGCCGACCTGCGCGATCCGCAGCTTTTCGGCGACAGCATGCGCTTCGAAGGTGCCAAGGCCAGCGGTACGATCGACGGCTCTTTCCGCAATCTTTCGATCCCGTTCCAGCTTACTGCCGATCGTTTCGCGGCGGGCTCGGCCACGATCACCGGGATCGCGCAGCAGGGCACCGCAACCTATGACGGCAGCCGCTGGATCGTCCCCGTGGACGCGAAAATCGGGCGGATCGTTACCGGCAACGAACTTGCCGATCCGCGCCTCCTCAACGGGACGGCCACCGGGAGGCTGGTCTATACCGGGCGCGAACTGGTTTCCGACATGCTCCGCATCAATTTCCCCGATGCGAGCGCGCAGCTGTCCCTGCGCGGAAATCTTGCCGCGAACCGCTGGGAAGTGCGCGGACCGGCGGCGGTGAATGGGCTGATGTTCGACCAGGTCGGTCGGGTCAATGCAGGGGGCAGGATCGACTTCGTCTACGATGGCAGGTGGCGCCTCACCGCAGACGTGCGCGGCCAGGTTCCACGGGTTACCAATGATACGATTGCCAATCTGGCAGGCCCGATACTCGACTTTTCGGGCGGGGTGTCGCTCGCGCAGAACGCGCCGATCAATTTCCGCCAAGTGCGCCTCAATTCGCGCAAGCTGAACCTTGTGATCGACGGCCAGGTTGCGCCGGGGACCACGCGCGTTGCCGGTCGTGGGCGGCAGGCGGATTATGGACCATTTACTGTCGAAGCATCGTTGACGGACAGGGGCCCCGAGGCGGTGCTCGTGTTTGCGGAGCCGCTTCCTGCGGCGGGCCTGCGCGATGTTCGCGTGGCGCTGAGCCCGATCGAAGAGGGCTTCGCCATTGAGACCGAAGGGGATTCGATGCTCGGCAGGTTCGTCGGCAAGATGGGCCTCTATTCGCCTGCCGGCGGGCCCACGAGGCTGGCGATCGATTCGCTCACAGTGTCCGAGACGCAGGTCTCTGGCGACATCACGCTGGGCGACGGGGCCGCGAGTGGCGACCTCGCCCTGTCGGGCGGTGGTCTCGACGGAACGATCAGCCTGTCGCCGCGAGGTGGTGGGCAAGCGTTCGACGTCGATATCGCGGCGAGGAATGCGAACTTCGGCGGCGCGACCGCGTTGCAGATCGCGATCGCGGACATCAAGGCGAGCGGACTGATTGCCGACGGCAATACGACCATTCAGGGCGAAGCCGACGCGCAGGGCATAAGCTACGGAAGCCTTTTCATCGGGCGGATGCAGGGCGATGCCAAACTGATCAATGGGCGCGGAACCGTGAACGCCGCCATCGCGGGACGTCGCGGGCGCGGGTTCGCGCTGCAACTCGCCGCAGACGTGGCACCGGACCGCGTCGCCCTTGCTGCGCGCGGCAACCTGGCCGGGCGCGAGCTCACCATGCCGCGCCGAGCGATCCTGACCAAGGTCGATGGCGGCGGGTGGGCGCTCGAAAAGTCCCAGATCACTTATGGCGACGGTTTCATTCTTGCAGAGGGGCAACTCGGTGGCGGCGCGACCCGGCTTGACCTTCGTGCCGAGGACATCCCGCTGTCGGTCGGCGACATCGTGCTCGGCGATGCGGGGCTGGGCGGCTCGATTTCGGGTTCGATAAGCTACGCCGCGCCTTCGGGCGGGATGCCGACGGGCGACGCACGGGTGAAAGTCGCAGGCTTTACCCGGTCCGGCCTGATCCTGGCTTCGCGACCGATCGATCTCTCGCTGGTCGCCCGCCTCGATGCCGACAAATTGCAAGCGCGCGCCATACTGGATGACAACAACACGCAAGGCGGGCGCGTGCAGGCACTGATTTCCAACCTTCCGCGAGACGGTAGCCTAATCGAGCGACTGCAGCGCGGCGACCTGTTTGCACAGTTACGCTACCGCGGGCCGGCCCAATCGCTCTGGCGGCTTGCTGCGATCGACCTGCTCGACTTCTCCGGTCCGGTGGCGATCGCGGCCGACGTGCGCGGGACCCTCGAGCGACCGAGGGTGCGCGGTTCGCTGTCGAGCGACGATCTGCGCGTCCAGAGCGCGATTTCAGGCACCGACATTCGCGACGCGAGCGTGCGCGGAGACTTCGCGGGCTCGCGGCTCAGGATCAACAGCTTCAAGGGCACCGCGCCCAATGGCGGTGCGGTCAATGGTAGCGGCGTCGTCGACCTCAAGAACCTCGGCGCTGGACGGGGGCCGGAGATCGACATTCGCGCAGGCGCGCGCAACGCCCAGTTGGTCGATGCACGTGGCCTCAAAGCCACCGTTACCGGGCCTCTGCGGATCGTCTCGAATGGATCGGGAGGGACCATCGCCGGGCGTCTCGCAGTCAACCGGGCGAGCTGGAAGCTCGGCGTTGGCGCCGAAACGACCAAGATCCCGACGATTCCCACTCGGGAAGTCAATCTGCCGCGCGACAGATATCAGTCCGCAGCACCTGGCGCGCCGTGGCGCTTCTTGATCGATGCTCGAGCGCCGAGCCGGGTCGACGTCGACGGGATGGGGCTCGACAGCGAATGGAGCGCCGACGTGCGCGTGCGAGGCACCACCGACGACATGCGCATCGGCGGCGAAGCCAACCTTATCCGGGGCGATTACACCTTCGCCGGCGCGCGGTTCGAAGTGACGCGCGGACGTATCGAATTTGATCAGACGGAGGCGATCGATCCGCGGCTGGACATCCAGGCGGAAACCGACGCCGACGGCGTGAACGTGACCGTCGGTATCACCGGGAATGCGATGCAGCCGGAGATAAACTTCAGCTCCACCCCCGCGTTGCCGGAAGAGGAAATCCTCTCGCGGCTGCTATTCGGGGGCTCGATCACGAGCCTGTCGGCGACCGATGCGCTGCAATTGGGTGCGGCGGTCGCTTCGCTGCGCGGCGGCGGCGGCCTCGATCCGATCAACCAGTTGAGGAGCGCGATCGGCCTCGATCGCCTGCGGATCGTTTCTGCGGACCCGGTGCTGGGTCGCGGGACGTCGATCGCGCTCGGCAAGAATATCGGGCGCAGGTTCTATGTCGAGGTGATTACCGACGGGCAGGGGTACAGCGCGACCGATGCCGAATTCCGCATTACCAGCTGGCTTTCGCTCCTGGCGACGGTGTCATCCATCGGTCGCAATGGTGTCTCGATCGAGGCGAGCCGCGATTACTAGGCTTGCAGTCGCGATGTCGGCGGGTAAGGCGCACTTGCCGGACCGGCAGATGGGGGCGCACGGCTGGGCATGGGGCTTAAAGGTGGACGTATCGACGGCCAGACACCATCTGGCGCGCTAACCCTTCAATCGACGGCTTCTTGACGGACTTATGGCTTCGACGAACGACCAGCTGCTGGTGTGCGACCTGACCCAAAGCTATTCGCCGCGCGGCGGTGGCGGGGTCAGCACCTACCTCAAGGAAAAGCGCCGCTACGTACTGGAATCGACAAACCACCGGCTGCTGCAGATCGTCCCCGGCCCGGAAACAAAAGTGGTCGAGGACGGGCGCAGCATCTGGTGCGAGATCGCGGCCGGCGGGGTCGAGAACAGCCCGAATTACAGGTTCATCACGGACACCAAGCCGATTCGCGAGGTTCTGGAGCGCTTTCAGCCCGACCTGATCGAATCGCTGTGCCCGTGGATCTTGCCGTGGACGGCGATCCATTATCGGCGTCGCCATCCAGCCACCGCGCTGGTCGCGGGCTATCATACCGATTTCCCGGACGCGCAGGTCTTTCGTGTGGCGGAAAAGCTGTTCGGTCATCAGCTTGCCCGCTTCTGGCGCTGGCAGAGCTGCTGTTACGGCGAGATTACCTATCGCGAGTTCGACCGCGTCTATTCGCTGGGCGAGACTTCCGCGGCCAATCTGACCCGCATGAAGGTGACCGATCCCGACACCATGTCGCTGGGCGTCCACACCGACATCTTTCACCCGGACAAGGCCGATCCCGGCTTTCGCGAAGAAATGGGGCTGGGCCACACCAAGGGGCCGCTGCTGATCTATGCGGGTCGGATCGATTACGAAAAGGGCGCGGATCAGCTGATCGAGATGTTTCGCAAGCTTCCGCGAGACCTGGATGCAGCTCTCGTGATGTTCGGCGACGGACAACTGACCGAGGAGCTGAAAGAGGCATCCGCAGGCCTCAACATCGCTTTCCCCGGCTTCATGAGCGATCGGGGCGGACTGGCGCGAGCCCTTGCATCATCCGACATCTACGTCTCGGCCATGCCCAGCGAAACCTTCGGCATGTCGGTGATCGAGGCCCAGGCCTGCGCATTGCCTGTGGTCGGCGTAGACGCAGGCGCAATGCCGAGCCGGGTTTCTCCCGAAAACGGAGTGCTGGTGCCGGTCGGCGATACCCAGGCGATGGCGCAGGCGGTGGTCGATGTCTGGCCCGGCAAGGTGCAGGCGATGGGGCAAAACGGCCGCGCGCTGGTGGAGCGCGAATACAGCTGGAACGCGACTTTCGACCACCTGTTCAAGACGATCTATCCCAAGGCATTCAAAGCTGCCGAAGCGCGTGTGCAGCGCGGGCCGCTGGGCTTTCGACCGGTCTATAAATTCTTCAACGGCACCGCATAGCAATCGGCGGCCCTGACAAGAGCTCTTGACTGACAAGAGCTCTTGACTGTAAAGACCTCTTGTCAGGGCGATGCACGTCCTGGCGGGAGGACGAGAACGTTGAAGAACCGCGTAAAGCACTATCGTGAAGACGCAGGCTGGAGCCAGGGCGAGTTGGCCCGGCGGCTCGGCGTGTCACGTCAGACGATCAACGCGGTCGAAACCGACAAGTACGATCCGTCCCTCCCATTGGCGCTCCGCATGGCAAAGCTGTTTGCCGTGGCGGTGCCTGACCTGTTCATCGACGATTGGGAGCCGCAGCAATGACAACCGATACGATCAAGAAGAGGCCGATGTGGCGTCGCCTGTTGCTGCCGGTGTCCGCCGGGGCACTGGCAGGATTTGTCGCAGCCTTTTCATTCCTCAGCCTGACCGATCTGGCCGCAGGAAGCGGGCTGGGCCAATCGCGCGAAATCGGGGGCCTGGTCGGCTTGCTGTATGCGGTCACAGGAATAGCGGTGCTGCTCGGCTCGCTGAACCCGGCAGTGGGCGCGAAATTTCTCAATGTGGAGGATGCCGACGAGTTGCGGGAGCAACGCCGAATGCTGGGCTACAGCTCGGTTGCGCTCATCCTGCTCGGTGGGGCAATGCTGTTGCTGGCGCTTGGCGGGGAGGGCGCGCCGGTATCCGCTCCGGTCGCGGCGATTGGGGCGATTGTGATGGTGGCGACGGCTGTCGTTCTAAGCATATTGATGAACCGTCATACCGACGAGTTGCAACGCGCGCTTTCCAAGGACGCCACCGCCACCGCATTCTATCTTATGCTTGTCATCGGCGGGGGTTGGGCGATCTTTGCCCATCTGGGGATGACCGCCGGGCCTGCGCCGCTCGACTGGCTCACCATGTTCGCCGCTACCCTGCTGGTGGCTGCATTCTGGCAGACCGCAAGGCGCGGGATGATGCTTCGCGGACCAAACTGAGCGCAAGAAAAAGGGCCGCCGGATTGCTCCGGCGGCCCCTTTGTATGTGGTCCTACGACAGACGCTTACGCGCTGTAGTACATGTCGAATTCGACCGGGCACGGCGTGGTTTCGGTGCGCATCACCTCTTCCCACTTGAGCTCGGCGTAGGCTTCGATCTGGTCCTTGGTGAACACGTCGCCTTTCAGCAGGAATTCGTGGTCCGCTTCCAGCGCCTCCAGCGCCTCGCGCAGCGAACCGCACACGGTCGGCACCTCGGCGAGTTCTGCGGGCGGCAGGTCGTACAGGTTCTTGTCCATCGCCTCGCCCGGGTGAATCTTGTTCTGGATCCCGTCGAGCCCGGCCATCAGCAGCGCCGAATAGGCGAGGTATGGGTTGGCCATCGCATCGGGGAAGCGGAACTCTACGCGCTTCGCCTTGTCGCCTGCGCCGTAGGGAATGCGGCAGGAGGCAGAGCGGTTGCGGGCCGAATAGGCCAGCAGAACCGGCGCTTCGAAGCCCGGCACCAGACGCTTGTAGCTGTTGGTGGTCGGGTTGGTGAAGGCGTTCAGCGCCTTCGCATGCTTGATGACGCCGCCGATGTAATAGAGGCAGTTGTCCGAGAGACCCGCATAGCCATTGCCCGCGAAGGTCGGCTTGCCATCGTCCCAGATCGACATGTGGGTGTGCATGCCCGACCCGTTATCTTCCTTGATCGGCTTGGGCATGAAGGTCGCCGTCTTGCCGTACAGGTGCGCGACCTGATGCACGACGTACTTGTAGATCTGCATCTGGTCGGCGGTGTGGACCAGCGTCGAGAAGGTCAGGCCAAGCTCGTGCTGCGCCGAGGCGACCTCGTGGTGGTGCTTGTCGCAGTTGAGGCCCATCTCGATCATGGTCGAGACCATTTCGGCACGGATGTCGACTGCGCTATCGACCGGCGCAACCGGGAAGTAACCGCCCTTGGCGCGCGGGCGGTGGCCCATGTTGCCCGCATCGTATTCGCGGCCCGAGTTGGTCGGCAGTTCGATGTCGTCGATCGCAAAGCCCGACCCTGCATAGCCGTCTTCGAAGCGGACGTCGTCGAACATGAAGAACTCGGCTTCGGGTCCGACGTAGACGGTGTCGCCGATGCCGGTCGACTTGAGATAGTTTTCCGCGCGTTTCGCGGTGGTCCGCGGGTCGCGTGCGTACCAGTCGCCCGTGTTGGGTTCCACGATGTCGCAGAAGATGATCATCATCGGCGTCGCGCTGAACGGATCGATATAGGTCTGCGACAGGTCGGGCCGCAGGATCATGTCGGACTCGTTGATGACCTTCCACCCGGCGATCGACGAACCGTCGAACATCAGGCCGTCTTCCAGCTCATCCTCGCCAAGGAGGCCGGCGACCATGGTAAGGTGCTGCCATTTGCCCTTGGGATCGGTGAACCGCAGGTCGACCCACTCGATGTCCTGTTCCTTGATCTGCTTGAGTACGTCCTTGGCGTTAGACATAGTGCTCCTTTCGGATGGTAACTGGCAGCGGATGCCGCGTGGATGGTTGCGAAACGGTCTTACAGGGCGTCGTCGTCGCGCTCGCCCGTGCGGACGCGCAACGCGGTATCGATAGTGGAAACGAAGATCTTCCCGTCGCCGATGCGGCCGGTCTGCGCGGTGCCCGCGATCGCTTCGACCACGCGTTCGGCCAGCGCGTCGGGAACGACCACCTCGAGCTTCACCTTGGGCAGGAAATCGACGACATATTCGGCACCGCGATAAAGCTCGGTATGCCCCTTCTGGCGGCCGAAGCCCTTGGCTTCGGTGACGGTGATCCCCGATACGCCGACCTCGTGCAGCGCCTCCTTCACGTCGTCGAGCTTGAAGGGTTTGATGATCGCTTCGATCTTTTTCACCGCGCCTGGTGTCCTCCGAGGTCGTTGGCCTTGCCGAGTCGGCAAACTGTCATGTGCAGCGTAGGGCAATGTTGCAGTGCGGAAAAGGGGGCACGTTCATTGCGTGAAAAGGCGCAAATGAGAGCGATTGTGCCGATCAAAGCCGCAGGGACGCAGTTTCCGCAAATCCGGCCATTAGATTGAGGTTCTGGATCGCCGCCCCGCTGGCCCCCTTGCCGAGGTTGTCGAGCACCGCGATCAGCCGCGCGTTCCAGCCGCCTTCGTTGCCGAACACCCGCAGGGTCATGCTATCGTCGGGCATGGCGTCCCGCTGGAGCAGGAGCTCGCTCACAGCGGTATCACGCTCCAGATTCACGACGGGCGAACTCTCGTAAAATTCGGCCAGAACGTCCCTGAGCGCGTCGGCATGCGGCTCGGTTGCCATCGCGCCCAGATGAAGCGGCACCTCGACCAGCATCCCGCGGAATGCGGGCACGACGGAGGGCGCGAACAGCACCGGGTGCTCAAGCCCGGCATGGGCCTGCATTTCGGGCAGGTGCTTGTGGTCGAGCGTCAGCCCATAGGCGCGGAAGGCGATGTCGGGTTCGTTGTCGAACCGCTCGATCAGGGCCTTGCCGCCGCCCGAATAGCCGCTGACCGCGTTGACGGTGAAGGGCCAGTCGGCGGGCAGCAGTCCCGCGCGCACGAGCGGGGCAACCAGCCCGAGGAAACCGGTGGGGTAGCAACCCGGATTGCTGACGCGCGCCGCCTGCGCGATCCGGTCGCGCCCGATAATCTCGGGGAAGCCGTAGGTCCACCCGTCTGCCACCCTGTGTGCGCTCGACGCATCGACGATGCGGGTCTTGCTCGACGGATCGACCAGGGCAACCGCCTCGCGGGCAGCATCGTCGGGCAGGCAGAGGACTGCGAAGGGCGTGTCGTTCAGCGCCTCGCGCCTCGCATTTACATCCTTGCGATGCGCCTCGTCGAGGACGAGCGGTTCGAATTCCGGATGCGCTTCAAGCCGGGCGACAATCTCGAGCCCGGTGGTACCGGCCGCGCCGTCGACGAAGACCGGCGTCGTCATTGCGTGAATGCGGACCGTTTTACGTAGCCCGATGGGCCATCCGGCCCGACGCAGCCCCATACCCACGTATTGGTAATATCGAGCGCTTCGAATTGTGCGCCAGGTTCAAGCGTCAGCAGAACGTCCTCGTCCCCATTGGTCGAGCGCAAAAGGGGCGACGGTGCGTCGCCGATATGGAGGATCGACGGGATGGCGTAATGCGCCACCAGGAAGCGCGAAGCGAGCGCGATATGCGCCAAATCACGGCGCAGCGGCAGCGTGCCCTTGTCGGGCCATGCTACCGGGCCGGTGAGTCCCAGAATGCCGTCGGGCACGGAATAGGTGGTATGATCGGTCACTGGGGCGCGTCGGTTGTCATGCTCAAGACCGGGGCGCTTAGCCCGAGCGTGCATCGCAGACAACCTCGATGGCCCGATATGGCTCGGATCAGGGGTGATTTATGCCCCGAAACGGGCCTTCAGCATGTGCCAGCTCGCCCGTAAGCCATAAGCTTCGCCGCCCTTGGGGCGACCCGGCTTGGGCGTGGGACGCCACGCATATGTATCGAAGTGCGCCCAATCGATACCGTCGCCGACGAACTTGTCGAGGAACAGGCCTGCCACGCTTGCCCCGGCGAAACCGTTCTTGGGGGCGTTGATGCAATCGGCGAGGGGGGAATCGAGCCATTCGACGTAGCTATCGGGCAGGGGAAGGCGCCAGGGCTCGTCGTCATGTGCCCTGCCGGCCGCGATCAGCGCGTCGGCGGTGTCGCTCCGCCGCGTCATCAGCGCGGGATATTCCGGGCCCAGAGCGACGCGCGCCGCGCCGGTCAGCGTGGCGAAATCGATCAGCAGCTCGGGGTTTTCCTCGCTCGCGCGGTCGAGCGCGTCGGCCAGGATCAGCCGGCCTTCTGCGTCGGTGTTGGTGATCTCCACCGTCAGTCCCTTGCGGCTGGTAACGATGTCGCCGGGCCGCAGGGCATTGCCCGAGATCGCGTTCTCGACCGCAGGTACCAGCAGGTGCATGCGCACCGGCAGGTTGTGCTGCATGACCAGTTTGGCAAGCGCGATCGCGTGCGCCGCGCCGCCCATGTCTTTCTTCATCAACGCCATGCCGGTCGCCGACTTGATGTCGAGCCCGCCCGAATCAAAGGTGACGCCCTTGCCGACCAGTGCGAGCACGGGCGCATCGGCCTTGCCCCAGGTGAGGTGGACGATCCGCGGCGCGTGGTGGCGTGCCGCCGCGCGGCCGACTGCGTGGACCATCGGGTAATTCTGTTCGAGCTGGTCGCCGCGCGTCACCTCCAGCTTGGCATCGTGCGTCTTGGCGATGGCTTCGATTTCCGATTCGAGCGTCGCCGGGCCCATATGCTCTGGCGGGGCATCGACCAGTCGCCGGACGAGATTGACCGCGTCGGCTTCCGCAATGGCAGGCTCGATCGCGTTGACATTGCCGGTCAGCAGGATGCGCGCGCCGGGTGCTTCCGCCTCGCTGCGAAACGCGAGGTTCCGGTACTGTGCAGTCTGCCAGCCATGCAGCGCAGGGCCGGGTTCGCCCTTCGCCATGCGGTACGTGCCCGCGGGGAGAACCTCGGCGAGCCGCGCGAGGCACCAGCTGGAAAGATCGTCCGGGTCGGCGACCCCGCCGACCGCGAACCATGCGGCGCCGTCGCCGGGCTTTGCCGGGACGATCGCGGTTTCGTACCCCTTGCCGGTGAAGCGCTGCGCTTCGAGCATTGCGCGCTGGACGTCGCTCAATTTCCTCGACCAGTCAGCGAAGCCCGCTTCGTTGACGAGGTGGATTTCTGTCGCGTTCTGGCCTCGTTCGGCCTGTATCAATGCAGTGTCACTCATTATATCGTGCATGGCGATGATAGAGCGAAGGCTCAACCGGATTCGCGTCGCGACAAGGGAATTGATCTTTCATGACGGCACGTCTTGCCACTGCTGTAATCGCATTGTGCCTCGCCAATACGGCGTGCACCTCGCCCGAGGAGCTTGAAAAGAAGACCGGGGTCGATGGCGACAAGACCACCCAGAGTGAGGGTGAGGGGAAGACTGCAACCCCGACAGAGCTGGCCCGCGACATCACCGAGAAGAATGACCTGTATGCCTTTTCTTTCTCCTACCCCGAAGCGCTCGGCACTGTGCCAGCGCTGAAGGAACGTCTGGACGAGCAGGCAAATCGCGAAGAAGCCGACTTGCAGAAAGCTGCGCAGCAGGCGAGCGACGAGGCGCGCTCCGAAGGTTTCCCGTACAATCGATACATGGTCACCATCGAGTGGAAGCTGGCCGGGAAGACCGACAACTGGCTGAGCCTTATCGAGAATGGATCGACGTATTTTGGCGGTGCCCACGGCAATTACGGCATCAGTAGCGTGCTGTGGAACATCGGATCGCAGCGCCTGCTCGAACCGATGATGCTGTTCGAATCGAAGGATGCTTTCGCCCAGGCGCTGGGGAATCGCTTTTGCGATGCACTCGATGCCCAGCGCATGGCGCGGCGCGGCGGCGAGCTGGACGAGGGCGACGACACCTTCAACCGCTGCCCGGATATCGACGAGCTCGAGCTGGTGCTGCTTTCCAACGGGACCAAGTTCGACCGGGTGATGCTCTACGCTGCGCCGTATGTCGCAGGGCCCTATGTGGAGGGCGACTACGAGGTCGAGTTGAGCGTGGACGATGCGATCCGTGCGGTGGTGAAGCCACGCTATCGCGACGATTTCATCTCCTGATCTCGCTTTTTGCGCCCGTCATGCGTATCTAGCGCAGCATGAACGAATATCAGACCATCGACAGCGAAACCGAAGTCTATCGCGACGGTACGATCAAGCTCCACGGGCCCGACGGGTTCGAAGGCATGCGGAAGGCCGGTAGGCTGGCCGCCGAAATCCTCGACGCGATGCCCGAGCTGGTAAAGCCCGGTGTGACCACGACGAGTATCGACGATGCGGTGCGCGGGATGATGCTGGATGCAGGCGCGGTGCCCGCGACGCTCGGCTATCGTGGTTATACGCACAGCTGCTGCATTTCTATCAACCACGTGATCTGCCACGGCATCCCAAGCGAGAAGACGCTGAAGGACGGCGACATCGTCAATATCGACGTGACCCCGCTGCTCGACGGCTGGCACGGCGACACCAGCCGGATGTACTTCGCGGGCGATCCGCCGCTGAAGGCGAAGAAGCTGGTCGAGGCGACGCATGAAGCGCTGATGCTGGGGATCGAGGCCGCATCGCAGCCGGGCGCACGGCTCGGCGATATCGGCGCCGCGATCGAGGCGCACGCGAAGCAGCACCGCTACGGCGTGGTGCGCGAGTTCTGCGGACATGGGGTGGGGCGCCTGTTCCACGATGCGCCCGAAGTGGTCCACGCGGCGCAGGCGGGCACCGGCCCGCTGCTCAAGCCAGGCATGTTCTTCACGATCGAGCCGATGCTCAACGCGGGCAAGCCGTGGGCCAAGGTGCTGGGCGACGGGTGGACCGCCGTGAGCCGCGACAAGTCGCTCTCCGCGCAGTTCGAACACTCGCTGGCGATCACCGAGGACGGCGTGGAGATCTTCACGCTCAGCCCGAAGGGCCGCGACAAGCCGCCGTATTCCTAATCCCGCGCAGCCCTGATCGCGGCGGCCGCCGCGAAGGGGGCGATGGCGCACAGCACGAGGCTGAACGCGGCGGCGAATAGCGCGCCGCTGATGTCGTCGCGCGCGAGATGACCGGCTCCGAAGATCACCAGCGGCACTGCGATGGGCGCGAGGAGCAGACCTGCCAAGGCGGTGCCTCCGCGCAGGCTCGCCAACAGCGCCGAGGTGATCAGGCCGATCGCGGCAAGGCCCGGCGTGCCGGCCAGCAAGCTTGCGAGCAGCCGCCAGAACGTCTGTCCGGTCAGCGACAGCAAAGCGGACGCGGGCAGGGTGGCGATCAGGATCAGCGGGCCGAAGCTCAGCCAGTGCGCCACCAGCCGCGCGGTCATCGCGATCTCTTCGCTGATCCCGCGCAAGGCGAGTTGATCGAAAACACCAGCCTCCCGGTCGGCGGCGACCAGACGGTCGAGCGGCAGGATGCTGGCGAGCAGCGCCGCCACCCACAGCACCCCACCGCCGGTGCGTGCGAGCAGGCTCGGTTCGGGCCCGACCGCGAAGGGGTACAGCACCGCGACCAGCAGGAAGAAGATCAGCGGGAGGAAGGCGGAACCGCGTGCGCCGCCGGGCAGCAGGATGGCGAGATCGCGCCTGAGAAGGATCGCGAAGGTTCTCATCCCCCGAACTCCGCCAGATCGAGCGTGCGGGCTGGCAGGTCGACCGGCTGGTGCGAGACGAAGGCGCATAACCCGCCGGCCTTGCAGTGTTCGGAAACCAGATCGGCGAGCAGGTCTTGCGATGCGGTGTCCAGCCCGGCAAACGCCTCGTCCAGCAGCCAGATCGGGCGGGGCCGCAACAGCAAGCGCGCGATCACGCCGCGCTGCTTCTGGCCGGTCGACAGATAGCCGACCGGAATGTCGCCCAAGGCCTCGATCCCCAGCCGCCGCAGCGGTTCGCCGATGACCGCGCCGTCATCCAGCCGCGCCCAGAATCTCAGCGCGTCGCCAAGTTTGCGATCGGGGTCGAGCGCGTGCCTGCCATCGATCATCCCGACCTCGCCGCTGCGATCGATAGAGCCCGCAAAGGGGCGTGCCAGCCCGGCGAGAATCCGCATCAGGCTGGTCTTGCCCACGCCGTTCGGCCCGCGCACGTGGAGCATGTCTCCGGGCCCCAGATCGAGGTCGAGCTGTCGGAACAGCAGCCGGTCGCCCTTGCGGCAGGCGAGGTCCGTGGCGGAAAGGCGGGCTTGCATGGGGCAGCGGGTTAGGCGAGAGCCCGCCCAACGGCAATATCACCCGAACCGGAGAGAAGTGCGATGACAGTCGAAAAACTGAGCGAGGGCGAACGCAAGAACTGGCTCGACGCGCTCGATGGCTGGGCGATGGCGAGCGACCGCGACGCGATCGAGCGGAGCTTCAAGTTCGCCGATTTCAGCGAGGCGTGGGGCTTCATGAACCGGGTCGCTCTGCTGGCAGAAGCGCACGACCACCATCCCGAGTGGTCGAACGTCTACAACACGGTCGAAATCGCCCTGACCACGCACGACGCCGACGGCCTGTCGATGCGCGACGTGGAAATGGCGAAGGCGATCAACGCGCTCTAGTTTACGCCGAGGGCGGCGCGTTTACGCGCTTCCTTGCGCATTTTGCCAGGCATCCAGCGAGAGGCGAAGGCAACGCGCTTGGCCGTCTTGCCGACGGCGGTGTGCAGCTTGTCTCCATGCACCGCCTGCCAGGCGGCCTCGCCCACCTCGCTTACCGGCGTAATTTCCAGCCCGGCCGCCATGACCTGTTCCTTGATCGAGGCATTGCTGCGGCCGTTGGGATTGTGCTGGATCAGCGGGGTATCGATGAAGCTGGGCATGATCGATCGCACATTGATCCCGTATTGGGCCCATTCTGCATCGAGGCTTTCGGTCAGCGCGCGTACGCCGAACTTGGTCGCCGAATAGACGCTCGCGCCCGAGGTTCCGTAAATCCCGGCGGCGCTCGCGGTGTTGAGCAGGCACGACCCCGGGGCAGTCTTCTGCAAATGCGGCAGCGCCGCCTGCGCGCCGAACAGCACGCCTTTCAGGTTGATGTCGAGGCAGCGTTCGATCTCGGCGACGCTGTTCTGGTCGATCGTGCCGCCCAGCGGGATACCCGCGTTATTGGCGACCACGTCGATCCGGCCGCCCGCGGCGGTTGAGAAGGCGTTGAGCGCCTCGTCCCAGGCATCGCGGTCGCGCACGTCGAACATGTGGCCGAAGCTGAAGCCGAGCCCGACCAGGTGCTGGGTTTCGATCATGCCCTTTTCGTCGATATCGCCAATGCCGACGAACCAGCCGCCCTTAGCGAACCGCTCCGCAATCGCGCGTCCGATTCCGGACCCGCCGCCGGTGATGAAGATCGCCTTTTTCATATGTCAGGTCTCGTCCCAAAAAGAAGCCGCACCTGCGTAGTGCGGGCGCGGCTTCGTGTCACCTATTCGGGCGATGGATCAGTCGACTGCTTGCGCGAGCCCTTGGACGAAATCCTCTCCTTCCACGATTTCGGCCGTCGAGGCTTGCAGCGTGTCCTTGATCGGTTCGGCGCGCCCGCCAAGGCAGGTGGCGAGGAAGTTCTCGGTCACCGCGTTGAACGCGATGTTGTTCTCGGGCCTTGCGAAGCCGTGACCCTCATCGGGGAAGAGCACGTAGGTCACAGGGATGCCCTTTTCCTTCATCGCCTCGACGATCTGGTCGCTTTCCGCCTGGTTGACGCGCGGATCGTTGGCGCCCTGGCCGATCAGCAGCGGCCGAATGATCTCGTCCGCCTTGTAGAGCGGGCTCGCGTCGATCAGCAGCTGCTTTCCTTCGGGCGTGTTGGGGTTGCCCATCCGCTCGTGGAACTGCGCGACCACCGGGGCCCAGTAGGGCGGAATGGTGGAGAGCAGCGTTTCGAGGTTCGACGGGCCGACGATATCGACCCCGCAGGCGAAGGTATCGGGCGTATAGGTCAGCCCGACCAGCGTGGCATAACCGCCGTAGGACCCACCCATGATCGCCACCTTGTCCGGAATCGCGATGCCCTCGTCGATCGCCCACTGGGTCGCGTCGATCAGGTCGTCGTGCATGGTCTTGGACCATTGCAGGTTGGACGCATTGATGAAGGCCTTACCAAACCCGGTCGACCCACGGTAATTGACGCTCATCACCGCGTAGCCGCGATTGGCGAGCCACTGGTGGTAGCCGTTGAAGCCATATCCATCGCGCGCCCACGGTCCGCCATGAACCAGCAGCACCATCGGCACCGGCTTGTCAGGAAAACCGTCGCCATTGCTGTCGCTGCCCGGCGGCAGGGTGAGGTAGGAGGGCAGGGTGAGCCCGTCGCGGCTCTTCAGCTCGAGCGTGTGCATCGGCTGCAGCGGCGCGCCTTCCAGCTCGGGCCGGGTGACGTACAGCTCGGTCAGCGTATTCACTTCGCGGTCGTACAGGAAGCTCTTGGCCGGGCCGACCACCGGGTCGTTGCCGACGATCCACTTGGTATCGTCCTCGGTCCGCGAGGAAATGCCGAATTCGCCGGTCAGGTTGGCCTTGAGGAAATCGAGCGACGCCTTCACTTCAGGGTCGAGCGCGACCCATTCGTTCTTCAGGTAATAGACCGAGTAGGCTTCGACCTCGCCGGTCTCCTGATCGCGGATCGAACCGCCGATATCGGCCTTGTCGTTCTCCGCAATCACCCGCGTTTCGCCGGTTTCGACGTCCATCGCGGTCAGCGCGGCGGTGTTGCGCCCGCGGCTGTCGAGCCAGTAGAGCGTCTTGCCGTCGGTGGTGAAGCCTGCCGGATTGGTGGTCAGCGAGTCTTCGAGGCCCGTGCTGCCGAAAGGCTCTTCCTCGACGGCATTGTCGACCACCTTGAAGAAATCCATCCCGCCTTCGGCGTTGGGCCGCAGCGCAAGGCGCACGTCGAGATTGTCGTCCGCGACGAACCCGGCATAGCTATGGTTCTCGATCAGCTCGGTCAGCTCGCCGGTGTTGAGGTCGAGCATGTGGACGTCGTGATACTGCGGATTGCGGTTGTTGAGGCCGATCAGGATCTTGTCCTTGATCCGGTCCGACCCGCCGACGACCATGACGCGGGTATTCTCGAAATCGGTGAGCGTGGTTTCCACGCCGGTCTCGACGTTGATGCCATAGAGCAGGAAGTTCTCGTCGCCGCCCTTGTCCTGAATATACAGGAGGCTCTGGCTGTCGGGCGCCCAGAAATACTGGCGGATCGGCCGTTCGGTCGCCTTGGTCATCACCTTGGCATTGTCGAGGTCGTCCGCCGGGGCCAGCCACACGTTGAGCACGCCGTTCGAGGGTGCGAGCCAACTGATCCACTTGCCGTCCGGGCTGATCTGCCCGCCCGCGCGCGTCGGATTGCCGAACAGCGCCTCGCGCGGGATCAGGGGAGCGTTTTCGGCATTGGTGGTCGCGGTCATGCTGTCATCCGTAGAGGCAAAGGAAGGCACGGCGGCTAGCGTGAGCGCGGCAGTAGCGCAACCGATGGCAAGGGCGATCTTGTGGCGATGGAACATGAAACCTCTCCTCCTGGGTGAACGACTCCCTTAGTAAATTAAACCTGTCACAGAGTAAAGGGACATTGACTATCTCGCTGAGATCAACCCATCACAGCGCAGGATTGTCGTAGCAGTGCCACGTGAAGATGGCGGTCGCGCCGCGGTGGGGGCGCCAAGGCTCTGCAAGCGTGCGAGTCGCCTTTTCGTCGGGGCGTTCGGCGAGACCGAGGATCTTGCCGATGCCGGCCATCACCGCGAGGTCGCCGGCGGGCCAGATATCGGGCCGTCCTTCGGCGAACAGCAGGTAAATCTCCGCGGACCAGCGGCCGATGCCCTTGATGCGGGTGAGTTGCGCGATGGCTTCCTCATCGTCTTCGGGCAGGTTTTCGAGGTCCAGCTCGCCCGCGCTCACCAGTTCGCATAGCGATCGGGCATAGCCCTGCTTCTGGCGGGAGAGGCCGCAGGCGCGCAGCGTGTCGAAATCGCGTTCGAGCAAACAGCCCGGACCGAAATCCTCGCCCAGTTCGCCCTCCAGCTTGCGCCACACGCTCGCGGCGGCGGCAACGCTGACCTGCTGGCCGACGATGGTGCGCAGCAATGTCTTGTACCCGGTCGGGCGGATGCGAGGTTCGGGATAGCCCGCGATCTCGAGCGCGCGGGCGATGCCCGGCTCCAGCGCTGCAACCGCGTCGAGGCCCTGCTTTATCTGCTTCGCGCTCAATCCCATCGCAGTTACCCTCTCTCGCCGGCCTTCTCTTGCATTGCCGAAACGCAGCTTTTAGCAGCCTCGTCAACGGCGGGGCGTGGCGCACGATCCCCCGCGGATGGAAAAGGACGTTCAATGCCCAAGCTTACCGTGGTCGACCGCAGCGGAACCGAACGCATGATCGAGGTCGGGGACGGCCTGACCGTGATGGAGGCCATCCGCGACAACGGGTTCGACGAATTGCTGGCGCTGTGCGGTGGCTGTTGCTCGTGTGCGACCTGCCATGTGCATGTCGACCCGGCCTTCGCCGACAAGCTGCCCGCGATGAGCGAGGACGAGGACGACCTGCTCGAAAGCAGCGACCACCGCAACGAAACCTCGCGCCTGTCGTGCCAGATCGAGTTCACCTCCGATCTCGACGGCCTGAAGGTGCAGATCGCGCCAGAGGACTGAGCCGCAAGGCAAGCTTGCGCGCGCGATAGTTTATCGCGGTTGCTGCACGCTGCGGAGACGGTCTAGGTTGCTCCAATGGCTTCTCCCGCACCGCTTTCGCGTACTCTCGATCTTATTGGCAACACTCCGCTCGTCCGGCTCGCCGGGCCGAGCGAGGCTGCCGGTTGCGACATCTACGGCAAGTGCGAGTTCACCAATCCGGGCGGATCGGTGAAAGATCGCGCGGCGCTGTGGATCATCCGCGATGCCGAGGCGAAGGGCCTGCTGAAGCCCGGCGGTACGGTGGTCGAAGGGACGGCCGGAAATACCGGGATCGGGATCGCGCTGGTCGCCAACGCGCTCGGCTACAAGACCGTCATCGTCATGCCCGACAACCAGTCGCGCGAGAAGATGGACACGCTGCGCGCATTGGGTGCGGAGCTGGTGACGGTCCCGCCGACCAAGTTCGCCAATCCTTGCCACTTCGTCCACACCTCGCGCCGCCTTGCAGAAGAGACCGAAGGCGCGATCTGGGCCAACCAATTCGACAACACCGCCAACCGCAAGGCGCATATCGAAAGCACCGCGCCCGAGCTGTGGGAGCAGCTCGATCACCGGATCGACGGTTTTACCTGTGCGGCGGGTACGGGTGGTACGATTGCCGGGGTAGGGCTGGGCCTCAAGGCATTCGACGAGACCATCCGCATCGCGCTGACCGACCCGCATGGCGCGGCGCTCTACAACTACTACGCGCATGGCGAGCTGGAGTCCGAAGGATCGTCGGTCGCGGAAGGGATCGGGCAGGGGCGGATCACCGCCAATCTGGAAGGCGCGCCGATCGACACGCAGTTCCGCATCTCGGACGAGGAAGGCCTGCACTGGGTCGCGCGGCTTTTGCAGGAGGAAGGGCTGTGCCTCGGCCTGTCGTCGGGCATCAACGTTGCGGGTGCCGTCGCGCTGGGGAAACAGCTGGTGGCCGATGGCCGAAAAGACGCACGAGTGGCGACGATCCTGTGTGACACCGGCTTTCGCTACCTCTCGACCATTTACGACGCGGCGTGGCTGCGTGCGAAGGGCCTGCCGGTGTTCGAATGGCTGACCGATTGACGGCCACGATCCACGCTTTACCCTTATGCGCATGCCCCTGATCCCCCATACCGACCGAACGGAGACGGATTCGCGCAACCGGGCGTTGAGCGCGGAGGTGACGCAGCGCCTGCGGACCGGAATAGGCGGGATCCTGGTGGTCGTGATCGCGGTAGGAATCGCGAACGTGATTTTCACGCGTGCCCTGCAGAACGAGGAAACGACCGTCCCCCAGGCGGCGGCAACCATCGAGCCGAGCGCTACGCCTACCTCCAGCGATCCGCTCAGCGATGCGGGAGTCGTCCCCGATCTTCCCGCGCAGGCAGACGAAGAGCCGGTCCCCGAAGGTCCCGTGCTTCCCGAAACGGGCGAGGGTGCCCCCATTGAATAAGGCGCTGCTCGCCGCCGGGCTCGGCGGGCTGCTGGCGATCGGTGCGTCGGGCTTCGTGCTGTCGGGCGAGGGTGCTTCGTCGTCGGGTGTACAGATCGTTCCCGATGAACCGCACGGTGAGCGCTTCGGCCTGTCGTCGTCCCTGCCGATCTATCGTGCGCCGCAGGCCAGCGTTGCGGACGCATTGTCGCAAGGCGCGGCGAGGCCCCACTGGCTGCGCGCCGCGGTGGAAGCGCACAACAGCCTTGCGCCGATCGATGTGATCGATGCGAACAGCCTTTCGCAGATCGACACGCTGCTGCTGATCCAGCCGCGCGCGCTGACCCCGGCCGAGTTCGTCGCGCTCGACCAATGGGTGCGCGAGGGTGGGCGGGTCCTGCTCGTCGCCGACCCCATGCTTGTCGGTGAGCCGCCTTTCGCTCTGGGCGACCCGCGCAATCCCCAGGCCATCGCGATGACGGGCCCGATAGAGGCGCGCTGGGGGCTCCAACTGCAATCGGGAAAAATTGGGGACGGGGCGGAACGCTCTGTCAGCCTTGCAGGGCACGACATGCCCGTGTCGCTGGGCGGGACCTTCGCAAAGCGGCCGCCGACGGGCGGTAGTCCTGAGAATTCCGCGGATTGCGAACTTCGCACCGGGGGGCTGATAGCCACGTGTGCGATCGGTAAGGGGCGTGCCGTGCTCGTTGCAGATGCGACACTTTTCGAGGACCCGGAGGGCTCGCAGCAGGCACCGGAAATTTTCTGGTCGCTACTAGGAATCCTTGGGGACGAGCCCTCGCGCTAGAACTTCCTCATAGAAAAATCAGATACTTACTCGAACATGACTGTTCGGGCTGTGTGTCGTTTGGCGCGCGTTAACCAGATAATTTAAGCTTGTCAGGCACGTAAAACTGCCGCAAATTCGACCTGCAGCGACGATCTCCACAGAGATTCCTAACTTTCCCCTTTAATCCCCAATCGTCCCGAGATAAGACAAGTCTCGTAACGGACAGGAATCGACTCGCGCGTGGGATGCCACGCGAACCGAGGCGCATGCGCGCCTCGGCACGGGAGAGCTCTGTCCATGGGGTGAAGCGCTCACAGGGGAAGAGCGGCACGTGTCGGAAGTGTTTCAGGGATTTAGCGGGCAGGCCTTTTCGCTTCGCAGCGAAAAGGGTCGGTTCACGCTGCCTCCCGCATTCCGCAACGCGGTCAAGCTCTCCACCGTCGACCGCAAGCTGTGCCTGACCAAGCATGACAAGTGGGATTGCCTGGTCGGTTTCGGCATGAACCGGGTCGAAGATTTCGAGACGATCCTCGATCGCGAAGAGGAAGCGGCCTACAAATTCGGGCGCGATTTCGACCGCGATACCCGCGCGATGCAGCTTCACAGCTTCGAAACTATGCCGTTCGACGACAGCGGTCGCTTCATCATGCCCGATTTCGTGAAGGATCTGGGCAAGATCGAGGACGCCTTGTTCTTCCAGGGTGCGGGGAAGTTCTTCACCGTCTGGAACCCCGCGAAGCTCTACGAAATGGGCCCCGAAATGGCGATGCCCAAGGCCGCCTGTCGCGCGCTGGAGAAAGAGGCGCTGGCGAAGGGGAAGAAGAAGTGAGCGCTTCGGCCCAATCCCCGCACGTCCCCGTCCTGCTCGACGAAGTGATCGCGGCACTCAAGCCTGCGCCGGGCGAACTGATCGTCGACGGCACCTTCGGCGCAGGTGGCTACACCCGCGCGCTCCTGGGCGCGGGCGCGACCGTCCATGCCTTCGATCGCGATCCGACCGCGATCGAAGCCGCGCAGGACTGGTCCGAATTGGCCGAAAGTCCGCCGCGCCTGATCTTCCATCGCCGCCCGTTTGCAGAAATGGCGGATGCGCTGGGCGAGCAGGGCGTCGCGCAGGTCGATGGCGTGGTGCTCGATATCGGGGTGTCGTCGATGCAGCTCGACCAGGCGGAGCGCGGGTTTTCCTTCGCTGCGGACGGGCCGCTCGACATGCGGATGGACCCCGACCTGCCCAGCGCTGCGGATTTCCTCAACAGCGCAGACGAGGGCGAAATCGCCGATGTGATCTACGAATATGGCGAGGAAAGGCAGTCACGCCGCATCGCGCGTGCGATCGTCGCTGCGCGTCCGCTCGAAACCACGGGCCAGCTTGCCCGCCTCGTTCGCAAGGCGACCGGGCACAAGCCGCATGACAAGAAAGACCCCGCGACGCGCACCTTCCAGGCGATCCGCATCCACGTGAACGGAGAACTGGATCAGCTGCGCCACGCGCTCGTCGCCGCCGAGCAGCTGCTCGCGCCCGGCGGACGGCTGGTCGTCGTGTCGTTTCATTCTCTCGAAGATCGTATCGTGAAGCGCTTCCTCCGGAACGCTTCCGGTCAGGTCGGCGGCGGCTCCCGCCATCTTCCCCTTAAGGAGGTGCCGCCGACCACGTTCGACAAACCGTCCCGCGCCGTGCGCGCGGGCGAGGCGGAGCTGCTGCGCAACCCCCGCGCGCGCTCCGCAATCCTACGCGCAGCCACCCGGACGCAACAGCCGGCAAGAGAGGAATGGATCGATGGTTAGGGGCAGTCGCCTAAGGCAGATCGGCTGGGCAATCTGCATCGGTGTGGTGTTCGCCGGTTTCATGCTGCTGACCTTCCGGGTCAACGCGGTGAAGAGCGAAGTCGTGCGCGCCGAGCGCGAGATCGTCGTGCTCGAACGCGAGAAGCTGGCGATGGAAACCGAATTCGAAACGCGCGCCAACCAGCAGCAGCTGGCCGACTGGAACGCGATCGAGTTCGGCTACGCCTCGCCGCGTGCGGACCAGTTCCTCGAAACCGAGCGCCAGCTGGCGAGCTTCAGCGCACCCCGTGCGGCGGATTCTCCCCCGCCGATCCGCTTCGCGCGCGAAATGGAAGCGAGCGATTATCCAGCGCTGGTTTCGCCGCTGGCAGAGCATGACAAGCCCGGCGATGGCGAACCCGACAAGGTTGCCGCGCCGGCTCAGGGTGAGGCGCGTATCGCGTTGGCGAGCTTCGACTAATGGCAAGCATTCCGATCGACAGCATGGTTGCGGCGGGCCCCCTGCGGGTTGCCAACAAGCGACTAGAATCGCTGTTGGTCGCGCGGATGCGTGCGCTGCTGCTGATGCCTGCGTTCGGATTGATCGCGGTGGTCGCGCTGCTGCGGATTGCCTCTTTCGGGGTGCTCGGCGCGCCCGATACGCCGATGTCGATGGAACAGCGCCTGCTGCCGCCGCGCGGCGAGATCACCGATCGCAACGGCCTCCCGCTTGCGCGCAACTACGATGCCTTCGCGCTCTGGTTCAATCCTGCCGCGATGAAGGACGGCGGCAGCCCGCTGGTCCACACCCCCACCGAAGTGGCGGCGAAGCTTGCCGCGATCTTCCCCGAACTCGACCGGGCTGATGTCGCCGAGCGTCTGGCGAGCGGGAAGGCGCAATACCTTCGCCGTCGCCTGCTGCCTGAAGAAGCCAACAAGGTGTTCGAAATCGGCGAGCCCGCGCTCGAACTGCCTGCGGAGAAGGAACGTTTCTATCCGCAGGGGTCGATGGCGGCGCACGTGCTTGGCTACGTCAAGGACGGCAAGGGCTATCTGGGGATGGAAGCGGTCCTCGACGACCGGCTGACGGACGAGCGCCTGCGCGGGCAGCCGAGCGCCATATCGCTCGACCTGCGCGTGCAGGGCGCGCTCGAGGATGAATTGCGCAAGGGCATGCTTTCGGTCAACGCGCGCGGCGCGGCGGGCGTGGTGCTGGATGTCGATACCGGCGAAGTGGTCGCGCTTGCTTCGCTTCCCGCGTTCGACCCCAACGATGTCAAGCCGACGGACCTGATCGGTACCGAGGAGCAGCGACGTCTGAAGCAGCCATCCAATTCCTTCAACAGCGTGACCTACCAGGTGTACGAGCTCGGCTCGACCTTCAAGCCGATCACCATCGCGTCCGCCATCGACGCAGGTGTCGTTCGCGATCTCGGCCTGCGCTACGATGCAAAGCCGGTGAAAGTCGCCGGGCGTACGCTTGCGGACAGCCATAGCCTCGGAGACACGCTCAACGTGCCCGAAGCGTTGATTCACTCTTCCAACACCGTGACCGCGCGCGTCGCCGACAAGCTCGGTGGCGACAAGCTGCGCGACACCATGCGCTCCCTCGGCCTGGACGAGCGTCCCTACATCGAGCTGCCCGCGCGCGGTCAGCCGCTGTGGCCGGGCGAACACTGGTCGCGCATCACCACCATGACGGTCAGTTACGGGCACGGCATCGCGGTGACTCCGCTGCACCTTGCGTCGGCCTATGCAGCGCTGGTCAATGGCGGCATCTGGCGGCCTGCAACCCTGCTCAAGGTGGAACCCGGCACCGAAGTGAAGGGACGGCGGGTGTTCAAGGAAGATACCAGCGCCCGCATGCGCCAGCTGCTGCGGATGGTCGCGGTCTACGGCACCGGGCGGAGCGCCGATGCGCCGGGCTACCGTGTCGGTGGCAAGACCGGTTCGGCGGAAAAACCCTCGGCCCACGGCTATCGCAAGAAGAGCCTCGTCTCGACCTTTGCCGCAGCCTTTCCGATGGACGATCCACGCTACGTCGTAATCGCGATGCTCGACGAGCCGCAGGGCACGACAGCCAGCTCCTACCAGCGGACTGCCGCCTGGAATGCTGCGCCGATCGTGGGCAAGCTGATCCCGCGGATTGGGCCGATGCTGGATGTCCGTCCCGATCTGAGCCGCGATGTCGACATCTCCGACCTGCGGCCCCTCATCCGGAGCGATATCGAGTGAAGTTGAACCCTCTTCTCGAAAAGTCGGGCCGTGCCGAACGTGGACCGGACGATGCCATGGTGACGGGCTTTGCGATCGACCATCGCAAAGTAGCGCCGGGCACGATTTTCGGCGCGTTCGAAGGCACAGTGGTCAACGGCGAGGATTTCATCGACGCTGCCGTCGCTGCGGGCGCGGTGGCGGTTGTTGCGCGGCCCGAAGCCAGGGTGGAGGGCGCGCTGCACATCTCCGATGCGGTTCCACGCCGTGCCTTCGCGCAGATATCGGCCCGCTATTTCACGCCGGTGCCTGCAACGATCGTCGCCGTGACGGGGACCAACGGAAAGACGTCGACTGCCGAAATGACCCGCCAGCTCTGGCGCATGCTGGGCGAGCGTGCTGCGAGCATCGGCACGCTTGGCGTCACCACGCACGACGAGAGCATCTCGACCGGATTGACCACCCCCGACATTGTCACCTTCCATTCGAACCTCGCGGGGCTTGCGCGCGAAGGTGTGACTCATCTCGCGTTCGAGGCATCGAGCCACGGCCTCAGTCAGTACCGCAACGAGGGCGTGCCGGTGCGCGCCGCCGCGTTCACCAATTTCAGCCGCGACCACCTCGATTACCATGAGACGATGGAGGCCTATTTCGAGGCCAAGATGCGCCTCTTCGACGAGGTGGTCGACGATGATGGTGTGGCAGTAATCTGGGCCGACGGAAGCGAATGGTCCGCCAAGGCCCGCCAGCGGGCGCAGAAGCGGGGGCTGGGTGTCTTCACGGTCGGCCCGAAAGGCGAAGACATCACACTGGTCGAGCAGGATCCGACGCAGCTTGGCCAGGGGCTCGAGATTGCCCGCAATGGAGAGCGTCGGACGATCCGCCTACCGCTGATCGGTGCCTACCAGGCGGCCAACGCGCTGACCGCTGCGGGCCTCGCACTGGCGACCGGTGCAGACGAGACCCGGCTGTGGGATGCGGTCGGGCGGTTGCAGCCGGTGCGCGGCCGGCTCGAACGCGCGGTCATCACGCAGAGCGGTGCGCCCGTCTATGTCGACTACGCGCACACGCCTGACGCGCTCGAAGCCGCGATGGAGGCTCTGCGGCCGCACGTCGATGCAACCAAGGACGGGCGCCTGATCGTGGTCTTCGGAGCGGGCGGCGACAGGGACAGGGGCAAGCGCGCCGAGATGGGCAGGGTCGCCAGCGAATGCGCCGATCTGGCGGTCGTCACCGACGATAACCCGCGCGGCGAAGACGCGGCAGAGATCCGCAGTGCGATCCTTTCGGGAATGACCAGCGACGCACTGGAGATCGGCGACCGGCGCACCGGGATCGCCACCGCGATCGAACAGGCAGGCAGCGGCGACATCGTGCTCGTCGCGGGCAAGGGACACGAACAGGGCCAGATCATCGGCTCGGGAGAGACTATGCGAGTACACCCCTTCGATGACGTGACCGTGGCGCGCGAATGCGCAGCGGCGGAGTCTGCGGCATGAGCGCGGCGGCACTTGCCCATCCGCGGATGCGCGTGTGGCCGGCATCGCCGCGCGACAAGCTGCAACTCGCGCTGTGGACCGCCGCCGAGATCGCAGAGGCGACGGGCGGCGTCGCCTCGGGCGATTTCCAGTGCTCGGGCGTCGAGATGGACAGCCGCGACGTGCGCGTCGGCGATCTTTTCGTTGCGTTGAAGGGCGAGGCGATGGACGGCCATCGCTTCGTTGACAAGGCGATCGCCGCCGGTGCCGCTGCGGCGCTGGTCGACCGGCCGGTCGACTGGCCGCACGTGCTGGTGGAAGATACCACGGCGGCGCTCCATGCGCTTGCCGCAGCCGCGCGAGAGCGGTCCCCGGCAAAGCGCATTGCGGTGACGGGGTCGGTCGGCAAGACCGGGGTAAAGGAAGCGATCTTCACCGCGCTCGACCGTTCCAGCCGGGGCCAGGCACATCGCTCCATCCGCAGCTACAACAATCATGTCGGCGTGCCGCTTAGCCTTGCACGGATGAACGCCCGTGCGCGCTACGGCGTGTTCGAGATGGGGATGAACCACGCGGGCGAGATCGCTCCGCTGGTGGATCACGTACGCCCCGACGTTGCGGTTATCACCACCATCGCGCCTGCGCATATCGAGAATCTCGGCAGCATCGAGGCGATTGCGGACGAGAAGGCGCAGATCTTCGGCGGCCTGAACGAGGGCGGGGCGGCGATCATCCCCGCCGACAGCCCGCAATACGAGCGGCTGCGCGCCCATGCCGAAGCCGCAGGTGCCGAAATCTACTCCTTCGGCCGGTCGAAGGATGCCCGCGTGCGCCTGCTCGACGCGATCCCGGCGGCCAATGGCGGTGCGTCGCTGGTCACCGCGCAGATCGACGATACGCGCCTGTGCTACTCGGTCGCCGAACCGGGCGAGCACTGGATCGACAATTCGCTCGCGGTGATGGCGACCGTCTACGCCGTAGGCGGCGATCTGGGCGCTGCCGGAATCGCACTGGGCGAGATGGGCGGCCTCAAGGGACGGGGTGCCCGCCACACGATCACTGCGACGGGTGGGCGTGCGACGCTGATCGACGAAAGCTACAACGCCAACCCCGCGTCCATGCGTGCGACGCTGACGCAGCTTGGCCAGACGCCCGCAAGCCGCCGGATCGCAGTGCTCGGCGCGATGGGCGAGCTGGGCGAATTCAGCCGCCAGTTCCACGAACAGCTGAGCGATCCGATCGAAGACGCGCGGGTCGACTTCGCGGTTCTCGTCGGGGAAGCAATGGAGCCGCTGGTGCGCAAATTGGGGACGGCTTCGGCTAATGGCCTTGGCAATCCGCTGGCCTTCGCCCATTGCGCTGGGCCTGCCGAAGCGATTGCCGCGCTTGAAGAATTCGGTCTCAACGCCGGGGATGCGATCCTAGTGAAAGGATCGAACGCCGTGGGTCTGGGCCGCCTGGTCGATCACTTCGTCAGCCGAGGCTAAGCAAGGGATCGGGGACGGCCGAGAATGTTCTATCTAATCGCGAAGTGGCTTGAATTCGAAGGGATTTTCAATCTCTTCCGCTACCAGACCTTTCGTGCGGGCGCTGCCATCCTCACCGCATTGTTCATCGGCCTGCTGATCGGGCCCAAGCTGATCGACGTCCTCCGCGTGCGCCAGGGGAAGGGCCAGCCGATCCGCGAAGACGGGCCGCAGACCCACCTCGCCAAGCGCGGCACGCCGACGATGGGCGGGCTGATGATTCTGATCGCCATGGTGCTCAGCCTGCTTTTATGGATGGATCTCACAAATCCCTTCGTGTGGGCGTGTCTCGCCGTGACCATCGGGTTCGGCGCGATCGGGTTCATGGACGATTACGACAAGGTCACGAAAAACAGCCACGCGGGCGTTTCGGGCAAGGTGCGGCTTGCGCTGGAATTCATCGTCGCAGGCATCGCCGCTTATATCATCGTCAGCCAGATCAATACCTGGCTCTACGTGCCCTTCGTGTCCGACCGGGCCATCCCGCTCGGCCCCCTGTATTACGTCTTCGCTGCGATCGTGATCGTGGGTGCGGGCAATGCGGTGAACCTGACCGACGGGCTCGACGGGCTGGCGATCATGCCGGTCGTCATAGCGGCGGGCACCTTTGCGATCATCGCCTACCTTGCCGGGCGCGCCGACTTTTCCGAATATCTCGGCATTCCCTATGTCGAAGGCGCGGGTGAGCTGGCGATCTTCTGCGCGTGCATCATGGGCGCAGGGCTCGCCTTCCTGTGGTTCAACGCGCCGCCTGCCAATGTCTTCATGGGCGACACCGGATCGCTGGCGCTGGGTGGAGCGCTGGGCGCGATTGCCGTTGCCAGCCACCACGAAATCGTGCTCGCGATCGTCGGCGGACTGTTCGTGTTCGAGGCGCTCTCGGTCATCATCCAGGTGTTCTGGTTCAAGCGCACGGGCAAGCGCATCTTCCGCATGGCGCCCGTCCACCACCATTTCGAACAGCTCGGCTGGAGCGAAACCAAGGTCGTGATCCGTTTCTGGATCATCGCCATCGTGCTCGCGCTGATCGGGCTCAGCACCTTGAAGCTGCGGTGATTACCTCGCCCGCCTGGAGGGGCCGCAAATATGCGGTCCTCGGCCTTGCGAGGTCGGGCCGGGCGACGGCGAACGCCTTGCTGGCTGCGGGCGCCGACGTGACCGCGTGGGACGAGCGCGAGGAAACGCGTGTGGCCTTCGCTGGTCGTGTGACGCTGGCCGATCCTGTCGAAACGGACCTGACCGGCTTCGATGGCGTCGTTGTGTCGCCGGGCGTTCCGCTGAACCGCCATCCCATCAAGCCACATGCCGACAAGTATGGCGTGCCTGTGATCGGAGATATCGAACTGTTCGCGCAGGCGCGCGGCGGCCTCCCACCGCATAAGGTCGTCGGCATCACCGGCACCAACGGCAAGAGCACCACTACCGCGCTGACGCACCATATCCTGAAGACCGCAGGCGTGCCGACCACGATGGGCGGCAATATCGGACTGCCGATCCTCGAGCAGCAGCCGCTGCCCGAAGGTGGCGTCTACGTGCTGGAGCTTTCGAGCTACCAGATCGACCTGACCTACAGCCTCGATTGCGACGTCGCGGTGTTGCTCAACATCACGCCCGACCATCTGGACCGCTATGATGGCGACTTCGATGCCTATGCGGCGAGCAAATCGCGCCTGTTCGCGATGCAGATGCGCGGGCACAATTCGATTGCCCGTTTTGCCGATGCGCGCTCGCTCGGGCATTTCGCCGAAGGATCGATTGCGAGCATCCTTGAGGACGTTCTCGCGAACCGGGGCATCGAGCCGGGCGAGCAGTCGGATTGGCCTTCGCTACAGGGTCCCCACAACCGCGAAAACGCGGCGGCAGCGATCGAAGCTTGCGATATTCTGGGGCTGCAAGTCTCGCAAATTCGTGAAGGCCTGCGCACCTTCCCCGGCCTGCCGCACCGGATGGAGCGCGTCGGAGAGCGGGGCGGGGTGCTTTATGTCAACGACAGCAAGGCAACCAACACCGCCGCCGCCGCGCCTGCGCTGGCCGCGTTCGACAGGATCCATTGGATCGTCGGTGGGCAAGCCAAGGAACCGGGCCTTGGCGAGTGCGAGCAGTATATGGGCCACGTCACCGCAGCCTACACCATCGGCGAGGCGGGCGAGGATTTTGCCGAGGCGCTGACACCGCACTGCGCGGTCAGCCGGTGCGGCACGCTCGACAAAGCGGTGGAGCTGGCATCGCAGGTCGCGCGCGCAGGCGAGACCGTACTGCTCAGCCCCGCCTGCGCCAGCTTCGACCAGTTCCGCGATTTCGAGGATCGCGGTGAGACATTCCGCATCCTCGTCAATTCGCTCGACCGGGATCTGACCGCATGAATATCGCGCCTGCAACAGCCATCGCTTCGGAACTGCCCGGTCGCACCAACCGGCGTGAGACGATCCGCGCCAGGCTGAAAATCTGGTGGCGCGAGCTGGACCATGTCCTCCTTGGGCTAATCGTGATCCTGATCGCGGTCGGCTGCGCGGCGATCTCTGCGGCAAGCCCTGCCAGTGCGGCGCGTCTCTCGAGCGACGAAGTAACGCTCAATCCGCTGCGCTTCCTGTTCCTTCACTTGCGCTGGCTGGCGGTGGGTGTGCCCGCGATGATCGGCCTGTCGATGCTCAGCCGGGACAGCGCACGCCGCTTTGCAATCCTGCTTTCCGCAGCAATGGTCGCGGCGATGCTGCTGGTGCCCTTCATCGGCAGCGAGGTGAACGGCGCGCGGCGCTGGCTGAACCTCGGCTTCTCCTTCCAGCCGTCCGAATTCCTCAAGCCCGGCTTCGCGATCACGCTGGCCTGGATCATGAGCTGGCGGCTGAAGGACCCCGAAATCCCGTCCTTCGCTCTCGTCACGGGCGCGCTGGGTGTGGTCGTAGTCCTGCTGATGGCGCAGCCCAACCTGGGCGATGCGATCCTGTTCAGCGGCGTCTGGTTCGTGCTGGTCCTGCTGGGCGGCGTGTCGTTCCGCCACATTGCCGGGCTGTTCGCCGGCGGCCTCATCGGCCTCACATTGGCCTACGCGTTTTACGACAATGCCCGCCACCGGATCGATTCCTGGCTGTTCGGGGGCACCGATTTCGACCAGGTCGACCTTGCCCAGCGTACGCTTCTGGCAGGGGGCTGGGATGGCGTAGGATTCTGGGTCGGGGTGAAGAAGTTCCGCCTGCCCGAAGCGCAGACCGACTACATCTTTTCTGTCGTCGGCGAGGAATTCGGCTTGCTCGCCTGCGGTGCCATCGTGCTCCTCTTCTTCGCCATCGTGCTGCGCGTGCTGGTGCGGCTGGCAAGCGAGGAAAACTATTTCGCGCTGCTCGCTGCCGCCGGGCTTACCGCGCAGCTTGGTGCGCAGGCGTTCATCAACATTCTCGTCAACCTTTCGCTGTTTCCGTCGAAAGGCATGACCTTGCCGCTGGTCAGCTATGGCGGCTCGTCGACGATCGCGGTATGCATGAGCCTTGGCCTGCTGCTCGCGCTCACGCGCCGCAACCCGTTCCTGACGCGGGAGACTGCGGGCCTTCGCAACATGCTCTTCGACAAGGAAAGGGACAAATGAGCGGGGCCAATCGACATTACGTGCTCGCCGCAGGCGGAACGGGCGGGCACATGCTGCCCGCCTTCGCGCTGGCGCAGGAACTGGACCGGCGCGGGCATCACGTCGCGCTGATCACCGACGAGCGCGGGGCGAATATTCCCGGCAAGCCCGATTTCATGCCCGCGCACATCATGCCCGTGGGTCGCTTCACCAAGAATCCGCTCAGCTGGATCGGCGGCGCAAGCAAGGTGATGGAGGGCCGCAAGATGGCCCGCCGTCTGTTCGAGAGTTTCGAACCGAGCGCAGTGGTCGGCTTTGGCGGCTATCCCACGCTGCCAGCCTTGCTCGCGGCGAATGCCGACAAGATTCCGAGCGTGATCCACGAACAGAATGCCGTCCTCGGGCGGGTCAACCGCCTGCTCGCTCCGCGGGTCGATGCGATTGGCACGTCCTATCCCAAGGTCATGCGGCTCAACTCCAAGTGGTCGTCCAAGGTCCATCTCGTCGGCAACCCGGTTCGCCCCGAAGTGCTGGCGCTGCGCGAGGAGCCGTTTCCGACATTTACTGAGGACAGCCTGCTGAAGGTGCTGGTGACCGGCGGCAGCCAGGGCGCGAGCATTCTGGCGCAGGTGGTGCCCGATGGTCTCGCGATGCTGCCGCCCGCGCTGCGCCAGCGGTTGCAGGTGGTGCAGCAGTGCCGGCCCGAAGACGTCGGCGCGGTGCGCGAACGCTATCGCAACCACGACATCCCTGCAGAGCTGGCGACCTATTTCGAGAATATGGCAGAGCGGCTTGCCGATGCGCACCTGTTCATCGGGCGCGCCGGAGCCTCGACGATTGCTGAGCTGACCGCCGTGGGTCGCCCGGCGATCCTGGTGCCACTGCCGATCGCGACCGATGATCATCAGGCGGCCAACACGCGCGAGATCGTGGAAGCGGGCGGGGCGCGGATGATCCGGCAGAGCTCGTTCACGCCCAAGGAACTCGCGCGCCAGATCCAGGTGCTCAGCCAGCGTGCGGGCACCTTGAGCACGGCGGCGCACAAGGCTTGGAATTGCGGTCGCCCGGATGCGGTGAAGGACCTCGCCGATCTGGTCGAGAGCTTCGGCGGGGCCGAGTTGATGGACGTGATCCGCGTCGGCAAGAACAACGCACGCGGCGCTTCGCAGGGCGCTCCCGTGGGGCAGGGCGCGGCGCGCGATGCTGCGCAGGAGCGGGTTTCTTGAAAGGCGTCGCAACCGATATCGGGATCATCCACTTTGTCGGCATCGGCGGGATCGGCATGTCCGGCATTGCCGAGGTGATGCACAACCTCGGCTACGACGTGCAGGGCTCCGACATGGCGGAAAGTCCGGCGGTAGAGCGACTGCGCCAGCGTGGGATCGCAGTGTCGATCGGCCACGCGCGAGAGAACGTCGAAGGCGTGGCGGTCGTTGTCACTTCGACCGCGGTCAAGCGCACCAATCCCGAGGTCGAAGCCGCGCTGGAAAACCGCATTCCCGTGGTGCGCCGTGCGGAAATGCTCGCCGAGCTGATGCGATTGAAGTCGACCATCGCCATCGCGGGTACACACGGTAAGACGACTACGACCAGCATGATCGCGGGGCTGCTCGACTGTGGCGAGATCGACCCGACCGTCATCAACGGGGGAGTAATCGAACAGTTCGGCTCGAACGCGCGACTGGGCGATAGCGACTGGATGGTTGTCGAAGCGGACGAGAGCGACGGCAGCTTCCTGCGGCTCGACGGGACCATCGCAGTAGTCACCAATATCGACCCCGAGCATCTCGATCACTACGGCGATTTCGACGGGGTGAAGCGCGCCTTCGTGGAGTTCATCCACAACGTACCCTTCTACGGCGCTGCGATCCTGTGCGTCGATCATCCCGAAGTGCAGGCGGTCATCGGCCAAGTGCGCGATCGCCGGGTCATCACCTACGGCTTCTCGCTTCAGGCCGATATCTGCGCGGTCAACGTAAAGCCCGAGGCGGGCGGCAATCGGTTCGATGTGATGGTCCGCCAGCGCGGACAGGAAGATCGCCGGATCGAGAACGTGTTCCTGCCCATGCCCGGGCGGCACAATGTTCAGAACGCGCTGGCGGCGATCGCCGTCAGTCTGGAGATGAACTGTTCCGACGACGTGATCCGCGAAGGCTTTGCCCGCTTCGGCGGCGTGCGGCGGCGCTTCACCAAGGTCGGCACAGTGGCGCTCGACGGCGGCACCGCGACCGTGATCGACGATTACGCGCACCATCCGGTCGAAATCCGTGCAGTCCTTTCCGCCGCGCGCGAAAGCGCCGATGCGCGCGAGAACCCCGCTCGCGTCATCGCGGTCATGCAGCCGCACCGCTATTCGCGTCTGGGCGAGCTGATGGGCGAATTCCAGGCCTGCTTCAACGAAGCCGATCAGGTCTATGTCGCGCCGGTCTATGCCGCGGGAGAAGACCCGGTCGCGGGGGTCGATGGCGGCACTCTGGTGGACGGGATCAAGTCGCTCGGCCACCGCCATGCCCAGACGATCGAGGATCGCGAGCACCTCGTCCGCATCCTCGCGCCAGAGCTGGAGCCGGGCGATCTCGTGCTGTGCCTCGGCGCGGGCGACATCACCAAGTGGGCGGCAAAGCTGCCCGACGAGTTGCAGGCCGAACGCAGCAAGGTGACCGCATGAGCGAGGCACTCTCCCTTCCCAAGGTGCGCGGCAAGCTGACGCAAGACGCACCGCTCGCGCCGCTGGTGTGGTTCAAGGCGGGCGGCACGGCGGACTGGCTGTTCGAGCCGGCCGATATCGACGATCTGCGCGCCTTTCTGGCCGATCTCGATCCGGCTGTGCCCGTCATGCCGCTGGGGCTCGGCTCCAACCTGATCGTGCGCGATGGCGGAGTGCCCGGGGTGACGATCCGGCTGGGCAAGCCTTTTGCGAAGATCCATGCCGAGAGCGATCACACCTTGCGCTGCGGCGCAGGCGCGCATGGCGTCCTGATCGCCTCGACCGCGCGCGACAATGCAATTGCGGGTCTCGAATTCCTGCGCGGCATTCCCGGCACGCTCGGCGGTTTCGTGCGCATGAACGGCGGTGCCTATGGGCGGGAAACCGCCGATGTGCTGGTCGATTGCGACGTGGTGCTGCGCGACGGTTCGCTGAAAACGCTGCCGGTTGCGGAGCTGGGCTACACCTACCGCCATTCCGAACTGCCCGAAGGCGCGGTCGTGGTCGGCGCGCGGCTCAAGGGCGAAGCAGGCGACCCTGCCGAGATCGGTGCGGAGATGGACCGCATTGCGCAGGCGCGCGAGGAATCCCAGCCCGTGCGCACCAAGACCGGCGGCTCCACCTTCAAGAACCCTTCGGGCGAAAAGGCGTGGCAGCTGGTCGACGCGGCGGGTTGCCGCGGAATGATGCGCGGCGGCGCACAGGTGAGCGAGAAGCACACCAATTTCCTCATCAACACCGGCACCGCGACCAGCGCGGATATCGAGCAGCTGGGCGAAGACGTCCGCGCGAAGGTGCGCGATAATTCTGGGATCGAACTCGAATGGGAAATCCAGCGGGTGGGGCGCAAATGATCTTGTCGAAGAAACTCCACGTCGCGGTCCTGATGGGCGGCTGGGCGAACGAGCGGCCTGTCTCGCTGATGAGCGGCGAGGGCGTTGCCAAGGCGCTCGAAACGCGCGGACACAAAGTCACGCGGATCGATATGGACCGGCAGGTTGCCGCGCGGATTGCCGAGGCGAAGCCCGATATCGTGTTCAACGCGCTCCACGGCGTGCCGGGCGAGGATGGCACGGTGCAGGGCATGCTCGACCTGATGGGCGTTCCCTATACGCATAGCGGCCTCGCCACCTCGGTGATCGCGATCGACAAGGAACTGACCAAGCAGGCGCTCGTCCCGCGTGGCATTCCCATGCCCGGTGGCCGGGTCGTGAAAACCGATGACCTCTACGGCGGCGACCCGCTGCCGCGCCCCTACGTGCTCAAGCCGGTCAACGAAGGGTCGTCGGTCGGCGTTGCGATCGTCACCGACGAGAGCAACTATGGCAATCCGATCTCGCGCGATGCGAAGGGCCCGTGGCAGGAATTCTCCGAATTGCTCGCCGAACCCTACATCCGGGGCCGCGAGCTGACCTCTGCGGTGGTCGGCGGGAAGGCGCTGACCGTCACCGAGCTGATCGTCGAGAGCGGTTTCTACGATTTCGAGAACAAGTACACCGACGGGCGCACGCGCCACGTCTGCCCGGCGGAAATTCCCGAGGAGATTGCGCAGGCCTGCATGCGGTATGCGCTCGAGGCGCACCGGATCCTCGGCTGCAAGGGCACCAGCCGCACCGATTTCCGCTGGGACGACGAGCAGGGCGTGGACGGTCTCTTCGTGCTCGAAACCAACACCCAGCCGGGGATGACCCCGCTCAGCCTGGTGCCCGAACAGGCGCGGTTTTGCGGAATGAGTTACGAGGATCTGGTCGAAACGATCATCGCGGATGCGCTGGGGCTTGGCGCTCCGGACGAACGGGGAGGAGACGATGGCGCGCAAGGTCAAGCGTAAGGCAACCGGCGTTCGCCGCGCCGCCAATTCGCGCTCGCGGGCCTCGAAGGCGCGGGCAGCGACGCGGCAGGGCAAGGGCGTGGTCAATTCCGCGCTTTCGGCGCTGCCGATCAGCCAGCAGCAGTTGCAGGGCACCTTTCTCGTCCTGATCCTTGCAGGCGCGCTCGCCGCCGCGTGGTTCGTCGCGCGCGCCGCCGGCGTCCCCGCGTTGATGGAGCAGCAGATTGCGGCCAGCGCGGGCTCTGCCGGGTTCCAGATGCGCAATATCGACCTGACCGGCGTCGAGCGGATGAACCGCCTCAAGGTCTACGAAGAAGTCATGGAGCATCGCGGCACGCCGATGCCGATGCTGGATCTGGCAGCGATCCGCGCCGAGCTGAAACGGATGCCGTGGGTCGCAGAGGCGCGCGTCTCGCGCCAGCTGCCCGACAAGCTTGTGATCGACATTCAGGAACGCACGCCCCACGCGGTGCTGGTCAAGCCCGACCGGCTGGTGCTGATCGATCGCAACGGCGTCGAACTCGATCCGATTGCCGAGAAGGACGCCGAGGGGATGCTGCGCATTTCCGGCGCGGGCGCTGCGAAGCAAATCGACTCGCTCGACCACATCCTCGCCGCCGCGCCTGCATTGCAGCCGCAGATCGCCAGCGCGCACCGGATCGGAGAGCGGCGCTGGAACATCGTGTTCAAGACGGGCCAGATCCTCGCGCTGCCACAGGGCGAGGATGAGGCGGCCGAGGCCTTCATCGACTTTGCCAAGCTCGACGGGCTCTATCGCCTGCTCGGCGGCAAGGCGACCGTGATCGATCTGCGGGTGCCCGACCGGTATGTCTTCCGCGAGCCCGGCAGGGCCGATCGCTTCACGAGCAGGAAGGAGAGTGCGGAGTAATGGCGGCAGCACGCATTGCGCGCGTTTTCGGCGCGGTAAACCTGGGGTCCTTCAGGGTCTCGGCGATGATCATGGGGCTGACCGAGGGCGGCGAGCTAATCGTGCTCGGCTCTTCGCACCGGGCCAGCGCCGGGCTCAGGCGTGGCTACGTGACCGACAGCAAGGCTGCGACGCACGCGATCCGCGAGGCGGTGGAGCGTGCGGAGAAGGACGCGGGAACGGGTATCCAGAGCGTGTGGGTCGGGTGCGCAGGCGCCGGGCTCGCCAGCAGCATCTCGCGTGTTGAAATCCCGATCAATGGCCGCCGGATCGAGGAAGAGGACGTTGATCACCTGCTGGTGACCGCACGCGATACCCTGCAGCCCGACGGGCGCATGGTGCTGCACGCACAACCTGCGCATTACTCGGTCGACGGTCCGCACGGAGTTGCCAATCCGGTCGGCCTCTATGCCGAGCAGCTGGGCGTGGACATCCACGTATTGCTCGCGGACGGCGCGCCGATCCGCAACATCATCACCGCGGTGCAGAGCGCTCATCTTACAGTAGAAGGCGTGGTCGCCGCGCCGATCGCCTCGGCACATGCGGCGCTGACCCCCGAAGAACGCGAACTGGGCACCGCGCTGATCGAGATCGGCGGCGACGTGACCAACGTGGCGGTGTTGCGCAACGGCATGGTCCAGGCGATGCGGGCGATCCCGCTGGGCTCGGGCGACATCACCGATGCCATCGCAAGCACCTTCGGCATTCGTCGCCAGCACGCCCAACGCCTCAAGTGCGTTTCAGGTTCGGCACTGGCCAGCCCCTCCGACCATCGCGAGCAGGTGCCGGTCGATCCCGATGGCGATCCGCGTGCGGGGTCGGTCAACCGCGCCGATCTGGTCGCGGTGATCACCGAACAATTGGGCCGCCTGACCGACGAGATCGGCAAATCGCTGAAGGCGATGGACTTCGCAGGCGCCAAGGGTGGCCCCGCCGTGCTCACCGGCGGCGGCGCGGAGCTGGCCGGTTGCGCCGAGTTCGTCCAGAACGCGCTCGGCCGTCCGGTCCGGATCGGCAAGCCGCAGACCCTGCGCGGGCTTCCGCCTGCACATGCCGCCCCCGGCTTCTCCACGCTCGTGGGCCTGTGTCTCTACGCTGCGAAGGACCCGGTCGACATTCGCACGGTCAAGGCCAAGTATCAGACGCAGACCCGCCTGAGCGGCCTCGGCCTCGTGCAGCGCGTGTGGCGCGCAGCGCGCGACTATTTCTGACGGGCACCCCGAACTCGCCCTAAGCTGCGAGTTATGTGGAAAAGATTGGGGATAACGATTAAATGTAGCCGCGTTATCTGCCACACGAAAGTATTGAGAAATCGGCACGTCACTCGCCGGTTTCACGGAGTGAAGACGCAATGAGCATCAATATCGGCCCCGACCCCGCGGACGATCTGCGCCCCCGGATCACTGTCATCGGCGTGGGTGGAGCGGGCGGCAACGCCATCGCCAACATGATCGACGCCGAGATCGAAGGCGTCGACTTCATCGTCGCCAACACCGACGCGCAGTCGCTCAGCAGCTCGCCTGCGGAAAACCGCATCCAGCTCGGCCCGGAAAGTACCGGCGGGCTGGGCGCAGGTGCGCGGCCCGAACTGGGCAAGGCTGCGGCGGAAGAAACGGTCGAAGCGATCGAAGATGCGCTCGACGGGGTGAACATGTGCTTCATCGCTGCCGGGATGGGCGGCGGCACGGGCACGGGTGCAGCTCCGGTGATCGCCGAGGCCGCCCGGCGCAAGGGCGTGCTGACCGTGGGCGTCGTTACAAAGCCGTTCCTGTTCGAAGGCACGCGCCGGATGCGCGCCGCCGAGGCCGGGATCGAGGAGCTTCAGCGGCATGTCGACACGCTGATCGTGATCCCGAACCAGAACCTGTTCCTGATCGCCAACCGCGACACGACCTTCAAGGAAGCCTTCCGACTTGCAGACGAAGTGTTGCAGCAGGGCGTCCGCTCCATCACCGACCTGATGACCATGCCGGGCCTCATCAACCTCGACTTTGCCGACGTGAAATCGGTGATGGAGGAAATGGGCAAGGCGATGATGGGCACCGGCGAGGCCGAGGGCGAAAGCCGCGCTCGCGAGGCTGCCGAACAGGCGATCGCCAACCCGCTGCTCGAAGGCGTATCCATGGCCGGGGCCAAGGGTGTGATCATCTCGATCATCGGCGGCGAGGACATGAAGCTGCTCGAAGTCGATGAAGCCGCGAACCATATCCGCGAGCTCGTCGACGAGAACGCCAACATCATCTGGGGTTCGGCGTTCAACCCGAACCTCGAAGGAAAGATCCGCGTTTCCGTGGTTGCGACCGGTATCGAAGACGGTGGCGAAGGCCGGCAGCCGATGCCGCGTGCCGCCGCCCCCGAACCGCGCCCGGTCGAGTCGCGGGCACCCAAGCGGCCCGTGCTCGATTTCTCGGACGATAGTCAGGACGCGTCGGACCAGCAGGCCGCTGCACCCGAACCCGCGCAGCCGCAGGGCGGGGCAGGTGCCTTCGACGCAACTCCGGCCGATCGTGCACCGGCTCCGCCGACGTATTACGACGACGAGGACGATGGCGAGGATGTCGACGATATCGTCGATCCGCTCGCCGGGCTTCGCAACGATGATAATGGCGATGGCGACCTGGATGGCCCGCGTGCGGCCGCGCCCTTCGCCCGTCCGCAAGGCGGCCAGAATGCACCGTCGACAGAGTGGGACGATGACGACACGCTCGATCTCGGCGAAGTTGCGGAAGGGCAGCCGGGCGATTCCTCGGATGAACTCCTGCTCGGCGACGAAGCGGACGCAGGCGCCGGGGCAAGATCGCCCGAGCCGATCGGCGAAGACGAGGCAGCAGCCCCGCGTGGGCGGCGTCGCGGTCTCGTCTCAGGCGACGATGCGGCCGAAAAGAAGCCGGCACCGCCGCTTCCGCAAGGCGGTGGGGGCGGTACGCTGTTCGAACGGATGGCGAAGCTGTCCCGCTCCGGGGCACCCGACGACGAGGAAGACGAGGATGATGACGACGGTTCGTCGCTGAATATCCCGCGTTTTCTCGGGCGACAGAACAACCAGTAAGCGGGACGGACTGCACTGCCTTGCTGCGCAAGGGGCTGTTCAGGGCGGCGGCGCAAGACTAGAACCCGTATCATGACGGGTCGCTTCAAGTCTTTGCGCGCCGCTCTCCCGGCGTTCGCTTTCGTATTTCCGGGCATTGCGTTTCCCGCCCACGCGCAGACCGGCGATACGGTTTCCCGTGCAGTCGTTCAGCCGCTCCCCCCAGCCGCTGCCGACGATCTCAACGATGCTTTGATGCGGCTTGCGGCCGATCGGCACGATGTCGACGCATTGATTGCCGCAGGGCTTGCTTCGCTCGACCTCGACGACATCGACGCCGCGATCGGCTTTCTCGGACGCGCGCAGGAATTGTCGCCACAAAATCCCCGGATCGCAGAGGGGATGGGTGCCGCCTATGTCCGCAGCGGACGCCCGGTCGACGCGATCCGGTTTTTCGAACAAGCTGACAAATCCGGGATCAGCAATAGCTCGCTGTGGGCGGATCGTGGCCTCGCCTACGATCTTGTGGGTCAGAATGCGACCGCGCAGGATGCGTATCGCAGGGCTCTTTCTCTCAAGGACGAGAACAGCGTTCGCCAGCGTCTGGCGCTGAGCTACGCGATCGAGGGCAGCCGCCAGCCGTTCGAGGAGACGCTGAGGCCGCTGATCGCCAAACAGGACGTGGCAGCGATACGCACGCGCGCTTTCGGGCTCGCGGTGCTGGGCGATGCGGATGATGCGATCGCGCTCGCCCGCACTGTGATGCCGCAAGATATGGCCAGCAAGCTGGAGCCTTACCTGCGCTTCATGCCGCGCCTTACCAAATCGCAGCAGGCAGCTGCCGCGAACCTTGGGATTTACCCGTCCGCTTCGCGCATCGGGCGCGACGATCCGCGTATCGCCAGCGCGGCAGGCACTGTCGGAACGCCCGGCGCAGCCGATGCGTCGCTTGCGCCTACAGGGGCACAGCTTGCCGCAGCCCCAATTGTGCAGCAGCCGGTCGAGAGCGCGCGCGGCAAGAGCGGCCAGACCACCGCGACCGTGCAGGAAACACCTGCGAGCATGCCCGAGGTAGCCAAGGCTACGCCGCCGCCTGCCGCACTTCCGCCAAAAGAAACCGTCGTTGCTGGCAAGAGCGAACCGCGCGTTGCCGCCGCCGATTCGGGCAATGGCGAGGCGATGGGGCCGCCTGCGTCCAGCCAGCCGGTGCTGATCGCCTCGGCAAACCTCGGCCAGCCCGAAAGCCGGACCACGCAAGGGGCTTCGCTCGCTGCGGCAGATACCGGTGCCGGACCTGAGGTGGCGCAAACTCCAGCCTCGACAAGGGTCGCCGAGAATGTGCCTGCGTCGGGCGCGCTCGATCTCGCAACCGCGTTTGCCGATTTCAGCACTCCGACCCAGGTCGCGCCCGTTGGCGGTAACGTTGTCGATATCAGCACGATCAAGCCCAAGCGTGAAGTGAAGGAAGAGGCTGCACCGCCTCCGCCGCCGGCACCCAAGCGCATATGGCTGCAGCTGGGCATCGGCCAGAACCGGAACCTGCTGCGCGGCGACTGGCGGCTGAAATATCGCAAGTTCGACGTGTTGAAAGGGAAGGGACCTTTCGTCACCCCGCTCGGCCAGACCAACCGCCTGCTTGCAGGCCCGTTCGACAGCGTGAGTGCTGCACGCGCCGCCTTGAACGCACTCTCCGCAGACGGTGTCGAATCCTTCGTATGGACCAGCCCCGAAGGGCAGGAAGTCGAAGACCTGCGCTGATTGCGGGATGTCTGAAACGTCGACTAAGTTGTGGGAAAAAGGCTTTTCCCACAAGGCGTGAACAGGGTTAATGCTTTTGCACCGCTCGTTGCTCCGGCGGGTTTGCGTCGCGCCCCACCGTCCCCCCACAAGGCCCGAGAAAGACGGACGGGTATAGGGATCGCAGATGGAAACCGCTTTGAACGACAATATCGGTAGCGAATACGGCGCGCCGATGGACGTGCTTGCCGCGCTGTTCGATGCGCGCGGCTGGGCGCTCGATACGCATGCGGAGGACGAGCTGGGCGGCGAGGTGCAGGGCGCCTGGGTAAAGTATCAGTTGCGCGCGGTGATGCGCCCGCAGGATGGCGTACTGCAACTGATCTGCCTGCCCGACATCCGCGTCAGCAAGGAAAGCCTGATGCCCGCCTACGAACTGCTGAGCCTGGTCAACGAGCAGGTGTGGCTCGGCCATTTCGATATCTGGAGCCAGGGCAGGTTGCTGGTCTATCGCCATGGCGCACTGCTGGCCGACGACGGCATGCTGAGCGTCGCGCAAGCGCAGGCGCTGATCGAGAATGCGGTGGACGAGTGCGACCGCTTCTATCCGGCGTTCCAGTTCGTGCTGTGGGGCAACAAGAGCCCGGCGGACGCACTGGAGGCGGCGATGATCGACGCCGCTGGCGAGGCCTGAAAAAATCGCGGAAATGCGTATCCGAACCTGAACGCGCGTTAATCTAAAATCGACGGACAGCCCTTGAATTTCTGCGGATTTGTCGCGATATTCATCCCTGAACCGGCACACCGTCGATGCCGGCAAATGGAGTGGCTTTGAAATGGCTGATTGGGACGACCGCACACGGCAGGGTTTCGGCTCTGTGCCGCGCGCCGGGGGCGATGTCGCCTCGCGCACGACCTACGACGCGGGTCTGCGCAAGTACATGCTCTCGATTTACAACTACATGACCTCGGGCGTGCTGCTGACCGGCATCGTCGCGCTGGTGATGGCGCAGACCGGGCTCGCCTATGCAATGGCGACCAGCCCGCTGTTCATCATCGTTGCCCTGGCTCCGCTGGCCATTGTTCTGGCGATGAGCTTCGGCGCACAGAAGTTCGGTCGTGGTACGCTGCAGGCCATGTTCTGGGGTTTTGCCTTCCTCATGGGTCTGTCGCTCTCGACGATCTTCCTGCGTTACACCGGCGGATCGATCGCGGCGACGTTCTTCGCTACGGCAGGCGCCTTCGCGGGGCTCAGCCTGTTCGGCTACACCACCAAGAAGGACCTGTCCGGCTGGGGCAGCTTCCTGGTCATGGGTGTGATCGGCATCCTGATCGCGATGGTTATCAATATCTTCCTGCAGTCGGCTGCGCTCGAACTTGCGGTAAGCATTCTGGGTGTGCTGATCTTCGCCGGGCTGACCGCCTACGATACGCAGCGCCTGAAGAGCGATTACCAGCGCCTGCGCGGTACCAGCTGGGAAGGCAAGTCGATCATTCTGGGCGCGCTTAGCCTGTACCTCGACTTCATCAACATGTTCCTGTTCCTGCTGCGTTTTATGGGTGCGGCACGCAACTAAGCGGCTCGCCACGTAACTGGCGCGCAACAGGCTCGCAAAATGAGATGCCCGGGACGGAAATTACCGTTCCGGGCATTTTCAGTTAAGGTCTAATGCGTTAGACAGGTTTCAAGCGATCGGTCGCCGCTGCGTTTCCCCTCTGGTGCGCGCGAGCCGACCCGCGATGGGAGCCATTCGATTATGTCCGACGACTTCAAGTCGCCGCTGCGCATTACCATCCTCGCCGGTGCGCTGAGCCTGCTCGCCGCCTGCGCCACGGCCCCGGTGCCGCCACCTCCGCCTCCGCCGCCGCCTCCGCCGCCTCCGCCGCCTGCGATGCCGCTGCGTCCGACCCCGCCGATGGGCGCGAGCGCGACGATGATCGTGCCGATGATCGCGGCCGACGGCGTGCGCCAGACGGTCAACGCCTACATCACCCCGGCGCAGACGACCTGGAACATCCGCAGCGCGTTCAACGTGGCGGCGCTCAATTGCATGGAGCCGCGGCACGCCGCCATTCTCGACAATTACAAGCTGTTCCTGACCAATTTCGACAAGCAGCTGGACAAGGCGAACGCCAAGATCGAAGCGGAATTCCGCGAGCAGTATGGCGATCGCAGGACGGGTCGTACGGAATTGGATTCGTACATGACCAAGGTCTACAACTACTTCACCCTGCCTCCGGCGAAGACGGCCTTCTGCGATGCCGCGCTGGCGCTGAGCAATGAATCGGTCGCGGTGGCACCCGCCGACCTCGACAGCTTCAGCGCGCGCGCCATGGCCCGGTTCGAAGGCGTGTTCGAAGACTTCTTCCGCTCGTTCGAGCGGTACCAGAGCAATCTCGCCACGTGGGACCGGCTCTATGGCCAACCCGCCGGCCTCTATCCCAGCTATGGCCCTGCCACGCAGGTGGCGGGTAGCGACCTGCCGCCGGCCAGCGGCGGTACCATCCTGCTCGATGCGCCCGCCGCGGATTTGGCGGACGGGACCACGAGAACGGTCGAACTGGGTGCGCAAAGCGTGCTTCTGACGCCGGGTGCCGGCGTTCAGCCGCAGGACACGGCCGAGGCGGGCGAAGTCGAGATCGTCATTCCCGAAACCGCTGCGACCGACACGCCCGACGAGGTGCAGGGGCCAGCTGCGCCCGATCCTTCACGCTGAGGGCAGGCGGGCACCGAAAGACCTTGCGTCTGGCGCAAGGTTCGCTATTTGGGCCCGCTCTTGCGCAGGCATACGGCACTGCCACCTGCGCGATTTGAGACCTGAACGGGGCCGTAGCTCAGTTGGGAGAGCGCGTCGTTCGCAATGACGAGGTCAGCGGTTCGATCCCGCTCGGCTCCACCAGGTCTTTCCTTTTTCCCATGACCGCGAACGCCCGCCGGGCTTCTTTCGTGGCGGGCGAACCAGCCCGACTTGCGGCGATGCTCGGGTGAGCGTCTAGCAATCCCCTCCGTTTGAGCTTACCTGCCGCGCAATGCATTTTCTCGATCAAGCCAAGATATTCCTCAAATCCGGCGCGGGCGGCCCTGGCGCCGTGAGCTTCCGGCGTGAGAAGTACATCGAATATGGCGGCCCCGACGGCGGTAACGGCGGACGCGGCGGCGATATCATCTTCGAGGCCGTCGCCGGCCTCAACACGCTGATCGACTTCCGTTACGCACAGCACTTCAAGGCTTCGCGCGGCGGGCACGGCATGGGCCGCGACCGTACGGGCAAGGGTGCCGACGATCTGGTGGTCAAGGTGCCGGTGGGCACGCAGGTCCTGTCGGAAGACAAGGAAGAAATCCTCGCCGATTTCACCGAGGTCGGCCAGCGCATCACGCTGCTTGAAGGCGGCATGGGCGGACGCGGCAATGCCAGCTACAAGACCAGCACCAACCGCGCGCCACGCCAGCACCAGCCAGGTGAGCCGGGCGAGGAGATGTGGGTGTGGCTGCGGTTGAAGCTGCTCGCCGATGTCGGCCTGGTCGGCCTGCCCAATGCGGGCAAATCGACCTTCATCAACCAGGTTTCCAACGCCCAGGCAAAGGTGGGCGACTATGCGTTCACGACGCTCGTGCCGAAGCTGGGCGTGGTCAGGCACAAGGGCCGCGACTTCGTGCTGGCCGATATCCCCGGCCTGATCGAAGGTGCGGCGGAAGGCGCCGGGATCGGCGATCGTTTCCTCGGCCATATCGAGCGCTGCAAGGTGCTGATCCACCTGATCGACATCGCGGGCGAAGATCCTGCGGTGGCGCTGCGGACCGTCGAGGAAGAGCTGGAGGCGTATGGCGAAGGGCTGGAGGAAAAGCCCCGGCTGATCGCGCTCAACAAGCTCGATCTTGCCGATAACGAACTGGGCAAGGCCTTTGCCGAGGAACTCAAGGCGGCCGGTGCGGACGCGGTCTATACCGTTTCGGGAGCGACTGGTGCAGGTGTCGAGCAATTGCTCGACGCGGTGCTCGGCTACCTGCCCGAAGTCACCCCGCTCGAAACCGAGAGCAGCGGCGGCGTGATCGAGGATGACGGTGAGGAGGGGGAAAGCTCGTGGTCGCCGATCTGATCGCCTGCTCCTCCGGCGAAGCATGACGCTGGCGCTGACCGGCGGGACGGGCTTCGTCGGGCAGGCAGTGCTCGACCTGCTCGAAGGACGCAGGGAGCGCGTCCGGGTGCTCGCGCGCAAAGTCCCGCAGGACAAGCGCGGCTTTCGCTGGGTCGAAGGCAGCCTGAATGAGCCCTTTGCACTGGCGCATCTTGTTGCCGATGCCGAATGCGTCATCCATATCGCCGGTCTCACCCGTGCGGTGAACCCTGACCATTTCGAGATCGTCAACGTCACCGGCACGCTCAACGTCGTCGAGGCCGCGGTGCGCGCGGGCGCGAAGCGTTTCGTGCTGGTCTCCTCGCTCGCGGCGCGCGAACCTGAACTATCCGCTTATGGCGCGTCCAAGCGGCGCGCGGAAACGATCGTCGCGGCAAGTGGGCTCGACTGGACGATCGTGCGCCCGCCGGGCGTCTACGGCCCGCGCGACACCGATTACCTGGAGATGTTCCGCGCTGCGAAAAGCGGCTTCCTGCCCGTGCCGATGGGCGGGCGCAGTTCACTGATCCACGTGCAGGATCTCGCCCGCCTGCTGCTTGCGCTGCGCGAGGGCGGGGAGGGGATCACCCACGAAATCTTCGAACCCGACGATGCGCGCGATGGTGGCTGGACCCACGGCGATCTTGCGCGCGGCATCGGCTCGGCGGTCGGCACCAGGGTGCGGACCATCCCGCTACCGGCCTTCGCGCTGAAGGCAGCGGCGATGGCGGATGAGAAGCTGCGTGGGCGCAATGCGCGGCTGACGCGGGACCGGGCGGGTTATCTCGCGCACCCGGACTGGGCCGTGTCGCCCGACCGGGCGGTGCCCAAGGCACTCTGGCAGCCCGAGATCCTGACACGCGAAGGCCTGCGCGACACCGCACAATGGTATCGCGAAGCGGGCATGCTGTAGACCTTATTCGGACTCGGGCTTTGCAGCCTTCTTCGACTGGGTGCGCTTCTGTTCGAGCGCGGCGATCAGCTGGTCGAGCCCTTCGGCGCTGCGCAGGTTGATATCGCGCTGGGGGAAGGGAATTTCCACCTCGTGCTCGCGGAACAGGTGCCACAGCTTCTTCAGCACCTCGCTCTTCACATTGCCGATGCCCGCTTCGGGATCGGTGATCCACACGTGGATAATGAAGTCGACGCTGCTGTCGCCATACCCATCCAGCCAAACCGTCGGCGGGGGGGACTGCAGCACCCGACTGCACGATTTGGCAGCCTCCAGCATCAGTTCTTCCGCCTTGTCGATATCCGCGTGATAGCTGATCCCGACCGGCACCTGCATGCGCACGTTGCGCGACGAGTAGGACCAGTTTTCGACCTGATTGATCATCAGGTTTTCGTTCGGGATCAGGTATTCCTTCTGGTCGCGCGTGGTGATCGAGACCGCGCGGATGCCGATCTTGCGGATCTGCCCGAAGGTGGAGACGCCCGCCTGGTCTGCGATCGCGATCACGTCGCCCGGCTTGATCGACTTGTCCATCAGCAGGATGATCCCGGCGATCAGGTTGCCGAAGGTCTTCTGCAAACCGAAACCGATCGCGAGGCCGAACGCACCGGAGAAGACCGTGAAGGCCGTCAGGTTGATGCCCAGCAGGTCCATGCCGACCAGCGCGGCAATCCCCCAGACCGCAATGGTCAGGACCTTTTCCAGCAGGAGCCGCCGGGTCTGGTCGACCCGCGTGACGCGCGCGAGCAGGGCGTGACTTGCCTTGCTCCCGAACCACGCGAAGGCGATCATGCCCATCGCCACGGCAAGGAAGACGATCCCGTCCCAGACCGAAACGTGCATCGAGCCGACATCGATCGCCATGTTGTCGAGGCTCTCGATAACCTGGCCGACCGTGCGGTTCTGTTCGCCGACGGCATCTTTTAGCTCGTCCGCCGCCTTCACGCTGTCGCTGGGCGATGCCGAGGGTACGGGCGTTGCGGCGGCTGCGCTTGCGCCATCGCTCGGCACGGGTTGCAGGATCACCTGTTCGCCTGCCTGCAGCGGATCGGGGCTGGCCGTGCTCGTCGGGCTGGGCGCCCCTTGCGGGTTGAGCGCTGCGTCGGTTGCGGAGGTGGGACCTATCGAGGAGCTTGCCATCAGCTATGCTTGATCGCGTCGAAGGCGCGGTCAAGGTCCGCGATCAGGTCTTCCGCATTTTCGAGCCCGATAGCGAGCCGCACGCCAAGTCGATCCTCCTCGCGCCAACCTGCCATCGGCCACGCGCTGGCGGTGCGGATGCGCGGCGGATCGAAGGGCAGCACGAGGCTTTCGAACCCGCCCCAGCTGTACCCGATACCGAACAGTTCGAGCGTGTCGACGAAGGTCGTGCGCTGCTCGTCCGTGTGGCCCGCGAACACGAAGCTGAACAGGCCGCAGCCGCCGGAAAAGTCGCGCTGCCAGTATTCATGGCCGGGCGCCCCTTCGAGCATGGGGCACAGGACATGCGCGACCTCGGGCCGCTGTTGCAGCCACTGCGCAATGGTCAACGCACTGCGCGCCGTATGGTCGAGCCGCATCGGCATCGTCCGCAGCCCGCGCGCGACAAGGGCGGCATCGTCGGGCGAGACATGCTGGCCGAGCAACTGCGCGGTGTGGCGAAGCTTCGCGTAATGCGCCTTGCCTGCGCTCGCGCAGCCCATCAGCACGTCGGAATGGCCGCCTGCATGTTTCGTCAGGCTGGTGATCGTGATGTCGCAGCCTTGCTCCAGCGCAGGGAAGCCGAGCCCGGTCGCCCACGTGTTGTCGACCAGCACCGTGGCACCATGATCCTTCGCGATCCCTGCCAGTCGTGGAATGTCGCAGACTTCCATCGTCAGGCTGCCCGGCACTTCGAGCATGACCGCCTTCACGCGATCGTCGAACGCGGCGGCATAGGTGTCGAAATCGCTCGGGTCGAAGAAGCGCGCTTCAACGCCCCACCGCTTGAGCAGCGAGGACCCGATGGAGCGGGTCGGTTCGTACACATTGTCCTGCACCAGCAGCACGTCGCCCGGTTCGAGCACGCTCATCAACGCGCCTGCCAGTGCCGCCGTGCCGCTGGGGTAAAGCATCGTGCCGTAAGCACCGGGTTCCAGCTCGGTCAGCGCCTCGGCGAGCGCCCACTGGGTCGGCGCGCCCCGGCGGCCGTAGTGGAACCTGCCGTCTTCGTTGTATTTGAGGCACTCCTGCCGCTCGCCCTCGCTCTGATAGAGGTGCGTGCTGCCGCGCCAGACCGGCGGATTGACCACCGGCCCGGTCCATTCCTTGCGGCGTCCGGCCAGTACTGCGCGGGTGGCCGGGGAGACGGGCTTGTCGGTCTTGCTCAGCGGGGTTCTCCGGTTTCCTTGGGCGTTTCGGGGTCGGCGCCCCATTCGGACCAGCTGCCATCGTAGAGGGCGGTACGCTCCGCCCCTAGCAGACGCGCGGCGAACAGCACCACCGAAGCGGTCTGGCCGCTGCCACAGGTCGCGACGATCGGCCGATCGAGATCGAGGCCGGCGTCGGCGAACAGCGCGCGAAGGCTGTCCGGATCGCGAAACGTCCCGTCCTCGCTGAACAGGTCGCGGAAAAACAGGTGCCGGGCTCCCGGGATGTGCCCGCCGGGAAGGCCATGCACGGTGTCTTCCACCGTCCCTGTGAAGCGACCGCCATCGCGCGCATCGACAACCTGTTCGGCGCGCGTAGCCAGGTTGGCGAGCATCGCGGCCTTGTCACGAATATCGGTCACGCGGACGCTGGTGGGTGGCCGTTCGAGGGACGGCACCTCGGACGATCCGCTTTCCACCGCGCGACCCTCGGCGCGCCATTTGGCCAGCCCGCCGTCGAGGACGGCTATGTTTGCGAGCCCGGCAAGGTCGAGCAACACCCAAGCGCGGCATGCGCTGCGCAGGTCGGAGGCGTCGTAGAGGACGATGCGGGTTTGCGGGCCGACCCCGCGTTCCCCCAGCCAGCGCGCGACGCGCGTTCCGTCGGGCACCTTGCCCGGCAGCGCGGAAGCGGGATCGTGCAGCTCCGCCAGGTCCAGAAAGCGCGCACCCGGGAGATGCTCGGCCATAAATTCGGCGTGGGCGTCGCGATTTGCGGAGGGCAGGTGCAGCGAGGCATCGAGCACCGCGAGATCGGGCGCATCGATTTCACCGGCAAGCCAGTCGGTTGAAACGAGCATGTCCATCGCCCGCCCGGATAGCCGGGCCGGCCGCCTCTTGTCGAGCGATCAGGCGACCGCGCGCGTGGTCAGCTGCGCATAGCTGCGCGGCGGTTCGTCGAGCCGGAACGGGTTGGGTCGCGCATCCTTCTGGATCGGCTTGGAACCGATAACGTAGGTATGCGCGCGCGGCTCGATATCCGCCGCGCGCACGGTCAGGCGCAGCAGCGGCACGAAGACCGGGACATTGCCCTGTCGCAGCGGGCGAACGTCGCGAAGCGGCAGGCGAAGTTCGCCCTGTACGGTCGTCCTCTGACCCGGATCGAGCTTCGCAAGCGTATGCAATTCGGGCAGCGTCTGCCCGATATCGGCGAGTTGTTGTGCCGCAGGCACGCGGCCATGTGCAGTGGTGATGTCGCCACCGATCCTGATGTCGCTGATCGGGGTGGGGCCGCGGTTGACCATGGTCAGGCGGTAAGAGATCGTCGCGTTCATCACGCTGCGGCTCAGCGTGACGACGTGGGCCTCCACCTCGATCGATCCGGCGACCGGCACTGCTGGCGGGCTTTCCCGGTCCATCGCGCGCACCGGGCGGCTGGAAAGGCTCGTTTCGCTCGCCTCGTTCGCTTCGTTCGCCTCGGCGCGGTCCGAACGCCTGCGTCGGATCTTCAGCAATGCCGTTAGGCTTGCCAGCAGCGCGATCAGCACCAGGGCTCCGGCGGCGATCCATACCCAGTCGACCGGCTGCGAAGATGTGGAGCGTCGGCTTGCTTTGCTTGCGAGCGGGTCGGCCGCTTGCGTTTCCAACCCGGTTGAGGGCTGGGCGAAATCCTCGGTCGGGGTGACGGCGTCGGGGGCAGCGGGCTCCTGCGCCGTATCCTGTTCGACCTCGGCGGTATCGCTGGCGGTGCTGCTCTGCGTCGGCGTTTCGGTCAGCAGGTCGCGCGTGGACACCTGGCGGTTGGTGGCAGGCAGCGCCGCGTCCGGAGCAGGGGTTCGCGTAGGTTGCGGGGTGGCGCGCTCGGTCGGTGTCGCGGATGGGCGCGGGCTCGGCTGCGCGGTGGGCGTCCGGCTCGGCGTCGGGGTCGGTTCGACGATCACGCGCGGTGCGGTGCGCGTCGTGCCTTCAAGATCGGTCGGCCCCTGAGCCTGCGGGGTCGAGGTCGCATCGGGTTCCGGCGGAAGCTGGAAAGTGGTGGCCGACTGCGCATGCGCAGCGACGGCGCCAAACAGCAACAGACAGGGGAAGAGGAGCGATCGCATCGGTTCGACTGGTTTGCTTGTGAATGGGGGCCTGATCTTGTGAGCCGATCGGGCAGAAACCGAATGAATAGTGCGTGAATCGTTGCAGCGCAAAGGCTTGCTTGTGCAAGGCGCGCGATGAAGGCACAGACGCGGCATGAGCGACACACCTGACACGTCATCGGGCCCCGGTCCGCGGTTCCTCGGCCAGTCGAGCCCGCTTCCGGCGAGCCCGGAGGAAGCCGAACTCGATTACGTACCCAATCCGCGCAGCGGCTCGCTGTATCTCGTGCGCTTTTCCGCGCCCGAGTTCACCTCGCTGTGCCCTGTCACCGGGCAACCCGATTTCGCCCATCTGGTGATCGATTATGCGCCGGGCGAGACGATCGTCGAATCGAAGAGCCTCAAGCTGTTCCTCGGGTCATTCCGCAATCACTGCGGATTTCACGAGGATGTGACCGTGGGCATCGGCCAGCGCCTGTTCGACGAGATGAAGCCCCGCTGGCTGCGGATCGGCGGCTACTGGTATCCGCGCGGCGGCATCCCGATCGACGTCTTCTGGCAGAGCGGTACGCCGCCCGAAGCGCTCTGGGTGCCCGAACAGGGCGTCCAGAACTATCGCGGTCGGGGATAGTCGGCACTCCAACGCGACCGGATAAATCCCCGGCATCGAGCGCCAACCCCCTTTCGCCACTCCCTATAATGCATGCGATGACACACGTGCGAAGGCGTGATGTGGCGGCCCGCTTGCCTTGCGGTGTCTCGCCCTGCTGAGCGCCAGCACCTTCCCGGCGGCCCTAACAAAGTGAGACGATGGAAACCCAAGCTACGTCCTTCGCCGGGGGGCTCGCCGCCTCACGCATTGTCACTTCCGTGAAAGGTCCTGGACCTCTTCCCGCCAGCCCGAGCCGGCGCTCGCTCGCCATCCTCCTCGGCACCGCGCTCTCGCTTTCGCTGGGGGCGTGCGGTGGCGGATCGAGCCGCCCGCCCGCTGCAGCGAGCATCCCGGCGCCGGTTGCAACGCCGCCTTCAACGGCTGCACCCGCACCCGCGCCGCCGCCATCGCCGCCCCCTCCGCTCGATCCACAGAGCGGCGGCCAACCGCCCGCTGCACAGCAATCGGGGTCGGCCCCGCGTTCCCCCGAAGACGACGACGAGTACCGGGCTAACGGGGTAGCGGGCGACTATGTCGATGCGCTCTACGCGCTCGACAATGGCTGGGACGGGTCGGGCGTGCTGGTCGGCGTTCTGGACGAAGGCGTCGAGGAAACGCGCGAGCTGAAGGGGCAGATATCGGACCTCAGCCGGGATTTCGGCGGCGTTCGGCAGGGCGGCGTGCTGGTGCCTCACGCGACGCTGGGCGGCGAGAACTCCGAACACGGGACGCAGGTGGCGACGATCATCGCCGGCCTCAACGACGGTGTGGGCACGCAGGGGTTTGCTCCGGGTGCCAGCATCGTCGTGCTGCGCACCGACGTTCAGGACCGCGATGCGGGTACCGACAGCGTCGGTGGCAGCAGCCACGAAGCGATCCGTTACGCGGGCGAGAACGGCGTGCTGATCGTCAATCGATCGATCAGCAAGGCAATTCCCACGATTTCGAACCGGCTGATGCAGGAGGCAGTGGCCGACTATCGGCGGATGGGCGGCCTGGTCATCAATGCCGCCGGCAATAGCGGCGGCGACAATCCCAACGATGCGATCGACCTGACGCCCGAGAACGCCGAGGGCTGGCTGTTCGTGGTCGCGCTCGATCCGAATGGGCCGGGGTACGAGCTGGCCGGCTATTCCAACCGCTTCGGCAGCGCGATGGACCGGTGCGTTGCAGGCGTTGGCACAAGCGTCACCACCGACAATGCGGGCAACGTGGTGCGCTTTTCTGGGACGAGCGCGGCGACCCCGCAGGTTACCTCGCTGGCGGCGCTGATCCTGCACAAGTGGCCGCAGCTGACCGGCGTGGATGCCGGCAACATCATCCTTTCCACCGCCCGCGATATCGGCGCACCCGGGACCGATCCCGTCTTCGGCCACGGCCTCATCGATATGCGCAGCGCGCTCTCGCCGGTCGATCCGACGCTCTCCAACGGATCGTTCGCTACGCCGATCGCCACCAGCGGGATGATCGTGCCCCAAGCGTTCGGCGCGGATGCGGGCGAGCAGGTGGCCAACCTGCTGTCCGAGGTCACTCTGCTCGACGCGTTCGGGCGCGACTACCAAGCCGATCTTTCCGGGCTCGTCCGGCTTTCGGCTCCTTCGTATCGTGACACTGTCGCAGAGCGGCTGGACCGCGCTGCCAGTGGCAGGACGGCGGCTTTCGGGCTGTCATCCGCGCAGGTTCGCTTCGGCTATCTCACCGATCGCTCGACGGGCTTTGCCTCCCGCACACGAAGCAGGATCACCGACGCTGGGGTGGCGATGCGCCTTGGCGATCGAGGCGCCATCGTGACGGCAGGTTACGAAGGGCCGTGGCGGGATGATGCTGCGTTTCTCGGCCTGGCCCCGCGTGTCGATGCGATGGGCGCCTATATGCCCGCAGGCGGGCTGCGGCTCGCCTACGACCGGCCATGGGGCGATCTTCGGACAGGCATCTCGGGACACTCGGGCGGCACGCGGGATGGCGACGTGGTGGCGATGACGGGCTGGCTGGCTCGCGATCTCACCGTGCTCAGGCTTGGCTTGCTGGAAGAGCGGGGGACCATCTTCGGTACGGCAACCGGCACCGGGGGTCTGCGACTGGGCGATGGCGCGCGAACGCTATTCGTCGAACTTTCCAGCAAGGCCTCGATCGGCCCATGGGATCTCGCAGGCTACGGCAGTCTCGGGACGACCCGGATCCGGCTTGGACCCGACGCGGTGCTGACCGACGCGAGTGCCGTTTCGACCGCCCGGTTCGGGGTCGAAGTGTCGCGCGAGGCGTTTGGCGGGCGAATCCGCGTTGGGGTGGCGCAACCGCTCGTCGTTATTTCAGGCGCAGGTTCGATCACAGTGGGAACGGCCTATAATATAATAGACAGATCGCTCCAGTTCACGAGCAGGGACATCGACCTCACCGGTCGCATCGATCCTCGCATCGCCGTCGGCTTCGAAAGTGCCGGTCCCCGCGCCAGCGCAAGCGTGGCCGTCACAAGCCGAGCGGATGCAGCGGATACGACCCTTCTCGGCAGCTGGCGCTTCTGGTTTCGGTAGCAGGTTCTCAGGTGCATTCATGATCCACTTCGACCCATCGAATGCAGAAGCCATCTACGAAAAGCTCTCGTCAATTCTCGTGCAAAACCTCACCGGGTTGAGTGCGTCGGCGGTCCCAGAGGCACCTGTCGAACGCACTCGGGTGGCATCCGAAACAGCCCTCGCCGATGTGCCGATGGACGAGATCGCCCAGGGGTCGCCCGCGGACGCCGAAAAGATCGCAGCGCAGGTCGTCGCGGCAAGTGGCGATGCCATCATCGCGTCTGACCAGAATGGCGCGATCATATTCTGGAACCGCGCCGCTGCGCAGATGTTCGGCTATTCGGCATCCGAGGCCCTCGGCCAGCCAGTCTCGATCCTGATACCCGAACCCTTGGTCGCGGGGCACACGCAGGCCTATGCCAACGCCGTGAATGGTGGTCCGACCACATTGGTCGGGGCCCCTGTGGAACTGGTGGCCCAGCGGGCGGACGGGTCGCAATTCCCCATCGAACTCTCCCTCACACCATGGGACGAAAGCGCCGTCAGGCGCGGCTACGCGGCCATCGTGCGGGACATCAGCGACCGGAAGCAACTGGCGAAGGAGCGCGAGGACGCACGCGCCTTCCTGACCACGGTGGTATCCCAGATGCCGGCCATGTTTTTCGTCAAGGATGCGCACACGCGCGAATATCTGCTGATCAACGAATTCGCCGAACGCACCATCGGGCGCCCGGCGAGCGAGGTGATCGGCAAGACCGACGTGGAGCTGTTTCCGGCTTTCGGGCAGGCCTACATGGATCGCGACACGCGCGTGCTCAATGCCGACGGTCCCTTGACCTTCGAGAGCGAATTCGTGCGCGAAGATGGTCAGCGATCGATACTCAAGACTACCAGGGCGGTGATCTCCGGCGCCAACCCGTCGGATCGCTATATCCTCGGCGTATCGGAAGACGTGACGCGCACCCGCCGGGCAGAGGCAGAGGTGCTCCGCCTCGCGCTGCACGATGCGCTGACCGGATTGGGCAACGCAGCCAGCCTGACCAGCCGCATCCACGAACTGATCGATTCGAAGACCGCATTTGCGATGCTCAGCATCGATCTGGATCGCTTCAAGTCTATCAACGACCAGTTCGGTCACGATGTCGGGGACGCGGTGCTGACCCAGTTTGCCCTGCGCCTGCGTGCTGCGACCGGCGATCGCGGCTTCCTCGCCAGAACCGGTGGCAATGAATTTGCCGTCATTCTGACCGGGAGGCAGCTTCAGAAACGGGCGCTCAAGGTCTCGACAGGCATCGTGCGGAGGACTTGCGAGCCTTTCGACGTTCACGGCGGGACCGCGCATTGCGGTGCTTCGGTAGGCATCGTGCTCTGCCCGGAAGATGGCGACTGTCCCGCGAAATTGCGCGAGCGGGTCGACCTCGCGCTGTATCGCGCGAAGCGGGGCGGAGGCGGCAATTCGTGCTTCTTCAACCGCGAGATGGACCTTGCGGAACATGACCGGCGCAAGCTTGAGGGCGACTTGCGGCTGGCGATCGCCAGGGGCGAGATCGATCTGGCCTACCAGCCGGTCGTGTGCGCGCGCACGGGCCGGATCAAGAGCTGCGAGGCGCTGGCGCGATGGACCCACCCGTCGCGCGGACCCATCGGCCCCGACATCTTCATCTCGCTGGCCGAGGAGTGCGGCCTGATCGGGAAGCTGGGTGAAGACCTGCTGCGCAAGGCATGCCGCGATGCGCTTTCCTGGCCTGCCGACGTGAGCGTTGCCGTCAATCTGTCGGCGAACCAGTTCAGAAATCACACTTTGCCGCAAATGGTTGGCAAGGTGCTGGCCGAGACCGGGCTCAACCCCCGACGGCTGCAACTGGAAGTCACGGAATCGCTGGTCATCACCGACGTCGAGGGGACGCTTCGGCAACTGCGCGACCTGCGCGCCCAGGGCATCCAGATCCTGATGGACGATTTCGGAACGGGCTATTGCTCGCTCAGCTATTTCCAGCAGTTCTGCTTCGACAAGGTGAAACTGGACAAGAGCTTCGTCCGCGACGTCGCCGTGCGCGAATCGCGGGCGATCATCGAAGCGGTGATCGGGCTGGGGCAGAAGCTGGACATGGGCATCGTCGCCGAGGGCGTCGAGACGGAGCAGCAGATGGGGCTTTTGGTCGAGACGGGCTGCACCCACCTGCAAGGCTACCTGTTCGGACGCCCGATGCCAAAAGGCCCGATCGTCGACCTCCTCTACAGCTCATCGTGCCAGCCAGGCGTCATCGCGGATCCTGGCATTGGTCTCGATTACCACGCGACTGCGTATCGGGAGCGTCTCCGGAACAGCCAAGGGGAATACGATCGCCAAGCCTGTGCGGGCTGACTGCGGCGGGGAACCTTGCGCGTCTGGTGGATGCACGGCTGGCCCGGAAGCGAGGTTGGGTGCGCAAAAAGGAGGGCCGCGGCACCCGGGTGCTGCGGCCCTCCCTTCAGGCGGGCGTCGGGGGGGTGGGACGCCTGGGGGTCAGCCTGGGATCAGAAGCTGAAGCCAGCACCCGCACTGAAGCCGCCGTTTCCACGAGTATCGACCGTCGCGCCGGCCTTCAGCACGCCCCGGCCTTCGCTGAAGGTCGTCGACATGCCCACCGCGAAGGCGGTTTCGCCGCGATAGTGCGCGATACCGCCGCCGACCATCGATCGACCTTCGCTGATCGTCTGCGGAATTCCCGAGACAGCCATCGCGCTGGCGGTGCCTGCCGCAGCATCCTGCCGCAGTTCGCGAAGGTCGAAGTCGAGCTGGGCGATGCCTGCCTGCAGATCGTTGAAGCGCAGGTCGGTATAGGCGCGAGAGTCCGCCATCGCCGAGGCAAGGCCGCTTTGCAGCTGGCCCAGATTGACCGCATCGGAGTTGCTCGTCCCGGCAGCGAGATTGTGCAGGGCGACAGGGGCGCCTGCGTCCGCGCCGACCAGCGCAACATCGTTGGTCACCGTGCCGCCATTGCTGACGTTGGGATTGTCCGGGTCCGAATATTGCACCGCGACCGTGGTGCTGCCCGCCAGGTTGTTGTTGATGGCAGCAATATTGGCCGTGTTCTGGTCGATATCGGTGCGGTTGCGGGATACCTCGGCGTTGGTCGCCGCGAGTTGGCTGCCATTGATCGCATCGGTCGACCCGGCAGCGACCGTGCCCGCCGCCACGTTGGTGAGCGTGACGGGCGCACCGCCGGTTCCGATCAGCGCGGCCGTGCTGGTCGGCACGGTGCTGGCAACACTCGGATCGGTATCCGAAACATAGCCGATCGGGACATTGGCGAGCTGGCTCTGCACGAGGGTGATCTGGGCCGAGTTGTCGGTAACCCGCGCGTCGATATTGGTGACGCTGGTGCTCAGGCTATCGATGTTGCCCTCGTTCACCGTAACCCGCGTGTCGAGGCCGGCGATATCGCCTTCGTTGACGGTCACTCGCGTATCGAGCGAAGCAATGTCGCCTTCGTTCACGGTGACCCGGCCATCGAGATTGGCGATATCGCCCTCGTTGATCGTGACGCGTGAATCGAGGTTGGCAATATCGCCTTCATTGATCGTCACGCGCCCGTCGAGATCGCCGATCGCATCGGCGTTGGCGGTGACCGCCTGGTTGGTCGCAAACAGCTGCGCGCCGTTGACGGCATCGTCGGATGTGGCGCTCACGTCCCCGGCGGCCACGTTCGACACGGTCGTGCCGCCTGCGCCATCGAGCGTGAGCGAGGTCCGCGATGTGTCGTCGTACAGCACCGCCAGCGCATTGCCCGAACTGCTATCGCCCAGCGAGGCGATAGCATCGGTATTGGCCTGTATCGCAACCGTGTTGGCGTCGACCTGCTGGTTGGTCGCGAACAGCTGGCTGCCGTTGACCGCTTCGGTCGAGCCTGCGGCGAGGGTTCCGGCTGCCACGTTGCCCAGCGAGACGGCGGCGCCCGTATCGGCGCCGATCAGGGAGGCGCTGTTGGTGGGCACCGCGCTGGCGACGGTCGGGTCGGCATCGCTGACGTAGCCGATGGGCACATTGCCGAGCGACGACTGGAGCGCCGCAATGTCGGTCGTGTTCTGGGTCACCCGGGTATCGATGGTGGTGACGGTGTCGTCGAGATTGGAGATATCCAGAGCGTTGATCCTCACCCGGTCGTCCAGATCGCCGATATCGCCGGTATTGATCGCCACCTGCTGATTGGTCGCGAACAGCTGCGAACCGTTGACCGCATCGCTCGATGTGCCGGACAGCGTCCCCTCGGCGACATTGGTGATCGTGGTACCACCCGCTCCGTCGAGGGTGACGAGCGTGCCGGATGCATCGTCGTACTGGACCGCCGCATCGTCCAGCGCGGCAATATCGCCGGCGTTCGCGGCGACATTCTGATTGGTCGCGAACAGCTGAGAGCCGTTGACCGCCTCGGTCGAAGTCGCGCTGACCGTTCCGTCTGCGAGGTTGGAGACGGTGGTGCCACCTGTGCCCTCAAGCGTGACGCTGGTCTGCGCCGCGCCGTCATATTGCACGCCATTGCCCAGATCGACCTGGAGCGCGTCGATCGCGCCCTGAACCTGGCCGACGGTCGCGGCATCGGTCGCTTCGGTGCCCGGCGCGACATTGGTGATCTGCCGCAGGCTGCCGGGCGCGCCGACCGAGACGGTTCCGACCGAGCTATACGAGCCCGTCAGGAAAGGTGCGGTGTATCCGGTCGAGGCACCGCGATCGGCGATCGACTCGTTGCCCAGCGCGACACTGTTGGCGGCGGTAGCGCTGGAATTGGTCCCGATGGCGATGGCGCCGTTCGCGCCGACGGCGGTGCTGGCATTGTTGCCAAAGGCGATCGCGTCGAGTTCACCGGCCGTGGCGACCTGGCCATTGCCCAGTCCGGTGATCTGGTTGCCGCCGATGGCAAGCCCGGACGGGTCGTTCAGGGTGTAGCCGTCGGCGGTGATGTTGCAGGCGGAATCGGGGGCGAGGACCGTGCCGCTGGTATCGGCAACTCGCAATGCAATCGGATCGCCGTCGGCATAGGCTTGCAGCGTATCCGAGGCGCCGATGTTCACATCTTCAAGCGTGAGGAGAGGGTTGCCGAGGATCGAGACGCTCAGCAGCGCGTCGTAGAGGCCTTCCACCGCGTCGGCGGTGGGTACGGCGACGTCGCCCACGATGTCGGTGACCGCCGATGGCTCGAGGCTGATGCCCGTGCACACATCGACAACCGGCTGCAGAGCCTGCGCGCGGACCGGTGCGGTGAGCTGGGGGGCGGCACCGACGGTCACCAATGCTGCAGTAGCGAACAGCGTGCTATGTATTCTAGTACTTTTACTTAGGGTCATGAAGCTCTCCCTGTTCATGATCGCGAACGGATGTTCTTTGCGAAGACGAGAGGAGGCTATGAGCGCTGAGTTAAGGCACTAAAAAGTTTGAGAAAATTGAAATTACGCAAATTACATTACTTTATTCGTTGCCATTAGGAGGCGTAGATTAACCTACGTGCTGCGCGAAAAATGGGCCCTCCGAAGGCCAAATTCCGAAGGCTTCTCCCGCATGGCAACCACTCCGCCGACGAAGCCTCTGACGCAAAACACGTAAATTCCGGAATCTCCAGAGGGTGGTCAGGAATTCCTTAGGATTTCAAATTACATTGTATTTTGAGGATCTTGGGATAAGATGGCAGCTGAAATGGGGGAGATTGACGTGGCATCCGAAAGGGGCAAACCGCACAATATCGACCGCAACGCCTGCCATTCCGCGGAGCCGCTGCGGCTCGTCGTCGAAATCGATACGCCGAGAAGCACCGGTGTTCCGGCGGCGAATTTTGTCCGGTCATTTTCGAAATGGCGGGATGAGGCTTTAGTAAAACCCGTTTTCGTCGCCAATCACGGCCGTATTACCCATGCATTGATCGGTATCGACCAGTTCGACAGACTGAGCGAAGAGCACAACGCGCAAGCGGCCGACGTCAACCCGTTCGAACTCGCGGAATGGATCGATGAGGCCGTCATCGTGTGCGACCGCGATCTGGTGGTGGAGTCGATGAACAGGGTCGCGTCGGCGGCTTGCCGCATGTCCAGTTCGCATTGCGTGGGCCGCAATCTCTACGACTGCCTGCCCCAGCTGCGCGGCACGCTGTTCGATGTCCATCTGATGCGAACCGTGGAGGCGAACGAGTCCACATCGGCCGATATTCCGTCGCCCTTGCGCGAAGGCGGCTGGCTGCGCCTGCAGTCTTTCCCCCTGCACGAGCGCAATGTCCTGCTGTTCAGGGACATTACCGAAGAGGTCGAGCGCCACCGGCTTGCCGACGTGAAGGCGGCCCTGATCGAGGCGATGGCGGTCCACAACGCGATCGGATACGTCCGCGTGACGGTGAGCGGGCAGATCGAGCGGGTGGACGAGCCGTTCTGCGATCTCCTCGGCGTTCGCGAAGACCGGTTGCGCGGCGCCAATTTGGTGGAACTCGTGAGCCGCGAAAAGCGCGTGGAATTCAAGTCCGCGCTGCAAGAGGCGATGAGCGGCGAGGGGCCACGCAGGCTCGTTTCGAGCTTCATTTCGAATGGTGGCGAAACCGACGAGGTCGTGGCGGCCATCGTCCAGTTGCGAGGTGCCTATGGTGCCGAGGGTGCGGTCATCCTGTTGACCCCGGCCGACGTCGCGATGCCCTGGGGCCCCAAGGGAAAATAGGCCCCGAGGGGCGAGCGCCCGCGCGCTACTTCTTGACGCGCCAATCGCGCGCGTAGGTCGATTCCTCGTGATACTTGCGTTCGCGCGCGGCCGCTTCCTCCGCCATTTCGGCCTCGGTCGCAGGGCGGCTCGCATGATCCTTCAGCAAGGCATCGCGGCGGATCGGGATTATTTGCGCGATTGGCGTTCCGGCTGGCAACAGATGCTGGCCGACCGGGCCGGTCCACAGGAAGGGCAGGTTGATCGTCGTTTCGAAGCGATCGCAATCGACCAGGCCGGAAAAGCAGGTGAAGGGCAGGTCGGGCCGGTTGAACGGCTGGGTCAGCAGCACCGAATAGCCCGCCGGGACCTTGATCCGCCACGGGTTGATGAATTTGAGCGGCATCGCCGCCTCGAACGGAGGCTGGGGTGCGCCGATCTGGGCGGGGTGGTGCTGTTCCAGCGGTGCGAAAGGAACATCCTGCGGCCAGCCCATCGCGATGTTGACGCGGTCTTCGGGCACCTGGAGCATCACATCGAAGGGTAGCGGGATGATGAAGCCGAGCGACAGCGCGTCGGTCACAGGCAGGCACGCTTTCACCGTCAGCCCCGGCAGGCCGTGCGCATCGGGCACGCCCATCTCGCGATCCAGCCGCTTGAACCATTCGGGAGCGAAGCGGATGGCGCGTTCGGGTGCAGGGATACGTCCTGCGAGCTCCGGCGCGCAGATGAACTCGATCCGCGCGGCGGGCTGCGGCGTGCCCGGTGGCGTCTCGTCGAAATCGAAGCTGATTTTGGTGTCGGCCACGCTTCCCCCTCGCGCCTCGCCTGTCGTGGTGCCGGTTGCAGGAATCGAACCCGCGACCTTCGGTTTACAAAACCGCTGCTCTACCAGCTGAGCTAAACCGGCCTGCCAGACGCAACGCGCCTTGCGCGAAAACGGGCCGCGCGTCCAGCCCCGGATGTTGCCGTGCCTCGACGCAAGCGGATGGGGCGCGCACCCCGGTTTCCTTTGTCGGATTGGCGGTTTTGTGGTATGTCAGGCCAGGTAAGCAAGGAAACGAAATTGGACCAGAATCTCCGCACGCAACTGCAATACGACGCCCAGAAAAAGTCGGTCGCGGCCGCTTACATCCTGTGGCTGTTTCTCGGCACGTTCGGCGCACATCGGTTCTACCTGGGCCGTGTGACGAGCGGGGCGATCCAGCTTGCGCTGCTGATGCTCGGCTGGATTCCGTTCTTCCTCGGCTGGTTCGTACTGGGCGTATGGTGGCTGGTCGACGCCTTCCTGATCCCCGGCCAGACCGAACAGCGCAATTTGCAAACGCTCGACCGGTTGAGCGGCGACGCCGCGCTGCCGGCGATCCCGGCCTAGGGCTCAGCGCGCGCCGAAGGTCCAGCCTTCGGTGCGGGCGATCTGTTTCGTCATTCCGCGCGGGCTCCAGCGTTCCGAGTCCTCGCCCACCTTGCGCAGCCATGCCGCAGCGAGCAGCGCATCGGAGGAATGATCGTCGACCGCGCCCGCCTGTCCGGTACCCGGCGATCCGATCGCATCGAGCGCCGTGTCCAGTTCCTCATAAGACCTGATCTTGCTGCGCCCGCTCGACCTTTGGGCTTCGAGCGCGGCGAGCGAGGTGTAGATCTCGACCAGCACCGATCCTTCGCGGGGTAGCGGATCGATCGGCCACACAGGTAGCGCACCATCCAGCTGGTGCAGCAGGCGCATCCCGGTGAGGCTCGACTTGCCGACCTGCGCCGCGCCGACGAGGTTGAAGTTGCTGTACGGCTTGCACCCCATCGCCGCCTGCGCGTGTTCGGTGACGCGGAAACGCCCGCGTCCGTGCACCGCTCCATCGTCGCGAAACCGGTCTCCCTCGCGCGCGCCGTGGCGGCGGAAATAGCGGCTGAGCTGCGGGTGATCGACAAAGCTGGTGGCCTCCAGATGCGGATCGTTGGCGCAGACGGCGTCGACCAGCGTCCATAGCGCGCGTGCATCGGGAGGCGAGCCCTCCCAGCCGGGGAAGAACGCGGCGCAATCTTCGAAGGGGAGCGATATTCCCAGATCCATGCCTACCAGCGTATCGTCCGGCAGATCGTCGCGCAGGAAGGTGAGGACGTCCTCGCGGCTCCAGGCTTTGCCACGCTGGAGGAGGCGAGGGGGGCCGCCGTCCAGATCGGCCAGCGCGAGCGCGATCCCCTTGTGCCGCTCACCCCGCGCGCCCGACCAGTCAATCGCGACGAAATTGGAGAACCGGCTCAAGAACGACCTTTACGCCGCGCGTTCCAGAATTCCATCCGCTCGGCCACGCGTTTCTCGTACCCGCGCCCGGTGGGTTCGTAGAAGCTCTGCGGCTCCATCTCGTCGGGCCAGTAATTGTCGCCCGAGAAGGCATCCTCGCTCGCATGGTCGTAGGAATATCCCTTACCAAAGCCGATATTCTTCATCAGCTTGGTCGGCGCGTTGAGGATGTTCTTCGGGGGCGTGAGGCTGCCGGTTTCCTTCGCGCTGCGCCACGCGGCCTTCTGCGCAGCATAGGCGGCGTTCGATTTGGGCGCCGTCGCGAGGTAGAGGCACGCCTGCACCAGCGCCAGCTCGCCTTCGGGGCTCCCAAGAAACTCGTAGGCATCGCGCGCGGCGATGCACTGGGTCAGCGCTGCGGGATCAGCGAGGCCGATATCCTCCACCGCCATGCGCACCAGCCGCCGCGCGAGGTAGCGCGGTTCCTCGCCCGCCGTCAGCATCCGCGCGAGGTAATAGAGCGCTGCGTCGGGATCGCTCCCGCGCACCGCCTTGTGCAGCGCGGAGATGAGGTTGTAGTGCCCGTCGCGATCCTTGTCGTACACCGCCACGCGGCGCTGCAGGAAGCTGCCGAGCGCTGCCGGGTCGAGCGGTTCGCTCAGCCCCGCATTGTAGAGCGTTTCCGCCTGGTTGAGCAGGAATCGCCCGTCGCCGTCGGCACTGGCGATTAGAGCAGCGCGCGCGTCTTCGTTGAGGGGGAGGGGGCGTTCCAGCTCCTCGGCGCGAGTCAGCAACTCGCCCAGCGCCTCGTGACCCAGCCGCTCGAGGATCAGTACCTGCGCGCGGCTGAGCAGCGCGGCGTTCAGGGCGAAGCTGGGGTTCTCGGTGGTCGCGCCGACCAGCGTCACCGTGCCGCGCTCGACGAAGGGCAGGAAGCCATCCTGTTGCGCGCGATTGAAGCGGTGGATCTCGTCCACGAACAGCAGCGTCTTCTGCCCCGCCTTGGCCGCGGTCTCCGCCTCGGCGAACGCCTTCTTGAGGTCGGCGACGCCGCTGAATACCGCGCTGACGGCGGCAAAGCGCATGCCCACCGCGTCGGCCAGCAGGCGGGCGATGGTGGTTTTGCCGGTGCCCGGCGGCCCCCACAGGATCATGCTGGAGAGCTTGCCCGCCGCGACCATCCGCCCAATCGAGCCTTCCGGTCCGGTCAGGTGCTCCTGCCCAACCACCTCGCCAAGATTGCGCGGGCGCAGCCGGTCGGCCAGCGGGGCGTCTTCGCGCGGCGCTTCGGGCTGCGATGGGGCAGGCGGGGGCGCCTCGTTTTCGAACAGATCTGCCATTGGTCGGCTGACATAGGCGTTCGGTCGGGAAATTGCAGCGGGCTCTTGTAGCGACCTATCTAAGATATATCTTAGCTATATCGTTAGAGGAGCAATACGCATGGATAATCACCCGGAGCATGATGGCCAAGGCCGCGAGGGCGACGAGCCTGTCGAGGGCCGCATTACAGAGCACACCGAAGATGGGGACTTCGACGAGCAACCCGAAGCCGAGTTCGACGAAGACGACAGCCCGCGCGACCACCGACGTTCCGACAGCTTCGGGACCGAAGCGATCTTCGGCCCCGGCGGCGTGTTCGGTCCGGAAGGGCCCTTCGGTCGCAATGGCCCGTTCGGTCCCGATGGTCCTTTCGGAAACAACGGCCCCTTCGCCGGCGCGGGCATTGGCATGGGCAAGGGCCGCGGACGCTGGAAGATGGGCGGTGTGTACGATGCGGGCCAGCATCATCGCCACGGCCATCAGCACCACCGGCGGCGCAAGCGGATGTTCGGCCCCGGCGAACTGCGCCTCGTCCTGCTGTCGCTGATCGCGGAGGCCCCGCGCCACGGCTACGAGCTGATCAAAGAGATCGAGGATCTGACGGGCGGCGAATACGCGCCCAGTCCCGGCGTGATCTATCCCACGCTATCGCTGCTCGAAGACGAAGGCATGATCGCGCCGGTCGAGAGCGACGAAAGCCGCAAGGCCTTTCGCGTGACCGATGCGGGCAAGGCCGAGCTGGAAGGGAGCAGCGCCGAGGTCGCCAGCCTGATGCGGCGGCTCGGTAAACAGGCGGAGCGGAGCAAGCCGCGCGGCTCGCCCGATCTGCTCCGCGCGCTCGGCAATCTTGCCACGGTTATCACCAATCGTGCGGCAAACGGGCAATTCAGCGGCGAGGACAAGGACAAGGTGGTCGACCTGATCGACGAGCTCGCCCGCAAGATCGAGCGACTCTGAACTTACCCGGATCCCAGGGACTTGCCGCCCCGGCTCCGAGTGTTAGGCTCGGGGCCGGGGTCGCTCGTTTTTGGGGAGAGCGAAGATGGATGACAGTCTGGAGCGCCGCACGCCGTGGCACCTGTGGGTGGTGGGGCTTGTCTCGCTGGCGTGGAATGCCTTCGGCGCGAACGATTACCTGCAAACGCAGCTGGGCAATCTCGCCTATTTCGAAAGCATGATGGAGGGGATGGACGCGACGCCCGAACAGGCGCTGGCCTATTTCCAGAGCTACCCCGCATGGCTGCATGGGGCGTGGGCGATCGGCGTCTGGGGTTCGGTGCTGGGATCGCTGCTGCTTCTTCTGCGAAGCCGGTTCGCGGTGCACGCTTTCGCGCTCTCGCTGTTGGGCCTGGCGACCACCACTGTTTACCAGCTGATCGTCGGTCAGCCCGAGTGGCTGCACACGACGGTCACCACGGTCATCAATATCGTCATCTGGTCGATCGCCACATTCCTGCTGATCTACGCGGCCAGCATGCGCTCGAAGGGCGTGTTACGCTGATTTCACTGCCTGCGGCTTGGCATTGGCGAGCCGCAGGTAGGTATCGACCATCGAGGCGTTGATCGCCTCCCACGTGTAGGGCCGGCTGCGTTCGAGGCCCGCCGCGCCGTCGCGTGCGCGTAAGTCCGCGTCGGTGCAGTAGGGCGCGAGCGCGTCGGCAAAACCTTCGACGTCGCCCGGCGTCACCAGCACGCCCGTCTCGCCGTCGGCGACGAGGCTGGAACTGCCGGTGGCGTTCGCCGCGACCACGGGGATCGCGCAGGCCATATGCTCCAGCGTGACATTGCCGAAGGTCTCGGTGATCGAAGGATTGAAGAACACATCGCTGCTGGCGACCGCGCGGCCCAGATCCTGTCCGGCTTGCAAGCCGACGAAGATACCGCCGGGCAGCGCCTTCTCGAACCAGCCGCGCGCCGGGCCGTCGCCGATCACCATCACGCGGTGCGGCACCTGCCGCTTGCGCAGTTCGATGATCGTATCGGCGAAAATATCGAGGCCCTTTTCCATCACCAGCCGCCCGAGGAAGGAGATCACCACCTCGTCGTCGGCAATGCCCTGCTCGCGCCGCCATGCCATGTCGCGCGCGCCGGGGTGGAAAATGCTGCGGTCGATCCCGCGCGTCCAGATGCCGATATCCTCGTGCATCCGCTGCGCCTTCAGCACGTCGACCATCCCTTCGGACGGGGCGACCAGCGCGCTCGCCTTGCGATACATGGCGCGCAGCCACGCCTCCACGGCAGGTTCGAGGAAGCCGAGCTTGTAGTAGCGCGGATAGGTCTCGAACCGGGTGTGCACCGATGCCAGCACGGGCACGCCGTTCTTGCGCGCCCAGTCGACCGCCTGCCTGCTGGCCCGGTCGGGGCTGGCGACGTGGACCAGGTTGGGGCGGAATTCCTCGAACTTCTCCTTCGCTTCGCCGAACAGGCCCAGCGGGATGCGATATTCGGAACGGCCCGGAATCGCTACCGAAGGCAGCGAGATGACTTCGCCCACCGCATCGACCTGAGGGTTCTTCACAGTCGGAGCAAAGATCCGCACCGCGCCGCCGGAATCGAGCACATGGCCGACCAGCCGGTTGAGCGCCTGCGTCGGCCCATCGCGGACCATGTCGTAATTGCCGCTGACGAGTGCGACGCGCAGATCGGTAACATCCATGCAGACCGCCCTTAAGGGCAGCGGCGCCGATTGGCGAGAGTGCAGCCGGACCAAACGGCTGCCCGGCCTGTCGATATAACCACGTTTCGCATTGACTCCTGATCGCGCAACTTTATTGCCGCCGACGGGCCACGCGGTCCCAACGCCGCGCGAGCTCTCTGCAAGGAGAGAATACATGACTGACAAACCCGCGCTCAAGCCTGAGCGCCCTTTCTTTTCGTCCGGTCCGACCGCCAAATTCCCCGGCTGGTCGCTCGACAAGCTCAAAACCGAATCGCTGGGCCGTTCGCACCGTTCTTCGGTCGGCAAGGCGCGCCTGAAATACGCGATCGACCTCAGCCGCGAACTGCTGGGCGTACCCGACGACTATCTCGTCGGCATCATGCCGGGTTCCGACACGGGCGCGCTCGAATGCGCGATGTGGACGATGCTGGGCGCCGGCCCGGCGACGGTCGCCGCGTGGGAAAGCTTCGGTAACGTGTGGATTCAGGACGCGGTCAAGCAGCTCAAGCTGCCCGACCTGCAGGTGCTCGATGCGCCCTATGGCGAAATTCCCGACCTGAATTCGATCCCGCAGGACAACGACGTCGTGTTCACCTGGAACGGGACCACGTCGGGCGCGCGCATTCCGAACACCGATTGGCTCGCGCCGGATCGCAAGGGCATCACGATCAACGACGCGACCAGCGCCGTCTTCGCGCAGGAGATGGACTGGGCCAAGCTCGATGCCACGACCTACTCCTGGCAGAAGGTGATGGGTTCCGAAGCGCAGCACGGCATGCTGATCCTCAGCCCCAAGGCGGTAGAGCGGATCGAAAGCTATGATCCCGAATGGCCGCTGCCCAAACTGTTCCGCCTGAAGAAGGGCGGCAAGATCAACACCGGCATCTTCGAAGGCGCGACGATCAACACGCCCTCGATGCTGGCGACCGAGGATTACATCGCCGCGCTCGAATGGGGCAAGTCGATCGGCGGGCTGCCCGCGCTGATCGAACGCGCCAACGCCAACGCCAAGGTGCTGACCGACTGGATTGAGACGACGCCCTACGTGCGCAACATGGTCGACGATCCGGCCAAGCGGACCAATACCGGCGTGTGCTTCGTCTTCCAGGGCGAATGGTTCGACGGTCTTTCAGCGGACGAGCAGGCCGCGGTGCCCGGCAAGATCTACAAGATGCTGGAGGCCGAAGGCGTCGGTTACGACTTCAACGGCTACCGCGACGCGCCGCCGTCCCTGCGCATCTGGTGCGGCGGCACGGTCGAGGCCGAGGATATCGCGCGCCTGTTGCCGTGGATCGAGTGGGCCTTCGCCGAGCTGCAGAAGTAGCGCCTCTTTATCTTCCCCGTTCGTGCTGAGCCTGTCGAAGCACTGCCTGTTCTAAAGACCTGACGCACAAGTGAAGTGCAGCCCTTCGACAAGCTCAGGGCGAACGGTCTTTCGTGGTTGGAGTATTCCCATGACCAAACCCAAAGTCCTGATTTCCGACAAGATGAGCCCCGATGCCGCCAAGATTTTTGCGGAGCGCGGCTGCGAAGTGCACGAGAAGACCGGCCTTTCGCCCGACGAACTGAAAGCGATTATCGGCGAATATGAGGGTCTTGCGATCCGATCCTCGACCAAAGTCACGCCCGAAATCCTCGAAGCCGCGACCAATCTCAAGGTCATCGGCCGCGCCGGGATCGGGGTCGACAACGTCGATATCCCTGCCGCCAGCGAGCGCGGCGTGGTGGTGATGAACACGCCCTTCGGCAACTCGATCACCACCGCCGAACACGCGATTGCCATGCTGCTCGCGCTCGCCCGCCAGATCCCGCAGGCGAACGCGCGCACCCAGGCGGGCGAATGGCCCAAGAGCGACTACATGGGCATCGAGCTCACCGGCAAGACGCTCGGCCTGATCGGTGCGGGCAATATCGGCAGCATCGTTGCCAGCCGTGCGCAGGGCCTGCGGATGAAGGTGATCGCCTATGATCCCTTCCTGACCGAGGAGCGCGCGGTCGACATCGGCGTCGAGAAGGTCGAGCTGGACGACCTGCTGCGCCGCGCCGACTGCATCACGCTGCACACGCCGCTGACCGACGAGACGCGCAACATTCTATCGCGCGAAAACCTCGCCAAGACGAAGAAGGGCGTGCGGATCGTCAACTGCGCGCGCGGCGGGTTGATCGACGAGGCGGCATTGGCCGACGCGCTCGACAGCGGCCATGTCGCGGGCGCGGCGCTCGACGTGTTCCAGACCGAACCGGCGAAGGAGAGCCCGCTGTTCGGCAAGCCCGGCTTCATCTGCACCCCGCACCTGGGCGCATCGACTCGCGAGGCGCAGGAGAATGTCGCGCTGCAGGTCGCCGAGCAGCTGAGCGATTTCCTGCTCACCGGCGCGGTCACCAACGCGCTCAACATGCCGAGCCTCAGCGCCGAGGAAGCACCGCGCCTGAAGCCATATATGCAGCTCGCCGAAAGCCTCGGCTCGCTGGTCGGGCAGCTGGCGCACGGTAGCCTGCCGAAGATTTCCATCGAACTGGAAGGTGACGCGGCGGAGCTCAATCCCAAGCCGATCACCGCTGCGGTGCTCGCAGGCCTCATGCGCCGCTATTCGCAGAGCGTGAACATGGTCAACGCGCCTTATCTGGCGAAGGATCGCGGCATGGAAGTGCGCGAGATCCGTTCCAGCAAGGAAGGCACCTACCAGACGCTGATCAAGGTGATGGTGGAAACCGACGCGGGCCGCCGCTCGGTCTCGGGCACGCTGTTCGGGCGCGAGGCCCCGCGTCTGGTCGAGATTTTCGGCATCGGGATCGAGGCCGAGCTCGACGGCAACATGCTCTACGTCGTCAACGACGATGCGCCCGGCTTCATCGGGCGGATCGGTTCGCTGCTGGGCGACCGCGGAATCAACATCGGCACCTTCAACCTCGGTCGTCGCGAAGCGGGCGGGGAAGCGGTCCTGCTGCTGAGCATCGACCAGCCTGTCGACGACGCGCTGATCGCCGAGGCCGAGGCGCTGGAAGGCGTGCGAACGGTCACGGCGCTGAGTTTTTGATAAAAAGGCGTCCCACCGTTCGTGCTGAGCTAGTCGAAGCGCGAATGGTGGGGTACGGCCCGTCCGCCCTTCGACAAGCTCAGGACGAACGGACCTAGACTAGCTTCCCATGACCATGACCGACGATCTTCTGCCCGAAGGGCTGGCCGACAACCTGCCCGAACAATCCGCCGCCCTCGCGCGCGCCATGCGCGCCGCGCTGGAGGCGATGGATGCGCATGGATACGACCGGGTCAGCCCGCCGCTGATCGAGTTCGAGAAATCGCTCGGCCACCGGATGGACGGGTTGCAGACGCGCGCGATGTTCCGCTTCGTCGACCCGGCGAGCCTGCGCACGCTCGCGCTGCGCAGCGACATCACCCCGCAGATCGGGCGCATCGCGGCGACCGCGCTGGCAGCTCGCACGCGGCCGCTGCGCCTGTGCTACGCGGGCGAGGTCGCGCGGATTTCCGCCGACCAGCTCGACCCGGTGCGCCAGCGCTTGCAGGTCGGCGCCGAACTGATCGGGTCAGACAGCATTGCCGCGGCAAGCGAAATCGTGCTGACCGCCATCACCGCGCTGGAGAAGGTCGGCATCGGTTCGATCTCGGTCGATTTCACGCTGCCCGATCTCGTATCCACGCTCGCCGCCGGGCCGTTCCCGCTGTCGGACGAGCAGGCAGAAGATGTCCGCCGCGAACTCGATACCAAGGACGCAGGCGGGCTGAAGGCGGTCGGTGGGGAAGCCTTCCTGCCGCTGATCCACGCCGCCGGGCCGTTCCCCGATGCGCTCGACAGGCTGCGCGCCATCGATGCGGGCGGCGTGCTCGAAAGCCGGATCGAAGGACTGGAAGCCATTGCGGCGGCGGTCGGCGACCGTGCGCGCATCACGCTCGACCCGACCGAGCGGCACGGCTTCGAATACCAGAGCTGGTTCGGCTTCACGCTCTACGCGGGCGAAGCGCGCGGCGCGCTGGGGCGCGGCGGGACGTACCTGATCCGCGGCACCGACGAGCCTGCGACCGGCTTCTCGATCTATCTCGGGCAGGCGCTGCCGCTGCTCGACGCAGGCCAACCGCGCGACATGCTCTACCTGCCGCTCGGCCACGACACCGAGGTTGCAGCGAAGCTGCGTGAGGACGGCTGGCGCACGCTGGCGGCACTCTCCGCCGACGAGGATGCACGCGCGCTCGGCTGCACGCACCGGCTGGAGGATGACGGGGTGACGGCGCTCTAGTCGCCGCCCAGCACCCCCTCGGTATCGGCCAGCTCGATATTGCTCATCATGCCGAGGTAGCGATCGTAATAGGGCTTGTGGGAGACGCCCACGATGGCGAGCGTGCGCGTGTCCGTGCCGATGACCTGGCGGATATTGGCGACCATCCGCAGGTTCCGCGTCTCCCAATAGGCGAGGTAGGTCTGGCCCGCGTCGCTCGGCGTGCGCGCTCCCGCCGCCGCCCCGAAATCGCCCGCCATCGCCAGCGCGAGCGAGGAGGGCGCATTGTACCGGCGATACCATTCGAGGATCGGCATCGAGCCATCCTCCATCGCCGCGTCCCACTCCTCGTATTCCGCGATGCGCTGCTTGGTCGGCGCATTGTCCCAGATCGCGCTGATTTCCGACCCGTAGGCCTCGGGGTCTTTCGGATCGCTGCCGCTCATCTGGTCGTCCACCCGGTCAACCCGGTCGAGGCCGAGGCGCACTGCCAGCCGCACCGCGATGACGACGTTCTCGTTCAGGCGGGTGTCGTATTTTTCGAGAAAGGCGACCAGTTCTGCGGGCAGGTCGTCGCCCGCCGTGCGCTCCCCTTCGGGCAGCCGGAGCCATTGGACCAGCGCCGATTCTGGCTCTCCAATGGCGAGGAACAGGCCGACCAGACGTCGCCGTTCGGCGATGGTGCGCTGGTCAGCCGGCTTGGCGAGCAGGTCCATCACGCCGAATTGCGCATCGCGCATGCTCACCCCCAGCGCCGCGCGCGCCGGTTCGGGATCGGGGCAATAGCTATTGGCGTTGCCCGGATCGAACATGCGCAGGTTGTCGCATTGCACCCCCTCGATCCCCTCGATCGCGATCGCTTCCGGCGCCCATTCTTCCAGCTCGTCGAGCAGCGGATCGAACCGCTCGGTCGGGAAATCCTTGGGCAGCGAGGAGAGGTGCGAGGTGCCCAGCACCAGCACCGGGGTAAGGTCGCCGCGCTCCTCAGCCATGGCATCGACGATATCGACCAGATCGGCCGGGGGCGGGGCCGATCCGGCGGCCTGGGCGAGCAGTGAAGCGGCGAGCAGAAACGACATGGGCGACCTCCCTTGGAAGATCGCCCATGTGCGTTAGTCTGGTAATACGGTCAAGCGGATTGCCGCCCGACTTTTGGCACGCATTTGCCTAGTCGTTGAAGTTGCCCGGTTCGGGGCCCATCCGACCATCCTTGCTGTCGAGCGCATCGATCTTGGCCATCTGCTCGTCGCTCAGTTCGAACGACAGCGCCTTGAAGTTGTCGCGGATGTGGTCGGGGTTGGTCGAACGCGGCAAAACGGAAAGCCCGTGCTGGATATGCCAGCGAATGATGACCGCGCTGGCGGACTGTCCGGTTTCCACGGCGATGCCCTTCACCGTCTCGTTGCTCATCCCGTTACCCTGGCCCAGCGGAGACCAGCTCTGGGTGATAATGCCCATATCATCATGCACCTTGCGCATTGCCCGCTGCTGGAAGCTGGGGTGCAGTTCGATCTGGTTGAGGGCAGGGGTAACGCCTGTCTCGTCGACGATCTGCTTCAGGTCTTCCTCGCGGAAGTTGGAGACACCGATGGACTTGGCCTTGCCCTGGTCGCGCAGCTCGATCAGCGCTTTCCACGTGTCGACGAACAGGCCCCGTTCGGGCTGCGGCCAATGGATCAGCAGCATGTCGACATGGTCGCGGCCCAGCCGTTCTAGGCACTTGTCCGCTGCCTTCAGCGTGCGGTCGTAGCCCTGGCTCTCGTTCCAGATCTTGGTCTGGAGGAAGATGTCGGACCAGTCGCCGATGCCTTCGCCGACGCCTTTCTCGTTCTTGTAGATCGCGGCGGTGTCGATCAGCCAGTAACCGGTTTCGAGCGCGGTACGGACCGCCTTGGGCGCGTCCTCTTCCTCGATCTGCCAGGTGCCGAAGCCCAGCTGCGGAATCCGGCGGCCATCGTTGAGGGTGAGGGTCTGGTGCTCTGTACTCATGAAATCTCCTTTTGCTTTCCCAACACACGCGCGCCGCAAAATGTCCCGCCGAATACCGATAAGGCGTTTCCTACCCGCATCGCCCATGCCATAGGCGCGCGCCTGTGCGCGGCCAATTTCGGGCCGGGTGTTTTTCGCCCCCTGGACACTGTGTCAGGTGTGTCAGGCGGAGCCTTTGCCATCGCCGACATATGACGGTGCGCGCGAGGATTTGAAGGAGTGCAAGTGTGGCCAATGTAACCGTGATCGGCGCCCAGTGGGGGGACGAAGGCAAGGGCAAGATCGTCGACTGGCTCGCCAGCCGCGCCGATGCCGTGGTCCGCTTCCAGGGTGGCCACAACGCGGGCCACACGCTGGTGGTCGATGGCACGACCTACAAGATCAGTCTGGTGCCGTCGGGCATCGTCACCGGCACGCTGTCGCTGATCGGCAATGGCGTGGTGCTCGACCCATGGGCATTGAAGTCGGAGATCCAAAAGCTCGAAGGGCAGGGGGTGAAGATCACGCCCGACAACTTCGCCGTGGCCGACAACTGCCCGCTGATCCTGCCGCTCCATCGCGACCTCGACGGATTGCGCGAAACCGCAGCGGGGCAGGGCAAGATCGGCACCACCGGGCGCGGGATCGGCCCGGCCTACGAAGACAAGGTCGGCCGCCGCGCGATCCGCGTGTGCGACCTCGCGCATCTCGACGAGATCGAGCCGCAACTCGACCGGCTTTGCGCACACCACGATGCGCTGCGCGCAGGCTTCGACGAGCCGCCGATCGACCGCGAGGCGCTGATTGCCGAGCTGCGCGAGATCGCGCCCTTCGTGCTGCAATTCGCGCAGCCGGTGTGGAAGCGGCTGAAGAAGGTCCGCAAGGCGGGCGCGCGCGTGCTGTTCGAAGGCGCGCAGGGCGTGCTGCTCGATGTCGATCACGGCACCTATCCCTTCGTCACCAGCTCGAACACGGTCAGCGGCACGGCGGCGAGCGGTTCGGGCCTCGGCCCCAATGCGACCGGCTTCGTGCTCGGGATCACCAAGGCCTACACCACGCGCGTGGGCAGCGGACCTTTCCCGACCGAGCTGACCGACGAGATCGGCCAGGGGCTGGGGGAGCGCGGGCACGAGTTCGGCGTGGTCACCGGGCGCAAGCGGCGCGTGGGCTGGTTCGATGCGGTGCTGGTGCGCCAGACCTGCTCGATCGCGGGCGTGACCGGCATCGCGCTGACCAAGATCGACGTGCTCGACGGAATGGACAAGGTGAAGATTTGCACCGGCTATCGTCTCGACGGGAAGATCTACGACTACCTGCCGAGCCACGCGGCGAGCCAGGCGCGCTGCGAGCCGATCTACGAAGAGATGGAAGGTTGGGCGGAAAGCACCGCCGGCGCGCGCAGCTGGGCCGACCTGCCTGCCAACGCGATCAAGTATATCAGCCGCATCCAGGAACTGATCGAGTGCCCGGTGGCGCTGGTTTCGACCAGTCCGGAGCGCGAGGACACGATCCTCGTCCGGGATCCGTTCGAAGACTAGGCACGATGCCGGGTGGGGCGGGCAATCCGCTCCATTATGGATGCGATTGACTTATTCCCCCTTTGTTCTCATGAATGCGTGCGGAACAAAGAGGGAATAGTGATGCTCCAGACCGAGTCGCGCGCCGCCGGAAGCAATACCGATCTCAGTTACGTCCTGGCGGGTGATGCGCCTGCGAACGGGGCAGCATATGCGCCGCGCGATGGCGGCGGGCTGCCGGTCGCGATCTCGCTGTTTGCCGACCGTGGCTATCTGCGTTCCGAGATGCAGGCCGATGCGCAGCTGGCCGGATTTCGCGTGGTCCGGTCCGAACCTGTCGCCGCGTCGGAAGATAGCACTGCGCGCCCGCTCGGCGATATCGTGCTGGTCGATGCCCCAGCCGCCGACGCGCCGACGCTCGCGCTGATCGAGCGGCTGGCGGAGCGGGTGATCCGGTCGGGTGCGCGGCTGATCGTGTCGACCACGATCGGCGCGCTCGAGCCCGTCATCGTCTCGTCGACCGCCGCCGATCCGGTGCTACTGGTCGAGCCGGGCCGGGCGGAACGGCTGGTCGCTTTCGGCGAAGCGCTGTCCGGACTGTTCGAGCGGCGCGTGCGCGACCTGTCGGGCGAAGACCGGGTGGCGGTGATGCGGCTGGTCGAGCGGGTGACCGTGCTGGCAGAGAAGCTCGACGGGCTGGTCGGGGAGGAGGACGGCGCATCTGGCGCGTTCGCCTTTGCTACCGGCGTTGCGAGCCCGGGCCGCGACTTCATCCACGAAGAGGGCGGGACCATGCGCGGGAAGCCTGCGCGCCTCCCCGCGCCGCAACGCGTGCGGGCGACGATCCGCAAACGGCAGCTGCGCGCCCGGTTCCTCGATGCGGAGCTGTTTGCCGATCCCGCGTGGGACATCCTGCTCGACCTGACGGCTGCGCGGGCAGAGGGGCTGCGCGTGTCGGTTACCTCGCTATGCATCGCCAGCGGCGTGCCGCCGACCACCGCGCTGCGCTGGATCGGCCAGATGACCGAGCAGGGCCTGCTGGTGCGCGAAGAGGACCGGGTCGACCGGCGCCGTGCCTTCGTCGCGCTGAGCGAGACCGCGGTCGATGCGATGGCGCGCTATTTCGAGGCGGTGGGCGACTGCGAGTGCGCCGGAATCTAGCGAGGGCGGGTATCTGGAATTCGGAGGCGATCAGGCGAGCCAGTCGGGCACCCGCTCGGCATCCATGATCGCGCCAGCGTCGATCCGGTCCGCGACGACTGCGAACTCGCCGCCGCTGACCAGCACTTCGGGCACGAAGCCGCGCGAATTGTAGGACGACGCCATCGTCGCGCCGTACGCCCCCGCTGTGCGGAACACCGCCAGATCGCCCGCTTCCAGCGCGGGGCAGTCGCGATCGCGCGCAAAGGTGTCGCCCGTCTCGCAGATCGGCCCGACGATGTTGGCGGTAACCCGCTCGCTCGTCTCGACGACCGCGTCGAAATCGTGCCACGCGCCATACAGCGCAGGCCTCGCCAGATCGTTCATCGCCGCATCGACGATCACGAAGGGCGCGTTCAGCCCTTCCTTCACGCGGATCACACGGGTCAGCAGGACGCCGGCATTGCCCGCGATCACGCGGCCCGGCTCGAACGCCAGCTGCACATCCCATCCCGCAGTTACGCGCGCGACCATCGCGCCGTATTCGGCAGGGCTCGGGAAGGTCTCGCCTGCCTTGTACGGCACGCCGAGGCCGCCCCCCAGGTCAACGCGGGCGATCGTGTGGCCGCTCGCGCGCAACTCCGTCAGCAGCGTGCCGATCCGCTCGAACGCTGCCTCCAGCGGCGCGAGGTCGGACAGCTGGCTGCCGATATGGATCGCCAGTCCGTCCAGCTGCAAGCCGTCGCGCGCGGCGAGGTCGGCGAAGGCCTGCTTTGCATGGTGCAGCGGCACGCCGAACTTGTTGTCCGCCTTGCCTGTGCTGATCTTCTCGTGCGTGCCCGCATCGACATCGGGATTGATCCGCAGCGCGGCGCGCGCGCGTTCGCCGCGTGCCGCAGCAATCTCCGCCAGCTCCATGCCTTCTTCGCGCGATTCGATGTTGAACTGGGTAATCCCGGTATCGAGCCCCAGCTCCAGCTCGGCGCGGGTCTTGCCGACGCCGGAGAAGACAATCTTGTCGGGCGAAATGCCCGCCGCCAGCGCACGGCGCAGCTCGCCGCCCGAGACGACATCGGCGCCGAACCCTTCGCGCTGCAACACCCGCAGCACGGCAAGGTTCGGATTGGCCTTCACCGCGAACACGATCAGCGGATCGTCGAGCGCTGAGAGCCCTTCGCGAAACACGCGCGCATGGCGCTGCAAGGTGGCCTGCGAATAGACGTAGACCGGCGTGCCGACCGCGTCGGCAATCGCGGGCAGCGATACGTCCTCGGCATGAAGCACGCCGTCGATGCGCTCGAAATAATCCATCGCTGCCGGGCCTTATTCGGGGGGCAGGTCGAACGGATCGTCTTCGCGCTCCTCGGACTGCGTGCGCAGCTCGGTATCGCGTTCGAGGACGACGATCCCGCCGGGCGTCAGCAGTTCGTCGGCAGTCGGCCGCGTCGCGCTGCCATAGGGCGCGGTGGGCAGGCTCTGGCCCGGGGGCGGCGTGAGCCCGGCACGCTGGCCGCATGCGGCCAGCGCGAGGGGAAGAATGAAGAGGAGGGGAAGCAGGCGGCTGCGCATGGTATCTCGCATCAGGTATCCAGGCCCAGCGCCTTACGCGCGGCCTTCACCTGCTTGCGTACCTGATCGGGCGCGGTTCCGCCATAGCTCTGCCGCGACGCGACCGATCCTTCGAGCGAGAGGTGCAAGAGCGCCTCGGGTGTTACGCGCGGGTCGATCGCCGCAAGGTCGTCCGCCGTCAGCTCGGCAAGTGCGCAGCCTTTGGCATCGGCGCGCGCCACAGCAGCGCCGGTGATGTGATGCGCCTCGCGGAACGGCACGCCCGCCTCGCGCACCAGCCAGTCGGCCAGATCGGTCGCGGTGGAGTGCCCGCTGCCCGCGAGCGAGAGCATCCTCTCGGTATCGAAATCGGCGCCCGCGATCATGCCCTCGCACGCCGCGAGCGACAGGGTGAGCAGGCCGTGCGCCTCGAACACCGGGGGTTTGTCGTCCTGCATGTCCTTCGCGTAGGCGAGCGGCAGGCCCTTCATGGTGATCGAAAGCGCGGTCGCCGCACCGATGATCCGTCCCGCGTGCCCGCGCACCAGTTCGGCGGCGTCGGGGTTCTTCTTCTGCGGCATGATCGAACTGCCGGTCGAAAGACTGTCGGGCAGGCGCACGAAGCCGAAGGGCTGGCTGGCCCAGATGATGATCTCTTCCGCCAGCCGCGAGAGGTGGATGCTGACAAGGCTTGCCGCGTGGAGGTAATCCATCGCGAAATCGCGGTCCGATACCGTATCGAGGCTGTTGGCGGTCGGGCGCGCAAAGCCGAGCGCCCTGGCGGTCGCCTCCCGATCCAGATCGAAGCCTGTCCCCGCCAGCGCGGCGGCCCCCAGCGGGCATTCGTCGAGCCGCTCCGCCGCCGCCGCAAACCGCATCCGATCGCGCCGCAGCATCTCGTAATAGGCCATCAGGTGGTGGCCGAGCGTCACGGGCTGCGCGGTCTGCAAGTGGGTGAAGCCGGGCATGATGTCGCCCGCGTGCTGTTCGGCGCGTTCGACGAGCGCGGCCTGTACCGCGGCAAGCCCGGCGTCGATCTGTTCGATGGCTTCGCGCACCCACAGCTTGAAATCGGTCGCGACCTGATCGTTGCGGCTGCGCGCGGTGTGCAGCCTGCCCGCGACCGGGCCGATCAGCTGGGTCAGCCGCGATTCGACGGTCATGTGGATGTCTTCGAGGTCCCAGTCCTCGGGCACCCCGTCGCGTTCGTATTCGGCGGCGATGGACTGCAGCCCGTCGTCGATGGCCTTCGCGTCCTCTGCCGTCAGGATGCCCTGCGCGGCCAGCATCGCCGCGTGGGCGCGCGACCCGGCGATGTCCTGCCGCCAGAGCGCCTTGTCGAACGGGATCGAGGCGTTGATTTCGCGCATGATCGCGCTAGGCCCGTCTGCGAAGCGGCCGCCCCACATGGCGTTGCTGCCCTGCGCCGTGGAGTTGTCCGTGTTCCGATCAGCCATTTTGCCCGCGCTCGCCCTCGCTGTGATGTTGAGCGGGTGCGATAGGAGTGGGGACGAGTCCCCGCAAGAGACCAAGGCAGAAGCGAGCGAGGCTGCGAAACCCGGCGAGATCGACCGGAGCCATGCGGGCGACCTGATGCCGGCGGCCAACCTGGTCGACCCCGACGGCACCGTGCTCAATCTGGGGGCCTTGCAGGGCCGCCCGGTGCTGCTGAACCTGTGGGCGACATGGTGCGCGCCGTGCGTGAAGGAAATGCCGCAGCTCGACCAGATGGCGGCGGACTACGGCGAAGAATTGAACGTCGTGACCGTCAGCCAGGACATGGGCGATCCGGCCAAGATTACCGCGTTCTTCAAGAAAAACGACATCAACAGCCTGCCGCCGTGGATCGACCCGCAGCTCTCGCTCGGCGAAGCGGTTGGCGCTTCGACGCTGCCCGTCACCGTGATGTACGATCGCACCGGGCAGGAAATCTGGCGCGTCACCGGCGAACTCGACTGGTCGAGCGAGAAAGCGCGTAACGCGGTTCAGGAAGTGGTCGACATGCTCTGACGAGCGCGGTGGCGGATTATTTTCCGGGGGGAGAGAGACTGTGAAACAGACCAGTGCCGGGTGGCTGACCGCCTTGCGGGCCTTTGCAATCGGAGTTGCGGCACTGGCCGGGCTGGTCAGCTTTCCAGCCGCAGCGCAGAAGATCGAGGGTCTCGCGCTGACCCCGCCGATGGGGTGGAACAGCTGGAACCACTACGGCTGCGACATCGACGAGACGCTGATCCGGCAGACGGCGGATGCGCTTGTCTCTTCGGGACTGCGCGATGCGGGCTACACCTACGTCAACGTGGACGACTGCTGGCATGGCGAGCGCGATGCTGCTGGAAATATCCAGCCCGATCCCGAGCGCTTTCCCTCCGGGATGAAGGCTCTGGGCGATTACCTCCACGCGCGCGGGCTCAAGTTCGGGATCTACAGCGACGCAGGGATGCAGACCTGCGCGGGGCGTCCGGGCAGCCAGGGGCACGAGTATCAGGACGCGCGCCGTTACGCCGAATGGGGTGTCGACTACATCAAGTACGACTGGTGCAACACGGGCGAAGGTGTCGAGCAGCGCAACCCGCGCGAGGCCTATCGCACGATGAGCAATGCGATCGCCACCTCCGGCCGGGCAATGGTGCTGTCGGTATGCGAGTGGGGCGATCACGATCCGTGGCTGTGGGCAGGCCAGTACGGCCACCTGTGGCGCACCACGGGCGACATCATCAATTGCTGGGATTGCACGGTCAGCCACGGCTCATGGAGCAGTTCCGGCGTCCTGCCGATCCTCGACCAGCAGGCCAGATTGCGCCAGTTCGGCGGGCCGGACGGGTGGAACGATCCCGATATGATGGAGGTCGGCAATCTGCCCACGCTGGCCGAAAACCGATCGCACTTTGCGATGTGGGCAATGCTCGCCGCCCCGCTGATTATCGGCACTGACGTGCCCGATATGAAGCCGGAGATCACGGCGATCCTGACCAACCCGCGGCTCATCGCGATCAATCAGGATGAGGCCGGCCAAGGCGCGATGAAGTGGATTGCGACGCCGGATTGGGAAGTCTGGGCGAAGCCGCTCGCCGATGGCGGTTGGGCGATTGCGATCCTCAATCGCAGCGGCGAGACGCAGCGCGTGACCCTCGATTGGGGCGCCGTTGAACTGAAAGACGATACGTTCGGTCGCCAGACCGATTTTGCGCAGATGCACTATACGCTAACCGACGCTTGGACCGGCTCGAAGCAAAGCGATACGCGCACACCGCTCACCCGCGAGGTGGCGCCGCACGATACGGCGGTGTTCCGCCTGCGTCCGATGATATTGTAATGCGCGTCAGCTTGACCCGAGCAGAGCTCCGTAGTCGGGCAGGCTCAGTCCGAGCGGGCTGAGCGGATTGCCGACCAGACCGGCGACGAGGCTTGCCTGAATCGACGGACCCGGCGTCACCCGGCCCAGCGGCGCCAGCAGGAAATCGCGCAGCAGCGCGTGCCGCTTTCGGTCAGACTGGTAGAGCGGTGTCGCGCCCCATGTCAGCGCCTGATAGAGCTTCACATGGCGACGGCGCAGCCGTGCCGCGTAAGCGAGCCTCTCGGCCAACTCACCTCCGCTCTCCAGCCCGCGCGCCAGCGCAAAGGCGTCGAGCAGCGCCATGTTCGCGCCCTGGCCCAGCTGCGGGCTGGCCGAGTGCCACGCATCGCCGATGTGGATCAGCCGCTCGCCCACCGGCTCGGGCACGCGGCGATGGGCGTAGCGCGCAAAGGTGAGCTGTTCGGGGTCCGCAATCTGGTCGAGCAGGCCATCGCAATCGGGCCACAGCGCACACACCTGCGCCTTCCACGCCGCGAGTCCTGCGTTGCGCCAGCGGTCGTGGTCCGATGCTTTCAGCGACCAGAAGAAGGATAGCTCTCTGCGCGCACCGTCGACCCGCGTTCCGGTCGGCAGCACGCCCGCCATCTGCGAGGCGTGGGTATAGCGCTGTTCGAGCAGGCCGGCGTCGAACGGCGCATCTTCCGGCCAGTCGAGCGTCGCCCACAAAGCACCGAAGGCCAGCCATTCGCCGCAGCGCGGGGCGAGCGGGCTGGAAGTGCCGAGCGCATCGACCACCAGATCGAAGCGCGGCGTGGTGCGTCCGTCGTCGCAGGTCAGCGTCCTGCCACCAGCGTCGAGATTGGTCGCAGCAATGGGGAAGCCCGTCTCGATGGCGATCCCCTCGGCCATCGCCGCGCGATAGAGGATCGCGAACAGGCTGCCCCGATGGATGCCGATCCCGCAGGCACCCGGCACGCCAAGGTCGGCATAGCGCGCATCGAGCGCGACATCGCCCTGATGGTTGAGCCCGTGCAGCGCGCGAATCGGCGCGCCGTGCGCGAATATCTCCGTCGCCAGACCCAGCGCATCGAGCACGGCGAGGCCGCTCGGCTGGATCATCAGGCCCGACCCGATGGGGCGCGGTTCCTCGAACCGTTCGAACAGGGTGACGCGGTGGCCTTGCCGGTGGAGCAGCAGCGCGGCGGCGAGCCCCGCCGGACCGCATCCGGCAATCGCGATGTCGAACCGGGTCATCGCCGCAGCAATGCCGCGTCGGCGCAGCGGCGACAAGCGATGATGGGGGAAATGGTGGGCGATGACAGGCTCGAACTGCCGACATCTTCGGTGTAAACGAAGCGCTCTACCAACTGAGCTAATCGCCCGATCCAGATCGGAAGGGCCGCTATCTAGCGTGCAAAGTTTCAAAATCAATTGAAAGGATGCACTCAGGCGTTAGGGCGGCGGCCCATGACGCTCCCCCGTATTCTCGTTCTCGCCACCGGAGGCACCATTGCCGGGGAGGCTGGCGATGCCATGCGGCACGATTACCGGCCCGGGCAGGTGGGGATCGAGCACTACCTGAACGAGGCCGCGGGGCTGGGCGTGGCGGCGCAGTTCACCGGGCGGCAAATCGCGAATATCGGATCGGAGGATATCGACGCCTCGATCTGGTCGCGCCTCCATGCGGAGATCGACAGCGCGATGCGCGACGATTCGGTCGATGCGGTGATCGTCACTCACGGCACCGACACGGCGGAGGAAACCGCCTTCCTGCTCGACCTGACGCTGCCCAGCACCAAGCCGGTGGTGCTGGTCGGCGCGATGCGACCGACCGACGCGGTCGGCTATGACGGGATGCGCAATTTCGCCAATGCGGTGCGCGTTGCGGGAGACGAGAACGCCGCCGGGCGCGGGGTGCTGGTGGTGATGGGCGACCGGGTCCACTCGGCGCGCGACGTGCGCAAGGCGCAGACCCGCGCGACCGAGGCGTTTCGCGGCTTCCCGCGCGAATCGGTCGCCATCGTCACGCCCTCCCGGCTCGACTGGTTCGGCGCGCCGTGGCGGGTGGACGACAGCGCGCTGCTGAATTTCCTGCCGCTGCCCGAAGTGCCGATCCTGGCGATCTATGCCGGGATGAGCGCGGCGGAGGCATCGCGCCAGCTCGCGCATAATCCGCCGGGGATTGCCGTCTCCGGCGTGGGTGAGGGCAACATGCCCGATCCGGTGCGGCAAGTGCTGCTGGAGCATGCCCGCCGTGGTGCGCTGGTGGTGCGCGCCAGCCGCACCGACGAAGGGCTGGTCGACCGCCTGCCGAGCGACGACCCGGACGGTTTCGTCGCGGCCCGCGCGCTCGGCGTGCCCAAGGCGCGACTGCTCACCGCGCTGCTGATCGCCAACGCGATTACCGAGCCGGCAGAGGCGCAGCGCTACTTCGACGAGCGGTAGGCTCGGCCCCCTCCCCTGGGGGAGGGGACTCTACGCCATCGGCGTGGCACCAGCCTCCCCCTTGAGGGGGAGGGGTGTGAGGTGGATCAGCCGTGCGGGGTGACGAGGTACTTCTCGCCGGTGCGCATCTGGCGGTATTGCAGCACGGCGTCCTTCTCCAGCATCCCTTCTAGCGTCACCGTCTTGGCGTAATCGCTCTTGAAGGTGGTGGTCAGGTTGTCGAGCACGCGCTTGCGCATCCGCATCACGGTTTCCATGCCCGCGTTCTGCAGGAAGGGCGTCAGCAGCCAGCCCGACAGCGTCCAGCCGAACCCGTAGGAGGGGCTGAGCACGGTCGCGCCGAGGTCCAGTCGGCCGTAGATGTACATCTTCTTCTGCTGGTTCGAACCGTAGCGGTTGTAGTCGGTCATCTTGGACACCGCGACCTGCTCCATTGCCTTGAAGCAATGGTCAACCATCTTGCCGCCGCCGATCGGATCGAAGCCGAAGAACGCGTCGGTCTCGTCGATCGCGGTGCGCAATTGCTTCATGAAATCGTCGTCCGACGAATTGACGATATGCTCCGCGCCGATGCCCTTGAGCACGTCGACCTGTTCCTGCCGGCGCACGATGTTGACCAGCGGTATGCCGTCTTCCTGGCAGATGCGCACGAGCATCTGGCCGAGGTTGGAGGCTGCGGCGGTGTGCAGGATCGCCTTGGCACCTTCCATCTTCGCGGTCTCGACGAAGCCGAGCGCGGTCATCGGGTTGACGAAGGCAGACGCGCCGTCCTTCGACGAAATGTCGCCCAGCGGCAGGCACATGCTCGCATCGGCGATGGCGTATTCGGCGTAAGCCGTGCCGGGGACGCAGGCGACCCGCTTGCCCATCAGCGCCTTGGCCATGTCGCTGTCGCCGGTGGCGATCACTTCGCCCGCGCCTTCATTGCCGACCGGCAGACGCTGGCCGTGGCGGCCCTTGGCGCCCGAATTGAACGGCTCGGGCATCTTGGCGACGATCTTGCCGTCGGAATAATCCGCATTTTCGAGGTCTGCCGGACCGAGCAGCAAGGCAAGGTCGCTCGGGTTGATCGGCGCGGCCTCCATCCTGACCAGCACCTGATTGCCCTTGGGCTCGGGAAATTCGCTCGTCCCGATTTCGACGGTCAGCGTGCCGTCGCTTTCGAGCGTGGTGAAAATCTGCTTGCCGGTGGTGGTCATTCCTCGTCCCTTTCGTTGCGATCAGAAACTTATGTCGTCGCGACCTAGGCGGCCCTCACGCGACTTACAACTGCCCAACACCCACCCCAAACCCCTCCCTTAAGGGAGGGGCGGCGAGACTTCGAGCGCAGCGAGATAGTCGCAGCGGGGTGGGTTTACGGCGTTTCCGGATAGATCGCTTCGACGAAATAGAGCCCGTGCGATGGCGCGTTGAGGCCCAATTCCTGTCGGTCTTTCGCTTCCAGAACCTGCGCAATGCGGCTCTCTTTCCAGCGGCCCATGCCGACCAGCGCAAGGCACCCGACCATCGAACGCACCTGATGGTGAAGGAAGCTGCGCGCGGCGACCTCGATCCGAATTTCATCCCCGTGCCGTCTCACATCCAGCCGGTCGAGCGTCTTGACCGGGCTTGCCGCCTGGCAGTGGACCGAGCGGAAGGTGGTGAAATCGTGATGGCCGACCAGGCTTTGCGCCGCGCGGTGCATCGCCTCAGCATCGCAGTCGGGGGAGAGCAGCCAGGCGCGGTTCTTCTCCAGCGTCAGCGGCGCGCGGCGGTTGACGATGCGGTAGAGGTAGCGGCGGCCAACGCAGCTGAAGCGCGCGTGCCATTCTTCCGGCACGACCTCGCAATGCGTCACCGCGATCGGGGCAGGGCGCAGATGCGCGTTGATCGCCTCGCCCATGCGGAACGGCGTCAGCTTGCTCTCGACATCGAAGTGGCTGCGCATGGCAAGCGCGTGGACGCCGGTATCGGTGCGGCCTGCGCTGTGCAGCGTCACCTCCTGCCCGGTAACGCCCTTCGCCGCCTCTTCCACCGCCTGCTGCACGCTCGGCCCGTCCTTCTGGCGTTGCAGGCCGAAAAAGGGGGTGCCGTCGAATTCGAGCGTCAGGGCGTAGCGCGTCAGGGCCATCCCGCCCTGCTAGGGCAGGCAGCCGCTGAGGCAAGCCGTCAGTTGATCTTGAGCCCTTCGGGCAGCGGTTCGCGCACGCATTTCGCGCCCTTGGCGAAGGATACCGACCGTTCCGCCACGCCGGGCCTGGTTTCCCACGCCTCTATATCCAACGAAGTCAGGTCCACGCGATAGCGCGAGCCGACGCCCTTGGGGCTGGTATAGGTCATCGCGATCGCGCCATCCTCGAACCCGAGCGAACATCCTTCCTGCCCGGGCGCACACAGGTCGAAGGCCTGGTTGTTGAAATCGGAATAGCGCTTCACCCTGCCATCGGTCAGGATGAAGGACTGCGTGACGGTGATCCCGGCGACGCCATCGTAATTGGGCATCGCGCAGATGATCAGGCCGTCTTCCACGTCGGCTGCGGCGGTCGTCTCGCTTTGCGCCGCGCCTCCACAGGCGGCGAGCGCTGCGCCCGTCGCCACGATTGCTGCCAGTCCCCGTCTCATGCCGCTTCCTCCGATTGCTGGATCGCTTTGGGGGAATTTCGCGCCGGGGCGGGGGAAGTCAATCACCCGGCACAAGCCTAACGGGCATTGTCACGAACCCAGCTGTGCGCCTTTGTGGATGGCGCGCCCGCGCTGGAAATCGGCCGTGTCCATCGCCGGCTTGCCCGCGCGCTGCACGCGGGTGAGGCGCAGCGTGCCGCTGCCGCAAGCCACGGTCAGCGCATCGTCGAGAACGGTGCCCGGCGCGCCCGAACCTTCCACGATCTCTGCCGCAAGAACCTTCACGCGTTCCATCCCCTCGGCGCCCTCATGCTCGAAGAAAGCACCCGGCCACGGGGCGAAGGCGCGCACCTGCCGCTCCACCTGCTCAGCCTCCTGAGACCAGTCGAGCCGCGCCTCCGCCTTGTCGATCTTGGGCGCGTGGGTCGCCTCCGCATCGTCCTGCGCGACCGGGATATGCTTGGAGAGTTCGCGCAATGTGCCGACCATCAGCTGCGCGCCCTTGTCGGCCAGTTCGTCGGTCAGGTCGCCCGCGGTCTTGCGGTCGATCGGGGTGCGGATCGTCGCCAGCATCGGCCCGGTATCGAGCCCGGCCTCCATCTGCATGATCGTGACCCCGGTGCCGGTATCGCCTGCGAGGATCGCGCGCTGGATCGGCGCCGCACCCCGCCAGCGTGGCAGGATGCTGGCGTGAACGTTGAGGCAGCCGTGGGTCGGCGCGTCGAGCACCGCCTGCGGCAGGATCAGGCCATAGGCGGCGACCACGCAGACATCGGCATCGAGCGCGGCGAAAGCGTCCTTTTCCTCCTGCGACTTGAGCGAGGCGGGATGGCGCACCTCGATCCCGAGACGTTCGGCCGCCTGATGCACGGGCGTCGGCTGGAGCTTCTTGCCTCGGCCCGAGCGGCGCGGCGGCTGGGTATACACGCACACCACCTCATGCGCGGCGTGAACCAGCGCCTCCAACGTCGGCACCGCGAAATCGGGCGTTCCCATAAAGACGATGCGCAAATCGATGACCCTTGAAAAATGAACCGTTCGGGCTGAGCTTGTCGAAGCCCTGCCTTTTCTTCATCGCTGCCCTTAGAAAGAAGTGCAGCCCTTCGACAAGCTCAGGGCGAACGGAGAAGGAAAGGTTCGCTTTGGCCTCAGCCGAAATCGAAGCATTGAGTTCCGCGCTCGCCCGGCTTCCCGGGCTCGGCCCGCGTTCGGCGCGGCGTGCGGTGCTGCATCTGGTCAAGAAGCGCGAGACTGCGCTGCCCGCGCTGCTCGACGCGCTGCTGGCGGTGCAGGATACGCTGGTCGAATGCCGCATCTGCGGCAATGTCGACACCCGCGACCCTTGCGGCATCTGCTCCGACCCGAAGCGCGATGCGAAGTCGATCTGCGTGGTCGAGGATGTGGCCGACCTCTGGGCGCTCGACCGGGCCAAACTGTTCTCGGGCACCTACCACGTGCTCGGCGGGAGGCTCTCCGCGCTCGACGGCGTGCGGCCCGAAGACCTCGCGATTCCCAGCCTGCTCGCGCGGGTCGAGACAGGCGTCGACGAGGTCGTGCTGGCGATGAACGCCACGCTCGAAGGGCAGACCACCGCCCACTACCTCGCCGAGCGGCTGGAGAATTTTCCGGTGCGCATCACCCAGCTGGCCCACGGCCTTCCGGTGGGGGGAGAGCTGGACTATCTCGACGAGGGCACGCTGGCCCAAGCCTTGCGCGCAAGGCGTCCTCTTCAATAGCGCCGCTCAGGGCACGGCGTCCGCTCGGCTAACCGCTTGATAGCGGGGCGAACCGCGCTTATCTGAGCCAGTATGGCTATCCGCGAAATCCTTGAAGTGCCGGACCCCCGGCTAAAAACCGTGTCTGAACCCGTCACCGCAGACGAGTTCAACGACGATCTGCGCGTGCTGATCGATGACATGTTCGAAACGATGTACGCCGCGCACGGCATCGGGCTCGCCGCGATCCAGGTGGGTGTGCCCAAGCGCATCCTCGTGATCGACCTGCAGCCCGAAGATCCGGACGCGGAGCCGATCGAGTGCGACCATGACGGTCACAAACACACGCACCCGGCGACCAAGAAAGAGCCGCGGGTGTTCATCAACCCCGAAATCCTCGATCCGGCGGAAGAGCTTTCGACCTATCAGGAAGGGTGCCTCTCGGTCCCCGATATCTACGCCGACGTCGATCGCCCGGCGACCTGCACGGTCCGCTGGCAGGACCTCGACGGGAACGAGCATACCGAGGCGCTGGAAGGCATGATGGCGACGTGCATCCAGCACGAGATGGACCACCTCGAGGGCATCCTGTTCCTCGACCACCTGAGCCGCCTCAAGAAACAGATGGCGCTCAAGAAGTTGAAAAAGCTGCGGTTGGCGGCTTAACACCCTCATTCGTCATTGCGAGCCGCCGAAGGCGGCGCGGCAATCCATGGTGCCGGTCCATGGATTGCTTCGCGCAGTTTATTCTGAGCGACTGCCGCAAGCAGTCAGTCGAAGGGCTCGCAATGACGAGTTTTTGGTTTCGAGTTACGCCGCCTCAACCATGCCCTGAAGCGCCTTCACGCAGTCTTCCATGCATTCGCGGCACATCTTTTCGCAGCGCTTGCAGTGCGGGTTGTCGTGCTTCGCGCATTCTTCCGCGCAGACCTTGCAGGCGAGGATGCACGCTTCGAGCAGCGACTTGATTACCGCCGTGTTGCCATGCGTACGCCGCGCCGCGACCGTGCTCACCGCCTGACAGATATCTGCGCAGTCCGAGCATTTGCGGATGCATTCGGACATGTCGCCTTCTTCGGCATTGCACGCGTCGGCGCACGAATTGCAGATCGCCGCGCAATACATCGCGTGCTTGATCGCCTCGCCCAGCTGGTCGTTGTAGTCGGCACCCACTTGTGGGTGTTCCTTGATCATTTCCTTGATCGACATAGGCTTTTCTCCTTCTCTGGTAAGGGAGCGGAACGGGCGGGGGATAGTTCCCACAGCGGCTTGGCGCATCGCGCCGTTCCAGCTATGTTCCGGCGATGGAATATGCGATTCTCGGCATCGTCGCGCTCGTCATCGGCCTTGGTATCGGCTGGTTTGTCGGCTCCCGCCCGGCGGCGGAGTGGAGGGCGCGCCATGCGGAGCGCGATGCTGAGGCGAAGGAGCTTTCCGAGAAGCTTTCACGCATGGCACCCGAGCTGGCGGCCATGAGTGAGCGGGCCGCGCGCGCCGATGCGCTGGCGGAATCACTCGACCGGGCGCGGGACGAATTGTCGACGCTGAAGGCGGAGCGTGCGGGGTTCGAGGAGCAGAAGAAACTGCTCGAGGAAAGCCGCGATCGCTTGCTCAAGGAATTCGAGAACACCGGGGCGAAAGTGCTTGGCGCGGCTCAGGAAAAATTCCTCGAACGCGCCAACGAGCGGTTCGGGCATTCGGAAAAAACTTCCGAGGAAAAGATCCGCGAACTGCTCGCTCCGGTAGGCGAGCGGTTGAAGAAATACGAGGATCAGGTCGCCGCGCTGGAGGAAAAGCGCGGCGATGCCTTCTCGCGCCTGTACCAGCAGATCGCGGACATGCAGCGCGGCCAGGAAGAGGTCCGGCGCGAGGCGCAGCGGCTGGGCAATTCGCTGACCAACGCGCCCAAGGCGCGCGGCCGCTGGGGCGAGCGGGCGTTGCAAAACGTCCTCGAGCAATGCGGGCTGGCCGAACACACCGATTTCCACCTCGAACATTCGCTGGATACCGACGAGGGTCGGCTGCGGCCCGATGCGATCGTCAACGTGCCCGGTCAGAAGAAGCTGGTGATCGACGCCAAGGTGTCTCTCAACGCCTACCAGGCGGCGTTCGAGGCGGAGGACGAGGGGGAGCGCAAGCGCCACCTCGACCTGCACGCCAAGTCGATGCGCGGCCATGTGCAGACGCTGGGATCGAAGGGCTACCAGAGCCAGTTCGACGACGCGCCCGACTATGTGGTGATGTTCGTGCCCGGCGAGCATTTTGTTGCCGCCGCGCTCGAAGCCGATCCCGAACTGTGGGATTTTGCATTCCGTAACAAGGTGCTGCTTGCGACACCTACCAATCTGGTTGCGATCGCGCGGACGGTGGCGCAGGTCTGGCGTCAGGACACCATCGCGCGCGAAGCGGTCGAGATCGGCAAGGCGGGCGCGGAACTCTACGACCGGCTCGCTATTGCCGCGGAGCATATGAAGCGCGTCGGCGGCGGGCTGGAAACGGCGGTATCGAATTACAACAAGTTCGTCGGATCGTTCGAGCGCAACGTGCTCTCCGCCGGGCGGCGGCTGGCCGACAAAGGGATCGAGATCGGTAAGCGCGAGATCGAGGAAGTGCCGCTGGTCGAAGGCGCGCCGCGCTACACGAACGAGGATGCGGCTGCTATCGAGGATGCACGCGACGCGGCGGAGTAGCTGCGCGACCTGAGAGGAGAATGCGATGCGGTTGACTGGGTCGGCTTTGTGTGCGGCGCTTGCGCTCGCAGCGTGCAGCCAGGCGGAGGAGCCCGCCGATCCTGCCGCTTCTGAAAGTCCATCTTCGACGACTCCGGCAGACGAACCATCGGATGCCACCCCTGCAACGCAGGCCGCTTCCGGCCCGCTCGCTCCGCGCGACGAATGCACCTCTGTCGAAGGGCTGGGCGAACTCCAGACCAAGCTCAAGAAGGCGGTCGCGGCGCGCGATGCCGATGCGCTGATGGCGCTCGTCGACAAGAATGTTCAGCTCGATTTCGGCGGCGGGTCGGGGCAGGCCGAACTGCACAAGCGGCTGACCTCGCCCGATTACCTGCTGTGGGATGAGATCGAGCAGGCGCTGGCGCTGGGCTGCGGTTTCGACAAGTCCGCCGATGGCAACAACTACGCCACCTGGCCGTGGTACTTCTCGAAAGACGTGATCCCGCTCGACCCGTTCGAGGCGATGATCGTGACCGGCGGCAACGTGCCGCTGCGCGACGGCGCGTCGGCCACGGCAAAGCAGATCGGCACGGTCTCGTGGGACTACGTCCAGCTCAAGGAATATTCCGAAGACCCGTACCTGCCGGTTGTCACGAGCGACGGGAAGGCGGGGTTCATGGAGGCCAAGAAACTGCGCAGCCTGGTCGATTACCGGATCATGGCGGACAAGATCGACGGGAAGTGGAAGGTCACCACGATCATCGCGGGCGACTGAGCTGCTGCCCGCGGCGCTGGATCGAAGGGCGCCTATTCCTTCGAGGTCACCCCGGACTTGATCCGGGGTGGTGCTTCTTCAAGCGTTGCGTCGGAAGAAGCGGGATCCCGGGTCGAGCCCGGGATGACGAGGGTGGGGAAGTTGCGCCGTTTTCCTACACCTTCAGCATCGGATACACAGCGATCGGTCTTTCCAATCGTCGGCACTTTTCGAGCGCCAAAAACGCGCATCTGTCACCCTGTCGCGATCCGTGCGCGGCAGGGCCTTGTTTCTATTAAGGAATATTTCGGCACTACCCGGGTGACACCTGGGTGACACGTGTCACCCTGTCACTCCGCTATCCTTCCAGGCTGGCGAGCACCTCGTAGGCGAGCACCGCAGCGGCCACCGCCGCGTTGAGGCTGTCCGCCCGGCCGCGCATCGGCATGGTGACGCGCAGGTCGCATGCCGCCTCGTACTCTGCCGGCAGCCCCTGCGATTCGTTGCCGACCATCACGAAGCACGGGGCTTCGTAGGGCGCGCCGCGATAGGGCACCGCCTCGCGCAAGCTTGCCGCGACCAGCTGGCCGGAACCACCGCGCAGCCACGGCAGGAAATCCTCCCATCGCGCGCGCACCAGCTTCTGCGTAAAGATCGCACCCATGCTGGCGCGCACCGCCTCGACGCCGAAGGGATCGGCGCAATCATCGATCAGGATCAGCCCGCCTGCGCCCACCGCATCGCCCGTGCGCAGCATCGTGCCGAGGTTGCCCGGATCGCGCAGCGCCTGCGCAACCAGCCAGATCGGCGCGGTCTCGCGCTCGATCGTGCCGAGCGAGGTATCCCACTCGGCAAATGCGCCCGCGACCGCCTGCGGATTGTCCTTTCCGGTGATCTTGGAAAGGATGTCGGGTGTGGTTTCGATCACGTCGCCACCCGCCGCCTCCACCGCGCGTTCGAGCGCGTCGATCAGCGGGTGGCGATCGCGCTTGCTGGCCATCACCAGCACTTCGGGTACGCGGCCCGATTCGCGCGCATCGGTCAGCAGGCGCAGCCCTTCGGCAAGGAAACGCCGTTCGCGCTGGCGGTGCTTCTTGTCCCGCAGCGAGCGCAGCGCCTTGATCGTCGGGTTCGAAAAACTGGTGATTTCGCGGCGCGGCATCGGAAATTACGGAGCGGGCGGGGCGCCTACTCCTCGCCGAACCCGGTTTCGACCAGCTCGGCGATTTCGGCCAGCGCGGCGGGCGCATCCTCGCCGTCGACGATCAGCATGATCTCGTCGCCGCGCGCCGCGCCGAGCATCATAAGGTCGAGGATCGACCGCCCGTCGACCTCGCGATCGCCCTTGGCCACGCGGATGTCGGTCGCCTCAGGCCAGCGGCTCGCGACCTCGACCAGCTTGGCACTGGCGCGCGCGTGCAGGCCGCGTTCGTTGACGATGGTGATGGTCTTGCGGTTGCCTTCGCTCACTTATCCGCCCCTTTTATCTCTTCGCTGGGCCGGGCGAGAAATTCGGAGGCGATGGTGATGTAGTTGCGGCCGGCATCGCGGGCGGCGCGCACCGCGTCCGCCACGTCCATCTCGGTCCGTGCCCGGGCGAGGCGGATCAGCATTGGCAGGTTGATCCCCGCGATCACTTCCACCTTGCCTTCCTCGAGCAGCGAGATCGCGAGATTGGACGGTGTGCCGCCGAACAGGTCGGTCAGGATGATGACACCCTGTCCCTGATCGACCTCGGCGATCTTTTCGCTAATTTCCTCGCGGCGGCCCTGTGCATCGTCCTGCGGACCGATGCAGACCGACTCTATCGCCGCTTGCGGACCGACCACATGCTCCATCGCGGATACGAATTCCTGCGCCAGCTGTCCGTGGGTCACCAGAATGAGACCAATCATGGTGCACGTGTCTATAAGCAAGAACGGCCAGCACAAGGGGGGTTCGTGCGATCAGGCCGTTTGCAGCTCCACTGCGTCGGCCGCGCGGCTCGCCAGATTGCGGTGGGTGGTGGTCGGCTTGAAGCCGTTCTCGCGCAGCGCGTGGGCAATTCTTTCAGCAGTATACACCGATCTGTGGCGCCCGCCGGTACAGCCGAAGGCGATATGCACGTAGCTTTTCCCCTGCGCCTGATAGCGCGGCAAAAGGTCGAGCAGCAGATCGCGGATGCGCACGAAATTTTCCTCGAACCCGTCGGTCTGGCGAAGGAACTCGGCGACCGGCTCGTCGAGCCCGGTCAGTTCGCGCAGATCGTCGTCCCAGTGCGGATTGTCGAGAAAGCGCATGTCGAACACCAGGTCGGCGAGCGGCGGCATCCCGCGGGCAAACCCGAAGCTGCTGACGGTGACGGACAGTTCGCCCGCTTCCTGCGTCTCGAAATTCTGGCGAACGAATTGTTGCAGTTCGTTGGCCGACAGTTCGCTCGTGTCGATCAGCATGTCCGCCCAGCGGCGCAGGGGTTCCAGCACGTCGCGTTCGGCCCGGATGCCGTCCATCGCGGTGCGACCGCGGGCCAGCGGGTGACGGCGGCGGGTTTCGTTATAGCGCCGCTCCAGCTCGGTATTGTTGCAGTCGATAAACTGGGTGATCAGCTCCAGATCGGCGCGATCCGAGAGGCTTTTGGCGATGTCGACGATGGTCGCGGGGTTGAAGCCGCGGGTCCGCGAATCGAACCCGATCGCCAGCGGAGTGCGATCCTGCCCGGCGAGCACTTCGCGCACCAGCGGGCGCAGCAGGCGGATCGGGAAGTTGTCGACCGTCTCCCAGCCGAGGTCTTCCAGCACGCGCAGACTGGTGGTCTTGCCCGCCCCGGACATGCCCGTAACCAGCATGATCTTCTGCCGCTCGCTCATCCGTCTGCGTCCCTTGAATTGCAGTTCCTGTGGCTCACGACGGGGAGCATGCAATGCGCCAGCACGCAAGATCGCAAAAGGTCTTAGCCGGCATTGTCGCTTTCGTTAGCCATAGCGGGAAGGGCGAGCATCAGGCACGCACCTTGCCCACCGTCCGGCCGGTCCTGCGCACGCAGGCTGCCGCCATGCGCTTCGGCAATCGTCCGCGCAATCGCGAGTCCCAGGCCGCTATGGTTGCCGAAGCTCTCCTGCTCCGGCCGGTCGGAATGGAAACGCTCGAACACCTTGTCACGCGCATGCGGCGCAATGCCTGGTCCCTCGTCCATCACCAGCAGGACCTGCGCGCCGTCGTCCTGCGCCAGCTTGAGGTGGATGCTGCCATCGGCGGGAGAAAAAGAGGCGGCATTGTCGAGCAGATTGTCGATCACCCGTTCGAGCCGCTCGGGCACGCCCATGGTCCAGGCGGTGCGGTGGGCATGTTCGAACACCAGTTCGTGCTGGGCGTCGAGGCCGCGATTGCGGCGCCGGTCGATGATATTGCCGACCAGCCCGACCAGTTCGACCGGCTCGAAGGTGGCGCGCGACATTTCCGCATCGATGCGGCTGGCATCGGAAATCTCCGTCACCAGCCGGTCTATCCGGCGCACGTCGTGGGTGGCGATGTCGAGCAGTTGTGCGCGCAGGTCCGGGTCTTCGACGTGACCGAGCGACTCCGTGGCGCTGCGCAGGCTCGCGAGCGGGTTCTTGATCTCGTGCGCGACATCGGCGGCGAAGTGTTCGACCGCGTCGATCCGGTGGCGCAAGGCATCGGTCATGTCGGCGACTGCGCGGGCGAGCATCCCGATCTCGTCGCGCCGTTCTGGCAGGCGGGGCACCTGCACCTCGCGCTCGCGACCGAGCCGCACGCGCTGCGCGGCCTTGGCGAGGGTTTGCAGGGGCGAGACGATCGTCCGCGCGAGGAAGAGCGAGAGCAGGATCGATGCCAACAGCGTGAGGAGCACCCCGGTTCCGAGCGTGGATCGGGCTCGGCGAACAGATTCGGTAATATCGACGGCGTTGCGGGTGGTCAGCAGCGTCAGGCCCTGCAACCCGACCGGCGCCGCCGCGGTGATCACCGGGGTACGGTCGGCCGCCTGGCGCAGTTCGATTTGCGAAATGCCCAGTTCGCGGGCGCGTTGCAGTTCGGGCCACGCGTCGGCCTCGTTCGATTCCGGTTCGATGTAGCGAGGCACCGGCTGCGCGCTGACGACCGTGTCGACGATCTGATCGAGGAAGCGGGCGAAACGCAGTTCGAACGGATCGTCGCTGGGATCGTCGAGGGTGAAGGTCGGTTCGCCCAGCTGGAAACTGTCGGCCACCAGCTTGCCCTGGGCATCGAACAGGCGCAGCCGCATGTCCTGTTCCTTGCCGATCTGGAGCAGCAGGGCATCCTGCCGCTGGCGCGTGGCCCCCGCGAGCGCTTCGGCGGTGATCTGGGCTTCGATGCGGGCCAGCTTGTAGCGCTCGTCGAGCAGCTGCGCGCGATAGGAATCGAGGTAGACGATCCCGCCGCCCAGCAGCAGCAGGGGGAGGATGTTGACCGCGAGGATGCGGGCGGTGAGGGAAAGGCGCGAGAAAACGCCGACACGCTCCAGCGGGAGCGCGATGCGCCGCACGCGGCTGGGCTCAGCCATCGCTGAAGCTGTAGCCCGCACCATAGAGGGTCTCGATCGCGCCGAAACTGGAATCGACCTGCCGGAATTTGCGGCGCATCCGCTTGATATGGCTGTCGACGGTGCGATCGTCGACGAACACGTCGTCCGGATAGGCCGCATCCATCAGCTGGTTGCGGCTCTTGATCACGCCGGGGCGCAGCGCCAGCGCCTCGAGCAGCAGGAATTCGGTAACGGTGAGCGAGACGGGCCTGCCCTCCCACGTCACCTGATGGCGCGCGGGGTCCATCGTTAGGCGACCGCGGCTGAAGCTGTCGCGTGCCTGGCTCTGTTCGCCAACCGTCTCGCCGGTTTCCGACGAACCGTCGTCGATTCCGCTGCGGCGCAGGATCGCGCGTATGCGCGCCAATAGGAGGCGCAGCGAAAACGGCTTCGAGATGTAATCGTCCGCGCCCATCTCGAACCCGGCTTCCTCGTCACGCTCGTCATCCTTGCTGGTGAGGAAAATGACGGGGAGGGCAGAGCGTTCGCGCAGTCTGGCGAGCAGTTCCAACCCGTCCATGCGCGGCATCTTGATGTCGAATACGGCAAGGTCGGGCGGGTTTTCGGATAGCGCCCGCAGCGCGGTTTCCCCGTCGGAATAGACCCGCGTTTCGAACCCTTCCGCCTGCAACGCGATGGAGACCGTGGTGAGGATGTTGCGATCGTCGTCGACCAACGCAATCACACGCCGATCGTCGCGGCGCAGGGGGGAGACGGGTTCGCTTGTCTGGCTGGTTTGATCCATGGTCGTTATGCAATTCGAATATCTCGTTATCGCGAGGTAGCGTGTGCGGGGTGAACTCACAACGCACAGGAATGCGATGGTGCACGGTTTATGCGGTGCCCGCCGGTTTGACGGACGGCGCGCGCGCTTCTATGCGGCTGCCACACCGAATCATGCATTCGTATGCAAGTCATGCTGGCTGGCACACGCCTACCTGGCAAGACGGATTGAATTTCAGGAGATTGGCCCTCGTGCCCGCACCCTTGCACCACAGCCTTGCCGACCAGGGCATCTCGACCGACGCGACCATTCACGCGAACCTCGATTCAGGCCAGCTGACGAAGGCCGCGCTCGACAATGGCGAGGGGCGCAAGGCCAAGCACGGGCCGCTGGTGGTGGAGACCGGCAAGCACACCGGACGCAGCGCGAAGGACAAGTTCATCGTCCGCGACGCCGAGACCGAGAGCACCGTGTGGTGGGACAACAACGCCTCGATGACGCCCGATCATTTCGCCGCGCTGAAGGAAGATTTCTTCGCCGCGCTGGGTGACAAGGACGCGCTCTACGTCGCCGACCTGTTCGGCGGTTCGCAGGCCGAATATCGCGTCAACGTGCGCGTCATCAACGAACTGGCGTGGCACAACCAGTTCATCCGCACCCTGCTGGTCCGCCCGACCGAGGCGGAGCTGGCCGACTTCGTGCCGGAATACACGATCATCGACCTGCCGAGCTTCAAGGCCGATCCCGAACGCCACGGCTGCCGCAGCGAGACCGTGATCGCGGTCAACCTGTCGGAAAAGCTGATCCTGATCGGCGGCACCAAATATGCGGGCGAAATGAAGAAGAGCGTGTTCGGCGTGCTCAACTACCTGCTCCCGCCCAAGGGCGTGATGCCGATGCACTGTTCGGCCAATATCGGCCCCGACGGCAAGACTGCGGTGTTCTTCGGCCTGTCGGGCACCGGCAAGACGACGCTTTCGGCCGATGCCAGCCGCACGCTGATCGGTGACGACGAGCATGGCTGGTCGGACGATGCGGTCTTCAACTTCGAAGGTGGCTGCTACGCCAAGATGATCCGCCTCAACCCCGAGGCGGAGCCCGAGATTTTTGCGACCACGCAGATGGAGGGCACCGTCCTCGAAAACGTGGTGCTGGACGAGAACGGCGAGATCGATCTCGACGACAACAGCCTCGCGGAAAATACCCGCGGCGCCTATCCGCTCAGTTCCATCCCCAACACCAGCGAGAAGAACCTCGGCCCGGTGCCGAGCAACGTGATCATGCTGACCGCCGATGCCTTCGGCGTGCTGCCTCCGATCGCGCGGCTGACGCCCGATCAGGCCATGTACCACTTCCTGTCGGGCTACACCGCCAAGGTCGCGGGCACCGAAATCGGCGTGACCGAGCCCGAAGCGACCTTCAGCACCTGCTTCGGCGCGCCGTTCATGCCGCGCCACCCGTCGGTCTACGGCAACCTTCTCAAGAAGCGGATCGCCGAGGGCGGGGTGCAGTGCTGGCTGGTCAACACCGGCTGGACCGGTGGCAAGTACGGAACGGGCAACCGCATGCCGATCAAGGCCACCCGTGCGCTGCTCAACGCGGCGCTCGATGGTGACCTGGCGAATGTCGAATATCGCAAGGACCCCAATTTCGGGTTCGACGTTCCCGTGTCTGTGCCCGCGCTGGAAGCCGCGGGTATCGATCAGTCGATTCTTGACCCGCGCACGACTTGGGCGGATGGCGCGCAATACGATGCTACGGCGCAGAAGCTGGTGAAACTGTTCGTCGACAATTTCGAGCCGTTCGCGGCGCATGTCGACCAGGGTGTGCGCGACGCCGCGCCGCAGCCCGCACGACAGGACGCCTAGTAGCGCATCGACTTTCCCGGTTGGAGAGGAGGGGCCCCGCACGGTGAAAGCCGGAGCGGGGCCCTAATTGCATTAGGAGCCCTGGCGGACAGCCCCGCGCCGACACCTGTGGGCCTGGTTTTCGCAGGATATCATCGAAAGTTAGCTTGGGTGCGCTCGCTGCCTTTGCGAGGTTTGCCCTCTCGTATCCCAAGGGAAATTCCCGCTGGGGGCACGGCACACTGCAAGGCGAAAGGCACTCCCGCGATGATCCGTTACAGCCTCCGCTTCGTTTCCGACGGGATCCACGAAGAGGAAACCCGCGAGTTCGAGAAGCGCGATGGAGCATTCGTGTTCTGGCTGGCCGAAACGAAGGATGGGCGCGAGATCGACATCAGCGCTGACGCCCGGCCGCTATGCAGGGTCAAACGGTCGCGCGCCAACAAGGATTTCTGGATCATCAGCAGTCCGTCGGACCTCGATGTGCCCTAAATTCGACATCTGTCGGCGCTAGCTCGATTCTTCGAAACCCTTGGTGAAGGAGCGCGTGATGAGCCTGTTCGATTCGATCCTGAAAAGCACGGGCGGCGCGCCCGACGATGTGGTCAACCTGGCGGACAAGCTCGGGATCGATCCAGCAATGGCCGAGAAGGCGATCGCAGCGCTCAGCCAGGCGCATACCAAGCCGGGCGACACGGTCGATCAGGCGGCGGCAAAGACCGGGATCGACACCGGCATTCTCGGCCAGATTGTGGAGCAGATTGGCGGTGAGGGATCGCTTGGCGAATATGCCCGCCAGTTGCAGGAGCATCCGCAGGCGGCCGGCATTCTCAAGATGCTCGACATGGATGGCGACGGCGACGCGATCGACGACATCACCGGCCTGGCGGGCAAGTTCTTCGGCAAGAAATGATCCGCGCGCGCGGGTGCACTTCATGCTGGCGACAGCCCTTCGGTATCAATGCGGGCACATGTTCACACGGCTGATCCTGGCGCTGGCATTGTTCGCTGCCCCGGCCATCGCGCTGGCGCAGCAGGCTGTGCCCGGCGAAGCCGCCGCGCCGGTAGCGGACGCGTCTCCGCAGGTCTTCGATGTCCAGCTGGTCGCGCGCTATCCGCACGACCCCGATGCGTTCACGCAAGGGTTGTTGTGGCACGACGGCTATCTTTACGAAACGACCGGTCGTGCCGGCCAATCGCAACTGCGCAAGGTCGATCTCGCCACCGGCGAAGTTCTCGCCGCGACCGACCTGCCGCCCGATCAGTTCGGGGAAGGGCTGGCCCTGTGGGGCGACGAGCTGATCGGCCTGACCTGGCTCAATGGGACGATCCACCGCTGGTCGCTCGACACGCTCGAACCGATCCGCAGCGATCCCTTCGGCTACGAGGGCTGGGGCCTGGCGACGATCGGAGACGACCTCGTCGAATCCGATGGCAGCGCGACGCTGCGCTTTCTCGACCCGCAAACGTATGAGGTGCGGCGCGAGGTTGCGGTGACCTACGAAGGCAAGCCGCTGACCCAGATCAACGAGCTGGAGGCGGTGGACGGCCTTATCTACGCGAATATCTGGCACACCGGCTTCATCGTCGCGATCGACCCGGCGGACGGGGTTGTCCGCCGCGTGATCGACCTGCGCCCCCTCGTGGAAGCGATGCCGGTCGGATCGCACGAGGCGGTGCTGAATGGCATCGCGCACGATCCGCAAACGGGTCGCTGGTTCGTCACCGGCAAGCTGTGGCCCAGCCTGTTCGAGGTGCGCTTCGTTCCGCGCGAAGCGGAGGAGGAGGCGGACAGCGCCTCAGAGACTGCAGGGCGTTAGGCCGCCGCGCCGATGGCCTCCGCGCGGCGCAGCTGGTCGACGTGCGACCAGATGCGGCTGACCACGACCGACCCTTCGCCGACCCCGCTGGCAACGCGCTTGACCGATCCTGCGCGCACATCGCCAACCGCGAAGATGCCCGGCTTCGACGTTTCGTAAGGCGAGTCGCGGTCAACTTTCTCGCCGGTCAGCACAAAGCCCCGTTCGTCCAGTTCGATATGCTCGGCGAGCCAGTCCGTATTGGGAGCCGCGCCGATCATGATGAACAGCGCGCGCGATTCGATCCGCTGCGGCCCGTCGGGGGTGTCGAGCGTGATCGCGTCGAGATGATCGTCCCCGTGCAGCTGCGAAACCGTGGTCTCGTAATGCAACTGCACCCGCGGATCGGCTTCGAGCCTGCGCGATAGATAGTCCGACATCGAGGCGGCGAGCGAGGTGCCGCGCACCACCACGTGAACGCACTTGGCCGCGCGCGAGAGGTACATCGCCGCCTGCCCGGCGGAATTGCCGCCGCCGACCACCACGACCTCGGTGTTGCGGCAGAAGCGCGCTTCCATCTCGGTCGCGGCGTAGAACACGCCGGCGCCTTCCAGCTCTTCCAGCCTGTCGATGGGGAGGCGGCGATATTGCACGCCGGTCGCGACCAGCACGGCGCGGGCGCACAGCCGCTCGCCATGGTCTAGGGTGGCGCAGAACGTGCCGTCGGGCGTCTCCTCCAGCGCCTCGACCCGGCGCGGCATGGCGAAGCGCGTGCCGAATTTCAGCGCCTGGATCTGCCCGCGATAGATCAGGTCCGCTCCGCTGATCCCGGTGGGAAAGCCCATGTAATTCTCGATCCGGCTGCTGGTCCCGGCCTGCCCGCCGATGGCGGTATCCTCTACCACCAACGCGCTCATCCCCTCGGCACCGGCGTATACCGCCGCAGCGACGCCGGATGGCCCCGCGCCGACGATCAGCAGATCGACAGTTTCATCCTCCCCGATCGCCAGATCGAGGTTGAGCGCCTGCGCGAGGGCGCGCGGGCTCGGGTCGTCCAGCGGGCGATCCTTGCCGAGGATCACCGCCGGTTCGTGATCGACGAGGCTGCACAACCGGCTCGCCTCCGTCTCGCTGCTGTCGAGGTCGTAGCTCTGGAAGGGGATGCGGTTGCGGCTGAGGAAGCGCTCGCATTGCTGGATGCGCGGGTCGCGGTCCGCGCCGATCAGCTTGATCCCGCTGTTGTTCTGTTCGAACTGCCGCCGCCTGCGGGCCGCGAACACGGTGATGATATGGTCGGAGAGTTCGGGCACCCGTGCCATCAGCTCCAGCATCGCTTCGCGCGGAGCCTCGATCGTGCGGGTGGGCTTGGCCGCGCGCATGCCGAGCATGTTGGTGCCGCCGTTGAGGAAGGCGATTTCGCCCATGAACTGCGTCGGGCCGAGCGTGGAGGGCACCATGCGTTCGCCGCTGAACGGATCGACGACTTCGATCTCGCCTTCGATCACATAGACGAAGCGATCCATAGGCGAGCTAAGCTCGGCGACCATCTCGCCCGCTGCATAGCTGCATTCGCGCCCGATCTCGCAAATCGCCGCGACATGCTCATCCGCCAGCGGAACCCGGCGCATGGTTTCAAGATCGTCTCCGAAAGTCTCCATCGCGCCCGGATCCTGTCATGCGCCGCTACCCGGCGGTGGATATATAGCGTGTGACGGTCTTTTCCACGACGTCCAGCGGAGAATTGCCGCCCAGGATCACCGCGGTGTTGAACCCCTTGAAATCATAGGCGCCGCCCATCTCGCGCTTGGCCCGTTCGCGCTGGCGGACGATCTGCGAGTGGCCGATCTTGTAGCCGCATGCCTGGCCAGGCCAGCTGCAATAGCGGTCGACCTCGCTCGCGACTTCCTCCGGCTTGCTGCCGTTGCGCTCGACGAAGAACTGGCGGCCCTGTTCGCGGGTCCAGCGCTTGTGGTGCAGGCCGGTGTCGACCACCAGGCGGCAGGCGCGGAAGGCGAGGGATTGCAGGTAGCCGAGGCGGCCGACCTGGAAGTCGTCGTACGCCCCCAGCTCGTCGGCCAGCTGCTCGGCATAGAGCGCCCAGCCTTCGGAGAAGGCGTTGAAGGCAAGGATGCTGCGGATCAGCGGCAGGCGGTTGGAGAACTCGCCCTCCCACGCGTGGCCGGGAATGCTCTCGTGATAGGTGAGATCGGCGAGGTCGTACTTGCGGTGCAGATCGGTGGTGCGAAGGTTGATCCACATGCGCGCGGGGATCGACCCGTCCTTGCTGCCCGCGCCGCCATAGGCGCCGGGTGCGCCGGGCTCTTCGGCAAGCGGCAGGCGACGCACTTCGACATTGGGCTCGACCAGCTGGTTGAACGCGCGCGGCATCTGCGCGGTGATCCAGTCGATCCGGCCCTTGATGAAAGCCATGATCTCGGCGCGTCCGGGATCGCCTTCGGCAAACTGGTAACGCGGATCGGTGGAGAGCTTCTGCATCCGCTCGCCGACCGAGCCGCTGTCGTAGCCGATATCGCGCAGGATCGGGTCCATGCGCGAATGGAGGTCTTCCAGTTCCTGCAGGCCCTGTTCGTGGATTTCGTCGGGCGAGAGCGTGGTGGTGGTGCTCGCCTTTAGCGCCCAGGCGTACCACTCCGGCCCGCCGGGCTGCGCCCACATGCCCGCGTTGGAGTTCGCGCGAGCGCGTTCGGTCTTCAGCTCGGCCAGCTGGCGCTGGAGTGCGGGGACGATTCTTTGCTCGGTCACACGTCTGGCGGTCGTCATCGCGGAGGCGCGGATCGCCTCGGGCGCTTTTTCGAGCGGATTGACGTAATCGGACGGCGCGGAATCGATGCTCGCTTCCATCGCGGCGATAGCCTTGTCGAGGAGGAAGTCGGGCGGGATTACGCCGAGGCTGCGCGCCTTCTCCAGCCGCTCCAGTTCGCCGTCGAGCGCGGTATCCACGCTTGCGAGGCGGTCGAGATAATATTCGGTGTCGGCCTCGTCGGCGAGCGGCTGCGAGGAATCGAGGAAGCGCGGCATGTCGAGATAGGTCCCGACGTTCTGGATCACCATGTAGGGCGCATTGCGCCAGCTGCCGACGGCGACATCGCCGTATGGCAGGTCGAAGCCCTCGGCCGCCGTGCTGAAGGCGCTGCGCACGACTTCGAAGCTGGTCGCCTGATCGTTGGTCAGGCCGCTTTCGTCGAGCCCGGTCATCTGATTGACCACCCACCGCAGCGTGGCGGCGTATTCGCGCTGGCCGGAGATCGACTGATCTTCCAGCTTGCCGCGCAGATAGGCGAATTCGCCGGTATCCACGCCGAGCCCGGTCGCGCGTTCGGGCTCGTGCTCGAGCAGGCGGTAGGATACGCTGTCGAGCCATTCGTCCGGATCGGTGCCGATGGGGCGAAGTCGCGGCAAGTCGCCGTTCGCGGCGCAGCCGCCCAGCGTAAGTGCGGTGGAAGCGGTGAGACCGGCGAGGGTCTGGCGGCGGGTGAGGGTGAAGTTTGTCATGGCTGCGGACGATGGAACCGTGCCGCTTCCCCGTCAATCGCTGTGACGCTAGGGGAGGGGGATGCTCGACCTCGTTCTCTCGCTGCTCGTCCTCGCCGCCTTTGCGCTGATCGCTGGCGGGGTGATCCTGTTCCGCCGGGGCCACCGCAAGCAGGCGGGCCTGATGGTGCTCGCGGCGCTGGTCGCTTTGCTGAACGTCGCGATCTGGACGATCCCCGATTCCGAGGGCCGCGCGCCGGTCGATGGCGTCGCGACCCCCGAAGGCGTGACCGGAGAGGGCTAGCCCCCGCTCAGTTGGGAAGCTGCCAGCGGACCGCTCCGCTGTAGTTGCCCGCAACCGCGCGGCCCTGGTCGTTCTTGGCCGGATCGAACCGCGCCCTGCGGCTGACCAGCTGGCAGGTCGCCTCGTCGAGCGCGGAAACCCCGCTCGACCGTGTGACCGAGCAGTTTTCCACCTTGCCGCTCGCGCCTACGGAAACGCGGTAACCAACGGTTCCATCATAGCCGCGAGAGATCCAGCTCGACCGATAGTCGTTCTGCGTCACCCAGCTGTTCTGGCTGTTCGACGGACGTGCCGGGACGGGATCGAACGTCGGCGTGGGCACAGGCGGCGGAGGTGGCAGGGACACGCTCGGCAGCGGGCTCGGGTAGACCTTGGGGACCGGAGGTGCCGGGGGAATGATGATGTCCGTGGTGTCGACCGCTGGCGGATTGGTCGACAGGTCGATCGGGGAGTCGGGCACCACCATCTCGCGCGACGACGGCTGGGATTTCGCCGGCGGCTGCTCGACCGGGTCGGGTGTCGGCGGAGGCGGGTCGAGTTTGATCTGGCCACCGACCAGCTTCTTCACCTCTGGCGGAACGAAGCTGCCCGTTGCGAGGCCGTAGATCAGGATTGCGCCGATCCCCGCGTGGATCGCAGCGACGCCCGCGATCGCGGCGAGCCGGTTCTGGGGTGTTTGTGCGTTGGCATAGGCCATGTGCATCTCTCCTGTTTTTGCGGACGGTTTCTCGCCGTCTCGATAGAGATGTTACACTATAACCATGAACGGAAGCTAGATGGTATAACGTTTCAAAAGAGGATCGACTTTCGACACGCCCGTTCGCCGCGCGAATTGCGCGGGGAACGGGGGATGTCCGGAGGTCGGTGGGCTCTCAGGCCTGCGCGATCAGCGGATCGGGCAGGACGGATCGAGCCGGAAGTCGAGGTAGTTGTTCACCGCACCCATCATCTCGTCGTGCTCCTTCTCGAAGAAGTGGTTGGCACGCGGGATTTCCTCGTGGTGGATGGTGATGTGCTTTTGCGTCCGCAGCTTCTCGACCAGCTTGGTAACGGCGGGCGGGGGCACCACCGTATCGGCCGCGCCGTGGACGAAGATGCCGCTGGCGGGGCAGGGCGCGAGGAAGCTGAAGTCGTACATGCTCGCCGGCGCGCCGACCGAGATGAAACCGCGAATTTCGGGGCGGCGCATCAGCAGCTGCATGCCGATCAGCGCTCCGAAGGACACACCGGCTACCCAGGTGACCTGCGCTTCCTCGTGGATCGACTGGATCCAGTCGAGCGCCGATGCCGCGTCGGACAATTCGCCGATACCGTTGTCGAAGCTGCCCTGGCTGCGGCCCACGCCGCGGAAATTGAAGCGCAGCGTCGCGAACCCGCGATCGACGAAGGTCTTGTACAGGCTCTGCGTGATCCGCTCGTTCATCGTGCCGCCGCCCTGCGGGTGCGGGTGGAGGATCAGCGCGACCGGCGCACGCGGGCGCGGCGGGGGCGAGAAACGGCCTTCGAGGCGGCCTTCGGGGCCGGGGAAGATGACGGTGGGCATTGGTGCTGGGGTCCGGAAATAGCTGGGCTGGCACAAGCGCCATCGGTTTGGGCGGTGGCGCGCGCGAGGTGGGCGGCTATATAGGTTTTATGCCGCATTTCGCAATAACTTCGAGCATCTAATGGCGCGCCCCCGCATCTATCTGGACCACGCCGCCACCTCGCCGCTCCGCCCCGAGGCGAAGGCTGCGATGGAGGAGGGCTTTGCGCTCTGGGCCAACCCGTCCTCCCCGCACGCCGAGGGTCGCAAGGCCAAGCAGGCGCTGGAGGATGCCCGCGCGCGGGTGAAGGCGGCGCTTGAGTGGGACGGCGAGGTGATCTTCACCTCCGGCGCGAGCGAGGCGCTGTGGATCGCGCTCAACCGGGCGAAGGTGGAACGGAGGATTGTCAGCGCTGTGGAGCATGATGCGGTGTTCCGCGCAGCGCCCGATGCGGAGGTGGTATCCATTGCCGACATGGGCGCCGAGCCTGAGCGCGAGACGCTCGATGCAGCGCTCGCAAAGCCCGGCAAGGCAATGGTCGCGATTCAGGCGGTCAACTCGGAAACCGGTACCGAGCTGATCATGCCGGGGACCGATCATACACGCGAGATCGTCGATCTTGTCCGCGAAGCTGGCGGCCTGTTCCTGTGCGATTGCTCCCAAAGTGCGGGCAAGCGCCGGATTCCCGATGTCGATATGGCGGTGGTTTCGGTTCATAAGTTTGGCGGTCCGATCGGGATCGGCGCGCTGCTGGTCCGCGACTACGCCATGCTCGAACCCATAGGCGGGCATGAGCGCGGCTATCGGCAAGGGACAGAGAACCTGCCTGCGGTGCTCGGCTTCGCAGCGGCTCTCGAAGCCGGAGGTCGGGAGACCTGGCTCACGGATGCAGCGCAGCGCTCCGATTTTCGCAAGGCGTTGGAAGAAGTCGGCGAGACGCTGATCTTCGGCCCCCAGCGTTTTTATATTTGCGCCGTCGCCCACCCCACTATGAGCGCACAGGCGCAGCTCATCCGCCTCGACTCGATGGGCTTCGCCGTTTCGGCAGGCAGCGCGTGTTCCTCGGGCACGCTCAAGAAGAGCCGCGTGCTCGATGCGTTCGGGGTGCCCGACGATGTCGCCGCGCGCACGATCCGGGTCAGCATGGGGTGGAGCACGACGCCGGAAGAACTGGATGCGTTTGCGGAGGCTTGGCTTTCTCTGAAATGATCCGTTCGTGCTGAGCCTGTCGAAGCACTGCATTTTCTTCGTCCCGCTTGAGGGGATAGAAGGACAGCCCTTCGACAAGCTCAGGGCGAACGGATAGTGCATGAACAATGATCTACCTCGACTACCAGGCCACCACTCCGCTTGCGCCCGAAGCGCGTGAGGCGATGATCGCGTGGCTCGGCGGGCCTGATTCCGAAACCTTCGCCAACCCGCACAGCCCGCACCGCATGGGCCGGATGGCTGCCGCAGCGGTCGAGGTGGCGCGCGAGCAGGTGGCGCAGTTGTTCCCTCCCGGCGGGCAGGTCATCTTCACCGGCAGCGCGACCGAGGCGATCAACCTCGGGATCAGGGGCAATGCCGCAGTCCGCTCGGGCGAGCACATCGCCTTCAGCGCGATCGAGCACGCGGCGGTGATCGACACGGTCAAGGCGATCGGCAACTGGACCGAATTGCCGGTCGGCGCGGATGGCGTGATCGGGCTCGATGTCGAGATGCCGAAATATGTCGGCCTGCTCGCGGTGATGCAGGTCAATAACGAGATCGGCACCATCCAACCCATTGCTGAGATGGCGAAGCGCGCGAAGGAAACCGGCGCGCTGTTGCTGGTCGACGGGGTGCAAGCGGCGGGAAAGATGGCCCTCCCTCAGCAAGCCGACATGATCGCGGTGAGCGCGCACAAGCTGCACGGGCCCAAGGGGATCGGTGCGCTGTGGGTGCGCGACGGGCTGTCGCTGATCCCGCATGTCGAGGGCGGCGGGCAGGAGCAGGGTCTGCGCTCGGGCACGCTGTCTCCAGCACTGTGCGCCGGGTTCGGCGCAGCGGCGGCGCTCGCGGTCGCGCGGCGGGAAGAGGACGCGGCGCATGCCGAAGATCTGTGGCAGATCGCCCGCGATGCGTTCTCCGATTGGACGCTCAACGGCAGTGCGGAGCAGCGCTGGCACGGCAATCTCAATATCCGCAAAGACGGCCTCGACGTCGCCCGGCTGATGAGCGAATGCCGCGAGGTCATGTTCTCCGCCGGGTCCGCCTGCGCCAGTGGATCGGGCCGGACGAGCCATGTGCTGCGGGCCATCGGGCTGAGCGACGAACAGGCGAAATCCTCGATCCGCCTCGGCTGGGGGCGTTACACCACGCGCGAGGATATGCAGCGCGCGTGCAAACTCATCATTCAAGTGGCGGAGAGCCAGGCATGAAGGTCATCTTTCACAAGGCAGACGGGCAGCGGGTCGAGGCCGAGGCGCAGGCGGGCGACGTGCTGCTGCGCGTCGGGCAGGCGGCTGGCATGCCGCTGGAGGGCACCTGCGAGGGACAGATGGCCTGTTCCACCTGCCACGTACTGGTCGCCAAGGAATGGTTCGCGCAATTGCCCGAGGCGAGCGAGGACGAGGAAGACATGCTCGACCTCGCCTATGGCGTGCGCCCGACGAGCCGCCTCTCGTGCCAGATCACGCTGACCGATGCGCTCGACGGGCTGGAAGTCACCATCCCCGCCGACGCGCATGATATGAGCGGGCGTTAGTCCGCCTTCTCGACGGTTTCCTCGCGCCGCCGGATGCGCTTGAGAAGCAGCCAGAGGCCGAATACCACGAGAGCAATGGGTCCAAAGATCGTGAGCAGCACGATCATTCCCCCGATCACCGTGCCCGCGACCGGGCCGATCGAACCGATCGATTTGCGGATCGGTTCGAAGAAGCCGCCGGGGCCCGCGCCTTCGCTCTGGTAGGTGACGGTCACGCGCGAATAGGCGACGCGGCCGCGCATTTCCTGCAGCCAGCTGCGTGCCTGGTCGATCTCTTCGTTGACCTGCGCCACGCCCCGTTCGGCCTCGACCAGTTCCTGCACGCTGCCCTTGCGGGTCCGCAGCACTTCCATCAGACGGTCGCGCAGCACTTCGCGGCTGCGCAGGCGCGCTTCGGTGTCGACGATCTGCTTGGAGAGGTCTTCGCCCTCGATGGTCGAGGACACCTGATCGCCGCCGGCCTTCTCGGTTGCGGCGACCAGCTCGCGCCCGAATTCGCGCGCCTTGTCTGCAGCAACGGAAAGTTGCAGCTCGCCATAGCCGTAATCGTCCTCCGCGCCGTTCTGCTGGAGCGAGCGGACCTGACAGGTGAGCGGGCCAAGCTTGATGCACATATCCGCATGGCGTTCCTGCAAGGGCGCGATCTCGTCGCGCCCAACGCGGAAGCCGTAGGAATAGACATAGGCGATCTTCGGTGCGGCGGCGGGGATTGCGGGGAGCGAGCTGGTTTCGCTGCTATCGCTTCCGGCCTCGGCCTCGGCAATCGCCGGGGGAGGCGGCGGCGCAGCGTCGGCCATAGGCTCTTCGGCGACGTCCATGGTCGTGACCGCTTCGGCCGTTTCGTAAGAGCTGTTGTCCGAACAGGCGGCCAGCGCGAGGGCGCCGGCGGTCACGAGAAGTAGCGAGGAACGCAAAGCCATCAAATCTCTCCCCATTCGCAATGCAGCGATCACATTGCGACCACATTGATGCCCCATTTTCGCCACATTGGCAAGCGCACAGCAAAAAGCCCGGCCGCATCTCTGCGACCGGGCCTCGGTTTTCTCGGCTTCTCAAAAGCTTAGGCGTTTTCGGGAACGCGCTCCATCACGCGGCTGATCAGGCGATCCGAGAAGGCGGGGATGTCGTCCGGGTTGCGACTGGTAATCAGGTTGCCGTCTTCCGCGACTTCCTGATCGACCACGTTGGCGCCTGCATTCTTCATGTCGGTGCGGATCGAGTGATAGCTGGTCAGCGTCTTGCCTTCGACAAGGCCCGCTTCGATCAGCAGCCACGGTGCGTGGCAGATTGCGGCGATGGGCTTGCCCGCCGCATTGAACTCGCGGACGATGGCAACCGCGCGGTCGTTCACGCGCAGCAGGTCGGGATTGATCTGGCCGCCGGGGAGAAGAAGGGCGTCGTAGCCTTCGCAGTTGGATACTTCGTCCACGGTCTTGTCGACCGTGATCGTCTTGCCCCAGTCGTCCTTGTCCCAGGCCTTGATTTCACCGGATTCCAGGCTGACCAGTTCGGTCTCGATCCCGGCATCCTCGAGGTTCTTCTTGGGGTCGAAGAGTTCCGACTGCTCGAAACCATTGGTGGCGAGAATCATAACGCGTTTGGCCATGATGAAGTCCTTTCGTATCAATTGTGCTTTCACGGGCTAAACGGGCGGGGAAAGCTTTGCGTTCCGCGCTTCTGGCCAGGGCGAGCCGGTGGTAGGGCGAGCCGATGGCTTCTAAAGATCAGGGCCCCAAAGAGCCCGATTCCCCCACTGCAATTGTCGATGCGCCGTTCGAGACCGCGCTGTCCGAGCGGTATCTCGTCTATGCCCTGTCCACGATCACCGCGCGCTCGCTGCCCGATCTTCGCGACGGGCTGAAGCCGGTTCACCGCCGCCTGCTGTGGGCGATGCGCCAGCTGCGCCTTGGGCCCGACACTGCGTACAAGAAATCCGCCCGCGTCGTCGGTGAGGTGCTGGGCAAGTACCACCCGCATGGCGATACCGCCGTCTACGACGCGATGGTCCGCCTCGCGCAGCCATTTGCGCTGCGATATCCGCTGGTCGAGGGACAGGGGAACTTCGGCAATATCGACGGCGATAACGCCGCCGCCGCCCGCTACACCGAAGCGCGGCTGACCAGGACCGCGATGGCCCTGATGTCGGGGCTCGACGAAGGCACGGTCGATTTCGTGCCGACCTACAACAACGAGGAAGAAGAGCCCGTCATCTTCCCCGGCCTGTTTCCCAACCTGCTCGCCAACGGGGCCAGCGGGATCGCGGTGGGCATGGCGACCAACATCCCCAGCCACAATGTCGCCGAGGTGATCGACGCGACGCTGGCGGTGATCGAGAACCCGGCAATCGAACATGCCGAGCTGATGCAGCTGGTGCAGGGCCCCGACCTTGCCACCGGCGGCTTGATTGTCGACAGCCCCGAAACGATCAGCGCGGCGTACGAAACCGGTCGCGGCAGCTTCCGCATCCGCGCACGCTTCCACGCTGCGGAGAGCGAGAACGCGGCGGACCGCGAGGCGGGGATCGAGCGGCTGGGCGGCGGCCAGTGGCAGCTGATCATCAGCGAAATCCCCTACCAGGTGCCCAAGGGCAAGCTGATCGAGCAGATCGCGCAGGTCATCGCGGACAAGAAGGTGCCGATCCTCGAGGACGTGCGCGACGAAAGCGACGAGCAGATCCGTATCGTGCTCGTTCCGCGCAGCCGCAATGTGGACCCGGAACTGCTCAAGGAATCGCTCTACCGCCTGACCGATCTGGAAACGCGCTTCGGCCTCAACATGAACGTGCTCGATGCGACGCGCACCCCGATGGTGATGGGCCTCAAGGAGCTATTGCAGAACTGGATCGCGAGCCAGATCGACATCCTCCAGCGCCGCAGCCGCCACCGGCTGGCCAAGATCGCGGACCGGCTGGAGCTGCTCGAAGGCTATATCATCGCCTTCCTCAACCTCGACCGGGTGATCGAGATCATTCGCACCGAGGACGAGCCAAAGCCGGTGATGATGGCCGAATTCGGCCTGACCGACCGGCAAACCGAGGCGATCCTCAACATGCGGCTGCGCAGTTTGCGCAAGCTGGAGGAAATGCAGCTGCGGCAGGAGAAGGACGACCTGCTGAAAGAGCAGGACGAGCTGCAGAAGCTGCTCGATTCTCCGGCTCGCCAGCGCACCCGGTTGAAGCGCGATCTCAATGCCCTGCTCAAGGAATACGGCAAGGACACCGCGCTGGGCGCGCGCCGGACGACGATCCACGAAGCGGCACCGACGGTCGAGTTCAGCATGGACGCGATGATCGAGAAGGAACCGATCACGGTGATCCTGTCGGCGCGCGGCTGGATCCGTGCGGCGAAGGGCCATGTCGACCTCACGCAGGACTGGAAGTTCAAGGAAGGCGACGAGCTTGCCTTCGTGTTCCACGCGCAGACGACCGACAAGCTCCTGATCGCGACCGACGACGGGCGCTTCTTCACCATGGGCGCGGACAAGCTGCCCGGTGCGCGCGGCTTCGGCGAGCCGGTGCGCACGATGCTCGACATCGACAACGCGGCGCACATCGTCGCCTCATGGGCGCACAAGCCCGGTGAGAGACTGTTGCTCGCGAGCACGCTGGGCAAGGGCTTCGTGATCAAGAGCGAGGATCTGCTGGCTGAAACCCGCAAGGGCCGCGCGGTGATGACGCTGAAGGGCGATGCCAAGCTGACCCGCGTCGCGCATATCGGTGAGGGGCACGATCACGTGGCGGTCGTTGGCGACAACCGCAAGCTGGTGGTCTTCAACCTCGAGGAAATGCCCGAAATGCAGCGGGGGCAGGGCGTGCAGCTGCAACGCTACAAGGACGGCGGCATGGCCGACGTCACCACCTTCCGGCTGGAAGAGGGGCTGAGCTGGCAGATGGGCGGCTCGGGCGAGCGGACGCGCACCGAGATGGAGATGTGGCAGTGGAAGGTCGCGCGCGGCGGCGCAGGCCGCATGCCGCCGCAGGGCTTCCCGCGGGATAACCGGTTCTAGCGTCCTGCTTTCTCCATCCGCTCAGGGTGAGCGGAAGAGGGGAGTGGCGCTCCGAAAAAAGAAAGGCGGGCCGGACAGCTTGCGCTATCCGACCCGCCCCTTGCGACCCTCGTGAGTGGTGGCCCCGAGGGAAATCGCGGATACTTACTGGCCGCCCGAAGCTTCGACTTCGGCATCGACCTCTGCGGTCGTCGCGCCGTTCAGTGCAGCCATCAGGTCTGCCTGCGGGACGAGGACGACCAGCGCACCAGTCTGGTTTGTCGCGAACTGGTCGCGAGCAAGCGTCAGCGGACCATCGGCGAGCGTCAGGATGGCGGTGTCGCCGTTGACCTCGGTGATTGTGCCGATTTCGACGTCATCGGTGCTCATGACTGTCGCGCCGGCAATCAGAGCGGCGTCACGCGCGGCCACGGCCTGCGCTTCCTGCTCGGCGAACAGCTGGTCGAGCTGCGCCTTGGTGACGGAGATCACCGGGCCGTCAGGGCCTTCGCCCAGCACGTTGGCGGGGATCGAGCCGGTGTGCGCGCCGGTGTTCACGACCGCGACGCCATCCTGCAGCGATTCGATCGTGGCGACTTCGGCGCCGTCGGCGGTGTAGATCGTCGCGCCGACTTCGGGACCGACTTGGGCATAGGCGGCGGTCGCCAGCGTCAGCGCGGCGGCGGCGGTAAGGGCGGTCTTGAATTTCATCGAACTCTCCTTGTTGATGGCGACCTCTTGCGAAGCCGCAATGGGGGGCTGTCCCCCACGAAACGGTCTGTGGCGCCGGACGGTCCCACAAAAAGGGGACGAATGTGCCGTTAGAGGCACCTTCCGGGGTCGGTCGGTATGTAAATGAGGCAAAATGATGTCAACCGCGTCGCGGTCGATCATCCTCAGCCGTCCTGATCCGATGCACAATAATTAGAATATTGCGCCTGAAGGGAAGCTTAAGAGCCTGTTGGCGTGGATTATTCGTTGCCGGCTGCACCGCCGAGCCGCGCCGGGATCCGCTCGAAGCAGTAATTCGCGGGTCGTGGCTGCAAGGATCGTGCGTAGATATCGGCCAATACCTCGCGCACAGGTCGCTTCCGGTCGCGCGGACTGGGATCGCGCTGGCGCGGTTTGAAGCAATTGCCGCCGGGCACCGTCTCACGCCGATACCGACGCGCCGCGAACAGCAGCCGCCGGCGGTTGTCGATCTCTTCGCGGGTATAGATGCTCTCGCCCAGGGCCAATTCGACCGAGAGAAACTCCAGGTAGATCACCCGGCGCAGCGCGTTGCCCTCCATCGGTTCGGAAGAATGCGCGACCATCATGTCGTGCACGATCACGTCGCCTGCCTTTGCCGGAACCTCGACTGCGGGTTGCCGGGCGAGCGCGCAGATCGGTTCGCCAGCCAGGTGACTGCCGGGCACGAAGCGCAGTGCGCCTTCGCCCGGCTCGGCATCGTCGAGATAGAGCCCCATCGCGAAGCACGGCGCGCTGCGGCCGTGGACCATATCCTGATGCCACAGCACTGGCGTGGCATCGCCGCGGTTCTTGATGACCGCGAATTCCTGCACCACGAACATGTCGTCGCCGCAGATCGCGGTGGCGACCTCCATGATCTCGGGCAGGGCGAGCAGTTCGAGCGGGGCCGGGTCGCCCCATGCGAACAGCCTGCCGATATTGGTGACCACCTTGCCCTGCGGTGCGTCGGCGACGGCCTTGTGCGGCACCCAGTCGGCGACCAGCAGCGGATCGAAAAACCCGCGCAGCCGCTCGAGCACAGGCGGCGGGATCAGGCCGGGCAGGCGCGCATAGCCGTCACGCTCGAATGTTTCGCGGGCCGCTGCGTCGAACAGGGCAGACCGCGCAGGCACCTCAGTCGCGCTCCGCAAGGACCGCGTCGAGCAGTTCGAGGACGCGCGACCTGCCTGGAAAATCCTCCGCGATCCAGCGCGCCTCCACCTCGCGCAGAGCCTTCGAGACGTCGGGGCCGGCGAGCCCGCGCGCTACGATTTGCCCGCCCTTGAGCGGAAGGTCGGGCACGTCCCACCCGTCGAGCGGTCGCGGATCGTGCCCCTCCAGGATGAGGCGACCCACGGCGCATTCGCTCCCCTCGGCATAGGCGAGCGCCTTGGCAGCCTCGCTATCGGTCGGCTGGCGGCGTGCAAGGCAGCCGAGGAGATCGCGATGCCTGCGCGAAAGGCGCAGCCTTGCGGCGACATTGTCGGCCACGCCATCGACGGCGGGGATCAGCGCCGCAAGCCGCGTGATAGGATCGCCCTGCATCCCGAAGCGCGCTTCGCTCTCGATCAGGCGTTCGAGCGCGGCGATCTGGCTGGAACCCGCTTCGGGCAGGATCACGGGCAGAACGCCGCGTGCCCGCATCCGCGCGATGGTCGGTGCGGGATCGGGCAGGGCGAGGATCGCGAGCAGCTCCATCGCCACGCGTTCGCGGCTCAGCCCCTTCATCGTCGGGGCGAGTTCGGCGCAGGCATCCTCCGCCGCCTCGTCCAGCGCCGAGCCGAAGCGCGCCTGGAAACGATAATAGCGCAGGATGCGCAGGTGATCTTCGCGGATACGCTCGTGCGGGTCGCCGATGAAGCGCACGCGGCGCGCGTCGAGGTCGTCCAGCCCGCCGAAATAGTCCGAGATCTGGAGCGTTTCAGGGTGCGCGTAGAGCGCGTTGATCGTGAAATCGCGCCGTGCGGCATCCTCGCGCCAATCGCTTGCGAAAGCGACCGTCGCGCGGCGACCATCGGTGGAGACGTCGTGGCGCAGAGTGGTCACTTCCACCGGGCCACCATCGAGCAGCGCGGTAATCGTGCCGTGATCGATCCCGGTCGGGACGGTCCTGATCCCCGCCGCCTTGCATCGTTCGATCACCTCTTCGGGCCGTAGCGGGGTAGCGGCGTCGATATCCCTGACGGGCGCGCCCAGCAGCGTGTCGCGCACCGCGCCGCCGACCCAGCGGACATTGTCTGCCCCCAGCGCCGAAACCAGCGCCGCCAGATCGGCGCGCTGCGTCCATTCGCGTGAAGGTAATGTCGCGGTCAAACCATTCTCCGCCCGCCCTCAAGCTGTCGAAGGGCCGTTACTGTTCGATCCGCCGCGCTAGAAAAAGTGCGGGGCTTCGACAAGCTCTGCCGGGCGCTCCTACAATGTTTCGGTAATCTCCAGCCTGCGCGAAAGGTTGAAGATGATCGCGGCAGTCACCCCCCAGATGCGATAGCCTTCGTAATGCAACTCGTAATACCGGCGCTCCGCCCCGCGCCATTGGGCACGCTGCTCGGTGTAATTGGATCGGTCGAACAGCACCTTCAGCGGCACTTCGAACCAGCTGTCGACCTCGCCCGGGTTGGGCGCCAGCGGCAGGTCGGGCGGGATCACGCCCAGTACGGGCGTCACGTCGAACCCCGTGCCGGTATGATAGCGGTCGGTCGCACCGATCACCCGAACCAGCGATGGGTCCAGCGCCAGTTCCTCGTGCGCCTCGCGCAGTGCGGCCTCTACTGCATCTTCGCCCGGATCGAGCTTGCCGCCGGGAAAGGCGACCTGGCCGGGATGGTTGCGCATCCCGCGCGGGCGCTGCGTGAGGATCGCACCCGGTTGCTCGCGATCGGTCACCGGGATCAGCACGGCGGCGGGGCGCGGATCGCGGTCGGCGAATTCCTTGTCGGTCAGCAGCCCGGGCAGCTCGACCCCGTGGCCCTCGTCGAAGATCGTCTGGAGGCGGTCGACCAGATTGCCGCGAGGCGCGCTCACGGCTTCAGTCGAAACGTCTCGCCCATGCTCGAGACGGTCCAGTCGTCGCCCACCTCATCCGCAGAGACGGCAAGCGCATGTTCGGCCAGCTGCTGATAGGTGCTGCGGTTGAGCCGCGCCTCCAGCCCGCGTCGCACGCCGAGATAGAGCGCGGGCGTTTCCGCATCCCCGCGCGCCACGATCGCGTGGTCGGGGCCCGCAATGACCAACTCGTCCGTATTGAGCCGGAAGGCGAGGGCGGGGCCGCCATTCTCCTGCCGCACGACCATGTCGGTGGCAACGAAGGCCGCGTCCTCGACCTCGATGGAGAGCATTTCGAACGGCGAGATCAGCCAGTGCCGCCCGCTCTCGTCGCGCACCAGCAGGCCGGAAAACGCGCGGACCATCGCCTGCCGGTTGATCGGGCTGCCGTCGTGGAACCAGGTGCCGTCGGCGGCGATCCGCATCCCCGATTCGCCCATCTTGGTGGGCGCCCAGCCCTCGACTGGCGGCAGCTTGCGCGCGTCCACCTGCTCGGCGATCTGCGCCAGCGTCAGCGATGCGAGGTGGGGTGGGGGTTCGTAGGGCATGAAGGAGTTCTTGGCAGAAGCGCAGGGGGTGCGCAATCGAGCACGGCTAGCTCCGCCACGGCCCCAGCATTCCGCGCTTGGGGAGCACGGCGGGGTTTTCGCATCGCACGAGGAGCCGGTGGCGTTCGACCGGGCCGGGAGTGTCCCATTCGCCGGTCGGCGCGGCGGTGAAATCCCACTTGTCGTAATATTCGCGGTCGCCGATCAGGACCTGCGGCAGCGCCGGGTTCTCGGGGGTTGCGGGGCCCTCGATCGCGCCCAGTGCGGCGGCCATCAGCGCGCGGCCATAGCCTTCGTTCTGGCGGCTCGGCGCGACCGCGACCGGGCCGACCATCAGCAGCGGATATTGCCGCCCGTCCTCGTCGGTCAGCGAGACCGGCCACAGCTCGATCGTGCCGGCAAGATAGCCATCGTCGTCGAGCGCGGCGAAGCTGAGGCCGACCAGACGCTCCAGCCCCTCGCGGATGCGATAGGCGGTGCGCGTCGTCCGGTCGTCGCCGAACACCGCGTCGAGCAGCTCTTCGTGCATGGCGGCCGGAACCGCGTCGATGGGGACGATCGTGGGCATGGGCTGCGCGCGTTAAGCCGAACCGTGCCCGCTGTCGATCCTGTAAGCTAGGCTAGCCCGCAGGCGTCAGCTTGCGCAGCCTGCCCCCGTCGCCGTCCTCCAGAATGAACAGCGCGCCATCGGGCCCCTGCACGATCTCGCGCAAACGCTTGCCGAAGTCGTAGCGCGCGGCCTCGGTCGCCTTGGTGCCGTCCATCTTCACGCGGACGATGTTCTGTTCCTTGAGGTTGGCGATCAGCGCATCGCCCTTCCAGTCGGCGAACAGGTTGCCCGAGTAGAACAGGAAGTCGCCCGGCGCGATCACCGGGGTCCAGTAGATCGCGGGCTTTGTGAAGCCATCGTCCGCACTGTGGTCGGGGATCGGCGTGCCGTCGTAATCGTCGCCGTTGGAGCGGACCGGCCAGCCGTAATTATTGCCGCGTTCGACCAGGTTCAGCTCGTCGCCCCCGGCAGGCCCGTGTTCCAGATCCCACAAGCGGCCCGCACTGTCGAATTGCAGGCCGAGCAGGTTGCGGTGTCCGTAGGACCAGATCTGGTCGCTGGGCGAGCCTTTGTCGGCAAACGGATTGCCCGCCGCCGCGCTGCCGTCGAGGTTGAGGCGCACCACGGTGCCGAGCGTGTTCGAGGTATCCTGAGCAGGCTCGCCCTTCTGGCGTTCGCCGCTGGAGACGAACATGTATTTCTCGTCCGGGCTGAAGGCGATGCGGTGCGAGAAGTGGCCGCGCCCGGTCACCTTGGGTGTCTGGCGCCAGATGACCTTGAGGTTCTCGACGGCGCAGGCGGCATCGTCGCACGCCAGCTGGCCGCGCCCGACCACCGCGCCGCGCGTATTGCCATCGCCCGCCTCGACCCAGCTGAGGTAGATCGTGCGCGTGCCGATATCGGCGGCGGCTTCGCTGTCGAGGAAGGCGACGTCGCCGAGCCCGCCTTGGCCGCCATAGTCGACTGCGGGCGCGCCGGTGACGGTCATCGTGCGGCCCGTCGCGGTGTCGACAGCCTTGATGCTGCCCGCCTTCTCGGTCACCATGAGAACCTGCGTGCCGGGCACGAAGGCCGCTGCCCAGGGCTCCTCGAAGCTGGCGATGTTCTGTACCGCGAACGGCCCGACAGTCTCGCCGGGCGCGGTCGTGGTCGGGGTGGAAGAGGTCGGGTTCGGCGCATTCTCCCCGGACGAGGCGCTGCCGCAGCTTGAGGCGGCGAGGGCGACGCTGATAGACAGGGCGGCAGACATCAGGCGGTTCTTGGTCATGCTGGCAGCTATTCCCTTCGCAGAATTCGTGAACGACTGCCCCCCGGGTGCGCTCGTCGTCGGCGTGGACGAGGCGGGGCGCGGGCCGCTTGCCGGGCCGGTGGTGGCGTCGGCCGTGGCATTGTGCAAGCCGCGCCCGGCGGGGCTCGACGATTCCAAAAAGCTTACCGCGAACAAGCGTTCCACGCTGGACCTGCAGGTCAGGCGGCGATGTGCGTGGGGCGTCGCGGTGATCGAGCCTGCGGAGATCGACCGGCGCAACATCTTCGGCGCGACGATGTACGCGATGACGCTGGCGGTGGCGCGGGTGGCAGAGGCAATGGGCCGCGCGCCCGATATCGTGCTGGTGGACGGAAACCTCACGCCGCATGGCCGGTGCGCCGAGTGGCAGTGGCCCGCGCGCGCGATCGTGGGCGGGGATGCGAAGGAACCGGCGATCTCCGCCGCCAGCATCGTCGCGAAGGAATGGCGCGACCGGCTGATGATCGCCGCCGCGCGCGAACATCCGCACTACGGGTGGGAACGTAACAAGGGTTACGGGACCGCAGAGCATCTCGATGCGTTGAGGCGACACGGGCCATGCGCGCTGCACCGCCGCAGCTTCGCACCGGTCGCCCAGCAGGAGATGTTTGCATGAGCGGTTTCACCTTCGACGATATTCCCGACCAGACCGGGCGCACCGCGCTGGTGACCGGCGCGAATACCGGCATCGGGTTCCACATCGCCGAAATGCTCGCGAAGAATGGTGCGAAGGTGCTGATGGGCTGCCGCAACCGCGACAAGGCGGAAAGTGCGCGCAGCGATCTTCTGAAGCTGGCACCGGGCGCGAGCATCGAGATCGTCGAACTGGACCTTGCCGACATGGCTTCGGTCCGCGCCGCTGCCGACAGCATCGAAAGCCTCGATGTGCTGATCAACAATGCCGGGATCATGTGGGTGCCCCACGCCATCGGCACCGCCGGGGCGGAGATGCACTTCGCGGTCAACCACCTCGGCCATTTCGCGCTTGCATCGCTGCTGCTGCCCAAGCTCGCCAAGGGCAAGGACCCGCGCGTCGTGGTGCAGTCGAGCATCGCGCATCGCCCGGCATCGATCGATTTCGAGAACCTTGCCGGAGAACACGACTACGCGCTCCAGAAATTCTACGGCCAGAGCAAGCTGGCGAACCTCATGTTCGCGCTGGAGCTGGACCGGCGGCTGCGTGCGGCAGGATCGCCCATATCAAGCATCGCGTGCCACCCCGGCGTCGCCAAGACCGAGCTGACCCGGCAGGTGACTTGGGCCAAGTGGATCATGCCGGTTGCCGCGCCGCTGCTCAACACCGCAAAGCAGGGCGCGCTGCCCGCATTGCACGCCGCGACCGATCCGGCGGCGCAGGGCGGCGACTACTATGGGCCCTACGGCTTCATGGAAGCGAGGGGCGCAACCTCGGGCAGGGCGGTCGCGACCGCCACTGCGCGCGACCCGCTGCTCGCCGCACGGCTGTGGGAGACTTCGAAGGACATGACCGGGGTCGATCCCGGCCTCAAGCCAGCCACCTGACCGGGTCGCGGCGGACGGACCTTAGTCCAGCATCCGCCGTGCCTCTTCGGTGATCGTCGTGGCGATCTGGTGATAGGCGTCGGCGATTACGCTGCCCTTGCGCCATACCGCCGCAATCGACCGGTGCGCCTTCCAGTCTGGAATGTCGAACCGGCGGACCATGTGCTCCCCGCCGCTTTCCGACCGCAGGTAGGTTTCCGGGAGGATCGCCAGGCCGAGGCCCGATCCTGCCATCTGCTGCAACCCGTCAAGGCTGGTGCCTTCATAATCGCGCAGCTCGCGCGCCCCGATCTGCTCGCATATTTCACGCACCTGCCGGGCGTAATGATGTCGCCGGTCGAGCGTCAGCACATCCACCCCTTCGAAATCGGCGATGGAGAGCGCCTTGCGCGCGTGAAATGGATGGTCGGTCGGCCCAACCAGCAGCAGCGGTTCGCGAAACAGCGGCTCGACGGTCAGGCGCGGATCGTCGATCGGCAGCGGGGCGAGCATCATGTCGAGGTCGCCGCTCGCAAGCGCCTGCGCCTGATCGTCGGGGATGCCCTCGCGTACGTGCAGCCTCAGGTCCGGGTGCGCGCCGTGCAGGCGCATGACGACCTGCGGCATGAGATAGGGGCCGAGCGTGGGCGTCACGCCGAAGCGGATCGTGCCGACCAGCAGCCCCCCGACGCGCGAGGCGAGCCGCTGGATGTCCGACACCTCGCTCAGGATACCGCGCGCACGGCGTGCAATCTCTCGCCCTACCGGCGTCAGCGCGACCGGCTGCCCGCGTTCGACCAGTTCCGCTCCCAACGTTTTCTCCAGCCTGCGCAACTGGTGGCTCAGCGTCGGCTGGGTGACGTGCAGGCTCTGCGCCGCGCGGCCGAAATGCCGTTGCTCCTGGATCGCGACGAGGTAGCGCAGCTGTTTGAGAGTAAGTGCCATAGATAAAATCTATTGAAACATCGCCTCTCTTTCAATTGGATTCATCGCGGATTGGTTGCGATATCCGGTGTCGCAGCGAGTGAAAGGAAACGATCATGCAAAGCCATCTCGACAAGCTTCGCAAGGCGCATCGCGACCTCAACCGAGCGATCGACACCACCCGCGCACCCGGTCGCCAGGAAGACGTGAAGCAGCTCAAGAAGAAGCGGCTCGCGCTCAAGGATCGCATCGCGGATATCGGCACCCCGCCATCCCCCCGCCGCGTGTGATCCTGTCCCCCGCCGCGCAGGGCGCTCCTCCCCGCGCCCTGCGCGGCGCTTGTTTCGTATGCCGTCGCCTGCCAGACAGATTTATAGAGAAATGACCCGGGGCCTCTGATGACCACCGCTTCGAATCCCGCGCCGCGCCCACCCGAAATACTGGCCCGTACGGCCCGATCGCTGCGCGACTTCCTGAAGCAGGAAAGCGCGGGCGGGATCGTACTGATGGCCGCCGCCGCGATTGCGGTGCTGTGGGCGAACAGCCCGCTGTCGCCTGCCTATTTCGCAATGCTCGATACCCAGGTCGCCGCGACCGTGGGGGGCGAGGGCGTCAAGAAATCGGCGCTGCTGTGGATCAACGACGGGTTGATGGCGCTGTTCTTCCTGCTCGTCGGGCTGGAGGTTAAGCGCGAGGTGCTGGTCGGCCAGCTTTCCAGCTGGCAGCAATCCTCGCTCCCCATCTTCGCCGCGCTTGGCGGCATGGCTTTGCCCGCGGTGGTGTTCGTGGCGATCAACCTCGGCCAGCCGGGCAACCTGCAAGGCTGGGCGATCCCCGCCGCGACCGACATCGCCTTCGCGCTCGGCGTGCTCGCGCTGCTTGGCAGCCGCGTGCCGGTGGCGCTGAAGGCGCTGCTGCTCGCGGTTGCGGTGATCGACGATATCGGCGCGATCGCGATCATCGCGCTGTTCTATACCCCCGGCGTAGACCTCGCGATGTTCGGAGCGGCGGGGGTCGTGCTCGTACTGCTGGCGGGCTTTGGATACATGCGCGTGGGCTCGTCCATCCCCTACGCCATCCTCGGCGTGGCGCTGTGGTACTTCGTGCTCAAATCGGGCGTCCACGCGACACTGGCAGGCGTGGCGCTGGCGATGTGCATCCCGATGACCGACCGCAAGGGCGAGGCGAAGCTGGAGCACTGGGAGCATGGACTGCATCCCTGGGTCGCCTTCATGGTGGTGCCGATCTTCGCGCTCGCCAATGCGGGTGTCTCCTTCGAAGGGATGGAGCCTGCCGCGCTGCTGGCGCCGCTGCCGCTCGGCATTGCGTTGGGCTTGCTGATCGGCAAGCAGCTGGGGATCGTCGGCCTTGCCTGGCTCGCGGTGAAATCGGGCATCGCCCGTCTTCCGCAGGGGGTAGGCTGGTTGCAGGTCTGGGGTCTTTCGCTGATCGCGGGTATCGGTTTCACCATGAGCCTGTTCATCGGTAATCTCGCCTTCGCCGATCCCGCCATGATCAATGCGGTGAAGCTGGGCGTGCTGGCGGGCTCGATCGTTTCCGCGCTGCTCGGCGTGACAATACTTCTGAAGGGACGCCGCGCATGACCGGATCGCTTATCCTCGTTGCCATCGGGCTCGTTGCGCTCGCCATCGGGGGCGAACTGCTGGTGCGCGGCGCGGTGGGGATCGCGCGCAAGCTGGGCGTCTCGACGCTGTTTACCGGGCTGGTGATCGTCGGCGCGGCGACATCGATGCCAGAAATGGTCGCGAGCATTCAGGCTGTATTGGCCGGTTCGCCCGAGATCGCATGGGGCAATATCGTCGGCTCCAACATCGCCAATTCGCTGCTGATCCTCGGCGGTGCGGCGGTGGTAGCGCCGATCGTGCTGGCGGGCATCGGGCGCCGCGATTCCGTGGTTGCGCTGCTGGTGACGCTGGCGGCGGCGGGGATCGCCTATACCGGCTATGCCGACAGGTATGTCGGCGTCGCCCTGCTGGTGGCGCTGGTGGTCTATATCGTGTGGCGATACCGCCATCCCCCGGCCAAGGCCGAGGTCGAGGCGGAGGAGACGACCGCGCCGCCGAACTTCCTGCTCTCGCTGGTCTTCTTCGTTGCCGGGGTCGCCGCGCTCGTCTTCGGGGGTGGCTGGCTGGTGACCGGGGCGATCGAGATTGCGAGCGATCTGGGCGTCAGCGAGACGGTGATCGGCCTGACCATCGTCGCGGTCGGCACCTCTCTGCCCGAACTCGCCGCATCTGCCGTCGCCGCCTTTCGCGGCCATGCGGAACTGGCGCTGGGCAACGTGCTCGGTTCGAACATCTTCAACATCCTGCTGATCGGCGGGGTCACGATGAGCGTTTCGGGGCAGCCCCTGCCGCCCGAACTGCTGCTGAGCGCTTGGCCTGTCTGCATCGCGTCGGCTTTGCTGTTGGTGTTGCTCTGCCGCTACATGAACCGCATCGGGCGGCTGTTCGGCCTGCTGATGCTGGGCGCTTTCGCGGCCAACACGGCGATCGCATTCGCCTGATCGGGCACCCGATTTAGCCCGATTTACCAGGCGCTAACCAAACCCGTTTACCAAGTTTGACTTGACGGCGAGTCCGCGAGGACTCATCGAGTCGCCCTGTGGATAAATATGGTGAGGGGGCCTCAAGCGAACAATGCCGGTAGAGACGATTGCACGGACTCGGGTGGAAAGCCGCACGCGGAGCAAGGCCAAGGCTGCGCCTGCGCCCGTATTGCCATTGGGTCAGATCCTCGACGGCGATTGCGTCGAGCGGCTGCGTGAATTGCCCGACAACTGCATCGACCTCGTCTTCGCCGATCCGCCCTACAACCTGCAGCTCGGCGGCGATCTCAATCGGCCCGACGGCAGCCATGTCGATGCCGTGACCAACGACTGGGACCGGTTCGACAGCTTCAAGACTTACGACGACTTTTCAAAGGCCTGGCTGGCGGAGTGCCGACGCGTTCTGAAGCCCGACGGCGCGCTGTGGGTGATCGGCAGCTATCACAATATCTACCGCCTCGGCGCGACGCTGCAGGATCTGGGCTTCTGGATCCTCAACGACATCGTGTGGCGCAAGACCAACCCGATGCCCAACTTCCGCGGAACCCGCTTCACCAATGCGCACGAGACGCTGATCTGGGCGAGCCAGGGGGAAAAGGCGCGCTACCAATTCAACTACCGCGCGATGAAGACCCTCAATGATGAGCTCCAGATGCGCAGCGACTGGACCTTCCCGATCTGCTCAGGGGGAGAGCGGCTCAAGGACGACGCCGGCCACAAAGCGCACCCGACGCAGAAGCCCGAAGCGCTGCTTTACCGCGTGCTGCTCGCGACGACCGAGCGCGGGGACGTGGTCCTCGACCCGTTCTTCGGCACCGGCACCACCGGCGCGATCGCCAAGCGTCTGGGTCGCGAATGGATCGGCTGCGAGCGTGAAGAAAGCTATCGCAAAGTTGCCCGCGCGCGGATCGAAAAGGAACTCCCGCTCGACGAAAGCGCGCTGACCACCATGCAGAGCAAGCGCACCGCACCGCGTGTGGCCTTCGGTACGCTGGTGGAGGCGGGCTTCGTCAAACCCGGCACGCAGGTTTTTGACAAGCAGCGCCGCTGGATCGCCACCGTGCGCGCCGATGGATCGCTGGTGCATGAAAAACTCAACGGCTCGATCCACCAGGTCGGCAAGGACCTGCAGGATGCCCCCAGCTGCAACGGCTGGACGTTCTGGCACTACGAGGACGAGGGGCTGGTGAAGCCGCTCGACGCCGCGCGGCAGCTCTATCTGCTCGCGACGGAGGATTGAGGTTCGCGCACCCCCATCGGTGTCATGATCCCGTCCGTCCCGACCTTGCATTCCGAACGGTTCCGGCTGCGCCCGCTGGTGCGTGACGATGCGCGCGCGCTTTTCCCTACGCTCGGCGACCCGCAGCAGTGCCTCTACCTCACCCGCCCGGCGTTCGGGAGCGAGGAGGAACTGTGGGGCTGGCTGGCCGAACCGGGCTGGAACGGGCGCACGTGGATTGCCGAGGATGGCGAGGGCGAAGTGGTGGCGCGCGTCGTCGCGGTGCCGACCGAGGACCCGGAGATCGAGGAAATCGGCTACATCACCTGCACGCACCGGCAGGGCGAGGGGATCGCGCACGAATGCACCACCGCCTTGCTTGCTCATCTGCTGGATGAAGAGGGCAAGCGAGAGATCACCGCCGAAGTCGACGCAGAGAACACCGCGTCGATCCGCCTGCTCGACCGCCTGGGTTTCCAGCGCAGCGCGCTCCACCTCGCCTTCGAGGAGACGCACAAGGGCGTTTGCGACGTCGCGATCTACACGCTTTCGCGAGAGCGATGGGCCGAGCGCGAAGGCTAGGCCCGGCTGTCGGCGGGCAGGGTCAGGTGGTCGGTTCCAGCTCGCGGTCGCCGGCGAGGTCGCTGTAGCCATCCTTGAACGGGCTGGCTTCTATCCCGGCCCGCAATTCGGGTAATAGACGCTCGCGGATGGGGAGTGAATTGCCGCTGCTGTTGCGGTCTACCTCCTGACGGGCCTGGAACATGCTGGCGGTCTTGATCCGCAGCGGTTTGCCGCCCGAATTCAGCTGTTCGCCCGGTGGGCGCAAATTGAAATGCTGCATCATCCGTTCGGACTGGCCGAGCGGCGAGTGAACCAGATCGGCGTGGTTTACGGTGAGGATACGGTCGCCGTAAATGCCCTGCCAGTGCTTCAGCAAAGCTGCCTCGGCGGCGAAATACCGCCCTATATCACGCAAGCTGTTGGTCCACGGCAGCGAGCCCGGGAATAGCGAGCGGTAGCACGACCAGGCCGTGTCGACCGGGTCCCGCTTCACGTAGATCACGCGCGCGTCGGGCAGGGCATGGAGGATCAGGCCCATCCACTGCGTCTGAAGCAGCGTCTTGTCGACCACGTAGCGCGCCTCGGGAAACTGGTTCCACATCAGCAGCGAATAGGCGCTAGCCAGCTTCTCCCAGACGCCGGGCGCATCGCCCGAAGGATCGCGCTCGCGCGCCCACTCGATATCGGGCGTCTCGGTCTGGAAGAGGCGATAGCCCCACAGGTTCACCTCTCCACCGGAGCGAACATCGGGATGCGCCGCCAGAAGCCGTTCGGCCAGCGTCGTGCCCGACCGGGGCAGGCCGGTTACGAACAGCGCGCGCGATCCCTGCATCCGCGACGGGGTCAGCGAGTCCAGCGCAGCGCCATCGAAGCTCTTGATGACGCGCTCCACGAAGGCATCGTGCCGCTCGGGATCGAACGCCTGCAAGCTGCGCTGCAGGTCCGCCGCGGCGGTAATGGTGTCGAGCGAGGCGTCGAACTCGCCGATGTCCCATTCCGCCTTGCCGATCGCATAACCGATCCGTGAGGCTCGCCGGCGGTCCTGCCCGGCAAGATGGGTCGCCAGAAGGCGCATCTCGGCCAGGTCGGGGTCGTCCGGTGTAAATTTCTTGAGCCCGCTCAGGGTGAACCAGGCCGCGTCAACGGACACGCCTGCCTCGACCACGCATCGCAGCCAATTCTCCGCTTCGGCGAATTCGCCGTTCTGCGCGTACAGCAGGCCCAGCAGATATGCGGCAGCAGGGTGCTTCTGATCGGGCTCGGGCAATTGCTGCAAAAGGGTGAGCGCCTGTTCCTCGCGGCCGAATTCGGCCAGCGTTTCGCGATACATCGTCTGCGGTTGGAGCGAGCGTGAATCAATGGAAGCGAAGCGCCGGGCGGCCTCGATCGCCGCACCGCCTTCGCCAACCGAGCTCGCGAAGTCGATGAGGCGATGCCAGAAATCGGGAGTGCCGTTACTCGCGCTGAGCAACTCGATCACCGCATTGCGCATGCTCTGTCTGTCGAGACGGGCTGCGGCCTGATGTGCCTCATGAAAAAGACGTACGGTTTCCATCCGGACGTCCTATGCAACGCCGCCATGGGCGCGGTAGGGCAGCCGGGCCTGCGATGTCGGAATAGGGTGGGTGGGGGATGGCATTTTTCGTCGAACTTCCGGTGACGGAACGGAGGGGGCAGATTATTGATAATCGTTCGCGTTTCTATGCCTGCGGCGCCCGTCACACACCGCATTTCGCCGAACGGATGAGAAACTCCGACGAAATGCATCGGCTACAGGAGCGAGGACCGGACGATCGCTGCGGCAACATCTGTCCTACGAGGCGATAGGCCGCTACCACGTCGCCTATGGCCAAGATCACGACAAACTATCGTAGCGCGCACCGCCCTCCCGGTTTTCAGGCCTGCAAATCGCCAATGTGTCACCCTGAACGCATCTCGGGCTATCATTGTTGTTATTTGGCAAGGGGTTATCGCGATCATTCGGTGGGTGACACCAGGGTGACACGTGTCACCGGTGTCGCCCCTGCAACGGCGGGGCTGGGCGCATGAGCGAGACTGTCTACATCCGCCCGATCGGCTTCGCGCCGGGTCCGCAGAGCGAGGAAGGCGATGCCGTCCGGCTCGCAGGCGGGCTGATCTATGCCAGCCGCTTCGCGGTGATCCTGCGCAAGGATGGCCGCGTGGTCGAACGGTGGCGCGCTTCGCCCGAGAGCATCGCGCTGGTCCTCGGCCAGCTACCCGACAGCGTGGGTGCGGAGGCGGAAACGCAGTGGGCGAACCTTCGCAAGGCGCATCCGCCGCTGGAGCTGGGTGCGCGCACGATCCGGGTCGACCAGCCGCAGGTGATGGGCATCCTCAACGTGACGCCCGACAGCTTCTCCGACGGAGGCAAGCATGTCGACGATCCGGCCGGCACGCGCGATGCGATTGCGGCGATGGTCGAAGCGGGCGCGGGGATCATCGACATCGGCGGGGAAAGCACGCGGCCCGGCGCGGAGGCCGTGTGGGAGGAAGAGGAAATCCGCCGCGTCGTGCCCGCAGTGGAAGCCGCCGCCAGCATGGGCGCGGCGGTCAGCATAGACACCCGCCGGGCGGGCACGATGGAGGCCGCGCTGCAGGCGGGGGCAGCCCTCGTCAACGATGTCTCCGCGCTGCGCTACGACCCGCGCTCTGCCGAGCTGGTGGCGAAAACCGGCTGCCCTGTGGTGCTGATGCACGCGCCGGGATCGGGCAATGACCTGCATGATGGCGGGACGTACGAGAGCGTTATGTTCGACGTGTTCGACGCGCTTCGCGAGCGGCGCGATGCGGCAGTCGCTGCGGGTATCGATCCTGCGAAAATCTTGCTCGATCCGGGGCTCGGTTTCGGCAAGTCGCTGGGCGATAATCTCGCGCTCATCAACGCGCTGCCGCTGTTCCATGCGCTCGGCCAGCCGATCCTGTTCGGGGCCAGCCGCAAGCGGATGATCGGCGCGCTGAGCAAGGAAGCGGCGGCCAATGCACGGCTCGGTGGGAGCATCGCGCTGGCGCTCAAAGCGATGGACGCGGGCGCGCACATCCTGCGCGTCCACGACGTGCCCGAAACGGTACAGGCGCGCGATGTTTGGCGCGGGCTGCGTGATGCGGCGCTGACGGACTTCGGCGATTTGCCCGGTTAGGAGGCGTTACAGCGTATACCCGCCGTCGCTGGTCAGCACGGTGCCGGTCACGTTGGCGGAAGCGTCCGACAGGAGGTAGCCGATGTCCTGCGCCAGTTCGTCCGCCGTGGCGAAGCGGCCTCGGGGGGTGGTCTTGCCCATCTGCGCGATGACGGCCTCGCGACCGTGCTCGGCAAACTGGGCTTCCAGCGCGGGCGAGTTCCAGATCGCGGTGTCGACCCCGCCGGGCGCGATGGCGTTGACGCGGATGCCATGTGCGGCGTTCTCCGCCGCCGCAATCCGCGCCATATGCGCGACCGCCGCCTTGGAGACGCCATAGGCGCCGATGCCGGGAATGGGCTTGAGCCCCGTGATCGAGGCGGTGACGACCGCACTACCGCCGCCCGCCTTGCGCATCGCCCGCAGGGCGGTGGAAAGAGTAAGGAAAGCGCCATCGAGGTTGATCGCCATCACCCGCCGCCACTCGGCGAACTCTAGTTCAGCCATCTGTCCGCCGGCGCCGATCCCTGCGTTAACCACGGCGTGGTCGAGCTTGCCGAGCTTGGGTTCGTGAGCATGCCAGAAGGCTTCATCGGCAACGTCGGCCGCATGGGTTTCGACCTCGCAGGAAAGGTCGAGCCTGCTCAAACCATCGCCGTCGAGGTCGATCAGCACGAGCCTGCCGATCCCGTGCCGGTCGAGCCAGCGGGCGGTCGCCGCCCCGATGCCGGACGCGGCCCCGGTGATGAGCGCGGTGCGGTTGGTGAAGTCGTATCCCTGGGTCATGCGCAGCGGCTTAGCGCGTTGCGCGCCATTGTCGATGCCCGGAGAGACGAGGCTACCGGATCAGGCGGCTTCGTTTTCCTTGATGTAGGCGTCCGGGTCCTTCTCCTCGCGCTCCACGTTCGTCACGTGATCCGCTTCGAAGGCGAGATACTTGATGCCAAGCGCGATCCGCTTTTCAAGCGGCACGCGGCGGCGGAAGTCGGTGAGGCCCTGGCGTTCCTCTTCGGAAAGGTGCGCGCTGTTTTGGTAGTTTGCCTTGTCGACGCATTCCCACCAGGCGTCCGATCCAACCTTCTCGTTCAGCGCCGCATCGGCGGCGTTGGCGATCTTGTTGTGATCGTCGATCGCGTCCTCGGTCGTCTCGTCGGCGCTGTCGGAATCGAGTGCGCCTTTGCCGAGTTCGAGCAGCGTGGGGTAAAAGTATTTCTCTTCTGCCATGGCGTGCGCTTCGAGATGGTCGCGCAGCCGTTTGAAGATCTTGCCCGCCGATTCAAGGTCGTCGCGCGCCTCGTCCAGTGCGGCAAACCAGCGGCGCTGGCGGTCGTGGTCGGCGAGAATGCAGTCGACGATATCCATGTGGGGTATTCCTGTTTCCGGCGTAAGATTACGCTCAGAGAACGGGAAATGATGCACGGGGTTCCGCCGGGGCGGGCCTTGTCAGGCGGCGTTGTCGATGCCCAGATCGCTCAGCTTGCGGTAGAGCGTCGAACGCCCGATGCCGAGCCGCCGAGCGACTTCGGTCATGCGTCCGCGATAATGGCCGATGGCAAGGCGGATCACGTCGGCCTCGATCTCTTCGAGCGGGCGCAGGTTGCCGTCTTCGGTATACAGCATGACGCCGACCGCCTCCTGCACATGCTGGCCGGTTTCCGCCTTTTCGCCGATCAGTTCGGAAAGCTGCGGGAAGTCGCTGGCAGTGAGCATCTCCGCTTCGCAGAAAACCGCGGCGCGGAACAGGACGGCCTGCAACTGGCGAACATTGCCCGGCCAGTCGAACGCGCACAGCAGGTTGAGCGCGCTGTCGGCAAGGCTCAGATGGCGCAGGCCCGGCTGCTCGCCGATGCGGGCGAGGAAGTGGCGGGCGAGTGCGGCGATGTCGCCGGGGCGCTCGCGCAAGGGAGGCAGGGTAATGCGGGTCGCGGAAATCGCGGCGAGCAGGTCCTGGTCGAACTGGCCCTTCGCGGCGAGCTCGGACAGCGGGCGATTGCTCGCCGAAAGCAGACGGGTGTCGATCCGGAAGCCGTGCTTGGCCCCGATCGGGCGGACGATCCCGTCGTTCAGCGTCGCGGCGAGCCGCGCCTGCTGGTCGGGCGAAAGCCGGTCGATCTCGTCGAGCACCAGCGTGCCTGTGTCGCAATGCTGGAGCGCACCCATCTGGCTCTCGAAAGCTCCGGCGAACGCGCCTTTTTCGTGCCCGAACAGCGCGGATTCAATCGAGTTGACCGATACGCCTGCGACATTGACGAGGCGGAAGGGCGCACGGGCGCGCGGGCTGGTGGCGTGGATGGCGCGCAGCAGCATTTCCTTGCCGGTGCCGCTTTCGCCTTCGATCAGAACATGAGAATGTGCGCGCGCGGCCTTGGCGGCGCGGGCAAGCGCGATGCGGAATGCGGGATCGGTGCCGATCATCGCATCGAAATCGAGCACCGCCGGCATTTTCTCGGTCAGCGGCTGCAATTCGTTGCGCGTCGCTTCCATGCGGGTTGCGCTGCGCAGCGCGCGCATCAGCCGCTCGGGCGCAATCGGCTTGATAAGGTAGTCGGTGGCACCCGCGCGCATCGCTTCCACTGCAAGCAGCGGGCTGGCACTGGTGGTCAGCATCAGGATTGGCAGGGCAGGGCGGCGCTGTTTCAGTTCGGCAATGAGGTCGCACGCGGCATCGCCGGGCACCCACTGGTCGAGAATGATCGCGGACAGCTGCATGCCCTGGCGCGTGCCCAGCGTGGCGATCGCCGTCTCGGCGTCGTTCACGACCACGGTGCGCCATCCTTCGCGCGCAGCAAGAGCGGTGACAAGGCGGCTCTGAGCCGGCTCGTCATCGATCAGCATCAGCAAACGTTCGTCTTGATCGGCCATGAACCCCCGCAGAAAGGCCGCACGGGAACCGTCCCATTGCGGTGCAGGGGGATGCACTACCCGATGGCGGTAAAGACCAGATTAAGGACAAGTCAGACGCCGACACGGGGGAACGGGCGTCAGCAATGTCTTGAGAATGCCGGGACGCGCGGATAGACCGCTCTGGCAATCAGTGCCCCAACCGGAGAATCTATTCGTCATGGCCAACCCGACCGACGCGCCCACCAAGGATATTGAAAAGGCGCGCCACACCTACGAACGCTTCATGGGAACGCTCAAGTGGGCGATCCCCGTCATCGTGGTGATCGTTTTCATCGTCGTCATGCTGATCTCTTCCTGAATCGTATGAAGATCGCGGTTCTCAAGGAGCGGGCAGAAGGCGAAACCCGGGTTGCGCTGACGCCCGAGACCGCGAAGAAATTCATCGCGCTCGGCGCGGATGTCGCGGTCGAAGCGGGCGCGGGCGAAAATGCCTCGATCGCCGACGCGGCTTATACCGATGCCGGAGCGAGCGTCGGCACGGCGGATCAGGTGGTCACGGATGCGGGCATCGTGCTCGGCGTCCAGGCTCCGGATCCCGCCCTGCTGAAGGGCGCGAAGCCGGATGCGAAGGTGGCTGCATTGTTCGACCCGTTCCGCGATGGCGAGCGGGTCGATGCCTATGCCAAGGCTGGGCTCGAGGCGCTGAGCATGGAGTTCATGCCGCGCATCACGCGTGCGCAGAGCATGGACGTCCTCTCCAGCCAGTCCAACCTGTCGGGCTACAAGGCGGTGATGGCGGCGGCGAACCAGTACGGCCGCGCCTTCCCGATGATGATGACCGCCGCGGGCACGGTGCAGGCGGCGCGCGTCTTCGTGATGGGCGTCGGCGTTGCCGGCTTGCAGGCCATCGCCACCGCAAAGCGGCTGGGCGCGCAGGTTTCCGCCACCGACGTCCGCTCCGCAACGCGCGAGCAGATCGAATCGCTGGGCGCGAAGGCGATCTTCGTCGCCGAAGGCGGGATCGAGGGCGAAGGCAGCGGCGGATATGCCAGCGAAATGAGCGACGAATACAAGGCCGCGCAGGCCAAGCTCGTTTCCGAACACATCGCCAAGCAGGATATCGTCATCACCACCGCGCTGATTCCGGGGCGTCCCGCGCCGCGGCTGATCAGCGACGACCAGATTGCGACCATGAAGCCCGGCAGCGTGATTTACGACATTGCTGTGCCGCAAGGGGGCAATGTCGAAGGCGCTGTGGCGGACCAGATCGTTACGCGTCATGGTGTCACGATCCTGGGTTACGCCAACACGCCCGCGCATCTTGCACCCGATGCGAGCGCGCTGTTCGCGCGGAACCTGTACAATTTCCTCTCCGCCTTCTGGGACGGTGAGGCGGGCGAGCCGGTCCTCGACGAGGAAATCGGCGATGCGGTGCGACTGACCAAAGGTGGCCAGGTGGTGAGCGCGCGTTTGAAGGAGGGGTAAACGTCCGATGGGGGTTTTCAATCAGACGCAGACCACGCCGCAGGGGTTCGTGGACAATCACGGCCATGCGCTGGTCGAAGGCGAAGAAGTCTACTTCGCGTTCCGCACGATTCGCGACTGGATCGCGTTCACCGACTGGCGGCTGATCTACGTCGACGTGCAGGGTATCCTCGGCAATAAGAAGGAATACCTGACCGTCCCCTATCGCTCGATCACCGCGTTCTCGATCACCAGCGCGGGCACGATCGATATCGACGCAGAGATTGCCGTGTTCCTTTCGGGCCACCCGCCGATCGAATTCAAGGTCGGCAAGTTCACCAACACAGAGGCGCTGCAAAAGCTGCTCGCCTCGCGGATGAACGTTCTCTAGCCTTTTTCCGCGTCAAAGCCGTGCGTTCGCGCGCCTGACCCATCGACAGCGTCGATCCGCCTTGCAATAAGCCCTCCATTCGCTTTCGGCCAAGGGGGAGGGCACATGCGACGCAAAATTGCCGGTTCGACCCTGTTGGTCGCAATGATCTTCGCATTGCAGCCTGTGGCGGCGCAGGACGAACAGCCCGGCGCGACCGAGGCGCGGCAGCCATCTCCTGTCGAACAATTGCTCGACATGATGAAGGGCCTGCCCGATCTGCAGCCCGAGTTCGACACGAGCCAGCCGGTGGTCGGCTTCGGATACCAGATCGTGGACGGCGAGGTCCGGATCGCCAAGGTGCTGGACGGATCGGCCGCCGATGGTGCTGGTCTGCGCGTGGGGATGATCATCGAACGGATCAACGGCGCGCGCCTTTCCACGTTCACGCTTGAGGAAATCGCCAAACTGATCGCCGCGATCGACGGCGAACTGACTTTCACGATCCGCGACACAGGCGATGTCAAACTGCGCAAGGCGCCAATCGAACAGCAGGGGAGCTGAGGGAAACTCGCATGGACTTCATTTCGGTTTTGTCGATTTTCGTGCTGGCGTGTTTCGTCGGCTATTACGTGGTGTGGTCGGTCACTCCCGCGCTGCACACGCCGCTGATGGCGGTGACCAACGCGATTTCCTCGGTCATCATCGTCGGAGCGCTGATCGCCAGCGCCGAGGCGGGTAGTGCCACGGCCAAGTGGCTCGGCCTTGCGGCGGTGGTGCTTGCCAGCATCAACATCTTCGGCGGCTTCGCCGTGACCGAGCGGATGCTCGCAATGTATAAGAAGAAGGAGAAGTGAGGATGGCTTTTCCTTTGCCCATTACCCCTCAACCAAGCTCCGGTAGCGGGCAGGCCCGCAACCTCCACTATCCTTCTCCCCAGGGGAGAAGGACGCGTAGGCTTGGCAGCTTGCTGCCTAGCCGAAGCTGGATGAGAGGCGACGACGCAAGCGAACCCCTCGCTCAAATGATCGGAGGCGCAGCATGAGCCTTCCTCGCGATGTTGAACCGCTCGCCGTGCCGCCGGGTTCGGATTACGGGATGAGCCACGCGGTCGAGACCGCTGCCGCCCACGGGCCGACGAACCCGTGGGTCGCACTCGCCTATCTGGTGGCGGGGGTGTTCTTCATCCTCGCGCTGCGCGGACTTTCCAGCCCCGCGACCAGCCGTGCGGGCAACCGGAACGGGATGATCGGGATGCTGATCGCGGTCGTCACCGTGATCGTCACCCACGACATCGCCAATATCGTCGAAATCCTGATCGCCATAGCGATCGGCGGGCTGATCGGCTTCACCATCGCGCGCAAGATCGCGATGACGCAAATGCCCGAACTGGTGGCGGGCTTCCACAGCCTTGTCGGTCTGGCCGCCGTGCTGGTGGGCCTCGCCGCGTGGATGAACCCCGGCGCTTTCGGCATTCTGGATATCGACCAGCAGATACTGACCGTCAGTCGGATCGAGCTGGGGCTCGGGATCGCCATCGGTGCGATCACTTTCTCGGGCTCGGTCATCGCCTTCCTCAAGCTTTCGGGTCGGATGGGCGGGAAGCCGATCATGTTGCCCGGTCGCCATGTCATCAACTTGGGCACGCTCGCCGCGATCATCGCGCTGATTGCCGCCTATGCGATGTCCGCCACTGCGGGTGCAGGCGAGGGCTGGATGATCGTCGCGGTCGCCGTGCTCGCCTTCTCCATAGGCTTCCTTCTGATCATCCCGATCGGCGGGGCAGACATGCCTGTCGTGGTGTCGATGCTGAACTCCTATTCGGGCTGGGCCGCGGCGGCGATGGGCTTCACGCTGGGCAACACGGCGATGATCATCACCGGTGCGCTGGTCGGTAGCTCCGGCGCGATCCTCAGCTACATCATGTGCCGCGCGATGAACCGCAGCTTCATCAGCGTGATCGCGGGTGGCTTCGGCGCGGACGACAGCGCTGCCGGCGGCGGCGAGGCGCGCGAACAGCGCCCCTACAAGCAGGGCAGTGCCGACGATGCGGCCTTCATGCTCGAGCAGGCGGAGAAGGTCATCATCATCCCCGGCTACGGCATGGCGGTCGCGCAGGCGCAGCACGCGCTGCGCGAGATGGGCGATGTGCTCAAGGCCAAGGGCGTGGACGTGAAATACGCGATCCACCCGGTCGCAGGCCGCATGCCGGGGCACATGAACGTGCTGCTGGCCGAAGCCAACGTGCCCTATGACGAGGTGTTCGAGCTGGAGGATATCAACTCCGAGTTCGCGCAGGCCGACATCGCCTTCATCATCGGCGCGAACGACGTGGTTAACCCGGCGGCGAAGACCGATAAGTCGTCGCCGATCTACGGCATGCCCGTTTTCGATGTCGGCAATGCCAAGCAGGTCTTCTTCATCAAGCGGAGCATGGGCGGCGTGGGCTACGCCGGCGTCGACAACGACGTGTTCTACCTCAACCAGACGACCATGCTGCTGTCCGACGCGAAGAAGATGGTCGAAGAGATCGTCAAGGCGCTCGACTGATGCGTTTTCTGCTGGGGCTGGTCCTCCTCGTGGTGCTGTGCGTGGGTGCCTGGCTCTACTGGGGCGGCGGGCTGCAGGTCGTCACCGAGCACAGCGTACGTGTCGCGCTGGTCGAGGCAGGCGTGCCGGAGAAGCAGGCCGAATGCATGGCTCCGCGCATGGCCGAGCGGCTGACTCCGCAGCAGCTTCGCAAGCTGGAACGGGTCGCGCCCGAGGAAGGCGAGGGCAGGCTGCCGCGCAATGCGGGCGAGGCGCTGGCGCGTATCCGCCGGGTCGATGATCCCGAAGCGGTCGAAATGACGGTCCGCGCGGCGGCGGCCTGCACCTTCGGCGGAATCTTCGACAAGCTGTAGCAATTCCTCCCCTCCCCACGGGGAGGGGCCGGGGGTGGGGGAGCGAGGCGAAGCCGAGCGTCCACGCTAACGGGGACACACCCCCTCCCAACCTCTCCCTCAAGGGGGAGGAGCACAAGTGGCTCGCAATTCTAGGCCCTTGTCTTCGCTCGATTGCGTGGCACAATGCAACGCATAAGGGAGAGAGACATGATCCGCACGCTTATGGTTGCCACTGCGCTGGCCACTCTTGCTTCGCCTGCGTTCGCCGAAACCATCACCGTCGCGCCCGGAGAGGACGCGCAGGACCGCCTGCAGGAAGCGCTGATCCTCGCCGAACCGGGCGACGAGATCGTGCTGGACGCCGGGCGTTTCGAGCTGACCGACGGGCTCAGCCTCGATGTCGACGGAGTCGTTCTGCGCGGTGCCGGGATGAATGCGAGCGTGCTCGATTTCAGCGGGCAGCGCGGAGCGGGCGAAGGCCTGCTGGTCACGAGTGACAATGTGACGCTGCGCGACTTCGCGGTCGAAAATCCGCAGGGCGACGGGATCAAGTCGAAGGGTGCGGACGACATCGTCTATTCGGGTATTCGCGTCACTTGGACCAACGGCCCGGCCGCCACCAACGGCGCCTACGGCATCTATCCGGTCGAAAGCACGCGCATCCTGATCGACGGGTGCGAGGTTTCCGGTGCGTCCGACGCCGGCATCTATGTCGGCCAGTCGAGCAAGATTACCGTGCGCAATTCGACCGCGCGCTCCAATGTCGCCGGGATCGAGATCGAGAACAGCCGCAAGGCGATCGTCGAGCTGAATTACGTGACGCAGAATACCGGCGGCATCCTGGTGTTCGACCTGCCCGGCCTGCCGGTGAAGAACGGCGGCGAAGTGCTGGTGAGGAACAATCTGGTGGCCAACAACACCACCGCCAACTTCGCGCCTCCGGGCAATATCGTAGCCAGCGTGCGTCGCGGTACGGGCATCATGGTGATGGCGAACGACACCGTGTGGATCGGCCAGAACATGCTCTACGACAACCCGACTGCGCCGATCATGGTGATCGCCTATCCGCTGGCCTTCGACGATCCGGAGTACAATCCTTACCCGCGCGAGATTACGATCGATTACAATCAGACCGACGAAGGCGGCACCGACCCGCAGTTCGAAGGCGCGGCGCAGCTGCTCGCCGCGTTTGGCGGTGCTTTGCCGCCGGTGATGTGGGATGGGCTGGAAGATCCCGAGATGACCACCCTGATGGTCCATCCCGACCTTGCCGGGTGGTCGGTCAATCTGCCCAAGCAAGGCGCGGGCATCGAAGCTGCTCGGCCCGGCCCGCTCGACGCGGGCGCGATCGGCCAGCCGATCAGCATCGAAGGCTGGGGCGCGCCTGAAGAGATGGACGCGCGGCTCTAGTGATCCGGCACGTCTCCATCCTCGCAGCGGCGGCCGTCACGCTTGCGATCAGCGCAGGGGTCCATGCCTCGCCGCCTCCGGTCGTGCACGACTGGGTTATCCAGTCGGACAAGATACCCAAGAAGCTCTCCGAGTTCGGCTTTTTTCAGGACTGGCGCGGGCGTGAGCCGTCGATGGACGTGGTACCCTACAGGCTCAATACCCCGCTGTTCTCCGATGGCGCGACCAAGCTGCGCTACGTCTACGTGCCAGACACCGCAGTGGCCAAGGCCGATGGACCGGGGCTGTTGCAGCTGCCGGTCGGCTCTGCGCTCATCAAGACCTTCGCTTTCGAAGAGGGCGACGAACTGCGCTACATCGAAACGCGCGTGCTGCTGCACCGGGCGGATGGCTGGGTCGCGCTGCCCTACGTATGGAACGAGGAGCAGACCGAGGCGACGCTGGCGCTGGCGGGCGCCCGCCGCGAGGTCACGACGCCGTATGGCGAGCGGATCAGCTACCGCGTGCCGAACAAGAACCAGTGCAAGGAATGCCACGGGCTGAACGGTGCGGTCACGCCCATCGGGCCCAAGGCACGCAATATGTCTGCCGAGTGGCTGAGGTCCTTCCTGGGCGAAGTGCCCAAGGGGGCCGATACGCTGCCGATGTGGGAGGACCGCGAGACGGCGGACCCCGCCGCGGCTGCGCGCGCCTACCTCGACGTCAATTGCGGCCATTGTCACCGGCAGGGCGCTACCGCGTCCAATTCCGGGCTCGACCTGCGGTGGGAGAACGACGATCCGCATGCCTTCGGCATTAACAAGCGGCCCGTCGCTGCCGGTCGTGGATCGGGCGGGCTGATGTTCGACATCGTACCCGGCGATCCCGAAGCCTCGATCCTCGTCTACCGCATGGCCAGCGACGAGCCGGGGGTCGCCATGCCCGAGCTGGGCAAAGGGACGGTGCACGAAGAGGGCGTCGATGTGGTCGAGCGCTGGATTGCAGGAATGCCCGCCAGATGAAGTGGCTCCTGCGAATCGTCCTGCTGATCCTCGCGCTGCTGGTCACCGCATTCCTGATCTTCCGCACGCCCGATACCGATCCGGCCGAAATGCGCGCCAAATATGGTGGTGAGCCGTCGCAGTTCGTCGAGATCGGCGACGGTGTGACGGTCCATCTGCGCGACGAGGGACCGAAGGATGCTCCTGCGATCATCCTGCTGCACGGCTCCAACGCCGATCTGCATACGTGGCAGCCATGGGTCGATGCGTTGAAGGCTCGCTACCGCGTCATCCGTTTCGATCAGGTCGGCCACGGGCTGACCGGGCCCGACCCGAATAACGACTATTCGGTCGCGAATTTCGTCACCGATATCAACGAGCTGGTGGACAAGCTGGGCGTCCAGTCCTTCGTCCTCGGCGGCAATTCGATGGGCGGCGGCCACGCGGTCGCCTATGCGCTCGCCCATCCCGACCGTGTGAAGGGCCTGATCCTGGTGGATGCGGCTGGTGCGCCGATCGCCAAGAAGTCGAAGGGCAATATCGGCTTCACGCTGGCCCGCACGCCAGTGATCAACCGGATCATGAACTACGTTACCCTGCGCAGCATGATCGAACAGAGCCTGCGCGAAACGGTCAGCAACGAAGCGATCGTGACCGACGCGATGATCGACCGCTATTGGGAGCTGCTCCGCTACCCCGGAAATCGCGACGCCACCCGTCGCCGCTTCTCCGGTAAGTGGAACACCTTTTCACCGCAGCAGATGGCGGAGATAAAAGTTCCGGCGCTTGTCATCTGGGGCGAGGATGATCGGCTGATCCCGGTGGAAGCCGGGCTGTGGTACGACAAATACCTGCCAAACAGCCGTCTGGTCGTCTACGATGGCATCGGGCACCTGCCGCATGAGGAAGCGGCGCAGCGGTCTGCCGCCTACGTTGCAAAATGGCTCGACGAGATGAATCTCGCATCCGCAGCAAATTGACCGGCAAAGCAGCCGCGCCGCTATGGACGGCGCGCAAATTTCCTCGGTAAGGTCGGCCATCCCCCACGACCGGATTCGAGGAATGAAGTTTTGCGCAAGTTTGGCCTGATCGGTGGAATGAGCTGGGTTTCCACCGCAATGTATTACAAGTGGATCAACAAGGGCATCTCCGCGCGTGCCGGGGCGATGGTGTCCGCGCCGCTGCTGATCGAAAGCCTCAATTTCGCGGAACTCAGCGGCCTCACGAGCGAGGACGAGTGGGATCGCGCGGCGGAAATCCTGGCCGATTCCGCCAAACGGCTGGAGGCTGCGGGGGCGGAGGCGGTGGCGATTGCCGCGAACTCGATGCACCGCGTTTACGATCAGGTCGCCGATGCGGTCGATGTGCCCGTGCTGCACATCGCCGACGCGGTTGGTGAAAAGATGAAGGCGGAAGGCGCGGTTAACGCGGCGCTGATCGGCACCCGCAACGTCATGACCGAGAGCTTCTATCGCAAGAAGCTGGTCGGCCACGGGATCGACCTGCTGCCACCCGATATGACGCACGTCGAGCGCACCAACGAGATCATCTACGACGAGCTGATGCACGGCAAAGCGAGCCGCAATGCGGAACGGTTCTTCCGAACCATGATCACCAATCTGGAGCAGGACGGCGCCAAGGCGATCGTGCTTGCCTGTACGGAGCTGGACATGGTGATCGACGTCGACGCCAACGTGCTGCCGATTTTCGATTCCGCGCGCATCCACAGCCAGGCGGTGGTCGACTGGATCATGGGCGAGGACGCCTGAGGCACCCGGCAAGGGCGGTTGTCCGGTGGCACGCGGGGGGATAGAGGAGCGCGGCATGAGCCGATCGCACCTCGCCGCCGACCCCGCCCATTCGCGCGGGCGCGAATTTTCCGGCACTTCGCATGATACGTCGGTTCCCGAGAGCCGGGGGCCGCGCACCGCTTTCCAGCGCGATCGCGACCGGATCATCCACTCGATCGCCTTCCGCCGCCTGCGCAGCAAGACGCAGGTCTTCGTCGCCCCGGCGGGCGATCACTATCGTACCCGGCTGACCCACAGCCTGGAGGTCGCGCAGATCGGGCGCGTAATCGCCCGTTCTCTCGGGCTTGACGAGGATCTGACCGAAGCGCTGTGCCTTGCGCACGACATCGGGCACCCGCCGTTCGGCCATGCTGGCGAGGAGGCACTCGACCGGGCGCTGGTCGATCATGGCGGGTTCGATCACAACGCCCAGACGCTGCGCACGCTGATGCGGCTCGAAAGCCCGTACTGCACGCACGACGGGCTCAACCTCAGCTGGGAAGTGCTCGAAGGGCTCGCCAAGCATAACGGCCCGGTTGAAAAGCCGCACTGGGCGCTGGCCGAGCTGGACGACGCCTTCCCGCTCGAACTGGCGCAGTGGCCCTCTCTCGAGGCGCAGGTGGCGGCGGTTGCGGACGATATCGCCTACGACAATCACGATATCGACGACGGGCTGCGTGCAGGGTTTCTGGAGCTTGACGACCTGCTGACGCTCGATTTCATCGCGGATCAGTGGCGGGAGGTGGAGCGGCGGTTTCCCCACGCGCCGCGCGACCGGCAGTTGCGCGAGCTGGTGCGCGGGCAGATCGGGTGGATGGTCAACGACGTGCTCACGCACACGCGCTCAGCCACGCAAGCGATCGAAAACCGAGAGGAAATAGCCTTTGCCGACCGCGCGCTCGCAGCGTTTTCTCCCGCGCTCAACGCAGCGGAGCGGCGGCTCAAAGCATTCATGTACGCCAAGCTCTACTACCATCCCGAGCAGACGGCGACCGCTGACAAGGCGAATACCGTTATTGCACAGCTGTGGCAGGCCTATTGCGAAGATCCGGCAAGAATGGGATCGGAGTGGGTCAGCACGCTGCCCGACAGCGAACCGCATCGAAGCCGCCATATCGCCGATTATATCGCGGGCATGACGGACCGGTTCGCGCTAGAGCAGGTGAGGGAGATTTACGGGTCGGCTCCTGCCGACCTGAGCAATGTATGAGTGGGGGTAATGTGTGAGTGGGGGCTCAGGGCATTAGATGAGTAGCCGATTTCGTGTGGCGATGGGGGGCGTGAGCGAGCCGATCGGGGAGAGCCTGATCGAACTCGCGCGGCATCAGCCGCAGGTCAGGCTGGTGGCGCTGACGCTGGGCGAGATCGAAGTGCCGCACGGCAGCCGGATGGAGGTCTTCATCGCCGATGCCGATCGCTGGTCGCGCGTCATGCGCGCGATGAAACTGAAGGTCTTCGTCGTCGGGCTGGGGCCCGCGCTCAACCTTGTCGGAAAGGACGACAGCGCCCTTCGCGCCATCGACGACGAGGAGACCGTGGTCGAGATTGCCAAGACCGCCCGCTTTGCCGGGGTCGAGCGGTTGATCGCCATCAGTTCCGAAGGGGCGGACCGCTGGTCGCGCGACCGGCATCTGAGCGCCAAGGGCAAGGCGGAGACAGAGCTTTCCCGCCTCGGTTTCAAGCGGCTCGATATCGTGCGCCCCGGCCCGCTTTCGCAAAGCGGGGGGAAGCGGCGGATATCGGCGCTGCGCGGGCGCGGCACCGATGTCGATACGGTCGCAAAGGCGTTGATGACGCTGAGCCTGCGGCGAACGCCTGGCAAGTTCACCCATGACGAAGAGGGGATCGAGCGAGCCGCGGCGATGCTCTCGCGTGCGCCGGCAGCAAAAGACGGTGCGCAGCAGCACGCGCAGGAGGGGTAGGAACGATGTGGCAGACGCTGTTCGACATCGCCAATGTGATCGCCCTGATCGGGTGGGCGTTGCTGATCCTGCTGCCGCGCCGTGAGGGCGTGCTCCACGTCGTGCTATACGGCGCAGTCGGTCTGTTGTGCGCCTGCTATCTCGTGATGCTGGTCTCGCTGGTCGGCAATCTGGTCGACCCGATGCCAGCCGCCGGCGCGCCGCCAGCGCCCGATTTCGAGTACAGCGTGCAGGGCTTGATGGCGATGTTCCGGTCCGAAGGGGCGATCGTCGTCGGCTGGACACACTATCTCGCGCTGGACCTGATGACCGGTCTGTGGATCGCGCGCGATGCGGACAGGAAGGGCGTCGGACGGGTCGTCCAGGTGCCGTTCCTGCTCGCGACCTTCATGGCCGGGCCGGCAGGGCTGTTCGGCTGGCTGGTCGCACGCGCGTTCCTGCGTGGGGACACAGATGGCGCTGGTTGACGAAGACAGCGCGCAGGTGCGCTTTCCTCCGCCACTGATCGTGTTCGGTTGCCTGATGCTGGGGCTCGGATTGGGCGAGCTGCTGGAACTTCCTCATATCGATAGTGCTCTCTTGCGCCCGCTAGGTTTCGTCATCGGAGCAGTGGGTGCGGCGATCATCGGCTCGGGCATTCTGGGCTTCGTGCGAGCAGGGAATAATCCCGAACCGTGGAAGAGGGACACGGCCTTCGTCACTTCGGGGCTGTACCGCTTCACCCGGAACCCGATGTATCTCGGCATGGTGCTGGTGCAGCTGGGCATTGCGTGCGCTGCGCTGAGCATCGGCGGCCTCTTGTCCGTTCCGGTGGCGATGCTGCTGGTCGACCGCTTCGTGATTGCGCGGGAGGAGCGGCACCTTCGCGCAACCTTCGGGGATGAATACCGCGCCTATTGCGAACGCGTCCGGCGGTGGATCTAGCCATGGCCATGCGCGAGAGCCCCGCTGCCCAGCGCAACCGCGCACCGATTGCCGATGTGCTGGAGGACGAACTGCCGCATGCTGGCCGTGTGCTGGAGATTGCGAGCGGCACGGGCGAGCATGTCGTGCATTTCGCCGCGCGCTTCCCGAATTTCGACTGGCACCCGACCGATCCGCAGAAGGATTCGCTCGCGTCGATCGCGGCCTATCGGGATGCCGCAGGGCTCGACAACATCATGCCGCCGGTTGCGCTGGATGCTTCGGCGGATAAGTGGCCGCTCGATGCGGCGGATACGATCGTGTGCATCAACATGGTGCATATCAGCCCATGGGAGGCGACACAGGGGCTGTTCGCAGGGGCTGCAAGGCTGCTGCCGCCGCATGACGGCCCGCTGGTGCTCTACGGCCCGTATCTGGAAGAGGATGTTGAAACGGCCCCCTCGAACCTCGCGTTCGATGAGAGCCTGAAGGCGCGCGACCCGCGATGGGGCCTGCGCAGGCTTGCCGATGTCGACGCGCTTGCTGCGCGTAACGGGCTCAGACGCACGCGGCGCGTTGCCATGCCTGCCAATAATCTGGTGCTGGTCTACCGGCGCAACTAGGCCGCCGGGCGGGCGCGGACGCCCACCCGGAGCCCGAGTTGTCAGTCGATGGCGTCTTCGCCGGCCTGGCCGACGGATTCGACATCCTGGCCGAGGCCCTTCACGGTGTTGCAGGCGGTGGCGGAAAGGCCGAGTGCGGCGACGCCGACGGCGATTGCGATCTTGCGGATCATGGCTGTGTCCTCATTCCAGCCGGGCTCCGCGCCCAATGCACGGTGGTCCCGATTGGGCAGGAAACGACCTTATGGCACAAGCGGTTCCTCGGGCGGTCGCGCACGCCGGTTTTCCTTGCGTGCTTGCCGGGCGAGGTGCCCTTCGCGCAGCACGATGATCGACCCGGCAAGGATGATGATCGGCGCACCGATCCAGGTGGTGGGGGCGGGCAGTTCGTCGAACACTTGCCACCCGTACAGCGTCGCCCACAGCAGCGCGGTGTAATCCATCACGATGACCGTCGCTGCCGACCCGTAACGCAGCGAATTGGTCAGCAGCAGCTGCGCCGCCGCACCGCTCAGCCCGATGCCGCCCAGCAGCAGCCATGTCTCAGGCGAATGCGCCTTCCCGACGAAGGGCAGGGCGAGTGCAGCCACCGGCGTAGTGAGCAGGCAGAACCAGAAGACGATGCTGGTCGAACCTTCGGTCTTGTTGAGATCCTGGATCTGGATCGAAATCAGCGCGACCATGAAGGCTGCCGCAAGGCCGACCGCAATGCCTCTCGGGTCAACCGGGGTGCCGCCCGGCTGCGTCACGATCAGAATGCCAGCGAACCCGATGGCCACCGCGCTCCAGCGATAGCGGCCGATCTTCTCCTTCAGCAGCAGCATGGAGAGGATCACCGCCCAGATGGGCGCGGTGAAGTTGAGCGTGGTCGCCTCTGCCAGCGGCAAGAGGATGACCGCGCCATAGACCAGCGCCATGCCGACGATGCCAAACACGCTGCGCACGACATGGGCGCGAAAACGTACGGGCTTCAATGCGGCAAGGCCGACGGTGGCCGATGCAAAGGCGATCATCACCAGCAGCGTCATCGCCTGCCGCCAGAAGATCATCTCGAACAGGTTGACGCCCTGTTCGCCCGCCAGTTTGACCAGCATGGAAAGCGTCGTGAGCGCGAGCGCCGCGAGCAGGCGCAGACCGATCGCCGTCAAGGGGCGGGATTGGGCAACTCCTGACTCCATGCTTCGCTGGTAGAGAATAGCCGCGCGCGCGCAAGGCGCGTAGCGGGCGCATTGCCATATAGCGCACAGATCGCCATCTGGCCGCGGATGGACTGGCTGCACGAACTGATATTCCTGAGCGACGCGGGACGCGTGGCGCTGCTCGGTGCGGGCTTCATCGTGCTTGCGCTGGTGGCGATGGTCGCCGAGCGCAGACGCGGCAAACGTGCACGGATCGACCGGGTCGGCTGCATGCCGTGGCTGACGATCTTCCTCGCCGCAGCGGTCATCGGCGGCGGTCTGTTATCGATGGCGATCCCGGCGCTGTTGCAAGGCTAGCAAGAGCGCATGCGATCTCCTGCGAAAGCAGGAGTCTGGGTGCTAGAGGTTCCTGCTTTCGCAGGAACTCACCTCGCTAGAGACATGCCTCCAGATACGCTTGGTCGAAGCCGAACTGGCGGGCCTTTTCCAGCGTGTAGGGGCGCAGTCCCTGGCTGCGGAATTCGCCCAGGATCTTGCCGTCTTCTGCCTCGTCCAGATATTCGAACTTGAACAGTTCCTGCGTCACGATCACCTCGCCTTCCATCCCGATCACTTCGGTGATGTTGGTGGTGCGGCGCGAACCGTCGCGCAGGCGCTTGACCTGAACGATCAGGTCGACCGATTCCGCGATCTGCCGGCTGATCGCTTCCTTGGGGATCTTGATGTCCCCCATCAGGATCATGTTTTCCATACGTCCCAGCGCCTCGCGCGGGGAGTTGGCGTGCAGCGTACACATCGAACCATCGTGGCCGGTGTTCATCGCGGCCAGCAGGTCGAACGCCTCGGCGCCACGAATTTCGCCCAGGATGATCCTGTCGGGGCGCATACGCAGCGCGTTCTTCACGAGGTCGCCGATGGTGATGGCGCCCTGACCTTCGAGGTTGGGCGGACGGGTTTCGAGCGGTAGCCAGTGCGGCTGCTGCAGGCGAAGTTCGGCGGCGTCTTCGATCGTCAGAACGCGCTCGCCCGGGTCGATCATCTTCGACAGGGCATTGAGCATCGTCGTCTTACCCGAGCCGGTACCGCCCGAGATGACCACGTTCATCCGCGAAGCGCCCGCGATTTTGAGCGCGGTCGCCATCTTGTTGTCCATCGAACCCCAATTGGCGAGCATGTCGATGGTGATGGGCTTTTCGGAAAACTTACGAATCGAGATCGCGGTGCCGCGCAGGCTGAGCGGCGGGACGATCACGTTGACGCGGCTGCCGTCTTTCAGGCGGGCGTCGGCGAGCGGGGTGGTCTGGTCGACGCGGCGGCCGACCTGGTTCACGATCCGTTGCGCGATCTGGAACAGGTGCTGTTCGTCGCGGAACTGGATCGGGGCGAGCGTCAGCTTGCCCTTCTTTTCGATGTAGGTCTGGTCCGGCCCGTTGACCATTATGTCGGTCACGTCGGGGTCGGTCAGCAATTCTTCGAGCGGGCCGAAGCCGAGCAGCTCGTCGATCAACACCTTTTCCAGCGCGAACTGTTCGCGGCGGTTGAGGGTGATCTTCAGCTCCGCCAGCACTTCCATGATGATCGGGCGGAATTCCTCCGCCAGCTCATCCTTGCTCAGCGTCGATGCGGCCTCGGGATCGATTCGTTCGAGCAGGCGCGGCAGCACCTGTTCCTTGATCTTGTGAACGCTGGCTTCGAAGCCTGAAACCTCTTCCTTGACGTGGATCGCGTTGGAACGCTCGTTCAGGCGGCTCATCGCGTCGGCGTGGCGGTGTTGCGGAGTCGCAGCGGGAGTTGGCGTTGCGGGCGTTTCGCCTGCAGCCTGCTGGTCGTCAGGGATCGGCGGGAACTGTTCGCCACCCTCGGATGGGGTCGCCGATGGCGGGCTTCCCTTCATCGGTTTGGCGTTGCCGAATGCCGGACGGCTGCCGGGAGCCATGCCCCCCGGTCCGTTCCTGCGTCCGAAAGCGCTCATCTGTGAAATCCCCCAAAAGCCAGGCGGCAACCAACGGTGCGGGGTGCAGGCAAAATGGCCAACACCACCTTTTCGGGAATGGTGAATATGAGTGAAACCTTATCAATTCGCTAAGCGGCGGCGAGGAGGAGCTTTTGCCGTGGCAAGCTTTGCCGGATCGCGTAGAGGGAGGGGCCGCTGAGGCTGCCTGTGCCAAGCGCGCTTCCCAACCGGCCCGAGATGATTGACATGATATCGCGATATGATATCGGAATATCGCAATGACACGCATCCTCGCCGATCTGCCCGATGACGACATCCAGTGGCTCGACCGTCTGGCGGACGAGCAGGGCAAGTCGCGCGCGGCCATTCTTCGCGAAGCGGTGAGCGCCTATCGGGCCCGGGACAAGGACTGGCTCGAGCAGGGCTTCGGCCTGTGGGCGAGGCACGGTTTCTCGGAAGACGGGCTGGCGTATCAGGACCGGCTTCGCGGCGAGTGGGACCCCGAACGCGAGAAGCTCGGGAAAGAGCGCGACGCGTGAGCGACATTTTCTTCGACACCAACATCGTGATCGACGCTCTCGCCGACCGGCGGGAGGCGTTCGACGAATTGCGCCGTGCGTCGCGCCCGTGGATCAGCCGGATCAGTTGGATCGAGGTCCTCGCCGGGGTTCCGCCGGTGGTTCGCGAGGAGACCGAGCATTTCCTGTCGAACTTCGCGATCAGCGAGGTTTCTGCGGAGATTGCGCGCCGGACGGCGGAGCTGCGCTTCCATCGCAAGAGCCTGCGCATCCCCGACGCGATCGTGTTTGCCTCTGCGCAACAGCACGGCGCGATCCTGGTCACTAGAAATACACGCGATTTCCCGGCAGCGATGCCGGGCATCCGCGTCCCCTACAGATAGGTTTAAGGAACCGAGCAATGTGCGGCATCATCGGAATCGTGAGTGGTGAGAGCGTCGTCGACCGGCTGGTCGATGGTCTCAGGCGGATGGAATATCGCGGCTACGACAGTGCGGGCGTGTGCACGCTCGACGATGGTCGAATGGTTCGCCGCCGCGCGCAGGGCAAGCTCGCCAATTTGGTCGAGGTGCTGGCGAAGGATCCCGCGCCCGGCACTATCGGCATCGCGCACACCCGCTGGGCAACGCATGGCGCGCCGACCGCCGCCAATGCCCACCCGCACGCGGGCAAGGCCGCGGCGCTGGTTCACAACGGCATCATCGAGAATTTCCGACCGCTGCGCGACGAGTTGCTTGCCGACGGTTACGCGGTCGAAAGCGAGACCGACAGCGAGGTCGTGGCGCTGCTCGTCAGCCGCGAGGTGGAGCGCGGAGCCTCGCCCGAAGAAGCGGTGCAAACCGTTCTGCCGCGTCTGCGTGGTGCCTTTGCTCTTGCAATCCTGTTCCCCGAGCATCCCGACAAGATCATCGGCGCGCGCCTCGGCTCTCCGCTGGTGGTCGGCTACGGCGATGGCGAGATGTTTGTCGGCTCGGACGCGCTCGCACTCGCGCCGCTGACGCAGCGCATTTCCTACCTCGAAGAAGGCGACTGGGCGGTCGTAACGCGCGAGGGCGCGCAGATTTTCGATATCGACGGCCATGAGGTCGAACGCGAGATCGTCGCCTCGGGCGCCAGCGCCGCTGCCGTGGAGCGGGGCAATTACCGCCACTTCATGCAGAAGGAGATCTTCGAACAGCCGACCGTGGTCGCGCAGACGCTCGCCAGCTATGTCCGCCAGGCGGACCAGACCGTAGCGCTGCCGCAGATGGATTTCGATCTCTCCAGCATCGAGCGCATGACCATCGTCGCGTGCGGCACCTCCTATTACGCCGGCATGGTCGGCAAGTACTGGATCGAAGAGTTCGCGCGCGTGCCGGTCGATATCGATGTGGCGAGCGAGTTCCGTTACCGCGAACCGCCGCTGCCCAAGGGCGGGCTCGCGCTGTTTATCTCGCAAAGCGGCGAGACCGCCGACACGCTCGCCGCGCTGCGCTATTGCAAGGCGCAAGGGCAGACCATCGCGGCGATCGTCAACGTGCCGACCAGCACGATGGCGCGCGAGGCGGACCTGCTGCTGCCGATCCACGCGGGGCCCGAGATCGGCGTCGCCTCGACCAAGGCGTTCACCTGCCAGCTCGCGGTGCTCGCCGCGCTCGCCGCGAAGCTCGCGGTGGTGAAAGGCAGGATGGACCGCGCCGAGGAAGAGGAGGTCGTGCGCCATCTGCTCGAAGCGCCTGCCGCGCTCAACAGCGCCCTCGATCACGACGACGATATTGCCGCGATGGCCCACCTGATCGCGCCTGCGCGCGACGTGCTCTATCTGGGGCGCGGGCCCGACTATCCGATGGCGATGGAGGGCGCGCTGAAGCTTAAGGAAATCAGCTACATCCACGCCGAAGGCTATGCCAGCGGAGAGATGAAGCACGGCCCCATCGCGCTGATCGACGAGCATGTTCCGGTGATCGTCATCGCCCCATCAGGGCCGCTGTTCGAAAAGACCGTCTCCAACATGCAGGAGGTCCGCGCGCGCGGCGGCAAGATCGTGCTGATTTCGGACCGCGAAGGGCTGGAGGAAGCGGGCGAGGGCTGCCTTGCCACGATCGAGATGCCCCGCGTCCACCCGCTGATCGCGCCGCTGGTATACGCGGTTCCGGTCCAGCTGCTGGCCTATCACGTCGCGCTGGTGAAGGGCACGGATGTCGATCAACCGCGCAATCTCGCGAAATCCGTGACGGTCGAATAAAAAAATCTGACAAGTGGTTTGGTTTTACCCGGACCTAACCATTTGCCGATACGCCCCCGTGGGTGAGCGATAACACAGCATTGGAAGACCCGGCCTTGCGCCAGAGGTTGCCGGTGACGGCAGTGTTCGGCCTGAAGGCCGGGCGGGGCCTCGATTGGCCACGCCTGTGGCTGCTCCAGCATCGCGAACTCGCAAGGCTCCGGGGGCCCCGGATCGCCGGACATGTCGCTGGCGCACTGCTCGCGCTGGTGATGTTCGCGGATGATCTCCCGCTGCCGCTGATGGCCTGCTGGGTCACCTGGATTGCCGTCAGCCTGTACATCTACACCCGGCGCGACGCGTACATCCTGGAGATCGACGAGCCCGCCCTGACTGTCCGCGAGGCACGCTCGCACCTCCTCGGCAGCATCATGCTGGGGGTGGGCTGGGCCAGCCTGATGCCCTTGCTGCACCTCGTGGCAGGATCGGAAATGGCAATTCGCGGGCTGGTGCTGGGCGCCGGTATCGCGATCGGGGGTGTCGTCATGATGGGGGTGGTGCCGCTGAGCGCCTATGCCTTCATCACCTTGCTGGCGGCGGGTGCTGCCACGGGCTTCTGGCTCGCGGGGCACGACGACATGATCGTATTCGTCGCGTTTTTCACGTTCTTCGCTTACGGATCGGTGTGGATCAGGGCGACGGACTTCCTGCGCTTTGCGGTCGCGGAAGGCTTGCTGCTCGAAAAAACCCACACGGTTTCGCTGCTCCTGAGAGAATTCGGAGAGAACGAGGCCGACTGGCTGTGGCAGATCGACCCGAGCCGGCGCGTGCGCTCAGCATCGCCGCGCTTCGCCTACGCGATGGGCTCCACCGCCGCCGAGCTCGAACGACAACCCTTCTTCAGCCTGATCGCCGGCAATATGGCGGAGACCGATCCTGCGGCGATGCGGCTTCGCGATCTCGCCGATCATATCAAGTCGCGAGAGAGCTTTTCCAACCTGCTGGTCCAGGTCGAAGTGCGGGGCGAGCGTCGCTGGTGGGAATTGTCCGGCACGCCGATCGTGGGCGAAAAGGGCGAATATCTCGGCTATCGCGGCGTCGGTTCCGACGTGACGGCGCAGCGCAATTCGTCCGATAAGATCGCCTACCTGGCGCGATACGACACGCTGACCGCACTGCCCAATCGCCTGATGCTGCACGAGGCGCTGAATACGGCGATGGACGAAGCCCGCGAATCCCGCCGGCGGTGCGCATTCCTGATGGTCGACCTCGATCGGTTCAAGGCGGTCAACGATTCGCTGGGCCACCACATCGGCGACAAATTGCTGGAACAGGTCTCGCAACGCTTGCGCCAGGTGGTCGGTGAGGCGGATATCTGCGGCCGACTGGGCGGCGACGAGTTCGGCATCGTTCTTCACGAAGTACGTGACTACGGCGAAGTCGACGCGATCGCCTGCAGAGTGATCGAACGCCTCTCTCAGCCCTACGAGGTGGATAATCACACCCTCTTCGTCGGTGCCAGCGCCGGTTCCGCCCTCGCGCCGCGCGACGGCAAGACGGTGGACGAGTTGATGCGCAATGCCGATCTGGCGCTCTACCGTGCGAAGGACGATGGGCGCGGCGTCCACTTCGCTTATCAGCCTTCGCTCCACGCCGATGCGGAGGAACGCCGCCAGCTCGAATTCTCGCTCCGCAAGGCGCTCGAAAGAGACGAGCTGATGCTCAATTTCCAGCCGGTGGTCGACGCGAAGACCGAAAAGGTCGTCAGCTTCGAAGCACTGGTGCGATGGCACAGCCCAGAACACGGGCTGGTCAGCCCCGCGAAGTTCATCCCCGTGGCCGAAGATACCCGCCTGATCGTGCCCATCGGCACTTGGGTGATGCAGAACGCCTGTCGCGAGGCAACGCTCTGGCCCGATCACGTGAAGGTCAATGTCAACGTCTCGCCCGAGCAGCTCGTCCAGCCTGATTTCGTCGAATCGGTGGTCGAAGCCCTGTCGCACAGCGGGCTCGACCCGCACCGGCTCGAGATCGAGGTGACGGAAAGCATCTTCCTGAACGATACCGAGGTCGCGCGGGTTGCGCTCAGCAAGGTCATGGCGCTCGGCTGCCAGGTCGCGCTCGACGATTTCGGAACGGGCTATTCCTCGCTCGGCTACCTGCGCAAGCTGCAATTCTCCACGATCAAGGTCGACCGCAGCTTCGTTCAGGGGGCCGCGCAAGGCAGCAGCGAAAGCCTGGCGATCGTGCGCGCAGTGGTCGCGATGGCGCAAAGCCTGGAGATGAAGACCACCGCCGAGGGGGTAGAGACCGAGGAAGAGGCGAAGCTGGTGCGCGACATGGGCTGCGACCGAATTCAGGGCTTCCATTTCGGGCGCCCGATGACCAGCGTCGACGCGTGCGCCCTGTTCGATCGCGACTATCAGGCCCTGCGTGCCTGATCGGACGGGTCACGCCGTTGCGGCGAGGCCTTCCATGACGGCCTGGAACAGACGCCGTCCGTCGGTACCGCCATGTGCGGGGTCGATGGCGCGTTCGGGATGCGGCATCATGCCGAGCACGTTCCCGCCCGCGTTGACGATCCCGGCGATATCGCGGCGCGAGCCGTTGGTCGCCTGCGTATAGCGGAAGACTACGCGGCCATCGCCTTCCAGCGCGTCGAGCGTGGCCTCGTCGGCGAAATAGTTGCCGTCGTGGTGCGCGACCGGAATGGTGATCGTCTCGCCGGCATCATAGGCGGCGGTGAACAGCGTCTGCGCGTTCTCCACCTTCAGAGCGACATCGCGGCACACGAAATGCTGCCCCGCATTGCGCATCAGCGCGCCGGGCAACAGGCCTGCTTCGGTGAGCACCTGGAAACCGTTGCACACGCCCAGCACGGGCACGCCGCGCTCCGCGGCAGCCTTCACCTCGCGCATGATCGGGCTGTTCGCCGCCATCGCGCCCGAACGCAGGTAATCCCCGTAAGAGAAACCGCCGGGCAGGGCGATGAAATCGAGGTTGTCGGGCAGCGCGGTGTCGCGGTGCCAGACCTGCGTCGGTGCCTTGCCGAACACGTCGCGCAGCGCGACCATCATGTCGCGGTCGCAGTTGGAGCCGGGGAAGGTGATGACCGCGCTGTCCATGGCTCAGCCTGCGTCCTCGATCCGGTAATTCTCGATCACCATGTTGGCGAGCAGCTTCTCGCACATCTCGGCGATCGTCTCGTCGGAAACGTCGTCCGCCACATCGAGCTCGATCAGCCGACCGATCCGCACGTCGTTGACGCCGGCATAGCCGAGCCCGTCGAGAGCGTGATGAACCGCGCGGCCCTGCGGGTCGAGCACGCCGGGCTTGAGGGTCACGAAAATGCGCTTTTTCATCGGCAGGGGCTTTCGTCGTCCGGTAAGTGAATGCGACCCGTCGCCTAGCGTCGCCCCGCGTGAAGCGCAACGCGGCCGAAGCGGATGCTCACGACTTCTGGCGCTATTTCTTCTTCGGGGCGCCGGTGCGCATGCGGCCGCGATGCGCGGAGAGGTCGAAGACTTCGCCCGGAGCGTTGTCGTCGTTCTGGAGCACGCCCAGACGCCGGGCGACTTCCTGGTAGGCCTCTTCCTCGCCGCCGAGGTCGCGGCGGAAGCGATCCTTGTCGAGCTTTTCGCCCGAGTTCATGTCCCACAGCCGGCACCCGTCGGGGCTGATCTCGTCGGCCAGGATCACGCGGCTGTAGTCGCCGTCCCACAGGCGGCCGAACTCGAGCTTGAAGTCGACCAGCCGGATATCGACCGCGGCGAACATCCCGGCGATGAAGTCGTTGATGCGGATCGCCATCGCGGCCATGTCCTGCATCTCGTCCTGGCTAGCCCAGTTGAAGCAGGCGATGTGCTCTTCGGCGACCAGCGGATCGCCCAGCGCATCGTCCTTGTAGTAATATTCGATCAGCGAGTGGGGCAGCGGCTCGCCTTCTTCCAGGCCCAGCCGCTTGCAGATCGAACCCGCCGCGACGTTGCGCACGACCACTTCGAGCGGGATGATCTCGACCTGCCGGATCAGCTGTTCGCGCATATTGAGTCGGCGGATGAAGTGCGTCGGGATGCCGATATTGCCGAGGCGGGTGAAAACGTATTCGCTGATGCGATTGTTGATCACGCCCTTGCCGTTGATCGTGCCCTTCTTCTCCGCGTTGAAGGCGGTCGCGTCGTCCTTGAAATACTGGATCAGCGTGCCCGGCTCGGGCCCTTCGTAGAGGATCTTGGCCTTGCCTTCGTAGATCTGGCGGCGACGGGACATGGGCTTACCTTGCGCAATTTAGCAAAAATGACTGCGCCCCGGCATCGCGAACGGCACCTGCGCGGCGCGTCCCTGCCGGGGCGGATCGGCTCGCCGTACAGCCAAACGCGTGTCGCTTCAATCCGCGCCGCGCCCGCTCCCGTCCATCACGGGGGAATGCGCGGCCTTGAGGCTATCGATCAGCTTGCCCAGCGTAGCGCGCTGGACGAGGACGGAGAACAACACTGCCGCAAAGGTCGCCGCCAGCAGCAGGTCGCGCGTGCTCCCCGCGGGCAGCGACAGCGCGAGTGCGACCGAGATGCCGCCGCGCAGGCCGCCCCACCACAGCACGCGGCCCGAACCCGGGGTAGAAAGGCGGGCCGCAGGGATCGCCTTGATCGCGCCGCCCACCGCGATGGCACGCGCGACAAGCGTGATCACGATCGCGGCAAGGCCGAAGAGCAGCTCTCGCACGCCGGGGACCAGTGCGATCACCTCCAGCCCGATCAGCAGGAACAGGACCGAGTTGAGCACCTCGTCGACCAGCTCCCAGAACTTGTTGACGTAGTCGAGCGTCAGGTCGCTCATCGCCAGATTGGCACCGTGGTTGCCGATCAGCAGTCCGGCAACCGCCATCGCCAGCGGGCCGGAGACATGCAGCTGGGTGCACAGCGCATAGCCGCCCATCACCACCGCCAGCGTGATCAGCACTTCCAGCGTGTACTCATCCATCGACCGCAGGGCGCGAAAGCCCAGCCAGCCGATCACGAGCCCCATCGCCACGCCGCCGCCAGCCTCGATCACGAACAGCCGCGCGCCTTCGCCGAGGCTGAAATCCGCACCCGTCACCGCCGCGCCCAGCAGGATGGTGAAGACCACGATGCCCACGCCATCGTTGAACAGGCTCTCGCCCGCGACCGCGCTCTGGAGCGAGGCGGGCACGTTCTCTTCGCGCAGCACGCCGAGGACAGAGACGGGATCGGTGGGAGAGATCAGCGCGCCGAACACGAAGTACCAGATCGGCGCGATTGGCACGCCGAGCAGCATCCCCACGCCCCACGCCGCCGCGCCGACCACGAGGGTAGAGATGATCACGCCCACGGTGGAGAGCAGTAGCACCGGCAGCCAGTCCGCCTTAAGCCGCTCCAGATCGACATGCAGCGCGCCCGCGAACAGCAGGAAGCTCAGCATCCCCTGCAACAGCGTCTGGGTGAAATTCATCTGCTCGAGCAGGCCGGAAACCGTCTCGTCCAGCGTGATGCTGGGCACCAGCGCGTTGAGAACCGTCAGCACGACCGACGCCAGCGCGCCCATGATCGTCAGCCCGATGACATGCGGCAGGCGGATATAGTGATGGTTGATATAGCCAAAGACCGCCGCCGCCACGACGAGGATCGCAGCGATGTCGAAGGGCGAAAGCGCGGTTGCGGCGGCGGTGTGCATGCGCCCTGCCTAGCCGCGTGCGAGACGGGCGGGAAGGGGCGAGGGCTTTGCCGTTACTCCGCGCCGTCCCCGAACAGCATCGCTTTCATCCGGTCGAGATAGACGATCCACGCCTCGCGCCCCGCGTCGGTCAGGCATGCGGTGGTGACGGGCTTCTTCCCCTCGAAGCGCTTCTCGATCGTCACGTAGCCCGCATCCTCCAGCTTGCGCAGGTGGACCGAAAGGTTGCCGTCGCTCACCCCGGTGCGTGCGCGCAGATCCGCGAAATCGGCGCATTCCGCGCCCGAGAGGTAGGCCATCGTGGCCAGCCTGACGCGCCCGTGGATCGTGTCGTCGATCGCCCGGTAATCGAGCGGCGGATCAGCCACGGGCCACCCTCTCGCGCTTGAGCAGCATCAGTCCGGGCAGCACCGATACCACCACTGCGCCCGCCGCCATGACGACGAACTGGATCGCGGTCCCCGCTGTCAGCGCGCTGGCGACGACGAAGACCATCGCGAGGGCGGCGTAGGCTTTCAACGCAGGCACGCGCCCGGCGGCTGCGCTGGCGGCCAGCGCGGTGGCGTAGACGCCGAAGGTGATCGGCGCGATCATGCTCATCAGGAAGAACGTCATCGTCTCGCCCGACTGTTCGAGCCTCAGGTAGGCGAGGGCAAGCGTCGAAAGCGACACCACGCCCAGAAAAGCACCGCCCGCCTGCCAGACCGCCTGTTCCACCTTGTTGCCGATCGTCTGCGGACAGTCGCCCGGGGCAGGTCGCCACACGCGGCTCGCGATTACGGCGGGCGTGATCAGGCCCAGCCAGATGATCGGAAGTGCGATGGGCGGCCAGGCGAAAATGCCCGCCAGCACAGCGCCATGCAGCAAGCTCGCCAGCGCGATCGCCGCGCCGAACAGCAGCAGGTGGCGGCCGGAGAGGAGCGGGCGGCTGCGCCCTTCCTCCGCCAGTTCGCGCATCATGCGCAGATCGTCCTGCGCGGTTGGGGCCGATGCGGCGGTCATTGGCTATCCTCCGGGTAGTGCACGCGTTCGGTAAGCGAGGCGTTGCCTGACAGTGAGAAGCTGTTCTTCGCGAATGTCGGCATCCCACGCAGATCGTCCGCGCCGATCATCGACCAGCCATCGGCGGGGCCTTGCGGGCCCATATTGAACGTGCCGTCGCCGTTGATGTCGTGCCACACCGACATGGCGTAGCGGCCATCGGGGACATCGCGGAAGGTCACCGTCACCGTATCGGTCTGCGGGTTGACCACCTTCTCGCCCGCGACGGCTGCGGCCTGCATGAATTGATCTTCGCTTTGCAGGCTGATGTAGAGGTCGCCCGCGTCCGGCCGCACATCGGTCAGCGTGACGGTAACATCGCCCGCGAGGGCAGGGCCGGCGGCCGCAAGCGCGGCGAACGCAGTTACGGCGCAGAGGGATCGGCGAATCATGTCACTCTCCTTTGTTACGACGTGCACTTTAAAACATAAAGTGCTTGGCACGACAAGAGAGTGTGGGATGTCTCACCGCAAGCTGTCCTACAGGCGTGGAGATTCGCTAGCTTGGGAGAATGACGCACTCCGCAGCCGAGCTCTGGCTCTGCCTGATCGACGGGCAGTGGCTGGCTCGGTTTTTCGCGGCAGGACAGCGTGTCAGGTGTGTCACGCCTTCGTCCGAAACAGGCAAGGCGCGGCCCACGGGTGCGAGCCGCGCCGTCCTGTCCGATTCGCAATCAGCCGTGCAGTTTGGCCGCCGTCTGCGCGACCCGCTTGCCGAGGTAGCGCGCGCCGTCCAGCTCGGTCGTGCTCGGCTGGCGGCTGCCGTCTCCGCCTGCGATCGTCGTCGCACCGTAAGGCGCGCCGCCCTTGACCTCGTCGACGCCCATCTGGCCCTGGAACCCGTAGTCGAGTCCGACGATCGTGCAGCCCATGTGAAGCAGGTTGGTGAGGATGGAGAGCAGTGTCGTCTCCTGCCCGCCGTGCTGGCTGGCGGTGGAGGTAAATGCCGCGCCGACCTTGCCCACGAGCGCGCCCTTCATCCACAGCCCGCCGGTCTGGTCCCAGAAAGAGGCCATCTGGCTGGTCATGCGGCCGTAGCGGGTGGGGCTGCCGACCACGATGCCATCGTACTCGGTCAGCGCGTCCGGACCCTCGATCTCGTCGTGCCCCGGCATCCCGGTGAACCCAGCGTTCTTCGCGACTTCTTCAGGCGCGGTTTCGGGCACGTGGCGGATCACGGCTTCGCCGCCGCCGTCGCGCACGCCTTCGGCCACGGCTTCTGCCATCGCAGATGTGTGGCCGTAGGAGGAGTAATAGAGGACGAGGATCTTGGTCATGGATTTCCCTTTGCGTGTGTTCGATGTGTGATCGACCAATGCGTGGGAAGCGTGGGTGTTTCGGGAGGGCGGCGTCCCGATTTTTCTACAGGCGGCCGATCCGCTAGGCCGGACGCGCTCATTCTCACCGTCGGGCACCTGCTGGAAGACCGCGCCGCTCCGCCTTTGCGCGCAGGGACGCGCTTATGCGGAGCTGATCCGCATGGACGTGCTGCGTGACGCCCGGGAAAAAACGCCGGAAAAACGCCGATCTGTCACCCTGACGGGTGAGTGTTCCTGGTAAGATGTTGAAAATAGAGGGCCTTTTCCCCGGCTGGCAGGGTGACACCTGGGTGACACGTGTCACCCTGTCGCTCTCTCCAAGCTACCGTCGGACGCGGCGATCGTGTGCCGGGGGCAAGACGCGATGCCTGCATCGAGATCTGCCGCCGCTTGGCGAGGCGATGGTCTGGAAGGAAGGGGCGTGGTGCCCAGGGGCGGTATCGTGCGGCATATCTAAAGTCCTGACTAGATTAGCTTTTCGGTTTGGCGTGATTTTCGATGCCCCCGCGCGTGCCCACGCGCCGGGCAAAAAAAGAGGATCAGCCGACGAGCTGATCCTCGAGCCACTTCTCGATCGTCGATCGACGCCAGCGGTTGTGCCGGCGTGATTTGAAGTTTTCTGGCTGGGGGAATTCACCCGACCGGCGAAGGTCATCGATCCGGGAGCGCTTGAGGCCGACCATGCACTCGACATCCTTGCGGCCGAGCAGCGGATCTATCGGTTCGTGGAAGCTCATCGCCGCTTTCCCTCCTCGCGTGCACGATTGAGGCGGGCCATCGCGGCGTCGCTGCCGCCCTCCCGATCGGGGTGGGCGTCCTTTGCCTTGTCGCGCCAGGCGCGATCGATCTCATCTGGAGAGGCATTCGGCACCACGCCGAGCACCTGCCACCACTGCTCGGGAGCAGGCAGCGCGACGTGGCCGGCGAACGCCTGCTTCATGTCGGCGACGCCCCAGCGCTCTTGCCCGCGCAGCGCCTCGATATGCGCGGCGATCGCGGCGATGTTGTCCTCGATCCTGTCGAAGCGATCGCAGGCAAGTGCGTGTGGCTCTCCGTCGAGCTCGAAAAAGAACGCGACCGCCTGGTCGAGCGGCCGCCGACGATCGCGGCGAGGTCGGCCGTCGGAACGCAGCTCGAAATTGGTGGAGAGCGTCAACTCGCGCGCGCGCCAGTTTTCGCCCGGCTTTGTGATCGCATTGACCTGCTCGCGCAGGCGACCGACCGCCTGGTCGAAGTTGAGGCGGCTCCCGCCGCTCTTCCACAGGGCCTGCTTGTGGCCGCCTTCCTTCTTGCGGCCGATCGGCCAGTCGACGGGATAGGCATATGAGATCTGCGGCGCGGTCATGCAGGGGCTCCGATCAAAGGCTGAAAGGGTTGCTGGTGCGCGCAGCCGAGATCGCCGCGGGTCTGGCAGCGGGGGCAGGGCTCGCGGCTGAGCGCTACTGGGCGCGGGTCGTCGTCGCCGGTCGAGGGTTTGGCGAGACGGGGTCCGATCTTTGCAGGACGAGCGCGCTCCGCTTCCTGCTTACGTCGGATGCCATCGAGCGAGCCAAGGCGATTGCGCAGGTAATGCTGCTTACTCCGAAACCTCATTCCGCCAGCTCCGGTTGGCGTTCGGCAGTCTTCTTGCTCGGTCTGGGCTTGGCCTTCGATCGGGTGGCTTTCGTCGAATCGTCCGGAGCGGTTAGACCGAAAGTCAGCAGCGGGTGGATCCAATTGCACGCGCCGTCGGCTTTCTGCAGGACGCCGGCGACAGCGTTCGACAAATCCTTGTCCTTTAGCTTCTTCCACCCTTTGAACTGTTCGCGGCCGACGAAGGGCTGCGCGATTTCGAGCCGCTTCATCTTGGTGAATTGACCTGCGAAGCCTGGGGTGGGCTTGAAGAGCAGCCGCAGAACGTCGTCGCTGCCGTCCAGTTCGATCGCGAGTGCGTCGTGCACCGCGACCTGCCAGCCCGGGCTGTTGGCGCTGCGGACCAGTGCGAGGCCTGCCAACACCGCTTCGGCGGTGCGTTTCTCACTCTCCGGCGCATCGAGGTAAGCGCGGAAGGCGTTGACGTGGTCTTCCAGCGTGATCCACTGGCAGCGCTTCACCTGCTCGATCGCGTCGGCCCACAATTCACCTGCGTTCTGCTCGGCGAGGTAGGGCTTCACCAGCTCGCGTGGCTCGGCACCATGGCAGGCGGCGTATTCCTCCCGCGAAAGGCCGCGTGCGCCGAGCTTTTCCTCGCTGTCCGCGCCTTGCTTGCCGAGCGCTTCGCGCAGCTGCGCCCAGGTGAGATAGTCGCGCGCCACGCTCTCGCCCCGTTTGGCCGAGAGCAGCAACAGGCCGCGCAGCAGGCCGGTGCGCAAGCTGCGCATTACCTGCAGGCCGTCCTTCGTCAGCCCGTGTTCGTCGCGAACGATCTCGTGCGCCTTGTCGCCGTAGATCGTATCGCCGCGGTGAAGCGCCTCGCCGCCGCTGGGCGCGAAATCTGCGCTACGCGCAGGCGAGGTGCCTTTTGGCGCGGATTTCTTATCGGCTGCACCCTTGGCTGCGCGGCTCGCCCACCAGAAGCTGCAGGCCCACTCACCCTCGCGCTCGATCTCGATCACCGCGACCACGCTCTCGACTGGGTGCCTTGCGACGGGCGAGCGCGAAGGCGGCTTTGCGCCATCGAAGCAATCGATCCGAAGCGATTGATCGGTGTAGCCCGAATAGGTGGGCGGGGCGGGCTGGAAGCGCAGATCGCGTTCGCCGACCAAGGCGCGCACCTGGTCGCGCAGGCCGGCCATCCGTTCCTCGGCCAGTTCGCGCAGCAGAGACTCGTCGACGATGCGACCGCGATCGCTTTCCTCGGCCGCGAACAGATCGAGTTCGAACCTGCCCCCGCGCCCGCGATAGACAGTCTCGCCCACGAACAGCAGCAGCCGTTTAAGCTCTGCGTCGCCAACCTTCATAAACGTCCGGACCGCACTGGGGGACCGGTGATAGGTGGGCAGCTGCAGCAGGTGATCGAAGGCCGCGCGCTGCAAATCGTGGTCGTCTGTCGCACCGAAGGCCTGCGCCTGCTCGACGTCGATCGAACCGCAGACGTACGCCTGGAAGATCTCGGGCGCGAGTTCGCCCAGGCGCAACTGGCGGCGGACCCAGTCGATCGCCTGGCCGGACTTGGCGGAGATCTGCTCGGGTGAGAGGCCGCACTGGGCAGCGCGCGCGATCGCCCGGTGAACTTCGTAGCCGCGCAGCTCGCGGCGGTGCAGGTTCTCCTCAAGCGATAGCAGTATGATTTCGGCTTCGGGCAGATCCCTGACCTTGCCAGCGATCGGATAGTCGCGGGCAAGGCGACCGTCGTCGACCGCCTTGCGGATAGCCCGGCTACGGCGCCCGCCGGCGTAGACCCCGAAAGAGGCCCAGGTGCCATCAGCAAGCCGGGCCCATTCCGGTTCGCCCTCGATCGTGTGCAGCGTGAGGCCGTGGATCAGCCCCTCCTCGACGATCGAGGCGGCGAGCGCATCGACCGCTTTGCAATCCTCTTCGTTGAAGCGGACGTTGAGCGGGGAAACCGCCAGCTGGTCGATGGTGAAGGTCTGCTGTTCGGTCATGACGGAGCCTTTCTTGGCTGGGCCTTGCGGGGCGTGCGGATGTCGAGCGACCGCTGCGGGTTGAAGGGGATGGGAAGCAGGCGAACCTCGTCGCTAATGTTCATCTCGCCTGCCATCCCAGTTGACGCCGCAGCCGCTGGAGCTGCGCCCGGGCCTGATCGACCGGGCGCGCGTAGCCGAGGCGTCGGCCGATGATGCCGAGCGGGAGATCCTGCTCGAGCAGCTCGGCAAAGGCATCAAGGCCAGCATCGCCCCCCCCGCTCACCGGCGTCGCTCCGCTTCGATCAGCGCGCACCACCACAGGACGAGGGCAATCCGATCGTCCTGCGCGGGGCCCGTGAGCCCGGTCGAATAGATCTCGCCCAGTGCGAGCATTGCAGCGCGCTGGGCGTCGTTCAGGGGCGGTTGCTTGTGAAAGGCGAGAAGGCTGTTCTCTAGCGCGCGCACGGCCTTGCGATGATCGAAGTCCGGGGCTTGCGTCGCGGCACGCCGGGCGCGCAGCTCGGCGAGGTTGCGCTCCTCGCGCCGATCCATGGGCTGGATGTTGGATGTAGCGGCGTTGCCTCGCGGCAGAAATCGAAGGGGGCGAAGCCAGATCACGAAACAGCCCTCCGCTCGCGTTCCCATTGCGCGCAGTCTCGCGCGTGGTCGGGGCAGAGATCCTTCTCGGGCGCGGGGCTGTGCGAGCAGCTGGCGCAGAAGGGCTTGTCGCAGGTGCCGGAGCGCTTGCCCGGCACCTTCCAGTCGCACAGGCGCGTGGCAGGAGCGCCGCAGGCGCAGCGCTGGCGCTTCGAGCGGCCGCAGACGATCGCGGTGCCACCGCCTGGAAGGGAGACGTGCTCGCAAGCCATCAGCCGACTTCCTCGGGCTGGCGGGGTGCAGGCGCAGGCTGCTTTCGGATCAGGGCGGCGAATTCGGGCTCGGCGGCGGTTGCCTCGTCGGCGTGGGGGCGGACTTTGCGGAAGCAGCTGGCGGGGTAGACGTTCGACCCGAATGAGGTGAATTGAAGGAAGGTGCAGACCTCATTCTCCAGCGGGTGCACGAGGTCGCGCACCTGTTCGACGGTGATCAGGGAGCCGTGGCGCGGTCCGGAAGAAGGCTCACCGTCGACGTGCCACCACTTGCCGTGGGTAATGCACTCGGCCTGGTCGCCCGGCTGCCATTGATCCGGGTCGGGCGCGCGGCGCTTGCGGAAGAGGGAGCCGAGGCGGATCATCAGCCGAGCCCCAGCGCGGCTTTGTAGGTATCGAGAATCATCTCCATTTGGGCGCGATCGTCGGGCTTCATCTTCCGCAAGCGGATGATTTCCCGCATCATCTTGGGATCGTAGCCGACCGCCTTGGCCTCTGCGTAGACGTCGCGGATATCGTCGCCGATGCCCTTCTTTTCTTCCTCGAGGCGTTCGACGCGCTCAATCAGCAGGCGCAGGCGATCGTCGGTTGCTTCAGCCATTTTCCTTAATCTCCACGGTTTTTGCCGGAGACCCCATCGCCTCCCCAAGGTCGGCCTGCACTTCGATCATCCGGTCGGCGAAATTGCGCAGGAGTGAGAAGGCGACGCCAAACGCGCAAAGCTGGTTGCGTAAGTCGGACGCCGCATCGAGCGTGCGGAACGCAGCGGCGCTCGCCTGATTGGTGGCCTGGATCGCGAGATCGGTGATCTCGTCGACATTAGTGGCCGGCACGCTGCTATCGAGAAGACCCTGTCGGATCGCTGCGCGCGGCCACTCCACTCTCGAAAATTGGGTGAGCTGCATCAGACGTACCCTTCCAGCTCGGCGATCGCCGAGGCGAGTTGGCGCGAGCCATCACGCATTGCTGCCTGATGCCTGCGATCGGCGGCGAAGTCGCAGCTAAGCTTAGCTAGTGTGCGCGTGACCGATCCGGTCTGGATCCCCATGCGCGCGGCGATCTCGACGTGGCTCAGGCCCTGATCGTGCAGATCGAGCATTTGTTGCTCCCGACGGGTGACAGCCATCAGAGAAATCCTTTCATCGCGAGGCCGTGGGCGAGCCGTTCGACCAGGTGGAGGATGAGGAAGACGCCCACGAAGCTGCCCAAGAAGGCGATGACGTCTTCGGCGAGGTTGAGGAGGCGGCCGATCATTGGACGACCGCCGAGAGCGCGGGCGGCGCGGGCGTGAAGCGCATGCACGGAAGCAACACTGGGGCGTCGCCGCATCGGTCGCATAGCTCGCGCCAACCGATGCCGTTGGTGAATGTGTTGCTGACAGCACCTGGCCGATTGCAGGCGCCGCAGTGGCGAGATCCTACGAGACGGATCATGCCGCGGCTTTCGGGGGCATTTCGTCGAACACGGGATCTGCGGTCTGTGCCATCAGACCCAGCACGACCGCGCGATCGAACGCGAACACCTTGTGGCTGTGCAGAGCGTCGATCAGCTGCGCGTAATCGCCCGGGCGATCCTGCTCGAGCGCGGCGATATCGTGTGCGGCCATCGGGCCGTGGCCCAACGCGGCGATCTCTTCGCCGCACTGCGCGATCGTCTTGCCGGCAGCAAGACGGCGCGCCCGCATATAGGCGCCCGGGCCATCCTGGCGGCGACGGGGGACTGGTATAGACATGGATTTCTCCAGACAAAGCTTGGGCGCGCTCCGAAGCGGGGCGGGCAGGAAGGGGCGTGAATTCAGAGAGGCGTCAGCGAAGGATCAGGGTGGAGCGCGGGCGTCGTTCTGTTCGATAAGCTGGCCCGGATCGTCCCGTTCCAGCGCCACGATAAGCGGCTTCATCACCTCGACCGCTTCGACCAGTTCGCGCAGGGCCTCGCGCTGTTCGCGCAGGCCGGCACCGGGCTGGCAGAGGCGGACAAGCGCCGCGGCAGCTTCACCGCCTTCGCGGATCACCTGTTCGGTTTGATCGAACAGTCCAAAGCGCTGGGCGAGGCGGGCCTGCGAGCCCATTTCGACGCGCAAAAGGTAATGTTCGGCAAGTGGCGCGCCTTCGCCGCCAGCCTCCTGGAAGGCGATATCGAGGGCGATCGCGTCATCGAACGAAAGGCGCTCGCGCCGGTCGGGGTCGCCACACGCACGCAGATAGCTTTCGCTGCGCTGGGTCGCCTGTTCGGCATCCTTGTAGCCGCGGGGCAGCTGACCGATGACACGGGCGAGCGCCTGGTCGGTGGAGAGTGGCGCGCGGAGCTTCACTGGTGCGCTCCGCTGCAAAGAGGGTCGGCCTGCGCGTCGGGGGAACGGGCGTGCGCGCATTTGCCTGCCGCTGGCGCGCCGGGCTCAGCCAGAAGCCCGGAGGGATCGCGAGAAGCGGAGGACGGGGGACCGTGACGCCCCGGGATGGTTGCTGCAGAATTGCCGACCGATCCCAGCAGACGGGGATTGCATGCTTCGGCATGATTACAGGCGATGAGAGAGCCGATCATGCCGCGAGCCCTTCGGTGGGATCCTTCGAGCCAGTCTCGCCCTGCGTGTTTTCACGTGGGTAGAGATCAGGGCGGAGATCGTGGCGGGAAACGCCGGTGGCGGCTTCGACCTTCAGGACGAAGCGTCCAGGCAGCGGTGATCCGCGTTCAAGGAGCTGAAAAATGTTCGCCGGAGAGCAGCCGCAGATACGGCCAAGGGCCGAATGCCCTCCTGCTTGGGTGTGGGCACGCTTGAAGGCGTCGACTGCGCTGGGGATCGATTCGGCATCCATGAAAGCTTGCCTAAAGCTATCTTTAAGCTCTGTCAAAGCAAAATTTCAAAGCTAGCTTAAAGGCGATTGGATAAGCTCACCCCCATGGCCCAAAATGTAACCTCTGAACGTGTCTCTGAAAGGATGGCGGCTTTAGGGTTGGACCAGAGCGAGCTCGCAAGGCGCGTCAACTGCAGCTCAGCTGCGATCAACCAGATCGTGAAAGGACACACGCAGAACTCTCGGTTCTTGCCAGTCATAGCAAGTCGCTTGGGTGTTCCGCTGTCGTACCTGTTGGGAGAGACCGACGATCCGGACGATTGGAGCCCACCAGCACAAACCGCGAATGACAACGTCATCGAGGTGCCTTGGATCGATCTGCAGTACGGGATGGGCGGCACATTCCTCGACGAGGAGCCAGTTCAAGTTCGTACCGAACCGTTCCCGCTCGCGTTGATACGTCGCTACACGCGTGCCCGCGCCGATCAGCTCGTCTTTGCCGAGGGGATGGGGGACAGCATGGCACCTACAATCACGCCGAACGACCTGATGCTGATCGACCAGAGCGACAATTCTCTTCGGTTGGCGGATCAGATCTGGGCCTTCAGCTTCGGCGGTGTGGGCATGATCAAGCGTCTCCGGCCGCGGCCGGACGGCTCGATCGCAATCCTGTCGGACAATCCGAATGTGCCCGAGGACCGGGCGGTCGACGACGAGCTTTTCCTGATAGGTCGCGTCGTCGCGAAGGTGAGTAAGCTTTAGATCACAGCCTTCGGGGAGGGGCAGGTGCAAGGAAAAACTGGTCGCATCGATCCGCCTATCGTCGTGCCGGTTCGGGGTGGGGCAAAGGTCGCCTTCGATGGCGAGATGATCCGGGTTCACAACCCCCGCAGCCTGATCTCTGAAGCGCGTCGTTTACAAGCGCCGATCGACAAGGTCACTTCGACAAAGCTGGTGGAGAAAGCACCGCTTATCGGCGGTGGCATTTTCGAGATACGGTTCGAGAAGGGCTTCGACGACTTCCGGCTGCTCGATGCGCAGGGGCGGACCGGGTTCGCATTCCGGAGTGCAGATTTGGGAAAGGCCAAGAATCTCATCGCTGCCGTCGAGGCACGCAGAATAGGCGACGAAGGATGGGAATTCGCCGAGGATGACCGAGCATCGACGTTCACCGACCCAGCGGCGGGATCGCCTCAAAACGAGCGGCCTTGGTGGAAGAGTCCCTGGGTAGTCGCTCCTGCCGCAATTCTCGGCGCTTTGGTGCTCTTCCAGACGGCGTGGGCGGTGATTGATCGCGAAGGATACGATCGGTGGATCGCCGAAGCGGCCGCCGAGCGCGCGGCGGAAAAGCAAGCAGAGGCGGATCGGGGACGCGCTGAGCTGGCCTCCTACTTGAACCAGGCCGACGCGGCGATGGAGCCGTGCGAGCGAGGGTATGCCGGTCTCGTCGACCAAATGAGCAGTTTCAGCGGCTCGATGGATGCACGAACGGATCTGTACCAACTGGCCGATCAGGTTCGTTTCGTTTGCCTCGAGCGGTCGAGCGATCTTAGGGCAATCGCCATTCCGCGAGGCCTCAACGACGATCAGGAACACCGCGCTAAAGCGATGCGGGATGCTTGTGAGGGGGCGCTGGATAACATCGCGGTTTTTGCGAAAGCGATCAGGGAGGTGGCCGAGTACGGGTTGTCGCCTTCTCGCAATTCAGACGTCGATCGGTCGTTGGGACGAGTGAAAGGTGCCGTCCTTTCGTGCACCGCCTCGCGCAGCGCAATGAATACGGCCGCGCTTCAATGACCTTCGTTTTCGCCTGTCTGTTGGCGGTCGCGGTGGATGGCGACACGCTGCGGTGCAAGAACCTGACCGAGGCGAATGGTCGCGTCCGCCTGGCACGTATCGACACGCCCGAACGGGGCGAGCCGGGTTACGAGAAGGCAACAGAGGAGCTTGCCGCGCTGATCGAGGGACAAGAGGTCACTTGCACGCTGGTCGACGCCGACCCGCGCATCGCTGGTTTCCAGAACCGCGATCGATATGGCCGACCAGTTGCGCGATGCAGCGCCGGTGGGCGCGATCTGGGTGAAACGATGCTGGCGCACGGATATGCGGTAAGATGGCCGTGAGGGGAGAAGTTAATGGCTGACGAGATCGATGAGGTTCTTGAGCAAATCGAAGAACGGAAACGGCGTGACGAGGAAGCGGAGGCGTCGCGCTTAGCGGCCATGAGCGATAAGGACAGGGCTCGCGAGCAGATGTACGGCGTTTCCCAAGGCGCGCGGCAGCTCGTAGAGAACGTCATTTATCAAATGAATGGCCGAATTTCGAAGAACAATCTTCGGATCGACAATCCCGACGTGATGCCCGGTGCCGGCGGCATCGCCGGGGCTTCAACATACATGATGATGCTGTTCGACGAGGGGAAATCGGACGGAGATTGGCCTATCGCCTTCCTTGAGTTCCGCGAAGACCATGTTCTCGCTTATGTGAAGGCCAGCGGCCAGGCTGCAGTATATGAGCGCCAGATCGACCCGAAGGACTTTTGCGACGAGACAGTGCGCGAGCTCTTTATCCAACAGCTGAAGGCATACGCTGCCGACTAGCAGTTCTTGCAAATGAGCTGAGGAAAAAGGAAATTTCGATGTTCGATTACACTCCGCTCGATGACTGGTGCCGCGTGCCCACCTGGTACACAGGGCACAAGTTCGATCTCGATCGTCGCAAGGATGCGGTTGACGAGCTTATCCGACAGCCAGGCTTCGATGTTGCCGAAGCCGTTGCCTATGTTCGTGCCAATGCCGCTGATGGAATTTGGCCCGGGGAGGAGGCAAAGAAAGACGCGGCCTTGCGCGAGTTCGAGACGTACCTCCGCCAGCGCCTGAAACGGTAGAGCGGGGGTATCGCTCGGCAATTCGGGGGTATCGGCTAAATCGACCGAGTTTAGATCGCGCAATATCGCCGCCTTGCGCGATCGAGGCGGAGGGTGTCTCCGGCTCACTCATAGGCCCAAACCTTTCCTGCAGCGCCGTTTTCGCTATATGTTCCAGCGAGGACGGAGGCGCGGATGGGGTACGAGCCCCCTACACCCACAGCGCGAGCGGAAGAGCAGCAGCGGCGCAGGCTGACGCCGGCGATGGCCAGCTTCAGGCTGCTCGTGCTCGATTTCGTGCGCAACTACCTCGAGCGGAACGGCGCTTCGCCCAGCTATGGCGAGATTGGCGCAGGGCTCGATTGCAGCCGGACGCAGGTCAAGCGTGCGGTGAAGTCGCTCGTGCGTGACCAGCTGCTCCTGCAGGGGGATACTCCGCGCAGCCTAGCGCTCCCCACCGAGCGTGACCGGGCGCTCCGCGCGCTGCGCGGGCTCGGTTTCCGGGTCGACGAGGCCGCGCGCACGATCGCCGCACCGGTCACAGATCCGCCCCTGCTTCCACCTGCGGCGCTGCGCTATCCCGACCTCGACGACGAGGAGTGCGAAATCAATGGGTCAGGCGAGAAGGGCGGCGGCGAAACGGGAAGCCGATCGGGCGAGGCATCGCCATAAACTCGACGACGACTTTCGCCAGCGCCATCCCGAGCGTGCGGCCGAAGAAAGCGGCTTCCGCAAGGATCGGCGCGCACGGCGCAGAGCCGAGGAGAGCCGCGATCCCTATCGCGACGATGGCACCCCCGAAACAGCTCAGAAAGCGAAGGCTGTTAAGCAGGGCGCGCTGGCCCGCCTGTTCGCGCTAGGCCATCTGTCAGCCGACGAGCTGGCATGGAGCCAAGAGATCCGGCAGGTGGCCGATCGGATTGCGCGCGACGTTACGATCGGCACCTTCAGCCTGGAAACGCGCGTCGACCAGAGCCGCAGCGGCAATGGCGCTTTCTTCGAATCGCTGGGCGCTGTGCGCGGCGAAGTCGCCTATTCGGCCTGGCGCAGCGAACTGCCCGAGCCCGCACTAGTGCTTGCGATGATCGTCGAAGACGAGAGCTGGCGGACGGCGGCCGCGCGCTTCCATGTCGGCCCGGTGCGGGCGAAGAAACTGCTGCTCGACGCCCTTGGCAGGTGGCCGGAGCATAGCCGAGAAGCGCGCGAGCGGATTACCGAAGCGGATCTACTGGCGGCGCAGGCGGGGCTCGCTTGATGAAATCGGCAAATTCTTGCCGGTCACAGATTGGACCCTCGCATTCGATACGCTGAGCGCGCAAATCGACCCCGCGCGAATTGCGTCTCCCGCCCTCAGAGGCGTTGGCACTTCGTGACCCGAACCCAAGTTTGGCCCCCCCGAGAAGGCCCGTTCATACGCCGCCACAGGCGTGTGAGCGGGTCTTTTTGGTTCTCGCAAGGGAGAGCCGCCGATGCCGTTGCACGATCGCTGCCCCCCAAGGAAGGCGGGGAAGCCGAGCCTCGAGCAGCAGCTGGCGGAAGCGCAGGGGCAGCTAGACGAGCTGCTCGGCGAAGTGACCTGCGGGATTCGCAATTCGACACATTTCGACCAGCTCGAGGAACGCGGTAACGCGATCGGCGCTGGCATCCGCCGCGCCTTCCGAGGCGAGCGATGATCGATCTCGACAAGCTGGCCCAGCAAGCTTTCAGCGAGAAGCTGGACGACGTCGTCGTCGAACGCGCCTGGCTGGCGCAGGTCCATAGGGAGCTGATGGCCGGTCGGCAGGCGAAGGCCGAGCTGCTCCTGGTCTCCGAACGCCAAGAGCGCCATGCACCGCGGCAGTTTTGACGCGGTGACCGCGAGAACGATGACCCGGCGCGATCGCCTGGTCGAGGCGGTGATGGCACTGGCAGACGGGCACGGCGAAGTCGTCGAGCACAGGGCGCGCAGCTGGGCGAGCATCACCTTCAGCGGCACCCGTCACAAGCTGGTGATTGACTTCGAAGGCGCCACGGCCGTCGAGGCAGGCGAGGAGTTGATCGCCCGGCTCGAAGACCACGAGTTTTCAATCCCCGGCCAGCTGGTCGCCGACGCGGCGATCAAGGCCGTCGAGCGCGTGGCGAGCACCACGTCGCTGATCGTACACGCCGAACTGCTGCTGCTGGAGGCCGAATGAGCACTATCCGTGAACCGCGCACCATTGATGCTGCGACGAAGCTGGCCGAGCGCTTTGCCGAGATCGAGGGCGCGATCGGCGTCGTCGAAGCAGTCCGCAACGACGAGATCGCCAAGGCGAACGCACGTGCGGATGAAGAGAACGCGCCGCTGATCGAGGAGCGCGATCTCATCGCCACCAAGGTCTCCACCTGGTGGGGCAAGGGCGGACGCGAGCAGGCGCTGGGCGCCAAGCCAAAGTCCAAGTCGATCGAGCTCGGCGGGTGCATCCTTGGCGAGCGCGCGGGCAAAGCGACGCTGAGCGTCGCCGGCAAGTCCGCCGATGTCATCGAGCAGCTGGCCAAGCGCCGTTGGGCGAGCGAGCTGTTGCGCAAGACCGTGTCGCTCGACAAGCCTGCGGTGCTGAAGGCGATGACCGGCAAGCGTGCAACCGAGCTGAAGGAGCTTGGCTTCGCGATCGTGCCCGGTCTCGACCAGTTCTTCATCAAGCGCGCCGAGCAGGGCCAGACGCGCGGCTGAGGCTTGCCAAAGCGCGCGCCACTCTTCCGGCCGGTGGGCTGGAAGCCTCGCGAGCCGTGGCAACGGCCTGACAACTGGAAGGATCCTCGCAAACGGGGACGCGCAGGACAGCGCGATCGAGCGGCCGTGCTGGCCGAAGAGCCGTTCTGCAGGCCGTGCCTGGCAGAGGGAAGGCATGTCCGCGCGACGATCGTCGATCACATCGTGCCGCTCGAATGGTCGAGGTGCGACGAGCGATGGAACAAGCAAGGCACCTGTGTGCCGTGTCACGACGCAAAGTCGCTGGCTGAGCGGGTCGAAGGCAAGCCTAGTGACCTTGAGATCGAGCGCCGCCTCGCTCGTTTGAGGAATGATTGGCCGCTCCAATAGGGGGGGGAGGGTCGATCCCTTTCGGGATTTCCAGCGGACACCGCCGGTCTCCCGAAATTTTTACGCGGGCGAATTCAAAACTATAAAAGTTGCTGGCATTGAACGGCCGGGGAGGCTTGATGGGTAGCGGCGGCAGGCGCCCTGGTGCGGGTCGCAAGCGAGACGATCCGGCGGCAAAGAGGCTGCGAGGGACGGATCGGAAAGATCGGGACGGCGAAGCGCCGGCGCCGATGGTGCCCGGAGCGATGGTTGCACCTTCCTACCTCTCTTCTGACCTTGGCCAGCTGCTGTTCGGATCGATCGCACAGATCCTCGAGCAGCAGGGAAGAGCGTCACCGCATTACACGGACGTGGTTGCGCTGCTCGCCCAGCGGCTCGAACAGATCCAGCGCTGGCAGGCGGTGTTGGAATGTGAGGGCGACACCTACGAGGCGAAGACGCAGCACGGGTTCATGATCCGCAAGCGGCCGGAGGTGCAAATGCTCTCCGATGCGATGCGTCACGCTCATTCGCTGCTTGGCGAGTTGATGATCACGCCGGCGACGGCCTTGCGGCTCGGAGAAGGGCAGAAGCCGGAAGAGAACCCTTTCGCGATCCTCGCCGAGCTCTGAGGACTGTATGTGGAGACACGGGACTATGCGGCGATCGCGAAGCAATATGCACGCGATGTCGTTTCGGGAAAGCAACCGGCTGGCAAGTCGATCCGGCTGCAGTGCGAACGGTTTCTCCATGAGCTGACGCGTCATCGACGCAAGGATTTTCCCTACACATTCGACCCCAAGAAAGCTGCCAAGGTCTGTGCCTTCGTTGAATGCCTGCCACACACCAAGGGCAAGTGGGCGAGCCAGCGGGCGCGCCTGGTGCTCGAACCCTGGCAAATCTGGATACTCGCGCTCACGTTCGGCTGGCTGCACAAGGGCACCAAGCTTCGGCGGTTCCGCCGGCTGCTGCTGGTGGTGCCGCGCAAGAACGGCAAGTCAGCCCTCGCTGCGGGCATCGGGCTCTACATGCTGTGCCTCGATGGCGAGGCGGGTGCCGAGGTCTACTCAGGCGCAACGACTGAGAAGCAAGCGAAGGAGGTCTTCACACCCGCACGGCTGATGGCGCTGCGGACACCCCAGCTCACCAGCGCGTTCGGGATCGAGGTTCTCGCCAAGGCTCTGATCAAGCCTGCGGACGCGTCCAAGTTCGAAATGATCACGGGCGACCCAGGCGACGGGCAGTCGCCGAGCTGCGCGATCACCGACGAGTATCACGAACATGATGACGATCGGCAGGTCGACACCATGCTCACCGGCATGGGCGCGCGAGACCAGCCCCTGCAGGTCATCGTCACCACGGCCGGCTACAAGCTTGACGGGCCATGTTACGCAGAGATCCTCGAATGCCGGGAGCGCCTGGCGGGGATTGGCCACAATGGCGGGCCACCGCTCGACGACGACATGCTGTTCGTCGAATACGCGGCCGACGAAGAAGATGACTGGCGCAGCGAGAACACGCTGCGAAAGGCCAATCCGAATTACGGCGTTTCGGTTGGCGAAGAATACCTGCAGTCTCGACTGCGCGATGCCATCCGCAGCCCGCGCAAGGCTGCGATCTACAAAACGAAGCACCTCAATCTCTGGGTCGCCGCGAAGGCTGCCTGGTTCGATGTCGAACACTGGCGCAAGTGTACGCGCGACACGATCGCCCAACGCTCCAGCGAGGCGCTGACCGACGCCGACCTGCAGGGGCGGCGCTGTATCATCGCCGGCGACCTCGCAACGAAGATCGACATTGCAGCCCTGGAGTACCTGTTCCTGCCGATCGGTGGGAAGCCGACGCCCGACGATCCCTACATCCGGATCGGGCGGTACTTCCTGCCGAGTGACCGGATCGAGGACGTTCCGGCCTATCAAGGCTGGGATTCGGCAGACCTCCTCGATGTAACCGAGGGCAACGTCACCGACTTCGAGGAAATCGAAGATGCTTTGCGCGACGCGGCGTCGCGGTTCGATATCGAAGCTGTCGCAATGGATCCATGGCAGGCGGCGCAGATGATCCAGCGTATGCAGTCCGAAGGCCTGCCGATGGTCGAGTATCGGATGACGGTGCAGAATTTCTCCGCACCGATGAAAGAGCTCGATGCGTTGATGCGCGAGCAGCAGATCGTTCACGGCGGCTGCCCTGTGATGGAATGGCAGATCAACAACGTCACCGGCCAGCTCGACAAGAAAGACAACGTCTTTCCGAACAAGCCGCGCGCGGAAGCGAAGATCGACAATCCGGTCGCGCTAATGATGGCGATCGGCGTCGCGATGGCAGGTGAGGAGGAAGAAATGCAGACCTCGCCTTGGGATGATCCCGAGTACTCGCTCAATGGAGCCGACGTAGCGTGAGTCCCGACGATTACGTAAGCCAATCGGCGGCGCGGATCCTCGCTGAGAAGCGTTCGCTCGAAGACCCGAAGTACAAGCTTTCGGACAACCCCGAAGCACTCTTGCAACTCCTCGGAATTGCGGATCGCAACAATGCCCTGCCGGTCGTCTCGATCGACGCAGCCCTGCAGGTGCCAGCAGTGATGTGCGTGGTTGCATTTCTTTCGCGGACAATGGCGGCGCTGCCGCTGCCCACCTTCAAGGCTGGTGACAATGGCGCCAAGGTAGAAGACGATGCGGCCAGCCTGCTCAGCTTTGCACCAAACGAAGAAGAGACGAGCGTCAGCTGGAGGCGCTATCACTGGCAGCAGGTATTCACCGGCGGACGCGGCTGCAGCTGGATTGAGAGACTGGGGGACGGTCGGCCGGGCGCGATCTGGCCGATGGACCCGACGCTTACTTCGGTCCATCGCCGAAATGGCCGCAAGTTTTACCGCTTCGATGGCCGGGAATACGCAGCGACGGACGTGATCGACACGCCCTTCATGCTGATGCGGGACCAGCTGGGCAGCTACTCCCCAATCGCCAAGTGTAACAAGGCGATCAGCCTGGCGATCGCCATGGGCGACTTCGCGGGAGGCTTCTTCGGCTCCGGCGGTGTACCGCCACTAGCCTTGGAGGGCCCACTGCCGCAGGGCCAGGAGGCATTCCGACGGGCTCAGGATCAGATCAATCGCGCTGTCGAAATGGCGCGCAAAGCTCAATCTCCGTTTTTTGGTATGCCACCCGGCCACACGTTGAAGCCGGTCGGGGTCGAACCCGACAAGAGCCAGATGGTCGAAGCGCGCCTCTTCCAGATTCAGGAGATCGCCAGGATCTGGCAACTCCCCCCGGTCTTCGTGGGCGACCTGAGCAAGGGAACGTTCTCCAACACCGAGCAGCAGGATCTACAGCTCGTAAAGCACCTGATCGGCCAGTGGGCGAAGATCTTCGAGGATGAGCTGACGCTGAAGCTTTACGGGTGGCGCAATCCGTCTCGGCGGGTGAAGCACAATCTCGACGGGCTGCAGCGCGGCGACTTCAAGAGCCGCATCGAAGCTCTGGCCCGTGCGATCCTGACCGGTCAGCTGATGCCTGACGAGGCGCGCGCTCTGGAGAACCGGCCGCCGGCACCGGGAGGCGACCGCCTTTACGTCCAGCAGGCGACGGTGCCGCTAACCGAGGCGGGAATAGGCCATAATGGCGGACCGCCGCTCAACGAGAATGAACCACAGTCCGATTCGGGCAATGATAAGGAGAACGGCGAGGATGGCGACGCCGGCGACGATCAAGACAAGTGACGCGCGCGAGCAGCGTTCCTTCTGCGGCGGGCTGGAGCTTCGCGCGGAAGGTGATGGCGAAAGTGGGCGGACTACGAAGGGCTATGCTTGCCTGTTCGACAATGTCACCTCGATCGGCGGATATTGGCAGGAGCGGTTTGCCAAGGGCGCCTTCAGCAAGTCGCTTGGCGAACGCGATGTCGTTGCGCTCCACAGCCATGACGACGGCCGCCCAATGGGGCGGATGAGCCGCGACACCCTTCGCGTCACGGAAGACGACAAGGGCCTCGGCTTCGAAAACGACCTGCCCGATACGCAGGATGGCCGCGACCTCGCCACTTCGATCGACCGAGGCGACATCGAAGGCATGAGCTTCCGGTTTCGCGCCCTGAAAGAAGAATGGGACGAGACGCAGGACCCGCCGATGCGGACGGTGATCGAAGCCGAGCTGTTCGAAATCACCTACACTGCATTCCCGGCCTATCCCGATACCGAGGTCGGGATGCGAAGCCTGGAGCATGCACGCGCCGAGCGCAGACAGCACAACCGGAGTGGGGCACGAGCTCGCATCAGGATGAAACAGGAGCAGGCTGAGCGCCGACTCTGAACAGGTACCCGGTCGCTAAGGCCGGAGGTGGCGAAGGCTTCCCGCTTCTCGCCCTCGATCGCCCGCCTCTGGCGGGTTTTTTTATGTCCAGGAGAGACAGATGATCCTTACGCAGTATTACGAGGAGCGGGGACAGCTGGTGGCTGAGGCCCGCAGCGTGCTCGACGGGCTGGCCGACAACGCCAGCGAAACCGAGATCCAGGCCGCCGAAGAACGGCATGACGGCATCATGGCGAAGGTCGACGCGCTCGACAAAAAGATCGAGCGCGAAGAGCGCATGGCCGCAGCGGAGCGCACCGAAGAAGAGCGCCGCAGTCGCCAGCGCCCCAACGGGCGCGACGGCAGTGCGCCCGCGATCGATCAGCCGAACGACGACGAAGAGCGCAGCGAAGACGAACGTCATGCGGAATACCGCGATGCGTTCTACGCCATGCTTGCGGCCGGCGGCGATCACTCCGCGCTTTCGAATGAGCAGCGCGCCCTGCTGCGCGTCGGCTATGTCGAGAACAAGTCTGAACAGCGCACGCAAACCGCTGGCACCCCGTCGGCGGGCGGCTATACCGTGCCGACCACTCTGGCGAGCAAGATCGTCGAGGTGATGAAGGACTGGGGGCCGATGTACGACCCCGGGATCACCGACGAGATGGTCACCAGCTCGGGCAATCCGTTCGACCTGCCGACCAATGACGATACCGGCAACACCGGCGAAGCGCTTGCCGAGGGCACCGACCTGACCGACGACGGCAGCGGCGACCTCGAATTCGGCGAGGTCTCGCTCGCTGCGTTCACTCGCGCCACTCCCTGGCTGAAGATCAGCTTCGAGCTCCTGCAGGACAGCGCCTTCAACCTCGAAGCGTTCATCGCTCGCAAGATCGGCGAACGGCTCGGGCGCCTGGCGAATGCTGAGCTGACTGTGGGTGCGGGCGGTGCCAACGCAGCGCGCGGCATCGTGACCGCTGCGGCGGCAGGCAAGACCGCGGCAGCGCAGGCTCTGATCGCTGCAGACGAAGTGATCGACCTGCAGCATTCGGTCAATGCGGCCTATCGCCGTTCGCCGCAGTGCCGCTTCATGTTCGCTGACACCACGCTGGCGGTGCTCCGCAAGCTCAAGGACGGCCAGGGCAACTACCTGTGGCAGATGGGCGACGTGCGCGTTGGTGCACCCGACCTCATCCATGGCAAGCCCTATAGCGTGAACGATGACGTGCCCGCGATCGCCGCTGGGGCAAAGTCGATCCTGTTCGGCGACTTCAGCCGGTTCACGGTGCGCAAGGTCGGCAGCCCGCTGATCGGCACGGTGCGGGAGCGCTTTTGGCCGAAGGTGGGCCTCGCTGGTCTGATCCGCTTCGACGGCGACCTGACCGATGCAGCTGCCATCAAGGCCTTGCAGCAGGCCGCAGCCTGATCCCAACAGGCGGGCCGGGCGCTTCGGCGTCCGGCCTTTCCTCGAGCGCCGTGCGAGCGACGCTCGAGGAAAGGAGCCAATCATGAAAATCAGAATGCTCACAGGCCTTGGCGGACCCGACTTCACACTGGTTCGCGACGACGTTCGCGAGTTCGAAGAAGCCGAAGGCCAGCGCCTGATAAATGCGGGCTATGCGGTTTCAGCGGAAGATACCGATGCCGCCGAGGCCAAGAAGGCTGCCGAAGCCAAGAAGGTGGCGGAGCCCAAGAAGGCCGGCGGCGAGAAGTAGCGCCGTGGCCTGGTCTTCTCCTGCACTCATCACTGGCCCGGAAGCGGAGCCGGTGACGCTCGAAGAGGCGAAGGAATTTCTCGCCATCGATGCTGGCGAGGACGGATTCGACGCGATGCTCACCGGCCTTATCCCTTCGGCGCGGGAAGGGATCGAGACCGAGTGCTCGATCCGGATGGTCGAGCAGTCGGTGCGGGTTCGCTGCGGTGAGTGGAGCGATCTCGGCCATCTTCCGATCGGCCCGGTGACAGCTGTAGAGCATCTCAGGTTCGAGGACAGCTCGGGCGCCTCCCAACTTGTCGATGCACAGACCTATGAGCTGTTCGGCGAGGATCTGGATAAGGGCATCAGGCCAGCGGCAGGACAGCAGTGGCCCAGTGGCCTACGGGCAGCTTCTGGCTCGATTGAGGTGCAACTGACGGTCGGCTATGAAACCCTGCCTATGCGGCTGTGGACGGCAGTTCTTCAGCTGGTCGCGGCGATGTTCGAGCAGCGCGAGGGCGACCCGGCCCCAGCCATGCCGCATCTGATCAATTATCGGGTCTATTCATGACGGGTGCCGCAGCGCGCGATCGGAAGATCGTGTTTCGAGCCAGCGGGCCGACGAAGAGTGCCACCGGCGAGATGGTCCAAGGGCCGGGTGAGATCATCGCGGAGCCTTGGTGTTCGGTCAATTACGGCAAGGGCAGCGAGCGGCGCCAGGCGGGGGCGGAAGGCTCCGAAGTCGCGGCCACCGCGCGCGTGCTCTCCACGCAGAAAACCCGAGCGGTGGCGGCAGATCATTTCGCCGAGCTGGACGGAGCGATCTGGAACGTCACCGGCAACGTCCCTTGGGGGCGGCGGGACCGGGACATCACAATAGTACGGAAGGGATGAAAATGGCTGAGAAGAAACAGGCGGACAAGGATCCGCGAAACGTAATGGTCAAGGCACTGCGCCCGCACCAGAACACCTATGGCGCCAAGTTCGAGAAGGCAACGAACGACACCTACGTGCACCCTCGTCCTGCCGGCGACATCGCTTGCGGCGTGGTGGAGCTGGTGGACGATGCGAAGTCCTCCCCCGTCAAGACCGGCCCGGCAGCGGACGCCCTAAAGGTCTGAATGCTCGGTTTCACGCTCGACGGCGTCGATGAGGCCCGTCGCAAGTTGGCCGCAGCCATCCGCCCGGTCAACGATCGCCGGATTGGCGAACATGCCGCCGAGGTGCTGGAGCCGATCGCGGAAGACGCGCGGCGGCTTGCGCCCAAGCGCAGCGGAAGGTTGGCTGCGAGCATTCTGGTCGCGCCGACCTTCGAATTCACGGGTGAGACCGATGGACAGAGCGTGTCGGTCGGCGTGCTGGACGCGGGCGGCGACGGCGTGTTCTGGGGCCATTTCGCCGAGTTCGGCACGGTCAGCCAGCGCGCCGAGCCGTTCCTTGGCCCTGCGATTTACCGCAATATCGACCTCGTCTTCGAAGCGCTGGGCAAGCGTGTCGGCGAGGACATGACCGGAGCGCTCTAAGATGGATGGTGTGCCGGAGTTCGCGCTGCGGCAGCGGCTGCGCGAGGCCACTGTCGTTTCCGATCTCGCAGGCACGGTCGGCGGTGTTCCAGCAATCGATATCGGCGAGCGCAAGAGCAACGAGGTTACCGCGTTCCCCGCGGCGGTGCAGACGCTGATCGCGCCGGGCCGAATTTACGATCAGGACGGCCCCGGCGCGACGCGCAAGGGGCTGTACCGGTTCGAGACCTTCGGCCTGACAGCCGATAGCACGCTGCTGCTGACAGAAGCGATCGCAGACGAGCTGGAAATCAAGCCGGATGCGAGCATCGCCGGGGTGCGGTTTCAGCGCGGAACCGTTTTCGCCAACCGCAATGGCGGCGTCGAGACGCTGGGCGACCTGACCATCCACCGTCGAATCCTCGACATGGAAATTACGACCACAACCTGAACTGAAAGGAATTCGACATGGCCGAAGGCGATGGCGTCGTTAACAACGGTGGGATCGAGCTCCACCTGACCAATAGCTCTGACGAGCTGACCAAGGTGCTGGGGCTGCGGAAGCTCAACATGCCGCAGCTTCAGGTCGAAGAAACCGAGACCACCGACCAGGACAGCGGCGGGACGAAGGAATTCAAGCCCAGCATGGGCGAATGGCCGGACATCACCGCCACGATCAAATTCGAGCCCGGCAGTACAACCGACCTGCTGATCCGCGAGCATCTTGCCAGCAAGGAAAAGCGCCCTTTCAAGGCCGTCGTGGTCGAAGAGGATGGCACCACGCAGGAAGGTACGGGGACGATCTTCCTGAAGACCTACGTGCCCGATGATGGTTCGCTCGGCAATCTGCGCGAAGCCACGCTGACCGGCCGTCCGGGCCCGATCACGCAGGCGCCGAGCGCGTAATGAGCAGCCCTGCACAATTCTCCGGCGAGGCCGAGTTCCTGTTCGAGGGCTCGGCCTACCGGCTGACGATCGACAACATGGCGCTGCTCGAGGCGGAGGGCGCGCTTAACCAGTCGATGCTCGACTGGGCCCCGCAGCTCGCCCTTGCGCTCCAGACCGGTCAGAACCCTCAGGTCAGGCACCTTGCAGCGCTGATCTATGGCGGGCTGAAGGTCAATCATCCCGAAATCACGCAGCGGTTTGTCGTCGATCTGGCGACCGGCATCCATGGTGAAGACCATCGTCGGGCTCTGTTCGAAGCCGCGGCGACGGCGCTGGAAGGCCTCGACGTGCCCGATATGCCCGATGGCGAAGTGGGAAACGCGCCAGCCCCGGCGGGCAATCGGCAGCAGCGGCGCGCGAAAAAGGCTGGGACTGGGACGAAGTCTTCCGGCTCTGGTGCGAAGCCGGCCAGCAAGCCGAAGCGTTCTGGCGGCAAACCCCGCGGAGCACGGTCCTAGCGCTACAGGCATATTGCCGCGCCCGGGATCGTGAGCATCAGGTGCTGGCGCAGGTTGGGTGGCTGACGGCGCATCTCACCTACTTTTCGTACCACGCACCGGACAAGTTCCCGAGCTTCGACGATCTCTCGGGCAAGGCACGTAAAGAGCCGTCGCGCGAAGAGAGCGAGCGCGAAGTGCGCGACAACGCGCGTGCGGTGGTCGCTACGCTGAAGGCGATGAACATGGTCGCCGAGCGGCGCGGCCGATCGAACAAGCAAGACTGAATCAGCCTGCGCGGCCTGGCCGCGCGGGCGCAACAGCCGTTGGAGTGTGCGAATGGCAGGGCCGAACCTGATTGCAGACCTGCGCGCATCGCTGACGTGGGATCTGAGCGACTTCCAGCGGGGCACGCGATCAATCGAGGCGGGCCTCAACAATATCGTCAATCTTGCCGGGCGGATGGCGGATGCCGTGGCCAATGCGGGCAAGCGCATGACCGTGGGCCTGACCCTGCCGATGGCAGGCATCGCCACGCTGGTGACCAAGGCGGCGAGCGATGCGGCGGAGCTGCAATCGGCCTATGATTTCACCTTCGGTCGCATGCTCGCGCGGATGAACCTGTGGGCGGAAGAGACCGGCAATGCGATGGGCCGCGCGACGCAGGAGATGCAGCAGGGTGCGCTCGCCTTCGGACAGCTGTTCAAGGCGGCGGCACCAAACGAAGAGGCCGCGGCGCGGCTTTCGCAGCAGTTCACCGAACTCGCGCAGGATGCCTCTTCGTTCTTCAATACCGACTTCGACACCGCGATGGGCAAGATTCGATCCGGCCTGACGGGCGAAGCGGAGCCGCTGCGCGATTTCGGCGTGTTCCTCTCCGAAGCGGCGGTCAATGCCAAGGCACTGGAGATGAACCTGATCACATCGGGTCAGGAGCTGAACGAACAGGGCAAGATCATGGCGCGGGCGGCGTTGATCGCCGAAGGTCTGTCCGCCGCGCAGGGCGATATCGCGCGTACGTCCGACAGCCTGGCCAACCGGTTCCGCTCTCTGGTTTCGGATATGCGGGAACTGGCCGTGGAGCTTGGCGAAAGGCTGGAGCCCTATGCCCGCGCGCTGGTCGCGACCGGACAGCGGGTCGTCGCGTGGGTCAAGAACCTGCCCGATGGTGTGAAGAATGCCGCTGTTGCGATAGGCATCTTCGTCGCCGCGCTGGGGCCGCTGACGTTCGCATTGTCGACGCTGGCGGTGTTTACCGTGCCGCTGCTGCTGCTTCGCTTTGCGAGCTTTGCCACGCTGGGCGGGCGCCTGCTCTTCGCGATGAGCGCCATACTGAACCCGATCGGCACACTGGTGATCGCCGGGGGCAAGCTGGCCACCTCGTTCGGCGGGGTTACTGCGATACTGTCACGCCTGCTGCCATTCTTCCTGCGCCTTGCCGGACCTGTCGGCGCGGTGATCGCGCTGTTCCAGATTTTCGGACGGGACATCGCCAATGGTGTGCAGCGCTGGGCGGATGCGATCCGTGAAGCGGTCGGCCCGCAGGTACAGCAATTGTTCGCGGCGATGACAGACCTGGTGGACGGACTTCGGGAAAGCTTCCGCCTGCTGGCGGATTCGGAGATCGGCCAGTTTTTCGCCGAGGTCCGCGACTGGATCGGCGCGCTGATCGGTGACTTCCTCGAAATGTGGGGAGTGATCAACGGCGTGGTCCTGTCAGGAATCGTCCAGGCGGTGACCGGCATCGTCCGTGTCATCGGCGATGGCATCGACGCGGTGAACAGTATCCTGAAGAACGGGTGGGAAGCCGGTTGGGAAGGTGCGGTACAGGCGGTTGGCCGAGCGATCATGCGGATCGGCCAATGGATATACAATATCTGGCCTGCGCTCGGCGCACTGGTGATGCTGCTGGGCAAGCTGACCGGAGCGAAATTCGAAGTTCCTGAAAAGGCGCCGTCGATCGGTGGATCTGGAAATGGGGCACCGAAGCCTGCCGGTGGCGGCGTTGCCGTGTCCGGTGGAAACTACGCGCTCGCCAAGGAAGACAAGGCACGGAGTGACGGGCGTACTCGCAGTCGCGGACCGACCGGCCCCACTGCCGAGGAACTCGCCGAGCGGCGCGAACTGCTGGAGTTGGATCACGACATCGCGGTGGCCCGCGAGCGTGGCGACGAAGACGGGCTCCGCGCGCTGGAGCGGCGGCGCGACATGCTCCGCACCATCGAACAGTACGAGAATGCCGGACTTTCGACCGATGAGGCTCGCGTAGCGGCGAAGAACGATATGGCCGAGCTGGATCAGGCCCGCGCCGAGGCGCAAGCCCGCGCGCAGGCATCAGACCAGCGCAGCCTCGATATGCAGCTGGCGCGGATCCGCGAGGATTACGCGCACCTCCAGATGCTCGAAAATGAAGAGTATCTGGAAGACCGGATCGCCGCGCTGCAGCGCGATGGCCTGTCGCTTGCCAACGCGGAGGCAGAGGCGGCGAAGAACCTTGCCGCGCTGGAGGAAGCGCGGGCGGATGCGATCGAGCGCCGCCTGGCCGACCAGCGGGCGGCGCACCAGATCGAACTGGCCGAATTGCGCGGAGATCGCACGATGGCCGACCGCCTGCGCGAGCAGGAGCGGGTTCGTGCACGCGCGCTCGACCTCCAGCAGTACGAGAACCTGAGCCCCGCCGACGCGATGGAGCAGGCGCAGCGCGAAGCCGCCGACCGGTCGCGGGCCTACCTGCAGGGAAGCTTCCGCGATGCGTTCCGGGGCGGGCTCTACGCCGCGATGAACGGCAATTTCTGGGACTGGTTCCGCGACCGGATGCGCGAATCGAGTTTCAATGCGCTGGCCAAGGTGCTCGACAGGCTGGCGGACAGTCTTGCGAACATGGTCAGCGGGAACAGTGGTGGCGGCGGGATTGCCGGATTCCTCGGCAGCCTGTTCAACATCGGCGCCTCGGCGCTGGGTGGCGGGATGAACAACTCGCTGTTCGGCGGTGGCGGTAGTGGCGGCGGCGGTGGCGGCCACGCGGTCCGCAATTCGGGCGGTGGCGGCGGGATGAACAACTCGCTGACAGGGTCGGCGGGCGGCGGCAGCATCCATGGCTTCGCCAGCGGCGGCAGCTTCCGCATTCGCGGCTTTGCGGGGATCGACCAGAACATGCTTTCGCTCAACGGCACGCCGGTTGCGCGGGTTAGCCAGAACGAAATCTTCGACGTGCGCAAAGGCGAGCGTCCGCAGGCGATGCCCGCCCCGATCAACTTCGACCTGCGCGGCGCGGTGATGACCGAGCAGCTGCTGCGGCAGATGCAGGGCATGGCCGATCGTGCGCGCGACGAAGGCGCGGCCAGGGGCGCCGCCGATGGCGTGAAGGCCGCGATTGATCTGCAGAAGCGCACCTTCGGCGCCGCACTCTCCGGAGCGACCTGATGCTGATCCTGACCATGCCCGCACGGGGTATTGCCGAGCAGCGGTTCGAGCTGCAGCGGTTCGACGCGATCGCGCCCGAGCGCGGCGGGCGGATCGGCGGGATCACGCTGGGCGAACCGCTGTGGCAGGCGGAATATCGTCTGAGCCGCGCAGCGACGCGCGCGGCCGAAGACGAATGGTCGGCGTTCTTCGGGCGGCTGCGCGGGTCGCAGCGGCCCTTCATCGGATATGACAGGCTGCGGGTGCTTCCGCGCGAGCACGCGGGCGGATTCGCCGCGATGGTCGATCCCTCCGGCAATCCGTTCACCGGCGCGGCTGCGAGCTGGAGCCAGACGATCAACGCCGACGGCGAAGCGCGGCTGACACTGACCGGCCTGCCCAAGGGCCTGAGGCTGCGCCCGCGCGATTACGTGGGCTTCGTGTGGGACGGCGAAGGATCGACCGAGGGTGCGCAGGACCGGCGCACGAAGGTGCGGATCGAGGTTAGCGGCGATGCCGATTCTTCGGGCGAGATCGAAGTGACGATCGAACCGGCAGTGTCGGCGGCGGTGCCCGCAGGTGCGGTCGCGCATCTCGACCGGCCGAGTTGCCTGATGCGGGCGGTGCCCGGATCGATCGATTTCGGAATGTCCGACACGTCGCTGGACCGGACAGGCGGCGGTTTCTCGGCGATACAGGACTTGCGGCCATGAAGAGTTTCCCGAGCGAAGCGCTGATGGCGTTGCAGCTGGGCCTCGCCACGATCGGCGGTGCGGTAGAGGTTCTTGCCGACGAGCCGGTGCGCGTGTGGAGCGGGTTGAGCCCGATCACGCTGGGCGGCAACGAGTTCCTGCCGATCGGGCACCGTGAACTGGCAATCGCACGCGGTGCGGCGCTGGGTGCGCCGGCCCAGAACACGTCGCTGGTCCTTTCGGGGCTGGAACCGGACCTGCTGGAACTGCTCGACGCACCCACCCTGCGCAGTGCGCCGGTGGTGCTGTGGATCGTCATCGCCGACGCATCGGGCCGCACCATGCTGCATTCGTTCGTCGACGAGCGTGGGCGGGTCGACCGGGTGCCGGTGAAGGAAACCAGCGGCGGCACGGCGACGATCACGCTGGAGGCGGAAAAGGCGGCGCGCGGGCTCGGCCGCAAGACGGGTCGCCTGCGTTCCGACGCGGACCAGCGCCTGATCAAACCGACAGACGGTTCGTTCCGCGCGATCGCCTATGCCGCAGAGAAAGTGCTGTACTGGGGCGGAGAGAAGCCAGCACGGGCTGGAACCGCATTGAACACCGTCCGTGCGATCAAGAGGACGGTATTCCGGTGAGGCGGGACCGGATGGCGCTGGTGCGCTATATCGAGGCGCGCAACGCGCTGCCCCACGATTATGCGACCAACGATTGCGTACGCTTCGTGCTGGGCGCGGTGGCAGCGCAGTTCGGATCGTCGCCCTGGCCCGATGTCGACTGGCGGACCGAGCGCGGCGCGCGGCGCGCGATCGCCAAGGTCGGTGGAATCGAGGCGGCGACCGATGCGCTTTTCGAAAGCATTGCCTGCGGCGATGCGCAGTTCGGCGATCTGGCCGGGGTGATTACGCCCGAGGGCGATTTCCATCTGGCGCTGGTCGCCGGGGCGGTGCTGCTGGCGCCGGGTGAGCTGAGGCTCGAGCGGAGCCCGCGCGCCGATATGGTGCGTGCCTGGCGCGCCGCGCCTGCGGGTGATGCGCGATGAGCAAGGTCGTTCGCGCGGTCGCCGGGCTCGGCATTGCGGCCGTGGGGTATTTTCTCCTACCGGCAGGCGGTTTGAGCAGCGGGCTGATCAGCTTCGGCCTGTCGATGACGGCAGGCGCGCTCCTGTCGCTGGCAGCGGGCGGCCCCGGGAAGGAGGAACGGCTTGCCGCCGAAACCACCCTGCAGGTGGACGAAAGCCCGCGACAGGTGGGGTTCGGCAGGTTCGCCACGGGCGGCAGCCTGAAGGATGCGTTCAACTACGGCGGCGACAACGATACCGACTGGGAAGTGCTCCTGCTCGACCTGGTCGATCATGAGTGCGATGCGCTGGAAGGCTTCTACGTCGGCGACGAATATCATACGTTCACCGGCGATGGCGATGTCGCCGGGTTCAACGGCCAGCTGAAGGTCTATTTCCTTCCCGGCACGGAAACGCAGACGTGGCCCAGCATCGTCACCGCCAACTGGCCGGGATATTCGGCGACCGACAATTCGGCAGGAGTTACCTGCGTGGCGGTGGCGTACAAGGCCGACGAGCCCGAGCAGGCGAACCCGATGTGGACCGCCGGGCGGCCCAGCTTCCTGTGGGTGCTGCGCGGCATGAAATGCTACCAGGCGCGCAAGGACGACACGGTACCGGGCGGCAGCGGAGATCACCGCTGGGACGATCCATCCACGTGGGAATGGACGCAGAACCTCGCCGAATGCCGATACCAGTTCCAGCGCGGGATCTACGCGCTCAACCGGATCGACCAGCCCGACCAGCTGCTGCTGGGCCGCGGGCTTTCCGAAGTGGAGGCGCCGCCCGAACGGAGCATCGCCTATGCGGCGCTGTGTGACGAGGATGTCGACCTCAACGCCGGCGGCACGGAGAAGCGCTATACCTTCAACGGGATGATCGGCGCGGACGAGAACTTCCTGACCGCCGAAAGCTATTTCGCAGAAGCGTGCGGCGGGGTGATCAGGCAGCCCGAAGGCGGGATCGAGGTGGAGCCGGGCGCACCGCAGGCGGTGGTCGCAGAGATTAGCGATGCCGATATCCTCAACCTCGAAGAGGTCGAATACAGCGCCTTTCGCGGCGATGCGGACAGCGAGTGGATCAACACGGTCGCTCCCCGATACGTCGAACCAGCGCAGCGGTACAAGATGCTTTCCGCCCCGCACCGGCGCGACAATGCCGACGTGATAGCCGATGGCGGCCCGCGGCCCGACACGCCCGACCTGAAGCACGTCACCAGCGGCACGCAGGCCCAGCGGATCGGGGAAATCAGGCGGCGTCTCGGCCGGTTGCTGAAGACGGCAACCCTCTCCCTCGGCCCGCGCTTTGCCGAGCTGGAGGAAGGCGACTGGATCGGGTGGACCAGCGCACGGTTTCTGGGCGGTGCGCGCGTGGTGTTCCGGATCGAGAGTTTCGAGCGCGACAAGATGTGGCGGATGAAGCTGGAGCTGCGCGAGATCGCCGCCGAAGTGTACGACTGGGACGAAACGACCGACGAGCTGGTTTCGGGAGCGGTCGCGATCCAGCAGACCGGGCCCGCCGGGGCCGGAGCGCCGATCGCGGGCGACTGGCTGCTGACGGGCGGGCTGTCGAGCGGGCAGCCCGCGCTGACCATCACCGGGGTTGTCTTGGGATCGTACGCCACCGGGGTGCGCTTCGAATACCGACTGGATGGGGACACCGACTGGATCCCGGCGGGTGACCACGGCCGCAGCATCACATTGAAGGTGATCGCTCCGCTGGCCCCTTCGACCGACTACGAAGTCGCGCTCAGCTATCTCTTCGCGAATGGCGCGCCGCCGAGCGCCCGCACGGTGCTGGGCCCAGCCACGACCGGCGATCCCTCCGCCTGATATTCCACGACAAGGACAGCAAATGAAGACGATTCTCCACGCGCGCGAAAGCGTAGCGTTCGACGAAGAAATGGTAGTGCGCGACACGGCGGGCAACCCGATCGACATTACGGGGATGACATTCGCGCTTGTCCTGCAACGGCAGGCGGGCTCGCCCGACGTCACCTTGGGCATGGCGGAAGCCAGCGGCGATGAAGGCTTCTTCATTATCGACGGGCCAACCGGGGTGCTGCGGATGGTGATCGACCAGGCCACGCTGGCCGGGATCGAGGATACCACCGGCAATTTCACGATGTTCGGTGACCTGCTGGGCACACCATCGGGTGGCGAGGCGCGGTTCATCTCCGATGTGCGGATGACGGTCACCACCGCAGGCAATGAATTCGCAGGCGCGACGTACCGATTGATCCTCGATGCGCTGGGGGTATCGGTGCTGGCCCAGATCGACAGCTACCTTGCGAATATCGAGGAGGAAGGGGACACGCAGGTTGAGCGGGTCACCGCCGAGGGCGACACGCAGGTTGAGCGGGTCTCCACCGAGGGTGGCGCGCAAATCGAGCTCGCGGAGGAACAAGTCGCCCTTGCTGAGGTGGAGGCGGCCAAGCTGGCGAACTATCGCCCGGTGCGCCTGCTTTACCAGACCCGCGCTCTGGCGGTGGCCGCGCTCGAGGCGGGCGATATTACCGACAACACCGAAGTCTTCATCCGTGCCGACGAGGCCTATGACGGCAAGTTCACCCGCAACTTCGTGCGAGAGGGCGGGTGGGACATGGTCTATGTCGAAACGCTGCCGTTCACGCCGCAGGAAGTTCTGGCGGGCCGCGTGGGGGCGTTCTACCTCCCGGCCAAAAAGGGCGGGCTCTATCAGGATCGCTCCTTCGCCTCGCCTGTGACGGCATCGGGTCAGAGCGTGGCGGCGATGGTGGATCGTTCGCGGGAACGCCCCGATGAAACGATCGTGCGCCGCAATCTGTTCTCGCGCACCGACAACATGGCTCCTGGTGTGTGGTCCTACGATCGGATCACGGTCAAGCAGCGGTTCGAATATCCGACCGTAGGACTTGCCCGCCTCGCGCGGCTTGAAGAAACCGCGCAGACCGGAACGCACAGTTGGGCGCGGACGATGACGCTGTCGGCGGGCTCGCACACCCTCAGCGTTATTGCCAAGGCCGACCAGCGCACCAGCCTTCGCCTGCAACTCGACGGCGGCTACGCGGATTTCGATCTGTCTGCGGGTACGGTAGGCGCGCCGAGCGGACTCACGTCCGCTGCGATTGCCGATCTTGGCGACGGACTTTACCGCTGTTCGGTGATGAAAACGGTGACGGCAGGATCGAAAACTGCCGCCGTATTTTTCATCAAGGTTGGCTCGACCTCTTACCTCGGCACTGTGCTCGAAGGGCTATATATAGGCGCACCGCAGCTCGAAGCAGGTGCTCTGACCGATTATCAGCCGGTGCAGGAAGACTCGCTGGGCTGGACCGGCAAGAACACGATGGTCGCTCCGCAGGATGCAGACCGCCCCACCTACATCGAGGAAGACGGCATTGGTCGCCTAAGGTTCAACGGGACGGCACACTTCATGCGCTGCGGCGCGTTCGACCTGCTGAACGCCGAAAAGGCGATGACGGTGGTAGCGTTCGCCCGCTCCGTTGGCACAGGCCTATCGGTCTGGCTGCACCACGGCGCGGGCAATCTCACCGGTGCGCGCGAGTTTTTCTTCAACTACACCTCCTCTGGCGATGTTGCCGCAGGGTATGGCGACGGCGGGCGCTACCAGCTCGGGAAGCCGGTCCACACGAACACGGTACCGAAGGATCGGCTGCTGGCGTTCACATATGACCCTTCCAATACCGATCAGAGGGTGACGGCGCGTGTGGATGGACGGCTTTGCCCCATCGATCTTGCCGAGAACAGTTTCCCGCTGAGCGGCGAGGAGGCACACGCGATGGCTGTGCTGACCCTTGGGGGCCGCAGGGCGTCGAACGACAGCCTGTCCCTGCGCGCAGAGTTCGACCTGTCCGGGCTGTTCATCGTCTCGGGCACGCTGAGCGAGGCTGAGATATTCGCGTGCCAGCAATACTTGATCGAAGAAACCGGCATCACGCCCGACTTCTCCTCCTACATCGCCACAGAGCGCGACAACCTGTGGGATAGCAAGATCGGTACTTACGATCATCCGCGCTGGCGGGTGTCTCCTATGTCGCGCATCGTTTTCGACACCGAAGCGACCGAGCTTACGCTTCACCTCTGGAACGACATGACGAATGCGGACTTCCGCCATGTCGAAGTGAACGTGGACGGCGCGTTCTTCGCGCAGATTTCGCCCGGTGCGACCGGCTACAGCACGCACACGGTTTCCGATCTGCCCTTCGGCGCAAAGCGGGTCGAGCTTATCAACGGGCTCCAGGCTGCCAGCCTCGGCACCTACGTGCTCGGCGTTGGTTCCGACGACACGCTGACGCCTGTTGAAGAGCAGTATAACAAGACCATCCATGTGTTTGCCGACAGTATCGGCGTGAGTGATGCGGCAACTAATCCAATCCGCGAAGGCGGCTTCATGCTTGCCCGTGCGAACGCCCCTGCTGGAACGCGGGTGCTTGTCGATGGCTACGGCGTAAACTCATGGTTCGATCAGGTGGGCGATTCCACGAAGCGCGCTGCCGCTGTGGCGCGGCTCGTCGCGAGCGAGGCGACCACATTCTACGGTCAGCTCTCGGTCAACGACTTCAATTTTCGCGCCACCTATTGGGGCGGCTCGCCCTCGGCAATGGCGACCGCAATTGGGCTGTTCCTCGACGACCTGATCGTTGCGATGCCCGACCTCGAAGTCATCCTGCAAACTATGCTGCCTACCACCGTGGCGGGCGATCAGGCGGCATGGCGCGCGGCTATCGCCGGTCTCGCAACGGGGCGCGACTACGTCACCATCGCAGACGGAACGGCAATGACCGTGACGACCGGCGATCTGGACGACGGGGTGCATCCGACCACGGCGGGCCATCTGAAGTGGTACGAAGGGGGAATCGGCCCTGCGCTGGGGTGGGCTTGATGGATTTCGTCATCGGTCTCACCAACGGCTTTCGCGCGTGGGGTGCAGCATCGCTGCTCCTGGCCCTGCCGGTTCTGGCTCCTGCCGTCCTTTCCGCGCTGCACGGTCAGCGAACGGCAGGGAAGCTGCCGTGAGCGGCAAGGCGATGACGTTGGGCGAACGGATTGCAAGACTTGAGGCGCTGGTGACAGCCGGAGCCAAGAACGACGCTGAATTCCGCGCGGAGGTGCGCGAGGGGCTCAAGGAAATTCGCGAGAGCTTCAAGGAACACAAGGAAAAGACCGACGCCGATGAGGCCGCCCTGGCTGCTTTGAAGAACAAGGGCATCGGCCTGCTGATCGGCGTCGGGGTGGTGTGCAGCGCGGTCGGCGCGAGCCTCTCCGAATTGCTCAGCGGCCTGTTTAAATAGACGGATTTTCCAAGGAGTAACGTCATGTTCGAGTGGTTGAAGAGACGCCTCGTCGCCGAGGCGCGCGATATCTGGCGCCAGTGGTCGACCTGGCTGATCGGCGCAGCATTGGCAATCGAAGGGGCAACCGCCTTCTTCGATGCGGGCCAGCTGCTCTGGGTGCTCAACCTCGCGCCGCGCCAGTTCGACGAGGCGGTGCCCGAGGCGGTGCTGCTGGCAATCAAGCTGGTGCTGCTCGCGCTGGCGATCGTCGCCAAGCTGTTCCGCCAGGCGGGGCTGGAACGCCGTCGCGAGGCTAAGGTGGGGAGCCGCAACGATGGGTGAGCAGCAGCGCGCCGTTACCGGCAAGCAGGCCGGTGCCGCCACCATCATCGCGCTGGTCTTCGCCATCCTGACAGCCACCTTCGCGAACGAGGGCGGTTACGTGGATCACCGCGACGATCCGGGCGGCGCGACCAATCACGGGATCACCGAAGCGGTTGCGCGCGGGAAGGGCTACACCGGATCGATGCGTGCGCTAAAGCGCGAGTGCGACTTCCCGATCGTGCTCCCCGACGGGATCCGCGACGCGCTGGACGAGGCCGCGCTGGAACAGCTGGAGGCCGACGAGGATGGCAAGACGCCCTGCGCCGCGCAGATCCTGTTCGAGGATTACATTCTCGCGCCGGGCTACCTGCCGCTGGTGGTGATCGACGATGCGGTTGCCGAGGAGGTTATCGACACGGCGGTGAACATGGGGCCTCTGCGTCCCTCGCGCTATTTCCAGCTCGCGGTTAACCGGGTGTGCGGCACCAACCTGGTGCCCGACGGGCGGATCGGGCCCCTCACCGTGGATGCATGGCATTTATGCCGCTATCGCCTTGGCCCGCCCGCCTGTGTGCGGATGCTCGACGCTCTGGATATCCAGCAGGAGGCCGAATACGACCGGCTCGTTCGGGTGAACCCGAAGCTGCGCAGGTTCCGCCGCGGGTGGCAGAACTTCAGGATCGGCAATGTCGACCGGGCGAGATGCGCAGCGTGACGCCCTGGTACCAAGCTCAGCTCGCCATCAAGGGTGCGTGGGCGGCGGCGATCGCCGCGCTGTTCCTGCTCGTTCTCGCAGGGCTGGCGGTGCAGACCGTGCGGCTCGAGGGGCTGAAAGTCTGGCCTATCTCGATCACCGGATGGATACAGACGGCTAAGGCGCGCGAAGGCGAGCGCGATGCGGAGCGCACGGCTCACGCAAAGACGAAGGCCGACTATCGGGACGCGCAGGTCGAGGCGGAGCGGCAGGAGACCGCCCGCATTGAGCGCGTTCGCACCCAGCAGAAGGAAATCACCGATGCGATCGAAAGCGATTATCTCGCTCGCGTTGCCGATCTTGGCGCTCGCGCTGACAGGCTGCGCGCACAGCTACGACCCCGAACCGACATTGTCGGTGCGCCCCCGGGTGAGCAAAGCGCCCCGCTTCGCGACTCCGCCGGCCGAACTGATGAAGCGGCCGGAGATAGTCGACTTCCTGCCGGCAGAGGAGAGCCCGTCGCCAGTCAATTCGGGCGAACACCTGAAGAGCAGCTCGAGCGAGACATCGTCGCCACGCAGCAGGCCCTCCAGCTCGACGCGCTGATCGACTGGATTGAACAGCAGACCGCGATCGATCCGAACGCTTCGGCAGATCAGAACCAGTAGGCAAGGATGTCGAAGCGGTCTGGCGGATAGCCCGCCCACTCCCAGCAGCTGCGCTCTTCGAAAGCGTTCCAGTGGTCGGCCGGGTACCCGCCGACCTGCGATCGCGTGCCGCTGCGAAACAGCAGGCCAGGCCGGGCCTCGAGATCGACCGGGCAGGGACCACCATCGTGACGTGTCATTTGCGGTTCGAGCGACGCGTCGTCGGGCAAGAGCGGACGGGAGCGAGAACTTCGGCGGGCCATGATATGTGTGCCTCAAATGGGGGTATTGCTGGGGGTACTGACGCCGGGCGAGTGCCGCGAAAAGTGCGGATTTGACACATATCTGCGCGTGACTGGGGCGGAGGGATTATCCGCCTCAGTCAGGGACCTCGTCATCATCTTCCGGGGCGAATCCGAGGTGAATTGCTCTCGAACCCTGAAAGTGTTGTTCGACAAGCATCGCGTCCGCCTCGGGTCCAATGATCGCTCGGTAGCCGTAGAACGCATCGTCGTTGCCCGTGATCTCTTCAATTGAGAGATCTAGCTCGGATAACTGATCGACCTCTACGCCCAAAGTTTGCGCGACCCATTTGTCGCGTCGCGCTTCCGCCTGCTCTTCAAGTTCCCGATTGCTCATTAGTATGTTCCTCGGACGGTTTCCCTTCACCGCAAGCTAAGGTCGATCGCCTGCCGACACAATCGGCATCGGCTGAGGGCGGTTGCGTCGGTACCCTGCCAGGGCCTCGCTAATCTGGTGAGTCCGAGGGCGGATTTTGATTCCTACGCCCGGCTCATGATTTTAGCCCGTAAATTCGTGACCGTCGCAAAGTCAGCGTCTTTGCCAATCTGAAAGGTCTTGCATGCTCACCAACGCCGCGGCGAAAGCCGCCGGCGCGAAAAGTCGCGCCTACAAGATGCACGACCAGGGCGGGCTGCATCTGCTCGTCCGGCCGACCGGCACGAAAAGCTGGCAGCTGAAGTACCGCGTGCGTGGGCGGGAGAAGCTGTTGACGCTGGGCCGGTTCCCAGAGGTGAACGTCAATTGCGCGCGGATCCTGCAGGCCGAGGCGAAGGAGCAGCTCGAGCAGGGGATCGATCCTTCTGCGAAGCGCTCCACCGGCAGGACGCTAGAGGCGCTCGGTCGTGCGTGGTTCGAACAGCACTGCCGCGCTTGGTCGCTCGCGCATGCGAACGACGTGCTCTCCACGCTCGAGCGCGACATCTTTCCGCAGCTCGGCACGCGGCCGGCGGGCGAAGTGCGATCGCGCGAACTCCTCGACGCGGTGCGCGCGATCGAGGAGCGCGGCTGCGCGGCGACGGCGCAGCGAGTGCGCCAGCGGCTTGAGCAGATCTTCGCCTTCGGTCGCGCCGAAGGCCTGGTCGAGAACAACCCGGCCAGTGATCTTGGCGCGGCGATGCTCTCGGCGCCGCCGGCGCAGCCCTTGTCTGCACTAACGCAGATTGAGGATTGCCGAGCGTTGATCGCCGCATGCGAGACCGATTCGGGCAGGGCGGTGACGATCATGGCGAGCCGATTCCTTGCGCTGACGGCGGTGCGCCTGGGCACGTTGCGCGGCGCGCGGTGGGAGGAGATCGATTTCGCGGAACGGCTGTGGACGATTCCCGCCGCGCGGATGAAGCTGGCGCGCGCGAAGAAGGCCGATTCTCGCTTCGATCACGTCGTGCCGTTGAGCGAGCCGGCGCTGTTCGTGCTGCGTGGTTTAAGATCTTCGACCTCGAATGAGGCGACAAAGATTGGCGGCCTGATTTTCACCGGCCGCGATGGAAGTCGCCCACTCGGCGCCGGGGCGATCGGCGCGCTCTATGATCGCTGCGGCTACAACGGCCGGCACGTTCCGCACGGGTGGCGGGCGAGCTTCTCGACGATCCTCAACGAGGACATGGGAGAGGAATACCGCTTCGCGATCGACCAGGCGCTGGGCCATTCGGGCAAGGGGAAGGTCGAGGCGGCGTACAACCGCGCGCAGCTGCTCGATCGACGGCGCGAGGTTTTTGAACGTTGGGGCGAGATGCTGGTTCTCAGTTAGGGGGAAGGCATCTCAAAGACAGGAATGTCGAGATTTTCCACTGCGAGCAATCGTTCGCCTGGGAAGACAATCGTAGTTTCGGTCTCAGTTCGTGACATTTCAGTATTGATCGTGGCTCGGACGCATTTGGGGCCCTCTGTTCCGATGTGGCTAACGTAGCGCCAGCCAATGTCCGGAAGGTCGATGTAGATCCTAGTGATCGCGCCCTGACCTTCGTCGCGGATCATCTCTTCCGCTTCATCGACCAACGTCTGCCAACTCGACATTCAGATCCTCCTGTTCCTGCGGGAGCGGGGGCTGCCTGGCGCCAACCAGGCGAACCGACGGGAGAAGACCCCGCCGCGACACAGCTGGCCGACTGGCCGCCCCGCACCCGCGCATACGGGCGGGGTCTTTGGAGCCCTTTCAAATCATGGAGTCAATTCAACACGTTCGCCCGGTGAAGCCTGCCGCTGGATATCTCGGTGGAAAACGCTTCCTCGCCTCCCGCCTCTGCAAGCTAATCGATCGCGAGGACCATGACGGTTATGCCGAGCCCTTCGTCGGTATGGGCGGGATCTTCCTGCGCAGATCGACGCGACCAAAGGTCGAAGTGATCAACGATATCAACGGCGAGGTGATCAACTTTTTCCGCGTGCTGCAGGAGCACTACCCCTATTTCATCGACCTGCTGCGCTTCCGCGTGGCGAGCCGCAATGAGTTCGAGCGTCTGAAAGGCGTGGATCCGGCGCGTCTGACAGATCTCCAACGTGCGGCGCGATTCCTCTACCTGCAGCGGCTGGCCTTTGGCGGAAAGGTGACGGGCCAGCACTTCGGCGTCGACCGGAGCCAGGGCGCGCGTTTCAACATCGCCAAGCTCGAGCCGATGCTGGCGGACATCCATGAACGGCTCACCGGCGTGACGCTCGAGCAGCTGCCGTTCGTCGACTTCATCCGCCGCTACGATCGGCCGGGCATGCTGACCTACTGCGATCCGCCGTATTTCGGGTGCGAGGATGATTACGGCGCGGCCGTTTTCGAGCCTGCCGATTTCGAGCGGCTGGCGGAGGCGATGGCGGCGGCGCGCGGCAAGATGATCATCTCAATCAACGATGTGTCCGAAATCCGATCGATCTTCGGTGCATTCGAGATTTACGAGACGAGCACCACGTATTCAATTTCGAGCCGGACGGGAGCGAAGCGGGTTGGCGAGCTGGTTATCGCGAACTTCGAGATCGAGAACGCCAGCGCGGCCTTGCGTCGCAGAGCAGCATAACGACTGGCACGAACCTTGCGGTTCGGCCCCTGCCGAGCCTCCGGGCGGCGCAAGCCGACCGGTCCGCCGATGAGGACGGGGCCTTGGGTTCAATCTGTTCGCTGGGGTGTGGGGGCCAGCCAACCGAAAAATAGCGCGTGAAGCCGCTCTAGGCGGCTTCACTCCTTCTGAATACTTCGGTTGGGGAGGGGATTCAGGACGGATACTGAACTCGCACCCTGCAGCATGGCGAGGTGGGCCTGCTGGGCGGCCTCATCTCCGGGATAGAGGATGCGGACGCGCTCCTCGTCGCTGTCAGCTCGGACCAGAGCGTTGCGCTTCACTGTGCGATCATAGGCCGTCTTGTCGCGGATCGTGCGTGCACGGCGCTCCTGGGCGCCAACGTAGCGCGCCGGGCGTGGGTATTCGGCCGGGCGGAACGCCTTGCCCGCCTTGCGCAGCAGCTGTGTGAGCCGTTTGAAGCAGCGATCGGGCAGCCGTTTTGTGTCGAAGAAATAGGCGTTGGTGAACTGCTTGACCGCCGGACCTTCTCCCGGAGCGTTGTCGGTCTTTACCGTGCGACGAATCCAGTCGATGAAGCCATTGGCCCAAAGGATCTTGAGCGCTCGGACGACCGTCGGCCGTGCGAATTTGGTTTTGGCCGTCAAGGTGTCTATCGAGGGCTCGCAGGTGCCCGTCTTGAAGTCGCACAGGCGCAGGAGCCACCGCAGAACCTTGCGGCAGTTCTGCCCCATGGCATGCCGCTTCCCGTGGCGCTTGGTCAGATCGTCCCACTCGTCGAACACCTGAAGCATGGCGTCGACGAATTTCAAGCCATGTTCGATCGGTCGGAAGACCTGCGCGCGGGGATCGTGGATATCGAAGCTGTCGCGCCGCACTCGTGCGCTGCAGTGCAGGCTGAGAAGGTGCGTCGTCATGCCGCACCTCGTGCCTGCAGGGCAGTCTTTGCTAGACTAGCAAGGCCTCGACCGGCTCGAGACCCGCACACAACAGATCGGCCCATTCCTGCGCGATCTGCCGCCTCCGAGTCATGTAGGCTGCGCGGTTGTAGTGCGCCTCGACGCCCTCGGGCTTGTGGCCCAGCATGAGATCGATGATCTCCCGTTCGCCGGGCCGCTCTATATCGGCCCCGCGTTCGTTCATGATGGTCGAGAAAGTCGACCGCCAGCCGTGCGGAACATGCCGCCCGCTGAACGCTGCGCTTTCTCGGTAGGTTTGCGAGAGGGCATTCTCGCTGAGCGGCTTCTCCGCGTGCCACTGCGCGGGGAAGAGATACGGGTGATTCCCCGCCCGGGCGATCGCCGCCTTGACCACCGCAACGGACTGCGCGGCAAGAGGGATGGTGAAGGCGAACGATTCCTGCTCGCTCTCCGCGCGTTCCAGCTTCATTTTCGCCGCGGGGATAACCCAGCGCGGATCCGCGCCGTCGAGATCCAGAAACTCCTGCTTCTGTGCGAAGCGCAGGGGGCCGGGTCGTGGTGCCGCGAGCGCGAGTAATCGCGAAGCCAGCTTGAGCTGGACCAGATGGTCCTCCGCCTCCCAAGCCTTCAGCGATGCCTGCGCTTCCTTGAGGTTCAGGATCGCCTTGAACTTGCGCTTGCGAACCGGCTTCATGATGACGCGGGTCGGCCGCACAGGATTGGTCTCGATCAAGCCGTCGACGATCGCGAGATCGAAGATCCTGTCGAGCCGCATGCGCATCCGATGCGCTTGGTCGATCGCGCCCCGATTCTGCATGGGATCGAGCACCTTCCGGATGCTCGCGACGTCGACTTCCACGATCGGAGTGTCGCCCAGCTTCGCGAAGACCTCCCGTTCGAGCTGGTGCAGCACGTCGGCGGCGTGGTTCTCTTTCCAGCCTTCCGAGCGAAGGGCGTGCCAGCGCAGGCAAGCATCTTTCAGCGTCGTCGTCTTGGCCGTGGCCTGCGCGCGCTCTTCCTGTGCGGCCTTCGCCGGATCGACATTGGCGAGTAGCTGACGCTTCGCCGTGTCGCGCTTCGCCCGCGCCTCTGCGATCGAGACGAGCGGATAGGGCCCGAAAGTCAGTTGCTTCTCGCGGCCGGCGAATCGGTATTTCATCCGCCAGCTCTTGTGCCCGCTCTTCGAGACGAACAGGTGCAGACCGCCCCCGTCGAACAGCTTCTGCACGCGGTCCGGATCGCCGCGTGCTTTCCGGCACTGCATATCGGTCAGCATGGTGGACCCGAACAAACCGCTGCCCCCAAGATGCCCCCAAATGCCCCCGGCTTTCTCCGGTTTGTATCGGCAGGTTCTGGTAGCACGATTGACCCCTTAAGCCCTGATTCGCTGCGCTATTGTGGCAGGTATCGGCAGGTTTCGGGAGGGGGTGGTGGTGCCCAGGGGCGGAGTCGAACCACCGACACGACGATTTTCAGTCGTCTGCTCTACCACTGAGCTACCCGGGCGTCGCCACGACGACGGACCTGCCTTGGCGGCGGATGGTCCGGCGAGCGAATGAGTGCGCGCCTATGGCGAAGCCTCGGGCGCTTGGCAAGCCCTATCCCGCGCTCAATCCTGTTCGCGGGCAATCTCTTCGGGATCGGCAGGCCTGCCGGGCACGCTGTAGCCGTCGTTGAACCAGCGGTTCAGGTCCTTGTCGCGGCAGCGCGCGGAGCAGAACGGCGCGTATTCGTCGGTCTGGCGGGGGGACTTGCAGATGGGGCAGGGGCGCTTGGAAAGGGGGCGTGTGGTTTCGCTCATGATGCAAGGATTTGGGCGTGCCCCGCATCGAGTGCAAGCGTCGCGTCGCGTTCGACCTCGACCTTGCGTCCGCTGCGACGGGCCAGCTCGGCGAGCCATTCGGGGGCGAGTCGGTCCGCGACCGCCGGGTGCGCGCGCAGCAGCACGCGCGGGCCTGCGCCTTCGGCCAGTTCGCCGCGCCGCAGCAGCATCCGCGCTGCCGCTCCTGCGCGGTGAAAGTGGAAGCGGTGGAGCAGCGAGGGTCCTTCGAGGCGGGCGACAAGCTGGACGAAGCCGAAGCCGTTGATTGCCGTGCGCTCGTGAGGCCAGTCGTCCAGCGCCTGCCCGAGCGCATCGTCCACCGCGCGCCGGTGCGCCTTTTCGGAAAGGGTGGGGAAGTCGATCCCGATCGACCCCGCCAGATCGAATCGGCGCAAGGTGCTTGCGATCGCCGGAACCGCGGCCAGCGCCAGTTCGGGCGCGGGCAGGTCGCCGTCGATATCGATGACGCACATCGCAGGCGTCGGGCTGACGATCAGCGATCCACCCGCGAAGGCGACCTCGCCGGTCCACGCGTCGGCCCACACGTCCTCCCACGCACCGGCGGGGAAGCGGTGGACCGTGGTGCCGTCGGGAAGGAAGGAGGGCGATGCCGCGTCGCTCGCTCCATCGCGGACCTGGGTGCCCTGCGCGCGCTTCAGGCGGCCGCTTTCCGCGATCGGAGCACGGGTGATGCGCACCGCAATCTCGCGCCCCTCGCTCGCGTCGCGGGCCAGGCCCGAGACATTTATCTCGGTTCCCCCGGCGGTGCGCGCGACTCCGCGCCGGGCCCCTGCGCGGCGCTGGATCAGCCGGGCGGATGTCACGCCAAGCTCGATATCGGCGGGCCATTGCAGCCTTGCGGCGCGAACATGCTCGCCTTCGACCAGGATGGCGCGGGTCTCTGCGATCCCGCGCTCGACCAGCCAGGTCATGGCCGCCGCTCAGCCAAGCGCGATACCCGCCGCCCTCAGCAGCGCACGCGTTTCAAACAGCGGTAGCCCGACGACGCCCGAATGGCTGCCGGAGAGAAAGTCGATCAGCCCCGCCGCGCGCCCCTGGATCGCATACCCGCCGGCCTTGCCGATGCCTTCGCCGCTGGCGGCATAGGCAGCGATCTCTTCGTCGGAAAGCTGCTTGAAACGGACCTGCGATGCGGCGCAGCGCGTGCGCTGGGTTCCGCTCGCGTCGATGACCGAGATGCACGAATAGACCCGGTGACGGCGGCCCGACAGCAGCCGCAGGAAGCGGCCAATGTCGGCTTCGGTGGCTGCTTGCGGAAGGATGCGCCGTCCGACCGCGACGGTGGTGTCTCCGGCGAGGATAACCTCGTCCCGGGATCGCGGCACGGCGAGTGCCTTCTCGCTCGCCATACGCTCGGCATAGGGGCGGGGCAGCTCGCCCTTCCGCGGGACTTCGTCGATGTCGGGTGAACGAATATCGTCCGGGATCACGCCGATCTGCGCGAGCAGGTCGCGTCGGCGCGGGCTTGAACTGGCGAGAATCAGGCGCGGCGTCACGATCCGCTCCACATGTGGTGGATCAGGAAGGCGGGTTGTTCTGCGGGCCAGGTCCGCCGCGACCCGGCATGAACCGATAGGTGATCCGCCCCTTGGTCAGGTCGTACGGGGTCAGTTCGACCAGCACTTCGTCGCCGGTCAGCACGCGGATGCGGTTCTTGCGCATCTTGCCTGCCGTATGGCCGAGGATTTCGTGGCCGTTTTCGAGCTCGACCCGGAACATTGCGTTGGGCAGCAGCTCGACCACCTTGCCACGCATTTCGAGGAGCTCTTCTTTAGCCATGAATTGGTCGTGTCCTTATGCAGTTCGTCGAATTTTGCGGCGATTTAGCGATCATGGCGCGAAAAGGAAAGTGCGCGTCAGCAATGGGAAAGGATCGGGCGACAATCCGTTACGCACCGAAGATTGCAATTCGCTCTTTCGCCTGCAACCCAATGCCCCGGGGCGGATGCAGGATAATTCAGGAACTACGCCCAAAATGACGTCTCTTCCCCGCCTTGCCACCCGCGTTTCCGCGGTTGCGCTCGCCACGGTCATCTGCATGCCTGCCCTCGCGCAGGACGCTATTGGCGATGGCCCCGCCATCGACCAGGCCGCCGAGCCCGAACAAAGCGGCGACCAGACCGAAATCGTCGTGACGGCCCAGCGGCAGCGCGGTTCGGTCGACACCGATGTGCCCCCGGTCATCGAACTGACCGAGGCCGATATCGCATCCTACGGTGCCGATTCGCTGGCGGACCTGATCGCCCAGCTGGGCCCGCAGACCGGATCGGGTCGGGGACGTGGGGACGGACGCCCGGTGATCCTGGTCAATGGTCAGCGGATCGCCAATTTCAGGGAACTGCGCCGATACCCGCCCGAAGCGATCGAGAAGGTCGAAGTCTTCCCCGAAGAGGTTGCGCTGCAGTACGGCTATCCGGCCGATCAGCGCGTTATCAATTTCATCCTGAAGGACAATTTCAAGGCCCGCGAAATCGAAGTCGAATATGGCGGCTCGCTGGAAGGTGGCACCGATAACGGCGAAATCGAGGTGTCGCAGCTTTCGATCAGCGGCCCGCAACGGATCAATATCGCCGCCGAGTTCAACACCACCAGCATGCTGACCGAGGCGGAGCGGGATATCGTGCAGACGCCGGGCACCCAGCCCACGGTTGCAACCGATCCGGATCCGGCCACGTTCCGCAGTCTGCAAGGCGGGTCGGAAAGCTACGAGCTGGAAGGGTCGTTCAACACCGCGATCGGCGAAGGCGCGGATGCCAAGGCGATATCGGCGAACCTTTCGGCGGCGCGAAACTATTCGCGCTCTCTGTCGGGGCTGGAAATCGTCACACTGACCGACGGAACCGAGAGCGAGGTTCGCACGGTCGATGCGGACCCGCTGACCCGTCGTACGCGAAGTACCACGATTTCCGGCGGAGGAGCCTATCGCCAGAGGATCGGCGATTTCGACTTCGATGCCACGCTCGACGGCACATACAGCGACAGCCAGACCGATATCGATCGGCGCCGCGACCTCTCGATATTGCAGGACCAGGTCGATGCAGGCCTGATCGATATCGACGGCCCGCTGCCGGTCATTCCGGGTACCGGAGCGGACCGTTCCAACAGCACGACCTACACGATCGATTCGCTTGCCACGCTACGCGGCACGCCGCTTCTGCTGCCGGGCGGCGAAGTGAACATGACGCTGGATGGCGGTTACAAATGGAACCGTATCGAAAGCGACGACACGCGTACTGCCCTTGGCGGGGTCCAGCTGACTCGCGGGCGTATCAATGGCGGGATCAACCTTGGAATTCCGCTGACCAGTCGGCGAGAAGGCTTCCTCGATGCGATCGGCGACCTGACGCTGAATGCAGCATTCGGCGTCGATCAGCTTTCCGACTTCGGCACGCTGACCGACCTGACGCTGGGCCTGACATGGAATATCACCGACCGGCTGACCTTGGGCGCGACGTGGGTCAACCGCGATGCTGCCCCCAGCCTGACCGAACTCGGCGCTCCGAATGTGCAGACGTTCAACGTGCCGGTGTTCGATTTCGCGACCGGCGACAATGTGCTGGCGACCGTTACGACCGGCGGCAACGCCGCGCTGCCCGCGTCAAACCAGAACGACTTCAAGCTGAGCGCGAATTACGATCTCGACCTGTTCGAACGGGCGAGCATTCTGGTCGAGTTTTTCGACAATAACGCGCGCAATACGACCGAGAGCTTCCCCCTCCTCACTGCGGACATCGAGGCGGCATTCCCCGATCGCGTGACGCGTGACGGTGCGGGAACGCTGATTGCGGTCGACCAGACGCCGATCACCTATGCCAAGCGGAACAGCCGTCGCCTGCGCTATGGCATCAACCTGTTCGGCAAGGTCGGCAAGGCTCGGCCAGAGGAGGAATCGCGCGGCAGCGGTGGTGGACGCCCCGGCGGCGGCGGTTCCGGTGGTCCTCCCGCAGCGGGTGCGAGCGGCCCGCCCGGCGGCGCAGGGCGCATGGGGCCCGAACAGTTCCAGCAGATGCGGGAGCAATTCTGCGCCAGCGAACCTGGCACGGTGCCCGACCTGTCGCAGCTTCCGCCCTTCATTCGCGACCGGCTGACCAACGAAGATGGTTCGGTCAACCCGGAACGACTGGCACAGGCGCGCGAGCGAATCTGTACCGCCGATGGCGCCGGTGGCCCCGGCGGCCCCGGTGGTTTCGATCCGCAGCAGGTTGCGGCGATCCGCGAAGCGCTGTGCGCGGCACCCGATACGCCCATCGACCTTGCCAAGCTGCCCGAGGGCCTCCGCCAGAGGCTGACCAACGATGACGGGACGGTAAACGAAGAACGTCTTGCCCGGTTGCGCACGGCGATCTGTCAGGCGGAGGGTTCGCAAGCTGGCGAAGGCCAGCGGCGCGGCGGCGGTGGCGGCGGTCGTCGCGGCGGTGGCGGTGGCGGGCCGTTCGGCGGAGGCGACGGTCAGGGCCGCTGGAGCCTGAGCCTCTATCACTCGATCGAATTCCAGAACACGGCATTGATCGCGGCGGGCGTGCCCGAACTGGACTTCCTCGATGGCGATGCCTCCGGCCAGTCGGGCGGGGTGGCGCGCCACCAGGTCGAACTGGAGGGCGGGCTGTTCTACGAAGGCGTTGGCGCGCGCCTTAGCGGCAAATACCAGGGGCCGACCCGGGTCGACGGCAGCGACACGACCGGTGCGCAGGATCTCTATTTCGGCGATCTCGTGACGTTCGACCTGCGGCTGTTCGCGAACCTGGAGCAGCAGAAATGGCTTACCGGCGAGACACCGGGCTTCTTCAAGGGTGCGCGCCTCTCGCTGAGGGTCGATAACCTCTTCAACACGCGTCAGGATGTGGTCGACGGCAACGGGGTTACTCCCACCCGCTTCCAGCCGGCACTGATCGATCCGCTCGGGCGAACGGTTTCCTTAGAGTTTCGCAAGCTGTTCTGACCGGCGCATCCCGGAGTCCCCCGCGATACTCGAAAGGATCGCGGAGGGGCCGGGGTGGCCGAACCGACGGGGTTTCCGACCGAACGGACGGCCTGCGCGGATAACCCGCCCCGCGCGCTGGCAAGCAGCGAGCGGGCCGCCTATCTAGCGGGCCATGTCGGACAGCAAGGCCAACCGTCCCCACGACCCGCGTGGCAAGGAGCGTTTCAACGAGGAACGTGCCGCCTATACGGTCGCGAGCGCGCAGCCCGATCTGGAAGCCGGAGTCAAGGCGATCCGCGAGACGGTGAAAACGCTGCCGCCGCGCCCGGGCGTGTACCGCATGCTCGATGCGCGCGGCGACGTGCTCTATGTGGGCAAGGCGCGCAGCCTGAAGGCGCGCGTGGCGAACTACACGCAGATCAACGCGCTCACCAATCGACTCCAGCGGATGGTCAGCCAGACGCGCAGCATGGAGATCGTGACGACGAACAGCGAGGCGGGCGCGCTGTTGCTCGAAGCGCAGTTCATCAAGCGCTACCGCCCGCCGTTCAACGTGCTCCTGCGCGACGACAAGAGCTTTCCCTTCATCCTGCTTCGCGCCGATCATGCCTTCCCGCGCATCCACAAGCATCGCGGGGCGCGACGTGCCAAGGGCAATTACTACGGGCCGTTCGCCAGCGCGGGTTCGGTCAACAAGACGCTTAATGCGTTGCAGAAGCTCTTCCTGCTAAGATCCTGCACAGACAGCTTTTTCTCCAATCGCGACCGGCCCTGCCTGCTCTACCAGATCAAGCGCTGCTCGGCCCCCTGCGTCGGGCGGATCGACGAGGCCGGGTACGAAGAGCTGGTCCAGCAGGCCAAGGATTTCCTCGGTGGCAAGTCCTCTGCCGTCCAGCAGGACCTCGAAAAGCAGATGGCAGAGGCTGCGGAGAAGCTCGACTTCGAAACCGCCGCGATACTGCGCGACCGGCTGCGCGCGGCGACCTTCATTCAGGGCGCGCAGGCCGTGAACGCGACCGGGGTGGGCGATGCGGACGTCTTCGCGCTCGCTGCCAAGGGCGGGCAGATCGCGGTGCAGGCGTTCTTCATCCGCGGCGGGCAGAACTGGGGCCACCGCGCGTTCTTCCCCACGCACACGCAGGATGTCGACAAGGACGAAGTCCTCGCTCGCGTCATCATGCAGTTCTACGAAGAAGTGCCTCCGCCGCGCACCGTGCTGGTCGACCGGGCGCTGCCCGAGGGCGATTTGCTGGCGCAGGCGCTGTGCGAGGCGGCAGAGCACAAGGTCGAGATTTCGGTGCCCCAGCGTGGCGACCGGCGGCGGCTGATGGAGCAGGCGCAGCGCAACGCGATCGACGCGCTGGATCGGCGGCTCGCGGAGTCGGGCACCAAGGCGAAGCTCAACCGCGATCTGGCCGAATTCCTCGAACTCGAAGAGCCGCCGCAGCGCATCGAGATTTACGACAACTCGCATATCCAGGGCGCCAAGGCGGTGGGCGCCATGGTCGTGGCGGGGCCGGAGGGGTTCGAGAAAGGCCAGTACCGCAAGTTCAACATCAAGACTGCGCAGACCAACGACGATTTCGGCATGATGCGCGAGGTGATGCAGCGCCGCTTCCGCAATCTCGCCGAAAATCCCGATGGCGAGGAGGGCAAACGCAACAGCCACGAGACCGTGTGGCCCGATCTCGTCCTGCTCGATGGCGGCAAGGGGCAGATGTCGACCGTGCGCGATACGCTGGCCGAAATGGGGATCGACAACGTACCGCTGATCGCCATCGCCAAGGGGCCGGACCACGGGCGCGAGGGGCGCGAGGTGTTCCACTTCCCCGACGGGCGCGAGAAGACGCTGCCGGTCAATTCGCCGCTGCTGTTCCACCTCCAGAACCTGCGCGACGAAGTCCACCGCTACGTGATCGGCGCGCACCGCGCCAAGCGGAGCCGCGCCATCACCGCCTCACCGCTGGACGAGATTTCCGGCATCGGCCCGGCGCGCAAGCGCGCGCTGCTGCTGCATTTCGGCACTGCGGGCAAGGTCCGCGCGGCGGCGCTCGACGACCTCAAGCGTGCCCCCGGGATCAGCGATGCCGTGGCGCAGCAAGTGTTCGATTTCTATCACGCCGGAGCCAGCTGACTGGCGGCGCCCGGTCGTTCTACTCTCCGTGATTTCGCGGGGTCGTCAGGCGCATAGTTTTGTGTATTCTCGAACATGATTTCTTGGGGGAGAAAGTCATGCTCAATCGACGCAATTTCATGGTCGCATCAAGCGCGGCAACACTTGGTGGGTGCGTTAGCTGCAAGTTTCCGGATTCTTTGCCGGTTAGCCGCCCTATCTCTGATGCTCACGCGCATTTCTTCAACGGCGCGGATCTGCCGGTCCATAATTTCGTCCGCTATGTCATCGTGCCTGCATACGCACCGAACCTGCCCGAGGTTGTGCTGGCGCTCGCCGACATGGCCCTTTGGATTGCCAAACGCCTGTCGGTCTCGGCTTCGTCGGAGATCAAGCATTTGCGATCGGGCGAGTTGCTTGGCCGCGATGAAGTCCGCGAAGAAGAGTTCGGGCGCACGGCTGCAAAACGGCAGGAGCAGGTGATCAACGAAGCCGGCTCGAAGACGTTTGCCGAGCGTAAGCCGATCGAGAGCCTTGCGGACAGTTATTTCTATCTCGCCACGCTGCTCGGCGCTTTCGACATCGGAACGCGCCGTGCCCTGGATGACGGTAAGGTCAGGATCGACCCGCAGGTGTACGAAGATATCGCGCGGCAGGGCAGGGATGCGTCGCAGCGCACCTTGCCCGACTCGCTCGATTTACCGGAAGCGATGGTCACGTACGCGGCGCAGTCTTCGGTCGACGTCAAAGCGATCATCAAATGGGTTTTCGTGATGTGCCAGTCGCGCTGCTCGCACGTGCGGAGGTATTTGAACACTATTCCTTCCGGTGGAAGCCAGGTGACGCATGTGACCAACCTGCTGGTGGACTATGATCGATGGCTCGGCGATCGTCCGCTGGGTAATTCTACACATGCGCAGCAGGTGGAATTCTGGACGGCCTATGCCGCGCGTACCGAATCCATTCCCGGCTGGCCGCGCCTGCACACCTTTGCCGGCTTCGATCCTCTCAAGGATGCGGGCGAGAGACTTTCGAGCGGGAAGGGGACCACGTTCGAGACCATGAAGGAATGGTATCGTGCTGGCCGTGATCCCGGTTCGAATGCGACGCACAAGATCGCTGGTTTCAAGGTCTATCCCCCGATGGGATTTCAGCCGGATAAGAACGCCGAACCCGTGCTGCCGACGAACGAACCGCCGAAGCAGCGGGCGGAGATCGAGGTACAGCGCTGGTGGAGCGACAATGGCTGGCCGCTGGACAAGCTCGGCACCAGTCTGGACGAGTCGCTCGACCTGTTCTTCGAGTTCTGCGCGGAGCAAGACGTGCCGATCATGGCGCACGCCTCACCGAGCAATGATGCCATGAGCAATTCTGCGAGGAAGGCGCTGATCAGCAATTGGGTGCCAAGGGTCGAACAGACGTTCACCAAGTTCGGTCGCCCACTCAGGCTTTGTCTCGGTCACTTCGGATACTACGTCTACGATCTAAGCGCCTTCAAAGACCTGATGAAACTGAATGTCGAGCAGGTCGGAGGGGAGCCAAAGGCGCGCGTCTACTTCGACCTCAGCTACGACGTCGACATCCTGGAGGACAATCAGGGTGTGCTGCGGTATTTCCTCAATGCGCTGGAACGCGTCTGCAAGGATGTAGGTGACGAGGGCAATTTCCTCACCTTCGGCTCGGACTGGATCATGCTCGGGCAGCAGCCTGGAGCCGGTCGCTATCTCGACAATTTCAAGCGCGCGCTCGACGCATCCGAATTCTGGCGGAAGAACGCAGACAAGGTACTGCGGACCAATTTCCTCGATTTCATGCAGGTACCCCACTGATCGGGCGGCGTGTGAACATGTGGCGGGCTAGCCCCACAGAGGAGCCGGCCCGCCTTCCACATCATTTCGCGACGCGCGTCAGATCGAGATCGTGGAAGTCGTAGGAGAAGTCGGTCAGGTCCGAGATCGCCTTCATTTTCATTCCCGTCACCTTGCCGTTCTCGACCGAGAAATCGACGAAGGCGTCGGCCTTGAGTGAGCTGTCGGGCCAGAATGCCGCGAACCTGTCGCCATCGTAGTGGGTCAGCTCGCCATCGAGAATCTCACTGCGGCCCATGTCGATGAACAGGCGATCCGGGCCATCCATGCGGATGATGACATCCCCGTACCACTGGTCGCGATAGGTGCCGACATAGGCGGACAGCGGAAGGCTGGGCGGTGCCGCGTTTTCGGGCGCGCTCGCCGAGGTATCGGCCATCAGCTGCGTGCCTTCGGCTTCTGCCTTGGCGAATGCGCCACCCCAGTCGGTGATGAAATCGTACTCGGGGTGGCCGAGCAGTGCCGCAGCGACGTGGAAATTGAAGGTCGACGGCGCGCCGCGATAATCGTTGGTGGCGCTGAACAGGACCAGCTTTTCTTCAGGGATAATCATGAAGTTGCTGACCACGCCGGGCGCCCCGCCGCCGTGGCTGACCAGCAGCCTGCCGGCGAAATCCTGCGTGCCCCAGCCCAATGCGTAGGCCGAGAGATGGGAGAGGCCTGCCGCGCGCAGTCTGCCGTTGACGCCGGTGGGTGTGACGCCCTGCCACACTTCGCGCACCTGCTTTTCATCGAGCAGGCGCTGACCGGTTTCTGTGACGCCCCCGTCGAGCCAGAAATTGCCCCACTTCATCATGCCTGCGGTATCGCACCAGATGCCGCCTGCGGCGTTCCATGTTTCGGAGAAGGCGAGCCGCTCGTCGATCGGAACGCCTGCATCCGCGCCTGCCGCGCGTTCATGCCCGGTGACGAAGCGCGCACCTGCCGGGATGCGCGTTTTCTCCGCAACGCAGCGCTCCATGCCGACCGGCTTGAGGATTTCGTCCGTAATGAAGTCGGCCCAGCTTTTCCCGGACACACGCTCGACGATCTCGCCCGCGACGACGTACAGCAGATTGTCGTAGGCATATTCGGACCGGAACCCAGCGGTCGGCCGCAGCAGCGGCAGAGCCTTGATCACGTCTTCGGGTTCGGCGTTGCCATCGGGCCAGATCAGCAGGTCGCCCGCGCCCAGCGGCAGGCCAGAGCGGTGCGTCAGCGCATCGCGCACGGTGAAGTGCTCGCTGACCCACGGATCGTACATCGCGAATTCGGGAATGTAGGTGCGGATGGGTTCGTCCCACTTCACCTCTCCACGCTCCACGAGCATGGCGAGTGCGGTCGTCGTGAACGCCTTCGAGATGCTGGCGATGGGGAACAGCATGTCCTGCGTAACCGGTCGGTCGGTGCCTTCCTCGGCGAGACCGTCCGCGCCCTGCCAGATGGTTGTGCCGTCCTTCGAAACGGCAGCGACCATGCCGGTCGAATCGTAGGCCTGCGTCGTCCGGGCCAACGCAGCGTCGAAGTCGATCGGTCCCGTTTCGACCGGGGTGGCAACCGGTGCTTCGGCAGCCACGGTCTGTTGCGGCGGTACTTTGTCCGCGGCGAGATGCGCGCAGGCGGACAGGACGCAGGGCAGGAGCAGCAGAGCTCCGGTCTTGGCAAACTTCATATTGGTTCGGGCTCCCGATTACGGGGCCCTTATGCAGCGATTGGGCTGCGGATCAAACCTTGGCTTGGCGGTTTATGCGTCCCCCGCACGCAGACGGCGTTCCTGGAAGGCGAAGCGCGCGGCCTCGCCGACATCGCCCTGGAACGACACGTTGACCGCGCCGCCGATTACCGAGCCCACCAGCGGAACGACCGCACCCACACGCCGGCGAAACAGCGCGATGGCGAGGGCACGCGAGACGCGCTCGATCGCCTGCTCGATAACCGGATCGATTTCCTCAGGCGGCATTTCCGACAGGTTGCCGTCGGGCCCGATCCCGGCTTCAAGAGCGGCGATGCGTTCGGCGCGCTGTTTCTTCTCGTTGAGGCTCGCCAGCTCGAGCACTTGTAGGCGGAACAGCCGCTCTCGCGCGCCTTTGCCGTCATAGCCATACGCGCGGCCGGTATCGCGGATGCAGCGCAGGGCAAGCGCGATGGTCGCCGGAATGTCGAGCCCCATCGTGAGGATTCCGCCGATCCCCGATGCCGCACCCGTTGTGCCGCTGATCGCGCGGGTGGCGATAGCGACACGCTCTGCTGCATCGTGACACGCCTTGAGGTCGGCAAGGTCGTGGTCGAACTTGACCAGTTGCGGCGTGCCCACTGCGCGGTCGATGCCCTGCAAGACCCCGCGAACGAGCCCGTTGGGCACGAACGCGGCGACCGCGCCACCCACGGGACTGGTGATTTTCTCGAACCCGCGCCCGATCAGGGATGGGCTGCTGGTGCGAAAGGCCTGCTGCTGTTTTTCAAAATCCATGAAGTGCGAACGGGGTTCGAAGGCACCCGTTCCGCAATCGCCATTAGTTGGATTTGGACCGCCGCTTTCGCATCATGCCTTCTTGCGCAACACTCGCCACCAGCGTGCCGCCTTCGGTGAATATCCGACCGCGATTGTAACCGCGGCCGTTGCCGGACCAGGGGCTGTCGGTATCGTACAGCAGCCACTCGTCGGCGCGCGCAGGCGCGTGGAACCAGATCGCATGGTCGAGGCTGGCCCCGACAAGCTCGCCGCGCATCCAGGAAAGCCCGTGGGCGATCGCCGCCGTGCCGAGGAGCGTGTAGTCGCTTGCATAAGCGATCACCGCACGGTGCAGCGCCGGATCGTCGGGCAGCTTGCCGACCGTCTTGAACCAGGTCTGCGACTTGGGTTCGCGCGGAGTGGTGCTCATCCAGTGCAACCCGTCGGTTGGGCGCATCTCGATTGGGCGGGGGCGGACCATGAAGCGGCGCTGGCCCTCGCTCATCAGGTCGAGCTTGTCGGCAAAAATCTCGCGGCGCAGCCGATAGTCCGATTTGAGCGTCTCGGGATCAGCCACGTGGGGGAAGGGCATGTTCTCATGCGCGAGCCCTTCTTCGGGTGTCTGGAAACTGGCGGTCAGGTTGAGGATCGGCGTACCGTCCTGGCTCGCCACTGCGCGCCGGTTTGCAAAGCTCCGCCCGTCGAAGTCGCGCGCGATACTGTAATCGATGGGCGGACCTTCCTCGCCGCCACGAAGGAAGTAGGCGTGCAGCGAATGCGCCACCTTTCCGTCGCCGATGCTTGCCTGCGCCGCCTGCAATCCTTGCGCGATCACCTGCCCGCCGAAGACGCGGCCGATGCCGTCCACCTGCGGCCTGCCCCGGAACCTGTCGTTGTCGATCTTCTCGACTGTCAGCAGGTCGATAAGCTGCGCGGTCAGCTCTGCGGGAGTGGGGCGCTCGACATTATCGAAATCGAGTTTTTCGGAAGCATTATCTTTCATCCGCACGTCTGTGCGACGGCTTTACGTTCAGGTCAACGTGAGACCTCAGCGGATCATCCCGAGCTTGCGGATGGCGCGGAAGGCGAAGGCCTTCGACCGATTGCTTGCGGGCCAGCGACCCGGCTCACGCGGATTGAGGCCGAGCCGCCGCAATTCCCGATTGAAGCCACGCGCGTCCGCTTCCGCATAACTCCAGTCCGAACGCCATGTAATGCTCAGCGAGATCGAACTTTCGGGCCCATTGCGCACGAAGTGCGGTGCCATGACGGGCACGAACAGGGCCTGCCCGGCGGCGATGCCGTATTCCACTCCGCCTTGCGCCAGATCGTCTTTCCAGATCAGTTCGCGCGGTCCGCCCAGATGATAACCCTCATGCACCTCGTCAGGCGCATAGCGTGCGTCGCCGGCGGGGAACTGCGTCATCGTCTTGCTGCCGCGCAGCTGCATCAGGATGTTGTGTTCGGGATCGAAATGGTACGGCGTGACCGCGTTCGGGCTCGAGATGAACACGAAACCTTGCGGAGTGAGCATTTCGCCTGTCTTCGCCTCGATCTCGGGACGCAGTTCCTCCAGCAGATCGTGAAGTAGCGCGCGATAGCGATCGTCCTGCTCGATGTTTTTGAGTACGGCCCAGCTGTTCACCTCGGCGATCCGGCGGATTGTGTCGGCAATGGAGAGGCCGGTCTGGCCCGGCTTGCCGTCGACGCCGATCGGGAGATCGCCACGATTATACTCGATCGAACTCTCGGGCAGGCGCCCGGCAAGCTCGGCAAGCGCGTCCAGCCGCAGCAGTGGATGATCTTCGAGCCGATGTTCGAGCACATGCGGCTGCTCTGGATAGGCCGCGGCAAAGGTTTCCCGCGCGTTGTCGGGAAAGACGCGATTGGGCTGCGGCGAAACGTTATCCTGCGGGAAGCTGCTTACGGCATTCATTACGATCTACTCTCCGTAGTCTTCGGCATCGCGTGCCTTGCGGATTCGAAGTCGATCAGGCGCCCACCCAGCGCGCCGCGGAGGCCGCCGCCGATCGCGATATTGCGTGACACGACGCTGCGCTGTTCCCGCCAGAAATGGTCGATCATCGGGTGGTCGGGCGCCGCACAGCTGTCGCACCACGCGATTTCCCCACGTTGCAGCAGGTCGAGGTTCTCCTTCTGGAGGAGAACGCCTGGCGAATATCTGGCGAAACGTTCGTCGAAGGTGGTCTTGAAGCTGAATGCGCCCGGGGAAGTAAGGAAGGTCGCCAGCATCGCGATGGGCTCGCCATCGAGGCGCAGGGACAGGCCTTCGACGCGCCCTGTCTGTGCTGCGCCCAGCAGGCTCTCGCGAAAGAATCGCGCGCACGCCGGATCGTTTGCGAGCGAAGAACCGGCACGGCCTTTCCAGCTTTGCGCTTCGAGGGCGAGGAATGTGTCTGCGAAGGCGCCGATTGCCTCGGGAGTTTCGGCGCGGTCCACCGACAGCTCACCATGTTCTGCAAGACGACGCGCCTGCCGCCGCAATTCCTTGCGCTTCTTGGTCGAGAGCGATTGTTCGAAATAGTTCTCGGGCGAGAGTTGTGATGCAAGGAGCGCACGGACATCGCGTTCGACCACGCCGTTTGCGCGGTTATCCTCCTGCGTCAGGACAGTCAGCGCCGCGTCCGGGGCACAGCTTTCCGGTATGCCCGGCAGGTGCAGAAAGGCGGCGAGACCTGAGTTCTGGTCCACCCAGCGCAGCAACATTGACCAGAAGATCGTTTCGAAGCCGCGCGCGATCAGTGGCACGCCGCAAAAGGCATTGTCGTGCAGCCAGCTGGCAACATGCGGAATGGGGCGCCCGTAGTACGCACGCGCATTGTGCAGCGGGAGAAGCCCGGCGAGCTTGCCATCGATCCTCAATAGCGCGAGCTTGACCTTGCCCTGCGGATCGAAGGCTTCCAGCGAAGCGCGCAGAAAAGGCCGTTCGAAGAAGGGGTTGGGCTCCGCCGCGCTGGCTGCCAGCGTGTCCCATTCGGCGTCGCCGGGTGCTGCGTCGCGCCATGGCGCGACAAGCAGCCGCGGCGCCGAGCCGCTCGCATCGTCGAATTCCGTGTCAATCAAGACCATCGCAGCCCGATGCCCTTCCCAGCGATCAGCCCTTACCGTGGCGTTAAGCCTAAGCAGGATTCACTAGGATTTGCTTAAGTCGGTGCCTGAAATGGAAGGCTGGAAAAGGAAGGGGCGCGGGCCCCATTGGAACCCGCGCCCCTAGTATCTTTCGACAGTCAGACTTCGCTTATCAGGCGGCCCCTGCCGCCAGCGCAGCAAGCAGCAGCAGCGCGACGATGTTGGTGATCTTGATCATCGGGTTCACCGCCGGTCCCGCGGTATCCTTGTACGGATCGCCCACGGTATCGCCGGTCACGGCGGCGTGGTGGGCATCGGAACCCTTACCGCCGTGGTTGCCATCCTCGATGTACTTCTTCGCGTTGTCCCACGCGCCGCCACCGGCGGTCATGGAAAGCGCGACGAACAGCCCGCCGACGATCACACCCAGCAACAGCGCGCCGAGAGCGGCGAAGCCGTTGGCCTGACCTGCGATCAACGTGATGACGAAGTAGACCACTACCGGCGCCAGCACCGGCAGCAGCGACGGAACGATCATTTCCTTGATCGCTGCGCGCGTCACCAGGTCCACGGTGCGGGCATAGTTGGGGCGGCTGGTGCCTTCCATGATGCCCTTGTCCGCAGCGAATTGCTCGCGCACGTCTTTCACCACGTCACCCGCTGCACGGCCCACGGCAGTCATGCCCATCGCGCCGAACAGGTAGGGCAGCAGCGCCCCCAGCAGCAGGCCGACGATCACGAACGGGTTCTTCAGGCTGAAGTCGACCGTTACGCCGGGGAAGAACTCGGTGAGGTCGGTGGTGTAGGCGGCGAACAGCACGAGCGCGGCGAGGCCAGCCGAACCGATCGCGTAGCCTTTCGTGACGGCCTTGGTGGTGTTGCCCACCGCATCCAGCGCGTCGGTCTTCTCGCGCACGCTGTCGTCCAGCCCCGCCATTTCGGCGATGCCGCCTGCGTTGTCGGTGACCGGGCCATAGGCGTCCAGCGCCACGACCATGCCCGCCAGCGCCAGCATCGCGGTCGCCGCATAGGCGATCCCGACTAGGCCTGCGAGCAGGTAGGCGATGATGATCCCGGCAACGATCACCAGCGTCGGCAACGCCGTCGCTTCGAGACTGATGGCAAGACCCTGGATCACGTTCGTGCCGTGGCCGGTTTCCGAAGCCTTCGCGATCGAGCGGACTGGGCGGTACTCGGTCCCGGTATAGTATTCGGTGATCCAGATGATCAGCCCGGTGATGACGAGGCCGAGCATCGAGCACCAGAACAGGTCCATCCCGGTGAAGCCGCCAACGACTTCGGCAGCGCCTTCGGTCACCAGCGTATTACCCAGTGCCACCGTCGCAGTTTCGCTGACAACGTTCGCCCCGATCAGGGCGTTCATGTCGCCCAGAGCCCAGGTCATCACGGCGTAAATCGCCGGGATCGAGAGGACTGCAGTGACGATGAAACCCTTGTACATCGCGCCCATGATGTTCTGCTTGCTTCCAAGCTTCACGAAGTACGTGCCGATGATCGAGGTGACGATGCACGCCCCGCCGATCAGCAGCGGCAGCGACATCATCGGCAACAGCAGCTCGCCCAGCGTGCCACCGAGCAGCATTGCGGTGAGCACCATCGTTGCGCCGACGGTGACGACGTAGGTTTCGAAAAGGTCGGCAGCCATACCTGCACAATCGCCGACATTGTCGCCCACATTGTCCGCGATAACGGCCGGGTTGCGGGGGTCATCCTCGGGAATGCCAGCCTCGACCTTGCCGACAAGGTCCGCACCGACGTCCGCCGCCTTGGTGAAGATGCCGCCGCCCAGTCGCGCGAAGATCGAGATCAGCGAGGCACCAAAGGCGAGGCCGACCAGCCCGTCGACCACTTCGCGGCTATTCGCCTCGAAGCCGAGCGCACCGGCGAGGAAGTAGAAGAAGCCCGCTATGGCGAGCAGCGCCAGGCCGGCCACCAGAAGCCCGGTGATCGCGCCTGCGCGAAACGCCAGTGTCAGGCCCTGCTGCAACCCGCTTTGCGCGGCTGCGGCGGTGCGGACGTTGGCCTTCACCGAGATGTTCATCCCGATATAACCAGCGGCGCCCGAAAGCACCGCGCCGATCAGGAAACCGGCGGCCGCGATCCAGTTGAGGAGGAAGAAGACCAGCGCGCAGACCACGACGCCGACGATGGCGATGGTCGTGTACTGGCGATTGAGATAAGCGCGCGCACCTTCCTGAATGGCGCCCGCGATTTCCTGCATCTTCTCGTTGCCCGCTCCGGCACCGAGAACCTGTCGGCTCGTAAATATTCCGTAGATTATGGCCAGCAGGCCAAGTCCAATAGCGACCAGAACAAGTTCCACGCCTTACCTCCCCCAGGTTATGTACCGAACAGCATTCGGATGCTCGCCCTTATTGTGGGCAATTGAAGGGGAGTAGGGCTATAAGGGCGTGCATGAAGGCGCAAGCCCCCGTAGCATTTCTGCACACTTCACGGGTGCGGCGCGGCGCTATTCAGTGCTGGTAGCCGAGCCCTTCCGGACCATCTATGGCCTTGGTGTCGAGCACGAGGGGTTCGGGCCCGCCTTCCATCACGGTGCCGATACGGGTTACCGGGACCGGCAGATCGGCATCGCTGGGCGCGGTGAAGAGGAGGGCAAAGTCTTCACCCCAGCGCAGCGCCTCGTCGCGGCGACTCTCGGGTGCTGCTATCGGAATACTCGCGCTGTCGATGGCAAATCGAGCTCCGCTCGCTTTCGCCATGCGCCACGCGTCGAGCAGCACGCCGTCCGAAACATCCATCATCGCGGTCACGTGTGGGGCCAGCGCGCGCCCCTCTGCCAGGCGCGGTGTCGGGCGCGTGAAGGGCCTCTCGTCTGCATCGACCCACCCGTTCACCGCATCGAACCCCATCATCGCGCCGCCGACCGATCCGCTTAGCCAGACGTGATCGCCGGGCCGCGCGCCGCTGCGCGATGGCACGGGCGTATGCGTCGCGCGGCCAAGCGCGGTCAGGCTGAAGGTGCGCGTATTTTCGACCGCCACCGTGTCGCCGCCCAGCAAGGGCACATCGAACGCCGTAAGCGCTGCCTCGAGCCCTTTAAGAAACGCGGTATTATTGGCCCCGAGCGAATAGCCGAGCATGACCCCCACCGGCTCCGCTCCCTTGGCGGCGAGATCGGACAGGTTCACCGCCACCAGCTTCCACGCCACATCGGCGAGCGATTGCTGCGGGAGCCAGTGCACGCCCTCGACCATCATGTCCTTGGTGAGGATGAGAGTCTCAGTGCCGAATTCGAGCACTGCGGCATCATCGGCCAACCCGCGCGCGGCTGGCTGCGTGGCCAGCGCGCGAAGGGCGGCGATGAAATCGAGCTCGGTCATCCAACCTCCTAACCGCTCACCCTGAGCCTGCCGAAGGGTCGCACCTTACTTCAAGAAGAAGGATGCTTCGACAAGCTCAGCATGAACGGTCTTCTGGTAGCAAAATCACCGAACAGCCTTGGCCACCGCATCGAGCACGCCGTTGGCAAACTTCGCCTCGCGATCGTCGAAGAACGCCTTCGCGACGTCGACATATTCGCTGATGACTGCACCGGTCGGAATGTCCGCGCGCGCGATCAGCTCGTAGGCGCCGCAGCGCAGCACCTGCAGCATCGTCTTGTCGAGCCGCTTGAGGTTCCAGCCCTCGGCCAGCTTCTCGCTTAGCTGCAGGTCGATTTCCTCGCGTCTTGCATCCACGCCGCGCACGACATCGTCGAAGAAGGGCACCTCGGCGTCGGCATAGGTGTCGCCTTCGATTTCGCGGCCCAGCCGGTGCTGGTGAAATTCGTCGAGCAGCTTGGGAAGGCCGGTGCCCTCCATGTCGCGCTGGTAGAGCGCCTGGACGGCGGCGAGGCGCGCGGCAGAGCGGGCGGTGGATCGTTGGTGGGACATTACTTCAATCGCAATCTGATGGACTGGGCATGGGCCGGAAGCCCTTCGGCTTCGGCAAGGGCGATGGCAGCGGGGCCGATCTGGCGAAGCGCGTCGGCATTCGCCTCGATAAAACTGGTCCGCTTCATGAAATCGAGCACCGACAGACCGCTGGCAAAACGAGCGCGGCGTCCGGTGGGCAGGACGTGGTTCGGGCCGGCAACGTAATCGCCAACCGCCTCGGGTACCATCCGGCCGAGAAACACGCTGCCCGCATGGCGCAGCTTGGCGAACAGCGCTTCGGGATCGTCGACCGCCAGCTCGACATGTTCGGCCGCGAGCCGGTTGGCGAGCGGGATCGCGTCGTCGAGCGAGGGCACCACGATCAGCGCGCCATGCGCATCCCATGCGGCGCGCGCGATCTTGCCGGTTGCAAGCATCGCGGCCTGCACGTCGACCTGATCCTCCACCTGCGCGGCAAAGTCTGCGCTGTCGGTGATGAGGATCGATTGCGAGCTGGGATCGTGCTCGGCCTGGCTGAGCAGGTCGGCGGCGATCCATTCGGGATCGTTCTTGTCGTCCGCGATGACGAGAATTTCGCTTGGTCCCGCAATCATGTCGATGCCGACCGTGCCGAACACCTGCCGCTTTGCTTCCGCGACCCAGGCATTGCCGGGGCCGGTGATGACGTCGACCGGCGCGATTCTGTCGGTGCCGTAGGCCAGCGCGGCGATCGCCTGCGCACCGCCGACGCGCCAGATCTCGTCGATACCGGCAATATGCGCAGCGGCGAGAACCAGCGGGTTTGACTCGCCCTTCGGCGTGGGAGTGACTGCGACCAGCCTCTCGACCCCCGCGACTCGCGCCGGGATTGCGTTCATCAGCAGCGAGGAAGGATAGGCAGCGCGCCCGCCGGGGACATAGAGACCCGCGGCATCGACCGCGTTCCACCGATGGCCGAGCCGGACACCCGCATTATCGGTATAATCGCGCGGATTGGGTTTCTGCGCCTCGTGATAGGACCGGATGCGCGCGGCTGCGAGGTCGAGCGCATCGCGCAGCTCGCCGTCCAGTTCGTTATAGGCCTGCTCGCATCGCCAGGATGGGATGCGCCAGTCATCTTCCGAGGACAGCGTGTGACCATCGAAGCGGATGCTCAGTTCCGCCAGCGCCTTGTCGCCTTGCGCACGCACCTTGGCGATGATGTCGGCCACATCGCGGGTGACATCATTGCCGCTTTCGCGACGGGCGTGAACCAGCCGCTCGAAACTCGCCGCGAAATCGGGCGCGGTAGCGTTCAGGACCTGCATAACGCGGCTGCCTTCGCTTGCAGACGTGCATCGGCTTCGCGCCGGAAGCTCTCGACCAGATCGGCAACGCGGCCATCGGTTTTCAGCGCAGCGCGGTTCACGATCAGGCGGGCGGTAATGTCGAGGATAGGCTGGGTTTCGACCAGGCCGTTTTCCTTGAGCGTGCGTCCGGTCGAGACGAGATCGACGATCCGCCGCGCCAGCCCGAGAGAAGGGGCAAGCTCCATCGCGCCATTGAGCTTGACGCATTCGGCCTGCACGCCCTGCTTTTCGTAATAGCGGCGGGTGATGTTCGGATACTTCGTCGCAACGCGCACGTGGCTGCTGATCGGGTCGTCTTCCTCACCGACAGCCTGTGCCACCGCCAGATGGCAATGCCCGATGTCCAGATCGACCGGGGCGTAGAGGTCCGAATAGTCGAATTCCTCGATCACGTCGGAGCCGACGATCCCGATCTGCGCTGCGCCGTGTGCGACGAAGGTCGCCACGTCGAACGCGCGCACCCGGATCAGGCGCAGGTCAGGGCGTTCCGTTGCGAAGCATAGTGCACGGTTGGCCTTGTCGTGGAAGCCCGGCTCGGGCACGACGCCCGCGCGCTCCATGACGGGCAGGGCATCGTCGAGCAGTCGGCCCTTGGGCACGGCAAATGTCAGGTCGCTTTGCGGCATGGAGCGCCAGATAGGGCGAGCGAGACGAAAGGGCAATTGCGCGCGAGTTATGGCAGCCGGCAAAGCGAAATACGAACTGGTCGATCCGCAGGCAAAAGGCTTCGAGGCGGTGCAGCGCGCTTTCGCCAACCAGGTCGCCTATTGCCGCGATAACGGCGCGCCGGTGACGGCCACGATCTGCCAGGCGCTGGGCGACCTCTTGGAGTCCGAGCGGGGCGGGGCGGTCATGCGCCGCGTCCGCAAATGGGCGGGGCCGCCGCTGGCCGATGCCCTGCCGCTGCGGATTGCGGGTGGACTGCACGCGCTGCATCTGGCCGACCAGGATCCCGCGCTTTCGGCGATCTACCTGGAACAGAGAGTCAGCAATCCCGCAGAACTGGTCGCCGATGCGATCGAGCGGCACGAGGCGTTCCTGATGCCGTGGCTCGACGGGCCGCCGCAGACCAACGAAGCAGGTCGCAGTTGGGCCTATGCCGCCGCGATGCTGTGGCTGGTGGACGAGGGTCTCCCGGCAAAATTCGCGCTCAACGAAATCGGATCGAGCGCAGGTATCAACCTGATGATGCGCCGCTATTTCTTCGACCTGGGCGGAGTGACCGCAGGGCCGAAGGGCGCGCAGATGCGGTTGGCACCTGAATGGCGCGGTTCGCCGCCTCCCGACATCCACTACGACATCGTTGCCGCGCGCGGGTGCGATATTGCCCCGGTCGACCTGACCGATCCGGCGCAGGCATTGAGATTGAAGGCCTATATCTGGCCCGAGTTTACTGAGCGATTCGCGCGGATGGATGCCGCTATCGCTGCGGCCAACACCATGCCGCCCGAGATTGCGCGTGAAACCGCCGATGTCTTTGTGGAGCGGGTGCTGGCCGAACCCGCCGAGGCAGGCGTCACCCGCGCCGTCATGCACTCGGTCGTGTGGCAATACGTGCCTGAGTACCAGCGCGAGAAGGTGACCGAGGCGATCGAGGCGGGGGGGGCCAAGGCCACCGCGGAAACACCGCTAGCGTGGATTTCGCTCGAAGCGAATCGAGACACCCACCGGCACGAACTGTCCGTTCGGTACTGGCCCAATAATGAAGCGGACGGTGAGGAGTGGCAGCGGCTCGGCGTTGCCCATCCTCACGGTGCATGGGTCGAGTGGGAAGGCTGACTAGGCGGTTCGCGCCAGGAAGGCATCCATCGCTGCGTTGAACTTTTCCGGAGCTTCCCACGGGACGAAGTGACCGCAGCCGCTGAGCTTCTCGATGGTCAGGTCGTCGATGATGTCCTCCATCCCGACCATATTGCCGGGCGGCAGTGCGATGTCGTCCATCGCCCAGATGACGAGGGTCGGGATTGAGAGATTGGGCAGCTGCGGCGGCTGGTAGTCGGCAGGTAGTTCGAACGGCGCATCCATCGGAGGCACGATCATCGGGCTCGCGCGATACCAGTTGAGCATCCCAAAGGCGGCGTCGCGATCCTGCCAGTCCTGCAAGAGCGCCTCGCGCTCCTCCGGCTCCATCGCGCTGGGCCGATCCCATTTAATCTCCTTCATCAGGATCGCGGCAAGCCCGTGCTCCTGCACCAGAGCATCATTGTCGGTGTTGCGAAATCCCCGGATGTACTGGCTGCTCTCGCGCTGATGCGGATCGGTAAACAGCAGCTTCTGGAAGATCGCAGGGTGGGGCGCATTGGCGATCACCGCGCGAGTGACGCGGCCAGTGCCGGTCCCTTTCTGCCCCATCAGGGCGATACCCCACGAAATTGCGCCACCCCAGTCGTGGCCGACGATGGTGAACTCGTCGATGCCCAGCTCAGTCGCCAGCAGGAAGATGTCGCCGATCAGCTTGTCCGGCCTGTAAGCTTCCACTTCCTGCGGCTTGGACGACCCGCGGTAACCGCGCTGGTCGGGCGCGATGCAGCGGTACCGGTCCGAAAAGTGCGCGATCTGGTGCCGCCAGGTACGGTGGCTTTCGGGAAAGCCGTGGAGGAACATCAGCGCTGGAGCGTCCTTCGGACCTTCGTCGACCACGTCCAGTTCGATGCCGTTGGCAAGTTTCACGCGCTTCTGTTCCATAGTCAGCCCTCCGCCTCGATCTTTTCCATGTAGCCATTCGCGACCATCGCCGCGACCTGATCGAACAGGTCGTCGGGCGTGCGGCGCTGCTCGCCCCAACTGCTTTCACCGCCGCGAGCAACGATGATCTCGCGCTCGCCGCTGGCTACCCCGTCCAGGATGCGACGGGCGGCTTCTTCCGGTGGCATGCCGTTGTCGATCACGCTGTCGCTGCGCCCGCGCGGCGAACCGTCGGCGCTCAGCGCATTGCGGCTGACGTTGGTTGCGACCGACCCGGGGCAAGCGACATGCACAGACACGCCCGATTGCGAGAGTTCGGCGCGCAGGGCGTCGGCATATCCGATTAGCCCGTGCTTGGCCGCGCAATAGGCGGTGCGCAGCGGAATGCCGATCTTGCCTGCCACAGAAGACACGAACACGAGGTGCCCGCTCCCGCGCCCGGTGAAGTGAGGCAGCAAAGCCTGCGAGGCGGCGATCTGGGCAGTCAGGTCGATGTCGATGATGTCGCGATAGACCTGCATCGCGGTCGCGGTAGCGCGGCTGCGTTGGGAGATGCCCGCATTGGCGACGAACAGGTCTACGCCGCTTTGCCACGCGGTGGCCTTCTCAGTCGCGGCGTGCATCGCGTCTTCGTCGCGCACATCGAAGGGCAGCAGCAGGGTCTCGCCCTCGCAATCCTGCGCCACTTCCGCCAACCGAGCTTCGTCACGGCCCGACAGGATGACCCGCGAGCCATCGTTGCTCAATGCTCGCGCGAGCGCTGCGCCAATGCCGGAGGATGCGCCGGTGATCCACACGGTCTTTCCGGAAAAGCTCAAGGGTAGGTCACCGTCTTGGGTTTTTCGGGCAGCGGAATCCATTCCTCCTCATCGCCCGGTACCTTGGGGAAGTTACCCGCCTTCCAGTCCTTCTTGGCCTGGTTGATCCGTTCGCGGTCGGAGCTGACGAAGTTCCAGAACACGTGGCGTTCGGTCTTGAAGCTTTCCCCGCCCAGCAGCATCAAACGCGCTCCCTTTTCGGATCGCAGAGCTGGGCAATCGCCCGGCTTGATGACGACCAGCGTGTAGAGCGGCAGGTCCATGCCATCGAGCGTGGCCTCGCCGTCGACCACCATCAGCGCGCGCTCGTCTGCAGGCGAGTCGATCGGCAGCTGCCCGCCGGGGGCGAGGACGATCTCGGCATAAATCGTGTCGGCATAGGTCGTGGTCGCGGCGCGTTCGCCCCACAGATCGCCCATGATCACGATGGCGCGCGCGCCGCCATCTTCGACCACCGGCAGGTCGTCGATCGCTTCGAAAGCGGGGTCGATTTCCTCGCGCCCGTCGGGCAGCGCGAGCCAGGTCTGCATGCCGAACATGCGCGGTCCGCCCTTGCGTTCGCTTTCGGGGGAGCGTTCGGAATGGACGATCCCACTGCCTGCGGTCATCAAGTTCACCGTGCCGGGGCGGATGGTGGAGAAGGTGCCGATACTGTCGCGATGATCGATCGCGCCTTCGAACAGCCAGGTGACCGTGGCGAGATTGATGTGCGGGTGCGGGCGGACATCCATACCGCCGCCCGATGGCAGGTGTGCGGGGCCGAATTCGTCGACGAAAATGAAGGGCCCGACCATGCGCCTTTGCTTGGAAGGCAGCGCGCGCCGAACCTCGAAATCGCCAAGGTCGTGGTTGGTGGGGGTGATGGTGGCTTCGATGGGACCGGTCATTGGGCGTCGAGCTCCGGGTAGTGGCGGAAGATGCCGTCTTCGTTGAACGCGATGCGGCGATCCGACGCAAGGTAGTCCTTGATTTCGTCAAGCTCGGCCACCGCGTCGTGGCAGGCAATCAGGCGCGGATAGTCGCTCTCGATCGCTTTCATGCGAATGGGGAAGGCGTAGCGCAGCCCCTCGACAAGCTGGAACAGCGAGGTGTCGACGTGGCTCCACTTGTCGCCGAGCACAAAGGGGCCGTCATGGGGCGACAGCGCATCCTCGAAATAGCGGAAGAACTTCGGGATACGTTGCTCGCGAAAATTCTCCGCTGCACGCACCGCTGCATCCTTCTGCTCGTCGTAGTAGAGGTCGCCCGCGATCGGGTGGTGGACGTTGTGCGCTTCGGCGACGATGTCGCTGATGGTCAGTTGCAGCATGATGAGCTGGAGATCGCCGTCGAGATTGCCTGCACCGAACCCATGCTTCTCACTCGCCCACGCAAGGATATGCGCGACCTGCGCGATGCAGAAATCGCCATCGACGAGGTAGGGCGGGGCGTAGGGGCGAATGCCGCTGCGCTGGTTCAGGTCGTCGACCAGTCCCTCCGCTCCTTCGTTGCGCGCGCGATCGCGATATTCGACGCCCGCAGCCTCAAGCGCGAGCCGCACGAATTCGCCGCGACCCTGAATGCTCGGCCAGTACCATAGATCGTACGCCATCGGATCAGCCCGGATGGCTCGGCGCGGTGGCCTTTATCGCCAGCGCGTGGACCCGGTCGCCGGGAATGTCGCCTAGCGCCCCGTTGACCATCCGCTGCCGCTCAAGCCGCGACTTTTCGACGAAGGCCGGAGCCTCGATCACGATCGTGAAATGCGATTCCCCGGTGCCATCGTCGCCGGTGTGGCCGCGGTGCCTGGCGCTGTCGTTGACGATCTCCAGCTTTGTCGGGGAGAACGCCTCGCGCAGCAGCTGCTCCATCTCCTGAGCTACGGATTGTGCCATTTTATCGTTCGATCCCTTTGCAATTTGCGTCTGCGCTGCCCATCCTAAAGCGCTATGCGTCAGACCCGGTTCCATGGTCGCTACGAAGCGAACGGCAGACTTTGCGCCCACCCCACATGCGACGAGCCGGGCGAATTTCGCGCCCCCGGCGTTTACGGCAACAGTTTCGACGGGCCGGGCCAGTGGCGCTGGTTCTGCCTTGAGCACATACGCGAGTTCAACGCCGGCTACGACTGGTTCGAAGGGATGAGCGCGGAGGAAATCCTGCGCGCGCAATCGCCCTCGGCCGGATGGCAGACCGAATCGCCAGCCTTCCGCGCGAGCGGCCCGATCGACGGGATGCCGCGCTGGGGCGATTTCGACGATCCGCTCGACGCCATTTCGGCACGGGTGGGGGGCATCAAGAGCCGTGCCCGGCGCGAGGCCGAAATGGCGATGGACGGGCGCTTTTCAAAGGAAGAGGCGAAGGCGCTGGACGTTCTGGGGCTCGGCGTGGAGACCGACCGCAAGCGTCTGCGCCAGCGCTATTCGGAACTCGTGCGCCGCTACCACCCGGATCGCAACGGGGGCGACCGCAGCCACGAGGCGCGGCTGGGCCGGGTGGTGGAGGCGTATCAGTTGCTTAGGAAGAGTCGCGTTTTCGCCTGATGGTTTCAGTCGCGGTCGGGTGCGCCAAGCGGGAAGAAATCCCGGAATGCGCTCGATCCAATCGGCGTAGAGGTTAAGTGGAAAAAGGGGTGACCCTAGAGGTACATTACCAGATTCCTTGCGCGATCTTCTCGCGCCGTTCCACCTCGCGATCGCTGAGGATCGGGATTGGCGCTTCGTCCGGATAGGGGGGTTGCGTGCCGCCGGGCGTGTATGTCGCGATGACGGTGCCTTTGGCGGTCACGCGATGATCGGTCATCTCCAGCTTGTCGACCGGAGTGCCTTCGCCGAACAGCCGCTTCCCGCCGCCGAGGATCACCGGGTAGGTCATGGTGATCAGCGTATCGATCAGCCCTGCGGCGAGAAGCGGGGGGTAGATCTCGCTCGATCCCTGGATGACGATATCGGCACCTTCGGTCTGCTTGAGCGCTGCAATATCTTCGACACCGCGCATCCGGTGGCTGTTCTGCCATTCGAGCGGCTGGTCGCCGCGCGTCATCACGTACTTGTTGGCCGCGTCGAATGCCTCGCCCATCGGCTTGTTGTCGCCATCGGCATAGGGCCAGTAAGCGGCGAAGATATCGTAGGTCCGCCGCCCCAGCAGCAGATCGTAGGGTGGCGTGAAAAGCGCGCCGAGCGTCTCTTCGATCCCTTCGTCCCACAGCTTGAACACCCAGCCGCCCTGGTCGAACCCGCCGGTCGGGTCTTCGTCAGGCCCACCCGGAGCCTGCATTACCCCGTCGAGCGACAGGAACGCCGCACCGGTGATATTTCGCGCCATGTCAGTCTCCTCTTCGTGCAGCTTCGATGGCTGCGTGATCGATCTTCACCATGCCCATCATCGCCTCGTAGACGCGCTTGCGCGCTGCCGGGTCGGGGTCGGCAAGCCCCTCGGTGAGAGCGCGCGGCACGATCTGCCAGCGCATCCCGAAGCGGTCGAAGCACCAGCTGCACGCCATCTCGCCGCCGCCATCGGCGGTCAGCGCGGCCCAATAGCGATCGGTTTCCTCCTGCGTGTCGGTGAAGACCTGCATCGAGACCGCGTCGGAGAACTCACCGGGATTGCCGTTGAGAGCGAGCGCCTGCATCCCCAGCAAGGTGAAGTTGGCAAGGAGCACGTCGCCTTCCTTGCCGCCGGGGTAGTCCGACGGGGAACGTTCGATGCTGCCCATCGCGCTGTCGGGGAACAAATCGCAATAGAATTGCGCGGCTTCGTCTGCCCGGTCCTTGAACCACAGGCACAGCGCGGATCGGGCGTCAGGCACTGGCCGCTTCCCGCTCTGCGATCAGGTCTGCGTCCACCTTCTTGGCGGCCTTGTACGCGTCGCGCTGCTTCAGCCGGGCGGCATAGGCTTCGAATACGTCGCGCTTGGGCAGCGATCCGAACTGCATGCCCCAATCGACATGCGAACCGACGTATACGTCCGCCATCGTGAAGCGGTCGCCGCACACGTAGTCGCGACCGGTCAACATGGCTTCGAACGCGTCGACCGTGCGCTCGAAACTGCCGTAGCCGAGCATGCCCTGCTTCTGCGGGTCGTCGCCCGCGCTCCAGCCCATGCTGTTCGCGACCACCGCCTGCTCCACCGGCCCGGCGGCGAAGAACAGATAGCGGAAATAGTCCGCCTTCTCGTGCGCGTCGGGCAGCAACCCTGCGTCGGGGTGCATTTCGGCGAGGTAATGGCAAATGGCTGCGGCTTCGGTCACCACATGGTCATGCCCGCCGTGATGATGCACGAGCGTGGGGAATTTGCGCATCGGATTGGCCTTCACGAAGGCCTCGGGCTGATCGGGGCCGTACTCGACGATCACCTGTTCGTAATCGGCACCCGCCTCGTGCAACGCCCAGCGGGCGATCTGCCCGCGGCTCATGGGGTTGGTGTAGAACGTATAGCTGGCCATGATCAGCCTCCCTTGTGCCTCTTAGTTTCTTGGCCCGACGAGACCGATGGTCGCGCCCTGCGGATCGTGAGCATAGACCGAGTATTCGCCGCCGGGAATCTGCTGCGGGTCACCCAGCAGTTTGCCGCCGTTCTCGGTCACTGCCTTGCAGGCGCGGTCGATATCGTCGACGCCCGCAAAAAACTGCCAGCGTGAACCTTCGCCATCGGCCTGGGCCTTCCCGATCGCGCCGATTCCGACATCGTCGTTCTGGATGAAGAGGTAGTCGCCCCTCGGCCCCATCGGCATCGCGCCTTCCTGCGTCCAGCCGAACAGGTCGGTGTAGAGCGACACGGCAGCGTCCGGGTCGGTGGTCCACAGCTCGTTCCAGCGCATGTGCTGCGCCTGATCCACCGAGAAGACATCGCTGGTCGCATCGGGATTGTCGGCGGGCGGGGTAGGGCTCATGACGTAGAGAACCGCGCCCTGCGGGTCGGAGACCATCGCCATGCGGCCGACGCCGGGTATGTCCATCGGCGGCATGTGCACCGTGCCGCCAGCGTTCTTCAACGCCGATACGGCACCATCGACATCCGGGTGGTGGATGTAGCCGAGCCATCCCGGGCTCGCGCCGCCCGCCTTCATGTCGGGCGTGATTTCGAGAGCGCCCCCGGCAAAGCCGCCGTCCGATCGACCAATCATGCGGTAACTCGAACCGGTAGGCATTGCCTGTCCCTCTGCCTCGATCTCCCAGCCGACAACCGCGCGATAGAAGTCGCGCGCGGCTGCCGGATCGTCGGTCATCAGCTCGTACCAGATGAAGGCACCGCGTTCGCTATCGGTCATGTCGGTCCTCCTCAGGCGTGTTCTTCGACGATCGCGTCGAACCCGCCGAAGATCATGCGCTTGCCGTCGAAGGGCATATCGCCGAACTCTTCCATCCGCGGATCTTCCATCATCTTGCCGTGCGCGGCGTCGGCGGTTGCCTTGTCGGGCCAGATGACCCAGCTGAACACGATCTTCTCGCCATCCTCGGCCTTGGTGGCGCGGCGGAAATCGGTGGTGTGCCCGTCCTGCACATCGGCTTCCCAGCATTCGACCTGACTCAGCGCGCCGAAATCCTTGGCCAGCGGCCAGAACTTCTTTGCGACATCGACATAGGCGGCCTTGTTGCTCTCGGGCACGGCGAGGACAAATCCATTCACGTACATTCTTACTCTCCCATGGATGTCGGTGGATCGTGGCGGTCGAAGGCCGCAAGCTGGTCGTTCATCGCCTGCTGGAATGCCGGGCGGGCTTCCCCGCGCGCGACGTAGGCTTGCGTCGCCGGATGGTCGGCAAGCAGTTGGCTGCCGCCGATGGCGCGCAGCACGGTGACCATGGCGATATCGGCAATGGTGAAGCTCTCGCCGAGCCAGTCCTGCCCGCCCAGCAGTTTTTCGAGCGGGGCGAGGCGCTTGGCGATGAATTCTTCAAGGCTCGGGCGGCGAAGCTTGGCCCATTCCTCGTCGCGCGCAAACGCGGTGACGTTGACCCATTCGAACAGCCACGGTTCGACCGAGTTGAACGCACCCAGAACCCACGAGATCGCAGCCGCGCGCTGCTGCGGGCCGCGCGGGAGCAGGGTCTCGCTCTTCTCGCCGAGATGGAGCAGGGTCGCGCCGCTTTCGAACAGCCTGATGTCGCCATCGCGCATGATCGGGACCTGACCCCAGGGTTGCGCATCGAGCAGCCAGCCTGGCTTGTTGGTCACATCGGCAAGCCGTTCGCGATAGGGAATGCCCGCTTCCTCGCACGCCCAGCGCGGGCGCAGGTCGCGCACAAAACCTCGCGCAAACGGTGGCACCCACTGATAGCCGGCAATCTCGATTTCGGCGTCGGACGTCATCATCGACATGGTGCCGGTGCCTCAGGCGTCGACAGCCGCTTCGGCGGGCGGACCCTCGGTCGCCATCGCCGGGTTCATCCACATCGGTTCCCACACATGCCCGTCGGGGTCTTCGAAGCTGCGACCATACATTATGTCGCCGAATTCCTGCTTCGGATTGATGTCGGCCTTGCCGCCGTGCTTTCCTGCAGTTTCGGTAATCTCGTCGACCGCCTCACGGCTTTCCATGCTGACGCACAGCGCGACTTGCGCGGCCGAATGCGCATCGACGATGGGCTTGCTGGTGAAGCTCTTCCACTTGTCGTGGCTCAGCAGCATCACTTTGATGGTATCGCTCCACTCCATGCCGCTGGCGGTCTCGTCCGAGAACATGTGGTTCTGGGTAAAGCCGAGCGCGGAATAGAACGCGGTAGAGGCGGCCAGATCGGCTACCGGCAGGTTTACGAAAATCATTCTGGTCATGGCGCTGTCCTCTCCTTGCCCCCGACTCGATGTTGAATCTTATGATCTTCGGAATTACATAAGGCAACAATGAAGTTACAAAAAGAAACCAATCTGCACGGTCGGTGGTACGACGATGCGTGCGGCACTGCGTTTGCGCTCGAACTGGTGGGGGAGCGGTGGTCCCTGCTGATCATCCGCGAATTGATGCTCGGCCCGCGCCGCTTTTCCGATCTGCGTGCGACGTTGCCGGGGATCAGTGCGAAGGTACTGACGGAGCGGCTGGCGACACTGGCCAATGCGGGCGTGCTGACCCGCCACAAGCTGCCGCCGCCTGCGGCTTCGCAGGTCTATGAACTGACACAGTGGGGCTATTCCGCCGAGACGATCCTGCAGGAGCTGGGCCGTTGGGCCGCGACCTCGCCGCTCCACGATCCGACGCTCCCGCTGTCTGCGGTGTCCTTCATGATCTCGCTGCGCACCATGCTCGATCGGGGCCGGGCGGGGCAGTGGAGCGCGACGATCGGTTTCCGGATCGGCGAGGACGGCTTCGTCGCGCGTCTTGCCGACGGCGAACTGCCGATCGAACGGGGCGATCCGGATGGTGCGGAAAGCATCTTCATCGCCGCCGAGGCACCGCAGCTGGCGGCGGTGTTCTACGGCAAACAACCTGCTGGCGCAGTCGGCGCGACGATCGAAGGCGATGCGAAGGTGGCGGATCGTTTCATAGACCTGTTCCACCTGCCGCGCTGAGAACGCTACTGCCGCATGGCCCAGCGCAGGGTCCGCCCGAGCGCGCGCGTGGTCGCGCGGGCGGGAAGGGCGGCTAGGCCGGGCCGGTGCAGGCCAAGCATAGATCGCGCGAAGGGCGGCAATAACATGACCGCCTCCGCCGCAATTGCTTGCTGCAAGGCCACCGGAAAGCCTTGGGGACGGATCGCGAGCACGAATTGCGCGACCTCGCGTGCTTCCTTCGATGTGGTGAGGTCGTTGCGCAGATCGCGCAGGATCGCTTCGGCTTCGGCGACGCTGGTCGGCACGGGATCGGCCCCCAGCGCGCGTCCGATCACGGCCATTTGCGCATAGTACTCATCCTGCTCGGCGTGCGGCATGCCGGGCCGCGCATGGCGCAGATAGCCCGCAAGGAAGCTTGATGCTTCGGCAATGTGGACCCACGCCGCGGTGCGTGGATCGCTTGCGGCGTAAGGCGTTCCGTCGGGGAGCGTGCCGGTAATCTTGCGATGGATTTTGTTGACCCGCGCGATGGCTTCCTGCGCGCGGTCGCGATGGCCGAAAGTGGTCACCGAAATGAACTGGGCGGTGCGATGAAATCGCCCCTGCGCATCTTCGCGGAAGTTGGAATAGTCGAGCACGCCCTGCAGCGCCGCAGGGTGGAGCATTTGCAGAAATAGTCCGCGAATGCCGCCGATCATCATTCCCATCACATCCGCGTGGACCATGCGGATGGGCGAATCCTTCGCAAACAGTGCTTCGTCAGAGGGCGGAATGCGCGTTTCGGGCACCTTCCCGTGATTGAACGCGGCGCGCACCTGGTTGACGATCGCGTCACGCACCGGGTTGAGCAGGGGGTCGAGAGGATCGCCGTGCGCCATCGTACCGAAATATAGCCTATTGCCGAGGATTGGAAATCCATCGCCCAAGCCGTCTTGCGAGGGCTGCGCAACCTCTCTAGTCCCGCCTGCGATGAGCGACAGCAAGACCTTCAATCCGACCGAGAGCACCGTGCTCGCCGCGCCCGACACCAAGATCGACGTGCGCGAGACCTTCGGCGTGGATATCGACTGGCAGGTTCCCGCCTTCAGCAAGACGGACGAGCGCGTGCCCGATCGCGACGACAGCTATGTGTTCGATCCGGACACGACGATGGCGATCCTAGCCGGTTTCGCGTTCAACCGGCGCGTGATGGTGCAGGGCTATCACGGCACGGGCAAGTCGACGCATATCGAACAGGTCGCGGCGCGGCTGAACTGGCCGTGCGTGCGCATCAACCTGGACGCGCATATCAGCCGTATCGACCTGGTCGGGCGCGACGCGATCGTATTGCGCGACGGCCTGCAGGTGACCGAATTCCGCGAAGGCCTGCTGCCGTGGGCGCTGCAGCATCCCGTCGCGCTGGTGTTCGACGAATACGACGCGGGCCGCCCCGACGTGATGTTCGTGATCCAGCGCGTGCTTGAAGCCGAAGGCAAGCTGACCCTGCTCGACCAGAACCGCGTGATCCGCCCGAACCCCGGCTTCCGCCTGTTCGCGACTGCCAACACGGTCGGTCTGGGAGACACGAGCGGCCTCTACCATGGCACGCAGCAAATCAACCAGGGCCAGATGGACCGCTGGAACGTGGTCGTTGGTTTGAACTATCTGCCTGCCGAGACCGAAGGCGCGATTGTCGCGACCAAGGCTCCCGAAATGGATAAGAAGACCATCGCCGACATGATCAAGGTGGCCGATCTTTCCCGGCAGGGCTTCATGAACGGCGATATCTCGACCGTGATGAGCCCGCGAACCGTCATCACTTGGGCGCAGAATACCGCGATTTTCAAGGATATCGGCTTCGCCTTCCGCGTGAGCTTCCTCAACAAGTGCGACGAGGCGGAGCGTATGCTGGTCGCGGAATACTACCAGCGCGTGTTCGGCGAAGATCTGCCCGAAAGCGTCGTGGGTTCGGCCTGACGCCTGAGCAACCGATCATTAGCCTGTCCGACGGTTGATTTCCTTTTCGCGCCCGGGTTGGCTTTTCGGCGATCTTGAACCGAGCCGTTCGACCGATGGTGCCGCGACCTTTCGTGCCGGCACCCGGTGGACCAGCTGCGCGGCGGGGACCGCCCGGCTGAAAAGATAGCCCTGCATCTGGCTGCATTCGGTCGCACGCAGAAGCTCCATCTGCTCGGCGTTTTCGATACCCTCGGCAGTCGTACTCATGTTCAGGCGGGTCGCCAGTGCGATCACCGCCTTGACGATCGTATCGCTATCTTCCCGCTCGGCCATGTCGCCCACGAAGCAGCGGTCGATCTTGATCTTGTCGAACGGGAAGGCGCGCAGGTAGTTGAGCGAGGAATAGCCCGTGCCGAAATCGTCGAGCGCGACACGCACGCCGAGTGCGCGGATCTTGTGCAGCAGGGCGATGGTTTCATCGCATTCGCGCATCAGGACGGTTTCGGTAATCTCGAGCTCGAGCCGATGTGCCGGCACCGCGCTCGCCGCGAGTGCGTGCACGATGGTGCCGTAGAGTTCCTTGTCCATCGTCTGCACCGGCGACAGGTTCACCGACACTGTGAGATGGTCTGGCCAGCGGGCGGCCTCCGCCAGCGCCTCGCGCAGCACCCATTCGCCGATCTGGACGATCTGGCCGGTTTCTTCCGCGATAGGAATGAACTGGTCGGGACTGACCGGGCCGCGCGTGGGATGGTTCCAACGGAGCAAGGCCTCGTACCCGACGGTCTGCATGGTCTGCGTCGCCACAAGCGGCTGGTAGTGCAGTTCCAGTTCGCCATTCACGAGAGCATCACGCAGCTCGAGTTCGAGCTGACGGCGCTCCTGCACCTCCTCGTGCATCCGCAGGTTGAAGATGCTGGCGGTCTTTCGACCTCGCGTCTTGGCGTCGTACAGGGCGAGGTCGGCGGCGTAGATGGCTTCGTCGCTGGTGCAACCGTCATCGGGGCCGAAGGCGATGCCCACGCTGGCCCCGACACTTGCTTTCTGGCCCTCGATCTCGATCGGGCTGTCCATCGCATCTACGATCCTGTGCGCCACTTCGATCACGCGCTCTCGGCAGAGGGGATGTTCGATGAGTACGGCGAATTCATCGCCGCCAAATCTCGCCACCATTGCGCCGGGAGGCACGCATTTCTCGATCCTGCGTGCCGCTTCCTTCAGCACCACATCTCCGCCTGTATGGCCGAAGGTGTCATTGATCGCCTTGAAGTGATCGAGATCGATCGCGAGGATCGCAACCATTCCGTCCGAGCCCAAACGATCGAAGGCACGCTTGATGGTCGTGTTGAAAAGGGCGCGGTTGGGCAGATCGGTCAATACGTCGTAATGCGCCATGTACTTGATCCGCGCCTCTGCCTCGCGCGTGGTGGTCACATCGGCGACGAAACCCCGCCAGTAGCGTCGCGTCTCGTCATCGTTCGAAGTGACCTTGCGTGCGGAAATGGACCACCAGCGCTGCTCGCCCCGGATCCTGAGCGGTACGACAACCCGCTGAAAACTTTCGTCCTGCCCGCCCATGTGGCGCAGCTCTGCGCGTTCGGGTGAGTCGTAGAACAGGTCGAGCAGCTGCATCCCCTCCAGTCGCTCGGCACTGCGCCCGGCAGCATCGCAAAAGCGACGGCTGGGGCGCATGATGTGCCCATCTTCAGTGCACTCGAACAGCCAGTCGCTGCCATCCTGGTCGTACTGGTTGAGCAGCAACTGGATCGTTTCGTTCGCCTCGGTCAGCTTGCGCGTGCGCAGCCGGCGGGTGGCGAACATGTAGTTCAGGTGGAAGACGAGCCAGTGAAGGGCGAGGAAACTGCCGAGCGCCACTGCCGTCCCACCGACAGCGACCGCGTCGCCAATCGGCACGACCGCGATTGCGATGGTCGATCCATTGATCGCGGCATTGAGGACTGCCACGCGAGGGACGGCGATCAGCGCAACCGATTCGATCCACATCACCATGATGGCTGTGGGCAGCAAAGCGGGCAGGTATTCGATTGGGGCATGGCTCAATGCGATCGCGGCGAATGTGCCCCACAGGATCGTGCGGAGCACGACCACCCGTCTGACCAGCGTGAGCGTGTCGGAGTGTGGATGCACCTGCGTCTTGCAGCGCCGGTCGATCACCATCTGGCACACACCGATCACGATGCCCGACAGTACGAAAAGGTCGACGAAAGTCAGCGACATGAACGTGCTGAAGACGAGGGCTGCTATAGACGTTCGCAGGATGTCGTAGGCGAGGTACGGCGTAACGCAGATGTGCTCCAGCCGACACCGCGCCCACCACTCGATGTCCTTCTCTTCGGGCTGGTGATCGATCAGCTGCAAATGGAAGAGCCTGTATAGCAGGCTGCCGCGCCTGATCAGGGGAGCATGTCCATTGTCGCTCATCGCGTGATCTGGAGAAAATTTCGCCACATTTGCTGGTGTTACAGACGAGTGGTAAATCGGAGGTTTCTAATTCCCGAGTATAGTTGCGCCCACGTACAGGGCCCGCTTGCCGCTGGTGCTGGCCCGGTGGTTGGAGTAAGGACGAAACATGGCACGGCGGGGCTCCGGAGACGACGACTGGACCGGACACGGGGCAGCTCCCGTGGGCCATAGCGGCTACTATTCTACCCACGAAAGCATGCTGGAAGACCCGTGGGACGGGGACGATAGCGACTTCGATTACAAATCGACCGGGCCGGGCATCGGCCAGCGCGCGCTCGACATCCTGCGCTCTCACGAAACCCGTTACTGGGCTGTCCGCGCGGCCGCGGCGTTTGCCCTGCTGCTGATCCTGATCATCGCATGGCTGACGATTACCGCGCCGCTTTCCAAGTCGCTGGAACCGATTGCCCCTCCGCAGGTCACGCTGCTCGCCGCCGACGGTACGCCGATCGCGCGAAACGGGGCGGTGTATGACGAACCGGTCGAGATAGACCGCCTGCCTGATCACGTGGTCGATGCGTTTCTGGCGACCGAGGATCGCCGGTTCTACGATCACTGGGGCGTCGATCCCCGCGGTCTTGCGCGGGCGACGTGGAACAACATGACCGGCGGGCCGACGCAGGGCGGCAGCACGATCACCCAGCAGCTCGCGAAGTTCACCTTCCTGACGCCAGAACAGTCGCTGTCGCGCAAGGCGCGTGAGATGCTGATCGCGTTCTGGTTGGAAACCTGGCTGACCAAGGACGAAATCCTCGAACGCTATCTCTCGAACGCGTACTTCGGTGACAATACCTATGGCTTGCGCGCGGCCAGCCTGCACTATTTCTACCGGCAGCCCGAAAAGCTCACGCCCGGTCAGGCTGCGATGTTGGCGGGGCTGCTCAAGGCTCCCTCCGCCTACGCACCATCGCAGCATTACGACCGCGCGGTCGATCGGATGCAGGCGGTGAAGGCAAGCCTGGTTTCGGCCGGATTCATGACGTCGGAAGAGGCGGAAGCAATGCAGCCGCCCAAGCTCGACATGCGGCTGACCAACGATCTGCCCACCGGCACCTATTTCGCCGACTGGGCCCTGCCCGAGGCGCGCGATCGCACTTCGCCCGGCTATGCCTTGCAGGCGCTGACGACCACGCTCGACTCGCGTCTCCAGAGCATCGCGAGTGACGTGATCGCGAAGGCACCGCTGGGCGATGCGCAGGCGGCGTTGGTCGCGATGCGACCCAATGGAGAAGTCGTCGCGATGATCGGCGGGAAAGACTACTCCAAAAGCGCCTTCAACCGTGCGACGCAGGCGCAACGCCAGCCCGGGTCCACGTTCAAGACCATCGTCTATCTCGCGGCGCTGAAGGACGGATACGAGCCGGACGATCCGGTCAGCAACAGGCCGTTCACCGAAGGCAGCTACCGGCCTGAGAACTACGACGGCAAATACTCCGATTTCCTCACGTTGGAGCAGGCATTCGCGCGATCGAGCAACGTGGCGGCGGTGCGCATGTTCAACGAGGTGGGCAGCGGCAAGGTGATCGACCTGGCCCGCGATCTGGGCATAACCAGCCCGATCCCCCGCGGCGACCCGAGCGTTGCGCTGGGCACGGCTGGGATGTCGCTGATGGAGCTGACCGCCGCTTATGCAGGGATCGCCGGCAATTCCTACCCTGTGCGGCCGACCGCGTTCCTGCGCGAGCCGCGCGGATTGTGGGATAGCATCTTCAACGCACCGCGCAGCACCTCCAACTCCACGCACCGCGAGATCGAGCAGCTTCTGCGCACTGCGGTGAACGAGGGGACCGGTCGCAACGCACGGCTGCCGGGGGTCAATTTCGGGAAGACCGGGACGACGCAAAACAATCGCGATGCGCTGTTCGTCGGTTACGCCGGCGACCTGGTGGTGGGCGTTTGGATAGGCAACGATGATAACACGCCGCTCAGGGGTGTCAGCGGCGGCGGCCTGCCTGCGAAAATCTGGAAAAACTTCATGCTGCGCGCCCAAGGCATCGGTCCCGGCGAGCGGACGCGTCGCCAGAGCCCGACTGCGCCGGTCCAGCCGCTCGACGTTCCCGACGCGAGCGACATTCCCGCGCCTGCTGCGGAGGACAATGTCGAGATCACGACGGATGCCAGCGGCATCACGATCCGCGAAGAAACGCCCGACAGGGAAGCGCCCCCGATCGATGCCCCGCCGGGAGAACCGCGCGCTGCGCCGCCGTTGCCCGCTGCGCGAGAGACCGAAGCGGCGCCAGCGAACTAGCGCCCTCCGATCATGCGCCCTCGGGCGTGGCTCGCTGGATCATGACGTTCATTACCGCGCTCGCCCGGGGCCGGTCTCGCTGGTCCTGCCACGCCTCGATGGTCACATTGGCGCTGCGTCGCCCGAGCTTGGTGATCCGCGCCTTGGCGAACAGCGGCGCTTTCTTGGCTGCGGCGAGAAACTGGACGGTGATGTTGATCGGCTTGAGCTGCGCCTCTTGGCCAGCCTCGCTCAGGGCAACGCGCAATGCTGCATAGCCGGCCGTTTCCATCAGGCCGCTGGTCGCTCCGCCGTGAAAATGGCCGGGGCGGCCTTCGATGGCGTCAATTCCCGAGACCCAGAGCACGGGCACGCCGTCCTCGAACTCGGCGACCTCGATGCCGAGCGAGCGGGCGTAATTGGAAAGCAGGTCGGGGCGCGATTGCTCAGCCATTCCTGGATGCTCCCCCGCCAGAGTTGCCGATCGTCATGTAAACCGCAGCCATGGTTGCGACAGGGTCGTCCGGATCGCCATCATGCGCGATGCCCCGCACGAAAGCGGCCGATCGCGTCGTACGGAAGCACTCGCAGCGTCCGATCACATCGGCCCGCTCCCCGGCGGGGCGCTGGTAGTCGACCCGCATGTCGAGCGTGGCAACGGCGACGAAGCGATTTTCGCGAGTCCAGATCGCCATCCCGCCCGCCATGTCGAGCATCGAGAAGATCGGTCCCGAGGCGATCACACGGCGAACATCGTCGCCAACCAGGTCTTCGCGCCAGGGCAGGGTGAGTTCGCTCCAATCGTCACCATGGCCGCGATAGGTCAGGCCCAGCCAGCCGGGATGCCCCCCGGACAGCAGGAATTGCGCGGCACCTTTCGGGTCGAACCTGGCGGACGGATCTCTGGGCGAGGTCTGTTTTTCCATGGTCGGTCATCTGTGCGGTGCGCGGCGCGATGACAATATTTTAATTCGCCTGCCCGGGGCCTTTGCAGGAACGATGCCCCGGCGCGGTGGGGGTGCCGCGCGCACAGCAAGGGGAGGCCTAGCGCCCATGAATCTGCCAAATATTCTGCTCGAAAACCTGCCGGGGCTCGCCGATGCGCCAGGCCTGGTGGGCAGCTTCTTTCAAGCCGACACGCCCGGTATCGACGACCGGATCGTGTACCTGATGGTGTATCTCTACGAAGTGCTCCCGCCCGACGCGATGCTCTGAGGCTGGCGAAACGTGCACATCGACCCTGCACTCCGACATTACGCCAGCGATCACGCAGCGATCGTCGGGGCGCAGGGTCGTGTGAATTTGGCCAAGGCGCGGTGGCAAGCGCGAGACGATACCGGGAAGATACTCAAAGACTGCTCGACCTTCGCCAAAGGGGCGGCGCTTGCCGAATGTGCCCTATTATCGGAACTGATGGCGGGCGCCGCAGCCGCGGATTTCGCTGGCGAGTGGCTCACGGCGATGGTCGAAGCATGGCGCGCCGATCCGCTCGCGCAGGTGCCTTTCCGGCACAGCCGTTCGGGCGGGGTCGGCACGATCCAGCTGCACAGGGTTGGTCGGGTAACGTTATCGCTGATTGCCATTGAACCGCAGCTCGACGCACCTGCAAGGACGATCGCTTTCACCGATTGCGAGCGGCACGAAGTCGTTCTCGCGGGCACGGGCAGGGGAATCGCCTATGCGTTCGAAGCGAACCGGCCTTTGCGGGGTTCTCCGCTGCCATTGCGGCCTGGAACACGCTTTAGCGGCGACAAGGATCATGCACGCGCGATCCTCGCGCTCGATGCGCCGCTCGTCCTGCTCCGGCTCGTCCGCGAACCCGAATATCCTGCACCGACCCGACAGGTCGATATCGCGACTGGCGCAATCGTACATCGCGCGTCCGCCAGCCCGGCAGAAGGCCGCGCGGAGCTTGCCGCCGCATTGCTGGGGGCAATGAAGCGCGAGGACGCTGCACCGGCGCTCGCGAGCTACGCCTGTGGACAAACTGGAGAGGGTGCGCGCTGGCAGGCGCTGAGGAACGCGCTTGCGCTAGATACGCGCGTGGGATTCGAGGCTCTCTGCCGAATTGCGGACCGAGGCGCCGATCCGCTGGCTGGTGAGGCGGACACTTTGCGCGAGAGGTTGTGCACAGCTTATCCACAGCTTGCCAACCTGCAGGATCAGCTATGCCTCGCGAACTGAACGTGGTCGCCCCCGCGCCACTCTCGCTCGATGAGTGCGTCGCGCGTCTGGATGAGGAGGGCTTCGATCCGCGCGACGAACGGTCGCTTGCCAATGCTGCCGAACTGCTCGCCGGTCTTGCGGCCAACCGCACGTTTCTGGGCGACATCCTGATCGGGGAGCTCGGCGGGGCGAGCGCTAGGCAGGAAGCGACTGCCTATGGCCCGCAGGCGATCATGCTCAGGCCTCCCGCAAGGGGATACTTCCTGCGCGCCAACATCTGGCCTGCGCGCGGCGACCCCGCTTGCCAATCCAGCGGCGCGTCGAGCTTCGTCTACGGTCTGCCGCACGATCACAATTCCGACTTCCTGACAGTCGGCTATTTCGGGCCGGGCTATGTCAGCGACTACTACGAATACGACTACGAGAGCGTCGCGGGCGAGGAGGGCGAAGCGGTGGATCTGCGTTTCGTCGAGAGGTCCGCGTTGAGCGAAGGCCGCGTGCTGCACTACCGCGCGCGCCGCGACGTGCATTGCCAGCACCCGCCCGAAAGCCTCTCTGTCTCGCTCAACATCTGCGCGGCCAACCCGGCGCAGGGATGGTTCGACCAGTACCGATTCGAAGTTGATCGTGGGCGGATTGCGGGCGTACTCAACGCCAGTGCGAACGAGGTGATGCTGCGGCTTGGCGTGGCACTGGGGCACGAGGATGCGCGGGCGCTCGCGGCGGATTTTGCCGACCACCACCCGAGCGCTGCAATGCGGAGAGTGGCAGGGGAACTGGTCGCGCGCGTCAGCTAAGAGACCGCCCGAGGAAAGCGGAAAGCGGTAGCTATAGGAGCGGCGAACCCGTCGCCGCGTCGATCGCGGCCTGCAATATGACCGTGGCCGCTTCGGCATCGATCCGCTCCGCGCGCTTGCGGCGGCTGACGTCCAGCCCGATCATCGCTGCCTCGGCGCTCTGGGTCGACCAGCGCTCGTCCCACAGCAGCACCGGCAGCCCGAAAGCCTCCGCCAAATTGCGCGCATAGGCGCGGCTTGCCTGCGCGCGCGGGCCTTCGGTGCCGTCCATGTTGCGCGGCAGGCCGATCACGATGCCGCGAACGCTGCGCGCTTCGATCATCTTGCGCAGCTCGTCCCGGTCGCGCCCGAACTTGCCGCGTGGCAGCGTCTTGAGCGCGCTGGCAAAGCGCCAGCCCGCATCGCACACGGCAATGCCGATGGTCTTGGTGCCCAGATCCAGCCCGATCAACGCGCCGCCATCGGGCAGCGCCTCGGCCAGTCCCGCAGCACTCTCGCCTACGAGTTCGCCGCCGCCCATTCGCGCACGCGTGTGACGACGTCTTCCTGCACATTCCGCCAGAAAAGCGGGATGTCATAGACGTGGTAATTCTCGCCTGGCAGCACGGCGGAGCCCATTGCGGGCGGGTCGCCGATCCGCAGGATGCCCTGCTGGTCGCAGCGCGCGCCGACCGCGCCCGCGACGAGCTCGCCCGAGGTGAGGTCTTCGCTCGGCACCAGAGTGCCCTTGTTGTCGTCGGCCGGGGCGGTGCTGTTGGCGAAGCCGGTGATCGGGTTCACGCACAGGATCGGGGTATCGCCGCGCGGTTTGCCATCGAAACCGGGGCTGGCGCGGAAACGTTTGAGCAGCTGCGTCGGGTCGCCGTCGTCGGCGAAGCTCGACCAGCTGAGAATGCAGCCCGATTCATTGGCGCGCTCGCACGCGGCAAGCGGCAGAACCGGCAGGTCGTGATCGAGCGAGATCGGCCAGCCTACCGCGTAGACCGCAGCGATGCGTTTCTCGACCGGGCGGCCCTTGATCCGCTCGCGCAGCAGTCGCAGCAGCTGCAGTGAGCCTTGGCTGTGCCCTGCGAGGACGATCGGACGATCCTTGTCGACGCTTTCGAGGAAGTAGTCGAATGCCTGTTCGACATCGCCGTAGGCCGCGTCGATCGCCTGCTCCGCTTCGGGCTTGTCGGTCAGAAAGGCGCCGACGGTTGCCTGGCGATACTTGGGCGCCCAGATCTCCGCCGCCCGGTTGAAGGGGCTGGCGAGGCCGCGCAGGAACAGACGCGCGCGATCCTCGGTCTCCTTATCGCCCAGCCGCGCGTTCCACTGGATGTCGCGGTCGAGGTTGGTTGGGATGTAGCTCGTCGGATGGACGAAGAAGACCGCGAAGGGCGGGGCTTTCTCTTCTTCTTCGGAGGTGATCCGGCGCGAACCCGCCTTGCTCGCCTGTTCGACCAGCGTGTCTTCGTTCTCGCTGCGCGGCAGGGGGTTCTTGGTTTCGGCGATCGCGGGCTGGTAGCGCGAGGGATCGGCCGTGCCGATGCCGGGGCGCGAATACCACATGTCGGGGTCGGCATAGGCATTGTCTGCCAGCGGGTCCTGCTCGACGAATTCGGTGTTGGGGACGAAGGCGATTTCGGTCGCCTTGTCGGACCAGTAATTCAGCGCGAACATGCCGATGATGACAAGCACGATCATCGTCGCGACGAAGTACAGAAATGCGCGAACCATCGGTTCTCCCCTATGCGGCCCCGGACCTGGCTTTTTCTGCCTCCTCGGCAGCCTGCATCGCGCTGTTCGCTTCGGAACGGCGGACCAGCGCGACCTTGAGCATGGCAAGCAGGGGGTCGGCCAGCAGCAGGCCGATGATCCCGAAAAGCAGGCCCATGATCAGCTGCGCGCCCAGCACCAGGGCGGGCGGCAGGTCGACCGTTTTGCGGGCGATCATCGGGATCACCACGTATCCGTCGAAGGTCTGGACGACGAAGTAGATCACGACCGCGGCAATCCCCGTCTCGACCCCGGCAGAAAAACCGACGATGGCCATCAGCAGGCCGGAAATGACCGCGCCGATATTGGGAATGAATGCCAGCAGCCCGGTCAGGATGCCCAGCAACGCCGCCATGGGCACGCCGAACATCTCCAGCGCGATCCATGTGAAGAAACCTTCGAAGACCATGCCGACGATCCTGCCGGCCATCAGGCGGCGAAGCGTCTGGGCCATCTCGGCCAGCGTCTTGCGAAGCTCGCTGCGTTCGCCGCGCGGTGCCATCCACTCGACGCCGCGTTCGTAGAGGTTGGGTTCAAGCGCGACGTAAATGCCGATGATCAGGATCACCGCACTGGTGCCGATGACGCCGGCGATCCCGCCGATCGCGCGGGTGACGGTGCCTACGCCGCTGACGACCTGGTTCAGCATCGACTGCGCGTCCGACAGCGAAACCTGAACACCATTGTCCTGCGCCAGGTCGATGAGCTCGTTGAGCTGTTTTTCGACGATTGCGGGCAGGGTGGCCGCCTGCGCGGCTATCTGCGATCCGGCGAAATAGCCAAGCCACACGAGGAAGGCGACCGCCAGCAGCAGCACCATGGCAATCCGCAGGGTGCGGGGAATCGCGAGATAGCGGCCGATCAGCCGCGCGCCGCCGTCGATCATCGAGGCGAAGACCAGCGCGGCAAAGATCACCAGCAGCGACTGGGATATGTAAACCGTCAGCGCGGCGAGCCCGATCACTCCGACCCAGATCAGAGCCTTCTGGGCTTCCACCCTCAGCCTTGGGCTGGAGATATAGGTCGGGCTCGCGTCGTCCCAGCCTTCGTATTGCGCATCGGTCGTCGAGGAAGCCTGCTGCCCCGATTCGCCTGTGCCTGAGGTGTCAGACTGCCCCATGTCCCCCTGCGTCAGTCCTGCTTTGCCGGCGTGTCGGTGTGGGTGGGCCGCAGCGTGGTGAACGCCCGGTCACCGCGCATCGCGCCGAACCAGCTGAACGGGTTCCAGGTGGCCGTTCCGTCGAGCGAGAAGGTGATGAACTCCGCGCGCCCGCCGATATTGGCGAGCGGCACCGGGCCGCCAAGGCCCTGGCGCGCGATCGACGCGCGGCTGTCCGCCGAATAATCGCGGTTGTCGCCCATCACGAAGACGGCATCGTCGGGCACGAGAATCTCGTCGTAGTTGTCCAGTGGCTGATCAGGCAGGGCATCGATGATCGAATAGCTGACGCCGTTGGGCATGGTTTCACGCGTCACCGGCACCTTGCACTTCTGCACGCCCTCGGGTGTCGAGACGACCTCGAACCCCGCTTCCGTGCAGGGCGAATTGATGTCGTAGGGCAGCAGCAGGTCGGGTTCGACCTTCTGCGGCACCGGCTTGCCATTCAGGATGATCTGCCCGTCCTTCACTGCGATCCGGTCTCCCGGCAGCGCCACCACGCGCTTGATGTAATCCTCGCTGCGTTCGGGGTGAACGGGGATGACGATGTCGCCATATTCGGGCGTGCCGCCGAACAGCCGCCATTTGCCGCGCGGCAGCAGGTGGAAGGTGATCGACGCCCACGAGTAACCATAGGGATATTTGCTGACGATCAGCCGGTCCCCGACCAGCAGGTTGGGCATCATGCTGGTGGAGGGGATGTAGAACGGCTTGGCGACGAAGCTGTGGAAGGCCAGCACCGCGAGCAGCATCAGCGCAAGGCCGCGGAACTCGGCGAACCAGTTGACCTTTTCGTCTTCGCTGGTGGATTTGGCGGTGTCGATGTTGCTCATGCCGGTCGTGTTGCTCATTGCGGGAAGGCCTCGATGATCACGAAGGCCTGCGCCCATGGATGATCGTCGGTGAGGGTAAGGTGAACGTGGGCCACATGGCCCTGCGGCGTGATTTGCGCAAGCGCCTTGGCTGCGCCGTGTGCCAGTTCGAGAGTGGGCGCACCCGATGGTGCGTTAACCACGCCGATGTCTTTCATATAAACGCCGCGCTTGAATCCCGTGCCGACGGCTTTGGAGAACGCTTCCTTCGCCGCGAACCGCTTGGCGTAGGTGCCTGCGATGGTGAAGGGGCGCTTCCTCGCCTTGGCCCGCTCGATCTCGGTGAAGACGCGGTTCTCGAACCGCTCGCCATACCGGTCGAGCGAGTTCTGGATGCGTTCGATATTGCAAAGGTCCGATCCGAGGCCGATGATCATGAAGCACGCACCAACAGCGTAATGAGAAGAACAAGAGCGATATAGTGCAGGACCACCTGCACCTTCACCAGATCGTGCGCGGGATCGCCCTTCGCCATTCGCAGCGTCATCGCGTAGCCGAATATCTGCAGGATCGGCCATCCGACGGCGAATGCGGTCAATGCGCCTGTCGAGAACGAAACGCCCAACACCAGAAAGCTGAGGAGGAAGGGGATCGCGCCTGCGATGAGCCAGAAGTGCTGGGCTTTCGTAATCTGCACCTGCCCGCTCATCGCGCGTCGTCCATCAGGTCGCGCATCCGGCGGATCGCGGGTTCAAGCCCTGTGAAGATCGCCTCACCCACCAGGTAATGGCCGATGTTCAACTCGGCGAGCTGCGGAATGGCGGCGATCGGCTGGACATTTTCGAAGGTGAGCCCGTGGCCTGCGTGAGGCTCGATCCCGTTCTTCACCGCGAGGGCTGCCATGTCCGCGATCCGTTTCAACTCCACCGCGCGCTGTTCGCCGGTGGCGTGCGCATATTCGCCGGTATGGAACTCTACCACGGGCGCACCGAGGCGCATCGCGGCTTCGAGCTGGCGCGGATTAGCTTCGATGAACAGCGATACGCGAATGCCCGCATCGGTCAGCCGCGAAACGATGGGCGCCAACTGGTTGTGCAGTCCCGCCGCGTCGAGCCCGCCTTCGGTCGTGCGCTCCTCGCGTTTCTCGGGCACGATGCACGCGGCATGTGGGTGATGGCGCAGCGCGATTTCGAGCATTTCCTCGGTCGCCGCCATTTCCAGATTGAGTGGCAGGTCGGTCGCGTCCTGAATGCGCTTGAGATCGTCGTCGCGGATATGGCGGCGGTCCTCGCGCAGGTGCGCGGTGATCCCGTCGCCGCCCACCGCCGCGACGATCTCCGCCGCGCGCACCGGATCGGGATGATCGCCGCCGCGCGCGTTGCGGATGGTTGCGACGTGATCGATATTGACGCCGAGGCGAAGTCTGCTGGTCGTCACGGGCACGCCACCGCGCTCAGCGTCTCGTACATCGCGCCGGACCCCGACCATATTTCGCCGAAGTCGAAATTGCCGTCTTCCGTCGCCAGAGAGATCGTCGTGTCGCTATCCGGCAGGATGATATTGCGCACTTGATACTTTCCTATGTTGCCACGCCGCTCGACGATCTTCACCGGCGCGTCGCAGCCCTTCAGCGGCGCTTCGAACACCCACTGGCCCAGCGCCATATAGCCGAGCGCGGGGGCGCTTGCCCAAAGGCTTGCGCGTGCTTCAGGAGTGAGCAGCTTCCCCGACATCAGGGCACGGTCGAAGCGCACCATGTCTTCCAGCGGGCCCACCAGCGCGGCCGAAGAACCGTAGCGGGCGATCCGGGTCGTATAGGTGGGATCGCGGCCCTGGAAGTCGCGGGCGCTTCCTTCACGCAGCAGCGCGGTATCGCTCCAGCCCGAAGGCGTGCCGATTCGTTCTTCGAGAAGTACCTCGACCGGCGAACCCGTTACCTTTTCCAGAATTCCGCCGAGGACGATGTAGTCGCAATTATTGTAACGCCACTCTTCGGTCGGGGCCGTCCGGTCGGAGATGCACCAGTCGATGCCGGTAGGACCATCGGAATAGAACGACGGGAAGCCGGTCGCATCTTCCGGGCTGTCGTCCGGATTGTGCAGGCCGGAACGATGCTGGAGCAGCTGGCGGATCGTGGGGGAGGGAGCGTCAGCGGCGAGATCGGGGAGATAGGTATCCGCCGGGGCGTCGAGATCGAGCGTACCGGCTTCGACCTGTTGCATCGCCAGCACTGCCATAACCTGCTTGGTGACCGAGGCCCACGGCCATTTTTCCTGCGTTGATGGAGGACGGAGCGCGAAGATGTGCACGCTTCCATCGCGCCTGCTGATGGCGAAATCTCCTTCGAAATCGCTCTTCTCAAGAGCGTCGATCGCCCGAGAATCGTCGTCCGCGCGATATCCCCATGACGACAGGTCGGACGTTTCGGCGTCGTTGGTTGCAGAGATGCTCTCGGCAGTTCGGATAGTGGGCTGGCCCGCGCATCCCGCGATCAGAAACGCGAGCGGCGCGAGCAGCCGGATCACTTCCGGCTCCCGGGCTTGGTGATCGGCACGGCCTTCAGTTCGGCGGGAACGTCCTCTTCCGCATAAGTCGGGAAGGAAAGCTGGATCAGCGGGAAGAAGGGCACGCCCATGTCGGCCTCGCCCGAAGAGCGGTCGACCAGCGCGACTTCGGCGATCACCTCGCCACCTTCGCGCGCGACCGCTTCGATCGCCTCACGGCTCGATATGCCGGTGGTGACGACGTCTTCCACCATCAAAACCTTGGCGCCTTTCTCAAGCGCGAAGCCGCGGCGCAGTTCGAACGTGCCTTCTGGGCGCTCGAGGAACATGGCATTTTTCCCCAGCGCGCGGCCCATTTCATGGCCGATGATGAGGCCGCCCATCGCCGGACTGACCACGATATCGATCTGGCTGCGAATTTCACGGGGGATCTTTTGCGACAGGGCAAAGGCCATCCGGCCCGCCCGGTCCGGGTTCATCAACACCCGCGCACATTGCAGATAATGCGCCGAATGACGGCCCGAACTCAGGAGGAAATGACCCTCGAGCAAGGCGTCGCAACCGCGCAGTTCCCCGATGATTTCTTCGTCCGTCATATCAGCAGCTCGACCCTGTAACTTATAATGTGTTGTGATTGCCGTTGCGACGAACGCATTGGACGACCCGTGAATTCCCGTCTAGAGGCGCTTGAGAGTCGCGGCAAGCGCCCCTATAGGGCGAGCCCAGTGTGTAGCGCTGACCCCATGAGAATGGCGGTTATGCGCGGATTTCTTCAGGTTCGAAGGAAAGCAGTCCGACAATGCCAATTGCCGCCGCCTATCGCGATATCCGCCGTCTTGTGTTCGGTGTCCTTGCCCTCGTGGGCCTTGCATTCGCCGTTCAGGGCGTATCCGCAGCCGCGCCTGCCGCCGCTGCGCCTGAGGCTTCGGCTCCTGCCGCGGCGCAGGCCGACGCAGCGCCTGCCGATGGCGAGCCTGCCGTGGGTGCAGACGCCGCCGCCGATACGGATGGCGGCTACGAGCACCTCGGGCCGGAATGGATCAAGGGGCAACCGACTTCGTTCGAGGACAGCCCGCTCAAGTCGATGACTTTCCAAGATCAGTACACCGATGATGGCCAGTTTGCGCTGGGGATGAACGACTACATCCTCGCGCCGGTGATCGTCGCGATCAGCGCCTTCGTGTTCTTCCTGCTGCTCGTCGTGGTGGTCCGCTATCGCCGCCGCGAGGGTCGCGAGCCTTCGCGCACGACGCACAACACTCTGATCGAGGTCATCTGGACGATCGTTCCGGTCCTGATCCTGATCGTTATCGCGGTGCCTTCGATCACGCTGCTGGCGCGTCAGTACAAGACTGCGCCCGCCGATGCGATCACCATCAAGGCGACCGGGTATCAGTGGTACTGGGGCTACACCTATTCGGATAATGGCGGGTTCGAGGTCATTTCGAACATGCTGCCGGTCGAAGAAGCGGAAGCGCGCGGTCTGCCCGGGCATCTCGCGGTGGATAACCGCATGGTCGTGCCTGCAGGGGTGCCGCTGCGCATCCAGACGATCGGTGCGGACGTGATCCACTCGTTTGCGGTGCCGAGCCTCTGGTTCAAGATGGACGCCGTCCCCGGTCGCCTAAACGAGCGCGTTCTGACCATCCAGGAGCCGGGCATCTATTACGGCCAGTGCTCCGAACTGTGCGGTGCGCGCCATGGTTACATGCCGATCGCGATCGAAGCGGTACCGATGGACAAGTGGCGCCAGTGGGTCGCTTCGAAGGGTGGCAGCTTCGGCGATGAAGCCGAAGTGAGCGAAGCTGCCGACATCCAGGCCCCGGCCAGCGCGACCGAGGGTGCGCCGGCTGCGGGCGACGGCCCGACCGCGGCGGACGACGGCAATGCGCCGTCGGTTCCGCTCGACGCGACCGAGCCGGCCTAGTCCCTAAGGACCGATTGACCCGGCGACCAACAGACGCAATTCGATCCAGATAAGCAGAACCGAAGAGAATCCGAGCGACATGGCTACCACCGCTGACACCTTCCAGGCCCACACTGACGAGCATCATCACGATGCCGATCACAAGCCGAGCTTCTTCGCCCGGTGGTTCATGTCGACGAACCACAAGGACATCGGCACGCTGTACCTGATCTTCGCGATCTGCGCGGGTCTGATCGGCGGGACGATCTCGGGCATCATGCGCGCCGAGCTGGCGCAGCCGGGTATCCAGTACCTGGGCTGGTGGGCGCAGATGATGGGCGGTGCGAACGATGTGAACACCGCACTGCACATGTGGAACGTGTTCATCACCGCACACGGCCTGATCATGGTCTTCTTCATGGTGATGCCCGCGATGATCGGCGGTTTCGGCAACTGGTTCGTGCCGCTGATGATCGGCGCGCCCGACATGGCGTTCCCGCGTATGAACAACGTGTCGTTCTGGCTGACCGTGGCGGGCTTCTTCTCGTTGCTGTTCTCCATGTTCGTGCCCGGTGGCACCGGCCCCGGCGCAGGCACCGGCTGGACGGTCTATGCGCCGCTTTCCACCAGCGGTTCGGTCGGCCCGGCGGTCGACTTCGCGATCTTCTCGCTCCACCTTGCCGGTATCGGCTCGATCCTGGGTGCGACCAACTTCATCACCACCATCTTCAACATGCGCGCGCCGGGGATGACCCTGCACAAGATGCCGCTGTTCGTGTGGTCGGTGCTGGTCACCGCCTTCCTGCTGCTGCTCGCGCTGCCGGTTCTGGCTGCCGCGATCACCATGCTGATTACGGACCGTAACTTCGGCACGACGTTCTTCGATCCGGCCGGCGGCGGCGACCCGATCCTGTACCAGCACCTGTTCTGGTTCTTCGGCCACCCCGAAGTGTACATCATGATCCTGCCGGGCTTCGGCATGATCAGCCAGATCGTCGCGACCTTCAGCCGCAAGCCGGTGTTCGGCTACCTCGGCATGGCTTATGCCATGGTCGCGATCGGCGTGGTCGGCTTCATCGTGTGGGCGCACCACATGTACACCGTCGGCCTCGACGTGAACACGAAGATGTACTTCACCGCTGCGACCATGGTCATCGCGGTGCCCACGGGCGTGAAGATCTTCAGCTGGATTGCCACGATGTGGGGCGGTTCGATCGAGTTCAAGTCGCCGATGGTTTGGGCGATGGGCTTCATCTTCCTGTTCACCGTAGGCGGTGTGACGGGCGTGGTGCTTGCCAATGGCGGCATCGATGACAACCTGCACGACACCTACTACGTCGTCGCGCACTTCCACTACGTGCTGTCGATGGGTGCCGTGTTCTCGATCTTCGCGGGCTTCTACTACTGGTTCCCGAAGATGAGCGGACGCATGCACAGCGAATTCCTCGCGCACCTGCATTTCTGGGTGTTCTTCGTCGGCGTGAATATCGTGTTCTTCCCGATGCACTTCCTCGGTGCAAACGGCATGCCGCGACGCATCCCGGATTACGCGGAAGCCTTCGCGTTCTGGAACCACGTTTCGACCATCGGCTACATGATCGTGGTCGCTTCGGTCCTGATATTCTTCGTCAACCTGGTCTACGCGTTTACCGCGGGCCGCCGTGCCGAAGGCAACTACTGGGGTCCGGGTGCGACGACGCTGGAATGGACGCTGTCCAGCCCGCCGCCGTTCCACCAGTTCGAAACGCTGCCGGTGATCGAAGAGCATCACGACTACCACGATCACCTGCCGCGCGACACGAAGCCGGCCACGGCCTGAGCAATCGACTGACGGACGGGGTGCGAGCGAGCTTGTGCCCCGTCCTCCGTCCCCGACTTCCGGCGCGCAGGTGCCCGACCCGCGCGAGGACCGACCGAATATAATGACCAGCACGACGACCCTTTTTACGCCGACCGCAGCGACGCCGATGTCGAGCCATTGGCGCGACTTCCTCGCGCTGGCGAAGCCGGGCGTGGTGCGTCTGGTCGTGTTTACGGGCCTGTGCGGCATGCTCGCCGCGCCCGGCGGCATCAATCCGGTGCTCGGATTCGCAGCGATCCTCTCGATCGCGCTTGCTGCGGGCGGCGCGGCTGCGTTCAACCAGTGGTACGAGGCCGATCTCGACGCCCGGATGAAGCGCACCGCGCGGCGTCCGATCCCCGCCGGGCGCGTGGCGCCCAAGGATGCGCGCGACTTCGCCGCGTTGCTGTGCGGTGCGTCGGTGCTAGTAATGGGCCTCGCGATCGGGTGGCTCGCCGCCTCGATCCTCGTCGTATCGATCTTCTACTACGTCGTAATATACACGATGTGGCTCAAGCCGCGGACCCCGCAGAACATCGTCATCGGGGGCGGGGCGGGTGCGTTTCCGCCGCTGATCGGATGGGTTGCCGTCACCGGCGACATCACTCTGACGCCGATCCTGCTGTTCGCGATCATTTTCTTCTGGACGCCGCCGCATTTCTGGGCGCTCGCGATGTTCGTGAAGAGCGATTACGCCAAGGCTGGCATTCCGATGATGCCGGTTGTCCGCGGAGAGCGCGCGACCCGCTGGCAGATCCTCGCCTACGCGCTGTTCATGGTCCCGCTTGCCGCCGCGCCCTGGTATCTCGGCACGGCAGGGATCGTATACGGTGTGGCGTCGCTCGTCCTGACCGGTCTGTTCGCGCTTCTCGCGGTGCCGGTGGGGCTGCGGACGTCGGGCGCGCAAGATACCATGAAGCCCGAAAAGCGTCTTTTCGCCTATTCGATCATCTACCTGTTCGCGCTGTTCGGCGTGCTGGTGATCGACAGGGTGTTGCAAAATGCCGGAGTGATCGGATGAACGAGAACGGATCCAACCGGATGACGCCCGAAGAGGAAGAGCGCTTCAAGAAGGCGCGCAAGGGCCGCAATCTCGCAATCGGAGGCGCGCTGCTGTTTCTTGCGCTGCTGTTCTACGCGATCACGATCGTCAGGATGGGCGACTGATGGGCACGACTGTATCATCCGGTATCGAGAACAAGAATCTGCGCCTTGCGATGATGGCGTTCGGCATCGCGCTGGCGATGGTCGCGCTCGGCTTTGCATCCGTGCCGCTGTACCGGATGTTTTGCCAGGTGACAGGCTTTGCAGGTACCACGCAGGTGGGGACAGAGAGCGACGCCGCGATCGCCGCGAATCTTGCCAAGAGTGCCGGTACTCCGCCGATCTCGATCCGTTTCGATGGCAACACCGATCCCGGTTTGCCGTGGGACTTCGCGCCCGAGCGGACCACGGACACGGTGCAGATCGGCATCCGCGACCTCGCCTTCTTCACCGCGAAGAACAATTCGAGCAAGCCGATCACGGGAACTGCGACCTTCAACGTCGAGCCCGAGCAGGCGGCGCCGTATTTCAACAAGATTCAGTGCTTCTGCTTTACCGAACAGACCCTGCAGCCGGGCGAAGAAGTCCGCATGCCGGTGCTGTTCTACGTCGATCCGGCGGCACTCGACGATCCGAACATGGACGGGGTGGAGCAGATTACCCTGAGCTACACCTTCCACGCGAAACCACCGCAAAATAGCTGACCCACTGGACCACGGCGAGCCGCCTCGGTATGGGCGGAGCCGCTGAAAAGGAAAGACGACCTATGGCCGGCGCCAAGAACCACGATTATCACATTCTCGCCCCCGATATCTGGCCGTTCGTCGGCGCATTGTCGGCGCTGACTTTCACCACCGGCATGGTGTTCTACATGCACAATGATGTGCTGTCGGGCTGGCAGGTGATCATGGGGCTGGGCATTGCCGGTCTGATCGCGACCTTCTGGGGCTGGTTCTCCAAGATCGTCAACGAGGCGCAGGCGGGCGATCATACGCCTGTCGTGCAGCTGCACATGCGTTACGGCATGATCCTGTTCATCCTTTCCGAGGTGATGTTCTTCGTCGGATGGTTCTGGAGCTGGTTCGATTTCGCGCTGTTCCCCGCGCCGCTGCAGATGGTCGCGGAAAACACCTGGCAGAACCTGATCGGCCAGGATGGCGCAGCCGCCTTTGCCAAGTTCCCGGCCGACGGCATCCACGTGATCGACGCGTTCGACCTGCCGCTGATCAACACTCTGATCCTGCTGTGTTCGGGCACCACGGTGACCTGGGCGCACCACGCGCTGATCAACGGCGACCGCGAAGGGCTCAAGCTTGGCCTGTGGGCGACCATCGGCCTCGGCATCCTGTTCACCTCGATCCAGGCGTACGAATACATGCACGCCCCGTTCGGCTTCGGATACGTGAACTATACCAGCGCCTTCTACATGGCGACCGGCTTCCACGGGTTCCACGTGTTGATCGGTACGATCTTCCTGATCGTCTGCCTGCGTCGCGCCTACCTGGGCCACTTCACCCCGCGCCAGCACTTCGGCTTCGAAGCAGCTGCGTGGTACTGGCACTTCGTCGACGTCGTGTGGCTGTTCCTGTTCATCGTCGTCTACGTCTGGGGTGGCTGGGGCGCCGAAGTTCACTGATGACGGATGACGGCCGCAAGGCCCCCGATTCCCCGAGCAACACGAAGGGGCAGCCCGCGCTTGGCGAGGCTGCCCTTTTCGGTCTGTGCCCGCGCTGTGGCGAACGGACGCTGTTTGCCGGATGGGTGGCCTTCGCGCCGCGCTGCCGAGCGTGCGGGCTTGCGTTCGACCGGTTCAATGTCGGCGATGGCCCGGCCGCTTTCCTGACCTTGATCATCGGGGCGATCCTTGTCGGGCTTGCCGCGTGGCTCGCGGTCGCGGTGTCGCCACCCTGGTGGCTTCATGTTTTGCTGTGGGTGCCGCTGGGCCTTGCCCTGACGATTGGCGGTCTGCGCGCTGCCAAGGCGGCGCTCCTGTGGTCCGAATACCGGCAGAAGGCGGGTGAGGCAGGGCAATGAAGTATTTGCGTCAACTCCCGCTCATCTCGACGATCGTGGTCGTTCTTGCGGCTGCGATCATGGTCGGGCTCGGCTTCTGGCAGCTTGGTCGGGCGGACGAGAAGGAAGAACTGCTAGCCCGATATGCGGCGGCGGGTGACGATCAGGAACTGGTCGCATGGCCGGGGGACGACAAGGACCTGCTCAAGAAGCGGCTCTATCGTCGTAGCGAAGTCGATTGCACCAGGGTGACCGAACTGACCGCCGTGGCGGGTACCAACGCGAAGGGTTCACCAGGCTGGGCGCAGATTGCCGAGTGCGAGATCAAGGGTGGTGGCACTGCCCGGATCGCGCTCGGATGGACCCGGGTGCCCGATGGCCCGATCTGGAACGGCGGCGAAGTGACGGGGATTCTCGCGCCGGGCCCGCGTCTGGTGGCCGATCCGCCGCGCGCCGGGCTCATCCCGCTCGAGCGACCCGATCCCTCGGACCTGCCGAACAACCACATGGCCTATGCGTGGCAGTGGTTCCTCTTCGCCCTGACCGCGCTGGTGATTTACGGGCTGGCGGTGCGCAAGCGGATGCTGGGAAGCGATTCCGCTGAGCAGGACGGGGAGGGCTGACGATGCGCTACATATCTACTCGCGGCGGCGCCCCGGTGCTCGATTTCGAAGGCGTCACGCTCACCGGGCTGGCGAGCGACGGGGGCCTCTACCTGCCGCAGGAGTGGCCGCACTTCTCGAGCGACGAGATCGCCGCGCTGCGCGGGCTTCCCTATGCCGAACTCGCTGTGCGGATCATGGCACCCTTCGTGGGAGAGAGCCTTTCCGAACACGAGCTGCGCGATCTCTGCGTACAGGCCTACGAGTCGTTCGATCATGCGGCTGTCACTCCGCTGGTTCAGCTCGACCAGCAGCACTGGCTGCTCGAACTGTTCCACGGGCCGACGCTTGCGTTCAAGGATGTGGCACTGCAACTGCTCGGGCTGCTGTTCGAGCGGTTTCTGAAGAAGCGCGAGCGCCCGCTGACGATCATCGGGGCGACTAGCGGCGATACGGGCTCCGCGGCGATCCATGCGGTCGCCGGGCGCGAGGGCGTGGAGATCTTCATGCTCCATCCCGAAGGCCGGGTGAGCGAGATCCAGCGCCGCCAGATGACCACGGTGAGCGCGGCCAATGTCCACAATATCGCGATTGCCGGCAGCTTCGACGATGCGCAGTCGCACGTGAAGCGAATGTTTGCCGATTCTGTACTGACCGATCGGCTCGATATCGGCGCGGTCAATTCGATCAACTGGGCGCGGCTCATGGCGCAGGTGGTGTATTATTTCGCCGCCGCGCTGCAGCTTGGCGCGCCCGACCGCAAGGTGGCCTTCAGCGTGCCGACCGGGAATTTCGGCGATGTCTTTGCTGGCTATGTCGCGGCACAGATGGGCCTGCCGGTGGAGCGGCTGATCGTCGCCACCAACAAGAACGACATCCTCGCCCGCGCGATCCGCGAGGGCGACTATTCGGTGGGCGAGAGCCACGCGACGATCACTCCGTCGATGGATATCCAGGTCAGCTCCAATTTCGAACGCCTGCTGTTCGAGGCGAACGGTCGCGACGCCGCGGCGCTGGCTGCGCAGATGGAAGGGTTCGGGGCGAGCAAGGCACTGGCGCTCGATCCCGCACAGCGCGAAGGGATCGCCGCGATGTTCTCCGCGCACCGTGCCACGCCCGAGGATACGCTGGCGGCGATGCGCTGGGCTTACGAGAATTGCGGCGAAGTGATCGACCCGCACACCGCCGTGGGCCTGCATGCTGCGTGTTCCATGACGATGGCGGAAGAGATCGACCCGGCGGTGCCTGTCGTCACGCTCGCCACCGCGCACCCGGCGAAGTTTCCCGACGCCGTTAAGCAGGCGATCGGCACCAGCGCCGACTTGCCCGCCCGCGTGGGCGATCTGTTCGCGCTGGAAGAGCGCTTCGATACGCTGTCTGCCGAATACGATGCGGTGCGCGATCATATCGCATCGCGTGCCAGCGGCACACGCTGATGGCACAGCTGCGCCTAGAACCGCAGCTGATGATCGGGCAGCCGTGGGCGGACTACGGCCTGATCGACAGCGGGCATGGCCGCAAGCTGGAGCGATTCGGGCGCTTCCGCTTCATCCGTCCCGAGCCGCAGGCGATGTGGAGCCCGCGCGAAGCCGACTGGCAGGCGGATGGCGAATTCCTCCCCGGCGCGGACGAGGATGGTGGCGGGCGCTGGGACCTCTCTCCGGAAGTGCCCGATAGCTGGACGCTCGAGTGGGACGATGTGCGCTTCAACGCGCAATGCACCCCGTTCCGCCACCTCGGCTTCTTCCCCGACATGGCTCCGGTGTGGGAATGGATGCGCGGCGAACTTGCCGACACGCAGGACGCGCAGACACTCAACATGTTCGGCTACACCGGCGTCGGCACTCTGGCGCTGAGCCAGTGCGGCCCGGTTACCCATGTCGATGCCTCCAAGAAGTCGGTCGCGCAGGCACGCGAGAACGCCGCGCTGGCCGGGATGGAGGATCGCCCGGTCCGCTGGCTGGTCGACGATGCGGCCAAGTTCGCCGCGCGCGAAGTCCGGCGCGAAAACCGTTACGACGGGATCATTCTCGACCCGCCCAAGTTCGGGCGCGGGCCGAAGAACGAGACCTGGCGGCTCGAGGAAGGCCTCGCCCCGCTGATCGCCGATTGCCGGCAATTGCTCGACGCGAACAGCCGCTTCCTCTTCCTCACCGTCTACGCCGTGCGGATGAGCAGCCTCGCGCTCGCTGCGCTGCTCGACGAGGCCTTTGCCGGCCTGCCCGGCACGATCGAGCACGGCGATCTGGGCGTGCGCGAGGAAAATGATGGCCGCGTTCTGCCCACCGCCATCTTCGCACGCTGGCGCAATCCTGCTTGAAGGGCCCCCGATGACCGACAGCCTCACCCTGCAGTTCGCCGACATCGAAACCGATGTGCTCACCGGAATCTATTCCGAGGAGACGGGCAAGCCGCAGCCGCTGCGGATCACGATCGAGGTGCATATGCGCCCGATGCCGCGGTACGAGCCGGACACCACGCTCGACGCGAGCAAGAACTACATGGACCTGAAGCACGCCGCGACCGAGGCGCTGCCCGACGGCGTGCATTTCAAACTGATCGAGGCGGTCGCGGATCACATCTGCGAAACGCTGTTCCTGCAGGATGAGCGAATCCACGCGGTTACGGTCAAGATCGTGAAGCTGGCGATTGCGGTCGATAACGAAAAAATCGGTATCACACTGCATCGCGAGCGGCCCTGACATGGGCGATCCGGCACCTGCCGTTATCCGGGTAGAACCGCTGCCCGATCCTGCGCTCGACGCGGCGGCGGCATTCCATGCCCGCTGGGCGGACGATGTGCACTGTGCCGCTGCGCAAGGTCGCGAGTTTATCGTGGTGGTGCTGAACCCCGCGCCCTTCGACCATGCCGACTGGCGGCGTGCTGCAGCGCGCGATCTTGCCCGCGCGTACCCCGATCATTGCATCAATATCGTCGCCGGAATCGACGGCGGCGCTCTGACGCGGATGGTGGACTTCCTCGGCCGCGCGCCTGCGATTACCGGGCAATATCTCCCGCTGGCGGACACTGCCCCTTGCGAGAGCGGCAGTGATGGCCGACTTGGGGACGATGACACGGACGGTTGATCGCCTCGACACGCTGACCGAGCCAGCCCCGCTGGTCGATACGCACCACCGGCGGATCACCTACCTGCGCCTGTCGGTCACCGATCGCTGCGATCTCAGATGCACCTATTGCATGCCCGAGCGCATGCAGTTCCTCCCCAAGGCGGAGGTGCTTTCTCTCGAAGAGCTCTACGCGCTGGCACGCAGCTTCATGGCGCGCGGCGTGCGCACGATCCGCCTGACCGGTGGCGAGCCTTTGGTGCGACGTGATGTGATCGATCTGGTGCGCGTCATCGGCCGCCATGTCGGGGCTGAGCTCGACGAAGTAACGCTGACCACCAATGGTACGCAGTTGGCGAGCAATGCCGATGCGCTGGCGAGGGCAGGGGTGCGACGGATCAATGTCTCGCTCGACACGCGCGACCCGGCGACCTTTCGTGCGCTGTCGCGCCGCGATGCGCTGCCGCAGGTGCTGGAAGGGATCGCCGCGGCCCGCGCAGCGGGGCTCAAGGTCAAGCTCAACACCGTCGTGATGCGCGGCGTGAACGATGCCGAAATATCCGATCTGGCCGCGTGGGCGCATGCCCAAGGCCACGCGATCAGCCTGATCGAGACCATGCCGCTGGGCGAGGTGGACGAGGCCCGCGAGGATCGCTTCGTTTCGCTGGCCGATATCCGCCGCGATCTGGAGGCGAGCTGGACTCTGACGCCCAGCGATGCTCGCACGCCGGGCCCGTCGCGTTATTACGAAATCGCCGAAACGGGCGGGCGGATCGGCTTCATCACACCGATGAGCGAGAATTTCTGCGCGGGCTGCAACCGCCTTCGGGTGACCGCAACCGGTCAGCTTTATCCCTGCCTCGGCGGAGGCGAACGGGTCGATCTTCGCGCGGCGCTGCGATCCGATGCGCCCGAAGCGGAGGTGGCCGCTGCTTTGGATCGCGCGATGCTCATCAAGCCCGAGAAGCACGAATTCCGCATCGGGGCCGGGGAGGCGCCTGCACAGCCGCGCCACATGTCGGTGACGGGTGGGTGAGCGGCGTCATGGGCAGCATGTCCCCGATCGATGGGAGGCTTGGCGGTGCATCGCCCCAAGCGCCGAACCCCCACCCCCGACCCCTCCCCATGGGGAGGGGAGAATGTGGGCGCATGCCCTTGGACTCCTCCCCCTTGAGGGGGAGGCTGGGTGGGGGTGTACGGCGTACGTGGCTTGGCAGCCCATCGCCACTCACTCCAAACCCCGGCCGCCAACCCTCCCGACTTGCAAGGGCGCGATAGAATGTCCGTAACCGTCCTTTTTCTCGGCCCCTTGCGCGATCTGGCGGGTGTGCCGCAGGCCGAATATCCTGCTCCGCTCGATTGGGACGGGCTGCTCGCCGCAGTGCCGGCGACGGTTGCCGAGCAATTGCGTGAGCCGCGCGTGCATGTCGCCTGCGCTGGCAAGGTTCTGTCGGACAAAGCCGATCTCGCTGCGCAGGCCGGCGACGAGGTCGCGCTGCTGCCTCCCGTCAGTGGCGGCTGATGGCGAGGCTCACGCTCGAAACCCCCGCCGACGTTCGCCTGCTCGATTCGGGAATGTCGGTCGGCGAGGCGCTTGCCGCCTTCAACGCGGCGTATCCGGAGGCGGGCGGCATTGCGACATTCCTCGGCAAGGTACGCCCCGACGATGATGTTCGCGTGCTCGAACTCACCCATTACGAGCCTCTCACCCTGCCCGGGATGCGCGAGCTGGCAGACAAGGCGCTGACACGCTGGCCGCTCGACGGGGTGCTGGTATGGCACCGAATCGGGATGATGCATCCGGGCGAGGGGATTGTGCTGGTCGCTGCCGCCGCACGCCATCGCCGCGATGCCTTTCACGCGGTCGACTTCCTGATGGACTATCTGAAAAGCGCAGCATGGCTTTGGAAACGCGAGAAACGCGCGGATGGCTGGCACTGGATCGAACCGCGCGCGCAGGATTTTGCCGACCGCAACCGCTGGGCCTGACGATAATTATCGCAAATTGATCCAGATCAAGGCGCGTAGCCCGCGATTCGAGCAAACCGCTTCTCGACGACAACGAGGAGCAACGGACAGGCCGCTCCTCGACCATGACGAGGAGCGATACCATGTCCGAACGTCTGAACAGCGCGACCGTAGCCGAGAAGGCGATCGTGCATGCCGAGTTGCCCAAAGCTCGCGTGAACACGCATGGCTTCTTCGAAACGCAGCCTATGGGGCTGATCGAAGCGCTCTCCGCCGACCCTGCAGAACGGGCGAACATCCGGCAGGACGTCGACCGCACCTTTGAAATGCCGGGCGTGCTCTACGGTGCGACCGTCGCGCTCTATCTCGGCTTCATCGCGATGCTCGGCGTCGGATTTTCCAGCCCCGAACTTGCGATCCCGATGGCGATCTTCGCGATCTTCATCGTCGGACTGTTCGCCGCGCCCGCCGCGTGGCTGAGGCTGGGGCGTAAGCCGGAGGCGCGGGCGAAGAGCTTCGGCGAGCTGATGCGCGGCGGGATCGATACGCACACCGGCCGGCTAAAGGGCCGTGACGCGGCGGTGCAGATGATGATCCTGCCGGTGCTGATCGTCGCGTGGGGCAGCGCGGTGCTGGTGATCGCCGGATCGGTCGGCGGCTGATCAGCTTTCCGCCATGAGGGAGAGGCGCGCGGGGTCGACCAGTTCGATCCCGCGTTTGCCGTGCCGCCGGATCGCGCCCGATTTTTCGAGCGCGGTGATCTTGCGGCTGACCGTCTCGATCGTCAGGCCCAGCATGTTGGCGCATTCGGCTCGGCTCAGCGGCAGATCGAAATGCTGTGCCGGGTGGCACGGCGAATCGCTGGCCGCTTGCGCGAAGCCGTGGAGCAGCCCTGCAACGCGCGCCTGGGCATCGGGCTTGCCGGTCAGCGCCAGCAGCGTGCGGCTCGCATGCAGGTCTTCCTGCGTCCGGCGCAGCAGCGCGCGACCCAGTGCCGGGTGCTCCGACATCGCGGTTTCGATATCCTCCCCGGCGAACAGGCAGACTTCGGACGAGGCGAGTGCGACGACCTCGTGATCGTCGAAGGGCTGGAAGAATTCCCCCACGAAGCCCGCCGGGTGGACCAGCGCGAGTATCCGCTCGCGTCCCTCGGCATCGGTGGCGGAGACTTTCAGTGCGCCGCGTGTGAGAGTGGCGCAGGTGGTCACTTTCTCGCCTGCGCGGAACAGGACCTCGCCCGGTTCGAGCGTGCGGTGGCGGCCGCGCTGGGAGAGATCGTCGCGCTCTTCGTCGCTCAAGACCGAACAGGCGGCGCGATCGCGGACGGGGCAAGTGGCGCAGGCAAGACTCATAGACGCTGCCTAGCGCGGCGAGAGTTCGTCGAGAACCCCGTCTTCCTGCGCGATCAGGCCGAGCACTGTATCGCGCGCGGCAATGATTTCCTCGACCGGCTCGCCGTCGACCGAGCGCACGGCAACCAGCGTATCGAGGTCTGCGAGCGGGATCGAGGTGCGCGAGCGAATCGAACGCAGGTTGGCATAGGCGACTTCGGCGCGGCCCCAGCTTTTGGAGCCAACGCCTCCACGCTCGGCGATGGCGGAGCGGGTTGCGGGCACCGCGCGCTCGAAATCCGCATGCGCCTCTCGCGCCTGGGCTTCCAGTTGCGCGACGCGTTCGAGCAGATCTGTGGAAAGGGCAGGGGGCGGCGGGGGCGGCGAAACGGGGGCCGGGGCCTCAAACTGACCCGTCGGGGGGCTCTCGCCAGAGGGCGTGCACTTGGCGCAGTCTGCGCAATCGCCGCTCGGCCGGGGAATCTGGCCCATCTGGTACTCGGCCTCGCGCACGGCGAGCGATGGGTAGGCAGTCTCGGGCCCGGTCGCGCATGCGGCCAGACCTGCGGCGCAGGCAAGCAGGGTTGCGAGGCGGAGGGCGTTCATGCGCGCATCCTTAGCACGGCGTGCTGCGCGTGGTAGGGGAGATGAGGCGGGGCACGCGATTCTGTCATCCGCGGCGTTGACTTCCCGCGATTCCTGCCGTAAGCGCGCCCTTCTTTGGGGGGCGCACCTTCGTGTTGCCCGTCGACACGCTGTCTCGTTAGGGGCGGCGTCACAGCTAAACGATTGAAAGTAGAACCGATGTTCGCAGTGGTGCGCACGGGCGGCAAGCAATACCGGGTTGCCGCCGGAGATAAAATCGCAGTCGAAAAGCTCGCAGGCGAAGCTGGCGACACGATCACCCTGGGTGACGTGCTGCTCGCTGGCGAGGGCGACAGCCTTTCCGACGCTGGCAAGGTGTCCGTTTCGGCGGAAATCATCGCCCAGGCGAAGAGCGAGAAGGTGGTGGTGTTCAAGAAGCGCCGTCGCCACAATTATCGCCGCAAGAACGGCCATCGCCAGCAGATGACCCTGCTGCGCATCCTCGAAGTGGGCGAAGGCACCAAGAAGGCTGCCGCCAAGCCCGCCGCGAAGAAGGCCGACGCTGCCGACGACAAGGCTGCGGACAAGGCTCCTGCCAAGAAGGCTGCTGCGCCGAAGGCTGAAACGGCTGACAAGCCCGCCGCCAAGAAGGCCGCGCCTAAGAAGGCTGCTGCCACCAAGGCCGCCGACAAGAAGCCTGCGGCAAAGAAGGCTCCCGCCAAGAAGGCGGCTGACAAGGATTCGGGCGACGCGTAAGCGCGACCCAGTACGGATAAGGACGAAGCGCAATGGCACATAAGAAAGCAGGCGGCTCATCGCGGAACGGTCGCGATTCGGCAGGCCGTCGTCTCGGTGTGAAGAAGTTCGGCAGCGAAGGCGTCGTCGCGGGCAACATTATCGTGCGCCAGCGCGGGACCAAGTTCTATGCGGGCAGCAATGTCGGCATGGGCAAGGACCACACGCTGTTCGCGCTTACCGACGGTATTGTACGCTTTCACGACGGGAAGCTCGGCCGCAAATACGTATCGGTCGACATGCTGGCGCAAGCGGCAGAATAATCGGACGGTTCACGAACAGGGCCGTCCAACGAGGCGGCCCCGCCGGAGGTAGCATCCGGCCATCAAGGGAGAGGGGGCCAGCCCCGTCTCCCTTTTTTCGTCTCCCTTGTCGGCGTAGTTTTCTGAGGAGGAACTGCGCCCCGGGGAGAAGTCACGATGTTTCATCGGAGCGAGAGATTACTGTTGCGGCCACCATGGCCCGAAGACTGGCAGGCGGTGTTTGCCGGGATTGCGGACGAAGGCGTGGTCCGCAACATGGCAAGCGCGCCGTGGCCCTATGCGAAAGGCGACGCGCGGGAGTGGTGCGCGCAATCGCAGGATCCCTACGCGCCGCGCTTCCTCATCACGCTCGCCAATAGCGGCGAGGTCATCGGCTGCATCGGTTTCGGTCCCTTGCCTGTCGAAGACGGCGGCGGGGACGGCACGATGGAGCTGGGGTACTGGATTGCCCGCAAGCACTGGGGCCGCGGCTACGCCAGCGAGGCTGCGCGCGCCGTGATCGAGGTCGCGCGGGCCTGTGGCCACCCCCGCATCGTCGCGAGCCATTTCATCGACAACCCCGCGTCGGGAAGGGTGCTGCGCAAGGCAGGCTTCCTGCCGACCGGCAAGATCGAGCTGCGCCACAGCAAGGGGCGCGGCTACGAATCCCAGACGGTCTGCTATGCGCTCGACCTCGAAGAGGTGGACCAAGCATTGCCGGCGGCAGCGTAAAACCTGCCGCCGGTGCGGCGCGCTGCTTCAGGCGGGAAGCAGCGCGTCCTGATAGTCGCCCTCGTACTTCCCGATCAGCGCGCGGTCGTCGTGATTCCACGGGTGAAAGCCGGGCTTGAAATAGCTCAGCCATGAAGGGAAGATGCGCCGCAGTACTCCGGGCTTGCCGAAAAGGTACTTCGCAAGGCCCCAATGCGCGCGCCAGCCGGTGATCCCGTCCTGCGCGAGCAGTTCGGTCGCGTCTTTCCAGCGGTTGTTGAGGAAGCGCTTGGTGACGATCATCATGATGATCGTGCGGCGCATCCAGCGTTTGAAATCGCTCCATTCGCGCGTTGCGTGGTTCCAGGTATCGTAGGCGACGCCCTTGTGTTCGATTTCCTCGACCGCGTGCCATTCCCACATCTTGCGCACTTCGGCGTCAGAGTTTGCGAAATGCTGCGGATTGGCGAGGAATTCGTGCGCCATCATAGCGGTATAATGCTCCAGCGCCATGGTGACGCCCAGCTTGGCGATCGCGGGCTTTCCCTTCGCGAGGTCGAGCAGTTCGGCGGTCCGCCGATCGATCATGTCCATATCGTAGCCCGCGTCCGCCGCGAGCCGGTTGAACGCGACATGCTCGCGCGTGTGGTTGATCTCCTGTTTCACGAAGGCCCGGATCTCGGCGGCAAGTCTTGGATCGGTGCCTTCGCGGAAGGCCTTCACCGATTCGATGAAGAAGGCCTCGCCGCGGGGGAACGTGCCCGACAATGCGTTGTGCCACGCCGTGCCGAAGGGCTCGCCCGCCCACCAGCGCGAAGGGGTGTTCGTGCGATTGAAACGCTCGTCGCGAACGGTAATCTCAGGGTTCGGGGTCAGGGTTTTGTCGTGTGCGGTCATGATGAACCTTCCGTATTCCGTAACGTCCATTGTTTCGCTGGATTATAACTTACACCAATGTCAGTAAGATGAACGGCAATGTCAATAGGAGGTTCCTTGCTGCGCAGGCCGCAGCGCATTACCAAGCTGCGATGGCAACTCGTAAACGTCTGAGCCCCGAGGAATCGCGCGCGGGGGCACTGGAAGCGGCGCGCAATCTGTTGATCGAGGCAGGCCCGCAGGCGGTCACGCTGAAAGCAGTCGGCGCGCGGGTGGGGCGGACCCATGCCAACCTGCTGCATCATTTCGGGTCGGCGGCAGGCCTGCAGAACGCGCTTGGCGTCTATCTGGCCGAGTCGGTCTGCGATCGGATCGCTGATTCGATCCGGGCGAGCCGCCAGGGTACAGCCACACCGCGCGACATCGTGGATCAGGCCTTCGACGCGTTCGACCACGAAGGCGGCGGCGCATTGGTCAGCTGGCTGCTGGCCACCGGGCAGGAAGATGCCTTGGAACCGTTCACGATGGCGATCCACGAGATGATCGAGCAGGTGCATCGCGAAGAGATGGGTGCGGACCACCCGGCGGATCGCGAAGCACTCGAATCCACGCTGGTCGTGGTGCTGTTGGCGCTGGGGCAATCGCTGATCGGCCACCCGCTGGCCGCAGCCTTGAAGCTGCCCGACAAGACAGCACGCGATATCGCCGAACAGCTGGTCGTCGACTCGCTCGAAAATGCCGGGAAGGCGGCGCCTTAGGTTGCGCTCGTCACCCTGAACTGGCTTTCGGGTCCCGAGGGGTCGCCGCTGGGCCAGAAGCGAGCTCAGCAAGGCGGCTGTGGGCGCTGCTAGTCGGTGCCAGCCTCCAGCCGCATCCACGCAGGCGCCAGGTCGGCGGGGATGTCCGCCACGCGCAGGTGATCGACTGCGAGACCAAGATCGGGATATTCCGCCTTGCGGCGCTTCTCCTCCGAACGGTCCAGCGGGACCACGACCAGCCGCCGGTTGACCTTCTGCCGCCAGTTCATCCGGGCGGTGTTCTCCTGCCCGATATAGCAGCCTTTTGAAAAGCTTACGCCGTGAAGCTCGACGGCATTGGTTTCCAGCCACAGGATATCGCCCAGCTCTGCCTGACCCTCGGGCACGCCGTGCGAGAGGCGATGTTCGCGCCATGCGGAATCGGCGAGCTCGCTCTCTCCGGTCGGGGCAAGCCAGCGCTGCCCAAGTGCGGGGAGGCGCGGGTCGGGCGGGTGTGCGCCGTCGGTGTCGGCACTCCAGTGCACGCTGAGGGAACCGTCACGCTCGATCTCGATATTGCGGCGCAGGCGGTAAAGCGTCAGCCGCTTGACCAGATCGTCGGCCACGGCGGCCTCGCAATCGATCAGGATCGCATCGCCATGCTCGCCGGTGGGGCCGGGCCACACGATCATGTCGAACATCGTCTTGCCCTGCGCGCTCAGCAGCGCGGCATAGGCGGGCAGGGCGCCGGTCACATCGTTGGTCAGCAGGCCTTGCAGGAAGGCAGCGACATTTTCGCCGTCGTCCAGCGGGCTGAGGCGGATCACGGCGCGGTCGGCCAGAAGCGTGGGCGTTTGCGGTGCTGTCATGGTGGCGAAGATAGGGGCGGTGCCTGCCCCATGCCAGTGCGCTGTCCTACATGCCGCTTCGCCGGTAAGCTTCTTTCCATGAAACGCTGCCCGTCTTTGTCGCGCCTTTTCCGATGGCGCGAAACGGGGCTGCTTTTTTGCTCCCTGGACACTGTGTCAGGTGTGTCAGGGCTCCCATGTGGGCGATGGTTCGGCTAGGGCGACAGGCATGACCGAAACGCTGACGATCCGCCGCCCCGACGACTGGCATGTGCACCTGCGCGATGGCGCGATGCTGCAAAGCGTGGTGGGCGCAACCGCGCGCCAGTTCGGCCGCGCGATCGTGATGCCCAACCTCACCCCGCCGGTGACGACCGCTGCTTTGGCGCGTGCCTATCGCGATCGGATCATGGCTGCGGTGCCTGAAGGCGCGGATTTCACTCCACTGATGACCGCCTACCTGACCGACGACACCGATCCGGCGGACCTGATCGGCGGCTTTCGCGACGGCGTGTTCACCGCTGCCAAGCTGTATCCCGCCAACGCGACGACCAATTCGGCGCATGGCGTGACCGACATCGCGAAGCTGCGCCCGGTGTTCGAGGCGATGGCCGAAGCGGGAATGGTCCTGTGCGTGCATGGCGAGGTGACCGACGCAGAGATCGACATCTTCGACCGAGAAGCGGTGTTCATCGATCGCATTCTCGCGCCGCTGCATCGCGACCTACCGCAGCTGAAGATCGCGTTCGAGCATATCACCAGCCGCCACGCGGTCGATTTCGTGGAAAGCGCTGGCGAGAATGTCGGGGCAACGATCACGCCGCATCACCTCCACATCAATCGCAACGCCATGCTGGTGGGCGGGATGCGCCCGCACCACTACTGCCTGCCCGTCGCCAAGCGCGAGGAGCACAGGTTGGCACTGCGCAAGGCGGCTACCGGCGGATCGGCCAAGTACTTCCTCGGCACCGACAGCGCGCCGCACGAGCAGCACGCCAAGGAAAGCGCCTGCGGCTGCGCGGGCATCTACAACGCACCGCATGCGCTGGAGGCCTATGTGCAGGTCTTCGAGGAGGAAGATGCGCTCGACCGGTTCGAAGCCTTCGCCTCGCTCAACGGCCCGCGCTTCTACGGCTTGCCCGTCAACGAGGCGACCGTGACGCTGGAGAAACGTGAACAGGTCGTGCCCGAGAGCATCCCGGCCGCCGACACGCAAGTGGTGCCGTTCATGGCGGGCAAGGCGATCGGCTGGAGCTTCGTCGACTAGCTCAGGTGGGGCGCGTTGGCGCAGGTGACCGGCGTTTCGCCAGCAGGTCCCAGATGAAGATCGCCGCCGCGACCCAGATGCAGCCGAAGCAGAACGCCTGCGCCGGGTGCAGTTCCTCGCCAAAGACGGTGAGGCCGAGGACGAAGACGATGCTGGGTGCGAGGAACTGAACGAAGCCGAGCGCGGAGTAGTCCATCCGCCGAGCGGCGATGGCGAACAGGAGCAGCGGGAAGGCTGTCAGTGCCCCGCCGAGCGCGATGGCAAGGCTCAGCCCCAGGTCGCTACCGAAGGACGATCCCGCCGGGCTCGCCGCGAACCATGCCGCCACGCCCAGTGCGGGCAGCAGCAGGATCGCGCTCTCGATGGTGAGGCCGGGCAGCGCGCCCACGCTGACCTGCTTGCGAAGGAGACCATAGGTGCCGAAACTGAAGGCCAGCGTCAGGCTGATCCACAAGGTGGTGAGCGCACCCGCCGCAAGTACGGCGATGCCGACGCCTGCGAGAGCGACCGCGATCCATTGCGCGCGGCTCAGCGTCTCCTTGAGCAGCATCGTGCCCAGCAGCACGTTGACCAGAGGATTGATGTAATAGCCAAGGCTGGCGGCATAGACCTGGTTCTGCTGGATCGCCCAGACGTAGACGACCCAGTTGACCCCGATCAGGATCGCGCTGGCGGTGAGGACCAGGACGGCGCGCCGATCCTTCAGCGCCTCGCGAATCGCGGGAAACTGACCACGGAAGGCGACGATCAAGAGGCAGATCGGCAAGGTCCAGATGATCCGCCAGCCGACGAATTCGAACGCAGGCACCTGCTTCACCAGCAGCAGGTACAGCGGCATGAAGCCCCACAGGACATAGGCACCGATCGCGTGCGGCACGCCGGAGGGGGAGGCTGTCTGGGGGTGGGGGGATTCGTCGCTCACCGAGCGCACCTAGGCCTGTACGAAGGCCTGAACAAGCGTTGCTGTCTGTTCATATTAAACCGTCTAAACATGAACAAACAGAGCGATTCGCCGCAGATGGCCGTTGTAGGCGCTGCGCATGAACGCTCGACAACGTTTACGATCTTTGACTGTCGCTTGGCGGGGGTCGGAGCGCGGCGTCCCACCAGCGTCGCGGAGAACGCCCCGGCCATACCCGTGCCGGGGCGTTTTCACTTGTCCGTGAAATCAATCGACCTTGAACCCTACACCCAGGCTTGCGCGGGGCTGCCCGACCTCAGTGCTGGCCACCGGATAGGCGCAATAGTCGGCGGCATAGTAGGCTGCCGGGCGGTGATTGCCCGAGAGGCCGAGGCCGCCGAAAGGTGCCTTGGACGAGGCGCCGTTGGTCGGCTGGTTCCAGTTGACGATCCCGGCGCGGATATTGGCCCAGAAGTGGTTATAGTCCTCCGGCGAACCACCGATCAGCGATGCAGACAGCCCGAAACGCGTATTGTTCGCCTCCGCGATCGCATGGTCGAGATCGGGCACCTTGATGATCTGAAGCAGTGGGCCGAACAGCTCGACATCGGGGCGCTCTTCCATCGCGGTCGTGTCGATCAGCGCGGGCGCGACGAACGGCGCATCCTCGCGAATCCGGCGCAGGTGACGGATCGCCTTGCCGCCGTTGGAGAGCAGGTAGAGGAAGCTTTCGGTCAGCTGGTCCGCCGCCTGGTTGTCGATCACGCAGCCCATGAAGGGTTGGGGCTCGGCAAAAGGCTCGTCGACGATGATCTTCGCGGTGAGGTTCTTCACCGCCTCTACCGTCGCATCGTACATTTCCTCGGTTACGATCAGCCGGCGCGCGGCGGTGCAGCGCTGCCCGGCGGTGGTGAAGGCGGATCGGATGATCAGCAGCGCCGCATCCTCCACCTTGGGTGTCTTCGTGACGACGATCGGGTTGTTGCCGCCCATCTCCAGCGCCAGGATCTTGCCCGGATTGGTCGCGCACTTGCGGTTGATCGCGATCCCTGCCTGCGCGCTACCGGTGAACAGGATGCCATCGACGTCGGCGTGGGCGACCAGCGCCTTGCCTTCGTCCGGCCCGCCGATCACCAGCTGGATGACATCGCGGTCGATCCCGGCGCGGTGGAAACATTCGACCAGCAACGCGCCGACCGCAGGCGTCTTCTCGCTCGGTTTGAACAGCACCGTGTTGCCCGCGATCAGCGCGGGCACGATGTGGCCGTTAGGAAGGTGTGCAGGGAAATTGTAGGGGCCGAGCACGGCCATGATGCCATGCGGCTTGTGCCGGAGCGCCGCGCTCCCGCCGAGCGCGCTGTCGAGCTTCTTCTGCCCGGTACGCTCCATGTAGGCAGAGATCGAAATCTCGACCTTGTTGATCACCGCCTCGACCTCTGTCTTGGCTTCCCACAGGGGCTTGCCCGTTTCGCGCGCGATCAGTTCGGCAAAGTCATCGGCAGCGGCGCGCACTTCGTTGGCGAAGCGGCGCATCATTTCCATCCGATTGGCGACCGGGCGAGAGGCCCAACCGGGGAAGGCGGCACGCGCCCGCGCCACCGCTTCATCGACATCGCAAATATTGCCGCGCCACAGTTCTTCGCCGGTCGCGGGCTGGAAGGAAACGATCTCGGACTGTGGCAAGTTAAGCAACCTCTCTCGGGAATGCAGCGCGTCTTTGTCGCACGGACCTATAGTTAACTCGTGTCAGGAGCCTGGGGCTTCTAACCCGAGCGGCGTATCGGTCAATGCTCGCCAGGGTGCGGAACCGGTAACGGCGACGGCCCCTCGGCAAGATCGGAAAATGGGGTGCAGACAGAGGAGATAAAGAGGCGCGTTCGGTTTTGTGCCGGGATGGTCAAAAGGCCGGACCGGTTCCGGTATTGCGAACGTTCAGAGGTGCCCAGCCGGTACGGGTGCGTCACCGTGTGCCTCGCCCATCCGTCTGAGCGCGGCGACCTTGTCATAGAGGGGGTGCCAGTCGTCGCGTTCGTCGATGGCGGACCAGATTGCTTCGACCTCGTCGATCAGCATGCTCTGCGGGGTTTCTTCGCTCCAGTAGGGGTGATCGGCCGGGGTTGGCTCGTAAGCTTCAATGATCGGGGCGAGATCGCCCGTCGCGTTTCGTCCTCCGCGATGGTGGTGGAAGAATGCGTCGGGCTGTGCACCGGTCTCTCGCATCTGGCGCTCGCACGCGGCGATGAGGGCGGAATCCTGCTCGCTCCCGCGCGGTTCTACCCCGAGCCGCCAGAGCCACCGTCGGCGAAGATGCTCGCCATACAGCGGGCCGAACCGCTCGAGCGCGGCGATCAGCCCCTCGGATGGGGCAATCAGTCGCAGCGCGGTGGCCAGCTGCGCACAATTCCATCCGAGTGCCTCCGGCTGGCGACCGAATGCATAAAGGCTGCCATGGTCGAAATAGGCGGCGGTAAAGCCGGGCTCCCATCGCGGCAGCCAGCGCCACGGCCCATAGTCGAAACTCTCTCCCGACACGTTCATGTTGTCGGTGTTGAGGACCCCGTGGACGAACCCCGCAACCATCCAGCTCGCGGCAAGATCGGCGAGGCGTTCCACCACCTGATGGAGCAATCGCACCGCAGGGTCCTGGCGGTCGGGCGCTTCTTCCGGCGGGGGAGGACCGGGAAATTGGGTGAGACAATACTCGACCAGCTCGCGCATGTGCCCAGGCTCATCGTGCGCGAGCAGGCGCTGGAACGTGCCGATGCGGATATGGCCATGGCTGAGTCGGGTGAGCACCGCCGATCGGGTGGGGGAAGGTTCGTCGCCGCGCCAGAGCTCTTCGCCCGTTTCGACGATCGAGAACGTCTTCGAAGTGTCGACGCCGAGAGCCTGCAGCATCTCGGTTGCAAGCAATTCGCGCACGGCGCCCTTCAGCGTCAGCCGTCCGTCGCCCGCGCGGCTGTAGGGGGTCTGGCCAGATCCCTTCGTACCGAGGTCCAGAAACCGTCCGTTTTTCGCGCGCACTTGCGCGAAGAGGAAACCGCGTCCGTCGCCGATCTCGGGATTGTACACCCGGAACTGGTGCCCGTGGTAACGCAGCGCAAGCGGCTGGGGGAGATTGTCCGGCAGGGGTTCGAACCGCCCGAAATGCGCGAGCCACTCTTCGTTGCCCAGCGTGTGGAGGCCGACCCTTTCCGCAGCGCGATCATTGCGCCAGCGCAACTGCGTGCGCGGGAAGTCGGCAGGTTCGACAGGATCGCCGATCCAATCCGCCAGTGCGCAGATTGGCGGGGTGCGATCGTCGTGGCGTGGTTGCGGTTTTTCGGACATCGCGGCAATAGTGGGCGCGCGCGGGCATCCGTGCAACCGAACCTTCCCCCGTCAAACCCGAAAGAGGGCCATGGATCAGCGCTTTACCGATGGTTTCTGGCACAGTGCCGACGGCCTGAAGCTGCATTACCGGGATTACCCCGGCGGTTCCGAGGGGCAGCCGCCGATCGTCTGCATGCACGGGCTCACCCGCAATGCGCGCGATTTCGCCGGTCTGGCTGAGCGTCTTTCACCCGAATGGCGGGTCATCGTTCCCGAGATGCGCGGTCGCGGAGCGAGCGACTACGCCGAAAATTCGCAGTCCTATAATCCAGTGCAATATGTCGAGGATGTCGAAAACCTGCTGGGCGAGCTGGAGGTCGGCCGATTCGTCGCCATCGGGACCTCGCTTGGAGGGCTGATGACGATCCTGCTGGCCAGTCGGGGTGCGGAGCGAATTGCGGGTGCGGTCCTGAACGACATCGGCCCGGAGATTGAGCCGGAAGGAATCGAGAAGATTCGCGGCTACGTTGGCCAGGCACGCAGTTTCCCCACCTGGATGCATGCGGCGCGCGCGCTCGAAGAAGTGCATAGCGACGCACATCCCGATTTCGAGCTTGAAGACTGGCTCGCAGCGGCCAAGCGCATGATGGTCCTGGGCCAGCATGGGCGGATCAGTTTCGACTACGATATGGCGATTGCAGATGCCTTTCGCGAAAGCGACGACACGGCGGGCGCACCCACTGCGAACATGTGGCTGGCATTTGAGTCTCTCGCCCAGACGCCGCTCTTGCTGGTGCGCGGAGAATTGTCCAACCTGCTCTCCCAAGGAACGGTCGAGCAGATGCAGACTCGTAACCGGGGGATGCAGGTGGTCGAGGTACCCCGGACGGGACACGCACCCACGCTGGAAGAACCCGAGGCGAGCGCTGCCATCGACGCGCTGCTGGCGCAGGTTAGGGCACGGGAAATCGCTTGATGTCGGCGCTGGCGCGTGACGGGGCACCGCGCGTGCTCCATCTCCATTCGACGTTTTCTGCCGGCGGCAAAGAGCTGCGCTGCGTCCAGTTGATCAACGCTTTCGGGAGCAAGCTCTCGCACGCGATCGTATCCGCCGATCCGAACGCCTATGGCGCGGCTGAGCACATCGCGAAGGGTCGCGATGTCATCTATCCGCGCAACTTCCCTTCGCTGTCGGGCAAACCGTTGCCGAAGCGGCTGCGTGCGCTCGCGTCGGCGATGAAGCAATACGACCTCATCCTCACCTATAACTGGGGCGCGATGGACGCCGTCATGGCGCACACCCTGTTCAAGGATGCGATGGGCTTGCCGCCGCTGATCCACCACGAGGATGGCTTCAACGAGGACGAGCAGGATAGGCTCAAATCCTCGCGAAACTGGTATCGCAGGATCGCGCTGGGCAAGGCGAACGGTCTGGTGGTTCCTTCGGAGGTGCTGGAAGGAATCGCGCTGCAAACGTGGCAGCAGCCGATCGGACGGGTCAAACATATCCCCAACGGGATCGACACCAAGGGCTTCGTCGCCAAGCCGCGTCCCGACGCGCTACGCGGCGTTATCAAACACGAAGGCGAAAAGTGGGTCGGCAGCCTCGCCGGATTGCGCGCGGTAAAGAACCAAACCGCGCTTGTGCGCGCGGTCGCGCGCTTGCCGGAAGAATGGCATTTGGTGATCGTCGGTGACGGGCCGGAGCGCGACGCAATCCGCGATGCAGCCGAAGCAGCCGACATTGCGCATCGCGTTCACTTGCCGGGTTTCGTTGCGAAGCCGAAAACGTTTCTGGGCCTGTTCGACATCTTCGCGCTGTCTTCGCGATCCGAACAGTTCCCGCTTTCGGTGGTCGAAGCGATGGCTGCCGGCTTGCCGGTCGCCGCGCCCGCAGTGGGGGACATCGCCGCGATGGTGGCAGAGGAAAACGCCCCCTTCATCGTTCGCCCGAACGATCAGGATGCTTTGTCACAGGCTCTGCTGACCCTCGCTGCGGACGCGGATCGCCGCCAGACGATCGGCCAGGCCAATCGGGCCAAGGCGCGTGCGCAATTCGACGAGGCGAAGATGATCGCTACCTATCGGCGTCTCTACGCCAGCGCACTGGGTGGCGGGGCGCTCGACTGAACCCCCAAATCGGCTGGTGTTTCATCGCGTGTTCACCCGCCGTACTGTTGAGTCGCCACTATTGAATTGACAGCGTCATGGTTTAAAGACCCGCGCCAATCCCGGCAGTTTCTACAGAAAGTACCCAGGCGTGGCCCTGTTACCCACTCGCAACAGCGCATCAGCAACAGACCGCAAGGCCAAGGCACGAGCGGCAGAGGACGACGCCCTGCTGCGCGAGGTCGACGACGCGGTACGCACCGATCAGTATCTCGGCATCTGGCAGAAATACGGGCTCTACATCGTGGGCGCCATCGTGCTCGCGCTGCTGGTGTTTGCCGCCGTACTTTTCTTCGGTCACCGTAGCGAAGGCTCGCTGGAGGCTGATTCCGAAGTTCTGGTGACCGCGCTGGACAAGGTTGAGGCGAGCAACCTGCAAGCCGCGGATACCGACCTTGCGCCGCTGGCCAAGGATGGAGATGGCGGCGCGCAGGCTCAGGCGCTGATGCTGCGTGCGGGGATCGCGCTGGAGCAGGGACGTCCCAAGGATGCCGTGACGATGTTCGAACAGGTCGCCGCGATGGATGATATTCCCGAGTCGCTGAGCAACCTCGCCGAACTGCGCGCGGTCCTGGCGAGTTACGACACGATCAAGCCTGCGGAAGCGATCCGTCGCCTGACCCCGCTGGCGCAAGAGGGCGAGCCCTATTTCGGCACCGCAGGCGAAGTGCTCGCGATGGCCTATCTCGATGCCGGCGATAAGAAAAAGGCTGGCGCCCTGTTCGAAAAAATCGCCAAGAACGAGGATGTCGCCGACACCACCCGTGGGCGTGCCCGCCAGATGGCGAGCGTGCTGGGGTTCGATGCGGTTGGCGATGCGGATCAACTGGTCGAGGAACTGGGCGGAGCGACCGGTCGGCGCGCCGCCGGTCCGCAGGGACAGTAAAAAGACACATGCCCACGAAGGCGAACAACCGGAGGATGACCTTGCGAGCCATTGGCGCAATCCCGCTATTACTCACCGCTCTTCTTGTCAGCGGCTGCGCGGGCGGCCTGTTCGGCGGTGGCGGTGACAAGAACGTCACCCCGACCGTGGGCGACCGCGTTCCGGTGCTCTCCCGCATCGAAAGCGGCGCGAGTGTCGATCCGGCTCTGGCGAGCGTTTCTGTCGTTCTGCCACCCGCCAAGGCCAACACGACCTGGGCCATGGCCAGCGGAGTGCCGAGCAAGAGTTACGGCAATCTCGCACTCTCCACCAATCCGACCCGCGTCTGGTCCGCGAAGATCGCCGGTTCGACCAGCAGCCGCCGCCTTGGTGCGTCGCCGGTCGTCTCGAACGGGATACTCTACGCGGTCGATACGGCAGGTGCGGTCCATGCATTCGATGCGGCAACCGGCGCCAAGCGCTGGCAGTATTCGCTCGATCTCGCATCCGATCTGCGCAACTCCGCTTTCGGTGGCGGTCTTGCCGTCGCGGGCGATCGCGTGTTCGTAACGACGGGCACCGGCATGGTCGTTGCGCTCGATGCGGCCGATGGCAGCGAGGAATGGAAGGTCAAGCCCGCAGGCCCACTGCGCGATGCTCCGACGCTCGCTTTCAATCTCGTGCTGGTGATGACGCAGGACAACCGGATTATCGCGCTGAACCAGAATGATGGCACGATAAGCTGGCAGGAATCCGGCTCGATCACGCAGGCTGGCGTTTTCGGCGTCGCTTCGCCCGCAGCAGGGCAAGGGACCGTCGTTGCAGGCTACAGCTCTGGCGAGCTGATTGCCTATCGCTACGAAAATGGCCGCGTCCTGTGGTCGGATGCGCTGGCACGCACCTCGATTTCAACCGAGGTCGGCAGTCTCACCGATATCGACGCGGATCCGATTATCGACGGCGGGCGCGTCTACGCGCTTGGCCAGGGTGGCCGTATGGCCGCTTACGAACTTGTGACCGGGCAGCGGATCTGGGAAATAAATCTTGCCGGGATATCCACCCCCGCGCTTGCGGGCGAGTGGCTGTTCACGCTGACCAGCGATGCGCGTCTGCTCGCAATTGCGCGGTCTTCGGGCAAGGTTCGCTGGATTACGCAGCTCGCGCGTTATCGCGACGAGAAGGACCGCAAGGGCCCGATCTTCTGGACCGGCCCGGTGCTTGCCAGCAACATGCTGTATATCGCGAACTCGCGTGGCGAGCTGTGGCAGGCCAGCGTGGGCGAAGGCTCGGCCAGTATGATGACCGAGCTGCCGGACAGTGTCAGCCTGCCTCCGATCGTTGCGAACGAGACGCTGTATGTGCTCGACGACGGCGGAACGATCACGGCGCTGCGCTAGGCCGGGTTCGGCTCGGCGCATTACCGAGCGTTTAACCATTTTGCGCCTATGGCGGCTTCATGCGCGAAGCCGCCGACAGCACCGGCCCGATCGAAGGCCTTCCTCGTAGCGACGTATCGGTCGGGGTAGGGCTCGTCGGGCTCGCCGGATTGCTCGGCTGGATCGTGTTCTGCCGAGCCTTTCCGGAGATCGCCTCCGCCTTGAACCTGCCGGTCCCGCATGCGCGACTGGACGGGCCTTATGCAGCGCTTTGCGGCCTCGTGGCCAGCGGAGTGCCAATGGTCCTGTGGTCGGTTTTCGTCGACAAGGTGCACCGCAACCCCTCGACCGGCCTGGACTGGGGCAAACGCGCCGATGCGGAAGCGACCCGGTCCGTCACGTTCACCAAGCTGACGGGCCTGTGGGCGACGTGGGCCGTGCTCGCGGCGATGTATGCAATCGGGCGCTGGTATTGGGACGGGCAATATTTGTTCGCGATGGAAGTGCTCGGCGCGGTCGCCATCCCGGCTCTCGTTCTCTCTATCCCCTACGTTTTCTGGCTCGACCGACGGATGGTGAACCCGCGCGATGCCACCTGGCATTTCGGGGCGTTCCTGCTCGCACGCGAGGCGTGGGATCGCGACAAGGTGGTGGGCCACTGGCGCGCATGGATCATCAAGGGGTTTTTTGGAGCCTTCATGATCTCGATCCTGCCGGGTGGCTTTGCCGAGGTGGTCAACTCCAACCTTGGCGATCTTGCGACCCAGCCCGGCGCGCTGGCGGCTGCGCTGATCGGACTGCTGTTCGTGATCGACGTGCAGATCGGCACGGTCGGGTACGTGATGACGTTGCGCCCGCTGGACAGCCACATTCGCAGCGGCAATCCGTTTCTTGCCGGATGGCTGGCTGCGCTGCTGTGCTATCCCCCGTTCGTTTACGGCGTGATGGAGTCGGGAGGGCTGCTCTCCTACGAATCGAACGCTCCCGGCTGGCAGCATTGGCTGGCCGGAAATCCCTTGCTCCTATCGATGTGGGGTGGCTGGCTGGTCTTCCTGACGGGCGTGTATGCCTGGGCGACAGTGGCGTTCGGCCTGCGGTTCTCCAATCTGACCTATCGCGGGGTGATCACCAACGGTCCGTACCGCTTCACGCGCCATCCCGCTTATCTGGCGAAGAACACGTTCTGGTGGAGCGCGTCGCTGCCCTTCCTCGTCACCGACGGCGGGCCGATGGAGGCTTTGCGCAATGTGGTGGGCATCTCACTCGTCTCGGGCATTTATTACTGGCGCGCCCGTACGGAGGAGGCGCACCTCTTGCGCGAGGACGCCAAGTATCGCGAATACCATGCGTGGATGAGCGAGCACGGGATCGTCACCGCGCCGCTCGCGGCGCTGGGCAGGGCGATTACGCGCGGACGCAGAGAGGCACTGCAACCGGCGGAGTAAGTGCGCCGGCTAGAAGCTGTACTTGTAGACCCGGCTGATATCGCCGCCCCATTCGCCGTGATAGCGATCGAGCATGCGCTGCGCGGGCGATTTCCCGCTCTCTACAATCTCGTCGAGCGTCTGGAGAAAGCCCGTTTCGTTGTCGCCGCCGGTGTTCAGTCGCGCGCGTGCGGTAAGCCCCGAGCGGGCAATGGCGAGCACATCCTTGCCGAGATCCTGCAGAGTGCGTCCTCCGGGCACGCTCGCCGCCAGACCTTCCTTGGGCACCGCATTGCGCAACGCCTCGCGCTCTTCCATCGACCAGTCCTTGACCAGATCCCACGCGGCATCGAGCGCGCCTTGGTCGTAGAGTAAGCCGACCCACAGGGCGGGGAGGGCACAAATACGGCTCCAAGGGCCGCCGTCGGCGCCGCGCATTTCGAGGAAGCTCTTCAGGCGTACCTCGGGGAAAGCGGTGGAGAGGTGATCCCACCAGTCGCTCTGCGTCGGGCGCTCGCCGGGCAGAATCGAGAGCTTGCCGTCGAGGAAATCGCGGAAGCTCAGGCCTGCGGCGTCGAGGTACTTGCCGTCGCGGAAGACGAAGTACATCGGCACGTCGAGCATGTAGTCGACGTAGCGCTCGTATCCGAAATCCTCGTCGAATACGAAGGGCAGCATGCCCGTGCGGTGCGGGTCGGTATCCGACCAGATGTGGCTGCGATAGCTGAGGTAGCCGTTGGGCTTGCCCTCGGTGAAGGGCGAGTTGGCGAAAAGTGCGGTTGCGAGCGGTTGCAGTGCCAGACCGACGCGGAATTTCTGCACCATGTCCGCTTCGGAGCCGTAGTCCAGATTGACCTGGATGGTGCAGGTGCGCAGCATCATGTCGAGCCCGAGCGCGCCGACGCGCGGCATGTGCCGCATCATGATCTCGTAGCGGCCCTTGGGCATGATCGGTAGATCTTCGCGGGTCTTGTCGGGCCACATGCCGAGCCCGAGAAAACCGACTCCGCACCGCTCACCGATCTCCTTCACCTGACTGAGGTGCCGTCCGGCTTCGTTGCAGGTCTCATGCAGGTTTTCGAGCGGCGCGCCGGAGAGTTCGAGCTGGCCCGCGGGTTCGAGGCTGACCGTTCCGTCGTCGCCGCGCATGGCAATGACCTTGCCGCCTTCCTCGACAGGTTCCCAGCCGAAATCCTTCAAATTCAGGAGGATGTCACGAATACCGCAGGGTTCGTCGTAGGAGGGCGCGTGGAAGTCGCTGCGCTTGTACACCAGCTTTTCGTGCTCGGTGCCGATCCGCCAATCGGCCTTCGGCTTCTCGCCCTGCTGCATCGGTGCGACCAGCTGGTCGCGGCTTTCGATGATCGGATCATCCTCGTTCGATGCGTCGCGCGTGCTCATGTCGGTGGCGATAGGAAACCGATCGCCGGGATGAAAGAAATTTATTCTTCGCTGCCCGCAACACGATTCCAGTCGCCAGCTTGTGCCATCCACACAGCAATGGCTGCAATCGCTGCCGTTTCGCCACGCAGGATTCGCGGCCCCAGCGTAATGGGAACCGCTTGCGGCAATGAACGGATGGCATTGCGCTCGGCATCGTCGAACCCGCCTTCAGGGCCGATCAGGATCGCAGCGGGCGATCCATGCTCCGCGAACGCGCTGGCTGCTTCGATCCCGCCTTCTTCATCGGCGAAGAACAGCGTGCGATCCTCGGGCCAGCCAGCCAGCAGCGCATCGAGCTTTTGCGGGGAATGCAGTTCGGGCAAGGCGGTGCGCGCGCATTGTTCGGCGGCTTCGATCACGTTCGCGCGAGCCCGGTCGGGGTTGAGCTTGTCGGCAACGCACCGGCGCGTGACGACCGGACGGATCGCGCCGACGCCCAGCTCGGTCGCCTTTTCGAGCACGAGGTCGAACCTGTCTTTCTTGAGCAGTGCGGGGCACAGCCAGAGGTCGGGTACGGGTTCGCGCGGGCGCAGCAGGCGGTCGGTTTCGAGGCAGATCGCACGCTTGCCCGGTGCGGTGACATGCGCGGCCCATTCGCCGGTCGCATCGTCGCACAGGATCACGGTGTCGCCCTCTGCGACACGCATTACGCGAATCAGGTAATGCGCCGGGTTCCCTTCGAGCGCGACGCGCATCCCGGCCGCCAGCTCTTGTTCGACGAACAGTCTCGGTGCGCTTTTCGGGGGCCAGGCTGGGGTTGCGGGCATGGCTGTGCAGGTGGCACGCGCCGCGCTAGGGAGCAAGTCCATGAGCAGCAGCGACTCCGCCGATACGATCGTCCCCGATACCGAGCACCGCGGCCTTATCGCGCGCCTTCCACCTCTACCGCGCGACCTCGCGCAGCTCGCCCGGTTCGATCGACCGATCGGCTGGTGGCTGCTGTTCTGGCCATGCGTCGCCGGTGTGTGGCTGAGCGGCGCGGGTTGGCAATGGGCGCTGCTCGCGTGGCTGCTGCTGGGCAGTATTGCCATGCGCGGCGCGGGCTGCGTGTATAACGACATCACCGATGCCGAACTCGACAAGAAGGTCGCACGCACCGCCAGCCGCCCGATAGCGAGCGGACGGGTGAGCAAACGTACCGCGTGGATCTGGCTCGCAATCCTGAGCTTCGTCGGCCTGATCGTTCTGCTGCAACTGCCCTTGCGCGCGCAGATCGTAGCGCTGGTTTCCCTGATCCTGGTCGCTGCCTATCCCTTCATGAAGCGGATCACCTGGTGGCCGCAGGCGTGGCTCGGGTTGACCTTCAGCTGGGGTGCGCTGGTCGGCTGGGGGGTGTTCGGCAGCGACAACTGGGCCGCACCCATTGCGGTCTATCTCGGCTGCGTCGCGTGGACCGTCGGTTACGACACGATCTACGCGCTGCAGGATCGGGAGGACGATGCGCTGGTGGGCATCCGTTCCTCCGCGTTGCGGATGGGGGGCAAGGTGAAGCAGGGCGTTGCGACCTGCTATGCTCTGGCTGTGGCGCTTTGGGCCCTTGGTTTCTGGTTTTTGCGCGCCGATTGGGTGGCGTGCATCACGCTGATCCCGGTGGCGTGGCACCTTGGATGGCAGGTGACGACGCTGGACGAGAATGATCCGGCCAATCCGCTTCACCGCTTTCGCTCGAACCGTTGGGCTGGCTTCCTGCTCGCGATTGCGTGCTTCATCGTGGGGAATGCAGGGGTATGATTTCCCCAGCCGTTTACTTTTCGTTCCTCACCCCCGACATTGGCGCGCGATGGCCGCGCCGACCCCAGACCCGCCTGCTTTGCCCGCACTCCACGCCAGCCATGCTGGTTTGTGGCTGAGCGCGCCAGGCAGTGCCGCGCAGGAGATCGGCAAGGGGCAGGCGATCAATGCCTGCGCCGATACACCCGTGCTCATGCTGAACGCGCCATTGGTCGCGGCAAGGCTTGGCTATCCCGACCTTTCGGGTCTCGATCTGCTGGAACTCTACGCCTTCCTGCATCCCGCGCGCTTCTGCGTACCGACCCCCAAGGGCCTTGCTACGGCACTGGAGATCGAGCCTCCCGAAGACGATGCGGCGACACCGCTTTTCCTGCGCGAAGCTCTGGTGGCGATGCTCGCGGTCTGCGGTCGGGACGACTGGAAAGAACGGCACGGGGCGTGGAGCACGCTGCAATCGCTCGCTCGCGCGCGCTGGCCGTGGGCGCAAGTGCTCGCTCCTTTCATACCGAAGCCCGAACGCGCGGAACGCTGGCTGTTCGCGACCCTGCCCGAGTGGGAAGAAGCGCCTGAACGACCTCAACCCGCGCAGGTCTCCATCAGTGAGGAAGAGGTGCACGGGCAGCTTGCTCGCCTGACCGGAGAAGGCGCCGAAAAGCGCGAAGGCCAGCGCGCCTATGCGGGCGAAGTCTCCCGCATTTTCGCTCCTCGCGATGCCAAAGGCCGCCCGCACCTGCTGCTGGCGCAGGCGGGTACGGGGATTGGCAAGACGCTGGGTTATCTCTCGCCGGCGAGCGTGTGGGCGGAGCGATCGCAGGGCACGCTCTGGGTCAGCACCTACACCAAGAACCTCCAGCGTCAGTTGCGGCGTGAGAGCCGGCGTGCATGGCCCGAGAAGCGCCCAGATGGCAGTGCGCCGGTGGTGGTGCGCAAGGGGCGCGAGAATTACTTGTGCCTGCTCAATCTCGAAGACGCGATGCAGGGAGGTTTTGCCGGGCGGGGCGCGGTGCTTGCGCAGTTGGTCGCGCGCTGGGCGCAGTATTCGCGCGATGGCGACATGATCGGCGGCGATCTGCCCGGCTGGCTTGGCACGCTGTTTCCCCGGCGAGGGATTTCCGCGCTGACCGATCAGCGCGGGGAGTGCGTCTATGCGGGGTGCCCGCATTACCGGAAGTGCTTCATCGAACGCGCCGCGCGAACCTCCGCGCAAGCCGACCTGGTGATCGCCAATCACGCGCTGGTGATGATCAACGCCGCGCGTGGCCGCCACCATGGTCACCCTCCGACCCGACTGATCTTCGACGAAGGCCATCACGTGTTCGACGCCGCCGACAGCACCTTTGCGGCGGCGCTCACAGGACAGGAAGCGATCGAGCTGCGCCGCTGGATCATCGGGCCCGAACGCAATTCGCGAGGACGCAGGCGCGGGCTGGCGGCTCGACTGGCAGATGTCGCGTCTTACGATGATGCGGGCGGCGAAGCGGTCGACGCAGCGATCGAGGCGGCGCAGGCGCTGCCCGCCGATGGCTGGCTTGGCCGGATTGCCGAGGGCGCTCCGTCGGGACCGCTGGAGGAATTGCTCGCTCAGGTCCGCGCAACCGTGTTCGCGCGCGACGAGAGTGGCGGTCAGGAAGCGGGCTACGGGATCGAGACCGAGATTGCCGATCCTCCGGGTGCGCTGGTCGATGCGGCGCAAGAAGCGCAGGTCGCGCTGGCTGGTGTGCGAAAGCCGTTGCTGACGCTTGGCCAGCGGCTCGAAGCGGTGATGGAGGACCCACCCGACTGGCTCGATGGGCAGGGGCGGGCGCGGATCGAGGGCGCGCGCCATTCACTCGGCTGGCGGATCGATCTGCTTGCCGCGTGGGAAGCTCTGCTCGCGCGAATCGGCGGGCCTGCCGACGCCGATTTCGTCGACTGGCTCGCGGTGGATCGGTTCGAGGCGCGCGATTACGACATCGGCTTGCACCGCCGCTGGCTCGATCCGATGAAGCCTTTTGCCAAGGTCGTCCTGGAGCCTGCGCATGGCGTCATGCTGACAAGCGCCACGCTGGCGGATCGCGATGCCGAAGGCGAGCCAGACTGGGCGCGCGCCATTTCTGCCAGCGGGGCCGAGCATATCGGGCTGAAACCGCACCTCACCAGCCAGCCGAGCCCCTTCGACTATGCGCGCAATGCCGAGGTTCTGATCGTCACCGACATTCGGCGCGGCGATATTGCGGGATTGGCGGGAGCGTATTCGCGGCTGATCGAGGCGTCGGGCGGCGGCACGCTGGGGCTGTTCACCGCGATCAAGCGGCTGCGCGCGGTGCATGCGCGGATCGCGGACCGGCTCGCCCGAGCGCGGCTGCCGCTCTACGCGCAGCATGTCGATCCGATCGACACGGGCACGCTGACCGACATCTTCGGCGACGATCCGCGCGCCAGCCTCCTCGGCACCGATGCCCTGCGCGACGGGATCGACGTACCCGGCGATTCGCTACGCAGTGTCGTGCTGGAGGCTGTGCCGTGGCCACGCCCGACGATCCTCCATCGTGCACGCCGCGCCGCTTTCGCCGAATCCGAGGGTGGAGGCGGGGCATACGATGACCGGATCATCCGCGCCCGGTTGGCGCAGGCGTTCGGACGGCTGATTCGCACGCGCGAGGACAGCGGCCATTTCGTCGTTCTCTCGGCAGCTTTTCCAAGCCGCCTGCTCAGCGCCTTCCCCAAGGGAACGCCGATAGAGCGGGTTACGCTCGACGAAGCGGTTTCGCGCCTTGCCGCGGGGCCTCCGGCAAGGCAGGGAGAGATGAAACCCGCCGCCATCGATGCGACGGCGGATTGAGGATGCGGCGATGATGGGGCTGGTAGCGTGAAATATCTCGGCCTGTTGCGGCACGCGAAGTCGGATTGGGACGACCGGAGCACGCGCGATTTCGACCGCGGGCTCAACGAGCGTGGGCGCGCTGGGGCGCGACTCATGGGGCGGCACATCCGGTCGCAAGGTCAGAAGTGGGATCACCTGCTCGCCAGCCCTGCGGTGCGAGTAAAGCACACTCTGGAGGCAGCCGCGATCGGCATCGAGCCGACTTACGACCAGCGACTCTACCTCGCCGGGCCGGAAACCCATTACGAAGTGGTCCGCGAACAGGCCGGCGACGCCGATGCGGTGCTGATCGCAGCGCACAACCCGGGCTTGCAGGACGTCGTCCTGGGACTCGTCTCGCACGAAAACGAGACGCCCGATTTCCGCGAGGCGATGGTGAAATTCCCGACCGCGTCCTTCGCGATACTCGAACTGCCGATCGACGACTGGAGCGAACTGGGCAGCCGCGATGCGCGCCTCGTCCACTTCATGCGCCCGCGCGATCTGGACCCGAACCTTGGGCCGGAGGACTAGGTTCTAACCGATCACTGTGCGCGGCCCGGGCCCTTTGGCGGCGAGGGTATCGTCAGGATTATACAGCGTGCAGTTTTTAAGGCTCAGGCAGCCGCAGCCGATACAGCCGTCGAGGTTGTCGCGCGCGCGTTGCAACTCGGCGATCCGCGCATCGAGCTGATTGCGGATTGACCTGCTGATTGCCGCCCAGTCCTTCGCATTCGGGGTTCGCCCCTGCGGCAGTCGCGCAAGTTGCCCCTCGATCTCGCCGAGTGAAAGGCCCAGCCGCTGGGCGATCAGGATGAAGCTGAGGCGGCGGATGTCCGAGCGCAGGAAACGTCGCTGATTGCCGCCCGTGCGATGGGGCTCGAGCAGCCCCTTGCTCTCGTAATAGCGGATCGCGGAGACGCTTAGCCCGGTACGCCGGGCGAGGTCTCCGATCGGCAGCATGTCGTTCGCTTTCATCGATCAGCGCGATAGGAGAAATGCCTCTTGACCTCAAGTAAGCTTGAGGTTGCATTGATATGCGCATCGCAATCGCGGGGCCGATCTGACCCGCAAACGAAGGAGCAAAGCGATGCCCAAGGGACACCTCGAACATGCCAACATTTCCGTTACCGACCCGGAACGATCGGCCGCCCTCCTGATCGACCTCCTCGGTTGGCACGAACGCTGGAAGGGCGACGCCATGAGCGGCGGGCGCACGATCCACGTCGGGACCGACGACGCCTATGTTGCGCTTTACACCGGCCCTCACGTGCGCGGGTCTTTCGAGAAGGGCAACCCGCTCAACCATCTCGGCTTCCAGGTCGACGATCTCGATGCGGCTGAGAAAGTGGTCGTGTCCCACGGGCTCGAACCCTTTGGTCACGACGATTACGAGCCGGGCCGCCGTTTCTACTTTTTCGACTGGGACGGGATCGAATTCGAGGTGGTCAATTATGAATGAGCCCATTCTCAAAGAACCCATGTTCGCACGCAGTATCGGGTCTTCGCACTTGCAACGCGGCAGGGCTTCCGCAACAGGCTCAAATGATGAGCATGCAAGACCTGATCGAAGCCGCCCGCGTGTCCAAGGCCTGGCCCTTCCAGGAGGCACAGCGGCTGCTCAAACGCTATCCTGATGGCGCGAAGCCCGACGGGTCGCCGATCCTGTTCGAAACCGGATACGGTCCGTCGGGCCTGCCGCATATCGGCACGTTTCAGGAAGTACTGCGCACCACGCTGGTGCGCCGCGCGTTCGAGGCGCTTATCGGTGCCCGGCCCGAAGACGGCAAGACCCGCCTCGTGGCGTTCAGCGACGACATGGACGGTCTGCGCAAGGTGCCCGACAATGTGCCGAATGCGGAGCTGCTCGAAGCGAACCTGCACAAGCCGCTCAGCCGCATTCCCAACCCGTTCGGGACCGAGCACGAGAGTTTCGCCGCGCATAATAATGCCAAGCTGCGCGAATTCCTCGACCGGTTCGGGTTCGATTACGAATTCATCGCCAGCCACACCCAGTACAATTCGGGTGCTTTCGACGATGCCTTGAGGAAGGTGTTGGCGAGCAACCAGGCGATCCTCGACATCATGCTGCCCACGCTGCGCGCCGAACGCGCGGCGACCTATTCGCCGATCATGCCGATCAGCCCGGTCACGGGCCGTGTGTTGCAGGTGCCGGTCGAGGTGGTCGATGCGCAGGCGGGCACCATCCGCTTCACCGATGAAGATGGCACCGTGGTCGAGCAATCCGCACTCGGCGGACAGGCGAAGCTTCAGTGGAAAGTCGATTTCGCGATGCGCTGGGTCGCAATGGGTGTCGATTACGAGATGTACGGCAAGGACCTTACCGACACCGGCATCCAGTCGGGCAAGATCGCGCAGGTGCTCGGTGGGAGGAAGCCCGAAGGGCTGATCTACGAGCTGTTCCTCGACGAAAAGGGCGAGAAGATCAGCAAGTCGAAGGGCAACGGCCTGACGATCGACGAATGGCTGACCTATGGCAGCGAGGAATCGCTCGGCTTCTACATCTTCCCCAATCCCAAGAGCGCCAAGCAGCTGCATGTCGGCGTCATTCCGCGTGCCGTCGACGATTACTGGCAGTTCCGCGAACGCTTGCCCGAGCAAACGCTCGACAAGCAGCTCGGCAATCCGGCGTGGCACCTGCTGCGCGCCAATGGCGGCTATGCGGCGGAAGAGGCGCCCGGTGCTGGCGACAGCCTGCCGGTAACCTATGGCCTGCTGCTAAACCTGGTGGGTGTCATGGGCGCGGGCACGACCCGCGATCAGGTGTGGGCCTACCTCGGCAATTACATCGCCGACCCCGATCCGGCGAAACACCCGGAGCTGGACGCTCTTGTCGGCACGGCGCTCGCCTATAATCGCGATTTCATTGCGCCAACGCTGAAGCGCCGCGCGCCTGCACCGAACGAGGCGGCGGCCCTGCGGATGCTCGACGAGCAATTGGCGCAGGTGCCGGCCGATACCAGTGCCGAAGACCTGCAAACCATGGTCTACGAAATCGGCAAGCGTGAGGAGTTCGCGTTCGAATCGCTGCGCGACTGGTTCAAGGCGCTGTACGAGACGCTGCTCGGGTCGGAGCAGGGGCCGCGCATGGGCAGCTTCATCGCGCTCTACGGGGTGGCGAACACCCGTGATCTTATCGCGGAAGCGCTCGCGCAGGCCTGATCGGTCAGCCCCACTTTCGGGTGCGGTACCACCGGGTGATGACGTATTTTGCACCCGATTCCACCGGGGTACCCGCGTGCAGCGTGTTCACATTCGGCGAACCATCCGGCTTTGCGTTGTTCCAGAGGAGCAGGACGCCGGCCTTCGGCGCGATCTGGATGCCCAGCGTGGGGAACGCCGTGGCTCCGCCGGCCGGAACGTTGTTGAGGTACATCATCGCGGTCCAGCTGCGCTGGCCGCCGTTCTTGCGCTCCTGCTTCCAGTACTCCTCGCTCGGGAAGAAGTAGTCGTGGTGGTTCTTGAACTCCTGACCGGGCAGATAGCGCTGGCCCTGCATCGTCTCGCCGAGCTTGCCCGGCAGGCCTAGCGCGTCGTCGATGCGGCGGCTGATCATCTTCACCGTTGGGTCCTGAGCGTCGAAATTCCCCGAATAGGATGTGCGGTACCCATCCTTGTAGGTGCCCTTGTACAGGCTGCTGGGCCGGGCCACCTGATCGATCATGCCAGCGAGTTTGCGGCATTCGTTCGAGGTGAGGAACTCTCCGATCGCGTAGATTTCGGCTTTTTCACTGGGAATCTTATAGGCCTTTGGATCGGCGTCGAGCCGCTCGCGGACGGTCTTGCCGACGCGGGCGAGGGCGTCCTGATCGGGTGCCTTGGCTGTCTTTGTCGTCGATTCTGTCATGCAAGTTTTCTAGCAAGTCGATCGCGGGCCCGCTAGATAGCGGGGGGAGACGCACAAGGGGATCAAGCATGAATATCGGCAACCAGAAGCGCTACAGCATCGGCGCGATGATCTTTCATTGGCTTATCGCGGTTCTGGTGATCGTGAACTGGCGCATTGCGGAAAGCGCCGAGCATCTTTCGGGCCCCGAGAAGGGCGCCGTCTTCGCCAATCACAAAGCGCTGGGGATGCTGATCCTCGTGCTGACGCTGGGGCGGCTTGCATGGCGCTTTACCCATCCGCTGCCGAGCCTGCCCAATAATTATGCCCCCTGGGAGAGGACGCTCGCGCGCGCCACGCACGTCATTTTCTATGTCCTGCTCGTCGGCTTGCCGCTGGGCGGGTGGCTGGCAAGCTCGCTGGCGCTGCGCCCGGTCGACTTCTTCGGCCTGTTCACGATCCCGATGCTGCCGGTGGGCGAGAACAAGGATCTCGCCGGGACGATCTTCGATGCGCACAAGACGGCGGGCACGATCATGATCTACCTGATCGGTTTGCACATCCTCGGGGCGCTCAAGCACACCTTCATCGACAAGGATCTCGGCATCTTCCGGATGCTGCCCTTCGGCGGCAAGGCCCGCGAATAGGCCTTCAAGGAAACGCCCCGCCGGCTGCGTAAGCCGACGGGGCGCAAGATTGGGTTTCGATCGGCGACTTACCAGAAGAAGTCGTAGATCACATCGACCACTTCGCCGGTGTAGGTGTTCACCAGCAGCACGTCGTCGTAGTAGCGGACCCACTTGTAGGGGCCGTAGACCTGCGGAAGGCGATAGCTCCACGGATCGTTGATCCAGTAGCGGTTACCGAAGAACAGGCTGCCCAGCGTGAAGCCGATATTCAGGCGGCGATAGCTGTAGTTGCGATACGGCGCGTAGTAACGGCCGATGTTGTACACGCGGCGATTCTGGTTGCGGTAGCGCTGCCAGTCGTAGCGCCGGTCGTTCCTCCATCCGCGGTTCCACCGGCGATAGTCGCGGCGGGCTTCCCGACGCTCTGCCTGGCGGTAGTCGCGACGCACTTCGCGACGGTAGTCACGTCGTGCTTCCTGACGGGCATCGCGCCTTACCTCCTGGCGGGCATCACGCCGCGCTTCCTGGCGGTAGTCACGCCGCGCTTCCTGGCGGGCGTCGCGGCGCGCTTCCTGACGAGCATCACGCCACGCATCCTGTCGTGCCTCCTGGCGAGCATCACGTCGGGCTTCCTGGCGGGCATCCCGGCGCGCTTCCTGCCGGGCGTCCTGACGGGCATCGCGGCGCGCTTCGCGCCACTGTTCGCGATACGGTTCCGCGCGATTTTCCTGACGGTTTTCGCGTCGCTCGACCCGGCGTTCTGCCTGACGCTGTTCCTGACGGGCGCTCTGGCGATTGTCCTGCCGCGCTGCCCGGCGTTCCTGCCGCGCCTGCTGACGGTCGCCGCGCTCCTGCACGCGCTGCCTGCGATCGTCGCGGGTCGGGCGTTCTGCGATCGCGCCACTGGCGCTGACCGAGGCCATCACGGCGGCCGGTTGCGCTTCCGCTGCCGATGCACTGGCGGGCAGGCTGGTGGCGGCGAGGGCCAGGCCTATTGCGGTAAGCCCGCTATGTCGGAGAATTCTGGAGATGTCGTACATGATGTGTCCTTGCGGCTCCCTTCGTTGCTTTTGGCCAATGGCCGCCGCGCCCACCATGCGACTCCCATGTCCTGAATTGATACATGCGCGATACGCGCTGACACAAAACTGAACGTGACCATTGACCATTTGTTCATGTTTGAAGTCAAGTTGATGAATGATGGAATCGTGGAGCGATTTGACAGCGCGGGCAATTGCGTGGCTTTGATCGCACCATGATCGATACGCTCGACGCCATTCTGGACGATGCCTCGCGGCGACTGGCAAAAGCCGCTGGCGACCGGCGCTCTCCCATGCACACGCCCGTTGTTGCGACCGGCGATGCCGATGCACGGGTGATGGTTTTGCGGGCGTTCAGCGAATGGAGCCTGCGCTTCCACACCGACTTCCGCGCGCCCAAAGTGGAGGTGATAGCCGGCGATCCGCGCGTGGGTGTGCTGTTTTACGACAAGGCGGAGAACGTGCAGATCCGCCTGCGCGGCACCGCGCGGATCGAGCGAGACGGCCCTGTGGCGGATGCGGCGTGGGAAGACGGCACCAACTTTGCCCGCCGCTGCTACCTGGGTGAGGGGCCGGGCACCGTGACACAGACCGCATCATCCGGGCTGCCTGCCGCCTTCGAAGGGGGCGAGCCTACGAACGAAGAACTGATCCCGGCAAGAAGCAACTTCGCGGTCATGCTGATCGAGCTGACCGAGCTCGACTGGTTCAGCCTTTCGCACGAAGGGCATCGGCGCGCGCAGTTCGATCTGGCAAGGGGCACTTCGCGCTGGGTTACGCCCTAGACCGCCACGGCTGCTTGCCATAGGGGATGCACCATGAAGCGCCCCCGCCTGCCTGCCAGAGACCTGTTGCCGGGCATGGGCGAAGAGCTGATCAGCCCGAGCGACTGGGGCCGCCGTGCCGCCACCCTGGTGAGCGCGGTGCTGATCGGCCTTGTTGCCATCGGCTTCGCGGTCGCGGGCGACCATGCCAGCACCTTCTTCGAGCGGACGACGCACCGTTACCCGTGGATCTACCTCGTTTCGGCACCGCTGGTGTTCGTTGCGATTGCCGCTGTCACCAACCGTTTCGCGCCCGATGCGCGCGGATCGGGCATTCCGCAGGTCATCGCAGCCAGTCGCATGCCAGGCAATGCGGCCATCGCCGGACTGGTCGCTGTGCGCACTGCACTGTTCAAGGCGGTGCTGACCGTCGCCGCGTTGCTCGGCGGGGCATCCGTGGGGCGCGAAGGTCCGACGGTGCAGCTTGGCGCGGCGATCATGGTGCAGGTGCATCGCCTGTTCCGCGTGCCGATAAGTGCGGGTGTGTACATCGCTGGCGGAGCGGCGGGCGTCGCGGCGGCATTCAACACGCCGCTGGCGGGGATCGCCTTCGCGATCGAGGAACTGGCGGTCGCCTATGAGCAGCGAGTCGCCGTACTGGTGATGGGCGCGGTGATGATCTCCGGTCTGACCGCGCAGGGCATCTCGGGCGATTACGTGTATTTCGGGCAGATAACGGGCAGCTTGCCGATCCTGACCGTGCTGGTCGCCGCACCGATTGCCGGTCTGGCAGGTGGTGCGGCCGGAGGGCTGTTCTCGCGCATGGTGCTCGCCTTGCGCGGACCCGGCGGGCGCTTCGCAGCGAGGCTCAAGGCACGCCCCTTGACCACCGCACTTGTGTGCGGCGTCGTGGTCGGGGTGCTCGGCTTCGTTACCGCAGGCGCGACATCCGGGACGGGGTACGAGCCTACCCGCGCGCTGCTTTCGGGCGAGGACGCGGAGTACTGGTTCGGCCCGGCCAAGTTCCTCTCTGCCCTGGCGACGAGTGCCAGCGGCATTCCCGGCGGCATATTCGCCCCGTCGCTGGCGGTGGGCGCGGGCTTCGGCGAACTGCTGACGCCGCTCTTCCCGCCCGAGCAGGCCGGACTGATCATCCTGATCGGGATGGGCGGGTACTTCACCGGAGTGGTGCGCGCGCCGCTGACCGCAGTGATCATCCTGAGCGAGGCGACCAGTTCTAGCCACGCGATCCTGCCCCTGTTCGCGACCGCGCTGATCGGCGACTGGGCCGGTTCGCTGGTGTGCAAGGAACGGTTGTACCACGCACTTGCAGGCGATTTCGCCCCATCGGTGAAGCCGGAGCAGGGCGACAGCACGGACGACGAAGACCGATCCAAAGGCTCGGCCGCGAACGGCGCCTGACACACCTGACACAGTGTCCAGGGGGCAAAAGTTCGGTCCCCCCGAAGGCGCAAGATATACCCGCGATCGGTGCGGGACATTGGCCGACGATGCGAAAGAACGGGCGCGACTTTAGCGATCATCCGCGCAGTAGGAAAATCGCGCGACGCTCGCTGTAGCGGCCGCTAGACCTCGTTCCCCGGTGTGATGTGCGTCACGATCGAACGGATCGTCAGGAATACGATCGTCACGCTCGCCGCGGCCAGCGCGACCATCAGCACGGTCAGCGAAAACAGCCCTGTGTAGAGATAATTGTACCAGCCGTTCGGCAGGTTCTCGAACTCTCCGATCGGCAGTGTGTAGGCCAGCAGAACGAGGAAGCTGAGCATCAGCGTGGCGGTAGAGATCACCGCGATGCGGCTGACGTGCTTGTAGGTCTGGCGGTCGAAATCGGTCTCGATCCGCCGGATCATGCCGATCAGCGTCAGCATGAGCGCGAGCGTCGTGGCCGATGCGGTGGCGATGGCCGAGCCCAGATAGAGCCCTGCGCGGCTCAAAGCCTCCAGCAGGTCCCGCGCTTCGGCAGCGCCATACACCGTTCCGATGGCATGCCGGGCGCCAAGCCCGATCAGACAGAAGATGGAGAAGGACAGGATGGGAAGGACGATGCTGCGCTTGTTGTTCATACCCCCGCCAGCGGTTGAGAGCGCGTGAAGGTCCTAGACTGACAATTGAGGGTAATGTCCGCGCGTAGCAGCAAGCTCGCGCGCCGGTTACCTGTCCGGGTGCGCGGAGCGACGATTGTTGCTCCGCGCACCGGGAAGATCATGCAGTGGCGAGCAATTCGTTCACATGGTCATACGCCTTGGCCATCGCAGCCTTCGCCGCGTCTTCGCTGATCTTCAGCCCTTCGGCGATCACGAAGACCGGGTCGGTAATCCCGATGAAGCCGAGCACGCTGGTGAGATAGCGTTCGGCATGCTCTACGCTGCGCTGTTCACTGTCTTCGCCGTACAGCCCGCCGCGTGCGATGGCGACGATAACGCGCTTGCCACCCGACAGCCCTTCGACCGCGCCGGTTTCGGTGTAGCGGAAGGTCTCGCCCGCGACGAGAATACGGTCGATCCACGCCTTGAGCTGGCTGGGAATGGTGAAGTTGTACATCGGCGCGCCGATCACGACCGTGTCGGCCGCCTTGAACTGGGCCAGCGCTTCGGCGGAATCCTCTTCGCCGAACGCGGGCAGGGTGAGGTGGGAGAGGGGCTCTGCGGCAAGATCGCGATAGGTCACTTCCGCATCGCCGTTGCCGTCTTTCAGGCTGGCGACGATCGCGGCGGTCAGTTCGCGGCTCGCCGATGCGTCGCCGGTGATGCTGCTGTCGATATGGAGGATGTTCATGGCTTTTGTTCCCAGTCACTAATGTTGACCAGAGCCACATAAGTGACCACATAAGCCTCGCAAGAACGCAAATCTTCCTGACCAGGTCACACCATTATGACTGCCAATTCGCACCCCCATTCCGAGCCCGGCTGCCGCGCGGTGAGCGAAGTGCTCAGCCGCGTGGGCGACAAGTGGACCGTCCTGATCGTGAAATCGCTGCAATTGGCAGGCGGAGATGGGCGCCGCTTCAACGATCTGAAACGCGATATCGGCGGGATTTCTCAGCAGATGCTCACCCGCAGCCTGCGTTCGCTTGAGCGAGACGGGATGGTGTCGCGGACCGTGCACCCCACGGTGCCGCCGCAGGTCGAATACCGGCTGACCGATCTCGGCAACTCGCTCGCGGTGCCGGTCATGGCGCTGGCGGACTGGACGTTCGAGAACATGGAGCTGATCCACGCCAACCGCGCAGCTTACGACGAGGTTGCGGACGCAGCCTGAGCTTGTTTGGGGCGGCACCGTGGGTCACGATGTCGCCTCTTCGCGTCAGGTCGCGATGCCAACGGTGGCGGTGGCCGTGTAACCGACGCCGGCATTGCCTGACATTTCGAGCATCATCGCTTCCTGCTGCGCGGCGGTGTTGTCGCCAAATACGTTGTCCCGCGCCAGCGAAGCATTGTTCAGCGCCGCGATGCTGCCGGTGTAGGTCGGATCGGCTGCGTAGAGCGAAGCCAGTGCGTCCTTTGGCAGTGCGAACTGGGAAACCAGGCGCGCGGTGCGGCCGTTGCTCGCGTTGCTGAGGCTCGAATAAACCTCGAAATGGATGTGCGGGTACCGCCCGTTGTAAGTGCCGGGCACGATCGTCGTGAAAGTCACCTGGCCGTTCGTGTCGGTGGTCTGCAAGCCGCGCAGGAAGTTTTCGCTGGGCAGGTCGTACAGCGAATATTGCCCCGACGCGTTGCAGTGCCAGACATAGATCACATAGTCCGCCAGAGGCGCGCAATTGTCGTTCACATCGACCAGCGTGATGGTGAAATCCATGCGTGTGCCGGCTGCGGTATTGCCGCCTCCGATGCTCGACCGGATATCGGCACGCTGGAAAGCGGAAACCGTCACCACGTTCGAATAGGTGCCGCTCGACTGGTTGGTCCCGTCGGCAGGGTAGGGGCCGTTGGTTTCGGAGGCGTAGGCGGTGCAACTGGCCGAGCTGCCGGAGCCGGTGGAAGTGGGCGCGCCTGTATCGCCCGTTGTCGATCCACTTGTCGTGGTGCCACCCGTGCTCGACGACAGCACGCTGTCGCCACCACATGCGGCCACCAGTACACCCGTTGCCCCAACACCGAAAATTCCCAGGGCCCGGCGACGACTGAGCGTGTGCGCACGTTGCAGGTCTGCTGCGAGACCTTCGTGCAGGTGACTATCGACAAGGTGATCGGAAGTAGTCGGCATTTAAGTGCTCCATCGTCGAATATCCCCTGCTGGGGGATCACTTGGCGCGATGGTCGTGCGCGTAAAAGCCGCGGATTGTATCGCTTCGTCGCTAGTGTGTCGCACTGCCCAAGGGTGGACGGACCGCACCATTGCCTTGCCACGGGGGCGGCCGGTCTGCGGCCTAGTTTCGCTCGTCGACCAGCAAGAGCTGGGCCACTGCTTGGCCAATCTGTGCGGCAGCGTTCTCCATCGCCCGTTCGGGCGCGAGTATCGACAGTGCTGAGGTTACCCTGTCGGGCTGTCCCAGCGCCGCGTGGAGGACCACGAACACGATGGCGGGGTCGGAGATCGGCACGATCCCTGCGTCTATGCCCTGCTGGATCAGTGGGCGGGCTGCCTCGAACAGCGGCTTCAGCAGTCGCTCGGCCACGATGTCGCTTCGCGGCGATGGCTCGAGGCTGGCGCGCGCGATGAAGCCGCGCAGATCCGGGTTGTGGTCGTAATAGGTGGCGGTCATCGCGATGGCGAACTGCAACCTTTCGCGCACGGGCGTCTTGTGGTCGTTGGTGAGGGCTGAGAGCGCCGCAATCCGCGATGTGAGCGTGTCTGCCAGCAGATCGACGCAGGCGAGCCACAGGCCTTCCTTGCCGCCGAAGTGGACCGCGACCAGGTTGGGCGCCGCGCCCGCCCGGCTGGCGATCATACGGACGCCCGCCGCCTCGAAGCCGTGATCGGCAAAGCACCGCGTCGCCGCGCGTAACAGGGCGTCGCGTCCCGCAGGGGCGTCCGCTGTGCGGCGTCCGCGCCTGGGCGCGGTTCTATCTTGACGTTCGCTCATGGCGCCTTGTATATGTACGAGTGTACATAAAATGTCATGTCAGTCGTTTCGCTCGAAAGGATCGCTCTCATGCGCCATATTATCACGCGCCGCGCCGCGCTTTTCAATCTGTCGGTCTTTTCCCTGCTCGCGGTGCCCGGCTGCGCGCCGATCCAGCCCGACCCCAATTCGCGCGACGACCAACTGACCGGCGCGCTGGGCGGGACGGTGCTCGACGCGTTCTTTTACGCCTTCGGGCCGTATGAATTCGCCCGCTCGATCCAGGCGCTCTCGGGCCAAATCGATGTGGGCGATACGCTGGTGTCGGAAGATGCGCTGGCCGATGCGGCGAGGCGGGCGGGCGATACCGATGTGCTCATCAACCGCCATATCCACGTGCGCGATCTCGCGGACGAGCGCATTCGATCGGTCACCGCGCCCAACAACGATACGCTCTACACCTCGGCGGTGCTGGAACTGTCGAAAACGCCGGTGCGCCTGACGCTGCCCAATTCCGGCGATCGCTACCTCTCGGTCGCGCTGATGGACATGTTCACCGACCAGACGATGGTTGGCCATGCCGACAACGGCGGGAAGGGCGGAACCTACCTGATCGTCGGGCCGGACAGCGCTCAGAAGGATGGGCCGGGCGTGATCCGCATGCCTTCGAACGACGTCTGGCTGCTGGCGCGCACATTCGTGGCCGGGGTCGACGATCTCGACGCCGCGCGCGCGGTGCAGAGCGGGATCGTGGTGGAGCCGGTGGATACGAAGGTGAAGCCACGGCTGTTCACCACGCTCGCCCCGCCCGAAATGGAGCCGAAGAGCTTCCTTGCGCTGACCAACGAGGTGCTGGGGCGTTCGCCCGGCCATCCGCAGGTCGCGCGCGCGGCGAAGTTCGCGGACCGGGGAATCGTCCCGGGCAAGATCGATGTGTGGGACGATCTCCCGGTCCGATCGCGCACCGCGTGGGGCGCGTGGCTGCCACGCGCGCTGGAGATGCTACGCAAGGGGATTTCGCGCTCGCAAGACAAGCCGGGCTGGAACGCGCCGCCGCTGATCCTGGGCGATTACGGAAATAATGATCTGGTGCGCGCGGCCATTGCGCTGATCGGGTTCGGTGCGCTCAAGACGAAGGACGCACGCTATTTCCGCACAGAAACCGATGCCAAGGGCGACGGGCTGACGGGCGATGCCGCGTACGAGATGGTGATCCCGGCCGCAGGCGTGCCGGTGAAGGCGTTCTGGTCGCTGAGCGTCTACAAGCCCGATGCCGACGGGCGGCTGTTCTTCTTCAAGGTCCCGATCGACCGGCATTCGATCAATTCGGGCTCGTCCAATCTGGTCAAGCGTGCCGACGGATCGATCGTCCTCCACCTCTCGCGCAATCGTCCGGAGGCGAAGGATGTGGTCTGGGTGCCGACGCCCGATGGCCCGTTCGAAGCGATCTTCCGCACCTACCGGCCAGAGGACCCGGTGATCGACGGCAGCTGGACTGTGCCACCGCTGGAAAAGCAACGCTAGCGTCGCACGAAGCTGTCGAAGCCCTGCACCTCGGCTTCGCGCTGCTCGATCCGGTCTACTTGGGCGCGAGGCGGGCCGTCTAGAGCCCAGATTCCAACTCTGGGAAATCGTTACGCATGCGATCAATCTCTTCTTGAGGGAAGCCTGGAAATTTAGAGCCATTTGGCAGACATGATCTGGCTATGGTCCGATATTGCTCTGCCAATCGAAGGGCCAGATTGGCAGCGTAGATTAGATTTTTCAAAGTCGGAGCAATTACACTCTCGCACCTGGCTTGAAGCAAAAGCATTTTTGCTCGGTGTTCAGAACTCAATCGACTTTTGACCGCGCCGTCATCGTCGATCTCATGCTCTTCGGCAAGCATGAGATGGTCGACGACCTCGCGCTTTGCTGAGTTGAACTTGCGTAGCGAACTAAGAACAGCATTAAATTGATTGAGAAGATTTTGAAGATCATTCGCAAATTCTGGATGATCATTCTCATAAAATATGGAAATTTCGTCTGCATCTATAGAAATATAATCTTCAAAATCAAGGTTTGCGATTTCCCTAATAACCATCTGATTAGGGTATTTCTCATCAATGCTAATTGATGAATCTATATACATTAGTCGTATAGTTAAAATAGTGTTGAGAAGAGAGTTAGTTACAACCGAAATATGAGTGAAGAGGCGAAAAAGCTTTGCTCTATCCGATTGTTCTTTCGCGGCAATTCTTTCTTTTCTTTGTTCCCTAGAGGCCCGCACCGCCAGAATGTACGCTGCTATGCCACCGGCGAAGGCGCCGATGATGCCGCCTACGGCAGCCGGGACTAGGTCCCACCAATCGGTGCCCGCCGCCCCAATCGAGATTTCGACCGGCGTCAATCCGTCACCTAGTAAGCTTCTTATACGCCAATCGCGTAGGCCGATCCGCCGCATCGCCGAGACGCCGCCGCTTGTCTTCCTCGTAAGCTTCGAAGTTCCCCTCGAACCACTCGACGTGGCTGTTGCCCTCGAACGCGAGGATGTGCGTCGCCAGCCGGTCCAGGAAGAAGCGGTCGTGCGAGATGACCACGGCGCAGCCGGCGAAGTTCTCGATCGCGTCTTCCAGCGCGCGCAGGGTTTCCACGTCGAGGTCGTTGGTCGGTTCGTCCAGCAGCAACACGTTGCCGCCTTCTTTCAGCATCTTGGCCATGTGCACGCGGTTGCGTTCACCGCCCGAGAGCTTGCCGACGTTCTTCTGCTGGTCCTGGCCCTTGAAGTTGAAGGCGCCCACGTAGGCACGCGTGCTCATGTCGTGGCCGTTGACCTTCATGTAATCGAGCCCGTCGGAGATTTCCTCCCACACGTTGTTGCTCGCAGTCAGGTCGTCGCGGCTCTGGTCGACATAGCCAAGGTGCACGGTTTCGCCGATCTTGATCGTCCCGCTGTCGGGCTGTTCCTGACCGGTGATGATCTTGAACAAGGTCGATTTGCCCGCGCCGTTGGGGCCGATGATGCCCACGATGCCGCCGGGGGGCAGGGTGAAGCTCAGGTCTTCGAACAATAGCTTGTCGCCGAACGACTTCGAGATGCCGTGCGCCTCGATCACCTGGCTGCCGAGGCGTTCGGGCACCTGGATGACGATCTGCGCCTTGCCCGGCTTGCGGTCGCTCTGCGCGTCCTGCAGCTGTTCGAACTTCCGCAGGCGCGCCTTGGACTTGGTCTGGCGGCCCTTGGGCGTCTGCCGGATCCACTCGAGTTCCTCGGACAGCGCGCGCTGGCGGCCCGAATCCTCGCGCTCTTCCTGCGCAAGGCGCTTGGCCTTCTTGTCGAGATAGGTCGAGTAGTTGCCTTCGTAGGGGTAGTATGACCCGCGATCGAGCTCGAGAATCCAGCCCACCACGTTATCGAGGAAGTAGCGATCGTGGGTGATCATCAGCACCGCGCCGGCATATTCGGCGAGGTGGTTTTCGAGCCAGTTGACGGATTCGGCATCGAGGTGGTTGGTCGGTTCGTCCAGCAGCAGGATGCCCGGCTTCTGGATCAGCAGGCGGGTGAGCGCGACGCGGCGCTTCTCACCGCCCGAAAGGTTCTCGACGCTGGCGTCGGAGGGCGGGCAGCGCAGCGCTTCCATCGCGATTTCGAGCTGGTTGTCGAGCGTCCAGCCATCGACCGCGTCGATCTTGTCCTGCAGCTCGGCCATCTCTTCGCTCAGCGCGTCGAAATCGGCGTCTTCCTCGCCCATCTCGATGCCGATCTGGTTGAAGCGTTCGACCATGTCCGCGGTCTCGCGCGCGCCGTCCTTGACGTTTTCAAGCACGGTCTTGGTCGGATCGAGTTCGGGCTCCTGCGGCAGGTAGCCGACGGTGATGTTCTCGCCCGGCCATGCTTCGCCCGAAAATTCGGTGTCGATCCCGGCCATGATCTTCATCAGGGTGGACTTACCCGCGCCGTTGGGCCCGACGATGCCGATCTTCGCGCCCTGATAGAACTGCAGGTTGATGTTGTTCAGCACCGGCTTGGGGGCGCCGGTGAAGGTCTTGGTCATGTTCTTCATGACGTAGGCGTATTGCGCGGCCATCGGATGGTCCTTCGGATCTGGTCGTGTTCGGAGAGTTGCTCCGGCAGATAGTGGCAGACGCGAGCAGGGGCAAGCGTGGGGAACGCGCACCGCTCGATGCCGTTCGGAACGGATGACCACGTTCAAATTCGCAGGGCTCTCCCTCGCCATCGCGCTGGCCGCCTGCGGCCTGCAAGGAACCGACAACGACAAGGACAAGGACGAGCAAGCCTCGACCGAGCGCAAGGCGCCGACACAGGTCGCTCGCGGCGGCTACGACGATGCGCGCACCGCTGCCGAGCCCGAAGCGACAGTAACCGACGGCAAGCTTTCGCTGAAGCTGCCCGATGGCGTGACCCAGGAAATGCTCGGCGATCGGACGGCAGAGATGATCGCGGTGCAGGCAATGCTCGATCACACGCACCACGCACCGGGCGTGATCGACGGTTTCGGCGGAGGCAATACCGACAGCGCAATCCGCTATTTCCGCGAGACGCACGGCATGTCTGCAAATGGCGGCGTCGACGCGAAATTCCTCCAGACGCTGTTCGACGAGACCGGCGGCGACGTTTTCCGCACCTACACCGTGACGGAAAGAGACGCGAAGGGGCCGTACGAGAAGCTGCCCGAAGACTTTGCCGATCAGGCCAAGATGGATGCGATGGGTTACGAAACGCCGCTGGAGATGCTGGCCGAGCGTTTTCACATGGACGCAGAGTTTCTCGAAGCGCTCAACCCCGATGCCGATTTCGGCAAGGCGGGCACCAAGCTGGTGATCGTAAGCCACGGGACCGAGAAGGTGCCGGACGACATCGCGAGGCTCGAAGTGCGCAAGGGCGAGGGCAGGCTGGTCGCGTTCGACGACGCGGGCGATATCGTCGCCAGTTTCCCCGCCAGCATCGGCAGCGTCGAATTCCCGAGCCCGAGCGGCTCCATGGCGGTGAACACGGTCGCCCCCGAACCCAACTACACCTTCGATGGCGACAAGCAGGACTGGGGGCCGGACGGCACTTTCATCATTCCGCCGGGGCCCAACAATCCGGTCGGCGGGACATGGATCGACCTGACCAAGGATGGCTACGGCATCCACGGCACGCCCGATCCCGACTTCATCGCCAAGGGTGCGAGCCACGGCTGCGTGCGGCTGACCAACTGGAACGCAGCGGCGCTCGCCAAGGTGGTCAAGAAGGGGACGAAGGTGGTGTTCGCCTAAGGTCCATATCGGGACCTTTCGCGGCAGCCGTTACTCTGCACCCCGATGAACCGACCCGAACCCATAGAGCCCGGACCGGGACAGGAAAGCGTGTGGGACTATCCGCGCCCCGCCATCGCCGAACCCACCGGCGCGCATATCCTGATCGAGCATCGGGGCCAGCGGATCGCGGAGACGCGGCGCGCGGTGCGCGTGCTCGAAACCAGCCATCCCCCGCAATACTATATCCCGCCCGACGATATCGCCTCGGGCGTCCTCGAACCCGCGCCCGGCAGGTCACTGTGCGAGTGGAAGGGGCAAGCACGGTACTGGAGCGTGGTGGTGGGCGGTGAGCGTCTGGACCGCGTGGGCTGGAGCTATCCCGACCCGGCACCCGGCTTTCGCCAGCTGACCGATCACGTGGCGTTCTACGCCGCACCGTTCGATCGCATCACGCTCGATGGCGATCCGGTCGAGCCGCAGCCTGGCGAATTCTACGGCGGCTGGGTGACGAGCAAGGTCGTCGGCCCGTTCAAGGGCGTGCCTGGAAGCCGCTTCTGGTAACGGGTGGGCAGGCGAGGGTTCAGTGAACGATGCCCACGATGTGCGCCATCAGCCGGCGACCGGCACCCCAGATCGCGTTGCGTCCGCCCACGCCGATCATGTCTTCCACCAGTTCATCGAACACGCCGCGCTCCTTGCGGGCGGCAGCCGTACACAGATCGATGAGTAGCATTTCGTCGTAACTCAGCGACATCTGGCAGGGCCGGTTGAGGGCGATCGGGTCGGGCCATGCGCGTCCCGCCTCGTCCATGAAGACGTGGAACGGCCGCACCGCGTTGGGCGAACCAAGCTGAGTGGCGAGCGCGCGGCAGCAATAGCTGCGCTGGGCGCGGGCCATATGGACGTAGCGCATGGCGCAGACCAGCCGCGCGTGAACCGGCGCGATTTCATTGAGGTCGGGAGTGACGAGCAGGTTCTGTAGGGTCACGCTTACGCTCCGTTATATATATGCGAATGCTTCGCAATAGCGTCTAGTCCTCTTCGAGGAGGTCGGTCAAGCGCGGAAGTCGAAACGGCTGTTGGTCGCGCGCTGGAGGCTTGGCAGGGGGCCGCCATGGCGCTAGCTCTGCGCGCCATGAAAACATCTCTCCTCGCGCTGACCGCGCTCTCGCTCTCCGCCCCCGCCGTCGCACAGCTCGGGCCGGGCCCGTGCGAAGGCGCGATCGCCTGCGCTGCCGATGAGGCACTGGCGGACGACACGCTGGCGTGGGACTTCGTCGAAGGGATCACCACCGAGATCGGCCCGCGGCAGGCGGGCACGGTAGACGAGGCGCGCGGGCGCGAGTGGGCGATGAAGTGGTTGCGTGCGAACGGCTTCCAGAACGTCGCGGACGAGCCCTACATGATGGAGACATGGGTGCCGGGTGAGCACGCGAGCGCGACCATCGTCGCCCCTTATACCCAATCGCTGACGATCCTGCCGCTGGGCGGCAGTGGCAGCTCGGGCGAAGCGGGCGTCACCGCGCAGGTAGTGTATTTTCCGAGCTATTCCGCCCTTGCGGCGGCCCCCGATGGCAGCCTGAAGGGCAAGATCGCCTTCATCAGCCACGATATGCGCCCGACGCAGGACGGTTCGGGCTATGGTTTTGCGGGTCCGGTTCGCTGGACCGGGCCGGGCCTCGCTGCGAGCAAGGGCGCGGTGGGCGCCGTGATCCGCTCGATCGGTACCGATAACCACCGCACGCCGCACACTGGTGGCACGGGCTTTGGCGCGGGTGTCGATCCGATCCCCGCGGGCGCGCTGTCCAACCCCGATGCCGACAATCTGGAGCGCATGTTTGCGCGTGCGGACGGCAAGCCGATCACCATGAAGCTGGTCCTGACGCCGCGCTCGCTGGGCGAACAGGAAAGCGGCAACGTGGTCGGCGAAATCGTCGGCAAGGATCCCAGCCTGCCGCCCGTTCTGCTTGCCTGTCACCTCGACAGCTGGTGGCCGGGCACGGGCGCGATCGACGATGCGGCGGGTTGCGGGATCGTTGCCGCCGCAGCGAAGAACGTCGCTGAGGCGGGGCAGCCGCTGCGTACGATCCGCGTGCTGTTCGCAGGCGCGGAGGAAGTCGGCCTGTTCGGCAGCGCCGCCTATGCGAAGGCCCACGCCGACGAGCCCTTCGCCGTCGGTATCGAAAGCGATTTCGGTGCGGATCGCATCTGGCGGATCGACAGCAATTTCACCGACAAGAACCCCGCACTGTACAAGCGCCTTGCCGAAGCGGTCGCGCGGTTCGGCGTGGCCGGTTCGCGCGAGGTCGCATCCGGCGGGGCGGACATCAACGTGGTGCGCGAACAGGGCGGGGCGATCATCGATCTGCAGCAGGATGGCACCCGGTATTTCGACCTGCACCACACGCCCGACGACACGCTCGACAAGATCGATCCTGCACAGCTGCGACAGAATGTGGCGGTCTACACCCAGGTGGTCGGCATTCTCGCCAACGAGGCGGCGCCCTACAAACCTGCGGAGTAATCGCCGGGGGTCTTCCCGCAGCCCGCACGGCGAAACCCAGGTGATGGCAGATTAAAGCGCGGTCGCTCTGCCTCTGTCCGGAGCACCGCCGATCGCATTGATCGAGGCAGAGACAAGGTAAGGGATTGCGCATGCGCGGATTGATTGCGGACAAGGGCCTCGAGCGAAATCTGGGCCTTTGGGTGCCGTTGGCGCTGACCGCTGCCCTGGCGATCCTTGGGCTCTGGGTGCACGAAGGTTTCTTCTGGGGTCTCGTCGTAACCGTCCCGCTGTTGCTGATCGCGCTGTGGGACATGGTGCAGACCACCCATTCGCTGCGTCGCAATTACCCGCTGACCGCGCGCTTCCGCTGGCTGTTCGAGGATCTGCGCCCGTTCCTGCGCAGCTATATCGTCGAAGGCCCGTTGGAAGGCCGCCCGTTCGATCGGGTTTCGCGCTCGCTGGTCTATGCCCGCGCCAAGAAGCAGGAAGACGCGCACCCCTTCGGCACCGAGCTCGACGTCTATTCGGAAGAATACGAGGCGCTGTGCCACTCGATCAATCCGAACCCCAAGGCACCCAAGCGCACGCGGGTGCATGTCGGCACCGATCAGTGCAGCAAGCCCTACGATGCCGCCCGATTGAACATCAGCGCGATGAGCTTCGGCGCGCTTGGCAACCATGCGATCGAGGCACTCAACCTGGGCGCGAAGATCGGCGATTTCTATCACGACACGGGTGAGGGTGGCCTCTCCAAATACCACCTCAAGCATGGCGGCGATGTGGTGTGGGAACTTGGCTCGGGCTATTTCGGGGCGCGCGACAAGGACGGCAATTTCGACGCGGAGAGCTTCCGCGACAAGGCGCAGCACGATGCAGTCAAGATGACCGAAATCAAGCTGAGCCAGGGCGCCAAGCCCGGCCATGGCGGACTGCTGCCTGCGGCCAAGGTGACCGACGAGATCGCCGAGACGCGGCAGGTGCCTGCACATGAGGATTGCCTGTCGCCGCCCGGCCACTCGGCCTTCTCGACCCCGCGCGAAATGCTCGAATTCGCGGCGAAGATGCGCGAGCTTTCGGGTGGCAAGCCGGTCGGTATCAAGCTGTGCGTCGGCATGCCGCACGAGGTGTTCGCGATCTGCAAGGCGATGCTCGACAGCGGCATCACGCTCGACTTCATGGTCGTCGATGGCGGTGGCGGCGGGACGGGCGCGGCTCCGCTGGAATTGTCCGACCATGTCGGCCTGCCGCTGCGCATCGGCCTCTATTACGTGAACAACGCGCTGATCGGCACCGGGCTGAAGGACAAGATCAAACTGGCGGCGTCGGAGAAGGTCTTTTCCGGCTCCGCCATCGCGATGAACGCCGCGCTGGGCGCAAACTGGTGCAACGCCGCGCGTGCCTTCATGTTCTCGCTCGGCTGCGTGCAGTCGCTGCGTTGCCACACCGGCACCTGCCCGACAGGCGTTGCGACCAGCTCTCCCGCCCGCCAGCGCGGCCTGGTGATCCCGGAGAAGGCTCAGCGGGTGGCCAATTTCCAGTCCAAGACGCTCGACAGCCTGCACGACATCGTCGTCGCCTGCGGACTTGAAACGCCCGACGATTTCACTCCGCGCCACCTGCGCCAGTGGAAGAACAATGCGCAGATGATCCCGTGGTCGCAGATCGTGCACGAGGTAGAGCCTGGAAAGCTGCTGAGCGAGCCCGACGACACGCCCTTTGCCGAATACTGGCGGATGGCGAACCCGGACACCTTCAAGCCGACGCTGTGATCGGTGCAATCACGAATAACGTCACCGCACACCGGTCCGCTGAATGAAAGGTTAGATATGTCGAAGAAGGTGGCTGAGATCGTCGTCGATGCCCTGCAAAAGGCGGGTGCGAAACGGATCTACGGAATACCCGGCGATACGATCAATCATTTCACCAACGCCGTCGCCAAGAGCGATCTTCGCTGGATTACCGTCCGCCATGAAGAGGTGGGCGCGTTTGCTGCGGGCGGGGAATCCTACATGACCGGCGAACTGTCGGTCTGCGCGGGCACCTGCGGGCCGGGTTCGCTTCACTTCGTGAACGGCATTTACGAAAGCCACCGCAACGGCGCGCCGGTCGTGCTGATCGCTTCTGACGTCGCCCGCACGGAGAGCGGCTTCAACTTCCCGCAGGAAGTCGACCAGAAGAAGATTTACGAGCAACACTCGCACTTCTGCGAATATATCTCGCACCCCTCGCAGGCCCGGCGGATCGTGACCAAGGCCGCGCAGGCCGCGCTGACGAAGAAGGGCGTGGCGGTCGTCATCGTCAACGGCGACATGTTCACCGAGAGCGACGAGGATGCGATGGACTGGGAAGTCTATCGCCCGCAGTCCGTGTGCCGTCCGAACGATGCCGAGATGGCCGAGCTGGCCGCGATGGTCGATGCCGCCAGCAAGGTGTCGGTCTATGCCGGGATCGGGGCGCGCGATGCGCGCGAGGAGATCATCGCCTTCTGCGAGAAGGTGAAGGCACCGATGGTGCACACCACGCGGGCCAAGGAATTCCTCGAACCGAACAACCCCTACAATGTCGGAGTGAACGGCATCCTGGGCAACAAGGCGGGCGTGGAGGCGCTGGAGGATGCCGATCTGGTCATCACGCTGGGCTGCGACTTTGCCTACACCCAGTTCTACCCCGAGGCGAAGAAGATCGTGCAGATCGATATCGATCCCACGCATCTGGGCCGCCGGTCGGCGATCAACATGGGGCTGGTCGGCGATGCGAAGACGACCTTCGCGGCGTTGACCCCGCTGGTCGCGCCGAAGACCGATGACAGCCACCTCCAGACGCATCTCAAGCAGTGGGCCGAGGACCTCAAGGGTTACGACCATGAGGGCGAGGAGCACGACCCCGACCTGATCCACCCGCAGTTCGTCGCCAACATGCTCGACGCGAAGGCGGCGGACGATGCGATCTTCGTGTCCGATGTCGGCACCGCGATGGTGTGGATGTTGCGGCACCTGAAGGCCAACGGCAAGCGCCGGTTCCTCAACAGTCTGCTGCACGGCACGATGGCGAGCGGGTTTCCGCAGGCGATGGGTGCCAAGCTCGCCTACCCGGACCGGCAGGTGATTGCGATGTGCGGCGACGGCGGGCTGACCATGCTGATGGGCGACCTGCTGACGCTGGTGCAGGAGGACATTCCGCTCAAGCTGGTGGTATTCCACAACAACACGCTTGGCTTCGTGGAGATGGAACAGCGGGTCGAGGGGCTGGTCGATCACTTCACCGGGCTGCACAATCCCGATTTCGCCAAGCTGGCGGAGGCCTGCGGGTTCGCCGGATGGCATGTCGAGCAGGCGGGCGAGCTCGAAGCAGCGATGGATGCCTGGCTGCGCCACGATGGGCCTGCGCTGCTGGACGTTCACGTCAACCAGATGGAGCTGGTCATGCCCCCCAAGGTCGAGGTGTCTCAGGTTGCATCGACCGCCTTGTTCGGCGTGAAAGCCGTGCTCGATGGCCGGACGAAGGAGGTGGTCGACCTGCTGCGGAACAATTTCTTGCGATGACCTATCATGCGACTAACACGGCGGCGCAAATTCCATGCGGGGTCGCCGCGCAATCGAGGAAGAGACGATCATGAACAGCAAACTCAAATACGCCCTCATCGCCCTGCCGGCGGCGCTCGCGCTGTCGGCCTGTGGCAACCCGCAGGAAAAGCAGGCCGAAGCGGTGCAGGAAAAGACGCTCGACCAGCCAGGCTTCGAGGGCAAGTCGGCGACGCCATCGGAAGCGCAGTCCGAGGCGCTTTCGCTCGCTCAACACCTCTCATCGGACACTCTGGAAGCCGGCGAAGCGGCGATCGTTCTCGAAGACCTCGATCGTCTCGTCAGCGACAACCTGACCGATTTCCCCGAAGACATGCGCCCGGCGCTGACCGAGGATATCGAGTCCGCCAAGGACGCGCTCGAAGCGGAAGATATGTCGGGCATGCAGGAAGCGGCCAAGCAGTTTCACGACAAGCTTGCCGGTTCGGCCACTGCAGCCGACGCGAAATAAGTGACAGGCGCCGCCGCATGTCCGGCGGCGCCACGCTCTGAATTCATTCTGATTTTCGGAAGGTCCTGATGGGACGAGGTCCTCAGTCTTGGGCCAGGATCGCTGCGACCTGCTTCATTGCCTGTTTCGCTGCGGATGCTGCGATGGCGTCGGGCGGACTCCAGCAGAGCTTCCTCCAGCCGATGGGGCCGGTCGCGCAAGAGCAGGCGACGCACCTGATGCGCGTTGTCGGGATCACGATGCTGGTGATCCTGCCGGTTTTGCTCGGCGTGCCCTTCATCCTTTGGCGCTATCGCTATGCGAAGCCGCGCGGCAATTATGCGCCCGAGTGGGAATATTCCGGAAAGCTTGAATACCTGCTGTGGGGCGTGCCCATAGTGGTGGTGGCGGTACTGGCGAGCTGGCTGTGGTATTCGACCGACAAGCTCGACCCATACGAGCAGCTCGGCCCGGAACCGTTGCAGGTGCAGGCCATCGGGCTCGACTGGAAATGGCTGTTTATCTACCCGGAAGAGGGCCTGGCGACGGTCGATGAACTGGTTGTGCCCGTGGGCCGCCCGGTGGAAATGACGCTGACGACCGACACCGTGATGCAAAGCCTGCTGATCGCTCCGCTGACCGGACAGATTTACGCAATGCCGGGAATGACGGCGAAGCTGAATTTTTCGGCCACCCGCACCGGCGAGGCGGAGGGAGAGAACACGCAGTTCAACGGCGACGGTTTCGGGCGCCAGAAGTTCACCGTGCGTGCGCTCGAACCGGCGGACTTCAAGACATGGATCGCGCGTGGCGACAGCGGCCTGACGCTCGATGAGAATACCTACGGCACGTTGCGTCGGCGGACGGTTCTGGCGGAGGCGCGAGGCGACCTGGGGCTTGGGGAAAGCGCTGACCCGATCGTCATGTCACTCGGCCAGCCAGACATTTTCCAGCAGATCGTCGGGAAGTACCATGGCGGCGAGGCGGAGCGCTGGGGCGGCATTGGGCTGCCGCAGGCGGGCACGACCGGAGCCGCGAGATGAGCGGACAGACCAGCCCGATCTTCGGCAATCTCGACTGGACCGTCACCCCGTTCACCGATGTGATCCAGCATCCGGGCAGCAGCACCATCGTGGGCGCTGCGGCCGCCACCATCCTCGTGCTCGGCGGGATCGCGGTACTGGCCCTGCTCACCAGAAAGGGCTGGTGGGGCCCGCTTTATCGCAACTGGCTGACGTCGCCCGACGCGAAGAAGATCGGCATCATGTATATCGCGCTCGCGCTGATCATGCTGGCGCGCGGGATCATTGAAGGCTTCGTGATGCGAGCGCATCAGGCGAGCGCGCTCGGCACGCTGGCTCAACCGGAGGGCGGCCTCGTCGCACCCGATCACTTCGCGCAGTTGTTCAGCACGCACGGCACGATCATGATCTTCTTCGTCGCGATGCCGCTGCTGATCGGGCTCATCAACTTCGTGCTGCCGCAGCAGCTGGGCGCTCGAGACATGGCGTTCCCGGTGCTCAACCAAGTGAGCCTGGGGCTGACCGCCGCGGGCGCGGCGCTGGTCATGATCTCGCTGCTGGTGGGCGATTTCGGCACGGGTGGGTGGACCATGTACCCGCCCTATACCGGCAAGATTTTCAGCCCCGGCGAAGGGGTCGACTACTGGCTTTGGGCGATCCTGATATCGGGCGTGGGATCGACGCTGACGGGGATGAATTTCGCCGTGACGATCTTCAAGGAGCGTGCGCCGGGCATGCACCTGATGCGCATGCCGCTGTTCTGCTGGACGAGCCTGTGCGTCGCGATCATGCTGATCTACGCGATGCCCGCGCTGACGGTGTCGAGCGCGATGCTGGCGCTCGATCGCTATGCCGATTTCCGCTTCTTCACCAACGAAGCGGGCGGCAACATGATGAATTACGCCAACATCTTCTGGATGTTCGGCCACCCGGAAGTCTACATCCTGATCCTGCCCGCGTTCGGCGTGTTCTCGGAAATCAGCTCCACCTTCTCGGGCAAGCGGCTCTATGGCTACACCTCGCTGGTGATCGCGAGCATGTGCATCGCGGTGGTCAGCTTCACCGTGTGGCTGCACCACTTCTTCACCATGGGGCAGAGCGCTGGCGTGAACATCGCCTTCGGTATCGCCACGATGGTGATCGGCATTCCGACGGGGGTGAAGATCTACGACTGGATGGCGACGATGTGGCGCGGCCGGGTGCGGATCACCACACCGATTGTTTACCTCACCGGCTTCTTCCTGCTGTTCGTGATCGGCGGGCTATCGGGCATCATCCTCGCCAATCCATCGATCGATTACCAGGTGCACAATTCGACCTTCCTCGTCGCGCACTTCCACAATGTGATCATTCCGGGCGTGCTGTACGGGATGCTGGCGGGCATTCACTACTGGTTCCCCAAGGCGTTCGGCTTCCGGCTGAGCGAGACGTGGGGGCGGCGCACCGCGTTCCTGTTCGTCGGCGGGTTCGTCTTCACCTTCATGCCGCTCTATGTGCTCGGCCTGATGGGGATGCCGCGCCGCTCGCCGACCTTCCAGAACCCGGATTTCCTGCCGTGGATGTACATTGCCGCGTTCGGCGGGATGCTGATGCTGTGCGCGCTCGCCAGCCTGATCTGGACGTTCTGGGTCAGCTATCGCCACCGCGCCGAGCTCGCGGTGCCCGGCGGCGATCCGTGGAATGGCTCGACCCTCGAATGGTCGACCCCTGCGCCGGTGCCCGAATGGACCTTCCCGTGCATACCGCAGGTGACGGCACGCCACGACTGGGGCGAGAGGAAGCGCGCGGGCGACCCGTGGAAGGGGCCTGCCGAATTCGCCGACATCGAAATGCCCGCCAACACGGCGCACGGCCTGCTGATCGCCATCGCGGCCTTCCTTCTCGGCTTTGCGATGGTGTGGCATATCTGGTGGCTCGCAATCATCGGTTTCGCTGCCGTGCCCGCGCTTGTCGCCCTGCGCGGGATGCGCGTGATCGAGCCGCGGATCATCCCGGCGGCGGAAGTGGCGGAAGCCGATCGCCGTTTCCGCCAACTTGTCGCCAGCCTTCCGGCGGCAACCCGCGCCGATGAAGAGACTGAGCGCAATCGCGGCGTTCCCGACATTTCGGAGTTCGCAGGATGAGCGACAACCGCCTCTATCCCGGCCTCAACCTAGGCGCGACGCATGGCGAGGCGCACGAACAGGCAGAGACGACCGTGTTCGGCTTCTGGGTGTTTCTGATGAGCGATCTCATCATCTTCGGCATCCTGTTCGCATCCTACGCCTCGTACCTTGATCCGATGGGCCTGGCGGGAGGACCGGGGCCGAGCGACCTGTTCGATATACGGAGCGTCGCGATCCAGACCGCATTCCTGCTCGTCGGCGGCATCGCCTATGCAGGCGTTTCGCTGACGCTGAAATATATGCAAGGTCGCGGGAAACTGGTTGCCTGGCTGCTCGTGTGCGCGTTGCTGGGCGCAGGTTTCCTGTTCTTCGAGGTGAAGGATTTCATCAGCGCGGCCGGCAAGGGCGGCGTGCCGCAGGCGAGCGGCTGGCTCAGTTCCTATTGGCTGCTGGTGGGTCTGCACGGCCTGCATGTCTTCGCCGGCATCCTTTGGATACTCGCCATGATCGTGCAGATCGCCGCGCGCGGGGTCGACGACATCGTGAAGGTCCGCCTGTCGATGCTGGGCGTGTTCTGGCATTTCCTCGACCTCATCTGGGTCGGCATCTTTTCCTTCGTCTTCCTGGTGCCCCTCGCATGACCAAGCCCAACACCGGAGTGCTCGATCCGCAGGAAACCGCGTCCAGCGAGATAAGGAGCTATGCGACCGGCTTCGTCGTCAGCCTGCTGCTGACGATCGGCGCGTTCGCCGCGCTGCTTTCGGATATACCGACGGCTTGGAAAGTCGGCCTGATCTGCGCTGCTGCGTTGCTTCAGATCGTCACCCACCTGCGCAATTTCCTCCATCTCAGCCTGGCGAAGGGGCAGTCGGAAGAGGACCTGCTGCTGGTTCTGTTCTCCGCTTGCCTGCTCGCAATCATGGCCGGTGGAACCTGGTACATCATGTCCGACCTCAGCGGTCGCATGCACCAGACATCTGCGAGCGGCTCTGCGCAGCACGATGCGTCCATGCGGTGATCGAGGCGCCATGGGGCGGGCCAGGTGATGAGGACGACTGGTTTAGGGTGACGGCTACGAATTGCTGCAGCTTGCCGGCCGCTGCGAACCTGCGCATTCGAGGTCCGGTTGGTCGGGGAGACAGGATTCGAACCTGCGACATCCTGCTCCCAAAGCAGGCGCGCTACCGGACTGCGCCACTCCCCGACCGCCAGATGCGGACTGGCTGTTGCGATGGTGGCATCCCTGGTGGGCCCGGCAGGACTCGAACCCGCGACCTAGCCGTTATGAGCGGCCAGCTCTAACCAACTGAGCTACAGGCCCCCGGGGTTTATGCCATCGCGACCGCAGCCGCTACCCGCGAACGCGCGGTTTCGCAAGCGGAGCGTGTCGATTAACAGCGCTGGGCTGCGGCCCACACCTCGGCCACTGTGGTCGGCGTGACATCGCGCGTTGCCATGTAGGCGTAGACGCCGCGCAGCCACTCGAACAACGCCTCCAGATCGGCCTGCGTGTGCACATAGGGCGTGTTGCCCGGCTCGAGCGACGGGCTGTGGAAGGACAGGACCAGAAGCGGGAGGCCTTGCGAGAGCGCGGCATCGACCGCGCGGATCGCGGCAGGAAGCGGCGTTCCTTCGGGCGTTAAACCTATCCGCTCCAGCAATCCGGTCCGCGCGGCAATGCCTGCGCCACGGGGAATGCGTTCGAGCTTCGGGAAAAGCGAGCGCCCGTGGCGGGCCAACGCCCCGGTGTAGACCGTGGTCAGCGGCAGTTCGAGCAGCGTGCGATCGTCGTCGACCCAATAGGGGCTGTTGGGAAAGGCGCTGTAATCGCGTCCGTGGCCGGGTGAATAATCGTAGAGCGCGCGGACCGAGCTATCGATGGTCACGCCGGTGTCCTGCAGCAGCTTTCTGGTTGCGGGGCCGAGGCCATAGCGGCCTGCGCGGTAGATGATCGGGGCGTTGCCGAATGCTTCCTCGATCGCATCGCGCAGGGAAGTGAACTTGGCGCGTTCGAGCTCGGGCGGCAGGTTGCCGGCGAAGGAATTGTGGACGTTGACCTCTTCTTCGAAAGGAGGGTTCACCCACGGGTGCAACTGCACGCCCACCTCGGCTTTGCCGCGCCGTACCGCATCGCCGATGATCTCCTTCGCGAGGCTCGATTGCACGATCGGCCAGTCGACGAGGTAAACGGGCGATGCGCCCAGTTCCTCGCACAGCGACTGAAAGGCGGGGATGCCGCTCAGGTGTGTGAGATCGTGCCGGTCGCGGGTGAAGGGGCCGGTCCAGTCGAAGCCTTCTTCGGTATCGACCGTCAGCAAGGAGGCAGGAGCGAAGCCGGGTGCGAATGTCGCGGCCTGCGCTGGCTTGGGTAATGTCAGCATGAATCGTCGCCCCTGTCGCGAGGAGCAGCACGAACCGCGTCGTCAGACGTGCTCGGGCACCTCGGCGGATGGGGTAGCGGCGGGTTCCTGCGCGGTCAAAGCGGGCAGGGTGAGTATCAACCGCCGGTTTTCCCGCCGCAGGCTGCCGCCGATGGCGCGTGCCTCTGCCCGTGCCAGCCGGAGCGCGAAACCGGGGCCGAACGGGCCGGCGCTGATGGCCACCGAAAGCGGCTTTCCGCGCGCGCCGAAGATGTCTTCGCTGCCGTTGAGCGAGGCTGGCAGGTCGGCCACGAATTGCGCCATGTTCGCGCCGGAACTCTGGTCGTGCTCCAGCGTGAGCGCCAGCTTCTCGCTCGGGGCGGCGGCAGAGCCGAGCGTCGCGAGAATGCGCCAGCTCAGCAATTCGGCCTCGGGCCGGGCGAGGTCGACCCGGCACACCCCGCCAAGCGTCGCAACGAAGCCCGCGTTGCGCGGCTGCAGCAGCGGAAGCAGCTGCGCGAGGTGCTGGCGGAAGATCGCGGCAAGGTCCGCATCGCCGCCGGTCGGACGCAGGCGGCCGCTTTCGAGTCGGCTGAGCCGCTCCAAATCGTCGAATCCGGCGAGCATCCTGGCGCTGTCGCCTGCGATACCCGCAGCAAGCGCGCGATAATCGTGCGGCACCGGCCCCACGACCTGCTGCTGGATGACCTCGGCAAAACCCTGGATCGCGTTTACGGGCGTGCGCAGCTCATGGAGGAGTTGCCGCAGGCGGTCGCTCTGGTTGCCCGGCTCCTCAGCCCGCAATGGTCGGCGGAACCCGCCAGCATAGCCAAGGAAACGTCCATCGGGGCTCGAGAAGCGAGGTTGCGCGTCGAGGATCCATTCACCCTCGATCGCAGGCCCGCCTTCAAGCGTGACCGCCAGCCCGTGGAGCGGAAGTTGCCGTTCGATCGCTTCGGAAAGCTCTTCGGGCAAGATCGACGGTAGCGACAGGTACATCACGCGCGAAGCGGCGAAACTGTCCGCCCAGTCGATCGTCCCGCCGGTGTCGGTGGAGAAACCGAAGCCGGTCAGCTCCTCCTGCCGGGTGCTCTCGTCGGCGAAAGGCAGGGTAGGCGCGGCGTGATCTTGCGCGACGGGTTCGCGCGGAGTTCTCGGCTCGCCTTCCTCGCGGGCGCGCTGGAATGCCTCGATCCTGTGGCGAAGCGCGGTGATTTCGCTCTGCGGCTGATTGCCGACGTCGTCGTTCGCGTCCGCTCCGGATACACCCGCCGCAACGGCGCCGGCGGCGGTAGCGACATCGCCCGCGCTCATGGTGCCGTCCTGCGGTTCGGGTTCGACGGATTCGTCGTCATCCACTTCGGTATACTCGCCGTCGACGATGTCCTCATCGTCATGCTCGCGATTATCACCCGCCAAGGTCGGCTCCGGCCGAGATTCCGTCTCCACGCCCGGCTGTTCCACCAGCGGCTCAGGCTCGGGCGGGAGCGGCAGGGCGCGGTCATGCACGCCGAGCCGTTCGAGCAGTGCGTCGACCTTCTCGGGCAGATCGCGGCGCAGGCGCAGGAAACCCCGTGCTCGAACCGGCAGTTCCGGGATCAGGGCGAGCCATTGGGCTTCCGTCAGCCGTGCGGTGGAAAGCGTGGCCGACGCGATGTCGGGCTCCGCCTCGGCGAAATGCGCTACCAGCGCAGGATCGTTCAGGCGGCGTCCCTGTTCGCGGACGATTTCCGCCCGTTCGCGTACGGAAATGACGTCGGCCAGCGAATCGAGCCGCAAGCGTGCCGCAGCCAGCAGGCTGGGGTCGCGGCCCGGCTGCGGGCGTCCCAGCAGGTCGAGAAGCTGGCGATACTGCGTGCGCGCCCCCGCGCTGGCTCCCGCCTTCTGGCGCAGGACGGTGGCAAGGCGATCGTCGAACTGCATGGCGGGGTGGGGGCAGGGCTCCGGCGAGAAACAGGGGTGATCCGCCGTGCCATCCCGACGCGACGAGTATGGTGCATAAACCTTTACCACGGCACGGGAATGACAGTCAGTCCCCACGTTGCAAAGCGGGACATTCGCTGCCATGAACAATAATGTTAGCGACCCGAATTATTAACAAAGGCGATCCTTTCAGGAATCGCCCGGGTGGCAGCAGGGATGATTGATTGTTGCGAGGGGGGCGGATGGCCAATCTGGACGAGATAGACCGGCAGCTTTTGCAGGAATTGCAAGCTGAGGGTCGTGTTACCAATGTGGAGCTGGCGCGACGCGTCGGGCTGACGGCACCGCCGTGCCTGCGCCGTGTGCGCGCGCTCGAAGATGAAGGCGTGATCCGCGGCTATCACGCCGATCTGGAACCATCGAAGCTTGGCTTCGCGATCGTGGTTTTCGCGATGGTCAGCCTGAAGAGCCAGGCCGAAACTGCCCTTCGCGAATTCGAAGAGGCGATGCAGGATCTGCCCGAAGTGCGCGAAGTCCACATGCTCAATGGCGAAATCGACTTCATTCTCAAGATCGTAAGCCGCGATCTTCAGAGCTTCCAGGAATTCCTCACCAGCAAGCTGACACCTGCGCCAAACGTGGCGAGCGTGAAGACATCGCTGACGATCCGGACGAGCAAATATACGCCAGGCGTGCCGCTGCGGTGAGCAGACTGCGGCCGACGGTACGCGATTTTGCGTCCCTGAAGCTTATCGCAGCATACGGGGCGGGCATGGCGGCGATCGTCTGGCTGCTCGACTGGCTGGACTATCGGCGCGCGATCCACGATCGCTCGGGTGAACTTTACGTTCTTGCCGTCGCGGTGATTTTCGCGCTGCTTGGCGGCTGGCTCGCGCTTCGTCTGATCCCGCGACCCGCGACCGGGACGTTCGTCGCCAATGAGGCGGCTCTTCGCCAGTTGCGGATCAGTGCGCGTGAACGCGAGGTACTGGCACTGCTGGCGAAGGGCGCGACGAACAAGGGCATCGCCCGCACGCTCGAAATCTCTCCCAATACCGTAAAGACTCACGTCGCATCGCTTTACGCCAAGCTGGAGGCGTCGAACCGGACGCAAGCCGTGGCGCAGGCTCGCGCGCTCTCCATCCTGCCGTAAAGCCGGGTGACCGGCCCGATCTCACCCGTTTGGGTGATAGGCGGGTGGATCACGACGCGCGTAGTCATCATCGCATCGAATCAGGCAACACGGGGAGAATTTCGATGTTCAGGGTAATCGCGGTGTACGGGCTGATCGCCGGAGCGATCGTGGCAGCTGCCATGGTCGCATCGATGGCGATCGGCGCGCACAGCATGGTGGTTGGATACCTATCCATGCTGGTTGCGCTCAGCATGGTCTTCGTCGGGATCAAGAAATATCGCGACGATCAGCTGGGCGGGGTGATTGGGTTCTGGCCCGCTGCGGGAGTGGGCCTGGGTATCTCGGCGGTCGCTTCGCTGTGTTATGCGGTGGGCTGGGAGGTTTACCTCTATTCGACCGACTACAGCTTCATGGCAGATTACGCGAACAGCGTTGTCGCGTCGGCCAAAGCCGATGGCGCATCGAGCGCCGAGATTGCGAAGATGCAGGCCGACATGGCTGGGTTCGCGAAGAGTTACGAGAATCCGGTCTATCGGTTCCTGATCACGCTGAGCGAAATCGCGCCGGTCGCCATTCTCGTGACGCTGCTCTCCGCCGCCCTGCTACGCAACCGCCGCTTTCTCCCCGCTCGCACGGTGGGGTGAACCTGCGGCCAGCGCAGCACCCGCTTCATCGAGAAGTGTATCTCTTTGCGGTGCGGAAGCGTTTGCCCCGCGTACCTTTTCCGCTGTCGTCTAGTCGGTGAGGACAGCGGAAAAGATTATCCCGCGGGGCGAAGCGTAAGTGGCACGCGCTGCTAGCTATCGCGCTCGGCCAGCCATTGCTCCAGCCACTTGATCGAATAGTCGCCGTTCAGGATGTCGGCCTCTCCGAGCAAGGCCTGGTGTAGCGGAATGTTCGTCTTGGGGCCCTCGACCACCATCTCGCCCAGCGCACGCCTGAGACGCATGATGCAGCGTTCGCGTGTGCGACCGTAGACGATCAGCTTCGCGATCATGCTGTCGTAATAGGGCGGGATCGAATAGCCTGCGTAGAGCCCGCTATCGACGCGCACATGCATGCCGCCCGCCGCGTGGTAGGCCGAAACCTTGCCGGGCGAGGGGGCGAAGGTGAACGGGTCTTCCGCGTTGATCCGGCATTCGATCGCATGCCCTTCGAAATGGATTTCGTCCTGCGTCACCGACAGCGGCTTGCCTTCGGCCACGCGGATCTGTTCGCGCACCAGATCGACGCCGGTGATCGCTTCGGTCACCGGATGTTCGACTTGCAGGCGGGTGTTCATCTCGATGAAGAAGAACTCGCCGTTTTCCCACAGGAACTCGATCGTGCCCGCACCGCGATAGCCCATTGCAGCCATTGCGTCGGCGCAGATCTTGCCCATCCGGTCGCGCTCTTCGGAAGACAGCACGGGCGAGGGCGCCTCTTCGAGCACCTTCTGATGACGCCGCTGGAGCGAACAGTCGCGTTCGCCCAGATGGATCGCATTGCCATTGCCGTCGCCGAAGACCTGGAATTCGATGTGGCGCGGATTGCCGAGATACTTTTCCAGATAGACGGTGTCGTCGCCAAAGGCCGATTTCGCTTCGGACTTCGCCTGGCTCATCAGGCTTTCGAGCTGGTCTTCTTCGGGCACCACCTTCATGCCGCGTCCGCCGCCGCCGCTCGCCGCCTTTACCAACACCGGATAACCGATTTCGGCGGCGATCAGCTTGGCTTCCTCGACCGTGGCGACTGCGCCCGGGCTGCCCGGCACCAGCGGCAGGCCGAGTTCGCCCGCCGTGGTCTTCGCAGTCACCTTGTCGCCCATCGTGCGGATGTGTTCGGGCTTGGGGCCGATCCACTTGATGTCGTGCGCTTCGACTATTTCGGCGAACTTGGCGTTCTCGGACAGGAAGCCGTACCCGGGATGGATCGCGTCGGCATGCGCGATTTCCGCCGCCGAGATGATGTTGGCGATGTTGAGATAGCTTTCGCCCGCAGGCGGCGGGCCGATGCAGACCGCGTGGTCCGCCAGCCGCACGTGCATCGCGTCGGCATCGGCGGTCGAGTGCACCGCGACCGTTTCGATGCCCATTTCGTGTGCCGCACGGTGGATGCGCAGCGCGATTTCGCCGCGATTGGCGATCAGGATGCGGGTAATGGCCATGCTTTGCGTCCTTAGTCGATGACGACCAGCGGCTGGTCGAATTCGACCGGCTGGGCATTGTCGACCAGGATGGCTTTGACGGTGCCGCTACGCGGCGCCGTGATCGGGTTCATCACCTTCATCGCTTCCACGATCAGCAGCGTCTGGCCTTCCTTGACCGAGGCGCCGACGGTGATGAAGTCCGCCGCGCCGGGTTCGGGCGCGAGATAGACCGTGCCGACCATGGGCGAGGGGACGGCGTTGGAAAGGTCCGGGCCGCTATCGGCGGCGGGTTGCGGCGCGGCCTGCTGGGCCGGCGCAGCGGCCGGTGCGGCCATCTGCGGCGCGGGCGCTGCGTAAGCTGCGGCCTGCAGTTCGCGCGCGACGCGCAGCTTGCGGTCGCCATCCTCGACTTCGATCTCGGAAAGACCGGTTTCGGAAAGGAGTTCTGCCAGCTCGCGCACGAGCTCGATGTCGACGTTCATTTTCGATTTGCGACCGGAATTGCGGCTATGTTCTGCCATGTACAACCTTGATCGATGAATGGGGGAAGAGGGGCGTATGCGCCCGCCTTCGCGTTCATGCAAGGTTTAGAGGGCGGCTGCCGCGTCGATTGCGTCGATATAGGAGTTAAGGCCTTTGCCCTTGAAACAGGCGACCGCGCCTTCGCCGATATAGGAAACATGGCGGAAATCCTCGCGCGTCTGCGGGTTCGACAGGTGCACCTCTATCACCGGCGGGGTGATTGCCTTCGCCGCATCGAGCAGCGCGACAGAGGTGTGGGTATACGCCGCTGCGTTGATGATCACCGCCTTTGCGCCCGCCACGTGAGCCTCGTGCAGCCAGTCGACCAGCGTGCCTTCGTGATTGGTCTGGCGGAAGGTGACGGAGAGCCCGTGCCCGCGCGCCTTCTCGACGCACGCCGCCTCGATCTCGGCCAGCGTGGTGGTACCGTAAATCTCGGGCTCGCGCGTGCCGAGCAAGTTGAGGTTGGGGCCGTTGAGGATGTAGAGGGTTGAGGGCATGGGCTGCTTTTAGCGAGCCGTTGCGCCTTGCGGAATAGCGGTGAGGCGAGACCGGCTTTCTTCTTGCGCAAAGCGCGAAGAGTGACATCGTGCGACGCATGAACGCTCATAACGCCGCAGATTCTTACATCCTCACGCTCTCGTGCCACGATACCGTCGGCATTGTTGCGGCGATCAGCGGCCACTTGGCGAAGATCGGCGGGTTCATCGTCAATAGCCAGCAATATGCCGATCTCGAATCGGGCCGTTTCTTCCTGCGCATCGAGTTTCAGCCTCATGGCGACCACTTCCCCGGCTCGCTCGACGAATTGACGAAGGGGTTCGAGCCCATCGCGCAGGCTTACGAGATGCGGTGGGAATTGCGGCCGTCGTCGCACAAGCCGAAACTGTTGATCGCCGTGTCGAAGGGCAGCCACTGCCTCAACGACCTGCTCTATCGCTGGCGTACCGGAAACCTGCCGGTCGAGATCATCGGCGTCGTCTCCAACCACCCGGACCTGCGCGACCTGACCGAGTGGCATGGAGTGCCGTATCACCACCTCCCGATGACACCCGAGACCAAGGAGCAGCAGGAAGCGGCGCTGCTATCGCTGGTCGAGAATAGCGGAGCCGACTACCTGATCCTGGCGCGCTACATGCAGGTGCTTTCGCCCGAGCTGGTCGAGCGGCTTGCGGGCCGGTGCATCAACATCCATCACAGCTTCCTGCCCAGCTTCAAGGGCGCACGGCCCTACGCCCGCGCGCATGAGCGGGGCGTCAAGCTGATCGGCGCGACCGCGCATTTCGTGACCAGCGACCTCGATGAGGGGCCCATTATCGAACAGGATGTGGAGCGGGTCGATCACCGCGCAACCGAGCAGGACCTGGTCGTGATGGGCCGCGACATCGAGGCGCGCGTGCTCGCCCGGGCAGTCCGCTGGACGGCCGAGCAGAAGGTGTTTCTCAACGGCGCGCGGACAGTGGTATTTCGATAGTCCGGGCGGGGCAGTACTCCTACCGCTCCACGCCCTTGATCTTCCCCCACTGGCGGGCGGCGGTGTAGCCGAGATAGCCGGTGCCGAAGAGCGCGTAGAGTTCTTCTGGCAGGCCGCGCAGGTAGGCGGTGATGCCGTTGCCGATGTTCACCGCCATGCGCGGATCGAAGGCGGAGAGGACGCCCATCGGCAGCGCGAACAGAATCATCGCGTACATCACATAGAGAAAGCTCGGCCGCGCGCGGCTGGTCCAGGGGTCGGGCGATTGCGCCTCGGCGATGATCGCGGCCATCTGCGCTTCGACCAGCTTCAGTTCCTGCGAACCTTCCAATGCGAGTAGCTCGAGCTTGGCTTTCGCACGCGCCTCCTTGTCGGGAATGATCTTGTCGATGATCGAGGCAAGGGGACCGATCAGACTGTCGATGATGGGCATGGGCGTGACTCCGGTGTGTTGGAGCTCAGTCATGTAACCAGATAGGTTCGTGTAGGAAAATGGTTTGCGGGCTCACGGCCCGTCGCTAGGCCACCCACCAGCACACACACGCAATGGAAGAGGCGCATAATGGCAGGCATCTGGTTCGACGATATGGAAGTGGGGCTGGTTATCGACCACCCGATCCGCCGCACGGTGACCGAGACGGACAATGTCATGTTCACCTGCATGACCCACAATCCGGCACAGCTTCATCTCGACGAGGAATACATGAAGGGCACCGAATTCGGCACCCGGATCGTCAATTCGTGCTTCACCTTGTCCGTGATGGTCGGGATTTCGGTCAACGACACCACCCTGGGAACCGCGATAGCCAACCTGGGATGGGACGAGGTCCGCTTTCCCAAGCCGCTGTTCCACGGCGATACGATCCGGATCGAGACCGAGATCGTGGGCCTGCGCGAAAGCAAGAGCCGCCCCGAGGCGGGCATCGTCACTTTCGAGCACCGCGCCTTCAACCAGCACGGCGATCTGGTCGCGAGCTGCAAGCGCAGCGGTCTTCAGCGCAAGAGGCCTGCCGAAGCCTGAATGAGGCTTTGTGACAGTCTCATGCTGGAATGATGCAGGGAGAAATAGCGGAAATCCGCGATATCGGATGTTTCGAATATGACTCAATGAAGACAATGTTACAGTTATGTTGCAGTTTGCCGCCGTTAGCTGCATAAGTCTCCTGCTGAAAACAGGAGAGAGAGATGCTGATTCAAGGAATGATGGCGGTCGCGATGCTGCTCCAGGGCGCTCAGGCCACTCCGATGACCCCCGAGCCGATCGCTATGGTCGAAACCCAGGACGATCCGGCGGTCTTGATCAACCTTGGCGTACAATTGGCAAATGCGGGCGAGCACGATGCGGCGCGCGCGGCCTTCGAAAAGGTGCGCGCCATGCGGTCCGACTACACGCTCGAAACGGTCGACGGACGCTGGGTCGACCCGGCGGAATTGGCCCGCACGGGTCTCAAGATGCTGGATAACGGTGAATTCGGCGTCGCGAAGACGGATCTCGCCAACCGCTGATTGGTGACGCGCTGCGCGTGCGGCGGGATGCTTCGCCGCCGCGCATGCCGCCCTCACTCTGACGAAGAGAACCGCACCCAAGGTGGGGCGGTGCACGTTATTTCGGCGACAAGCCGTTGCAGAATAGAGACAACACGCGGGAACCATTCGTTCGCATGTCACTGCGCTGTCATGTATGATGCGCAAGGCGACAGGACGGAGGGCTCGATGATTCTCGGGACATCGGGTCGGCTCGCGGTTTTCGCAGTGCTGACCCTGCTTACGGCCCCGGCGCGGGCCGATGTGATGGAAATTGGCGAGAATGGCGCGCGATGGATTGCGGGCCAGAACGCCGGTATGCCTGTGTCCGGCTTCGAACTCACTCCTGCGCAGGCCGCCGCCATCGGCGAGATCGAAAGCGAACTCGTCTCGCTCGACGAATATGATGCGATCGCGGACCTGCCCGATCATGCGACTACCGATCCGCGTGTCACTGCCGATGGCGTTCCCGTCGACTACCGCGCCAAGGTGGCCGAACTTTCCGCCCGCTTCGATCTGAGCCCCAGCCTGATCGAGGCGCTGGTTTGGCAGGAGAGTCGCTGGCGAACGAACGCAGTATCGCCGGTGGGAGCGCGCGGACTCGCCCAGCTGATGCCGGGCACTGCTCGCGATTTGGGCGTCAATGCCGACGATCCCTTCGCCAATCTGGAGGGCGGGGCGCGCTACCTGCGCGAACAGCTCGACCGGTTCGACGGCGACCTGGAAAAGGCGCTCGCCGCGTATAATGCCGGGCCGGGCCGCGTGATCCGCGCCAACGGCGTCCCGCGCATTCGCGAGACGCAAGCTTACGTGGCGGCCATCATGGGCCGTCTCGCCAATCATTCGCGTAACGATTAGAGGGTATTACATGAAATCGACCACTCGCCTTGCCGCGCTGTTCGCACTTGTTTCGCCTAGCGCGGCGCTGGCGCAGATGCAGCAGCAGGACCCGGCGGGCTCCGGCCCGATCGTCAATGCGCTCGCGTGGTTGCAAGGCACGCTGCTGGGCAACGTCGCGACCATGGTTGCGGTGATGGCGGTTGCTGCCGTGGGCTTCATGATGCTGACCGGCCGCATGAACTGGCGCTTTGGCGCCACCGTCATCATCGGCGTGTTCATCCTGTTCGGCGCGGCCTCCATCGTGTCGGGCATTCAGGCTGCGGCCGGGTAAGAGAGGGGGAAGGGGTCGCATATGGATCAGCTTGTCCGCCATCCGGTTCACCGCGCGCTGACGCGCCCGCAGATGTTCGCGGGCGTGACCCTCAACTATTTCATCATCAACATCGGCGTGACGACCGAGGTGTTCCTGATCACGGGAAGCTGGCTGGCATTGCCGGTCGCCGTGGTGATGCACGGCATCGGATATTTCGCCTGCCTGCGCGAACCGCGCATCTTCGACTTGTGGATCACCAAGGTCAGCAAGTGCCCGCGGATCAAGAACTACAAGCGGTGGGGCTGCAACAGCTACGCCGCCTGAGCGCCACCCAGAAAGGGGCCTGACGCAATGAGCAAATGGAAAGGAGCCGCCGCCTGGAGCGCGAAGGAAGCCCGCGTCGGCGACCGGCTGCCCTATGCGCGTCTCGTCGACGAGAACACGCTGCTGCTGCGCGACGGTTCGCTGCTCACCGCGTTGCAGGTGCCCGGCCTCCTGTTCGAAACCGAGGATACCGAAGCGCTCAACGCCCACGCCGCGACGCGTGAGGTAATGCTGCGTTCGACGCTCGATTCGCGCTTCGTGATGTACCACCATGTGATCCGGCGGCGGGTCGAGGTGGAGCTCGATGCCGAGTTCACCGATCCGCTCGCGCGGCATATCGACGCGCGCTGGAAGGAGCGGCTTGGCTCGGGCTCGCTGTTCATCAACGACCAGTTCGTCACGCTGATCCGTCGCCCCGCGCGCGGCAAGGCGGGCTGGGTGGAAAAGGCGAGCAAGGCGCTCAATGCGCGCAAGAAGGATGCTGTCGAGGTCGACCCCAAGGATCTGCGCAGCCTGCGTGCTGCGGCGACCGGGCTTGTCGCCTCGCTGCAACCCTACGGCGCGGCCTTGCTGGGCAACTATATCGGGCCCAAGGGTTTCGAGAATTCGGAAATTCTCGAACTTCTTTCCGCACTCTACAACGGTGAGATGCGGCCCGTGCGCCGCCCCGCCGAAGATCGCGACATCGGCCATTTCCTGCCCTACCGCCGGGCGAGCTTCGGGCTCGACGCGATGGAGCTGCGCGGCAGCGGCGAGCCCGATTTCGCTTCGATCCTGAGCCTCAAGGACTATCCCGACGCGACCAGCCCTGGCCTGCTCGATAGCTTGCTCAGGCTTCCCTACGAAATGGTCGTTTCGGAAAGCTATGCGCCGAGCGAACGGACCACTGCACGCGAGCGGATGGACCTCGCGATCCGGCGGCTACGCTCGGTCGACGAAGAGGCGCAGGCCGAACGCGCAGACATGCTCGCCGCGCGCGATGCGCTGGGCAATGGCGCGGTCGGTTTCGGCGATCACCACCTGAGTGTACTGGTGCGGGAACGCACGCTGCCCCGGCTCGACGATGCGACCGCTGCGTGCTCCGCCGCGCTGGCCGACACGGGTGCGATCGTCGTGCGCGAGGATACCAATCTGGAGCCCGCCTTCTGGGCGCAGTTCCCCGGCAACGAGCAGTATATCGTGCGCCGCGCGATGATCTCTTCCGCCAATATGGCTAGCTTCGGCTCGCTGCACGGCTTCGCGCTGGGGCAGGCCGATGGCAATCACTGGGGCGAAGCGGTGACGCTGCTGGAAACGACCAGCGCGACGCCGTTCTTCTTCAACTTCCACAATGGCGATCTGGGCAATTTCTCGGTCATTGGCCCGTCGGGTTCGGGCAAGACCGTGGTGATGAACTTCCTCGCCGCGCAGGCGCAGAAGTTCAATCCGCGCACGGTGCTGTTCGACAAGGATCGCGGGGCGGAGCTGTTCGTGCGCGGGATCGGCGGGCGCTACGATCGCATTTATGCAGGCGAGCCATCGGGGTTCAATCCGCTCTCGCTGCCCGATACGCCCGCCAACCGCGCCTTCCTGCGTGACTGGCTGGGCGTGATGCTCAAGGCGGAGGGGCCGGAGGAACTGCAGACCGTCAGCCACGCGGTCGATGCAGCGTACGAGAATGATGCGAGCCTGCGTCGCCTGCGCAATTTTCGCGAATTGCTGAGCGGTACGCGCCGCCCCGAGCCGGGCGATCTGGCGGATCGTCTCTCGGCATGGATCCATGGCGGTGAGTATGCTTGGCTGTTCGACAACGAGACCGACGAGCTCGATCTGAACCGCAAGACGCTCGGCTTCGATATGACCGCGCTGCTCGAAAACCCGCGCCTGCGCACGCCGACGATGATGTACCTGTTCCACCGGATCGAGGAACGGCTCGACGGCGAGCCGACCATGATCCTGATCGACGAGGGCTGGAAAGCACTGGACGATGAGGTCTTCGCCGCGCGCATTCGCGACTGGTTGAAGACTTTGAGGAAACGCAACGCGCTGGTCGGGTTTGCGACGCAGTCCGCACGCGATGCGCTGGAAAGCCGCATCTCCACCGCGCTGGTCGAACAGACCGCGACCATGGTGTTCATGCCAAACAGCCGCGCGCGGCCGGAAGATTACTGCGACGGCTTTGGCCTTACCAGCCACGAACTCGCGCTGATCCGCACGCTGCCAGCGCACAGCCGCTGTTTCCTTGTCCGCCAGCCCGATGCGAGCGTGGTCGTCCGCCTCGACCTGTCGAATGCGCCCGAAGTCCTCACGATCCTCTCGGGTCGCGAAAGCAGTGTGCGCCGGCTCGACCTGCTGCGCGAGGCGGTGGGCGACGATCCCGCCGACTGGTTCCCCGCGCTAACCGGCCATGCATGGCCGGGCGAGAAGAGCGACGGCCCGTCGGATGATGACGGCGCGCTGCTGCCGTTCAAGCAGGCCGCGGAATGAACGCGTCGGGAACCTGCCAACTGGCGATGTCCGAAGCCGCAGGCGGCGTCGCCGCCGCGCTGCAGGCGGTCAATTGCGTAGCTGCCGAAGTCACCGGAGCAACCTTCGGGCGGTTGTTCGCGCCGGGTGGCGCGCTCGTCACGGCGTTGACCATCATGCTCACGCTGTACGTCGCGTTCTTCGCGATCCAGCTCGTCACCGGGCGCAGCACGCTGGGCGTCAGCACGCTCACGCCGAAAATGCTGCGGATCGGGCTCGTGCTGACCTTCGTGACCAGCTGGATCGCTTACCAGGCGGTGTTCTGGAACATCTTCGTCCTCGGCCCCGACTGGCTCGCGGGCATTCTCACCGGAGACGATGGCTCTGCGACCCAGACCTTTGCGACGAAGGTGGATACCGTCTTCACCGCCGTACAACAGGCATCGCAGGGGAAAGAGGATATCGAAACCTTCTCCCCGGCCGGGATAATGTGGATGGGTGCGCTGCTGTTCATGCTCGGCACCGTGGGCGTGCTTGTGACAGCACGCATTGCGCTTGCCCTGCTGGTGGCGCTCGGCCCGATCTTCCTCGTGCTGGCCCTGTTCGACGGGACGCGCGGGCTCTTCGTGGGCTGGCTCAAGGGGTTGACCATGATGGCGCTGACGCCGCTGTTCGCGGTTCTGGGCGGGTCGATCATGCTTGAAATGTCGATCCCGGTCCTTTCGGCGCTGAATGCGATGCCGGGCGAAATTCCCGCCCGCGCCGCGATGGCGTTCTTCATGATCGGCGCGGTGCATGTCGCGCTGATGGTGATGGTGCTGAAGGTGATGAGCACCGTCGTCGGGGGATGGCAGGTCTTCGGCCTCGCCAGAAGCGATAGCGACAGCGGGCAGGGCGGACGTTCCAACACCGCTGCTGCCTCGGCACCTGCCGTGCAGAGCGTGTACAATTCGGCCAACGGATCGCAGCCTGCGCAATCGAGTGCCGCACGCCGAACCGCCGTGGTCGCCGCCACCCCGCCGATGGCCGCCAACGATTCCGGGGGCGGATCGGGAGGAGCGGGCGGCGCCCGCGTGACGAAGGTCTACGCGACCTCTTCAGGCAATGGTCAGGCCGGGGAAACTAGCAAGGCCGCATCGCGCACCACGGGGCTTGGCTCCCGCTTCAAGGCTGCGCCTGCACGCCAGACGGAGAAAGTGAAATGATCCGCGCGATTATGCCCGCGCTCGCCTGTATCGCCCTGCTCGGCGCGAGCCCTTCGCTCGCGAATGATCCGCGACTTGTCGAACGTATGTACGATCCCGACGAGGTGATCCTCGTCCAGGGCAAGACCGATGTTCAGGCGATGATCCAGTTCGGCGACGACGAAGCGATCGAGAATGTTGCGATCGGCGATTCCGCCGCCTGGCAGGTGAGCCCGAACCAGCGCGCCAATCTGTTGTTCGTCAAACCGCTCGAACCGAGCGCGAAGACCAACATGACGGTGGTCACCAACCGCCACACCTATCTGTTCGATCTGGTCGCAAGTCCGCGGGCCAAGCCACTCTATGTGCTGCGTTTTCTATATCCCGAGCCTCCGCCGGAAGAGCAGGACGAACAGCTTGCAGAGAGTGCGCCCGCCGCGCCCAATTCGCTGGAGCTGGCGGCTGCGCAGGATCCGCTTGCGGTGGTCGACCCGGCAATGCTCAACTTCAAATGGGTAGCGCAGGGCGAGCGTTCGCTGCAGCCCGACGAGGTGTTCGACGATGGCCGCTCCACCTATCTGCGGTGGGAGCAGGATCGACCCGTTCCGGCGATCCTGATCGAGAATTACGAAGGCGACGAAGGCCCGGTCAATTCGAGCGTGCGTGGCGATACGGTGATCGTCGATGGCGTCCCGAGGCAGATCATCCTGCGCTCGGGCCGCGAAAAAGCCATACTGGTGAACAATGGTCCTGCCCGCGCAACCGCGGCAAGCGGGCCGGTCAACGGCGGCCGCTAGGCACGCCGACACAAGGGAAGCGAAGATATGCGCCTCGCGATGAAAATGCCGCCCAAGAAGGGCCCTGTAGACAGCGACTCCCCGCGCGACGACGATCCGCGCGAGAGCGAGAGCGCGGAGATCATCGATCTCGCCAGCCGGAGTGCCTTTCCCGCAGTTGCGCGCAAGAAGGGCGGCGGCGACACGATGGGCATGGTTGCGGGGATCGCGATCGTCGCCGCGCTGGGCCTCGTGACCCTGTGGAGCATGAGCAGCGCACGGCTCGATCCCGATAAGGCCGGGGAAGCCGGGCAGGCGCAGCCGACACCGACGACCGATGCCGCGCAGGTGACCGTCGATCCCGCTACGGTCGTTTCTCCCGTAACCTCTCCGCAGCAGCCGGTCGTGCGTGTCGATCCGTCACCGCAGCCGGTGTACTCGAATCCGCCTGGGGTGGCGGCGGGCGTGGCCACCAATCCTTACGACAGCAAGACATTGGTGTTCGATTCGACCGGTAGGGCGGTCGCCTCCGTGCCGACGGCAGCCTTGCCGGAAGGCGCCGCGACGACGCCGGGCGGGAATGTCTCCGTCGGCGGGTCGGCTGCTGATTTCGCGAGCCGTGTCGGCGGGGTAGGCGGGGCGACCGCCCAGGCCAAGCCGCTTAGCAATCCGGCGACTACGGTGACGGAGGGCACCCTCATCCCCGCGGTTCTCGAGACTGCGATCGACACCGATGTGCCCGGATTTGTGCGTGCCGTGGTGAGCCAGGATGTGAAGAGCTTCGATGGCAAGAACGTACTTATCCCGCGCTCCAGCCGTCTGATCGGGCAGTATCAGTCGGGCCTGCAGGCCGGGCAAAAGCGCGCCTACGTGATCTGGACCCGCGTGATCCGCCCCGATGGCGTCAGCGTGAACCTGCAATCGCCCGGCGTCGGGTTCGATGGCAAGACGGGTCTGCCGGGCGATGTCGACAGCCGGTTTTTCCAGCGGTTCGGCTCCGCCATGCTGCTGTCGGTTATCGGTGGTCTCTCAGCCATCGGAAGCGGCGGTGCATCGCTGGTGATCGGTGGCGGCGGCCAGGCTGCGGCGGCCACTGCGGCCGAGCAGGATGGCAAGCTTGGCCCTGTGGTACGGGTACGCGCCGGCGAGCCGATCCGGGTCTTTACCGCGCGCGATCTCGACTTCTCAGGGGTCTGAACCCTTGGCCGAGGCCGATCCGCAGCGCGTGGGCGCAGACGTCCAGCCGCTGAAAGCGGCGGAGCCCCGCTCCCCACAGGCGCGCGAGCGCAGCGTGTATCTCGAAGCATACCTCGCGCCGTTCCGCGAATGGCTGGACCGCGACACGGTGACCGAAATCATCGTCAACCGACCCGGCGAGGTGTGGATCGAGGATGCGGCGCAGCCCGGCGGGATGCAGCGGATCGAAACCCCCATGATTACCGACGTACTGGTACAGCGCCTGGCCGAGCAGGTCGCGCGTGTCAGCCACCAGGGTATCAACCGCGAGCATCCGCTGCTCGGTGCCACGCTGCCCGATGGCGCTCGCGTCCAGTTCTGCGGTCCGCCTGCGAGCCGCAAGCACTGGGTGATGGCGATCCGCCGCCACCGGCGGCTCGATCTCCCGCTCGACGCCTATGACACCGGGCCGCTGAAGAAGCGCGAACATCCGCCGATGCCCGATCCGCAGGCGGAACCGATCGCCTTCCTGCGCGAGGCGATCCTGCAGCGGCAGACTATCCTGATCTCCGGCGGTACCAGCACCGGCAAGACCACCTTCCTCAACGCGATGCTGGGCGAGATCCCCAGGGATCAACGCGTCGTGCTGGTCGAAGACACCCCAGAACTCAAACTTCCCGGAGAGAATGGAGTGGGGCTGGTCGCCGTAAAGGGCGAACTGGGCGAAGCGAAGGTCACAGCAAACGAGCTGTTACAGGCCGCTTTGCGCCTGCGCCCCGACCGGATCGTGCTCGGCGAATTGCGCGGTGCGGAGAGCGTCAGTTTCCTGCGCGCCATCAACACAGGGCATCCGGGCAGTTTTTCGACGGTGCACGCCAATTCCCTGGCTGGCGCTCTCGAGCAATTGTCGCTGATGGTCATGCAGACCGGGATCGGCCTGACACGACCCGATATCATCGCCTATGCCGCCAGCGTGATCGACGTGATCGTCCAGCTTGGGCGCGGGGCCGACGGAAAGCGTGGCATCGCCGAAATCGCGCGGAGTGCGGACCTGTTGAAAGCGGGCGACTGGTAAGCTCGCCAGGCCCAAAAGCGGGGTAGTCGGCCTCGCGCACAATGGTTAGGGACTGCGACCGATCGCGCGCTCGATTCCGGGCGCGGGAACACCTGTTCGATGCCAGTTAAGGCGAAAGCTGACACGATGGAATTTCCGTTGAGCGCCAATGCGACCCGCGAACACAGTGCGCGATTCTTCAACCGTGAATTGAGCTGGCTGGCGTTCAATGATCGCGTGCTCGCCGAGGCATGCAATACCGATTATCCGCTGCTCGAACGGCTGCGTTTCCTCTCGATCTCCGGCAGCAATCTCGACGAATTCATGATGATTCGCGTCGCCGGCCTCGTCGGTCAGGTGCAGCGCGGGATCGAGAAGCCCTCCATCGACGGGCTCACCCCGACCCAGCAGCTTGCCGAAGTGCGCGAGCGCCTGGGTGCGCTGAGCGCTCGGCAACAGGAGATTTTCAGCGACCTGCGCGAATTGCTGGCCGATGCAGGCATCCACATGGCCGACGACCGCCGGATAGGCCAAGAGGCGCACGAGTGGCTGCGGCAGCATTTCCTCGACGAGATCATGCCGGTGATTACACCGCAGGCGCTCGATCCCGGGCACCCATTCCCCTTCATCTCCAACGAAGGGCTGGGCGTGCTGTTCACCGTCCGCCGGCAGGAGATAAAGGCCAACGAAACCGAAGAACTGGTGGAAATGGTGCTGATCCCTTCGGCGCTTCCCCGATTCCTCCGCGTACCGGGCGACGAGGCGATTTATATTGGGATCGAGAACCTGATCACCCGATTTGCCGAACATCTGTTCCCCGGCTTCGAGATGCGCGGCAGCGGCGTGTTCCGGGTGTTGCGCGACAGCGATATCGAAATCGAGGAAGAGGCGGAGGATCTGGTGCGCACCTTCCGCAGCGCGATCCAGCGGCGGCGGCGCGGTCAGGTGATCCAGCTCGAACTGGAAGAGCAGTTCGACCCCACGGCAGAGGCACTGCTGCGCGAAAGGCTGGCGACGCCAGGGGCGTCTGTCGTGAAGATCGACGGCATGCTGGGCATGGCGGGCCTTTCGGACATCGTGAAGGAAGATCGGCCCGACCTCAAATTCGATGCCTATTCGCCGCGGTATCCCGAGCGGGTTCGCGAACACGATGGCGACTGCTTCGCCGCGATCCGCGAAAAGGACATCGTCGTACACCACCCCTACGAAAGCTTCGACGTGGTGGTGGATTTCATCCGTCAGGCGGCGGCCGATCCGAACGTGGTCGCGATCAAGCAGGCGCTCTACCGCGCAGGCACGCAATCCGAAGTGATCGAGGCGCTGGTCGAGGCGGCGGAGAATGGCAAGTCGGTGACCGCCGTGGTCGAGCTGAAGGCGCGTTTCGACGAGGAGCAGAACCTCTACTGGGCGAACAAGCTGGAACGCGCCGGGGTCCAGGTGATCTACGGCTTCGTCGACTGGAAGACCCATGCGAAAGTCGCCATGGTCGTCCGGCGCGAAGAAGACGGATTTCGCACCTATTGCCACTTCGGCACCGGCAATTACCACCCGATCACAGCCAAGATTTACACCGATCTGAGCTACTTCACCGCCGATCCTCGCTTCGGGCGCGATGCGGCCAAGCTCTTCAATTTCGTCACCGGTTACGTCGAACCGCACGGCACCGAGATGCTCGGCATCAGCCCGGTCGACCTTCGTGAAAAACTCTACGAGCGGATCGATGCCGAGGCGGAAGCTGCGCGGCAGGGCAAGCCGTCGGGCATCTGGGCGAAGCTGAACCAGCTGACGGACGCCGGAATGATCGACCGGCTCTATGCGGCGAGCGAGGCGGGGGTCGAAATCCAGCTCGTCGTTCGCGGCATCTGCAATTTGCGTCCCGGAGTGCAGGGCCTGTCCGAAAATATCCGCGTGAAATCGATCATCGGCCGCTTCCTGGAGCACAGCCGCATTTATGCCTTCGCGAACGGGGCGCCGATCCCCGGCAAGCAGACCAGGGTTTATATCTCGAGCGCGGACATGATGGAACGCAACCTCGATCGGCGCGTCGAGCAACTGGTGCCGGTAGAGAACCAAACGGTGCACGATCAGGTGCTGCAGCAGGTTCTGCTCGCCAACCTTCTCGACACCGAACGAAGCTGGATTCTCCAGCCGGATGGCACGTACGAACGGTCGGAACCCGGCAGCAAACCGTTTAACTGTCACCGCTATTTCATGACCAATCCGTCGCTTTCCGGGCGCGGCGGTGCGCTGGAAGCGGGCGATGTGCCCAAGCTGGCATTTGCGCGAGGAGCAGCCTGATGGGACGCAAGAACAAGCACGATCGCGGACGCATCGCAGGGGCCGAGCCACGCGGTGCGATCATCGATATCGGATCGAACACGGTCAGGCTGGTGATCTATGGCGGGCCGCCGCGCGCGCCCGTGACGCTGTTCAACGAAAAAGTCACCGCGCGCCTCGGGCTCGATATCGACAGGAGCGGCCGGCTTGCAGACGAATCGGTCGAGCTTGCGATGGCTGCGCTCAAGCGCTTTGCACTGATACTGACCGATCTGGAGATCACCCGCGTCGATGCGGTGGCCACTGCCGCCGTGCGCGATGCGGAGAACGGCAAGCAATTCCTCAAGCGGGTGAAGTCGCTCGGCCTCGACCCGCGTCTGCTGAGCGGGCTGGACGAGGCGACCATCAGCGGCGAGGGCGTGCTCGGCGCATTTCCCGAAGCGCGGGGAATCGTGGCCGATCTGGGCGGCGGCAGCCTGGAACTGGTCCCTGTTGGCGATAGCCAGGTGGGCGAGGGATGCAGCCTGCCTGCAGGTACGCTGCGCTTGCCGGGGATCGGCGGGGGTGATCGCACCAAGCTGCGCGACAAGCTGAAGAAGATGATCGCGAAGGACGCGCCCGCAATGCCCATGTCCGAAGATGGTGCAGCCGATCTTTACCTCGTGGGCGGCACATGGCGCGCACTGGCGGCTTTCGCTCGCGACGAGCTGGGCTTCCCGCTCACCGATCCGCACGGCTTCACCATGAACCGAGAGCGCGCCAGCGACCTGATCAAGACGCTGTCGAAGACCGATGTCGAGAAGATCAAGGCGAGCCCGAATGTAGCAGCTTCCCGCGCGGAGTTTCTTCCCGACGCGGTGCAACTCCTCCACGTGCTGCTTAAGCAATACGAGCCGCAACGGATCATCATTTCCGCCTGGGGGCTGCGCGAGGGGCTGATGATGCGGCGCCTCGACAAGTATCAGCTGGCGCAGGATCCCCTGCTGGCGGGCGTGGTCGAGTTCATCGAAAGCCGCAGCGCATCCCCCATGCAGGCGACCCGGGTCGCCGGCTGGACGGTGGAAACGGTCAGTTCATTGCGTCCGGGGGCGGAGCGGTTGCGGCTTGCGGCGATCATGCTGGGGCTCGCAGCGATGCAGACGGAGCCGAACCTGCGGGTCGCGCAAGGCGTCGACTGGGCCTTCCAGAAGCGCTGGATTGCGATCTCACCGGAGGGGCGTGCCATGCTGGCGGCAGCGATCTGCGCCAATTCCAACGTGCCCGATATGCCCGACACGGTCACCGCTCTGGCGAGCAAGGACGCGGTCGAGGAAGCGATCACGTGGGGGCTGGGGCTGCGTCTTGCCCGCAGGCTGGGCGCAGGCTCGGCGCGCTCGCTCGATGCGACGCGCCTGACGCGCGAAAAGAAGTCGCTCGTGCTGGCGATATCGAAGAGCCACGCTGCGCTGTATTCCCAATCGGCCGAACGCGATCTGGCGTTGCTGGCGAACCACCTTGGGCTGGAGCCGAAAATGCGGGTGATGGGTGAGAAAAAGCTGCCCGAAAAGGGCGAGGTGGCGCTGCTCATCGACCCGCCGGCCTAGGGCAGCTAGCCTGCCGTCCTATCGTGCGCGAAGGGTGAAAAGTCGGTGTCGGTGTCGAATATCTCGATACCCTCGGCGCGCTTGAGCCAATTGACCGCGATGTAAGTGACGGGCGTCAACAGCGCTTCCCACGCGGTCTTGATGAACCATTGCCCCAACACGACCTGCCACAGCAGTTCGGGCGGCCATCCCGCGAGACCATAAAACGCGAGCGGATAGAAAATCAGGCTGTCGAGCCCCTGCCCGACGATCGTCGAGCCGATCGTGCGGCTCCACAATGCCTTCCCTCGCGTCCAGACCTTCATCCGCGCAAGCACGTATGAATTGGCGAATTCGCCGACCCAGAAGGCGATCATCGATGCGGCGACGATACGCCATGTGTTGCCAAAGACTTTCTCGTACGCCTCCTGCCCGTCCCATTTTTCGGCGGGGGGAAGGGAGACCACGGCCCACGCCATGAAGGCCATGAACAGGAGCGCGGCAAATCCGGTCCAGATAACGCGTCGCGCCCGCGCGTACCCGTACACCTCGGTCAGCACGTCGCCGATAATGTAGCTGACGGGGAAAAACAGGACTCCGGCACCGAATATGAAGACACCGTCGGGGGCGGGCCACCATCCTTCAGGCCAGAACGGCACGTTGACATAGCTTGGCTTGGAAGCGCCGATGAGGTTGGACAGCAGCAGGATGGCGACAAAGGCCGCCATCACGCGGTCGTAATGCTTGAAGCGTACAGGTTCACCCATCTGGTCGCTTTCCCCCATGCCTTGCGCATAACCCGGTTTTGACGACGCGCAAAGATGGCTATGGGCGTGTCGGGTGCGCGCCCTTAGCTCAGTTGGATAGAGCACGGGACTTCTAATCCTGAGGCCGCAGGTTCGAATCCTGCAGGGCGCGCCAAGCCATCCCAAGGCCCCTGCTCGATCGCGAGTGCGGAACCCGTACAAACGAGCGCTGTTGAAGATGCGAAGCCAGACAGGGAATCTACGGCATGAAGACCGCGCAGGACATTTTCGACGAATTGAAGGCGGATCATGACCGTCACCGCAAGCTGCTCGACCAGTTGCTTGAGACACACGGCGACAGCGCCGAGCGGAAGCGACTGTTCACCGAACTCACCAAGGAGCTGAAGGGCCACGCCGCCGCAGAGGAGCAGGCGCTGTATTCGACGATGCTCCGGAAGCCGGAAACGACGGACGAGACGCGCCATTCGGTTGCCGAGCATCACGAGATCGACGAAGCGCTTAACGATCTGGCCGCCACCGATATGTCCGAAGGTGGCTGGTTGCAGAAGTTCAAGAGCTTCGACCACCAGTACCGCCATCACATCGACGAGGAAGAGGAAGACCACTTCCCCGACTTCAAGAACTACCTCGACGAGGCGGATGTGAAGCACATGGCACAGGTGTTCGAACGACGTAAAAGGCAAGAGAAGGATGATGCCGAAGTGACCCCCGAAGCCCGCGAAGACGCCAAGGAATAGTGTCCGCGAAGGGGGGCAGCGCCGAACTCGATCGGGCGATAGCGTCCGGAAAAGGGGAAGATGCGTCTGCCGAAAAAGGCATCTGGCGCTACGCCATTGCAGAAAAGATGACCGCTATCATCGATGGCGAGGACTATTTCGCGCATGTTCACACCGCGATGTTCAATGCGCGCAAGCAGATCGTGCTGATCGGCTGGGACTTCGACACGCGCATCTCGCTGATGCGCGGGGAGGAATGGGAAAACGGCAATGCCAAGCGGCCCAGCCGCCTGGGCGATTATCTCCCCTGGCTGGTGAAGGAGCACAAAGGGCTCGACATCCGCATCCTCAAATGGGGCCTGTCGTGGGTCCAGTTCTTCAAGCGCGGACGGATGGCATACGACATCGCGCGGATGTGGATGGTCGACGGCATCAGCTTCCGGTTCGACAGCCACCATCCGCCCGCGTGCAGCCATCATCAGAAGATCGCGGTGTTCGATCGCGAGCTGGCGGTGTGCGGCGGTATCGACCTGACCTACGACAGGTGGGATACCCGCGAACACCTAGAGGACGATCCGCGCAGGACCAACTGGCCCGGCAACACCCATGGGCCGTGGCATGACATTACCGTCATGATGGAAGGCCCGATCGCCGCCGCGCTGTTCGACCTGTGCGATACACGCTGGCAGCTGGCCGGCGGCGATCCGCTCGACCGGCCCGAGCCACCGGCTGCGAGCCCGTGGCCCGAGGGGCTCAAGACAGGTTTCGAAGATGTCGAGATCGGTCTGTCGCGAACCCGCGCAGCCAATGGCGAAGTGACCGAGGTGTGCGAGGTGGAGGAACTGTTCCTCGCGCACATCGCGCGTGCGAAGCGGCTCATCTACATCGAGAACCAGTATTTCACCTCGCGCAAGATTGCCGAGGCGATCGCCGCCCGCCTGGTCGAGCCGGACCCGCCCGAGATCGTCATGGTCCATCCGCGCAATGCCGATGGCTGGCTGGAACAGCAGGCGATGGATCATGCGCGCGACCTGATCTCGACAGCGGTCGAGGAGACCGACGGGAAGGACCGCTTCGAGCTGTACGTTCCCTATACCGGCGAAACCCCGATCTACGTTCATGCAAAACTGATGATCGTCGACGACGAAATACTCAGGATCGGATCGGCCAACCTCAACAACCGCTCGCTGGGCCTCGACAGCGAATGCGACACCGTGCTCGATGCGACGCGCCCGCATAATGCCGGACGCGGACTGGAAGAGCGCATTCGTGAGATACGCATCTCGCTGCTGGCCGAGCATTGCGGAGCGGACGAGGCGGAAATGCGGGCCGCGCTGGAGGAGCACGGGACGATGCAGGGGGCGATCGCCGCGCTCGGCTTTTCGGGTCGTCGGCGCCTGCGGCCCTACGTCCCGCCGACGAAGAACGAATTCCAGGAATGGCTCGCGGAATCGGGGATGCTCGACCCCGAAAGGCCCTCGGGCATCCTGCGACCATTTGCGGAAGGCGGACTTTTCGGCAAAGGCGGACGCCTGAGACGCTTGCGCGACACGGCAAAGAGGAAATTGCTGAAATGAGTAGTCTGGTCGGACCGGATGAGGATGATCCCCGCGGAAAGCCGCCGGTGCCCGCGAACGTGCAGGATGCCGTTCGCACGCTGATCGAGTGGGCAGGCGACGATCCCACGCGCGAGGGACTGCTCGACACGCCTGCGCGGGTCGCGCGCGCGTGGAAGGAATATTGCGTCGGCTACGAAGAGGACCCGGGCGTCCATCTCGATCGCGTGTTCGAGGAAGTGGGCGGCTACAACGACATCGTGCTGCTGAAGGACATCCCGTTCCAGTCGCATTGCGAGCACCACATGGCGCCGATCATCGGGGTCGCGCATATCGCCTACCTGCCGACCGATTCGGTCGTCGGCATCTCGAAGCTGGCGCGCGTGCTGCACGGCTATGCCCGGCGGCTGCAGGTACAGGAGCGACTGACCGCAGAGGTCGCGCAGTGCATCTGGGACAAGCTCAAGCCCGAAGGGGTGGCTGTGGTGATCGAGGCGAGCCACGCCTGCATGACCGCACGCGGCGTCCGCACACCGGGCGTGACGATGGTCACCAGCCGGATGATGGGCGTCTTCCGCGATGATGAGCGCAGCCGCGAGGAAGTGCTTGGCCTGATGGGCCATTAGGGGAGGGCAGGTCGGCCCTTTGCCGGCCGCCTATCTCTTCCTGCCGATCCCCTCGACGAGGATCGAGTTGGCCGCTTGAGCCGCGCGCTCGGCCTCGTCGGGGGCGTCATCCTCCTGCGCCCACACGGCGTAGCGTAGGCCGAGAAAGACGTTCATTCCCATGATCGCCCAGGCATGCGCTTCCTGCAGGTCGTCGCGCAGTTCGCCCGCCTGCGCCCCGGCCTGAAGACGGCCCAGAATTCGGTCGGCAGCCTCCTCGTAGTGCGCGCGGTAGCTTTCGGGCGCGACGAATTCGGCTTCGTCGATGATCCGGTAGATTTCCTTGTGCTCGCGCGCGAAGGCCAGGAACGCGGCGAGTGCGGCGCGCTCGGTATCGAGGGCATCCATGTCGCGCTCGGCGAGGCGCTGCGCTGCGGCCATGCGTACGCCATCGCTGAGGTCGCGTACCAGATCGCGGAAGATCGCCTCCTTGCTTCCGAAGTACGTGTAGAAGCTGCCCAGCGCGACGCCCGCGCGCTGCGTAATCGAGGCGATCGACGCCTCATGAAATCCACGTTCCCCGAACTCGGCCGTCGCTGCGTCGAGGAGCTTGCGCCGTGTGCGCCGCCCACGTTCCGTGGCGGGTGGGGCGGGCGTCGTGTCTATGTCCGTGCGTGCCATGATCGCCACTGCTTATGGAAACCGTGGGGACCCTACAAGCGGTAACTTGAAACATGGTTCAGGTTTCAATATGGAGCGATCAACAATATCGACGGAGAGGAAAATTTGTGATGCGTTGCTCCAACAGAAGCATTCTCGGCTTGCGCGTTGGCCTGATGGCCGGTGCAGGATTAGCCGCGATCGTGGCGATGCCCGCCGCCGCGCAGGATATTGCCGAAGACGAAGACATGCCGAGCGCGGATGCAGCGGGCGATGGTGAAAGCAATATGATCACCGTCACCGCCCGTCGGCGCGAGGAACGGCTGATCGACGTGCCAATCTCGGTCTCTTCGTTCAGCGGCCAGCAACTGGAGGAACGCGGCGCGATCGATATCACGGATATCTCCAACTACACTCCCAACGTGACGCTGGAGGCGAGCCGCGCGACCAATTCGACTCTGTCGGCCTTCATCCGCGGCATCGGCCAGCAGGACCCGGTTTCGGGCTTCGAGCAGGGCGTAGGCATCTATCTCGACGACGTTTATCTCAACCGGCCGCAAGCTGCGGTTCTGGAAATCTATGACGTGGAGCGTATCGAGGTGCTGCGCGGGCCGCAGGGCACGCTGTATGGCCGCAACACGATTGGCGGCGCGGTCAAGTATGTCACCCGCCGTCTGCCGCAGGAGCCCGCGCTGAAGGCGAAGGCGAGCTACGGCACGTATAATTTGGCGGAAGGCGTGGTGACCGCGTCCGCCCCCATCAACGATATCGTACGTGTCGGTGGCTCGGTCGCGCGGCTTTCGCGCGACGGGTTCGGCGAAAACCTGACGCTGGGGACCGAGAACTACAACAAGGACATCTGGGCGGGCCGCGCCAGCGTCGAAATGGGAGGCTATGGCGAGCCGGTGTTCCTGCGCATCCAGGGCGACTACACCAAGGACAAGAGCAACCCGCGCGGCGGGCATCGCGAGATTCGCAGCTTCATCGGCGGTGCACCGGTTCTCGACAATGTCTACGATACGCGCGGCGGGCTGGTTGACCCGGCGCAGGAGGTCGAATCCTACGGCCTGTCGATGCAGGGGGAAATCGATCTGGGCGCAGGCCTGACCTTCCGCTCCATCTCGGCCTGGCGCAAGGACGACAGCAGCACGCCCATCGATTTCGATGCGCTTCCTACCGTCGATTTCGACGTACCGGGAATCTACCGGAACGAACAGCTCAGCCAGGAACTGCAGATCCTGTACGATAATGGCGGGCCGCTGACCGGCTTGATCGGCGCGTATTACCTCGATGCGCAGGCCGACACGCTGTTCGAAAGCCGACTCTACACCTCGCTGCCGGCTGTGTTGCCGCAGCTTACCGGGTACACTGCGGCGCTGGTCGACACGGAAACCTATGCCGTGTTCGCCGATGCCACTATCGACCTTGCCGATCGAATCTCGCTGTCGGTCGGTGGGCGCTACACATGGGATCGGCGCGATGCCGACATCACCAAGCAGAACTTTATCTTCGGCGGTTCCGGCGCCTTCGGCACGCAGGGTGTGTTGATCGGTACGGACACCGATTTTGTGGGTTCGGCCGACTTCGAAAAGTTCACGCCGCGCGCGTCGATCAGCTTCATGCCGACGCCCGATCACAATCTGTATGCGAGCTATTCGAAGGGCTTCAAGGGCGGCGGGTTCGATCCGCGCGGGGTGGGTGCCAATGCGCCCGATCTCGACAGTGACACGGTCCTTTCCGATGACGAGGTCGCCAAGTTCCTCAGCTTCGAGCCCGAAGAGGTCGATAGCTACGAGGTCGGATACAAGGGCAGTCTTGCGGATGGGCGGGTCAACGTCGCAATTGCGGCGTTCTATGCCGACTACAAGAACGTCCAGATCCCTGGTTCGCAAGCCTGCGTGGTCAACACGGTTCCGACCTTCTGCGGCACCGTCACCAACGCCGGGAAGGCCAGCTTCAAGGGCGTTGAATTCGAAGGCAGCGCCCGGCTGGGCGGCGGGTTCAACCTCTCGGGCATGCTAGGCTACATCGATGCGCAGTACGACGAGTACATCACCAATATCGAAGCCACGCCGACCGATGTTGCGCAGTACCGCAAAGTACAGAACACGCCCGAGTGGACCGGCAGCGCAACGCTTGCTTACAACGCCCCCGTCGGCGACGGCGATCTCTATGCCGGTGCGACCGTCAGCTATCGCGGGAAGACGTTCCAGTTCGAGGTGCCTAATCCCTTCCTCGACCAGAATGGCTACGCGCTGCTGAACGGCGATATCGTCTATACCCTGCCAGGCGGACGGATTACGATCGGCGTGCACGGCAAGAACCTGCTCGACAAGCGCTACAGGACGTCGGGCTATCCTTACCTGGCGGCCGATCCGACGACCGGTGCGCTCCTGACTGTAACGCCTGCGACACAGCTGGCGCTCGCCGGTAGGTGCCCTGCCGGGAATTATCCTGTCGGCGGATACTATCCGGCGCTGGGCTGCGAAGGCACGATGACAACATTTTACGGCAACCCGCGCGAAGTCTTCCTGACGGTCGGCTTCAAGCTCTGATCGCGCACACCGCGTGAATACAAAAGGGGCGCGCCTTCATTGCGAAGGCGCGCCCCTTTCTTTTCGATTGTGCACTAAGCGTTAGAGCTGGCCGAGCATGTGCTCCGCGCTCGAAACGCTAAAGTCGCCCGGCTGCTCGACGTTGAGCTTGCGGACTTCGCCGTCGTCGACGATCATCGAATAGCGCTGGCTGCGCTTGCCCATGCCGAAGCCCGAGCCGTCCATGGTGAGGCCGATCGCTTCGGCGAACTCGCCATTGCCGTCCGCCAGCATGGTGATGTCTTCGCTGCCGTCGGCTTTCTTCCACGCGCCCATAACGAACGCGTCGTTGACCGAGATGCAGGCGATCTCGTCGATGCCCTTGGCCTTCAACTCCTCGGCCTTCTCGGCGAATCCGGGGAGGTGCTTGGCGGAGCACGTCGGGGTGAATGCCCCCGGGACAGCGAACAGCGCGACCTTGCGTCCGGCAAAGAAATCGCGCGTATCGACGGGCTCGGGCCCGCCTTCGGTGGCCTTGGAAAGCTTCACCTGAGGAATCTTGTCGCCTTCGGAAATCTTCATAGTCGTCGTCCCGGTTGGTTGGTGTGTCGCGTCCTGTGGCCTGACTGTCTTACCGGAGCAACACGAAAGCTGCGCCAGAGAGCGAAGGCCTATATAATGATCTACGAACCGCACGCCCGATCTATCCCGCGAATCCGCCGATAATCGTCGATCGACCCGATGTGCCGCACTGTCCGTGGCATCTGGATATGCTTGGGCGCTTGCACATATAAAGAAGTCTTTATATGGGGCGGCGCGAGGAGCGATGGGCTGCCGGCCCGATCGCCCGTTGAAATATCCCCCGGGTTCCCTGCGCCGCGACGGCGTATGCCCATCACGACCCAAGGAGCATGCATGGCTACCCCCGCAAATATCATCGCAGACATTGGCCTCGCCGACTACGGCCGCAAGGAAATCGCGATCGCCGAAACCGAAATGCCCGGCCTGATGGCGCTGCGCGAACAGTATGGCGACAGCAAGCCGCTCAAGGGCGCGAAGATCGCCGGTTCGCTGCACATGACGATCCAGACTGCGGTTCTCATCGAAACGCTCGTCGCGCTGGGCGCGGACGTGCGCTGGACCACCTGCAACATCTATTCGACCCAGGATCACGCCGCTGCCGCGATTGCCGACCAGGGCATTCCGGTGTTCGCCGTGAAGGGCGAAACGCTGGCCGAATACTGGGACTACGTCGCGCACATCTTCGACTGGGGCGATGAACCCTGCAACATGATCCTCGACGATGGCGGCGATGCCACCATGTTCGCGCTGTGGGGCGCACGGATCGAAGCGGGCGAGGAAATGCCCGCGCCGACCAACGAGGAAGAGCGCGAAATGCAGCGCGCCCTCAAGGCCTTCGTCGAGCGCAAGCCCGGCTACCTGACCAAGACGGTCGAAACCGTGCGCGGCGTGTCGGAAGAAACCACCACCGGCGTCAACCGCCTCTACCAGCTGTCGAAGGCGGGCAAGCTGCCGTTCCCGGCGATCAACGTGAACGATAGCGTCACCAAGTCGAAGTTCGACAACAAGTACGGCTGCAAGGAATCGCTGGTCGACGGCATTCGTCGCGGCACCGACGTGATGATGGCGGGCAAGGTCGCCTGCGTCGCGGGCTACGGCGACGTCGGCAAGGGCTCGGCCGCCTCGCTCGCCGGGGCCGGTGCGCGCGTGATGGTCACCGAGATCGATCCCATCTGCGCGCTGCAGGCGGCGATGGACGGCTACGAAGTCGTGACGATGGAAGACGCGACCAAGCGCGCCGACATCTTCGTCACCACTACCGGCAATAAGGATGTGATCACCGTCGATCACATGCGCGCCATGAAGGACATGGCGATAGTCGGTAACATCGGCCACTTCGATAACGAGATCCAGGTCGAAGGCCTCGCCAACATGAAGTGGACCGAGATCAAGCCGCAGGTCGACATGGTCGAATTCCCCGATGGCAAGCGCATCCTGCTGCTCTCGAAGGGTCGCCTGCTCAACCTCGGCAACGCGACCGGCCACCCCAGCTTCGTGATGAGCGCCAGCTTCACCAACCAGGTGCTCGCGCAGATCGAGCTGTTCACCAAGGCGGGCGAATACGAAAACGCGGTTCACGTGCTGCCCAAGCACCTCGACGAAGAGGTCGCCGCGCTCCACCTCGCCAAGCTCAACGTGCAGCTGACCGAGCTGAGCAAGGAACAGGCCGACTACATCGGGGTGTCGCAGGAAGGCCCCTTCAAGCCCGAACATTATCGCTACTGAGCCAGCGATTTAACCAAGGGCGGGGAAACTCGCCCATCTTGCAGGCCCGGCGTGGTTGCCAAGCGACCATTGCCGGGCCTAGCTGATTCTCATGGACCTCGGCTCAACCGCGCTGGCACTTCTCGGCCTCTTGCTGGCGGCTTGGACCGCTGCTGCGGCGTGGCTGATGATCGCCGCCGGGGCACGCTCGCGCGGTGCGGACGCGGCGCGGCGCACGGCGAGGCGGCTGGGGCGCCTGCTCGACGAGGCACCGACTGCGGCGCTGCTCGTTCGCAGCGATGGACGGCTCGAGGGATCGGAACGGTTGGCGCACTGGCTCGGCTTCGAGCAGCTGCCGCAGTTCCTCAGCGAGCTGTCCAAATACCCCGACCGCGGACTGACCAGCGAACAGCTCGACGAACTGACCGAGAAGGTGCGGCTCGCCCAGAAATCCGCCGCGCCGTTCCGGATGGCGGTGACCTTGCCGGGATCGTCGCGCAGCCTCGCGTTGCGGGGCAGCCTCGCCGATCCGCAGGTCTCGCCCGGTGGCGCGGCGCTGATTTGGGTGTTCGATTTCACCGAGAGCGAACATGAACTTGCGCGGATGCGCAACGAAACCGCGCGCGCCAAATCGGATTTCGCAGCGCTGGTCGGCCTGATCGAGGCGGCACCCACCCCGATGTGGTTCCGCAACCCAGACATGCAGCTGCAACTGGTCAACAAGGCCTACGTTGCAGCGGTGGGCGCGGCGACGGCGCAGCGCGTGATCGACGAGCAGATCGAGCTGGTCGAACCGATCGACGGAGTCAGTCCGAGCGCGATCGCGCAGCAGGCGTCGCAGAGCGGCGAACCTGTAGAGCGGATCGTTTCGGTTACCAGCGTCGATGGAATTCGTCGCCGCTTTCGCGTTTCCGACCTTCCGCTGGGCAAGGAAGGGGTGGCCGGTTACGCGGTCGACATCCAGGAGCAGGAAGATCAGGCGCGCGAGCACCGCGCCTATCGCGAAGCGCAGCGCAGCATGCTCGATCGCCTGTCGGTGGGCGTCGCCTTGTTCGATGGTCAGCGGCGCCTGACGTTCGCCAACCAGCCATTCCGCCGCCTGCTGGGCATCCGGCCGGGAGCGGGCGCGATCGGCGCCGCTTTCGAGCGGATATTGAGCGACGCGCGGGATGAAGGCCGGATCACCGAGGTTCGCGACTTCCCGACCTGGCGCAAGGAGCACATTGCGTGGTTCGAGGCGGGCGGCACGCAGGAAGAAGATTGGCCGCTATCCGACGGGACGCACCTTGCCGTGGTCGGCCAGCCGATGCCCGATGGTGGGCTTGCGCTGATCGTAGAGGACCGCACCGAACAGCTTTCCATTGCCGCCAATCGCGACACCCTGCTGCGCACGCGCACCGCGATGCTCGACAGCCTGTTCGAAGCGCTCGCGGTGTTTGCTCCCGATGGCACCCTGCAGCTCTGGAACCACAGCTTCCCTGAGACGTGGGGGATCGAACCCGCAACGCTCGACAAGCATCCCTCGGTCGACACGCTGCTCGCCGAAATCCAGCCCAACCTGGCGCGGCCCAAGCAGGCGAAAGGCGTTGGCGAGGTGATCCGCTCCGCCACGCTCGACCGGAAAGAGCGCGCCGGTCGGCTGCAACTGGCCGATGGCCGGACGATCGAATTCGCCGGAATTCCGCTGCCAGATGGCAATGGCCTGCTGACCACGCTCGACGTGACCGCCAACGAACAGGCCGAGATGGCGCTGCGCGACCGGGCCGAAGCGCTTGAGGCGGCGGACAAGGTCAAGACCCGCTTCCTTGCCAACATGTCATACGAATTCCGCACACCATTGACGTCGATCGGCGGTTTTGCCGAATTGCTGGAGGCGGAGGTCGCCGGGCCGCTCACTGATGGCGCGAAGGAATATGTCGCGGCAATCCTCGAATCGGTCGCGCGGTTGACCGACCAGGTCGAAAACGTGCTCGACCTGTCGCAGAGCGAGGCGGGCCTGCTCCCCATCGCACCGCGTGAATTGTCGCTGCTCGCTTTCGTCACGGGTGTCGCTCGCGCCCGCGAAGACGCAATCGAGGCGAAGAACCTCTCGCTCGACCTGAGGGGCAGCCAGTCGCTCACACTGTCGGCGGACCCGCGCCAGCTGGGGCGCGCCATCGGTCAGCTGCTCGATAATGCGATCGAAGCGTGCGACGAGAAGGGCCGCATTCTGGTCGATCTTTCGAAGCACGATCAGGGCGTGCGGATCGTCATCTCGGACGATGGTCGCGGGATGGACGACAGCGAACTGGCCCGTGCGCTCGACGGAATGCGGGCGGAGATCGGGAGCGAGGGGGCTTCACGCCGCCAGGGGCTGGGACTGCCGCTCGCCAAGCAATTGATCGAGGCACACGGCGGGCGGTTCGAAATCCAATCGCGCAAGGGTGTCGGCACCAGCGTCAACCTTTGGCTGCCGAAGAAGCCGCGCTGATGACCATCGACCTGCCCGACCTTGCGGCAATGGAAGCGCTCGGTCTGCGCATTGCGGCGAAGATGCGCCCCGGCGACGTCATATCGCTCTCCGGCCCGCTGGGGGCGGGCAAGACCACGTTGGCGCGGGCGATCCTGCGGGGGGCGGGTCATGAAGGAGAGGTGCCGTCGCCTACCTTCACGCTGGTGGAGATGTACGAAGCGACGAACCCGCCCATCGCGCACGCCGATTTCTACCGGCTCGACGACCCGTCCGAAGCCGCAGAACTTGGTTTGGAGGATTATCGTGAAGGCGCTGTGCTGATCGCCGAATGGCCCGAGCGCGCGGGTGGCTTCGCGCATGAGCCGGGTTGCCTCCAAATTGCGGTGTCTTTTGCCGATGATGGTCGCAAGGCGATTGTCGAATGCGGGGCGGATTGGCTAGGACGCGCGCCATGAGCACATTGCCTGACGGTATCGACACATTCCTTGGCGCGGCGGGCTGGGCGGGGGCGCAGATTGCTCCGCTGACCGGCGATGCCAGCTTCCGCCGCTATTTCCGCGTGCACCATGAGGGCAGGAGCGCGATGCTGATGCACGCGCCGCCGCCCGAGGAACCGCGCGTATTCCTGCATGTCGGGCGCTGGCTGATCGACCAGCAGATCCGTGTGCCGCTGATCTATGCCGAGGATCTCGACAAAGGCTGGGTGCTGATCGAGGATTTCGGCGATGCGCGGATGCGCGACTGGCTCGACGAGAATCCGCAGGGAGAGGAAGAGGCCTATGCCGGTGCAATCGACGCGCTGGTCGATCTGCACCGCAAGCCCGCCGGGCCATTCCCGCCTTACGACGAGCCGACCTACATGCGTGAAGCGCAGCTTTTTACCGAATGGTACTGTCCGGCGCTCGGCCTCGATGTCGATGCCGCCGGGTTCGATGCCGCATGGCGCGAAGTGCTCGCTCCGCTGACCGCGAACCAGCAACCGGGTGTGACCGTGCTGCGCGATTACCATGCGGAGAACATTATGCTGCTGCGCCCCGACCAGGGTGCAAGCGAGCAGGGTGTGATCGATTTTCAGGACGCGCTGGTCGGCCATCCGGCATACGATCTCGTCTCGCTGTTGCAGGATGCACGGCGCGACGTTTCGCCCGAGCTGGAGGCGAAGATGCTCGCCCGCTATCGCGAACAGGCCGATTGCGGACCCGAGTTCGATGCCGATTACGCCCGGCTCGGCGCGCAGCGGAACACCAAGATCGTCGGCATTTTCGCACGCCTCAACCAGCGCGACGGCAAGCCGCGCTACCTCGGCATGATCCCACGCGTATGGGAAGCGCTCGAGCGCGATCTTGCGCACCCGGCGCTCGCCCCGGTCGCGCAATGGTTCGACGCGAATATCCCGGCTGAGCTGCGCGCAAGGCATGGAGCGGTCGACTGATGGCAAAGCTTGCCAGCGACACCGCGATGGTGATGGCCGCCGGGCTGGGCAAGCGTATGCGGCCGCTCACCGCAACCATGCCCAAGCCGATGGTACGCGTGGCGGGCAAACCGCTGATCGACCACACGCTCGACCGGCTCGCCGAAGCGGGCGTCGCGCGTGCGGTGGTCAACGTCCACTACCTTGCCGACGCGCTCGAGGCGCACGTTGCCGAACGTACCAGCCCGAAGGTGGAGATTTCGGACGAGCGCGACATGCTGCTCGAAACCGGCGGCGGTATGGTCAAGGCGCAGTCGAGGCTGGCCGACCCGTTCTTCTGCCTCAACTCCGACAATATCTGGCTCGACGGGCCGGTGAATGCCTTCACCGAACTCTCCGACTTCTGGGACGCAGAGCGGATGGACGCTCTGCTGCTGGTCGTCACGCACAAGCGCGCCGGCAACTTCAACGGGCCGGGCGATTTCCATGTCGATGCGATGGGCGGCGTGACGCGGCGCAAGCCGGGGCGGATCGCGCCCTTCGTCTACACCGGCATCCAGCTCGTCTCGCACCGCCTGTTGCGCGATGCGCCCGAGGGCAAGTTCTCGACCAACATCCTGTGGGATCGCGCGATAGAGGAAGGCCGCCTGTTCGCCTTGCCCTTCAACGGCGAGTGGTTCGAGGTGGGAACGCCAGCGGCGATCCGCACCACCGAGGAGGCGCTCTCGCGTGGCTGAACCCACGCGGCCCGAAGTCTACTCCATCGCGGCGCACCGTGGCTTCGCCGATGCTCTGGTGGCGGGGCTGGTGCCGCGTTACGCGAAGGACGGGCTCGGCCTCGCCCGCCTGACCCTATTGCTGCCGAGCGGGCGCGCGATCCGCACGGTCAGCGAGGCGTTCATCCGCCATATGGGCGAAGAGGGCGGCGGCGGGCTGCTGCTGCCGCGCATGGTCACGATCGGCGATCTCTCGCTCGACGAAGCGCTCGGCCCGCTGCTCGATCCTCTGGTGGCGAGCGATATTCCGCCCGCGGTCGATCCGACCTATCGCTGGCTGCGGCTTGCGGCCCTGCTGTCAGAAGAGATGGGAGCGGATGCGCCGGAGGGTCCGCCGCTCTTCCGGCAGGCACGGATGATCGCCGAGACGATGGACCGCCTGCTGGTCGAGGATATTGCGCCCGAAGATTTGCTGGGCGAGCGCGTGCTCGATGTGGTCGGTTCGGTCGCCGGACACTGGCAGAACAGTCTTCGCCGCTTCGCACGCGTGCAAGCGCGCTGGCGTGTCGAGCTGGCCGAAATGGGCCGTGTCGATGCGGCAACCCGTCGGAACCTCCTTTTCGCCCATGCCGCCGAAAGCTGGCGCGCCGAGCCCCCCGCGACACCGATCGTCGCGGCGGGTGTCACCAGTGCCGCGCCTGCTCTCGCGCGGTTGCTGCGCGTGGTGAGCGAATTGCCCGAGGGATCGGTGATCCTGCCCGATCTCGATCTCTCGCTGTCGGATGAGGCATGGGAGGAGCTGGGCAATGCAGGTCTGGCCGACGAGGCCCAGGGCGAAATCATCGGTCGCAGGGACGCGCCGACGCACCCGCAATATCACCTCAAGCTGCTGCTCAACCGGATGGGCGTCAATCGCGGCGAGGTGCAGCAATGGCACCGGCGCGGGATCGGCGCGGCCAACCCCGACCGGACGCATGCGGTCAGCGCGCTGTTCCTGCCCCCCGAAGCGAGCAAGAGCTGGGTCGACCTGCCATCCGAGAAGCGCCGCTTGGCGAGCGTGCGACTGCTCGAAACGGGCAATCCCGAAGAGGAAGCGCAGGCGGTTGCGCTCGCCGTGCGCCGCAAGCTGGAAACGCCGCAACAGCGTGTGGCGGTGATCACGCCCGACCGTGCGCTGGCGAGCCGAATCGTCCACCACCTGCGCCGCTGGGAAATCCAGGCCGATGATTCCGCAGGCGCTCCGCTCGGCGACACGCCCGCTGGGCGGGCCATGCTGCTGCTCGCGCAGGTGATTGCCGAGAATGCTGCGCCGGTGCCACTGATCGCGCTGCTCGGCCATCCGGCGATGGGGATTGGCGATGCCGAAAACCCCGACCGCGCGCGTGCCGACTGGCTCGATGCGTTGCGCCGGTTCGAGGATCGCCTGCGCGGCCCGCGTCCGTCGCCAGGGCTTGGCCCGTTGCGGGTTGTCGCTGCGAAGGCCGATGTGGCCGAGTGGTGGGACGGTGTGGCTGCGCGCCTCGAGCCTTTGATGAGCGGTGAGGAAGCGCCGCTTGCCGATCTGCTCGGAGACCTGGCGCGTGTTCTCGAAAGCTTTTGCGGCGAGGGCATCTGGGCGCGTGAAGACGGGCGTGCTTTGGGCAATTTCGTCGAGGATCTGCGCCAGCAGGCACAGGCCGCCGAGACCGTGCTCGACCCGGGCGACCTGCACGATGTCCTGTCCGACGCGATGGAGCGCGTTGCGGTGCGGCCTGCCTATGGTGGGCACCCGCGCGTGGGCGTGTACGGCCTGCTTGAAAGCCGGATGGCGCGCGCCGATCTGATTATCTGTGCGGGGCTCAATGAGGGCACATGGCCGGGCGGGTCTTCGCCCGACCCACTGCTCGCGCCGCCAGTGCTGCGTGCGCTGGGCGTGCCGGGGGCCGAATTCCGGATCGGGCTGGCTGCGCACGACCTTGCCGGGGCACTCGGCGCACCCGAAGTGCTGCTCACGCGCGCGCATCGCGATGCGGATGGCCCCGCGATCCCGTCGCGTTTCTTTCTGCGGATCAAGGCGCTGCTGGGCGATCTGGCGGACCGGCATCAGGAGGTGGAATTGCCCGCGCTGGTCCACGCGCTGCGCGATGCCGATTCCGCGCCGCCCTATCCGGTTCCGGAACCGTGCCCGCCTGCCGAGGTGCGGCGGGTGAGCATCAGCGCCACCTCGCTCGACCGGCTGCGGTCCGACCCGTACCAGTTCTACGCCCGATCGATCCTGCATCTCTCTGAGATAGACCCGCTCGACGCCGTGCCCAGCCCAGCGTGGCAGGGCACGCTCGCCCACGCGATCCTCGAGGAATGGCACAAGCAGGGCGGGGCGCTGACCGATTTGGCGGAAAAGCACCTCGCCGCGATGGACGCGCACCCGCTGACGCGCGCGCTGTGGGAGCCGCGCCTGATGGCCGCGCTCGAATGGATCGCCAATCAGGTCGAAGCCGAGGCCGATCGCCGGATCGTCGCGGTCGAGGAGAAGGGCAGGCACCTGTTCAACGGGATCGAGATCACCGGTACCGCCGACCGGATCGACCGGCTTAGCGATGGCAGCTACGCCATTGTCGACTACAAGACCGGCGGGCCGCCATCGAAGAAAATGGTGGAGGAAGGCTTCGCTCTCCAGCTGGGTACGCTCGGGCTGCTGCTGGCCGAGGGTGCCTATGCGGATCGCGGGATCGAGGGGGAGCCGACGCGGTTCGAATACTGGTCTCTGGGGCGCGATGCGAAGTCTGATACGGGCTTCGGATATGTCACCACGCCGCTGAAGGTCGGGCCTGCACGAACCGGCATCCTGCCCGAGGATTTCCTGCCCGAAACGCGCCGCTTCCTGACCGAGGCGCTCGACACCTGGATCATCGGCGATGCGCCGTTCACCGCGCGCCCGAACCCGGACCTGAAGCTCTACGCCACCTACGACCAACTGATGCGGCTTGAGGAATGGCTCGGGAGGGAGAGCGCATGAGCAAGCTCTATCCGCTTCTGCCCGAACAGGGGCGCGCGGCCGATCCCGGCCATTCGGTCTGGCTCTCCGCCAGCGCGGGGACGGGCAAGACGCAGGTGCTCTCGGCGCGCGTGCTGCGGTTGCTCTTGCAATCCGGTGTGGAGCCGGGTTCGATCCTGTGCCTCACCTTCACCAAGGCTGGCGCGGCGGAGATGGCGACCCGCGTCAACGAAACGCTGGCGCGCTGGGTCCGCATGAAGCCCGACGCGCTGGCTGCCGACCTCAGGGCCATTGGCGCGAAGTTCGATCCCGATACGCAGGCGCGGGCGCGCACGCTGTTCACGAAGGTGCTCGATTGCCCCGGCGGGGGCCTCAGGATCGATACGATCCACGCTTTCGCACAGTACTTGCTGGCGGCTTTCCCCGAGGAAGCGGGGCTGGAGCCCGGCACGGTGGCCATGGACGACCGCACGCGCGAATTGCTGTCACGCGAAGTGCTGACCGACCTCGTCGAACACGCCGACGATACGGACCGCAGCGCGCTCGCCATGCTGTCTCTCAGGCTTGGGCCGGACGGTGTAAAGGGCTGGCTGATGGCCTGCGCCAAGGCGAGCGAGCTATGGGCCGATCCCGGCGGGTGGCGCAGCCCCATGCGCGCGCAGGTGCTGCAACTGCTCGGCCTGCCGAGCGATTTCGACGAGGCGGCGCTGGCGCAGGAATGCGCGGATGATGCGTTCGATTGCGCGTCGTTGCGGGCGTGTCTCGCCACCTTGCAGGACTGGAACACGAAGAGCGGCCGCGACGCAGCCGAGCCGGTCTCCGCCTGGCTTGCTGCGGATGCGGCGCAGCGGTTGGCGACACTCGCGTGCTTCAACGGCAGTCTGCTGGTCGCCGATGGCTCCAAGCCGAAGAACCTGACCAACCTCGCCAAGCGTGACCCCCTCTACGAGGGCAACGTCGAGGCGGTGCGTGCCAATCTCGACGCGATCCGAGAGAAGCACGCCTTGCTGGCGCTGACCGAATATCTTGCGCCTGCGCTGGAGCTGGGGCGGCGGTTTGCGATGCAGTGGGACGAAGCCAAGCGGTCGCGCGGGCTGGTCGATTTCGACGACCAGATCGCCCGCGCGGCGGCGCTGCTCGGCAAATCCGAGATGTCGCAATGGATCGGCTACAAGCTCGACCGCGAATTCGATCATATTCTGGTGGACGAGGCGCAGGATACCAACGCCAGCCAGTGGGCGATCATCGACGCGCTGACGCAGGACTATTTCGACGGGCTCGGCGCAGCAGGCGCGCGGCTGCGCACCGTGTTCGTCGTCGGCGACTACAAGCAGGCGATTTTCGGCTTTCAGGGCACCGAGCCGCAGCTGTTCCTGTCGCAGCGGGAAAAGTACCGCCAGACGATCGATCAGGCGCTCGCCAATGCGGAGGAACTCGCGCGCGAAACCCGGGACCGGCCGCTGGTCCCGTTGAGCCCGCTCCAGCCGGTCGAGCTGCAGCAGAACTTCCGCAGCTCTCAGACGATCCTCGATTTCGTCGACCGCGCGGTGGCCACGGTCGGGACCGAGGCGATGGGGATGGCGGGCGAGGAGGTCCATCACACTGGCGAAGACCGGCCCGGTCGGGTGACGCTATGGGCACCGATCCGCCCGCAGGAGAGCGACGATCCCGAGGCGGTCGAAGAAGAGGGTGCGGAAACCTGGCTGCCTGCGCCCGAGCGCCGCATGGCCGATGCGATCGCCGCTCAGGTCAAGGCGTGGCTTGAGGAAGGCCACCCGCTGACCAAGGGCGGAAAACGCCGGGCGACTGCTGGCGATATCATGATCCTTGTGCGCAAGCGCCGCGCGCTCGCCGGGCTGATCGTCGCGCGGCTTCATGCAGCGGGGGTGCCGGTCGCCGGGGTCGACCGCCTGCGTCTCGGATCGCCGCTGGCGGTGAAGGACCTGCTTGCCGCGTTGCGGTTCGCCGCACAGCCGCGCGACGATCTCAGTCTGGCGAACCTGCTGGTGTCTCCCTTGGGGGGCTGGTCGCAGGACGATCTGTTGCAACACGGTTTGCGCGAGCGGAAGGTTGGTCTGTGGGACCATATCCGCCGCAGCGATGCGCCCTTGTGCATGGCAACTGCCGACCGGCTGCGCGCGCTGCTGACGCGGGTCGATTACGAGCCCCCGCAGGCGCTGCTGCAATGGCTGCTCAGCGGACCGTGGGATGCGCGGCGCAAGCTGGTCGCGCGGCTGGGGCGCGAGGCGAACGATCCGATCGACGAGCTGGTCGGCGCGGCCTTCGCCTATACCGCCGAGCATACCGCCAGCCTGCAGGGCTTCCTCAACTGGTTCGATGCCTCGGACGAAGAGCTGAAGCGCGAGGCGGCGGGCGGCGGCGATGCAGTGCGCGTGCTGACCGCGCACGGGTCGAAGGGCTTGCAGGCACCGATCGTGATCCTCGCCGATGCGACGGGCAACCCCGATCGCGGCCCGGTGCGCGCGGGAGAGCTGACGACGGAAGATGATCGCCCGGTTCCGCTGCCTCCCTTGCCAAAGGAGGCGCGGGCGGGGCCGGTGGCCGCTGCCGAGGAAGCCAAGGCCGCACGCGAGCGCGAGGAGCATTGGCGGCTGATGTATGTCGCGATGACCCGCGCGGAGGAAGCGCTCTATATCGGCGGCGCCTTGCTGCCGAGCGACAAAGAGGTGCCCGAAGCCAGCTGGTACGCGGTCGCGTCGTCGCTGTTCGATGAGGAACCGCTGGCCGACCCGATCTGGGGCGGGCGACACGATTTCGGCGCATTGGCCGGTGTGGGGGTGCCAGCGCCGGATGCTGCCAGCGAAGATCGTCTGCCGCAGTTGCCCGACTGGACCCAGCGCCCTCTCGCTGCCGAACCCAGCCCTCCGCGTCCGCTCGCGCCATCGGCTGCCGGCGAAGACCTCGCACCCAACCCGCCGGGGCTCACGCAGACACACGAGGCCGCGCTGCGCGGGACGCTGATCCATCGCCTGCTCGAACGCCTGCCCGAGATTCCGCTCGACCTCCGCGAAGAACGCGCAACCGCGTGGCTCGCATCGCAGGCGAGCGATCTGCCCGCAGAGGCACGCGCGCAGATGGTAACGCAGGCGCTTGCCGTGCTCGACGATCCCGCTTTCGCCGATCTGTTCGCGCCCGGCGCGCTGGCCGAGGTCTCGCTTGCAGCAACAGTCGAGGGGCAGGTGGTCACCGGCAAGCTGGACCGGCTGTGCGTGGGCGATGAAGCGGTGCTGGTTGTGGACTACAAGACCACCCGCCGTCCGCCGCAATCGCTCGATCAGGTGCCCGCCGCAACGCTGAAGCAGATGTCTGCCTATGCCCATGCGCTGGCCACGATCTACCCGGGACGGCGCATTTCCGCCGCCTTGCTCTACACCCACGCACCGCAACTGATCGCCTTGCCCGAAGATCTGCTGGCGCAGCACAAGCCCGGCTTGGGGGACAAGCAGACAAGCTTGCCCCTCTCCGACTTTGCGTGACGCGCCAGACTTCCTAGATAGCGGACCAAGATACAGGAGATATTCCCATGGCCACCAAGACCGTCACCGATTCCAGCTTCCAGACCGACGTCCTCGACAGCGACAAGCCCGTGCTCGTCGATTTCTGGGCCGAATGGTGCGGGCCGTGCAAGATGATCGCCCCCGCGCTCGAGGAAATCAGCGACGAACTGGCCGATCAGGTGACCATCGCCAAGATGGACATCATGGAAAACACCGACACGCCCAGCAAGCTCGGCATTCAGGCGATTCCGGCGCTGTTGCTGTTCAAGAACGGTGAGCCTGTCGCCCGCCAGCAGGGTGCCGCGCCCAAGAACCAGCTCAAGGGCTGGCTCGAACAGCAGCTCTGATCGGTTGTCAGGTGGCGGGCTGGTAGCCTGCCACCGCCAGCCGCGCGATCAGCTGATCGTAGAGCGCGCGGTTTGCCGCGCCGATCATGCCCCTGCGCCCGTCGTCCACGCGGTAGGGTGATCCGTCGAGCCGCAGGCAGGTCCCGCCCGCCTCGTTCAGGAACAGGTTGCCCGCCGCGTGATCCCACGGCAGCGTGCGTTCGTAGATCGCCAGATCGTGCTCGCCCAGCACGGTGAGCGGATATTGCTCGCACGCTGCGCCGGGTGCCTGCACCAGCGTGTAGTGGGGCAATATCTCGGTTTCGAACCTGGAGCGTTGATCGAGCGCCATGAACTTGGTCATCGCGGCGAGACGCGGCGGGTTTGCGCCGCTGCTGCGCGCGAGCACGTCTTCGCCATCGATCGTGGCGCCTTGTCCCAGATGCGCGGCGCATAGCCGGTCGCGCTGCGGATCGTAGATCCATCCCGCCTGCGCCGCTCCGCCCTCGGAAAGCGCGATCATGATGCCGAAATGGCCGCTGCCGCTGGCGAAGTTGGCGGTGCCGTCGATCGGATCGATGATCCAGCACGTGCCGGACAGGCGATCCATCACCGACGGGTCGGCATGTACCGCCTCCTCTCCCACGATGGCAGCTTCGGGGTGAAGCTTTGCCAGCCCCTCGGCCAGCGCCACCTCCGCCTCGCGGTCGGCGATGGTGACGAGGTCGTCGTCCGCCTTCTCGATGATGTCGGTCGCCTTGAGCGCCCGGTGGCGCGGCATGATGATCCGCTCCGCCACATCGCGCATAAGGGCCAGAACTTCGCGGTCGAGTACGCTCATGATTATCTCCTCAGGAGCGATAATCCGCGTTGATGTCGATGTATCCGTGCGTCAGGTCGCAGGTCCACACCGTCGCGCGCCCGTCTCCCATGCCGAGGTCGACGGTCATGTCGACATCCTGCCCTTCAAGGTGCCTTGCCACGGGCGCCTCGTCGTAGTCTTCCTCCGGCTGCCCGTCGCGCGCGGCCCAGTGGCCACCGAAAGCGATCGAGAGCCTGTCGCGGTCGGCGGGTTCGCCCGCTTTGCCCACCGCCATCACCACGCGGCCCCAGTTGGCATCGCCGCCCGCGATCGCGGTCTTCACCAGCGGCGAGTTGGCGATGGCGAGGCCGATGCGGCGCGCGCTCTCGTCCGACACCGCGCCGCTGACCGAAACCTCGATGAACTTCTGCGCGCCTTCGCCGTCGCGCACCACCAGTTGCGCGAGCGTGCGGCAGACATCCTCCAGCGCCGCGGCAAAGGCATCCGCGCCCGGATCGTCGAACGAGGCGATCAGCGCGTGCCCTGCCTTGCCCGTTGCGCACACCAGCACGGTGTCGCTGGTCGAGGTGTCTCCATCGACCGTGATGCAGGAGAAGGTGCGCGTGTTGATGTCGCTCAGCAGCGTCTGGAGGAATACGGGCTCCACCGCCGCGTCGGTGAATACGTAGCCGAGCATGGTCGCCATGTCGGGCGCGATCATGCCCGAACCCTTGATGATCCCGCCGATCTCGACCCGCGTTTCGCCGACCATTGCGCTGGCATGCGCGCCCTTGGTGAAGGTGTCTGTCGTGCCGATCGTGTGCGTCGCATCCTCCCACCCGCAGGGCTCGGCAGTCAGCGCCGCTTCGACGCCCGCGCTGGCCTTGTCCTTGGGCAAGGGCACGCCGATCACCCCGGTTGAGGAGACGAGCACCTCGGCAGGTTCGCAGCCGAGGTGCGCGGCGACCTGCGCCATGATCTGCTCTACCGCTTCGCGCCCGCGGTAGCCGGTGAAGGCGTTGGAATTGCCCGCGTTGACGATGATCGCGCGCGCGGTGCCCTTCGCCACGCTTTCGCGGCCCAGCTCGACCTCGCTCGAACAGCACACGTTTTTCGTGAACACGCCCGCGACGCTGCTGCCCTCCGGCAGTTCAACGAAGGTCAAGTCGCACCGGTCCCATTCCTTGTACCGCGCGCGCGCAATGCGCAGCGTCACGCCGTCGATCGGCGGGATGTCGGGGAAGGGACGGGCGAGCGGCGAGCGGGCGAGATCCATGGCTCCGGCGGTTAGGTTCGGGCGCGGAGCGAGGCAAGCCCGTTCGATCGCGCGGATCGGCTCCGGGCGCGTCCGTTTCATCCTTGCACTCGCGCTGGCGAACGTTATCCGGGGCCGGATCGTCCATTCCGTCCCGCACGACGAGTGAGGCGCCCAGCCATTTGACGAGGGCCGAATGCGTATCGGTTGGCATACCCAGCGCCCCAATCCCAAGCACGCCAGCGCCCGCCTGCGGGTGCATGGGCCGATGGCGCTTTTGGAGGCGCGGGGGCACGAATGCGTGTTCTACGACGGGGCGCAGAAACCCGACGGGCTCGATTGCATCGTCATCTCCAAGAGTTTCACGAGTACGGCGCATCGGGTGCTGGACCGGGCCGAGGCGGCAGGCGTGCCGGTGCTTTACGACATGTGCGACAATCTGGTCGCCAAAGCCTGGGCCGAGGGTGACGATGAGGCCGAGCGGAGAGTGGTTTCCGCGCTGGGACGGGCGGCGCGGATTACCGCACCCACGGCCGAGCTGCTCGATAGGCTGAGCGAGCAGGTGCCGGGCGTGCCGGGCCAGGTTGTCCCCGATTTGCTCGAGAACACGGAGTTTCTCGCCAGCCTGCGACCTTCGCTCGTCGAGCGGTGGCGGCTGGCACGCCTGCGACGCTTTCTCGCCCGCCACGAGGATGCGCTGCACTGCGTATGGTTCGGCAACAGTTCGGGCGCACAGGCGGGGCTGGTCCATGTGCGCGAACGCATGCCCGAGCTGGAGGCTTTCGCGAAGCGTCACCCGATTACGCTGACCATCGTCAGCAATACCTGGCTCGCCTACCGGCGGATGGCCCCCGAATTCGGTATCCCGACCCACTATATCGGTTGGTCGCTGGCGGGATTCCTGCCCGCTCTTCGTGCCCATCGCGTGGCGATCATCCCCGTGGGGCGCAACAGTTTTACCCTCGGCAAGTCCATCAATCGCCCCGCCACAGCGCTTCGTGCGGGCCTCGGCGTGGTGGCCGATTCGCTTCCGGCGTATCGGGAATTGCAGGATTTCGTCCCGATCGACGACTGGCAGGGGGGACTATTGCGATATGCGTCCGACTGGCCCCGGGAACGCGATCGCCTGGCCGAGGGGCTCGCGCATATCGACGCGCGCTACGGCGATGCGCATGTGGCCGATTTGTGGGAGTCGGCGCTCCACGAAACGATCGGCCGAGGCTAGGCGCTCGCACGCCCACAACGCTGGTGCCTTGCGCCAGCTCGACGAAGGTCCGGTCGCAGCGATCCCTTTCCTTGTACCGCGCCCGCGCAATGCGCAGCGTCACGCCGTCGATCGGCGGGATATCGGGAAAGGGGCGAGCGAGCGGAGAGCGAGCGATATCCGTACGCGACGCTTACTCTTCCGCCGATAGTGGTCAAGACCGATCCACCGGGATGGGACAGGTTTACGTGTATTCACTCTGCTGCTACCCAATTGCAATGTGGACAATTATATTGGGCGTAGCAATTGCCGCCAACACACCAACGGTCGAACAGCAAACACGAGAAGTGACCACCGTCGTTCAGTGGCCTGTGGAGGGTTTTACTCCGGCACGTCCTCTCAATTACGAAACATGGATCACTCCCGAAGATTATCCGGCTGATGCGAAAGCCGCGGGTGTGTCCGGGAATGTTATGTTCAAAGTTTCGATCAGTGAAACGGGACAGGTTTCGAATTGCCAGATTCTCGAAGGTTCGGGCTCTCCGGCCCTCGACGCAAGGACCTGCGAACTTATCATCGCCCGGGCCAAATTCGAGCCTGCGAAGAACGGCGAGGGCGAGCCGATAGCTATGGATTATTCGCGAACCGTCCGCTGGGTTTCGCGATGATCTCAGAGGGTTAGTAGAAGCCGGAGCGATGGCAAATGCTACCTGAAGCGCTCGCGACGAACGTCTCCGCTGCGCCTCGGCGGGTTGGTATGAAAATCATCTATGGTGCCCGGGCTGAGGCGGTCGATTGAAACACCCGCCCAATTTTTCTTGCGGCTGGACGTTCTCCTCGCACGACCTTATGTGATGGCTCAGATGCTTCGCAAACTCCTCATGCTGATGGCCCTGGTGAGTGGCCTGACTGCGCTGTGCGCGCCTGAGCGTGCGCTTGCGGCGGATAACGCGGTGAGCAGTTCGGCGGCTGAGCTGTGCGATAGTAAGAAGGACGAAGTACGCTGTGAGTGCTTCACGACCATTCGCCTGCGCGACTGGCGGATCGTGCTCGAGAAGCAGTGCTGTCCGCGTGCTCCGATCATTCCCGTTCCCAGCGTCTATTACGGTGTCGATCGCGCTTTCGAATAGCGCGACTTTGCCCGTTTTCCCCGCGTCCTGGCGGCGCGAACCTTTCCGCACATTTTATCGCGAACCCATCGGCCTTTAGCGCCGGTGCTCGCACCCGATTATCGCAAGGTCAGCATTTCATGTCCATTTTCCAGAACATCGGCAAAGCCGTCTTCGGCTCGTCCAACGACCGTTACGTCAAGTCGCTCCACAAGATCGTCGCGCAGATCAACGATCTCGAACCCACCATGCAGGAAATGTCGGACGAGGAGCTGCAGGCGCAGACTGCCAAGTTCCGCGAGGCGCTGAATTCTGGCACCAAGCTCGACGATATCCTGCCCGAAGCCTTCGCAACCGTGCGCGAGGCATCGGTCCGCGTGTTCGGCATGCGCCACTTCGACGTGCAGATGATCGGCGGGATCGTGCTCCATCGCGGCGAGATCGCCGAAATGCGCACGGGTGAGGGCAAGACGCTGGTGGCCACGCTGGCGACCTATCTCAACGCGCTCGAAGGCAAGGGCGTCCACGTCATCACCGTGAACGACTACTTGGCGAAGCGCGACGCGGAATGGATGGGCCAGCTCTATCGCTGGCTCGGCCTGACGGTCGGCGTGATCGTGCCCAACCTCGGCGAGTTCGAGCGCCGCGAAGCCTACGGTTCCGACATCACCTACGGCACCAACAACGAATTCGGCTTCGATTACCTGCGCGACAACATGAAGCACGAGCGCAGCCAGATGGTGCAGCGCCCGTTCAATCACGCGATCATCGACGAAGTCGACTCGATCCTGATCGACGAGGCGCGCACGCCGCTGATCATTTCCGGGCCGACCGAGGACAAGACCGACCTCTACGTCACGATCGATCAGGTGGTGAAGAAGTTCGTCGCCGATCACGACGCGCTTCCCGACGGCGCCGAAGAAGGCATGGGCTTCTACGATACCGACGAGAAGTCGCGCACCGTGTCGCTGACCGAAGACGGCGCGGAGGAAATCGAGCGGCGTCTGGCGGAAAGCGGACTGCTCGAAACCGACAACCTCTACGATGTCGAGAACACGCAGGTCGTCCACCACCTCAACGAAGGCCTGCGCGCCAACCTGATGTTCAAGCTCGATGACCACTACATCGTGAAGGACAACAAGGTCGTCATCATCGACGAATTCACCGGCCGTATGATGGACGGGCGCCGCTGGTCCAACGGCCTGCACCAGGCGGTGGAGGCCAAGGAAGGCGTGAAGATCGAGCCCGAAAACCAGACGATGGCCTCGATCACCTTCCAGAACTACTTCCGCATGTATCCCAAGCTTTCGGGCATGACCGGTACCGCCGCCACCGAAGCCGCGGAATTCTGGGACATCTACAAGATGAACGTGGTCGAGATCCCGACCAACGTGCCGGTCCAGCGGATCGACGAAGACGACGAATTCTACAAGAACACGCTCGACAAGTTCCAGGCCATCGCCAAGGCGATCCGCGAAAAGAGCGAGATCGGCCAGCCGGTGCTGGTCGGCACGGTCAGCATCGAGAAGTCCGAGCTGCTCAGCCAGTTCCTCGACAAGGAAGGCGTGAAGCACGAGGTGCTCAACGCCCGCCAGCACGAGCGCGAGGCGCATATCGTTGCGCAGGCGGGCCGCCCGGGCGCGGTGACGATCGCCACCAACATGGCCGGTCGCGGAACCGACATCCAGCTGGGCGGCAACCTCGACTTCCTGATCGAGGACGAAGTCGGCGAGATGCCCGAGGGGCCCGAGCGCGACCGCGCGATCGAGAAGATCAAGGCGCAGGTCGCAGAGGACAAGGCCAAGGTCCTCGAAGCGGGCGGCCTGTTCGTGCTCGGCACCGAACGCCACGAAAGCCGCCGGATCGACAACCAGCTGCGTGGCCGTTCGGGCCGTCAGGGCGACCCCGGCCTTTCGCGCTTCTACCTGTGCCTCGAAGACGACCTGCTGCGCATATTCGGGCCGGACACGCTGTTCTCCCGGATGATGAACTCGAACCTCGCCGATGGAGAGGCGATCGGGTCCAAGTGGCTCTCCAAGGCGATCGAGACCGCGCAGAAGAAGGTCGAGGCGCGCAACTACGACACGCGCAAGCAGGTCGTCGAATACGACGACGTGATGAACGACCAGCGCAAGGTCATCTACGAACAGCGCGCGGAAATCATGGATTCCGAAGCGGTCGACGATGTGGTGGTCGACATGCGGCACGACACGATTTCCACCATCGTCGCCGAAGCGTGCCCTCCCGGTTCCTATCCCGAACAGTGGGACGTTGCCGGGCTGAAGCAGCGGGTGCAGGACATCCTCGGCCTGACGCCGCCGATCGATGCGTGGATGGAAGAGGACGCGATCGACCCCGAAGTGTTCGAAGAGCGTATCCGCGAGGAAGCCGACGCGGTGATGGAGCGCAAGATCGAGCAGAACGATCCGCAGATCTGGCGGCGCGTCGAGAAGAGCATCCTGCTCGAACGGCTCGATTATCACTGGAAGGAACACCTCGCCACGCTCGATGCGCTGCGCCAGGTGGTGTTCCTGCGCGCCTACGCACAGAAGACGCCGATCAACGAATACAAGCAGGAAGCCTTCGGCCTGTTCGAGAAGATGCTCGATGCGCTGCGTGAGGACATTACGCAGATTCTGCTGACCCGCGAACTGCGCGTGGCACCGCCGCCACAGCGGTCGCTGCCCGATCTGCCCGACTTCCTGACCGGGCATATCGACCCGCTGACCGGGATCGACGACAGCAACGACGGCGACGGGTCGGAACGCAACGCTGCGATGTTCGGATCGCTGGCGGGTTCGCCGCGCGCGAATGCAGGCCCGGGCAATACCTCCGAGAACCCGTGGGAAGGGCAGGAGATCAGCCGCAACGCACCGTGCCCGTGCGGTTCGGGTAACAAGTACAAGCACTGCCACGGCGCAGCCGCCGCGATGAGGGGAACCGCAGTATAGGCCTGGCAGCGCTCCTCGCCGCCTTCTGCGTAACCGCGCTGCTCTACGCGTCGGTCGGCTTCGGCGGCGGATCGACGTATAGCGCGCTGCTCGCGCTTTCGGGGATGGACTACCGGCTGCTGCCGGTGGTCTCGCTGCTGTGCAATCTGGTGGTGGTCAGCGGCGGCTCGATCCGCTTCGCGCGCGCCGGGATAACGCCGTGGCGCGGAGCGCTGGCGCTGACGGGCATAGCCGCGCCTGCCGCGCTGCTGGGCGGGCTGACCCCGATCGGAGAACGCGCCTTCCTGATGCTGCTCGGCGCGAGCCTGTGCCTCGCAGGCTTGCTGCTGTTGCTACCGAAGCGTGATACCACCGAAGCGGGCAGCGCGAGGGGAGGGCGCGCGATGCTGATCGCGGCCGCGCCGCTCGGCTACCTTGCCGGTCTGGTCGGCATCGGCGGAGGTATCTTCCTCGCCCCGCTGCTGCATCTGACGCGGTGGAACACCCCCCGCGCCATCGCCGCGACCGCGAGCCTGTTCATCCTTGTCAATTCGCTGTTCGGCCTCGTCGGCCAGTTGGGCAAGAGCGGCTTCGGCATGCTCGGCGCAGGCGCGAACACCGGCCTGCCGCTGATGCTGGCGGTGGTGATCGGCGGCCAGATCGGCAGCCTGTTCGCCGTGCGCCTGTTCAAACCGCAGGTGATCGCGTGGCTGACGGCGGCGCTGACGATCGTAGTGGGGGTGCGGTTGTTGGTGGGTGTTTAGAGCGTTTAAGGTGACCGTCGACTACCGACCCGTTGCCGCCATTGGAATACTGCTTTAAACTATAAACTTGTATGCCGATGCGTGTAGCTTTCCATGAGAACTGAACCGCAAGAGACCCTGTCAGAAATTACACAGCTTATTGAGTTTGAGATTGAGGCGCTTGGACACCTCTTTCCACTTGGAGATGTTGTAGACCGGATTTGCTATCATCTGCACGATGACCCGCTCGATGACAATGAACACCGAAATGCCGACGAGGTCTATGCGGCGCTGTACGAGGTGGGCGTGGACATTGAGCGCAGTGCGTTGGATGATTATCCTTGGGAAATCTGGGAGAAGAGGTGGCCGACATCTGATTGGCTAACCAACGATCTGCCAAAGATTTTCGACGTGCTGAACCGCTTCGGCCATGGCATTTACTCGGTGTCTTATTACCCGCGAGGCGCTGCGCTCCCCCTTTTTCACGCTGCATTCCGTGACGCATGGGACAATGCCGACCCGAAAACTCGCCCGCCGAATTGTGAATCGGAGGACTTGAGCGAGAAAGCTGCAACAGTTGTTTTTCACATTCGTCTGAACGAAGCGGCATATCGCGAAGTCAAAAGCGGCAAATTCACTTTCATGGAGGCGGCCAGGCGCGTCGCAGCAATTCAAGACGAAGTCCGATTACGTTGGCCAAACAAGGAGGCCGAGGCGCGGCTGCGACTTGGCATTCCTCGACTGAGGGATATTCCGAGGTTTGATGACCAGCACGAGGAGTTGCTCAAATGGGCAATCTGGCACGTTGTTAGTGATGATGCCGAGAAGGCAAACTGAAAGAACGCTACGCCCGCTTTCCACCCCATCACGGTCGCCGGCGCAACCGCATGAAATGCCCTGAAGCGGACATCGAACGCGAAGCTACGAAACGCCCACAAGGCCTACCGCCTGAAAAGGCTCCGGCGCTGTTGCAGCGGCTATGAAGGAAAAATGGCTCCCCGAGTTGGATTCGAACCAACGACCAAGTGATTAACAGTCACCTACTCTACCGCTGAGCTATCGGGGAGCAGCCATATCGGCAGGCCAGGCCCTATATGGGGGTGCTTCTGATTGCGCAAGCCCCCCAAGCAAATCAGACGACGAATTGTTCGGCGACGATCCGGTCGTCGAGCGAATGGCCCTTGTCGAACAGCAAGGTGAGCTCGGAATCGCGCGCGATTTCGACGTGAACCTCGGCCACGTCGCGCACTTCCTTCTGGTCCGCCACCGCCGCCACAGGGCGCTTGGCAGGCTCGTTGATGCGGAAGGTTACCTTCACCCGCTCGGGCAGGATCGCGCCACGCCAGCGGCGCGGGCGGAAGGCGCTGATCGGGGTGAGTGCGAGCAGCTGCGAATCGAGCGGCAGGATCGGGCCATTGGCCGAAAGGTTGTAGGCAGTCGATCCGGCGGGGGTCGCCACAAGCACTCCGTCCGCCACCAGCTCCTCTATCCGGGTCTTGCCGTCGACCAGGATTTCGATCTTGGCGGTCTGGCGCGTCTCGCGCAGCAGCGACACTTCGTTGAGCGCGCACTCGATGCGGGTTTCGCCGTCCTGCGTCACTGCCTCCATGCGTAGCGGCGAAATGCCCACCGGGCGGCTGCGATTGACCCGTTCGATCAGCGCCCCCTTGGGCCGGTGCTTGTTCATCAGGAAACCCATCGTCCCCCGGTTCACACCGTAGACGGGCAGGATACGCCCATTGTCGAGCATCCGGTGCAGCGTTTGCAGCATGAAGCCGTCGCCGCCCAGAGCGACGACAACGTCCGCCTCTTCCATCGGGACCCAGTCGTGCGCTTCGCGCAGCGCCTCGGCAGTATCCTGCGCCAGCGCGGAGTTCGAAATCGCAAGCGCCAGCCGCTCGTATGTCGGTTGCCCGGCCATCAGGCTCCTCTCGCCACAATCACGCCCTGCCTATGGCAGCTATCATGCTCTTGGCAATGAATGGATGCGGGACACCGGGGTATTGTCGGTGCGTGCGCTCTTCCAGAAACGCTGCGGTGTTGCGATAAGCGGGCGATGAACGACGTCGACGATCGGGACCTGCTGACAGGGCTGGCCAATGCCGGCATGGCGCGCCGGCAGCTGGGGGAATGGTTGCAGGCGGACGACGCGCGGGTGCATGCCCTGCTGCTGGTGCTCGGCCGGTTCGACAGCGTCAATCTGGCGCATGGTGCGGATGCGGGCGATTTCGCCCTGGCCGAGGTCGCCCGGCGGATCACGCATTTCGGGCAGGACGAATTTTTGCCGGGGCAATGGTTCGCCGCACGGATCGAGGGGGGCAAGTTCCTGCTCGCCACGCGCGAGGAGTGCAGCCGCGAACGCTGGCAGTTCCTCGCCGAGGCGCTGGCCGACGGGATCGCACAGCCGCTTGGCGGGATCACCGTCGCCCTGCCGCAGCTATGGCCACACGTCGCTCTGATCCGCGCGCTGGCAGGTGACGATCCCGCAGGGGTTCTCGGCAGGCTCAGCGACGCGCAGATTGCGCTGAGGGGCGAACCGGGGCGGCGGATCGTCTGGATCGATCGCGAAGACACGCCCGCCGGGATGGGCGCACCGCAGGTCGAGGCGGAGCTGCGCCGCGCGCTCGACGAGGGTGCCGTCTCGCTCAAGTTCCAGCCCCAGTTTGCGATGGCCGACGATGTGATCATCGGGGCCGAGGCGCTCGTCCGCTGGAACCAGCCGCTGCTCGGCTCGGTCGGCGGGGAAGCCCTGCTGCGGATCGCGGCGCGCGCCGACCTGACCACGCAGCTGACGCGCAGGGTGGTGGGGGCCGCGCTCAAATCGGTGCTCGCATGGCCGGCCGGTCTGAAATGTTCGATCAATATCACCGCCGCCGATCTGGCAGTGGCGCGCTTCCCGCAGGAATTGCTCGATATGATGAGCGATCTTGCGGTCGACCCGGCGCGGATCACGCTCGAGATTACCGAGCAGGCGCTGCTCGGCGATCTCGACCTTGCCGCCCGCTCGCTCGGCCTGCTGCGCGACGCAGGAATCCGGATCGCACTCGACGATTTCGGAGCGGGCTTCTGCAACTTCGGTTATCTCAAGTACCTGCCGCTCGACATCATCAAGCTCGACCGGATCATGCTCGATGGTGTGGCGGAGAACGCACGCGACCGGGCCGTATTGCGCGGGGTGATGGCGATGGCGCGCGCGCTCGACCTCGAAGTCCTTGCAGAGGGCGTCGAAAACGAACGCCAGCGGCAGATCGCGGCGGAAGAGGGGTGCACCGCCTATCAGGGCTTCCTGCGCGCGAAGCCGCTGACGCAGGCGGATTTCCTCGCACTGGTAGGCGCGCAGGCCTAGGCCGGGGCCTTCTCCCGCTTCTTTGCCCGCAGCGCGATGGCGCTCAGGCCCTTGGTCAGCTGGAACAGGCCGTTGAGGCGGCTCTGAGGATCGTGCCACGCGCGGTTGACCACCAGCTTCATGTCGGGCCGCAGCTTCACTGCGCCCTCGCGCTTGTCCACGTAGGCGAGCAACCCGGCGGGGTCGGGGAAATCGTCGTTGTGGAACGTCACCAGCGTGCCGCGCGCTCCGACATCGATCTTGGCGATGTTTGCGGCGATGGCCTGATGCTTGATCTCGATCAGCCGGACGAGATTCTGCGTCGCCTGCGGCAGCTGCCCGAAACGGTCTATCATCTCGGCGGCCAGCCCCTCGATCTCCGCCTTGTCGCTTGCCTGGTTGAGGCGGCGGTAGAGCGCCATACGCACCGCGAGGTCGGGCACGTAGTCTTCGGGGATCATGATCGGCGCATCGACCGTGATCTGCGGGCTGATGTCTTCGGACGGCTTCTCCAGCCCCATCTCGCCCGCCTTCGCGGCGAGGATCGCGTCTTCCAGCATCGACTGGTAGAGTTCAAACCCGACCTCGCGGATATGGCCCGACTGTTCGTCGCCCAGCAGGTTGCCCGCGCCGCGAATATCGAGATCGTGGCTGGCGAGCTGGAAGCCCGCGCCCAGCGAATCGAGATCGCTCAGCACCTTGAGGCGCTTTTCCGCCACTTCGGACAGCGCGGTATCGGCAGCGGTCGTGAGATAGGCATAGGCGCGCAGCTTCGCGCGGCCCACGCGCCCGCGCAGCTGGTAGAGCTGGGCGAGGCCGAAACGGTCGGCGCGGTGGATGATGATCGTGTTGGCGCTGGAAATATCGAGCCCGCTTTCGACGATCGTGGTCGAGAGCAGCACGTCGTACTTCTTCTCGTAGAACGAACTCATCCGGTCCTCGACCTCGCTGGCGCTCATCTGGCCGTGCGCGGGGACCACCTTCACCTCGGGCACATGCTCGCGCAGCCAGTCCAGCAGCGGGTCCATGTCCGAAATCCGCGGCACGACGATGAAGCTCTGGCCGCCACGGTGATGTTCGCGCAGCAGCGCTTCGCGGATCACCATATCGTCCCACTCCATCACGTAGGTGCGCACCGCGAGTCGGTCGACCGGCGGGGTCTGGATGGTCGAGAGCTCGCGCAGCCCGCTCATCGCCATCTGCAAGGTACGCGGAATGGGCGTGGCGGTCAGCGTGAGCATGTGCACGTCGGTGCGCAGCTGCTTGAGCCGTTCCTTGTGCGTGACGCCGAAGCGCTGTTCCTCGTCGACGATCACCAGCCCCAGGTCCTTGAACCTGGTCGACTTGCTGAGGATCGCGTGGGTGCCGACGACGATATCGAGCGTGCCGTCGGCCAGTGCTCCGCGCGTCTCGGTGATTTCCTTGGCGGGGACGAGGCGGCTGAGCCGCCCGATCTTGAGCGGGAAGCCCGCAAAGCGCTCGCTGAAATTCTGGTAGTGCTGACGTGCGAGCAGCGTGGTGGGGGCCACAACGGCCACCTGTTGCCCGCTCATCGCCGCAACGAAGGCGGCGCGCAATGCCACCTCGGTCTTGCCGAAGCCGACATCGCCGCAGACGAGGCGGTCCATCGGCTTGCCGCTTTCCAGATCGCGCAGGACATCGGCGATCGCGGCGTCCTGATCGTCGGTCTCCTCCCACGGGAAGCGGTCGACGAACTGGTTGTAGCTGGCTTCCTCGGCTTCGAGCACGGGCGCTTTCTTCAGCGCGCGCTCGGCGGCGGTGCGCATGAGCTCGCTGGCGATTTCGCGAATGCGTTCGCGCAGGCGGGCGCGGCGTTTCTGCCAGGCTTCGCCGCCCAGCTTGTCGAGCATCACCGCGTCTTCGCTGCTGCCGTAGCGGGAGAGGACTTCGAGGTTTTCGACCGGGATGTAGAGCTTGTCGCCTCCCTTGTACTCCAGCATCACGCAGTCGTGCTTGGACTTGCCGACGCTGATCGGTTCGAGGCCGAGATACTTGCCGATGCCGTGTTCGGTGTGGACCACCAGATCGCCGCGCGAGAGCGCCTGAAGCTCGCTCAGGAAAGCGTCCGAGTCGCGGCGTTTCTTGCGCCTGCGGACGAGCCGGTCGCCGAGCAGGTCCTGCTCGGTCACCAGTTCGATGTCGTCGTTGGAGAAGCCGCTATCGAGCGGCAGGATCATCGCAACCGGCGTACCTTTAGCGGATTTGCCAAGTGCATCCTGCCAGCTGTCGGCGAGCGTCACCTTCGTGCCCGCTTCGCCGAGGATCGAGGTGATGCGCGATCGGCTGCCGGTCGAATAGGCGGCGAGCAGGGGGCGCTTGCCCGCCTTGCCGACCTTTCGGAAATGCTCCGCCGCGACTTCGTAGACATTGTCGCCGCGTGCACGTTCGGGCGCGAAATCGCGGGCCGAGCGGAAGCCGAAATCGATCACGCTGCCGCTCTCGGGCTCGTCGAACCCGGTCGCGCGGTGGACCGGGCGCTCTTCCATCACGCCGCCGATCTCATCTTCGGTCAGGTAGAGTGCCTGCGGGTCGAGCGGGCGATAGCTGCCTGCCTTCTGGCCTGCGGTTTCGGTACGCGTGCGGCGATATTCGGCGATGTCGGAGAGGCGCTCTTCGAGAGCGGTCAGCGCACCGACGTCGATGGTCACCGGATCGTCGGCGCCCAGATGGTCGAACAAGGTCGCCAGCTTTTCTTCGAACAGCGGCAGCCAGTGTTCCATCCCGGCTTGGCGGCGTCCTTCGCTGACCGCCTCGTAGAGCGGGTCCTGCGTGGCATTCGCCCCGAAACGTTCGCGATAGCCAGCGCGGAAGCGCTTGATCGTCGCATCCTCCAGCAACACTTCGCTTGCGGGCAGGAGGAGGAAGCTGTCGAGCGTGCCAGTGGTGCGCTGCGTGCTGGGATCGAACAGGCGCAGGCTCTCCAACTCGTCGCCGAAGAAATCGAGCCTCAGGCCCTGTTCGAGGCCGGAGGGGAAGATATCGAAGATCGAGCCGCGCACCGCGAACTCGCCCGCGTCGATCACGGTGTCGGTGCGGCTGTAGCCCTGCTTTTGGAGCAGTTGGGTCAGGCTCTCGTGCCCGATCTGCACACCCGGTTTCAGCTCGCGCACCGCCTCGCGAATGCGGAACGGGGTCAGCATCCGTTGGAGCGCTGCGTTGGCCGTGGTGACCAGCAGCTGCGGCGTGCCTTTCTCTGCCTGCAAGCGGTGCAGCGCGGACAGCCGCTGCGTGCTGATCGACAGCGCGGGGCTTGCCCGGTCGTAGGGCAGGCAATCCCACGCGGGGAATTCGATCACGCTGAGTTCGGGTGCGAAGAACCGCGCGGCATCCGCAATGCTGCGCATCGCGCTGTCGTCGGGCGCGATGAACACGGCGCGTCTTTTTGCGGCGCGCGCGAGGTCGGCCATCACCAGGGGCTGCGCGCCCCGGGCGAGGTTGGCGAAAGTCAGCGGCTGCCTGGCGGACAGGATGCGGGAGAGGTCGGGCATTGGTGGTTAAGTCGCTCCGGCGTGCATGTGTTCCGTGCACACGCATTTCACCCCCACCTCTTCAGAGGAGGGGGTTGGGGGTTGTGACATGGCGTTAGCGCGGGGTGGCGCGCCGCACCACCCCGCTGCGATCAGCGCGGGATATCGACGTAATCGAGCTTCTGCATGATCGCGATCCGCTCGCCCTGCATTTCCGGCGGGATCGGCTGCGTCTTCAATGCCCAGGCCATGATCTCGACATCGTCGTGATCGAGCAGCGTTTCGAACCAGACGAGGTCTTCCTCGCCCCACTCGGCATGATAGCGGTCGAAATAGCCGCCGATCATGTAATCGGCTTCACGCGTGCCACGGTGCCAGGCGCGGAACTTGGCACGGGCGAGGCGGGATTCGAAGCTGGGGGAGGTCATGGGCGGGGGTTAGATTTTCTGCCCACTGCTTTCAACTCGTCATTGCGAGGTGGGGCACCGCAGGTGGCCCGACGCGGCAATCCACAGCGGCACGCCCTGGATTGCTTCGCTCCGCTCGCAATGACGCGATAGCTGGGCCATATCTATGGTCCCATGCGGCCCGAAATCCTCAATCCCCTGTTTGCCGAAGTCGACACGCTCGACGGTGTCGGGCCCAAGCTGAAGAAGCCGCTGGAGAAGCTGCACTGCACGCGGGTGCGCGATGTCGCCTATCACTGGCCCGACCGGTTCGTGACCCGCCGTCCGGTCGACAATCTGGACGAGGCAGCCGAGGGCGAGCAGATCATCATCGCGCTGACCGTGACCGAGCATCGCTCCGGTGCCTCGCGCCGCGCGCCTTATCGCGTGCTCGCTACCGACAGCGCGGGCAACCTCCTCGCGCTGACCTTCTTCGGGCGGGCCAGCTACACCGCGAAGAAGGAACTGCCGGTGGGCGAGACCCGCCGCGTCGCGGGCAAGCTGGAACGGTATGGCGACATGCTCCAGATGGTGCATCCGGACCATGTAATGAAGGTGGACGATCCCGCGCTCGGCCAGATGCGCGAGCCGGTCTATCCACTGGCCGAAGGGCTGACGCAGCCGCGCGTGGCGAGCCTCGCCGCGCAGGCGCTCGACAAGCTGCCCGCGTTGCCTGAGTGGATCGAGCCCGGAATGCTGGCGCGCGAGAAATGGCCCGCCTGGGCCGATGCGCTGCACAGCGTCCATGCGCGCGACGACGAGAGCGCGAAGGACCGTCTCGCGTACGACGAACTGCTCGCCAACCAGCTCGCGATGCAATTGGTGCGCGCGGATAACCGCAGAAAACGCGGGCGCGCGCTCGCCGGTGACGGGAGCCTGCGGGGCAAGCTGCAGCTGCCGTTCCCGCTGACAGGGGCGCAGGAACGTTCGATCCGCGAGATCGAAGGCGACCTGCAACAGGACGCGCCCATGCTGCGTTTGCTGCAGGGCGATGTCGGCGCAGGCAAAACCGTGGTCGCGCTGCACGCGATGCTGATCGCGGTGGAGGCGGGCGCACAAGCCGCGTTGCTTGCGCCGACCGAACTTCTCGCCCGCCAGCATTTCGAGACGCTGCGCGAGATGGCGCGACCCACCGGCGTGGAAGTTGCACTGCTGACGGGCCGCGACAAGGGCCGCGCGCGCGAGAGCATCCTGATGGGGCTGATGGACGGCAGCATCCAGATCGTGGTCGGCACGCACGCGATCTTCCAGGAGGCGGTGCAGTACCGCGATCTCGGGCTGGTGGTGGTCGACGAGCAGCACCGCTTTGGCGTCTCGCAGCGGCTCCAGATGGCGGGCAAGGGCAAGCGCCCGCCGCACACCCTCTCGATGACCGCGACGCCGATCCCGCGCACGCTGACGCTCGCAAACTATGGCGAGATGGAGGTCAGCCGATTGGACGAGCTTCCTCCCGGCAGGCAGGCGATCGACACGCGCGTGGTCGGGATGGAGCGGCTGCCCGATGTGGTCGACGCGGTCGGGCGGCATCTCGCCTCGGGTCAGCAGGCCTATTGGGTCTGCCCACTGGTGCGCGATGAGGACGGGATGGAGAAGCCCGCTGCGGAGCAACGCTATGCGGCACTGAAAGCGCGCTTCGACGATGATGTGGTGCTGGTTCACGGCCAGCTCGACCCCGAGGTGAAGGACGCGGCGATGGCGCGCTTTGCCTCGGGCGAGGCGAAATTGCTGGTGGCGACGACCGTGATCGAGGTCGGGGTCGACGTGCCTGCCTCGACGCTAATCGTGATCGAACAGGCGGAGAAGTTCGGCCTTGCGCAACTCCACCAGCTACGCGGGCGCGTGGGGCGGGGAAGCGAGAAGTCGACCTGCCTGCTGCTGCGCGGCGAACAGCTTTCCGAAACGGGGCGTCGTCGACTCGCACTGATGCGCGAGACGCAGGATGGCTTTCGCATTGCAGAGGAAGATCTGGAGCTGCGCGGCGGCGGAGAACTGCTCGGCACGCGGCAGTCGGGCGACACACCTTTCCGCATTGCGACGCTGGAACAGATGCAGCGGTTGATGGACCCGGCGACGGCGGACGCCAAGCTGCTGATGGATCGCGACGCGGGCCTGGAGGGTGAACGAGGCGAAGCGGCGCGCATCCTGCTCTACCTGCACGAACGCGATATGGGCGTGCGCACGCTGCGGGGTGGGTAAGAAACTCCCCTCCCTTGGGGGAGGGGCTGGGGGTGGGGGCTCTGCCCTCTCGATCGGCAGTACACCCCCCACCCAACCTCCCCCTTGAGGGGGAGGAGCAGGTTGGCGGATCGCGGCGGGGCATTTTCCTACTTCACCCGCACAGGCTAGGGTGGCGATGGCTCTTTCGCATTGTCGTCTACCTCGCGCACGCACGCAGAAATTCGCGGCCAAAAACCGCTAAGTGTCACTCCGATGTACTTAACTCCATGAGAGGTAACGGTTTTCTGAGGGTGACACTCGGGTGACACGTGTCACCCATGTCGCTCCCCGAAATCACTCCCCTCCCCGCGGGGAGGGGTTGGGGGTGGGGGCTCGGCGCCCGAAGTGTGAGCCCAGTACACCCCCACCCAACCTCCCCCTCGAGGGGGAGGAGTTCAGCCCCGTTCTGCCAACCGCCCCACCAGCGCGCGCGCCGCCGCTTCGACGTCTTCCCACGTCGCCTCGAACTGCTCCTCGCCGTCGTAGTACGGGTCGGCAATCGCCGCGCCTTCTCGCCCCGGCACGAGGTCCATCAGCAGCGAAACCTGCGCGCGCGATCCTCTGGGCCGCAGCGCTTCGATATTGCGAAGGTTCTGGTGATCCATGGCGAAGATATGCGTGAAGCGGTCGAAATCCTCGACCGCCAGCTGGCGTCCGGCATAGCCCGAGATGTCGATACCGTGCTTGGAGGCTTCCTCGATGCTGCGCGGGTCGGGTGGGCTGCCGACGTGGTAGTCCGCCGTGCCTGCGCTGTCCGCCTCGGCCTCCAGACCGGCCTTCTCCGCAGCGTCGCGAAACGCCGCTTCGGCCAGCGGGGAGCGACAGATATTGCCGAGGCACACGAACAGAATTGCGGGTTTTTCCATGCGTTCGGCCTACTGGACGCGAGCTGAGGCGCGCAATAGACGATACTGCAATCAAGGGGGAATTCGTATGCTGAAGCACCTGCTCGCCGCAACGGCACTCACGGTAATCGTCGCCAGCCCGCTCGCCGCCCAGACCGCGCCGAGCCCCTCGGAGCAATACGAGGCGCTGCGCGAAGAGGTGTGGCAGGACATGCTCGACGCCTATCCCACGCTCGCGACCTCGGTCGGCGACCGGCGCGGGGATGGCAAGCTCGGCGATCTGTCGATCGAAGGCTACGAGGAGGACATGGCCGAAAACCGCGCCATCCTCGCGCGGCTCGACGCGATCGACAAGGATGCGCTGCCCGAAGACCTGCGGGTCGATTACGCGGTGCTGCATCGCTCGCTGACGGATTATCTCGAAGGCGCGAAGTTCGCGCAGGACCGCTACATCCTTTTCACCAATCGCGGCGGCTGGTTCAGCGCGCTCGCATCGCTGCCCTACAGCTCGCCCTTCTTCACGCTCGCCGATTACGAGAGCTATGTGGGTCGGCTCGAAGCGTTCGGTCCTTACAATGCCGACGGGATCGCGCGCAGCCGAGAGGCGGTGGCGCGCGGGCTGACACAGGCGTGCGGGCCGATGGAAGGGTTCGAAGGCCAGATCACCGGGCAGATTGCCGACAGCGCCGAGGAATCGGATTTCTGGCAGCCGTTTGCGAAGAAGCCTGCCAATATTTCGGACGCCGACTGGCAGGCGCTCAAAGTCCGCGCGAAGGCGGCTATCGACGACGTGGTCTTCCCCGGCCTGCGCGATTTCGTGAGCTTTTACGAAGACGAATACGCACCCGAGTGCCGCGACGGCCTGCCGGGCATCTCTCAGACAGAGGGCGGGGCGGAATATTACGATCACCTCGTCCACAGCTTCACCACCACCGACATGAGTGCGGACGAGGTCCATCAGCTGGGCCTTTCGGAAGTCGCGCGTATCCGGGCGGAAATGGAGCAGGTCGCCGCCGAGGCGGGCTTCGACAGCCGCGAGGCCTTCATCGAGCACCTGCGCACCGACCCGCAGTATTACATGACCGACGAGGACGAGTACCTGCGCTATGCCGCAGCGCTCGCCAAGCAGATCGACGGCTGGCTGCCCAAGCTGTTCGGTACGCTGCCGCGCCTGCCCTATACGGTGCTGCCGATCCCTGCGGCGCAGGCACCGGGCAACACCACCGCCTATTACGAGCCCGGCTCGGCGGAGACCGGGCAGGCGGGCATCTACCGCGTCAACCTGACCGAACTCGACCAGCGGCCCCTGTGGGAACTGCCCGCGCTGGGCGTGCACGAGGCGGTGCCGGGGCACCACCTGCAGATCGCGTTGCAGCAGGAACTGGACCTGCACCCGCTGCGCCGCAACGGGACCTTCTTCACCGCCTTCGTCGAGGGGTGGGGGCTTTATTCCGAACGGCTCGGGATCGAGATGGGGCTTTACGATACGCCTGCGAAGCAGATGGGGCGGCTGAGCTACGAGATGTGGCGCGCGTGCCGGCTGGTAGTCGACACCGGCATCCACTCGAAGGGCTGGACCAAGCAACAGGCGGTCGATTTCATGACCGACAACACCGCTTTGAGCGCCGCGAATATCGACGCCGAGGTCAACCGCTACATCACCTGGCCCGGCCAGGCGCTCGCCTACAAGATCGGCGAACTGAAGATCCGCGAGTTGCGGACCCGCGCAGAAGAGGCGCTGGGCGACCGGTTCGACCTGCGCGCGTTCCATGACGCGGTGCTGGAGAACGGTTCGGTCCCGCTCGATGTGCTGGAAGAGCATATCGACCGCTGGATCGCGGAGCAGGGGGAGGGCTAACCTCACTAACTCGTCATTGCGAGGAGCGAAGCGACGAAGCAATCCATGGAGTCCCGTTCCAAAAATCCGCTCGTCCTGAGCCTGTCGAAGGGCGCGCGGCGGCACCGCGTTGCGGTTCGCGCTTCGACAAGCTCAGCACGAACGGGACCCCTTTGCTCAGCTCAAGTCCCCAGTCCGCTCCAGCACGTCGCGCACGATGGCGTGGATATTTACCACCGCCCCGATCCGCGCGCCGAGCAGCGCGGTGCCGCTGACCTTGCGCTGGACGAACAGCGTTTCGGCGGGCGGGATGTGCCAGATCGCCTTGTCCTGCGCGATGGCGAAGCCCTCGTTGCGCAGCGCGGGGACGAAGCCACGGTCGCCGAAGTCGAAGGGCGCATCTTTCGCCATTTCGCCTAGGATGATGTCGATCATCCGGTCGATCGCCTCTCCGTGCTTCTCGACCACGGCCGGGGACATGAACTGCGCATCGATAGCCGCCTGACGAACCCCCGCATGGTCGCGGTCGAGCCCGGCGCGCAGCAGGTTGCGATAAGAATGCTGCACCTGGCGGTCGACTTCGCGCGTCGCCCCGAAATCGAGCAGCACGATCTTCCGGCCGGCCTCGCGATAGCGGTAGTTGGCGAAGTTGGGGTCGGTCTGCATCAGGCCCCATTCGAAGAGTTCGCGCGCGACCAGTTCGATCACTTCGGCGAACACGCTGTCGCGCACCTCCTGCGGCTGGTCGCCCAGCTGTTCGACCGGGCGGCCTTCCTCGTAACTCATTGCCAGGATGCGATCGCGGGTCAGCTCTTCGTCGAGCGTCGGCACCACGAAGGCATCGTGCCCGGCGAGCAACTCGCCATAGCGTTGCATCATCCGCCCTTCGCGGCGGTAGTCCGCTTCCTCGTGCAGCTGTTCCTTCGCCGCAGCCAGCAGCGGGGCGATATCGAGTTCCTTGGGCAGCAGGCCGGTCACGCGCAGCAGGGTCGCGACATTATCGACGTCGGAATCGATGCTTTGCGCGACGCCGGGATACTGCACCTTTATCGCGAGCGTTCGCCCATCGCGGGTCAGCGCGCGGTGGACCTGGCCGATGCTAGCGGCAGCGATGGGACGCGGTTCGAAGCGGCGAAATTTCTTTCGCCAATCGTTGCCCCATTCTTCCGCCAGCACCCGGTCGAGCTGGCGCGGGGGCATGAAATCGGCGTTGTCGCGCAGCTTGGCGAGGATGTCGGACAGCTCCGGAGGCAGAGCGTCGCCTGCGTCCATCGAAAGCATCTGCCCCATTTTCATCGCGGCCCCGCGCAGGTGCGAGAGGCGCTCGGTCAGGCGGCCGATATTACTAGGCGTCAGGACGAGATCGTTCATCCGCACCCGCTCGCCAGAGGCAACGCGGCGCGCTCCCTCGGCCAGCATTCCGCCAGCGACTCCGCCGGCGAGCCGACCGAAGCCGCTCAGTCTTCCGATCCGGGACGAAGGGACCGCGCGATGGCGACCCTTCGCGTCGTCCTCCCGCGCCATGGCCTTAGGCGTAGTTCACGTAGAGCGAGTAGATCAGGCCGGGAATGTAGAAGAACACTGTCAGGATCAGGCTGATCAGGAATTGCGAGCCGAGCCCGTGCTTGAGCGCGACGCCCAGCGGTGGAAGCAGGATGGTCGCGATGAGGATGATGATAGGCATTTCAGAAAATCTCCTTTGCCTGACCAACCGCGCCCGCAGACGCCTGTTCCGCTCAATCGGCTTAGTCTTTCGGCCGAAGAGTGCGCACTACCTCACGAAACATTTACCGCGCCGGCCAGCTCTTCCAGCCCGACCACGATTATCGTGCGCCCGCCGCCGAATTCCTCGCGCACCACGATCAGACCCTGCCGCTCCATATGCTCCAGCAGGCGGCGGATGCGGCTGGGCGAGGAGGTGCCGTAAACGCGCGCAAGCTCGTCTTCGTCGGGTGCCGAGGCGCCACGCGCCACAGACACCGCCAGCGCGAGGTAGGGCGCAAGCACGTCTTCGGGAACGGCCTGCGACAGCTCCTCGATCGTGTCGCGTACCGGTTGAGGTAGTTCGTGCAGGCCTGCGGCGGCGAAGGCGAACAGGCGGCGGAATTCGAGCATATCGACATGCGCACTGGGCACGCCCTGCTGGCGGCAGCGCTGTGCGAAATTGCGGAACAGCGCGGCGGAAGACTGGAAGGTCGCGCCCTCTTCCGCCGCCAGCTCCACGATAACCCGGGTGAGGGCGGCATCGTTGTCCTGCGGTGCGGTGGGAGTCTGATCCTCGGGCGAGGATACGTCACTCGCCGTGTGCTCGCCGCTCTCGCTACGCTGCGCCTGCTCTGCTGCGCGAGCGGTGATCGCCTGCTCCAGATCGGCGGCGGGCTGCGGGGGAGGGGGCGGCGGTGCTGGCTTGGCGGCTTCCTCCGCCAGTTCGGAATGGAGCAGCGCCTCCAAATCCTCGCCCGAGGCCTGGGGCAGCGGCATCAGGCCCTCGGCGGCGTTCTTGCCGCCGGTGCGCACCTCGCCGATATGCACCGCCACCGGGCGGCGGCTGATCGCGGGTCCAAGGCCGAGGAAATGGCCGCGCTGAAGATCGCGGATGCGCTCCGCCTGCCGCCGGTCCATTCCCAACAGATCGGCGGCGCGCTGCATGTCGATGTCGAGGAAGGTGCGCCCCATCAGGAAGTTGGAGGCTTCTGCGGCGACATTCTTGGCCAGCTTGGCAAGCCGCTGCGTCGCGACGATGCCCGCGAGCCCGCGCTTGCGCCCCCGGCACATCAGGTTGGTCATCGCGGACAGCGTCATGCGGCGTGCATCCTCCGCCAGTTCGCCCGCAGCCGCCGGGGCGAACATCTGTGCCTCGTCGACCACCACCAGCGCGGGATACCAATGCTCGCGCGGGGCATCGAACAGCGCGGAGAGGAACAGCGCGGCGCAGCGGATCTGCTGTTCGACCTCCAGCTCGTCCAGCGCCAGCACGACCGAGACGCGATGCTGGCGCACGCGCCCGGCAAGCGCCTCTATCTCGCGCACCGAATGCGCTGCGCCGTCGATCACGATATGGTCGAACGCATCCGCCAAGCTGGTAAAGTCGCCCTCCGGGTCGATCACGACCTGCTGGACGAGCCCGGCGGTCTGTTCGAGCAGGCGGCGCAGAAGGTGCGACTTGCCGGAACCCGAGTTGCCCTGGACGAGCAATCGCGTCGCGAGCAGCTCCTCGACGTCGACGCAAATGCCTTGCCCGGCCGAATCCGTGCCAATTTCGATCTGCGCTGTCATATGCCCGACGAATAAGTGACCGCTGGCACGGCGCAAAGGTGCAACGGGGACTTATCCCGCTCTGGTTTGCGACGCGCGTTCTCGATGATGTGTGATGGCGCCGCCACTAACGCCGGGTGTCCCACACAGGAAGAATGCGACGCAGCTAAGCAGTTTCTTGCGATGAAAAGCGCAAATTGGTCGGGGAGAGAGGATTCGAACCTCCGGCCCCTGCCTCCCGAAGACAGTGCTCTACCAGGCTGAGCTACTCCCCGACCGGATGCTTGCGGGGCGGACCCCGCGAGGCAGAGGCGGCCCTATAGGTGTGGATCACCGCACACGCAAGCGGACATTGCAGGCAAGTTTGTCCTATCGCTGGTCACCGAAAGGATTAGGCCGATCACCGTGACCGAATCGCATTACGAACAGCAATATCTCGACCTGATGGCGCGTATCTGGCGCGAAGGCGACGAGCGGGTGGACCGCACCGGCGTCGGCACGCGCTCGGTATTCGGTGCTCAGCTGCGGTGCAGTCTCGCGGACAATGCCGTTCCGCTGCTGACCACCAAGCGCGTCTACTGGAAGACCGCTGCGCGCGAGATGCTGTGGTTCCTCACCGGAGAGACCAACATCCGCCCGCTGGTGCTGCAGGGGGTGAAGATCTGGAACGAGTGGCCGCATGCGCGCTACGTGCACGAGACGGGGGACGACCTCTCGCTCGACGATTTCGTCCAGCGAATCGGCGATGACGAAGCTTTTGCTGCGCGGTGGGGCGATCTGGGCCCGGTCTATGGCAAGCAGTGGGTCGACTGGCCGACCTACCGCTATCGCCCCGATGGTCTGTACGAAAAGGGCGAGGGGATCGACCAGGTCAGCCAGGTGATCGAGAGCCTCCGAACAAACCCGGGAAGCCGCCGTCATATCATCGAAGGGTGGAATGTCGCCCAGCTGGACCGGATGGCGCTGCCGCCGTGTCACAAAACCTACCAGTTCCATGTCGGGGCGAACGGCACGCAGCTCAATTGCCTGCTCTACCAACGAAGCTGCGATGTGGCGCTGGGCCTGCCGTTCAACCTGTTCGGCGCGGCGTTGCTGACGCGGATGATCGCTCAGCAGACCGATCTTGAGCCGGGCGAACTGGTGTGGATGGGGGGCGACACGCACCTTTATCTGAACCATGCGCACCTGATCGAGGAACAGCTGGCGCGGGAACCGCGCGGGGCCCCGACGCTTGAGATTACAAGGCGTGCGTCCAGCATGTTCGACTACGAGATTGGCGATTTCGCGGTTCACGGATACGACCCGCACCCGCCGATCAAGGCACCGGTGGCCGTCTGACGGTCGCACCGCTTGACCCGCAGGGGCGCGCGCAATAAACGGTCGCCGAAATGAAAGAATGCGTCTCTCACGATAGAGACGCCGGGAGACAGACGCATGGCCAACGGGCCCGAGCGAGCCACCAAGGGCGACAACAAACCACGCTTGTCGCTTCACGTACCCGAACCTCAATATCGCCCCGACGCGGATGAGGTCGATTTCTCCGCGATCGAAGTGCCAGAGGCGGGCAAGCAGCCGCGACCCGACGAGGCTTGCGAACCGCATGAGACGCATGGGCTGTGCACCGATCTGATCCGCGTGCTGGGCGACGACAACATGGCGCACGGCCCGTGGGACCCGAAACTCTCCCCCGATACGCTGCGCGAGATGCTGCACCACTTCTCGCTGGTGCGCGCGTTCGACGAACGCATGTTTCGCGGGCAGCGGCAGGGCAAGACCAGCTTCTACATGAAGTGCACCGGGGAAGAGGCGACCAGCATCGCCACCTCGATGGCGCTGCAGCCCGATGACATGATCTTCCCCAGCTATCGTCAGCAGGGTGCGCTGATCGCGCGCGGCTATCCGCTGATCGAGATGATCAACCAGATCTATTCGAACAGCGGCGACAAGCTGAAGGGCCGCCAGCTCCCGATCATGTATTCGAGCCGCGAACACAGCTTCTTCAGCATCTCGGGCAACCTCGCCACACAGACCCCGCAAGCGGTGGGTTGGGCGATGGCGAGCGCGATCAAGCACGACACCCGCATCGCTGCGACCTGGGTGGGCGAGGGGAGCACGGCGGAAGGCGATTTCCACGCCGCCTGCACATTCGCCAGCGTTTACAACGCGCCGGTGATCCTCAACGTGATCAACAACCAGTGGGCGATCTCCAGCTTCTCCGGCTTTGCAGGCGGCGAGCGGGCGACCTTCGCCAGCCGCGCCATCGGCTACGGTCTCGCCGGGCTGCGCGTTGACGGCAACGATCCGCTCGCATGCTATGCGGCGGAGAAATGGGCGGCGGATCGTGCGCGCACCAATGCGGGCCCCACGCTGATCGAGTTCTTCACCTACCGTGCCGAAGGGCACTCCACCTCGGACGATCCCAGCGGCTATCGCAGCGCGCAGGAGCGCGAGGCATGGCCGCTCGGCGATCCCGTGGTGCGCCTCAAGAACCACCTCATCGCGCTGGGCGAATGGGACGAGGACAGGCAGGCCGAAATGGACCTGAAGGCGGCCGAGAAGGTGAAGAAAGACACCAAGGAAGCCGAAAAGAACGGCATCCTGGGCCACGGGATGCACCAGCCGTTCCACACGATGTTCGAAGACGTGTTCGAGGAAGAGCCCTGGCACCTCAAGGAACAGAACGAGCAGTCGCAGGCCGAACGCGACAAGAAATATCCGGACGGGGTGCCGCACTGATGAGCGAGACGAAAGAGCAGCCCAAGGTCAAGCAGGGGCGCGACGCCACCGGCGACGATCGCCGCCTCAACATGATCGAGGCGATCAACGACGCGCTCGATGTGTCGATGGAGAAGGACGACAATGTCGTCGTGTTCGGCGAGGACGTCGGCTATTTCGGCGGCGTGTTCCGCTGCACTGCGGGCTTGCAGGAAAAGTACGGTAAGTCGCGCGCGTTCGACACGCCGATTTCGGAATGCGGCATCGTGGCGGCGGCGATCGGGATGGGCGCCTACGGCCTCCGTCCGGTCCCAGAAATCCAGTTCGCCGACTACATCTACCCCGGTTACGACCAGATTATCAGCGAGGCGGCTCGCCTGCGCTATCGCAGCGCCGGAGAATATACCGCACCGATCACGATCCGCTCTCCCTTCGGGGGCGGAATTTTCGGCGGTCAGACGCACAGCCAGAGCCCCGAATCGCTGTTCACCCACGCCTCGGGCATCAAGACCGTCATTCCGGCGACGCCATACGACGCGAAAGGCCTGCTGATCGCCGCAATCGAGGACAATGATCCGGTCATCTTCTTCGAGCCCAAGCGCATCTATAACGGCCCGTTCGACGGCTTCTTCGACCGTCCGGTGAAGAACTGGAAGTCGCACCCCGACAGCGTCGTGCCTGAAGGCTATTACCGCATCCCGCTGGGCGAGGCGCGCCTTGTTACCGAAGGCGATCAACTGACCGTGCTGACCTACGGCACCATGGTCCACGTCGCGAAAGCGGTGCTGGAAGAGAGGGGTATCGAAGCCGACATCCTCGATCTGCGCACGCTCGTCCCGCTGGACATGGACGCGATCGAGAAGTCGGTGAAGAAGACCGGCAAGTGCCTGATCGTGCACGAGGCGACGCGCACCTCCGGGTTCGGAGCGGAGCTTTCCGCGCTGGTGCAGGAACGCTGCTTCTATCATCTCGAAGCGCCGATCCAGCGCGTGACCGGCTTCGACACACCTTATCCCCACAGCCTCGAATGGGCCTATTTCCCCGGCCCGGTGCGCATTGGCGCGGCTCTCGACACGCTCCTCAAGGACTGATCCCCATGGCGAAATTCACCTTCAACCTGCCCGATATCGGCGAAGGCATTGCCGAGGCCGAGATCGTTGCGTGGCACGTATCGGTCGGCGACATGGTCGAGGAAGATCAGCAGATCGCCGACATGATGACCGACAAGGCGACCGTCGAAATGGAAAGCCCGGTCGCAGGCAAGGTGATCGAGATCGCGGGCGAAGTGGGAGACACCATCTCGATCGGATCGATGCTCGTCACCATCGAGGTCGAGGGCGAAATCCCCGACGATGTCGCGGAAGAGAATGCCAAGGCCTCGGATGCAGAGGCCAATAGCGAGCCGAAACCTGCACCCGCGCCGAAGGACGACGAGGTCGAGGAGCGCATCGAGGTGGAGAACCCCGACGCGAGCGACGCCGACGACGCGCACGAGGCCGATCCCGAGCCCGCGCCCAAGCAGCCGGTCGAAAAGAGCGAACCGAAGACCGAAGCCAAGGTTCTCGCCAGCCCTGCAGTGCGCAAGCGCGCGAAAGATCTGGGCATCGATCTGGCACAGGTGAAGCCCGCCGAGGATGGCCGCGTCCGTCACGGCGATCTCGACCAGTTTCTCGCTTATTCGGGCGGCTATTCGCCTGCCAGCGGCCCGCGCGCGGACGAGGAAATCAAGGTCATCGGCATGCGCCGCCGGATTGCGCAGAACATGAGCGCGTCGAAGCGCAATATCCCGCACTTCACCTATGTCGACGAGGTCGACGTGACCGATCTGGAAGCGATGCGGGCGCAGCTGAACGAAGGGCGCGGCGACAAGCCCAAGCTCACGATCCTGCCGCTGCTGATCACCGCAATCTGTCAGTGCCTGCCCGAATTCCCGATGATCAACGCCACTTATGACGATGATGCTGGCGTGGTGACGCGCCACGGGTCGGTCAACATGGGCATGGCCGCGCAGACCGACGCCGGGCTCATGGTGCCGGTGCTTCACAACGCGCAGGGCCAGAATATCTGGCAGCTCGCGCGGGAAATCGGCCGGCTCGCGGAGGCTGCGCGCAGCGGCAAGGCCAAGTCCGAAGAAATGCAGGGCGGCACGCTGACCGTCACCTCGCTCGGTCCGCTCGGCGGCATTGCGACCACGCCGGTCATCAACCGGCCCGAGGTTGCGATCATCGGCCCGAACAAGATCGTCGAGCGCCCGATGTTCGTCACCGGCTCCGACGGGATCGAGCGGGTCGAGAAGCGCAAGCTGATGAACATCTCGATCAGCTGCGATCATCGCGTGGTCGATGGCTGGGATGCGGCGAGCTTCATCCAGGCGCTCAAGCGGCGGCTCGAAGCGCCAGCGCTGATCCTGGCGAGCTGACCCGATGAAGACCGACCCGCGCATCGACGATTACATTGCGCGGGCGGCACCCTTCGCGCAGCCGATCCTAACGCACCTGCGCGAACTCGCGCACCGCGCGCTTCCCGATGGCGAGGAGGCGATCAAGTGGCGCATGCCCACGGTGATGCAGGACGGGAAGAACATCGTCAGCATCGCCGCGTTCAAGGCGCATTGTGCATGCGTAATCCATCACGAGGAGCAGAATGCTGCGGGCGAGGGCATGGGCCAGCTCGGCAAGATCGCCTCGTTGGACGACCTGCCCCCCGATGAGCATATCTTCGAGCGCATCCGGCAGGGCGCAGAGCGCGTCGCAGCAGGCAAGCGCACTCTGCCCAAACCCAAGCCCGAAATTGCGATGCCCGACGACTTTGCCGCCGCGCTCGATTCGGCACCGGCGGCCAGGACCTTCTTCGATGGCCTCGCGCCATCGCACCGGCGTGAATATCTCGAGTGGATTACCGAGGCGAAGCGGGCCGGGACGCGCGCCAAGCGGATTGCGACTGCGGTCGAATGGCTGGCCGAGGGCAAGCGCCGCAACTGGAAATACGAAAACTGCTGAATCGAATCAGCGCACCACCGCGCTGTAGGTGAAAACGCCGCGTCCGCGCGCGGCACGCGGATTGTCGACGTCCCAGCGTACATGCGTCACATCGGTCGATGTCGCAGGGCGACCGCGAACGCGAAGCTCGGCGAGCGTACCCCAGTTGCGTCCGCCATCGACGGAGACTTCCGGCTGGTCGCCGCCGCTTGCGCGAAAGGCCAGCGATCTGGGCACCCGGCTCGATATCGTGAAGGGCTTGTCCTGTGGGCTGCGCCAGGCGAGCATCAGGACGACCGTATCCCCGCTTTGCAGCGTGTCCGCCGGTTCGAGCAGGCGCTGGGTCCGTCCATCACGCTCCAGCGAACGCTCGACGAAAACCTCGCGGTCGATCTGCACCAGCGATTGGGCGCTCGCCACGGTAGCGGCGAACATCGCCGCGCCCCCGATCAGCAATCCGATACGCATGATTGGGCTCCCCATGCCCGTTTTCCAAGCGTTGCGGACCCTTGCAGCAAATGCTCAAAATGCAGTTAATCGCCGACTAACCAAGTTTCTTTCGTGGAACGCGAAAAAGGCGGGGTGCAGGCCATTGACAGGTGTGTGGGGGTGGCTTAAGCGCGCCGCTCCCACGCAGCGGAGACACCTTCTCCCTCGTGTTTGCGCGGGTGTAGCTCAGTTGGTTAGAGCGCCGGCCTGTCACGCCGGAGGTCGCGGGTTCGAGTCCCGTCACTCGCGCCATTTCATGCAAATGGTGCCGATTTCGCCCCGTGCTCTTGCGCGGGCTGCGCTGCGCGTCCACCTGCCCTGCAACGCACCGGCAGGAGGGCACCGATGATCACGCTTCACCATCTCGAATACTCGCAGAGCTTCCGCATCCTATGGCTGCTGGAGGAGCTGGGCGCGCCGTACGAGCTGAAGATCTACGACCGCGATCCCGAAACCCGGCTTGCGCCCGCCGAGTACAAGGCTCTCTCGCCGCTCGGCACCGCGCCGGTGATCACCGACGACACAGGGCTGGTGCTGGCGGAGAGCAACGCGGTGATCGACTACATCCTCGATTCGCACCCCGAGAGCCCGCTGCGACCCGCACCGGGCGACGCAGCCCGCGTGGATTACCTGTTCTGGTTCCACGCAGGGGTGGGCAGCCTCATGCCGATGCAGTTCTTCAACGGGCTGCTGACGATGATGAAGGCACGCAGCCCTGCTCTCGTCCGTTCGGTCATCGGCATCGCGACCGACAAGGTGCGCGAGATGCTGGTCGCGCCGCGGCTCAAGGTGCTGTTCGACAAACTGGAGAGCGATCTGGGCCGCAACACCTGGCTCGCTGGCGACCACCTGACCGCCGCCGATATCTCGATGTGCTATTCGATCGCGTCCGCCGATGCGCAGGGGCGGCTGAAGGATCGCCCCAACTGCCAGCGCTGGATGGAGCAGATGCGCGGCACGCCGTCCTTCCAGCGCGCGATGGAGAAGGACGGGCGCGACACGTTCGTGTTCAGTTTCTAGGCGCTATTTCTGGTGGCGGGTGCAGTGATAGGCGCTACGCCCGCCGACCTTGGATTTCTCGATCGTGCCATCGCAGCGTGGGCATCCGGAGCCAGCCTTGCGGGTGTGGATCAACCAGTCGTCCGGCAACCGGTCGTAGTGCGCCTCGGTGTCCATGACCGTGTACAGGATGTCGCGCATGGCTTCGTGCATGTCGGTTAGCGCTTCTTCGGCGAGGTTTGTGCCCTTGCGCTCGGGATCGATTCCGACGCGGTAGAGGATTTCGTCCGACCAGAGATTGCCCACTCCCGCGAGCTTGCGCTGGTCCATCAGCGCGGACTTGGTGGCCCCGCGCGATCCGCCGATCACCTCTGCGAACTCCTCAAGCCCAATCTCCAGCGCATCCGGCCCGTATTCGATCCGTGCGATCTCTTCTGAAGGGCTGTCGACCACGCGCACCCAGCCGAGCTTGCGCGGGCAGCGGAAGGCGAGGCGGCGGTCGCCTTCAAAGCGAATCAGGAATTTGGCGTAGTCCGGCGCTCCGTCGGATTCGTCGAAGGGGCGCAGCGATCCTGTCATCCCAAGGTGCACCGCAATCCACGGACCGGTCTTGCTGCCCGCGAAGATCAGCTTGCCGTGGCGGTGCGTCCGGGTAAACTGATGGCCGACGAGGCGCGTGCGCTCGTTATCGCCGGGCAATTCGAGATAGTCGGTATCCTCGCCCAGCTCGACCGCCTCGATCGTGCGGTTGAGGCATTCGCGCTCGACACGCAGGCGATTGGCTTCGGCTTCGGGAAGTTCGGGCATGCAGCGTCAACGGTGTTCGCCGCAGACCGTTTCCCGCGTCAGCCCCAGCGCCCCGTTTCCATCCAGATCAGGAATCGCTTGAGCGGCAGCAGCCAAATGATGCCGAGCACGAGGTAGATCGGCGTCTGCACGAGGACGGGCCAAGTGCCGATCACCTCGGGCACATAGCGCGCGACCAGAATCGCATAGACGAACAATCCCAGCAGCAGGCCGAGAATGCCCACGGGGATGCGCCAGTTGGGTTCGCGCCTCATGCGGCGACCTCGTAAACGCGGGTGGGGGTGACGATCATGTGCAGCCGCATATCGTGGGGTTCCATCGGAACGTGATCGATCTTCTGCACGTCCCACGCAAGGCCGATCCGCAAGGCATCGGGGTGCGCTGCGCACCAGCGGTCGTAATAGCCGCCTCCCTGGCCGAGCCTGCCGCCATCCTCGTCGAAGGCGAGCAGCGGCATGACGATCACATCGGGCACCACATCGGCGGCGTCCTTGCCCGGCTGCATCAGCCCATGAGGGCCGCCCTCCAGATCGCTGCCGCCCAGAGGATCCGTGTGTTCGGCAAAGCGCATTGCGCCGTTCTCGGCTAGCAGGCGGGGCAGGGCGACCTTGTGGCCATGTTCCAGGAAGTACTGGGCGTAGCGTTCTGCCGGGGCCTCGCCTGCGCTCGCGTGATAAAGCCCGATCGTCGCATCGGGCGCGATCCGCGACAGCACCGGGGCGGGCGGGCGCGAGAAGATGAGCCCGCGTACCGAGTCCGGCAATTCGGCGACGAACTGCTTGCGGAGGGCGCGCATCTCTTTGCGAAGTTGCGATTTGGTCATGGATTGCTCCGCTAGGCTCGCAACGACGAAAATGAAACGGCCCGGGCGGCTCTCTGCAAAAGCGCTGCGCAGGGTGGAGTGGCGGAACCACCATGGGTCGGTGCCTGGGAAATCCTCTGACGCAAAAGGTCAGGTGGGCGCCGTATACCCCGGTCCCACAGCCGAACTGGTGGACCAGGACAGGGACAGCTCCCTAGGATAAACTTATAGCCTCAGGGATGTTCTACGGCTCGTGCCGGGCAGTCCCGCCGATCCCTATCTAGGCGTTGCCGTTGCCACCCTCAAGCTTGTCCGCGCAGGATTCGAGCAGACCGGCAAAACGTTCGAGTGCGGGCAGCAGGTCTTCGTCCACCTGCGCGCCCGAAGCAGCGGCTGCGAAGGGCAATTCCTGCATCTGCGCATCTTCCAGCCGACGCTGAAGATCGGCGCAGCGCTGTTCGAGCAGCGCGATCCGATCCGATTGCGCCTTTGCCTCGGCCCCGTCGCGGCTCGCCGCTTCCTCGCGTGCGTTGCGCAGATCGCGTTCCAACCGTCCGCGCGCATCGGTGGCGGAGGACAGCGCTGCCTCCAGCCGATCGCGCTCCTGCTCGACCGAGACTAGCCGCTCGCGCATTTGCTTCGTTTCGGCGTCTTCGCCAGGTGAGACACCCGCCTTGTCGAATACATCGTCCGCCGCGCGCAGGCACGCGAACAGGATGTTCTGCGAGAATCTCGGCGTCAGTGGTTCGTAGTAGCCGTCGATAGCGGAGACGAGCGCGCGAACCCGTTCTTCGTCTTCGGGGGCGCAGGAGATCGCGAAATCCTGTCCGCCAATGGTGATTTCCACCTTGCTCATCCCGCAGCGCTCACTTTTCCAGCTCGCCTATCACCGAATCGAGTCGGCTCAGTTCGGCGCGGACCTTGCTGCGCATTTCTTCGTAGCGTGCCGACGAAGCCCCCGTGGCGTCGCCACGCCGCGCCACCGAAGCGTCTGCCGCCGCGCCGATCCGCGCCAGCGCCCGCTCGATCCGCTGGATGGTCTGTTCGAGCCTTTGGTCCCTCATGCCGCAAATGTGTAATAGGCAAATCCGCCATCCCCAAGAGCGGGCACGATTTTTTGGACAGGTTGCACGATCGGTCCGTCGCAAAGCGTGGCCTTGCCTTGACCTGAGCGCCTGCCTTGTCGAAGGCACTCGCACAATCGAATCGCGGCGTCGGCGCGCCGTTCAGGAGTACCCCGGCACATGAGTCTCGATCCCGCCCGCATGATCCCGATGGCCAATGCCATCCGGGCCCTTTCTATGGATGCGGTTCAAAAGGCGCAGAGCGGCCATCCCGGCATGCCGATGGGCATGGCGGACGTCGCCACGGTGCTGTGGTCGAACTACCTCAAATACGATGCGAGCGCGCCCGACTGGGCCGACCGCGACCGTTTCGTGCTGAGCGCGGGCCACGGCTCGATGTTGCTCTATTCGCTGCTGAACCTGTCGGGCTTCGCCAAACCGACGATCGAAGACATCGAGAATTTCCGCCAGCTGGGCAGCCCGACCGCGGGCCACCCCGAGAATTTCCTGCTGCCCGGTGTCGAATGCACCACCGGCCCACTGGGGCAGGGCCTCGCGATGGCAGTGGGCATGGCGATGGCCGAGCGGCATCTCAACGCCGAGTTCGGCGATGAGCTGGTCGATCATCACACCTGGGTGATCGCGGGCGACGGGTGCCTGATGGAAGGCGTCAACCACGAGGCGATCGGCCTTGCCGGGCACCTCAAGCTGGGCCGCCTGATCTGCTTCTGGGACGATAACCAGATCACCATCGACGGCAGCACCGATCTTTCGACCAGCGAAAACGTGCGCGCCCGGTTCGAGGCGACGGGCTGGTTCGTCAATTCGTGCGACGGCCACGATCACGAGGATATCGCCCGTGCCATCGACGAAGCGCTGGCGGAGGATCGCCCCGCGCTGATCGCGTGCCGCACGGTGATTGGCTACGGCGCGCCCAACAAGCAGGGCACATCGGCAACGCACGGATCGCCGCTGGGGGCGGACGAAGTCGCTGCCGCGCGCGAGAAGCTGAACTGGAAGGCCGAACCCTTCAAAATTCCCGACCAGATCCGCAGCGAATGGAGATCCGCCGGATCGCGCGGCGCGGATGTGCGATCGGAATGGTCGTCGCGTCTCGACGCAAGCGAGAAGAAGGCCGAATTCCAGCGGCGCATGGCGGGCGAGCTGCCCGAAGGCTTCTCGCTCGACGAATTCGTCGCCAAGCTCGTGCGCGAACCGCAGAAAGTCGCGACCCGCAAGGCGAGCGAGAACGCGCTGGAGGTCATCAACCAGCGCCTGCCCGACACGGTTGGCGGTTCGGCCGACCTGACCGGCTCCAACAACACCAAGACTGCCGACCTGGGCGATTTTTCCGCTGACAATCGTGGCGGGCGCTACGTCTATTACGGCATTCGCGAATTCGGCATGTCCGCTGCGATGAACGGCATGGCGCTGCACGGCGGTGTGATCCCCTACGGCGGCACCTTCCTGGTGTTCAGCGACTATTGCCGCCCGGCGATCCGCTTGTCCGCCTTGCAGGAAGCACGGGTGATCTACGTGATGACCCATGATTCGATCGGGCTGGGTGAGGACGGACCGACGCACCAGCCGGTCGAGCACCTGCAAAGCCTCCGGGTTATTCCCAACCTGCTAGTGATGCGCCCGGGCGACGCGGTCGAAACCGCCGAGTGCTGGGAAGTCGCCTTGCAGCAGAAGAAACGCCCCACCGTGCTCGCGCTGTCGCGGCAGGGTCTGGAGCAGTTCCGCACCGAGGAAGCGGAAGAAAACCGCTCCGCCCGCGGTGCCTACCGCATCAAGGATGCCGAGGCCGATCGGCGCGTGATCCTGATCGCGACCGGCTCCGAAGTCGGCCTTGCGATCGAATGTGCCGCCGCGCTCGAATCGCGCGGGATTGGTGCGGACGTGGTTTCCATGCCCTGCGCGGAGCTGTTCGACGAACAGAGCCCGGCCTATCGCGACAACATCCTGCCCAACGTCGGCCCCGAGGAAATCCTGCGGGTCAGCATCGAGGCGGGCACCACCTTCGGGTGGGAACGCTACACGATGAGCAACGGGCTGCGCATCGGCATCGATACCTTCGGCACCTCGGCCCCGGCCGGGGATGCCTTCGACCATTTCGGATTCACAAGCGAGGCGATCATTCCCAAAATCGTCGCCAAGCTGGAAGCATAAGTCAGGAGAACCAAGACCATGGCGACCAAGGTTGCAATCAACGGATTCGGCCGCATCGGGCGGCTTGTTGCGCGTGCACTGCTCGAACGCACCGATCACGATCTGGAGCTGGTGGCGATCAACGATCTGGCCAGCGCGGATGCCAATGCGCTGCTGTTCCAGTACGATTCGACGCATGGCCGCTTCCCCGGTTCGGTCTCGGTCGAAGGCAACGCGCTGGTCGTGAACGGCAAGACAATCGCGGTCACCAGCGAGCGTGAGCCGGGCAAGCTGCCGCACGGCGACATGGGCGTGGACATCGTGCTCGAATGCACCGGTTTCTTCCAGTCGGTCGACGCTGCGAAGCCGCACCTCGACGCAGGTGCCAAGCGCGTGCTGATCTCGGCCCCGGCGAAGGGCGATCTCAAGACGATCGTTTTCGGCGTGAACCACGAAACGCTGACCGGCGACGACCACATCGTCTCCAACGCCAGCTGCACCACCAACTGCCTCGCGCCCGTCGCGAAGGTGCTGAACGATACCGTGGGGATCGAGCGTGGCTTCATGACCACGATCCACTCCTACACCAACGACCAGCGCATGCTCGACCAGATGCACTCCGACATGCGGCGTGCGCGCGGCGGTGCGCAGAACATGATCCCGACGACCACCGGCGCTGCCCGCGCGGTCGGCCTGGTGCTGCCCGAACTCAACGGCAAGCTCGACGGATCGTCGGTCCGCGTGCCGACACCCAACGTCTCGCTGATCGACCTGGTATTCACGCCCGGCCGCGACACGAGTGCTGAAGAGCTGAACGAAGCGCTGAAGGCGGCAGCCGACGGCGCGATGAAGGGCGTTCTCGATTTCACCACACAGCCGCTGGTGAGCAGCGATTTCAACCACCAGCCCGCCAGCTCGACGGTCGACAGCCTCGAAACAGCCGTGCTCGAAGGCAAGCTCGCGCGCGTGGTCAGCTGGTACGACAACGAATGGGGCTTCTCCAACCGGATGATCGACACCGCCGGCGTGATGGCGGGGCTGATCTGATCGTCCGATCCTTCTCCCGATGGGAGAAGGGCAGCGCAGCTTGTCGCGAATGCGACTAGCGAAGCTTGGATGAGGGTGTCGACCGGTCGAGACCCTCACCCAACTCCGCCTAGCGAGCACACTCGCAAGGCTCCGTATCCCTCTCCCACCGGGAGAGGAAAGGAAGCGAACATGACCAAGTTCAAAACCCTCGACGATCTGCCTGCCGATCTTTCCGGCAAGGTCGCGCTGGTGCGCGTCGATCTCAACCTGCCGATGAAGGATGGCTCCGCCACCGACGTCACGCGGGTCGAGGCGGCGAAGCCGACGATCCTCGAACTGGCGGACAAGGGCGCGAAAGTGCTGCTGCTCGCGCATTTCGGGCGTCCGAAAGGCCAGCGCAATTCGACCATGAGCACCAGCTACGTGCAGGGCGATGTCGACCGGGTGCTGGGCCGCGAGGTCATGTTCATCTCCGAGGTTTCGGGCCCGTCGGTCGAACAGTCGCTCGGCATCCTGCGCAATGGCGATATCGGCCTGCTGGAGAACACCCGCTTCTGGCCGGGCGAGGAAGCGAACGATCCCGATTTCGCCAAGGCAATCGCGGCGCATGGCGATATCTACGTCAACGACGCCTTCTCCGCCGCGCACCGCGCGCATGCCTCGACCGAAGGGCTGACGCATTTCCTGCCGTCTTACGCTGGCCGCGCGATGGAAGCCGAGCTGAAGGCGCTCGATGCCGCTCTGGGTAACCCGGAAGAGCCGGTCGCCGCAGTGGTGGGCGGGGCGAAGGTTTCGACCAAGCTCGACGTGCTGACCAACCTCGTCGGCAAGGTCCAGCACCTCATCATCGGCGGCGGGATGGCCAACACCTTCCTCGCCGCGCGCGGGGCCGATGTCGGCAAGTCGCTGTGCGAGCATGATCTGGTCGACAAGGCGAACGCGATCATGGACGCGGCGGACCACGCAGGCTGCACCGTGCATCTGCCGTACGATGTGATGGTGGCCAAGGAATTCGCCGCCAATCCCGCGAGTCTGCGCACCAGCAACGTCCACGAGGTCGCGGCGGACGAGATGATCCTCGATATCGGCCCACAAGCGACCGAAGCGCTCGCCGATGTGCTCAAGACCTGCAAGACGCTGGTATGGAACGGGCCGCTCGGCGCGTTCGAGACCGAGCCGTTCGATCAGGCGACCGTCAGCCTCGCACGCACGGCCGCGGCGCTGACAAAGGAAGGTTCACTGGTTTCCATCGCCGGCGGGGGCGACACGGTCGCGGCGCTCAATGTCGCAGGTGTAGCCGACGATTTTACTTATGTTTCAACCGCTGGCGGCGCTTTCCTCGAATGGATGGAAGGCAAGCCGCTGCCCGGTGTCGAAGCGCTGAAGGCCTGATCCAATGAGCGAGAACGAAGGCGTGGGCGAGGGCGGCAACGGCCTGGTCGATGTGACCGAGGGCGAATTCGCGGGCTGGCAGGTGTGGCAGAGCGACGCTTTCGAACAGCGCGCGGGGCCGTTCTATGAGAAGCGGCAGGCCGACGGCACGATGCTAACCGCCTTCCGCGCCGAGCCGCGCCACATGAACGGCGCGGGCTTCATGCACGGTGGCTGCCTGATGACCTTCGCCGATTCGGCCATCTTCACCATCGCGCGGGATGCGATGGGCGATAGCCATGGCGTCACGCTGAGCCTCAGCGGCGACTTCCTCGATCCGGCGCGCGTAGGTCAGCTGATCGAAGCGACCGGAGAGGTCGTGCGTGCAGGCGGCAAGACGATCTTCGTTGCCGGACAGGTCCGGGCCGACGGCAACCCCGTGCTTCGCTTCGACGCGATCATCCGCAAGGTGCGCGGAACGCGCGATTGATCCGATTGACCGATAGCAGGCGTGGGAATAATTCCATGGCTGGTTTTGGTTCCACGCGGGGGATTTCGGTTAATGAGCAAGCGGGTTTGGGGCACCGTGTCAGGTGCATTGGTGCTGGCATCGTCAGTGGCTGCGACGGCCGCGCAGGCGCAGGAATGGTACGGCGCCGGCCCGATGATCGCGGCATTCTATAACGAGGAAATGTCCGTTCCCAAGGGGTGGGAGCTGACCTTCACCGGTTCGCAGAACGGGGTGGAAGTCTATACCTTCTATGTCCGTCCAGACACGGTTGACGTCGACACCAGCTGGATCGATGCACAGGGCCAGCTGGAGCGCGCGCTGTGCGGCGACGATACGCTGAGGGGCTGGGTCATGTCGGGCATGAAAGCCCGCGCAGACAAGATCGTCATCAGCCAGGGCAAGCAGGCGAAGACGGTCGGCACCGGCTACGTCACCTGCCGCTGACCAAGGGCCCTGCGGCTTTGCGCTGTTCGGGCGCGGGCTGGATGCTGCCAGCGGGCCTCGGCGTGTCTCCGTTGGCCGATGAATCATACCGGGAAAAGGTTGCATCGGCGATGTTGCGTTGCACGCGGTGCCTGCCTAGGAGCGGCGCATCTGCATTCGTATGTATTACACAGTGGCAAACCGGCCCGAAGGGAAGCGTTACGGCATGAATTTCGAAGAGATGAAGGCGAAGATCGCGGACGGCAAAGGCTTCATCGCCGCACTCGACCAGTCGGGTGGCTCGACGCCCAAGGCGCTGGCCGGGTACGGCGTCGCCGAAAGCGAATATTCGGGCGAAGACGAAATGTTCGCCAAGATCCACGAAATGCGCTGCCGGATCGTCGAAAGCCCCGTCTTCACCGGTGACAAGGTCGTCGGCGCGATCCTGTTCGAAAAGACCATGGAAGGCTGCAATCCCGAAGGCATGCCGATCCCCGAACGGCTGGCAGGCAAGGGCATCGTGCCCTTCCTGAAGGTCGACAAGGGCATGCACGATACGGAAAACGGCGTGCAGCTGATGAAAGACATGCCGCAGCTGGCCGACCAGTGCGCACGGGCCAAAAAGCTGGGCGTTTTCGGCACCAAGATGCGCTCGGTCGTCCACGAGGCGAACCGCCAGGGAATCGCCGACGCGGTTCGCCAGCAGATGGATTTCGGGCTCGAAATCCTCAGCCACGGTCTCGTCCCCATTCTCGAGCCCGAAGTCAGCCTGAAAGCGGATAATCGCGGCACGGCCGAAGCGCACCTGCTCGCGGCGTTCCAGGAAGAGCTGGAGCGCGTGCCCGAAGGGCAGCAGGTCATGCTCAAGCTGACGATCCCGAGCGAGCCAAACCTGTATCTCCCGCTGGTCCACCACCCCAAGGTGCTGCGCGTCGTGGCGCTGTCGGGTGGCTATGGCCGTGAGGAAGCCTGTCGGGAGCTGGCCAAGAACACCGGCATGATCGCCAGCTTCAGCCGCGCCTTGCTCGAAGAGCTGCGCGCCCAGATGGATGATCAGAAGTTCAACGATGCGCTGGAGGCCGCGATCGACGAGATCTACGCCGCCAGCACCGCCGGCTGAGGGCTATCCGCCTTCGAAGGCGAAGCGATAATCGGCTGAAGTAATCTGGGTGTCGGTCTGCTTTTCGGGCTGCACCGACACCAGAGTGATCGTCACGCCGCGTACCGTGTGCGGTTCACCCAGCGTGAGCGGCTGTGTCTGCCGCCAGCCTGGCCCGTCGATCCTCGTTTCGACCACGGCGCGGCCCGCCCACACGCAGCGCGCGTTCATCGGGCACCGGCTGTCCTCCGTGACGCGCATCGGCGTCGCGACCACGCTACCGACCTGAACCGGCTGCAGCAGCGGAACGAGGCTGCCCTGTTGCGCAATCTCATGGGGCGAGTCGACGATCGGCCCTGCGTTGGGAACGACCGCGCAGGCGGAGAGCGGAAGGATCGCGGCAAGCGCGAGCAGGGGGGCGTGTCTCATGCCCTGCACATAGCGCCCGATTCGCTTGCGGTTCGCTGAATATCGACGAACCGCACTTACCCGGCTACGTGCGCCAGTCATGAACGATGCAAATGGCGCAGCCGCGAAAATTCCGACCCAGCTTTACCTGATCTCCCCGCTCGACGTGGGTGGCGATTTTCCTGACCGGCTCGCTCGCGCGATCGATGCGGGTGCAGGGCACGTGACCGCCTTCCAGTTCCGGGTGAAGGGATTCGAAGGCTTGGTAGGCCAGCACGAGGCTGCCGCGCTCGCTGCGCCGCTGCAGGAAATCTGCGCCGCGCGCGATGTCGCCTTCATCGTCAACGACGATATCGCGCTCGCAAAGCGGCTGAAGGCCGATGGCGTCCACCTCGGGCAAGAGGATGGCACCGTGCAGGAAGCGCGCGACGCGCTTGGCATGCAGGCGCAGATCGGCGTCACCTGCCACGCTTCGCGCCACCTCGCGATGGAAGCGGGCGACGCGGGCGCCGATTACGTCGCGTTCGGTGCTTTCTACCCCAGCACCACGAAGGACAAGGGGGATGCGGAGCGGCCGACACCCGAGATCCTCGAATGGTGGTCGCAGATATTCGAACTGCCCAGCGTAGCCATCGGCGGGATTACGCCGGAAAACTGCGATCCGCTGATTCTCGCAGGGGCCGATTTCCTCGCGGTCAGCGGGGCCGTGTGGAACGGTGACGAGGCGCAAGCCGTTAAGGCTTTCGTCAAGAGGTTGGAGGACACGGACCATGTTCGAGAGACTGAAGTCGGTTAAGGCGAAGTCGATGAGCGTGCTGGACCGCGTCCTCACCATCATCGTCACCGCAACGATTACCTCGATGGTGTGGATCGTGGCGGGGGGAAGCCTGCTCGACTTGTCCGGTTCGGACAGCCAGATCGAGAAAACCAGTCCGGCGCAGGCCGTGAAATCGCCCGAGCCCGTCAGTCAGGAAACGGTCGCCGGAGGCGAGCAGAGCGCCGCTATCGCCGCAAAAGAGCGAAATGTCGTGACGCACGATGGCGCGAATGCGACGAGGCCGGGCGCGCGCGACCTCTCCCAGCTGGTCATTCCCGTGCTGAATGTGAAGCCGGGCGAACTGTCCGACAGCTTCCTTGCCGAACGTGACGGCGGTGCCCGCATGCACGAGGCGATCGACATCATGGCCCCGCGCGGCACCACCGTGGTCGCCGCAGCGCCCGGAACGATCGAACGAATCTACCGGTCGGAAAAGGGCGGCAACTCGCTCTACGTGCGGTCCGCTGACAAGCAGACGATCTTCTACTACGCCCACCTCGACAAGTACGCGCCGGGATTGAACGAAGGGCAGAAGATACGGCGTGGGCAGCGTTTGGGCACCGTCGGAACGACCGGCAACGCCGCGCCCGACGCACCGCATCTCCACTTCGCGATCATGCGCACCACCGAAGACGCCGAATGGTGGGAACCGACCAACGCGATCAATCCCTATCCCTACCTTTCCGCAGGGAAGGACTGACCGCAGGCCGGATCAGTCGGCCTGACCGGCCCGGACGCAGCGCATTTCGCCCAGGGTGCCGTCGTCCGCCCGTTCACGCAGCATGATGCGCCCCGTGCGTTCGAGTGTCGTACCTTTCAGCGGGCCGCGCGTGAAGGTGACCAGATCGCCGCGCAGAAGGTACACGCCGCTGCTGCCCTTCGCCTCGTAGCTCGAAGCGTTGAGAATCGTGAAGTCGGCGTCGGGAACGCGGTGCCACGCCGGCCCGCTCGCATCGCCGGGCAGCGTGCACTGATAGGTGCCGATCGGCAGCGTATCGAGCCTGCCTGCCTGCGGCAGCGGTGTCGGGGAGGCAACGGCTGCGACACTCGCGAAGAGCGCGGCACCGGCCACGAGCGGTCCGAGAAGCGGGAATTTCCTGTCCATGGGGCGCAATATAGGTTGCCTTACCTTGCCTGACCATGAGCGCTCGGCTAAGGCGCGCGCCTTGCTGCTTGGGCGTCCCATCGTCTCGCCCGGCAGACCTCTTTTGCAAGCACCCAAGGTAAAACCCATGAAGATCAGTGGCGTCGATATCCGCCCCGGCAATATCATCGAGTACGAGGGCGGCATCTGGAAGGTTGCCAAGATCCAGCACACCCAGCCGGGCAAGGGTGGTGCGTACATGCAGGTCGAGATGAAGAACCTGCAGGATGGCCGCAAGACCAACGTGCGCTTCCGCAGCGCCGACACGGTCGAAAAGGTCCGCCTCGACACCAAGGACTACCAGTTCCTGTACGAGGATGGCGAGATGCTGGTGTTCATGGACACCGACACCTACGAACAGATCAACCTGCCGAGCGACCTGCTGGGCGACGCCCGCCCGTTCCTGCAGGACGGCATGACCGTGACGCTGGAACTGTGGGAAGAAAAGCCGATCTCGGTCGCGCTGCCAGAGCAGATCGAAGCGCAGATCGTCGAAGCGGACGCGGTGGTGAAGGGGCAGACCGCTTCCTCCAGCTACAAGCCCGCGATCCTCGACAACGGCGTGCGCATCATGGTGCCGCCGCACATCGAAAGCGGCACGCGGATCATCGTCGACGTGTACGAACAGTCCTACGTCGGCAAGGCTGGCTGACGACCAATGGCAGCACTTTCCGGCCTCATCCGCGTCATGGAGCGCGCCGCGCGCCGTGCAGGCAGCAGGCTCCGCCGCGATTTCGGCGAAATCGAGCACTTGCAGGTCAGCCGCAAGGGCCCTGCGGATTTCGTCAGCAAGGCGGATATGCGCGCCGAACGTTCGCTCTACGACGATCTTTTGCAGGCGCGCCCCGGTTGGGGTTTCCTGCTGGAGGAAGCGGGCGAGATCGCGGGTGAGGACGGCCAGCCGCGCTGGGTGATCGACCCGCTCGACGGGACGAGCAACTTCCTCCACGGTATCCCGCATTTCGCGGTGTCGATCGCGGTGCAGGAACGCAAGCTGGATGGTTCGGGCTGGGGCGATGTGACCGCCGCGGTCGTCTATCAGCCGATCACCGACGAAACCTTCTGGGCCGAGAAGACCCGGGGCGCATGGCTGCACGACGGGCGCCTGCGCGTGTCGTCGCGCAACCGCATGTCCGACGCACTGATCGCGACCGGCATTCCCTTCCAGGGCCACGGAAACTTCTCCGAATGGAGCCGGATTTTCGGCGCCCTCGGGCCCGAAGTCGCCGGGATTCGCCGTTTCGGTGCCGCCTCGCTCGACCTCGCATGGGTTGCCGCGGGCCGCTTCGACGGCTTCTGGGAAAGCGACCTCCAGCCGTGGGACACGGCGGCAGGGTGCCTGCTGGTGCGCGAAGCGGGCGGGTTCGTGACCGATTACCGCGGCCGCAGTCAGCCGATCCACACGGAGCAGGTTCTGGCGGGCAATGACGGCCTGCATTCAAAAATGCACAAGGTCGTTGCCGCTTCGCTGCGCAACGCGGGCTAGTCATCCGATTGCGATGCGGCCTGGGGCACCGGGCCGACCCATTGCACAGGTCACGAGGCTGGTTGGACCGGTTCGACCGGTAAATTGTGTGCTATCGGGCTTTGCCGTTGAAGCAATCCGCATGCTCGGCTAAGCGACCGAACCTTCGCACGGGAAGCCCCTGTGGTGGAATTGGTAGACGCGCTCGACTCAAAATCGAGTTCCGAAAGGAGTGCCCGTTCGAGTCGGGCCAGGGGCACCACGCACACCGCGCTTTCGACGCATTTTTGCATGGCTTAGCGCACGCGTACGATTGCCTAGCGCCCCTGCGAAGCGCTATCGCTGGATGAAGCGATGATCGAACCCCCTTCCTTTCACGCGATCGCCGCAATGGTCGTGACGGTCGCCATGTTCATCGGCTTCGCACGCAGCAGGCTGTCGACAGAGATCGTTTCGCTGCTGACCATCGCGGTGATCGCGGTGTTCCTCTATTTCTTCCCGCTCCCCGATACCAAGCCGACGGACGGCCTCTCGCTCGCATTCTCGGGTTTCGGGCATTACGCGCTCATCACCATCTGCGCGCTGATGATCATGGGGCGCGGCCTGGTGGTGACCGGCGCGCTGGAGCCTGCCGCGCAGATCCTCGAACGGCTGTTCAAGTGGAACCTCCAGATTGGCCTGCTGGTTTCTCTGGTGGCTGCGATGCTATTGTCGATGGCGGTCAACGATACGCCGGTGCTGGTGCTGCTGCTGCCGATCTTCGTCAGCCTCGCCGCGCGCGGTGCGCTGCCTGCCTCCAAGACGCTGATCCCGCTTAACGCGGCGGTGCTGATCGGCGGGATGGCGACCACCATCGGCACCTCGACCAACATCCTGGTCGTGTCGATCGCGATGGACCTCGGTCTGCCCGAGATGAGCGTGTTTCACTTCACCCCGATCGTATTGTTCGCCGCCGCCATCGCGCTTCCCTACCTGTGGCTGGTGATGCCGCGCCTCCTGAAGGACAACCGGATCGAGGACACGCGCGAGAGCCGCCGTTTCCAGGCACGGCTGCGGGTGAGCGAGGACGGTCCGCTGACCGGTGAACTGCTGGCAGACGTCCTGCCGCGCCTGGGCAAGGATGTGCGCGTGCACAGTCCGCCGGTGGGCAAGCTGCAGCCGCAGCAGCGCCTGCTGATCTCCGGCACGCAGGAAGGGATCGAAAGCGCGATGCGCCTGCTGCGCGGCGAGGTCGCGCCCGATTGGGTGCTCTCCAAGATCAAGCGGCAAGCCGATGCGCGCGGCGACGACGTGATCGTGGTGGAAATGGCGGTAACGGCCGATTCCCGCCTGATCGGCCGTACTCTGCCAAGCTCGGGTATCGCGGACCTGTACGGTGTCGCCGTGCTCGGCGTGCATCGGCCCGATCGGTGGACCGGCGGGCAGAAGGAACAGACCGACTATTCCGATACCGATCTGCGCTTTGCCGAAGGCGACGTGCTGATGGTGACGGGCCTGCGTGCCGAGCTGGAGGAATTCGCGCGCGGAGACAGCCTGCTGATGCTCGAAGGGATGCGCGAGCTTCCCCGACGCTCCAAGGCAGTCTTGGCAGCGGTCATCATGGGCGGGGCCATCGTCACCGCCTCTGTCGGCCTGTTCCCCATCGCGATCTCCGCGCTTGCGGGGGCGATCCTGATGTTCGTCACCGGGTGCGTGAAGTTCGACCGGGTGGGGCGTGCGCTTTCGGCCAAGGTCATCGTGCTGGTCGCGGCGAGCATTGCGGTTGGCCAGATCATCGATGCGAGCGGTGCGGCGGCATGGCTGGGGATGGTGCTGGCCGGCGGAATGAGTTCGCTGGCACCAGCCTTCGTGCTGGCGGCGGTGATGCTGTTCGTGACCGTACTGACCAACTTCGCGTCGAACGCGACCGCCGCGACCGTGGGCACCCCGATTGCCTTCAGCATCGCCACACAGCTGGGCCTGCCACCGGAACCGCTGGTGCTCGCGGTGCTGTTCGGCTGCAACCTGTGTTACGCGACGCCAATCGCCTATCAGACCAACATGCTGATCATGGGCGAGGGCGGCTACGAATTTTCCGACTATATCCGCACCGGCGTGCCGCTGGTGCTGCTGATGGTCACCACGCTCTCCGTCCTGCTGGTGCTGACGTACCGGCTGTAGCATTTCCTACCCGCGCCAAATTTGCGATGGGTAGGACATGAGCTTTCGCGCGGCCCGGAACTTATCGAACAAAGCGATTGACGGGCCGCGATCGATCGAGTGGATTTCGTTGCTTGGACACTGTGTCAGGTGTGTCAGGCGAACCGGGGCAAGGGGAGAATCGGGAATGATCGGACAGGTTCGGATGGCGGGTGCCATCGCAGCGGCGGCAGGGGCAATGTTGTGCTCCACCTCGGCATTCGCTCAGTCCGACACGCTGCGCGAAGGCCTGGCCCAGGACATGCCCGAACTGATGGCGCTCTACCGCGATCTGCACGAGCATCCCGAACTGAGTTTCGAAGAAACGGAAACCTCGGCCAAGCTGGCCGCGCGTGCCCGGGCGATGGGTTTCGACGTCACTCAGGGCGTCGGCAAGACGGGCGTGGTCGCCGTGATGAAGAACGGCGAAGGCCCGACCGTGCTGATCCGCGCCGATATGGACGCGCTGCCGGTGGTCGAACAGACCGGGCTGCCGTTTGCCTCCACCGTAACCGCGACGCCGGCGAGCGGTGTCGAAACCGGCGTGATGCACGCCTGCGGGCACGATACGCACATGGCCGCGTGGATCGGCGCGGCGCAGCAGCTGGTCGATCACAAGGACCAATGGAGCGGCACGCTGGTGATGATCCTGCAACCGGCAGAAGAACTGGGGCTGGGCGCGCTCGCGATGCTGGAAGACGGACTTTACGAGAGGTTTCCCAAGCCGGACTACGCGATAGCCTTCCACGATGCGGCGCAGTTTCCCGCCGGGATGATCGGCTACGCGCCCGGCTATGCGCTGGCGAACGTGGATAGCGTGGATATCACGGTGAAAGGCATCGGCGGGCACGGGGCCTATCCGCAGACGACCAGGGACCCGATCGTGCTCGCCAGTGCGATCGTGATGAAATTGCAGACGTTGGTCAGTCGCGAGCTTTCGCCGCTCGAACCCGGTGTGGTGACGGTCGGCAGTTTCCGCGCAGGTTCGAAGCACAACATCATCTCGGATGAGGCGAAGCTGCAGCTGACCGTGCGCAGCTATACCGACGAATCGCGCAAGCTGCTGCTCGACGGGATCGCCCGCATCGCGCGCGGTGAGGCGATCGCTGCGGGCCTGCCCGACGACCTGATGCCCGTGGTGACGGTGGAAGAGCCGTACACGCCCTCGACCTACAACGATCCGGAATTGACCGAGAGCGTGATTGCGGGCTTCCGGAGCCGTTTTGGCGAGGAGCGCGTGATGCAGGTGCCCAGCGTGATGGGGGGCGAAGATTTCGGCCAGTTCCATCGGGCGGCGCCCGACGACGTCGAATCCTTCATCTTCTGGGTCGGCGGTGTGCCGATGGACGAGTGGGAAGCGGCGCAGAAGGGTGAGGCGACGCTGCCGTCGCTCCACAGCCCCTTGTGGGCACCCGATGCGGAAAAGGTGATCGCCACCGGCGCGGAAGCGCTGGCGGCGTCGGCGATGCAACTGATGCCCGTTTCGGGGAGTTAGCCGCCCAGGCCGTAGCGTTCCTCGATGGAGACGAAGCGGTCCTGATCGGGGTCGTAGGCGTCCACCGCGCCGGTCTTGATGTCGTAGACCCACCCGTGAAGCTCCACCTCGCCGCGCGCGAGCTGCAGCGCGACGGTGGGGTGGGTGCGCAGATGCTGCAGCTGGAGGACGACGTTCTGCTCCAGCAGCATGCGCATCTTGTCGGTCTCGCTCTTGCCCTCTGCCAGGGCGTCGACAATGTCGACCGCCGCGCGGCTGAAGCCCAGCCATTCGCGGACGTGGGGCAGGGTGTCGAGCGAAGTGGCGTCGTGATGCAGGTCCATCGCGCCCTTCATCGCGCCGCATTCGGTGTGCCCGCACACGATGATGTGCGGCACCTTGAGCGCGGCGGAGGCGAATTCGATGCTGGCAGTCATCCCGCCCGTCTGGTTGGTGTGCGGAGGAACGATGTTGCCCGCGTTGCGGCAGATGAACAGGTCGCCCGGATCGGTCTGCGTCATCATCCCCGTTTCGATCCGCGAATCGGAGCAGGTGATGAACAGCGCCTCGGGCGACTGGCCCAGGCTCAGCCGTTCGAAAAGTTCCTTCTTTTCGGGAAAGACCTCGTTCTGAAACTTCAGGACACCATCAGCGAAGCGGGGCATTATTCGATCTCCTCGGGCCGAAACTCGCCGCGCGGTCTAGCCGCTGCCCGCCCAAACGCAAGCGGGCGCACGGGGCTTCATCCCCATGCGCCCGCCGCAGGCATCCTCTCCGCGCGATTATTCCGCGTCGGGGACGTATGTTCCAAGCCGGTGATGCAAGGCGTTGATTTTCGCCAGCTCCTCGCGGTCTTCCGTGGTGCGGGCATGGCTCGCGAGAGCGGCGCGCAGCAAGCGGAAGTCGGCAGTGGAGAGCAGCGCACGCGCGCGGCCCGGTTCCTTGGGGGTATCGGTTTCTTCAGTCATCGGTCTTATCGCTCCATTGGCAATGCTTCGTCCCGGGCTCGCTGGTCAGCCATGCCGACCGAGCGTCCCGGTGACAAGGCTTCGCAGCTAGGCGGCGAACTGGTTCATCGTGTTGTCCTTGCCGCCGGCCTTGAGGGCCGCTTCACCGGCAAAGTATTCCTTATGGTCGTCTCCGATGTCGGAACCGGCCATGTTCTGGTGCTTCACGCAGGCGATCTGCTGGCGGATTTCCTCGCGCTGGACGTTCTTGACGTAGCCCAGCATCGCCTCTTCGCCGAAGTAGCGCTTGGCAAGGTTGTCCGTGCTCAGCGCGGCTGTGTGGTAGGTCGGCAGCGTGATCAGGTGGTGGAAGATGCCCGCACGCTTCGCGGCGTCGGCCTGAAAGCTCTGGATCTTCGCATCCGCCTCGATCGCCAGGTCGGTACCGTCGTAGTCCACGCTCATCAGCTTGGCGCGATCGTAGGCGCTCACATCCTTTCCGCTTTCCTCCCACGCATCAAACACTTGCTGGCGGAAGTTGAGCGTCCAGTTGAAGCTGGGCGAGTTGTTGTAGACCAGCTTTGCATTGGGCACCGTCTCGCGGATTTTGTCGACCATTTCGGCGATCTGCTCGACATGCGGCTTCTCGGTCTCGATCCACAGCAGGTCGGCGCCGTGCTGCAGCGAGGTGATGCAGTCGAGCACGACCCGGTCCACACCCGTGCCGGGGCGGAACTGGTAGAGGTTGCTCGGCAGGCGCTTGGGCGCCAGCAGCTTGCCGTCGCGGCTGATGAAGACCTGGCCGTTCTTGATGTCGGACGGGTCGACCTCGTCGCAATCGAGGAAGCTGTTGTACTGGTCGCCCAGGTCGCCCGGCTCGGTGCTGTAGGCGATCTGCTTGGTCAGGCCGGCACCCAGGCTGTCGGTCCGCGCGACGATGATGCCATCATCCACGCCCAGTTCGAGGAAGGCGTAGCGGATCGCGCGGATCTTCTGGAGGAAGTCCTCGTGCGGAACGGTGACCTTGCCGTCCTGGTGGCCGCACTGCTTCTCGTCCGACACCTGGTTTTCGATCTGCAGCGCGCAGGCGCCCGCCTCGATCATCTGCTTGGCGAGCAGGTAGGTCGCCTCGGCATTGCCGAAGCCTGCGTCGATGTCCGCAATGATCGGAACCACGTGAGTTTCGTACCCGTCGATGGCCTTTTCCAGACGCTTGGCTTCGGTTTCGTTGCCACTCTCGCGAGCAGCGTCGAGATCGCGGAACATGCCGCCCAGCTCGCGCGCGTCGGCCTGCTTGAGGAAGGTGTAAATCTCCTCGATCAGTTCGGGCACGGCGGTCTTCTCGTGCATCGACTGGTCGGGCAGGGGGCCGAATTCGCTGCGCAGCGCGGCGACCATCCAGCCCGACAGGTAGAGGTAGCGGCGCTTGGTGCTGCCGAAGTGCTTCTTGATCGCGATCATCTGCTGCTGGCCGATGAAACCGTGCCATGCGCCCAGCGACTGCGTGTAGTATGCCGGATCGGCGTCATAGGCGTCCATGTCGGCGCGCATGATCTTCGCGGTGTACTTCGCGATGTCGAGCCCGGTGCGGAAACGGTTCTGCAGGCGCATCCGCGCAGCAGACGTGCTGTCGATGGCAGCCCAGGCAGGTCCGCCATCGGCGATCGTGTTGTCCAGCGAATTGATTTCATTCTGGTAGGTCATTGCGATGCTCCGCAGGATTGAATGTGCTGCCAAGCGGATACGCATCGACACGCTCTTCAGACAGAAAAATTACAAAACAACTTGTCATCCGAGGCGATTCTCGCCCAATGCGTTTGTCAGGTTGTAAATATATTCACACCTTGGAGCGATAGCCCTCTTATGAGCGAACCATCCCTCTATGCTGGCGCCGCGCTGCGCCGACTGCGCCGTCGCGAAGGCCTGACCCAGGCAGTGATGGCGCAGCGCCTGTCGATCTCGCCCAGCTATCTCAACCTGATTGAGCGCAACCAGCGTCCGGTCACGGCGCGCGTGGTGGTCGAACTGGTCGACCAGTTCGATTACGACCCGCGCGCCTTGCAGGAAGACGGGGCGATCGGCGGGATCGACGGGCTTGCGCGCCGCTTGGGCGACGAGCGCTTTGCCGATCTCGGCATCGATCGTGCCGAGGCGATCGAATTCCTCGCCGCCGCTCCGCAGGCTGCCGCCGCATTCGCCCGCCTGTTCGACGAGGGCGGCCGCGCGGTCTATCAGGAACAGCCCTTTGAGGAAGATGTCTCGCGCGCGATCGAACGATGGCGCAATCACTTCGCCGATCTGGACGAGGCAGCAGAAGGCTTGGCCGACGAACTTCGTCTGACCCGCGCGGACATAGGGGCGGCGCTGACCGATTACTTGCGCGACCGCCACGATCTCGCGATCCGCTATCTCCCACGGGCGGTGATGCCTGAGACCAACCGGCGTCTCGATCTGCACGCACGGCAGGTGCAACTGTCCGAGATGCTCTCGCCAGCGGCGCGCAATCTCGCGCTTGCACGGCAGATCGCCGAGCTGGAACAGCGCGACATGATCGCCGACATCGCCAATGGCGCCAGCTTCGACCTGCCGGGCACGAAGGAAGCGTTCACCAGCTATTTGCGCAGTTACTACGCCCGCGCGCTGATCATGCCCTATGGTCGCTTCCTGCGCGCGTGTGAGGCCACTGCTTACGACCCGCGTGTCCTCGCCCGCCGCTTTGCCACCGATGTCGGTGAGGTCGCGCGGCGCTTTACGACGATGCAGAGGGTTAGCCAGCGCGGGCTGCCGTTTTTCGTGGGGAGGGTGGACCCCTCGGTGCAGCTGGTCGAGCGGCTGCTTGGCGCAAGCGATGCAAGCCTGCTGGACAGACGGCCTGGGTGTCCCCGCCTGGCTTTCCACGCTCCTGCGGAGTGGCGGGCGCAGGCGGTGATGATGGAAAGTGGCGCGCTGGGGCCGCCGCACTGGCTGATTGCCCAGATCGCCGCCCCGCCGATTGCCGACGAACCGCGAGAAGATACGCTCTTCCTCGGGCTCGAGGCGCGGTTTGCGGAGAATTTCGCGCTCGCCAGAGGCGTTTCACTGAGGCCGGAGGATGCGGTGCCGATCGGTCCGGGGTGCCGCACCTGCCGCAGGGCAGAATGCCCGGCACGATCGCTGCGCGGACCATCCGCGGTGCCCACAGACTAGCACAGGTTGGGGAACCGCAACCCCCGTTGCGCTTTTTGCAAAGCAATGACCACAAGGCGGGCAAGCACCATGACCGAAGAACGCATCACCGAACATACCGACGAAGCGGGCCACACTCACACGACCCATACCATCGTTAGCGATAACGAACCGCGCCGCGGTGGTGGGGGAGCGACCATCCTGCTCGTGCTCCTGGCCGTGGTCGCGATCATCGTCGCGGTCTACTTCTTCAGCAACATGAGCAATGCCGAGGTCGCGAAGGATAATGCGATCGGCGAGGCTGCCTCGCAGGTCGGGGATGCGGCCAACAATGCTGGCGAAGCCGTGAAGGACGCCGCAGACCGCGTCGCGCCTAACGACTAGGATTGTCGGGACGGGCCATGCGCCCCTGTAAAGTTTACCGACATTTCACCACTCCCGCTTAGACCGGGCCCCACGAGAAACCCCGCGAAACCTCGCGGAGAAGGGGCCCGGCGAAGCGCATGATCCGCCTGTTCAAGCACTACATTCCGCACGCGGTGCTGCTGTTCGGGCTGTGCGACCTGGCCCTGCTGCTGCTTGCAGGCGACCTTGCTTGGCATATGCGGGCGATTCAGATCGGCATCGATGCCGGGCTCTGGTTCGACCGTCTGCCGCCGATCCTCGGCTTTGCCGTCGTATGCTGGCTCTCGCTGGTGTCCATCGGGCTCTACAGCCCCGAGGCGCTGCGCAGTCCGCGATACGCATTTGCCCGCGCACTCGTGGCGCTGTCGCTCGGCGGCGTCGCGCTGGCGGTTGTGGATTTCATGATGCCCACGATGGGCTTCTGGCGTTCGACCCTGCTCTACGCGCTGGGCCTGGCGGCGGTGCTGATCGGGCTCTCGCGTCTGGTTCTGAGCCATGCGGTCGATCGCGACCGGTTCAAACGGCGCGTCGTGGTGATGGGGGCGGGCTCGCGCGCCGCACGGCTGAAAGCCTTGGCGGAAGATCCGGACAGCGGTTTTGCGATCGTCGGCTACATCTCGATGAACGAAGCGCATCGCATCCTCCCCGAAGCCATCGGGCGAGACGATGCAGGCGATCTGGGCGAATACGTCGCGCGCCTGAAGGCCACCGAACTCGTGCTTGCCCTCGAAGAGCGGCGCAACGCGCTGCCTCTGGCCGATCTGTTGCGCGTAAGGACACGCGGCATCCCGGTGCAGGAGGTTTCCAGCTTTCTCGAACGCGAGACGGGGCGCGTCGATCTAGACACGCTCAACCCCAGCTGGCTGATCTTCTCCGACGGGTTTTCCGCCGGCCGCCGCTGGTCGAGCATCGCCAAGCGCAGTTTCGATATTCTGGTCGGTGCATTGCTGCTCCTGCTGTCTCTGCCGGTCATCGTTGTGTTCGCAGTGCTGGTGAAGCTCGACAGCAAGGGGCCGGCGTTCTTCTGGCAACAGCGTGTCGGCCTCTACGGGCGCCCATTCTGGGTCGTCAAACTGCGCTCCATGCGCACGGATGCGGAGAAGGACGGCGCGAAGTGGGCGTGTGAGAACGATCCGCGGATCACGCGGCTCGGTCGCTTCATCCGCAAGGTCCGGATCGACGAGTTGCCCCAGACATGGAGCGTGCTGAAGGGCGAGATGAGCTTCGTCGGACCGCGTCCCGAAGTGCCGCATTTCGTCCACGATCTTGAGGACAAGCTGCCCTATTACGCCGAACGGCACATGGTGAAGCCAGGCATCACCGGGTGGGCGCAGATCAACTTTCCCTATGGCGCCAGTATCGAGGATGCCCGGCACAAGCTGGAATACGATCTCTATTACGCCAAGAACTACACGCCTTTCCTCGATCTGCTGATCCTTCTGCAGACCCTGCGCGTCATCCTGTTCCCCGCCGGAGCCCGCTGATGGTCGGCGACCATCTCTGGAATGTCGTCGGGCTGGCGGGCAGCACGGCGTGCGCGGTGGCCTGCACCATCGGTGCGCTATGGCTCGCGCAGCGCCCGTTGCCTTGGCGGCGAGAGCGGATCGCCGGGGTGGCTGCGCTTTGCTTCACCGCATTATGGGCTGGCGTGTTGGCGGCGCTTGGCGGCGAGAACCTGTTTTCGGAGGCCGCGGAGAGCATTCGCAATCTTGCGTGGCTGGCACTGCTCCATGCGCTCTTTGCGAGTGGCGTCGACCGGGAAAGCGCGCAGCGCGTGCGTTTCGTCATCGCCAGCCTCGTGTTCGTGACACTGCTGCAAGGCGCCGTGCTGGGCGTGACCGCCACGATGCACCCGGGACGCGAATTTACCGCCTCTGCGCTGGAGGTATCGGCACTGCTGCACATGCTGGTGGCGATCGGTTCGCTGGTGTTGCTGCATCATCTTTATACCGGCGCTTCGCATCATGACCGCGCGAGCACTCGGTGGGTGGCGCTGTCGCTGTCTGCCTGGTGGGTGTTCGAACTCAATTTTTACGCGGTTAGCTGGTTCACCGGTGACTATCCCGTCCAGATTGCCGGGCTCAGGGGGCTGGTGGTCGGGATCGTTTGCGTGCCGCTGGCGATGGCGCTGGGCGCCGATGTGCGGCGGTTGCGATTTCAGGCTTCACGCAACGTCGCCTTTCGCTCGCTCTCGCTGCTGCTGATCGGGGGCTATCTGCTGGCGATGGCGGGGCTTGCGCGCCTGCTGAGTGCGCTCGATGCGGACGGGGCGAGACTGGCCCAGGTCGGCTTCCTCGTCGCGCTCCTTACCGTCGCGGCACTCTGGCTACCGTCCCCGCGCTTCCGGGCGTGGCTGAAAGTGACGGTGCAGAAACACCTGTTCAGCCATCGATACGATTATCGCGCAGAATGGCTGAGGCTGGCCGATACCATCGGGCACGGATCGGAAGAGGGCTCGGCCCTGTGCGCACGCATTCCCCAGGCCGTGGCCGAGATTACCCAGAGCCCCGCCGCAGCGCTGTTCCTGATAGAGGGCGACGGCGTGCTCTCCCTTTCCGACACATGGCGCTGGCCCATGCTTGAGGATGAAGGGAGGGAGTTGCCGACAGAAATCGTGCAATTGCTTGCCGATCGCGACTACGTGATCGACCTCGAGCAATGGCGCGAGGGGAAATCGATCGCGGGCGAAACAGATGCCCTGCCGGCATGGCTCGATAGCAGCAGCCGGGCATGGGCCATCGTCCCACTACGTCATTTCGACCGTTTGCAGGGCGCTGTGCTGCTTGCGCGGCCCGTCATAGATCGGCAGCTCGATTGGGAAGATTTCGACCTGCTTACCGTGGTCGGCCGACAGCTCGCCAGCTACCTGTCCGAACAGGCGACACAGCGCGCCCTCATGGAGGCCGCACGGTTCGACGAGTTCAATCGCCGGATGGCCTTCGTCCTGCATGACATCAAGAACCTGGCGAGCCAGCTCTCGCTGCTCTCGCACAATGCGCAGCGCCATGCGGACAATCCGGCCTTCCGGGCGGACATGCTCAAGACGCTCGGCACCAGCACCGACAAACTCAATGCGCTGATCCGTCGTCTGGCCCGCTACGGCAAGCCGCGCGAGGCGCGCGTCGCCCGCTTCGACCTTGCCGCCCTGATGCGCGAAGTGAAGCAACGCTTCTCCCCCGGACAACGGATAGAGCTGGTGTGCGATGCGGATTGCGAAGTGCAGGGTGACCGCGAGGCACTGGAACAGGCGCTTGTCCATCTGGTGCAGAATGCGCTCGATGCCAGCCCCGAAGGCGCCCCGGTGTGCCTGTCTGCCCGGCGCGAGAAATCGCGTGCGGTGATCGACATCGTCGACGTCGGCGAGGGGATGGATGCGGTTTTCGTGCGCGACAAGCTGTTCGCGCCCTTCGTCAGCTCAAAACCCGACGGGTTCGGCATTGGTGCGCTCGAGGCACGCGAGCTGGTGCGGGCAATGGGCGGGCAGCTGCATGTCCAGTCGCGCGTTGGGCTGGGCACGCGCTTCACCATCGAACTTTCCCGTTTCACGGTCGAAGACGTGCACGGCACCAATCCGGAATATGAGGCAGCCTGATGAGCGATACCAAATCCCAAGACCTGCCAAAGCTCTTGATCGTCGAGGATGATGAAGGGCTGCAGACGCAGCTCAAATGGGCCTTCGAGGGGTTCGAGGTGTTTATCGCGTCGACCCGCGACGAGGCGCTGACGATCCTGCGCGCCGAAATGCCCCCCGTGGTGACGCTCGACCTGGGGCTGCCGCCCGATCCCGACGGCACCAGCGAAGGCTTCGCGGTGCTCGATGCAATCATGGCGACCGCGCCATCGACCAAGGTGATCGTCGCCAGCGGCCACGGAGCCCGCGAAAGCGCGCTCGATGCGATCGCGGCGGGGGCCTACGATTTCTACCAAAAGCCGGTGGATTTCTCTGCGCTCGAACTGATCGTCGGGCGCGCGCTGAACCTGCACCGGATCGAGGCCGAGAACCGCCGGCTGGCGGACAAAGTCGGCAAGAGCAAGCGCGTGCTCGGCACGCTGATTACCGGCGCACCGGAAATGGTGAAGGTCGCCCGCACGATCGAGCGTGTGGCCAACACCGATGCCTCGGTCATGCTGCTCGGCGCGAGTGGGACGGGCAAGGAGCTGCTCGCACGCGGGCTGCATGATGCCAGCCCCCGACGCGGTGGAGCCTTTGTCGCGATCAACTGCGCGGCGATCCCGGAAAACCTCCTCGAAAGCGAGCTTTTCGGGCACGAGAAGGGGGCGTTCACCGGCGCCGTGAAGACCACCGAGGGCAAGATCGAAAGCGCGCATGGCGGTACGCTCTTCCTCGACGAGGTCGGCGACATCCCGCTCCCCCTGCAGGTAAAACTGCTGCGCTTCCTTCAGGAACGCACAATCGAGCGGATCGGCGGGCGCAAGCCTATCGCGGTCGATACCCGGATAGTGTGCGCCACCCACCGCGATCTCGATGCGATGATCACCGAGCAATCCTTCCGCGAAGACCTCTATTACCGGCTCGCCGAAATCGTGGTCAAAATCCCCACGCTGGCGGAGCGCGCGGGCGATGCGGGGCTGCTCGCCAAAGCGTTCCTGACGCGGTTCGCGCGCGAGATGAACCCACAGGTGAAGGGCTTTGCGCCCGATGCGCTCGCCGCGCTCGACTCGCACAAGTGGCCGGGCAATGTTCGCGAGCTGGAAAACCGTGTGAAGCGCGCGGTTATCATGGCCGACGGCAAGCTGATCTCCGCCGAGGATCTAGACCTCGACCTGCCGCCGGAGTCGTTACACGACGCGCTCAATCTCAAAGGCGCGCGCGAACAGGTTGATCGGCAGGTGATCCGCCGGGCGCTCGCGCGAACCGAGGGCAATATCTCGGGCAGTGCGAAGCTGCTCGGCGTGTCGCGACCGACGCTCTACGACCTGCTCAAGCAGTACGACCTGCAGAACTAGACCGTATCGGTCTGGCGTCCATGCTTGCGGTTGTAACGTAGCGACCACAGCAACGAGATGCCGATCAGGACCGCGCCGATCAGCCCGGTGATGCTCTCCGAAATATGGTATTTTGCGGAGAACAGCATGATCAGGCCCAGCGCGATGATCGCCCAGAACGCCCCATGTTCGAGGAAGCGATATTTCGACAGCGTGCCCGCACGGACCAGATGGACCGTCATCGACCGGACGAACATCGCCCCGATCGACAGCCCGATGGCGATGATCAGCATGTTGTTGGATAGCGCGAAGGCCCCGATCACTCCATCGAACGAAAAGCTCGCGTCGAGCACTTCGAGATAGAGGAAACCGCCGATTCCGGATCGCACCGCGCCCGCAGCCATTTTCTTGCGTTCCACCTTGTCGAGCAGCGAGCCGACCGCATCGACCGCGATATAGGTGATGATCCCGAGGATGCCGGAGCTGAGGAACACCATCGCTTCATCCTCTGCCAGCATGGTCGAAATGCCATAGAGGAGCAGCAGGAGGATGCCGATTTCGGCCGCCTTGACCTCTGAAAAGCGGCGCAGCGCCAGTTCCAGCCCGCGGATCCAGTCGACGTCCTTGTCGCCATCGAAGAAGAAGTTGAGCCCGACCATCGTCAGGAACGCACCGCCGAACCCGGCAATGCCGATATGCGCGCTGGAGACGATCTGCTCGTACCGCTCAGGATCGTTGAGTGAGAGGTTGATCGCCGAAATCGGATCGAGCTTCGCGGCAATCGCCACGATCGCGAGCGGGAAGATGATCCGCATCCCGAACACCGCGATGACGATGCCCCAGGTCAGGAATCGACGCTGCCATTTCTCGTCCATCTCGCGCAGCACGGTCGCGTTGACCACCGCGTTATCGAAGCTGAGCGATATTTCGAGGATCGAGAGGACGAACACGATCCACAGGACATGCGCGACCTGCTGGAGATCGGCCGATCCCGACCACGCGTAGGCCGCAGCCGCTGCGAAACACACCAGCGTGAAAATCAGCGATCCGCTGTAATGCCTGAAAAGGGTCTGCACGTCTTGGGCGGCCTATTTGGGTTGGTAAGTCTGGTCTTTGGTCGGAAATTCGCGCGCGCGAACATCCTGCGCGTATTGCGCCACCTTGTCGGTGATTTCATCCGCCAAATTGCCGTATTTTTTCACGAACCGGGGCACGCGTTCGAACATGCCGAGCATGTCGTCCACCACCAGCACCTGCCCATCGCACTGGGCAGAGGCGCCGATTCCGATGACCGGGATCTCAAGCGACTGGGTCAGAGAGACGGCAATCGGTTCGACCACGCCTTCGACCACGACCGAGAATGCTCCCGCTGCCTGCACCGCCTTGCCGTCGGCGATGATCTTGGCGTGTTCTTCCTGGCTGCGTCCACGGGCTCCGTAGCCGCCCAGCGCGTTCACCGCCTGCGGGGTCAGGCCGATATGTGCCATCACCGGGATGCCGCGCTGAGAGAGGAAGCGAATCGTTTCCGCCATCGCCTCGCCGCCTTCCAGCTTCACCGCCGCGCAGCCGGTTTCGGCCATGATCCTGCTGGCGCTCTCGAACGCCTGCTGCGGACTGCCCTCATATGCGCCGAAGGGCATGTCGACCACGACCACCGAATGATAGCTGCCGCGCACCACCGCCGCGCCGTGCGCGCACATCATGTCGAGCGTCACCTGCAGAGTGGACGGCAGGCCGTAGATCACCTGGCCGAGCGAGTCGCCGACCAGCAGGATGTCGCAATGTTCGTCGAGCAGCTGTGCCTGCCGCGCGGTATACGCGGTCAGCATAACCAGCGGCTCCTTGGTCTCCCCGTCGGCCTTGCGGTTCTGGATTTTCGGGACCGTGAGCCGCTTCATCGGCTGCGGGGTGGGGGTGGCTCGGCTCGTCGCCGTATCTAGCTGGAAGGTCGTCGACATAGGGCGCCTGCTAGCCCGACTATGGGACAAAGGCAAAGCCGGGGCCTCGACGAAGCGGCAGAAACATTGCAGAAGCGCGACCAACCGAAACCGGATGCGCGCAAGATTCAGCGCCGCAGGGAGAGCACATTCATGGTCGCAACATCGACGAGCACGAGCGAGGGCTGGTCCTCGCGATCCGCCTTTATCCTCGCCGCCATCGGCGCGGCAGTCGGACTGGGAAACATCTGGCGTTTCCCGACTTTGGCGGGGGAAAGCGGGGGCGGTGCCTTCGTCATATTCTACATCGGCTGCGTCTTTTTGCTAGGCCTGCCGCTCGTCCTTTCGGAAATCTTCATCGGCCGCGCAGGCCAGACCGACGCGGTCGGTTCGATTCGAAAGGTTGCGCGTGACTCGAACGTTTCGCAGGCGTGGAGCATCTTCGGCGGGATCGGCGCATTGGCGGCGTTCCTGATCCTTTCCTTCTACTCGGTCGTGGCCGGGTGGGTGCTCTACTATGCGGGTGTTTTCGGGGCGGACCTGATCCAGGCGATCGGCGCGGGCGACCCGTTCCGCAGCGCGCTAGCCGGGGAGAGCCAGGCAATGATCGAAGGCCGCATGGGCGACCTGTTCGGCAATGTCGGTCTGCTGCTTGCGATGCATTTCTGTTTCATGGGCGCGACCCTCTTCATCGTCGCCCGCGGTGTCCACTCGGGCATCGAAGCTGCCGCGACGATCCTTATGCCGATGTTCTTCGTCCTGCTGGTCGGGATCACGATCTACGGTGCGATCGTCGGCGATCTGACCGATACGCTCGCCTTCCTGTTCACACCGGACTGGAGCAAGCTGACGCCCGCGGTGATGAATTCCGCGCTGGGCCAGGCGCTGTTCTCGCTCTCTCTGGGCGTGGCGGGGCTGATCACCTACGGCTCCTACATCAAGGGATCGGACGGGCTCGGCGGCACCGCAGCACTGATCGCTGTGGCCGACACGGGTGTGGCGCTGCTCGCGGGCCTGATGATCTTCCCGGTCGTCTTCGCGGTCGGGCTGGATCCGGCCGCAGGGCCGACGCTGGTGTTCCAGAGCCTGCCCTTCGCTTTCCAGTCGATGCCTGCTGGTGCGCTGATCGGCTTCCTGTTCTTCATCCTGATCCTGGTTGCTGCGGTGACCAGCTCGATCTCGCTGCTCGAGGTGCCGACGGCGTGGGGTATCGGGGAGTTGGGCTGGAAGCGCGGTACCTCGGCCACGGTTTTCGGCGTGGGCGCGTTCCTCATCGGGATTTTGTGCCTGCTCGGTTACAACGTGCTGGCAGACGTGCATCCGCTGGGCTTCTGGCCGCTGTTTGCCGATCTCGACATTCTCGACACGGTCGACGGTTTCACCGGCAAGGTCATGCTGCCGCTGGGTGCGCTGCTGACCTCTCTGTTCGTCGGGTGGCGCGCCGATCGTCGGATGGTGCAGCAGGTCACCGGGCTTTCGGCAGGGATGTTCGCCCTGTGGCGCTTCCTGATCGCATGGCTGTGCCCGATCGCGGTGACCATCATTCTGGTGACGGGCCTGTTCCCCAGCATCCTCGGCTAGGAAGAATTCGGCTTCACGCGGTCAAAGAGTTGTAATATTGGCGCAGACGCGGTCGGCAGGGCGGGGAGGGCTCGCTTCCGGACCGTGGATTAGCGCCCATGATCTTCGGCCGCGTGAAGCCGCTCGACGCCATTTTGGCGACGGCGGAAAAGAAGTCTCTCCATCGTACTCTCGGTTGGTTCCAGTTGATGCTGTTCGGCATCGGCTGCGTGATCGGCACAGGGATATTCGTGCTCACCGCAGCGGGCGCTCAGAAGGCCGGACCCGGCCTGATGCTCGCCTTCGCCATTGCCGGTGCGGTCTGCATCATCGCGGCGCTCTGCTACGCAGAAATCGCCTCGATGATACCCGTCGCGGGCTCCGCCTACACCTACAGCTACGCCAGCGTGGGCGAGTTTCTCGCCTGGACCGTGGGCTGGGCGCTGATCATGGAGTACGCGATCGCCGCCGCAGCCGTTTCGGTCGGCTGGTCGGGCTATTTCAGCGGGACTTTCCTGAATGAATTGCTCGGCGTGCAGCTACCGCCGTGGCTCGCTGCTGGACCATTGGTTCTCGGCGGCGCTCCGGGAGGGCTCATCAACCTGCCCGCGCTGATCATCGCGCTGCTGGTCACCGGACTGCTGGTTGTCGGTACGAGCGAGAGCGCCAAGGTCAACGCGGTGCTGGTGCTGATCAAGGTGACCGCGCTGACCGCTTTCATCGCGCTGACCTTCACCAGCCCGTCCTTCGATGCGAGCCATTTCAACCCCTTCCTGCCCGCCGGCGTGTTCGGCGGCTTCGGCTCGGGCCTCGGCGCGGTCGGTGCGGCGGCGACGATCTTCTTCGCCTATGTGGGCTTCGATGCGGTCTCGACCGCGGCGGAGGAAACCAAGAATCCGCAGAAAAACGTGCCCATCGGCCTGGTCGGATCGCTATTGTTCTGCACGGTGTTCTACATCCTCGTCGCGGCGGGTGCGATCGGCACGATCGGCGGGCAGCCGATCATGGGACCGAACGGCGTGCCGTTCCCCACCGGATCGGAAGAGCTTGCGCGTCAGTGCGCGACCTATGCCGCTGACCAGCTGCCGCTGGTCTGCTCGAACGAGGCGCTGGCGCATGTGCTGCGCCAGATCGGGTGGTCGGGCATCGGCAACCTGCTCGGCATCGCAGCCTTCCTGGCACTGCCATCGGTCATCCTGGTGCTGATCTACGGCCAGACGCGCATCTTCTTCGTGATGGCGCGCGACGGGCTGCTGCCGGAAAGCCTCAGCCGGGTGCACCCCAAGTACAAGACGCCGCATATCGTTACGATGCTGACCGGCGGTGCCGTTGCCATAGGCGCGGCGTTCTTCCCGGTCGGCAAGCTGGCGGATATCTCCAACGCGGGCACGCTTTACGCGTTCATGATGGTGGCGATTGCGTTGCTGGTGCTGCGCAGCCGCGACCCTGAGCGCAAGCGGTCCTTCCGGGTGCCCGCCGCGTGGCTGATCGCGCCGCTGACGATTGCCGGCTGCGTGTTCCTGTTCCTCAACCTGCCCTACGAAGCGATGCTGTTCCTGCCCGGATGGGGCCTGCTCGGCATCGTGATCTACTTTGCCTACAGCCGTTCGCGCAGCCATCTTGCGCGCGGAATCGTCGAGGTGTTTGAAGACGTACCGGGTGAGGAGACGATGGTACCGATCGATCCGCCATCGAACTGACGTATGAAAAAAGGGGCGCGGCCTTTGCGGTCGCGCCCCTTTTTTTATTTGCACGGAGTGCTCGCCTAGAGCGACGTTTCCTTGACGTGCTTTTCTTCCGCGTCGTCGTGGACGGTCATGCCCAGCGCCATCTTGGCCACGTCGAGCAGGCCCATGTCGCCGTTCCAGATTTCCGCGTCGCCCAGGTCCATGCGCAGGAACAGGATATCGGGATCGTCCTTCCCGCCATCGTACCAGGCTTCGACGAAATTATTCCAGAACTGGTCGAAGCGTTCCTGACTGGTTTCCTTCGTCAGCGTGCCGTGGAAGCGCGCGAACATCTTGTGGTCTTCGCCCTCGAACGTGGCGGTCGCCGCGCCCAGCTTGGCGAAGTCGCTCTTGGTATGGGTGAAGAACCAGATCGAGCTGTTGGCATCCTTGTCGAGCTGCGGCGACATCGGAACGGCGCTCTTCGGATCGGTGTCGAGCTGGAGGAACAGGTAGGGGCTGTCGGCCAGCGCCTTCCAGAATTTCTCACGCAGTTCGTCGGCTTTACCTTCGTTGTATCTCATTGTGATCTCCTTTGTTTTGGCAACGAACAAGTGGGGGAGATGGTTTCGACAGGGGCCCAAGGGCGGTAGTCAGCGGGTGCTTGCGGTCGGGCGTAAAAGGGAACATAAGTAGAACAGATGAGTCGTTCCGCCATGATCCCTGATGCATTCGATACCGCCGCCGCGCTTGCCTCGCCTTCGCAAGCCGAACGCTGGCGCCCGGGGCTGGGCGCGGCCGCGCAGAGCGAAATTTTCGCCTCGGGGCGAGAGGGGAGCGGGGCGGGCGCCGCGCTGGCATTCGCGCTCGACGCATGGCGCTGCCGCCCGCGTGCGGAGGGGGAGGAGGCGGAGGATCGTCGTGCCGTGGTGTGGGTGCAGACCCGCGCGGCGGTGAAGCGCGGCGGTCGCCCGTTTCGGGCCGGCCTGCCGCAGGAGATTCGTCATCGCCTGATCCACGTGCTCGCCGAGAAGGACGAGGACGCGCTGTTCGCGCTGGAGGAGGCAGTGCGCTGCCGCGACATCGCCTTCGTGATCGGCGAGATCGTGGGCAGCCCCCGCGCGCTCGATTTCACCGCCTCGCGCCGGCTGACGCTGGCGGCGGAGCGGCATGGCATTCCGCTGACGCTGGTGCGGCTCGACGGGACGCGCGACCTTTCCTCCGCACGCCAGCGCTGGGCGGTGCAGGCCGCGCCCTCGGCGCGTCCACGGTGGAACCGGCAGGCACCGGGCGTGCCTGCGTGGCAGGCGGAACTGTTCCGCGCGCGCAGCCACCCGCCGGGCACCTGGCGGCTGAGCGAGGATGCGGGGACGTTGGTGGCGGAGCGCGAAACCCCTCTCCCCGTGCTGGGAGAGGATACGAAGGCTTGGTCGCATAGCGGCCTAGCCGAAGTTGGAGAGGGGCGTGTTGCGGTTTCGAACGCCGCGCCCCCCTCTCCAGGCTTTGCTAGCTCCTTCGAAGCAAGCGTCGCCATCCTCTCCCCCAATGGGGAGAGGGTTCTTGGTTGAGCATGCCCCCCCGCCGCATCCTCTCGATCTGGCTCGCGGCTTTCGCGATCGATCGCTGGCGTCTCGCCGAAGGCTGCGCGCGCGGTGAAGGCGCCGATGCGCAGCCGCTGGTCCTGATCACCGAGACCGCGCACGGCCCGCGCATCCAGGCGACGAACAGCGCGGCGCGAAACGCAGGCGCGCGGATCGGCACCATGCTCGCCGATGCGCGTACGCTGTGCCCCTCCATCGTCGCCGTGCCGGGCGATCCCGCGGGCGATCTTGCCGAGCTGGAAAAGCTGGCCGCGTGGGCCATGCGCTGGGGGCCATGGTCTGCGCTCGATCCGCCCGACGGGCTGCTGGTGGATGTCACCGCCGTGGCGCACCTGTTCGGCGGCGAGGCGAAGCTGCTGGCGGACGTTTACAATGCCTTCGAGACGCGCGGCTTTACCGTTCGCGCTGCAATTGCGCCCACCGCAGGCGCGGCATGGGCGCTGGCGCATTACGGGCCGGAGCGTAGCATTCTCGCTCCCCAAGACGACATGGAAGCGCGCCTTTCCGACCTGCCCGTGGCGGCGCTGCGGCTCGACGACGACGTACTCACCGTGCTTCGCAGGCTCGGGCTCAAGCGGCTCGGCGAGCTGGGGACGGTGGGCCGCGACGCGCTTCACCGCCGGTTCCGCAACCGCAAGTCGCCCGCTGCCAATCCGCTGGTGCGGATGGACCAGCTGCTCGGTCGCGTGCCCGAACCGTTGCTGCCGGTGGTGCCGCAGCAGGTGCCGCTGGTGCAGCGGCGGCTGATGGAGCCGATCCGTCACCGCGCGCTGCTCGACACCGTGCTGGGCGATCTGGCCGCGGACATGGTCCGCGAACTCGAAGGGGCGGGGCAGGGTGCCCGCCGCCTCGACCTCGGGCTGTGGAGGGTCAATGGCGAGGTCGCCGTCAAGACGCTGGAACTCGCTGCCGCCACGCGCGATGCGGCGCATATCGTGCGGCTGTTCGGCGAAAAGCTGGGCGATATCGACGCGGGCTTCGGGATCGAACTGGTTCGCCTGCGTGCGAGCTGGGCCGAACCGCTACCCGCGAACCAGGCCGATATCGAAGCCGCCGCCGAACGCCACGGCACTTCGCTTGCCGCCTTCGTCGACCGGCTGACCACGCGGCTTGGCCCCAAGGCGGTGCGCCGCCCGGTGCTGAAAGGAAGCCACCTGCCCGAACGCTCGCAAGGCTGGCAGCCCGCGCTCGACCCCGAGCTGCCATCGCAGGAGAGCCTGCGGTTCCATGCCCGCCCGCTCAAACTGCTCGACCGGGCGGAGACGATCGCGGTGCTCTACGCCACGCCCGACGGCCTGCCGCAGCGGTTCCGCTGGCGCGGCGAGGTGCATGAGATCGCGCGGGTCGAAGGGCCGGAGCGGATCGCGCCCGAGTGGTGGCGCGAACGCGGCACGGCGCGGTTGCGCGACTATTACCGGATCGAGGACGATGCCGGGCGCCGCTACTGGATCTATCGCTACGGGATCGCAGGCGACGGCCGCGGGGGCGCGCCCGAATGGTTCCTGCAGGGGCTCTACGCGTGATTCAACGCTACGGCGTCAGTGCCCTGCGAAAGGCGTGCCGAAGATGCCCACCGCCAACTCGGCCCATACCAGCACCAGCGCCAGCAGGATACCGAGTACCGCCACGACGCAGAAAGTCGGGCGACCGATCACACGGATCGCCAGCTCTATGGCCAGCGCGGTGGCGCCCAGCAGCGCCGCGGCCACCGCGAAATCGAACGGCGTCCAGTGAACCTCGCCCGTGAACTGCATCGCGACCAGCGGAGCGATGAGAATGGCGACGACCGAGCCCCACAGCGCCACGCGCCAAAGGCGATTGGCCAGGCCGGAATTGATCGAAAGATCGTCCATAATGCCTCTCCTCCGACGCGATCATGCGCGCATTGCGGGCCAAGGGCAAGGTCACATGCCCGCCTGTGAACAAGTGAGCAAACATTTGATAAGAGGAATTTTTGCACGAGCCGCGAGGGAAGGGCTAGCCAATCCAATTGCAAGAACATATAAGGAACATATGGGTGTTGCACCGATCCTCGACCGGCTGAAGATTCTTGCCGATGCGGCCAAGTACGATGCCTCCTGCGCGTCGTCCGGCACGGCGAAACGCAACAGCGTGAAGGGCGGGATCGGATCGACCGAAGGCATGGGCATCTGCCACGCCTACGCGCCCGATGGCCGGTGCATCTCGCTGCTGAAAATCCTGCTGACCAACCACTGCATCTTCGATTGCCACTATTGCATCAACCGCAAGAGTTCGAACGTGCAGCGCGCGCGGTTCACGCCGCAGGAGGTCGCGGACCTGACGATCAGCTTCTACCGTCGCAATTATATCGAAGGGCTGTTCCTCTCCTCAGGCATCATCAAGAGCAGCGATCACACGATGGAAATGATCGTGGAGGCCGCGCGCATCCTGCGAGAAGAGTACGATTTTCGCGGATATATTCACCTCAAGACCATTCCCGAGGCGGACCCTGAGATCATCCACCGCGCCGGGTTTTACGCCGATCGCGTCTCGATCAATGTCGAACTGCCGACCGATGCGGGGCTGACGCGATTGGCGCCCGACAAGGACGCGCGGCAGATCGAAGGCGCGCTGGGCAAGACCAAGGATGACATCGTCGAGGCGAAGGATGCGAAGAAGCGCTTCAGGCACGCGCCGCGTTTTGCACCTGCAGGCCAGTCGACGCAGATGATCGTCGGTGCCGATGCGGCGAGCGATGCGGATATCGTGGGCCGCGCAAGCCGCCTCTACGACAGTTTCGGCCTGCGCCGCGTCTATTACAGCGCCTTCTCGCCGATCCCCGATGCGAGTGCCGTGCTGCCGCTGAAGCGCCCGCCGCTGATCCGCGAACACCGGCTCTACCAGTCGGACTGGCTGATGCGGTTCTACGATTACCGCCCGCAGGAAATCATGCAGGCGACCGAGGCCGACGGGAACCTGCCGCTCGATATCGATCCCAAGCTCGCCTGGGCGCTGAAATTTCGCGAACGCTTTCCGGTCGACGTCAACCGCGCGAGCCGGGAAGACCTGCTGCGCGTGCCGGGGCTGGGGGTGAAGGCGGTGCAGCGCATCCTCGCCTCGCGCCGTCACCGCACGCTGAGGCTCGACGATGTGGCACGGCTCACCGTCTCGCTCACCAAGGTGCGGGCCTTCATCTGTACGGTGGACTGGCGGCCGACCCTGCTGACCGACCGCGCCGACCTGCGCGCGCTGCTGGCGCCCAAGGCCGAGCAGCTGGAGCTGTTTGCGGCATGATGGGGCAAGTGACTTTCCCCCTCTCCTTTAGGGGAGGGGCAGCGAGACTTGGGCTTGGCGTTTGCCAAGTCTTGGTCGCAGCGGGGTGTGGCATTCCTGGCGAGCCCCGCCCTCTGACCCGCTCCCCTGAAGAGGAGGGGGGAAGTTGACCGCGCTCCAGCACGTCCGCCCGCACGCCTATTACACCGTGCAACTGCCGCGCAGCGACGATTTCGCCTTCTGGCGCGAACGCGCGCGGGCGTTGATCCAGTGCGATATTCCGCCCGACAAGGTCGCGTGGGTCGAACCGGGCGGCAGCGGCGATCTCTTTGCGCAACCGTCTTCTGGCGGCGGCATGCGCCTGCCCGAGCCGCCCGCCGACGCACCGCCGGTCCGCGCGAGCAAGCGCTACCTCAGCCTTGCGAAGAACGCCGCGCTGCACAGCGATCCGGCGCGGTTTTCGGTGCTCTATCGCCTGCTGTGGCGGCTCCAGGCCAATCCGCGGCTGATGGAGGACAAGGCCGATCCCGATGTCCGCCGCGTGGAAGAACTCGACAAGAACGTCCGACGCGACAGTCACAAGATGCACGCCTTCGTCCGTTTTCGGCAGGTCGAGGAAGAAGGCGGAGCGGAGCACTACGTCGCGTGGTTCGAGCCAGAGCATCACATCCTGCGCGCCAATGCAGGCTTCTTCCTGCGCCGCTTCGCGAGCATGCGCTGGTCGATCCTGACCCCGCAGGGCACGCTGCACTGGGATGGCGAGACCATGCGCGAGGGCCCGCCCGCGCAGAAGAGCGACGCGCCGCAGGGCGACCCGGTCGAGGATCTGTGGCGCACCTATTATGCGTCGATCTTCAACCCCGCGCGGCTGAAAGTGGGCGCGATGCTCTCCGAAATGCCGCGCAAATACTGGAAGAACCTGCCCGAAGCCGCGCTCATCCCCGACCTGATCGCGGGCGCGCAGCAGCGGGAGAGCGAAATGGTGGCGGCAGGGGAACGCGATGACGGCGTGCGTCCCGAAAGCCTGGAGGCGATCGGCGAGGCTATCGAAGGGTGCCGCAAATGCCCGATCGGATGCCTCGATAATAGGGCGGTGATGGGCGAGGGGCCGTCCGATGCGGCGCTGATGATCGTCGGCGAACAGCCGGGCGATCACGAGGATCAGGAGGGGCGGCCCTTCGTCGGCCCCGCCGGGCAGTTGCTCGACGTGCATCTGGAACGCGCAGGCATCGATCGTGGGCGTGCCTACGTCACCAATGCGGTCAAACACTTCAAGTTCACGATCAAGGCTTCTGGGAGGGGCAAGCGGCGGCTGCATCAGTCGCCCACCGCGAAGGAGATCGACACCTGCCGCTGGTGGATCGAGGGCGAGCGTGAACTGGTGAAGCCCAAGCTGGTGCTGGCGATGGGCGCGAGTGCGGCACGCGGGATGCTGGGCAAGACGGTCAGTATTGCGAAGATTCGTGGGCAGGCCATCCCACTTGAGGATGGCAGCGAGCTGTGGGTTACCGCGCACCCCTCCTACCTCCTGCGCCTCGATGGCGATGCGCGCAACAGGCAGGCCGCGCTGTTCGATGCAGACCTCGCCGCAGTGCGCGAGCGGTTGGCGGAGTTGGAGGGGCAATGAGACTCTCAATTTTTCTCGTCACCCCCGCGAAGGCGGGGGTCCAGCTTCTTTTGCGGGTTGGTGCGCCCGGAAAAGCTGGATTCCCGCCTTCGCGGGAATGACGGGGAGGGGCGGGAGCCGCTCCGATGCCAGAGGCTCCACTCACCCCCGACAAGCGCCGGATAGAGATCGACCCCGAAGGGATCGATCCGCCGCCGCGCGCGCCCTTCGTCGAGCTGGGGCTCGTCTCGTGCTTCAGTTTCCTGCGCGGAAGTTCGGACGCGGTCGACCTTGTTACCACCGCACGAATGCTCGGCTACGACGCGCTCGGCATTGCCGATGCCAACACGATGGCCGGCGTGGTCCGCGTGCACACCGAAGCCAAGACGCTGAAGCTGCGCCCCGTGATCGGCTGCCGGATCGAGACCGCCGAAGGCCTCGCCTTCCTTGCCTACCCGAAAAACCGCGTAGCCTACGGGCGCCTGTGCCGTCTGATCAGCCAGGGCCGCATGCAGACGCTGTCGGGCGGTTGGCAGGACAAGGGTGTGTGCGAGATCGACCTCGCCATGCTCGCCGCCCACAGCGAGGATGTGCAGTTGATCCTGCTGCCGCCGGACGAACTGGATGCACGGTTCACGATTGCAGTGCCGAGCAATGTTATCCCCTTCCGTCATCCTTCTTCGGAGCGGCAGAAGGGAAGCGAGACTCTGGAGCCGGTCCGGGATGACGGCAAGGTGGAGCTGACTGCATCTTTTCCGCAGCTCCTCCCCCACCTGACCGCGCAATTGCCGACGCTGCGCCATCTTGCCGCCGCCTACCTCTATCGCGGGGACGATATCGCGCGGATCGACCGGCTCGACGCCATGGCGCGCGCGCACGGCCTCGTGCTGCTCGCCACGAACGACGTGCATTATCACGCACCAGAGCGCCGTCCTCTGAATGACGTCATGACGGCAATCCGCCACAAGACGACCGTGGAGGCCGCCGGGCAGCTGCTCCATGCCAATGCCGAGCGGCACCTGAAATCGCCCCAGGACATGGTCCGCCTGTTCGCCCGCTGGCCCCATGCCGTCATGACGTCACGCGATATCGCCGACGCCTGCGACTTCTCGCTCGACGAACTTCAATACGAATATCCGGACGAGATTTTGCCCGAGGGCATGAGCCCGCAGGCCTTTCTCGAACAGGAAACGTGGGAGGGCGCAAAATCACGTTATCCCAGTGGCTTGCCGGAAACTGTTCGCATAACCTTGGAGAAAGAGCTGGCGCTGATCGGCAAGCTCGATCTCGCGCGCTATTTCCTGACCATCAAGGACATCGTCGATTTCGCACGGACCGGCGTCGATCCGCCGATATTGTGCCAGGGGCGCGGCAGCGCGGCCAATTCCGCCGTCTGCTACGTGCTCGGCATCACCAGCGTCGACCCGGCCAAGCACCAGTTGCTGTTCGACCGCTTCATCTCGGAGGAGCGCAAGGAGCCGCCCGATATCGACGTCGATTTCGAGCACGAGCGGCGCGAGGAGGTGATCCAGTACCTCTACCGCAAATATGGTCGCCACCGCGCAGGCCTGTGCGCCACCGTCATCCACTACCGCCCGCGCATGGCGATCCGCGAGGTGGGCAAGGCGATGGGGCTGAGCGAGGATGTCACCGCGTCGCTTGCGCGCACCGTGTGGGGTGGCTGGGGGAGCGAGATTGGCGAGAAGCATGTGACGGAAACGGGGATGGACGTGACCGATCCCCACCTGAAGCGGGTTCTCAAACTCACAAGCCAAATGATTGGAATGCCGCGCCATTTGTCGCAGCATGTCGGCGGATTTATCCTTACCCAGGGCGACCTGATCGAGACCGTGCCGGTGGGCAATGGCGCCATGCCCGATCGCAGTTTCATCGAGTGGGACAAGGACGATATCGAGGCGCTCGGCATCCTCAAGGTCGACGTGCTCGCGCTGGGCATGCTCACCTGCATCAAGAAGTGCTTCGACCTGCTGGAAGATCACCACCAGCGCCCGCTGCAACTCGCCACCGTGCCGCGCGAGGACCCGGAAACCTACGCGATGCTGCGCAAGGGGGATTCGCTCGGCGTATTCCAGGTCGAGAGCCGGGCACAGATGAACATGCTGCCAAGGCTGCGCCCGCGCGAGTTCTACGACCTCGTCATCCAGGTCGCAATCGTGCGGCCCGGCCCGATCCAGGGCGACATGGTCCATCCCTATCTGAAGCGCCGCCGGGGCGCGGAACAGGTGGTGATCCCCGCGCCGAGCCCGCAGCACGGCCCGCCCGACGAGCTATCGAGCATCCTCGAACGCACGCTTGGCGTGCCGATCTTCCAGGAGCAGGCGATGAAGATCGCGCTCGACGCAGCCAAGTTCTCCAGTCTCGAGGCCAACCGGCTGCGCAAGGCGATGGCGACCTTCCGCAGCCGGGGCATGGTGGACGAACTGCAGGACATGATGGTCGAGCGGATGGTGAACCGCGGCTACGACCGCGAGTTTGCCGAACGGTGCTTCAACCAGATCCGCGGTTTCGGGGAGTACGGCTTTCCGGAAAGCCACGCGGCCAGCTTCGCGCACCTCGTCTACGTTTCCAGCTGGCTCAAATGCCACTTCCCGGCGGCTTTCGCCTGTGCGCTGCTCAACTCGCAGCCGATGGGCTTCTACGCGCCCGCACAGATCGTGCGCGACGCAGCCGAGCATGGCGTCGGCGTGCTGGCGGCGGATGTGAATTGCTCGGACTGGGATTGTACGCTGGAGGATGTGCGTGGATCGGATGCCCACCCCGCTGCAACTAGGCAGCAAGCTGCCAAGTCTCGCAAACCCCTCCCGCAAGCGGGAGGGGCAGTGAAGCTTGGCGAACCGAAGGTGAGCCTAGCTGCAACGGGGTGGGCAAAGCAGGACAAGGGCCGCCTCGACCGCCACATCGCGCTCCGCCTCGGCCTGCGGCAGATCGACGGCTTGCCCGAGCATGTCGCCGCGCAACTGGTGGCAGAGCGTGTCGAGAACGGCCCCTACCGCGATGTGGCGGAGCTGCGCGACCGCGCGGGGCTTTCCCCCTCGCATGTCGAGCGGCTTGCCAGTGCCGATGCCTTCCAGTCGCTCAATCTGCCGCGCCGTCAGGCGCTGTGGGACGCGCGCAGCCTGATCGCTGCGCCCGACCTGCCGCTGTTCCGCGCGGCGGCGGAGCGCGACGAGGGGGCGGAGAAGGCGCGCACCGCGCTGCCCCTCATGCCGCTCAGCGAAGAGGTGGTCGCCGATTACCAGACCACGCGGCTCAGCCTGAAAGCGCATCCGATGGCCTTCCTGCGTGCCGACCTTGCCGAGCGCGGCTTCGTGCGCGCGTGCGATCTGCGCGAGCGCAAGTTCCGCAGCATGGTCCAGGTCGCGGGCGTGGTGCTGATCCGCCAGCGGCCGGGCAGTGCAAAGGGCGTGTGCTTCATCACGCTGGAGGACGAGACGGGGGTGGTGAACCTGGTCGTGTGGCCCGATCTCAAGGAAAAGCAGCGCAAGGTGGTGATGGGCGCGCGGCTGATGGAGGTCCGTGGCCGCGTGGAGTACGATGACGAGGTGATCCACGTCATCGCCCAGCATATGACCGACGCGACGCACATGCTCTCGCGCCTGTCCGACGATACGCTGCAATACCAGCTGGCGCGTGCGGACCACGTGAACAGCCCGCTGCCGAGCGGGAAGATCAACCCACGCGATGACTTGCGTCAGGGGGCCGACGATCCCGCGCACCAAGGCGCAATTCGGCCACGCGACCTCATCGACGAATTGCCCAATACCGGCGGGCACCCGCGCAATGTGCGGATCATTCCCAAGTCGCGCGACTTTCATTGAAGATGCCCGGCACACCGCACGATTTTGGAAGACTGAGGACGCTCGCCCGCTTCCTGCGACCGCTCGCCCGGTTCAGCAGCGACCGGCGCGTGCTCACGATCCTCATCCTGATCGCCGTGCTGGTGGCCGGGCGCGCCTGGCTTGCCGAGCATCCGGGTAGCAACCCGTGGGCGCCGCTCGACCTGCGCGAGGAGCCGGGCTGGGCAACCCGCACCAAGATCGCGGCCCTGCGCGAAGACCCCGCGCAATGTCGCGCGGTGCTGGAGCGGAGCGAGGTCGCGTTCACCACGCTTGATCCCGTGGGGGAGGACGCTTGCCGGCGGGAAAACCGCATCCTGCTAAGCGATTTTCCCTATGCCGGCGACCGGCCCGACACCAGCTGCGCGGTCGCCGCTGCGCTGGACGTCTGGCGGCGCGACAGCGTGCAGCCCCTCGCGCAGGAAATCTTCGGGCAGGAAGTCGCCCGGATCGAGCATTTCGGCAGCTTTTCCTGCCGTCGACTCTATGGCCGCGACGAGGGACCGTGGAGTCAGCATGCCACGGGCAATGCCATCGACATTGCAGGCTTCGTGCTGGCGGACGGTACGCGCATCGCGGTGGTCAACGACTGGCAGGGGGAGGGCGAGAAGGCCCGGTTCCTCCGAGAAGTACGCGATGGCGCGTGCCGGGCGTTCGGAACCGTCCTCTCACCCGATTACAACGAAGCGCACCGCGACCATTTCCACCTCGATCAGGAAGCAAGGGGCCTGGGCGGAGTGTGTCGCTGATCGATTGGCGAAGCGGGTTTCCGCTGTCCTACAGCTTCGGGAATGTGCGAAAGTCGACCCATGCAAAATCGCATACGCCGACATCGTTCACCAACAGAGAACCACCAACAGACCGCCCGACTTTTTGACCTCAGGACACTGTGTCAGGTGTGTCAGTGCACTCGCCAAAGTGGCAAGGGCAAAGGTGCCATGCGCAGGCCGAGATGGAGCAGGTCAGACCGCTTCGATGGCGTATCCGGCAGAACGCACCGTGCGGATCGGGTCTTTCGCGCCTTCCAGTTCCAGCGCCTTGCGCAGCCGCCGGATGTGCACATCGACCGTGCGCAGTTCGATATCGCTGCCCGTGCCCCATACGCCGTCGAGCAGCTGCCCACGGCTGAACACGCGGCCTGGGCTCTCCATGAAGAATTTGAGCAGGCGGTACTCGGTCGGCCCGAGCTGGAGCATCCGGCCGCGCCGCTCGACCTTGTGCGCCACCGGATCGAGCCGGATGTCGCCCACCTCGATCGCTTCCCCGGCAAGCGCAGGGCGGATCCGGCGCATGACCGCCGCCACTCGGGCAAGCAGCTCGCGCGGGCTGAAGGGCTTGGTCAGATAGTCGTCGGCACCGGTTTCGAGGCCGCGCACGCGGTCGTCTTCCGCCTCGCGCGCGGTCAGCATGATGATCGGCACGTGCGCGGTTTCCTTGTCGCGGCGCAGGCGCCGACAGACTTCGATCCCGCTGGTGCCCTCGATCATCCAGTCGAGGATGATGAGGTCGGGCACATCCTCGCTCGCCATCAGCAGCGCTTCGTCCCCATCGGCGGTGACGCGCACCTGGTAGCCTTCGTTGGCGAACCGGAACTCGAGCAGCTCGGCGAGCGCCGGATCGTCTTCGACAAGGATCAGCTTGGCTGATGGCACGGCAGGTCTCGCAATCCGCGGGCTCTCTCGCCCGTTGGGTGGGGGTGACGAAGGCTCAACTGTCGTCGTCCAGCGGGTAGTCGCCCGTGGCGGCGAAATAGACCATCTCGGCTACGTTGGTCGCATGGTCTCCGATCCGCTCGATATTGCGGGCGACGAACAGCAACTGAGCCGCGCTCGAAATCGTCGCAGGATTTTCGACCATATGACTGACAAGATTGCGGAAAACCGAGTTGTAGAAGGCGTCGACCTTCTTGTCCGACGCGATCACTTCGAGCGCCAGTGCAGGATCGCGCGCGGCATAGGCCGTGAGCACGTCGTGGACCATTTCCGCGGCCACCTCGCCCATCGCGGGCAGCAGGGTCAAAGGTTCGAACCGGGTGCGCCCTTCGATGTGGCCCACGCGCTTGGCGATGTTCTTGGAATAGTCGCCGATCCGCTCGACCACGCCGGCGATCTTCAGCGCTGCGATGACTTCGCGCAAATCGTCGGCCATCGGCGCGCGCAGGGCGATGATCTTGACGGCCAGTCTGTCGACCTCGCTCTCGAGCGTGTCGAGCTTGCGGTCGTCCGCCACGATCCGCTCGGCCAGCTCTTCGTCGCCGCGGATAAGCGCGTCGAGCGCGCCTTCCAGCGCGGTCTCGGCGAGCCCGCCCATCTCGGTGATGAGGCCGCGAAGCCGCGTGATGTCCTCATCGAAGGCTTTGACTGTGTGTTCGGAAATCATCCGTATCGTCCGGTGATATAATCTTTGGTTCGTTCTTCGAGCGGATTGGTAAAGATCTGGTCCGTCGGACCGTACTCTACCATCTTCCCGAGATGGAAGAAGGCCGTTCGCTGGCTCACGCGTGCCGCCTGCTGCATCGAATGGGTCACGATCACGATGGCGTACCGCCCTGCGAGTTCGTCGATCAGTTCCTCGATCTTGGCGGTCGCGATGGGGTCGAGCGCGGAGGCCGGCTCGTCCATCAGGATCACTTCGGGATCGACCGCGATGGCGCGCGCAATGCAGAGGCGCTGCTGTTGTCCGCCCGAAAGTGCGGTGCCCGATTCACCGAGGCGATCCTTCACCTCGTTCCACAGGCCTGCGCGTTGCAGCGAACGTTCGACGACCTCGTCGAGCTCGTTCTTGCTGCCGGCGATGCCATGGATCTTGGGACCATACGCGATATTGTCGTAGATCGACTTGGGGAAGGGATTGGGTTTCTGGAACACCATGCCCACCCGGGCGCGCAGCTGAACCACATCCATCCCGCTGGAATAGATATTCTCGCCGTCGAGCTCGATATCGCCCTCGACACGGGCCGAAGGGATCGTGTCGTTCATGCGGTTGAGAGTGCGCAGAAAAGTCGATTTCCCGCAACCCGATGGGCCGATAAAGGCGGTGACATACTTGGTCGGGATGTCGATGGAGACATCGTCGATCGCTTTCTTGTCACCATAGAATACCGAGACGTCGCGAGCGCGCATCTTAGGGTCGGCCGTGTCGTCCATTTCGTGAATTACGGTCACCAGCTTTTCTCGAATTTGTTGCGCAGGTAGATGGCCAGGGCATTCATGACCAGAAGGAACAGCAGCAGCACGATAATCGCCGCGCTGGTCCGTTCGATGAAACCGCGGTCGATTTCATCCGACCACAGGAAGATTTGTACCGGCAGGACGGTCGCAGGCGAGGTGAAGCCGTCCGGCGGGGTCGCCACGAAGGCGCGCATGCCGATTAGCAGAAGCGGCGCCGTTTCGCCCAACGCACGCGCCATCCCGATGATCGTGCCGGTGAGAATCCCCGGCAATGCGAGCGGGAGCACGTGGTGGAAGACGACCTGGACGGGCGATGCCCCGATTGCCAGCGCGCCATCGCGGATCGATGGTGGGACCGCCTTGATCGCGTTGCGTCCGGAAATCACGATCACCGGCATCGTCATCAAGGCGAGAGTCATGCCACCGATCAGCGGAGCCGAGCGCAGATTGGGGAAAATCCAGAGGAACACCGCAAGGCCCAAAAGGCCGAAAATGATCGAGGGCACCGCTGCGAGGTTGTTGATCGAAACCTCGATAATGTCGGTCCACCGATTCCGCGGGGCATATTCTTCCAGGTAAAGCGCAGCCAGAACGCCGACTGGAAACGCCAGCGCGAGGGTGATGATCATCGTCAGGATCGAGCCTTTGAGCGCCCCCCAGACACCGACCTGTTGCGGATCGGTCGCATCCGATCGGGTAAGGAAGCCCCAGTCGAACCGCTTTTCCAGCACGCCCGCGCTTTCGAGCTGGCTGGCAAGGGCCTGCATTTCGGGCGAGCCTTCGCCGTCCATTCCCATCGCCAGGTCGCCGCTGGACGGCAGCCAGAAGGTCTCTTGCCGATTGATAAGCGAGGGATCGGCAGTGATCGATGCCGCCACGTCCCGCCAGGCCTGTTCGCTCAGCTGCTGCGCGCCTGCCTCACCGATGTGCTGTTCGGCAGCGAATTGAACAATCTGCGGCAAGCCCTGCATCTCGAGCGTCTGGATCGCGCCAGGCTGGCTCAGCGATCTTTGATCGCCCGCGAGGCCGGATTGCGCGAAATCGATCGGAACCTGCAATTCGGCACGCTGGAAGCCGCCGATGCCGTTGATCGTCATGTTTCCGAGCAGAACGAACAGGATCGCGATCGAAATGAGGATCGCGAACAGGCCGAAGACCTTGAATCGCCGCTCCTGCGCGTAACGCGCCTTCAGCCGCTTCTCGAACGCCTTCGTGCGGGTCGGCTGTCTCGTCTCGGTCATTGCGGGATCACTCATTACTCGTACGCCTCCCGGAAGCGTTTGACGACGCGCAGCGCGATGAAGTTCAGCAACAGCGTCACCATGAACAATACGAAGCCGAGCGCAAAGGCGCTGAGCGTCGCGGGATGATCGAAGCTGCCTTCACCAGTCAGCAGGGCGACAATCTGCACCGTCACCGTGGTCATCGATTCAAGCGGATTGGCGCTCAGGTTGGCGGCGGTGCTGGCGGCCATCACCACGATCATGGTCTCCCCGATCGCGCGGCTGACAGCGAGCATGACTCCGCCGACAATCCCAGGCAGGGCGGCCGGGATCAGCACCTTCTTGATCGTCTCGGATTGGGTGGCGCCCATCGCCAGGCTGCCGTCGCGCATGGCGCTTGGCACGGCGGCAATCGAATCGTCGGCCATCGAGGACACGAAGGGAATGATCATCACCCCCATTACCAGACCCGCAGCGAGCGCGCTTTCCGAAGAGGCGTTGGATATGCCCACTGCCTGTGCCGCATCGCGGATCGCCGGGGCGACGGTCAGCGCGGCGAAATAGCCGTAAACCACCGTGGGGACGCCAGCGAGAATCTCGAGCGCGGGCTTGATGATCTTGCGCCAGCGCGAACTCGCATATTGCGTCAGATAGATCGCGCTCATCATGCCGAGCGGAATGGCGACGATCATGGCGATAATCGCACCGATGAAGATGGTGCCCCAGAACAGCGGGATCGCGCCGTAGCGATCGCCCTGCGGAGCGGCGGCGTTCGCCATCGGATCGGGATTCCAGCTCAGTCCGAACAGGAAATCTATCGGCGAGACCATGCCGAAGAACCGGATCGTCTCGAACACAAGGCTCGCGAGAATTCCGAAAGTCGTCAGGATCGCGACCAGCGAGGCCAGCAGCAGGAGGCCCATCACGGTGCGTTCCACCTTTACCCGCGCGGCGAAGGCCGGCTTCACGCGGGTGTAGGCCCACAACCCGAGGATGATTGCCATGGCGATGGCGAAGGCTAGTCCGATCAGGCTGTAGAATTGCTGCGCCTCACGGAACGGTTCAACCAGGCCCTGCGCGGCCGGGTTGAACACCGCTGTGGCGTTGCCGCTGGCGACCGCGCGTGCCTCGGCCAGAATCGACTGGCGTTCGAAACCGAAGGCGGGAAGATCCTGCGCCGCGGGCGAGGCGAGAACCCATTGATCGACAAGCGCGGGCGAAAGCGTCGTCCAGACAACCGCAAACACCGTCAGCGGCAGCGCCACCCAGATCGCGACGAACCAGGCATGATAGCCGGGGCGGGCGGAAACGCGGCGCGGGTCGGCCCCGCGCGTAAACGCACGGGCCTTCGCGCGGCCGGCAAGCCAACCCGCCAGGCCGAGGCCTAGTGCAAGCAGGAAAAGAAATGCGGGAGACATGCTGCGGGCGGGGTCCCTCAATCCTCGATCGGGGAGCATCGCATCGGATTAGCCCCTCGAATGTCCATAATCAGGTGAAACGTCGCTTTTCAAATGAAGCGCGCGCTCGCGTTGTTGAAACTATGTGGCAGTGTGATGACAGTCGGTCACGAACAGGCCGGACTGTTTCGTGCGGATGAGCCAGCTTATCCTCCTTCCTGGCTTAAACCGGCGGTTTCCGTGGTTTGAGTTGGCACCGGAAACTTGACGATTCCGTCACGTGGCAACCGCACTGTGACCGTGGTGCCACGGCCGAGTTCGCTTTCGATGTCGAGCCTGCCGTGATGCCGCTCGACGATGTGCTTGACGATCGCCAGCCCCAGGCCCGTCCCTCCCGACATCCGGCTGCGCCCCGGATCGGTCCGGTAAAACCGGCGCGTAAGGTGCGGCAGGTGCTCGGGCGCAATTCCTTCGCCGTGATCTTTCACCTCGATCTTGGCCTCGCCGAGCGAAGATTCGCTCAATCGAACGTCCACTGGCGTTCCCGCGCGGCCATATTTCAACGCATTGTCCACAAGGTTGCGCACAAGCTGTTCGAGTTGTTGCGGATCGCCACGCACCTCGAAATCGCCGTCTTGCGAGTATTGTACCCGTTCGGCCCGGTCGAGGCCGGCACCTTCGCGTGCGGCACGCTCGACAAGCGCGTTGAGCGCCACCGGCTCGTCCGGGCGATCGTGCTTTTCGGCTTCCACGCGAGAGAGCGACATCAGGTCGCTGACAAGGTTTTGCAGTCGCCGGGCTTCGCGCAGGATGGTGTCGAGAAACTTCTTCGCCGTGTCGCTGTCGATATCGTCGGGATGCTCGCTCAGCGTTTCGACGTAGCCGATGATCGACGAAAGCGGTGTGCGCAGTTCGTGGCTGGCATTGGCGACGAAGTCCGTGTGCGCGCGGCTCACATCCGATTCGGCCGTCTTGGAAACCAGTTCGATGACAGACGTCCGGTCATCGACCGCAAAGCGGCTGACCCGCCACACATCCTTGCGGCGTACCAAGCCGGAAACGATCGCTTCGCCGTGACTGTCCGAATTCATCATCGCAATGGCGCGCGGATGGCGAATCGCAACGCGCACATCCTGTCCGATCACATGACGTCCGAGAAGCGCACGGGCCGAGGCGTTCGCGATCACCACCCTTTTGCGGTCCACCAGCAGCAGCGGCGAATGCGCGTTCTCGATCATCCCGATCAGGTTTTCGCGAGAAATGCCTTCCTGTCGCTGATCGGCGATCACCAGCGGCTCCTGCGGCTGGCTGATCAGCAAGGTCAGCGACCAGACGACCCATACGGCGATGGCGTAAGGTACCACCACACCCGCCGAGATCAGCAGCACGGCGGCCACTGCGGCGATCATCAGGCCGGCCCAGGGCAAGGTATGCGACTTGTGCATGGCGGTCGGCCTAGGGGGATTCGAAGAGTTCCGCCAGTGCGCTCGGGTGAGCACGCGCAGTTGCGCCACACTACGCGCTCTGACCTTTCGATTGGGGAGTTCGGCGCGCTGGCGAACATGTCGCCCGCCGCACCTGGTTTCCGAATGGTGACCCCTACGGGAATCGAACCCGTGTTTCAGCCGTGAAAGGGCCGCGTCCTAACCGCTAGACGAAGGGGCCACATCCGGAAAAGCTTCTTGGCGGAGCGGTTGAAGAACCGACAGCGCCGAAGCGAGCCGCGCACTTAGGGGGGTGTGCGCAGGGGGTCAAGCCCACAATCGTGCGAAATTACAGCTCGACCACCGCGGCGTCTTCCAGGTGCAACTCGGCACGAGGCGTATTGGCCCAGGTATCCACCTTTGCGCGCCCGGCGAGCCACAGGTGAGTTCCCGGCGCGAGCGCCAGTAAAGCCTGTCCCCACTCGGTATCTGCGATCCGGAAAGCGATCGCTTTTATCGAGCCGCCATCGCGCGATCCTGCCACGAGGCGGACATGATCGCTGCCGACGCGGTCGATCTTTACGACGTGCACGGGACCAATTGCGATTCGCGGCCCCGGCCATCCCATGCCGTAAGGGCCGCCCCGTTCGAGCGTTTCGACCAGCTCGACGGTCAGCCCGCGCGGGCCAAGCGACAGATCGAAACCGAGCGAGGCCTCCGCGCTCGCCGCGGCAACCTGTCGATCGAGCCGCGCCTCGAGCCATTCGGCAAGCGCTTCGATCTTGTCGTCGCGCACGGTCAGGCCCGCTGCCATGGCATGCCCGCCCCCTGCTTCGAGCAATCCTTCCTCGCGCGCAGCCATGATCGCCGCACCCAAATCCACTCCGGGAATCGATCGGCCCGATCCCTTGCCGAGGCCGCTTTTCGCATCGCGAGCGATCACCAGCGTAGGCTTGCCCGTCTTCTCCTTGATGCGCCCCGCAACGATCCCGATCACGCCGGGATGCCAGCCTTCGCCATGGACGATTCGCAAGGCGCGGTTTGCCTGACCCGCCACCTGCGCCTCGCCAGCCTCCTGAACCTCCGCCTCGATCGCACGGCGTTCTTCGTTGAGTTGTGAAAGCTGGGCGGCGATCTGCGCGGCTTCCTCGGCATCTTCGGTGGTGAGCAGGCGCACCCCCAGGGTCGATTCGCCGACGCGCCCTCCTGCATTGATTCGCGGGCCGAGCGCGAAGCCGAGATCGGAACAGACCGGCGCGCGGGTGAGACGACTGGCATCGATGAGCGCGCTCATGCCGATATTCGCACGCCTCGCCATCACCTTGAGACCCTGGGACACGAACGCGCGGTTCAACCCATGGAGCGCCGCGACATCGGCAACCGTGCCCAGCGCGACCAGGTCGAGCAGGCCGCGAAGGTCGGGCTCTGTGCGATCCTTGAAATAACCGCCCTCGCGCAGTTTGCGCACCAGCGCGACCGCAACCAGAAACGCGACGCCCACCGCCGCTAGATGGCCGTGTGCCGCGGCCTCGTCATCCTCGTCGAGGCGGTTCGGATTGACCAGCGCGACCGCCGCGGGGCGTTCGGGCGAACACTTGTGATGGTCGATCACGATCACATCTACGCCCGCGTCGCGCGCCGCAGCCAAAGCCTCGTGCGCCATCGCGCCGCAATCGACGGTCACGACGAGGCTGGAGCCTTCCTCACCCAGCTTGACCAGCGCTTCGCCGCTCGGGCCGTAACCTTCGAGCAGGCGGTCGGGAATGTAGTAGCCAGCCTCGTGACCCAGCATCCGGAACAGGCGAATCATCAGTGCAGCCGAGGTCGCCCCGTCGACGTCGTAGTCTCCGTAGATCGTCACGGTCTCACGAGTGAGAATGGCTTGCGCCAATCGTTCCGCGGCCACTTCCATGTCCTGGAAGATCGCAGGATCGGGCAGGAAGGTCGCCAGCTTGGGATCGCGCTGACGCTCCAGATCGTCACGCGCAACACCACGCGCGAGCAGGATTTGCGTGAGGATATCATCGCTCAGACTCGCGGAGCTGTCCGCGAACTGATTGCGACCGCCGCGCCAGCGCCAGCTACGCCCGGCAAGTGATCGCTCGACACCGCAAACATACGTCATTCCGGAAAGGGGGGCTGTGGTCGCCATGGCATCAACCTAGCGTGCCGGGCGCGAAGAACAAAGCGCGCACCCGTTGACTTTCGACAGCGGCACCCGAGGGTGTCTGGCATGACGGTGCAGGACCTTCTGATCATTTGGCACAGCCGCACCGGCGCGAGCGAGGCGATGGCGCGTGCGGCGGCACGCGGTGCGGGAGATCGCGCGCGGCTGATGGCGGCGCAGGAGGTTTCGCCCGACGATATCCTGAGCGCAGGGGGATACCTGTTCGTTTGTCCCGAGAATCTCGCGTCGATGTCCGGAATGATGAAGGAGATGTTCGATCGCTGCTATTACCCCGTGCTCGGCAGGATCGAGGGGCGCGCCTTTGCAACGATCATCGCGGCAGGTTCGGACGGGGAGGGCGCGCAGGCCCAGATCGACCGGATCGCGAAAGGCTGGCGACTGAAGCGTGTGGCGGATCCGGTGATCGTGAACATGAAAGCGCAGACGCCCGAGGAGATCCTCGCGCCCAAGACCGTGCCCGAGGAACGGCTCGACGAATGCGCCACGCTGGGAGAGGCGCTGGCCGAAGGTCTGGCGATGGGCGTTTTCTGACCAAACGGTTCCATATCGGAGCAAAGCTGATCATTGACCCTCGACGCGCTCGCCCGGGAGACGCAAAGCAGGATCGACGAGCGGGCGTCTGGAAGGGAGGAGCGCATGTCCGATCAACTGGGCTCGCCCGAGGGTGAGGCGATTGCCGACGATCTGCTGATTCTCTTTCAACGCAACCCGCGCCCAACCTTCGAGCAGGTGCGCGATGCGTGTGACGGAGCGGACATCATCGATGCCGCACCGAAGCCGCTGGCCGATCCGTCGCGCGGTGTGGTCGAGCTGCGCCGTTCGGGCCTGACATTCGATCTCGTCGGGCTGGGCCCCGGTCCGGCTGCGCCGATCCCGGACCTGGGAGGGGCGGAGATCGAGGGCGCGATCGGGCAGGACGGGACATGCGCGCTGTCCTTGCGCGTCGGTCCGCATATCGCGGCCGGGCGACACACGCTGGCGATCCTGCGCGCATGGTTCACGCTCGCCCAAGGCGTCGGCCAGCGGCTTGGCGCCGAAGGCATATGCTGGGTGCCGGGCGGCGTCGTCATCGGCATGGAAAGCCTCACGCGCCAGATCGATAGCTGGGAGGCGCGTGGTGATGTGCCGGTCAGCCTCCTCGCCAGTTTTCGGTCCACGATCGACGGCGCGCTGCAAAGCCATGGACTGCATTACTTCACCAGCCAGGAACTGCGCATCGAGCCGCCGCTGGTTCGTGCGGAGGGCAATGCGCTGGCGCGTTTGCTGTTCACGCATCTGTTCTATGCCGGCAAACAAACCCAATCCGGGCAGTTGACCGCGCCCGATGGCCACCCGCTCCGGATCGAGCCGAGCGCGGATGGCCGATACGTGCGCGTAACTCCGGGCTAGCCGCCGTAAGGCGCGGACGCCTCCGCCAGACCGGCCTTGGCTTCCTTGTATTCACGCTCCAGCCGGTCGACCATTTCGGCGACGGTCGCCACATTCTTGACCGCGCCGACGCCTTGGCCCGAACCCCAGATGTCCTTCCACGCCTTGGCCTTGGAATTGCCGCCGCTGCCGAAGTTCATCTTCGACGGATCGCTTTCGGGCAGATTGTCCGGGTCGAGCCCCGCCGCCTCGATCGAGCTGCGCAGGTAGTTGCCGTGCACCCCGGTGAAGAGGTTGGTGTAGACGATGCCTTCCGCACTGCCGTCGACGATCCCTTGCTTGTAGCCCTGTTCGGCATTGGCTTCCTCGGTCGCGATGAAGGCGCTGCCGATATAGCCGAAGTCGGCCCCCAGAGCCTGCGCGCCCAGCACCGCACGACCCGTTGCGATCGAGCCCGAAAGCGCGATCAGGCCGTCGAACCACTCACGGATTTCCTGCATCAAGGCGAAGGGCGACAGCGTGCCCGCGTGGCCACCGGCACCCGCTGCCACCGGAATGAGGCCCGTCGCACCCTTTTCGATCGCCTTGTGCGCGAAACGGTTGTTGATGACGTCGTGCAGCGTGATCCCGCCCCAGTTCTTCACCGCCTGGAACACTTCCTCGCGCGCGCCGAGCGAAGTGATGACGAGCGGCACCTGCCATTTCTCGCACACCTGCATGTCTTCTTCGAGCCGGGCGTTCGAGCGGTGGACGATCTGGTTGACCGCGAAGGGCGCGGCGGGGCGATCGGGGTTGTCGCGATTATGCGCCGCCAGTTCTTCGGTGATGCGGTGGAGCCATTCGTCGAGCACGCCGGAGGGGCGCGCGTTCAGAGCCGGGAAGCTGCCGACGATCCCCGCCTTGCACTGGGCGATGACCAGTTCGGGGCCGGAGACGATGAACATGGGCGAGCCGATGATGGGCAGGCGCAGCCGATCGAACGGGGCGGGCAGGGGCATGTGGTTTTCTCCCGGAAATATGTGGTTGGGCGGCGGTCTATGCCGCGCTGTGCCCGGTGTCGAGATTGCCGTTACGTCAACCCGAGCAGGTTTTCGACGCGATAGACACGCGCTGCAGTGCCCGCGAACAGCGCGCGCTTCTCGTCGTCCGATGCACCCGACGCCAGACATTTGAGGGCATTCCAGAGGGTTGCGTAGCTGCCCGCCCACTTGTCGACCGGGTAGTTGCTTTCGAACATCGCCCGCTGTGGCCCGAAGGCGTCGATGCAGGTTTCGACATAGGGTCGCCACATGTCGGCGAGCTGTTCCGATGGAACCGACTCTGTCGGGCCTTCGCCGGGCATCATGCAGAACGGCATCGCCAGTCCGCCGAGCTTCACTACGACATTCTCGCATTTCGCCAGTTCGCGGATCGAAGTGCGCCACCGCTCGAAATTCTCGTCGAGCTTGCTTTCATAGCAGGCGATACCAAGCGGCGTGCCGCAATGGTCGAGGATGATCGGCTGTTCGGGGAAGGCGCGCGCCAGGTCGATCACATCGCCCAGCTGCGGTTCGAGCACCCACGCATCGAAGCTCAGCCCCAGTTCGCCGAGCTGCGCGAATCCCTTGCGGAAGGTGTTGTCGCGCAGCAGGCCCTCGGGCGCGTGGAACGGCGGGCCGAGCACAGCCGGATCGGCATCCCATGCAGCACTGTGGCGGATGCCGCGAAAGCGCCCGTTGCCGGCAGCGATCAGCGCTTCGAGCACCGGCTTAGCCTCGGCGCCCAGCATCAGGTCGGCATGGCCGACGATCCCCGCACAGGGGCGATAGTCGCCGTAGAGACCGCTTGCGCCCTGCGCCGCGACTCCGTTCACGAACTCGACTTCGCCCACGACCTTCATCGCCTCGCCGCGCGCAGGATCGTAGAACGCGCCGCATTCCATGAAGACCGTACCGATGATGCGGTGGCCGCTTTGCGTATCTGCGAGCAGCTGGTCGAAGGTGTACAGCGCAGAACGCCCCACCGTCTCGATGAAAGGGTGGCGCGGTTCGGGGAAGGCGGAGACGAGCGGACGCAGATCCCACAGGTGATGGTGCGGATCGATGATCGGCAGATCGGGGTCGATGATCGCTTCGGGCGGGGTCATGCGGTCTCCTTGCTTCTCGTGACACACAGACCGGGTATGTTTGCAAAACCGTCCACCGCGATGTTTGACCGCGCGATCAATCGCTTGGGCGACAAAGCGTGGGCCGCCGTGTCACCTTTCGCGGCTCGTGGGCGAAGTCCGGTTTGCATCCTCTGTCCGGTCTCTTCTGTGTGAAGTAGATCACTGGGGCGCAGCCTGCCGGAAGGACACCGCGTAGGAAAGGCTCTTATGCGAGCAGCGCCAGCGCCTCGTCCGCGAACGTCACTCTCGGCCATGTCGACGGGGGTTGATGGCGCAGCCAGGTATATTGCCGCTTGGCGTAGTTGCGCGTCGCCTGCTGACCCTTGGCGATCGCCTCTTCGCGCGACCATTCGCCGCGCAGCCAACCGGCAATCTCGCGCAGGCCGATGGCGCGCATAATGGGCAGGTTGTGGTCCAGATCGCGCATCAGTAGCGCCTCGACCTCCGCCACCGCACCTTCGTCCAGCATCTGCTCAAAGCGCGCGTCGCACTTGCGATAAAGCCACTCGCGTTCGGGCAGCAGGATGACCGGGTTGAGCGCCACGGTATCGCCGATCCCGCCTTCGCGCCGCCTCTGCCATTCGCCCAGTGTCAGGCCCGTGGCGCGCACCACCTCGAGCGCACGCGAAATGCGCTGCGAGTCGCCCGGGTCGAGGCGTGCGTGGCTCGCCGGGTCTTCCAGAGCCAGTTCGGCATAGGCATCGGGCGTCGGCATCGCCCGCACCGCGTCGCGCACGTGATCCGGGATCGTGGGGATAGGCGCAATCCCGTCGAGCAGCGTGCGGATGTAGAGCCCGGTTCCACCGACCAGGATGGGGACGTCGCCCGCCGTGTGGATATCGGCAATCTCGCGCTTGGCAGCTTCGGCCCATTCGGCCGCCGAGCAGGACTGCGACCCATCCCACGCACCGAACAGCCGGTGCTCCGCGCGCGCCTCTTCTTCGGGCGAAGGGCGGGCGCTCAGTACGCGCAGGTCGGCATAGACCTGCGCGCTGTCTGCGTTGACGATCACGCCCTTACGGCCCTCTGCCGCCAGCTTTTCCGCAAACCGGAGCGCGAGCGCGCTCTTGCCGCTGGCGGTCGGCCCTGCGATGAGCGCGAGCGGTTTTCGCGTTTCCCCGGAGATTTCGTCAGTGCTCATCGTCCGCATCCTAGCAGAGCCAGTGCCCGATGAGGCAAGCCTGAGTGCATTTGAGAATGCGCTGGGCGAGGCGGGGCAGCCGCTCGCCAGCGCGGCGATGCTCGAATTCTGTGGCGAGGTGCTGGAAATCGCGATTCCCGAGGGGACGTGCGAGGTGGTTGCGCCGCTGGTCGAACAGCATCTTGCACCGCACGCCGCGCTGTTCGCCGACGATTTCATCGAGGTGCCGCGCCTGATCGTCAGCGACATGGATTCGACGATGATCGGGCAGGAATGCCTCGACGAACTGGCCGATTTCGCCGGCGTGAAGCCGCGTGTTGCCGAGATTACCGAGCGCGCGATGCGGGGCGAACTCGATTTCGCGGGCGCATTGAAAGAGCGGGTCGGGCTTCTGGAAGGGCTGGACGAAGCTGCGATCCAGCGCTGTCTCGACGAACGGATTTCTCCTACTCCCGGTGCTGCCACGCTGATCGCGACGCTCAAGGCGCACGGCGCGCATAGCGTGCTGGTGACGGGCGGGTTCCACCGCTTCGCCGATCCTGTGGCCGAAAAGCTCGGGTTTGACCGGGTGGTCGGCAACCGCCTTCTGATCGCGGACGGTAAGCTGACCGGCAAGGTGCAGGAGCCGATCTGCGACAGCACAACCAAGCAAACAACTCTGGCCGAAGAAGCGGGCAGGCTGGGCGAGGGCGCGCGCACGCTGGCGATCGGCGACGGCGCGAACGACACGCCGATGATCGTCGCGGCGGATTACGGCATCGCCTACAAGGCAAAGCCGAAAACACGCGCTGCGGCGAATGGCTGGATCGATACCGACGATCTCACCGCGCTTCTCCTGCTGCTCGGCATCGAGCGGGAAAAGTGGGTGCTGCGCTAGCTGCCCCTTCACAAAAAGGGGACTTGAAACGGGCGTGTTCAGGTCTTATTGACATTCCTGTCAGTAAGGAATGATCCCATGACCAATATTACTTCCAATTCCGATCACTCGGCTGCGGTCGAAACGGCGCGCGACGGAACCCCGCTGCGCCATCCCGACCGGGTGATCCCCAAGTATCGGCCTCTGGTCGCCTATCATCACTTCCGCGAGTTGCTGAAGGACAAGGAGGATACCTCCCACGTCTTCCGCATTTTCGAGGCGCTGCCGCACAAGGGCTTCATGCCGCGCGTACGGCGGCTCGTGCTGAGCGAGCAGGGTGAGCGGCTGCGGGCCGAAGAGCCCTACCTGCCGCCGATCCTCGACGATCACGAAACCTTGCGCAAACTGCCCAAGGGCACGGTCGCGCACGCCTATTGCGACTTCATGGAAACCGAAGGCCTGTCCGCTGCAGGCCTCGTCGCCGAAGCGGACAAGCTGGGCCGCCGCAAGTTCGGCGACCTCGTCGAATGGTTCGGCTTCCGCAACCGCGACACGCACGACCTGATGCACGTGCTGACCGGATACGGGCGCGATGCGCTGGGCGAGCAGTGCGTGCTGCTGTTCACCCACGGCCAGCAGCCGAGCCACGGGCACCTGCTGATCGGCTATGCCGGTGCGCTGAACATCAAGCGCAATGTGAAGGGCAGCAAGGCGCCCGTGTTCAAGGCGGTGCGCCAGGCGCAGAAGACCGGCACCGCGTGCCCGCCGCTGGTCGAAATGTCGATCCGCGAACTGCTGGCGATGGACCTCGCCGAAGCGCGCGCGAAGCTGAACATTCCCGAGCCGCACTGGTACCGCGAATGCCACCGGGTGTGGCGCGAGGAAGGTATCGACCCCTACGACCTGCTCGGCACTGAGAAGGTCGAAGGCGGAGTGCCCGCCGCGGCGTAACCCCTAGAGCCAGCTGGAAATCTGGCTCAGCGGCTTCTTGCGCATCGCATGGTCGGGCACGGTGGCGTCTTCCGCCGGATGCCCGACCACGACGATCATCAGCGGTTTCTCCCACTCGGGCCGCCCGCAGATCTCGCGCAGGAAACCCATCGGCGAGGGCGTGTGCGTCAGCGTCGCCAGCCCCGCCTCGTGCAATGTCGCCAGCAGCATCCCGCAGGCGATCCCCACGCTTTCGGTGACGTAGTAGTTCTGCGTCTGCCCATCCTCGTCGATCCCGCCCTTGCGCTGCGCGAAGCACACGATCAGCCACGGAGCGGTTTCGAGGAAGGGTTTGTTTGCGTCGGTGCCGATGGGCGCGAGCGCGTCGAGCCATTGCTCGCCCGCCTTACCGGCATAGAAAGCCCGCTCCTCCGCCTCCGCCGCCTCGCGGATGGCGCGCTTTTTGTCGGGCGAAGAAACCGCTGCGAAATGCCACGGCTGATGGTTCGCACCGTTGGGCGCGGTGCCTGCCGCGAGGATCGCGTGTTCGATCACTTCGCGCGGTACGGGCGCGTCGGTGAAGCTGCGGCAGGTGTGGCGGGTCTTGAGGCGTTCGTACGCGGCGCGGGCGCGCTCGATGCGTTGCGCGTCGGTGTAGTCTGGCAAGGCGGGGAAAGGCTGGTGCCCATCGCTCATCGCAAATCCTTGCGGATCACCAGTTTGAGGGCTGACCATGTCTCATCCACGGCGCACACTTTCGTATCGACCAGCCCGATCGGCAGCGCGACGTCGCGAATCGTGTCTTCGGTGACATCGGTTTGCACCTCGGATGCCTTCTTCGGCCAGCTCACCCAGATATGGCCGTCGACCGCGATCTGGTTGCGCAATGTGGCGAGCAGGCCGTCCAGCTCTTCGCGCGTGGTCACGAAGATGTGCGCCGCGTCGATCCCTTCCGCCGGATCGGCGACGAAGATCAGGTCGAGCGCGTATTCGCCGATCTCGTCCTGCACATTCTCGGGCATGGCGTGAAACCACACCCGCTGATCGTCGCGCAGGTTGAGCTTTTTCGCGAGTGGCGTTTCGGAGTAGCCTGTGGGCACGCCTAGCCCTCCATCCACTCCTGGAAGAACGCCTCATTCGCGGCGCGCAGGTCGTCCACCTTTACGCCCAGCAGACTGTCGCCACCGACCGTGCCCAGACGCCGGAAGCCGACCAGCGCGGCGGCTTCGCTCTCGGGCCCTTCGGCGACGATCGCGTTGAACGCTTCGACCTTGTCGGGGCTGACGGTGACGACATAGCGGCTCTGGTCTTCGCCGAACCACCACTGTGCAGGCGTGTAGGCCTCGTTGGCAGTCACTTCCGCGCCGATGCCGCCCGCCAGCGCCATCTCGGCCAGCGTCACGGCGAGCCCGCCGTCGGAGCAATCGTGGACCGCGCTCAGCAGGCCTTCGTCGATCAGCTTGAGCACGATCTCGCCCGCGCCGCGCTCTGCGAGCAGGTCGACCGGCGGCGCGCGGCCTTCGTCGCGGCCGTGCACTTCCTTCAGCCACAACGACTTGCCGAGGTGCGAGCGGACCGGATCGGGCTTGGCCCAGAATTCGGGTGCGATCAGGTAGATCGCATCGCCTTCGCCCTTGAAACCGATGCTGGCGAGCTTGTCGTAATCCGCGACCAGCCCGACCCCGCCGATGGCAGGGGTGGGGAGGATCGCCGAGCCGCCGCCGGTCGCCTTGCTTTCGTTGTAGAGCGACACGTTGCCGCTCACCACGGGGAAGTCGAGCGTGCGGCACGCCTCACCCATGCCGTCCAATGCGTGGACGATCTGCGCCATGATCTCGGGCCGCTGGGGGTTGGCGAAGTTGAGGCAGTTGGTGATCGCGAGCGGCTTCGCGCCGACCGCGCACAGGTTGCGGTAGGCCTCGGCCACCGCCTGCTTGCCGCCTTCAAACGGGTCGGCGTGGACATAGCGTGGCGTGCAATCGGTGCTGATCGCCAGCGCCTTCTTTGTGCCGTGCACGCGCACCACACCCGCATCGCCGCCGGTCTGGAGCGTGTCGGCACCCACCTGCCGGTCGTATTGTTCGAAGATCCACCGGCGCGAGGCGAGGGCGGGGCTACCCATCAGCTTGAGCAGGTCCGCGCCGACATCCACGCTGTCGGGCACGTTGGTCATGGGCGCGATCTTCGCCCATTGCGTGTATTCCTCGCGGGTGAGGTAGGGCCGGTCGTAGAGCGGCGCATCGTCCGCCAGCGGGGCGAGCGGGATGTCGCACACGTCTTCGCCCTCGAACTCCAGCACCATGCGGCCGGTATCGGTCACTTCGCCGATCACCGCGAAGTCCAGCTCCCACTTCTCGAAGATGGCGCGGGCCATCTCTTCCTTGCCGGGCTTGAGGACCATGAGCATGCGCTCCTGGCTTTCGCTCAGCATCATTTCGTAGGGGGTCATCCCCTCTTCGCGCTGGGGCACGTCGTCCATCTTCAGGCGAATGCCGACGCCGCCGTTGCTTGCCATCTCGACGCTGGAGGAGGTCAGGCCCGCCGCGCCCATGTCCTGAATCGCGACGATTGCGTCGGTCGCCATCAGTTCGAGGCAGGCTTCGATCAGCAGCTTTTCGGTGAAGGGGTCGCCGACCTGCACCGTGGGCCGCTTCGCCTCGGCGTCTTCCTCGAAATCCGCGCTCGCCATGGTCGCACCATGTATGCCGTCGCGCCCGGTCTTGGAGCCCACATAGACGATGGGGTTTCCGACGCCCGTTGCGGCGGAATAGAAGATCTTGTCCGCGTCCGCGACGCCCACAGTCATCGCGTTGACGAGGATATTGCCGTCATAGGCCGGGTCGAAATTGGTCTCGCCCGCGACAGTCGGCACGCCCACGCAATTGCCGTAGCCACCGATGCCCGCGACCACGCCTTGCACCAGATGCTTCATCTTCGGGTGATCGGGTCGCCCGAAACGCAGCGCGTTGGCATTGGCCACCGGACGCGCGCCCATGGTGAAGACGTCGCGCAGGATGCCGCCCACGCCCGTCGCCGCGCCCTGATAGGGTTCGATGTACGAGGGGTGGTTGTGCGACTCCATCTTGAAAATCGCCGCCTGACCATCGCCAATGTCGATGACGCCCGCATTCTCCCCCGGGCCGCAAATCACCCACTCGGCCTCGGTCGGCAGCTTCTTGAGGTGCAGGCGCGAGCTCTTGTACGAGCAATGCTCGCTCCACATCACGGAGAAGATGCCCAGTTCGAGCAGATTGGGCTCGCGGCCCAGCGCGTTCAGCACGCGCTCGTATTCCTCGGGGCTCAGCCCGTGCTGTTCGACGACTTCGGGGGTGATCTGGGATGCGTTGGTAGCCATGGCACGCGCGCTTAAACCGCTCCACGCGCCAGCGCCAGTCCCGGCGCTAGGGTTTCGCACGCCGCGTTCGCCCCAGCCACCACGCGGCGAGCGTCGTCAGGCCATAGGCGAAGAACGCGGTGTAGGAGAGTGCGGGCGTAACCGCCTCAGGCTCCGGCCCGAACCAGTTGATCGCCTGCACCAGCAGCAGCACCGCGCCAAGGACGACAGCGGGAAGGGCGGGACCGCGCGTCCGGGCGAGAAACACCGCCAGCGCGCCGAAGGTCAGCAGCAATTCGAGCGGCATTTCGACCGCCGGATAGTTCCACAGCCCGACGCCGTATTTCGGCGGATCGCCCGCAATGGTCAGGTCGGGGCGATGGACCAGCAGATCGAGCGACCAGTGCGACAGCACCACCAGTCCGGCCAGCAGGCTCACCCTTCGCTCGCGCGTTGCCAGCCACACGATCGCGGCGAATCCAATGGCGAAGCACGCGCTCCCGACAAGGCTGTGCGTATAGGGCATGTGGTAGAGGTCCATCGGGTTCATCGCGGTGATTCCCGGCACCACCCGCATGTTTTCCACCCCCAGCAGCAGCAGCGCGAAGAACGCCCAGTCGACCAGCTGCGCGGCGATGAAATACATGCCGAGCCGTGGCCGCTGCGGCGTCACGGCAGCCGCCAGCAGCGCGGGCGCGAAATGACCGATGAACATGCGCTTCTCGCCCCAAAGCATGCGTGCCTTTGCTTGACCCGCCACCGGAGCCGCGTCAATGCTCGCGCGCAATGGCAGAGGATGCACCAAACATCGCGGACATGAGCTTCGAGGAAGCTCTCAGGGCCCTTCAGCAAGTCGTGCGGCAGCTCGAAGACGGCGAAGTGCCGCTCGACCAGTCGATCACGCTCTACGAGCGCGGCGAGAAGCTGCGCGCGCATTGCCAAGCGCGGCTCGATGCGGCGCAGGCGCGGATCGAGGCGATCGTGCTCGACGCAAAAGGCCAGCCCACCGGCACGAAAGCTTTCGATGGCGCGGAATGAGCCAGGTGGCTGAGATGGATTTCGAGGACACCCCCGGCGCGCGACTGCGCACGGCACTGGCCACGATCCGCACCGATGTCGATCAGGCGTTCGAGCAATGGCTGCCCGTTCCCGACGACACCCGCGCCCCGCTGGTCGAGGCAATGCGCCATGCCGCCATCGGTGGTGGCAAGCGCGTGCGCCCACTGCTGCTGGTGGCGACGGCCCGCATGTTCAACGTGTCGCGCGAGGCAGCGGTGCTGGCGGGTACGGCGGTCGAGGCGATCCACGTCTATTCGCTGATCCACGACGATCTGCCGTGCATGGACGATGACGACATGCGTCGCGGCAAGCCGACCGTGCACAAGGCGTTCGACGAGGCGACGGCGGTGCTGGCGGGCGATGCGCTGCACGTGCTGGCGTTCGACATTCTGACCGACGCAAGCGTTTCGTCCGATCCCTTCATCCAGGCCGAGCTGGTGCGCTGCCTCGCCAAGGCCAGCGGGATGAGCGGCATGGCGGGCGGTCAGGCGATGGACATGGCCGCCGACAGCGCGACCTACGATCTGCACACGATCACCCGGCTGCAACAATTGAAGACCGGCGCGTTGCTGACCGCGAGCGTGGAAATGGGCGCGATTCTTGGCCGCGTGCCGCCCGAATCGCGCGCTCCGCTGCTCAATTATGCCCGTGACATCGGCCTTGCCTTCCAGATCGTGGACGACCTGCTCGATCACGAAGGCGACGAGGACAAGGCGGGCAAGGCGCTGCGCAAGGACGACGAGCAGGGCAAGCAGACCTTCGTCTCGCTGATGGGCGCCGACGCCGCGCGCAGTCAGGCCAAGGCGCTGATCGAACAGGCCTGCGGTCACCTCGCGCATTACGGCGAGGATGCAGGCGTGCTGTGCGATCTGGCGCGGTATATTGTGGAGCGGGATCGTTGAGTACACGCATAGGCATCTACCCCGGCACTTTCGACCCGATCACGCTGGGCCATGCGGATATCATCCGCCGCGCGGCACGGCTGGTCGACCGGCTGATTATCGGCGTCACCACCAACCCGTCGAAGAACCCAATGTTCGACACCGAGGAACGGCTTGCGATGGTGAAGCGCGAGGTCGCGGCGATGAACCTCGGCAATGTCGAGGTGGTCGGGTTCAACGCGTTGCTGATGAAGTTCGCCAAGGCGCAAGGGGCCAGCGTGATCGTGCGCGGACTGCGGGCGGTCGCGGACTTCGAATACGAATACCAGATGGCGGGAATGAACCAGCAGCTCGACGACGAGATCGAGACTGTGTTCCTGATGGCGGACGTCTCGCTCCAACCGATCGCCTCGAAGCTGGTCAAGGAAATCGCGCTCTACGGCGGCGATATCGGTGCCTTCGTCAGCCCCGCCGTGCGCGACGATGTGGCAGAGCGGGTCAACGAGATCGGCGTGAAGGGCGACTTCTAAGCCAATCGACCGCGAACCAAATCGTTCATTGCACCGACAGCGCACGGTTTGTATCGCGCCGGTAATCCTAGGAAATTCGCCTGTGAGAAACATGCTCAAGAACATTCTCTCCGCCGCTGCCCTGGCAGTGCTGGTCGCAACGCCCTCCCTCGCTCAGGACGAAGAGGCCGCTCCCGCACCGCGCCCTGCATCGGCCTATGCGACGATCGACTACAACCTGCAGGACGATCGCGATAACATCCTGTTTCTCTACCTTTCCAACGGCAAGCGCGTTGCCATCCGGCTGATGCCCGACTGGGCGCCGCAGCATGTGGAGCGGATCAAGACGCTCGCCCGTCAGGGCTTCTACGACGGGGTGATCTTCCACCGCGTGATCGAAGGCTTCATGGCGCAGACCGGCGACCCGACGGGCACCGGGCAGGGCGGGTCCGAGCTTCCCGACCTCCAGGCGGAATTCAACCCGATGCCGCACGTGCGCGGCACCGTATCGATGGCGCGTGCGCAGGCGGAAGACAGCGCGAACAGCCAGTTCTTCATCGTCTTCTACCCGCGTTTCAGCCTCGACAAGAAATACACCAATTTCGGCCGGGTCATCGCCGGGATGGATGCGGTCGACGCGATCCACCGGGGTGAGCCGCCGCGCGATCCGACACGCATCGTGCAGGCCTCCATCGCGTCGGACAACAAGCCCGCACCGACCCCGCAGGAGATTGCCGCGTCGAACCCGGCTTCGATCACCGCAGACGACCTGACCGCTCCCGCCGGAGAGTGAGCGCAACCGACCTGCGCGCGAGCGGCCCGAACCATGCGCGTCCTTCGACAAGCTCAGCATAGTCGGGGCCTGCTTTCATGAAAGTCGACCTGTTCGATTTCGATCTCCCGCAGGATCGGATCGCGCTGCGCCCGGTAAGCCCGCGCGACGCGGCGAAGATGCTCGTGGTCGAGGGGGATGCGCCCTTCGCGGACCGGCAGGTGCGCGACCTGCCCGATCTGCTGCGCGCGGGCGATATCCTCGTCTTCAACGACACCCGCGTGATCCCGGCCCGGCTCGAAGGCGAGCGCGTGCGCGAGGGCGCGAGCGGCGCGGCCATCGGCGCGACGCTGCACAAGCGGATCGACGCGCGCCGCTGGCAGGCCTTCGTCCGCAATGCCAAGCGGTTGCGCGAAGGCGACCGGATCGAGTTTCCCGAAGGCGTCGCCGCGATTGCAGAGGCGCGCGGAGATGATGGCAGCTGGACGCTGGCCTTCCTTGGCGAAGAGCCGGTCGAAGTTCTCCTCCACCGGGCAGGGGCCATGCCGCTGCCGCCCTATATCGCGCAGCGCCGCGCCGCGGACGAGCGCGATGCGGAGGATTACCAGACGCTGTTCGCCGACAAAGCTGGCGCGGTCGCCGCACCCACCGCCGCGCTGCATTTCACCCCCGAACTGGTCGAGCGGCTCGATGCGACAGGCATCGGTCGCGAGACGCTGACGCTGCATGTCGGCGCGGGCACTTTCCTGCCGGTGAAGGCGGAGGATACCGCCGAGCACAAGATGCACACCGAGTGGGGCGAGATCAGCGCACAGGCTGCCGCGCGTCTCAACGCCGCGCGCGCCGAGGGCCGCCGGGTGATCGCGGTCGGCACCACCAGCCTCCGCCTGCTCGAAAGCGCGGCGGATGAAAGCGACACGATCCAGCCTTTTTCCGGGGACACGGACATCTTCATCACGCCCGGCTACCGTTTTCGCGCGGTGGACGGGCTGATGACCAATTTCCACCTGCCCAAGTCGACGCTGATGATGCTGGTCAGCGCGCTGATGGGGCGCGAGCGGATGATGGAAGTCTACGGCCACGCCATCGCGCACGAATACCGCTTCTATTCCTACGGCGATTCCTCGCTATTATTGCCACCGCGATGACCGAGCGACGCCTTCCCATCCACCACCGCGCAGAGGACCCGGGCGGGAGGGTATGGAGTTTAGGGAAGGTCACTTGGGTGCACTGCCCCGAGTGCGACAAGGCGGCGAAGAAGGATAGCAACGGTGTCAGCTGCAATCATTGCGGCCATACGACGATCCAGAGCCGCAAGCCGTCGGACAACAAGTGGGCCGCGCCTGCGTCTTCGAAGCAGAAATGCAGCCATTGCGGCGAACCGATCGGTAACGAGGACCGGCCGACGGCGCGCACGAAGGACGGCAAGCTCTTTCTCCAGGTGCGCTGCCCGCATTGCGGCGAGACGGACGACTATCCGGCCCGGCCGGGCTGGACCACGCAGAATTTCGGCTACGAACCCGGCCCACCGCTGTTCCTCACCACGCAAGTCGCTGGCGAAACGCTATGGGTGAACAACCTCGCCCATCTCGAGGCGCTGGAAGACTGGCTCGGTGCAAAAGTTCGCGAGCGCGGCCCGCAGCCCGGCCTCACCATGATGGCGAAGCTGCCGCGCTGGATGAAGGCATCCACCAATCGCGCCAAGGTGTTACGCGGACTCGCGCAACTGCGCGAGCGCGCGGAGAAGGCGGGAATAGACGAATAGGCGGGCACAAAGGCCAATTGGTTCTCTTGTAAAACCTGTCGGCTGCGCCAAATTGCTCGCCATGTCCGAACCCATCCTAGAGCTTTCCGGCCTCACCAAGATTTACTCCGGGGGGCTCAAGGCTCTCGACGATGTCGATCTGACAATCAATCGCGGCGAGATTTTCGCGCTGCTCGGGCCCAACGGCGCGGGCAAGACGACGCTGATCGGCGCGGTCTGCGGACTGGTGCGGCCCACAAGCGGCACGATGCGCGCTTTCGGCCAGGACCTGCAGAAGGACTGGCGGCAGGCGCGCGCCCGGATCGGGCTGGTGCCGCAGGAACTCTCCACCGACATGTTCGAGCCTGTGCTGCACGCGGTCGAGTATTCGCGCGGGCTCTTCGGCCTCGCCCCCGATCCCGCACGGATCGAGGAAATCCTGCGCTCGCTGAGCCTGTGGGACAAGCGCAACAACCGGATCATGGAGCTTTCGGGCGGCATGAAGCGCCGAGTGCTGATCGCCAAGGCGATGGCGCACGAGCCCGACCTGCTGTTCCTCGACGAGCCGACCGCAGGCGTCGACGTCGAGCTGCGCAAGGACATGTGGCACCAGATCGACATGATGCGCGCGCGCGGGGTCACCGTGATCCTGACCACGCATTATATCGAGGAAGCCGAGGAAATGGCCGACCGCGTCGGCATCATCCGTGGCGGCAAGATCCTGATGGTGGACCAGAAGGATGCCATGATGGCGCGGCTCGGGCGGACCGAGGCGCACGTGATGCTGGCGCAGCCGCTCGACGCATTGCCGCCCGCAATCGCTTCCTTCCCGGTCGAGCTGGAAGAGGGCGGACGTTCGATCTGCTATCGCGGCGGTGACGGCACGGGCAAGGGCCGCGAGGAAGTCGCCGATCTCACCAAGGCGCTGATTGCGAGCGGGATCGACTATGTCGGTATCGACGTGCGCGAAAGCAGCCTGGAGGATATTTTCGTCTCGCTGCTGGGCGAAGAAGAGGAGCAGGCGGCATGATCTTCAACGCGCGTTCTGCCTGGTCGATCTATCGGCGCGAGCTGTGGCGCTTCCTGCGCACGGCGTTCCAGTCCGTCCTCGCACCGGTGCTGACCACATCGCTCTACATCCTCGTCTTCGGCAGCGCGATCGGCGACCGGATGCCTGATGTAGGCTCGGTCGATTATGGTGCGTTCATCATTCCCGGCCTGCTGATGTTGACCCTGCTTGGGGAAACCACCAGCAATTCGAGCTTCGGCATCTACATGCCGCGCTTCACGGGCACGATCTACGAACTGCTCTCCGCCCCGGTGGGCGTGGGCGAGACATTGGTCGGCTTCGTCGGAGCGGCAGCGACAAAAAGCCTGATCCTCGCGGCGATCATCCTGCTGACCGCGCGCATTTTCGTGCCTTACGAAATCGCGCATCCGGTGTTCGCGTTCGTCTTTATCCTGCTGGTCGCGGCCAGTTTCAGCCTGTTCGGCTTTATCTTGGGCATCTGGGCGGACAGTTTTGAAAAGCTGGGCATCATCCCGATGCTGATCCTGACCCCGCTTACCTTCCTCGGCGGCACCTTCTACTCGATCGCGGACCTTCCCGCGCCGTGGAACACCGTCGCGCTGGCAAACCCCATCGTCTATCTCGTCAGTGGCCTACGCTGGACGTTCTACGGTTCTGCCGATGTCAGCATCTGGGTGTCGCTGTCGCTTACGCTGGCGTTTCTCGTGATCTGCACCGCCATTATCGCTTACATCTTCAAGACGGGCTGGCGATTGCGCGATTGAGCCGCTAGCTCTTCGACCATGTTTCGACCCGCTTCCGTCCTAGCCGGCGCCTGCCTGATCGCCACACCCGCAGCCGCGCAGATCCCGCCCGATGTGCAGGCGATGATCGATGCCGCGATGGCCACGGGCGACGCGAAGAAGATCGAGACGGTGATCGAACTCGCCAAGCAGACCCAGCCCGACAGCGCCGACGAGATCGAGGCGATTGCCGGTGCCTGGCGCGAAGAGCGTGCGGAGGCGCAGCGGCTCGCAGAGGCGAAGAAGCAGGAAGAAATCCGCGAGGCCGGGCTGTTCGACATGTGGAGCGGCGAAGGGCAGGTCGGGGCATTCCTTTCGACCGGCAACAGCGATGACATGGGGCTCTCGCTCGCGGTGAACCTGAAGCGGGAAGGTATCCGGTGGTCCCACGCTTTGCGCGCGACCGCCGATTTCCAGCGTTCGAGCGGCGTCACGAGCCGCGAGCAGTTTCTGGCTGCCTACGAACCCCGGTTCCAGATGGGCGACAACATCTTCGCCTACGGCCTCACCCAGTACGAACGAGACCGGTTTCAGGGCTTCTACAACCGCTACGCCGTATCGGGCGGCGTCGGGTACAAGCTGCTCGACAGCGATTCAGCGACGCTTTCGGTCAAGGCGGGCCCGGCCTTCCGGGTCACCGAACGCACCAATGGCGAGCGGATCAGCCGCCTCGCCGGGCTTTTCGGTGCCGATTTCGACTGGCGGCTCGCGGACCGGGTCACCTTCACGCAGGATGCCAATGCGGTCGCCGAAACCGGGACCGAGGCTCTGCTGGTAGTCGATAGCGCGAACACGACTCTCAACCTGACCAGCGGGATCGATTTCAAGGTCAGCGATCGGCTTCGGTCGCGCCTGACTTACAATATCGAGTACGATAGCAATCCGGGCCCGGGTGCCGAGACGACCGACACGCTGACGCGCTTCTCTCTCGTCTACGGTTTCTGATTGCTTCGAGCGACGGCGAAACCGCCAAAGGCCTCGCTAAGTCTACGCACTTCATACCCAAGCGCTGGAAAATCCATGTCTTTTCTGCCAGAGGATGGGGCAAGCGTAGGCCGCTGGACAGCAACCCATTTACTTACCTCTCCCGAACATTAATCAAACTGTTGTTCGTCCGCCACAGAAGACAGGTAAAGCGATTCCCCTTTTCGTGCCGAATTGCCGAACCTGTAGGTCAGCAGTAAATGGGCCGCATCGTCATTACGACGGTATTTTGGTGAGGATAACAACTAAAATGAAACCCGCTTATTTCATCGCGGCCGCCTTTGCAGGCGCGCTGCTTCCCTCCGCTGCCTTCGCGCAGGACGCGACCCCGGCTGAAGTGACCCTCGGCGTTACCGCCGGCTATCACGATCTGGGCATTTCGGACGAAGTCTACGACCTCACTGGCGTGGAAGTCGACGATGGCAGCCCGATCTTCGGCGGCTTCGCTTCGGTCGATTTCCCGGTCAGCGACAGCGTTTTCATCGGCGCCGAAGGCAACCTTAGCATCGGTACCGACGCAATCGATTCCGATTACGGCGCCTCGGCCCGTCTCGGCTACCGCACCCCGAACGGCACCAAGGTCTACGTCCGTGGCGGCTACCAGTGGGTGGAACTCGACTACGCCAACATGCTGAACGTCGACAAGTCGGCGATCCCCGCCGGTCTCGACGATACCGTTGGCGACTACCTCGTCGGCGGCGGCGTCGATGTTCCGATCGGCAGCAAGGCGATGTTCCGCGTCAATGTCGACACGATCTCGTTCGACACGCTGCGCGCGACCGCGGGCGTCGGCTTCCGCTTCTAAGCGATTGGGCCTTGACGAGAGGGGTTGCCTGTCCGGGAGGGCAGGCGGCCCCTTTCTTGCATCAGGAGCAAACGCGGAACGGCACTTCTTCGCTGGTCGCGCTGCCCAGCTCGAGGAACAGCGCCATCACCCGCGCAAGATTTTCGGGCGGCAGCGGTGCCAGTTCCGCTAGCAGGCGATCCGCGATCCGGCATCGCTCCGCATCGAAACCCTGCGCGATCGAAAGTGCGGCGGTCGGGGCGAGCGCTTTCTTCGCGATATTCGCGAGCGGACCCTCCACCGGCATGGGCGTTCCGGTGATCCTCTGCGCGGCCTTGCGCGCTTTCGGCCACGCCCGATCGGACTGCGGCTGAAGCTTGCCCTTGAGCGCGCCGGACTGTGTGCCGAGAAATGCATCGGCAGGCAGCACCCGCCCGCACCGGTTCTCCAGCGCTCCGATCAGATCGGGCATGACATAGGCGACCACCGCCTCGTTCTCGGCCGCGGTGATACAGGGGCGGGCCTGTGTCTGCGCGGAGGCGGTCGATCCGACGGCAAGCAGGCAGGTGGCGGCAGCGATCTTGCGAAACATCTCGGGGCAATCCCTTTCCCGTTTGTGCCCGGTCCTTGCCTCGCCAGCGGTGAGCAATGCGTGAACGCATCCATCGACACGGGGCGGATGCTGCACTAGCGGACTGGCCGATGACGACACGTTTCGATTTTGAGATTTCCGCCCGCAGCGGGCTCGCACGGACCGGCACGATCCGCATGCGGCGCGGCGATATCCGCACGCCCGCCTTCATGCCGGTCGGCACCGCGGCGACGGTGAAGGGCATGAAGCCTGAAAGCGTCCGTGCAGCGGGCGCGGACATCATCCTCGGCAATACCTATCACCTGATGCTCCGCCCCGGAGCGGAGCGGGTCGCCCTGCTCGGCGGGCTGCATAAATTCATGAACTGGGATCGCCCGATCCTGACCGACAGCGGCGGCTATCAGGTGATGAGCCTGTCCGACCTCAACAAGCTGACCGAGGAAGGCGTCGAATTTCGCAGCCACCTCGATGGCTCGAAGCACATGCTCAGCCCCGAACGGAGCATGGAAATCCAGCGCCTGCTCGGCAGCGACATCGTGATGGCGTTCGACGAATGCCCGCGCGCCGACCGTCCGCTGGCAGAGATCGAGGCGAGCATGGAAATGTCGATGCGCTGGGCGAAGCGCAGCCGCAATGCCTTCGATGCGGGCGGCGAGCACGCTGCCCGCGCGGCGCTGTTCGGTATCCAGCAGGGCGCGCTGGACGAACGGCTACGGCGGCGCTCTGCCGATGCGCTGACCGAGATCGGTTTCGACGGCTACGCCATCGGCGGGCTCGCGGTGGGCGAAGGGCAGGAGGCAATGTTCGCCACGCTCGACTTCGCGCCCTCGCAGCTGCCCGAAGACGCCCCGCGATACCTGATGGGCGTGGGCAAGCCGGACGACCTGGTCGGCGCGGTCGAGCGCGGGGTCGACATGTTCGACTGCGTGTTGCCGACCCGCTCGGGCCGCAACGGACAGGCGTTCACCTGGAACGGCGCGCTCAACCTGCGCAACGCGCGCTTTGCCGAGGATACCGGCCCGCTCGACGATCGCTGCACCTGCCCCACCTGCGCAACCTACAGCCGCGCCTACCTGCATCACCTGACAAAGTCGGGCGAAATGCTCGGCGCAATGCTGCTGACCGAGCACAATATCGGGTTCTACCAGCAACTGATGGCCGCGATGCGAGAGGCGATTGCGCAGGATCGCTTCGCCGCCTTCGCAAGCGACTTTCGCCGCGACTATCTCGGCTAGGTTCCTTCGGGGAGATCGGGCGGGATGAAGGTTTCGCGCCGCCAGATCGGATCGGGCGGCTCGCCTTCACGGCGTTCGATACCCTTCAGGTAGCCGAAGAACGTCGCGATGCGCCGATTCTCCGCGCTGGCGATCGCCTTGCGGCCATGCATGAAACGGCTGTTGTCGAGCAGCACGACGTCGCCCTGCTGCCATTCGTGCGAATAGGTCAGCGCGCGTGCGGTCGATCGGATATCGTCGACCATGTCGTCGGAGATCGGCTTTCCATCCAGCAGAGGGATATTCGGCATCCGCAGGTAGTCACGCGCAAACAGGACGAAGTTTGCAAAGGCTTTGCCATGGCCGAACAGCGTCGGCTCCAGCGCCGGACGGGTAAACCCGCGCAGGATCCGGTCGCCAGAGCGCCTGAACCAATACGGGCACGTCTCGGGCGGATTGTTCAGCAGCGCATCGTCAGGGGTGTCGGTGCCGAGCCAGAAGCGAAGCATCTCGGGCGACGCGGGGCGGATGTAGAACAGGTTCCCATTCGCAAGCTGGGATTGCACCTCGGCCGGAAGGTTCTCGGCAATCGCAATCCCGTCGCAGATGTTGGTCTGGCCGCCGACTTCGGGCGGATCGAAGCAGGCGAACATCGCAAGATCGGGCCGCCAAGGCTCGCGCGACAGCTCGGGGTGAAGCGGGAAGGGGTCGACCCCCAGATTGACCGTCTGGACCGAACTTTCGCCCTGCAACACCTCGCGATGCGGGCTTTCGTTGTAGGAGGGCGCCGAGCACAGATCGAGACCGAGGTCCCCGAAATCCTCTACCGTCGTCGCAAATCCACGCAGGAGCACCGCTCCATGACGTTCGATAGCTGCCCTGATTTCCCCGCGGTCCACGCTTTGCAAGGACGCTCCATCCGAATGGACGGGGTGCGGTGGCACGGGGCCGGATCGGGTCGTTTGTGTCGCCATCGCCAGGCAGATAGCCGTTTGTCCGATCCCATGCTAGGCCGCGCTCCATGGCTATCACTCCGCAAGCGCTGTTCGCCGATCCCGCGCTTTTCCTCTACGAGCTCGACGAATCTTTCGCCGTCTTTCAGCCCATGACGCGGCAGGACATCGCCCGTTCGATTTTCCTCGACGGGCGCATCCGGCACGGGGGCCGCAAGAGCTTCCGGGTGCCGATCCCGCAACTTGCCGAGGCATACCGGCAGGTCGCCCCACCACGGCGACCGCTCGGCTGGATCTTCCACGTGGCGCAGTGCGGATCGACCTTGCTGGCGCGCGCGCTCGACCATCCCGGGCGCAGCCTCGTGCTGCGCGAACCGGCGGCGCTCAGGCGACTGGGTGTGGCTGCGGGCGGCGAGGGTAATCTGCCCGCGCAAAGTCGCGATGTGTTGCCGGTGGTCCGCGATCTGCTGGCCAAGCGCTGGGAAGAGGATCGCCCGGCGATCATAAAAGCGACCGTTCCGGTCAATTTCATCGCTCACGATCTTATGGCGATGGAGCCCGACGCGCCGGCCATGATCCTCCATTTCCCATTGGCGAACTACGTCGCTGCGATCATGCGCACGCCGGGTCATGTCGACTGGACCGAGCGGGTCTTCGGGGAACTGCGTCTTGGTCAGACCGCGCTGTGCCAGGAGATTTCAACCAAAGACCCTGCGCAGAAGGCCGCCGCACTGTGGTTTTTCCAGATGAAGAGATTCGAGGCGCTGGTCGATGCGTTTCGAAATGTCCGGTCGCTCGACGCGGCCAGGCTGTTCGACGATCCGATCCCGGTGATCGACGCAGCCGCGCGCTTGTTCGGCGTGGAAATGGAGCCAGGCGAAGTCGAAGCTATCGCGGCGAGCGAGCTGTTCCATTCATACTCGAAGAACCCCGCGCTCGACTACGATCCCGACGTCCGGACCGCTCGTGAAGCGGAGGCGATGGCACGGCTCGCACCGGAGATCGACGCCGCTCGCGAATGGGTCGCTGCGGCCAGCGCGCGCGATGCGCTGCCCGAGGCGCTCGGGAAGCCGCTTGTCGGCGAAGCGGTCTCCCTGCTCGGCTGATACGAAAAGGGCGGCCCCGCAGGACCGCCCTCTTGCTGTTCCGTAGCCGGACCGATCAGCGCGAATAGAATTCGACGATCAGGTTCGGTTCCATGGCGACCGGGTAAGGCACTTCGTCGAGCTTCGGCACGCGGGTGAAGGTCACCTTGTCGGTGCCATCGGGCGCGACGTAGTCGGGAATTTCACGCTCGGGCAGGCTCTGCGCTTCGATGACCAGCGCCATGTCCTTCGCCTTCGCACCCAGGCCGATCACGTCGCCGACGACGACGCGGCGGCTCGCGATGTTGCACTTGGTGCCGTTCACGGTGATGTGGCCGTGGCTGACCAGCTGGCGCGCGGCAAAGATCGTCGGCGCGAACTTGGCGCGATAGACGACCATGTCGAGGCGCTGTTCGAGCAGGCCGATCAGGTTCTGACCGGTATCGCCCTTGATACGCGCGGCTTCCTGGTAGGTGCGCTTGAACTGCTTTTCGGTGACGTCGCCGTAGTAGCCCTTCAGCTTCTGCTTGGCGCGCAGCTGCAGGCCGAAGTCGGACATCTTGCCCTTGCGGCGCTGGCCGTGCTGGCCGGGGCCGTACGAACGCTTGTTGACCGGCGAATTCGGGCGACCCCAGATGTTCTCGCCCATCCGGCGATCGAGTTTGTACTTGGCGCTCTTGCGCTTCGACATAATCCATTCCTTCAATTTGCTGGACTGCGCCATTCGCAGCCTTTGAACCCGGCATCGCACCGACAGTGAAAACACTGTCGCGGCCACCGCTTCACCGGGGTGCGGGGCCAATCTCGTGAAGCTTTTAAGGAAAGCTCGCGAAGCGAGGGCGCGACATAGCAATATTCGCCGTATCGTCAAGGTCTCGACACGAGCGCAGGCGCAGGGCACAGGCGAGACATGATGACCCCCGCGAAATCACCCGAAGAGTGTGAAACCATGGCCGAAGTTCGGGTCGGCGTCGATAGCCTCGACCGCGAGCTGATGCGGCTAATTGCGGTGCGTTTCGGCTACATGCGCGCCGCGGCGCGGATCAAGCCCGAACGCGGCCATGTGCGCGACGAGGCGCGCAAGGCCCAGGTGATCGACAATGTGCGCGAAGACGCGCGGCGCGAAGCCTTGCCCGAAGAAGAGCTTGCCGCGATCTGGGATCGCCTGGTCGAAGCCTCCATAGCCTACGAAATGATCGAGTGGGAGCGGCTGCGCAGCTAGTCGCGCGGCTTTCGCTCGAGCGAGGAAAGCACCCCGCGCAAGGTGCGCAGTTCGAGGTGGTTCCAGCCCGGCTTGGTCAGCACGCCGCGCAACGTTCTGCGCGTTGCCTCGGCGCGCGCTTCGGGCAGGAAATAGCCTTTCGGCTCCAGCATCCGTTCGAGATGCGCAATCAGCCCGTCGAGCTCGTCCTGCGGGCCGGGCGGCAGGAGGTCTTCTTTCGGAGGTTGCGCCAGCCCCTTTCGCTTGGACCATTCGTACGCGCACAGGATCACCGCCTGCGCGAGGTTGAGCGATCCGAAATCGGGGTCGATCGGCACGGTCACGATGGTGCGGGCGAGCGCGACATCCTCGGTCTCCAGCCCCGAACGCTCGGGGCCGAACAGGATCGCGGACTTGCCGGGTTCGCCATGGATCGCGTCGGCGGCCTCTTCGGGCGTCAGCACCGGCTTGGTCACGCCGCGCTTGCGCACGGTCGTCGCGAAGACATGCGCGCAGTCGGCCACCGCATCGGCGGTGCTTTCGTACACCTTCGCCGTGTCGAGGATGAAGTCCGCCCCCGCCGCAGCCGGCCCGGCAGACGGGTTCGGCCAGCCATCGCGCGGCGCGACAAGGCGCATTTCGCGCAGGCCGAAATTGGCCATCGCGCGCGCCGCCTTGCCGATATTCTCGCCCAGCTGCGGGCGGACGAGGACGATTGCAGGTGGTGGTGTCAGCGCTTGATCCGTCGGTAGAGCATGTAGCCTGCGCCTGCCGCGAGGCCGACCGGCCAGGTGATGACCGGCAGAAGCATCGCACCGACCGCGCCGACGGCGGCACCGGTCAGCACCGGTTTGGTAGAGGGATGCTCCATCCCTTCCTTCAACATGCCCGAAAGCTCGTTGCGGGCGTCTTCCACCCAGTCCTGCCCGTTATCGGGATCGTTGTTGTTCATGCCATTATCTCCCCGGATAGACGGGAAACGCGCTGCACAATTCGCCAACCTCGGCGCGTACCGCCTGTTCGATCTGGGCATCGCCTTCCGGCCCGTTTTTGGCAAGCCCTTCGACGACGCGCGCGATCAGCTCGCCGATCTTGGTGAATTCCGCCGGGCCGAAGCCACGCGTCGTGCCCGCCGGGCTGCCGAGACGGAGCCCGCTGGTGACGAAGGGGCTGCGCTTGTCGAACGGGATGCCGTTCTTGTTGCAGGTGAGGTAGGCGCGATCGAGCGCCTTTTCAGCATCCTTGCCGGTGACATCCTTCGCGGTCAGGTCGACCAGCATCGAGTGGTTGTCCGTCCCACCCGAAACGATCCGCAGCCCGTTATCTTCGAGGCTGGTGGCCAGCGCACGGGCGTTATCGACCACGCGCTGCGCGTAATCCTTGAAGTCGGGACGCAGCGCTTCACGGAAGGCGACGGCCTTGGCGGCGACGATGTGCATCAGCGGACCGCCCTGAAGCCCCGGGAATACCGCCATGTTGAGCGGCTTGGAATATTTCTCGTCGTTCCACAGGATCACGCCCGAACGCGGACCGCGCAGGCTCTTGTGCGTGGTGGTGGTGACGATATCGCAATGCGGGAAGGGGGAGGGGTGGGCACCGCCCGCCACCAGACCCGAAATGTGGCTCATGTCGCACAGCAGGATCGCGCCGACTTCGTCGGCGATCTTGCGGAAGGCCGCAAAGTCCCACACGCGCGAATAGGCGGTACCGCCGCAGATGATCAGCTTGGGTTTATGCTCGCGCGCCGTGGCGGCGACCGCGTCCATGTCGATCAGCTCGTCGCCTTCGCGCACGCCGTAGGGCACCGGGTTGAACCACTTGCCGCTCATGTTGACCGGCGATCCGTGGGTCAGGTGCCCGCCCGAATTGAGGTCGAGCCCCATGAAGGTATCGCCCGGTTCCAGCATGGCGAGGAACACGGCCTGGTTCATCTGGCTGCCGCTGTTGGGCTGCACATTGGCGAAGTTGCAGCCGAACAGCTCCTTCGCGCGCTCGATCGCCAGCGTTTCCACGACGTCGGCATATTCGCACCCGCCGTAGTAGCGCTTGCCCGGATAGCCTTCGGCGTACTTGTTGGTGAAGACGCTGCCTGCGGCTTCCAGCACCGCGCTGCTCGCGATGTTCTCGCTCGCGATCAGCTCGATCTTGTCGCGCTGGCGGTTGAGCTCGCTGTCGATAGCGGCGGCGATTTCAGGATCGGCGTCGGCGAGGCTGTCATTCCAGAAACGATCCATCGGATCGGCCTTGGTCGCGGGAGCGGAAGTGATGCTGGCCATGGATCAGGCGCCTCCGGTGATGTCGGGGTTGGAAAGCTTGTCGACGCGGCGCTGGTGCCGGTCACCCGCAAATGCGGTTTCGAGGAAGGTCTGCACGCAGGCTTTGGCCTGTTCGATGCCGATCAGCCGCGCGCCCATCGCAATGACGTTCGCATCATTGTGCTCGCGCGCGAGCTTTGCCGACAGCTGCTCGGATACGAGCGCGCAGCGTACCTGCGGATTGCGGTTCACCGCCATCGAGATGCCGATACCGCTGCCGCACAGCGCAATGCCGCGCATCGCGGTGCCATCTGCAACCACGCTGGCCAGCTTATAGCCGTAGTCGGGATAATCGACGCTGTCGGGAGTGTGCGGGCCAAGGTCGGCGACCTCGTGCCCTTTCTCGACGAGCCATTCGTGAAGCGCCGCCTTCATATCGAGCGCGGCATGGTCTGAAGCTATCGCGATACGCATGGCCGTGCACATAGTGGCTGGCGCTCTCAGACGCTACCCGCATATCGGCCCGCATCCCCGGCGGGCGTTCGGGTTTCGCGCCGGTCCGGCAACAGGCGGATTGCGGCGACCACCATGGTGACGAAAAGCATCGCCTCGAACGCGGTGGTAAAGGCCAGCGAAAGCGGGCCAAAGGCCTGTTCGCCGAACATCGCGGCAATCCTGCCGAGCCCGATCCGGCTGTCGCCGAACGCCTCGGCCAGCTTTTCGAGACTGCCCGCCATCAGCCGCCCGCCCGCAAACGCGATCATCGCGCCGGATACGAGGCCCAGCGGGACCGCGAGCGCGATCGGCATGAAACTGCGGCGTCCGTCGCTCTCCCTCGGCCGAACCAGCAATGCGCATCCAATGGCGCAGCCCAGGGCCAGCCCTTCGGGCAGGCCCGTCATATCGGATGGTGCGCGACCGAACAGCAGGGTGAACGCGTCGACGCCCAGCAATTCGCTCGTCGCGCCGACCAGCCCGCCACCCAGCGCCGCGCCGCCCACCTGCCATGCGCGTGAGTGCGGAGCGAAGTAGGCCGCGATGCCGAGGCCGGCCCCCACTCCGAGCCCGGCGAGGACACCGACCACCCCGCACAACGCCACCATCACCAGCAGGGCCGACAAGGCACCGGGCGCCCCCGGCAGGCCGATCATCCCATACAGCACCCCCCCGATGATACCGGCTCCGGTCCCGCCGATCATCGCGCGCCAGAGCAGCGCAAGGGCCTTATGAAGGGGAGCAACTTCGGCGGAGCGTTTGGGGGAGGGGCCATCGGCGATCTCCTCGCGTCGAACTTCTCCGACGAAGCGATAGCCGTGCTTGGGCACCGTCTCGATGAAGCGCGGATCGCGCGCCTTGTCGCCCAGCGCGGACCGGAGCGAGCGGATGCACTGGGTCAGCGCCTCGTCGGTGACAGGCATCGAGCGCCAGACCTCTTCGTTGAACCGGTCCTTGGAAATCAGGCTGCCTGCATTCCCGACCAGCAGCGCCAGCGCATCGAAATAGCGCGCATTGAGCGGCACCGGGCCAGCGGCACCCAGCAGGATGCGCTGATCGCAATCGATCGTGAATTCGCCGAAGAGATAACGCGTTGAAGCCATTGCTCAGATGATCCTCACCTTGCGCTCATGCCGCTCACCCGCCCGCTTGGCAAATGATGTCCCGCAACACTTCAACAGCGAGGACTTTTCCATGACCAATCACGCACCGACTGCCCGAACCGCAATGCCGCTTCCCTTGAGGCTCGCCTTATGGGGCAGCCTGCTCGCAATATTCATGATCCCGACAATCGCCAAGGCGACCTATGCCGGGATGCTTTGGACCCTGGGCGATTTCGTCTTCGCGGCAGTGGCGCTCGGAATGCTCGGCGTGCTGATCGAGTTCGGTTATCGCCTGTCGGATAGCTGGAGCTATCGCATCGCCGCCACGGGGGCTGCGCTGGGGGCGTTCCTGCTGATCTGGATCAATCTGGCGGTCGGCTTCATCGGCGACGAAGGCAATCCGCTGAACCTTGCCTATTTCGCGATGCTGGCGGTCGTGCTGGTCGGTGGCGCGCTGTTCCGCTTTCGAGCCGCGCAGATGGCTGCACTGATGCTGTTCTGCGCAGTGGCTCAGTTGGCGATCCTATTGGTGGGCCAGCAGCCCATTGGTTTCGAATGGGTCGCCACGGGCGTGTTCTGCGTCGGATGGCTCGCGCTTGCCGGGCTGTTTCGCAATGCCTCGCAAAGCTGACCAGAAAAAAGGCCCCGGTGAGTGCCGGGGCCTTTCTGCTTACTGATCCAGGAAGCTGCGCATCTTGCGGCTGCGGCTCGGGTGCTTGAGCTTGCGCAGCGCCTTCGCCTCGATCTGGCGGATACGTTCGCGTGTCACGCTGAACTGCTGGCCGACTTCTTCCAGCGTGTGGTCGGTGTTCATCCCGATGCCGAAGCGCATGCGCAGCACGCGTTCTTCGCGCGGCGTCAGGCTGGCGAGCACGCGGGTGACGGTTTCCTTGAGGTTGCTCTGGATCGCGGCATCGACAGGGATAATCGCGTTCTTGTCTTCGATGAAGTCGCCCAAGTGCGAATCTTCCTCGTCGCCGATCGGCGTTTCGAGGCTGATGGGCTCCTTGGCGATCTTCATCACCTTGCGCACCTTTTCGAGCGGCATCGAAAGACGCTCGGCCATTTCCTCTGGGGTGGGCTCGCGGCCCTGCTCGTGCAGGAACTGACGTGACGTGCGGACAAGCTTGTTGATCGTCTCGATCATGTGGACCGGGATGCGGATCGTGCGCGCCTGGTCGGCGATCGAGCGGGTGATCGCCTGCCGGATCCACCACGTCGCATAGGTGCTGAACTTGTAGCCGCGGCGGTATTCGAACTTGTCGACCGCCTTCATCAGGCCGATGTTCCCTTCCTGGATGAGGTCGAGGAACTGCAGCCCGCGGTTGGTGTATTTCTTGGCGATGGAAATCACGAGACGCAGGTTCGCCTCGACCATTTCCTTCTTGGCGATGCGCGCCTCGCGCTCGCCCTTCTGGACCATGTTCACGATCCGGCGGAATTCGGGCAGCGCCATGCCGGTCTGGCTGGCGATGTCACTGATTTCCTGACGAATACGCTCGACCGAATCGCCTTCCTTCTCGGCGAAGGCGGCCCATTTCTTGTCCTTGGTGCGGCTGGTCAGCCAATCGTCGTCCAGCTCGTTGCCGAGATAGGCGTCGAGGAAGTCCATCCGCTTGATCTTGTGACGTTCCGCCAGGCGCAGCATCTGGCCGCCCAGCGCGGTCAGGCGGCGGTTGAAGGCGTAGAGGTTGTCGACCAGGAATTCGATCTTGGTCGCGTGGAACTGGACGCTTTCGACTTCCGCCGTCAGCTGTTCGCGCAGATCCTCGTACTTCTTTTCCTTGGCAGGCGGGAACACATCGCCGCGGCCCAGAGTGTCAACGCGCTCTTCCTGAAGCTTTTCGAACTTCTTGAACAGGTCGGTGATGCGCGCGAACCGCTCGAGCGCGTCGGGCTTGAGCGCCGCCTCCATCTGGGCGAGCGACATCGTGTTGTCTTCTTCGTCGTCGTCGTCGCGGCGCGATTTGGTTTCGCCGTCGCCGTCCTCGTCGCCGTCTTCCGCTTCATCGTCGTCGTCATCGTCGTCTTCGCGGATGGTCGGGCCGGCGGTTTCCTCGGAAATCTCGCCGCTATCGTCCTCGTTTTCCTCCTCCATCTTGTCGACGGGAGGTTCCTTGGAGAGCATCGCGTCGAGATCGAGGATCTCGCGCAATTGCATCTCGCCATCGTTGAGCGCTTCGGACCACTGGATGATCGCGTGGAATGTGATCGGGCTTTCGCACAGCCCGATGATCATCGTGTCGCGACCGGCCTCGATCCGCTTGGCGATGGCGATTTCGCCTTCGCGGCTGAGCAGTTCGACCGCGCCCATCTCGCGCAGGTACATTCGCACCGGATCGTCCGTGCGGGCATCGACGGTTTTCTTCGGCGCGGCGGCAGCGGTGGACTTGGTGTCCTTCTTGCCTGCCGAATCGGGCGCGATCTCTTCGACCTCGTCCTTTTCGGCCTCGACCTCATCGTCCGACTCGACGATCTGGACGCCCATCTCGGAAATCGCGGCCTGGATATCCTCGATCTGGTCGGAGCTCATCTCCCCCTGAGGCAGCGCTTCGTTCAGCTCGTCATAGGTGACGTAGCCGCGCTTTTTCGCCTTCGTGATCAGCTTCTTGATCGACGCTTCGTTGAGGTCGATCAGGGGAGCGTCTTCGGTCTCTTTGGTCGCCATGGGCTATTGAAAATCCGTTTCCTGACCGATGCGTTCCTCGTCTTCCGATGGAGCCGCAGCGGCCTTTGAATCTGTAATCGGTGTCGCTCTCGCGATCCGCCTCGTCGCCATCTGGCCCAAGCGCGCGTCGAACGCCAGCTTCCGCTTCAGCAGACGCTGTTGCTCGGCGAACGCCCCCTCCGGATCGTGCTCGAAGCGCTCCGTAGCGGCGGCCAGTGCCTTGTCGAGCGCCGGCCCTTCGACCAGCAACGCGATGGCTTCGGCCAGGTCCTCGCGCGCGGTCGCTGCATCTTGGGCTTCTCTAGGTAAGCCAGGTGCGGATTGTTCAGCGGACCGGGAGCCCCAGCGCGGGTCGAATATGGCGTTTTTGTCGTCGGCTTCAAGCGTTTGTGAGCGCGCAAGCACTCGATCGACCAAACTTGCCACAGCCGGGTCGTTTTCGGCGAGCTCCGCGAGAGCTGCGCTATGGTGTTCTGCCAGCTCGGGATAGAGCGCAAACTGCTCCATCACGCTGGCGGTCAGGCGCTGGCGAGATCCGCCTTGCGCAAGGTTGGCAAGTCTGCGGGCAAGTTCCGGCGAAAGCGGCTCTTCGCGTGGCTTTCGCCAGTCCTTGCGCGGTTGAAACGGCGCTTTTTCGCGCTTCGGAAAGGCGAAGGCGGAAAACTTGTCGAGCAGGTCGCGGCGGTAGAGCGCGCGCACGTCTTGCTCTTCGATCGCCTCGATATGCGCCATCAGGCGGGCCTTCAAACCGGCCTTGGCCTCCGGGCTGTCGAGCGGTGCGGCACGCGCCTCGAGCGTCCACAGCGCCTCCAGCAGCGGCTGCGCTTTTTCCAGCACCTGTTCGAAAGCGGCAACACCTTTTGCCTTGATGAGATCGTCGGGGTCGAGCCCGGCGGGCAGCCACGCGATCTTGAGCGTGTGGCCGGGCTTGAGCAGCGGCAGCGCACGCTCGATCGCCCGGCGAACCGCACGCTGACCCGCCGCGTCGCCATCGAAGCACAGGATGGGGCAGGTGACGTGCCGCCACAGCTCCGCAATGTGATTCTCGGTCAGCGCCGTGCCGAGCGGGGCAACGCCTTCCGCGATGCCGGCATTGGCGAGCGCGATGACGTCCATGTACCCTTCGACGACGACAAGGCGGTCGCTCTTGCGCGCGGCGGGCCCGGCGCGGTGGATGTTATAGAGCGTGCGGCCCTTGTCGAACAAAGGCGTCTCGGGCGAATTGAGGTACTTGGGCGCACCGTCCTTGGGAGTCAGGATGCGCCCGCCGAACGCGATCACCCGCCCGCGTACATCGTGGATCGGCAGCATCAGCCGGTCGCGGAAACGGTCGTAGGGGTCCTTGCCGTCGATCGCGATCCGCAACCCGCCCTCGACCAGCAGTTGCGGCGGCAACGTACCGAGCGCGGTGGCGAGCGCCTGCCGCTCGTCCGGGGCGTAGCCGAAGCCGAATTCGCGCATGATCGCGGGCGAGAAGCCGCGTTTGTCGAGGTACTCGCGGGCCGCAGCGCCGCGCTGGCTCGAAAGTTCGGAAACGAAGAACTGCTGCGCCGCGCCCATCGCATCGTGCAGCCCGGCGCGGCGCTTCGCCTTTTGCGCCTCGCGCGGGTCGGGCGCGGGCATCTCCATCCCGGCGACCACCGCCAGCTCCTTCACCGCGTCCATGAACTGCAATCCGCGCTGGTCGGTCATCCAGCGGATGACATCGCCATGCGCGCCGCAGCCGAAGCAGTGGTAGAAACCCTTTTCGTCGTTGACGGTGAAGCTGGGCGTCTTCTCGTCATGAAACGGGCAGCACGCCTTCCACTCGCGACCTGCGCGCTGCAGCTTGGTCGTGCGCATGATGACGCTGGAAAGCGTCACGCGCGTACGCAGCTGATCGAGCCATTGTGGGGAAAGCGCCATTGGCCTGTACCTAGCCGTTCGTGTCGAGCGAAGTCGAGACACGCTCGTGCGGGGGACGTGCGAAATACGATAGGTCCGCCCAATCTCCCGCAATCAGGGCGTTCTTCTTGGCCCGCGACCACTTCTTGATCCGCAGCTCGGCTTCAAGCGCCTCGGCGCGACTCGGAAAATCCTGTGCCCATTCGAGAGACACCGGCAGCCTGCGGCTCGTGAATTCGCAATAGCCGCCTTGCCGATGCTCAGCCACGCGGCGGTCGAGATCGTCGGTATGGCCGGTGTAGAACTTTCCGTCGCGGCATTTGAGAATGTAGCACCGGGAGGCCATCTTCCTGCCCTGATAGCGGTGTCTCGACTTCGCTCGACACGAACGGGAAACTTCTCTCTCTACGGCTTGTCGCTAGCCTCATCCTCTTCCTTCGGCGGGAAGGGACCGCTCGCCATCGCGATCTTTTCGTCGGCGCGCAGCGAATAGGCTTCCGCAGCGCCGTCGGGCGGCAGCGTGCTTTGCCAGAAGAACGTGATCGGCTCGCCCGTCTGCCAGCCATTGCCGCCGACGACGCGCCACACCAGGGTGCCATTGTCGTCCTGCACGCGGATCGCGCCATCGGGACCGAGAGCCTCCTCGGCCTGCTTGAAATCGTATCCGATCGCGCCGGTAAAGCCGCTCGCCTGCCGCACCGTGCTGAACACGCTCGCCGCATCGACCTCGTCCAGCCCGACGGGCCGGTTGAACGGGGGATCGTTGGGTTTGTCGACACCGGGCGTCACCGTGATGACGTAGGTGTAGACCGTGCCTTCGGGCATATCCTCGGGATCGCAGGTGCCGTCTTCCGCCGGGCAGGCGACGAAGCTCACGATGTCGCCGATGGATCGCCCGCCCGCGACGATGGAAGCCTCCACTTCGGGGCCGACCGGCCCTTCGATCTTTGCCCCGAGACGGATTTCTCCCAGATCCGCAGCAACAAGCGTGCGCGGTTCGGTGGGAGCATCGGCAGCCGCCGTCTCCTCAGGAGTGGGCGTGGGTGCCGGTTCGTCCGGCTCCCCCGAACACCCTGCAAGCGCGAGCGCTGCGAGAAAGGCGGCCAGAGCATATTTCACTGCAATGATTCCTTCACCCACCCACTGGTGCGGCTCATGTCGAGCGCTGCGCCGTGGCGGGTTTTCAATTCGGCCATGACCTTGCCCATATCCTTGATGCTGGAGGCGCCGGTATCGGCCTTCACGGCCTCGATCGCGGCCTTCGTTTCGGCCTCGTCCATCTGCTTGGGCAGGAATTCCTCGATCACGGCCAGCTCGGCCTCTTCCTGCGCGGCGAGTTCTTCGCGGCCGCCAACGCGGTACATCTGGATCGATTCCTTGCGCTGCTTGGCCATCTTCAGGAGCACGTCGGTGACGATCTCGTCATCCTCGCCCTTCTTCTCCGCAGTGCGCAGCTCGATATCGCGGTCCTTGATCTTGGCCTGGATCAGGCGGAGCGCAGCCGTGCGTTCCTTGTTGCCGCCCTTCATCGCGGCGATGACTTCCTTCTGGATCGTCTCGCGTATCATGGTTTACCGATTTACCTTTATATCTGACTCAACAGACGCCCGCATATAACAAATGTTCCGCTTGCCAACCGCCGATGGTCAAAAGCGCAAGCTGGGCGCTTGACGGGCGGGAACCGCAGGCCTAGCCGGATGGCTTAGCGCACATCGCCGGAACACTAATAGGAACGGACAAGCCCATGGCTTCTGCCGAGATTACCCCTGCGCAACCTTCAGGCGCGACCGGGGTGTTGCTTCTTGCCGATGGAACGGCGCTCTGGGGCATCGGGTGCGGTGCGGAAGGCTCCGCCGTGGGCGAGGTGTGCTTCAACACCAGCATGACCGGCTATCAGGAAGTGATGACCGACCCGAGCTATGCCGGGCAGATCGTCACCTTCACCTTCCCGCATATCGGCAATGTCGGGGCGAACCCCGAAGATATCGAGAGCAAGGTGGAAAGCGCGCTCGGCTGCGTGATGCGCGAAGTGCCGACGGGTGCGAGCAATTTCCGCTCCGAAGTCGATCTCGACACATGGCTGAAGGACGAAGGCAAGATCGGCCTTGCGGGTGTCGATACCCGCGCGCTGACGCGGCTGATCCGCCTGAACGGTGCGCCGAACGCGGTGATCGCGCATGCGCCCGACGGGAATTTCGATCTCGACGCGCTGCTGGAGAAGGCCCGGGGCTGGCCGGGGCTGGAGGGCATGGACCTCGCCCGAATCGTCTCGCGCAAGGCGCACGAGGGCTGGCGCGGCGGCCACTGGGAGCTGGGCAAGGGCTACGGCGACAGCACGGCGGAGAAACCCCACGTGGTCGCGATCGACTACGGCGCGAAGGACAATATCTTCCGCCAGCTGGTCCGCGCGGGCGCGCGGGTGACGGTGGTGCCTGCGGAGACTTCGCTGGAGGATGTGCTGGCGCTTTCACCCGACGGCGTGTTCCTTTCCAACGGCCCGGGCGACCCGGCCGCGACGGGCGCCTACGCGGTGCCGGTGATCCAGGGCCTGCTGGAGCGCGACGTGCCGATCTTCGGCATTTGTCTTGGCCACCAGCTCCTCGGCCTCGCAGCGGGCGCGAAAACTTCGAAAATGTTCCAGGGCCACCGCGGCGCGAACCATCCCGTCCAGCGTGTCGGCGATGCGTGGGGCGAAGCGACCGGCCTGGTCGAGATCACCAGCATGAACCACGGCTTCGCGGTCGACGGCGACACGCTGCCCGCGAATGTCGAGCAGACGCACGTCTCGCTGTTCGACGGCACCAATTGCGGCATCGCGATCAAGGGCAAGCGCGCGTTCGGGGTGCAGTACCACCCCGAGGCGAGCCCGGGCCCGCAGGACAGTTTTTACCTGTTCGAGAAGTTTGTGGAGATGTTGTGAATTGCGCCCGGCGAGCAGGGAATTTGACCCGAGAGAGATCATTTTGATTTCGCTCCATCAAGTCGGTCCAATTGGCTTGCCTGAGGCGAAGGGAGCTGAGTTTGCAGGAAACATCAGGCGTTCGATGTTTGAGGCGGCGGTCGACGAACTGCGCTCGCTTCAAATGGCTTCATTCGATGGTGAGTCGTATCATATCACACCAAAGGGCGATGAATTTTTCGCCCAACGCATTCATCTGAAGCCGCTCAAGAAAGCGCTTTACACCTGGGAAATTCGGTCCGGATCAGTGCCATTACCCCCAATGACGCTACGTCTCCGGGAGGAGATGAACAATTCACATAGAGATGCGAAGCTTTTCGACAGGGCTGCACTCACGGTGGCGGTGCTTATCGTTGTGATTGGATTGACGTTTTATGCCCATGCGCACTGACTTTTCCTCGATGCTCGACACCAACTCCCCTCCCCGTGGGGAGGGGTTGGGGGAGGGGGTTCGGCGGTGATGGTGCGCGCGACCTTGCAGCGTTCAACCGCCCCCCTCCCGACCTCCCGCCGCACGGGGGGAGGGGTTTGTGGTGCGCGCAATCTCTATTTCGCGCGCAATGGTTTCGAGAACGCCATCGGTGTAGCTCATGATTTCGTGGTTCCAGAAGCGGATAATGCGGTAACCGTGGGCTTCGATGCTCGCAGTCCTTGCCGCGTCGGCCTCAACCGAATGCTGGCCCCCGTCGCACTCGATGGCAATCCGAAGACTGCGACAAGCAAAGTCGACCACGTAACCGCCAACCGGAAACTGCCGCGTAAATCGCGCGACCATCTGCCCGCCGCGCAGGTGCGACCACAGCACACGTTCCGCATCCGTCATCTCGCGCCGCAGTTTGCGCGCGGTGCCGGTCAATCGCTTTTCGGCCAAGGCCGTACACCCCCACCCAGCCTCCCCCTCAAGGGGGAGGGGCTTGGAGTAGCACAGTAGTCATGCCCAAACGTACCGACATTTCCTCCATCCTCGTCATCGGCGCGGGGCCTATTATCATCGGGCAGGCGTGCGAGTTCGATTACTCGGGCACGCAGGCGATCAAGGCGCTGAAGGAGGAGGGCTATCGCGTCATCCTCGTCAATTCGAACCCGGCGACGATCATGACCGATCCCGAGTTCGCCGACGCGACCTATATCGAGCCGATCACGCCCGAAGTGGTCGAGAAGATCATCGCCAAGGAAAAGCCCGACGCGCTGCTGCCCACGATGGGCGGGCAGACTGCATTGAACTGCGCGCTCAAACTCTTCGAGAGCGGCGCGCTGGAGCGGCACGGTGTGCAGATGATCGGCGCCGATGCCGACGCGATCGACAAGGCGGAGAACCGCCAGCGCTTCCGCGAGGCGATGGATGCGATCGGCCTCGAATCCGCGCGCTCTGGCGTCGCGAACACGGTCGAGCAGGCGTTTGCGGTGCTCGAACGCACCGGGCTCCCCTCGATCATCCGCCCCAGCTTCACCCTGGGCGGGACCGGCGGCGGGATCGCCTATAACAAGTCGGAATTCGAGCGGATCGTGCGCGAAGGGCTCGATGCCTCGCCCACCACCGAGGTGCTGATCGAGGAATCGCTGCTCGGTTGGAAAGAATACGAGATGGAGGTTGTCCGCGACCGGAAGGACAACTGCATCATCATCTGCGCGATCGAGAACGTCGATCCGATGGGCGTGCACACGGGCGATTCGATCACCGTCGCGCCCGCGCTGACGCTGACCGACAAGGAATACCAGATCATGCGCTCCGCCAGCATCGCGGTGCTGCGCGAGATCGGGGTCGAGACGGGCGGGTCGAACGTCCAGTTCGCGGTCAATCCCGAGGATGGTCGGTTGATCGTGATCGAGATGAACCCGCGCGTCTCGCGCTCGTCTGCTCTTGCGTCGAAGGCCACCGGCTTCCCCATCGCACGCGTCGCGGCGAAGCTGGCGGTGGGCTACACGCTCGACGAGATCACCAACGAGATTACCGGCGCGACCCCTGCGAGTTTCGAACCGACGATCGACTATGTCGTCACCAAGATTCCCCGGTTTGCGTTCGAGAAGTTCAAGGGCGCCGAGCCCATGCTCTCCACCGCGATGAAGTCGGTCGGCGAGGTGATGGCGATCGGGCGCTGCTTTGCCGAAAGCTTGCAGAAGGCGCTGCGCGGGCTCGAAACCGGGCTCGATGGGCTCGACCCGGTCGAAGAGCTCGAAGACGCGAGCCACGAAGAGATCATTTCGGTGATCAGCCGCCGCACGCCCTCGCGCCTGCTCGGCATCGGCCAGGCGTTCCGCGCCGGAATTCCGTTCGAAACGATCCGCGAGACGACCACCTATGATCCGTGGTTCCTGCGCCAGATCGAGGCGATCATCGAGGCGGAGAAGACGGTCGCAGCCGACGGACTGCCGCGCGACGCGGCGGAGCTGCGCAAGCTGAAGGCGCTCGGTTTCTCCGACGCGCAACTGGCACGCCTGGCGGTGGACTCGGTGGGCGCGGCGCGCGGTGCCGTGGCCGCCCGCTCCGGTCTGCTGCACGACGCGATGCAGGCGATGGCGGGAGCGACCAGCGCCGCCGAAGTGCGCCAGCTGCGCCACAAGCTCGGCGTGCTGCCCGTCTACAAGCGGATCGACAGCTGCGCGGCCGAGTTCGAGGCAGCCACGCCGTACATGTACTCGACCTACGAGGCGCCCGCGTTCGGCGCTCCGGCGGACGAATCCGATCCCTCCGACCGCAAGAAGATCGTCATCCTCGGCGGCGGCCCCAACCGCATCGGGCAGGGCATCGAGTTCGACTATTGCTGCGTCCACGCATGCTTCGCGCTGAGCGAGACCGGGTTCGAGACGATCATGGTCAATTGCAACCCTGAAACCGTCTCCACCGATTACGACACCTCCGACCGGCTCTATTTCGAGCCGCTGACCGCCGAGGACGTGCTCGAAATCCTCAGCCGCGAGATGGTGCATGGCGAGCTGGTCGGCGTGATCGTCCAGTTCGGCGGGCAGACCCCGCTCAAACTGGCGCAGGCGCTGGAGGATGAGGGGATTCCTATCCTCGGCACCAGCCCCGACGCGATCGACCTTGCCGAAGACCGCGAACGCTTCGCCAAGATGGTCAACAAGCTGAAGCTGAAACAGCCCGACAATGGTATCGCCAAGAGCCGGGATGAGGCTGCTGCCGCCGCGCGCACGATCGGCTACCCGGTGCTGCTGCGCCCGTCCTACGTGCTCGGCGGTAGCGCCATGCAGGTGGTCGATTCCGAAGCGCAGCTCGATGATTACATCGCCAGCGCGGTGAAGGTGTCGGGGGAGAGCCCGGTGCTGGTCGACCAGTACCTGCGCGACGCGATCGAATGCGATGTCGACGTGCTGTGCGATGGCACCGACATCGTCGTCGCGGGCGTGATGCAGCACGTGGAGGAGGCGGGCGTCCACTCGGGCGACAGTGCCTGCACCCTGCCGCCCTATTCGCTGGCTGCGGAGGTGGTCGAGGAGATCGAGCGGCAGTCCGAAGCATTGGCACGCGAGCTCAACGTCGTCGGCCTGATGAACGCGCAGTTCGCGGTGAAGGACGGCGAGATTTACCTGATCGAGGTCAACCCGCGTGCAAGCCGCACGGTGCCCTTCGTCGCCAAGACCATCGGGCAGCCGATCGCGAAATATGCCGCGCGGATCATGGCGGGCGAGAAACTCGCCGACCTGCCGCCGATCACGCGCGAGCTGGATTATGTGGCCGTAAAGGAAGCGGTATTCCCGTGGGGCCGCTTCCCCGGTGTCGATCCGGTGCTGAGCCCGGAGATGAAATCGACCGGCGAAGTGATGGGGCTCGACAGCGAGTTCGCGATGGCATTCGCCAAGGCGCAGCTGGGTGCCGGGATGATGCTGCCGCGCGAGGGGAGGGCGTTCGTCTCCGTGAAGGACAGCGACAAGCCCGCCATCGTCGAGGCGGTGCGCGGCCTCGTCGATCTGGGGTTCGAAGTGGTCGCCACGGGCGGCACGCATTCCTACCTCGTCGACCAGGGCCTGCCGGTCACGCTGGTCAACAAGGTCGCCCAGGGCCGCCCGCATATCGTGGACCGGATCATCGATCACGAGATCGACCTGATCCTCAACACGACCGAGGGCTGGCAGAGCCTGCGCGACAGCCAGTCGATCAGGGCGAGCGCGCTGGAACACAAGGTGCCGTACTTCACCACCGCCTCTGCCGGGCGCGCTGCGGTGGAGGCCATGACAGCGTTAACATCGCAGCCGCTTGAAGTTCGGTCGCTCCAGTCCTATTATTCAGCGACCTGACGACAGTACTTCCCCGAAAACTCTTTCCGTTTTCTCCGCCCCGTTAAGGGCGCGGCCTGCGGTGGACTTTCGGAAAAAGCGCCGGTGGTCAGGCCAATTTTGATAGATCGGGGGTACCCAATGGAAAAAGTTCCGATGCTGGCAGAAGGTTACGAGCGGCTCACCGCCGACTTGAAAACCCTGCGCGCGGAACGTCCGAAAATCGTCGACGCGATCGAAGAAGCGCGTGCACATGGCGATCTTTCGGAAAACGCCGAATACCACGCCGCGAAAGAGCGGCAGGGGCAGGTCGAGGCGCAGATTGCCGAGATCGAAGACAGGGTCACTCGCGCGCAGATCATCGATCCCTCGACCCTGTCGGGCGACAAGGTGGTGTTCGGGGCAACCGTGACGCTGCTCGACGAGGACGACAAGCCGATCAAGTACCAGATCGTCGGCCAGACCGAAGCGGACGCGAAATCCGGCCGCATCTCATACAACTCCCCGCTGGCCCGTGCGCTGATCGGCAAGAAGGTGGGCGAAGAGATCGAAGTGACCGTCCCGTCGGGCGACAAGTTCTACCTCCTCGACAAGATCGAATTCATCTGACGATGTGTGCGTAAGTTCCTGCCAAGCCGGGGACTTACGCCAATCGCTTCTCCATCGCGTAATTGTGGATGGGGATGGCCTTGCCTTCGTGAGCGATTTCGAAGTCGCGCCTGTGCGTGACGCGATACCCTGCGCGCTCGAAAGACGCACGGGCGAGTTCGCTCGCTTCGGTATAGAGTAGTTCCACGCCGGATTTACGTGCGATCGCCTCCGCCTCGCCCAGCAGCGCGGCGGCGAGGCCCCGCCGCGTGTGCTCCGGATCGCAGTAAAGGTGATCGAGGTGGCCGTCTCTCTCGAGGATTGCGTAGGCAATGGGGCGATCCGCGTCGTCCGCTGCAATCAGGATCGTCTGCCCGGCGCGCGCGCGCTCCACAAACCGACTGGCGTCTTCATGTCGCGCAGCCCATGCGGCGACTTGCTCGCGCGTGTAGGCGCGCGGCCCGATCTGCTCGATCGAACGGGCCACCAGCGCAGCCAGCGCATCCGCGTCATCCTCGCGGAAAGGGCGAATGCGACCGGCCATGGTCGGCTCAGGCTGCGGGTTCGAGCAGCTTGTGGATATGCACGATCACATATTTCATTTCGGCATCGTCCACCGTGCGCTGTGCATTGGCACGCCAAGCCTCTTCGGCCTGGTCGTAGGTGCTGAACACGCCGACCACGTGGATGCTTTCCGGGTCCTGAAATTCGACCGATCGGGGATCTTTCACGCGGCCGCCCATCACGAGGTGGAGGCGCTGCGGGGTGGTGGTTTCCTGTACCTTGTTGTCCGACATGTGGGAGACTTTCTGCTGGATGTGAAAAAGCCCGCGAGCAATACCGCTCGCGGGCTTTCAGGCAAGGCCTCGGCCTTGCATATTACGTATGCATGCGATCAGTGCGGCAAGTAGGCCTTGAGATCGCGATAGCCCCGGCTCGCCTTGCGGGCGGCACGACGGCCTGCGTGGCGCGCAGCGTCCTTCTGACGCTCGGCGAAATAGTGTGCGTTGCGCTTGGCCGCACGGCCGCCGAAGGCAACGTCGTCGCCGAAATCGACCAGGCGATCGCCACCGTGGCGGGTCGCATCGCCCAAGCGGCTCGCCATGCCACCGGCGTATGCCATGCCGAGATCGGCGAGATGATCGGCAAAGCCGACCGCGCGGCCGGTCAGTTCACGGCCCTTGGAGGTGCGCGAACCGATGACGAGGCCGATGAGGGCAACCGCGCCGACGGTCAGCATCGGGTGCGTCTTCACGAATTCGGTGGCGTTATCGGTCGCTTCGCGGGCGATGTCGGCGATGTTGCGCTCTTCGTTGCGGCGTTCGCTCTCTTCGATCTTGCGGCGCAGTTCGTCGCGCTGTTCCTGAGTGCTCATGGGTGTTCTCCAAACCTTTGATGGTGCCTTGTTAATCAAGCGCAGGGGAGGGCCGAGAGTTCCGAGTTTCCCCGCAGATCAGTCGTTTTCGTCCCACGCGTAGTCCCGATCGTCGGATTCGTCGGAACCGCTGCCCAGCGCCCACCAGCCCACGACCGCGGCAAGCACCGCGCCAAGGCCATAAGAGGCGGGCTTGTGGCGCTCGACCAGCTCCATACCTTCATCGAAAACGTCGGACGCGCCGAGCTTTATCGAGCTGGCAACCCGCGCTGCGATGCCCTTCTCTTCGACGTCGCCACGCAGATGCGCGATATCGCCTTTGACAAGTGCGCGGGCGGCATCGCGCAAGGCGCGATCTTCCTCCATCTGGATTTTGCGGGAAGTCATGCACCGTCTCCCTTGAACGCCCGACCGACACGTTTGAAGCGGGCGCGGGCGATCAGCCCGACAATCACCATCAGCACCAGCAACGTGCCCACGACAGCCGCCGTAGCAACGAATGGGCCGATGATGGGGGCGAGGGCGATGATGAGGCCGACGACCAGGCCGATCAAGGCGAGGTGCAGGAAGGCCAGCGCACCCATCGCGAAGACGACGCCCGAACCGGTCTCGCGCGAGGCGTACCCTGCACGCGATTTCTGGAACGCGACTTCCGCCTCCAGATAGGTCTTGCCGTCTTCGTAAAGCGCGTAGGCGTCGTCGAACAGAGACCCCAGCGGCTCTTCGTCCGCGCGGGTCTTGCCGACGTGCATGGTTTCTGGATTAGGAGAGCCTGTCGCATCTGGCGACACGACAGGCTCGGGATGATGATCGAATTGATCCGGCACAGCCCCTCCTCAGCCGGTCCGCCTTAGCGGCGGAACATGCGGGCGAGGACGTAGCCGGTGAAGGCCGCGATGCCGACCGAAAGACCGGGGTTCTTGCGCACGAATTCGCGCGCTTCATCGCCCAGTTCGTCATACGACGTCGTGTCGATATGGGTCGCCGCGTCCTGCAATCCGCGCGCGGCGTTGCGCACGTGATCGCCGTATTTCGGGCCGAGGTTGTCATCCACCTTGGCAGCGTTCTCCGCCACCACGCGGCTGAGCGAGGTCAGCGCTTCGCTGGCCCTGTGCTTGCCTTCGACGGCGAGTTCGCCGCCCTTGGCCTTGGCCTGCTCGGCATAGGCCGAACCCTTGGTCGCGGCCTGTTCCTTGTAAGCCTGCGCACGCTGGCTGGCTTCGCCGCGGAGCGCCTGCGCACCGGCCTTCGCTTCGTCCAGCGCGGAATTGAACCGGGACTTCGCCTCTTGCGTACCGCCACCCGCAGCGGCAGCGGAGCCGGTTGCGGCACCTGCTGCATCGGTGGTCAGGGGAACGGCACTCGTGGTCTCGTTTGTCTTATCGTTGGCAGCCATGGGTTTTCCCTTTTCTGCTATTCATGTTCGACCGGCCGTAGCTGGCGCAGCCCTCGATTGTGCAACGCACCTTGCATGGGTTCGTTCCACCGCATAAGCCGCGCGGGATGCGAGGCTATGCCTTGCCGACCCGACCGAAATACCACGATCCGACCGGAGCCCCAATGACTGCCATCATCGACCTGCACGCGCGCGAGATTCTCGACAGTCGGGGCAATCCCACCGTCGAAGTGGATTGCCTTTTGGAAGATGGCAGCTTCGGCCGGGCAGCCGTGCCTTCCGGCGCATCGACCGGGGCGCACGAAGCGGTCGAACTGCGCGATGGCGATGCCGATCGCTATCTGGGGAAGGGCGTGCTCAAGGCGATCGACGCGGTGAACGGCGAAGTTGCCGACGCGCTGCTGGGGATCGACGCCGAAGACCAGCGCGACGTCGACACCATGCTGATCGCTCTCGACGGCACGGAGAACAAGGGCCGCCTTGGCGCGAACGCCCTGCTCGGCGTCAGTCTCGCAGTTGCGAAAGCAGGCGCGAATGCGCGCGGCCTGCCGCTGTGGAGCTATGTCGGCGGCGTGTCGGCGCACGTCCTGCCGGTGCCGATGATGAACATCATCAATGGCGGCGAACACGCCGACAACCCGATCGACATCCAGGAATTCATGATCATGCCGGTCGGCGCGGAAACGCTCGCCGAGGCAGTGCGCTGGGGCGCGGAAGTGTTCCACACGCTCAAGAAGGGCCTGTCCGCGAAGGGGCTTTCGACTTCCGTGGGTGACGAGGGCGGCTTCGCACCCAACATCGGCAGCACGCGCGACGCGCTCGACTTCATCATGCAGTCGATCGAGAAGGCGGGCTTCACCCCGGGCAGCGACATCGCTCTGGCGCTGGACTGCGCGGCGACCGAGTATTTCAAGGACGGCCAGTACGTCCTCTCGGGCGAGGGCGCGACATACGGCGCGTCCGAAATGGCGGATTACCTCGCCGCGCTGTGCAACGACTACCCGATCCGCTCGATCGAAGACGGCATGGCCGAAGACGATTTCGAAGGCTGGAAGGCGCTGACCGACAAGATCGGCGACAAGATCCAGCTGGTCGGCGACGATCTGTTCGTGACCAACCCTGCGCGCCTGCGCGACGGGATTTCGCGCGGCCTCGCCAACTCGCTGCTGGTGAAGGTCAACCAGATCGGCACGCTGAGCGAGACGCTCGACGCAGTCGATATCGCGCACCGCGCGGGCTACACCGCCGTGATGAGCCACCGTTCGGGCGAAACCGAGGATTCGACCATCGCCGATCTCGCGGTCGCGACGAACTGCGGGCAGATCAAGACCGGCAGCCTTGCGCGGTCGGACCGGCTCGCCAAGTACAACCAGTTGATCCGGATCGAGGAAGAGCTGGGCGACAGCGCGCACTTTGCCGGCCACGCCTGTTTCGGTCGACTGTCGCGCTGATTGCGCGGCAGGAAATTCGACCAATCCCCCTGCGTTTTCGACGAGCCGCGATTGCTGCGTGGCTCGTCGGAGCCTAAGTCGGCACCCGCAGAAGACCCGACACTCTGCCGGGCCGCGAGGGATTTCCCATGAAAACACGCCTTATTGCCGCGCTCATGCTCGGCACCGCCGTCGCAACGCTTGGTCCGGTAGCCTGCAAGGATCTGCCCGGGAGCGAAGAGGTCGCCACGACCCCCGGTACCGAGCTTGGCATCCGCAAAGACTGGATGGACACATCGGTCGAGCCGGGTAACGACTTCTTCCGCTACGCCGACGGCAAGTGGTACGATGAAACCGAGATTCCGGCCGACCGTTCGAGCGTCGGCGGCTTCTTCATCGCCGACCAGCAGACCGAGAAGAACATCGCCGCGCTGATCGACGAGATCGTGAAATCCGATCCCGAGCCGGAAACCGATGCGGCCAAGGTGAAGAATTTCTACGAGGCCTATCTCGATACCAAGGCGATCGATGCCGCGGGCATGAAGCCGATCCAGGCCGACCTCAAGCGCTTCGAAGGGATTTCGGACAAGCAGCAGCTAGCCAAGGTGCTCGGCAGCCAGGTGCGCGCCGATGTCGACCCGCTCAACGCGACCAACTTTGAAACCGAGAACCTGTTCGGCGTATTCGTGACGCAGGCGCTCAAGGGCGGCGAAGTAGTGCCCTACATCCTGCAAGGCGGCCTCGGCCTGCCGGAGCGGGAATATTATCTTTCCTCCGACGCCAAGATGGCCAGCCTGCGCGGCGACTATCAGTCGTACATCGCCAACCTGCTCAAGGCGGCGAATATCGACGATGCCGATGCCAAGGCGAAGCGCATCTACGATCTGGAAATGAAGATCGCCAAGGCGCACGTCAGCCGCGAGGATAGCGACGACTGGGCGACCGCCAGCTCGCTCTGGTCGCAGGACGACTTCAAGGCGAAGGCACCGGGCATGGACTGGGACGCCTTCTTCAAGGCCGCGCAGCTGGGTGGTTTCAAGACCTTCGACGCCTATCACCCGAGCGCAATCACCGGTCTTTCCAAACTGGTCGAGAGCGAACCGCTCGATGCGTGGAAGGACTGGCTGGTGTTCCACCAGATCAACTCCAACACCTCCGTCCTGCCGACCAAGCTCGATCAGCTGAGCTTCAATTTCTACGGCAAGACCCTGTCGGGCACCGAACAGCAGCGCCCGCGTGACAAGCGCGCTCTGGCTGCGGTCAACGCCTACATGGGCGATGCGCTGGGCAAGCTCTACGTCGAGAAGTACTTCCCCGCTTCGGCCAAGGCCGAAATCAAGGGCATGACCGACAACATCAAGGATGCCTTTGCCAAGCGGATCGACGCGGTCGACTGGATGGCGGCCGATACCAAGGCCGAAGCCAAGAAGAAGGTCGAGACGATGGAAGTCGGCGTCGGCTACCCCGACACCTGGACCGACTACGGCAAGCTGACCGTCAAGGAAGGCGATGCCTACGCGGATGTGCAGGCGGCGCAGAAGCTGCGCTATCAGCAGCAGCTCGCCAAGGTCGGCAAGCCGCTCGACAAGGGCGAATGGTGGATGAACGCGCAGCTGGTCAACGCGGTGAACCTGCCGGTTCAGAACGCGCTCAACTTCCCCGCCGCGATCCTGCAGCCTCCGTTCTTCGATCCGAAGGCGGACCCGGCCTTCAACTATGGCGCGATCGGCGCAGTGATCGGCCACGAGATCAGCCACAGCTTCGACAACAACGGCGCGGAATTCGATTCCACCGGCGCGATGCGCGACTGGTGGACCGATGCCGACCGCAAGAAGTTCGAGGAAGCGGGGCTGGCGCTGGCCAAGCAGTACGACTCTTACGAGCCGTTCCCCGGCCTCAACGTGAAGGGCGAGCTGACGCTGGGTGAGAACATCGCCGATCTCGCCGGTCTTCAGGCGGCGTACGATGCGTATCACGCCTCGCTCGGCGGCAAGGAAGCGCCGGTGATCGACGGGTTCACCGGCGACCAGCGCTTCTTCATCGCCTATGCGCAGACCTGGGCGACCAAGATGCGCGAAGAGGCGCTGCGCCAGCGGATCGCGACCGACGGCCATGCGCCGGGTCAGTACCGCGCGCTGACCGTGCGCAACATGGATGCCTGGTACAAGGCGTTCGACGTGAAGGAAGGCGACAAGCTCTATCTCGCGCCCGACAAGCGCGTGAAGATCTGGTAATCCGATACCGGCGGGGGAGGGCTGCTAGCTCTCCTCCGCCTCCACTTCCGCTTCAGCCTCTTGCTCGAGCTCTTCGAGCTTCTCGATCTTCTTCCGGTTCTTCGGGCTGAGCAGGTACTGCCACACGCCCCATGCGTTGATCAGCAGCAGGATCGCGTTCATCGCTGCGATCGGAATCGCATTTTCGACGATGCCGGACACGACCCACGTAACCGCCACCGCGCAGAAGAGGACGAAGCCCCAACCGGTGGCCTTGCGGCCCAGGTCGGCGGCAATCATCCCGGCGGCGATCATCGTGCCGATGGCGGCGATCCATTCGAGCGGTCCGTTCATACCCTCCCCAAATCGTGGAAGCGGGCTAGGGCACTCGATCACGCAAAGGTTAGCTTCAGCGCGCGAACCGCTGCGCAATGTCGAGCAGCGCGATTGCGGCCTTCGCCGCTTCGCCGCCCTTGTTCTTCTGCGCCGGATCGGCGCGTACCTGCGCCTGGATCTCGTTCTCGACCGTGATGATGCCGTTGCCGATCGCGATTCCGTCCATCGTCAGCGCCATGATCGCGCGCGCGCTCTCTCCCGCGACGATCTCGAAATGATAGGTCTCGCCCCGGATGACCACGCCGATGGCGACGAAGCCGTCGTACTGGCCGCTCTCCGCCGCGAGCGCGATGGCGCCGGGGATTTCGAGCGCGCCGGGAACGGTCAGCACCTCCGCCTGGTGCCCCGCGTCCTCCAGCGCAGCGCGCGCGCCTTCGATCAGCTTGTCGTTGAGCTCGGCGTAGAAACGCGCTTCGACGATCAGGAATTTTGCCAAGGGATCACTCCGGAATAGGACGTTCGCCCACCACACAGATGCCATAGCCTTCGAGGCCGACGACATTGCGGTGGGAATTGGAAAGCAGGGTCATCTCGGACACGCCAAGATCGGCGAGGATTTGTGCGCCGATGCCGTATTCGCGCAAGGTCTCGCCCGTCTCGGGGGTGCCTGCGACTTCGCGGCGCAGGTTTTCAGGCTGGCCGGGCATCAGGCACACGATCAACCCGCTACCTTCCTCGCCGATCACGCGCATCGCACGCTGCAAGGTGTCGCGCTTGTCACCTTCGCGGCCGAGCACATCGTCGAACAGCGAGATGCGATGCATCCGGACAAGCGTAGGCTCATCGGGCAGCACGCGCCCCTTCTGGAGCACCACGGACACGCTGCCATCGACCGTGCTGCGATAATTGATCGCGCGCCATTCGCCGCCGTGCTGGCTGGTAAAGGTGCTCTCGCCAGCACGCTCGACCAGATGGTCGTGCTTCATCCGGTATTCGATCAGGTCGCGGATCGTGCCGATCTTGAGCTTGTGACGCCGCGCGAAGTCGATCAGGTTTTCGAGCCGCGCCATCGAGCCGTCGTCGTTCATGATCTCGCAGATCACGCCCGATGGGTTGAGCCCGGCAAGCCGCGAGATATCGACCGCCGCTTCGGTATGGCCGGCACGAACCAGCACGCCGCCGTCACGCGCGATCAGTGGGAAGACATGGCCCGGGGTGACGATGTCCTGCGCGCCGCGCGTCGGGTCTATCGCCACCGCAACGGTGCGCGCGCGGTCTGCCGCGCTGATCCCGGTGGTCACACCTTCGCGCGCTTCGATGCTGACGGTGAAGGCCGTCTCGTGTCGGCTGCCATTGCTGCGGCTCATCAGTTCGAGGCCCAGCGCCTCGACCCGCTGGCGCTGCAATGTGAGGCAGATGAGCCCGCGCCCGTGGGTCGCCATGAAGTTGACCGCATCGGGTGTCGCCATCTGTGCGGGAATGACGAGATCGCCCTCGTTCTCGCGGTCCTCGTCGTCGACCAGCACGAACATGCGCCCGTTGCGCGCTTCCTCGATAATTTCCTCGATCCCGACGAGCACCGGCGCGTCTTCTTGCGCATCGAGGAATGCGTCGAGCTTGCGGAGAGTTTCGGTGGTCGGGTTCCAGTCCGGCTCGGCGCAGTCGCGCAGCGTGTTGGCATGCAGCCCCGCCGCACGGGCAAGCGCGGCGCGGGTCATGGTGCCGGATGAGATAGCCTTGCGGACTCTGTCGATGGTTGATTCGCTCATGGCGCCGGGGGGTATCACATCAAAATGTGACCGCCAATATATTGCGTGCACATCGCCATGTGCGGGCACCGGTCGGGTAATTCCGACGACACCGCACAACGCACGTGGTATCAAGAGGGTGAGACCGGATGCAAATGCGCACGAGGCTTCTTCAAAAGGCGCCTCGAAAAACATGACCCGCGAGTTGATCGCCTATGCGCTTATTGCGCTGTTGGTACTTATCGTAGCCGCCGCCGTGCTGCTCGGCCGACGCGATGCGCGCCGCAAGCACGAGCGCATCTGGGGAAAGAAGCGCCGGAAAAAATGAGTGGCGGTGGGAAGGGTGGTGGACGCACTAGGGCTCGAACCTAGGACCCGCTGATTAAGAGTCTCGCCCATACGTTCCCATGCCTTCCATAAGCACGCAATTCCGGGCTTTGGCATTTCCACTGCGACCATAGATTGCATAGAACCTCGCGCGGTGTTACCTAGTTTGTTACCTATTGCCAGCAAGGTAACAGGTGAGCCGAGCGGCGCGGCAACGCCAGCCCGGCTCTATCGCAACCCTGTATGAGAGGGAAACGACCTAATGGACATAGCCACACAGAACCCGACGACCAAATATGACGGGCGTTTCGTCACCATATCCGTTCAAAGCGGATCGAAGCTGATCGAGCTAGCCTTGGATGCCCGCCAAGCGATGCTGTTGCAGCGTGGGCTCGCGCAGGATGTGGCAGAAGCCTTCTCTCATCAGACCGCCAACAACATTCTGCACTTTCCGGTCGCGCGCCATGCTGACTGACACGAGGGTTGCGGCGATCAAGCCGCCCGCCAAGGGGCAAGACGAATACCCCGACACGAAGGTGATCGGGCTTCGACTGCGCGTAGGGGCAACCGGCCACAAGGCGTGGACCCTGCGCAAGCGGGTCGGTGCCAAAACGATCAATCGCAAGCTGGGCACCTATCCTGCCATGAGCCTCGCCAAAGCACGCGCGGCGGCGTTGGCGATGATTGAGGCGCTAGAGGACACCGGCAACACCGAAACGCTCGACAGGACCTTCAAGAGCGCTGCCGAGCACTGGATTGAGAACAAGGCCAAGCGCAAGAACAAGGGCTGGGAAAAGCAGGAGCGCCAGCTTGAGTTGCATGTCTATCCGGCATGGGGCGAAACGAAGCTTCGCGCGATCAAACGCGCAGACGTTCGGGCGCTGATCGAAGCCTTGGAAGGCGAGGTTCTGCCCAACCGCGTGCTAGCGCTTTTGAAAACGATCTTTCGTTATGCCGTGTCGCGCGATTGGATCGAAGCTTCGCCTGCCGAGGCGATTGAGAAGCCCGCGCAAGAGGATGCACGCGATCGGGTTTTAAGCATGGACGAGCTGCGGCGTGTCTGGATCGCCGCCGACCTACTAGGCTACCCTTACGGGCCATTCACGCGCCTTCTAGCACTGACAGGGCAGCGGCGGGGCGAGGTTGCGGCGATGCGGTGGAGCGAGGTTGATCTAGAGAACGCGACCTGGACTATCCCGGCGGGAAAAACGAAAGCGGACCGTGCGCAGCTTGTCCCCCTATCCCCTGCGGCGGTGGAATTGCTTGAGGGCCTGCCAAGGCTTGGCGATCACGTTTTCACTACCAACGGCGAAACAGCGATTAGCGGCTTTGCGAAGGGCAAGGCGCGGCTCGACGCTTACCTTGCCTCGCGCGGCGAAGCGGTGGACGATTGGCGCTATCACGACCTGAGACGAACGGCGGCAACGCGCATGGTGGAGCTGGGCATTAGCGAGCATGTGGTGGGCAGAGTCCTAAACCATGCGGTGCAGGGCGTTACTGGCAAGGTCTATGCGCTGCACACCTACGCGCCCGAAAAGCGCCATGCGCTCGACCTATGGGCTTCGCAGATCGACCGGGCGGTGAATGGCGAGCGCGGCGACAACGTGGTGCAGATCAATGGATGACGCAAAGATCATGCGGGAATGGGCGCAGGACCAATTGGCAGATTGTAAGCGCCACTACGACCTAGGCGACTATCGCTTCTTGGTCCAAGCGCTGAGGCTATCGGTTCGACATGACTTGCCGGTTCCACCTTGGGCAGCAGGTGAAGCCGAAAAGGCGATGATCTACTATTTCGAGAATGGGGGGGCACCCGGACGCGGCAAGAGCGGCGGTCACTCAAACCGGCATAGGTGGAACCGCATCCATCGCGAGAGGCACCGGGTGGCGGCTCGCGAACTGGAACGTGATGGGGTGAAGGCGAGGGCATTCCGCAAGGCCTCAGAGACTCTCCGGCAGACTGAAGCGCGGGGCGAGCCTCGCGAGATCGCAAAGAGCTACCGCCGGATAGAGAGGGCCCTCAATTCCGCCTAATTAGCGGTTCTACCGCGCTAGCAGCATGTGTGTAGTTAGAGGGCTCCTTGAAACGCATGGAGCCCCTTCAATGCAATTCCTCACTCCCAAGGCGGTTTGCGAAAAAATCGCACTGAGCCGAGCTACCCTTGACCGCATGGTGGCTGATGGCCGGTTCCCGAAGCCAATGAAGCTGACTGAGCGGCGCATGGCCTACAACGCGAAAGACGTTGAGGCTTGGATGGCGCAGCAAGTTGAGAGCGCCTGATGCAGAAACGCCGCCCCCAAGGGGACGGCGCTGTTCTGCTTGGCGGCGAACGCGACTGTCCTACCGAAAATCGCCAGATTCTACAAGCTAACGAGGCTATGCGCGCCCGCCTAAATTGGCTTCTGCGCTTGCGGCCCTACGTCGGTTGAGCTGGGCAAAATGGGCCAGACGAAACAGACCTATCGCAAAGAGCCGAGCCATACGCGCATCTACCGCAGGCAGATGGAGTCGATTGCTTGGCTTCATCTGTCAGGATCGGCGGTCAAGGTGCTGCTTGCTTTGGCTACGCTCGAACGTGGCTCGAACAATGGCGAGCTTTTCCTGAGCGACCGCAAAGGGGCAGAGTTTACCGGCCTGAGCCGCAACACTGTCTGGCGGGCGCTAAACGAGCTGCTCGACAAGGGCTTTATCTACCGCACCCAGGAGGGCGGCTTTAGCCGCAAGACCCCTCACGCGGCCTGCTATGGGCTGACATGGCAGGCGGGGCCGAAGGGCACCAAATGGCGAGCGCCTTCGCACGCCTACGAGGATTGGCGACCGGAGGCAGATGGAAATACGCGGTCCCAAATATTGACGGAAACTGGCCCAGTTTCTGACCAGACGCCGGAAACAGACCCCGACACTGGCGCAGATATTGGGCCAGTCAGTTTGGAAAAGTCGCTCGTTTCCAGAGAAGCGGGTTTGTCAGGAATTGGGCCACATACTGTTAGCCATAGGGGGCAGGCAGCGGAGCCCGAAACAGGGCAACGGAAACAAGCCAATCATACACCGGGGGCGTTTCTCGACAATCTGCGCGCCGATGTTGCCGACCGCCTCGACCGCTCCCCTCCCGGCGAACAATCACGCCTAGCAGAAGCCACCGGCATACCCGGCGGCACACTCAGCAAATTCCTGAACGGGCGATCACTGCCCGAGCAATACCGCGCGCCATTGGCGGCGGCACTGGCAGCATAGGAGCGCGTGACCATGAACGAATTGCAACACGATTGGACCGCCCCGGCGAGGGCGTGGTGGAGGACCGATGACAGACGAACGAATGCGCCAGCACCATGTGCGGCACGCGCTGGAGCGAATGAGGCGAAGGCGGAAGGATCGACCCGAACCGCCGGGGGAGGGGGAGGGAAAATCTCTAACCCCAATACGGCGGAAATCGGCGGCGTACGTTTCTTTTCATGAAAACAAGGATGCCAAATCATGTTGAGCGCACCTGACCACCTGCGGGATGGTGGCAAGGCCTTCTTCGCCAGCGTGGCGGACGAATACGCAATCGCGGACGCGGCGGGCTTGGCTTTGCTTTCCCGCGCAGCCGAATGCGTGGACCGCATGGCAGCGGCACACGCGGCCATTGCCGAGCATGGCGAGCTAGTCCCCGACCGCTACGGCGGGGTTAAGCTCAATCCTGCCTGCAATCTCGAAAAGGATGCGCGCAGCGGCTTCCTAGCGGCAATGCGCGCCCTGAATTTAGACCTAGAGCCCTTGCGCGATGCACCGGGCCGACCACCAGAGGAAAACCCCCATGCCGACAAATAGAACCCGCCGGAAGCGCAGCCGCACGGACTTGGACGAATACAAGCTAGGCCAGCTTGTCCACGGCCCCGACCACTGCCTGCTACGCGGGCTTGGCTACCACTGCGCCGAGACACGCGCCTTCTACTCTGAAGCAAGCGAGGCGAGCCGCGAGGCGATACTAGAGGCCATGCAATCGGATTGGGCGCAGCATTCCGAAACCGTGCTGTTGGCGGCAGATGGCAAGCCGTGGGCGCAACACGAATTTGGAGAACCGAAATGACCGCACTTAACGAACAGCAATTCATCGACGCGACCCATGCCGTTGCATCCTCAATACTCGATGCCTTCGCGGCTTATGGTCTAGATCGACAGGACGCGGCCAACGTGGCGGGCGCGGCGGCGGCGGAGGTTATAGCGCGCCAGATCGGCCCTTTCGAAGCATGCGAACGCCTGCGCGACATTGCGGATAATTGCGAAAAGCAAGTGCTTGCTGGCGCGGCCTTAGGTTGACATTTGTTCCCTTTTCTGTCATGAAATGTTCCATCCGGCAATGCCGAGGCCCGCGGGGTGCTGACTCCCCGTTTCCCCAATAGCGGGACGGGCCTTTGCATTGTGCGCACCGTCCCAAAGACAACAGGACGGACGCAGGATGAAAACCCCCGCAATTATCGAGCTTGAAAGCCAGCGCAGCGACATTGTGCGCGATGCCCGCGCGAAGCTCGACGAGATCAAGAACAACACCGACCCCGCGCGCTTTGATGCGCTCGACCGCGAACACGATGCGCTTATGCGTAGCTTTGACCTGATCGAACACGAAATCAGGCAGGCAGAGGCGGAAAGCGCAACCGGCGACCAGCGGGATTCTCGCCGCCCCGGTTCGAGCGGCGCTGCTGCTGGCACCGATGACGGAAGCCACACCTACGGCACCCGCAACGATTGGATGGACGAACGCGGCCAGCCTGTGCGCGTGCTTTCGCGTGGCGAGCGCCTTTCCGAGCGGAGCTATACCGGCCCGACGCTTGGCGACCTGATCCGCGCCAAAGTGACCGGCCCGCGTAACGAAGATGAAAAGCGCGCTCTTTCCGAGGGCACCGATAGCGCAGGCGGCTACACCGTGCCTGCCCCGCTCTCGTCCGACTTTATCGACCTGATGCGCGCCAAGTCGGTTGCGATGCAGGCGGGGGCGCTGACCGTTCCCATGACGAGCGAGACGCTGGCGATTGCCCGCGTGGCGTCTGACCCGACCGTTGCTTGGCGTGCGGAGAACGCAGCCGTTGCGGAAGGCGACCCTACCTTCGATCGGGTAGCCTTCACGGCGAAAACCCTTGCGGGTTACGTCAAGGTTTCGCGCGAGCTGATGGAAGATTCCATCAATGTGGGCCGCATTCTAGACGACATTTTCGCGCGGGCAATGGCGCAGAAGCTCGACTATGCTGCGATCTTTGGCGACGGAAGCGGCAACAGCCCGACCGGTGTTGCGGAAACCAGCGGCATTAATGCCGTGAGCATGGGCACGAACGGCGCGGCGCTGGCGGATTATGACAAGCTGATCGACGCGGTTTACGAGCTGCAAGTGGACAACGCGGACGACCCGACCGCGATGATTATGCACCCGCGCAGCAACGCGGCGCTGGCCAAGCTCAAGGACGCGAACGACAATCCGTTGACCGTGCCCGACATGATTGCGCGCATTCCGCGCCTTGCCACCTCGGCAGCCCCCATTGACGAGACGCAGGGCACGGCGACCAACGCTAGCTCGATCATCCTGGGCGACTTCCGTCAACTTATGATCGGGATGCGCCACCAGATCGAGGTGCGGGTTTTCGACCAGCCCTTCGCTACGACCGGCCAAGTTGCGGTTCTGGCGTGGATGCGGGCCGATGTGCAGCTCGCCCAGCCCAAGGCGTTTTGCGCTCTTAACGGCATTATTCCGGCCTAACAGGTTCCCCCGGCTTCGCATTCGACCGCGCGCCGGGGGCTGCAAGGGGAAGGGGGCGGGATCGGTCAACCCGAAAGGGTGCCGCCCCCCAACCCAAACAAGGAGAGCGATAGAATGTCAGGTGTTTTGAGAACAGTAGGTGCGGTGGCGGGCACAGTAGCGATGCTGGCCGTGCCTTTCTTTGGGCCAGCGCTGGCATGCGTTGCCAAGATAGCCACCCCACCGGCGCGAGACTTCGGCGCAGAGCTACGCAAGTGACTGTCGTCAATGCTTGGCGGAACGGACGAACCGGCTACCTGTTCACCGATACGGTGGCCACTGACCGGACCTCTGGCGAAGTGATCGGCTTCGGCGGCAAGAGCTTTTACGCGGCTAACTGGCCTGTCGTTATCGGCGCGACATGGGCTGGCGGATTAATCGACTATCTTGCCGAGCCATTCGCCAAGTCACCGCCAAAGAACTTGCGCGGGCTTTCTCAGATGATGCCCCGAGCCTGCGAACATTTTGTCGAGCGAGCAAGGGCGGAAGGCTCAGACAATGCGTTCGTGCGGGCCATCGCGGTAGCATGGTGCGCACGAACCCGGTCGATCCGCATATTCCATTGCTCGACACTGGACGAAATGGGCGGGCCGCTGGAGACACGAGAACTCAACTATTTCATCGGTACCGGCATATCGACCCCGGAGGGCGGCGCGGCACAGGAACGGCTCAGAGCAGGCAAAGCGCTCGACCCGGACGCTGAGGCTATCGCTTTACTTGAGGCACAACGGCGTGAGCCTTTTCAAGCCACTGAAGGTAGGGGGGGGCGACATGCCATAGGTGGGCAGGTTGTCCGCCTAACCGTGAACCGGCGGGGCGTGCGCGAGGACATCATCCATGAATGGCCCGACAAGATGGGCGAACCGATTGCGGCCTGATTACGGGACGATCCGATCCGCTAGCGGTATCGTACGGCGCTACCTCCAGCTTCCCATACGCAGAAAATTACGATATTTGGTAGCCATGGTTGTTGTAGCGAAAAATCCGGCTTGGGAGCCTGTACTCGGCTACGATGACGAGAAAGCTGTGCAGTGCATTTCCTATTTCATTAGGAAATCGGGTGGTCGCCTGGAAAAGCTAAAGGTCATTAAGCTGCTATATCTAGCTGACCGATTGTCGCTGACGGAAAGAGGCAAACCCCTCAACTTCGACGAGTATTTCTCGATGCCGCATGGGCCGGTTACATCGGCCAGCCTAAACGGTATTAACGGCGGACTTAGTCATCCATCATGGAAATTGCTCACCCTTCGCAAAGACGGCCGAACCCTTGAATTAACTGGCGATGCGGAAAATGATCGCCTGAGTCGAGCCGATTGCAAAATCCTCGATCAAGTTTGGCGCGACTTTGGACACATGCGTGCTTGGGATATACGAGGGTGGACCCACGAGAATTGCACAGAGTACACAGAGGTCGAGAGCGGGCGGATACAGATATCGCTCGACGAGCTTCTTAAGGCTGTCGGAAACCCGGCCCCGACCGAGGCCGCCCACAATATCCGGTCTCTCCAACGGACCATAGGGACCCTAAAGCGGGCTAGTGCCAATTAAGCTTGGCGGAACCGTCCTGATGTTTGGGACCGGGGGGTATGCAGACCCCGCCGGTGCTCATCTGATGGTGATCTTCGACATTCAAGGAGGAGACTGCTTTCTGGTTCCGGTAGTTTCTGGACACGCCAAGGGCGGATGTAATCTGGAAGCAGGGCAGCACGAGTTTATAAAACACGAGTCCCGAATAGACTTCAGTTTTGCCTGTAAGCTGTCGCAAACGGCATTGCTGGAGCAAATCGCCGCTGGCCCGCACGTGGAAATGAAACCGATCACCTCGAGTTTCGCGCGACAGATGTACGAGGCTTTCTTGATTTCTGATGATGTTGAGCCATGGTTTGAAAAGGCTTGCCGAGCAAGGGTTAGGGGCTTTCTCGAAAAGCTCCATTAGCTTTCTCGCCTTGCCGAATCGTTCCCCGTTCGTTCTATCGGGTGAATGAGCAGCAAGCGCCTTAACAGCCTGTCTGACTATGCGCGCCATGGATACAAGCTAAGGCTCGATTGCGAATGCGGGCGCGTGGTCCTGCTCGACCCGCGCCAGCTTCTACAAGCCTGCTACGAACGGCGATTATCGCACCACCTAGAGGCAGTCACCGCGCGGCTGCGATGCTCGAAATGCGGGAAGCGACCGCACAGGGTAGGGCCTGCTCTTGGGGAGCCGCTATAACTCTAATTCAAATCGGCTATTTGCCAATCATCTGCGCCGCATTTGCCTCGTTTTCTCTTACCCACCTTCCCCAATCGGTATGTTCGAGGAAGTGACGCTCTAATTCCTCATAAGCGTCAAGGGTTATTACCCGACGCCGGGGGTCGATTGGCTTGCGGTGCTCCACGCGAGAACCAAAGAGGTCGGCAACTAATAGGTTTTGGGCCTCTACTGAAAAATCAGCGGCATACATCGTCACGTCATGAACGTGCTCAACAATCCCAAATGAGAGCTTCTGAAGGCTGTCTGCGAGATCGGGAGTCAACGGGCCATAGGGGTAGGTGCCAGAACCGTCTGGTAGATCAACTGGTAAGCCAATCATCCCGGCGCGGAAGAACTGTGTGTCATACTTTTTTTGAATGTCGTGGAGGGCGGACTGCAGGGCGGAGCGAAAAATCAGAACCCGAGGGTCGATGAATTGCCTGCGTTCGATAAGATCAATTAAGCCAATGGTTGCCAGGCCGAGCTCGCTTTTTAGACCGCTAAGCTCCATTATTCGAGCTCTTGGAATTGGCACATTTTCCCCGTCTCTATGAGCGTAAGCGGCCATCTGGATTTGTTGAGTGGCGCCTAGCAGCCCAGAGGTGAACGCCGCGGCTGCATCCGAAACCGCTGCACAGGCAACCTCAACCTCTTCATACATGCGCGATTTGAGCCGCCTGCTTTCCGCGTCTCCAATCGACTTCCTGTTGAGATCGCCCTGCCTTCCGATTTGCCACACGATAGCGCCAACGCCGATCAGTGCGGCGACTAAGGTGGCGCCGGCGCTTATGAATGTAGGGATTGCTGCCTCAATCACATTGCTGCGCCTTTAATTCTCCGCCGATGGCTCAATTTCGATCACCGGAACCGCGTAAGCAATGAGGCCGACATCTTTTCCACGGCACAAAGCAAGCCGGGTTACCTATGCGGTACCTAAAAAATGCAAGGTAACAGCTAGAATGGCCGGAAAATGGTGGACGCACTAGGGCTCGAACCTAGGACCCGCTGATTAAGAGTCAGCTGCTCTACCAACTGAGCTATGCGTCCACATGCGGGCAAAACCGCGCGCCGATTCGTCGGCGGAGCGGTGCACATAATCGCTGTGGCGAAAGGTGCAAGCCCCCAATTTACCGCAATCGCCGAGACTGGTCGGATCAGTTCGACAGGAGCCCGCCGCCGCGACCTTGCGTAGTCCAGCGATGGATCATCATCAGCGCGCCCAGGCACAGCATGTTGGTCATCATCGAAGATCCGCCGTGGCTCATGAAGGGGAGGGGAATGCCCACCACGGGCGCCATGCCCATGACCATCATCAGGTTGATCGCGATGTAGAAGAACATCGTCGCGACCATGCCCGCCGCCAGCAGCCGGTCGAACCTGTTATTGGCGTTGCGCGCGACCTTCAGGCCCCAGTAGAGGATCAGGCCAAAGCAGACGAGCACGAACACCCCGCCTAGAAAGCCCCATTCCTCCGCCATCGTCGCGAAGACGAAATCGGTGTGCGGTTCGGGCAGGTATTGCAGGTGGCTCTGCGAGCCTTCGTTGAAGCCCTTGCCGGTGAAACCGCCCGATCCGATCGCGATCTTCGACTGGGTGATGTGATAGCCACTGCCCAGCGGATCGCTCTCGGGATCGAGGAAAGTGGTCACGCGACGCTGCTGATAGGGCTTGAGCGCGAAGTTGTATGCCAGCGGCACCGCGACGGCGGCGGCGGCACCTGCGCCCAGGAACCAGCTCATCGGGAGCCCGGCGAGGAACATCACCACCGCGCCAGAGAATACGATCGCCAGTGCAGTACCAAGGTCGGGCTGCATCAGCACGAGCAGCGCCGGCATGACGATGATGACACCGGCTGGCAGCAGCGCGCGCCAGGACGAGAACATGCCCGTGGGAAGCGTATCGTAGAAACGGGCGAGGGCGAGCGCCACCGTCGGCTTCATCAGTTCGGACGGCTGGATACGGATCGGTCCGACCTCGAGCCAGCGCTGGCTCCCCCCGCCGACCGCACCCATCGCCTCAACGCCCAGCAGCAGGATCAGCACGACGACATAGGCGGGATAGGCGACGAATTTGGCGAAATCGCGCGGCATGCTCGCGATGACCAGCGCGACCACCATGAAGATCGCGAAGCGCAGCAGGTGCGTCGATGCGAAAGGCGAAAAGCTGCCCCCCGCCGCAGAATAAAGCACTGCGGAGCCGAAGCATGTCAGCAAGGTCAGGGGGATCAGCATCGACCAAGGCTGATTGGCGACGGGTGCCGGAATTACAGAGTTCATTCCGCGTCTCCTGCAGGTGCCTGCTGATTATCGCCCGAAGCTGGTTGATCGGGCTCTTCGGGGCGGCGAACGCGGCGTGGGTTCTTCCGTGCGAACGCTTCGCTTCGCTGTGCCTCAAGCCGGGCCTCGGCGTCGACGCGCGCCTGGATTTCGCGATCGGCGGGCGGGCTGGCGGGCACTGCCTCGCCCGCTGCGCGCGCATATTCGGCATAGCGGCGCTGGAGCCGCTCTTGCGCGGTGCCGCCCCATTCCTTCTCCAGCGCGGTCAGCGCGTCGAGGCCTTTTTGCGGGTCGAACATGAACGTCATCACGTCGCGCGCGATCGGGTAGGCCGCGCCCGAACCGCCGCCGTGTTCGATCACCACCGCCCCTGCGTAGCGCGGATTGTCGAACGGGGCGAAGAAGATGAACAACCCGTGGTCCCGGTATTTCCACGGGCCGGTCTTGCCGTTGGAAATGCTCAGCGAGACGACCTGTGCCGTCCCCGTCTTGCCCGCGATCAGCACGTTTTCGATCGGCAGACGGGCGCGTCCGGCGGTGCCGGGGCCGTTGACCACATCGCTCATCGCCTTGCGGATATAGGCGATCTGGTCGGGCTTGAAGTCGAGCGATGGCGCGGGCTTGGGCTTGTCGGTCTTGATCAGCGCGGGTTCGAAATGGCGGCCCGTCGCGATCCGGGTTGCCATCACCGCCAGCTGCAACGGGCTGGCAAGGTAATAGCCCTGGCCGATCGAGGCGTTGACCGTGTCGTAGGGCTGCCATTGCTGGTCGTATTTCTTCAGCTTCCACGCCGGATCGGGCACGGTGCCGTAGAACTGGCTGGCAACCGGCAGGTCGAATTCCTGCCCGAGGCCGAAGCGGCGGGCATAGTCGGCAACCTTGTCGAACCCGACCTTCTGCGCGAAGTGATAGAAATAGCTGTCGCAGCTCTGGTAGATGCCCTTGGCCATGTCGACGCGGCCGTGGTTGCTCCAGCAGTTGAAGAAGCGGTTGCCGATCCGCCTCCCGCCACCGCAGATGATCGATTCGTTGGGATCGATGCCCTCGTGCATGAACGCCATCGCGTGCATCGGCTTCACGGTTGATCCGGGCGGGTAGAGCCCCTTGAGCACCTTGTTGCGCAGCGGCACCCGGTCGTTCTCGCTCAGCATCGCATATTCGACGCTGCCGATCCCGTCCGAAAAGCTGTTGGGATCGAAGCTGGGCATGGACGCCATGCAGAGCAGGTCGCCGCTGCGGCAATCCATCACCACCACCGATCCGCTTTCCAGGCCCAGGCGCCGCGCGGCGTAATCCTGCAAGGGGCCGTCGATGGTCAGCTTGATCGGGTCGCCCTGAACGTCGGGACGGGTGCTGAGATCGCGCACGATCCGGCCCGAGGCGGTCACTTCGACACGCCGCGCACCGGGCTTGCCGCGAAGGGTCTGCTCGAACTGCTTTTCGAGCCCGTCCTTGCCGATCTTGTAGCCCGGCGTGATCAGCAGCGGATTGCGGTCAGCCTCGAATTCCTCGCGGCTCGCGGCGCCGACATAGCCGATCAGGTGCCCGACCGAGGGGCCGGTGGGGTAATAGCGCGAAAAGCCGCGCTGCGGGACGACCCCGGGCAGCTCGGGCAGGCGGATACTCACCGCGGCGAACTTGTCGTAATCGAGCCCGCTGGCGACCTCGATCGGCGCATAGCCGGCAGATTCGTCGATCTTCGCGTGCAGATCGCGCATCTTGGCTTCGTCGAGACCGAGCAGCTTGCCCAGCGTGTCGATCTCGCGCACCCGGTCCTGCAAACGCTCCGGAATAATGTCGACGCGGAAGTCGGCCTGGTTCGAAGCGAGCGGCGCGCCATTGCGATCGAGGATCCAGCCCCGACGCGGCGGGATCAGCGTCAGGTTGACGCGGTTGCTTTCGCTTTCCACCGCGTACTTGTCGTTCTCGGCAATCGCGAGATAGCCCATCCGCCCGGCAAGCAGCATGCCGACGGACAAGCCGCCAAGGCCGAGCGCGAAGCTGCGCCGGTCGAAACTGTCGGTCAGCACGCTTTCGTTGAGAATTTTCTTGGTCAGGCCGAGGGGCATCAGGCGATGGTCCGCAAACGCATATTACGAAGTCTGTCCAGTCTCGAAACGATGAAGGCGATGAAGGGGTAGGCGACGATGGAGAGCAGCAATTGCGGCACGACGCTGGCGAACAGCGGCAGGGTGAGCCGGCTGCCCGATACCAGCGTGGTCGCAATGATGTAGACCACCGCGATCCCCGCCGCGATCGCCCAATCCTGGGCGAAACCGCGCCAGGGAAAGCGAATGTCTATGATCTCGATCACCAGCATCGTTGCGGAGAACAGGAGGATAGCAGAGCCGAATGGCTGGCCACTGAACAAATCGTCCCACATGCCGAAAATGATGCCCGACCAGATCGGCAGCACGCCGGGGCGCAGCAGCCGCCAGGCCAGCAGGAAGAGGAACCCCAGCGGAGGCAGAAGCGGCCCGGCGGTCGCGATGGGAATGCTCTGGAAATAGGAGGCGAGCAGAATCGTCGCCCACGGAACGAACACGAGCAGGAACGGCGACTGATCCCGGTTGATCTGGCGACCGCTCTTGCCGCGCCGGGTCTTGTAGGCGCGCCGGTCGATCATTGGGCCTCGGGCTCTTGCGCCCCTCCGTCGACCGTGTCGTTGGTGCCGAGGGCTTCCTCGATCGGGGTTGCCGCGCCGCGCCGCGCGTCCGGCTGCCACAGCGGTTCGACCGCCACGAAGTCGGTCGCGGCCGGATTGCTGATGATCCGCGCCACCGCGCCGTCGTCGGTCAGGCGGGTGACGATGGCGACCGCGATGCCGGGGCGGTAGAGCCCGCCCGCGCCGCTGGTCACGAACACGTCGCCGCGCTTCAGTGGATTGATGCCGAGATTGATCAGGCGGATGTTGATCAGGCCGTCGCCGCGTCCTTCTGCGAAGGCGACCGTGTTGTCGCCCGCGCGGCGCACGGGCAGCACGCTCTCGCTATCGGTGATCAGCAGCACGCGCGAAGAACTGCGCGACGCCTCCAGCACGCGGCCCACGATGCCGCGCTCGCTGCGCACCGGCATCCCCGGCTTGACGCCCGAGGACCGGCCTGCGCCGAGATAGGCGAAACGCCGCGTGCTCGAACCGCTCGACCCGACGAGCCGGGCGACCGCGACCGGCTTCACGTCGGTCGTCTGGAGCCCCAGCAGTGCCTTGAGGCGGCGGTTCTCTTCCTCGACCGCCTTGGCTTCGGCCAGGCGGATGCGCGCAATCTCAACCTCTTTCTTGAGGTCGGCGTTCTGCTGTCCCGCTTCTAGGAAGCCCTGGACCGAGTCGATAAAATTGCGCCCGCCGCTGCGGCCCGCCGCGTTCGCGCGCGATACCGGCTGGGTCGCGTCGCTGAACAGCCCGCGCAGCCCGCTGAACGTGGTCGGCTGGACCAGCGAGACCGTCAGCAGCGCAATGCCGAGAAGAACCGCGAGCACGACCAGCACGTAGCCGGTGAAGGCCCCGTACTGGGCCTTCTTGGAGTGCCCCGATATCCGCTGCTTCGACCCCGACAGGGCCATATTCCCTCCGTACCGTTAAGGCTTGCCGCCTTAGGCTGTCATCAACACGCCGCGGAACACCGGGTCTTCCATCGCCCGACCGGTACCGATCGCGACGCACGAAAGCGGGTCTTCCGCGATGCTGACGGGCAGGCCCGTTTCCTCGCGCAGATGCTCGTCCAGCCCGGTGATCAGCGCACCGCCGCCGGTCAGGACGATGCCCTGGTCCACGATGTCGGCAGCGAGTTCGGGTGCGGTGTTTTCCAACGCGATCCGGACGCCTTCGACGATCGCACCGATAGGCTCGCTCAGCGCTTCGGCGATATGCGACTGATTGATGGTGATCTCTTTCGGAACACCATTGACGAGATCCCTACCCTTGATCGTGATCGATTCACCGATCCCGTCGGCAGGGGCCACGGCCACGCCGTAGTCCTTCTTGATCCGCTCAGCGGTCGATTCGCCGATCAGCAGGTTGTGGTGTCGACGGACGTAGGAAACGATCGCTTCGTCCATCTTGTCGCCGCCCGTGCGGACCGAGGTGGTGTAGGCGAGGCCGCGCAGCGAAAGCACCGCGACTTCGGTCGTGCCGCCGCCGATGTCGACCACCATCGAACCCACAGGCTCGGTCACGGGCATGTCGGCGCCGATCGCGGCGGCCATCGGTTCGAGGATCAGGTAGACCGCGCTCGCGCCGGCGTTGCTCGCCGCATCGCGGATCGCGCGGCGTTCGACCGAGGTCGAACCCGAGGGGACGCAGATCGTGATTTCGGGGTAGCGGAACAGGCTCCGCTTGCCGTGCACCTTGCGGATGAAGTGCTTGATCATCTCTTCCGCGATTTCGATGTCCGCGATCACGCCATCGCGCAGCGGACGGATCGCCTCGATCGAGTCGGGGGTCTTGCCCATCATCATCTTGGCATCGTCGCCCACGGCCTTGACCCGCTTGATCCCGTTGAGCGTTTCGATGGCAACCACCGAAGGTTCGTTAAGGATGATTCCTTGGTCGGGCACGTAGACCAGCGTATTTGCGGTGCCGAGATCGATCGCCATGTTCTGCGTACCGAACTTCAGAAGATTCGAGAAGAAACCCATAGCTATATGTATTCCGTACCGATTGCGCGATCGGCCTTGACTGGGGTTGAAGGGACGAGCCGGTTCAGCCGGGCTTGCAAGCGAGGCCTCTATCGTCCCCTAGCGAAAAACGCGATGCTTTTAAGCAGAAAATGGGCGTAAGTGCGCGGAGCCCGTCGAATTTTTCCACCGGTTCGACTATCCCACGGCAAATGCCCACCATCAGACGACTGCCAGAAGCGCTGATCAACCGCATTGCTGCGGGTGAAGTGATCGAGCGTCCGGCCGCCGCGCTCAAGGAATTGCTGGAGAACGCGATCGACGCCGGGGCCACGCGCATTGCCGTGTCGCTGGAGGATGGCGGGATCGGCGCAATCGAAGTGGTCGACGATGGTTGCGGGATGGACGAGGGGGCGCTGGCGCTCGCGCTGGAACGGCACGCGACCTCCAAACTGCCCGAAGATCTGGTCGGGGAAGGGCACGCGCTCGAGCGAGTCGCCACGCTCGGCTTCCGGGGCGAGGCCTTGCCCAGCATCGCCAGCGTCGCGCGCTTCACGCTCGAAAGTCGGCCCCACGATGCGGAGCAAGGCTGGCGGCGCGTCGTCGATCACGGGCGCGTGCTGGAAGACAAGCCCGCCGCGCTGCCGCCCGGCACCCGCGCGCGGATCGAGGATTTCTTCCGCGAGGTGCCCGCGCGGCGCAAGTTCCTGCGCACCCCGCGCAGCGAGTACGCCGCGTGTCAGGACATCGTCCGCCGTCTCGCGATGGCGCGGCCCGAGGTCGGTTTCACCTTCTCCAATAATGGCCGCCGAAGCCTCCAGCTCCAGCGCGGCGAGTCGCTGCCCGATCGCGTGGTCCAGCTGATCGCGCGCGAGTTGCAGGACAATTCGGTGCCCATCGACCTTGCGCGCGGCGACATGACGCTGACCGGGCTCGCGGGCCTGCCGACCTACAACCGGGGCGTAGCGGACCATCAGTACCTGTTCGTCAACGGACGCCCGGTGAAGGACCGGCTGCTGGTCGGTGCGGTACGCGGGGCCTACGCGGAAATGCTCGCGCGCGACCGGCATGCGGTGCTGGCGCTGTTCCTCGACCTGCCGCCCGAGGATGTCGACGTGAACGTCCACCCGGCCAAGAGCGAGGTGCGCTTTCGCGATCCGCAGGGCGTGCGCGGGATGATCGTCGGCGGACTGCGCGCGGCGCTTTCCACCGGAGACAAGCGCAGCGCGCAGGCCCCCGACGCCTCGGCGATGGCGAAGTGGCAGGCCGAGCCAGTGGTGCCACCCTTATCCCCCTCCCCGTACGGGGAGAAGCCTGCACCCTCTCCATCATGGCACGGCACACCCCACCCCAACCCCTCCCCTCAAGGGGAAGGGCTGCTGCTGCGCGAAGCCTCATTGGCTTTCGGAACTCCGCAAGGCCGGGCGACCGAGGCCGAGACAGTGCCTGAGGAAGCGCGCGAGTTCCCCCTCGGCATCGCGCGCGGGCAGATCGCAAACACCTATATCGTCGCCGAAGCCGCCGATGGGCTGGTGCTGGTCGACCAGCACGCGGCGCACGAAAGGCTGACGCTCGAACGGCTGCGCAATGCCGATGCCGGTGCCGCCGCGTCACGCAGCCAGGCGCTGCTGATGCCCGAGGTGGTCGAATTGTCGGAGGCTGAGTGCGACCGGCTCGAAGCGATCGCCGCCGATCTCGACCGGATGGGCCTCGCGATCGAGCGCTTCGGCCCCGCCGCGATGCTCGTGCGCAGCCTGCCGCACGCGCTGCCCAAGGCCGACCCGCACGCGCTGCTGCGCGACATTGCCGACGATCTGGCGAAGAACGGGATCGACGGTTCGGGCGAGGGCGGCGGCTCGCTCCTCCTGACCGAGAAGATCGAATACGTCCTCGCGACCATGGCGTGCCACGGATCGGTCAGGGCAGGACGCACGCTCCGCGTCGAGGAAATGAACGCGCTGCTCCGCGAAATGGAGCGCACCCCCCGCTCGGGCCAATGCAACCACGGCCGCCCGACCTGGGTGAAGCTGTCGATGGAAGAGGTCGAGAAGTTGTTCGGGCGGCATTAGTGGCGCTTGGCTGGATCGCTCTGGCGTCTGCTTTTCGAAGCTATTTAGCTAAAAAGGGATCGTCGGCAATCGACGCCATCGCGGAGGTTGCCTCGTTGCACGTTGCCGGATCGGGGGCTTCTATTTATATTCGGCAGATGGACGCGGCCCGCAAATTGTATTGCCATCTTCGGTACGATTTGAAGATACAGTATCTCTTGCCGATCCTTCTGATTGTGCCGGTGCTGATTGTCTTCTGGCGCGACCCCTTCGACACATATTCAGAAGCTGGCACTCCGGTTACTGCCGAAATCACGAAATTGAGTGTGGGGTGGAACAGGTACCAAGGTAAGACACCCGGGCTCGAGCTTTCGGCTTCCACCTCGGAGGGTGCCATGGGGACAAAGATTGTTCTGCCGAAAGACGTGGCTGGGTGCAAAGTGGGTGACGAGATTCACGCTGAGCAGGTCGGGCTTAAGTTGTATCTGCAGCCTGCACCTTGCGTGACCACACCCGATCCATAACCCGCGCCTCAGTCGACGTCGTCTTTCCACCCTAAACCAGACGTACCCGGCTAATGACACAGAGCCTCGAAGCGACCGACGGCCCCAGCAGACCAGAAAGCGGAGCCCGCCCTTGCTCTCGCGGCTCGAAAATGGTCTGTCATCCAACACATTAGATAAAATGTTCGGGGGAGACATTGATGCGTTTGGGGATGGGGTTCGCAGTATCGCTGGGGTTGATCGCTGCGCTGGGGGTTGCGGGCTGTTCGGATGAGCCGGGACGTTCCGAGGCCAAGGACCGGGCCGATGCCGAAGCCGTAGCGCAGGTGATCGCGCAACAGACCCCGCCGCCGGTCGAGCTGGCGCTTCAGCCGATCAATTATCAGGACATCTCCAGGAACAGCGCGATGGAGGGGGCAGGGTGCTCCTTCACGCCGGGTGGCGAGGAAGACCCCTTCGCGATCCTGGGCGACAGCATGGGCTTCGTGAAATTCGAAGGCAGCATCCAGCGGCTCGCCGCCGATGCGGGCAGCAAGGAAGGCCCCTTCGGAACGCGAGTGAAGTACGACGGGCGCGATTATTCGCTGCGTGTGTCGATCGACGAAGCCGCGAAAGAGGATGGCGAGGGCGACAACAACTGGGTCGCGCCCGCGACGCTCTCGATGCTCGATGGTTACGACCGGGAAGTGGCGAACAGCGAAGGCCGCGTCGCCTGCGGCGGGTGAGTTAACCCGCCGGGGCTTCGGGATCGCGCACGCGGATGATGCCGTTGCCCACCATCGTCATCACCGGTTCGCCGTGCTGGTTGAAGGTGGTCTGACGGGTCTTGGTAAAGCCCATGTGCGGCTTCGACTTCGATTGCCGCTTCTCGATCAGCTCCGATTCCACGCGCAGCGTGTCGCCCGGATAGACCGGTTTGATCCAGCGCAATTCGTCGATCCCCGGCGACCCGAGCGACGCCGCTTCCTGCGACGAGAAGTGTTCGACCATCATCCGCATGGTCATCGCGCAGGTGTGCCATCCGCTGGCCGACAGCCGCCCGAAATAGGTCTGCGCGGCTGCCTCGTCGTCGAGGTGGAAAGGCTGGGGATCGTACCTGGAGGCAAAATCGATCACCTCTTCGCGGGTGACCTCGTAATGGCCGAAAGACGCCTTTGTGCCGACTTCCAGATCCTCGAAATACTGCATGGGTAGTGCCCTCGGGTGGTCAGAGGAGTGCGCGTAGCAGCATCCAGATTCCCATGGCAATCATCGCGAGGTTCTCGGTCAGCGAAACGAAGCCCAAGGGCACGTTGCTCCCCCCGCCGACGCAGGCGCACTTGATCTCGCGCTTCTGCACATAGACCGCGTAGAACACGCTCACCGCGCCGACCGTACCGATGAACAGCGCGACGGGGATCGACAGCCAGGGCAGCAGGTGCCCCGCCATCAGCACCGCGGCGAGCGCTTCGAGATAGGGGTAGGCGTAGGCGTACGGCACCCATCTGCGCCCCAGCAGGTCGTAGCCGACGAACATGGTCGAGAATTGCTCGACATCCTGCAGTTTGAGCATGGCGAGCATCGCCATCGAGAACGCGACGAACCATTCGATCGTGCGGACCGAAAATCCGTCGAGCAGCCCCAGGCTGAGCGTCACCGCCAATGCCGCCGCGACGGCGAATACCGCCAGCACCGGGCGATAGCTGGTCTCGTCCGGGTCCTTCACCGGCTTGTCGAAGAACTTGCGCAGATCGTCGTGCCCGCCGATCCGCTCACCATTGATGAAAGTCTGCGGGGTGGTCTTTACGTCATGCTCGGCCTTGAACGCGTCGGTCTCTTCCCGCGTGGTGAGATGGTGGTCCTCCACCGTGTAGCCATTGCTTTCGAGCAGCGCCTTGGACTTGATGCCATACGGGCACACGTGCTTGTCCATCACCATGCGGTAGAGTTTTGCAGTCTTTGTCATAACGGCTCAGGTATACCCCCCAGGGGTATATTTCAACCTGCCCGGAACTCGGGCACCTTACCTTCCGAACCCAGGTCCGGGATGATCCGGTAGCGGGCGAGAATGAAGCTGAAGAGGCCGAACAGCAGCAGGCCGATCGCGGTGATGGTGAACCATATGCCGTTATCGGCGAGGCTGGCCACGGCATCGCCAATGGTCTTCACCTGATCGCTGCCCTTGGACATGAATCCGGCGCCGACCAGCGACCACCCGATGACCACGAACACCACAGCACGCGCGAGATATCCCGCCCCGCCGATCCAGCGGGTGAAGTCGGGGGCCTGCGGGCTGATGCGGTTCATGAAGCTGCCGGTGATTCCCTTCTTCGCCTGGTTGAACGCGGCAATGAAGAAGGTGAGACCCAGCAGGCCGATGAGGACTCCTCCGAACTCGATGCCCAATACGCCGGCTGCAGCCTCCTGCGCGCCGCCGCCACCCGAATTCCTGTCGGTCGCGAACTTGAAGGCGGACCATGACAGCGCGAGGTGGCCGATGGCGCTGCCCGCATGCCCGATGCGCTTGCCCCAGCCTTTGGCGTCCGACCCTTCGTTCTCGATATCGAACAGCGGAGAGCAGAAGCGGAACAGGGCATAGCCGAACAGGCCAAAGACCATGATCCACAGGATCGCGATGCCCGCCGGGAAATCCTCGATCGCCTTGAAGATGCCGGCCGTACCCTCGGCAATGCGCCCCGCGCTGGTCAGCGCGATCAGGCCCACCACGGTATAAAGCACCGCGCGGCTGAAATAGCCCACACGCACCAGCCAGCTGAATTTTTCGGACTTGTCGACCACGAACATCTCCCCTTGGTTCTCATCGCCAACGGAGCAGATGCGCTATTGTGCCCGGACTTGAGTGCCGGACCTAAGTTATTGCGAGATTTACCGAACCGGCTTCGACCTCGGCGCTGGCACGGCGGCTGAGCGTACCGCCCGGCGTGGATACCCGGTCGAGGACGAGGAAATCGGTCCGCCAGCTTTCGGGCGTCACCTCGCAGACGCCGTAGCCGCGCTGGTCGTTGATGAACTTGAGCTGCGGGTTCTCGGCCAGGATCCGATCGCTGCCCGGGCGCATATCCTGCCCATCGCCGCCGCTGCTGACCGAAGTGAGCACGCATTCGACCCCGACCGGCGTCTCGTCGGACATCAGCAGACCCGCGTAGTTCTGGTGTTCGTCCCCGGTCAGAACCACGGCGTTGTCCACCTTGGCGAGCCGCTTCATCAGCCGTTCGCGCGGGGTGTTGTAGCCCGCCCAGCTGTCGAGATTGTACATCACCTCGGGCTGGTCGTCGTAGGTGCGCCGGTTGAGCGGCATCATCATGATCTGCTGCGCGATGCAGTTCCAGCGCGCGTCCTTGCGCATCAGGTTTTCGTCGAGCCACTTTTCCTGCGCTGCGCCCAGCACGGTCGCGTTGCGGTCGTACACGCCTTCGCATGGGGTCACGCCCCAACGATCGTCGCACGGCTGGTTCGACCGGAAGCTGCGCGTGTCGAGCACGCTGATCGACGCCAGATCGCCGAAAGCGAACCGGCGGTTTGCCAGCGACAGCGGGCCGTGCGGCAGCGCGCGGCGGCGCACGGGCATATTTTCGTACCACGCCTGCATCGCCGCCTGACGCCGGAGGGCGAAGACTTCCTGCGGGATGGTCGGGTCCTGCGCGTAATCGTCAACCCAGTTGTTCTGCACCTCGTGGTCGTCGAAGCTTTGCAGGAACACCTGCGAGGATCGCGCCGCTTGCAGATCGAGGTCCATCAGGTACTGCGCATAGTGCTGGCGGTAGTCGTCGAGCGAAATGACCTCGCGCAACCGATGCTCGCGCACCTTGGGTACGGGCAGCCGCTCGGGCCCGTAATTATAGTCGTACGAATATTCGTAGATGAAATCGCCATAGTGGTAGACGAAGGCGAGATCGTCTTCCGCGATGTCGCGATAGGCGGTGTAGAAGCCACTCTCGTAATGCTGGCAGCCGCATACGCCGAAGCGCAACTGCGAGACGGCGGCACCGGCCGCAGGCAGCGTGCGCGCACGGCCGGTCAGCGAGCGGTCGGAGCCGACCGTGAAGCGATACCAATAGGGGCGATCGGGCTTGAGGCCGGAAACTTCGGCGTGAACGCTATGGCCCAGCTCGGGCCGGGCCAGCTCGGTGCCTTTGGCGACGATCGTGCGGAAGTGATCATCCTCGGCAACCTCCCAGTCGACAGGGAGGGCGGACATCGGCACGCCCCCGTGCGGTTCGAAAGGCTCGGGTGCCAGGCGCGTCCACATCACGAACCCGTCGCTCGCCGGATCGCCCGACGCGACCCCCAGCTTGAACGGGTATTCGCGGAACCAGCTCTGCGCGAGCAGAATGGCAGGAGACGAAAGCGTCGCCACGGCGGCGCCTGCGGCGGTGGAGCGGATAAGCGCGCGACGGGTGATCATGTTTCGGGCCCTATGATTTTGCCGTGACAGTAGCGTGTCAGCGAATGCCGGTCACACGTTGAACTTGAACATCATGATGTCGCCATCCTGCACGAGGTATTCCTTGCCCTCCTGCCGCAGCTTGCCGGCTTCCTTCGCCCCGGCTTCGCCGCCCAGCGCGATGTAATCATTGTAGGCGATGGTTTCGGCGCGGATGAAGCCGCGTTCGAAATCGGTGTGGATTTCGCCCGCCGCCTGCGGTGCCTTGGCACCTGCGGGAAAGGTCCACGCGCGCGCTTCCTTCGGGCCGACGGTGAAGAAGGTCTGCAGGCCGAGCAGCTTGTATCCGGCTCGGATAATCTTCGCGAGGCCGCTTTCTTCAAGGCCCAGCTCGCCAAGATATTCGGCGCGGTCTTCGGGTTCCATCTCGACCAGCTCGGATTCGATGGCGGCGGAGACGACGACCGACTGCGCACCTTCGGCTGCGGCCTTCTCGGCGACCAGCTTCGACAGGGCATTGCCCTCGGCTGCGTCTTCCTCGGCCACGTTGCACACGTAGAGCACCGGCTTGGCGGTCAGCAGCTGCGCCTGTTCGAACAGGCGCGCTTCCTCGTCGTCACCCGGTTCGACCAGACGCGCGGGCTTGCCATCCTTGAGGAAGTCGAGCGCCTGACCGAGCACGGATGCAAGCGCCTTGGCTTCCTTGTCGCCACTCGTTGCGCGGCGCTTCGCGTTCTCGACCCGCTTCTCGACGCTTTCGAGGTCGGCCAGCATCAGCTCGGTCTCGACCACCTCGGCGTCGGCGATCGGATCGACCTTGTTGTTCACGTGCTGGATGTCGTCATCCTCGAAGCAGCGCAGCACGTGGACGATGGCGTCCACTTCACGAATATTGGCGAGGAACTGGTTGCCCAGGCCTTCGCCCTTGCTGGCGCCCTTCACGAGGCCCGCAATGTCGACGAACGCCAGCTGCGTGTGGATGATCTTGGCGCTCTTCCCGATGGCGGCGATCTTGTCGAGCCGGTCGTCGGGCACCGCGACCTGGCCCACGTTGGGCTCGATCGTGCAGAAGGGATAATTCGCGGCCTGCGCGGCCTGCGTTTGCGTGAGGGCGTTGAAAAGCGTCGACTTGCCGACATTCGGCAGGCCTACGATACCGCATTTGAAACCCATGATGATCCTTGGTCGGGGTGGGGATGGAGTTGGCGCCGCTGGTAACGCCCGCACCCGCCGCTGCCTAGTCCGATGTTTCCTCGGCGCGGGCGCCGTCGGCGTCTGCGAACACGCGCAGGCGGTGCATCTCCTTTTGCACGTACCACAAGGCGAACACATCGTAGAGCGCATGGGCCAGCATCACCGTCAGCAGCGATCCGGTGATCCAGAAGACGCAGCCGAACACGACGCCTATGGCAAAGATGATCGCAGCAATCAGCGGTCTGGCGAAATGGACCACCGCGAACAACGCGGCTGCAATTGAGATGGCAAGCGGCATGCCGACATAGTCCGCCGCCAGCGTCTGCACGCCGCCCCGAAACAGCGCCTCCTCGCCGATACCCGCGCCCAGAGACACCCACACGATGGCCGGGAAGGGCAGGGGCTTTTCGAGAAAGGCGAAGTTCTTCGCCTGCGTTCGCACGAGGTATTCGGAGACTTTCGGCAAACCGTAATACACCGCCGCCGCCACCGCGACGAGAACGCCCGCGAGCAGTGCTCCGTTGGCAAGCTGGTCGATTCCGAAGGTGACGAAAGACTGGGGAGGGCGGCCGGAGATCACCCATAGCCCCAGGCCGATTGCCGCGAAGAACAGCGTTTGCCCGGTCAGCAATAACAACAGCGTCGCCCGGCCCGGCATGGCAGGCCTCAATCCTGCATCCTCAACGCGACATCGTTCATGAAGCGCGCATCGTCGCCCTCGGCGAGCCACTGCGCCTCGCTCGCCATGGCGCCCAGCATGCCAGCGAGATCGTCCATCTCCGCCTTCGCGAAATTGCCGAGCACGTGGCCGGTCACCCGGTCCTTGTGCCCCGGGTGCCCGATCCCGATCCTCACGCGGCGGAAATCTGGACCGAGGTGCTGGTTGATGCTGCGCAGACCGTTGTGCCCGGCGAGCCCGCCGCCCATCCGCACCTTCACCTTGAAAGGCGCAAGATCGAGCTCGTCATGGAAGACGGTCAGCGCGTCGGGCTCCAGCTTGTAGAACCGCAATGCCTCAGCAACCGCGCGGCCGCTTTCGTTCATGAACGTCGCCGGTTTCAGCAGCAGTACCTTCTCGCGACCGATGCGGCCTTCCTGAACCCAGCCCTGGAACTTCTTCTGCACCGGCCCGAAATCATAGCTTTCGGCGATGACGTCGCACGCCATGAAGCCGACATTGTGCCGGTGAAGCGCGTAGCGCGGTCCAGGGTTTCCGAGGCCGGTCCAGATCTGCATGACCGGGCCTTACGGCCTCGGAATCGAAACGTCACCCCGACACTCGGTAACGCAGCCGATTGCAGCTCCAGTCGAACAGGCCGATCTTCTCGCCATCCAGCGTCGTCTTGACCAGCGCGTACTGCCGATCATACGCATCCGGCTTCAAGCGTTTACGGATGTCGGACTTCAGAAGCCTTGCGCTTTCCACGTAACCGTCGAGCGCGGCATCGACGATCGCGTTTCCGCTCGGGACGAAATCGGCGCGCTGGCGGTGATAGAAATATTCGCACAGAACCGCGGGATCGACGCCGATCTCTCCCGCATAGGTCACGGCATAATCCTGGTCGTCCATCGCGGCATCGTTCGATGGCGACTGCGCCAGCGATGCACTTATGGCCAGGTTCGCGAGCACTCCGGCAATCCAGAAATTCCGCATGGCATACCTTTCATGAGGTCGCCTCGACGCTACCAAGCAGACCTGCGCGGTACAAATGACAAAGCTTGTCAGCCACGCAGTCTTGGCAAACAAAAACGCCGGACCTCGCGATGAGGCCCGGCGTTCCGGAAATGCAGAAAAGGGCGGCTTATTCGCCGTCGACCACCTGGTCGTCTTCGCCTTCGACCGTGTCGGCCTTCTGTTCGATGACTTCGGTCTCGGTGACCTCATCGGAGCCTTCGCCTTCGGCCTTCTTCAGCGCCGACGGGGCGACGAAGGTGGCGATGGTGAAGTCGCGATCGGTGATCGCGGACTCGCTGCCGCCGGGCAGTTCGACTTCGCTGATGTGGATCGAGTCGCCGACGTCCTTGCCCTTGACGCTGATCGTGATCTCGGACGGGATCTTGTCCGCATCGCAGACCAGTTCCAGCTCGTGACGCACGATGTTGAGCACGCCGCCCTTCTTGAGGCCGGGCGAAGCTTCTTCGTCGACGAATACGACGGGGACGCTCACATCCACCTTGGCGCCCTTCGACAGGCGCAGGAAATCGACGTGTTCGGGGCGGTCGGTCACGGGGTGCAGCGACACATCCTTGGGCAGGGTGCGCACCTTCTTGCCGCCGATCTCGATCTCGATGATCGAGTTCATGAAGTGGCCGAGATCGAGCTGGCGGACCAGTTCGCGCTCTTCGACGTGGATCGTGATGGGTTCTTCCTTGCCGCCATAGATCACGGCGGGGACACGGCCTTCGCGACGCAGTGCACGGGAGGCTCCCTTGCCAGCCCGTTCGCGCGTCTCGGCCGGCAGGGTCAGAGCGTCGCTCATCGTATACTACCTTTCGAAATACGGATGTTTGCCCGGTCTCGCCACGCCTCCAGGGATGCACATGGCGCCGAGGCGCGCGCTGTTACGGGCAAGAGCGCAGAAAAGCAACCGTAAAGCGTGGCGCTAGCGCGCAGCAGGCCCACCGATACGGGTCACGCGGTATCCCTTCGCCTCCAGCTGGGCGACAAGGCCATCCTCGCCCACCATGTGCGCCGCGCCCACCGCGATCAGCGGCAGCGGCTCTGCGGCAAGCATCCGGTCTATCTTCGCCGTCCAGTCGGCATTGCGCCGGGTCAGCAGGGTGGTGCGGATTTCGGGATTGCGGAGCATGCCTTCGTGGGTGAGCCTTTCGAGCCCCTCGGCATCGCCCGCAAGATAAAGATCGATCGGTTCGCGCAGCTTTTCAGGCGATTCCCCCGAATCCTCCACGATCGCGGCGAGCATCGCGCGCTGCGCCCGTTCTGACAATCCGTCGAAGGCGGCAAACTGCGCCGGAGCGCCTTCCAGCTCGACCACGCGGCGTTTCGCGAAATCCGCAATCAGCGCACGGTCGATGCCATTCTCGCTCTTCGCGCCCGTCTTGACGGCCTGCGACAGGATCAGCGCCGCGCCCCAGCTTTCGATCCGGGAGAAATCGGAGAGGCGATAGCTCGTCTTGCCGACCAGCTCGGCGACCTTCTCCCGTTGGCGGGGCGGGACACGCTCTGTGAGGGGCGGCTGCCCGGCGGACATGGCGAGCGGCAGGAACGCGCTCGCCATCGCGCGACCGTCGCCAACGTCGGCCACCTCGACCGCCAGCACATCGGCCTTTGCAATCGCCTCGTCGGCTTCCTTGCTGCGCCACTTCGCCTCGCTGGGAAGCGCATGGATCGTGCCCATCAGCCAGCCTTCGACCTGCCCCGCATTCGGGCCGTCGGCGCGGGCGATTTCCCACAACAGGGGATTACCCTTGTCGGACCGGTCATCCTTGCGGTCGTCCGGTTGCCCGCCGCAGGCAGCGGTCAGACAGGCGAGAAAGGCGAGGATGGCTGTGCGGAGCATCATGAACCCCTCATTGAATGCGCATCATCTTTATACCGCGTTCGGCCAGCTTGTCCTGCAATTTCTGGTTTCCGGCCATGTGCCCGGCGCCGACAGCCATGAAGATCGTGCCCGGCTGATCGAGGCGGTTGTCGATCCAGGCAGCCCAGTTGGCATTGCGCGAATAGAGCATCCTGTCGGCCAGCACCGGGTCCGCCTTGAACGCTTCGTTGAGGATGTTGCCGAGATCGTCGACATCGCCCACGGCCCACTCGTCGATGATGGCCTGCAACGTCGGGGCGATCTGGTCGATGCTTTCGGCGGTTTCCAGCAGGTAGTCGATCTGCGCGTCCTGCGGCAGTTCGTCGAAGATCGCGAGCTGCATCTGCATGGTTTCGAGCGAGTCGCGCCCCATCCGGTCGCCCACCTTGCGTTCGAGCACGGTCTCCGTGCCGTTGGCGGGATCGAACCCGGCCTTCCCGTATGCAATCTGGCTGAGCTGGAGCGTCGCGAACCAGGGCTCCATCTGGTCGAGCGCATTGGACGGCATGCCGAGATCGGCAAGGGCCGCTTCATAGGTTGTGCGCTGGTCTTCGTTCATCAGGCTGCGAACGGTCGTGCCCTGTGGCAGGATGGCGGTCTGCTGCACGATGACGGGCACCTGCGCCAGCGCGGCGGGCGACATATCGATCTCGGTGACCAGCGTTTCGCTGGAATCGAGCGCGGTTTTTACAGGGCCGCTGTACCAGTCGACATCGTCGGGCAGCACGTGGACCGTGCCGAAGACGTAAATCGTCGTGTCTTCGTCGGCGACCTTCCAGAGCGCCGGTTTGCCAAGCCCGACATCGCTAGCCGGGGCCAGCGTGCTCGCAACAGGGGTGGGGTGCTCCTGCGTCTGCGCGCACGCCATCGTGCCGACCGCGAGTGCAAGCGTGGCGATGCCTGTGAGGATTTTCTTCGGTTTCATGGGTTTGGCCTTCCTCGGTTGGTGGAATATATCGGGTGTTGTGGTTGCCCGGCTCAGGCCTCGTCTTCCAAAAAGATCGTCTCGATCGGCGTTTCGAATAGACGCGCAAGCTTGAATGCGAGGCCGAGTGAAGGGTCGTGCTTGCCCGTCTCGATCGCGTTGATCGCCTGGCGTGACACATCGAGCCTGCCTGCCAGATCGGCCTGGCTCCAGTCGCGCTCTGCACGAAGGACCTTGAGGCGGTTCTTCACGCCTCCTGCCCCCCTGCCAGAAGCCGCCAGTAGAAGCCGGCGTAAAAGCCGATCAGCGCAACGGCAGCAGGCAACTGGACCGGAATGCCATATTCCCTCCATGCGACACCGCCGCCAATCAGATCGTCGAGCACGCCGTAGGTCAGCGGCGCGACGAGGAAGCAGATGATGACCGCCACGAAGGCGGAGGCCGTTCCGGCCTTCCACAATTGCTCGACGTAATCGTCGCGCAGTTTGCGCACCATGATGACGCCGATCGCGACCAGCAGCATCCCGAGCGGCAACCCATCGACGAAGCTGGGAAGATCGAAAGCAAGCGTCGCGATGAGCAAAAGGGTCGCGACAGCGCCCAAATGCACCATCGTGAGAAAGAGCGCGTAGCGCCGTTCTGCGGGAGAAGTGGATGCGGTCTTCATGGGTGATTCCGTTCGTTATGTCAGGTTATGCTGACAATATGTCGCGATTCGTTGCGCATGTCAATACAACCTTACATTGAGACGCGCACTCCTGACTCCACCCACCAAATGACGCGCAAGCCCGCGCCTCAAACGAAAAAGGGAGGCGCGTTTACGCACCTCCCTTCCATGCAAACGCTGCGCGCTGCTTACTGAACGCGCGTCACCGTAAACCCCCGTTCGCCGAGGAAATCCTGAACGCTCCGTTCGCCAGCGAGGTGTCCTGCACCCACCGCGATGAAAACGGTGCCGGGTCGATCCATGCGATCATCTACCCATCCGGCCCACTTCTCATTTCGGTTGTAAAGCAGGGCCTCTGCCAGGCGCTGATCGTCGAGGCCGAGGTTCATCAACACGGCCAGTCTGTCGGAATCGCCTTCCAGCCATGCGCTGGTCATCCGTTTCATCAGCGGCGCGATCTGGTCGATATTGTCGGCCGAAGCCATCAGGAAAGAAACCTGCGACTGCTCGGGGAGCGAATCGAACATGTCGATTTGCTGGTCGAGCGTTTCGAGCCCGGTGCGGATCGCGTCGTCTGCGGCAAGTTCGTCCACGGCGAGTTCGACACCGCTCTCCATCGAATACCCCTCTTTCATCAGGGGGATCATCGCCATGTTCATCCCTGCAAACCACGGTTCGAAGCGGTCGAACGTCGCGACCGGCATGCCCAGGGTGCCGAGCGCGGCTTCGTAACTGGCGCGGTCCTCGTCGCCGAGCCGGTCGCGCAGCGTCGTGCCGTCCGTCAGCATGGCCTTGCCCATCACCATCTGCTGCGCCGCGGGATCCTTGGCGGCGTCCATCGGGATTTCGGTGACCAATTCGTCGGCTCCGGAGAGCGCGGCCTCGATCGGTCCTTCGGACCAGCGCGCACCCTCCGGCAAGGCGTGGATCGTGCCGAACAGGTAGACCGTGGTATCCTCGTCGGCGACCTTCCAGAGCGCGGGCTTGCCGACCAGCGGAGTGGTGGCTTCCGCCTCTTCGGGGGCGGCGAGGGCTGGCACGGCAGCGCCGAACTGGAGGGAGAATGCAAGGACACCAAATGCGGCGATGCCTGCCTTGAAACGTTTCACGAGATTGCTTCCTTTTATTGCGAGTGACGCGGGGTGACCCGCGTCGCGACCCCCGACCTTTGTCAAGGACGGTTGACCATATGTATGGGACGATTGTCTGAGTCAATGACACTTTCCACAATGGCAAGGTTGCTGTTCATTGCGCGCATGTCGGCCGCGCAGGATTGACCCCCCAACGCGCTTCAGCCATTGCGCCGCGTCATGGACCGGAACCCGCAATCGTCTTTCCAAGATATGATCCTCGCGCTGCACGACTTCTGGGCGGCGCAGGGCTGCGTGATCCTGCAACCCTACGACATGCGCATGGGGGCGGGCACGTTCCACACCGCGACCACGCTGCGCGCGCTGGGGCCGGAACCGTGGAACGCCGCCTTCGTGCAGCCGTGCCGCCGGCCTACCGATGGCCGCTATGGCGAGAACCCGAACCGGCTGCAGCACTATTACCAGTACCAGGTCATCCTGAAGCCGAGCCCGCCCGACATCCAGAACCTCTATCTGGAATCGCTGCGCGTGATAGGGATCGATCCGCTCAAGCACGATATCCGCTTCGTCGAGGACGACTGGGAATCGCCCACGCTGGGTGCGTGGGGGCTGGGCTGGGAAGTCTGGTGCGACGGGATGGAAGTCACCCAGTTCACCTATTTCCAGCAGATGGGCGGGTTCGACTGCAAGCCGGTGGCAGGCGAGCTGACCTACGGGCTCGAACGGCTCGCGATGTATATCCAGGGCGTCGACAACGTGTACGACCTCCAGTTCAACGACCGCGGCGTGAGTTACGGCGACGTGTTTCTCGAAAACGAGAAGCAGATGTCGAAGTGGAACTTCGAGGTCGCGGAAACCGACGCGCTGTTCGACCTGTTCGCCAAGGCGGAGAAGGAGTGCGAGAACGCGCTCTCCAACAATGTGCCCATCGCCGCCTATGAACAGGCGGTGGAGGCGAGCCACATCTTCAACCTGCTACAGGCGCGCGGCGTGATCAGCGTGCAGGAACGCGCGAGCTACATGGGCCGCGTGCGCGATCTGGCGCGCGGCTCCTGCGAGAAATACGCCGAGCTGATGGCACCGAAATGGGCCGAGAAATATCCGGAGTGGTCGCTGTGATTTCTACCATTCCCCTCGTCACTCCCGCGAATGCGGGAAGCCACTTCCAACGCCGGAAATGGGTTTCCGCCTTCGAGGGAATGACGAAAAAGGTGGCGTATGACTGACTTCCTCCTCGAACTGCGCTCCGAAGAAATCCCCGCGCGGATGCAGGCGGGCGCGCGCGCCGAACTGGAAAAGCTGTTCCGTCACGAGATGGATGCGGCGGGCGTCGCGATGGGCGAAGTCACCGTCTGGTCGACCCCGCGTCGCCTCGCGTTGATCGCACGCGGACTGCCGACCGAGACGCAGGCGGTCAGCGAAGAAGCCAAGGGCCCGCCGGTGGGCGCGCCAGACCAAGCCGTCGATGGCTTCTGCCGCAAGAACAACGTGAGCCGCGACCAACTGGAAGTGCGCGACGTGAAGGGCCGCGAGACGTATTTCGCGGTTATCGACACGCCGGGCAGGGCGGTGCGCGACGTGCTGGCCGAGGCGATCCCCGCGATCATCCGCGATTTCGCCTGGCCCAAGTCGATGCGCTGGGGCGCAGCGTCGATTTCGACCGAAAGCATGCGCTGGGTTCGGCCGCTCTCCGGCATCGTCGCGCTGCTGGGCGACGAGGTGGTCGAGTGCGAGGTGCATGGCGTCACCTCCGGCGCGGTCACGCTGGGCCACCGCTTCCATCATTCGGGTGATGTGACGATCGGCAATGCGGACGACTATGCGGTGAAGCTGCGCGCTGCCTACGTGATCGTCGACCACGAGGAACGCGCCGCGCTGATCCGCGAAGGTGCGGCCAAGGTCGCTTCCGAAGCCGGGCTCAGCCTGGTCGAGGACGAAGGGCTGGTGGTCGAGAATGCGGGCCTGACCGAATGGCCGATCCCGCTGCTTGGCCGGTTCGAGGAGGATTTCCTCACCGTCCCGCCCGAGACGATCCAGCTCACCGCGAGGGTCAACCAGAAGTATTTCGTGTGCCGAAAGCCCTCTCCCCCCGGGGGGAGAGGGTTGGGTGACGAGGCTTCGGCCCACGTTCCCGGTCAGCCCCACCCCCCGACCCCCTCCCCTGAAGGGGAGGGGGAGTCTTTGGCCAACGCCTTCATCTGCACCGCGAATATCGAGGCGGCGGATGGCGGGGCGGCGATCGTGGACGGCAACCGCAAGGTGCTCGCCGCGCGGCTCTCCGACGCGCGCTTCTTCTGGGAGGTCGACCAGAAGAAAACCCTCGCGCAGCATGCCGAGGGGCTGAAGCGGATCACCTTCCACGAAAAGCTGGGCAGCGTCGCCGACAAGGTCGAACGGGTCGCCAAGCTGGCCCGCTGGCTGGTGGAATCCGACGTCGTCACCCCGGACTTGATCCGGGGTCCCGCTTCTTCGGGCGCGGGCGCGGAAGGGAGCGGGACCCCCGCCTCCGCGGGGGTGACGAAGGAAGAGTTGGCCGACATGGCCGAACAGGCCGCGCGGCTGTGCAAGGCCGATCTCGTGACCGAAATGGTCGGCGAATTTCCCGAGCTGCAAGGCCTGATGGGCGGCTATTACGCCCGTGCCGAGGGCCTGCCCGATGCCGTCGCCGGCGCGATCCGCGATCACTACAAGCCAGTCGGGCAGGGCGATGAGGTCCCGACCGCTCCGGTAACGGTGGCGGTGAGTTTGGCGGACAAGCTGGATACACTCGCGAGTTTCTTTGCGATTGACGAAAAGCCGACCGGTTCGAAAGATCCCTTTGCGCTTCGCAGGGCCGCTTTGGCGGTCATTCGCTTGCTGGACTCAAATGGCATCCGTTTGAACCTCTCCACCGCTCATGCTGAGCTTGTCGAAGCACTGCACTTTTCTTCCGAAGGGAAGGACGGCCCTTCGACTGGCTCAGGGCAGGCGGGTGAGGGGGAGTTGCTCGACTTCTTCGCCGACCGCCTCAAGGTCCAGCAGCGCGAGGCGGGCGTCCGTCACGATTTGATCGACGCTGTGTTCGCGCTTGGCGGGGAGGACGATCTCGTCCGCCTGCTCGCCCGCGTCCATGCGCTCCAGAGCTTCATGGAGACAGAGGACGGCAAGAACCTGCTCGCGGGGTACAAGCGTGCGGCGAATATCCTCAAGAAGGAAGACTGGCACGGGATGGAGGGCGAAATCCCCCATACCGGTGAGGAAGATCCGCTGGCGATGGTCGACGATCCCGACATGAAAGAGGTTATCGCCGCCAAGATGGCCGAGCGGACGGCGAAATCGCTGTCCTACACGCCTGAACCCGCCGAAAAGGCGCTGATGGATGCGCTCGATACGGCAGGCCCGCAGGCGGAAACCGCCGTGCGCGACGAACGCTTTGCGGATGCCATGTCCGCGCTCGCATCGCTGCGCGCACCGATCGACGACTTCTTCGAGAGCGTCACCGTCAACGACGACGACAAGGCCAAGCGCACCGCGCGCCTCGGCCTGCTTGCCCGGTTCCGTGATGCAGTGCACAACGTCGCGGATTTCTCGAAGATCGAGGGTTAGGGATCGGGAAATAAAACGAGCGAAAAAGCGCAGTCTGTCACCCTGAGGGCAGATTGTCTTTGAAAGACAAACCTTTGCTCAGGGTGACACATGGGTGACACATGTCACCCGCGTAAGCAGGAAGTGTCAGCGTAAGCACACTGATCGACAAGGAACAGCGTATCGCCATGACCCAGACAGTCTACCACTTCGGCGGCAATGCGGACCATTCGGACCCGCGCCAGAAGGACAAGACCATCACCGGCGGCAAGGGCGCGAACCTTGCCGAAATGGCGAGCATCGGCCTGCCGGTCCCTCCCGGATTCACGATCACGACCGAAGAGTGCCTGCGCTATCTCGACCTGGGCGGCGACTTCTCCGACGGGTTGCAGGATGCGGTGGCCAAAGGCGTCGCGCATGTCGAACAGACCGTGGGCAAAAAGCTGGGCGATGCGGCGGACCCGCTGCTCGTCTCGGTCCGCTCGGGCGCGGCGATCTCGATGCCCGGCATGATGGACACGGTCCTCAACCTCGGCCTCAACGACGAGACGGTGAAGGGGCTCGCCAAGACCAGCGGCGATGCGCGCTTCGCGTGGGACAGCTACCGCCGGTTCATCCAGATGTACTCGGACGTGGTCCTCGGCCTCGATCACGGATTGTTCGAGGAAGCGCTGGAGATCATGCGCGAGGATAACGGGTTCTACTCGGATACCGAGATGCAGGCCGAACATTGGGAAGCGCTGGTCGGCGAATACCTGAAGATCGTCGCGAACGAGCAGGACGAGCCTTTCCCGCAGGACGTGCAGACGCAGCTGTGGGGCGCCATCCGCGCGGTGTTCGAAAGCTGGGACAGCGAGCGGGCGAAGATCTACCGCCGCCTCAACGACATTCCGCACGATCTGGGCACGGCAGTGAACGTGCAGGCGATGGTGTTCGGCAACATGGGTGACGACAGCGCCACCGGCGTCGCCTTCACCCGCGATCCCTCGACGGGCGAGAAGTACTACTACGGCGAATGGCTGGTGAACGCGCAAGGCGAGGATGTGGTCGCGGGTATCCGTACGCCGCAATACCTCACAAGGGCGCGGCGCGAGGAAGCCGGGGCCGACAAGCCGAGCATGGAAGAGGCCATGCCCGACGCTTACGAAGAACTCGCCCACGTGTTCGACCTGCTCGAAAAGCACTACAAGGACATGCAAGACATCGAGTTCACGGTGCAGCAGGGCAAGCTGTTCCTGCTCCAGACCCGCACCGGCAAGCGCACGGCAAAGGCCGCGCTCAAGATGGCGGTGGACATGGAGGGCGAGGGGCTGATCGACCGCAAGACCGCGGTGCTGCGGGTCGATCCGATGGCGCTCGACCAGCTGCTTCACCCCACGCTCGATCCCGACGCCCCGCGCGATGTGCTGACCAGCGGGTTGCCCGCGTCACCGGGCGCGGCGAGCGGCAAGATCGCGCTCGACGCGGATACCGCCGAGCAATGGGCCAATCGCGGCGACGCGGTGATCTTGGTGCGGGTCGAGACTTCGCCCGAGGACATTCACGGCATGCACGCGGCAAAGGGCATCCTGACCGCGCGCGGCGGGATGACCAGCCACGCGGCGGTGGTCGCACGCGGCATGGGCCGCCCGTGCGTTTCGGGCGCGAGCGGTGTCTCGATCGACCGGCAGGGCCGGACGCTGCGGATCGGCAAGGCCGAGCTTTGCGAAGGCGATGTCATCACGCTCGACGGTGGCAACGGGCAGGTGATGCGCGGGCTCGTCCCGACGATCGAGCCCGAGCTGGCGGGCGATTTCGGCGTCATCATGGAATGGGCCGACGAAGCGCGCCGGATGGGCGTGCGGACCAACGCCGAAACGCCCGAAGACTGCAAGACCGCGCGCAGCTTCGGCGCGGAGGGCATCGGGCTGTGCCGGACCGAACACATGTTCTTCGACGCAAACCGCATCATGGCGGTGCGCGAGATGATCCTCGCCGAAACAGAGAGCGGGCGGCGCAAGGCCTTGGCCAAGCTGCTCCCCGAACAGCGTCAGGATTTCGAAGACATCTTCGAGGTGATGGCCGGCCTGCCTTGCACGATCCGCCTGCTCGATCCGCCGCTGCACGAATTCCTGCCGTCGGGTGAGGGCGACTTTGCCGATCTGGCAGAGGCGACCGGGATGGAAACCGAACGGCTCAAGCAGCGCGTGAGCGAGCTGCACGAGTTCAACCCGATGCTCGGCCATCGCGGCTGCCGCCTCGGAATCACCTATCCCGAAATCTACGAGATGCAGGCGCGCGCGATCTTCGAAGCGGTGTGCGCGGTGCAGGAGCGTAGCGGCGAAGCACCGCTGCCCGAAGTGATGATCCCGCTGGTGGCCACCAAGCGCGAACTGGAGATCCTGCGCGCGCTGGTCGATCGCGTTGCCGAAGAGGTGTTTGCGGAGAAGGGCACGCGGGTCGAGTATCTGGTCGGCACCATGATCGAACTCCCGCGCGCCGCAATGATGGCGGGCGAGATCGCCGAGGAAGCGCGCTTCTTCAGCTTCGGCACCAACGACCTGACGCAAACCACGCTGGGCCTGAGCCGCGACGATGCGGGTCGCTTCCTCGGGGCTTACGTCGATCGCGGCATCTTCGCGCGCGATCCCTTCGTCAGCCTCGACGTGGATGGCGTGGGCCAGCTGGTCGAACTGGCGGCGGAGCGCGGTCGGAAGACCGATCCCAAGCTCAAGCTCGGCATTTGCGGCGAGCATGGCGGCGACCCCGCCAGCATCGGGTTCTGCGAAAAGGTCGGGCTCGACTATGTCAGCGCCTCGCCCTTCCGCGTGCCGATCGCGCGGCTTGCGGCGGCCCAAGCTGCCCTGAAAGCTTCTGCGTTGCGGAAGGCCTAACCCCAGCCTGTGAGGGAGAGGATTTCGAAGGTCTCGGTGACCTTCCCGTCCTCTTCCCTCAGCGGCTCGAATCCGGCCAGCGCGCGCGCCCAGCTGGACCGGGTAAAAGCGGGCGGGGCATCGGCCAGAACGCCGGTCAGGCCTTGGTCGCGCAGGTCGGATACGAGGCGGTCGAACGCGCCGTAGCGTGCCCGAAGGCTGCGGCTGTCGACCACGTGCTTGGCAAACCCGGCGCGGCTCATCAGCCCGCTCGCAGCCGGGCGGTCGATCTGCGGATGGATGCGCGCGTGGGTCCGCTCTCCGTCGGCAACCTGCACCACCTGCCGCATCGCCGGCAGGGTGCCCGCGCCGAGGCACTGGGCGATCATCATGCCGCCCGGCTCCAGCGCGTGACGCATCAGCATCAGCGCGCCCGGCAGGTCGTTGAGCGTATCGAGCGTGCCGAGGCTGAGGATGTAGCGATATGTGCTCTGGTAAGGCTTCTCTTCGTCGAGCTTGTCCGGGCCCAAGCTCTCGACGGCGAATTCCCGCGACTCCAGCGCGGGCGCCAGCTGTCCGGTGACATCGCCAATGACCAGCGTCGATCCCGGTTCGGCGCGGGTGAAGTCGAAGCGTTCGAGTATATCCTCGATCATGTCGTCGAACACGAACCGCGCGGCATCTCCGGCAGCTTGCCGGGTGAGCGCGCGGTTGTAGCGGGCCAGTCTGCGGTCGGGTGCGAAGATGCGGGGGACGGTACGTTCGGTCATCGCGCTTGCCTACATTGGGGCAGGAGGGCAGCATAGCCCGCTATGGCCAGCAACACCCTGTCCTCCGCCCTCAGGCCGCTGGTCGACTTCGTCTACCCGCCCCGCTGTCCGTTATGCGGAGAGGGGATCGCTGCGGGGCCGGGACTGTGTGCGACGTGCTGGGACACGCTCGAGTTTCCCGGAGCGCCCGCCTGCGTTGCGTGCCAGACCCCGCTTTCAGCGATCGATGCCGAGAGCGTATGTCACGCCTGCGTCGCGCGGCCTCCGCGCCACTCGGGCATCGTCGCGGCGGTCTTGTACAACGAGCCTGCTCGGCAACTGGTGCTCAGGTTCAAGCATGGCGGGCGGATCGGCCTCGCCCGGCTGATGGGCCGATTGATGGCAGCGCGGCTCTCTGGCGCACCGGCTGATGCAATCCTTGTCCCCGTACCATTGCACCGCACCCGCCTGTGGTTGCGCGGGTACAACCAGTCCGCGCTGCTGACGGACGCGGTTGCTCAACATACTGGCCACAGGGTGCTGGTCGACGCGCTCGTGCGGACCAAGGCTACCCGGCAGCTCGGCGGACTGGGGCGAGCAGAAAGGGCCCGCATGCTTCGCGATTCCATCCGCATACGGGCAGGCTGCAAGGGAGAGCTTGCAGGCCGCGACGTCATGCTCATCGACGACGTTCTCACCAGCGGCGCGACGACGAGCGAGTGCGTACGCGTCCTGCTCGACTCGGGTGCTGCGAGCGTTCGCATCGCCTGCTTTGCGCGCGTCGAGGTGAAGAGGAGGGCAGAAAACGAAACGCCCGGGACCATTACGATCCCGGGCGCCGCGTGACGAAACTTACAAGGACTGCCCGGCCGTTCCCCCGAAAAGCCGATCGGCAATCCAAAACCCTCGTCTTAACACTCCCGGAAAACCCCCATCCGGGTGTGCTCCCCCTGAACCCGGCGCGTCGTAGGCGGCGCCTTGGCCTGAAGGGTGACCGTCTCCGATCACAAGCAGGAGTTTTTCCAAATTCGGGGCCGCTGGCAACGGAGTCGTTGTACTAGAGAAAGGATTCGCTCACGAGTGTGATGCTTTTGACACAATTCGGTCGCGTAGCGGCCACGCCACGACAGGAATGCAACAATGCCCGATCACAACGCCGATCTCAGGGAAAAAGGCGATGTCTTCATGCCCAAGTTCGGGCCCGACGGACTGCTCACCGGAGTAGTCGTCGATGCTGCGAGTCGCGATGTGCTGATGGTCGCGCATCTGGACGAGGAGGCTCTGAACGCTACTCGCGAGACCGGCCTTGCGCATTTCCATTCACGCTCGCGCGGAAAGCTGTGGTGCAAGGGCGAGACGAGCGGAAACGTCTTGAGAGTCCAGGATATCCTTGTCGATTGCGATCAGGACGCGATTGTCATCGTGGCCGAGCCCGCCGGCCCCGCCTGCCATACGGGCGCGCGGAGCTGCTTCTACCGCAAGCTCGACGCGCACGGGCGACTCACGGAGTCGGACGATTGACCTTTACGTAAAGGGCATTTATACACGGCGCATGACCCATGCCGCCGCCAAGAGCGCGTATTCGGGCGCAGGGGCCCACCTCGAGCGTCCCGATGCCCAAGCGCGAGAAACCTATTCGATCTCGGACCTGACCGCCGAGTTCGATTGTACCGCCAGGGCGCTTCGCTTTTACGAGGACGAAGGGCTGATCCAACCGACCCGCCACGGCCTGTCGCGCGTATACTCGAAGCGCGACCGGGCCCGCCTTGCGTGGATCATGCGCGCCAAGAACGTCGGCTTCAGCCTTGCCGAGATCAAGGAGATGATCGACCTCTACGACCTTGGCGATGGCCGGGTCGAACAGCGGCGCGTCACGATCGAACGGTGCCGCGCGCACGTCGCCAAGCTGAAACAGCAGCGCGACGATATCGATTCCTCGATCAAGGAACTCACCGATTTCATCGCTCATGTCGAGCAGGTCGAACAGACCGACCAGGACTAACCCCACAAAACCCGACCCGAAGGACCCCGGATGCCCAGCTATACCGCACCGACCCGCGATTTCCGCTTCATCATCAACGAGATGCTCGATCTCGAAAGCTACGGCAACCTGCCCGGCTTCGAGAACGCGACCACCGACATGGTGACCTCGATCATCGACGAGGCCGGCAAGTTCACTGCCGAAATGCTGCAGCCGCTCAACCAGGTCGGCGACCAGGAAGGCTGCACCCGCCACGATGATGGTTCGGTGACCACGCCGACCGGTTTCAAGGAAGCCTTCGACCAGTTCCGTGAGGCGGGCTGGGGCACGCTTTCGATGCCCGAAGAATTCGGCGGGCAGGGCTTGCCGCATGTCGTCGCCTTCGCGATGGAAGAGATGATCAGCTCGTCCAACCAGGCGTTCGGCATGTATCCGGGCCTTACCAACGGTGCGATTTCCGCTCTGATCGCCAAGGGCAGCCAGGAGCAGAAGGAAAAGTACTTGCCAAAGATGGTCAGCTGCGAGTGGACCGGCACGATGAACCTGACCGAGCCGCATTGCGGCACCGATCTGGGCCTCATCCGCACCAAGGCCGAACCGCAAGCCGATGGCAGCTATTCGATCACCGGCACCAAGATCTTCATCTCCGCCGGCGAGCACGACATGGCCGAGAACATCATCCACCTCGTGCTGGCGAAGACGCCGGGCGCGCCCGATTCCTCGAAGGGCATCTCGCTGTTCGTGGTACCCAAGTTCCTCGTCAACGACGATGGCTCCATCGGTGAGCGCAACGGCGTCATGTGCGGTTCGATCGAGCACAAGATGGGCATCCACGGCAACTCGACCTGCGTCATGAACTATGACGAGGCGAAGGGCTGGATGGTCGGCGAGGAGAACAAGGGCCTCGCCGCGATGTTCATCATGATGAACGCCGCGCGCCTCGGCGTCGGCATCCAGGGCCTCAGCCAGGCCGAAGTCTCCTACCAGAACGCGGTCACCTACGCGCTCGATCGCCGTCAGGGCCGCGCGCTGACCGGCCCGGCCGAGCCGAACGAGAAGGCCGATCCGATCTTCGTCCACCCCGACGTGCGCCGCATGCTGATGGACGCCAAGGCGTTCAACGAAGGCATGCGCGCCTTCGCGCTGTGGACCGCGCTGCAACAGGACCTCAGCCATGCCCTTCAGGACGAGGACGAGCGCCAGCTGGCGGACGACCTCGTGGGCCTGATGACCCCGGTCATCAAGGGCTACGGCACCGACAAGGGCTACGACGTCGCGAACAACATGCAGCAGGTCTACGGCGGCCACGGCTACATCGCCGAGTGGGGCATGGAGCAGTTCGTGCGCGATGCCCGCATTGCGATGATCTACGAGGGCACCAACGGCATTCAGGCCATGGACCTCGCCGGGCGCAAACTGGCGATGCATGGTGGCCGCGCGGTGCAGGCGTTCTTTAAGCTGGTCGACGACGAAGTCGCCTCGGCCAAGGACGAAGAAGGCATGGCCGAGCTGGCTGCGGCTCTCGAAAAGGCGATTGGTGAGCAGAAGGCGGCGACCATGTGGTTCATGCAGAACGCGATGGCCAATCCCAACAATCTGGGCGCGGGCGCGCACCACTACATGCACATCATGGGCATCGCCTGCCTGATGCTGATGTGGGTCAAGATGGCCCGCGTCGCCAAAGCCGCGCTGGCCGAAGGGAGCGATGACAAGGCGTTCTACGAAGCCAAGATCGCCACTGCCCGCTACTTCGCCGACCGCTTCGTTCCCGATGCCGGTGCGCTGCGTCGCAAGATCGAAAGCGGCAGCGAATCGATGATGGCGCTGGGAGAAGAGGCCTTCGCCACCGCCTCCTGATCGCCCGAGTCGCAGCGTCACGCTGGGACCTAGTTGATGAAGTACAGACGCGGGGTGCCCTCACCATAGGGCATCCCGCGTTTTTCGTTGTATTCGAGGGTTAAAAGAGCCGATGCGAAGCTAGCAGCGGCGGGGTGAGTAGGAAAATCTCGGGTGGAGGACGGGCGATGAGCCGGGAGCGACGAAGCGATGGCAGCGCGGGCGACGTCGATTACGGCGCAATCGGGGGCACCTACAGCCGGTACCGTCAGCCCGATCCGGTGATCGAGGCGCAGATACATCGCGCGCTCGGCGACGCGAAAACCGTGCTGAATGTCGGCGCGGGTGCCGGTTCTTACGAGCCCACCCATTGCGCGGTAACAGCCGTCGAACCTTCGGCATCGATGCGCGCGCAGCGTCCTGCGCACCTGACCCGCGTGATCGACGCGATCGCCGAGAACCTGCCGTTCGAGGACGACAGCTTCGATGCGTCGATGGCATCGGTGACCGTCCATCAATGGTCGGACCTCGAAGCGGGAATTGCCGAGATGCGACGGGTCACTCGGGGCCCCGTGGTCCTGCTTGTGTGCGATCCGGCGGCGATGATGGATTACTGGCTGGCCGACTACATCCCCGAAGTGCGGGCGGTCGAATCAAGCCGTTTCCCGTCGATGGAACGCATCGCAGCCGCATTTGGTGGCAAGGTGGAGATAGAGCCCGTGCCCGTACCGCTCGACTGCCGGGACGGGTTTAACGAGGCGTATTATGGGCGACCTGAGGCGTTTCTCGATGAAAAAGCGCGGCTAGCCTGTTCCAGTTGGAGCCTTGTGCCACGGGAGGCCGTCGCGCGGTTCGAAGCTGCTTTGTCTGCCGATCTGGAAAGTGGACTTTGGGACGAGAAATACGGGCATCTGCGCAGGCAGCCGTTCTTCGACGGGCCGTTGCGGCTCGTGATCGGGAAGGGTGGGTGATCCGAATCTCCCTCCCCCTTGAGGGGGAGGGTCGGGGTGGGGGCTTCTGCGCGCTCCGCAGAGGCCGAACACCCACCCCCGACTCCTCCCTCAAGGGAGGGGAGTAAGAGGTCTCAAACCTCGGGCAGGAAGTCCGGCACCGAGAGATACCGCTCGCCGGTATCGTAGTTGAAGCCGAGCACGCGCGAACCTTCGGGCAGTTCGGGTAGCTTCTTGGCGATCGCGGCCAGCGTTGCGCCGCTGGAGATGCCGACCAGCATACCTTCCTCGCTCGCGGCGCGGCGGGCCATTTCCTTGGCGTCTTCGGGATCGACCTGGATCGCACCGTCGATGGCGTCCGTGTGCAGGTTCTTCGGTACGAAGCCCGCGCCGATGCCCTGGATCGGGTGCGGCCCGGGCTCGCCGCCGCTGATGACGGGGGAGCCTGCGGGCTCGACTGCCCAGGCTTTCATCTCGGGCCAGTGGCGCTTCAGTTCTTCGGCACAGCCGGTCAGGTGGCCGCCGGTGCCGACGCCGGTAATCAGCGCATCGACCGGCTTGTCGACGAAATCGCCGAGGATTTCCTTGGCGGTGGTGCGCACGTGGACCTGCCAGTTGCTTTCGTTATCGAACTGGCTGGGCATCCAGGCGCCGCTTTCCTGCTCGACCAATTCCTGCGCGCGGCTGATCGCGCCCTTCATCCCGCCTTCCTTGGGCGTCAGGTCGAACTTTGCGCCGTAGGCGAGCATCAGGCGACGCCGCTCGATGCTCATGCTCTCGGGCATGACCAGCACCAGTTTGTAGCCCTTCACAGCGGCCACCATCGCGAGGCCGATGCCGGTATTGCCGCTGGTCGGCTCGATGATCGTGCCGCCGGGCTTCAGCTTGCCCGCTTTCTCCGCATCTTCGACCATGGCCAGCGCAATGCGGTCCTTGATCGAACCACCGGGGTTAGCGCGTTCGCTCTTCACCCAGACATCATGGTCGGGGAACAGGCGCGAGAGGCGGATATGCGGCGTATTGCCGATGGTCTGGAGGATCGAGTCGGCTTTCATGGGATCTTCTCCTGCAAAATCTCTTCAGGGGTTTCATCTCTCAACGAAGCAGGCGGGTCGAAGGTCCGGGTGTGCCGCAAGACGGGGAAAATGCGGCTCCACATCGCCACGGTCACGATTGCACCGACCCCGCCGAAGATCACCGCACCCGCCGGGCCGATGACGCTGGCGAGGAAGCCGGAGAACGCGTCGCCCCCTTCGTTCGACGCGCTGATGGTCAGCAGGCTGGCGGAGGAAACGCGGCCGCGCTTCTCGTCGGGCGTGTGCAGCTGGATCAGCGACTGGCGGATGTAGACGCTGAACATGTCCGCCGCGCCCACAATCACCAGCATCGCGAGGCTGAGCGGCATGAAGCGCGAGAAGCCGAAGACGATGGTGGCAAGGCCAAAGGCGGCGACCGCCCATAGCATCTTGGGGCCTACGTTGGTTTTCAGCGGTCGGAAGCTGAACCACAGCGCGGTCACCGCCGCACCGATGGCGGGGGCCGCGGCAAGCTGAGCAAGGCCGGTCTCGCCCACCTTGAGGATATCGTAGGCGAAAGGCGGGAACAGCGCGGTTGCGCCCGCAAGGAACACCGCCATCAGGTCGAGCGTGATCGCACCGAGAACCATCTTGTTGTGGATCACGTAGCGCCAGCCATCGACGATCTGGCCGATCGGGCGCTGGGCACCCGAGATCGGCGAGCGCGGCACCTTGCCGATGGTGCTGATCGAGATGATCGCGATCAGGAACAGGCCGCTGGCGATGGCATAGGGCAGGGCGGGGGCTGCGTCATAGGCATAGCCGCCCACCGCCGGGCCGACGATCATCCCGGTCTGCCAAGCGATCGAGGACAGCGCGATGGCGTTGGGCAGGATCGCCTTGGGCACGAGATTGGGGGCCAGAGCAGACAGGGCGGGGCCGTTGAACGCGCGCACCACGCCCAGCAGCACCGCCACAGAGAACAGCGCGGTCAGACTGATATGTCCGGTATAGGTCGTCCACGCGAGGAAGGCCGCGCCCAGGAATTGGAGCCCAATGGTCAGACGCGACACCGTTTTGCGGTTGAATCGATCGGCAGCGAGCCCGGAGAAGGGCGAGAGGACGAACAGCGGCAGGAATTGCAGCAGGCCGATCAGCGCGAGCTGGCCCGACGCCTCGAACGCGTTGAGCCCGTTGCCGCGCGCGATGGTGTAGGTCTGCCACCCGATGATCAGCATCATGCCGTACTGGCCGACGATCATCGTAAACCGCGCCACCAGATAGGCGCGGAAATTATGAATTCGCAGGGGGGATGTTTCGAGCGTGGTCTGGTCGGCGTTCACGCAGCACGCCATGACAGGCACTTCACGGCGACAAAAGCAAATTCTCGATTGCGGGGATCAAGCCCAGCTTGGGCGCGGCGCGATCAGTGGCGGCGCCGCAGGCGCGGGTTGGGTTGCAGTTCGTCGATCATGACGAGAAAATCGTCCACGCGAATGATCCGTTCGAACTGGAAGCCCGCGCGATTGTCCTTGGTCCAGATCAGATAGGCTTCGATCCGCCCGATCACGGGGAAACTCACGATCACGCGGTCGCCACGCGATCCACCTTCGGCATTGTCGATCATGAAGCCGTTGGCAGACACGTTGCTGACATGGAAAGGCACGTCCCCGCGGCCGAAATAGTCCGCGATCACGTTGTAATCGACCGGATGGCGGATCGCCGCCCGCTGATCGGTTACACTCAGATGCGATGCCACAGTCAAACGTCCTCCCGAGGGTCGAGGATCAACCCTGCCTTAGGAGGCCGATTATCAAGCCCAAAGGCTGATTTTGCGTTAAACCCCGATGTCCTAATTCGGGACAAAACGAAGGCTTTCTAGCAACTTAGTCAGAAACCCCTAGCGCGTGAGAATCCCGTGCTTCTTGCGCCCGAGCGAAAGCCGGCGCTGCTGGCCTTCTTCCACAGTCAAAACCATGCCGGGATCGCTCAACACTTCATCGTCGAGACGCACCGCGCCCTCCGCGATCTTGCGCTTGGCTTCCTTGTTGGAGGCGGTGAAGCCGATCGCGGAGAGCGCTGCGGGTAGCGACATTCCTTCGGCCACCGCCAGCGTCGGCAGGTCTTCGCCCGCTCCACCGGCGAAGGTTTCGCGCGCGGTCGCCTCGGCCTTGGTGGCGGCTTCCTCGCCCCGGACCATCGCGGTCACCGCATTGGCAAGCGCGACCTTGGCATCGTTGATCTCCGAACCCTGGAGCCGTTCCAGACGCTCGATCTCGTTGAGCGGAATATCGGTGAACAGCCGCAGGAAGCGGCCGACGTCGCGGTCGTCGGTATTGCGCCAGAACTGCCAGAAATCGTAGGCGGGTAGCCGATCTTCGTTGAGCCACACGGCGCCCGATGCCGTCTTGCCCATCTTCTTCCCGTCCGCCGTCGTCACCAGCGGGGTGGTGAAGCCAAAGAGTTCGTCACCGCCGGTGCGCCGGGTCAGTTCGATCCCGTTGACGATGTTGCCCCACTGATCGCTGCCGCCCATCTGCAAGCGGCACCCATACCGCTCCGCCAGCTCGCGGAAATCGTAGGCCTGCAGGATCATGTAGTTGAATTCGAGGAAGGTCAGCGGCTGTTCGCGATCGAGCCTGCTCTTCACCGAATCGAAGGTCAGCATGCGGTTGATCGTGAAATGCGGCCCGATATCGCGCAGCAGTTCGAGATAGCCGAGCCCGCTCAGCCATTCGTCGTTGTTGACGATCACTGCATCGGTGGGCCCATCGCCGAATGTCAGCAGGCGTTCGAACACCGGGCGCTGGGAGGCGATGTTGGCCGCGATCACCTCGTCAGTCATCAGCTGGCGCGTTTCGTCGCGACCGGAGGGATCACCGACCTTGCCCGTGCCGCCGCCCATCACCACGATCGGCTTGTGCCCGGTCTGCTGCAAGCGGCGCAGCAGCATGATCTGAACCATGTTGCCGACGTGCAGGCTGGGCGCGGTCGGATCGAATCCGACATATCCTGGGACAATTTGCTCAGAGGCAAGAAAATCAAGTCTTTCCGCATCCGTGATTTGGTGCGTATAGTGCCTCTGGTCGAGCACGTTCAGAAGTTCGGATCGATAAGCGGGCACTGATTCCTCCGGGGGGAAAGATCGGGCCCGCTAGCATGGGGGGTCGTAAATGCAAACGTACAGGTTGGTTCCGCATCCCAGCACGCCGCCGCTCGAAGTGAGCGAAATGTCGGTGACGATGATGCGATTGATGGGTGGCGAGCTGCTGCTGCGCTACCGCATGAATCAGTCGAGCAAGGTCGTCGTGCCACGCGGCTTCTCGCATCGCAGCCAGGAAGACTTGTGGCGGCGGACCTGCCTCGAGCTTTTCCTCTACGACCAGAACGGTCGCTACCGCGAATTCAACTTCGCGCCTGCGGGCGACTGGGCGGCGTTCCAGTTTGCATCCTACCGCAAGCTTATCGGCGACTACGTGCCCGAAGTTGCACCGAAGATCGATTTCCAGCGCGGCCCACAGATGATGACCGTGACCGTGCGCCTGCCTGCGCGCCTGCTCGACGGGGTCAAATCCGCCTCGCTGTGCGCCGTGGTCGAGGAAGAGGGCGGGCATCACTCGCTGTGGTCGCTCACACACCGCCGTGAGGAGCCGGACTTCCACGACCCGATGAGCTTTGCTATCCGCTTCGGCCAGAGCGAACCGGCAAAACCAAGACAGGCCCTCCAGCACGCATGAAATTCGGGATCGACCGGCTTCTTACCGAGCCGGACCTACGCAAACCGCTTGAAGATAAACGGGTCGCGCTGGTTGCCCATCCGGCATCGGTCACGAGCAATCTGGAACACAGCCTCGACGCTCTTGTCGCCGCGGGGATGAACGTCACCTCCGCGTTCGGGCCGCAGCACGGCCTGAAGGGCGACAAGCAGGACAACATGGTGGAGACGGCGGACGAGACCGACCCCGTCTACAACATCCCCGTGTTCAGCCTTTACGGCGAGGTGCGCCGGCCCACCGGGCAGATGATGTCGAGCGCGGACGTGTTCCTGTTCGACCTGCAGGATCTGGGCTGCCGCATCTACACCTTCGTCACCACGCTGCTCTACCTGCTCGAAGAGGGCGCGAAGCACGGCAAGTCGGTGTGGGTGCTCGACCGGCCCAATCCCGCGGGACGCCCGGTGGAGGGCACGCTGCTGGTGCCGGGGCAGGAGAGTTTCGTCGGCGCGGGCCCGATGCCGATGCGCCACGGGCTGACGATGGGCGAGATGGGCCACTGGTTCATCGATCACTTCGGGCTCGACGTGGATTACCGCGTCATCGAGATGGAAGGCTGGGAGCCTGAAGGCCCCGGCTTCGGCTGGCCCACCGATCACATCTGGATCAACCCGTCGCCCAACGCAGCCAACGTCAACATGGCGCGCGCCTATGCGGGCACGGTGATGATCGAGGGCGCCACCGTTTCCGAAGGGCGCGGCACCACCCGCCCTCTCGAAGTGCTGTTCGGCGCGCCCGATATCGACGCCAAGGCCGTGCTGGCCGAAATGCGGCGGATCGCGCCCAACTGGCTGAAGGGCTGCGCGCTTCGCGAATGCTGGTTCGAACCGACCTTCCACAAGCACGCCGGCCAGCTTTGCAACGGGTTGATGATCCACGCCGAGGGGCCATTCTACGATCACCACCAGTTTCGCCCCTGGCGGTTGCAGGCGCTCGCCTTCAAGGCGATCCGCACGCTGTACCCGGACTACGACCTCTGGCGCGACTTCCCTTACGAGTACGAGCTGGAACGACTGGCGATCGACGTGATCAACGGCGGCCCGGCTTTGCGCGAATGGGTCGAAAACCCTGCGGCTTCCCCGGTCGACCTCGACCGCATGGCCGCCAATGACGAGAACGAATGGCGCGAAACCATCGCGCCACACCTGATATATTGAGAGGAGCCCCGCCCATGGACAGACGCCAATTCGGCAAGCTTGCCGTCATGGGCGGCACGGCGGCAATGTTGCCGGGTCTCGCCAGCGCACAGACGGGCGCCGACGCAGACGCAATGCGCAATCTCGCCGCCGACGCCAAGCCGATCTCTGCCGAAGAGCGCCGCTCGCGCGTGGCCAAGGCCGGGGCGCTGATGCGTGCGAACGACATCGATGCGGTGCTGATCGAAGCGGGATCGAGCCTGGTCTATTTCACCGGCATCCACTGGTGGCGAAGCGAGCGGCTGACCGGCGCGGTCATCACGCGCGAGGGTGAGATTGCAGTGGTCACGCCCTTCTTCGAGGAACCTTCTGTTCGCGAAACGCTCGAGCTCGATGCGCAGGTTCTAACCTGGAACGAAGATGAAGATCCTCTCGCGCTGATCGGCAGCTGGCTGGGCAAGCGCGGGCTCGCCAAGGGCAAGATCGGCATCGAGGAAACCGTGCGCTACTTCGCGGTCGACGGCCTTCAACACGCGCTGCCCGACGCCGAATTGGTCAGCGCCAATCCGGTCGTGCGCGGATGCCGGATGATCAAGTCGCCCGCCGAGCTGGCGCTGATGCAGGTCGCCAACGACATCACCCTGGCGGCCTACCGCCTTATGTATCGCAAGATCGAAGCGGGCATGACGCCCGCCGATGTCGGCAAGCTCATCAACGGGGCGACCGTCGCCATGGGCGGCAACCCGGAATTCGCGCTGGTCCTGCTTGGCGAGGCAAGCGCCTATCCCCACGGCACGGGCAAGCCGCAGGAGGTGCGCGAGGGTGAGGTCGTGCTGCTCGATTGCGGGTGCAACGTCCACGGCTACCAGTCCGACATCTCGCGCAGCTTCGTGTTCGGCGAGGCAAACGACGAACAGCGCCTCGTCTGGAACCGGATGCGCAAGGGCCAGCAGATCGCGTTCGAAGCGGCGCAGGTCGGCACCGAGGCGGGCAAGGTCGACGACGCGGTGCGCGCTTATTACCAAACGCTTGGCTACGGGCCGGGCTACAAACTGCCAGGAACTTCGCACCGCACCGGGCATGGTATCGGGCTCGACGGGCACGAACCGGTCAATCTGGTGCACGGCGAAACGACGAAGCTGGCCCCCGGCATGTGCTTCTCCGACGAACCGGGCATCTACATCCCCGGCGATTTCGGCATCCGCCTCGAAGACTGCTTCTACATGACCGAAAGCGGCCCACGCTGGTTCAGCACGCCGCCCAATTCGATCGACGACCCGATCGGGTAGCCTCGCGTCCGGCGATTGCGTCGGTTGCGCCTCGAGCCCTCAGACGGCGACCGCGATCCAGGCGATCGCCATGGCAGCTGGGAGGAACACCGCCTGCGCCAGCACCGTTCCGGCAAAGCGACTGAGCGAAATCCATACGATGGTGCGGCGAAACAGGGCCTCGTCGATCTTTCCCTCGACCACGTCGTCGGTCATCACCGAGAGCTGCGGGTCTATCAGCGCGAACAGCAGGATGGTCGCGAAACCATTGACCACTGCCGAAAGCTGGCTTGCGGTAACGCGGTATTCGGGCGCGAGGTACCCGGCATAGAGCGCGGCGAGCACGCCCACCGTCAACAGCGCCTGCGCCAGCATATTGGCGACGAGCACGCCGCTCCCGACGCCGAGCGGCCGGCGCAACGCCTTCACGCTGCTTCTGGAAGGGGCCGCCACAGAGCGGCGGATGGTCGAGAGCCCCGCGGGAGTCGCCGCACGCAAGATCAACCGTCCGGTCGAGCGGTGCTCCTGAAAATGGGCGATGGCGCTGGCGAATAGCCGCTGCGCGGTCGGGACCAGCAGGATACCCACCAGCACCGCGACGCTGGCGCTGGCAAGGACGATGCGAAAGTCGCCCGCCAGAGTGGCGCCGCCCCCGTCTGCCAGACGATCTTCGATGCGCTTTGCAAGGAATGGGCCGAGGAAGCCATTGGCCGTGCGGCTGACCAGCACGAGCACATTGAACAACGCGAAGCTCATCGCGATCCGCCGGGTGCGAACACCGGCTACGCGCGCCGCATAGGCCAGCGCGCCGATCAGGTTGATGGCGAAGGTGAGCGCGCAAATCACAAAGAGTTGGGTGTCCATCGGCGCAGCTTTAGGCTCACGCCGATCGCCGAGCTATCCCTATCGCGCACCCGCATGATCGTCGGCGCGCAAGGGCGCTACGATTTGGGAGATTCCACGCAGCATCACATGGGCGTAGCCGGACGCCTCAAGCCCCATGCTTGCGACTCAATTCGCGCATCGCGTCATCCAGCCCGTCGAGAGTCAGCGGGTACATCCGGTCGTTGACCAGCTGTTTCATGATGCTGGTCGACTGCGAGTAGCTCCACTGTTTTTCCGGTATCGGGTTGAGCCACACGGTCGCGGGATAGGTGTTGGTCATCCGCTGCATCCACGTGGCACCGGCTTCCTCGTTCATGTGCTCGACCGAGCCGCCGGGATGGGTGATCTCGTACGGGCTCATCGCGGCATCGCCGACGAACACGATCTTGTAGTCGTGGCCGAACTTGTGGAGGATGTCCCAGGTCTTGGTCCGCTCCTGCCAGCGGCGGCGGTTGTCCTTCCACACGCCTTCGTAGAGGCAGTTGTGGAAGTAGAAGAACTCGAGGTTCTTGAACTCGCTGGTCGCCGCGCTGAACAGCTCTTCGGTCACCTTGATGAACGGGTCCATCGATCCGCCGACATCGAGGAACAGCAGCAGCTTCACCGCATTGCGCCGCTCGGGCCGCATGTGGATGTCGAGCCAGCCCTGCTTGGCGGTGCCGCGGATCGTCTGGTCGATATCGAGCTCGTCCGCCGCGCCCTCGCGCGCAAAGCGGCGCAGGCGGCGCAGCGCCATCTTGATGTTGCGGGTGCCCAGTTCCTTCGTGTTGTCGAGGTTCTTGAACTCGCGCTTTTCCCACACCTTCACCGCGCGCTTGTTCTTCGATTCGCCGCCGATGCGCACGCCTTCGGGGTGGTAGCCCGAGTGGCCGAAGGGCGAGGTGCCGCCCGTGCCGATCCACTTGTTGCCGCCTTCGTGGCGTTCCTTCTGCTCCTCGAGCCGCTTCTTGAGCGTGTCCATGAGCTCGTCCCACGAACCCATCTTCTCGATCGCAGCCATTTCCTCTTCGGTGAGGTATTTTTCGGCGATCGCTTTCAGCCAATCCTCGGGAATCTCGACTTGGTCCTGGCCGTAATCGGTCATGATTCCCTTGAAGACCTTGGAGAACACCTGGTCGAACCGGTCGAGCAGGCCCTCGTCCTTCACGAAGGTGGCGCGCGCGAGGTAATAGAACGCCTCGGGCGTCTGCTCGATCACGTCCTTGTCGAGCGCTTCGAGCAGCGTAAGGTGCTCCTTCAGGCTGGCGGAGATTCCCGCGGCTCGCAATTCGTCGACGAAGTTTAAGAACATCAGCTTTCCAGTGGCCTGCCCGCAGTTGCGGTTTGGGATCGGGGGGAGGGCGCACGCACGCGCGCGACCCAGCTCACCAGCACGAAGCTGATATACATGAGAAGATACCACGCGCCCAGTTTTGCAGGCGAGACCATGCTCCACCCTGCGGACTGATCGGGATAGGTCCATGCACGCGCGAAGGTGCCCAGGTTCTCGGCGAACCAGATGAACAGCGCGACGAGGAACCAGCCCAGCAGCAGCGGCATCCAGCGCGGCGTGCGCCATACGGTGAACCAGATGCGGGTGCGCACGAACAGAACGAACAGCGCGGCGAACAGCAGCAGGCGAGTGTCGGGCAGCCAGTGGTGCGCGAAGAAATTGACGTAGATCGCGACCGCCAGCAGCCACGTTGCCCAGCGCGGCGGATAGGCGGTGAAGCGGAAATCGAAGATCCGCCACACCCGCGCGATGTAGCTGCCGACGGCGGCGTACATGAAGCCTGAGAACAGCGGCACGTCGCCGATCCGCAGCACGCTCGCCTCCGGGTATATCCACGATCCGTGCGCGGTCTTGAACAGTTCCATCACCGTGCCGACGATGTGGAAGGCGAGGATGACCTTCGCCTCTCCCCAGGTCTCCAGCCTGAAGGCGAGCATCCCGATCTGGATCGCGAGCGCGGCCAGCGTCAGGAAGTCGTAGCGCGAGAGAGCCGCGCCATCGGGGTAGAACAGGTGCGTCGCCACCAGCAACGCCAGCATCAGCCCGCCGAACAGGCAGGCCCACCCCTGTTTGAACCCGAACAGCGCGAACTCGTAAGCCCATGCGTACACGCCCGGCCGCGGCTCGAAACTCTCGAGCCGTTTCCGTGCTTGGGCGAACCGGGTTTCGCGCGGCGTATCCAGCGTCCTAGCCCCCCTTGCCGAGCGCCATGATGGCCAGCGTGGTGCGCCGCGACGTTGCGGAACGGCAAGCTTCGGGGGAAAATCTATCCGTCATTGTGGCCTCCCTGCCACAAGAACCCGGCTGGCGAAACGCCTTGCGAATACCCTGTGGCTGGCCACCTCCCCCTTGCGCATGGCGATCACCGGCAGGGGTCAAGCCCGTGCTTTATCTGGCATTTCGGAGATCGGGCGAGTTGTGCCAGGGCGCTTCGCCTTGGCATCGTGGGCCTCGGGAGAAGCGCGGGAGAGGGCAAGTGATCGCCATTTAAATAACGCGGGGAGACAAATTCGGTTGAACCGAATCGCTTCTCGGGACCACATTCAAAATATGGTTAAAGGCGCGTTTACGATCGTGTGTACGCTCGCCGTACTTTGTGCGGCCTTCGTTCTATTCAATCCGACGCGCATCCTTATGCAGGAAACGGCTGCCGCAGGGCCGATGGAAGACGTCGTGTTCGTGTCCGATCCGGTCGTCCAGCAGGTTCCGCCGTCGCCCACTCCGCCACCGCCACCGCCGAAGAAACCGCAGGCTGGCATGCCGCCACCGGTCGCTCAGGTCCTGCAATCGGGTACGCTGATCGTCATCAGCAAGGCATCGCAGCAGATGTACGTGTTCAAGGACGGCGCCCTATGGGATAGCTCGCCCGTCTCCACCGGCAAGCCGGGCAAGGAGACCCCGACGGGCATGTTCCCGATCCTGCAGAAGCGCGTCTTCCACCGCTCCAACATCTATTCCAACGCGCCGATGCCGCACATGCAGCGGCTGACGTGGGGTGGGATCGCGATCCACGCGGGCAAGCTGCCCGGCTATCCGGCGTCGCACGGCTGCATCCGCCTGCCGCCCGCCTTCGCCAAGGCGCTATTCGCGGAAACCGATCCGGCATCGACCACGGTGATCGTGACCGATAATCCGCTGGCATCGGAAGGGCAGGCGAGGCGCCTTGCCGTGGCGATGCCGATGCCGTCGCCGGGTGAAAGAGGCCACCTTCTCCAGCGGCCCGAGCCCAGGCTGGCAGAGCTTGATCTACCGGCCACCGTGCCAGCCGCGACCTCGGCCGTACCGCCGGTCGCTGCCGCCACGTCCGCACCGCCGCCGACCGATCTGCTCGCGCAGACCCAGCCGCCGCCGCGCCCGGTCGCAAAGGGCCAGACGATCCAGCTCGCCGCAAAGAGCAGCGCGAGCGAGGCCGAAGCCTACTGGTCGAACATCACCAGCCGTTTTCCCGAGCTTGAGCGCTACGAAAAGGCGATCATCCCGGCGGTCGTCGGATCGAAGCAGTATTATCGCCTGCGGGTGACGGGCCCGGGCGCGAGGGACATGTGCACCTCGCTCAAGCGCTCGGGCGCAGACTGCTTCCCGGTCTGAGCGACCGGAAAACCGGTCAGCTCTGGCGGCGGCTCATGAAGGCGAGCCGTTCGAACAGCATTACGTCCTGTTCGTTCTTCAGCAGCGCGCCGTGCAGCGGGGGGATCGCCTTGTTGGGGTTCGCGTCCTGCAGCACTTCGACCGGCATATCCTCGTTCAGAAGCAGCTTCAGCCAGTCGAGCAGTTCGCTGGTGCTGGGCTTCTTCTTCAGGCCGGGCACTTCGCGGATGTCGTAGAATATCTCCATCGCCTTGGTGACGAGGTTCTTCTGAATGCCGGGGAAGTGGACTTCGATGATCTCGCGCATCGTGTCGCGATCGGGGAAGGAGATGTAGTGGAAGAAACAGCGGCGCAGGAAGGCGTCGGGCAGCTCCTTCTCGTTGTTCGAGGTGATGACCACGATCGGGCGTTCCTTCGCCTCGATCCGCTGCTGCGTTTCGTAGACGTCGAAGCTCATCCGGTCGAGTTCCTGCAACAGGTCGTTGGGGAACTCGATGTCGGCCTTGTCGATCTCGTCGATCAGCAGCACGGGCAGCTGAGGCGCCTCGAACGCCTCCCACAGCTTGCCCTTCTTGATGTAGTTGGAAATGTCGTGGACGCGTTCGTCACCCAGCTGGCCGTCGCGCAGGCGGGCAACCGCGTCGTATTCGTACAGGCCCTGATGCGCCTTGGTGGTGGACTTCACGTTCCATTCGATCAGCGGCGCATCCACCGCCTTGGCGATCTCGTGCGCGAGCACGGTCTTGCCCGTGCCCGGTTCGCCCTTGACCAGCAGGGGGCGGCGCAGCGTCACCGCCGCGTTGACCGCCACCTTCAGGTCGTCGGTTGCGATATAGTCCTTGGTGCCTTCGAAACGCTCGATCATGCGGGAGCCCACTTTCCAGTCCTGTTTCGCAACCTGCTAGGGATGCCGGCAGGCCGCCGCAAGGGGGAGGGCGCTCAGTCTGCCAGCGCGAGGATGCGCTTGGCCATCAGCAGCAGGCCGGTGGTATCGACCTCGCTTGCCGGATCCATCTGGCTGATAGCGAGCATGTACCAGCGGCCCGCATCGTCGCGCAGCAGCCAGCTCATGTTGAGCACGCCGGGCTCGGAGCCGCCCTTGTAACCCACGTAATCCCAGTTCGCGGTCTCACTCTCGTCGAACACCGGATTGACGGTCATGATCTGCCGCGCGGTATCATCGGGTAGGGCGGCGAGGACGCGCATCAGGCCGCGCTCGTCCACCATGCTGGCAAACCACTCGACTTCGTCGATCAGGACGGGCGTGCCCGAGGTGAAGGTGTCGAGAAAACGCGCTTCGTCGATTCCATCGAGATCGAGTGAGGCGAGCATGGCGCGGCGCTGGGCCTCGTCCGCAGCGGCATAGACGTTGCCCATCTCGCTGGCCTTGATGACGAACATCTCGCGCGTCGAGAGGAAGGGCAGCGTCTTTGCGAGGTGAGCATTGCCGCTCGCGCGCATCTCCGCCTCAACCGCGTCGCGGCCCACGGTGTGCAGCACCAGATCGGTCGCGGTGTTGTCGCTGATCGAGATCATCAGAGTGGCTGCTGTGTGCAGCGTCACCAGCGATCCGTCGGGCCAGCTCTGCATGATCCCGCTGGGAAAGCTCTTCGCGTCGAGCGTTACCACGTCGTCCCACGCCAGACGCCCCTCGTCCACAGCCCGTGCCAGCGCGGCGAGCACGTAGAGCTTGAAGGTCGATCCCAGTGCAAACGGCTGGCTCGCATCCCCGTAGGTAAAGATCGGATCGCCATCGAGTGGACCGAACCATGCGGCTTTGGAGCCCGGAAGTGCGTCAATGTCTGCCGATATCGCGTCCTTCCCGGTGGCGACTGGCTTGATGTCGTTCAGCAGCAACCCTTCGATCTTGTAGGGCTCACTTGCCGACAGGGTCATCGGCCCCGCTGCCAGCGCGTTCTCGAACCGCAGCGTGATTTGCGCCTTGTACGCGCCCGTCGGCTCGACCGATTCGACGCCGACGATCGGGCCCAGCTGCGCGGTCAGCTGCTGGCTGATCTGGGCGAACGTCTCGGCGGAAACCTGCGCGAGGAAGGCGTCGGAAAACACATCCGCCGCATCGCCTTCGCCCCGGATCAGATCCACCACATCGGCAGCACGCGCATCGAGCGGCGATTGCTCGGCCGACTCTTCCTGCGCATGGGCCGGATATGCCATGGGGTCGATCGCTGCCCCGACACTTGCCAGCGCGAGTGCGGCACCCATCATGATTGCGCGCGTTGTCTTGACCTGCATGTTAGTCCTCCCTGTGAACCCGGATTACCACGTTACGGGATTTAGCGAAAATGCTAAATCCTTCGCATCTGCCATTGGAGCCGCCCGATAATGCCTACCGAACAGATCACAATTCCGACGGACCGCGGCTACGAACTGGCCGGCGCGCTCGAACTACCGACGGGGCTGGTGCGCGGGGCAGCGTTGTTTGCGCACTGTTTCACCTGCACGAAGCAGAGCAAGGCGGCGGTCGAGGTGACGCGCGCGCTGGCGCGGCATGGTATAGCAACGCTGCGGTTCGACTTCACCGGGCTGGGCGGCAGCGGCGGCGATTTCGGGCGCGCGGGCTTTGCCAGCGATGTCGAAGACCTGGTCGCCTCGGCGCATCATCTGGGCGAGCGGTTCGGCGGCAAGATCCTGCTGGTCGGCCACAGCCTTGGCGGCGCCGCAGTGCTCGCGGCGGCAGGCATGATCGGCCGTGACCGGATCGCTGCCATTGCTACGATCGCCGCCCCGGCGGACGTTCCGCACGTGCTGGGCAACATCAAGGGCGATCTCGCTGCGATCGAGAAGGAGGGGCAGGGCGAAGTCACCATCGGTGGGCGCGCGTTTCATCTCAGCCGCGAATTCCTGGCGAAGACACGCGACATCGACTTGCCGAGCGAGGTTGGCAAACTGAAGCTGCCGATCCTGATCGCCCACTCGCCGACCGACCAGATCGTCGGGATCGAGAATGCCTCCGCGCTCTACGAAGCCGCCAAGCACCCCAAGAGCTTCATCAGCCTCGCCGATGCCGATCATTTGCTGACCCGGCCCGACGACGCACATTTCATCGCGGATATCATCGCGGCGTGGGGCGAACGCTACATGCCAATGAAGGAAGACTGGCCGCTGCCCGAGGAAGGCGTGGTCGTGTGCACGGGCCACGGCAAGTTCGGCACCGAGGTTCACACCGGATCGCACCGCTTCGTGGTCGACGAGCCGCGCAGCCATGGCGGCGACGATACCGGCCCGACGCCCTACGACCTGCTCGGCGCCGCGCTCGGCACCTGCACCGCGATGACCATGAAGCTGTACGCGACGCGCAAGGGCATCCCCTTCGAGGGCGCGCGGGTGGCGGTGACGCACGAGCGCGACCACGCGAAGGATTGCGACCATTGCGAGGAGGAGGGTATGCAGGTGCAGGCGCTCAACCGCGTTATCACGCTCCTCGGCGGCGACCTGACCGACGAACAGCGCGACAAGCTGATCGAGATAGCGGACAAGTGCCCGGTCCACCGGACGCTGGAAGGCCATCTGCACATCCATACCGAGGTGGGGGAGGGGTAGGCTCACGCCTCCTCCAGCGCCTTGGCCTGCGCGGCGAGCTTGCGCGCGGCGCGCAGGTTGAGCCAGACGACGAAGCCGAAGAAGGCGAGTGTTGCCGCCAGCGGCAGTCCGATCCTTTCGACGATTTCGGCTGCCGGGCGCACACCCATCGCCTTGATCGCAACCGTCCCGTAAACCCCCAGAACGCTGGGCAGGAATGGCGCGACGTACCACATCGGGACCTTGCGCAACGCCTCCGCCTGACGACGATACTGCGCGCTCAGATGACTGCGGCAGTCCTCTTCCGGGCGCCGCGCGAGGTTCGACGCGCGGTGGTGGAGGTTCCACATGACGAACAGCGTCGCGGGCACCATCAGGCCCATCGATCCGGCCAACAGCCATTCGCCGAGGCCCGCAAACATCAGGCATGTCGGCACGCTGACGAGCAGCACGAGCGCGCCCGCGGCATATTCCAGAAGGTTACGCAGACGGATTTTGCGTTCGAATGCACTGCTTCGGGTCATGAGATTCTCCGGATTGGTAAAAGTTTCGGCAGCGGCGTTCGCCTGCCAGATCTGCTTGAGATCATCGGTCATGGTCGATCTCCGGAAGTTCGAATTGAGCGGCTAGCCTGTCGCGCAGGCGCGAAAGTCGCGTGGCGACAGCGCCGCTGGAAAGGCCGGTAACCTCCGCGATCTCGGCCCCCGAATGCCCTTCGAGCCACAGCAGGATGACCTGCGCGTCGAGCAGCGGGAGAGTGCGGATGATCGCGTGGAGGCGGGTGAGGGCGTGAGCGTCCGCCGCAGCCGCTTCGCCTGCGTTGGCGGCGGGCAGCGTCTCTAGCTCGTCGATATCGACCGTCGCCGGGCGGCGGCTGTGCCGGCCGACATGATCGGCGGCGACATTATGCGCGACGCGGAAGACCCACGTCTTTAGCGCGCAATTCCCGTCGAACCGCGCAAAGCTGCGCCACAGTTCGAGGTGGATGTCCTGCTCCAGATCGCGCGCCTTGTCCGCATCGCGCTCCATCGCCCGGGCAAGCCGCGCGATAGCAGGCGCAAACTGCTCGCCCGCCTGGTGGTAGAGTGTGGCCTGTTGCCCGGTCATGCCCCTTTAGTCGCCGAGCGGGAGGATTTCTTACAGGGGGGAGAGATTTTTTCTCGGCTAGCCCCTCATCCAAGTATCGCTAGTCGCGTATGCGACATGCTCAGCTATCCTTCTCCCACAGGGAGAAGGATATGAAGGCTTGGCGACGAAGGAGCCTAGCCGGAATTGGATGAGGGGGGAGGTCGATGAAGCAAATCAAGAGAGCCCGCGCATTACGCAAGACATCCACCGATGCCGAAACGCTGCTCTGGTCCCGCCTTCGCAACCGGCAGTTCCGCAATCTCAAGTTCCGCAGGCAAGTACCGCTCGGTCATTACATCGTCGACTTTTACTGCCACGAATTGCGGCTCGTTATCGAACTCGACGGTGGCCAGCATTCCGAGGAAGTCGACCGGACGCGGACGCAATGGCTGGAAAGCGAAGGCTACCGCGTTGTGCGATTCTGGAACCACGAGGTGATGGTGAACCTAAATGGCGTTCTTGCGCAACTGGATCGGCGCATCCGCCCCTCATCCGAGCAACGCTAGTCGCTGACGCGACAAGCTATGCAATCCTTCTCCCATGGGGAGAAGGATATGGAGGCTTGGCGACGAAGGAGCCTAGCCGCAGTTGGATGAGGGGCCAAAACCCTCACGCATCGATCAGCTCGCGATCCAGATCGCCCGCCTTGTTCTGGATGAACTGGAAGCGGTGCTCCGGGTTGCGGCCCATCAGCTGGCCGACGAGTTCCTTCACCGCCGCGCGGTCTTCGAATTCGGGTGGCAGGGTGATGCGGATCAATGACCGGCTGTCGGGGTGCATGGTGGTCTCGCGCAGCTGCGCGGGGTTCATTTCGCCGAGGCCCTTGAAGCGGCTGACCTCGATCTTCTTGCCCTTGAAGGCGGTCTCTTCCAGCTCTCGCCGGTGTTCTTCGTCGCGGGCGTAGTGGCTCTCCTTGCCCGCGGTCAGGCGGTAGAGCGGCGGCTGGGCAAGGAAGAGGTGCCCCTTGCGCACCAGGTCGGGCATTTCCTGGAAGAAGAACGTCATCAGCAGCGTCGCAATATGCGCGCCGTCGACGTCGGCATCAGTCATGATGACCACGCGGTCGTAGCGAAGCTGATCGGCGTCGCAATCCTTGCGCACGCCGCAGCCGAGCGCGAGGATCAGGTCCGCGATTTCGCTGTTGGCGCGAATCTTGTCCGCGCTGGCGCTAGCCACGTTGAGGATCTTGCCGCGGATCGGCAGGATGGCCTGCGTCTTGCGGTCGCGCGCCTGCTTGGCGCTGCCACCCGCGCTATCGCCTTCGACGATGAACAGCTCGGTCTCCGCGCCGGTTTCGCCCGAGCAATCGGTCAGTTTGCCGGGCAGGCGCAGCTTCTTGGCGTTGGTCGCAGTCTTGCGCTTCACCTCGCGCTCGGCGCGGCGGCGCAGGCGTTCGTCCATGCGCTCCATGACCTCGCCGAGCAGCGCCTTGCCGCGATCCATATTGTCGGCGAGGAAGTGGTCGAAATGGTCGCGCACCGCATTCTCGACCAGCTTGGCCGCTTCGGGCGAGGTAAGACGGTCCTTGGTCTGCGACTGGAATTGCGGATCGCGGATGAAGACCGACAGCAGCACCTCGGCTCCCGCCATCACGTCGTCGGCGGAAATGTCCTTGGCCTTCTTCTGGCCGACCAGATCGCCGAACGCGCGCAATCCCTTGGTGAGCGCAGAGCGCACGCCTTGTTCGTGCGTGCCGCCATCGGGGGTGGGCACGGTGTTGCAGTACCAGCTTGTCGCGCCTTCGGAGAACAGCGGCCAGGCGATCGCCCATTCGACGCGCCCCTGCGAGGTACCGCCAACTTCCGGGAAATCCTGGCTCCCAGCGAAGGGTTCGGCGGTAACGCACTCGCGCCCGTTGATCCGCTGCGTGAGGTGATCGGCGAGCCCGCCGGGGAACTTGAAGGTGTCTTCCTCGGGCACTTCGTCCGTGGCGAGCGACGGCGCGCATTTCCAGCGGATCTCGACGCCTGCAAACAGGTACGCCTTCGACCGCGCGAGCTGGAACAGCCGCTTCGCGCTGAACTTGCGTTCGCCGAAAATCTCCGGGTCGGGTGTGAAGCTGACCGTTGTGCCGCGCCGGTTGGGGGCTGCACCTACGGTCTCGATCGGCCTCAGCGTCTGCCCCTTGGAGAATTCCTGGGCATAGAGCGTCTTGTCGCGCGCCACCTCGACCCGCGTGTGTTCGGACAGTGCGTTGACCACGCTGACGCCGACGCCGTGCAGACCGCCGGAGGTCGCATAGGCTTTCCCTGAGAATTTCCCGCCCGAGTGGAGCGTCGAGAGGATCACCTCGAGCGTCGACTTGCCCGGAAACTTCGGATGCTCGTCCACCGGCATGCCGCGACCATTGTCGGCGATGGTCAGGCGGTTGCCTTCCTCCAGCCGGACTTCGATGCGCGACGCATGGCCTGCCACCGCCTCGTCCATCGAGTTGTCGAGCACTTCGGCAGCGAGGTGATGCAGCGCGCGGTCGTCCGTCCCGCCGATATACATGCCGGGGCGGCGGCGCACGGGCTCTAGCCCCTCAAGCACCTCGATCGAGGAAGAATCGTAATCGCCGCTGGAGGTCGGCGTACCGTCGAAAAGATCATCGGACATGCGGCAACAGTGGGACCGCGCGTACCGCTAGACAAGCGAAACGCGCGGTCTGTCCGCAGAATTCAGTGCGCTAATGTCAGCTTGGTCCCGCTCAGAAATTGTCCGGCGCAGGGGATACGACCACGACCTGTCCGTCGCGAACCTCGCGCACTTCCAGCGCGCGTTGCGCCGTCCCGTCGGCTTCGAAGCGGAATGCTCCGTCGAGGCCCAGGAACCCGCCGCGCGCGGTCAGTTCGGACGTGGGGAAGGGCGTGCCCGGACGCCAGGTGTTGTTGCCTGCGACCCTGAGCGCAAGCAGCACGCTGTCGTAGCCGAGCGTCGCGATCCGGTAGGGCGCGTTGCCGAACCGGCTGCGGTAGCTGTCCGAAAAATTGCGGTAGCGCGCGTCGGAGACCGCAGAGAACAACGCGCCCTGCATCACGCCTGCTGCCGGAATGTCGGCCTCGCCGCTCCAAAGCTCGGTGCCGAGCAGGCGCGGCATCAGGCTGTTTTCGGTCCGCAATTCGGCAGCGGCAGAAATTGCAAGGCGCGGGCTGTCGGCAATCAGCACCGTATCGAAACCGCCGCGAGCGCGCAGGCGGCGCGCCGCACTCGCGGCTGCGCCTTCGTTGCGGGTGTAGCGTTCGGTCGCGACGAGCGTGCCGCCGATTTCGCGCAGGGCGGAAATCAGCGCGAACTCTGCCTGACGGCCATACTCGCCTTCGGGCACCAGCGCGGCGTAATTGCGCGCACCCTGGGTGCGGGCGAAGGCGACCGTGCGGTGGACCGACTGCGACGGAGTGAGCCCCATCAGGTACACATCGGGCGCGGAAACGCTGACGTCGTTGGAGAACGAGATCAGCGGAATGCCCGCCGCGCGTGCCAGCCCGACGACTTCTTCCACATTGCTGCCAAGCAGCGGGCCCAGGATCAGCTCGTTACCCTCCGCCAGCGCGCGACGTGCCGCGCCTGCGGGATCGTTGGACGTGTCATAGGTGGTGATGCGCAGGTTGCTGGCATTGGTATCGAGCAGCGCCATGGTGGTCGCATTGGCGATCGACTGGCCGACCCGCTCGTTCACCCCGCTGGTCGGCACCAGCAGCGCAATCCGGTGCCGTCCCTGCCCATCCTGCGGAAGCGGGGCGGGTGTGTTGGGCCGCGGGATCGGCGGCGGCGTCGCGGCATCGGTACGATTGCCGGTGTTCGGCTGCGAGGTCGGCGGGGGCGGGCTGGTGGGCGCTTCGACTTGCGGAATGATCTGACAGCCCGCGAGCAGCAGGCCCGCTCCGAAAGCGAGGATCAGTTTGCGGCAGTGGCGAAGGCCCATCATGCTTGCGAATATCCCTTGCGTTGGTCCATGGCGGTATTCGTGAACGACACCAGCGATGCAGCCTCTCACCCCGCCCTTGCGCCTGGCCTGTATATCGTCGCGACACCTATTGGCAATCTGAACGACATTACGTTGCGGGCGGTCGACGTGCTGAAGCGCTGCGATGCCGTAGCGTGCGAGGACACGCGCGTGACCGGAAAGCTCTTGCGACATCTGGGGCTGTCGAAGCCGCTCTGGCGCTACGACGACCATGCCGATGCGCGCGACCGGGCGCGCCTGATCGAGAGCATGGCCACCCGTGCGGTCGCGCTGGTGAGCGATGCGGGCACTCCGCTGATTTCCGACCCCGGGTATCAACTGGTCAATGCGGCGCGCGAGGCGGGAATCTATATCCAGACCATCCCCGGCCCCTGCGCCGCCATCGCCGCGATCACGCTCGCCGGATTGCCGAGCGACCGTTTCTTATTCGCGGGCTTCCTGCCGGTGAAGGAAAAGGCGCGCGCCGACATGCTCGCCGAGCTTGGCGAGATCGCCGCCACGCTGGTGTTCTACGAAAGCGCGGGGCGGCTGACGAAGGCGCTGGCCGCAATCGACGCCACGCTGCCCGGTCGCGGCGTCGGCGTGGCGCGCGAACTTACCAAGATGCACGAGGAATGCCGGGTCGATGCGCCTGCCGCGCTGATCGCGCATTACGAGGCAAAGCCGCCCAAGGGCGAGATCGTGCTGCTGGTCGAACCGCCCGAGGAGCAGGAAGCCAGCGAAGAGGATGTCGACCGGTTGCTGCGCGAGGCTCTGGCGACGGACAAGCCCTCCCAAGCCGCGGCAAAGGTCGCGAAAGCCACCGGAGCGGACCGCAAGGCGCTTTACGCGCGCGCACTGGAACTGCGCGAATGACCGCCAAGCGGGAGCGCGCCGAGAAGGCGGGCCGGGGCGGCGAGGAAGAGGCGGCCCGCTGGCTCGAAAGCGAAGGCTGGGAAATTATCGACCGCCGCCGCAAAACGAAGCTGGGTGAAATCGACCTGATCGCGCGCCGCGAAGGACTGGTCGCCTTCGTCGAGGTCAAGTGGCGGCGCAGCGTGCCCGATCTCGACCTCGCCATCGACGAACGCCGCCTTGCGCGCGTGGCGGCGGCCGCGGGTGCAGTCGCGCACGAGTACGCGACCGGTGGCGAGGACATACGGATCGATGTGATCCTGCTTGCACCGGGCGCTCAGCCTCGCCACATCGCGAACGCGTGGATGCCGTGAGATCCATCCAGCAGCGCTCATCCTGAGCCTGTCGAAGGATCGCATTTACTTTCAGCGCGGCACCGAAAAGAAGAACGGCCCTTCGACAAGCTCAGGGCGAGCGGGACAATTAACATGACTATGAAAACCGCCTTCCAGATGGACCCGATCGAGAGCGTCAAGATCGCGGGCGATTCCAGCTTCGCGCTGATGCTCTCGGCGCAGGAGCGCGGGCACGAGGTGTGGCATTACGATGTGAAGAGCCTCGCGTGGGAAAGCGACGGCTCGCCCGCCGGCAAGATCACCGCCTTCGCGCGTCCCGTTCGTGTGCAGCGCGTCGAGGGCGATCACTACGAATGGCTGGGCGACCGGCGCAAGATCGACCTCGCACGCGATATTGACGTCGTTTGGCTGCGGCAGGACCCGCCGTTCGACCTCGGCTACATCACTGCCGCCTTCCTGCTCGACCGACTGAAAGGCACCACGTTGGTGGTCAACGACCCGCGCGAGGTCGTGAACGCGCCCGAGAAAATGTTCGTCCTCGATTACGCGCGCTTCATGCCGCCGACGCTGATCGCGCGCAGGCTTGCGGACATTCAGGCGTTCCAGAAGAAACACGGCGCGGTGGTGGTGAAGCCGCTGCACGGCAATGGCGGCAAGGCGATCTTCAAGATCGACGAGCACGGCACGAACCTGTCCGCGCTGTCCGAAGTCTTCGACAACCAGTGGCCCGAGGCGCACATGGTACAGGCCTTCCTCCCCACGGTGAGCGAGGGCGACAAGCGGATCGTGCTGGTCGACGGCGTGGTCGCAGGCGCGATCAACCGCAAGCCGGGCGAGGGCGAGTTCCGCTCCAATCTCGCGCAGGGCGGATCGGCCGAGGCGGCTCAGCTGACCGCGCGAGAGGAAGAAATCTGCGCCGCGATGGGGCCGGAGCTGAAACGGCGGGGCCTCGTGTTCGTCGGCATCGACGTGATCGGCGGCGAGTGGCTGACCGAGATCAACGTGACCTCGCCCACCGGAATTGTGGCGATCGACCGGTTCAACGGCACCGACACGCCGGGCGCGCTCTGGAATGCGACCGAGCGGCGGCACGCGGATATGGCGAAGCGCTAATCCCGCTTGCCGCCTTTTAATCGTCGCCCCGGACTTGATCCGGGGCAGGGCTTTCTTCGGGGGATCTATCACAAGAAGAAGCCCTATCCCGGGTCAAGCCCGGGATGACGAAGAAGGGAGGGGGGCTAAACAACGGCCCCCACAACACCATCCTCAATTCAACTCATACGCCACCGTCGTCACCACCCGCACCTTCTGGAACGGCGTGTTCGCGCCGCTCGAGTCGCAATATTCGCAGTCGACCCCGTCGCGCGCGCTGATCGAGAAATAACCCTGGCTGGCGGTCTTGATCTTGCCCACCGATGCGCCGCTATCGTTGGCGAATTGCTGCGCGCTTTCGCGGGCGCTGCGGTTGGCCTCGGCGATCATTTCCGGCTTCAGCTCGTTCAATCCGGTGAAGGTGTAGTTGACCGATCCGCCGCCCATCTCGACGCCCGCGCGCAGCAGGTCGGCCTGCTTCGCATAGGCGGCACGCGCCTTCATGACGTCATTCGTGCGCAGCTGGATCGAGCGTGAGACCGTGAGATTTTCGGGCAGCGGGTTGCCGTAGGCATCGCGCGGCTGTTCGCGCATCAGCGAGATGTCGCTGTCGGTAAAGTCGCTCGGCTTGAAGCCCGCTTCGGTGAAGAACTTGCGGACGGCCTGCGCCTGCTGATCGACCGAGCCCTGAACGCTCGCCAGATCGCTGCCATTGTCGGAGAAGGATACGGTCCAGGTGGCGATATCGGCGGTGACGTCGCGTTCGGACACGCCCTTTACGGTCACCTCTCGGTCGGCCTCCTTCGCGCGGCGCAAGCCGTCGCCGAGCAGGAAGCCGCTGCCCATCAGCCCGACCATCACGATCGCGACCGAACCCAGCACCACCACGCGATTGTCTTCGATAAACCCGGCCATCCCTCATTCTCCTCGACAGGTTGGCAGCGGCGCGGCCCCCATTGGCCGGATTGCCCTGCGATCACCCGTGCATCTCTATCGACGAGTCGAGCTGAACGAGCGATGAAACGTTTTATTTTATCGATGAGTTGAGTTTCGGTGAGACGAGTTGCATTTTCGCGCTCACCCATGGCTCGCAACTTTCGTGCGCTGCGGGCATTGGTCCGCCATGCACGACGCCATCCTCACGATCATCGACCGTCTCGGCTATCTCGGCATCGCCATCCTGATGGCGCTGGAGAACATCTTTCCGCCGCTGCCGTCCGAAGCGATCATGGGCGCGGGAGCACTCTCGATGGAGAATGGCGGAATGCAGTTCTGGCCGCTGCTGATTGCGGGCACGCTGGGCACGCTGGCCGGCAATTACATGTGGTACTGGATCGGGGTGCGGGTTGGATACGAGCGGCTTGGGCCGATTGTCGACCGCTGGGGGCGCTGGCTGACGCTCGAGTGGGAGGATGTCGAACGCGCGGTGCGCTTCTTCCGCAAACACGGCCAATGGGCGGTGTTCGTGCTGCGCGCGACGCCGGTGATGCGGACGATGATCTCGCTTCCCGCAGGTCTCGCGCGGATGAGCGTGTGGCGCTTCCTCGTTTTCACCGCCGCCGGAGCAGCGATCTGGAACGCGCTGCTGATTGCGGGCACCGTATGGATCGCGAAACGCTTCGCCGAGGCGCAGGAGTGGCTGGGCTGGGGCGTCGTTGTAATCCTGGTCGTCGCGCTCGCCGGCTATCTGTGGCGGTTTGCGACGTGGAAGCCGCGCGCCGAACGCTAGTCGCCGCGTTTGCGCGCCTCGGATTCTCTGGGATGCGCATTGCGATAGGTGTCGAGCAGGCGTGCCGCATCGACTTCGGTATAGATCTGCGTCGAGCCGAGGCTGGCGTGGCCGAGCAGTTCCTGCAGGCTGCGCAGATCGGCACCCGCGCCGAGCAGGTGGGTGGCGAAGGAGTGGCGCAGCGCGTGCGGCGTCGCATTCGTGGGCAAGCCAATCTCGGCGCGCACCTCCGCCATCGCCTTCTGCACCAGTCCGGGTGATAACGGCCCGCCGCGCGTGCCCCGGAACAGCGGGGTGTTGGGCGCAAGGTCGTGCGGACAGGCGGCGACGTAGGCGGCGATGGCGCTGCGGATCGCTGGCAGGATCGGCACCACGCGTGTCTTGCCGCCCTTGCCGGTAACGCGGATCGTTTCGCCGATCTTCGCGTGCTCTCCGGTCAGCGACAGCGCTTCGCCGAGCCGCATTCCCGCGCCGTAGAGCAGCAGCAGGACCGCGCGGTCGCGCAACCCGGTCCACTCCTCGCGCCGCTTCTCACCAACCTTCTCGGCAATCTGGACGGCATCGTCGGGCGTGACCGGGCGGGGGAGGGTGCGCTTGATCCGGGGGCCCCGCAGACGCGGAGCCTGCGCATCGTCGAAGCCCGCCTCCCTCCGCGCAAAAGCGAGGAAGGCGCGCAAGGCCGACAGTTCGCGCGCGGCGGAGCGGTTGGAGAGGCCATCGGCACGGCGGCGGGCGAGCTGCGCGCGCAGGGCAGGCGCCTCCAGCTTCGCAATCGCCTGCCAGTCGGTCGCATCCGTTTCATCCAGCAGGCGCTCGGCGGCGCGGACGTAGGCGCGCACCGTATGTGGCGACAGGCGACGCTCGCTCGCGAGGTGGCTTTCCCAGCGGGCGAGCAGGCCGCTCATGCGGCGACGAGGTGCGCGGGGACCAGCTCGGCCAGCAACGCGTCGAGCAGCGGCATGCCCTGCGGAGTGATCGTCAGCCGGTCGCCCTCGCGCTCGACGAAGCCGAGATCGGCGTAGAAGGCGGCGCGCCCGGCATCGACCAGCGCCTCGGGTATCGTGTCAAACCGCGCGGCGAGCTCTGCCAGATCGAGCCCCTCGGCCAGCCGCAGGCCCATCAGCAACGCCTCGCTCAACTGCTCCTCGCGACCCAGCGCGCGCTCTTCGGACAGGCCGTGGCCGTTCTCCGTCACGCGGCGCAGGAAGGCTTCGGGCTTCTTGTGCCGGATCGTCGCCATCCCGCCGCGCCGCCCGTGCGCGCCCGGACCGATCCCGACATAGTCGCGGTAGCGCCAATAGGTGAGGTTGTGATGGCTTTCAGCACCGGGCCGCGCATGGTTGCTGATCTCGTAAGCCGGGAGACCCGCCGCGCGCGTCTGCTCCTGCGTCTGAACGAACAGGTCCGCAGCCTCGTCCGGGTCCATCGGGGTGAGACGCCCGCGCGCGACCGCTCCGGCGAACCCCGTGCCCGGCTCGATCGTCAGCTGGTAAAGCGACAGGTGCTCGGTCCCGAAGGCGAGCGCGCGTGCGAGTTCCGCCTCCCACGCTTCGGCACTCTGGCGGGGGCGCGCATAGATCAGGTCGAAGGTCACACGCCCGAACAGGCCTTGCGCGCTCTCCAACGCCGCCATCGCCTCGGCAGCGCTGTGCTCGCGCCCGAGGAATGCGAGTGCGTCGTCATGGAGCGACTGCACGCCCAGCGACACGCGGTTGACCCCCGCGGCGCGGAAGTCTGCGAACTTGCCCGCCTCGTAGGAGGTGGGGTTGGCTTCGAGCGTGATCTCTGCATCGGGCGCGAGGCCCCACAGGCGCTGTGCCTGCTCGATAAGCGCACCCGCCAGCGCGGGCGGCATCAGCGAGGGCGTGCCGCCGCCGAAGAAAATCGAGCCTACGCGGCGACCCTCCGTCAGCGCGTGTTCGTGCACCAGATCGGCCAGCAGCGCCGCCTGCCACGCATCGGCATCCACATTATCGCGAACATGGCTGTTGAAGTCGCAATAAGGGCACTTCCTCAGGCAGAAGGGCCAGTGGATATAGAGCGCAAGATCGTCCGCGGCGGGCATAAAGCGAATCTAGGGGTCGCGGGCCGCGATGGCCAGCGAGTTAGCCGAACTGCTCGGCGACCAGCTTCGCGAAGGCATCCGCGCGGTGGCTGATCGTGTGTTTTTCCTCAGGGTCGATCTCAGCGAATGTCTGCTCGTGGCCCTGCGGCAGGAATACCGGATCGTAGCCGAAGCCGAGCTGCCCGCGTGGCGGCCAGGTGAGCGATCCGGGCGCGATCCCTTCGTACACCGCGTATTCGCCGTCGGGCCACGCGAGCGCCAGCGTACAATGGAACGCCGCGCTGCGATCCACGTCCGGCCCCTGCTGCGCGAGAAGGCCCTCGACCTTGCCCATCGCCATGTACCAGTCGCGGCCCGGTTCGCCCTCGAACCACTGCCGCTCGGCCCAGTCGGCGGTGTAGACGCCCGGACGCCCGCCCAACGCAGCGACCGACAGCCCGCTGTCGTCGGCCAGCGACACGATGCCCGACCCTTGCGCCGCAGCGCTCGCCTTGAGCAGCGCGTTCTCGACGAAGGTGGTGCCCGTCTCCTCGGGCTCGGGCAGGCCGAGCGCACCGGCAGACAGGCATTCGACGCCATAAGGTGCGAGCAGCGCCGAAATCTCTTTCAGCTTGCCCGCATTATGCGTCGCGATGACGAGCTTGCCCGAGCCGATGCGGCGCGTCATCCCCGCACCGCCGCGTCCTGTGCCTTGAAGATCTCGCCGCAGCCCATCTGCGAGAGGCGCAGCAGGCGCAGCAGCGCTTCTTCGTCGTAGGTCGCGCCTTCGGCGGTGGCCTGCACTTCGGCGATCTTGCCGCCTTCGATCAGCACGAAGTTCGCGTCGGCATCGGCCGAGCTGTCTTCGTCGTAATCGAGATCGAGCACCGGCGTGCCCTTGTAGATGCCGCAAGAGACGGCTGCGATCTTACCCGTAATCGGGTCTTCCAGGATCGCGCCCGACTTCTTGAGGCTGTCGATCGCCAGCCGCAGAGCGACCCACGCGCCCGAGATCGACGCCGTGCGCGTGCCGCCATCGGCCTGGATCACGTCGCAATCGAGCGTGATCTGCCGTTCGCCCAACTTTTTCATGTCGACCACGGCGCGCAAGCTGCGCCCGATCAGTCGCTGGATTTCCTGCGTCCGGCCCGACTGCTTGCCACGTGCCGCCTCACGGCTGCCACGGGTGTGCGTCGCGCGCGGGAGCATCGAATATTCGCCGGTGACCCAGCCGGCACCCTTGCCGCGCATCCATGGAGGCACGCTGTTTTCGACGCTGGCGGTGCACAGCACACGCGTATCGCCGAAGCTGATCAGGCAGCTGCCCTCCGCATGCTTGGTGAAGCCGGTTTCGATGGAGATGGCGCGCATTTCGTCGGGCGCACGTCCTGAAGGTCGCATTGGGGGAAATCCTCTGATCTGTATGGTCGCCAGCGCCCTAGCGGCCTATTCATCGGGTGGCCAGTAGACATGCCCCATCAGGTTTGGCTCCGAGGCATGAAAGGCATCGCCCATGATCCGATTTGTACCGATCTCCATCGCCGCTCTCGCGCTTACCGGCTGCGTCACGCCGGGCGAGGGAACGGACGCGCAATCCGCTCCCACGATAGATTTCAGCGTTGGCCCCTGCTTCGGCTTCTGCCCGGACTTCGCACTTTCCGTAACACCGGAAGGCGAGGGGACGTACGAGGGGCGTAATTTCGTCGCCAAGCGGGGAGAAGCGCGCTTCATTGCCAGCGAAGAGGACTACCGCGCCTTCGCAAGCCGCCTTGCGCCGTTCCGCCCCGAAAAGTCGGTCAGCTATGGCTACGACAATTGCGACGGGCCCGTGGCAACCGACTCGCCCAGCGTGACGGTCACCTGGCGCGATCCGGGCGAGGAACCGGTCACGCTCAACTGGTACATGGGATGCCGCCAGCCGGGCCTCGCCGACAACAGCGAAGCGCTCTACAAGGCGTGGGAGGAATTGCCGGTGGACGCTCTGGTCGGGCCGGACGAGGGCAGGCAGAATTTCGGCCGCCGGGGCGAATAGGTATTCGCGGCCGAAGGGCCATGAGGGGGGGAGTATAATAATGCGGTTTCCAATTGCCATTGCCCTGCTGCTGGCGGGCTGCGTCGGAGTGAGCGACAATGCCGCCTTGGCGAGCGCCGACAGCGCGGCGCCCGATTGCGGCGCGCAGTGCCCGGTAATCTTCCACGAGGTGACATCGTGGGGGCGGCAGGTGTACCGATCCGAACTGGAGCCCGACGGGTCATTCCTTGCCGAACGGCTCGACTTCAATTCCGGCGAGGTCACCGAAACCATCCGGCGCGAACTGGGCGTGGAGGGCTATGGCGCCGCCTATGCCGCGCTCCAGCCGCTCGAGAATGCAGGCAACCGGTCGATCTTTTGCAAGGGCGCACCGACCGACGGGCCCTATGGCGCGTACACCTGGGACGAGGGCAACCGGATCAGCATCTATTACGGCTGTTACGGTGTCGATCCCTCGCTCGATCCGCTGGCCGATGCGGAGGAGGCCTACACGGCCATCGTCAATCCGGACGGGGGATGACATCGCGAGGATTGCATCGCTTCGGATGATCGCCCAGATTTGGCCTTGATGAACACTCCGCCGCTCACCGAACTGACCGACCGGACGCGCGATATCTTTCGTCTGGTGGTGGAGCAATATCTTGCGACCGGGCAGCCGATCGGGTCGAAAACGCTGGCGCAGGGCGGGGCGGTCGACCTGTCGCCGGCCTCCATCCGATCGGTGCTGGCGGACCTCGAAAAGCTCGGCCTGCTCGCCGCGCCGCATGTCTCCGCCGGGCGCAAACCGACCGAGAGCGGATTGCGGCTGTTCGTCGATGGGATGATGCAGATCACCCAGCCCAACGCCGAAGAACGCCGCGCGATCGAAGCGCGGCTGGGCGATCCCGGCCCCCTCGAACAACGGCTCGAAGCGGCCAGTGCCATGCTGTCCGACCTGTCGGGCGCGGCGGGGATGGTGCTGGTGCCCACCGCCGAGCGAAGGCTGGCGCAAATGAGTTTCGTGCCCCTCGACCCCACCCGCGCGCTCGCCGTGCTGGTCGATGCCAACGGGCAGGTAGAGAACCGTCTGATCGAGATCGCAGGGGTGGATCGCGGCGCGCTCGACAGTGCGTCCAATTATCTCTCCGCAAGACTGGCCAATCGCAGCCTGGGCGAAGCGCTCAAGGATATCGAGGCGGAGATCGCCAGCGGGCGCAGCGCGCTCGACGAAGTTTCCGCCGACCTCGTCCAGCGCGGGATCGCGATGTGGAGCGAGGATGCAGACCGCAGCCCGGTGTTCATCGTGCGCGGACAGGCCAAGCTGCTCGACGACGAGGCGGTGGGTGATGTCGAACGCGTGCGCCAGCTGCTCGACGAACTGGAAAACAAGCGTGCGGTGGCACAGGTGCTGGAGCGCGCGCGCGAAGCGCAGGCGGCACGCATCTATATCGGCAGCGAAAATCGCCTCTTCGCTCTCAGCGGTTCGTCTGTTATCGCCTCCCCCTTCCGCGACCGCGATGGGAACGTTGTCGGCGTCTTGGGGGTTATCGGCCCCACGCGCTTGAACTACGCACGCATCGTTCCCATGGTCGACTTCACCGCACAATCACTGGGGCGATTGACTGGCTAACAAGGCAGTTTCACGAAGAGCTATGCAAGACGAAAAAGAACCTAAGGACGAGGCTGTCAGCGAAGAAATCAAGCTCGACGAAGAGGCCGAGCGCGAGCTGGCGGGCGTGCCCGAGCATCTGCGCGACCAGAGCGACGATGACGACGACGGCGAAGACTCCGATCTCGGCGAGGCCCTCGCCAAGTTGAAGGGCGATCTCGAGACCGCGCGGCAGGAAGTGCTCTACGCCCGTGCCGAAACGCAGAACGTGCGCCGACGTCTGGAAAAGGACATCGCCGACACGCGCGCCTATGCCGCGACCGGCTTTGCCCGCGACATCCTGTCGGTGTCGGACAACCTCGTGCGTGCGATCGAATCCATCCCGCAGGATTTGCGCGATGACGACAAGTTCAAGGGACTCGTTGCCGGGATCGAGGCGACCCAGCGCGAGCTGGAGCGCGTCTTCAGCCAGCACGGCGTCACCCGCGTGGCCGCCAAGGGGCTGCCGCTCGACCCCAACGTGCACCAGGCGATGATGGAAATCCCGAGCGACGATGCCGAGCCGGGCACCGTGATTCAGGAAATGCAGGCGGGCTACCTAATCCGCGATCGTCTGTTGCGTCCTGCGCTGGTAGGTGTCGCGAAGAAGCCGGACTGATCTTTTCGCTACGGAACCAAGGGGTTCTTTCGGGACTTTGGTAAATATCGAGGTCCAGAGGAGAACCCCCATGAAATCGCGTTTCGCTCTTATTCCGGTCGCCCTGATTTCCGCCCTGTCGCTCAGCGCCTGTGCTGAAAACTACGCCGCAGAAGGCGGCCTGGGCGGGGCGGCGCTTGGTGCGGGCGTTGCCGCCGTGACCGGTGGCGATATTACCCGCTATGCGCTCGCCGGCGCGGCTGCCGGTGCGCTTGCCGGCTATTTCGTCGACAAGAACGATGGTTGCGACGGTTACGACCGCGACGGCTATCTCGACGAAGATTGCTTCGGCACGCAGGGCTACCCGGCCGACCCGCGCCGTTAATCGCGCAATGCGTTGAATGAAGGGCCGCCCTGAGAGGGGCGGCCCTTTTCGTATCAGTCGACTACCTGCGCGCGATTCTCGTCGCGGTGCTTCTTCAGGTACTTCATGAAAGGCGTGCCGCCGGTGCCGACGTCGGGATCGTTCCCCGCGATGCTGCCCGCCTGTTTGTTGATATAGCTCGCCGCGTATTCGAGATGCCGCGTGCGGAACCGCGCCGCCTGTTCGAGGCAGGCGTTGAACGCCTCCTTCAGCGCCGCATTGCCGCTGTTCGCGACGAAGCTGCGCAGCGTCGATTGCGCCGCGAGGTCTTCGATGAAGCGCCGATGCTCGACCGGGCGGTAGGCGTGCAGCTCGTCGAGGAAGCTCTTGAGCGGGTCGTCCGAATGGCCGACTTGGAACAGCGCATCCATCGCCGGGACGATCGAGGACTGCGACCCGGTCTGCCCGCGGAACGCCTGCGGCTTGTTGCCGAACTTCTCGATCCCGTCGTACACCAGCCCGCCGTCCAGCGCCGGGTTGTTTGCCCAGCCGTGGATGTAAGGGCGCACGCGGTGGAAATAGACGTACGGATCGCACCGCTCGGGCATGCGCGCGAAGTGGGCGTAGATCCGCTCCCACGCTTGATCCATTTCCCGCAGAAGGGTGAGTGCGGTATCCTCGTCGCCGTCGCGGCACACGGTGACCAGCTTCGCCGCATTGTCGAGCAGCACGCCCGCCTCCGCCTCGATCGCCACATGGACCAGCACGAACCAGTTCTCGTCCGCACCGCCGAGGAAATTCTGGTGCATGGCAATATTGTCGAGCGTGACCGGCCCGGACTTGTCGATCCGGTACCAGTTGTCGAGCACATAGGCGGAATAGGGCAGCAGCGGCGCCTGACCCAGCCGGTCGGCCAGCGCGACCATCGGGCGGGAAAGGTTGGTGGGCAGGTGCGCGGGGGGGTCGTCCTCGCCCCACACATAGGCCTGCACCAGGAAAGAATAGTGCACCATCGCGGTGCGGACCTCTTCCTCGGGCGCGTCCTTGGCCCAGTCGCCGATCTGCGGATCGGGCAGCGCGTCGAGCCAGTGGCGCACGCGGCCCGTGGTCAGCAGCGCGGACAGATTGCCCGCCGCTTCCACGATCGGGGCGAACTGGGTGGGGAGAGTGATCGAATCGATTTCGTAATGCGAAAGGTAGCCGCGTTCCCGCGACATGCCGTAATTGCTCAGCTCCATTGTTGGGACCATTCGCCGGGCGCGGGTTGGGCCGCCCGGACGGCACGCTGACTATCAAGCGGCGAAGGGCCGCTCAAGCCGTGACGCTACGTCATCCACTCGCGCCGGGGAATCTCACCAGCAACGCATACGCTTCGGGGTTGGCGATGCCCGCCACGCGTACGCCGTTGCGCAGCCAGAAGGCGTGCTTCACGATTTCGGCCTGCTGCTCGATCCCGTATTTTTCGAGCCTCCAGCCGGGTTTCAGGCTGTAGTCGTAGCGGCACCAGGGATGGCGGTGCAGCGGCAGGTACCATTCGCCCTTGGTCTGGCTCTGCCAAACATGCGTCATCTCGTGTATGAAATGGCCCTGCGAATGGTGATTTCCGGCAGAGAAATCGTCGCAATATCCCGCCGCGTCGGGATGGAAGTGCAGGTGACCGCGCGGGGCCATCGTGGTATTTTTCGGCTGGAAGAACGCCCACTTGCGCCGCCGGATCGTGACCTTGCGGTAATCGATCGCGGTGCCGAACACCGATTGCGCCAGCGCGACTTCGCCCGTGGTCAGCCGCCGCTCCCCACCCGCAGGGCAGGGAGCGACCGGCGCATCATGCGCCACGGCGTCTATCGGATGATCCATCCTGTTCGTCGAATGCGGTCGATCAGCGTTCCGCGTCGGCGGGAAGCACGTCGACGTCGAACGACATGGTATCGCCTCCAGCCATCGTCAGCGTGACCGAAGTGACGCTTTCGGGCTTGAGATCGGGGGACACATCGAAGGCCATCACGTGCTTCTTGCCCGGCTCGAACGCGACGGTATCGCCCGGCTCGATCGTGACCATGCCGATCGATCCCATCTCGGTGTCGTCGTATTCCATATAATCGTGCAATTCGGCCCGTGCCGCGCCTTCCACGTCCGCGCGGCGGACTGCAATCGCACGGTCGCTGTCGTTCTTCAGGTTGAAGTAAACCGCAGCCGGATTGCCCTCCACAGCGGGCAGGAACAGCTTGCCGTCGGTCGCGCTGAGCGGCGATGCCGCTTCCGTCGTTTCGGCAGGCTCTTCGGAGCACCCGCCAATTACAACCGTACCCAGGCCAAGTGCGACGGCGGCGTAAATCGATTTCATCTCAAGCTTCTCCCTCTCGAACGTCTCACTTCACGACTAGGCGCAACCCTCTCTTGTGCCAAGGACAAGCGCACCTATATCCGCGGCTCAACCAGAGCTGCCGAGCGGCATCGCCCATCGATGGGGTGTCGCGCAGGGCAGTGTCCAACATAGCCAAACGGATGCGGGGTATCATGGCAAAAGTAATCGGTATCGACCTCGGTACGACCAACTCGTGTGTCGCGGTCATGGATGGCGGCAAGCCCAAGGTGATCGAAAATGCGGAAGGTGCACGCACCACGCCTTCGATCGTTGCCTTCACCAAGGACAACGAGCGCCTGATCGGCCAGCCGGCCAAGCGCCAGGCAGTCACCAACCCGGACAACACCGTGTTCGCGGTGAAGCGCCTGATCGGCCGCCGCTTCGATGACCCCATGACCAAGAAGGACATGGAGCTGGTCCCCTATAACATCGTCAAGGGCAACAATGGCGATGCGTGGGTCTCGGCAGGCGGCGAAAGCTATTCGCCCAGCCAGATTTCCGCCTTCATCCTGCAGAAGATGAAGGAAACCGCCGAAAGCTATCTCGGCGAAAAGGTCACGCAGGCGGTTATCACCGTTCCTGCCTACTTCAACGACGCGCAGCGCCAGGCGACCAAGGACGCCGGCCAGATCGCAGGCCTCGAAGTGCTGCGCATCATCAACGAGCCGACTGCGGCCGCGCTCGCCTACGGCCTCGACAAGGACGAGAACAAGACCATCGCGGTCTACGACCTTGGCGGCGGTACGTTCGATATCTCCGTGCTCGAAGTGGGTGACGGCGTGTTCGAGGTGAAGTCGACCAACGGCGACACCTTCCTGGGCGGCGAAGACTTCGACAGCGCGATCGTCGAATATCTGGCCGACCAGTTCAAATCCAAGGAAAACATGGATCTGAAGCAGGACAAGCTGGCCCTCCAGCGCCTCAAGGAAGCCGCCGAAAAGGCGAAGATCGAGCTTTCGAGCGCGCAGCAGACCGAAGTGAACCTGCCCTTCATCACCGCGCGCATGGAAGGCGGCAGCTCCACGCCGCTGCACCTCGTCGAAACGCTAACCCGCTCGAAGCTGGAACAGCTGGTGGGCGATCTGGTCAAGCGCACGCTCGACCCGTGCAAGAAGGCTTTGGAAGACGCCGGCCTCAAGGCGGGTGACATCGACGAAGTGATCCTGGTCGGCGGGATGACCCGCATGCCCAAGGTGCGCGAAGTCGTGGAACAGTTCTTCGGCAAGAAGCCGCACACCGGCGTGAACCCGGACGAAGTCGTTGCGATGGGTGCCGCCATTCAGGCAGGCGTCCTTCAGGGCGACGTCAAGGACGTGCTGCTGCTCGACGTGACCCCGCTTTCGCTGGGTATCGAAACGCTGGGCGGGATCATGACCAAGATGATCGACCGGAACACGACGATCCCGACCAAGAAGACGCAGGTCTACTCGACCGCCGAGGATAACCAGCAGGCGGTGACGATCCGCGTGTTCCAGGGCGAGCGCGAGATGGCGGCGGACAACAAGATGCTCGGCCAGTTCGATCTCGTCGGCATCCCCAGTGCCCCGCGCGGCGTGCCCCAGATCGAGGTGACGTTCGACATCGACGCCAACGGCATCGTGAACGTCAGCGCCAAGGACAAGGGCACCGGCAAGGAACAGCAGATCCGCATCCAGGCTTCGGGCGGTCTCAGCGACAACGACATCGAATCGATGGTCCGCGACGCGGAGAAGTTCGCCGAGGAAGACAAGAAGCGGCGCGAAGCTGCCGAGGCCCGCAACCAGGCGGACAACCTCGTCCACGCCACCGCCAAGCAGCTGGAAGAAAACGGCGACAAGATCGACGCCGGGCTCAAGTCCGATGTGGAAACGGCGATCGCCGAAACGCGCACTGCGTTGGAAGGCGACGATTCCGATGCGATCAACGCCAAGGCGCAGGCTCTGACCGAACTGGCCATGAAGATGGGCCAGCAGATCTACGAGAAGGAGCAGGCCAGCGGTGGCGGCGATGCGGCGGCAGCCGATGCTGCAGCGACGCAGGCGGAAGACGACGATGTCGTCGACGCGGAATTCTCCGAGGTCGACGATGGCGCCAGCGACGACAGCGGCGACGCCGGTCGCGCCTGATCCTGCGACGATGGAACGACGGTGCCGCGCAAACCAACCCGGTTTGCGCGGCCTCGTTTTGATATAGACCTGGTGCTTTTGTAATGGCTTCCGAACCCGATCTTTACGAACTGCTCGGTGTGCCGCGCAACGCGGATGCGGCGGCGATCAAGTCTGCCTATCGCAAGATGGCGATGCAGTATCACCCCGATCGCAATCCCGGCGATGCCGAGGCCGAAGCTCGCTTCAAGGCAATCGGCGCAGCGTACGAAGTTCTGAAGGACCCGCAGAAACGTGCCGCCTACGACCAGTACGGCCACGCCGCCTTCCAGCAGGGCGGGGGCGGCGGAGGTCGCGGGGGGCCGCACGGCGATTTCGGCGACATCGGCGACATCTTCGAAACCATCTTCGGCAGTGCGTTCGGCGGAATGCGGCAGGGCGCCCGGCGCGGCGCGGACCTGCGCTACGACCTCGAAATCACTCTCGAAGACGCCTTCCACGGCAAGTCGACGACGATCGAAATCGAAGTCTCGCAGCAATGCGACGTGTGTACGGGCATGGGCGCGGAACCCGGCACCGGCACGCGCACCTGCAACATGTGCTCCGGCTACGGCAAGGTGCGCGCGCAGCAGGGCCTGTTCGTGGTCGAACGGCCTTGCCCCAACTGCCATGGTCGCGGCGAAGTGATCGAAAGCCCGTGCCGCAATTGCCGGGGCGACGGGCGGGTCGATGCCCCGCAGTCGCTCTCGGTCGATATTCCGCCCGGCGTCGATACCGGCACGCGCATCCGCCTGACCGGCAAGGGCGAAGCAGGGCCGCGCGGTGCGCCTTCGGGCGATCTCTACATCTTCATTCACATCCGGCAGCACGGCGTGTTTGCCCGCGACGGATCGAACCTGGTCGCGCGCGTGCCGATCAGCTTCACCACCGCGGCACTGGGCGGCAAGGTGGAAATCCCCGACCTCGACGGGTCGAGCAACACGATCGACATTCCGGCGGGCATCCAGTCGGGCAAGCAGCTGCGCAAGCGAGGCGCGGGCATGCCCGTCCTGCAAGGGCGCGGGCGCGGCGATCTGGTCGCGGAGATTACCGTCGAAACCCCGACCAAGCTCTCCAAGAGGCAGCGCGAAATCCTAGAGGAATTCCGCGAGACCGAAACCGGCGACGAATGCCCTGAAAGCCGTGGCTTTTTCGACCGGATCAAGGACGCTTTCGGAGCCTGACGGCAGCTATGGCGGCAAAGCAGTTTGCCGCCAGGCACTAGGCCATCAGCTTCGCTTCGATCTCTACCGCCAGGGCGTTGAGCAGTCCGCCTGCGCAGCGCTCCGCCTCGCGCTCTTCCTCGATAATTGCGAGGAAGGCGCGCCGCAGGATATCGCGTCGTTCATCGAAGGAAACAGGATGGTCGCTGGTCGATAGCACCATGTCGACCATCCGCTCGCACCCGTGCAGGCGGCCCCATAGATAGTCGTTCTCGCGATAGGCGCGGCTGAAGAACGCACCGAAATCGTAGAATTCGATCCCGCGCAGCGTTGCCGCCGTGCCGCCCTTGCGGATGGCGGTCGCGTCTTCGGGGCTGATCCGGTCGACCTTGACCGGCTCGAACTCGTTCATTCCGCGCATGCCGAGGATCGGCAGTGTGGCGACGTCGTAGAACGGGAAGCCGAGATAGGCATACATCATCCGTCGGCGCAGCTCGCGCGGCATTTCTCCCAGTGCCCCGACCAGCGCCTCCTCCGCCAGCGTGTCGAGCGTCGCAAGATCGCGCACCTTCGCCACATGATCCAGCACCGCCCCCGGATCTTCCATGACGTTGCCCGCGATGGGCGTGAAATCCGAACCCAGCGGCTTTACCCCGTCGCGCTCGAAATAGATCGAGAGGATCTGGTAAATCGCCTCGCGCGCACGATCGAGCGCCTCGTTCGGAATGTCGGGGTCCGCCTCCCAGTCGCGGGCGGTCCGCCGGGCGAGCAGGCGCAGGCGTCGGATGCGAAAGGCAAGGTCGAAGCTGCGGAAGAATGCGATCGCTTCTTCGCTCGCGCCGGCCCCGGTCGCGACCAGGCTGGTGAGGCCCCGATCGTGCATCTCCGCACGCAGCCGTGCGGCGACGATGTGCGTATCCAGCTCGCCTTCGTTCTTGGGCGCCGCCTGGCGCACCAGATCGGCTACCCGCTCGAGAATTCCGGCGAATTTGAGTTCGGCATAACCGGCAAAGGTGTAGCCGGCCTGCGTGGCAGCCGCCTGCTGCGCCTTGCCGCGCCAGTTCGCCAGTCGACGCAAGGTGGGCCGGTCGAAGAACACGGTCCGGTCGAACAGCTTTTCGACCGCCGCCTCCACCTCGGGCCGCAGCTTTACGATCATCGTCTGCAAACGCTCGGCATGCAGCGATTCTTCGCTGATCAGCTCAAGGTTGTCGCGGATCGGCTGCTCGCGTGGCAGCGTCGAAATCGAGCCGAAGATATTTTCGAAAAAGCCAACCGGCGCATGCGCCTTGTCCTCGTCGCGAATGTAGCGGTCGGGGCGGGGGTCGATATAGGCGAACCGCCGTTCCACCTCGCGCACCGCAGGGCGACCGCGCAACGCCTCGATCGCCCCTTCGAACGGCCGATTGACCAGCACCGAACCGTCGATCAGCGAGACGCCGTCCGCCGAACCATTGTCGCAATGGGCGGGCATGATCCGGCGCAGGAAAGCATCGCGGTTCCGCCACTCACGCCCGGCCTCGTCCGCCAGCTTGTCGATCTCCCCCACCTGCAGCGGCGGGAATGCGCCGGGAAAGCTCGCCGTCGCGCGCGCGGCGAACGCCAGTTCCAACGGATCGGCCAGCCACGCGCCAGACACTTCGGGCGTGCGGGCGGTAAAGCCGATCGGCATGCGATGCTCGCTCTCCTGCACGATCGGTGGACTGTGGAGGCGCAGGGTCGAAAGATATCCGTGAAAATCTGTCGTCGGCACGTAGAGGTCGATCGGGTGCCCCGGTGGCAGCAGCGGACCGTCGGCAAGCGCACCATCCATCGCTTCGAGCGCGTCGAGCAGCATTTTCGACATCGCCTCGCCCGAAAAGGGCGGCTGGAACCAGCGCCCGCGCACCAGCTTGGAAACCTTCTCGCGCACTTCCTCGCGCGTTTCGGGAGCGACGCTTTCGGAAACGAGGTTGCCCGGCCGCCGCAGCACGAAATTGGCCAGCGGCTGCGCCCAGAGCTTGGCAAACCGCCAGCCCATCCGCGCATCCTCCGCCGTCAGCCGGTCGATATCAGCATTATCGAGCCACAGCTCGGTCAGCGGTTCGAGCGATCGGCCCGAATAGACCGCCTGCGCCAGGAAAACGGCATTAATCCCGCCCGCACTCGCGCCGCTGAAGATGTCGGGGATCACGCGCAGTCGCAGTTCGTGCTTGTCCGCCAGCATGTCCAGCAGGCGTCGATATTCGGCTGCGACGCCTGTGCTGTTCGGTTCGTCTGCGTGAAAGCCGCGGCTGGCGCGCGCGAGGTTCCAGACCTCCTTGGTGACGCCGTGCATGTAGACCGCCAGACTCACCCCGCCATAGCAGACAAGGCCGATCCTCAGTTCCTTCTGGCGCATGATGGCATTGTAGCGGGGAAGCACGGCACAAGGCAACTTGCGTTCCATAAATGTTCCTCCTACGTCCCCGTCTTAAGGAGGTGGCATGGCCAAACCCAAGAAACGCTATGTCTGTCAGGCTTGCGGGGCGGTTTCGCACCGCTGGCAGGGCCAGTGCGCCGACTGTTCGGAATGGAACACGCTGGTCGAGGAAGCCCCCGCGACCGTGTTCAGCATGAAGCACGATCTTTCGGGCGGGGGGAGGCGGCTGCAATTCGCTTCGCTGTCCGAAGCGGTGGAGCCGCCCAAGCGGGCGACCACCGGGCTCAAGGAATTCGACCGCGCGCTGGGCGGCGGGCTGGTGCCGGGCGCTGCGATCCTGATCGGCGGCGATCCGGGCATCGGCAAGTCGACGTTGCTGCTCCAGACTGCAGGCGCGGTGGCCACGCGCGGACAGGATGTCGTCTATGTCAGCGGGGAAGAAGCTGCGGCACAGGTGCGTTTGCGTGCCGAGCGGCTCGGCCTCGCCAACGCGCCCGTGCGCCTCGCCTCGTCCACCAACGTGCGCGATATCCTCACCACCTTGGCAGCGGGCGACGCGCCGGACCTGCTGATCGTCGATTCGATCCAGACGATGTATTCGGACACGATCGAGGGCGCGCCCGGCACGGTCAGCCAGGTGCGCGGCTGCGCGTTCGAACTGATCCGCTACGCCAAGGAAAGCGGTACCGCGCTGGTGCTTGTCGGCCATGTCACCAAGGACGGCAATATCGCGGGGCCCCGCGTGCTGGAACACATGGTCGATGTGGTGATGAGCTTCGAAGGCGAACGCAGCCACCAGTATCGCATCCTGCGCGCGCTCAAGAATCGCTTCGGCGCGGTCGATGAAATCGGTGTCTTCGCGATGGCGACCGAAGGGCTGGAGGAGGTCGATAACCCCTCCATGCTGTTCCTCTCCGGTCGCGACGCGCCGCTCGCGGGAAGCGCGGTCTTCCCGGCGATGGAGGGCACGCGGCCCGTGCTGGTCGAAATCCAGGCGTTGATCGTCCGGCTGCAATCGGGCGCGACCCCGCGCCGCGCGGTGGTAGGGTGGGACAATGGGCGCCTCGCCATGCTGCTCGCGGTGCTGGAATCGCGCTGCGGCCTGAATTTCAGCGCGGCGGAGGTCTATCTCAATGTCGCGGGTGGATATCGCCTCGCCGATCCTGCAGCCGATCTGGCCGTGGCGGCCGCCCTGGTCTCCGCGCTCGCCGACAAGCCGCTGCCCGATGGGTCGGTGTGGTTCGGCGAAGTATCGCTGGCGGGAGAAATCCGGCCTGTCGCGCATTCGGCGCTGCGCCTGCGCGAGGGGGCGAAACTGGGTTTTTCGAGCGCCTATGGGCCGCTAAAGGAAGAAAAGGCTTCACCCGGCATTCAATCCGCGGGAATTAGGCAGTTGGCGCAATTGGTGGATCGCGTGATGCGCTAGAAGTCTTGGCTCTGACATAAGCAAGGTGGCCTGAAGAACGATGACCGGTTTCGACATTATCGTCCTGCTGATCGTCGCGATTGCTGCGATAGGCGGGTTCACGCGCGGGATCGTGCAGGAAGTGCTTTCGTTGGCGGCGTGGATCCTCGCGCTTCTCGCGATCCAGCAGTTCCATACCCCGTTGCAGGCTTTCATCGAACCGCGCGTCGGCTCGCCAACGACCTCCGCCATCCTCGCCTTCGCGCTGCTGCTGCTGATCCCTTACGCGGCGGTGAAGCTGATCGCATCGCTGGTGGGGGCCAAGGCACGCGAATCGCTTCTCGGCCCGCTCGATCGGGTGCTCGGCTTCGGATTCGGCGCGATCAAGGGCGCGATCATCGTGGTGGTGGGCTTTTCGCTACTCGTGCTCGGTTACGACACGGTGTGGGGCGAACAGGGCCGCCCGACATGGATCCACAACGCGCGCACCTATGCCTCGATCAACGCTGGCAGCGAGGCTCTGGTGGGCTACATCCAGGAACGACGCGCCAGCCTGCGTCAGGACGGCGCGGCAGGTGACGAAGGCACGCAACCGGTGACGGGCACCTCCGCGACCGAGTAAATGCGTACGTGACCAAGCTCTATACCCCCGAAATCCTCGGCCTTGCGGTCGAGCTGGCGCACTACCCCCGGCTCGCGTCGCCCGATCGCACCGCTGAAGCCCGCTCGCGCACCTGCGGCGGCACGCTGACGCTGGACCTTGCGCTCGACGACGAGGGGAGGGTGGATGCCCTGGGGCTGGGCGTGTCGGCGTGCGCAATCGGGCAGGCCGCGGCCGCGATCTTTGCGCGCGAGGCGCGCGGCAGGGCCGCCGAAGAAATGCTTGCAGCCTCGGGCGAAATCGAGACCTGGCTCTCGGACGAAAGCTCGCTCCCCAACTGGCCGGGCATCGCAGTGCTCCAACCCGCGACCGCTTTCCCCGCGCGCCACGGCGCGATCCTGCTGCCGTGGAGGGCAGCCGTCGACGCGCTTTGCAAGGAGCCCCTCGCGCGCTAGATCGGCGAAAAAGCCGGAGGGGAAAATCGAACAATGAGCGCGTCCGACGCCGCCACCGTGGGTCGTGAGCCGACCGACAAGGAAATCCGCCTGGTCATCGCGGCGAGTTCCGCGGGCACGATCTTCGAATGGTACGATTTCTTCATCTACGGAACGCTTGCCGGGCTGATCGGTGCGGCGTTCTTCCCCAGCGGTAACGAGACGCTGCAGATCCTGCTTGTGTGGGCCGGGTTTGCCGTCGGCTTCGGCTTCCGTCCCCTTGGGGCGATCCTGTTCGGCTTCCTCGGGGACCGCTTGGGGCGCAAATACACCTTCCTCGTCACGGTCACGCTGATGGGCATTGCCACTGCGGGCGTCGGCCTGATCCCCGATGCCGCGACCATAGGCATTGCCGCACCGATCATCGTCATCGGGTTTCGCATCCTCCAGGGCCTCGCGCTGGGTGGTGAATATGGCGGCGCGGCGATTTACGTTGCCGAACATGCCCCACCCGAGAAGCGTGGGTTCTACACCAGCTTCATCCAGGCGAGCGTGGTGGGCGGCTTCGTCCTCTCGATCATCGTGGTGCTGACCTGCCGCGCGCTGATCTCGCCCGAAGACTTCGCCACGTGGGGGTGGCGCGTGCCGTTCCTGCTCTCGATCGTGCTGCTGGCGATCTCTCTGTGGATGCGGCTCAAACTCTCCGAAAGCCCCGTATTCCAGGCGATGAAGGCGGCGGGCGAGACGGCGAAGAATCCCTTCGTCGAAAGCTTTACCTACCCCGGCAACAAGCGGCGCATCTTCGTCGCGCTGTTCGGCATCACCGGCGTGCTGACGACGATCTGGTACACCGCGTTCTTCAGCGGCCTGTCGTTCCTGCGCGGGCCCATGCGGGTGGACGAGGGCGTGGTCGAGTGGATGCTGCTGGTCGCCGGGCTGATGGCGATGAGCTTTTACATCGTCGTCGGTCGCTGGTCGGACCGGATCGGGCGCAAGGCACCGATCATTCTTGGCGCAGGACTCTCGCTAATCCTGCTGTTCCCGGTGTTCTGGGGGATGGGCCAGCTTGCCAACCCCGGACTTGCCGAGGCGGCGGACCGCACCCCGGTAGTCGTCACCGGTCAAAACTGCACGCCCGACCCCTTCGCCGAGCTGTTCGGTCGCGAGCAGAGCGACTGCGGCAAGCTGCTCGATACGCTGACCTCCAGCGGGGTGCGTTACGAACTGCGCGATGGCGGATCGCTGGGCCTGACCGTGGGCGGACAGCCCGTTGCACTGGCCGAAAGCTGGTTCACCGACGGTACCGCGATGCGCGAAGGCGTGCGCAGCGCGCTGACGCAGCGCGGGTTCGATTTCTCGCCGCAGACACCGCCTGTGGCCAACATCCTCGGCATCGTGGCGCTGCTGCTGGTGATGGGGATGCTCTCCGCGCTCACCTACGGGTCGGTCGCGGCGCTGCTGGCGGAGATGTTCCCGCCGCGCATCCGCTATTCCTCGATGTCGATTCCCTATCACATCGGGGCGGGCTACCTCGGCGGGTTCCTGCCTCTGATCGCCGGGATCATCGTCGCGCGGACCGGGGATATCTACGCAGGGCTGTGGTATACGTGGATTGTCGTCGCTTTCGGCGTCGTCGTCGCATGGTTTGGCTTGCCGAGCGGGCCGCCACGTGATTTCGAGGCCCGGTGACCGATACACCCGCACCGCCCCCGCCGACTCTGCGTCTGACCATCGATACCGCCGCGCTGGCGGACAACTGGCGTGCGCTCGATACGCTCTCGCGACCGGGTAGGGCAGGGGCGGCGGTAAAGGCCGATTGCTACGGTCTCGGCATCGAACATTGCGTGCCCGCGCTGCTGGATGCGGGCTGCGAACAATTCTTCGTTGCGCACTGGAGCGAAGTCGCGGACCTCCTGCGCTTCGTCCCACCGAAGCAGGTCGCGGTGCTGCACGGGGCAAATACTGCCGAGGAAGCAGCCTACGCGAAGGCGACAGGCGTGGTCCCCGTGATCAACTCGCTGCACCAGGCGCGCGTGTGGTTGGAGGCAGGTGGTGGGGTCTGCCACCTGATGGTCGATACCGGGATCAACCGGCTCGGCGTCGCGCCGGCAGAATTGAACGACCCGGCGATACAGCAACTCGATGTGGAGGTGCTGATGTCGCACCTCTCTTCGGCGGAGGAAGACACCCCCGCCAATGCCGCGCAACTGGCGACGTTCCTCGCGGCGATGCCGCTGATCTCGCACCGGGCGACGAGTTTCGCGAACAGCGCTGGCATCGTTTTGGGTGCGGATTTCCATTGCGATCTTACCCGCCCCGGCCTCGCAATATACGGCGGCGTTCCCACCCCGGACCTTGCCGACCACATCCGGCAGGTCGCCTTTCCGCAAGCGGCGATCATCCACGTCCACGATCTGAACGCGGGCGATACGGTCGGCTACAACCGCGAATTCACCGCCAGCGGCCCGATGCGCGTGGGCACGGTCTCGATCGGCTATGCCGACGGTTTCCTGCGCAGCTGGGGAGCGAAAGGATACCTCTTGCGCGATGGCCGCAAACTGCGCCTGCTCGGCAAGGTGTCGATGGACATGGTGGTGGTCGACCTCGCCGATGCGCCGGACGCCGCAGTCGGAGACTGGCTGGACGTTCCCTATTACCTGCCCGACGCAGCGCAGCATTCGGGCCTGTCCCAGTACGAATTGCTAACCACGCTGGGCAACCGCTTCGCGCGTATCGCCAGCGCGGATTGCGCGAACAATGCTGCGAGTGCTAAGCGCAATGCTGCGCAGCATTAATTCGGAGCCCCGCTAGGTACATGACGAGTAAGAAGCACATCGAAGGCGAACCCATCGTCATCAAGAAATACGCCAACCGGCGGCTCTACAACACCCAATCCTCGAGCTACATCACGCTGGAAGATCTGGCGCAGATGACCCGGCAGGGGCTGGAATTCAACGTGGTCGACGCCAAGAGCGGCGAGGATATCACGCATTCGATCCTGACGCAGATCATCGTCGAGGAAGAGGCCAATGGCGAACACATCCTGCCGGTCAGCTTCCTGCGCGACCTGATCTCGATGTACGGCAATTCGATGCAGTCGATGATGCCCAGCTATCTTGAAGCGAGCATGGCCAATTTCCGCGCCAACCAGGCGAAGATCGCCGAAGCGTGGCAGAGCGGCATGGCGGGCAACCCATTCGCCAAGATGGCCGAAACGAACCTCGCGATGATGCGCGCGGCGACCGATGCGCTGACCGGCCAGGCCACCGCGAGCAAGAGCGCGGCCCGCGCCGAAAGCCCTTCGGACGACACCGCGAACGAGCTTGCCTCGATGCGCGACCAGATGGCCGCGATGCAGAAGAAGCTCGACGAGCTGGGCAAGTAGCAGCTCACTACCTCCGTTCGTGTCGAGCCTAGTCGAGACACGCGGCGCCAACGTCTCTCGACTTCGCCCGAGACGAACGGCTACTGGCGGCGAAAATCCCATCCTCGAAAGATCATGCCCGTGTCCAACATCCGCCACGCCCTCTCCGTCAAACGCGAAGACGATTTCGCCGCCTGGTATCAGGCCGCCATTGCCGAAGGGCAGATGGCCGAAGAGTCCGGCGTGCGCGGGTGCATGGTCATCAAGCCGTGGGGCTACGGCATCTGGGAACGCATCCAGCGCCTGCTCGACGACCGGATCAAGGCCACCGGCCACGACAACGCCTATTTCCCGCTGTTCATCCCGCTCTCCAATTTCGAGCGTGAGGCGGACCATGTCGAAGGCTTCGCCAAGGAAATGGCGGTCGTCACCCACCACCGCCTGATCGCCGACGGGAAGGGCGGGCTGATCCCCGATCCCGACGCCAAGCTGGAAGAGCCGCTGGTGGTACGGCCCACTTCGGAAACGATCATCGGCGATGCGATGGCGCGCTGGGTGCAGAGCTGGCGCGACCTGCCATTGAAACTCAACCAGTGGGCCAACGTGGTCCGCTGGGAAATGCGCACCCGCATGTTCCTTCGCACCAGCGAGTTCCTCTGGCAGGAAGGTCACACCGCACACGCCACCGCCGAAGAGGCGAAGGACCACACGCTGACCATGCTCGAAGTCTACCGCGCGATGGCCGAGGAAGATCTCGCGCTGCCGGTGATCGCGGGCGAGAAGCCCGAGCATGAGCGTTTCCCCGGCGCGGCCGAGACGTGGTCGATCGAGGCGATGATGCAGGACGGCAAGGCGCTGCAGGCGGGCACCAGCCACTATCTCGGCACCAATTTCGCCAAGGCCTCGGGCATCAAGTACCAGGCGCAGGAAGGCGGCGAGCAGTTCGCGCACACCACCAGTTGGGGCGTTTCGACTCGGCTGATCGGCGGCATCATCATGACGCATGGTGACGATGACGGCTTGCGCGTGCCGCCCAAGCTCGCCCCGTGGCAGGTCGTGATCCTCCCCATGCTGCGCGGCAACGACGACGATGCTGCGCTGATCGACTATTGCGAAGGGCTGCGCGCCACGCTCGCGGGCCAGCATGCGCTGGGCGAGCCGGTGCGCGTGCTGCTCGACACGAAACCCGGAAAGCCCGCGCAAAAGCGGTGGGACTGGGTCCGCAAGGGCGCGCCGCTGATCGTCGAGGTCGGCGGGCGCGACATGGAGAACGGCGTCGTCACGCTGATCCGCCGCGATGATCTGTGGGACATGGAAACGGGCAAGCTCAACTCGCAGGCCCCGACCCGCGAGATCGCGGGGCAGACGATCCCCGGCGTGCTCGGCGACATCCAGCAGGCGCTGTTTACGCAGGCTGCCGAGCGGCGCGATGCGAATATCGCGACCGGGATCGACAGCTGGGACGGCGTGGTCGAGTTCTTCGCCAGCAACGGGAAATATCCCGGCTGGGTCGAGGTACAGTGGGCCAAGCCGTCGGGCGATGCGCTGGAGCAGGTCGTCGAAAAGCTGAAGGCGGAGAAGCTGACCGTGCGCAACGTGCCGCGCGATGCGGCGCCCGCAGACGGCACTTGCATCTTCACCGGCGAACCCGCGGTCGAGCGGGTCTACGTCGCGCGGGCATATTGAGTTCAACAAGGGAGAGGATGTAATGGGCAACGCGATCAAGCACGGGTTTGCGAACCTGACGAATTTTTCGGGCCGCGACAGCCGCTCTTTGTTTTGGTGGTGGGTCCTGCTGATCGTCGTCGTGACGTTCGCCCTCAGCTTCATTTCTGGCATCGTCTTCACCGCCGGTGCGATGGGCACTGCATTCCAGGCCGGATCGGCAGGCGTCGATCAGCAGCAGATGCAGGCCGACATGATGCGCAACATGGCCGGAAGCCTTGGCACACAGGCATGGATCGGTGTCGCCATCTCGCTGATTGGGCTGGCCCTCCTGATCGCCTCGTTCGTTCGCCGTCTGCGCGATGCGGGGCTGCCAGTGCTGATCGCGATCATTCCGGTGCTGACGACCCTGATCTCGTCTTATGCCAGCCTCTCCGCAGTGGACGATCTTCGTGCGGCAATGTTGAGCGAGAACATGCAGACGATGAATGAAGCGGCAACTGCCAGCTCAGGTCTCGGGCTGGCGGCCTATATCGGGTATCTCGTGGTGATCGTGTGCGGGGTGTTCCCGAGCAGGAACGCAGACTGATCCTGGATCGCACCGGCGATTGATCGGGGGGCAGGGGGCGCGTGCGGGATAGCAGCGCCCCTCCCATGCGTTTACAGCCCTGACATGGCAAAACGCGCGAAAAACCTCCCCCAAGGCCTGCCCACCCAGAAGCAGGTCCTCGAATTCATCGAAACGTCCGACGGTACGGTCGGCAAGCGAGAAATCGCGCGCGCCTTCGGCTTGAAGGGGCAGGAGAAGATCGCGCTCAAGAAGCTGCTCAAGGATATGGCCGAAGACGGGCTCATCGACGGGAAGAAGACCGCGTTCCATCGCATGGGCGGCCTTCCCAAGGTCACGGTTCTGCGGGTGGTCGAACTGGACGACGGCGAGGCCATCGCCGTGCCCGAGAAATGGGAGCCCGACGATGGCGCATCGCCGCCGCGCCTGACCGTGATCGAGAAGTCGCGCGGGAAAGGCTCCAAGGGGATGCCCGCGCTCAAGGTGGGCGACAGGGTGCTCGCGCGGACCGAGGAAACGCCCAAGGGCTGGCGCGCGCATCCGATGAAAAAGCTTGCCCAGCAGACCGAAGGGCTGATCGGGGTGGTCGAGAAGGACGGGCGCGGCAAGTTCTGGCTCGCACCGGTCGACAAGAAGGTGCGCAACTCCTCGCCCATATCCGATGTCGGCACCGCCGAGGAAGGCCAGCTGGTCTCCGCCGAACCGGTCGGTCGCGGCAACCGCTCGGGCGTGCGCGTGACCGAGGTGCTGGGCGATCCGCTCGCCCCCAACAGCTTCTCCATGATCGCGATTGCCAAGCAGGGCATCCCGCACATCTTCCCCGAAGCGGTGATCGAGGAATCCCGGCTGGCGGCGAAACTGCCTGTGACCGCGGACAAGCGCGAGGATCTGCGCGATGTGCCGATCATCGCCATCGACCCCGCCGACGCGCGCGACCACGACGATGCGATCTGGGCAGCACCCGACGATGACGAGAACAACGCGGGCGGTTTCCGCGCGGTGATCGCGATCGCCGATGTCTCGTACTACGTGCGTCCGGGCAGCGCGCTCGACAAGGAAGCGCGCAAGCGGGGGAACTCGGTGTATTTTCCCGACCGGGTCATCCCGATGCTGCCCGAGGTGCTTTCCACCGACGTGTGCTCGCTGAAGTCGGGCGAGGATCGCGCGGCGATGGTCTGCCACCTCAAGATTTCGCCACAAGGGAAACTGCTCAAATGGCGCTTCAGCCGCGCAATCGTGCGGATTGCCGAGGTGATGGCCTACGAGGAAGCCCAGAGTCGTATCGATGACAAGGCTGGGGACGAACGGCTGGATAACCTGTGGAAAGCCTGGGGGGCGCTGTGGAAAGCCCGCGAAGTGCGCGACCCGCTCGACCTCGATCTGCCCGAAAGGCGCGTGATCCTCGACGAGGAGGGCGGGATCAAGGAAATCGCCATTCGCGAGCGGCTCGATGCGCACCGCGTGGTCGAGGAATTCATGATCGCGGCCAATGTCGCGGCCGCGAAGGCGCTCGAATCGAAGAACTCGCCCGTGGTCTACCGCGTGCACGAACAGCCGAGCCGGGAGAAGCTGCTGGCGCTGAAGGAATATCTCGGCACGCTGGATATGAAGCTGGCCATGGGTCAGGTCATCACGCCGACGCTGTTCAACCGCTTCCTCAAGGATGTGAGCGACGAGCAGGAAAAGGCGCTGCTGATGGAGGCGGTGCTGCGCACGCAGACGCAGGCCTATTACGGGCCGGACAACCAGGGGCACTTCGGCCTATCGCTGGGCAGCTACGCGCACTTCACCTCGCCGATCCGTCGCTATTCCGACCTGCTGGTCCACCGCGCGCTGGTCGACGCTTTCGGGCTGGAGCAGGCCAAGCCCAAATCGAAAATCCCTGAGAAAAGCGGGCTGAGCGATGTCGACCGCGACGATCTGGGCAAGATCAGCGAGGCGATCAGCCGGACCGAGCGCCGCGCGATGGAGGCGGAGCGCGACACGATCGACCGCTACGTCGCCGCATGGCTCGCAGGGCGCGTGGACGAAACCTTCGAGACGCGCATCACGGGCGTGCAGAATTTCGGCTTCTTCGCCACCATCGTCGGGCTCGGCGGAGACGGGCTGGTCCCGATCTCGACCATTGGCGACGAGTATTTCCACTATGACGAGGCCGCCAAGGCGCTGATCGGCAGCGACACCGGCACGCGCTACGAAACCGGGCAACGGCTGAAGATGAAGCTGGTCGAAGCCAACCCGCTGACCGGGGCCTTGCGATTCGAGGTGCCGGGCGGCGATGCGTCGAAGGCGCGCGAAGGGCGTCCGCTACGCAGCGGGCCGAAGCGTGACCGGAACGATGGACCCAATAAGGGCGGCCACAAGAAGGGCGGTCCCCGGAAAGGCGGTCCAAGAAAAGACAAGGCTGGCAAACATCAGGTCGGCAAGCGTGGCAGGCCGGCCAACATCCGCCATCAGGGCCGGGGCAAGAAGAAGTAGGGGAAGGGCGTCTGCCCCGACAGAAGGCTAGGCCTTAGCGATACGGTCGATATCCTCGTTCGACATCTTGCCCGGCAGGATCACCAGCGGGCACGGCAGGCTGCCGGTGTGCGCCGAAAAGTGAGTCACCAGCGGCCCCGACGGGCCTTCGGCAGCAGCGCCGAGTACCAGCGCGATCACTTCGGGATTTTCCGCCAGATACTCGCGCACGATCCGGTCGCCATCGCCCACTTTCACGGCGATATTGGGCATCTTCCCGCTTTCGGAATAGACATTGCCCGCCGCGCTGGTGGCGATCGCTTCGGCGCGGTCGCGCGCTTCCTGCTCGATCGTGGCCTGCACCGCGCCGAAGGCGCTGAAGCTTTCCGCCTGCACGATCGCGAGGATCTGTACCGATCCGCCGCTCTTCGAAGCCCAACCCATCGCGAAGCGCAGCGCTTTGCGCGCTTCGTCCGTTTCGTCGACGATGACCAGATAGACGCCCATATTCATTCTCCCACCCGGGCTATCGACACAATTCGTATGCGGAGGCAAGGTGCTTGCAGCGCTAGGGCAAATTGGCCAAAGCGGCCTGACACAAGACCATGCCGCTACGGCAGAGCCGCCGCCCTAGCACACCCAATCGCAGGACACCTACATGCCAACACCGATCAAGATGCCCGCGCTTTCCCCGACAATGGAGGAGGGCACGCTGGCAAAGTGGCTGGTCAAGGCCGGGGACACGGTCGCAGCGGGCGATCTGCTCGCCGAAATCGAGACCGACAAGGCGACGATGGAGTTCGAAGCGGTCGACGAAGGGACCATCGCCTCGATCGAGATCGAAGAGGGTACCGAAGGCGTCGCCGTGGGCACCGTGATCGCGATGCTGGCGGGCGAGGGCGAGAGCGTGGAAGACGCCGCCAAGGCCGCGCCCGCCGACGAGCCCAAGGCGAAAAAGAACGAAGAAAAGTCCGACGCGAAGAAGGACGACGCGCCTGCCGAGCCCGCCAAGGCAAGCCCACGCGAAAGCGCCGAGCCGCAGAAGGCCCCCGCGCAGGCGAAAGCCGCGCCCGAGAAGGACGGCGACCGCGTGTTCGCCTCGCCGCTCGCGCGCCGGATCGCCGAGGACAAGGGGCTCGACCTCACATCGGTGAAGGGCAGTGGGCCGCGCGGGCGGATCGTCAAAGCCGACGTCGAAAACGCTAAGCCGGGCCAGCAGGCCGCCGCCGCGCCGCAGGCTGGCAGCGCCGCTCCGGTCACAATGGATGGCGACGCTCCGTTCGAGGAAGAAAAGGTCTCCGGCGTGCGCAAGGTCGTCGCCAAGCGACTCACCGCCGCGAAGCAGGAGGTGCCGCACTACTACCTCAGCGTGGACATCAACCTCGACGCGCTGCTCGCCGCGCGCGCCGACCTCAACAAGATGCTCGAGGCAGAGGGCGTTAAGCTGTCGGTCAACGACCTGCTGATCAAGGCGCTGGCCAAGGCGCTGATGCGCACCCCGCAGGCGCATGTCAGCTTCCAGGGCGACACGCTCCACCGCTACAGCCGCGCAGACATCAGCGTCGCGGTCGCCTCGCCCAAGGGCCTGATCACCCCGATCATTCGCGGTGCCGACCGCAAGAGCCTGGCCGAGATCGCTACCGAGATGAAGGAGCTCGCAGGCAAGGCGCGCGAGGGCAAGCTGCAGCCGCACGAATACCAGGGCGGCACCGCCAGCATCTCCAACCTTGGCATGTTCGGGATCAAGCAGTTCGACGCGGTCATCAACCCGCCGCAGGGCATGATCATGGCGGTCGGCGCGGGCGAGCAGCGCCCGTGGGTCAAGGATGGCCAGATCGTGCCCGCCACGGTGATGACCGCCAGCGGCAGCTTCGATCACCGCGCGATCGACGGCGCGGAAGGCGCGCAGTTGATGGAAGCCTTCAAGCAGATGTGCGAACAACCGATGGGAATGATGCTATGAGAACCGGCATTGTTGTAATCCTTGCGAGCGCGGTGGCGCTGGCCGCCTGTCAGCAGGCTCCGGCAGACGGCACGACCGAACAACCGGCATCCGAAGAGACGGCGACCAAGACCCCGGCCGACATCGTCGCCCCGGCAGAACGCAAGCCCGCACCCACCGAAGCGCCGGGATCGCCCGATCTGGGCTATAGCGGCCCCATCCCGATGCCGATCCGTATCGGCACCGATGGCCCCGATGCCGATTCCTGCGCCAGCTATGGCGAAGTGACCGGCCTCGATCCCAACGGCGACAACTACCTGTCGGTCCGCGATGCGCCGAGCGACAAGGTCAAGGAACGCGACCGGATCGGCCAGGGCCACAAGGTCCACGTCTGCGCAGAGAGCAACGGCTGGTACGGCATCGTCTACGACATCGAAGGCGACAGCGGGATCGATTGCGAAACCGGCAGCCCGGTCGACAAACCGCGCAACTACACCGGCCCCTGCGCGCAAGGCTGGGTGAGCAAGAAGTACGTCAAGATCACGGCGGGCTGATGGGCGGCGTGCGACCGAGATTGTTCTTTGCAGCCTACTGCCTTTCGGCTCTGGGCGGTGCAATCGCGTTGTCGGTTCAATGGATACCGACGGCCGATCTCGGTTCGATTCTGTTGGCCAGTTCGATTTCGTGGTTCTTCATTTTGCTTTTGATGAGCGCCTTGGGGGTCCCGGTCGGTCTGGGCCTGGCATACCTGCTGGAGGAGAAGGGCGTCTCTTCCCGCTGGGTATATGCTCTGATCGTGGTCCTGCTCGGCAGTGTGCCATTCCTCCTGTTCGGCGCAAACTCTTTTGCCGTCGCCGGCGGCGTCACAGGCTTGCTGACTTCCCAGTCATTCTGGGAATTTGGCCGCGAAACTTCCGACCATGCGCGCGCTAGGAGAAACAGGCTATGAGCGGCTGCCAGCCCCAGATCCGCGTCACCGCGATGCCGACCGACATGAATCCCTATGGGGGCGTGTTCGGTGGCTGGCTGATGAGCCAGATGGCGCTTGGCGCAGGATCGCTCGCGAGCCGCGAGGGGCAGGGCCGCGCGAACGTGGTTGCCGCGAGCGATTTCGGATTCCCCGCCGCGATGGCGCTGGGTGACGAGCTGAATATCTATTGCGAGATCGTGAAAGAGGGGAACACCTCGATCACCATCGCCGCGGAGGGTATCGCCCGCGCGCGCCATGGCGAAGAGACCAAGCTGGTGTGCAAGGGCACCTTCGTGTTCGTGCTGGCCGACGACGAGGGCAACCCGCGCCCCGTGCGTATGCAGGCCGCAGCGGCGAACCCGGCGCCCGAACGCGCATCGGACAATGATGGCTGAGGCGCTGTCCTACATCCATCGAAACGGCCATGATGGCGCGATGCCGACCCCTCGCCCCGTCCTGCGCCGCCGACCCTTTCCCGCCACCAAGAAGGTGGCAAGTTTTTAGCCCCTGAACACTGTGTCAGGTGTGTCAGACAAACCAGCAAGAGGCTTCCATGGCTGAGAAATACGACCTTATCGTTCTGGGTTCCGGACCGGGCGGCTACGTCGCCGCGATTCGCGGGGCGCAGCTGGGGCTGAAGGTCGCCATCGTCGAGCGCGAGCTACTCGGCGGAATCTGCCTCAACTGGGGCTGCATCCCGACCAAGGCGCTGCTGCGCTCGGCGGAAATCCTGCATTACGCACAGCATGCGAAGGATTACGGGCTGAAGATCGCAGGCGAGATCGAGGCCGATCTGGAAGCCGTGGTGAAGCGCTCGCGGGGCGTTGCGAAGCAGCTCAACCAGGGCGTCACGCACCTGATGAAGAAGAACAAGATCGCGGTGCACATGGGCGATGGCAAGCTGACCGGCCCGACCAGCCTGACCGTGAAGGGCGAGAAGGGCGAAGAGAAGCTCGAAGCCAAGCACATCATCGTCGCCACCGGTGCCCGCGCGCGCGACCTGCCCTTCGCCAAGGCCGACGGCAAGCGCGTGTGGACCTATCGCACCGCGATGACCCCGCCCGAAATGCCCAAGAAGCTGCTGGTGATCGGCAGCGGCGCAATCGGCATCGAATTTGCCAGCTTCTACAACGATATGGGCTGCGAAGTGACCGTGGTCGAAATGCTCGACCGGATCGTGCCGGTGGAGGACAAGGACGTCTCGGCCTTCCTCGAAAAATCGCTCAAGAAGCAGGGCATGACGATCATGACCGGGGCGGGCGTGGAGGACATCAAGGTCTCCGACAAGGGCGTGAAGGCCAAGATCAAGGCGAAGGACGGCAAGGTTGCCGAGAGCGATTTCACGCACTGCATCGTCGCCATCGGCATCGTGCCGAACACGGAGAATATCGGAATCGAAAAGCTCGCCGAGCTCGATCGCGGCTTCATCCAGATCGACCCCTACGGGCGCACCAAGTCCAAAGGGCTATGGGCGATCGGCGACTGCACCCCCGGCCCGTGGCTGGCGCACAAGGCGAGCCACGAGGGCGTCACCGCCGCAGAGGCGATCGCCAAGGAGCTGGGCAACAAGAATGTCCACCCGCACCCGCTCGACCGCAACAACATCCCGGGCTGTACCTATTGCCACCCGCAGATCGCGTCGGTCGGCATGACCGAGGCGAAGGCCAAGGAAGCGGGCTACGAGGTCAAGGCGGGCACCTTCCCCTTCATCGGCAACGGCAAGGCGATTGCCCTGGGCGAAGCCGAGGGCTTCACCAAGACCGTGTTCGACGCGAAGACCGGCGAACTGCTGGGCGCGCACATGGTCGGCGCGGAAGTGACCGAAATGATCCAGGGCTATGTCGTGGGCAAGACGCTCGAGACGACCGAGGCGGAGCTGATGCAGACGATCTTCCCGCATCCGACGATCAGCGAGTCCATGCACGAAAGCGTGCTCGCCAGCTACGGGCGCGCGCTGCATATCTGAAACCTGCGGCTCTCTCGCCCGTTGGTGGGGCATGAGCGAACAGGAAAAGAGCAGCACCCCGCCGCGCGGCAACAAGCCCGATGGCACAAACGACAGCGAAGTGGTGAAGGAGCATCGCGCGCTGATGAACCAAGGCTCCGCCAAGCCGGAGGATTACCCGGAAGACGAGCGCGAGGCGCAATCGCTGGTCGACAAAAGCAAACGGCGCGACCAGCCTGACTGATCGCGCCGCTTGGCTTGTCGATGCGAGGCTGTGGTCAGACGTTCCTGCGAAGGAACGCGATCACCGCCAGGATGAGGAATACGACGAAGAGAATCCACGCGATGTTGGAGGATACTCCAGCGATCCCACCGAAGCCGAGTACGGCGGCAACGAGCGCGATAATCAGGAAGATGATGGCCCAGCGTAGCATTAGGTTTTCCCCTTGTTGAACCTAGGCGATATGCCGGGTGGGGCGGAGAGGGCTCGCTCTAAACCTTTGTTAAGTTGAAGGGCGGCACGCAAGGCGCTGGCGGACAGGGTGGGATTCGAACCCACGGTGAGCGTGAACCCACGGCGGTTTTCAAGACCGCTGCCTTAAACCACTCGGCCACCTGTCCTACTCGCGAGTTGCCGGCTAACGCCGAACGGCGGTTTTGTCACCTGCGGTGACGTCTCCGGCTTCGCCTTCGACTCCATGACCGCTGCCTTAAACCACTCGGCCACCTGTCCTACTCGCGGCATGTCGGCTAACGCCTCGGCTGGCATTTGTCACTCTCCGGCACGCATGCGCGATTTTGCGCACCTAAGTCATTGGCGAGTCATGTCCACTGTGACACATGTTCGACGCATGAGATTCCCCCGCTCGTTTTTCGCCCTCGCGGCAGCATTGTCCGCCGTCTGCGCCGTTCCGGCAGCCGCGCAAGATCTGCCTTTCGACGCTTACATGCAGCTCGTCATCGCCAAGGCGCGCGCCGAAGGGGTGAGCGAGAGCACGATCGAGCGGATGACGTTCGACCTGACGCCCAATCCAAGGGTGATCGAACTCGACCAGTCGCAGCCCGGCTCGTCATCCTCGTCGGGCTATCCACGGTTGCAGCCATATCTGGACACGCATGTCGACACCGCACGGATCAACGGCGGACGCGCGGTCTACAACGAAACCGCGCGCATGCACGGGCAGATATTGCAGCAATACGGCGTGCCTGCGGAAATCGTCATCGCGATCTGGGGTCACGAGACGAATTACGGCGGCTATCGCGGCAATTTCGACCTCGCACGCTCGCTCGCCACGCTGGCGTGGGAAGGGCGGCGGCGCGAGTTGTTCGAGAGCGAGTTCATTGCGCTGCTGAAAGTGGCGGACAAAGGCTATTCGCGCGAACGGCTGGTCGGCAGCTGGGCGGGGGCCTTCGGCAATCCGCAATTCCTGCCGAGCGTCTATCTGCGCCTCGCCACCGATGGCGATGGCGACGGGATGGCCAACATCTTCACCAATCAGGCCGACACGATGGCCTCCATCGCGCGTTATTTCCAGGATGCGGGCTGGCGACCGGGCATTCCGTGGGGTGTTGGCGCGAGCATTCCCGCCGGTTTCGATGTCGATGCCTACCGTACCAAGCTGGTCGCACCGGTCTGCCCGCGCGTTCACGAACGCCATAGCCAGTGGAAAACCGTCGAAGAGTGGCGCGCGCTGGGTGTGACGCCGTACAACAGTCTGCCCCCCGGCACGCTGGTCAGCCTGTTCCAGCCCGACGGGCCGGGAACTCCTGCGTGGCTGTTAACGTCAAATTATCGCGTTATCCTCGAATATAACTGCTCCAACTATTACGCGATGAGTGTGGGGCTTCTGGCCGATGAGATTGCCCGGTAATGTCCGGAAACTTGGGATCGCGATCGGACTGATCGCATCGCTTTCCGCCTGCGCCACCGGTAGCGCGGATTATGAGCTTGCGTCCGGCGCGGATTACTACGCCGGAAACGGCGCGGGCCAGAGCCCGGGTGGGGCCTATCGCGGCCCGCAGGCGGACTATCCGCAGGTCCTGGGCGAACCATACGTTGTCGACGGGCAAACGTTCACCCCGGCCGATGTGCTCAGCTACGACGCGGTCGGCTATGCCACGCTCGACAGGGGCGACTCGGCCGGCGTCACGATTTCGCACAAGACGCTGCCGCTGCCGAGCTACGTCGAACTGACCTCGCTCGATACCGGCAAGACGATCCTGGCGCGCGCAGAGCGGCGGGGTCCGATGACGTCCAGCCGGATCGTGGGTCTCTCCCAAGGTGCCGCGCGCGAACTGGGTGTAGGCGAGGGGGCCCCGATCCGGGTGCGCCGCGTCAACCCGCCGGAATACGAACGCGCCGCCTTGAGGTCGGGCCAGCCTGCCGGCAACCGACTCGATACACCGGATACCTTGCTGACGGTCCTGCGGAAGCAGTTGCCCGCCTACGGATCGGTCGATCTTGCCAGAACCGATCCGCGTGGATCGGCGCGCGACAGCGACTTCGACGAGGCCTTCGCCGAGATCGAGCCCGGCCCATCGAGCGCGGTTGCGGACAATTTCGACGACTACAGTACGCCCTCCGTGCCCACGACGCCGCGCAGCACAATTTACGCGCTGGCGCCGATCGGCGACCGACCGACCGGAGGGGCGCCGCGTCCCGACCCGGTCGAGGTTGCGCGACTGCCCGAGTCGCCGCGTCGGAGCATGCCTGAGCCTACGGTGAGCACCACGCGCCCCGCACCGCCAGCGCCGACACGGACGACCCAGGCACCGCCTCGCCGAGGGCGCTATATCGTCCAGGTCGCAACCTTTTCGAGCAAGACCAATGCCATACGCGCGGCCGACGATCTCGCCGGTTTCGTCGTGACCGCCGGGGGATACTACCGCACCCGATTGGGACCGTTCGTCAGTCGGGGAGAAGCCGATGCTGCCCTCGCCAAAGCCCGAAACGCGGGATATAGAGACGCGTTCGTAGATACGAGCGGATAGGCATTCGTCGCGGCGCCCCGTGAGGCTGAGCGCGCGGCAACGCGCAGAGGAGCGGCGGCATTGGCAGGAATTCTGGTTAAGCGACATCGTGCGACTGCGCTGGTTGCGGCCATGATGCTCGCCCTGCCGACAAATCTCAGCGCCCAGTCGTCCCAGCGCCCGGCTCCCCCCACGCCCGAACAGGCCCCGATCGCCTACATGATCGACCTGTCCAGCGGGCAGACCCTGTACGCGCGCGACATCGACCGGCGCTTCGTGCCCGCCTCGATCACCAAGGTGATGACCACCCTGGTTGCCTTCGACATGCTCGCCGACGGCAAGTTGCGGCCGGACCAGCGCGTCCCCTATCGCGACGAGACCTTCAAGGAATGGCACCGGAAGGGCTCGACCTTGTTCCTGCCCGCGCACGCGCGGCCTACGGTTCAGGAGCTTCTGATCGGAATCACGACGGTTTCCGCCAACGATGCATCGGTAGTGCTGGCCGAAGGAGCCGCCGGCAGCGTCAAAAATTGGGCGGACCGCATGAACGCGACCGCACACAGCATCGGCATGCACGACAGCCACTTCGGCACGCCCAACGGGTGGCCGGACGAGGGACGCACCTTCGTGACCGCCCGGGATCTGGGAACGCTGGCCGAGCGGATCCTGCGCCATCATCCTGAGAAGTTCGATTTCTACTACGGGCGGCGCGGCCTCAAGGCCTATGGCATCGCGCAGGATAATCACGATCCCATCACGGGCCGTGTGGAAGGCGCGGACGGGATGAAGACCGGCTTCACCGATCAGGCGGGCTATGGTTTCCTCGGCACTGCCGAACGAAACGGACGCCGCCTGGTGATGGTGGTTGCCGGGGCCGACCGGGGGAGCGAGCGAAACCGCGCCTCGCGCGCCTTCATGGAATGGGGCTTCAAGGCGTTCGACAGCCGCATACTCGCCCGCAAGAATCAGCCGATCGCTTCCGCCCGGGTGCAGAACGGATCGCTCGGCGAAGTGCCTCTGGTCGCGGATCAGGACGTACGCGTGGCCGTGCCGCGCGGCGACCGTGCCAAGGCGGAACTCACCATCCATTACGATGGGCCGCTACGGGCACCGATCGCCAAGGGTGAGGCCGTGGCCACGCTCGAAATCGCAGTGCCCGGCATGGAGAAAGCCACCTTGCCGCTCTACGCATCGCAAGAGGTGAAGGAGGCCGGTATGTTTGGTCGGATTGCCAATGGTTTTGCAGGTCTGTTCGGATGACCGCGCCCGCAGAGCAACCAGCAGTCAAAGCCCGCTTCATCGCCTTCGAGGGCGGTGAAGGCGTCGGAAAGTCGACCCAGGCCAAACGCCTTGTCGCGGCGCTTGCGGAGCGCGGGATCGAGGCGCTGCTCACGCGCGAGCCAGGTGGGACCAAGGGGGCGGAGATGATCCGCAAGCTGCTGCTCGATCCGCCGGGCACGGGCTGGCTGGTGCAGGCCGAAGCCATGCTGTTCGCTGCTGCACGCTCGGACCATGTGGCCAAGGCGATCAAGCCGGCGCTGATGGCGGGCAAGTGGGTGATTTGCGATCGCTTCGTGCTCTCGAGCCGCGCCTATCAGGGCCTTGCCGGCGGCCTCGGCGACGAGGAAGTGAAAACGCTGCACCGGATCGGCAGCGGGGGGCTCCAGCCGTGTCGGACCTTCCTGCTCGAAGCTCCGGGTGACGAGGTCAACGAACGCCTGCGCAGGCGCGATGGCGACGAGGCGGACGCCATCGGCGGGCGCAATGCGCGCTATCACGCGGATGTCGCGCGCGGTTTCGCCGGTCTGGCGCAAGACGATGAATCGATCGTCCAGATCAACGCATCGGGCACCGAGGACGAGGTCCATGCCGCCGTGATGCACAATATCGAGCCACTGCTCGTCCCGGCATCGTGAGCGATCCGCACGGGCCCCAGTGGCGCAGCTGGCGTGCAGCGCTGGCCAGCCCGAGGATGCACCATGCATGGATCCTTGCCGGGCGCAGGGGGCTGGGCAAGCACGAATTCGCACTGGCCGCCGCGCGCGAGCTGGTCGCAACGGGACGCGAAACACCCGTGTCCGAAAACGATCCCGACGTGCAGGTGCTGAGCTACCTGCCGAAGGACGACAAGGAAGCGAAGAAGGCCGAGAAGGGCGAGGCTTTCGAAACCAAGCGGAATATCGCGATCGACCAGGTGCGCGCGATGCAGGCCCGGCTAACGACCCGTCCCACGCTGGGTGCGTACCGCGCGATCATCATCAACCCGGCGGACGATCTGGAACGTAACGCCGCGAACGCACTACTCAAAAGCCTGGAGGAACCGCCAGCGGGCACGTTCTTCCTGCTGGTGACACACCGCCCCGGCATGCTGCTGCCCACGATCCGGTCGCGCGCGCGCATCCTCCGGTTCGCGCCTCTACCAACAAATCAGGTAGAGGGCGCCTTGCACGCCGCAGCGCCCGATGCCGATCCGGCCGATATATCGTTAGCCGCGCGCGCTTCCGGCGGTGCCACGGGCGCGGGGCTGGCTTTCCTTGCGCAGCAGCTTGGCCCGGCCGAAGCCCTGATGCGCAGGATCGCATCGGAAGGCGACCCGGATTTCACGCTGCGCGGCAAGCTGGGCGAAGAGATCGGCGCCCGTCCGGATCGCGAACGGCTTGCGACCACGCTCGATCTGGCGCGTACCGTGCTCGCCCAGAAACTCGACGACCCGGACCCGGCAGGCATCCCCGCGCTGGTCGAGGCGCACGCGCGGCTGGTAACGATCTCGGGACAGGCGAAAAGCTACAATTTCGATCCCGGTTTCCTCGCGATGGAAATCGGCACCTTGCTCGCGTCCGCTGCCCAGCATAGAGCCACGCGCAATGGCTGATCCTTACTACATTACCACCGCGATCCACTATCCCAACGGCAAGCCGCATATCGGCCACGCCTACGAGACGGTCGCCGCCGATGTCATCGCGCGTTTCCAGCGCCTGAAGGGCCGCGATGTGCGGTTCCAGACGGGCACGGACGAGCACGGACTGAAGATGGCGCGCAAGGCGCAGGACGAGGGCAAGACCCCGCGCGAACTGGCCGACGAGATGAGCGGCCATTTCCGCGATCTGTTCGACCGGCTGAACATTTCCTACGACCGCTTCATCCGTACGACGGAGCCTGAGCATCACACCGCCAGCCAGGCATTGTGGCGCGCGATGGAAGCCAATGGCGATCTCTATCTCGACCGCTACGAAGGCTGGTACTCGGTCCGCGACGAAGCCTTCTACGACGAGAAGGAGCTGGTCGAAGGGGAAGGGGAAGGGGGGGAAAAGCTCTCCCCACAGGGTACGCCGGTCGAGTGGACCGTCGAGGAAAGCTGGTTCTTCCGCCTGTCGAAATATCAGGCCAAGCTGCTCGACCTCTACGCCTCGCAGCCCGATTTTATCCAGCCCGACAGCCGCCGCAACGAAGTGATGCGCTTCGTCGAAGGCGGGTTGCGCGATCTTTCGGTCAGCCGCACCAGCTTCGACTGGGGCGTGCGCGTGCCGGGCAGCGAAGAGCATGTAATGTATGTGTGGGTCGACGCGCTGACCAACTACATCAGCGGTCTGGGCTACCCGGAAGAAGGCGCGAACTGGAAGTACTGGCCCGCCGACCTGCACCTGATCGGCAAGGACATCATCCGCTTCCACACGGTCTACTGGCCGGCGTTCCTGATGAGCGCGGGCGTGGAATTGCCCAAGCAGGTCTACGGCCACGGGTTCCTGCTCAATCGCGGGCAGAAGGAATCCAAATCACTCGGCAATGTGACCGATCCGGTTGCACTGGCAGATCAGTTCGGCGTCGACTCGCTGCGCTATTTCCTGATGCGCGAAATCGCCTTCGGGCAGGACGGCAGCTACTCAGCCGAAGCGATCGTAACGCGCGCGAATGCTGAACTGGCCAACAGCTTCGGCAACCTCGCGCAGCGTACCCTGTCGATGATCGCCAAAAACCTCGATGGAGTGCTGGGCGAATACCGGCCCGAAGGCGACGACAAGGCGCTGCTGACCACAGTGCAGGATGCGTGCCGCGAAGCTTTCCCGGAGCAGTTCGAAAAGCTCGCCTTCTCGGCCGGGATCGATGCCTGGATGAAGGCGGTCTACGCCTGCAACCAGTATGTCGACGAACAGGCGCCCTGGGCGCTGAAGAAGACGGATCCGGAGCGGATGCGCACCGTGCTGCAAACGCTGTTCATCGCGCTGCGAGACCTCGCCATCGCGATCCAGCCTGTCATTCCCGAAAAGTCGGGCCACCTGCTGACCATGCTAGGAATTGCCGAAGACGCGCGTACTTACGAAGATATGGCCGACGAAGGCTGGTACGGCGCGCTGATCGCCACTGGATACCGCGTCGAACCGCCGACGCCGCTGTTCCCGCGTCTCGAAATGCCGGAAACCGCAGAGGCCAGCTGATGCTGATCGATAGCCATTGTCATCTCGAATACGAGGGTCTGGTCGACGATCAGGGCGGGGTGCTCGCCCGCGCTCGCGCTGCCGGGGTTCAGGGCTTCCTGAACATCTCGACCAAGCAGGCCGAGTGGGACCAGGTCGTCGCTACCGCCGCGCGCGAGGATGACGTGTGGGCCAGCGTCGGCATTCACCCGCACAATGCCGACGGCCATGCGGATCTGGCGCGCGAGACATTGCTGGACGCCACGCATCACCCCAAAGTGGTCGGGATCGGCGAGACGGGGCTCGATTACTTCTACGACAAGTCCGATCGCACGACGCAGCAGGCGCTGTTTCGCATGCATATCGATGTCGCGCGCGAGACGGGCTTGCCGCTCATCATCCATACGCGCGATGCCGAGGAAGACACCGCCGCGATCCTCGAAGACGAGATGGGGAAGGGAACGTACCCCGCCCTGATCCACTGCTTCACCGCATCGGCGGCTTTCGGCCAGCGCGTGCTCGATCTTGGTCTGACGATCTCGATTTCGGGGATCGTGACCTTCAAGAACGCCAAGGATCTGCAGGAGGTCGTCAAGGTCATCCCGGCCGACCGGCTTCTGGTCGAAACCGACAGCCCGTTCCTTGCGCCGGTGCCGCATCGCGGGAAGACCTGCGAACCCGCCTACGTCGCGAACACCGCGCAATTCGTGGCCGATCTGCGCGGCACGAGCGTCGAAGAGCTGGGAGAGCAGACCACCCGCAATTTCCACGCTTTGTTCTCGAAAACGCGCCAGCAAGACAAGGCGACGGCGTGAAGGTCACGCTGCTTGGCTCGGGTACGTCGACAGGTGTTCCGCGCATCAATGGCGACTGGGGTGCGTGCGATCCCTTAGAACCGCGCAATCGCCGGTCGCGAGTGGCCATCGTGGTCGAAAACGACGCAGGCAGCCGCGTGCTGGTCGACACACCGCCGGACCTGCGCGACCAGTTCCTGCGCTGCGGGATCGACAATATTGATGGCGTCTTCTGGACGCACGACCACGCCGACCACTGTCACGGCATCGACGATCTGCGCTCGCTGAGATACGGGCGCAGCGGACCGTTGCCGGGCTATGGCGTGGAGGAAACCGTCCGAAGGTTGCGCGCACGCTTCAGTTACGTGTTTGCCGGCGAGCATGGCTATCCGACGATCGTGAACATCGAGGTGCTCGACCGCTTGCGCCTCTTTGCAGGCTTCACCGTCGGCTGGACCGTCATGCCGCATGGACCGGCCAAAAGCACCGGTTTTCGGTTCGGATGCGATGGCAAGTCTATCGGCTATGCCACTGATTTCAGTGAGATAACGCCCGGAATGGTCGAGCTTTTCACGGGCGTGGACGTGCTGGTGTGCGACTGTCTGCGTCGAGAGGAGCATCCCACGCACGCAAACCTCGCCATGGCGCTCGATTTGGGAAAGCGCTGCGGTGTTCGAAAGCTGGTCCTGACCCACCTCGATAAAAGCATGGATTACAAGACTTTACAGGGGGAAGTTCCGAAAGGCGTCATCGTGGGATATGATGGGCTGACGGTTTCGGCATGAACCAGTTCGATATCGTCCAGATCATCGCGCTGGTCGGCTGGCTGATATTGGCGGTCGGCGCTTTCGCTTCGTACGGACTGAGCTGGAAGACCTCGCTGCGGCACATGCTGATCTGGGCGGTTATCATTACCGGCCTGATGCTGCTCGTCAGCGCAATCCAGTAAGGCACAGGGCGATCCCTTACTACGAATGGCTCCTTTATTTTACATAATATATATTATCCATCTTATGTCTGTGCTGACGGCGCGGCTGCGGAGCCCTATGCCCCATCCATGACCGACAACCCGTCACGCCCAATCGACCGACTTCTTGCCGTCATGGCGCGACTGCGCGATCCGGAACGCGGCTGTGAATGGGATCTCGCGCAGGATTTCGGCACGATCGCGCCATACACGATCGAGGAAGCCTACGAGGTCGCCGACGCAATCGAGCGTGACGCAATGGACGAATTGCGTGAAGAACTCGGCGATCTGCTGTTCCAGGTCGTCTTCCATGCCCGCATAGCGGAAGAGCAAGGCCTGTTCGCTTTCGATGACGTCGCGCAGAGCATTTCCGAGAAGATGGAAGCGCGTCATCCGCACATCTTCGGCTCCGCCGACGGCACGATGGACGAAGCACGCTGGGAGATGCTGAAGGCGCAGGAACGTGAGGCAAAAGGCCAGGCCAGCTCGATGGACGGAGTTGCGCGCGCGCTTCCCGCCTTGCTTCGCGCGGAGAAGCTGCAGAAGCGGGCAGCGCGCGACGGGTTCGACTGGCCCGATCCCTCGGGCGCGGCCGCCAAGCTGGCCGAAGAAGCGACGGAATTGGCAGAGGCTGACGAAACCACACGCGAGGAGGAAGCGGGCGATCTGCTGTTCGCCGCGGTCAACGTGGTCCGCGCTTATGGCATCCAGCCCGAAGCCGCCTTGCGCGCCGCCAACGACAAGTTCGAGCGGCGCTATCGCGGGATGGAAACGCTGGCAAACGGCGCGTTCTCTTCGCTCGATCTCGATGCGCAGGAAGCGCTGTGGCAGGCGGTGAAGCAGCAGGAGCGCGACTAGGCGCTCCCCTCCCCGGCATCCTCGCCCGCATCATAGGCTTCGGCCCAAGCACGTGCGCCGTCTTGGTTCTGCCGTTCGATCTCGGGGACGCTCACCCGTACCGCAGGATCGATCGTGACGCCCAGATAATCCGCCACCGCGACCATCGCACGCTCCGGATCGTGCCGCACATCCTCGTAGGCGATCCGCAACGGCGCGATCCTCAGATCGCGGAACATTGCGGCCCAGGTGTTCTCCTGCCGCTCGATCAGTCGCGCGGCGTTATCGACCGCACGCCGGGAAAAAGGCGGTTCGGCCTGCCCCTCCCCCTCCTGCGCCGCACGCCAGCGGCCCGACAGCGAAGCGCGGGCATAGGAAATTGCGTGCGCCTTGCGTTCGCGGCGGACCAGATGGATGACGCGTGTATCCGCTCCGCGCGCCAGCAGGAAGCGCATCACTGCGTCGAGCAAGTGTGAATTGATCGCACCAAGGTCTTCAAATTGCAGTGGAAAAGCCTTGAGGCCGAACACGCCGTTGGGCGAGGTGCGCGTTGCCAGCACGGATCGCCAGTGGCGTTCCTGCGCCTCCCGATCCTCCGAAAGCTCCCCTAGCGGACCGCCCGGAGCGAAGTTCAGATACTCGAGCGGCGCACCAAGGCAGCCGGTTTCCCAGAGACGGTGGCCGAACCACGAACTGCCCGATCGCGGCGTCGTTGCCAGAAGGTAGGGTCTGGACGGCAGACCGGCGAAATGCGGGAAATCGAATGCGGGCTCATGCCCGGTAGTCAGCCCGTCGATCATGCCTTCTCTTCGGCATAGCCGGGATGACAGTCAACCGGCGGCGTCGGCGCCCATTGTTTCGAACTGGCCCAATTCCTTGGGGCCAAGCCGCACGACTAGGCGGTGCTGTGGCGCGCCTTCTTGGGTTTCGATTTCCTCTTCTTCCAGCACATCGCCATGCGCGTGAAGCCACGCGATTTCGCGCCCCGCAGACGCCGGCAGCACGATTTCACGGATGATTGCCTCCCGTGTGAGCGCCTGGGCGATCCGCGCTTCCAGAACATCGATATTGAAGCCGGTTTCAGCCGAGAGCGGCACCACCGTTTCGTCCTCTTCGGCCCGGGCGGCCAAGTCCTCGCGCGCGTCCTCCGCGAGCAGATCCCACTTGTTCCACACTTCGAGGATCGGAATCGCGCTGACGGGCTCTTCGCCCTCCTCTCCCTCAGAAAAGACGCCTAGTCCGCGCAACACCTCCAGCACCTGCGTCTTTTGCGCAGCGCTGGCGGGATTTGCGATGTCGCGCACGTGCAGGATCAGGTCGGCGTTGGTTACCTCCTCCAACGTCGCCCGGAACGCAGCGACCAACTGGGTCGGCAGGTCGGAAATAAACCCGACCGTGTCGGACAGGATCGCCTTTTCGACCCCCGGCAGGCCGATCGCCCGCATCGTGGGGTCGAGCGTGGCGAACAGCAGGTCTTCCGCCATTACGTCCGCGCCGGTGAGTCGGTTGAAAATCGTCGACTTGCCCGCGTTGGTATAGCCAACCAGCGCGATGACAGGCCACGGCGCGCGGGTACGGCGCTCCCGATGCAGCGCACGGGTCTTGCGCACCTGTTCCAAATCGCGCCGGAGACGCGCCATGCGCGAACGGATCATCCGCCTGTCGGCCTCGATCTGCGTTTCGCCGGGGCCCCCGAGAAAGCCGAAGCCGCCCCTTTGCCGTTCGAGGTGGGTCCAGCTGCGCACCAGGCGGCTCGCCTGATAATCGAGATGCGCCAGTTCGACCTGCAAGCGGCCTTCTGCGGTCGCCGCGCGTTCGCCGAAGATCTCGAGGATCAGTCCGGTTCGGTCGATCACCTTGCGCTTGAGCTTCTCTTCCAGCGTGCGCTGCTGGATCGCCGAGAGCGCCCCGTCGACGATGACGAGCTCCGCTTCGGCCAATTCGGCCTGCGTGGCGATCTGCTCGACCTGCCCTGCCCCGAACAGCGTACCGGGCCGCACATCACGCACGGGCTGGATATAGCTTTCCGCAACGACGATGCCGATGGCATTGGCAAGCCCCAGCGCCTCCGCAAGCCGTTCCTCGGCTGGCAGATCGTGCGACTGGCCACGAATGTCGGGACAGATGACGAGCGCGCGCGCTCCGCGCGTCACCTCGCCTTGCAGGTCATCTTCGAAAATCTAGCGGTCCTCGCTTATCATTCGTAATCGTGCTCGTCGTCTTCCCAGTCGCTCAGGTCGACAGGCTCGGACGGCTGAATGGTCGAAACGGCGTGCTTGTACGCCAGTTGCACGTATCCTTCGCGTTCCAGCAGCGTGCAGAACAGGTCATAGGCGGCGATCCGCCCCTGCAGCATCACGCCGTTGACCAGGAACATGGTCACCTGCACCTCTGCCTCGCTTACGCGTCCCAGAAACACGTCCTGCAACTGGCGCTGCTTCTTGCCGCCGTCGCGATTGGCGAACTGTTCGGCATCCATGGGTTGCGCGGGCATGATCGTGCTGATCGCGTGCTTGTAGACGAGTTGCGACTGGCCATCGCGGCGCAGCAGCAGCGAGAAATTGTCGAACCAGGTGATGATGCCCTGCAGCTTCACACCCTTGACCAGAAATACCGTGACCGGCGCCTTCTCGCGCCGCAGGATATTCAGGAACCCGTCCTGGAGCCCGGGCTGCTTGTCTGCCGAGCCTGTTTCGCTGCGGGTGGGCGCACGCTTGTGGGGGGTCTTGGCCGCAGATGCGCGCTCCGGCGCTTCATCTTCGGTCTTTGGCTTGGTCTTTATCGAAAGCGTTTTTCCTGCAGGCATAACCCTGTTCCTGTTTTTGGCCACACGTGCGAGGAGCGGTGTAGCATCGCTCTATCCATCTGCCCCGTTTGAAGGCAGCACTTATCTCGAAAAATGCTTGCTGCGGACTTGCGTTCCTTTGGCTCGATTCGTCGTGCTCCTCCAGTGACTTAGGCGTCGCTCCTCTCAGCCCTCGTCCTTGCGATCGGTCATCCCGAGAATCTTGAGCTTCCGGTGCAATGCCGACCGCTCCATCCCGATGAAATTGGCAGTCTTCGAGATATTGCCAGAAAAACGCCGGATCTGGATCGCGAGATATTCGCGTTCGAATTCCTCGCGTGCCTCGCGCAGCGGAACGCCCATCAGGCTCGATAGCCCGATGCCGCCCTTCACCCCGCCCTCGGTTATCTCTGCGGGCAGCATCTCGGGTTCGATGACATTCAGCTTGTCCCGCGGCGAAAGGATAACTGTGCGTTCCACAACGTTGCGCAATTCGCGCACATTACCCGGCCAGTCATAGGCTTGCAGCGTGGCGAGCGCCTCTTCGCTGATCTCTGGGGGCGGCAGCCCCTGCTCGGTCGCGTAGCGGGCGAAGAAATGGGTCGCCAGCGCCGGAATATCGTCTCGCCGGTCGGCCAGCGACGGAATTGTCACGGGGACGACATTGAGCCGGTAGAAGAGGTCTTCGCGAAACCGCTTTTCCTCGATTTCGACCTGTAAATCGCGCGAGGTCGAGCTGACCACCCGCATATCGACCCCGATCTGGCGGTTGCCGCCCACGCGCACGAAGCTCTGCTCGGTCAGCACGCGCAAAATGCGCGCTTGCGTGGAAAGCGGCATGTCGGCGACTTCGTCGAGGTACAACGTGCCGCCGTCGGCCATTTCGAGCAGGCCCGGTCGGATCAGGTTGCCATCGGCCTCTTCACCGAACAGCTCCTGCTCGAAACGCTCGGCCGTGATCCGCGCGGAATTGACGGTCACGAAGGCGCCGGAGGAACGCCCGCTCCAGCTGTGCAGCATCCGTGCAGCGACTTCCTTACCCGATCCGGCCGGGCCGCTGATCAGGACCCGGCTGCCCGTATTGGCGACCCGTTTGAGCGTGGCACGCACCTGGTTGACCGGCGCGGAGTTGCCCGTGAACTCCTCGCCCGGGCCGCCATTGTCCTGCTTCAGGCGCGTGTTCTCGCGCCGCAGACGTTCGGTTTCGGTCGCGCGTTCGACCAGCAGCAGCAAGCGCTCCGTCTCGAACGGCTTTTCGATGAAGTCCATCGCGCCGCGGCTGACCGCGGAGACTGCGGTGTCGATATTGCCGTGGCCCGAGAAGATGATCACCGGCAGCTCCGGCTCGCGTTCCTTGATCGCATCGAGCACTTCCAGCCCGTCCATCGGGCTGCCGTGGAGCCACACATCGAGCAGGACGAGGCTCGGCCGCCGCTCGTCGACCATTTGCAGCGCGGTTCCGCTGTCGCCCGCGACGCGGCATTCGTAGCCTTCGTCGGTCAGCACGCCGGAAACCAGTTCGCGAATATCGCGTTCGTCGTCGACGACCAGGATATCGAGCGCCATCAGCGCCTCCTTTCGGGGTGTGTCTGTTTCATGCGGCCTGTTCCTCGGATGCTGCGGGCTCGGGGTTACGGGCGAAGCGAAGGATGACCTGGGTGCCGCCTTCCGCGACCGGGGTGAAGGACATGTCGCCGCCATGCTCCTCCACGATCTTGCTGACGATCGCGAGCCCCAGCCCGGTGCCCTTTTCGCGGGTTGTCACGTAAGGCTCGGCGATCCTGTCCCGCTCGGCTGGCAGGCCAACGCCGTTATCCGCAACCCGGATTTCGACGAGTTCGTTGCCCTGTTCGATCGATACCGCGATCCGACCGGTAAAATCGGCACCTTCGTCCGACGCACGCGCCTGCACCGCTTCGACCGCGTTCTTAAGAACATTGGTCATTGCCTGGCCGAACTGGTGACGATCGCAGCTGAGCGGCACGTTTCCATCCTGCGCCTCGACATTGAATGCAATGTCCTGATGCGCGACCTCCTGAAGGAAGACTGCCTGACGCACGAGATCGATCGCGTCTTCGTCGCGGAAAACCGGCTTTGGTAGGCGGGCGAAGGAGGAGAACTCGTCGACCATCGCCCGCAGCGCGCCGACCTGGCGCACGATCGTGCTGGTCAGCTCGTCGAACAGCGTATCGTCGTCGCCTACCTTCTTGCCATAGCGACGCTTGAGCCGTTCGGTTGCGAGCTGGATCGGGGTGAGCGGGTTCTTGATCTCGTGCGCGATCCGACGCGCAACGTCTGACCAGGCAGCGCGGCGCTGGTCGAGCAACTGGCGCGTGATATCCTCGAAGGTGATCACATGCCCGCCGGTTGCGGGCGCGATCCGCACCGCCAGCGTCAGCAGGTCGGCACCCTTCGTCACGGTGACGATGCCGCCTTCCACCCCCTTGTCGAGCAGCGCGGCGATCTGCGGCGCGACCGTGACAAAGGCCTTGCCCCGCCCCTCCTCGGTCGCATCCTCGAACAGCACGAGCCGCGCCGAGGTGTTCATCAGCTGGATCGCGCCACCCTCGTCGATCGAGACAATGCCTGCACTCATCGACTCGAGCACCGCCTCGATAAAGGCGCGCCGTTCGTCGATCTCGCGGTTTGCCCGCATCAGGTCGTCGGTCTGCGTTTCGAGCTGCGCGGTCATCCGGTTGAACGCCCGGTTGAGCAGGCCGATTTCGTCCGCGCCGGTGCGCCCTTCGATCCGCAACGCGAAATTGCCCGCCCCGACCTTGCGCGCCGCGGCGACCAGATCGGTCAGCGGCTCGACCTGGCGGTCCGCAAAGCGCAGCGCGAACCAGACAGCGAAACCCACCAGCGCGAGGCTGACGAAGAACAATGCCAGGTTGAAGCGCAGTTGCAGCGCGCGGGCACGCTGGGTCAGCTCGCGATACTGGACCATGATGTCGGTCGCGCGCTGGAAATTGGTGAAGGACAGTGCCGTCGTGTTGCGCGCATTGTAGAGGTAGATGCCCGCAGCGCGGTCGATCGGCGTTATCGCCTCAATCCGCTGCTGATCCGCAAAGATGACCTCGTTCTCGCCCGCCTCGAACTTGGGCAGCGCGCGGGCGCCAGCCTCGGCCGGCTGATTGCCGGCGACAATCCCGATTGCCACCGCGGTTGTGACCGTGCCGTTGGGAAAGGCCTGCAAGATCGCGCTCTCGCTGATGTCGCGGGCCTGCATCTGGTAGAGGTAATCCTCCTGGAACTCGCGGCTGGCCAGGTCGTCCGCATCGCGGCCCTGCAACAGGTAGAGCATGTCACCCGCCATCGTGCGGGTTTCCTGAGCAACCTCGAACTGGTTCTGCTCGAAATAGCTCTCTGCAAATTCGTTCGTACTCTCGAACAGCCCTCGTGAATCGCTCGAAAACCAGAAATCGACGCCCGACTGGAACAGCACCCCAGCAAACGTCGCCACGAGCAGCGTTGGAACCGCAGCAATCAGCGAGAACACGAAGACGAGGCGGACGTGCAGTCTTGCGGTACTGCCAGCGGCGCGACGCAATGCGAGCCTGCGTCCGAGCAAAACCAGCAGCGCCATCGCCGGCACGAGCGTGCCGATCAGAAGGATCGAGATCTGCCGCGTCGGAAGGAGATCGGTCTCGTCGGGCGTCTTCGCGAAAGCGCTCCACGTCGCGAAGACCATGATCGCCAGCGCGACTGCCGCACCGATTTCCAGCAACCGGAACAGGTTGGCGCGCCGCGAAGCGACGACCATGCGCCGTGCAAAGCGAGAACCGCGTATTGTCTTGACGGGAGAGGTCGCCATCGTTGCCGACTTACAACATTGCTGTTGCTGTAATACAAGTTACAAAGGCCGTGTCGTCCCACTTCGCGTCGCATTTCGGCAACGCCTCACGGCAATCGCTAGCGAAAATGCCTCGGCTCAGGCGGCGTCTCGCACCAGGAAGGGTTCGAAGAACCGGTCGATCTCGCCCAGGACCTGCGCCGGATCGTCGATGAAGTTGATCGTCTTGCGGAAATCGGCCGATCCGTAGAGCCCCTTGGTGTACCACCCGAGGTGCTTGCGAGCGATCTTTACGCCGACCGCCGGTGTGTAATGATCGAGCATCCGCCGATAATGTTCGACCACGACGGCATAATGTTCGTTCAGCGGCGGGTCGGCCCGCTTCTCGCCCGTCTGCCACCAGTGCATCACCTGGCCGAGCAGCCACGGGCGGCCATAGGCCCCGCGCCCGATCATCAGCCCGTCTGCGCCCGATTGCTCCAGCGCCTTGGCAGCGTCGTCGATACTGCAAATGTCGCCGTTCACGATCACGGGGATGCTGACCGCGTCCTTCACCTTGCGGATGAACGACCAGTCGGCGCTGCCCTTGTACATCTGGTTGCGTGTGCGGCCGTGGACGGTGATCATCTTCACGCCCAGATCCTCGGCAATCCGCGCCAGTTCGGGCGCGTTGAGGCTCTGGTGATCCCAGCCCATGCGCATCTTGACCGTGACCGGTACGTCGACCGCCTTGACCGTCGCTTCCATCAGCTTGGTCGCCAGCGGCACCTCGCGCATCAGCGCGCTGCCCGCCAGCTGGCCGACGACCTTTCGCACCGGGCAGCCGAAATTGATGTCGATGATCGCCGCGCCGTTGCCTTCCTGCAATTTCGCGGCTTCGGCCATGCTTGCCGGGTCGCAGCCGACGAGCTGCATCGAAACCGGCTCCTCGATCCGGTCCCACGCGGCCTTCTGCACGCTCTGCCGCGTTTCGCGGATCGCAGCCTCGCTCGCGATCATCTCGGTCACGTTGAGGCCCGAGCCATAGCGGCGCACCAGCGTACGGAACGGCATGTCGGTCACGCCGGTCATCGGCGCGAGGACGACAGGCGTCTCGACGCGCACATCGCCGATGGCGATCGGCTTGGGAGCCGAAGGAGGGGTTGGCACTTCAAGCATGGGGAAGCGCGCCAAATAGTGGATTGCCGCCGCTCCCGCAAGCGCGTAGCCCCATCGTCGATGGCCCAACTCCGTCACTCTCCCGCAGACCCGCCCCGTTTCGCCGCGATTATCGTTGCCGCAGGCACCGGCACGCGCGCCGGACAGGCGATCCCCAAGCAATATGTTCGCTGGCGCGGGAAGCCGGTGCTGCGCCACTCGGCGGAATCGCTGCTCGCAGCAGGAGCCGCGCCTCTGGTGGTCGCCATTGCGCCCGATGCGGCGGACTTGGCGCGCGAAGCGCTCGCAGGGCTCGACTCGATCATGTTGATCGAGGGTGGCGATACCCGCCGCGAGTCCGTATCCGCCGGGCTCGAGGCGCTGGCGGTAGACGCGCCGGAGCGCGTGCTGATCCACGACGCCGCACGCCCCACCCTTCCCCAACCGGTGATCGACCGGGTGCTTGCCGCGCTCGCAACCCATCCCGGCGCGATCCCCGCGCTAGAGGTAGTCGACACCATCGCACGCACGAAGGATGGCGTGATGACGGGACAGGAAGACCGCAACACACTCGCCCGGGTACAGACCCCCCAAGGCTTCGTGTTCGACGACATTCTGGCTGCACACCGTGCATGGGATAACCCCAGCGAGCCGACCGACGACGCGCAGGTGCTGCGGGCGAGCGGCGGCGAGGTCGCCGTGGTCGAAGGTTCGACGAAACTCGCCAAACTGACTTTTGCAGAGGATTTCGCGATGCAGGCAGCGCCCGTCCGCACCGGCACCGGCTTCGACGTTCACCAGCTCGTCGAGGGTGAGGAATTGTGGCTCGGCGGCGTCCGGATTGCGCACGACAAAGGCCTCTCCGGCCACAGCGATGCAGACGTTGCCCTTCATGCGCTCGTCGACGCCATTCTGGGCGCTGTCGGCAATGGCGATATCGGCACGCATTTCCCGCCCAGCGACGAAAGATGGCGCGGTGCAGAGTCGGGCCAATTCCTCGCGCACGCGGTCAGCCTTGCAGCGGAGGCGAGATACCGGGTCGGCAATCTGGACCTGACCATTATCTGCGAGGCGCCCAAGATCGGGCCGCACAAGGATGCGATGCGCGAAAAGATCGCCGAACTGGCCGGTGTTCAGGTCGATGCTGTAAGCGTAAAAGCGACCACGACCGAAAGGCTCGGTTTTACCGGGCGCGGCGAAGGAATTGCCGCTCAGGCCGCCGCAACCCTGATCAGGGAGGACTTCGAATGAGACCGCCTCTTCGTCTCACCGCAACCGCCGCCCTTCTCGCGCTATCGCAGCCCGTCCTTGCGCAGGGCAGTTGCGTTCAGCAGGAGGATGTTGCGGATGCCGCGACCTATGCCATGCCGCTGGTCATCGAAGCCCTGCAATCGCGTTGCACCGAAGTGCTTCCGGCGAACAGCTTCATCATGAACGAGGGCGAAGATTTCTCCGCCGAGTTCGAGCCTTTGCGCGATAGCGCCTGGCCAGGTGCGCGGCGGCTGCTGGTGGGCGCAATCGAGAGCAAGACCGGCGCGAAGCGCGAATGGGCCGATCAGGCCGCACCGGGAACGGGCGGCATCATGCAAACGCTCATGCGGATGGAGGGTGACGATCTGCGCCCCTTCGTCGATGCACTTGCGCTTCAACTGATCGCAGAAGAAATCGAGCCCGACACGTGTGGCAAGGCAAATGCCCTGCTTCCACTGCTCGCCCCGCTTCCGCCCGAAAACTACGGCGCTCTGGTGGCGACGCTAATGGGGTTCGTCGGGAAGAAGGACGGCGCGATGCAAATTTGCGAGGTGCTACCGGAATGACCGACGCTCTTCTCTCCTCCGACATCATCCAGCTCGCTACGCGCGTTGTAGAAGAGAACCGCGAGGCCGGGCGAACGATTGCACTCGCGGAAAGCTGCACCGGCGGGCTGGTGTGCGGCGCAGTCACCGAAATCGCGGGCTCGTCGTCGGTGCTCGACCGGGGCTTCATCACCTACTCGAACGAGGCAAAGATGGAGCTGCTGGGCGTCTCGTCCGACATCATCGAAACGTTCGGCGCGGTTTCCATCGCCTGCGTCTGGGCGATGGCGCAGGGCGCGCTTGCCAATAGCAAGGCCGATGTGGCTGTCGCGATCAGCGGGGTTGCCGGTCCCGGTGGCGGGACACCAACCAAGCCGGTCGGCACGGTGGTATTCGCCCGCGCGACCCGCGGTCAGGAAGACCAGCCCGAAGGCGAGCTCAAGTCGTTCGGTGAAATCGGCCGGGCGGAGGTGCGCCGTCAGGCGACGCTATGCGCGCTGGAGCTGCTATTGCCGTAAAGCTCGTCCGCACGCTTTTCGAATGCGGTCATCATCATGCGAAACGCCCGGTCGAAATAGGCCCCGGCCAGCCGCTCGAAAATCCGGCTCTTGAAGGTGAAGTCGACGCAGAAGTCGATCTCGCACCCGCCGTCCACCTCGGCGAATTCCCACGCATTGTGCAGATCGCTGAGCGGGCCGTCGATGTAATGCACATGGATGCTCTCGGGCCGCTTCTTCTCGACCCGCGAGGTGAACTTCTCGCGGATCGCCTTGAAGCCGACCACCATGTCCGCCACCATTTCGGTCTCGCTGTCGGACTGGATGCGCGTTGCGATGACCCACGGCAGGAAATCGGGATAACTGCGCACATCCGCGACCAGATCGAACATCTGCTCGCACGTATAAGGCAGCACCCGTTTCTGGTGGATGCCGGGCATCAGCGTGCGTCCTTGCGTGCTGCCTCGCGCGCCAGGCGTTCTTCACGCGCCGCCTTCATCTGGGCGAAATCGTCGCCAGCGTGGTAGCTCGACCGGGTCAGCGGGCTCGCGGCGACCTGCAGAAAGCCCTTGGCCCGCGCGATCGAACCGAAGGCATCGAACGCCTTGGGCGTGACGAAATCCTCGACCTTGGCGTGCTTGGGCGTGGGCTGGAGATACTGGCCCATCGTGATGAAATCGACATCCGCGCTGCGCATGTCGTCCATCACCTGATGCACTTCCAAACGCTGTTCGCCGAGGCCCAGCATGATACCCGACTTGGTGAAAATCAGCGGGTCGTGCGACTTCACCTCTTCGAGCAGGCGCAGCGATGCATAATAGCGCGCGCCCGGGCGAATGGTCGGGTAAAGCCGCGGTACGGTTTCGAGGTTGTGATTGAACACGTCCGGCCCGGCTTCGCAGATCGCCTCGATTGCCGGGCGCATCTTGCCGCGGAAATCGGGGGTCAGGATCTCGATCGTGGTGCCCGGCGTTTCGCGGCGGAGCGCCTGGATCACCTTCACGAACTGCCCCGCCCCGCCGTCGGGCAGGTCGTCGCGGTCGACGCTGGTGATGACGATGTGTTCGAGCCCCATCTTGCCCGCCGCGACAGCCACGTTCTCCGGCTCCATCGGGTCGACCAGACGCGGCATCCCGGTCTTCACGTTGCAGAACGCACAGGCGCGGGTGCACACATCGCCCAGAATCATCACGGTGGCGTGCTTCTTCTCCCAGCATTCGCCGATATTCGGGCAGGCCGCTTCTTCGCACACGGTATTGAGGCTGAGATCGCGCATCAGGCGGCGAGTCTCGTGATAGCCCTTGCTCACCGGTGCCTTCACCCTGATCCAGTCGGGCTTGCGCTGACGCGGTTCGCGGTTGTCTTTGGGCTCGGGGGCGGAAGAAAGGTCGTTCATGACCCGCCATCTAGGAGCCTGCCCGCGATGTAGCAATGGCGTGGCTTGCCAGCAGGGGCGGCGAAGGCCATGTGGCGGTCATGTCAGAAATGCAGGCCCACAACATCGCCCTCCTCATCGATGCCGACAATGTCGATCCCAGCGGGATCGATGCGGTGCTCACCGTGCTAGCCGAGCTGGGCCAGGTGAATATCCGCCGCGCATACGGGAACTGGGCGAAGGACGCGCTGAAACGCTGGGGCGACATCACCAATCGTTACGGCATCAGGCCGCACCAGCAATTCGACCTGACGCGCGGCAAGAACGCGACCGACATGGCGATGACGATCGACGCGGTCGACCTGCTCTATCAGGGCAAGGTCGACGGGTTCGGGATCATGAGCTCGGACAGCGACTTTACGCCGCTGGTCACGCGCCTGCGGCAGGATGGGCTGCCGGTGTACTGTTTCGGCGATGCGAAGACCCCGCAGGCGCTGCAGCGCGCCTGCACGCGCTTTATCGACACCGCAAAGCTGGTGCGCGGGCAGTCACGCGATTCGACGACGGACAGCAAGCCCGAAAAGGTCGATGTCGATGATGAGCTGATCCAGCTGCTCGGCGACGCGTGGAAAGCCTCCAGCCGCGACGATGCAGGGTTCGCCCGCCTCCACGAGGTCGGCCAGATCGCAGGCAACCGGTCAAGCTTCGATGTGCGCAACTACGGCTTCAAGCGGTTGTCCGAGCTGGTGGGATCGCTCGACCGGTTCGAGATGAAGCGCGGGCAGGACGAGCAGCTTTACGTCCGGCGGTTGCGATAAAAAGCGGCGCGGAAGCTTTCGCCCCGCGCCGCCAATATTCGAATTCAGTCGGTCGACTTAGCTGTCCATACCGGCGGAAGCTTCCTGCGCGGCGTAAGCGGCCCACAGCTTCGCAATCGATTCGCGGTTGCCTTGCACCTTGGCGAAAGTTTCCTGCGCCGCAGCGAAATCGCCCGTCTCGACCTGGGCAATACCCAGTCGGGTCAGCGCGGTGTTGCGATCGACATCGGGACGGGTCAGCGCCACCTCATAAAGCTCTGCCGCGTCTGCGGACTCGCCGAAGTTGAGGTAGACGTCGCCCGCCGCAATCGCGAGGCTGCCGCTCGCACCGGCAGCCTTGGCGTCGCTAGCAAGCTCGGCCATGTCGGCACGCAGACCCGGCGAACGTTCGCGGCCTTCGTTCATCGCCTCGGCAACCAGCGTGTCGTTCTGGTCAAGCAGGCCCTTGGCGACCGCTTCCTCGGCAAGCTCGAGCACTTCGGCCGGGAGACGACGATAGTTGGCGGCGTTGATGTAGTCGGCGTACTCGTTGCCTTCGCTCATCGTACCCGTGATGTGCATCAGGCGCATCAGGTCGAGGATCTCGGCGTCGCTGAACTCGCCGAAGTTGCGCTGCACGGCGATCGCATTGCGCCACGTCGTGTCGGACGGGTAATACTCGGCCCGCATGAGCGCGTAGTCCGCAGCCTTGTCGTAAGAGCCGTTCTCGTAAGCGAGCGAAAAGCCCAGTTCGAGCATTTCGTCGGTCGGCGTCGCGCCCGCGTCGACTTGTTCGCCGATCACACCGTCGAGGTAAGTCAGGCCGCCTTCCTGATTGTCTTCGAGGACGAAGCTCTGGGCGATCAGCCGGTTCACCTCAGGATCGTCGAACCCGAGATCCGCAGCTTCCTGCAAACGCTGGCGCGCCTTCGCGTAGTCGTGATTGTTGTAAGCGAGCTGCCCAGCGGTGAAGCTGTACTGCGCGACGTTCTCGGCAGGCAGCTTGCCGCTGTCGAGCATCATTTCCATGCCCTTGCCAGCCAGCTCGTAATTCTTGAGGTCGAGCGCGGTGTTGTAGAGCCCGTTACCGAACACGAGCTGGTCATCGGGCGTCGAGACCGCACTTTCGGTCTCGAGGATCATCTCGAGGATCTTCTCCTGAGAGATCGACTCATCCTTCATGGCTTCCTCAACCGGAGGGTAAGCTTTCTGGAAGGCGTCCGAGAATTGGGCGGTCGACTTCTTCTTCTCTTCCTTCTTGGCGTAGGCGGGGGCGTCGTACGCCGTGAGGCCGAACGCGCCGACGCCCATGATAGCTGCCGCCAGGGCGAGCTTGGACGCTTTGCGCGAACTGGGTACGAAAAAAGGCATTATTCTCTCCTGTCTGGCGCCGCGCGGTGCGCGGGCCCGGGGGTTACCGGGGTTCCTATGAAAAATACGCGCGGCCTATGCGATAGTGCCGCGGGAAGGTCCAGATAGTTGCACGAACCGGTTGAACCGTGCTTGAATGACGCACTTTTGAAAATTAGCGCAAAACTCCGCCAAAAATGTGGAAAAATCGTGCCTCAGCCCCCATCTTGGGAAACGTCTGGTGGCACCCCCGGCGCCTTTCCCCTAGCCTCCTGCCATTGCGCGTCAGACGCACCGTAAAAAATCTAAGCGAGCGGACCTCCCTTGAGCGACGAGACCGATACCCTGACCCCGCCCAGCCCCATGGGCGAGTATGATCGCATCGACATCGTCGATGAAATGAAGACGAGCTATCTCGATTACGCGATGAGCGTGATCGTGAGCCGCGCGCTGCCCGATGTACGCGACGGCCTGAAGCCCGTTCACCGTCGCATCCTCTTCGCCAGCCAGGAAGGAGGCTTCGTCGCCGGGCGTCCCTATCGCAAGAGCGCGAAGATCGTCGGTGACGTGATGGGTAACTATCACCCGCACGGCGACAGCGCGATCTACGATGCCCTCGCCCGCATGACGCAAAGCTGGTCGATGCGCGTTCCGCTGATCGACGGCCAGGGCAACTTCGGCAGCATGGACCCCGATCCGCCCGCCTCGATGCGTTACACCGAAGCGCGGCTGGAGAAGGTCGCCAACGCGCTGCTCGACGATCTCGACAAGGATACTGTCGATTTCGCGGAGAACTACGATGGTTCGCGCGAAGAACCGACCGTGCTTCCGTCGGGCTTCCCCAACCTGCTGGTCAATGGCGCGGGCGGTATCGCGGTCGGCATGGCGACCAACATCCCGCCGCATAACCTCGGCGAAGTGATCGACGGCTGCCTTGCCTTCATCGCCAACCCGGCGATCACCACCGAAGAGCTGATCGAGTACATCCCCGGCCCCGATTTCCCGACCGCGCCGCTGATCCTCGGCCAGTCGGGCGCGCGTTCGGCCTACATGACCGGGCGCGGTTCGATCATGATGCGTGCGCGGCACGAGATCGAAACCGGGCGCAACGACCGCCAGTCGATCGTGCTCACCTCGATCCCCTTCCAGGTCGGCAAGAACATGCTGGTCGAACGGATCGCCGACGCCGCGAAGGACAAGCGGATCGAAGGCATTTCCGACATCCGCGACGAATCGAGCCGCGAAGGCGTGCGCGTCGTCGTGGACCTGAAGCGCGATGCCTCGCCCGAGGTCGTGCTCAACCAACTGTGGCGTTACAGCCCCGCGCAGGCGAGCTTCCCGGCAAACATGCTCGCGATCCGCGGCGGGCGGCCCGAAGTCCTGTCCTTGCGCGACATCATCCAGGCCTTCATCCAGTTCCGCGAACAGGTCATCACGCGGCGCACGAAGTTCGAGCTGAACAAGGCGCGTGATCGCGCGCATATCTTGCTCGGCCTGGTGGTCGCGGTCTCCAACCTCGACGAGGTCGTTGCAATCATCCGCGGCGCGTCCAATCCCGCCGAAGCGCGCGGCAAGCTGCTGCGCAAGGAATGGCCGATCGGCGATATCGCGCAATACATCGCGCTGGTCGAAGCGATCGAGCCGACTTCGGACGAGCATGGCGGCACCTACCGCCTCTCCGAACGGCAGGTTAAGGCGATCCTCGACCTGCGCCTGCATCGCCTGACCGCGCTGGGCCGCGACGAGATCGGTGACGAGCTGAAGGAACTCGCGACCAAGATCGAATACTACCTCTCGATCCTCGCCGACCGTCGCAAGCTCTACCAGGTGATGCGCGAAGAGCTCGAAGCGATCCGCGAACAATACGCGACGCCGCGCATGTCCGAAATCGCGCCCGCGTGGGACGGCGTGGACGACGAAGACCTGATCGAACAGGAAGACATGGTCGTCACCGTCACCCACGGCGGCTACATCAAGCGCACCCCGCTCCACGCCTTCCGCGCACAGGCGCGCGGCGGCAAGGGCCGCAGCTCGATGGCCACCAAGGACGAGGATGCCGTGGTCGAGATGTTCGTCACCAGCACCCACAATCCGGTGCTGTTCTTCACCAATACCGGCCGCGTCTACCGCTTGAAGGTGTGGAAGCTGCCCGAGGGAAGCCCGACCACCAAGGGCCGCCCGATGGTCAACCTGCTGCCGCTGGGCGAGGACGAGAGAGTGACCAACGTCCTCCCGCTGCCGCAGGACGAGGCGGAGTGGAGCGCGCTCAACATCGTTTTCGCGACCGAGCAGGGGATGGTCCGTCGCAACTCGATGGATTCGTTCACCAACGTGCCCTCGAACGGCAAATACGCGATGGGCTTCGTCGAAGGCAGCGGCGACCGCCTGATCGGCGTGCGTCTGCTGAACGAGGAACAGGAGATTTTCCTCGCCTCCGACGCGGGCAAGGCGATCCGCTTCTCCGCCACCGATGCGCGCGAGACCAAGAGCCGCACCGGTATCGGCGTGCGCGGAATGAAGCTGAAGGCGGGCGACAAGGTCGTCAGCCTCGCCGTGCTCGATCCGCTGGTGCACGACATGGAGACGCGCGAGGCGTACCTGCGTGCCGCCGTGTGGAAGAACAACGATGCCGAGCATACGCTGGACGCCGATGTCGCGGCCGAGATGGAGGAGAACGAGGAGTTCATCCTCACCCTCACCGCCAATGGCTACGGCAAGATTTCCTCGGCCTACGAATACCGCACCATCGGGCGCGGCGGCCAGGGGATCACCAATATCGGCGAACCGAGCGATGCCAGCCGTAACGGGCCGGTCGTCGCCAGCTTCCCCGTACGCCACGGCATGCAGCTGATGCTGGTGACCGATCAGGCGAAGCTCATTCGCTTGCCGATCGATTTCCGCCATCTCATCCCCGACGGGTTCGAGAACCACAAGGGCTGGTCGATCTATGGGCGCGGGTCGTCGGGCGTGAAGGTGTTCGACGTCGCCAAGGGCGAGCATATCGTCGGCGCAGCGCGCATCGACGAGGATGCCGATCCCGAGAATCCTGCCGAAGAAGCGATCATGGACGAACGCATGGCGCGCGAGAACCAGACAACTTCGCCCCACACCACGCTCGACCGGGACGATCCGACACCGACGGATATTTGATCCGTCCTTGTCGGGCTAGGAACCCGTATCGTTTATCTGCGGAACCGTCGGAGCGTCTGAACGACGCCGGTCGCGATCAGCAGCTGGCCGACGTAATAGGTCGGCCACACCAGCAGATCGGGCAGCGGGGCGAGATCGACCGGGCCCATTCGGCTGAAGATGAGCCAGTCGGAAAGGACGAACAGCATCGCACCCAGCCCAACCCGCGACTGCGGAAACAGGCTGAGCGAGGCAGCCATCGCCATTCCGCCCAACGCCAGACCGTACAGCGCAATGGTCCACTGCCCGCTGAGTACGAAGCAGACCAGCGGAACGGCGATAAACAGCGCAAGCGCGCCCCATTTGCGCGCGATGCTCGGTTCGGGTCGGCGGTAGCGGCGGTAGAACAGGATTGCAGCGATGTGGCTGGCGAAGAAGGCCGCACCGCCCGCCGTCAGTGACAATTCGATTGCCAGATCGCCCAGCGCGCTCAGCGCCAGCGCCAGCACGAACAGCCCGGCGCGCAGCCCTTTCGTGCGTTGTGCAGCGTAAACTGCGAGGAAGCCGACCGCGCAGGTCTTGATCGCCATCAGCCACAGCCCGCCCATCGCGGTCTTTTCCAGCAACGGCAAGGCGATGGCTGCGATCAGGCTCAGGACGAGCCAGGGGCGATGCTGGACGAGGGCGCGGCGTGGCATGAGGAGCATCTAACGCGGCTGTCGCCTCCTCGCCACATGCTTTGAACTTTTGCCGCACTGCGCCTAGGTGCGCAGGCAATGACACATGACGTACACATCATCGGCGGCGGTCTCGCGGGCAGCGAGGCGGCGTGGCAACTGGCGCAGGCGGGGCTGAAGGTCCACCTGTCGGAAATGCGCGGCAGCGGCGAGATGACGCCCGCTCACCAGACCGATAGCCTCGCCGAGCTGGTCTGCTCCAACTCCTTTCGCTCCGACGACAGCGACAAAAATGCGGTCGGCCTGCTGCACGACGAGATGCGGCGTCTCGACAGCATCGTGATGTCGGCAGGCGAGAAAGCGCGCGTTCCGGCGGGTAGCGCGATGGCGGTCGACCGCGACGTCTTTTCGGCAGAGGTTGAGCGCCGCCTGGCAGAGCACCCCAACGTCATCGTGGTGCGCGAGCGGGTCGATACGCTACCCGACACCGGCCTCACCATCGTCGCAACCGGGCCGCTGACCGCGCAGACCTTGGCGCAAAGCATCGTGCAGGCGACCGGCGAGGACCGGCTGGCGTTCTTCGACGCCATCGCCCCGATCGTCCACCGCGACTCGATCGACATGAGCAAGTGCTGGATCCAGTCGCGCTGGAACAAGCGGACCGAGGCCAGCAACGAGGACGGCGACTACATCAACTGCCCCATGACCAAGGAGCAGTACGAAACCTTCGTCCAGGCGCTGATCGACGGCGAGAAGACCGAGTTCAAGGAATGGGAGGCCGACACACCCTATTTCGACGGCTGCATGCCGATCGAGGTCATGGCATCGCGCGGCGTCGAGACGTTGCGCTTCGGCCCGATGAAGGGCGTCGGGCTCGATAATCCCTACGACACCACCGACGAGCACCCGCAGGGCCGCTGGCCCTACGCGGTCGTGCAATTGCGGCAGGACAACAAGCTGGGCACTCTGTGGAACATGGTCGGCTTCCAGACGAAGCTGAAATACGGCGCGCAGGTGGAGCTGTTCCGCACGATTCCGGGGCTCGAGAACGCCGAATTCGCGCGGCTGGGTGGGCTGCACCGCAACACCTTCATCAATTCCCCGCTGGTACTCGACCGGCAATTGCGACTGAAGAACGCGGGTCATATCCGCTTCGCCGGGCAAATCACCGGGTGCGAGGGCTATGTCGAAAGCTCGGCCATCGGCTTGCTCGCGGGCCTGATGGTCGCGGCGGAGCATCGCGGCGAGGACTGGTCCCCTCCCCCGCGCACGACGGCGCTGGGTGCGCTGCTGAGCCATGTCACCGGCGATGCCGAGGCGGAGACCTTCCAGCCGATGAACGTCAATTTCGGGCTCTTCCCGCCGCTGCACGAGGTGAAGAAGAAACAGCGCAAGGAAGCCTATACCAGCCGCGCAAAGGCGGATCTGGGCGAATGGCTTGCGGCGCGCGAGCGCGTGCCCGCCTAACAGCTACAGCGCGGCTTTTTCTTCGGTTTGGGCGCGGTGGTGGCGAATTCGGCCTGCGTCAGTACACGGTTGCCATCCGCATCGGCACCTTCGAACTTGTCGACCGTCGCCACCGCCCATTCCTCGAAGTCGAGCAGATTGTTGCCATCCTTGTCCAGCTTGCGAAAGGCATCGCTGCGGGTCGAGAGCATCTCGTTCCGGGTGATCTTGAGGTCGCGATTGCGGTCGTAGCGGAAGAAGCGCCGCTGTTCGCGCGTCAGCTCGGTCGCTTCTGGCGGTGCCGGGCCACGCATATCGGCGGGGTCGGCCTGGGGTAGCTCATCCTCGCCAAGTGCCTCCTCCGGGGCGGGCGGCGGCGGGGCCGACTGCTCGACCTGAGCGCGCCCCTGCCACCAGAATATGCCGACGCCTGCGAGCACGAGGCCGAGGACGGTCCCCAGCACCAACCGATCCAGCCCCTGCCCCTTCACCGATGCTTCCCCCCGAATACCGCTTCAGCGGCCTAGCATACCTGTGCGTACCCCAGCGAGGAAGTCTCCCCCGCCTGACAATATCGGCCGACCGCTCCGCAGGCTGCGCCGCCCGAGCGCGCCCAGCACGCCGAGCGCTCGCAACGGGCGCGGCAGACGGGGCGGAGCCTGATCGAACAAACCCTGATTTCGCGCGACTTCCCGGACCCGCTGGGCATCCTCAGGCGATGAGCAGTGCGCCGCAAGATCGGCGTAGGCCCACAACGATGCGGCATGTCGCGGCGAAGCATCACCCTGATGGACCGTCTGGGCGGCGACGCTCCATGCCGTAGCACGCCCTTCCCCGAATGCTGCGATCGCCTCGTCGGTCAGCGCTCCCTCCTGAAGCAGAGCCTCCCACCCGTCGACCAGCAGGCCGAGGCGCGCAACATCGGCGTCCCAGCCTGCCAGCCGTTCCAGGAGTGGCTCGCCCTTCGGCCACTCGACACGATCCTGCGCAAACCGGTCGCGCCACCACGCCAGCTTCATCTGCGCGATAATCGGCTCGCTCGCCTGCCGCACCGCAACGGCCAGCCGCCGGTCGAGCGCGAACAACGCCTCGAACACCGGACTGTCACTGGCTCGCGCATAGGCGAGCGCGAACCGGATTGCGGGATCGCCATCCAGATCATTCATTGCCGCAGTCCGATCCTTTGCCATCGCCCGCGCATGCTCGGGTCTTAACGGGTCTTCAACCCTGATCCGGCAAATGCAACCGAGAGTGGGTGGATTATCCGGCCAGAGAACAAAGGCTTCGGAAATCCTCCCCCGGCACGATCGAACCGCAGGCACGAGCTTTGACATCGGCATGACGACAAGGGGGCTGAATTGAAATTTCTGACGCGCCTGCGCCGCGATGTCGCGGGGAACACGCTTGCCATCGTGGCCGCAGCGATGATTCCGCTGGTCGCCATGATCGGCAGCGGGGTCGATATGAGCCGCGCCTACATGGTCCAGTCGCGCCTGCAGCAGGCGTGCGACGCGGGCGTTCTCGCCGGGCGCAAGGAAATGGCCGACGGGGGCTGGAATACCGCCGCCCACGACGCCGCAGTCGACTATTTCGAAGTCAACTTCGCGAGCGACTATCTCGGCACGTCTGGCGTCAGCTTTACCCCCACAAACCCCAGCGGCACGTCGAATGTGCGCGGCGTGGCCTCGGTCGACGTGCCGACGGTGATCATGAACTTCTTCACGATCGACAAGCTGGCTGTCGCGGTTTCGTGCGAGGCAAAGTTCGATGTCGCCAACTCGGACGTTACCTTCGTGCTCGACACCACCGGTTCGATGGCATGCCCCAGCGACGCCAACGATTCGCAATGCAGCAGTTATTTTTCATACTACGGCACGCAGCAGGGCCGCAGCTATGGGTCGCTCTCCACAACTTCACGGATGAGCGCCCTCAAGACCGCGATGGACGGGTTCTACACGACGCTCAAGTCGGCTGCCGCCAACAGCGGTGCGCGGATCCGGTATGCCTTCGTGCCCTATACCGGCACGGTCAATGTCGGTGCCTTGCTGCCACAAAACTATATTGCCGACAGCGTGACCTACCAGTCGCGCAAAAGGGAGCAGGTCACGACGCCCGCAGCCTACGAAATTCACTACCAGAGCCAGAACAGCTACTACACGTCTAATTGCGGCAACTACTATGGTACCTGGCACGGTGACCGCATCTATGGCCAGTACGACAGCAGTTATCGCGGATGCGTGTGGAAGGACTTGCACCCGGCGACCACGAACTGGGAAACCAACTACAAGGCGGTCACCCATCCGACCTCGACCTACAAGACCTTCTCGTGGACCAGCGACCCCACCGGCGTAACGAGCAACAATTACAAGTGGGACGGTTGCATCATGGAGCGCGACACCGTCGCCTCCGGTTCAATCGCCTTCAATGCCAGCAGCAAGACGTTCAGTCCCTCCGGCCTGTACGATCTCGATATCGACAGTGCGCCGACCAACGCCGCGACCAAGTGGCGGCCCTATTGGCCCGAGGTGACGTTCTACCGCGGGTACAATACGACCACGGCCACCAGCGGCTCCTCTCCACAAACCAGCTGCCCTTACAAGAGCAAGCTGCTCGCCGAATATGCCAACCTGTCGAACTTCCAGTCCTACACGACCAATCTTGCACCCGATGGGGGTACGTACCACGACATAGGCCTGCTGTGGGGCGCACGCCTGAGCTCCGAAGACGGCATTTTCTCGAGCAACGTGCTGCAAGCGCCGACCAATAACCAGTATGTCGGAAGGCACATCGTCTTCATGACCGATGGCCAGCTGGACCCGGGCAACAATTACTACAATGCCTATGGAATCGAACGGCACGACGGCCGGATCACCGGGATGAATACATCGACGGATGGCTCAGCAATCGAAGCCACCCAGCTCACGCGCTACACCACGCGTTACAAGGAGCTGTGCAAGGCGATCAAGGCAAAGGGCATCCGCCTGTGGGTGGTCGCGTTCAACACGACGCTGACCACCGACATGACCAACTGCGCGAGCCCGAACAGCAGCTTCACCGCAAGCAATTCCGCTGGCCTGAACACCGCATTCCAGAAGATTGCAGAGCAGATCGCTGATCTGAGGCTGACCGACTGATGCTGGGGCTTTGCTCCTTGTTTCGGGCGCTTCGCCGCGATCAGGCGGGGGCGACACTGGTCGAATTCGCGATCATCGCGCCGACTTTCATGATCATGCTGATGGGCGCGTTCGATCTTGGCTATTCGGTCTATCTGCGCGCCGTGCTCAACGGCTCCATCCACGAAGCGGCGCGCGACTCGACGCTGGAAACGGGGAAGGCTGCGGAGGCTGCCATTGACGACCGTGTAGAGTCGATCGTCCAGGACATCGCGAAGAGTGCGAAGGTCGATTTCGACCGGAAGAGCTACTACGATTTTACCGACGTCGAACGTGCCGAGACGATCAACGAGAATGCGCCGGCGAATGGCAAATGCGATACCGGCGAAACTTTCGAAGACGAAAACGGCAACAACATATGGGATTCCGACGTCGGCGCGATCGGTTTCGGCGGCCCGCGAGACATCGTGATGTACACGGTGACCGTCACTTACGACAAACTCTTCCCACTCTATGGATTGCTCGGGATGAGCCAGGAAGGGAAAATGAGCATCAGCACGGTGCTCATGAACCAGCCCTACGGCCAGCAGGGCGACCAGGCGACGCCGGAGACCAAGCCATGCCCCTGAGGCTGCCCCGCTTCCAACCCATGCGCCATTTCGCACGTCGTCTGCGCGCCGATACCGGTGGCTTGGCGCTACTGGAATTCGCGCTCAGCCTCCCGCTGTTTCTCGGTCTCGGGATGTTCGGGGTCGAAGTCGCTTGGTATGCGGTGACCAGCATGAACGTCAGCCAGATTTCGCTGACCATCGCCGATAACGCGGCGCGCATGGGGCAGACCGGCAGCAGCAGCTCGACAAAGACGATCTATCGATCCGACATCAACTCGATTTTTGCAGGTGCCGCCAAGCAGGGCGAGAATATCGACCTGCTCCGCAATGGGCGTGTGGTGCTCTCAAGTCTTGAAACGCTTGGCAGCAGCGGCAAGCAGACCATTCGCTGGCAACGCTGCATGGGGCTTGCCGATTACGACTCCGATTACGGCCCCGAAAACACCAACGAGTCGAGCAACAAGAGCTTCGTCGGCATGGGCCCGAAGGGTCGCGAAATCAGGGCGCCAAAAGGCGATGCCGTGATGTACGTCGAAATCTTCTACGAATATCAGGGCCTGTTTGGTGACATGTTCCTGCCGAACAAGGTCATCAAACAGGAAGCTGCCTTCCCGATACGCGACGATCGCGACTTGAGCCAGAAGGTCGCGAACGACGGCGCTTACGATCCGAAATGCGATGTCGATCCGCCCGGAGATAAGGACGACGAGGACTGCCTGATCCTCGGGCTCATCTGCGCGCTGAAGCTCTAGACTGGGCCCTCACTCGACATAGCAGACCTTCTTAACCGCCTTCACGATCCGGTCGCTGTCGATCAGCGCCATTGCTTCGAGATTGGCGGCGTAGGGCAGCGGCACGTCCTCGTCGGTGACCCGCAGTACCGGCGCGTCGAGATAGTCGAAGCCTTCTTCCATGCAGATCGTCACGATCTCGCTCGAGATGGAGCAGGTCGGCCAGCCTTCCTCGGCAACCACCATGCGGTTGGTCTTCTTGAGGCTTTCGAGCACGGTTTCCTTGTCCAGCGGACGCAGCGTGCGCAGGTCGATCACCTCGGCGTCGATCCCGTCTTCGGCCAGCTTCTCTGCGGCTTCGAGTGCAAGGCCGACCGCAATCGAATAGCTAACGATCGTCACATCGCTGCCTTCGCGCACGATCCGCGCCTTGCCGATTGGCAGCACGTAATCGTCGAGCTCGGGCACGTCGAAGCTGCGGCCGTAGACCAGCTCGTTTTCGAGCAAGACGACCGGGTCTTCGCTGCGGATCGCGGCCTTCATCAGGCCCTTGGCGTCCGCGGCGTCATAGGGCGCGATCACGATCAGGCCGGGCACGCTGGCGTACCACGGGCCGTAGTTCTGGCTGTGCTGCGCGCCCACACGCGATGCCGCGCCGTTGGGGCCGCGGAACACGATCGGGCAGCGCATCTGGCCGCCCGACATGTAGTTGGTCTTCGCGGCCGAGTTGATGATGTGGTCGATCGCCTGCATCGCGAAGTTGAAGGTCATGAACTCCACGATCGGGCGCAAGCCGCCCATCGCAGCACCGGTGCCGAGCCCGGCAAAGCCGTATTCGGTGATCGGGGTGTCGACCACGCGCTTGTCGCCGAACTCGTCGAGCAGGCCCTGCGTGACCTTATACGCACCCTGATACTGGGCGACTTCCTCGCCCATCACGAACACACGCTCGTCGCGGCGCATTTCTTCGGCCATCGCATCGCGCAAAGCTTCGCGCACGCTGGTCGAGACCATACTGGTGCCTTCGGGAATGGCAGGATCGCTGGCGGGCGAGCGGGTCGGCTTTTCTGCCGTTTCGGTCACTTCGGCCTCGGACGGCTCGCGCCCGACATCCTTGCCCTCGCCCTCGACGTCTTCCTTTTCGTCGGAAGAGTCATCGGACTTCGCGGCTGGCGCTTCGACGTCGCCCACATCCTCGCCCTCGTCGGCCATCATCGCGATGACGGTGCCGACGGCGACTCCTTCGGTGCCTTCATCGACCATAATTTTGGTCAGCGTGCCTTCGTCGACCGCTTCGAATTCCATCGTCGCCTTGTCGGTCTCAATCTCGGCGATGATGTCGCCGATCTCAATCTTGTCGCCTTCGGACTTGAGCCACTTGGCGAGCGTGCCTTCCTCCATCGTGGGGGAGAGCGCGGGCATTTTCAGTTCGGTCGCCATGCTCAATACTCCTCCACCAGAACGTCGGTGTAGAGTTCGGCCGCTTCCGGTTCGGGCGAGTTCTCTGCGAAATCGGCCGCTTCGGCGATCTGCGAACGGATGCCCTTATCGATCTGTTTCAACTCGTCTTCGCTCTTGCCCTGGTCGATCAGCGTCTTCTTGATCCGCTCGATCGGGTCGTGGTGATCTTTTTGGTCCTGCACTTCTTCACGGGTGCGGTACTTTGCCGGGTCGGACATCGAGTGCCCACGGTAGCGATAGGTGTTGCACTCCATCAGCACCGGGCCGTTGCCCTCGCGAATATGCTTGAACGCGACCTCGGCGGCCTGACGCACTTCGAGCACGTTCATCCCGTCGACTTCCATGCCCGGAATGCGGAAGCTGGTGCCGCGACGATAGAACCGCGTTTCGGCGCTGGAACGCTTGGTCGCGGTACCCATCGCGTACTGGTTGTCTTCGACCACGAAGCAGATCGGCAGGTTCCACAGCGCGGCCATGTTGAATGCTTCGTAGACCTGGCCCTGGTTGGCCGCACCGTCACCGAAATAGGCGAGGCAGATGCCGCCGTCCTCGTTGTACTTGTGCGCGAACGCGAGCCCCGCCCCCAGCGGCACCTGCGCGCCGACGATACCGTGCCCGCCGTAAAACTTATGCTCGGTGCTGAACATGTGCATCGAGCCGCCCTTGCCCTTCGAAATCCCGGCCTGGCGCCCAGTCAGTTCGGCCATGATGACCTTGGGATCGATCCCGTAGGCGAGCATGTGGCCGTGATCGCGGTAGCCGGTGATGACCGAATCCCTGTCGTTATCGAGCGCCGACTGGAGCCCGATGGCGACCGCTTCCTGCCCGATATAGAGGTGGCAGAACCCGCCGATCAGGCCGAGCCCGTACAGTTGGCCCGCGCGCTCTTCGAACCGGCGGATCAGCAGCATCTGCTCGTAGAAGCGCATCATCTGGTCGGCATCGGCATCGAAGGTCCGGTTCTTGTCGAACTCTTCCTGCAGGGAGTGCAGGACGAAATCCTCGTCCTGAGCATCTACCGGGCTTTGTGCCTTGGCGGCGGGCTTCTTCGCGGCGGGTTTCTTGGCCAAGTGGTACTCCTTCGCGTGGCCGACCCGGTTCGGGCCCGATCACGCCTTCAAAAAAGATGGCACAACGCTGAGCCATGCCCATGACGTAACGTCCGCCAGCTTGCAATGGTTGCGAGGCTCGTGAAATCGAATGCACGGCGAAAGGTTGCGCACGCGACCGGCACCGACGCAGAATCTTGCGAAGGCTTACGGGGCCGGATCAGCTTTCGGTTTGGGCAGGATCACATCGTCGGGGTGCACCACGTTCAGATTCCGGCGCATCGTTTCGATCACCATGTCGGGATCGGCATTGTCGGGATCGAGCGCGTCGACCCGCTGCTTGAGCTCGTCACGTTCCTTGCGCAGATCGGCTATGCGCGCCTCACGCTGCGCCAGCGCGGTGGATGCGTCGCTCCATGCGAAAATGCCGCTGGGACCGGCGACAGCCATCCCGCCCATCAGCAACAGCGCCGCAAGTGCCAGACCCTGGGTCAGCCGTTCGCGCCGCGCCGCCTTGTTCTGCTTCACCATGCCCTGCGTTACGAGGGCTTGCCTGCCAATGTTCATGCAGTCCCTTGAATCATAAGCGAGTCTTCGAGGCAAGCCCCAAAAGCGTAGCGTCAGCGCCGATTTGCCCGCGGCGCACGCCGACCCGGAACCGAGCCGACTGCGCAACCGTTCCTAAGATTGACAGGCTGGCATTGCAGACCTAGCTCCGCCCCATTCCGGGCACGCCTCCCCCGCACTGCGCTGCCGCTGCCCGCCACCATTCATTGGAGGATGCCGAATATGGCCGACCTTTTCGAAAATCCCGTGGGTCTCGACGGGTTTGAGTTCGTCGAATTCAGCGCGCCCGAGAAAGGCGTGCTCGAACCTGTGTTCCAGGCGATGGGCTTTACCCATGTCGCCAATCACCGTTCCAAGGATGTGCAGCTCTGGCGGCAGGGCAATATCAACCTCGTCACCAACTACGAACCGATGAGCGCGGCCTGGTACTTCGCCCGCGAGCACGGCCCCAGCGCGTGCGGCATGGGTTTCCGCGTGAAGGATGCCTCGCAGGCATGGGCCCGGCTGATGGAGGCCGGTGCCGAACCGGTCGATACGCAGACCGGCCCGATGGAACTCTCCATTCCCGCGATCAAGGGCATCGGCGGCGCGCTGATCTACATCATCGATCGCTATGCCGATGCCAACGGCGAAGGCAGCGCAGACGGCCTCTCGATCTACGACATCGACTTCGAGTACCTCGATGGCGTCGAGAAATTCCCCGAAGGCGCAGGCTTCCAGCGGATCGACCACTTGACGCACAACGTCTACGGCGGGCGCATGGCCTACTGGGCCGACTGGTACGAGAACCTGTTCAACTTCCAGGAAATCCGCTTCTTCGACATCAAGGGCGAATATACCGGTCTGACCTCGAAGGCGCTGACCGCGCCCGACGGCAAGATCCGCATCCCGCTCAACGAAGAAGCCAAGGGTGGCGGTGGCCAGATCGAGGAATTCCTGCGCGAATTCAACGGCGAAGGCATCCAGCACATCGCGCTGATCTGCGACGACCTGATCGCCGCTTGGGACAAGCTCAAGGAATTCGGCGTGCCGTTCATGACCGCGCCGCCCGAAACCTATTACGAAATGCTGCCCGAGCGCCTGCCCGATCACGGCCAGCCGGTCGACGAGTTGAAGGCGCGCGGCATCCTGCTCGACGGGACCACCGAAGGCGGCCAGCCCCGCCTGCTGCTGCAGATTTTCGCCGAGGCGCAGGTCGGGCCGGTGTTCTTCGAATTTATCCAGCGAAAGGGTGACGAAGGCTTCGGCGAAGGCAACTTCAAGGCGCTGTTCGAAAGCATGGAGCGCGACCAGGTCCGCCGTGGCGTGCTGAACGTCGAAGACGCAAAGACCGTGTCGGAACCGGCGGAGTAACGCTCCACCAGCAGAATCCGTTCGGGCTGAGCTTGTCGAAGCCCTGCCCTCTTTTCGAGAGCGACGGTGAAGAAGAAATACAGCCCTTCGACAAGCTCAGGGCGAACGGTTGTGAGTTTTGCTATGACTGCCCACCCCGTAACGCTCGGTGGCGTCCACCACGCCGCCTATCGCTGCAAGGACGCTAAAGAGACCGTCGAGTGGTACGAGAAGGTACTCGGTATGGAATATACCAGCGCTTTTTCGGAGGATCACGTGCCTTCCACGGGCGAGTACGATCCGTACATGCACGTCTTCCTCGACGCGGGTAACGGCAACATCCTCGCCTTCTTCGAGCTACCCAACCAGAAGGATATGGGCCGCGACGAGAACACGCCGATCTGGGTCCAGCACCTTGCCTTCAAGGTCGCAGACGAGGACGCGCTGATCGCAGCGAAGGCGCATATCGAAGGCCTCGGCATCGACGTACTTGGCCCGACGCACCACGGCATCTTCAAGTCGATCTACTTCTTCGATCCCAACGGCCACCGCGTCGAACTGGCCGCCGATATCGGCACCGACGAGCAATATGCCGAGCTCAAGCGCGTCGCGATGCCGATGCTCGACGAGTGGAGCGAGACCAAGAAGGCACCGCAACACGCGGCATGGCTGCACGAACTCGCGCGCGAGGAGCATGCGAAGGCGAAGGCTGCAGAAGAGCCGGACCTGCCCTGATTTTCGGAACCCTCCCCGTTTTGCCGCCGTTAGTGACGCAAAACGGGGAATTCGATGACTACACCGACGACCACGCCTTCTGGCGAGACCTACGACCAGACCGTCAACACGCTGGCCACCTTGCAGGACCAGCTGGTCGACATGGCGGAGGGGTTCGTCCGCGCCCTGCCCAACATGGCGATCGCCCTCGTGATCATCGTGATTACCTGGATCGTCGCGCGCATCGCGGTGCGGGGCGTAAGCCGCGCCATCGGCAAGACCGATATGCGCCCTTCCCTGCAGAATCTGATCGACACCGTCGTAAAGCTCGGCATCTGGATCGTCGGGCTGATGATCGCGCTGATCGTGGTCATGCCGGGGATGACGCCCGCCAGCCTGATCGCCGGGCTCGGCATCGGCGCGGTCGCGATCGGTTTTGCATTTCAGGATATCTTCGAGAATTTCCTCGCCGGCGTGCTCATCATGCTGCGCGAGAAAATGCGCATCGGCGATGTGATCGAGTGCGAGGGGATCATCGGCAAGGTCGAGCACATCACCTTGCGCGAAACCCATGTGCGCAAGCTGTCGGGCGAGGTCACGCTGGTGCCCAACTCGATGCTGTTCAAGAACCCTGTCGAGATTCTGACCGACGAGCAGATGCGCCGGCACGAGGTGATCGCGGGCGTTTCCTACGACACAGATCTGGACCACGCGGCAGAGGTTATCCGCAAGGCGGTCGAAAGCGTGGACGTGGTCGAGCGCGACAAGGGCATCGATGTCTTCGCGGTCGAGTTCAACTCAAGCTCGGTCGACTTCAAGGTCCGCTGGTGGGCCGGTTCGACCCCGCGCAATATGTGGGAGAGCAAGGACAAGGTGATCCGCGCGATCAAGCGCGCCTTGGACGATGCGGGGATCGAAATCCCGTTCCCCTACATCACCCACACCTTCAAGGAGTGCGTGCCGCTCGGCCGCGATCCGGGCGAAGCAGTCGAGGGCTAGTCCGTCACCTGACCGCAGCGAGATCCTCGAGAAAGTCGTGGATTCGCTGCGCGTTCACGCCGAGATCGCCGATGCCCACCCGGCTGACCGATCGCATGTCGATCAGCGTGCGGTCGGCGCCGTCGGGCCGCGCGCGGAGGACCACCTCGTCTTCGAAGCGGATGTATGAGGCATAGGCGGTCGCCTCCATCCGCCCCCTGGCGGGATCGACCGCGCGGATCGTCCATCCACGTTCTTTCGCCAGCTTCTCGGCATCGCGGATCGTCTGTTCGACCGACCGGTCGAGCACCACGCTGCGCAGTTCGGGGTAGCCCTCCTTATGCAGGGCGATCCACTTGGCCTCGGTATCGACGCCGCGCAGATTGTCGTCCGGGAGGGTGATCGCCTCGAACTGGGGGACATCGGCCAGATCGGTGGTCGCATCGTGGATCATCGGTGCGCCGCCCGCCATCGCCACGCGGATGGCCAGCGATCCGACGAAGCCTGCCGCGAAGAGAAACCCGATCAGCGCCGCGCGCCGGGCGGGCCAGCCAGCCCGCCAGTTCAGAATAAGCGCGATGATCGCAAGTCCCAGCGCACCCGCCGCCACCGGCGCAGACTGGTAGAGGTAGCTAAAACCCTCCAGCTTGCCGATCCGGTCGACCCGCGCGAGCGTCATCCCCGTAAACGCGAAAATCGTCGCGCCGAGCGCCAGTACGAGTGCGAGCCATGACAGGCCCCTGGTCCATTTATGCGTCATCGATGCCCCCAATCTCGCAGCCGCTTATAGCGACGCGAGTGGGCGGCGTGAACGGCTTGTGACAGATGGCCCGTAATGGTGCGCCCGACAGGATTGGACTTCGCTGCGCTCACCCCCTCTGGCCGCTGCGCGGCTGCGAGTCCGAAGTTCGCTCCCTGCATCACCCACCATTTCAACCCGCTTCTTCGAAGCGAACGGAAATGGTGCGCCCGACAGGATTCGAACCTGTGGCCCCCAGATTAGGAATCTGATGCTCTATCCGACTGAGCTACGGGCGCGCCAAGCGGTGCCATAACCGCACATGACCGCGCTCGCAACGCGCTCAATTGGTCTCATCGGGCGGGGTGAACGGGATCAGCAGCGGGGCGACGGTGATGCCCTCTTCCAGAAGGTCGCGCGCTTCCTTGGCATCGGCCTTGCCGTGGATCAGCGCCTTGTCCTTCTCGCCATAATGCATCGCGCGGCTTTCCTCGGCGAAGCGGTCGCCGACATAGGTGCTCTGCTTGATCGTCTCGGCCTGCAACCTGGCGAGTTTCTGCATCGCCTCGCGGATCGCGGGCGGAAGCGCTCCGCCCTGACTGGTCGTTTCCTGCTCCCGTTTCGCCGGTGCGTCGGCGCGCGCATTGCCTTTCACGGGCACGGCGGGAGCCATCGGAGCCTTTGCGACTTCGCTCGAACCGCAGTGCGGACAAACCAGCAGGCCCTGTCTGCCCTGCTCCTCGAACGCGGAGGACGAGCGGAACCATGCTTCGAAGCGGTGGCCGCCGTCGCACGAAAGGTCGAACACGATCATCGCGTCGCCAGATCGGGAATTGCGCGCCGGTTGGCAAGGCTGGGTACCTGCGCGCGTGCCCTGGCAATCCGCTCTGCGTCGATCTCGGCGAAGCCAAGCCCCGCCTCCTCCCCGCCCATGTCGAGCAGCACTTCGCCCCACGGGTCGACCACCAGGCTGTGGCCGTAAGTCGTGCGTCCGTCTGCATGTTCACCGACCTGCGCCGCTGCGACCACGAAGGCGCTCGCCTCGATAGCCCGCGCCCGCACCAGCGTGTGCCAGTGCGCGGTGCCGGTGGGCACGGTGAAAGCGGCGGGAATCGCGATCATGTCGCACTGAGCACGGCCCAGCGCATCGAACAGTGCGGGGAAACGGATGTCGTAGCAGATCGTCAGGCCGAGCCGCCCGGCTGGCGTGCTGTCGGTGACGGATAGCGCCTCGCCCGGCTGGTAGGCGTTCGATTCGCGCCAGCTCTCTCCGCTGTCGAGATCGACGTCGAACATGTGCAGCTTGTCGTACTGGCCGGCGATCTCACCCGAAGGCGCGATCAGCAGCGAACGGTTGGCGAGCTTGCCGCCCCCCAACCGCACCGGCAGGCCGAAGCTCGCCCAGATTGCATTGTCTGCGGCGGCCGCGCTCAGCCGATCGACGAGCGCTGCGTAACCTGCACCATCGATACTTTCTGCCGCCCGCGTCCGGTCACGGTCGAGCAGCAGCGCCATCTCGGGCGCGAAAAGCATGTCCGCCCCGCCCTTGCGCGCGTCGGCCATCGCCGCGATCATGGCGCTGCAATTGACCTCCGGGTCGGTGCCCGAAGTCATCTGGAAGACCGCAATCTTGCTCACGGTGTGGCTGCGTCTAACCTTCGAGCAAGGCGTCGAGCTTGCCCTCGCGCTCCAGCGCGGCAAGATCGTCGGACCCGCCGACATGCGTATCGCCGATGAAGATTTGCGGCACGGTGGTCGCATTGGGCGCGCGCTCGCGCATCTCGTCGCGCTTCTCGCCGCCCATGGTGATGTCGTATTCGTTGAATTCGACACCCTTCTTTTCCAGCAGCGATTTGGCGCGGTAGCAGTAACCGCAACCGAACTTCGTGTAGATATCAACTTTCGCTGCCACTGGTATCGTCCTTCGTTTCGCGTTGTGAGAGGGCTCTTGCACCGCATCGAGTGCACCCTACATTTGTCGTGTCCGGCGATGCCACAATGGGTCGATCCGGACACCATGTAACTACCAGAATCGCTCAATGGAGGATTTGTTTCAATGGCACGTATCGATTTCACCCCCTATCGCCGCAGCACCGTGGGCTTCGATCACCTGTTCGACCTGCTCGAAAGCTCGGTCCGCAACAGCGGAGACAATTACCCCCCTTTCAATATCGAGAAGCGCGGCGACGATGATTTCCGCATCACGCTGGCGCTCGCGGGCTTCAAGCCCGAGGATATCGACATCACCGCACAGCAGAACCTGCTGACCGTCACGGGTCGCAAGCAGGACGAAGCGCGCAGCGCGGAGAGCGAAATGCTGCACGTCGGCATCGCCAACCGCGGGTTCGAGCGTCGCTTCGAACTGGCCGACCATGTGCGCGTGTCCGGCGCCGATCTGGCCGACGGACTGCTCGTGATCGACCTCGTACGCGAAGTGCCCGAGGCGATGAAGCCGAAGAAGATCGCCATCAACGGCCAACAGGCGCCCTCGCTGGGTCTGGTCGAAGGATCGAGCGACGACGAATCGGATCGCGACGCCGCGTAACCGATCCTCCGCCAGCGTGGCTGGCGCGTGAAAATGACGAACCCGCCTCTCTCACCAGAAAGAGGGGCGGGTTTTCTTTTTCGAATATAACTATTTGATACTATTCGGGGCGGTCCCCGAAGGAACCGCCCCACGGCGTTTGCCGCCTTGACCGAGTCTGGCCGTCCGGGTCGCAGAAGACGATCAAACCCGGGACAAGCTCTTGAATTTGGAATCCCCCAAATACAGCGCTGCCCCCACAACGCGAGCGGCGGCTATGACGCAAAACATGGTTAAAATAAAGGGGGCTTCGACTTCGTCATAACCTAATCCAGATTAGGTTTTGCTTTTAAAGCCTTAGACGAGGCGCGATTGCCTTAGTGCTGCCGCGACGAAGCCCGCGAACAACGGGTGCGGATCGAACGGGCGGCTTTTCAATTCCGGGTGGAACTGCACGCCGACGAACCACGGATGATCGGGCCGCTCGACGATTTCGGGCAGCAGCCCATCGGGCGACATGCCTGAGAAGACCAGGCCATCGTTTTCAAGCCGGTCGCGATAGGCACCATTGACCTCGTAGCGGTGGCGATGGCGTTCCGAAATCTCGGTCGCGCCGCCATAGATTGCGCTGACATGGCTGTTTGCCTGCAGCTTCGCATCGTAGGCGCCCAGCCGCATGGTGCCGCCCAGATCGCCGCCCTCCTCGCGCTTTTGCAGGCCCTCCTCGGTCATCCACTCGGTGATGATGCCGACCACCGGCTCGTTCGTTTCGCCGAACTCGGTCGAGGATGCCCCTTCGACGCCCGCCGCACGCGCGCTTTCGATGCAGGCCATCTGCATGCCGAGGCAGATGCCGAAGAAAGGCACGTTGCGCTCGCGCGCGAAGCGGACGCTGGCGATCTTGCCCTCGCTGCCGCGCTCACCGAACCCGCCGGGCACCAGAATGCCGTGCAACGGCTCCAGCTCGGCGACGATTTCGGACGGGTCGCGCTCGAAGATCTCGGCGTCGATCCACTTGACCTTCACCCGCGTCTTGTTCGCCATGCCGCCGTGGACCAGCGCTTCGTTGAGGCTCTTGTACGCGTCCTTCAGGCCGACATACTTGCCGACCACGCCGATGGTGACTTCGCCTTCGGGGTGGAAATAGCGATCGGTGACTTCGCGCCACGGATCGAGGTTGGGTTCGGGCGCGTCGGTGATCCCGAAACCGCGCAGCACCTCGGCGTCGAGGCCTTCCTCGTGGTATTGCAGCGGCACAGCGTAGATCGACTTCGCATCGAGCGCTGGGATAACCGCCTGCTGGCGCACGTTGCAGAAATTGGCGATTTTCTGACGTTCGCTATCGGGGATCGGATGTTCGGCGCGGCACAGCAGCACGTCGGGCTTGATGCCGAGGCTGGCGAGTTCGCGAACCGAGTGCTGCGTGGGCTTGGTTTTCAGTTCGCCTGCGGCCGCAATGTAGGGCACCAGCGTCACGTGGACGCTGAGCGTCTGCATCGGCTCCAGCTCGTTCCGCAGCTGGCGAATCGCTTCCATGAAGGGCAGCGATTCGATGTCGCCCACGGTGCCGCCGATCTCGCACAGGATGAAATCGTGGTCGCCCTGGTCGGCCAGCGCGAACTGCTTGATCGCGTCGGTGACGTGCGGAACGACCTGCACCGTCGCGCCGAGGTAATCGCCGCGGCGCTCCTTGGCGATGATGTCCTGATAGACCCGGCCCGAGGTGATGTTGTCGCCCTGGTGCGCGGACACGCCCGTGAACCGCTCGTAATGGCCCAGATCGAGGTCGGTCTCAGCGCCGTCGTCGGTCACATAGACCTCGCCGTGCTGATAGGGGCTCATGGTCCCCGGATCGACGTTCAGATACGGGTCGAACTTGCGGATGCGGACCTTGTAGCCGCGCGCCTGCAGCAACGCGCCGAGCGATGCCGCCATGAGACCTTTGCCGAGCGAGGAAACCACGCCGCCGGTGATGAAAATATACCGCGCCATGGGAGGTGGGCCTTACGGGGGAAAAGTGGGCGAACGCAAGCCGTCGCGACGATAATCGCCCGGCAATTCACCGCATTTTGGAAAAAAAGGGGCTTACTCGGTTGCGCCGCCAAGCGGATCCGGGTTGCCCGACGGAGTGGCTGCGGGGGCCGAATCGGCGGGGGCCGCTTCGCCTTGCGCACCATCCTGCGCCAGCGGATCGGCCGGAGCCACGGGCGCGACCGTCCGGTCGAGCGTCGATTCGATCGCATCGCCGCCAGACATATCCACCGCCATCGCGGCGAGGACGATCGACAGCACCACGAAACCACCAGCCAGCCAGCGAGTCGCGCGGGTCAGGAAATCGGCCGCGCTACGCGCGCTCATCATCCCGCCGGGCGAACCGCCACCACCGATCCCCAGGCCACCGCCTTCGGATTTCTGCATCAGGATGACCCCGACCAGCGCTGCCGCGACCAGAGCCTGAAGGACGGTGAGAAAAAGGAACATTGGTAAAGCTGCTTTCGGAAAACTTGGTTGTGCGGCAATTAGGAACCCGCCGCGCACAGCGCAAGCGGGTGCCCATTACTCAGGACTGGCTGGCAACAACGTCCTGCGCGGCCAGCACGATATTCATGAAGCTTTCGGCGGACAGGCTCGCCCCGCCAACCAGCGCGCCGTTGACTTCGTCCCCGGCGATGATTTCGGCAGCGTTCTCCGGATTGACCGAGCCGCCGTAGATGATGCGGATCGCGGCACCGTCTTCCTCGCCGAAGGTCTTCACCAGGAATTCGCGAATCGCGGTGTGCATCGCAACGATATCCTCGATGCTGGCAGCCTCGCCGCTGCCGATCGCCCAGATCGGTTCGTATGCCACCGTCAGGCGTTCCCCCGCTTCGGGAACGTTGTCGGGCAGCGAAGCCTTGAGCTGGCGCAGCACGTGATCGACGGCCTTGCCGGCCTCGCGCTTTTCCATCGGTTCGCCGCAGCAAAGGATGACCTTCAGCCCCGCATCGAATGCAGCGGCGGCCTTTTCGGCGATCAGCTTGTCTTTTTCGTTATGGCCCTCGCGACGCTCGCTGTGGCCGAGGATAACGAAGCCCGCGCCCGCATCGGCAACCATCGCGGCGGAAATATCGCCGGTATGCGCGCCGCCATCGGCGGGATGGCAATCCTGCGCGCCTACGCCGATCTGCTCGGCTTCGCGGCGGACGGGGTGGATGAGGGTAAACGGCGGGGCAAGCGCGATCTCGACCTGCATGAGCCTTTGCGCTGCACGATCGATCGCGCGCGCTTCAGACAGCATTGCGCGCGTGCCGTGCATTTTCCAGTTGCCAACGATGAAAGGGCGGCTCGCCATTCCGGTAAGTGTCCTGTTGTTTTAAGAAATATAGCCGCGATGGGGCTGATACCCAAACACGAGAGCGGCTCGGTAGCGAAGGTCGCGCAGACAGTCAAAACCCTCTGGACGATCACCCCCGTCGAATCGCCAAACGCATGCCTTGCGGCAACACCGCTGCCGAATTAAGGGTCGCGCCAGCTTGCGCGGGCCATATTTCCCCGTGAAGGCAGCCTCGAACCCGCCAGCCCCGCCCTACCGCCAAGGCCCACCATTCGATGATCAATTTTTTCCGCTCGTTCTTCCAGTCCAAGCTCGGCCTCGGGCTGACGATCGGCTTTCTCGTCCTGATTGCGCTGGCGTTCGCCGCCGGCGACATCGGCAACACGGGTACGTTCGGGGGACTTTCGGGCACGAACAGCGTCGCAGTCGTGGGTGACGAGGATGTGACCACCGCCGAATTGCGCGAAGCGACCACCAATGCCCTGCGCCAGGTCCAGAGCGAAAATCCGACCACGACGATCGACAGCTTCCTTGCCGAGGGCGGGCTGAAACAGGTGCTCGACACATTGCTCGACCGGGCGGCGGTCACCGAGTTCGGAAAAATGTTGGGGCTGCGCGCGGGCACAAACCTGATCAACAGCGAAATCCAGATGATCCCGGCCTTCCGCGGCCCCGACGGAAATTTCAGCGACGACGTCTACCGGGCGACACTGCGCGGCCAGGGCCTGACCGATCAGATCGTGCGCGAGGATCTGGCCGACGGCCTGATTGCCCGGCAGGTCCTGATTCCGGCAGTGTTCGGCGCGAAATTGCCCGATTCGATGGTCACTCGCTACGTCAGCCAGCTCAAGGAACGGCGCGAGGGGTCGATAGGGATCATCCCCGCCGCCGCCTACGCGCCCGACGCCGATCCGACCGACAAGCAGCTGCAAGCCTTCTACCAGAAGAACAAGGCGGACTTCCGCCGGCCCGAACGCCGCACGATTCGCTATGCCGAGTTCGGTCCCGACGCTGTGAGCGCGAATATCGAGCCGACCGACGCTGAGATCGCCCAGCGCTACAAGGCCAACGCCAGCGCCTACGCCGCGCGCGAGGAACGCACTTTTACCCAGGTGATCGTACCCACGAAGCAGGCAGCCGAAAGCTTCAGCAAGCGGATCGCCGACGGCGCCTCGATCGGCCAGGTCGCCGAAGAAGCCGGGCTGGAAACCGCCAGCATCGGCCCGGTGACCAAGGAAGACCTGGCGCGTTCCACCAACAGCGCGGTCGCCGACTCGGTGTTCGCCGCTGCGGATGGCGGTGTGGCGAAGGTCGCGCGCAGCCCGCTGGGCTATCACGTCGTCCGGATCGACAATGTGAAGCGCACCAGCGCCCGCACGCTCGACCAGGTACGCTCGGAAATCGCGGACGAACTGCGCGCCGAAAAGCAGCGCACCGCGCTCACCGAACTGGCTGCCAACGTCGAATCGCGGGTCAATAGCGGCGAATCGCTGAGCGATATCGCCAAGGGCCTGAAGCTCGACGTGAAGACCACCGAACCGCTGCTGGCGTCGGGCGCGGTGTTCAACGGCGCACGCGGAGAGCGTGCGCCCGATATCGTGATGCCGCTGGTCGCCACCGCATTCCAGATGCGCGAGGGCAAGCCCCAGATCGCGGAAGTCCGCCCCGGCGAAGCCTTTGCCCTTTTCGAAGCCTCCGAAATCACCGGGTCGGCGACCCCGCCGCTCAAGGAGATTCGTGACGAGGTTGTCGACGGATGGAAGCTCGCCGAAGGCGCGAAGGAAGCGAAAAAGGCTGCCGATCGCATCCTCAAGCGGGTCCGTGAGGGCAGCTCGCTGGCCGAGGCCGTTCGAGCCGAGAAGAAGCCCCTGCCGGGCGTGCAGCAGGTCAACGTCTCGCGCGAAGAGCTGATGCAGCAGCAGGGCAGCCCCCCGCTCGCGCTGATGTTCGCCATGTCCGCGAACAGCGCCAAGCGGCTCGCGGCGTCGGGGGACGCGGGCTATTACCTCGTCTCGCTGGACAAGATCACCGCCGGCAAGGTCGAAAAAGACGATCCGTTGATCAAGCAGGCGGCCACCGGTTACGGCAACATCCTGAGCCGCGAGCTTGGCGATCAGCTGCGCATCGCCATCCGCAAGGAAGTGGGTGTCGAGCGCAACCCCGATGCCATCGAAACCGTCCGGCGCGATCTGTCCGGCGCGAACCGCTAGGCGTGCCGCACAATCTCGACGCAGCGCGCGAGCGGCTGTCCCAAGGCCTGCCCGCACTGGTGTGGCAGCGGCATGTCGCCGACACGGTGACTCCCGTGGGGGCCGCACTGGCGCTGATGGAGGAAGGCCGCGGCGACTTCCTGCTCGAATCGGTCGAGGGTGGAGAGATTCGCGGGCGCTACAGCCTGCTGGGAATCGATCCCGATCTGGTGCTGCGGGCCGAAGGCGACTGCGCATGGATCAACCGCGACTGGCGCGCCGACCGCACCGCCTTCACCGAGGCATCCGGCAATGGCCTTGCGGCTTTGCGGACGCTGCTCGCAGAAATAGCCATGCCGATGCCCGAGGCGCTGCCCCCCGCGCTCGCCTGCCTTGTGGGCTATTTCGGTTACGAGACGATCGCACTGGTCGAAAAACTTCCGCGCGCCGAGTCCGACCCGCTCGACCTGCCCGATATGGTCTTCACCCGGCCCGGGCTGGTGCTGGTGTTCGATGCGCTGACCGACGAGGTCTTCGTGATCGCCCCGGTCTGGCCATCGCAGGGCGAACCCGATGCGCTGCTGGAGGCAGCTTCCGAACGGATCGAAGAGGCGCTGCGGCGGCTGGCACATCCTGTCGGCGCGGACGAAGGCGGCCCCTCCGCACCTCGGATCGCGGTCGAGGACATCGCCTTCACCCCCACGGTCGCCGCGCAGGATTACGCCGCGCGGGTGGCACGCGCGCAGGACTACATCGTTGCGGGCGACATTTTCCAGGTGGTGCTGGCGCAGCGCTTCACCACTCCGTTCGCGCTCCCCGCGATGGCGCTCTATCGCGCATTGCGGCGGGTGAACCCTTCGCCCTTCCTCTACCTGCTCGACCTGCCCGACGTCGGCGTAGTCGGATCGAGCCCGGAGATCCTCGTCCGGCTGCGGAAGGACCAGGTGACCGTGCGCCCGATCGCGGGCACGCGTCCGCGCGGCGCGACGCCGGAAGCCGACCGCGCGGCAGAGCGCGAACTGCTGGCCGACCCCAAGGAACGCGCCGAACACCTGATGCTGCTCGATCTGGGGCGCAACGATGTCGGCCGGGTCGCTGAAGCGGGAAGCGTGGAAGTGACGGACAGTTTCGCCGTGGAGCGCTATAGCCACGTCATGCATATCGTCAGCAACGTCACCGGCAGGATTTCGGAAAGCAAGGACGCGCTCGATGCGCTGTTCGCGGGCTTCCCCGCAGGCACGGTCAGCGGCGCACCCAAGATCCGCGCGTGCGAGATCATCGCCGAACTGGAGCCGGAGAAGCGCGGGCCATACGCAGGCGGCGTGGGCTATTTCGCGCCCGACGGCAGCTTCGATTCGTGCATCGTGCTGCGTACCGGGCTGGTGAAGGACGGCATGCTGCATGTCACCGCCGGGGCGGGCATCGTTGCGGACAGCGATCCGGCATCCGAACAGCGCGAGTGCGAGGCGAAGGCGGGCGCGCTTCTGGCAGCCGCACGCGAGGCGGTCCGGGTGGCGAACGAACCGGGGTTCGGGCAATGACCCGCACGAAGCACCTCTTTGCCGCGTGCCTCCTGGTCCTCGGTCTGTCGGCATGCGACCAGCCCCAACCCGGCGATCCGGTCATCCGCACCGATATCAGCGGTGAAAAGGGCAAGGAGATCGCGCGCGCCGACGATAGTACCAAGCCCGCGCCCTCGCCCAGCCCCACTGCGACGCCGAGCGAAACCGCCACGCCGGAAGATTCCGCGTGCAAGCCGGTCCGCTTCGAAGATGTCATGTTCACTGAATGCGTCGCCGACCCGGCCAGGCATCGCGTGCGCATGGTGCTCGGCTCGCCGCCCTACCGCAGCCTCGCCAAATTCTCCGCCTCTCGGCCGGAGAACGCGCCACCCGTCGCCTTCGCGATGAACGCGGGCATGTTCGATGGCGAAGGCAAGCCGATCGGCTATTTCGTCGAGAACCGCGAGCGGCTGCACGAGCTCAACCTCAACGACGGCTCGGGCAATTTCCACATGAAGCCCAATGGCGTGTTCTACGGCACGGGCGGCACCTGGCGGATCAAGACCAGCGAAGACTTCTACAGCACCGTCGGCGACCGGCCCGATTTCGGCACGCAAAGCGGCCCGATGCTGCTGATCGAAGGCAAGGTCCATCCGCAGATTTCGGAGGACGGCCCCTCCAAGCGCATCCGCAACGGCGTGGGCGTGGACAGGGACGGCAAGGCACACTTCGTGATCGCCGCCAGCCCGGTCAGCTTCGGGCAGTTCGCACGCTATTTCCGCGATGTGGCGAAGACTCCCAACGCGCTCTATCTCGACGGCACCGTGTCCTCTTTGTGGGACCCTGCGCGAGGCCGTATGGACACGCGCGCCGATCTCGGCCCGCTGGTGGTCGTCGAAACCAAGGAATGATGATGGAATACGAACGCACCCTCTATCCGGAGATCGAACCTTACGAGAGCGGTATGCTCGATGTCGGTGAGGGGCACTCGCTCTATTACGAGCGGGTCGGCACGCCGGGTGCGAAGCCTGCGGTGTTCCTCCACGGTGGCCCCGGCGGCGGGATGAGCCCCGATCATCGCCGGCAGTGGAACCCCGAGAAATACGACGTGCTGCTGTTCGACCAGCGCGGCTGCGGCAAGTCGACGCCGTTTGCCGAGATCGAGAACAACGACACCTGGCGGATCGTCGAGGATATCGAGCGGCTTCGCAAAATGTGCGGGCACGAGAAATGGCAGGTCTTCGGCGGCAGCTGGGGTGCCACGCTCTCGCTCGCCTACGCGCAGACCTATCCCGAACGGACCAGCGAGATCGTGCTGCGCGGCGTGTTCCTCGGCCGCCAGAAAGAGAAGGACTGGCTCTACACCTACGGGGCGAGCGAGATCATGTCCGAACAGTGGGACAAGTTCACCGGCCTGATCCCCGAGGAAGAGCGCGGCGATCTGGTTGCGGCCTATCACAAGCGGCTGACCAGCGACGACGAGGAAACCCGCCTCGCCGCGGCAAAGGAATGGTCGCTGTGGGAAGGCAACGTCGTCACGCTGCTGCCCAACAAGGAACTGCTCGACAATTTCGCGGACCCGGCCAAGGCCGTCCCCTTCGCCCGCATCTGCGCGCGCTTCTTCCTCGAGAATTTCTTCCTCGAAGAAGGCCAATTGCTGCGCGACGTCGGCAAGCTGAAGGGCATCCCCGGCATCATCGTGCAGGGCCGCCATGACGTGTGCACCCCGCCGGTATCCGCATGGGAGTTGAAGAAGGCGTGGCCCGAAGCCGAGCTGTGGATCGTCCACGACGCGGGCCACTCGGCGGGCGAGCCGGGGATTATCGACGGGCTGGTGAGGGCCACGGACAAGCTGGCCGATGCGTGAATACCGGTTCACGCAACCGTATGACCTCGACCGGACTGTAGACGCCTATGAAATTCACACGCATGTCAGCCGCTCGCAGGCCGAACGGAGAAATATCTTTCTGATTCTGGCTGTGACCTTTTTGGCCCTCACCTGGGCGCTGTTCGGGATGCGCAGTGATACCGGACTGGCAGCCTACTGGCCTTGGATACCGTTGTCGCTCGGCCTTTCGGCACTGATCGCATGGTTTCCGCGACGCTGGAATAGGGTTGGCTTGAAGGGCCAGCTCGCTACGCGGATGAAACAGCTTGGGATCGAAGAGGGGCAGACAACCTACGTTTTCGACGATGAGCAGATGCGAATTGAGGACGATTATGTCGGCGGGAAATTCGCTTGGAGCGATCTCTATGCGTGGCACGATGGCCCGGACTACTTGCTAATCTATCGCGCGCCCCAATTCTTCTACTCCATCGTTAAGGCGGACGTTGATACAGAAAGCCTGTCGGCTCTCGTTCAACGCTTGAAATCGTCCCCCGCCAAACAGCTTTAGGCCGAAGTTTCCCATGATCCTCGTCATCGACAATTACGACAGCTTCACCTTCAACCTGGTCCACTACCTGCAGGAACTGGGCGCGGAGGTGCGGGTGGAGCGCAATGACGCGCTGACCGCGCGCGAGGCGGTGGGGAGCGGGGCGAAGGGCATCCTGCTCTCGCCCGGTCCGCGCACGCCGAACGAGGCGGGGATTACGCTCGACACCGTCGCGGCCTGCGCCGATGCGCAGTTGCCGCTGCTGGGCGTGTGCCTTGGCCATCAGGCGATCGGGCAGCATTTCGGCGGACGAGTAGTCCAGGGCGGGCTGATGCACGGCAAGACCAGTGCGGTGACGCATGACGGCAGCGGCATATTCGCGAGCCTCCCCTCGCCCTTCAACGCCACCCGCTATCACTCGCTGGTGGTCGAGGACATTCCCGAGGCATTGCAAGTCAACGCGACCAGCGAGACGTCGGGGCTCGACGGCACCAGCGTGATGGGCTTCCGCCACGCCGAGTTGCCGATCCACGGCGTGCAGTTCCACCCGGAAAGCATCGCCACACAGCACGGCCACGACCTGCTAGCCAATTTCCTCGCCATCTGCGGCATCGAAGCGCGCGAAAGGCAGGCGGCATGAAATCGCTCCCGCTCGCCGTTCCGCACATGAGCGAGACCGAGGCTGAGGAGGTCTTCGGCTGGATCCTCGACGGGGAAGCCAGTGACCAGGAAATCGCACGTTTCCTGCTCGCTATGACCGAACGCAGCGAAACCGCAGACGAGATCGCGGGCGCGGCGCGGGCACTCAGGGCGCGCTACATCCCGGTAAACGGCCCCGAAAATGCGATCGACGTGTGCGGCACGGGCGGTGACGGGCACCATACGCTCAACGTCTCGACCGCCGTAGGTTTGGTGGTTGCAGCCTGCGGCGTGCCCGTCGCGCGGCACGGCAATCGGGCGATCTCCTCGCTCTCGGGCGTGGCGGACACGCTGGAGGTTCTGGGCCTCGACATGGAAGCCGCCGGGCGCACGGCGGAAAAGACGCTGAACGAGATCGGCATCTGCTTCCTCTTCGCGCCCAACCACCACCCCGCGATGCGGCGCATCCAGCCGATCCGCAAGGAACTGGGCCGCCGGACGATCTTCAACCTGATGGGCCCGCTGTCGAACCCGGTCGGCGTCAAGCGCCAACTGATTGGTATCGCGCGCCCGGGCTATGTCTCGATCTATGGCGAGGCCGCAGCACGCCTCGGCACCGAGCGGACGCTGATCGTCTCGGGCGACGAGGGACTCGACGAGCTGAGCCTCGCCGCCGGGAACGAGATGGCGGATGTCACCGGCCACGAATTCGCGATGCGCCGCGTCGATGCCAGCATGGCGGGTCTGGAGCACGCGCCGGTCGAAGCGATCCGCGGTGGCGACCCGCAGCACAATGCCAAGGCGCTGAGCGCGCTGCTGCAAGGCACGCCCGGCCCCTATCGGGACGCGGTACTGTTCAACTCCGCCGCCGCGCTGATCGCAGCGGGCGAGACCGAGGACTGGAAAGAGGGAGCCGCGCGGGCCGCAGAGGCGATCGACAGTGGCGGGGCGCAGCGGCTGCTCGATCGCTGGATTGCGATGGCGCGATAGAGTCGAAGGGCTCCGCCCGTCCTGAGCCTGTCGAAGGACCGTCCTTACTCTGGCGTCGCGTGAAAGGAAAAATACGCCCCTTCGACAAGCTCAGGGTGGACGGACATTGAGGTTAGACTGTTGAACAAACTCGAAGAAATCTGCGCCACCAAGCGCGACGAAGTCGCCGAGCGGCAGGCGCAAACCGAAGTAAGCGAACTGATCGCCCGGATCACCGCGCAGGCACCGCCGCGCGGGTTCGAGGCTGCTCTGCGCAAAACCCATGCGGATGGCCGCCGCGCGCTGATCGCAGAAATCAAGAAAGCTTCGCCTTCCAAGGGTTTGATCCGCGAGGATTTTCGGCCCGCGGAACACGCGAAGGCCTACGCAGCAGCTGGCGCAAGCTGCGTCTCGGTCCTCACCGACGCGCCCCACTTCCAGGGCCACGCCGATTATCTCATCGCCGCACGCGAGGCATGCGACCTCCCTGCCCTGCGCAAGGATTTCATGGTCGACCCGTGGCAGTGCGGTGAGGCGCGCGCGATGGGTGCGGACGCGATCCTGATCATCGTAGCCGCGCTCTCCGACGCCCAGGCCACCGAAATCGAAGAGGCCGCGCTCGAACTCGGCATGGATGTGCTGGTCGAAGTCCACGACGCCGCCGAAATGGAGCGCGCGCACAAGCTCAAGTCGCGCCTGATCGGGATCAACAACCGAGATTTGCGCAGCTTCACGACCGATATTGCGACCACCGAAGCTCTGATCCCCCTCGCCCCGGAAGGCGCATTCCTTGTCTCCGAAAGCGGCATCGCAACCGCTGCGGACTGCGCGCGGCTGGAGGCGGCAGGCGCGCACGGCTTCCTCGTCGGGGAAAGCCTTATGCGGCAGGCGGATGTCGAGGCAGCGACGCGCGCGCTTCTTGCCCGATAGTCTTCGATGGCCTTTCGAGGCCCTGTCCTACACGCTTCGCTCGTGACATAATCGGCAGCATGGCCCGAACCCTGCCCAACCGGCGTTCCATCGCTCCACGTCTCGCCCCTGACAGGCAAGAGAGTTTTTTCGCCCCTGGACACTGTGTCAGGTGTGTCAGGGCCCACGGCGGAGCAGCCCTGTGAGCGGCCTCACCCATCTCGACGAGCACGGCTCCGCGCGCATGGTCGATGTCGGCCACAAGGCCGAAACCGCGCGCTCCGCCACCGCGACCGGGCGCATCACCATGAATGCCGCCGCGATTGCCGCGATCCGCGACGATGCCGTGCCCAAGGGCGACGTCCTTGCCGCAGCGCGCATTGCCGGGATCATGGCTGCGAAGCAGACCGGCACGCTCATCCCGCTCTGCCATCCGCTCTCGCTCGACAGCGTGAGCGTGGATAGCACGGTCGAAGACGATGGCGTGCGCGTCACCGCCACGGCCTCGCTCACCGGAAAGACCGGGGTCGAGATGGAGGCAATGGTCGCGTGCAACATCGCGCTGCTGACGATCTACGACATGGCGAAGGCGCTCGACAAAGGCATGGTCATCCAGGAAGTGCGCCTGCTCTCCAAGACCGGCGGCAAATCGGGAGACTGGCGCGCGGACGAAGCACAAGGATGAGTTCGCCGCTCGAACTCGAAGACGCACAGGCGCGCTTGCTCGACATGCTGGTTCCGACGCCGTCGCGCCCTTGCCCGGTCGAATCCGCAGCGCAGCTGTTCCTGGCACAGCCCGTCACTGCGCGGCGCACCCAGCCCCCGACGGACCTTTCCGCAATGGATGGTTACGCGACCGTCGGCGATGGCCCGTGGGAACTGGCAGGAGAGTCGCGCGCCGGTGCTCCGTTCCCCAAGGCACCGAGCAAAGGCATGGCCGTGCGCATCTCGACCGGCGCGCAGATGCCCTTCCCCGCCGATGCGGTGCTGATCCAGGAAAATGCGCGGATCGAGGACAACCGACTGGTCGCGATCGAGCCGCCCACGCCGCGCTACATCCGCCGTGCCGGGTTCGATTTTCATGCCAGCGACACGCTGCTGGAACCCGGAGTGCGATTGGGTGCTGCACAGATCGCGCTCGCACGCGCGGGCGGTCTGTCCCAGGTCGTGGTGCATGATCGGCCCCGGGTCGCAGTGATCGAATGCGGGGACGAGCTTTGCGCTGACCCCACCGACTGCCCGCCCGGCCTCATCCCTTCGACCAATGGTGCGATGCTGGGCGAAATGGCGCGCGATGCGGGCGCCAATGTCGCTCGCTACGGCCCCTTGCCGGACGATGCCGAAGCCATCACCCGCACGATCCTGGAGGCAAGCGGAAATGCTGCGCTGGTGGTGATCAGCGGTGGTGCGTCGGTGGGTCCGCACGATCTGGTCAAACCGGCGCTCGAAGCTGCAGGCTTCACGCTCGATTTCTGGCGAGTGGCGATCAAGCCGGGCAAGCCGCTGCTGGTGGCGCGGCGCGGGGATACGGTGGTCCTCGGCCTGCCGGGCAATCCGGTCTCCAGCTTCGTCACCGGGTTCCTGTTCATGCTCCCCGCAATCCTGAAGCTGGCCGGTGCGCGCGAATGCCTGCCCCGGGCAATCGCGCTGCCGCTTGCCGAACCGCTGCGCGAAGGTGGCGGGCGCCGCGAATTCCTGCGTGCCGCATGGAGTGCAGAGGGTGTGCGGGCGTTCCCCCAGCAGGACAGCTCGGCACTGGTCCCACTCGCGCAGGCTGACGTCCTGATCGACCGACCGCGTCAAGCCGATGCCATGGAGACGGGCGCGTTTGTTCCATGTTTTCCGCTCCGAAATGGCGCATATGCTTGACTTGCAAAAAAGGGTTGCCTAATTGTTCCGCATTCGTTCGCGCTGAGGCGAACAGGTTACGCGGAGAGTGGACGCGATGTTGACGGCCAAGCAGCATGAATTGCTCCGGTTTATCCATGATCGTCTGGAAGAGACCGGCATCTCGCCCTCTTTTGAGGAGATGAAGGATGCGCTCGACCTCAAGAGCAAGTCGGGCGTTCATCGCCTGATTTCGGCGCTGGAAGAACGCGGTTTCATCCGCCGCCTCGCCAATCGTGCGCGTGCGCTGGAAGTGCTCAAGATGCCCGAGAGCGCGGTGGCAGGGTCGATGCCCAAGCCGGCCAATGATCTGGGCGCACGGACCACCAGCGTACCCGCTAACATTCCCGAGGCGGCGAACGATGTGATCGACATCCCGCTCCATGGCCGGATCGCCGCCGGTGCCCCGATCGAGGCGCTGGAAGAACACCGCAGCCTGCCGGTGCCTGCCGCGCTGCTCGGCCCGGGCGAGCATTTCGCGCTGGAAGTGTCCGGCGATTCGATGATCGAAGCGGGCATTTTCGATGGCGATTACGCACTGATCCGCCGCGCCGACAGCGCACGCGATGGCGATATCGTGGTCGCGTTGGTCGACAACGAGGAAGCGACGCTCAAGTACCTTTGGCGCGAGGGCGGCCGGGTGCGGCTCGATCCGGCCAATGCCAGTTACGAACCGCAGGTCTACGATGCGCGCAGCGTGCAGGTTCAGGGCAAGCTTGCAGGGCTGCTGCGCCGCTACCACTAGGGGCGGATTGTCGCTGGCGGGCGCGGACGCGAGGCCTCGCCGCGGCGCCACCAGCCATGCTCGCCCTGCCCTTGCGCAACGGTTTCGACCTCGTGCGCGGCCAGACGGATCGAGAGCCCGCCGGTCTGGTCCAGCATTCGCCGGTCGGCCTTGAGCCAGCGCGGGCGACAGCTCCAGGGTAGCCAGCGGTCCGCGACGACGATGTCGACCCGCGCGCAGGCCGCCGCAAGATCGCGCTCGGTCACGTATTCGCGTCCGCGCGCCAGCAGCAGGCGGTAAGTCCGGCCATCGCGCTCGACCGTCGCAATGCAGAACTCGTCGCTGCACCTCGCCCCGGGCCATGGCGCCAGCGGCCTCGGCGGTCCGTCCAGCGCACCGAGCTCTGCCAGGGTGTCGCTGGCGTAGGAGGATCGGCTCTCGCGCAGGCTCAGCAGCGCGCCATCCTCGATGATCGCCACGTCGCGCCCATCCCGCGAGATGAGGACGTCGGGCCGCGGCGTAGCAATGGTGAGAAGGATAGCGATGGCAGCCGGGATGAAGCCCCAGAAGCGTCCCCGCCCGCTCCACAACGCCAGCCATAACCCTCCGCCTACGAACAGGAAGAAGGGCAGCCCACCCATATGCGGTGCCAGCTTGACCGCACCGGGCTGGCTCGCCGTGAGATGCGCAATGCCGAGCAGCAGGTCGAGCGAACGGCCCGCCAGCCACCAGACCGGAGCGCCCGCTCCCACAAGGTCGAACACGAGTGCGAGCGCGATCAGCGGCATCGACACGAATGTGACCAGCGGAATGGCCACCATATTGGCCAGCGCCCCGTACATCCCCGCACGGTGGAAGTGGAACAGGACGATCGGCATCAACGCGATCTCGATCACCAGCCCGGTCACGAGCAGCATGGCACCTCCGCGCAAGGGCCGCATCCACCATGGCTCTTCGCGCGGGGCGAGAAACGCGCGCGCCGGCGCGCTGTTGTGCAGCGCCACGATGGCGAGGACGGCAGCAAAGCTCATCTGGAAGCTCGGCCCCACTACGCTCTCCGGCCATAGCAACAGCACGAAGCCCGCCGCCACCGCCAGCAGGCGAAACGTCAGCGGCTCGCGCCCCAGCGCCAGTGCGATCAGGACGAGCACGGCAGCGGTGCAACTTCGCACGGTCGGCACTTCGGCACCGGTCAGCAGGGTGTATCCCAGCCCCGCCAGTGCGCCGAACGCCGCAGCGACCACCGGCAGGCGAACGCGCAGCGCCAGCCACGGCCACAGGGCGAGCAGCCTGAGCGCGAGGAAATACGCTGCCGCAATCACCGCGCTCACGTGCAAGCCGCTGATCGACAGCAGGTGGGTCAGGCCTGCATCGCGCATCGCCTCTTCGTCCGACTCGGCAATCGCGCCCCGGTCTCCGCTGGCGAAGGCCGCCGCGATTGTCCCCGCCGATCCGCCCAGCTGCGAGCGCACATGGGCGGAGAGATCGCGCTGCACCTGAGCCATCCCACCCCACCCCGGCGGTGGCGGCTCGATCACCTCTATCGGCCCGACGACCGACCCGGTTGCGGCGAGTCCTTCGAACCATGCGGTCCGTGCAAAGTTGTACGCGCCGGGGACTAGCGGCGGCGCGGGCGGCATCAACCGCGCGGTCAGACGGATCACCGCGCCCTTTTGCAAGGCGGACGCAGCGTCTGGGCCTGTCGTGGCGAGCGGCACGTTGACCCGCAGCTTGATCGCTTCACCCGTTTCCTGGTCGCGCGCCGCCAGGATCAGCCGGATCCTGTCGTGCGCAGGCTGCTCCTCCCGCTCGAGGATTCGCGCATTCATCGTCTGCATTTGCGGATGGTCGATCGCAGACACGCCAACGGCCTCCGAACGAGCCCAGATCAGCCCAATTCCGAAAGCTATGGCGAGCCCCGCCCCCAGCAGCGCCAGCGCCAGATCGGCGACCCGATTTACCGCCAGCAGCCATGCCCCCAAGGCCGCGACAGCCAGCGCCAATGCGAGCGAGATCAGCCATGCCGTAACGTCGGGCAGAACAAACCACAGCGACACTCCGGCAATCGCTGCGACAACCAGCCATGGCCCCCGCTCCAGCCCGGCGCGGGCCAGTGCAGCATCCACGAGGTTTGCGAGACGGCGAGCCCATGCCACCGGACTGGACACGAGCCCGGCCACCTGCCAAAGCCGCCGCTGCGCTGCACCATTGCCCGCGCGGACCGCGAGTTCGGATCGAGTTTCGCGACCGTTCGTTGGATCACACGGGTGCTGCGTCGCCATAATCGCGAAATGGAAAGGAAGCACGCTTCGATGGCAAGCGAAACCGGCACGATCATTACCCGCTTCGCCCCATCGCCGACCGGCTACCTGCATCTTGGCGGCGCCCGCACCGCGCTGTTCAACTGGCTCTACGCACGCCATCACGGCGGCAAGGTGCTGCTTCGGATCGAAGATACCGACGCGAAACGCTCCACCCAGGATGCGATCGACAAGATTTTCGCCGGGCTCGAATGGCTCGGGCTCGATTTCGACGCGCCCCCGGTTTTCCAGACCGACCGGGTCGAGCGTCATGCCGAGGTGGCGCACATGCTGCTCAAGCATGGCCACGCCTATCGCTGCTATGCGACGCCGGAAGAACTGGAAGCGATGCGCGCCGAGCAGCGCGCGAACAAGCAGCCGATGCGCTACGACGGGCGCTGGCGCGATCGCGAGCCCGGCCCCGAGCAAGAGGGAGCACCCTTCGCGGTCCGGCTGAAAGTGCCCAAGGAAGGCGAAACGAAGATCGTCGACGAAGTCCAGGGCACGGTGACGGTCAAGAACGAAGAAATCGACGATTACATCATCCTGCGCGCCGATGGCACGCCGACTTACATGCTCGCGGTGGTGGTCGACGATCACGACATGGGCGTCACCCACGTCATCCGCGGCGACGATCACCTGAACAACGCGTTCCGCCAGCTGCCGATCTACCGCGCCATGCAGCAGATCGAAGGCGGCTGGAACGACCCCGTCTACGCGCATGTCCCGCTGATCCACGGCAGCGACGGGGCCAAGCTTTCCAAGCGCCACGGCGCGGTGGGCGTGGAAGCCTATCGGGACGAGCTGGGCGTGTTGCCCGAGGCACTGTTCAACTACCTGCTGCGCCTCGGCTGGGGCCACGGCGACCGCGAGGAAATCACGCAGGCCGAGGCGATCGAGCTATTCGATCTCGATGGCGTGGGCAGGAGCCCTGCACGCTTCGACTTGAAGAAACTGCAGAACCTGAACGGGCACTACATCCGCGAGGCGGACGATACGCGACTGGCCGATCTCGTCGCTGCCGAGCTGGCGACGAATGGTACCGGCGATATCGATCGCGACCTGCTGGCGCGGGCCATGCCGGTGCTCAAAACGCGTGCGAAGGATACGCACGAACTGGCTGAAGACGCCCGGTTCCTCTTCGCCAAGCGCCCGCTCCAGATGACCGACAAGGCCGCCGCGCTACTCGATGACGAGGCGCGCGTGCGGCTGGGGCAGGTTCATGCCGCGCTGGCGGATGAAACCGACTGGACGACCGATGGGCTCGAAGCGACTACCAAGGCGCTTGCGGAGCGGCTCGAGCTTGGTCTCGGGAAGCTGGCGCAGCCGCTTCGGGCGGCGCTGACCGGCTCCACGACAAGCCCCGGAATTTTCGATGTTCTCGCCCTTCTTGGAAAAGAAGAGTCGCTCGCGCGGATTGAAGCGCAGGCGGCTCGGGCAGATCAGGCACACGACTAAGGAGAACCCCCATGGCGGACAACACCGCGAAGCTGGATATTGCCGGAACCACGCAGGAATTCCCGATCATGGAAGGGAGCTGCGGCCCCGAAGTGATGGACATCCGCAAGTTCTACGGCAGCACCGGAAAGTTCACCTACGATCCCGGATTCAAGTCCACGGCGTCGTGTGAAAGCGCGCTGACCTTCATTGATGGCGAAGAAGGCGTGCTGCTCCACCGCGGTTATCCGATCGGGCAGCTGGCCGAACATTCCAGCTTCATGGAAGTGTCCTACCTGCTGCTGAACGGCGAGCTGCCCTCGGCCAGCGAGCTGGACGACTTCACCTACACGATCACTCGCCACACGATGCTGCACGAGCAGCTGATGACGTTCTATCGCGGTTTCCGCCGCGATGCGCACCCGATGGCGATCATGTGCGGCGTGGTCGGCGCGCTATCGGCCTTCTACCACGACAGCACCGACATCGCGGACCCGGAACATCGCAAAATTTCCAGCCACCGCCTGATCGCCAAGATGCCGACGATCGCGGCGATGGCCTACAAGTATTCGATCGGCCAGCCTTTCATGCAACCGGATAACTCACTCAGCTACACGGGCAATTTCCTGCGCATGACCTTCGGCGTGCCGGCGGAGCCTTACGAGGTGGTTCCCGAGGTCGAAAAGGCGATGGACCGGATCTTCATCCTCCACGCCGACCACGAACAGAACGCCTCGACCAGCACCGTGCGCCTCGCCGGTTCGTCGGGTGCGAACCCGTTTGCTTGCATCTCCGCCGGGATCGCGTGCCTGTGGGGCCCCGCGCACGGCGGTGCCAACGAGGCCGCGCTCAACATGTTGCGCGAGATCGGCCGTCCGGAGAACATCCCGCATTATATCGAGCGCGCGAAGGACAAGGACGATCCGTTCCGCCTGATGGGCTTCGGCCACCGCGTGTACAAGAACTACGACCCGCGCGCGACCGTGATGCAGAAGACCGTGCGCGAAGTGTTCGAAGCGCTGAAGGTGGACGATCCCGTGTTCGAAACCGCTCTGCGGCTTGAAGAAATGGCGCTGAACGACGACTACTTCATCGAGAAGAAGCTGTTCCCGAACGTCGATTTCTACTCGGGCATCATCCTCTCGGCGATCGGTTTCCCGACCACCATGTTCACCGCGCTGTTCGCCCTCGCCCGTACCGTGGGCTGGGTCGCGCAGTGGAACGAGATGATTTCCGACCCCGCGCAGGTCATCGGCCGTCCGCGTCAGCTTTACACCGGCCCGACCGAACGCGATTACGTGCCGGTCGACAAGCGCTAAGATAGCAGGCGCCGATCCAATCGGTGCTGAGATAACCGGGCCAGGCACTGCCTGGCCCGCACTTCCCGGGGTGCAAAGAGCCTTACGCTCCCGGCAGCTTAGGCGCGTGCATTCCCGATCGGAACGGAGAGCGTGAAGGTCGCGCCCTCCCCCGGCCTGCTTTGCAGGGTCAGATCGCCGCCCATCGCGTGCGCAAGCCGCTTCGAAATGTAGAGCCCGAGCCCCGAGCCGCCGCCGCCGCTGCGGCCCAGACGTTCGAACTTGTTGAACACGATCCGCTGCGCCTGCTCGTCGAGCCCCGGCCCCTCGTCACGCACGGACACGTGTGCCTTCGCACCGTCGCTGCCCAACGCGATGGTGATCGTCGAACCTTCGGGCGAATAGCGGATGGCATTGCCGACCAGGTTCAGCAGCACCTGCAGCACCCGGCGAAATTCCGCGGTCGCAGGCTGCGTGGCTTCTTGCGGGGGCGCGGCGATGGTGATGCGCTTCTCCTGTGCACGGACCGCCAAGATACCCGCCGCGCGCTGGGCGACATCGGCCAGGTCGATGGCGTCGGGAGCTGCGCGAAAGCCGTCGGATTCGACCACTTCGAGGTCGGTAAGGTCGTCCACCAGCGAAAGCAGGTGCTGGCCCGCGTTGACGATATCGCGCGCATAATCGCTGTACTCGTCGCCGATCGGCCCCGCGAGACGCGAGCGGATCGTCTCTGCATTGGCCACGATGCGGGCAATCGGCTGGCGCAGGATCGGAGTGAGATCGCGACCGATGGAAGCTCCATCCTCGGCGCGGCGATCGCGCCGTTCGGTACGGTGAACCCACGCGCGATTGGCGATCAGGTACAGCTCGAACCCTTGCGATCCGGGCGTCGGCTCGCCCAGCGGTATCAACCGCGCGGTCCAGTTGCGCGGACTGCCGTCGATGACGACGCGAGCCTGGTCGAGCAACCTCCAGTGGAGCGGCTGCGCGTGCTGGCTGCCGTCGATCTGGACGAAATCAGTCCACACCTTGCCGAGGTTCTCGCTCATCCGGGCATAGAGAGGCTGCAGGTCCTCCGCTTCGGTATGAACCGTCAGCACCCGCTGGTCCGGGTCGAGCCGCGCATGTAGCTCGGCCAGCGCATCGTCGATTGCATCGCGGCGCTGGGCCGCATCGTCGTCACGCTCCACCGGCGGCGGGCTTGCCTGCCAGGTCACGATGCCGATCGAACAGCCCGTATCGCGGCTCTCCCCCTGATCGCCGGGCACGATTTCCATCCATGCCTTGATCCGGTCGCTGCCGTCGTAGGCGTGAATCGTGCGCCCTAGCCGCAGGTTCGTGCGGCGTGCCTTGCGCACCTGTTCGCGCAACTCGGGGATCGCGATCGTCCCGGGAATTTCCCCCCCGCAACGGCGCTGCAACGCCGCAAGAGGCTCGTCGGCGGCCACCAGGCGGTCGTTTGCATCGGTGCGCGCGTGCGCAATATACGTCTGCTCTTCCATCGTCCCTACTCGGCATGCCCGAAGGGCGAAGATTCGAGAAGCGCGCGTGCATCCGCGCGGCTGACCTGCCCGATTGCGGCAGGCATCGTCGCATCGGGATGCAGGCAACGCAGTTGCGCGCGAGTTTCCGCCGGGCTGAGCCCCGCAGCGCGCAGCGAAAGCGCAAACCGCACCAGCTGGCGATCATTGGTCGACACCACGGCAATGTCCCGATCCTGCCCCGCCTTGTGCGCAAGCGTGGTGAGGAAAAGTGCGGCACCGGCATGGGTCAGCGACAGCGCCACATCGGCACGCGCGCCAAGGCCCGCCGCCGTGCGTTCGAGCAAAGAGAGGCGCGCCTCGTTCTCCGCCCGCATCTGGCGAATGCGCGCCTCGACGCTGCCGGCCAGATCGTCGCTCAGATCCTCTCGCTGGCGCCGCCAGACCGAAATGAAGTTGGCGAATTGTTCTTCCGGCAGCTCTGCCAGCGGCATTTCCATGCGCTTCTGTTGTTCGATGAAACGCGCCTGAGCCGCCAGCGTCCCCATCGCCGCGTCGGACAATTGCGCGTCTCCCGTTGCGATCAGCGACTGCAGCAGCGGCGACAGGATCGGATCGATCCCGTTGCGCGAGCGCAACCGGTCGGCCAGCTGCCACTCGATCGAGAGCGCGTGGCAATGGCCGAGGAAGCCTGCATGGCGCGCCAGTTCTTCCGCAAGCGTATCGGCCCGCGCCTCCGCATAGGCGAACACATCATTCGCGCCGATTTCCTCCGCTTCGACCCTGAGCAGCCGGTACGATGCGCTGCGAAGCATTCCGCGCACGCGCGCGACAATCGAATCGCTGAAGAGCGAGCGGTCCTGAGTATTGAGGAAATGGGTGAGGACGGGGGTGAGCGTAGACAGCGCCATATCCCCGCGCGCCAATTCGGCACGCAGGGACGCGTCGACCTGCTGGTCGGCGTGCATCGATTCGGGGATCGCATCCGGCACGCTGGTCATCTGACTTTCTGTCACCGTCCTTGCTTAGCCTGCTATCGTTAAGGGCGAATTATCCCTGATCGAAAGCGCGCATTCCCTTAGCACATGCAAAGAGGCAGCGCAGGCCCTGCGTCATCGTGCCTGTGCATCTTTCGATATACCGGAATTTAGGATGATATCGCTGCGATCCAACCAGTCGATCGCAAGCACAAAATCGATTTAGCCGACCGCCACCCTGTCGAAATCGGCAAGGAAGGCATCGAGCCCGCGCAGCGCGACCGGATCGCCCGGCGCAGCGTCGATGGCGCCCTGTGCAAGGCCGATCAGCTCGTCCGCATGAAAGCTGGCGGCCAGGCCCTTGATCCGCTGGGCTGCGATCAACCAGTTGCCATCGCAGCGCGCGCGGCGCAGAAGATCGATCTGTTGAGCAAGGCTTTCACGAAATGCACCGCGCAGCTCTGCAAGCAGCACGGGATCGTCTCCCGCGGCGGCGGACAGGGTGGCGGCAAAGGCGGCATTTTCGAAAGCCATAGGCCGTTCAGTACGGACCGAACGGTTAACGCGGGGTTTAACCCCATTGGAAACATGATAGGTCGTTTAGGTATGAGCGGGGGTTCGTCGATCAGAGCAGTAGGGCAGGATGGGCCCGTGGCAGAGGGTGCCGCGACCGAAGCGTCGCGCACGGAAGATTCTCCGTTGAGCCTTACCGAAGATGACGCATTCGATGACGAACCGGAGAGCAATTCACCCCGCGCTCCATTGATCGTCAGCCCCGTTTCCGCAGGCATAGCGCTGCTGGCGCTGATCGGATGGACGGCCTTCTTCGTCATCGCCCGCAGTCCGGAAAGCTTCGTTTCGATGGACCTGCCGGGATGGAGCGAAGCGATCACCGCCTGGGCCATCCCTGCACTGCTGATCGTGTTCGTCTGGCACGCGGCGAGCCAGCGGATCGGCAAGCAGAGCGCGCTGGTCCGGGGTATCGCAGCGGCTGCCGCCTCCGACGTTGCGGAGCTGGAGGGCCGGCTTTCGAAGATAAACCGCGAACTCAGCCTCGCGCGTGAGTTTCTCGGACAGCAGGCACGTGAGCTCGAATCGCTGGGCCGCGTTGCCGCCTCTCGCCTCACCGAAAATGCGGATCGGATAGAGACGCTGGTGGCCGAGAATGGCGATGAGGTAGAGCGGATCGCACGGGTATCGGAAACCGCGCTCGCCAACATGACGCGGCTTCGCGACGACTTGCCGGTCATCACCAGCGCTTCGCGCGATGCGGCCAACGCCGTCGGTTCGGCGGGCGAGCGTGCGGAAACCGCGCTCAAGCAGCTGGAAACCGGGCTTTCGCAGATCAACGAATTCGGAGCTTCGAGCGATCGGCATGTCGAACATTTCCGTAGCCAGGTCGATCGCACGCTGACGACGCTGGGCGATCGCGTATCGGAGCTCGAAGCGATGGCCGATGCTCGCTTCGCAGCCTTACGCGAACAGAGCGAGAGTTTCCGCACCGATCTCGATGGCCGCGAAGTGGAGGCACTTGCTGCTGCCCAGAGCCGGATCGAGAAGCTGCGCGAACGGCTGACCGACGCGATCGGGGAAGTACAGGCGATCGACGATGGTGCGATGGCATCTGCGCAGGCGCGCCTTTCGGCATTGCGCCAGGAAGCGGAACAGATCGACACTTCGATGAAGGCTCGCGACAAAGAGTTCGTCGAGTGGGTCGATGCACGGCGAGCTAGACTCAACGAGGTGGAACAGCTCGCATTGGAGGCGCTCGAACAGCGTCTTGCAGCGATCGACAGCGCAGTGGAGGAGCGGCGAGAGAGCCACGAAGCTATCGCAAGAAATATCGCCGACGCAGGCGATACGGCCGCCACCCGGCTTGCCGAGGCGAGCGAGAGGATCGCGCATATCGCGACGACGGCGATCGGTGCGCGCGACAGCGTGCTCGGGGCGACAGAGACGCTCGAAGCGCGGCTCGACAGTGGCGCGTCCGATCTCGCCGCACTCCAGGGCACTCTTGATACGGCTACGGAGGCAGGCGTCCGCCTTCTCGAGCTGATCCAGGCCGGCGCAAGCCACAGCCGCGAAGTTCTGCCGGGCGCGATGGAAGCCGCCGAGGCAAGGCTTAACGCGCTTCAGGAAAACGGCGAAAGGCTGCGGCGCACGATCGAAGAAGGCGCAGAACGCAGCGAACGGCTGGCTGCCTACGTGATCGAAACGCGCGAGAAGGGCGAAGAGATCTTCGGCGTCGCAGACCAGATCGACGATCGCCTCGCCAAAACGCGCGACACCATGAGCGAGAACATCGCCTCGCTGCGCACGGCGCTCGCCCTGCTCGACGAAGAGGCCGACGTCGTATCGGGCGAGCTTTCGAAGAACCTGACCGAAGCGGTCGCCCAGCTCGAAAGCGCCGCCAAAAAGGCACGCGATGCGATGACACGCTACGCGGCGGAAGACGGGCAGGACCTTGGCACGCAGATCGGCGAAAACGCTGCCAGCTCGATAGCCGCGACGATCCGGGAACAGACCGACGAGACGCTGCTGGAATTGCGCGAAGCGACCACGCGCTCTGCCGACGCCGCGCGGGAGGCCGCTCGCCAGCTTCGCGATCAGCTGGCTCTGGTGAACGAGCTTGCCGGCAATCTCGAAACAAGGGTGGCGGTTGCCCGCGAACGGGCCGAAGAACAGGTCGACAACGACTTCGCGCGCCGAGTGGCGCTGATTACCGAAAGCCTCAATTCCAACGCAATAGACATCGCCAAATCGCTATCTGCGGAGGTGAGCGACACCGCATGGGCGAGCTACCTGCGCGGCGATCGCGGCATCTTCACCCGCCGTGCCGTCCGCCTGCTCGATAACACCCAGGCGCGCGAGATCGCAGAACTCTATGATGACGACGACGACTTCCGCGAGAACGTCAATCGTTACATCCATGATTTCGAAGCGATGCTTCGCACGCTCCTGTCGACGCGCGACGGTAACGCGCTTGCCGTGACCCTGCTGGGATCGGAAGTGGGCAAGCTCTACGTTGCGATGGCGCAGGCACTGGAGCGGCTGCGAACCGCCTGACCCGAAACCCTGCGAAACGCCTCAGCCTCGCTGGCTGGGCGGCTGCAGGAAATCGAACGCGTCGAGCGTTACCCAGCCATATTCCCAGTTCAGTACCCAGATCGCGGTCAGAACCGCAGCGATGACTGCCGCACGCAAGGCCAGCCTACCGGGTCGAAAATTGGCCGGCGCGCTGTCTGCCTGCCCGGGGATCAGTTCCTCACCCATCTCCTCGTGCGTGCGCACGCCAAAGGGAAGCATTGCGAAGGCGACGAATATCCAGACGAGACAGTAAATCGCGAGGATCGACCAGAATGCCACGTTACGCCTCCGGAATTACGACCTGAACCTGCGGGCGCTTGCCCGACCAGCGGTTGGCCGCACGTCGGGTCGCGAGCCGCACGGCTTCCTGCCGGGCTGCCGGATCGCTCGCGTCGCGCCCGCGCAAACGCCGCAGTGCCGACTGCGCATCGCTGGTCGCTTCGGCCACGAAATCGTCGAAGTCTTCGTCCAATGGTATGCCGAGCGCGCGGATCGTGATGTCCTCCTTGCCCGTGAGCACCACGATCAGCACTCCGTCGCGTGCAAGGCGCCGCCGATCGGTGATCGCACCTCCGTCTGCAGGCACGATAATATCCCCATCCAGCACCAGGCGACCGGTCGGCACCTTGGCAACCTTGCCCGGCTCACCCGGAGCGAGGCTGACGATGTCGCCGTTCTTCTGGAAAATCGCGTGGGGAATGCCTTCGGCCAACCCAAGCCGTGCCTGTTCTTGCATGTGGCGGATTTCGCCGTGGACGGGCACCAGCACCTCGGGCTTCAGCCACTCGTAGAGCGCCTGCAATTCAGGGCGACCGGGGTGGCCCGAAACGTGGATCATGCTCTGCCGGTCGGTGACCATGACGATTCCGCGCTCGGCCAGCTGGTTCATCACCTTGCCGATCGCGATTTCGTTGCCGGGAATCTGTCGGCTGGAAAACAGCACGACGTCGCCCCGCGCCAGCTCCAGCGGGTGGTTCTTGTCCGCCATCCGGCCAAGCGCGGCGCGTGGTTCGCCCTGCCCGCCGGTGGCGAGGATCAGCACCTTGCCGCGCGGCATGCCCATCGCGGTGTCCCAGTCCACCGGCTGCGGGAAATCCTTGAGATAGCCGCAGCCTTGCGAGACTTCGATAATCCGGTCCAGCGAGCGCCCCGCGATCACGACCTCTCGGCCAGTCTCCTTGGCGATCTCGCCCAGCGTATGCAGGCGGGCGACGTTGGAAGCGAAGGTGGTGACGACGACGCGGCGGTCGGGCCAGCTTTGCACCTGCTCCAGCAGGCCCTTGAACACGGCGCCTTCGGATCCGCTCGCATCCGGGTTGAAGACGTTTGTACTGTCGCACACCAGCGCGAGCACACCTTCGTCTCCGATCGCGCGCAGTTCCTCTTCGGTGGTCGGCTCGCCGATGATCGGGTCTTCATCGAGCTTCCAGTCTCCCGTGTGGAAGACCTTGCCGTAGGGCGTGTCGATCAGCAGCGCATTGCCCTCTGCAATCGAGTGCGCCAGCGGCAGGTAGCGGATGCCGAAAGGCCCGATCTGCATGTCGTCGTCGCCTTCGCGCACGACGTACAGGGGCACCTCGTCCTGCAAGCCTGCTTCCTGCAGCTTGCGGCGGACCAGTTCGGCGGTGAAGGGCGTGGCGTACAGAGGCACACCGAGGTCGGCCGCGAAGTACGGCACCGCGCCGATATGATCTTCGTGCGCGTGGGTCAGCACGATGCCGAGCAGGTCCTTGGCGCGTTCCTCGATAAATTCGAGATCGGCGAAAACCAGTTCGATTCCCGGATATTCGTTGGCACCGAAGGTCATGCCCAGATCTACCATCAGCCACTTGCCGTCGCAGCCGTAGAGGTTGACGTTCATCCCGATTTCGCCCGATCCACCGAGCGCAAGAAACAGGAGCTCGTTCTCCGGCTTGAAGTTCTTTTTCATATTATCCTTTAGCGATCGTGCGACGGGCGAGCAGGTGCAAGCCACGGATCGTCAGATCGGTGTCTACGACATCAAATATGTCGGTGTGGTCGTCGAACAAGACCGACAGGCCGCCCGTGGCAACCACCTTGACCGGGCGACCGATCTCTTTCTTCATCCGCGCGATCAGGCCTTCCATCATCGCGACGTAGCCCCAGAACACGCCGATCAGCATCTGATCCTCGGTATTGCGGCCGATCACGCTATCCGTATCGGGCGCGTGGATCGCGATGCGCGGCAGCTTGGCGGTCTTACCGACCAGCGCGTCGAGCGACAGGTTGATGCCGGGGGCGATGATGCCGCCCTTGTAGGCGCCGTTGAAATCCACCGCTTCGAACTTGGTTGCGGTCCCGAAATCGACCACGATCATGTCGCCCCCGACCAGAGCGTGCGCGGCAATGCAGTTGAGCGCCCGATCTGCCCCCAGGCTGCTCGGCAGATCCACGTCGATCTCGAAATTCCACGCCGCGTCGCCCTGCCCCGCGACGATCGGGGTGATGCCGAAATATTTCTCGCACAACACGGTCAGGTTGTGGTTCGCGCGCGGGACGACCGAGCCGAAGATGATGTGCGTGATATCCTCGCGCGCGACGCCCTCTATGCCGAGCAGCTGGAACAGCCACACCGCATATTCGTCGCCAGTGCGCCGCCCGTCGGTGGAAATGCGCCAGCGTGCGCGCGGATCAGCCTGCCCCGGGCCCGAACCGGAATCGTCGTCGAACAGCGCGAAGACGAGGTTAGTATTGCCGACATCGATTGCGAGCAGCATCAGCTGTCCTCCGCCAGGATCACATCGCCTGCGTGAATGACACGGCTGGTGCCATCGGCCAAGCGCAGTCGCATCGATCCGTCGGCTTCCAACCCATCGAACTTACCGCTCACCTTGCCTCCATCGGGCTCGTGCACGCTCACCGTCGTTCCTTTGGGCGTGCCTGCTGCGGTCCAGCTGCGGATCAGCGGCTCGAGGCCGTAGGTCCGACAGCGTTCCAGCTCGGTCGCGAAATGCGTGGCGAGGCTCTCTGCAAAGGCGTCACGATCAGGCGCAGGTCCGAATTGCGTCAGCGCAGCGCTCTTCCGGTCGGCTAGGTCGGGAGCGGAGACAAGATTGACGCCGATGCCGATCACAACCGCGTCGCGCTCTGCCTCAAGCAGTATTCCCGAGAGCTTCGCATCGCCGATCAGCAGGTCGTTCGGCCACTTGAGCACAAGCCGATGCGGCGTCGGAAGCAGCTCCTGGATCGTGTCGAACAGCGCGACTGCCGTGAGCAGCGACAGGGTATGCGCCGCCGGCTGCCCCGGCTGGGTGCGTACGATCGTCGAGCCCATGAAATTTCCACGGCCGTCGTGCCATCCCCGCCCCTGACGGCCGCGCCCCGAAATCTGCCGGTCAGCGACCAACCAATCGCCCTCGCGAACTGGATCGCCGTCGCGCAGCGCAGCCAGCAGGTCGGCGTTGGTCGAGCCGGTTTCGGGGACTGTCCGGATCAAGGCGCGGCGGGCGTCGGCAGGCTTACACGCCTGCGAACAGCCCCGCAGCAGCGGCCGTGGTCATCGTTTCGAGCCCGCGCGAAAGGAACCAGCCCACCGGCGAGATCAGGATCGTGCAGATGCCGAGGATCGCCCATTGCGATGCCGTGGCGCTCTTGGTCACGCGGTCCACAGCCTCGTCGAAGAACATCACCTTGACGAACTTGATGTAGTAGAACGCGCCGATCACGCTCGCCGCGATCCCGATCACCGCGAGCGGGATGAGACCGGCCTCGACCACCGCACGGAACACTTCCAGCTTGGCGAAGAAGCCCATCAGCGGCGGGATGCCCGCAAGGCTGAACATCAGGATCAGCAGGCACCAGGCAATGGCGGGCCGGGTGCTGGAAAGCCCAGCGATATCCTCGAAGGTCTCAAGGTTGTCGCCATCGCCATTGCGCAACATCAGGATGCCCGCAAAACTGCCGAGCGACATCACGACATAGACCGCGAGGTAGAACAGCATCGCGCTGGTCCCGGCTGGTGTCGCTGCAGCGAGCCCGATCAGTATAAAGCCAACATTGTTGATCGAGGAATAGGCGAGCAGCCGCTTGAGATTGTTCTGGCCGATCGCGCCGAGCGCGCCGACCACGATCGAGGCAAGCGCGGCGAAGATCACGATCTGCCGCCACGCATCGGCCTGCGATCCGAACGCGTCGAGCGCCACGCGCGCGGTCAGCGCGACCGCTGCCACCTTTGGCGCGGTGGCGAAGAAGGTCGTCACCGGCGTCGGCGCGCCTTCGTAGACGTCCGGCGTCCACATGTGGAACGGCACGGCGCTGATCTTGAACGCGAGCCCAGCCAGCACGAAAATCAACCCGAACAGCGCCCCGGTCGAAAGCCCGGCTTCCTGCGCTGCACGAATGCCCGCAAAGCTGGTTGTGCCGGTGAAGCCGTAAGTCAGGCTGATACCGTAGAGCAGGATGCCGCTAGCGAGCGCACCGAGCACGAAATACTTGAGGCCTGCTTCGGCGGAGCGGCTGTCGTTGCGCAGGAAGCTGGCGAGCACGTAGGCGGAAAGGCTGTTGAGCTCGAGACCAATGTAGAGCGTCATCAGGTCGGTTGCGGAGACCATGATGCTCATGCCGAGCGTCGCGAACACCACGAGCACCGGGTATTCGGGCCGCATCGAGCGCAGCCGGGTGAAGAACGCCGGTGCGATCATCAGGCAGACGATCGCTGCGACATAAATCAGCAGCTTGGCGAAAGAGGAATAGGCGTCTGCGCTGATCTGACCGTAGAACGCGCTCGCGCTCTCACCGCCCGCACCATTCACCAGCGCGGGAATAGTCAGTGCCGCTGCCGCGCCAAGCGCGACTGCTGCGAGGATCGAGACGAGGCGGCTCGCCTTCTCGCCGCCGAAAGCCGCGATCATCAGCAGCACCAGACCGGAGCCGGTCAGCACCAGCTCGGGAATGACCCGGCCAAAGGAAGTTGCGTAATCCATCAATGCTCGCCCTCGGTTCCCTCGGAACCGCCATGTTCGCCCTCGCCGGAGCCATGTTCACCAGTGCCATGCTCGCCAGCGATGTAGTTCGCTTCATGTGCGCTCGGCTTGCCCGCCGCCAGCTCGGCATCGCCCTGCGGCGCGGCGCGCGCGATGCGTGCTTCGATCGCGGCAATGTCGGTCCGCATGGGCGCAAGGAAGCTCTCGGGATAGACACCCATCCACAGCACCGCGGCCGCAACGGGCGCGAGCATCAGCCATTCGCGTGCATTCAGATCGGGCATTGCGGCGGCGTCCGCGTTCTTCTGCTCGCCGAACACGACCCGGCGATAGAGGTACAGCATGTAGCCTGCGCCAAGGATGATCCCGGTGGTCAGCACGAAGGTCGTGGTGCTCGACGCCTGGTACACGCCCGCGAGGCTGATGAACTCGGCGACGAAGCCGCTGGTCCCCGGCAGGCCGATGCTGGCCATGGTGAACAGCATGAAGAACAGCGCATAGCGCGGCATGTTCGTGGCGAGGCCGCCGTAACGGTCGATCTCGCGCGTGTGCAGACGATCGTAGATCACGCCCACGCACAGGAACAGCGCGCCCGAGACGAGGCCGTGCGACAGCATCATCACCATCGCGCCCTCGATCCCTTGCGAATTGAAGGCGAACAGGCCCGCAGTCACGATCGCCATGTGCGCGACCGAGGAATAGGCAATCAGCTTCTTCATGTCGTGCTGCACCAGGGCGATCAGGCTGGTCACCACGACCGCGATCATGCTGAGGCCGAAGACCAGCCACATGAACTGCGCCGAAGCCTCGGGGAACATCGGCAGACTGAAACGGATGAAGCCATAGCCACCCAGCTTCAGCAGCACGCCTGCGAGGATCACCGAACCGGCGGTCGGCGCCTGCACGTGCGCGGCGGGCAGCCACGTGTGGACCGGCCACATCGGCATCTTCACCGCGAAGCTGGCGAAGAAGGCCAGCCACAGCCACGTCTGTGCCTCAGGCGGGAAGTCGTATTGCAGCAGAGTCGGGATGTCGCCCGTGCCCGCAGTGTTGATCATCCACAGCATCGCGATCAGCATCACGACCGAGCCGAGCAGCGTGTAGAGGAAGAACTTGAAGCTGGCGTAGATGCGGTCCGCCCCGCCCCAGATGCCGATGATCAGGTACATCGGGATCAGGCCTGCTTCGAAGAAGATGTAGAACAGCATGATGTCCTGAGCGGCGAACACGCCGATCATCAGCAGTTCCATCGCCAGGAAGGCGGCCATGTATTCGCCGACACGCTTGGTGATGCTGGTCCAGCTGGCGAGGATGCAGATCGGCATCAGGAACACGCTGAGCATGATCAGCATCAGCGCGATACCGTCGATCCCCAGCTTGTATTCAAAGCCCGCGAAGAGGTTTGCGCGCTCGGTAAACTGCCACTGCGCGCCGCCGATGTCGAAGCTGGCCCACAGGACAATGCCCAGAACCAGGTCGATCAGCGTGGCGATCAGCGCAACCCAGCGCGCGGTCGACGCATTGACGAACATGCACAGCACTGCACCGACCAGCGGCACCAGCAGCATCAGCGAAAGGATCGGGAAGCCCTCCATTACACCAGCACCCAGGTAATAGCGGCGACAAGGCCGAGCAGCATGATCAGGGCATAGGTGTTCAGCATGCCGGACTGGAAGCGCTTGGCCCCGACCGATCCCTGGCGGACCACCCACGCCGCGCCATCAGGCCCGAAGCGGTCGATGATGCCGATGTCGAGCACCTTCCAGAACACGCGGCCGAGCCAGAAGGCAGGCTTCACGAAGAGGAAGTTGTAGAGCTCGTCGAAGTACCACTTGTTGAGGAAGAAGCGGTAGATCGGGCCGAGCTGCTGCGCCGCAGCTTCGGGCACTTCGGGGTTGCGGATGTAGGAATACCAGGCGGTCAGCAGGCCGAGGGCCATAGCGACCGTGGCGGTCAGCTTCACCCACATCGGCACGCCGTGCATCGCGTGGACGAGGTTCTCGTTGAAGAACACAGCGCCATTCCAGAAACCTTCGGCATTCACGAAAGGCTCGTAGAAAACGAAACCGGCGAACACCGCGCCCATGCTCAGCACGACCAGCGGGATCAGCATGACCCACGGTGCTTCGTGCGGATGGTAACCGGCGGTGCCGTCCTTCTCGTCGGTCGAGGGGACGTGGTGCGCCACGCTGTGCCCTGCATCTTCCTGCGCCGCGGGATTGTGCTCTTCCGGCTCGTCGTGACCGTGATGGACTGCGTGCTGGATATGCTCGCTGTCGGCCCAGCGCGGCTTACCCCAGAAGGTCAGGAACATCAGGCGCCAGGAATAGAAGCTGGTCAGCATCGCCGCAATCGCACCCGCCCAGAAGGCGAAGTTGGCAGAGGCCGTTCCGCGGGCAAACGCCGCTTCGAGGATCGCGTCCTTCGAGTAGAAGCCCGCAAAGCCAAACACATCGACCACGCCGACACCCGTGATCGCGAGCGTACCCGCCATCATCGCCCAGAAGGTGATCGGAATGCGCTTACGCAGCGCGCCGTAATAGCGCATGTCCTGCTCGTGATGCATGGCGTGGATCACCGCGCCCGCGCCGAGGAACAGCAGCGCCTTGAAGAAGGCGTGCGTGAACAGGTGGAACATCGCCACGCCGTAGGCGCCCACTCCGGCAGCGAAGAACATGTAGCCCAGCTGCGAGCAGGTCGAGTAGGCGATCACCCGCTTGATGTCCCACTGCGTGGTGCCGATGGTCGCCGCGAACAGGCAGGTCGCCCCGCCCACGACCGTGACGACCGTGAGTGCGACCGGTGCGGTTTCGAACATCGGCGAGAGGCGGCAGACCATGAACACGCCCGCGGTCACCATGGTGGCGGCGTGGATCAGCGCGGAGACCGGGGTCGGGCCTTCCATCGCGTCGGGGAGCCAGGTGTGCAGGCCCAGTTGAGCCGACTTGCCCATCGCGCCGACAAAAAGCAGCAGGCACAGGATGTCCATCGTCATCAGGCGCATGCCCATGAAGGTGATCGAGCTGCCGCTCATCGCCGGAGCCGCCTCGAGGATCGCGGGGATCGAGACCGTGCCGAACACCAGGAAGGTCCCGAAAATGCCGAGCATGAAGCCAAGGTCGCCCACGCGGTTGACCACGAAGGCCTTGATCGCGGCGGCGTTGGCGCTGGGCTTTTTATACCAGAAGCCGATCAGCAGGTAGGAAGCGAGGCCGACGCCTTCCCAACCGAAGAACATCTGCACCAGATTGTCTGCCGTCACGAGCATCAGCATCGCGAAGGTGAAGAGACTGAGATAGGCGAAGAACCGCTGCTGGTTCGGGTCTTCGTCCATGTACCCCCAGGAGTACAGGTGGACGAGCGCGGAGACGCTGGTGATGACCACCAGCATGACTGCGGTCAGCGTATCTACGCGCAGCGCCCAGTCGAACGCGAGATCGCCCGAGGCGACCCATTGCAGAACGGTAACGACCTGCGCATCGGCGGCACCGCCGAGGAAGCCGAGGAAAATCGGCCAGCTCAGCGCGCACGAGGCGAACAGCGCGCCGGTGGTGATCACCTTGGCCGGCACCTTGCCGATGGCGCCACCGAAAAGCCCGGCGACGAAGGCAGCCGCCAGCGGCAGGAAGACGATGAGGAGGATCGAAGACTGCACGGGTGGTTCAGCCCTTCATCCGGTTCACATCATCGACCGCGATCGTGCCGCGATCACGGAAGAAGATGACGAGGATCGCGAGCCCGATGGCCGCTTCGCCCGCCGCCACGGTCAGCACGAACATCGCGAAGATCTGCCCGGTCAGGTCGCCGAGAAACGCGCTGAACGCGACGAGGTTGATGTTTACCGCCAGCAGGATCAGCTCGATCGCCATCAGGATGACGATCACGTTCTTGCGGTTGAGGAAGATGCCGAGCACGCCGAGCACGAACAGGATCGCGCTGACGATGATGTAATGCTGGATGCCGATCATAGCTCGACCCCCTCGCCGACGGTCGGCTGCTTCATCTGGGTTGCTTCCTTCGGGTTGCGACGAACCTGCTTGGTGATGTTCTGGTGGCCGCGCGTGGCGTTGAGGTCGCGGTGGGTCAGCACGATCGCGCCGATCATCGCCACCAGCAGGATCAGGCCCGCCGCCTCGAACACGAAGATGTACTTCGAATAGAGCAGCGCACCGATATTGGTGATGTTGCTCACCGCAAGGTTGGGCGCGTTCTCGCCCGTGGCCGTGCCCAGTTCCAGTGCGCCCGCCTGCAAGGCACCGATGCCCAGCACCAGCTCCGCCAATAGGATCAGCGCGATCGCGATGCCCAGCGGGAAGTTCTTGATGAACCCGGCGCGCAGCTCCGCCATGTCGACGTCGAGCATCATCACCACGAACAGGAACAGCACTGCGACCGCGCCGACGTAAACGACGACCAGCAGCATCGCGATGAACTCCGCGCCCAGCAGCACCATCAGGCCCGCCGCGTTGAAGAACGCCAGGATCAGCCACAGCACCGAATGCACCGGGTTGCGGCTCATGATGGTGAGCACGCCACTGGCGATCACCATCGTTGCGAATAGGTAGAAGGCTATGGCCTGGATCATGGCTTTGAAAAAGTGCCCCGCGAGTGGTCTGTGGCGCGCCTAGCGGTAGGGCGCGTCGGCTTCAAGGTTGGCTGCGATGGCGCGTTCCCATTTGTCACCATTGGCGAGCAGCTTGGCCTTGTCGTAAAGCAGTTCCTCGCGGGTTTCCGTCGAATATTCGAAGTTCGGCCCCTCGACGATGGCATCCACCGGGCACGCTTCCTGGCAGAAACCGCAATAGATGCACTTGGTCATATCGATGTCGTAGCGCGTGGTGCGGCGCGAACCGTCTGCGCGCGGCTCCGACTCGATGGTGATCGCCTGCGCCGGGCACACCGCCTCGCACAGCTTGCACGCGATGCAGCGCTCTTCCCCGTTGGGATAGCGGCGCAACGCATGCTCGCCCCGGAACCGCGGCGAAAGCGGATTCTTCTCGAACGGATAGTTGATCGTCGCCTTCGGCTTGAAGAGGTACTTCAAGGTCAGCGCGTGGGCTTTCACGAACTCGTAGAGAGTGAAGGCCTTGATTGTCTGGGCTATACTCATGCGGGGGTTCCGAAATGTCCGGTGGCCATCAGGTAGCCGCTGATGACGAAAACGAAGATGAGGCTCATCGGCAGGAAGACCTTCCAGCCAAGGCGCATCAGCTGGTCGTAACGATAGCGCGGTACGGTCGCCATCACCCAGCTGAACATGAAGAAGAAGAACAGCGTCTTGAGCAGGAACCAGATGATCCCCGGCACCCAGTACAGCGGCGCCCAGTCGACAGGCGGCAGCCACCCGCCGAAGAACAGCAGCGTGTTGAGCGCGCACATCAGCAGGATGTTGGCGTATTCACCCAGCCAGAACAGCGCGAAGGCCATGCTGGAATATTCGGTCTGGTAACCGGCCACCAGCTCGCTCTCAGCCTCGGTCAGGTCGAACGGCACGCGCTGGGTTTCAGCAAGCGAGCTGATGAAGAACACCACCCACATCGGGAACAGCAACAGGTTGAAATAGAACCCGTTGACGATGCCGAAGCCGTGGCCGCGCTGCGCCTCGACGATTGCGGTCAGGTTGAAGCTTCCCGCCCACAGGACGACGCAGATCAGGATGAAGCCGATCGAGACTTCGTAGCTGATCATCTGCGCGGCGGCGCGCATGGCGGAGAAGAACGGGTATTTCGAGTTGCTCGCCCAGCCCGCCATCACCACACCGTAAACCGACAGCGAACTGATCGCGAGGATGTAGAGCAGCCCCACATTGATGTCCGCCAGCACGACGCCATCCGCGAACGGGATCACCGCCCACGCGGCAAGCGCCACCGTAAAGGTGACGATCGGCGCGATGATGAAGATACCCTTGTTCGCCGCGCTCGGGATGATGGTTTCCTGCAGGAACACCTTCAGACCGTCGGCAAAGCTCTGCAGCAGGCCGAACGGGCCGACCACATTGGGGCCCTTGCGCAGGTTGATCGCAGCCCAGACCTTGCGGTCGATCAGGATGACGTAGGCGACCGCCAGCATCAGCGGCAGCGCGATCAGCAGGATGCCCGCGATGGTCGCGACGAACCACGCCCATTCGTAGTTCATGCCGAGATTTTGGAAGAATTCGGTCATTCGCCGCCAGCTCCGAGCTTATCGTAAACCGCAAGCAGGACGTGGATCAGAGCGCCGCTTGCAACCAAATATGCTCCCTCCAGAATCGCTTGGTATAGAACCTTGGATTTGGAGAGGTGCATGACGCCCTCAAGCGTTGGATCGCCATAACCGGCGTAGGTGCTCATCTCCACCCATCCATTCACAATGCTCCAGACCGCGAAAATCACGGCCAGGCCGTAGAAGATATGGGGCGAGCGTCGGAGTAGAACCGGAAGCGTGCTCATTCCGCGGCCTCCAGAATCTCGTCACCGTGGACCAGTTCGGCCGAGCAGCGCTGCATCGTCTCGCTCGCGCGGGCGATGGGATTGGTGAGGTAGAAGTCGGCGATCGGGTACGCGATCGTGCCCTTGGCCTTGGGCGTCTTCTTGCCCTTTGGCAGCTTGCCCAGCGGCGCGATGCCTTCCTCGCCCAGAGCGGGCACGGCTTCGATCATCGCGGACTGCAGCTGTGCGAAGCTGTCGAAGCCCACGCTCACGCCGAAGGCATCGGCAAGGGCACGCAGGATCGTCCAGTCTTCACGCGCATCGCCGGGCGCGAACACCGCCTTCTCGGCAAACTGCACGCGGCCCTCGGTGTTCACGTAGGTCCCGTCCTTCTCGGCATAGCTGGCCGCGGGCAGGATGATATCCGCCGCGTGCGCGCCTGCATCGCCGTGGTGGCCGATATAGACCTTCAGGCTCTTGTCGAATGCGCCGTAATCGAGCGAATCCGCGCCGAGCGACAGCAGCACGGCAGGCCCGGCGTCGACCACATCCTTGATCCCGCCCTTCTGCGCGTAACCGAGCATCACCGCGCCCATGCGAGCAGCGGCGGTGTGGATGACGTTGAAGCCGTTCCACGCCTCACCGTCCACATCGCGCACGAGGTTCCACTCGTTCGCCAGCGAAAGCGCGGGGTGCAGCGCACCCGCCGCGAGCCCACCGGGGCCGACGATGATCGCAGGTCGGCTCGCATCCTTGAACGCATCGGCAACGTGGCCGGGCAGATCGTGCAGCAGGCCCGCATCCTCGCCCAGGAATTCGCAGGCGAAGGTCGTGTCCCACTCGGGCCCGATCAGGAAAATCTTGGCACCGCGCTTCGCCGCTTTGCGCAGGCGGACATTGATCAGCGGCGCTTCGTGGCGGACCTGGCTGCCGACGATCAGGATCGCATCGGCGGTCTCGATCCCCGCGAGCGTCGAGTTGAACGCAATCCCCGCGAGGCTGGAGCAATCGTAATCGAGCCCCGTCTGGCGCCCTTCGAGCTTGTCCGAGCCCAATTCGGCGAGCAGACGCTTGGCCGCAAACATCGTCTCGCAATCGACCAGATCGCCCGCGACCGCCGCAATCGAGCCCTCGCCGCCCTTCTTCGCAGCCTTCACGATCGCGTCGAACGCCTCTTCCCAGCTGGCCGGGGCGAGCTTGCCGCCCTTCTTCGCGCGCATCCACACGCGGTCGAGCCGCCGCGCGGTCAGGCCGTCGACCTGGTAGCGCGCCTTGTCCGAGATCCACTCTTCGTTGACGTCGTCGTTTATCCGCGGAAGCGCGCGCATGACTTCGCGGCCACGGCTGTCGAGGCGGATGTTCGCGCCGACCGCGTCGGACACGTCGATGCTCAGCGTCTTCTTCAGCTCCCACGGACGCGCCTCGTAGGCGTAGGGCCGGCTGGTAAGCGCGCCGACCGGGCACAGGTCGATCACGTTCGCGCTCATCTCGTGCTTGGCAGCCTGTTCGAGATAGGTCGTGATCTGCATGTCTTCGCCGCGATAGAGCGCGCCGATTTCGTCCACGCCCGCGATCTCTTCGGAGAAGCGCACGCAGCGGGTGCAGTGGATGCAGCGGGTCATAATCGTCTTGATCAGCGGGCCCATGTACTTCTCGGTCACCGCGCGCTTGTTCTCGTGATAGCGCGAACCGCCGCGACCATAGGCGACCGACTGATCCTGCAGGTCGCATTCGCCGCCCTGATCGCAGATCGGGCAGTCGAGCGGGTGGTTGATCAGGAGGAACTCCATCACCCCTTCGCGCGCCGCACGCACCATCGGCGTGTCGGTGCGGATTTCCTGGCCCTCCGTGGCGGGCAGCGCACAGCTCGCCTGCGGCTTGGGCGGCCCGGGCTTCACCTCGACCAGGCACATGCGGCAATTGCCCGCGATGGAGAGGCGCTCGTGATAGCAGAAGCGCGGGATTTCCTTGCCCGCAAGCTCGCACGCCTGCAGCACGGTCGCGCCATCGGGTGCGTCGATTTCCTGGCCGTCTACGGTGACTTTAGGCATTATTCGTCGATCTCTTGGCGCAGCAGCATCTGCCGGATGAAGGTGTATCGAAACAGCGGGTCAGGCTGTTCAAGGAGCTCGGGCGCGCAAAAGCACGCTTCGCCGCCCCGGTAAAGCTTTCGGATCGATAGGTCGAGGTGGCGATTTGGTCGACATCCGCAACCTTGCTCACCCGATCGGCCATCTCATAACCGGTCGGCGCAAATCCAACGCGCGAAACAGGCCGACCCGTCCGGATCCGCTTCGCACTGGCTGAACGCGACCTACGAGAAAAAAGCATGCGCCCCTCTCGCCGATAGAGTCCCGTATTACAAGACGTGTCGGGACTGTTTTCGCCACGACATGCGCATCATTTGCACGCAAAAGCGTCCGGGGCGGTCACCCTGCCCCGGACGATGGAGATTGCCCGATTGCTTAAGACGCGCTCTCGCGCATCCAGGCCTCGAGGCCATAGGCGATCGCGGCACGCTGCATCAGCGCAGGGATCTTCTCGGGCGCTTTGGAAACCCCGCATTCGGGCGTCGAGGAATAGGCCTTGTCGAGCGCGGACTTCTCTGACTCGCTGCCCACCTTGGTCTTCAGCACATCTTCTGCCAGACCGGGTGAGAAGACCGCAAGACAGCGGCCGACGTGATCTATGGTCAGCGATCCGGATGCCGGAGTGTAGAAAGGCTCCGCCACATCCATGTTGAGCGTCATGGCACGCGGTGGGAGCGAGTCGTGTTCAGCGAGTACGGATTTCTCTGCAAGCGCTGCACCCACAAAGAACGCGATCGCCGGGTTGGTTCCCCGCAGGCAAGCGCTCGACTTGCGCATCGCCTTGGAGAGATGCGAATAGCCGGGATCGTCGCTTAGCGGCCCACCAACGAGGGGCGAAACCTTGCCGTCAGACGAGGCATAGAGGCAATTGGCGACCCCCATCGCATCCGAGTAGTAATCCGATCCATCGACCTCGCCATTTACCAGGCGACGCATGTCGAACTCGCGCTCGAAATACTTCTGGTTGGGGTAACGCATGTTCGAATCCTGGCTCGAAACAGGGTTCGAACCGAGACTGCTGCCCGTTGGAGTCGGGTTCGGCGTCTGCTGCGCCATTAGCGGGGCGGCGGTACCGCTCACCGCTAGGGCGAGTGCAATAACAGCTAAAGAAACACGCATGGTCTGGTCCTCCTCAGGAAGTGACCATGCGCCAAAGATTGCAACTTGGCAATATTCACAAAGTTAAGTGCGGCGGCAGGGTTTCGAAAACGTCGCAACCTACTCCGCGGCTTGCGCGAGGCCCTCTCCCCGTTCGGCAATCCGCCGTTCCAGCTCGGGCCGGAAGTGGCGGATCAGACCCTGGATCGGCCATGCGGCAGCGTCGCCCAGCGCGCAGATGGTGTGGCCTTCGACCTGCTTGGTCACGGTCTGGAGCATATCGATCTCGTCGATATCGGCATCGCCCGTCTCGAGCCGCTTCATCACGCGCCACATCCACCCGGTGCCTTCGCGGCAGGGGGTGCACTGGCCGCAGCTCTCGTGCTTGTAGAAGTACGAAATTCGGCTGATCGCGCGGACGATGTCGGTCGACTTGTCCATCACAATCACGGCGGCGGTGCCGAGGCCGGAGCCCAGTTCCTTCAGCCCGTCGAAATCCATCGGGCAGTCCATGATCTGCTCTGCGGGGACCAGCGGGACGGACGAACCGCCCGGAATCACCGCGAGCAGGTTGTCCCACCCGCCACGAACGCCGCCGCAATGCCGTTCGATCAGCTCGCGGAAGGGAATGCTCATCTCTTCCTCGACCACGCAGGGCTTTTCGACATGCCCGCTGATCTGGAACAGCTTGGTGCCGTCGTTCTTCTCGCGCCCGAAGCTCGCAAACCACGAGGGGCCACGCCGCAGGATCGTGGGGACGACCGCGATGGACTCGACGTTGTTGACCGTAGTCGGGCAGCCATAGAGGCCCGCGCCCGCCGGGAATGGCGGCTTGAGGCGCGGCTGCCCCTTCTTGCCTTCGAGGCTTTCGATCAGCGCGGTCTCTTCGCCGCAAATATACGCGCCCGCCCCGCGATGCAGGAAGACGTCGTAGTCATAGCCCGAACCGCAGGCGTTCTTGCCGATGAAACCGGCGTCGTAAGCCTCGTCGATCGCCTTCTGCAGGGTCTCCGCCTCGCGAATATATTCGCCGCGAATGTAGATGTAGGCGGCCCGCGCGCGCATCGCGAAGCCCGCGACCAGCGCGCCTTCGATCAGCTTGTGCGGATCGTGCCGCATGATCTCGCGGTCCTTGCACGAACCGGGTTCGGACTCGTCGGCATTGATCACGAGGAAGCTGGGGCGGCCGTCCTTGCTTTCCTTGGGCATGAAGGACCACTTCATCCCGGTGGGGAAGCCCGCACCGCCGCGACCGCGAAGGCCCGAGGCCTTCATGTCGTCGATGATCGAATCCTGCCCCTTGGCGAGCAGCGCCTTGGTATCGTCCCAGTCGCCACGCGCCTGCGCGGCCTTCAGGCCCCAGTCCTGAAACCCGTACAGGTTGGTGAAGATACGGTCCTTATCGGCCAGGCTCATGCCATAACTCCAAACACAACAAACGCCGCCACGGCGAGGATCGCGAGCAGCGCGAGCGTCTTGAAAATCCCGCTCAGCACTTTCCACGCGATGGCGACCGCGATCAGCGCGATCACGATGGTGACGATATTGATTTCCATCATTCGCCCTCTTTCATGCTCGTCTCGCCTTCATCCAGCTTACTGTTGGATATTGCGAGAAACGCAGCGCCCAGCGCAAGGAATGTCGCACCCAGGGCGGTATTCCCGGAGACGAAGAACAGGATCGCGGCGATGAAGAACAGCGCCGCAGCCATTTGATACATCCGCTTGGGGGTCACTCGCCCGCCCCTTCGCCATTCTTGCGCAGGCCGAAGGCGCCGAGCCCGCCGAAGACGATGCCCAGGATGAACCACACAACCCAATCGTCGCCTTGCACGAACTTCACCAGTGCAAGGACCAGGAAGACGAACCCGATGACGGGGAACCCTTTCTTGGCTGCACCTTCCATCACCATTCGCCCCGGTAATCGTGGTTCTCGGTGACCATTTCTTTCAGCGTGGTCGGCCCGCCGGAAGGCTCCGACGTGTGACGCCCCGGCTCCTGCGTGCCCGTCTTGGGCTGCTCGCCCCTGGCCAGCGCATCAAGCACGGCGTCGAGCCGCTCGGGCGTCAGGTCTTCGTAATTGTCGTCGTTGATCTGGACCATCGGCGCAGTCGCGCAGTTGCCCATGCATTCGACTTCGGTGAGCGTCCACAGGCCATCGTCGGAAACGTGGCCCATCTTCATCCCGCGCGCCTTGCACGCGGCGATAATGTCGTCGGAGCCGCGCAGCATGCACGGCGTCGTGCCGCAGACCTGCACGTGGTACTTACCCACGGGCTTCATGTTGTACATGAAGTAGAAGGTCGCGACTTCGAGCACGCGGATCACCGGCATGTCGAGATAGTTCGCGACATACTCGATCACCGGCAGCGGCAGCCAGCCTTGCGTATCGGTTTCCTCGCCGACCTGCCGCTGGGCAAGGTCGAGCAGCGGCATCACCGCGGATTTCTTGCGCCCTTCGGGATAGCGGGCAAGCGCCTTCTGCGCCTTCGCCTCATAGGCTTCGTTGAAGGCGAAACTGCCCCACCGCTCGCGCAGTTCGGGGGTGTCGGGTGCGGGGGTACGATCAGCCAAGGAACTTCTCCCGCTTGTTCCAAATCATCCTAACCGCTGCACCGATAATCGCGGCGCCTAGTGCGGCTGCAAAAATGCCCCACGGCTTATCATAGACAGCCATTGCCAAGACGATACCAGCGCCCACTGTTATCAAACCCAGCGACATTGCCAGTTTCCACTCGCTCATCGGTCGCACTCCCCGAACACGACGTCGATCGCGCCGAGAATGGCGGTTGCGTCTGGCAGCATGTGGCCCTTGGTCATCATGTCCATCGCCTGCAGGTGGCTGAAAGCGGTCGGGCGGATCTTGCAGCGGTAGGGTTTGTTCGACCCGTCGCTGACCAGGTACACGCCGAATTCGCCCTTGGGGCTCTCGGTCGCGACGTAGACTTCGCCCGCGGGCACGTGGAAGCCTTCGGTGTAGAGCTTGAAGTGGTGGATCAGCGCTTCCATCGACTGCTTCATCTCGCCGCGCTTTGGCGGGGAGACCTTGCGGTCGTCCGATGCGATCGGGCCGGTCGGCATTTCGGCCAGGCACTGCTTGATGATCTTCGCGCTCTGGTAGACTTCCTGCACGCGGACCATGAAGCGGTCGTAGCAGTCCGAATTGGTGCCCACCGGAATCTCGAAATCCATCCGGTCGTACACGTCATAGGGCTGCGACTTTCGCAAATCCCACGGCACGCCAGCGGCGCGGATCAGCGGGCCGGAGAAGCCCCACTTGATCGCGTCTTCACGGCTGACCACCGCGATATCGACGTTGCGCTGCTTGAAGATGCGGTTGTCCATGACGAGGCTCATCGCGTCGCCGAAAAGTTCTGGCAGGCGCGTGTCGAGCCATTCGCCGATATCGACCAGCAGCTTCTCGGGCACGTCCTGGTGCACGCCGCCGGGGCGGAACCAGGCACTATGCATGCGCGCGCCCGATGCACGCTCGAAGAAGTTCATGCAGTCTTCGCGCAGTTCGAACACCCACAGGTTGGGCGTCATCGCGCCCACATCCATCACGTGGCTGCCGATGTTGAGCATGTGGTTGGAGATGCGGGTCAATTCGGCGAACAGCACGCGCAGGTACTGCGCGCGGATCGGCACTTCCAGATTGAGCAGCTTCTCGATCGCGAGCACGTAGGAGTGCTCCATGCACAGCGGCGAGCAGTAATCGAGCCGGTCGAAATAGGGCAGCGCCTGCAGGTAGGTCTTGTGCTCGATCAGCTTTTCGGTGCCGCGGTGCAGCAGGCCGACATGCGGGTCGATCCGCTCGACGATCTCGCCGTCGAGCTCCATCACCATGCGCAGCACGCCATGCGCCGCGGGGTGCTGCGGGCCGAAGTTGATGGTGTAGTTCGTGATTTCGTCGTCGCCTGTGGTCGGCGATTCCTCGAGGTGAAGTCCGCTCACTTCTTGCCTCCCTTCGGCTCGGTGGAAGCAGCCGTGTCCTTGGTCTTGCCCTTGCGTTTCGGGCGATCCTTGCGGTCCTCGGTCGGCTCGGGTGCGGGCGTGCGGTCCTCTTCGGCCCCTTCCTCGGCAGGCGCACCCTTACTGACCTTGTCTTCGGCTTCCTTGTCGGTCTTGGCCCCTGCCCCGGTGTCCGAGGGCTTGTCGGTCGTCTTCGGCTCGTCGACCGGCGGCGTATGCGCCTTCTCGTCGCCCGGCAGCACGTAGTCCGCGCCTTCCCACGGCGACATGAAGTCGAAAGTGCGCAGATCCTGCGCCAGCTCGACCGGTTCATAGACCACGCGCTTTTCCTCTTCGGAATAGCGCAGCTCGACATAGCCGGTCAGCGGGAAGTCCTTGCGGAAGGGATGCCCTTCGAAACCGTAGTCGGTCAGGATGCGGCGCAGGTCCATATTGCCCGCAAACACCACGCCGTACATGTCGAACACTTCGCGTTCGAGCCAGCCCGCATTGGGCCACAGCGTGGTCGCGGTGGGCACCGGGGTCGTCTCGCTAGCGGTCACCTTGACCATGATGCGGCTGTTCTTGGTGAGGCTGAGCAGCATGTAGACGACTTCGAACCGCTCCGGCCGGCTCGGGTAGTCGGCCCCGGCGATCTCCATCAGCTGCTGGTACGAATGCTCGTCGCGCAAAAGGCGCAGAGCATCTTCCAGCGACTCGCGCTGCACCGTCAGCAGCAGCTCGCCATGCTCTTCCTTCGCTTCGACGAGCATATCACCGAGCGCGCCGGAAAGCGTATCTTTCAAGCCGTCGATGAGGGTGAATTTGGGGGCGGAGTGGAGGACAGCCATCCTTATCGCTCCACCGTCCCGCTGCGGCGGATCTTCCGCTGCAGCTGCATTACGCCGTAAAGCAGCGCTTCTGCGGTCGGCGGGCAGCCGGGAACGTAGATGTCCACCGGCACGATCCGGTCGCAGCCGCGCACGACGCTGTAGCTGTAGTGATAATAGCCGCCACCATTGGCGCAGCTGCCCATGCTGATGACGTACTTGGGGTTCGACATCTGATCGTAAACCTTGCGCAGCGCCGGGGCCATCTTGTTGCACAGCGTGCCCGCGACGATCATCACGTCGCTCTGGCGCGGGCTGGCGCGCGGGGCGACGCCGAAGCGTTCCATGTCGTAGCGCGGCATGTTGACGTGGATCATCTCGACCGCGCAGCAGGCGAGGCCGAAGGTCATCCACCACAGCGATCCGGTCCGGGCCCACTGGAACAGGTCTTCGGTGCTGGTAAGCAGGAAGCCCTTGTCGTTCACCTCGGTCTGGAGCGCGTGGAAATACTCCTGATCGGGCTGGCGCACTTCGCCCGGCTGGGCGGTCGGTGCATCATGCAGCGCCGGATTGAGCTTCGGGTTCGTGGGGCTGGTATCTACTCCCATTCCAGCGCTCCTACCTTCCAGGCATAGACAAGGCCGATGGCGAGTTCCCCGATGAAGATCATCATCGTGGTCCAGCCCGACCAACCGGTGAAATCGAGGCTGACGGCCCACGGAAACAGGAACGCCGCTTCGAGGTCGAAAATGATGAACAGGATCGCGACTAGGTAAAAGCGCACGTCGAACTGGCTGCGCGGTTCCTCAAAAGCGGGAAAGCCGCATTCGTACTCGCTGAGCTTGTCGGCGGTCGGGTTATGGACCCCCGTCAGGCGTGAGACGCCCATCGGCAGGAACACGAAGACGCAGGATATGGCCAGCGCCACGCCCAGGAACATCAGGATTGGGAGATATTGTTCGAGATCGATCACGCGAATTTCCAAGAGTCTGGCTTTCGGTGCCCGCCTCTAAGGCCCGCGCCGCCGGGGCGCAAGGGAGCCTGAGGTGCAACACCCGTTGGAATTTATGCAAATTGCGCCCTGGCCGACGCGATGGCCTTTGGCCGAGGCTATTTCATCTCGCGCGCAATCGCCTTCTTCGCCGCCGAACCATAGGGCGGCTTCAGCCCGGCCAGCTTGGCCACGTCGATCTTGGGCTGGGTATAGGTGCTGCGCGCATGGCTGAATTCGCGGAAGCCTTCGGGACCGTGATACGAACCGATTCCAGACGGACCGACCCCACCGAACGGCATGTCGTCGACCGAGATGTGGAAGATCACATCGTTGACCGTCACCCCGCCCGAGATCGTGCGTTCGAGCACCCGCTCCTGCTCTTTCCCTCCGCCGAAGTAATACAGGCCTAGCGGGCGATCGTGATCGTTGATGTAGTCGATCGCCTCGTCGATCGCCTTGTAGGTCTTCACCGGCAGCACCGGGCCGAAAATCTCTTCCTGCATCGCTTTCATGTCGTCGGTGACGTTGCGCAGGATGGTGAGCGGCATCTTGCGCGTGTTCGCGCCCGAGAACGATTCCTTGCCCGGATTGACCTCGATCGCCTCGGCACCCTTGGCTTTCGCGTCCTCGACGATGCCCTTGAGCCGCTCGAAATGCTTGTCGGAGATGATCGCGGTATAATCCTCGTTGTCGAGCAGCGTGGGGTACATTTCGTGGACGCCCAGCTGCACCGCCGCGACCACGCCTTCTTCCTGATCCTCTGGCACCAGCAGGTAATCGGGCGCGAGGCAGATTTGTCCTGCGTTGAGCATCTTGCCGAGCGCGATGCGTTCACCCGCGCGGGTCAGGTCGGCGCCCTTGCCGATGATCGTCGGGCTCTTGCCGCCCAATTCCAGCGTGACCGGCACCAGGTTCTTCGCCGCGGCTTCCATGACCTTCCGGCCCGTTTCGGTCGATCCGGTGAACACCAGATGGTCGAACGGCAGCGAGGAGAACGCCTGCGCCACATCGGGGCCGCCGGTAATCACCGTCACTTCGTCTTCCCCGAAAGCATCGGCGACCAGTTGGCGCATCCGGTCGCTGGTGGCGGGCGTGAATTCGCTCGGCTTGATCATCGCGCGGTTGCCCGCGGCGAGCACCTGCATCAGCGGGCCGAAGCTGAGGTTCACCGGGAAATTCCACGGGCTCATGATCCCGATCACGCCCTTGGGTTCGTAGCGGACCTCCGCCTTCGCGCCCATCAGGCCAAGCGGGAAGCGGACCGAGCGTTTGTCAGGCGCGGCCCAGTGTTCCATGTTCTTGAGGCAGTATTTCCCGAAGCCGATCGTGCTGACGATGTCCGTCATCATCGAGCCTTCGAAGCTGCGGCTGCCGAAGTCCGAATTCATCGCTTCGGCGAGCGACTCGCCATGTTCGGAGAGAATCGAAATCGCCCGCTTGATCCGGTCGCGCCGAACCGAGAGCGACTCCGGCCGTGCCGCGACGAAGGCCCTGCGCTGCGTTTCGAGAATGCGATCAAGGGTCTGGGGTGCGGTCTCGCTCATGTCTCGGCTCTCCGATTGTGTTTCTTGGCTGTGCTATTACATCGAACGCGAATTCAGCCAAAGCGTTGCGACAACAGAAAGGCACAGCTTACCAATGCCCCAGTTTTCCGAAGCAGATCCGATCGTCATCCTCTCCTATGCGCGCACCCCGATGGGCAGCATGCAGGGCGCACTGGCCGACGCCACTGCGACCGATCTCGGCGCGACGGCGGTGAAGGCGGCGGTCGACCGCTCGGGCGTGCCGGTGGACAAGTTCGACCGCACCTACATGGGCTGCGTGCTTCCCGCCGGGCTCGGCCAGGCTCCTGCCCGTCAGGCATCGATCAAGGCAGGCCTGCCCAAGTCGGTGCAGGCGACCACCGTGAACAAGGTGTGCGGCAGCGGCATGCAGACCGTCATCATGGGTTCCGAAGCACTCGCCAGCGGCACCGTTGATTACGTGGTCGCGGGCGGCATGGAGAGCATGACCAACGCGCCCTACCTGCTCAAAAAGCACCGCAGCGGCGCGCGCCTCGGCCATGACACCGCCTATGACCACATGTTCCTCGACGGGCTGGAAGACGCCTACGAGGAAGGCCGCGCGATGGGCACCTTCGCGCAGGACACCGCCAATGAATACCAGCTGACTCGCGAGGAAATGGACGACTACTCCATCGAATCGCTGCGCCGCGCCAATGCCGCGATCGAAAGCGGTGCCTTCGATGGCGAAGTCGTCCCCGTCACCATCGTCACCCGCAAGGGCGAAACCACGGTCGAGCATGACGAAGCACCCGGCAAGGGCAACCCGGACAAGATTCCGCAGCTGCGCCCCGCCTTCGCGAAGGATGGCACGATTACCGCCGCCACCTCCTCCAGCATCTCGGACGGTGCGGCCGCCGTGGTCCTCAGCCGCGAAAGTGTGGCCAAGGAAAACGGCCAGACTCCGGTGGCGAAGATCGTCGGCCTCGCCGCGCACGCGCAGGAGCCGAGCAAGTTCACCGTCGCGCCCATCGGTGCAATCAAAAAGCTGCTCGAGCAGACCGGGTGGAGCGCTGAAGACGTCGACCTGTGGGAAGTGAACGAAGCCTTCGCCTGCGTTGCCATGTTCGCGATGCGCGACATCGGCATCCCGCATGACAAGATCAACGTGAACGGTGGTGGCACCGCGCTGGGTCACCCGATCGGCGCGAGCGGCACGCGGATCATCGTGACGCTGCTCAACGCGCTCAAACAGCAGGGCAAGAAGCGCGGCATCGCTTCGCTGTGCATCGGCGGCGGCGAAGCCACGGCCGTTGCGGTGGAGATGGTGTAAGGGGGCTTCTGGCCCCTCATCCTAGCTGCGGTAAAGCGCTTCGCGCTCAACCTTCGCTATCCTTCTCCCGGGGGGAGAAGGATGCTGGAGCTTTTGAGCGAAGCGAATTAGCGAAAGCTGGATGAGGGGATAGAGCCCGCGCCCTAGGGCTCGCCCGCCCCCCAGAGGCGGCTTGCTTCGACGAAGCCGCTCCGCTTGCCGACCGAAAACTCGCACCAGTTGGCCTTGCAGTCGCCCAGGGTCCCGACCACGCCGGGCTCGAGCTTCCACATCAGCGGCGATCCTACGCTGCCTCTCTCGTGCATCTCGGCGAGGCCCTTGCCGATCACCATCCCGCCCGGCTCGCGGCTGAGCATGCGCGCGGCGATCCAGCCCTTGTCGCCGTCCGGGTCCTGAACCAGCCGCCAGCCTTCGCGCATCCGCAGCACCTTCACCGGCAGGCCCTTGCGCTTGTAGACCCAATCGATCCGGTATTCGCGGCTCGGGCCCACTCGCATGTTCGCCTCGGTCACGTCGATCGTCGCCCAATAGGGCACGTCGTCGTTCTTGCCCCCGGCGGGGGTCGCGGTGATCAGGGCGAGGCCCATGGCGAGCGGAATGGCGCGTCTCAGCATGGCGGCAGGTTTTACCGCAAGCGCCGGCCGACTGACAAGCTGGCTCGTGACTGCGCTTGACCAGTTTTGCACCACGCGCCAATCACGACGGGACATGCCCAGCGCTTCCGAACTTTCCGCCCGCCGCATCGAAGGCACCCCCCGTGTCATCGTGACCCGCGCCCTCACACCCGTAGTGCAGGATCGCATGGCGGAGCTTTTCGACTGCCGCTTCAACGAAAGCGACACGCCCTACACGCGCGAACAGCTGATCGCGGCCATGCGCGAATGCGATGTACTGGTGCCCACCGTCACCGATCATATCGATGCGGAGATGCTCGACGCCGCTGGCGACCGGATGCGGCTGATCGCAAGCTTCGGTGCCGGCACCGACCATCTGGACCTGGCAGCAGCCGCCAAACGCAAGATCACCGTGACGAACACGCCCAGCGTGTTCACCGAGGACACCGCCGACCTTGCGATGGCGTTGATCATCGGCGTTCCGCGCCGGATGCGCGAAGGCGTCTCGCTCGTGCGCAGCGGCGAGTGGAGCGGCTGGGCGCCGACCGCGCTGCTCGGTCGCAAGCTGGCGGGCAAGGTGCTGGGCATCGTCGGCATGGGCCGGATCGGCCAAGCGGTGGCGCACCGCGCCAAGGCCTTCGGGCTCGACATCGCGTACCACAACCGCAAGCGCCTGCCCGAAGCGGTGGAGCGGATGTTCGGCGCAACCTATGTCGAAAGTCTGGGTGAATTGCTCTCGCAAACCGACATTCTCACCCTACACTGCCCGTCGAACGCGGAAAGCCATCACATGATCGACGCGCAGGCGATCGCGCGGATGAAGCCCGATGCCTGCCTCATCAACACCGCGCGCGGCGATCTGGTCGATCAGGAGGCGTTGATTGCGGCGCTTCAGAGCGGTCACCTCGCGGGGGCCGGGCTCGATGTCTATCCGGACGAGCCAGCGGTCGACCAGCGGCTGCTCGAGCATCCCAACGTGATGACCCTGCCGCATATCGGCAGCGCCACCGCCGAGGGCCGTGCTGCCTCCGGCGAAAAGGTGATCGCAAACATCCGCTTCTGGGCCGACGGCCACCGTCCGCCCGATCAGGTGCTGGACGCGCTACTCTAGATTAACCACATATGCGCAAAATCGGGCCTATGAGGCTTGTTCTCGACGCGTCGGCGAACCTTCCGACGCGCCATGTTTGTTTGAGGACGCCTGCCCGATGCCAAGATTCCTGTCGCTCGCGCTGATTCTGTCGGGACTGCTCGCAATGCCCGCCCATGCGCAGGATGTGGGGGAAATCGTCGTTAACGATACCGGCGATACCGCCTGGTTGCTCGCCGCATCTGCGCTGGTCCTGATGATGTCGCTGCCGGGGCTGGTGCTCCTCTATGCCGGCCGGGGCCGCGCGAAGAACGTGCTTTCTGTCGCGATGCAGATCGGGGCCGTGGCGTGCATCGTTTCGCTGCTGTGGATCGTGACCGGCTACACGCTCGCCTTCGGGGACGTGACCGGCGGGTGGGTCGGCAATGGTCGCGCATGGATGCTGATCGAGCTGACCAACGTCAGGATCGGCACCACGATTCCCGAAAGCGCCTTCGTGCTGTTCCAGATGGGTTTCGCCCTGTTCGCAGCCGCGCTGATGATCGGCGCGTGGGCCGGCCGCGCACGGCTTTCGTGGGTGGTGCTGTTCTGCGCGGCGTGGAGCACCATCGTCTATGCCCCCATCGCGCACTGGGTATGGGGTGGCGGATGGCTCGCGAGCGAATTCGGCACGCTCGATTTTGCAGGCGGCCTGGTGGTCCATACGAGCGCGGGCGTTTCCGCCCTCGTCGCCACCATCATCATGGGCAACCGCAATGGCTTCCCCGAGGCACCCATGCCTCCCCATGCGCCGATCCTGTCGATGGCAGGCGCTGCCCTGCTGTGGGTCGGCTGGTTCGGCTTTAGCGGAGGCTCTGCCCTCGCCGCGACCGACGATGCCTCCACCGCGATCATCAACACCCATGTCGCGGCAGCCACGGCGGCGCTGGTCTGGCTGCTGATAGAGCGGATCGGCAACGGCAAGACCACCAGCCTGGGCTGGGCCAGCGGCGCACTGGCCGGACTGGTCGCGATCACCCCGGCGGCGCTTTACATCTCGCCCGGCGCGTCGATCCTGTTCGGTGCCCTCGCCTCCGTCGTGTGCTTCGGTGCTCTCCTCCAGATTCGCAAATGGGGGATCGACGACGCGGCGGGCGTTTTCGCAATCAACGGCGTCGGCGGAATGCTCGGCACGCTGCTGCTCGGCCTGTTCGTGTCCTCGGCGCTCGGCGGCACCGGCTATGCCGAGGGAATGACCCCGCTCGGCCAGCTCGGCGCACAGGCGGTGGGTATTGCTGCGGTCGCGCTCTGGAGCGCGGTGATGACGGGGATCCTGGCGCTCGGTATCGGCATCGTCGCCCCGATACGGGTCAAAAAGAAGCGCGAGGCAGCCGGTCTCGATATCGCGACCCACGGCGAGCGCGGGTGGGATTTCGAACCCTAGAGCGCGCCAACCTCTTCTTCGAGGATCCTCAGGATCCGTTCGATCGAGCGGCGGCTGGCGGAGAATTCGAAGTGCCTTTCGCGCACTTCGATGGCCCGGTCGCACTCGCCATCTTCCCCGCGTGAGCAGGCGGGTGCAATCACCCCGTCGAGCGGCGACCAGATCGCGATCGTCCGCATCGGCGGCTTCTGGCGCGGGTCGTCGGGCAAGGGCGGATTGTCGACCGAATGGTCGTTGATCGCTTCATAGAGGCGCCATGCGTTATTCGCGCGGCGGTCGCCCGAGAATGGCGTGCCGAGCGTCATCACCATGGCAACCTTGTCCGGGTGCCGCTGCGCAAGCACGCGGGCATATAGTCCGCCAAGGCTGATGCCGATCACGATCACGGGCCGCCCCTGCTCGCGAAACACATGATCGAGCTGCGCCTCGGCGCGCGCGAAGACTTCTTCGGTGATGCCGGTGATGAGGCCCAGCCGCGCCGGATAGGTCGGATAGCCGACCGCGTTGAGCGTGCGCCGCATCAGCGATGTGGCACCGTCGTTCGACAGGATGCCGGGCAGGACCAGTACGGGCGGGCGCTGCTTTGCCGCAGCGATTTCCCCCGCACCTTCAGGCAGCCGGACACGGCGGACCGGGCTCGACCAGATGATCGGCAGGTTGGGCAGTTCGCGCAGCCATGTGCCGAAAGACGGTGCCAGCGAATCGTCGCGTTTTCCGTCTCTCGGCTGGGTCACGAGGGTCAGTCTCCGGTCAGAATCCGATCCACCAACTGCTTCACCGACGGGGTGAAGTTGTTGGAATAGAACGGGTCGGTCTTGAAGCGATACGCCGCGTGGCCTGCGAAGGCGAGGTTTTCGTCCGGGTCGCCGCCATGCGCGATGTCCTGCAGCGTCTTCTGGATGCAGAAGCTGCGCGGATCGGCGAGCCGGCCGGTGGTATGATCGTCGTGATCCTTCCAGCTCGAAAACTGGCAGTGCGAAAGGCAGCCCATGCAGCCCTGCTGGTCCGCACGGATTTGCTCGGCGCTTTCCGGAGTGACGAACACCACGGTGTTGTCCGGCGTCTTCAGCGCCTCGGTAAAGCCTTCGTGCATCCACGCCTGCGCCTTGCGCTGGTCGCCGGGGTGGACGAAGAAATACTTGGCCTTGCCGTGATCGGAGAGCGGGATCGTGCCGTCTTCCTCGTCGCGCTTGAAGATCGGGATCTGCCGATCGCTGCGGTGCATCAGGTCATAAAGGAACGGCGTCTTGACCGCGCTGGAATAGAAGCCGGTGGGGCTGAATTTGTGCAGCAGCACGTCGCCGGGCTCGACCGTGCGCAGCATGTCCTTCCACACCTGCGGGATCGGGCTTTCCTCGGTCAGCAGCGGCCGCGTGCCGAACTGGAAGGCGATCTTGCCCAGCTCGGGATTGTCGATCCATTCTTCCCATTCGCGCAGGAACCATACGCCGCCAGCCATGACGATGGCGGTGTCTTCCGACACGCCTTCCTTGCGCATCGTTTCGCGCAGCGCCTTGACGCGCGGATACGGGTCTTCGGGCATGGTCGGGTCTTCGGCGTTGGACAGGCCGTTGTGTCCGCCCGCCAGCCACGGGTCTTCGTAAACCACCGCCGCCATCAGATCGGGCACCTTGGAATAGCTGCGCTTCCACAGCGCGCGGAAGGCGCGCGCGGAGCTGACGATCGGCAGGTAGTGCACGTTGAAGCGCGCGGCGATCTCGGCCAGCTTGTAGGGCATGCCCGCGCCGCAGGTGACGCCGGTGATCAGCCCCTTGCAGTTTTCCAGCACGCCTTCGAGCACGGCTTGCGCGCCGCCCATTTCCCACAGCACGTTGATATTGATCGCGCCCTTGCCGCCGGCGATCTCGTGCGCGCGCTTCACCTGTTCGGTCGCGCCGTCGATGGCGTAGCGTACCAGCTGTTCGAACCGTTCCTTGCGGGTGGTCTGGGGGTAGACCTGCGGAATCGGGTTACCGTCACTGTCGTAAGTGTCGGCGTTGACCGCAGACACGGTGCCGATCCCGCCCGCAGCGGCCCACGCACCGGAACTCAGGTGGTTGGTAGCCGAAACGCCCTTGCCGCCTTCGATCAGCGGCCACACTTCGCGACCACCATATTCGATCGGTCGCAGTCCTTTGAATGCCATGAAATTTCCAATTATCTCAGATCGGGGTGCGCTCTAGCCCCTCGATTTCGCCTCGTCGGCCATTGCCGCGCTGCCTTGCCCTGTACAGGGAACGATGTCGTCTGGGTCGGGCCTTGTAGCGCCGCGACTGAATTGTGCAAAGTATCCAGAAATTTCGGGCGCGCTCTCGATCCGGTCGAGGCGGTAGCCGACCCGCTCGAACTCGCAGGAAAGCAGCGCAGGCGGGATTCCATGGCGGTCAGTCGGGCGATCCATGTCGACCACGACCACCTTCCCGTCCTGCGTGAGCGCGGGCCACAGACGCCAGAGGAACGCGTAGGGCTCCTCCACCTCGTGATACATGTGGACCAGCAGCACCCGATCGAAGCTGTCTTGGGGCAGGCGCGGGTCGTCGGCGGCACCGAACTTGATCGACACGTTGTCGAGCCGTTCGCGCTCAACCCGTCGTCCGAGCCGCTCCAGCGCACCGCGGTCGATATCCTGCGCCAGCACCCGGCCATGCTCGCCCACTCGCTCCGCCAGGCGGACCGTGTAGTAGCCTTCGCCCGCACCGATATCGGCCACGGTCATGCCCGGTTCGATCGCGGCGAGATCCATCACCTTCTGCGCCTCGCCCTGGCTGTCGCGCTTGTCTTCGGTGGAAAACTGGTTGGAACCCACTTCGGACACCGGGCGATCGGGTTCGGGGAAGGCGCGCGCGGACTCCGGGCGCTCGGTCGCATCGTTCGCGGGACCGCACCCGGCGAGCGAAAGCGCCATGCCCAGGACGCAAAAGGTTGCTAGCCTCACATTCATCCCGGCGCACTTAGCGGTGCCCCGGTGATTGGCAAAGTCCCTAAGGTGCCAAGCACACACCTATCGATCTGCTCAGAAGCTGGGGAAGACGCCCTGCACGGCAATGCACCAGACCATCCCGGCTTTGACCGGCGCGGAGTCCCTCATGTCCGGCAATGCGAAGCTGGTTCGTCCGTCGCCTCCGAAACGCGCACCGATAATCGAAAACAGTGCAGTGTTCTGCGCGATCGGCAATTCGCGCCCGTCTGCAGGCATCCAGCCTTGGGGGACCCGTTCCCCGGCAAAGAGCATCAATTCGCCGATGTAAGCTTCGATTGCCATGCGAATGCATCCTTCTTCGAAATGGAAGCGCGCTCGGAAAGCGCAGGATGCATTAGATCAGCAACATGGCGATGGCGCTACTCCACATCTTCGACATCGACCGACTCGCCCGTGACGCGCTGCGCGAGCGCGGCGGAGATGAACGGGTCGATCGCCCCGTCGAGGACATCGCCCGGCGCCGTCGAGGTCTCGCCGGTGCGCAGATCCTTCACCAGCTGATATGGCTGAAGCACATAGGAACGGATCTGGTGGCCCCAGCCGATCTCGGTCTTTTCGGCATATTCGCCAGATGCCACGGCTTCACGCTCTGCCATTTCGCGTTCGAACAGGCGCGCTTTCAGCATGCTCATCGCGGTCGCGCGGTTCTTGTGCTGGCTGCGGTCGTTCTGGCTGGCAACGACGATACCCGTCGGCTGGTGGGTGATGCGCACCGCGGAATCGGTCGTGTTGACGTGCTGCCCGCCCGCACCGCTTGCGCGGTAGGTATCGATCTTGAGGTCGCTTTCGTTGATCTCGATTTCGATGTCGTCGTCGATCACCGGGTAGACCCAGACCGAGCTGAACGAGGTGTGCCGCCGCGCCGAGCTGTCGTAGGGCGAAATCCGCACCAGCCGGTGCACGCCGCTTTCGGTCTTGGCGTAGCCGTAGGCATTCTCGCCCTTGATCTGCAGCGTGACCGACTTGATCCCGGCCTGTTCGCCCGCCTGATACTCGACCGTATCGACTTTGAAACCGCGCTTTTCAGCCCAGCGGACATACATCCGCATGAGCATTTCGGCCCAGTCCTGGCTCTCGGTACCGCCCGCACCTGCGTGGACTTCGAGATAAGCGTCGTTGGCATCCGCCTCGCCCGAAAGCAGCGCCTGCACCTTGTCCGCATCGGCGCGCGCGGCCAGCCTTTCGAGGCTGGTCAGCCCTTCGGTCACGATATCGTCATCGCCCTCGGCCTCGCCCATTTCGACGAACTCGATCGCGTCCGCCATTTCGGACGAGATCGTGTTGACCGTGCCGATCGCGCTTTCGAGCCGTTTCTGCTCGCGCATGATCGCCTGGGCCTGCTTGGGATCGTCCCACAGGGTCGGGTCCTCGACCCGCGCGTTGAGCTCGTCGAGTTCGCGCAGCGCGCGCTCCCAGTCGAGCGACCGGCGCACCAGCGCCAGCGCGGCTTCGATCCGATCGATGTGGGCCTGCCCTTCGGCACGCATGGTATTCTCTCCAGAAACGGGCGGGCAGCGCTAGGGCGGCGGGGCCAGCAAGGCAAGCCGCGATCCGCGTACCGGCCCGGGGGTTGGTGAGGCGGCGGCTAGTAGATGCCGCCCTGTTCCTCGACGAAGCTCTCGGGCGGTTCCTCGCGCTCGGCAGCCTGGTTCATGTTCGCCTGCGCGCGGCGCGCACGTCGGATCAGGTCGAGCAGTTCCTGCCGCTGCGCCGCGATTTCCGACGCGTGGGTCGACCGGGGCGGTTCGGTGTCGGGCTTGAATGCTTCCCAGATCACCGCCGCGTTGTCGTCGGTGCCCGGCCACTGGTCGTAAACGCGCCCGCCGGTGCGGCGATCGATACGGACCATGCGTACCCCTGCGGGGGCGACCGCCGGATTGCTGCGCCAGCGATCGCGCGTTTCGTCGATGAAGTCCTTCACGATCGGTGCGGCGACCGTGCCGCCTTGCGCATAGCCGCCCATGTTGCGCGGTCGGTCGAAGCCCAGATAGGTGCCGACCATCAGCTGCTGGGTTCCACCGACGAACCATACATCCTTCGGCCCGGTGGTCGTGCCCGTCTTGCCGAACAGCGGCAGGCCCGTCCCGCGCAGAGTCTTGGCGGTACCGCGCGTGATCACGCCTTCGAGGATGTGGGTAATCTGGAAAGCGGTGCGCGGATCGACCGTCTGGCGTCCCATCGGGCCGGGGCGCGGCATCGCCGAGCCATCCCATTCGGGCATATTGCACTTCTCGCAATCGCGCTTGTCCGAACGCCAGATCACCTTGCCGCGGCGATCCTGCACATAGTCGATCACGGTGGGATCGTTGTAGCGCCCGTGGTTGGCGAGCGTGGAGAACGCGTTGGTCATCTTCTCGACCGTCGTCTCACCCGCGCCCAGCGCGAACGCAATATACGGCTTGTACGAACCGATGCCGACCCGCTCGTAGGTCTTGATCACGTTGGGCATGCCCGCTTCGTTGGCGATGTTCGCGGTCATCACGTTCTGCGAGTTTTCGAGGCCGTAGCGCAGCGTGTAGGTGCCCGCGCGGCCACCGCGAATACATTTCTGCCCGTATTGGGCACCCTGATAGGCGCAGAAGCTGCTGTTATCGATCTGGCTCGCCGGGGTCATGCCCTGGTCCAGCCCGGTGGCATAGACGAACGGCTTGACGGTCGACCCTGGCTGGCGATTGGCCTGCGTTGCACGGTTGAAGCTTTCCAGCCGGCTGTCCCACCCGCCCTGCATCGCCATGATGCGCCCGGTTTGCGGTTCCTCGACCACGATCCCGCCCGATGCCTCGGGAATGACCGCAACCCGCCAGCCATTGCCATCGGGACGCACCGCGATGACGTCGCCCACGCGCAAGGAACTGGGCGCGTTGCCCAGCCTGGCAGTCTCGCCGCCGGAAAATGCGATCTGACCCGAACCGGTGGAGACAGCGACCCGCCAGTCCTTGTAGTTGATGCCGATATTGGAGCTGGCGAGCTGGCTGCCGAGATCGCCCTTGCTCGGATCGAGCGTCGCGACAGGCCCGCTCCAGCCGCGCCCACCGTGATAGCGCAGCATCCCCTTGCGCAGCGCGTCGCGCGCCGCCTTCTGGTATTGGAGGTCGAGCGAGGTGCGCACCCACAATCCGCCCGCATACACGCTGTTCGGGCCGTCATCGGCGGTCTCGCCGAAGCGGTCGAGCAGTTGGCGGCGCACTTCCTCGATGAAATAGCCCGCGTCGGCATTGCGAATGCTGCTCGCGCCCTTGGTCAGCCCCAGCGGCTTCGCCTTCGCGGCATTGGCCGCTTCGGGCGTGGCCCAGCCGTTCTCGACCATCTTGGAGAGCACCCAGTTGCGCCGCTCGATCGCCATGTCCTCGTACTTCTTGCGGCCATAGCGCTCGGGCGCCTTGGGCAGGATCGCGAGAAACGCCATTTCCTGCAATTCCAGGTCTTCGACATCCTTGTCGAAATAGGCGCGGCTCGCCGCCTGCACGCCGAAGCTGCGGCGTCCCAGCGGGATTTCATTGAGGTAAAGCGTCAGGATCTCAGGCTTGGTCAGCGTCTGTTCGATCCGCCGGGCGACGAGAATTTCCCTCACCTTCCGGGTGACAGAGTATTCGTCGCTCAACAGCACGTTCTTGGCGACCTGCTGCGTGATCGTGGAGCCGCCGACCGCACGCTCGTCCGTCCCGGCCTTGCGGGCGTAGTCGATCACGGCATTCAGCGTGCCGGTGATGTCGACGCCGTTGTGGCTCCAGAAAGTTTCGTCCTCGGCAGAAAGAAACGCATTGATCAGCGGCTTGGGAAAATCGACGAAGTTCAGCTGCACACGCCTGTCGCGGGCGTAACTGCCGACGATTTCGCCATCGTCGCCCCTGACCACGGTGGGCAGCGGCGTCTCGTAATCCTGCAACGCGGAGGCATCGGGCAGATTGCGACCAATCAGCAACCACGCGATCACAAGCAGCAGCACGAACGCACCTGCGCCATAGCTTATCCAGCGGACGGCCCAGTTGTCGTGCCAGGTCTGCTTGAACTCGGCAAAGGCATCCTGCGATCCGCGCCGGATACGATAGCTCAGATGGTCTAGTGTGATCTCGGTCATGATGCGGAGGGGCCCTTAGCACGCCTCTTTCGCACACCGCCATAACCAATGGTGAACATCGCCGCGCTCAGCCTTCGCTGGTCGACTGGCGGGCAAAGAAAATGCGGATCGCCCGGGCAACGAAGGTCGCGAACTCCTGCCGCCCTTCCTCGGACGAAAGCTGCGCCGCATCGTCTGCATTGGTGAGGAAACCGACTTCGAACAGCACTGCAGGCACATCGGGCGCGCGCAGCACGGCGAGCGCGGCGGAGCGCTGGGTCTGCGAATGAAAGCGGTGCTTGCCCTTCCCCTCCCGCTCGATCAGTTGGCCGAATTCGCGGCTGGTTTCCTGCACGCGGCGCTGCGACAGCTCGACGAGGATGTCGTTCACCGGATCGCTCTGGTTCTTGACCACCACGCCGTTCAGCAGGTCGGCATTGTTCTCGCGATTGGCGAACCGCGCCGCCGCCTCGCTCGATGCCTCGCGCGACAGGGTGTAGACGCTGGCGCCGTAGGCACGCTCTGAATCGCCCGCACTGTCCGCGTGGAGCGAGATGAACAGGTCCGCATTGAGCCGCCGCGCGATCTCGGGCCGTTCCTGCAAAACGAGGAACGTGTCGTCCTCGCGGGTCAGCGCGACGCGGATGCCACCCTCCTCGATCAGCCGGTCTTTCAGCGCGAGCGCCAGTTCCAGCACTACATCTTTCTCGTACCGGTCTCCCGAAACCGTGCCCGGGTCCTTACCGCCGTGCCCCGCATCGATCACCACGAGGGGGCGCGAATTGTCCGGTGGGCCGTAGATCTTGGGAAGGTCGACCGGCTGCCCGGCCTTGGGCAGGACCAGCGTGATCACGTAATCGCGGCCCAGATGCGGGACGGGAATGGTCAGCCCGGCAAGGTACACCCCGCCCACCAGCACCACCGGCAGCAGGAAGATTGCGAGAATTTGAAAGAAGCGGCCCATCCGGGATGCTTTGTAAATTGCCGAGGCGCGCCTGCGCAATAGAGTTGCCGCGCTTGTCCCGCGATGCTAGCCCCTTCGGGTCGCGAGGCGCGCACCCTCGTCCAGGCGGTCGGATTTCCCGATCGGGACGGGGCGGCAGGCGATCGGGACGACGATATCGACCGCACGGGCCATTCTTCCCGTGCGGTGGCAAGACAAGACAACAGGTTGATGCAACCAATGCGCACCCCCAGCAAACTCGAAACCGCAAGGCCTATCGGCCGTGCAGTCGGGCGCGTTGCAGGGGCCACACAATCGGCAGACGTGCGCCTGGCAGCAGACACATACGCTCCCCGAAAGCCCATCACCGGGCAGGCGGCGGATTTTCCATCCCGCTCAGGCTGCAAAGCCGGGCGATTTTTCAAGACAGATGGCGCGTTTCGCCGCGACGGCCCCACCAGGCTGGCGCAGGCGAGACGCGTGGAGATTACACAATGGCAATGCGCATGCTTATCGATGCGCGCCACACGGAAGAAACCCGTGTGGCCGTTCTCAAGGGCAACCGGATAGAAGAATTCGACTTCGAGTCGGCTGAACACAAACAGATCAAGGGCAATATCTACCTCGCCAAGGTTACGCGGGTAGAACCGTCGCTGCAGGCGGCGTTCGTCGACTTCGGCGGCAATCGCCACGGGTTCCTGGCGTTCAGCGAAATCCACCCCGACTATTACCAGATTCCCAAGGAAGACCGCGACGCGCTCCTCGCCGAAGAGGCGGAAGCCGCCGAGGAAGAAGAGCGGCTGCGTTCCGAAGAGGAAGAAGCGGGCCACATGCCCGGATCGGAATACGACGCCGAGGACGAGGAATCCGCCGAAGCGCTCGCCGAAGACCTCGCCGAAGACGGGCTCGAGGAAATCGACACGTCGGAAAAGGACCGTGTCTCTACGATCGAGGAAGGCCAGCTTTCTTCGGACGACGATGACGACGACGAGGATTCCGACGAAGAGGAATCGAACGAAGGCAATGGCGGTCGTCGCGGTCGCGGTGGTCGTCGTGGCCGTGGCGGTCCGCGTCGCCAGGGTCAGAGCAAGGGCCGTTCGAGCCGCGCCAAGGAAGTCGACGAAGCGCGCGCGCGCCGCCAGGCGCTGCGTCGCCGCTACAAGATCCAGGACGTCATCCAGCGCCGCCAGGTGCTGCTGGTGCAGGTCGTCAAGGAAGAGCGCGGCAACAAGGGTGCGGCGCTGACCACCTATCTCAGCCTTGCCGGTCGCTACACCGTGCTCATGCCGAACTCGTCGCACGGCGGCGGGATTTCGCGCAAGATTTCCAGCGCATCGGACCGCAAGCGGCTGAAGCAGGTCGTGGGCGACCTCAACCTGCCGCGCACAATGGGCCTGATCGTGCGCACCGCAGGCCTCAGCCGTACCAAGACCGAGATCAAGCGCGACTTCGACTACCTCGCCCGCCTGTGGGACGAGATCCGCGAGCGTACGCTTGGTTCGAGCGCGCCATCGCTGATCCATTCGGACAGCGACCTGATCAAACGCGCGATCCGCGACATCTACAACCGCGAGATCGAAGAGGTCGTGGTCGAGGGTGAGGAAGGCTACAAGTCCGCCCGCGCCTTCATGAAATTGCTGATGCCCAGCCACGCGCGCCGGGTGAAGGCCTATTCCGATCCGGTGCCGCTGTTCCAGCGCTACGGCGCGGAAGACCAGCTGCGCGCGATGTACGAACCGGTCGTGCAGCTCAAATCGGGCGGCTACCTCGTCATCAACCCGACCGAGGCGCTGGTGTCGATCGACATCAACTCGGGTCGCTCCACCAAGGAGCACGGGATCGAGCAGACGGCGGTTGCCACCAACCTCGAAGCAGCCAAGGAAATCGCCCGCCAGCTGCGCCTGCGCGACATGGCCGGCCTGGTCGTGATCGACTTCATCGACATGGAGTACAACTCCAATATCCGGAAGGTCGAGCGCGCGATGAAGGACGCGCTCAAGAACGACCGCGCGCGCATCCAGGTCGGGCGCATCTCCGGCTTCGGCCTGATGGAGATGAGCCGCCAGCGCCTGCGCACCGGCGTGCTGGAGGCGACCACGCGCGAATGCCCGCATTGCGACGGCACGGGCCTCGTCCGCACCGCCAGCTCCGCGGGCCTCTCCGCGCTGCGCCTGATCGAGGATGAAGCAGCCAAGGGCAAGGGCACGATCATCACCCTGTCGGCCAGCACCGAGGCGGCCGTCTACCTGCTCAACTCCAAGCGCGCCGATCTGGTCGAGCTTGAGGAGCGGTATGGCGTGAAGGTCGAGATCGTTCCGGAAGGCGAGGACGAAGGCGCCAAGATGACGGTTGCCAGCTCGGGCCCCAAGCCGACCGAGGCACCCCGGTTCGAGCCGATTGTGATCGAAGACGCCGATGACGACATCGAGGACGAGGCGAACAGCGACGAGGACGATGAGCGCGAAGAGCGCGAAGATCGCGGCGGCCGCTCCAACGACCGCTCCGATGACGGTAACGATGAAGACGGTCGCCCGAGGAAAAAGCGCAGACGCCGCCGCGGTGGCCGCGGTCGCAACAAGCGGCGTGAAAACGGCGAAGGCGAGGATTCGAACGACCAGCCCGACGATTCCTCTTCGGACGAGGATCGGCCCGCCAGGGAATCGGACTCGAACGGCGAGGATGGCGACGAAAAGCCGCGCAAGCGTCGCAGTCGCGGTGGTCGCGGTCGCCGCAAGAAGCAGGACGATTCGAACGGCAACGAAGGCCAGGAAGCGGTCTCCGAGCACGTGGTAGAAGACATGGCGGTTGTCGCCGGGCCGGATGATGCGCCCGCGACCGCGGATGCTGCCACGGCCGAGGAAAAGCCCAAGCCCAAGCGCCGTTCGCGCGCCAAGAAGGCCGACGACGCGCCGGCCGAAGCCGAAGAGGCAAAGGCCGAGGAAAAGCCCGCTCCCAAGAAGCGCGCCTCGCGTGCCAAGAAGGCCGACACCGCCGAGGCTTCTCCTGCGGACGAGACGACCGAGGAAAAGCCGAAACCGCGCCGTCGCGCCGCCAAGAAGGCCGACGACGCCACGGCGGAGGATGGTGATGCAGCGCCGAAGAAGCCCGCTGCACGGGCACCGCGCAAGGCTGCGGCCAAGAAGGCCGCGAAACCGGCTGCCAAGGCTGCCACTCCCAAGGAGCAGCTGAACGACGATATCGCCGTGGTTGCCGGGCCCGAGGATACGCCTGCCGATCCGCAAGCGGCTGCCGAGAAGGCCCCCGCCCCCAAGGCATCGTCGAACGACGCCGACAATGGCACCGAAGGCGACGACGACAAGCCGCGCCGCGGTGGCTGGTGGCAGCGCACCTTCGGGGCGTAACGAACAGCGTGCGGTGGATGTAAAAGGAAGATCGACCAAGATGCCCCTCGTCCACCGCACGCCCGATTCCCGCTTCGCCAACCTGCCCGACTACCCCTTCCAGCCGCGCTATCACCTGCTGCGCGAGGGGCTGCGGATGCACTATATCGACGAAGGCGATGCCGCCGCGACGCCGGTGCTGATGATGCATGGCGAACCGAGCTGGAGCTATCTCTACCGCCACATGATCGGCCCCGTGGTCGAGGCGGGCTATCGCGTGCTCGCACCCGATCTGATCGGCTTCGGCAAGTCGGACAAGCTCACGCGGCAAAGCGAATATTCCTACGCCCTGCACGTCGCGTGGATGCGCGACTGGGTGGAGACGATGGACCTCAAGAACATCGTGCTCGCCTGCCAGGACTGGGGCTCTTTGATAGGATTGCGGCTGGTCGCCGAGATGCCCGATCGGTTCGCAGGCGTCGTTTTGTCGAACGGCGGCCTGCCCGCCGGCGACCCCGCGCCCGACGCATTCAAGAAATGGCGGGCGTTTTCGAAGCATAGCCCGATCTTCCCGGTCGGCAATATCCTGCAAAAGGCGACCGTCCGCACGCTAAGCAAGGCCGAAGTCAGCGCCTACGACGCGCCCTTCCCCAACCGGCAGAGCAAGGCGGGCGCACGCATTTTCCCCTCGCTCGTCCCGCTCGGCGAAAACGAGGCCGTGCCCGACCAGCTCAAGGCGTGGGAGGTCCTGGAGAAATTCGACAAGCCCTTCACCTGCGCTTTTTCGGACAAGGACCCGATCACGCGCGGCGGTGATGCCAAGTTCCGCGAGAAAGTGCCCGGCGCGCGGGATAATCCGCTGCACCGCACGCTCAGCGGGCATCACTTCATCCAGGAAGACGACCCGGAAGGCTTTGCGGCGGTAATCCTCGAAACCGCTAAGCGCTCTGGGGTGTAGGGCGGCCGAAAATATAGAGAGCCGCTCGCCCTGAGCCTGTCGAAGGGCAGCACTTTTCTTCAATAAAACGAGTGCTTCGACAAGCTCAGCACAAGCGGCTGGTCTTAATAGCGACTGCTCAAAACTCCACCCGCTCCCCCGCCCAGTCGAACAGGCTGCCGCTGTCCTCCGGCGACAGTCCATCGAGCACGCCCAGCATGTTGCGCGCCGCCTCGGCGGGCGCGGTCAGTTGGCCATCGGGCAGGTTCGACTGGAAGGGTTCGGACAAAGCGGTGTCGACCGTCCCCGGATGCAATGCGACGCTAATCGCCTGGCTGTGCGTGCGACCCAGCTCGATCGCGTAGTTTCGCACCAGCATGTTGAGCGCCGCCTTGCTCGCCCGGTACGAATGCCAGCCACCGATCCGGTTGTCGGAAATCGAGCCGACCCGCGCCGAAAGCGCAGCGAACACCGCTCGCCGATCGCGAGGTAGGAGCGGCAGGAAATGCTTGGCGATCAGCGCCGGGCCGATGGTGTTGAGGTGCAGGACGCGCGCCATCGCCGCGCTCTCTACCTGCTTGTAGCTGCGCTCGGGCCCCGCCTCGCCCTCCAGCGACAGCACGCCGCTGGCGACGATCATGCAATCGAGCGGCATGCTGCCGGTAGCCTGCGCCGCGGCGGCAATCGTCCGCTCGTCATCGATATCGAAGCGGACCCAGATCGCACCCTTGGGCAAGTCCTTCGGGCGGGTGCGCGCCGCTGCGAAAACCGTCCCGATGCCGCGCGCGACCAGTTCGGCGACCAGCGCCGAGCCTATTCCCCCGCTCGCGCCGAAAACGATCGCCCGGTCAATCTGCTGTCCTACTTCCGTCATGTCGTCTAAGCCCGTGCCCTGCCATCTTCGCACCGGATGCCCCGGTTGCGTTTTCCTCTCCTGGACACTGAGTCAGGTGTGTCAGGCGAACCGAAAAGACAGGCTTTAGTGCCCTTGCACCTTCCGCCGCAGGCGCTAGGTGAGACCCAAGCAGAATTCAGGACCTTCCCATGGCGACTTTCACCCTCCCCAAGAATTCCAAGATCCGCGACAAGGGCGAGGTTCACACCGCGCCGGAGGGTTCCGGCCGCGTCAAGAAGTTCAAGATCTACCGCTACAGCCCCGACAGCGGCGAAAACCCGCATTACGACCGGTTCGAGCTGGATCTGGATGCGTGCGGCCCGATGGTTCTCGACGCGCTGTTCAAGATCAAGAACGAGATCGATCCGACGCTGACCTTCCGCCGTTCGTGCCGCGAAGGCATCTGCGGATCGTGCGCGATGAACATCAACGGGTCCAACGCGCTCGCCTGCACCACCGCGATCGAAGATCTGAAGGGCGACATCCGCATCACTCCGCTGCCGCACATGGAAGTGGTGAAGGACTTGGTGCCCGATTTCACGCACTTCTACGCGCAATACGCCAGCATCCGCCCCTGGCTCCAGACCGTCAGCCCGACGCCGAGCGGCAAGGAACGGCTGCAGAGCCCCGAAGAGCGCGAGAATCTGGACGGCCTCTACGAGTGCATCCTGTGCGCCTGCTGCTCGACCGCGTGCCCCAGCTATTGGTGGAACAGCGATAAGTTCCTCGGCCCCGCGATCCTGCTCCAAGCCTATCGCTGGCTCGCCGACAGCCGCGACGAAATGACCGGCGAGCGGCTCGACCAGCTGGAAGATCCGTACCGGCTGTATCGCTGCCACACGATCATGAACTGCGCGAACGTGTGCCCCAAGGGCCTGAGCCCCGCCAAGGCGATCGCCGAAACCAAGAAGATGATGGCCGAGCGCGCGATCTGATCGCGCGCGCTAACGACCGGTGAGCAGAGCCAGCGAGTACTTCGACTACGAAAAGATTCCGGGTGGTGACGGCTGGTACAGCTGGAACCCGATCGATCGCACGCGCTTCAATTACGCGGTTCTGGGTGAGCTGATCACCCGGCGCGAAGGCGAATCGTGCCGCCTGCGGATGATCCCCGAGCATCGCCACACCAACCTGCAAGCGATGATCCACGGCGCGACCACCCTCGCCCTGATCGACATCGCGCTGTTCGCGACCGTCCATCTGCTGGGCACGGGTGAAGCGGGCCCGTCGGTCACGCTGGAGCTTTCGACGCAGTTCGTCGGCGCAGGCAAGCCCGACCTCCCGCTCGACGCTGTGACCGAAATCGTGCGCGAGACCGGACGCATGGTGTTCCTGCGCGGCCAGGTGGTTCAGGAAGATCACGTCGTGGCGAGCTTCTCGGGCATCGTACGCAAGCTTTCCTCACGGGGCGGCGCCTGACTTGACCGGCGTGCTCGAACGGTACGAGGCGCTGCTGGCCGCAGGCGAATTGCGCGACGACGCAGACCAGCGCGCGGCGGTCGAGCGGCTCGACCAGCTGCAATCGGAGCTGGAAGCGACCAGCGAGCGCAAGGGCCTACTCGGCAAACTTCGCAGCCGGAAGGCGGAGAATCCGCGCGGCCTCTACATGTGGGGCGGCGTCGGGCGCGGCAAATCGATGCTGATGGACCTGTTCTTCGAATGCCTCGATATCGGGCGCAAGCGGCGGGTCCACTTCCACGCCTTCATGCTCGAAGTCGACGCGATGATCGCGGAGGAGCGCGAGAAGAAGACCGAGGGCCCCGTCCGCCGCGTGGCAGAGCGGATCGCGCAGGACGTCCGCTGCCTCGCGTTCGACGAGATGGTGGTGACCAACACCGCCGACGCGGCGATCATGGCGCGGCTGTTCACTCCGCTGATCGAGCAGCACAAGGTGACCATCGTCACCACCAGCAACCGCCCGCCCCACGATCTCTACAAGGACGGGCTCAACCGCTCTCTGTTCGTACCCTTCATCGAACTGGTCGAACGCGAACTGGATACCCTGTCGCTCAACGGACCGACCGATTACCGGCTTCACCGTCTTGGAGGCCTGGATAGCTGGCACACTCCGCTGGGCGAAGAAGCTACGGCGCAGGTGCGCGAGGCGTTCTTCCGGCTGACCGACAACAACCCGGAAGATGCCGAGCACGTGCCCAGCGGCTCGCTCAATCTCGGCGGCGGGCGCAAGCTCCACGTGCCCAAGTGCCTGAAGGGCGTGGCTGTTTTCAGCTTCAAGCGATTGTGCGGGGAGAACCGCGGCTCGGCCGATTACCTCGCGATTGCGCGCGCGTTTCACACGGTGATCGTGGTCGGCATTCCCGTGCTCGGGCCGGAGAACCGCAACGAGGCGATCCGGTTCACCAAGCTGATCGACGCCCTGTACGAGCACAAGGTAAAGCTTTTCGCGACCGCCGCCGCCGAACCCGAAGCGCTCTATCCGTCGGGCGACGGCAGCTTCGAATTCGAACGGACCGTCAGCCGCCTGCGCGAAATGCAGAGCGCGGATTACATGGCTCTGGGGCACGGGACCGAGTGAGCAGCGGCGGGATTGAACCGGCCTCTGGTAGCGCCCACATAGTGCGCGTTCCGGCGGACAATCTTTCCCCGCCGATGTGAGATACTCGCATGATCGATATCCGACCCTTCGACAGCCTCGGGGCTGCAGACCACGGCTGGCTCGATGCCCGGCACCATTTCAGCTTCGCCAGCTACTATGATCCCGCCCGCATGGGCTGGGGCCGCATCCGCGTGTGGAACGACGACACGATCGCTCCCCAAAGCGGCTTCCCGCCCCACCCGCACGACAACATGGAAATCGTCACCTTCGTGCGGACCGGCGCGATCACGCACGAGGATTCGCTGGGCAATAAGGGCCGCACCGCTGCGGGCGACGTTCAGGTGATGAGCGCAGGCACCGGCATCACCCATGCCGAATACAACGTCGAAGACGAGAAGACGACGCTGTTCCAGATCTGGATCCTGCCCGACAGCCAAGGCGAGGCCCCCGGTTGGGACCAGCGCGAATTCCCCAAGGCGAGCCGCGATGGCGGGTTCGAGATTCTCGCCAGCGGGACGCCCGAAGCCGATAATGCCCTATCGATCAGGGCCGATGCGAAGGTGGCCGCCGCGACTCTCAAGGCCGGTCAGACAGCGGAATGGCGGGCGGCACCGGGCCGTCACCAGTACCTTGTCGCGCCCACCGGGCGCATCAAGGTCAACGGCCATGAAGCCGGTCCGCGAGACGGCGTCGCCACCAAGGATGAAGGCGTGCTTACGGTAGAGGCGCTGGAAGACGCCGAAGTGGTGCTGGTCGACTCGCGCTGACGCGTCAGGCCGGCTCGACCTTGCGCGCCGACGATGTGCGGCGCTGCTTGTCGGCGAGCCGGCCCATCAGCTTGAGATCGCGCTCGGTCAGCCTGAGCGCGGTATCGGCCCAGATTTCGGTGATGTCGGTCAACTCGGACAGCGAGAGGTTCCAGTTGCGCTTCGTCGCACGCCTCGATCCGAGCAAGCCTGCGTGCCTGCGGTCGTTCTTCTGGATGAAGGTCTGCACGGCCTCTTCGGCCGTCCCGTCCGGCACCACGTCGTGCACAAGGCCGAAGTCCAGCATCTCGCGTGCGGACAGGGTCTTGCCCGAGGTGATCAGCCGTTCCGCCTCGACGGAGCCAAGCTGGCGGCTGAGAAATGCGTGCGCGCCCATCCCGGGGAACAGACCGAACATGATCTCGGGCAGGCCGAAGGTCGCGCTTTCCTCGGCAATGATGAAGTCAAACGAGAGCAATGCCTCGAGCCCGCCGCCCAGCGCATCGCCCTGCACCATCCCGATGGTGAGCATCGGCAGGCCGAGCGCGCTGATGTTACGGTGGAGGATGCGACAGCAGCGATGGCCATAGTCGACCAGCGCCGAGCGATTGCCCGCGATGATCAGTTCGCGAAACAGCGCGAGGTCGCCGCCGTAGCAGAATACGCCCGGCGCGTGGCTGCCAAGCACCAGATAGCGCAAATCGTCGGGGCCGAAACTCGCCTGGATCAAATCCTGCCAGCGTTCGAAATCGCACAGCATCGACGGAGTGAAACTCGGGCGGCCCGACGGCACCATATGGGTCCACAGCGCCTTGGTATCGCTATCATATTCGACCCGAAGTTCGGACAGCGCGAACAGAGCAGGTCTGATCGCGGGCGCATCCTCAACGAGCGAGGGGTTGCCCGATTCATCGAGGATGATGTGCTGCTCGAAATTGGTGCTGACCCGGTTCATTGCGACCCCCGTGTTCTTTTTGACGGACGGGCGGAAGCCCGCTGCGCAATGCGAAGCTAGACCTGTGGGGGACTCCGCGGCAACGATTTATTTACCATAACCCAAATTTGGATCATTTTTGCCATCGAACGAGTCTAATTGTTGCTCAAAAGACTCACATTTCGCTCCAGCATCAGCAGCTGCCACAACTCGCGCGCGTGATCGCGGCGTCCGGCAATATGGTCCTCGGCGAGCCGGCAAAGGGCTTTTGCATCGAACCAGCCAGTATCGAGCAACGTTTCGCTGCGCGCTGCTTCGCGGGCCGCCTGGCTGAGATCGGTGCGGAACCAGTGCGCGATCGGCAGGACGAATCCCTGCTTGCGTCGATAGAGGATGTCGTTCGGCAGGAGGCCGTGCATCGACCGCTTTAGCGCAACCTTCCCCTCCGTGCCGTGCACTCTGCTCGCTTGCGGCAGACCGGCGGCGAACTCGACCAGTCGATGGTCGAGCAGCGGCTCGCGCGCTTCGAGGCTTACCGCCATGCTGGTGCGGTCCACCTTGGTCAGGATGTCGCCGGGGAGCCAGAACTTGAGATCGGCATATTGCGCCCGGTCGAGGCCACTGCGCGCAGGAGCCGAGCGCATGAGATCGATCAGCGGCTGTTCGGCGCGATATCCGCCAAGATCGCGCGTCATCCGATCGGAGAATAGTGCGCTACGAGCCATCGGCGGCATGACGCACAGGGCATTGGCGTAGGCCTCCTCACCCGACATCGCCAGCGCCTGGAAAGTCGATTTGGCGCGCAGCGGGCGCGGTGCCCAGTCCGCCTTCGGGTAAAGCGCCGCTAGCGGACCGAATAGGGCCTTGCGGACCGGTGCGGGGATCAGATCGCGCGCACCCTGCTCGGTGGCATGGAACACGTGCCTGCGATAGCCTGCAAAGGCCTCGTCCGCGCCATCGCCCGATAGCGCCACGGTTACATGCTGGCGAGCGAGCGCGCAGACCTCCGCAGTAGGCAGGGCCGAGGCATCGGCAAAGGGCTCGTCGAACATCGCCGCGATACCATCGATCCTGTCGAACATGCCGGGATCGACGATCCGTTCGTGGTGCCGGGTGCCGAACTTCCCTGCGATCAGGCGGGCATGCTCGGTCTCGTCGAGCTCGGCCACGTCGAAGCCGATCGAGCACGTCGTTATGGGGCGATCGGCCTGCTTCGCCATCAGCGCGACGACGGTGGAGCTGTCCACCCCGCCCGACAGGAACGCCCCGATCGGAACGTCGCTGACCATCCGCGAGCCGACGGCATCGTTGAGGAGTGCACGGATAGCCTCGCCCTCTTCGGCTTCGGTCATTCGGTGCTGCTGATCGAAGGACACGTCGTACCAGCTGACAGGTGAAGACGGGGCCCTGCCATGTTCGACGATGCGGTAATGGCCCGCAGGCAGCTTCTCCACCCCGGCGAGGATCGAGCGGTGATCGGGCACGTAACCCCACGCGAAATAATCCTCGATCGCGAGCGGATCGATCGCCCGATCAATCGCAGGATGTGCCAGCAAGCCCTTGAGTTCCGAAGCGAAAGCAAATGTCCCGTCGCGCAAGGTCGCGGTAAAAAGCGGCTTCACCCCGAACCGGTCGCGCGCAAGGAACAGGGCGCGCGTCGCGCAGTCGTAGATCGCGAAAGCGAACATGCCGTTGAAGCGCTGAAGGCAATCGGTGCCCCATTGGCGCCAGGCAGCAAGGATCACCTCGGTATCACCCTGCGTCCTGAAACGGTGCCCCAGCGCCGCCAGCTCGCTCCGCAATTCGCGATAGTTGTAAATCTCTCCGTTGAAGGTGATGACCGCCCGCCCATCGCCCGAATGCATCGGCTGCGGCGATCCTTCCACGTCGATGACCGAGAGCCTGCGATGGGCGAGACCCACGCCATCGTCGTTCCATATCCCCGCCCCATCGGGGCCGCGATGCCGCATCGCGTCGCGCATGCGCGTCAGGACCGAATGGTCGATGGTCGCCCCGGCGTCATGGGTGAAAAGGCCAGCAATGCCGCACATTCGCGTGCCCTAGCGAGAAAGCGCCGCAGCCACCAGCGCCTCTGGCCCGCCCGACTCATCGTTGAAACGGCGCAGGAGATCGCGCGCCTGCGAGGTCGATGGCGAGGCTGTGGAGATGATGACCAGCCAGCGCGGCTCGGCGCTGAGCATCAGCCTGTCGCCCAACCCCGCGAGACGAAACGCGAGCGGATCGGCTGTCGCGTTGCCGCGTGCGACATAGCTCGACCATGCGAGCCGCCTTTCGCTACCGAAGGCGAGCAGTTCCTCGCCCTTCATCGGCGAGGGTGCCGCCACCGCAGTTACGTATCGCCACGCGGTGTCGGGAGGGACCGCCCCCTCGGCATTCGCGGTGGGGTCGGCCTGCCCGACATACCCGGCAAGATAGAAATCGACCTCTTCACCCTGCGGGTTCCGATAGATCGCGTGCAGACGTCGACCTGCCTCCTGCCCGTTAGGCTGCCAGGCGGGCTTCTGCGGCGTCTCGACGAGCGCCCATCCCTCGATCGTGGGGGCCGTCAGACCTGGCAGTGGCGCATCGTCCGCACGCGCAAGCCCTGCCCACAGGCCCACCAACAGGATCGCCGCAGCAAGCAGCGGTGCCATCGTGCCGGCGCGAGCGTGTCTGGAATCGAGCGCCGCGATCAGTCGTTTGTTCGCCCATGCGGCGGACGCCAGCCCCTCCGCCTCCGGATCGCGATCGAACCAGCGCCATCCCAGCGCCATGACCAGCGCGACGACGATGGCGAAGAAGAACCACCCGTAGACGATGTGATCGATCCCGCCAGCCCGCTCCGCACCGACAACCTGCGCAACCGCAACGATCGCCCACGCGCGCACTCCATTGGCGAGGATCGGCACGATCACGCACAGCGCCATGAAGGCGATCCGACGCGGCCAGCGGCTCATCCCGACCTTCGCGGCCAGCACACCGAGCGTGACCATCGCGACCACGAACTGCACGCCTGCGCATGCTGCGGCCACTTCGAACAGGCCCGCCGGGGTGGCGATGAACACGCCATCGATGGTCGCGTCGATGCCGCTCAGGTGGGTCAGGCCGATGACCATCTCTGCGGTGAGAGCCTGCAACGGCGGCACGATTTCCTCGCCGAAGGGCACCAGGAAGAACGCGAAGGCGAGCGGAAAGGCAAGCACCGCACCCACCCTTGGCCCGACCATGGCGATCGTGACGCCCTGCAGCAACAGCACCGCTGCGCCTTGCGCCACGATGTCGATCGAGGTCAGCGATCCGGCGAGCCAGAGCAGAAGTGCGCCGATCACCAGCGCCAGCCCCGGCCACCACGCATGCGGGGCCATCTGCGCCAGAACCGTCCGCCGGTTCCAGACAAGCCAGCCGACAATCGGCGGCACGAAGAGAATATGCTGGTACGCCGAGACGGTCAGCCATTGGTGCCCCATCGCGATCCATTGCGGTGAGGTCAGCAGAAACGCGGCGAACCAGGCCAGCGCAAGCCAGCCAAGCGACCTCGCCCATGCGGCTGGCAGGCGCCGGAACTCGCCTGCTTTCGACCGACGATCTAGCCCCTGGGTAAGCTCAGGCGGCATCGCGCACCGGATCGGCCAGCGAAGGTCGCAGAAGTTCTGCCAGCCCGGAGAGCATTGCAGCCCAGCCCTGATGCTCAAGCACGAAAGATCGCGCCGCCTCGCCCATCGCCTGCGACTTTGCGCGGTCGTCTATCAGCGCGAGCGCGCGACCAGCCATCATCCGGTCCCCCTCTGCGATAGCGAAATGTACGCCATCCTCGCCGTCGATCCCCGTTGCCGCCTCGGGCGAAAGCAACACGGGCTTCGCCATCGCCATCGCTTCGAGCACCTTGTTCTGGATACCGCGCGCAATCGTCAGCGGCGCAGCGACGATGTCTGCCTCGGCCAGATAAGGTCGCACATCGGTCACCTCGCCCCACACGGTGACCCCGGCATGCTTGGCAAGCGCCTTCACCGCGGGGGTGGGTGCGCGACCGACGATGTGGAACTCGGCATCGCGATGCACCTCCCGAATGGCGGGCAGGATACGCTGCGCCATCCGCTCCACCGCGGCGACGTTGGGCGCGTAGTCCATTTGCCCGGTAAACACGATGCTCGGCCCCCGTCCGTACAATGTCGGCTCCGGCTTGACCGCCCCCGGTGCGAAGAACTTCGCGTCGATCCCATTGCGCATCACGCGCAGGTCGATCTGGTGCATGCTGGATACGCGGGTGCGGAACAGGTTCGCCTCGTTCTCGCTGATCAGCAGCGTGGTATCGGCGGCACGCGCAAAGCGTTCCTCGGCCGCAGCCAGCAGCCTGCCTTCGCGCGCGTGGATCCACGCCTTGGGCCCATGCCCTGCATCGCCATAGGCTTCGAACTTGGCGCTATCGACATCGCACAGGTCGAGCACGACCCGACCCGGAAAATGCGGCGGCACATACTGCGCCATCTGGCCTGAGAACACGTAGATCGCGTCGATAGGGCGATAGTGTAGCACCTGCGCCACCCACTCGTGCAGTCGATCATTGGCGAAGGCCGCCAGGCTGACGGGCTGGCCCTTGGCCATCGCCTCTGCCGCCGCAATCATGTCGCGCTTGCGCACAGGCACGAGGTGGTGGCTGGCGGCAATGCCGGAAAGGAACTCGTCACCATAGCCCGAACGATCGTCGAACGTACCGACATGCACCGGCCCCAGCTTGGCAAGCGCGCGCAGCACGTGGAACGACCGGATCTTGTCACCGCGATCGGGCGGGAACGGCACCCGGTGTGCGAGGAACAGCGTTTCGCCCATTATGCGAGCCCCCTTGCGATGACCGGGCCAAGCCTGTTGGCGACCGGCAGCGGCAATGCCTTCCACGCTGCGATCTTGCGCGCAAATGCACTACTGGTGGGGTCGACGTCGCGCGCCTCGGCCCCCGGTGCGGTCCACCGCGAATAGGCGAGCGGCTGCGGTTCGAAACCCCAGTTCTTCTTGTAGCTATAGGGTCCGCTGCCGGTCTTGGAGCGGCCGAAATCGAAGCGCATGCAGCCCATCGCGCCACGCGCGTGGCACATCAGCGCGTAGTACATCCGCTCGTTCGCACGCGCTTCTCGTGCGCGCCACACGCCGCCGCCCCAGAACGGGTAAGCCGTCCCAAGATGGTAGAGAGTCAGCACGCTGGCAAGCGGCTCGTCATCTTCCCAGACGGTCAGGATATCGGCGAGCTCGTGGAAGTTGCGCAGCACCGCATCGAACAGGCTGCGGGGGAATACCGGCGTGCCGAGATTGTGCACGCTGGCCGAATAGCAGGCGTAGTGCGCCTCACGGTCGCGCTCTGCGACCCCGACGGTGACCGTGAGCGGGTTCTTGAGACTCCTGCGGACCTCGGCGCGCTGCTTGCGCGGGATCGCGAGCAGCTGCGCTTCGTCGTCCGCCGCCAGTTCGTTGACGAAGCCGCAATGCTTGCCGGTGATCGCTTCCCACCCCGATGGCGTCGCGCCACCTCGCAATTCGACCTCGGCACAGGAATGACGCACCGCAAGCTCGCATGCCGCATCGGCAAGACGCTGCGCAACATGCGGCTCGCTCGCGATCGGCCCGCCATCGACAGCAAAGCCGCTCGAAACAAGCGCCCGCCCGAACAGCGGCGAGTGAACCAGGGTGAGCGGCAACCAGCCGGTGATCCGCCCTGCCCGTTCCGCCACAAGACCGCACGCGCGCTGACCCGTCCCACGTTCGACCGCGATGAGCCATTCGGGCAGATGAAATGGGCTGCCGTGGCGCTCTTCGACGAAAGCGGCAATTCGGTCCGTCACCGCGTCGTCGTGCAGGTTTGCAACCGAGACGGTGGTCGCGCCGGCGCATGCGGGGGCAAAGGGTGCGTTCATGCGGCCCGCCCTTCAGTCCTGATCGTTTCGGCAGCGGCGACCTCGTCCATCCGGCCCCACGCGAAATCGCGCAACAGGCGTTCGAGCTTGCCCTCCATCGCCGCCAGCCTGGTGTAATGCCGGAGGCGCGAGCGGAGCGGCGCTCCCACCACGCGCGGCTGGTCCGGATCGACTTCCCAAGGGTGGAAATAGAACACCGCCGGTCGGCACTCTTCCCGATTGACCTGCGCGATGGCCCAGCGCGAAAACGCATAGGGCAAAGTACGGAAGAACCCTCCGCCGCCAGCCGCCAGCCTGCGATGGCCGAGCATTGCGGTGGTCACCGGCAGTTCGATCAGATCGGCCCCTTCGACCGGGTTGAAGGCGAAGCGCGGTGCGTCGCGCCAGCCGTAATGGTCGTGCGCAATCGGTGCGACGCTCGACGAATAGGCATAGCCCTGCCCGGCAAGTTCCTCGTGCGCCCACGGAGTGCGCGCGTCGATGGAGAAGCTCGGCGCGCGGTATCCGGTCACCTTGCAACCACCGATGTCTTCCAGAATGCCGCGCGACCTTCTCAGGTCTTCCGCAAATTCGGACGGCGCGAAGGTAAATACGCGCTGGTGATCGTATCCGTGGCTGGCGAGTTCATGCCCGGCATCGACAACCGCACGGATCGCCTGCGGCACGCGTTCGGCCACCCAGCCGAGCGTGAAGAATGTCGCCTTCACTCCAGCGCGTTCGAACAGCGCGAGGATCGTTTCCACATTGCGCTCGACGCGCAGTTCGCAGCCATCCCAGTCGCCGCGCTCGATGGTGGTCTCGAACGCGCCGACCTGAAACCAGTCTTCCACGTCGACCGACAGGCCGTTGACGACCTTCGGTGCGGGAGGATGAGGCTGGTGGGCGGGCGCGAGGTCCATGGCTAGGCGGCCTTCTGGCGACCGTCCTTGTCGAGCCATTCGATCAGCAATTGCAGCAGGTAGCGAACGCTCTGTTCCTGTTCCTCAAGGCGCGTTTCCAGCGCTTCTACGCGCTTGGCGAGATCGCCATCTGTGCGCGGCGAACCCTCGATCGCACGCGACAGCGTGGCGATCGCGGCGCGAAGATCGGACATTTCGTCATCGTTGGGCCGCGGAGGCGAGCTGCCCTGCTGTGGTGCCGGAGCCGGAGCCGGTGTCGGAGCACGCGGCGGGGCGGACGTCGACGAAAGATCGATGGCGGGCCGGGAGAATGCGGCCTTGCGCTCTTGGGCCGCCTCGGACCGGCTATCGCGCGCCATTTCCTCCACGACCTGATCCAGCATTGCGCAATCGATCTGGCTGCGCTGCTCGACCGCACCCATCAGCAGCAGGCGCGTCGCGATCTGGTTGACCCGGCGCGGGATACCGCCGCTTGCCTCGTGGATCTTCGGGAAGATTTTGGGATCGAAAGACGGATAGCCCTTCCAGTTCACTAGCGACAGACGGTGTTCGATGTAGGGTGCGACTTCCTGCACCTCCATCGCGGTAAGGTGATGCGCCGCGATCACGCGCTGGCGCAGCTGCTCGAGCCGGTCGTGCTGGGCGAGCGTCTGCTTGAACTCCGGCTGGCCGAGCAGCAGCTGTTGCAGCAATGGGTGCGAACCGAGCTGAAAATTGCTCATCATCCGCAACTCTTCGAGCGCTTCGAAACTGAGGTTCTGCGCCTCGTCGACCACCAGCAGGCAGCGGCGACCGTCACGCGCTTCCTCGTGCAGGAAGGTCTCGATCGCACCCAGTGCGCTCGCCTTGTCCTGTCCGGCGACGTCGAGACCGAAACTCTGCGCGACGAGATGGACAAGCTCCGATCCGTCCAGATTGCTGGTCACGACCTGGCCGACCGTCATCTGCTCGGGATCGACCTTGCGCATCAGGTGCGCGACCATCGTCGACTTGCCCGATCCGATCTCGCCGGTGATGACGATGAAGCCCTCGCCCTGCGCCATCCCGTAGCCGAGATAGCTCAGCGCCTTGCGGTGCGTGATGCTCTCGAAATAGAAATTCGGGTCCGGCGTCAGCTGGAAGGGTCGGCCCGAGAAACCGTAATACTGGTCGAACATGATTTTCCTAAGTCCCTCGGGCGTTTAAAAGTCGTAGCGTAGGCCAAGCAGGGCCGACGCGTTGGTTTCGTCGATAAGTTCGCTGTCGATCGTGTCGAGCGACAGCGCGGCACGGGCGGAAAGGTTGCCGAGGATCGACCGACTGTAGGCCGCCGAAGCGCCCAGCAGCAGCGCATCGCTCAACGCATCGTCGGCCTGCTTCAGGTAGCTGGCGTAGCCGTTCACCGCGACCGAGCCACGCGGGCCCAGCGGCGCACCCAGGCTCACGTTGCCGTAGAAGCTTTCATCGACCTGGCCGTTCGCCGCTGCGAGCAAGGTGCCCGGCGCGCCGTAATAGCTGCGGCGATCGTAACCGACGCCGAAACCGGTCGTGACCCGGCCATTGGTCGCCGAGTAGCCGAGGTTGACGCCGCGATTCTTGAAGACCGCGCTGCGAACCGAGCTCAGCGCACCGCCAAGGCAGTCGGCAGACCCCGCAGTGCCCGTGCCCGACACGCAGCCGCTGAAATCGCCGGTAAGGGCGTTGCGCGAGGCGATGAAGCCGCTCGGCAGGTTGGCCAGCGAGTTGGTAAGCACCCCGCCAAAGCCGCTGATGCCGCTGTAGACCGACGCATTGAACGCCGAGCGAGAACTCGGTCGCCAGCTGAACGTGCCATAATAGGTGTCGCTATCGTAACGCCGCCCATAATGCGCCTCCAGCTGGGTGCGACGCGACGGTTTCCACACGACGCCCACATCCCAGATCAGGCCTTCGGTTTCGAACGCGATCTTGCGCGGCGAGCTGTCATCGGTCTGGTAGCGTCCGTCGCTGCCGACCACCGGATTGCCCGATCCATCGCGAACCACATCGCGGTTCGCGACCTGCACGTATTCGTAACCGACGCCGCCCACCACGGCGAGGCCGGGGCCGACAGGGAAGGTCAGGTCGCCCCGACCGTAGAAATCGCGGACCCTCTGGTCGGAATTGGACACCTCTTCCTGGAACGCGCCGGCACCCACTGCCACACCCACCGGCAGAACACGGCCGGGATCGACCGCGATCCGGGCATTGGCCGAATGCACGATGCTCTCTTCAGCGACGTCGCTGAGGGTGGCCGTGTTGTCGACCAGCGTGGCCGAGGGTTCTTCGACGCGGTTGTACCCGAAACGATAATTGGTCGAGACTTGCGCAGGCCCGACATTGGTCGACAGGTTCGGCCCCGCATAAAGCGAATAGACGCGCGCCTCGTTATCGCTGTCGATGGGCTGGCCGCTGGCAATCGTGCTGCCACCGTTCGAATCGACCCGCGTGCGTGCTGCGAGACCGCCCGCCTCCAGCGTCAGCCCCGGTGCGGCAGCCACATAGCCGCGGGCCACGCCCGACAGGCTGTCGCTCGGGGAGACATTGGGCGACAGGTCGTCGCCGTAACTGATCACGCGATCATAGCGCAAAGATACCGAGCCGCCCGCGCGGCGGCCCTGAACCGACGCATCGACCCCGGCGGCAACTGAGCCATAGACCGATGTGTCGCTATCGGGCTGGATGCGCTGGGTGATGACCTGGTTGGCTTCGATATAGGGATCGACCCGCAGCCTCTGGCGCACGGGCGCACCGGCCGGGCGCGAACCGCCACCGTTGGCATAGCCATCGCCGTTGCCGTCGTAGCCGCCGTCGGCCTCTTCGCCCGACGGATAGGGAGACGCTTGCGCAGTCGATCCGCCGCTGGTCGTCACCTCGTCATCGCTCCACCCATACTGGGCGAAAGCGGGTGCAGGCAGCAGAGCCCCGGCAGCAAGCAGGGACGCGAGTACGGGCAGGCGGGTCATGGGAAGGATCCTCATCCGTAATAACTCCCGAAACGGCGACCGCTCGGGCTGAAATTCGCGCCGTTCAGGACAAGCTTGATGTCCGGGCAGGCGGAAAGCAGCTGAGCTGCGTCTTCGAGCGCGCTCTTCCCCGTCCGGTCGGCGCGCGCGACCAGGATGGTCTGGCCCACATGCTTTGCCAGCTCCGCAGCGGGCGACGCGGCGAGCGCAGGCGGACTATCGATCAGCACGATCCGGTTGGGGGCCTGGGCGGTCAGGCGTTCGAACACTTCTGCGGTGCGACGGCTCGATAGCGCTTCGCTCGCGTAATTGCCCTGACGACCGGGCGGCAACAGCCAGAGACCGCCGATATCGGTCTGGAGGACGTGCTGTTCGACCAGAAGATCGGGACTTGTGAGCACGTCCATCAGGCCCGCGCGCTCGGGCAGGCCGAACACTTCCTTGATCGACGGATTGGCCAGATCGGCATCGATCAGGACCACTTCGAGATCGGTTTCCGCAGCAAGCGAGAGCGCGAGGTTGACCGCGCAGAAAGTCTTGCCCTCGTCCGCGTGGGGCGAGCTGATCAGGATGCGGCGGGCGAGCCCCCTTGCGCCATGGCGCGCGGCATCGAGCACCTGCCGCTTCACGATGCGGAATTCCTCCGCCAGGCCGGACGCCTGGCCCGAGGGATCGATATAGCCGCGCTCCCTCAAACGGGCGAAATCGACCTCGATGGGTTCGCCAGACAGGGCGATCGCATTGGCATTGCCTTCGATCACGGCAGGCGGCGGAGCAGCGGGCCGCGCGGGTATCGGCAGACTGGCCTCGGGAGCCGATCCCTCGATTGAGATCGTTTCGGGATCGGGCGGCGACGCAGGCGGCGGCGCGACCGGTGCACTCTCGACAGTATTCTTGCGCAAGGGGCGCGCCCGCTTCATCGGCACGTCGTCGAAGCTGGTCGGCATCGGCGCCGCACCCAGATTGTTCAGGCCGAAGGCGCCGCTGGCACGTTCGAGCAGCGAGCTGCTTTCGTCATCCTTGGATGTCTTGATCGGACGGTGTTCGGTCATGCCTGCCTCCTCACGCCATCACCTGGCCGACCTGGACGAACTCGATGCCCAGCAGCACGACAAGCAGTCCGGCGAGCGCCCCCGACCCTGCGTAGAACAGGCGCAACTGGCGTTCCTCCTTCGCCTTTCGCGAAGGCGGCACGATCTTGGAGATCGTCCCGATCACCGGCAGGCCGAGCGATCTTTTCAGCCCTGCGCTGGTCGAGAAGGTCGATTTCAGCATGGTCAGCGCGATCGCACTGCCCAGCCCGGCACCGACGCCCAGAATGGCCACCGCAAGGAGCAGCAGAGGGCGATTGGGCGCTGCGGGGCGCGAAGACACGCCGGGCGCGTCGATGATGTCGAAGCGGAACGAGCTGCGCTGGCTTTCCACCTGGCTGCGCAGTTCCATTTCCTCACGGTCCTGCAGAAGCTCGTCGTATTTCTTCTTGAGCACCTCGTAATCGCGCCCGATCCGCTGCGCTTCGGCAGCAAGGCCCGGCTCGCTGACCTGATCGGCCATCGTCATCGAAATATCGGCCTGCAACGCTGCCTTGCGCGCCAGCAGCGCCTGCACATTCGCCTGCCTTTCCGCACGGATCGAGACGAGCGAGCTGTAAGCCGGGTTCGGCATCCCGCCCGCCGAGGCCGCACCGCCGCCCATCTGGCGCAGGATCTGCACCTGGCGCAGGGCCGCCTGCATGTCCGGGTGGCTGTTCTTCAATCCGCGAGCGCGCAACTCGGCAACCTGCGCTTCGGCCTGGTCGAGCGCACTGCCGCCGCCGGCACCGCCCATGCCCTGAATAGTCCTCGGTGTGCTGGCAAGCTGGCCGGTAATCGCGGCGAGAGCGCTTTGCGCTGCGGCAAGGTCCGCTTCGACGCCGCGCATTTCGGAGCGTGCCGACTGCAGCTTGGTCGAAATTCCAGCCGCGCCGCCGATCAGTTCGGGATGCTCCGATTCGAACGCTGTCCTGCGAGCCTCGGCCTGTTCCAGTTCCTTCGCACGCGCATCGAGCTGCTGGTCGAGCAGCGCGACCGCGTCGCTCACCTCGCCCCGCGTGCCTTCGACGTTTGCCTCGCGAAAGATATCGAGCAGCTTGAGAACCACATCCTGCGCCAGCTTGGCGTTTTCGGCGTCGGTGAAGCGGGCCTGCCCCATGTCGGCGGTAATTTCGAAGAGGTTGTCCTCCTCGCTGCGCACCTTCACATGCTCGGCGAGGCCCGAAATGGCACTTTCCATGGCGCGGGGCGAATTTATGCCCTCGCCCAGCCGCGTCGACTCGATCACCTGCCCGAGCGTGGAGGCGCTGGCCAGACGCTGGCGAACGCGCGCAATATCGGTCATGTCGCTACCCGCGATGCCGATCTGTTTCGACAGGACGTCGTCCAGCTGGACGAAGATCTTGGCGCGACTTTCGTAGGTGTTCGGGATCGAAGCGACGAACAGCCAGCCCGCCAGACACACAGCCCACGCCACGCCCAGTGCCAGCCATTTGCGGCTCCAGGCGGAGTACAGCGCTGAGCGTACCTCGTCGAAAAGTTCGTTCACTGCGTGCTAGCCCCTCAAAACATGCTTTCGGGGATGATGATCACATCCCCGGGAGCAAGCATGACATTCGCCTTGCTGTCGCCGCGACGCAGGAGGTCCGTCAGGCGCAGGGCATATTCGCGCTGCCGCCCGACGCGCGGATCGAACCGGATGAGCTTCGCGCGATTGCCCGCCGCAAATTCGTTGAGCCCGCCGACCGCGATCATCGCGTCGAGCACGGTCATGTTGGCGCGGTAGGGGATCGAAGCGGGCTTTTCGGTCGCGCCGATGATCCGCACTTGCTGGCTGAACGTGCCCGCAAACTTGGTCACGATCACCGAGACGATCGGTTGTTCGATATACTGCGACAGATGCAGGCGAATATCCTCCTGCAACATGGCAGGCGTCTTCCCCACGGCAGGCATGTCGGTGACCAGCGGAATGCTGATGCGCCCGTCGGGGCGGACCTGGATATTGGTCGCGCTGAGCTCGGGATTGCGCCAAACGTTGATCGAAAGCTCGTCGAGCGGGCCGATCACGTATTCCTGGCTCGGCCCTTCCTGAGTCGCCACAAAAGCGGCAGGCGGCAGCTCCGGCCCGCCGCCTCCACCGACACATCCGGCGAGTGCCAGCAATCCGAAGACAAGAGCGGCAAACCGGGCAATTGCGCCTGTGCGCATGGGATCGATCCTTCCATTCGTGTCGGTCAGATGGCGCGCCCGCGAAGCGCGCCACCGTTACAGGCCGACGATTTGGGATCGTTCCTCGCGAAAAAGGGTGAATATCCCGTTAGCTAATGGAAGAGTCCGGGCGCGGTCCCGAAGCGGGACGGCGGGTTAGCGAAAGGTAAACGAACATCTCCTCCCCCGTTCGGGTGGAGGTCGGGAGGGGGGTGCTCGAGTCAGCTGGCAATCCGACCCTCAAGGGCAGAGCCCCACCCCTCGATCCCCTCCCCCAAGGGAGAGGAAAATCTTCTCTAAACCAGCATCTCGATGGCTGGCCCCTGCCCGAGGAAGTGCATAGGCGACGCGGTCGCTCCATAGGCTCCGGCGCAGAACACCGCGACCAGATCGCCGATCTCCGCATGGGGCAATTCCGCCTTGTCCGCCAGCCGATCGAGCGGGGTGCAAAGGCATCCGACAACATTTGCAATTTCAACAGGTTGAGCGTCGAACTTGCTGGCAATTGCGAGCGGATAATTGCGTCGCACTACCGCCCCGAAATTGCCCGAAGCGGCAAGCTGGTGGTGCAGGCCTCCGTCGGTGATGAGGAAGAGATCGCCGTGGCTTTCCTTCCGGTCGACGATCCGGGTGAGATACACGCCCGCCTCTCCCACCAGATAGCGGCCGAGCTCGATTGCCATTTCGGTGTCCGCCAGTTCGGCGGGCAGATCGGCAAAGCGTTCACCCAACGCAGCGCCGACAGCATTGATATCGAGCGGTTCGTTGCCCGCGAAATAGGGAATGCCGAAACCACCGCCCAGGTTGAGCGCGGGGCACGGCTGGCCCACCTCGCGCGCGATCCGCGCCGCGAGGTCGAGCACATGACCCTGCGTCTCGATCACGGCGTCGGCCTCCAGCGTCTGGCTGCCGGTGTAGATGTGCAGGCCACGCCAGTTTGCGCCGTTAGCGATCAGATGACGGATCAGCGCCGGGACGCGCTCCGCATCGAGGCCGAACTGCTTCGCGCCGCCACCCATCTTCATACCCGATCCGCGCATGTCGAAATCGGGGTTCACCCGCACCGCAAGTTTGGGCGTGACACCCAGCTCCCGGCCGATTTCGAGCGCGCGCGCTGCCTCGGTCTCGCTTTCGCAATTGAGCGTGACGCCCGCTTCGATCGCGGCGCGGATCTCGCGCGGGCGCTTGCCCGGTCCGGCAAAGCTGATGTGATCGGAATCGATGCCGACACCTTGCAGGATCGCCAGTTCGCCGCCCGATGCCAGATCGAACCCGTCGACCAGCGTCGCCATGTGCGCGATCACATCGGGGTGCGGGTTGGCCTTGACCGCGTAGTGGATCGCCAGCCGATCGGGCATCGCAGCGCGCAATGCCGCCATCCGCGCATCGAGCATGTCGCGCGAATAGACAAACAGCGGAGTATCGCCCGCCTCCTCAACCAGATCGCTGACCTTGCGCCCGCCGATCGCGAGTTCGCCATCGATCGCCACGAACCCCTGCGGGATCGGGCCGAGCGGCTTGGCGGCCTTGGGATCGCGCCGGCTCATGCGGCGATCCTGTCGGTGACTTCGCGGAACAGCGCAGTCCGGTCGATCTTTCCGTTCGGGTTGAGCGGCAGCGCCTCGCGCCATTCGATCGCGTGCGGCTGCATGAAGCTGGGCAAATCGCGCTTCAGCGCGGCCTTCAGCGCGTCGGGATCGCCCGCGCCGCGCACCACCAGATGCACCGCCTGACCCAGCATCGCATCGGGCACGCCGAAGCACACGGCATCGGCTACCAGCCCGGTGGCGAGCGCCGCATCCTCCACTTCCTGCGGGCTGATCCGGTTGCCCGCGCTCTTGATCATCGCATCGCGCCGACCGACGAAATAGAGCAGGCCATCGGCGTCGCGCTTCACGTAGTCGCCCGACCACACCGCCGTCCCGCCATATTCGGAATGCGCAGGCGCAGGCTTGTACCGTTCCGCCGTACGCTCGGGATCGCGCCAGTAGCCTTTCGCCACGAACGGCCCGCAATGGACCAGTTCGCCCTCCTCGCCTGCGGCGGCAGGGCTGCCGTCCTCCTTCACCACCAGTACTTCGGCGAAAGGCACCGCCTTGCCCATCGATGTCGGGTGGGTCGCGACCAGCGAGGGATCGAGGAAGGTGGACCGGAATGCTTCGGTCAGGCCGTACATCGGATAGATATCCGCCTGCGGCCATGTCGCGCGCATCGCGTCGATCAGGTCCGGCGTCAGCGCTCCGCCCGAATTGGTCAGCCGCTTCAGGCTGTCGCCAGCACCGTCTTCCCACCTGGCTTCCACCAGCTGACGCCAAAGCGGCGGCACGGCGGCGAGCGTCGTCGCTTGGTGTTTCGCCACCGCCTTGGTCACATCGCGCGGCATCAGGTAGTCGAGCGGCGCGACGCAGCCGCCCGCGTACCACGTGGAAAGCAGCTGGTTCTGGCCGTAGTCGAACGCGAGCGGCAGCACCGCGAGCGTGACGTCATCGCTCGCCAACCTCAGATAATGCGCCACGCTGACCGCGCCGAGCCACATGTTCGCGTGGCTCAGCACCACCCCCTTGGGCTTCCCCGTCGAACCCGAGGTGTAGAGGATCGCTGCGATCTCTTCGGGGTCGGCGTCGGAAGCCGGCATCAGATCGGCAGAGCGCGCAGCGTCCAGCACATCTCCTTCGCCGGTCACCGTGCACCCGGAAGGCACATCGTCGGCTTCTAGCGTGGTGAGCCGCGCCGGAGTGCCGATCAGCAGCGACGCGCCACTATCGGCAAGTATATGAGCCACCTGCGCGCGCTTGAGCATCGGGTTGATCGGGACATGGATCAGCCCCGCGCGCGGCGCGGCCAGCGGCAGCAGGCAGGTCAGTTCACCTTTCGCACCCCACGAGGCGATCCGCGCGCCCGGCTCGGCAACCTGCGAACGCAGCCATGACGCCAAGCGACCGACACGGGTTCTTAAGTCCGCGTAGCTAAGGGTGCCCTCGCGCAAGGCCAGCGCCGGGTCCGCTTCACCACCGCGTTCTATCACGTGGTCGATCGGAAAAGGGGTTGGGTCTGGCGTGGTCATCGGAAGGGAGTTCTGGCCTCGTGAATGCTGAGACGGGTCGCTATCACAAGGAGGTTACTATTGTGCAAGCTGCGCAGCCGCCAGCCTGCGCGTGTGCTGCCACGTCCCCCTTCGACCGGCCGGAGTGGTTCGCCCTGCTCGCCGAGTCGCGCGCCGGTGCATTCGAAGCCGAAGCGGCTGCAGAGGGTGCCCTCGCGAGGCTCTCGCTCAACCGCGTCGACGGACGTATTGAAGCGCTGCGCAACTGGTACGCCTTCACCTGGCGTCCGCACGCACCCCTCGGGCCAGCGGGCGACGCATCGCTCGCTATTCTCGCCCGCGACCTCAAGCGCGAGGCACCGCGCGTTATCCTCTGGCCGCTGCCCGACGAAGACGGCTCCGCCACCCGCCTCGCCCGCGCCTTCCGCGCGGCCGGATGGGCCGTGTCGCTCGACCAATGCGACGAGAACCATGTGCTGAACGTCAGGGGCCGCAGCTTTGCGGAGTACTGGGCCAGCCGCCCCGGACGCCTGCGCACCACACTCAAGCGCAAAGCGAAGAAGGTCGAGGTCGAAATCATCGAGTATTTCGATGCAAGACGATGGGATCATTACGAAAGCATCTACGCCGAAAGCTGGAAGCCGAGCGAGGACGAACCCGATCTCCTGCGCCGCTTCGCAAAACAAGAAGGCGCAGCGGGGCGCATTCGGCTGGGCGTGGCCTACGCGGAAGGCACCCCCGTCGCAGCGCAGTTCTGGACGGTGGAGAACGGCATCGCCTACATCCACAAGCTCGCCCATCTCGAAAGCGCCAAACCGATCTCGCCCGGCACCACCTTGTCCGCTGCGCTGTTCGAACATGTGATCGACCGCGACAAGGTGCGGCTGGTGGACTTCGGCACAGGTTCGGATGCGTATAAGCGCGACTGGATGGAAGAGGTCCGCCCGCGCTACCGGCTCGACGCGCTGAATCCGTCCCGGCCCGCGGCGTGGCCACCGCTCGCCAAACGCACAGCGCGCGCCATCCTTGCCAGTCTTGAACCCCGGCGCTAGGGCAGCCGCCACTTTCATGGCAGGTACACGGGGCCCATGACCGCACAAGTATCACCGCAGTCGGACGAGACAGGTCCGGCACGTTCGAAGATCGATTCCACACTCCGCGCGATCTTGCGCGACGTGCTCGGCCTGTCGGAAGAGCGTGCTGCCGAACTGACGCCAGACAGCGGGCTGTTTGGCCATCTGCCCGAACTCGACAGCCAGGCGGTCGCCGATCTCCTGACCGAGATGGAAGACCGCTTCGATATCATCATCGAAGACGACGAGGTCGATGGCGATCATCTGGAGACCTACGGCGGCCTGCTCGCCCTCGCCGAGGCGAAGACCGTCACCTCGTGACGACACCGCTCAAATTCATCGAATGGCCGAGCCCCACCGTCGACGGCGGGACGCGGAACGAAGCCGCCTTGGCGTTCGATGGCGGGCGCGAAATGCGGCTGCTCGTGGTTCCGCCGCTGTTCGAAGAAGCGAACAAGCTGCGCCACCTGCTGGTTGAAGTGCTGCGCAGGCTCGATGCGTCGGGCATCGATTCCTTCATGCCCGATCTTCCCGGCTGCAACGAAAGCCGGGCCCACCTTGCCGAACAGACGCTCGACGGATGGCGCACCGCCACTGCCGAAGCGGCTGAGCATTTTCGTGCCAGCGCGGTTCTGACGGTTCGTGGTGGCGCTTTGCTGCGCCCTACCGGGCTGCCGGGTTGGGACTATGCGCCGCAAGATGGGCCCAAGGTGCTGCGCAGCATGGTGCGCGCACGGATCATCTCCGGCAAGGAGGCAGGCCACCCCGAAAGCCGCGAGGAGATCGAGGCCAAAGGTCGCACCGAAGGCATCGCGCTGGCCGGATGGCAGATCGGGCCTGAGATGTTCGCCGCGCTCGAGACCGCCGAACTGCCGCCACCCGAAACCGGCGTCAGCGTGCTCGATCAGGAAACCATCGGTGGTCGCCCGCTGTGGCTGCGCGCCGAGCCCGATTTCGACGCGGCGCAGGCGGACGCGCTCGCCGCGGTGATCGCGATCGCAATGCGAGACAGCGCATGAGGCGTCGCCTCCATCTCACCTTTTCGTGCGAGGGTTCAACGCTCGCCGCAACGCTCGACACGGCGCCTTTGACCACCGGGCTGCTGCTGGTCAGCGGCGGCAACGAAATACGATCCGGCGCATTTCGCGGCCAGGCAAGGCTCGCCCAGACCATCGCGAAGCGCGGTTTTCCGGTCTTCCGCTACGACCGGCGCGGGATCGGCGACAGCGAGGGCGAGAACCTCGGCTTCACGCAATCGGAGCCCGACATTCGTGCCGCGATCGAGGCGTTTCGGGCCATCGCCCCGCAAGTGAACCGGGTCTTCGCGCTCGGCAATTGCGACGCGGCGAGCGCGCTGATGCTGGCAAGCGGCGCAGGCTGCGATGGGCTTGTGCTCAGCAACCCCTGGACGATCGAAGACGACGCCGACGACAGCCCGCCTCCGCAGGCGATCCGCGCGCGCTATGCTGAAAAATTGCGCAATCCGCGTGAGGTTGCCCGCCTTCTGCGCGGCGGCGTCGATATGCGAAAACTTGCAGGCGGCCTCGCCAAGGCGGCGCGCCCCGCGTCTTCGCCGGGCAATCTCGCGACCCGGATGCGCGCCGGGCTCGAACGTTTCGACGGGCCCGTGACGATCCTGCTCGGCAGCGCGGATCGCACGGCGCAGGCATTCCAGGGCGCATGGCCAGCGGACGACGCGCGGGTCGCGTGTTGCGAGGGTGCGAGCCATGCTTTCGCGGAGCCGCACGCAAAGGAATGGCTGGAAGAACGACTGGTCGAAGCCCTGCGCAGCTGAGGCCGCGCGCCTAGCGCACGAACAGGCTCGCGAGTTCGACATGTGTGGACCAGCGGAATTGCCCGACCGGGCGCAGCTCCGCGAGCCGGAAGCCCGCATCGGCCAGCCGCCGCGCATCGCGCGCCCAGCTTTGCGGATTGCAGCTGATATAGACCACGCGGCTGACAGAGCTCTGCGCAATCATGTCGATCTGATTGCGCGCACCCGCACGCGGGGGATCGAGCAGGATGCAATCGAATTTCGAGATTTCCTCCGCCGTCAGCGGATCGCGAAAAAGATCGCGATGCAGCGAATGAACCGGCTTGCCGTTGCTACGCGCCGCCGCCTGACACGCGAGATGCGCCGCCCTGTCGGCTTCCGCCGCCAGCACCTTGGCCGGTCCGGCAAGCGCGAAGGCAAAGGTGCCGAGCCCCGCGAACAGATCGGCGATCGTGCCCGCCCCGGCAGTCCATTCGCGCGCGGCGGACAACAAAGCCTCTTCGCCGTCCTGCGTCGGCTGAAGGAAAGCTCCGTGCGGGAAATCGACCGGCACACCGCCTAACGTCACCGTCGCCGGTTGCGGTTCCCACACCGGTTCCGCGCCGAAGCCCTCGTCGATGGAGAGCCGGGCCAGCCCATTCTCGCGCGCGAAATCGAGCAAGGCTTCGGTCTGGGCGAGCCCGTCGGGTGCGGTGCCCTTGATCTGTGCCGCCACACCCTGATCGACCAGCGTCAGCTGGATATCGGCAGCCAGCCTGCCCTGCCAATGCCCGAGAAGACGCCGCAAGGGATCGACCAGCGCGAACAGCGCAGGGTGTAATACATGGCATTCGGCCATGTCGACGATCCGGTGCGATCCGCACTCGCGAAAGCCGATCACCACCTTTGCGCCTGCGCGTTGCGCGTGAAGCGAGGCGCGGCGGCGGGTTTGCGGCGGCGAAAGATGCGGCAGCGCGAGCACGCCCGGCTCCAGCCCCTGCGATTGTGCAGCAAAGGCGACGCGCTCACCAACGAATTGCGCAAGCATCGCGTCGTCGGCGTGCTGCAATTCGCAGCCACCGCATTGCGGGAAATGGCGGCACGGCGGGTCGATATGGTGGGGACCGGGCGTGATCGTGCCATCTGCGTCGACTGTGTCGCCGGGGACGGCGCCGGCCACGTGCCGACCGCTCTCGGTCAGGCCGTTGCCCTTGGCGGCGATGCGGGTTACGGTATCGCTCATATCATGTCCGCCAGTGCTTGCTTGACCGCCTCGGCCAGCATTCCCGCAGTGAACCCGGGCCCGGCGACACGCGCCGCACGGGAGTGCAGATGCACCGCCTCGCAGGTCGCGCGCATCAGGTCACTATCCGCTGCAAGGCGCGCAGCAGCTATCCCGGCGAGAACATCGCCCGATCCTGCGACAGAAAGCCAGCGCGATCCGGGCGGGAAGAAGCGCAGCTGCCCGTCGCAGGCCAGTTGCGTGTCGGGGCCCTTGGCAAGCACCGCGCAGCCGGACTCGTGCGAAAGCCGCGCCGCGCGATCCCATTTGGTATCGCCATCGACCGAGAAGGTTTCGCACAGCGTCCCCAGTTCGCCCGCGTGCGGCGTCAGCAGGATGGGCGCGGTCCGGTCGGCGAGCATGTCCGGGCGCAACAGGTGCAGCGCATCGGCGTCCAGCACCAGCGGCTTGCCGCAATCGAGTGCCGCCGCCAGCCTCTCGCGCGCATCGTCGCCGCGACCGAGCCCGGGCCCGACGAGCACGCAACCGATCCGTTTGTCGGACAGTGCATCATCCAATGGCGAGTCGTCGCGTACAAGATCGGGCGGGTGGCCCGGATGGTCGTGCGCGCTCATCCATTTGACATATCCCGCGCCCGCCAGCGCGGCAGCGCGCGATGCCAGCAACCCGGCACCGGGCATCGCACCACCGACCACCGCGACCAGCCCGCGGGTATATTTGTAAGCGCCGAAATCGGGAGCGGCGATGCGCTCATGCTCCGACAGCATTATGCTCGCACCCCGATCGGGCACACCGATCTCGACCAGGCGCGGCGCACCGATCTTCGCGAGCGAACCTCCGCCGAAATGCGCGGGTTTCCAAGCACCGAAGGCCAAAGTCAGATCGAAGCTCGGCAAATCTTCCGGCCCCTCCCCACTGTCGGAGTCGATTCCGCTGGGCACATCGAGCGCCACCGAGCGCGTATGCGCATCATGGAGCGTACGGATAAGGGCGAGATGCTCGTCGGTCAGCGGGCGCGACAGGCCGATGCCGAACATCGCATCGACGAACACCGTTCCATGCTGGTTCTCGGCACTCTCCAACACCTCTTCATTGAACGTGTCTGCGGCGCGCCTGGCCAGATCGGTCTTCGGCGCAATCGGGGCGACGACTTTCACGGGCAGGCCACGGGCGCGCAGGGCGGCCGCCGCGACATATCCGTCGCCGCCATTATGCCCTGGCCCGCACAGCACGGTCACCGGCCCACCGGCAGCAAGCCGCGCGATCCAGTCGGCCGCGCCCTGCCCGGCCTGGCTCATCAGCGTCCATTCCTCGACTCTTGCATCGAACAGCGCCGCCTCGGCAGCGCGCATTTGTTCGACGGTCAGGATCTGGAGCGGCGCGAGCGCCCCGTCATTGAAAGGAGACGGGGAATCGGTAGCGATTTGCGGCGATGGCGATTTCGAGCGTGTCACCCTTGAGCGTTTGCGTCACCGCGTCCGCGCCTGCAACCGCTGCGAGGCCGGAACCGTCCGCCAATTGCTCGAACCGGCGGAAACCGCCGTCGGGATGGAACACGGTCAGCAGGCTCACGCCTTCGACTTCGACCCGCTCGACCGAACAGGTGCTGTCGAAGGTGGTCGATCCGGTGAGCGCGCAGGCGATTGTCGTGCTTTTCAGCGGCGGCAGACCCGAGCCGCCGGTTCCATCGGTGCCGGAAGGCGGGGTGAAGGTGCCCGGTGGATCGCCCGCATTGCCGCCACCCGCGCCCGCGACAACGTCGCCTCCGCAAGTGACGAGCAATACGGCGATCCCGGCCACGCAGAGTGCAGCAGCAATTCGCATCCACATGACCTTCAAACGTCTCCTGCAACCCGGAGAGCGATGAGCTTTAGACGCAAAAGGTAATCATCAGGTTTCCGGCGTTGCGGAGAGCGCCGCCTGCACCTGCTGCGCGACCTGCGCGATCCGGTCGGCCCACACGGCCTGGTGGCTCTTGCGCGAGACCAGATCCTGCCGCAGCTCGATGGTCAGATAGGGGATGCCGTTGGCTTCGGCATGGCGGTCCATCGTCGCGTTGAGCTGCTTGCCCGAATAGGGCTGATTATCGCCGACGGTGAAACCCATGCCTTCGAACAGGTCTATCGCGATGCGCGCTGCGCGATCGTCCTGATTGTACAGCAGTCCCACATCCCACGGGCGTTGTTCGCCGGTGGACCCCATGACGGGCGTGAAGCTGTGAATCGCGAGGATCAGCGATGGCTGCGCCTCGGCCACCATCTGCGCGAAAGCTTCGTGATAGGGCCGATGATACGCCGCGATCCTCCGCTCGATATCGGCACCGATATTGCCGGGAATCGTATGTCCGTCGCTGCTGGTCACGACGAGGCCCATGTCGCCCTCGTTGCGGTGAAGGTCAATCACGAGGCGGCTGACATTGGCCAGATGCGCGGCGATCCCGTGCTGGCGGGCAAGCCGCACGGTCACGCCCGCCGTGCCGATATCGATCGCGATGTGCTGCTCCATCAGATCGGGCGCGATGCCCAGATCGATGCTGTCGGGTACGAAATTGCTCGCATGGTCGGCGACCGCGATAATGCCGCCGCGCTGGGGTGTGCCGATCCGGATGAAGGGGGAATGCCGTTCGCTCATGCGCCCTATCTAAGGGCGGTTGCCATATGCCACCACCCCGGGTGCGACCGAGCGATCGCGCGCGCCGCAGAATCGCGGGCTTCGAGGCTGTGATACAGCGCGAAGCAGGTCGCGCCGGAGCCCGACATGCGCGCGAGTATCGGCGCCGTGGCGCGCAATTCGGCAAGCACATCGGCGATCACCGGGCAGATCGAGATGGCCGGCGCTTCGAGGTCGTTGCGGCCTTTGATGGCGATATCGGAGGCCGAACCATCTGGCAGCGGCCCGCGATCCTCCCCGTCCCACGCCTTGAAAACCGGCCCGGTGCTGAGCGCGACGCGCGGATTGACCAGCAGCACGGGCGTGCCCGCAAGATCGTTCTCCAGCGGCGCAAGCTCCTCCCCCACCCCGCGCCCGATCGCCATTTCGGAGCGGACGCAGGCGGGCACATCCGCGCCGAGTTCCAGCGCGCGCGCCTGCCAGTCGTCTGGCAGGCCGTGCGTTTTCTCGACCAGCCGGAACGCCGCGCCAGCATCCGCCGAGCCCCCGCCCAGCCCCGCCGCGACGGGCAGGTTCTTTTCGAGAGTGATGGAGAGGCCGTCCGGATGCGGCAGAGCGGCCAAGGCGCGCGCGACGAGGTTGTCGCCGGGGTCGCCCACGTTGCTCGCAAACTCGCCCAGCACGCGCACATCGTCGCGCTCGGCACTTTGCGCGCTCAAAACATCGCCATGCTCGCAGAAGGCGAACAGCGTCTCCAGCTCATGATACCCGTCCTCGCGCCGTGCACGGACATGCAGCGCAAGGTTGAGCTTAGCGTAAGCGGTTTCGCGGACGTGCGTCACTGCGGCGAAGTTACGTCTCGCGAGTTCGACAGCATGATTTCGACCCTGCGATTTTGCGGTTCGGGCCGCGAAGAGCGAACCGGGATCCTTGGCTTCGATGATCCGAATGATTGCATTTCAATGTCGTCGTCTGGGATTCCGTGTGCCACCAGGTACGCGCGAACCGTGCGTGCCCTTTTCATCGCGACAGAAGCATTCTCAAACCCGTCAGAGTGACCTGCGATGAATGTCAGCCCATAGCCGCAATTGGCTGCAGATTCCGAAACGTTATCAAGGACGTCCTGTCCGCTTTTATCGACATAAGCCTCGCCCTCATCAAAAAATATGATGTACGGCCCTGCATTGCACGAGATCGCATGAGCGCCTGAAATAGGCCCTGTCGACAATGCGATTGCGCTTACCAAAAGGGCAATCGGTGTCCTCTTTACCATCACATGCTCACTATCACATATTCGGATAGTTCGGCCCGCCACCGCCTTCCGGCACGGTCCAGATGATGTTCTGGTTCGGGTCCTTGATGTCGCAGGTTTTGCAGTGGACGCAGTTCTGGCCGTTGATGACGTAGGTCATCTCGCCCGTATCCTCGTCCTCGACCCATTCGTAGACGCCTGCGGGGCAGTAGCGTTGCGAGAGGCCGGCGTAGACGCCCAGCTCGCTTTCCTTCTGCAGTTCCATGTCCTTCACCTTCAGGTGCGTGGGCTGGTCCTCCGCGTGGTTGGTGAAGCTGTAGGCGACGCTGGTCAGGCGGTCGAAGCTGATCACGCCGTCGGGCTTAGGATAGATGATCGGGTCGAACAGGTCGGCGCGCTTGGTGTGCGTGTAGTCAGGCGTGTGCTTCAGCGTGAAGGGCAACCCGATCTTGAGCGTGCGCATCCACATGTCGATGCCCGCCAGCACGGTGCCGAAATCGCCGCCCAGCTTCGCGATCGCGGGCTGCGCGTTCTTCACCTTCTTGAGCTCGGTCGCGATCCAGCTTTCGCGCAGGTTCTCTTCGTAATCGTCGAGCTGGGTGTGCTCCTTGCCCGCTGCAATCGCCGACGCCACGCTTTCCGCGGCCAGCATACCGCTCTTCATCGCGGTGTGGCTGCCCTTGATCCGGGGCACGTTGACGAAGCCTGCCGAGCAACCGATCAGCGCGCCGCCAGGGAACGCCAGCTGCGGCACGCTCTGCCAGCCGCCTTCGTTGATCACGCGCGCGCCATAGGCCACGCGCTTCCCGCCCTCGATAATGTCGAGAATATCGGGATGGTGCTTCCAGCGCTGGAATTCGTGATAGGGCGACAGGTACGGGTTGGCGTAGTCGAGCGCGGTCACGAAGCCGAGCGCGACCTGGTTGTCGCCGATGTGGTAGAGGAAGCCGCCGCCCCAGCTGTCGTTATCGAGCGGCCACCCTTGCGTGTGGATCACCCGGCCCGGCACGTGCTTCTTGGGGTCGATTTCCCACAATTCCTTGATGCCCAGGCCATAGGTCTGTGGCTGGCAGTCCTTCTCCAGATCGAACTTCGCCTTGAGCTGCTTGGTCAGGCTGCCGCGCGCGCCCTCTGCGAAAAGGGTGTACTTGGCGTGGATTTCCATCCCCGGCTGGAAATCGGGCTTTTGCGAACCATCCGCCGCGATGCCCATGTCCTGCGTGATCACGCCCGCGACCGACCCGTCGTCGCCGTAGATCACTTCGGCGGCGGGGAAGCCGGGGAACACCATGACGCCGAGCCCTTCGGCCTGCTCGCCCAGCCAGCGGGTCAGGTTGGCGAGGCTGCCGGTGTAGTTGCCCTTGTTGCTCATCAGCGGGGGCATGAAAGCGTGCGGCATGGGGAACTTGCCGTTCTTGCGCAGCACCCAGTGCCAGTTGTCGGTCACCGGGACTTCGCCAATCGGGCAGTCCATGTCCTTCCAGTCGGGGAACAGCTCGTTCAGCGCCTTGGGATCGTGGACGACGCCCGAAAGGATGTGCGCCCCGATCTCGGATCCCTTTTCGAGGACGACGACCTCAAGCTCTTCATTGATCTGCTTGAGACGGATGGCTGCGGAGAGCCCGGCGGGGCCGGCGCCGACAATCAGCACGTCGCAGGGCATGGATTCGCGTTCGATCATATCTTCCTCGCAGCTCTTTTCGGGCCGAAATTACGTTGGTTACGGCTTGATTGCCCGCGCGCCACAGGTCAAGACCTAGCGCGCAATGGTCGACCATACTTCCCACGCCCAAGAGATGCGCGACGCCTTCGTCGCGAGCATGGAGTGGTGGGAAGTCGCCGGGGTCGGCGAACACGTGGAAGACGCGCCGGGCGCGTGGCTGCGCAGCCGCGATGCCAAGCCCGAAGAGGCCGCCGTCGTAGCGGAAAAGCCCGCAGCGCAAGCACCGCCCCAGCCGCCTAAACGCAATGCGGTTTCGCGGTTCATCGCGGCGGACGATGCGGGCAACTACCCCGGCGATCCTGGCTCGTGGCCCGATGACCTCGAAGCGTTCCAAAAATGGTGGATGGAAAGCGATGCGGTCGATCCGCCCGGTTCCTACCCCCGCGTCGCTCCGCTGGGTTCGGTGGCGGCGAAGGCCATGATCGTGCTCGACCAGCCCGAGGGCGAAGCCCTGCTGGCAGGCCCCGCCAGCACGCTTGCAGCCAACATGCTGCGCGCGATGGGTTTCGCGGAGGACCAACGCTATCTGGCCAGCATCCTGCCGCGCCATGCCCTGCGGCCCGACTGGGAGGCCCTCGGCACGGCAGGCTATGGCAAACTGCTGCTCCACCATATCGCGCTTGCTCGGCCGGAGCGTGTAATTGCATGCGGCGAACGCGTCTGGTCGCTGCTGGCGCACGAGACGGCGCAGGAGCCGCGCGCGTTAACCACTATCCCACTAGATTCCGCTAACATTCCGGTCTTCGCGATACCGGACCTGCCCACCATGCGGCGCAGTCCCCGGGCCCGCGCACAGACATGGAACCGATGGCTCGACTGGAGCGACAGCCCCCGATGAAACGACTCCTCCTGCCCCTCGCCGCGACGCTGACCGCTCTGGCCGGCGGCAGCCCCGTGATGGCCCAGCAAACCGCAGCGGACTATTTCCGCGAGCGTGCTGCCAATCCCAACTTGCCCGCAGTCCTCTCCAGCGGCGATCGTGCGTTTTACGCCAAGGTGTTCGACGCGCTCGACGCAGGCGACTGGAGCACGGTCGACAGCCTGCTGGCGCAGCGGCCCGACGAACCGCTCAAGCTGGTGGCGCAGGCCGAATATTACCTCGACGCAAACAGTCCCCGCATCGAACTTCCTGCGCTGCAGGCGTGGCTCGCCAAGGGCAGCCGCCTGCCGCAAGCGCAGCAGATCACCGATCTCGCGTCCAAGCGCGGGCTGATGAGCGCGCCCTACCTGCCACCCGAACAGAGCTTCCTGCCGCAGGGCTATGCCAGCAAGCGCATCCTGCCGCGCGATACCGACGACGGCACGATGCCGGGCGACATCAAGGTGGCGATCCTCGACAAGATCAGCAACGACGACCCCGACGGCGCGCGCCTGCTGCTCGACGGGGTGGATGCCGGGCTCAGCAGCGAAGCGCGGGCCGAATGGCGCCGCCGCGTCGCGTGGAGCTATTACATCGAGAACAACGACGCCGCCGCGCTCGCGATGGCGCGCACGGTGCGCGATGGCAGCGGGCCGTGGGTGCCCGAAGGCGACTGGGTAGTCGGCATCTCCGCCTGGCGGATGGGCGACTGCGCAACCGCCGCCGACGGTTTCGACCGCGCCGCCGCCACCGCGATCAATCCCGAGCTTTCGGCGGCCGCATACTACTGGGCCAGCCGATCCTATGTGCGCTGCCGCGAGCCCGAGAAGGCGGCGGAAAAGCTGCGCGGCGCGGCGATGATGGACGAGACGCTGTATGGCATGCTCGCCCGCGAACAGCTGGGCGAGGCCATGCCGCGCGCGGGCCAGACGCCCGATCTCGACGCGCGCGACTGGCAACAGCTGAGCGGAGAAGAGAACGTGCGCGTTGCGGTCGCGCTGGCAGAGCTGGGCCGCGACGATCTGGCCGACGAAGTGCTGCGGCACCAGGCGCGGATCGGCGACCCTTCGGAATTCACCGCGCTTTCCCGGCTAGCGCGCGAGCTTGGCCTGCCCTCGACCCAGCTGTGGATGGCGCACAACGCGCCGCGTGGCGGCACGCCCGATCCGGCGCTGCGCTTCCCGGTCGCCCGCTGGGCCCCGGTCAATGGCTGGCAGGTCGACCCGGCGCTCGCCTTCGCGCACACTCTGCAGGAATCGAACTTCCGCGCCAAGGTGGTCAGCCCGGCAGGTGCGCGCGGCCTCATGCAGATCATGCCCGCCGCCGCGCAGGACCATGCGCGCGCGATCGGTGTCAGCGGCAATGCGCGCGATCTGTCGCACCCCGACATCAACCTCGCCTTCGGTCAGCGGCACCTGCAGATGCTGCGCGATCATCCCGCGACGCAGGGCAAGCTGCCCAAGATCATGGCGGCCTATAACGCCGGCCTGACCCCGGTGGGCCGCTGGAACACCGAGGTCCGCGACCAGGACGACCCGCTGCTCTACATGGAATCGATCCCCTATTGGGAAACGCGCGGCTATGTCGCGATCGTCACGCGCAACTACTGGATGTACGAGCGGCAGGCCGCGGCGCCCTCGCCCAGCAGGCAGGCGCTGGCGATGAACCGCTGGCCCGCCTTCCCCGAAGCGAAGCCTTCCAACCCGCGCTTCACGAGCCGGTAAGGGGCCACTGATGGCGATCGACGAAAGCCGCCCGTTCCAGCCGATCGGCATCGCGATCGTCACCGTGTCCGACACGCGCGACGCGAGCACCGACACCTCGGGCGACCTGCTCGAGGCGCGCGTGCGCGAGGCGGGGCACGATCTGGTCGAGCGCACGATCTGCCCCGACGATGCTGGCGAGATCTACGACGTGCTGCGCCGCTGGATCGCGAGCAAGGATGTCGACGCGATCATCACCACCGGCGGCACCGGCCTGACCGGCCGCGACGTCACGCCCGAGGCGCTCGACCGGGTGAAGGACAAAGACATCCCCGGTTTCGGCGAGCTGTTCCGCTGGATCAGCTACGAAAGCATCGGCACCTCCACCGTCCAGAGCCGCGCCTGCGCGGTGCTGGCGGGCGACACCTTCGTCTTCGCACTGCCCGGATCGAATGGCGCGGTGAAGGACGGGTGGGACAAGATCCTGAAGGACCAGCTCGATATCCGCCATCGTCCCTGCAACTTCGTCGAGCTGATGCCCCGCCTGCTCGAACGGTAACGCTGGAACGATAGAGACGCGGGGCCGCTCTTCCAGCAAGCCCCATGCCCGACATCCAGTCCCTCCCCCTGCCCTGGCTGGGCGCGCTGTTCATCGCGAGCGCGCTGCTGATCGCCTATTTCGGCAGCAAGATGGCTGCCATCGCGGATGTGCTGGCCGACCGCACGGGCCTCGGCGAAGCGCTGATCGGCGCGGTCCTGCTGGGCGCGGGGACAAGCATTTCGGGCATCGTCACCTCGATCACCACCGCCGCCAGCGGCGCGCCCGAGCTTGCGGTGTCCAACGCCATGGGCGGGATCGCCGCGCAGACCATGTTCCTCGCGCTGGCCGACATCTTCTACCGCAAGGTCAACCTCGAGCACGCGGGCGCGAGCACGGTGAACCTTGGGCAGGCGACCGTGCTCATCATCCTCTCGGTCATGCCGATCATGGCCTACGCCGCGCCGCAGGTCGCGTTTTTCGGCGTCCACCCGGTCAGCCCGATCATGGTCGCGGTCTATCTGATCGGCCTGCACAACGCGCATTCGATCCGGCAGGAGCCGATGTGGCAGCCCAAGGAAACGCCGGGCCTGCGCGTCGAGGCCGAGGATATCGAGAACGACCCGCGCTCCACCCCCCTGCTCGCGAGCCTGTTCGCCGGTCTGGTGCTGATCGTAGGGGCATGCGGCTACCTCGTCGGCGAGACCGGCCTTGCGCTGAGCGCGACGCTGGGCATCTCGCAAGGCGTGGTCGGCGCGCTCGGCACCGCGATCGTCACCTCGCTACCCGAACTAGTGACCACCATCGCAGCCGTGCGGCGCGGCGCACTGCAACTCGCGATCGGCGGGATCATCGGCGGCAACATGTTCGATGCGCTGTTCGTCTCCGCCAGCGACGTCGCCTATCGCCACGGCTCGATCTACCACGCGATCGGAGAGCGGTCGCTGTTCTGGATGGCGCTGGTGTGCCTGATGACCGCCGTCCTGCTGCTGGGCCTGCTGCGGCGAGAGAAGCAGGGGCCGGGTGGGATCGGCTGGGAGTCGGTCCTCTTGCTGTCGCTATGGCTGGGCGCCGCGGTGCTGCAGGTGTCGCTGGGCTGATTGGGTCACGAAGGCGGGGGTTTGTGAGTGTTTTCCGAAAGTCTGGTTCCGGGTTCGCTATTCCCAAAAGCTGCCAGTCCGAAAACGACCCCATTGCGGACATTGGAGAAGGAAGGCATTCCTCGGATATGAGATGGGGTTTGTTCGCGATAAGCTGCTCTCTTCTAGCAGTTCCAATGCTGGCCTTCCCTTCCCCCTCATCTCCGGCTGCAATCGGCCTTTTCAGCCTTGGCCTCCTACTCCTGATGGATTGGTCGTACGAGCAATCTTTGGGTTACGCTGCATGGGGCATGGAAACTCGAAAGGATGAGATCGTGGAGGATTTCTACGATTTCGAGAATGCCAAGTGGCGCTACGTTCTCGCTTTCCTAGTTTCTGGCGCATTGGCGGCTTCGTTTGCGTTCACTTCTTCCGAAAAGATACAGGCCACGTTTCTTATCGGAGGGTTTGCGCTCTACGGGGCGGCGAGCTTTGCTGGCGCCTTAAGGTCTCGCCGGCGCGTTGTTCGGGGTAAGTGAGATGTCCGCTTCCCACCCCATTTGAGACGTCGAACTAAACGACGCGAAAGTCTCAGAGCTGCCGCGTGCCCCGGTGATCGCAAACGCCCTCAAAAATCGGGATCGACTCCCACCAATGTTCCCTCTATGTTCCGCTCCATGGAACATATCAAAGGCAGAGGAGCACAGAGCGGCGACGTATCCGCCCGCTTCGACCTGCCCGCGCGCGAGGCGGATGGCGACTGGCGTGACGAGCGCGAGGCGATCGACGGCCCTGCCCCCAAGCTGTGCACCGAAGTTACCGAGGAAGCCCCGCGTTCGATTCTCAATTTCAACCAGTCGCCCGACATTCCGTTCGACCGTTCGATCAACGCCTACCGGGGCTGCGAGCATGGCTGCATCTACTGCTTCGCGCGGCCCACCCATGCTTACCTCGATCTGTCGCCGGGGCTCGATTTCGAAACGAAGCTGTTCGCGAAGCCCAACGCTGCGGAGCTGCTCCGCGCGACTTTGGCCAAGCGGGGCTACCAACCGCGCCCGATTGCGATGGGGACCAATACCGATCCCTACCAGCCGATCGAAAGCCGCTACCGGATCACGCGCCAGATACTCGAGGTGTGTCTCGACGCGCGCCATCCGGTCACCATCACCACCAAATCCGATCGGGTGCTGGCCGATCTCGACCTGATCGGGGAGCTGGCGAAGCGAAACCTGATTGCGGTGGCGATCTCGGTCACCTCGCTCGATCCGCACCTGTCGCGCCTGGTCGAGCCGCGCGCGCCCTCGCCCGCCAAGCGGCTGGCCGCGCTGGGCAAGCTGGTGGAGGCGGGCGTGCCCGCGCACTGCTCAATCGCGCCAGTCATTCCCGCGATCACCGACGATGCGATGGAAGGGATCGTCGCGCGCGCGGCCGAACTGGGCGTCACATCGGCGGGATGGATCGTGCTGCGCCTGCCGCACGAGGTCGCGCCGCTGTTCCGCGAATGGCTCGACACGCATTTCCCCGATCGCAAGGACAAGGTGATGGGAATCGTCCGCTCGATCAGGGACGGCAAGGATAACGACCCGAGCTTCTTCAGCCGGATGAAGCCCACCGGGGTGTGGGCGGACCTGTTCCGTGCGCGCTTCGATCTTGCGAAGAAGCGCGCAGGCCTCGGCAGGCCAGTCTTCGAACTCGACAGCAGCCGGTTCAGGCCGCCCATGACGGACGGTCAGCTGAGGCTGCTTTAGCCATCTTGCCTTTGGGTCTGCCACCACTAGGCTGGAGCAAGTCGGGATCGACGCCAGTCGGGGGAATTTTCGAGAATGAGAAATGTGCTTCTTGTCGCTGCAATGGCGCTTGGCATGGGAACCGTGGCCAATGCGCAGAGCTTCGACGCCAACCGCCAGCTCGACCGTTTTACCCGCAGCGCCTTCCTCGCAACGCTGGACCAGCTCGGTGCCACGCACGAGGAGAGCGAGGACGCCCCCAATATCTCCATCGAGTTTGCGAACGGCCTGATCGCCGATGGGCTGCTGATGGCCTGCAAGGATCAGGACACCTCGACCGACTGCCTGGGCACATCGATGCTCGCGACCTTCAGCAGACCCGATGGCGCATCCGATGCGGACATCTTCGCGGCGGTGAACAAGTACAATTATCTCAAGAACTTCGGGCGCGCCTACGTGGCGCCCGACGGCGAAATCTCGCTGCGCATGTACATCATCGCGGACGGCAAGATCACGATGGAAAACTATCGCCGGCAGATCCAGCTCTGGGCAGGTTCGGTAGAGGACTTCTCCGGCTATCTGTACGACTGAGGCGGCGCGCGGGCGCTGCCGGAAGTCGACCTGCAGGTTTGCAATCCGCTGTCCTACTCGACCGGTCGCGGGTAGTGTCACGCCCGCTCTTTCCCATGGTCGATCGGCTCGCAACAATGCGCCACAAGGGGCACAGGTTTTTCGCCCCTGGACACTGTGTCAGGTGTGTCAGCGGCGCGGCCCCGCCACGGTAATCAGCCGAAGGTGCTGCCGCCCTCTCCCGGCGCGAATCGGACGAGTCGGCTATCGAGCAGGGCAGCGGTGCGATTGACCACAGCCTGCTGGTAGGCCGGGTCCTTGATCATCTCGAAGAACGCACCGCTGTTGGGGTAGGACGCCACGAAGCCATCGTGCCAGCGCCTGTCGCTGGGGCCGGTCACCATCGTCTCGAACGTGCCGCGCCACACGATGCTGCCGCCGACGCGGGTGAAGATCGGCCCGCTGGTCTTTCCGTATTCCTCGTAAGCGCGCCGCCCGCTCCAGCCCTTCCCCGCATGCTCGTGCCCCTCTGGATAGGTGGCTTCGTCGCGGTAGAGCAGCAGGTTGAGCATGTGGATCGGGCGGTCGCGCGGGAGCGCCTTGAACGCCTCGAAGTTCTCGCGGCTGGGATCGATGAAAGTGGTCAAAGGGTCACTCCTTGGGCGAAACGACGCGGCCGGCGATGCCCCACGCGGGCCGGGCGACGACCAGCACACAGCCCACGCCGATCAGCGTCATCGCCTGCGGTGAAAGGAAGTCGGGCCCGCGCGCGGCGAGCAGGGCCATCGTCATCACCAGAAACGCGATCATCGCCAGGCCGAGGCCGATCAGGATCGCCAGGATCGCACGGGGGGTCATGCCGCCACCTCAGTCCTTTCCGAACATGCGCCCGAAGATGCCGCGCTTGCGTTGGCCTTCGACTGGGGCGTCTTCGTCCTCCGCCGGATCGCCGCCCGCCATAGCCGGTTCGGGCGGTGCCTCGGCCTCGCGCAGCTCGGGAAGCTGGTAGTCGCTGAAACGATTGCGCAGGTCCTTCTTGCTGATCTTGCCCGTCGCGGTGTGGGGAATGTCGTCGACGAATTCGACCGCATCGGGCAGCCACCACTTGGCGACATGATCCTTCAGGTACTCGATCACCTCGTCGGCGGTGACCGACTGGCCTTCCTTGCGAATGCAGAACAGCACCGGGCGCTCGTCCCACTTGGGGTGCGGCATGCCGATCGCGGCAGCCTCGGCAATGGCGGGGTGGCCCGCCGCCGCGTTCTCCAGCTCGACCGAGCTGATCCATTCGCCGCCCGACTTGATGACGTCCTTTGTGCGGTCGGTGATCTGCATCGTGCCGTCGGGGTGCAGGATCGCGACGTCGCCGGTGTCGAACCAGCCGTCGGGCGTCAGCGCGTCTTCGTCCGCCTTGAAGTAGCGGCGGATAACCCACGGCCCGCGAATTTGCAGCGCGCCCGAAGTCTCGCCGTCGCGCGGCAGCGTCTTGGTCGGGTCATCGAGATCGACCGTGCGCAGTTCGACGCCGAAGATCGGGCGACCCTGCATGGCCGCCTTGTCGACCTTCTGGTCGAGCGTGAGCTGGTCCCAGTCCCAGGTCGGCCCGCCGAGCGTACCAATGGGCGAGGTTTCGGTCATGCCCCAGGCGTGCTGGACGCGAATCCCCGCCTCCATCAGCCGGCGGATCATGAACTTGGGAGCGGCCGAGCCGCCGATCGTGGCGGCGCGCAGCTTGGGCAGCGGCCGGTCGTTCGCATCGCAGTGCTGGAAGGTCGCGAGCCACACAGTCGGCACGCCCGCGCTGTCGGTCACGCCCTCGCGGTCCATCAGGTCGCACAGCACCGCAGGCTCGTTGATCGCAGAGAAGACGAACTTGATCCCCGCCATACCGCCCGCAAAGGGCAGCCCCCAGCTCGCCGCGTGGAACATCGGCACCACCGGCAGCATCACGGAGGAAGCATCGAAGTTGAAGGCAGGCGGCTGGATCGCGGCGAGCGCGTGCAGCACGGTGGAGCGGTGTTCGTAGAGCACGCCCTTCGGGTTGCCCGTCGTCCCGCTGGTGTAGCACAGCATGCATGGGTCGCGCTCGTCGATCTTGGCCCACTGGTAATCGCCGTCCTGCGCGCCGATCCAGTCCTCGAAGGCCATCGCGTCGGAGCCTTCGGGTGGATCGTAGCAGATGTAGTGCTCGATGCTGGTCCAGCGGTCCTTCATCTTGTCGACGATCGGCTGGAATGCGGCGTCGTAGATCAGCACGCGGTCTTCGGCGTGGTTGGCGATGTATTCGAGCTGGTCTTCGAACAGGCGCGGGTTGATCGTGTGCAGCACCCCGCCCATCCCGGCGACCCCGTACCAGCTGACCAGATGGCGCGAGTGGTTCATCGCAAGGCTAGCCACGCGGTCGCCCTTCTGGATGCCGAGCGCTTCGAGCGCCTGCGCCATCTTCAGCGCGTCGCGGCGGATGCCGGCCCAGTCGGTACGCGTTTCGCTTCCATCGGCCCAGTGGGTCACGATCTCGCGGGTGGAAGCCTCGCGTGCGGCATGGTCGATCACATGGGTGACCAGCAGGTCCCAGTCTTGCATCGCTCCGAGCATCGTCTCTCCCTTCGTGGCATATTTTGGGGGAGGATGCGCAGGTTGGCCCGCCACCGCAAGCCCGGAAGAACGAAAAATCAGGCTGCGCGGTGCAGTTTCGGCCCGGTCTTCGGAACCAGCGTAATGTTCGCGATCCCCTCGATCTTGCCAAGCGTGTCGGCAAGCTTGCCGTCTACCTTGAAATCGTTGCCCAGCCTCAGGACCGGCCGCTGCTCGCTACCGAGATCGAGCGCGATCTGCACTTCGCCATATCCCGGGGGGCCGGGCTGCAACGCCAGGGACAGTTCTTGCAGCGCGGTTTCGCTCGCCACATCCAGCGTCAGCAACATCCGCTGACCACCGGCCACCTGCGCCAGCGGTTTCGCCCCGCGAATGGTGATGCGCGGAGGCTCGTCGGGAGACGGACTGTCCAGCTCGACCGTCAGCAGCACGCACGTGCTGTCTTCGGCCCATTTGGTGAATTGCGCGACGAGACTTTCCTCGAAACAGGCGGCGCTGAACTGGCCCGAACTGTCGGAGAAGTCGGCCCGGATGAAGTCCTTGCCACGACGAGTCTGGCCGCGCTTGGCCCCTTCGACCATGGCAGCGATCAGCGCCTTGCCACGCGATTCTCCGGCGGGTCCCCCTCCCGCCATCAGCGACGCATAGCTGCGCGCGCCATTGGCGCTCGCCACGTCGCGGAACTGCTCGATCGGGTGCGCGGAGAAGTAGAAGCCGAAAGTCTCGCGCTCTTTCGCCATGCGCTCGGCCCGCGGCCAGTCCTCGGCCTCTTTCAGGCGGATGTGGTCGTTCGCGCTCTCCTCGCCACCGAACAGGCCTTCCTGGCCGCTGGATCGTTCACGGATCGCAGCGTCGGCGACCGCCAGCAGCAGGTCGACATTGGCGGCGAGCAGACCCCGCTTTGGTTCCAGATGATCGAAGGCCCCGGCGGCGATCAGCGCCTCAAGCTGGCGCGAATTCATCGCCCCCTTGGGAACGCGCGAAAAGAAATCGTCGAGGCTTTCGAACCAGCCATGCGCCTCACGCTCGGCCACGATCGCGTCCATCGCCTTTTCACCGACATTGCGGAGCCCGGCGAGGCCGTAACGCACGGCATAGCCTTCATCGGTCCGCTCGACAGTAAACTCCGCTTCGGAGCGGTTGAGATCGGGCGGCGCGACCTCGATCCCGTTGCGCCGCGCATCGTCGACGAACACAGCCAGCTTTTCCGACTGGTCCATGTCGAAGCACATCGCGGCAGCGTAGAATTCCTCGGGATAATGCGCCTTGAGCCATGCGGTCTGGTAGGCGAGCAGCGCGTAGGCGGCGGCGTGTGACTTGTTGAAGCCGTAGCCGGCGAATTTGTCGATCAAGTCGAACAGTGCGGAGGCTTCATTGGCCTCGATGTCGGAGACCTTCTTGCAGCCATCGATGAACCGCTGGCGCTGCTTGTCCATCTCCGCCTGGTTCTTCTTGCCCATCGCGCGGCGCAGAAGGTCCGCGTCTCCAAGCGAATACCCGGCGAGGATTTGCGCCGCTTGCATCACCTGTTCCTGATAGACAAAGATCCCGTAGGTCTCGCCCAGAATGCCTTCGAGCTTCGCGTGCGGGTACTCGATCGGTTCGACCCCGGCCTTGCGCTTCCCGAACAGCGGGATGTTATCCATCGGGCCCGGTCGGTAGAGCGAGACCAGCGCGATGATATCCTCGAACTTGGTCGGCTTCACCGCAGTCAGCGTGCGGCGCATGCCCTCGGACTCCAGCTGGAACACGCCCACCGTGTCGCCCCGCTGCATCAGGTCATAAACGGCCGTGTCGTCCCACGAGATCGAGCCCAGATCGCACTCGATCCCGCGCTTCACCAGCAGGTCGACCGCCTTTTGCAGAACCGAGAGCGTCTTCAGGCCGAGGAAGTCGAACTTCACCAGCCCCGCCCCTTCGACCACCTTCATGTCGAACTGCGTCACCGGCATATCGGATCGCGGATCGCGATAGAGCGGCACCAGCTCCGCCAGCGGGCGGTCGCCGATCACCACGCCCGCGGCGTGGGTGGAGGAGTTGCGCGGCAGTCCTTCGAGCTGCATCGCCAGATCGACCAGCGTGCGCACTTCGTTGTCGTTGTCGTACTCGCCCTTGAACTCCGCGGCGCCATTGAGTGCGCGCGGCAGGCTCCACGGGTCGGTCGGATGGTTGGGCACCATCTTGCACAGCCGGTCGACCTGGCCATAGCTCATGTCGAGAATACGCCCGCAATCGCGCAGCACGGCGCGCGCCTTCATCTTTCCGAAGGTGATGATCTGCGCGACCTTGTCGGTGCCGTATTTGCGCTGAACATAGCGGATCACCTCGCCACGCCGCGTTTCGCAGAAGTCGATATCGAAGTCGGGCATCGACACGCGTTCCGGGTTGAGGAAGCGTTCGAACAGCAGGCCCAGCCGGATCGGATCGAGATCGGTAATCGTCAGCGACCATGCGACCAGACTGCCCGCACCCGAGCCACGCCCCGGCCCAACGGGAATCCCCTGCTCCTTCGCCCACTTGATGAAGTCGGCAACGATCAGGAAGTAGCCGGGGAAGCCCATGTTGTGGATGATCCCGACTTCGTAATCGAGCCGGTCGTAATAAGTCTGCCGCGCCTCGTCGGACAGGTCTTCGTAAGCCGAAAGCCGCGCGTCGAGGCCCTTGCGCGCGTCCTCTGCCAGCATGCGCGCTTCCCCCTCCAGATCGCCTGCAAGGCTGGGCAGGATCGGGGCACGCTCCAGTGGAGCGAAGGCGCAGCGACGCGCGATGGTGAGCGTGTTGGCCAGCGCTTCGGGCAGGTCGCCGAACAGCTCCTGCATCATCGGGGCGGACTTTACGAAGGCGGGCTGTGCGCTGCGCGGGCGGTCTTCTTCCCACAGCTTGCGGCTGTTCGCGATGCACAGCATCGCATCGTGCGCCTTGTGAAAATGCGGCTCGGCAAAATTGGCGGGGTTGGTCGCGACCAACGGCAGGTCGCGGGCATAGGCGAGATCGATCAGCGCCTCTTCGGCGGCCTGTTCGGTCGGATCACCCCGTCGGGCCAGCTCGATATAGAGCCGGTCGGGAAACAATGCTTCGAGCCGGTCGAGATAGCGTTCGGCATGGCTCGCCTGCTCTTCGGCGAGCAGCCGCGTGACGGCGCCCTCGCTTGCCCCGGTCAGCGCGATCAGGCCTTCGGTCTGTCCGTCGAGCGCATCGAGGGAGACGTGCGGAACGAGCTCCAGCGGGCGATCGAGGTGCGCCGAACTCACCAATTTGCACAGGTTGAGCCACCCGGCCTCGTCCTGCACGTAGAGCGGCAGATGATCGATTTCCTCGCTACCGGGCCGCGCCACGCCAAGCAGCGCGCCGACGATAGGCTGCACGCCGTTCTCAAGGCAGGCATTGGCGAAGGGCACGCTGCCGTAGAGGCCGTTTCGATCGCACATCGCGATGGCGGGAAAACCCCGCTCGGTCGCCAATTTGGCGATTGCTTTGGGCTCGATAGCCCCCTCGAGCATCGAATAGGCGGAGAGCACACGGAGAGGAACGAAGGGGGCGAAAGCCATTGCATCAAGCTAGCGCACAGGCTCGCTCATTCAAGCGATGGCGAACCGCTCAGCGGGGATAAGCGGTGGATGGATTCATGCTGCGGGCGGAACGCCTTCGTTGTCCTGGGCCGCCGCGATCTTCCGACGCGTCTCGCGAACTTGCGACCACGCGCCGTAGGCGATCAGCGCCGCGAGGAAGATCCACACCCACAGCGGGATATCCTGTCCGAAAATCGCGAGATAGAGATAGGCCGACACGAAAAAGAACCCCGCCAGCATCGTTGGCACGACGGTCGAACGCCCCGCCCTCGCCCGCTTCACCAGCCAGGCGATCGACGCGAGGAAAAACGGGATCGCACCAATATAAATCCCTGCAAAAATGTAGGGATTTACGTTGTACTGGGCTCCCAACGCGAGAATCCATTCGTTGATCGATTCCAGCATAGGGGCCCCCGGTCGCGCTGTGATGGGACGAGACTACACGCGCCCGTCCATCACGTCAGCCGGGATAATCGGATGCGGAGGCGAGCGCTTCGATTTCACCGACATCGTACATGCGGTCGCCCAGCTTCTGGATTACGTGATGGCTCCGCTCTCCGGGCGTCATCGCCATCATGAGCTTGACCATTTCGGCGAAGGTGCCGTGGTAGAGGCCCTTGGCACCGTCGAGCACACCTTGTCCGTCATCCTTGCGATGAATTTCCGCCCGGTCATCCCATGCAATCCCGCTCTGCGCAGGCTCTGCATTGTAGGTGGTGGGATGGTCGCTCATATTCTTGCCTCCTGGTTTTTGACATCAACGCAGCAGGCACGCGGCGGGTCCGGAGGAATTGCGCCCTATTCGAGTAAACCCTCGTGCAGGCGGACCACGCGGTCCATCTTCGCTGCCAGTCGCTCGTTATGTGTCGCGACCAGCGCGGCGCTTCCCTGTCCGCGAACCAGATCGAGAAACTGTTCGAGCACTTTTTCCGATGTCGCCTCATCCAGATTGCCGGTTGGCTCGTCTGCCAGCACAAGCTTCGGCTTGTTCGCGAGCGCACGGGCGACAGCGACACGCTGCTGCTCGCCGCCCGAAAGCTGACTTGGCCGGTGCTCCAGCCTTTTGCCGAGCCCCAGCGCGATGAGCAGTTCCTTTGCACGCTCTTCGGCCGCTTCGCGGGAGGTTCCGCCGACGAGCTGCGGCAGGACGACGTTTTCGATCGCGTTGAAATCGGGCAGCAAGTGGTGGAACTGGTATACGAAGCCAAGATGGTCGCGGCGCAATGTCGTGCGCTGCTTGCTGTCGGACTTTTCCGCCGCCTGCCCCGCGATCACGATCGTACCGCCGAAGCCGCCTTCCAGCAGGCCAACCGCCTGAAGCATGGTCGACTTGCCCGAGCCCGAGGGGCCGAGCAGCGCGACGATTTCGCCGGGCATGACCTTCAGGTCCACGCCGCGAAGCACATCAATGCGCACCCCGCCCTGCTCGAAACTGCGGGTTACGCTGCGCAGCTCGACCACGGGTCCCACGCCGGAATTGATGGCCGCATCACTCATAGCGAAGCACCTGCACAGGATCGGTGTTGGCGGCCTTCAAAGCCGGGTAGAGTGTCGCCAGGAAGCTGAGGATCAACGCCAGCGCGACGATCCCGAAAATCTCCCAGGGGTCGGTTTTCGACGGCAATTCTGTCAGGAAGCGCACTTCGGGATTCCACAGGTCCTGCCCCGTCGCCCAGCTGATGACGGTCAGAATCGACTGGCGGAAGGTCAGCACCACTGCGCCGAGCGCGAGCCCCGCCATCGTGCCGATCGCCCCGACAGTGAAACCGGTGGTGACGAAGATTTTCAGAATGGACTGCCGCCCCGCCCCCATCGTTCGCATGATCGCGATGTCGCGCGTCTTCGCACGGACCAGCATGACCAGGCTCGACAGGATGTTGAACGCGGCGACCAGCACCATGAAGCTCAGCGCGAAGAACATCGCCACCCGCTCCACTTGCAAGGCCTCGAAGATCGAACTGTTGATCTGCTGCCAGGTCCGCACGAGCGCGATTCCGGCGAGCTTTTTCTCGATGGGCGCCATGATTTCGCTCACGCGCTCGGCATCCTCGGTCGTGACTTCGATCATCCCGATCGTATCGCCGGTCAGCAGGAGGGTTTGCGCCTGAGAGATCGGCATGACGACGAACGCGCCATCGTAATCGTACAGCCCCACCTCGAAGATCGCGCCAACTTCGTAGCCGACCTGTCGCGGTACGGTGCCGAAGGGTGTAGGCCGCCCAGCCGGATTGATGATCGTGATGACATCGCCCACGCGGGCGCCGATGTTTTCCGCAAGGCGCGCACCGATAGCGACCTTTTCCGCACCCGGCTCGATGCTGCGCATGTCGCCCAGCACGACCTTGTCGGAAAGCTCGGCAATATCCTCGGCCGTGTTGCCGCGAACGATGATGCCTTCGACCCGGCCGTTGAACGTGACCATCAGCGGCTGGTCGATCAGGGGCGCAGCTTTCACGACGCCCGGAGTCTCCCGAATGTCCTCCAGCACGCTCTCCCAGTTATCGAGCCGCTGGCCGTATGCCTGCACGATCGCGTGGCCATTCAGACCCACAATCTTGTCGAGCAGTTCGGCGCGGAAGCCGTTCATCACGCTCATCACGATGACGAGCATGGCGACGGAGAGCATCACCACACCAATGGAAATGCCTGCGACAAGCTTGATGAACCCCTCGCCCTTGCCGGGCCAGAGGTAGCGCTTCGCGATGGTCCATTCGAACGGGCTGAGAAACAAGGAAGTGCCTGTCTTTAACGTACGTGGTGCTGCGCCTTAGGTAGCCCTTGCTGACTGTGCAATGAAAAGGGGGACCGCCACTGTGGTTCTGTGGACGCAGAGCCGTGATTGAACGGGCCAATCGCCCTTCAAGCCTTGTAATTGATCGGTCACATCGCCAATGGAGCGGCGACCGGCAATGGCAACGGGCGCCCCCACCCATGAACTTGCGACACCCCTTCGACGACGAGAACGGCGACAGCCTGCATGAAGAATGCGGGGTGTTCGGCGCCATCAATGCTGGCAGCGAGGCGTCGACGACCACCGCGCTCGGCCTCCACGCGCTGCAACATCGCGGGCAGGAAGCCGCCGGGATCACAAGTTTCGACGGCACGCAGTTCTATACCCGGCGCGGGCTCGGCCATGTGGCGGAAAATTTCTCGAGCGCGGAATCGATCGCCGAGCTGCCCGGCTTCATGGCCGTCGGCCATGTCCGCTATTCGACCACTGGCGGCGCGGGACTGCGCAATGTCCAGCCGCTTTACGCCGATCTGGCGAGCGGCGGCTTCGCCATCGCGCATAACGGCAATATCTCGAACGCGGCGACGCTGCGCGAGGAGCTGGTCGGCAAGGGCGCGATCTTCCAGTCGACCAGCGATACCGAGGTGATCATTCACCTCGTCGCGACCAGCCGCTACCCCACCATGCTCGACAAGCTGACCGACGCGCTGCGGCTGGTCGAAGGGGCCTATGCGCTGATCGTCGCGACCCCGCGTGGAATGGCTGCGTGTCGCGACCCGCTGGGCATCCGCCCGCTGCAGATGGGCAAGATGGGCGATGCAGTCGTCTTCGCCAGCGAAACGGTCGCATTCGACGTCGTGGGTGCGGAATTCATCCGCGAGGTCGAGCCGGGCGAGTTCATCGAAGTCGATTTCGACGGCACGATCCGATCGCACCGGCCGTTCGGCGACAACCCGCCGCGCCCGTGCATTTTCGAACATGTCTATTTCAGCCGTCCCGACTCGTATTTCGCCGGACGCTGGGTTTACGAAGCACGCCAGGCCATCGGTCGCGAACTCGCAATCGAATCGCCATGCGATGCAGACATCGTGGTCCCCGTGCCCGACAGCGGCTCGCCCGCGGCCATCGGATATGCACACCAGTCGGGTATTCCCTACGAACTGGGGATTATCCGCAGCCACTATGTTGGCCGGACCTTTATCCAGCCGTCGGACGGCGCACGACACTCGGGCGTCCGGCGCAAGCACAATGCCAATCGCGGGCTCGTCGAAGGCAAGCGGATCGTACTGATCGACGATTCGATCGTGCGCGGCACGACCAGCATGAAGATCGTCGAGATGATGCGCGATGCGGGCGCGAAGGAAGTCCACTTCCGCGTCGCCAGCCCGCCGACCGCGCATAGCTGCTTCTATGGTGTCGACACGCCCGAACGCAGCCAGTTGCTCGCCGCGCGCATGGAGCTGGAACCGATGCGCGAATTCATCAAGGCAGACAGCCTCGCCTTCATCTCGATCGACGGGCTTTATCGCGCGGTTGGCAAGGAATCGCGCGACAAGGCGTGCCCGCAATTCTGCGATGCCTGCTTTACCGGCGACTATCCCACGCGGCGCACCGATTTCGAGCGCAAGGAATCGGGCGCGGCGCAGCTTTCCTTTCCCGTAAACAAGGTTGCCTGAAATGGCTCAGAACAGCCCCTTCGAAGGGCGCGTGGCTCTCGTCACCGGTGCGTCGCGCGGAATCGGTGCAGCGACCGCCAAGGCGCTTGCCGCCAAGGGCGCACATGTCATCCTCACGGCGCGTGACGATGCTGCGCTGGAGCGGGTCGAGGATGAAATCCACGCGGATGGCGGCACCGCCACGATCGCCCCGGTCGATCTGACGCAGGGCGACGGCGTCGCCCGACTTGCGCAGGCTATCGCGGCACGGTGGGATGCGCTCGATTACATGATCATCTGCGCGGCCTATCTGCCGACGCTGACCCCGGTCACGCAGATCGAGCCCAAGCAGTTCAACACCGCTATCACCACCAACATCCTCGCCACGCAGGCGCTTCTCGCGGGAATGCATCCCTTGATGAAGCGCGCCGACGCCGCACGCGTGATCGGCCTCACCAGCAGCGTCGGTGCGGACCCGCGGGCGTATTGGTCGGCTTACGGATCGACCAAGGCGGCGTTCGACAACCTGCTCGAATGCTACGCACAGGAAGTCGCCAATACCGGCGCGATCCGGGTCGCGATTGTCGATCCGGGCGCAACCCGCACCTCCATGCGCGCCAAGGCCTATCCCGGCGAAGACCCGCAGAGTGTGAAGCCTCCCGAAGATGTCGGCGACTACATTGCCGAGCTCCTCGAAAAAGATTTCGAAACCGGATACCGCGCCCGCGTGTAAGTTTCCGTTTGGTTAACCCGGCTTAGCCACGCTTGCTTACAAACCAGCAAGCGGCCAGATCGGAAAACCGTGCAAGTTTAATATCTTGGACGGGACAAAAAGCATGGAATCGGGACGCACGCCCTACGAAACGGCGGTGCAGGAAGACCGCTGCGCACCACGCACTAAGATCGCAATCCCAGCGCAGCTCAGGATAAGTGGATCGCCCGCCTTCAAGACGGTCGTCCACGATCTCTCGCTGGCAGGCTTCAGTGCATCCTCTATCGGTCGACTGCACCCGGATCAGATGTGCTGGCTTACCCTGCCCGGACGTCAGTCGATCCAGGGACGCATTGTCTGGTGGGATCGCAGCATCGCCGGGGCCGCGTTCGACCAGATGATCGACCCGGCAGTGCTGGAAGACATCATCACCTTGTGGGCCAGTCCCATAGGTGGCGGTGTGACCCGATCCTGCCTCTACTGAGCGGTCACAGCCCCTCTACGACTGCGTTAAACAGCTTCCGGCGTTCTGCGGAAAGGTTCGATCCGGTGGCCTGCGGCCAGTTGGAAACGATCGCGATCACGGCCTTCTTTTCCGGGTAGATCGTGATCGACTGACCGAAGATGCCTTGCGCGCCAAATGGCCCCTGGAATGCGGCCGAGCCGGTGTTGGGGTAGGTCCACCACTGGTAACCGTAGCCAAAGCCACCGCCGAACTCGACCTGCGGTGCGCCCGCTTGCGCGAACCAGCCATCGGGCACGACACCGTGCCCGCCTTCGAGGGCGAACTGGCCCAACCGCGCATAATCACTCAACGCGGCAGATAGGCAGCAGCCGCCGACACTGCGCCCCGAAAGGTCGGTCTGCCAGAACAGCGGGTGCGCGAAGCCTGCCGGGTCGACGATCTTGCGCTTGGTATATTCGGCCAGCGTCTCGCCCACCGCGTTCTCTACCAATACGCCGATCAGATTGGTTTCGCCTGTCTTGTACACCCACTTCTCGCCTGCGGGCGCTTCGCGAGGCAGTGTCTTCATATATTCGACGACCTGGTCCTGACCGGGTTCGGGCGTCTCGTTGAACATGCGCGCGACGTCAGAATTCGGATCGGTATAATCCTCGTTCCACTTCACGCCCGAAGTCATCGTGGCGAGCTGCTCGACCGTCACATCGTCATAGGCGCTGCCCTTCAGCCCGGGGATATACCGGGAAACGGGATCGTTCAGGCTGTCGATAAATCCGTCCTTCAACGCTGCGCCGAGCAGGGTGGACGTGAAGCTCTTGGCGACGGAGAAACTTGTCCAACGACCGTCGGGGCCGAACCCGAGCCCGTAATCGACGAAGCGGACCTTGCCGTCCTGCAACACCATCACACCCGCGGCATGCTGCCTGACCATATAGTCGCGGATCGTGGCCTGCGTTTTCTTGGGAAGCGGTGCCCCCTCGGGCAGGACGCGGGCATCCTGCGGCGGCGCGACCTCCTGCCCCGGGAAGAACGTCTCCATCGAACGGAAGCGAGCCGAGCGGGTCGCATCGTCCCAGAAAAGCACCTCCGCTCCGACCACCGGCAGCGGGTCCGTCGGCATGCTGGCGGTGACGCCCGACGCGGTGTTCATAGGCGCGGTCGCGCAACCGCTCGTCAGGCCCAGCGCCAGTGCCGCCAAGGCGACCTTGATACCATTCTTCACGCGCCGTCTCCCGTTGTTTTTATCAGTGTCACTTGGTGGACGTCGATCCCGCCGCCGCGGAACCCGCCTTCGCAATACATCAGATAATAGCGCCACAGCGCCTTGAAGCGTTCGTCGAACCCCGGCGGCAAGAGCCCCTCGCTGGCTGCCCGATCGAATTTCTCGCGCCAGATCCGCAGGGTTTCGGCATAGTCCTGTCCGAAACGCACCTCGTCGGTCCAGGCGAGACCGCGCGCTTGCGCAAGCTCGCGGAATTCTGACGCGCGGATCAGCAGTCCGCCGGGAAAAATGTACGCCTGGATGAAGTCGGCGCTGCCCGCATATGCGTCGAACAATTCGTCCTTCATGGAAATGAACTGGATCGCCGCGCGTCCGCCGGGCTTCAGGTTGCGGGCGACGCAATCCATGAAGGTCGGCCAGTATTCGTGCCCCAGTGCCTCGACCATTTCGACGCTCGCAATCGCATCGTACTGGCCTTTTGTGTCGCGATAATCCTGTTTCAGGAAACGCGCATCGCCAGCGCTCTGCCGTCTTGCCCAGGCAAGCTGTTCGTCCGACAAGCTGATCGCGTCGACCTTGGCCCCGCGATCGGCAGCCATCCGCGCGAGCGTGCCCCAGCCGCAGCCGATTTCGAGCAGGCTGTCGCCCTGCTTCAGATCGACCCGATCGAGGATCGCGTCGATCTTGGCGCGCTGCGCGGCATTCAAGGTTTCCGGCGCGCGCGCAGGATCGAATAGCGCCGAGGAATAGGTCATCGTCTCGCCGAGCCAGGCCGCGTAGAAGTCATTCCCGAGATCGTAATGCGCCGCGATGTTCTTCGCCGCGCCGGCGCGGGTATTGCGCTGGCGACGATGCGCAGACGCCAGAGCGCGCCGCCATCCCCCCTTCGCGCGGGCCGCATCGCCCAGCGTCTCCGCATTCTGCATGAAGACCGCGAAGAACGGCACCGGATCGGGGCTGGACCATTCGCCTGCTTCCCACGCCTGATACAGGCCCACCGAACCTCCGGTCGCGACGCGCAGTAGCGTGCGCCAGTTGTGGATCGTGATTTCCGCCTCGAACCCCGGCGCACGCCCGCCGATCAACCGCGTGCTGCCATCGGGTAACCGGCCGAGCACCGCGCCGCGCTCCATGCCGGCATCGAGCTTGTCGAGCAGTTTATGGAAGCCGGGCGCGAGGATCCGGGAAAGAAAGCCAGGGCGCCGTACGAAGCGCTGACTTGCGGCGAGCAGATCGCTCCCGCGAGATTGGTGTGTCACCCCCATGCGTTGGCAGCTTATGCAACCCTGCCCCGCGAGCGACAACCCTTTGGATCGCTTCAGTTGCCTTTCATCTCCCGATAGGCCGCCAGCGCACGTTCTCGCGCCTCGCGATGGCCGATAATCTTCTCGGGATAGCTGCTCGGGCGACATTTATCCGAAGGGTCGTGGATTTCGCTGTCGGGAAGGTCCGCCAGTTCGGGCACCCATTCGCGGACATAGCCAGCCGCGTCGAACTTCTCGCTCTGGCTGAGCGGGGCCATGATCCGGGGGAACATGTTGCTGTCCACACCGGTGCCCGCAACCCACTGCCAGTTGGTGCCGTTGCTGGCGTAGTCGGCATCGACAAGCGTGTCCCAGAACCACCGCTCGCCATGCCGCCAATCGATCAGCAGGTGCTTTATCAGGAAGCTGGCGGCGATCATCCGCACGCGGTTGTGCATCCAGCCGATCGCCCACAGCTGCCGCATCCCGGCATCGACGATGGGGTAGCCGGTGCGGCCCTGCTGCCACGCTTCCAGCTCTTCCTGAATCACATGCCCGCGGTTCGGATTGCGCCAGAGCTTCGCGTCGTCGATCGCGTCGCGGTAGCTCTCTTCGGGGTAACGCGGGAATTGGCACAACACGTTCTGCGCGTAATCGCGCCAGATCAGCTCGCTCTCATAAGTGCGCCAGCCGTCACTGCGCTTGTCCTTGAGGCGATGCCAGATTTGGACCGGGGAAATTTCGCCCCAGTGCAGGTGCGGCGACATCTGGCTGGTCTGGTCGACCGAAGGCAGGTTGCGGCCATCGTCGTACTCGCCGACGTGATCGGCCCACCAGTCGAGCCGTTCGTGCGCAGCGTCCTCACCCACGGACCAGTACTCCGCAAAACCGGTCGCCCAATTCGGATTCGTCGGCAGCAGCCGCCAATCGTCTAGGGCGTCGCTCGGTGGCAGATCGCCGGGCTGCGAGATCGTCTCGGGTGCAGGCAGCTCTTCGCGGGGCGGCAGCAGGTCGCGCAGCGCGCGGGAGAACGGTGTGTAGATCTTGTACGGATCGCCCGAGCCGGTTGTCGCGGTGCCCGGAGGCATCAGGTAATTGCCGTCGTGCAGTTCCAGCTCGCACCCTTCGGGCAACGCCTTCTTCAAATCGCCCTGCGCCTTGCGCCACCACGGTTCGTAGTGCCGGTTGGCGTGGATCGCGCTTGCGCCGGTTTTCGCAGCGAGATCGGCGAGGATGTCCACGCTGTCGCCGCGCCGCAGGATCAGCGTCGCGTTGTGCCGTCCGAAACTCTTGGCGAGACTCTCCAGCGAATGGTGCAGCCACCAGCGTGATGCTCCACCGTAACAGCGATCGCCCGGCCGCTCCTCATCGAACACGAAGACCGGGATGATCGGCCCGGCCTGGGCCGCTGCGTAAAGCGCGGGATTGTCTGCCAGCCGCAGGTCGCGGCGAAGCCATACGATTTGGGGAGAAGCCATGCGCAAGGAACCTCATTCGGAACGGGCTGTTCCGAATGGCATGGATCAGAGCCGCGTCGGCGATACAACCGAGCCCAAAGCCCCCCTTCCCGCCGAGACGGTTTCTCTCCCCGCGCGCGGATTTACGATCGACCGCAGCAAGGCGCTGATCGCAGCGGGCGTGCTGTGGGCCATCTGGGGCCTGATGATCTGGCTGGTCACGCAGGGGCGCACCGAGAGTTTCGATCATTCAGGCCTGCTGCTGTACCGCGCAGGCGTCGATCTCCAGCCGTTGGGCGGCAACATGCTGGAAGAGGCGGTGCGCGACATCACGGCGCTTGGCGGCGTCCTGCTGTCCACCTTTTCGGCCTGCGCAGCCATCGTCGCGCTGCTGTTCCTCCGGATGCGACGCGAGGCGACGCTATTCGGGCTGACAGTACTGCTCGGCTGGGGCCTCAATGCGCTGATGAAGACGCTTGTCGGACGCGAGCGCCCTACCCTCGTCCCGCATCTGACCGAGGCTGGCGGATACAGCTTCCCCAGCGGGCACAGCTTTGCCTCCGCGATGATCTACATCGGCATGGCGCTGGCCTTCGCCTCACTGAGCAGCAGGCACTCGGTGCGTTACACGCTGATCGGCACCGCGATGGTGATTTCCGCGATGATCGCGTGGAGCCGCGTGATGCTGGGCGTGCACTTCCCCAGCGACGTGGTTGCCGGGTGGAGCGGCGGCGCGGCGTGGGCGTTCACCGCCGCCGCGCTGCTATACGAGCCCGCCAAGCGCGCTGCAGACAGCCACACCGCGCACCGGCTCGATCCGATGGAGCACGATGCCGATTGAACCCTAGACGGGGTCGGCAGCTGTCCCGTCGACGGTCCACGTCTGACCGCCCGAGAGCAGCTTGGCGAGGTTGGGCTCCTTGCCACTCACGGAGGCTTCGCGCTCGGCGATCACCGCGCTTTCATACGTCGGTGCAGGATCGTCGTAGAGCACGCCGAGCGGCATCGGGAATTCACCGAAAGGCAGTTCGGCGAGCAGGTGCGCCATCACGCGGTTCTTGACGTTGTGCACGCGCACGCCTGCTGCCTGCCAGTCGCCATCGACGACATCGACCACGGTGAAGTGAAGGTTCTCGGCATCGAAGGCGAGGCCCTTCTCGCCCTTGTCGAACAGCATCGGCTCGCCGTCGGCCAGCCATAGCTGCTGGCCTTCCGCGCCCTTGGGCGCGGCGAAGGCATCGAACACGTCCTTGTTGTAGACGATGCAGTTCTGGAAGATCTCCACGAACGCCGCGCCCTGGTGGGCGTGCGCTGCCTTGAGCACATCGGGCAGGTTCTTCGACACGTCGATCCCGCGCCCGACGAAGCGCGCGCCGCTGCCCAGCGCAAAGGCGCAGGGGTTGGCGGGATGGTCGACCGAGCCGATCGGGCTGGTCGGCGTGCGCGTGCCTTCGCGGCTGGTGGGCGAGTACTGGCCCTTGGTCAGGCCGTAAATCTCGTTGTTGAATAGCATGATCTGCATGTTCACGTTGCGGCGAAGCACATGCATCATGTGGTTGCCGCCAATGCTAAGGCCATCGCCGTCGCCGGTCACCAGCCATACGTCGAGATCCGGATTGGCGAGCTTCACACCCGTCGCCACCGCCGGCGCGCGGCCGTGGATCGTGTGGAAGCCGTAGCTCTCGATATAATACGGAAAGCGGCTGGAGCAGCCGATGCCCGAGATGAACACGGTGTTCGCCGGATCGCAGCCGAGCTGCGGCAGAGTGCGCTGCACGGCCTTCAGGATCGCATAGTCCCCGCAACCCGGGCACCAGCGGACCTCCTGGTCGGTTTCCCAGTCCTTGAGCGTGGTTTCGATTTTAACGGGTGCGTTCATTATTCGCTCTCCACCGGGCTCGGCAGTTGCTGTTCGTTGGCCTGCACTTCTCCGCCCTCATTGTCGGGGACGCCATCGAAATAGGCGCAAATGGCGGCTTCGAGTTCGGCGATCTGGAATGGCTGGCCGCTGGTCTTGGTCAGGCTTTCGGCATCGACAAGCAACTGGTCGCGCAGCACCGTCTTGAGCTGGCCGGTGTTCATCTCGGGCACCAGCACGCGGTCGAACCCACTCAGCAGTTCGCCGAGGTTCTTGGGCAACGGCCAGATGTGGCGGATATGGATGTGCGAGACCGAGCAACCCTTGTCGATGCTGCGGCGGACCGCCTGCTTGATCGGGCCGTAGGTCGAACCCCAACCGACCACCGCCAGCTTGCCGGTCGTCTCACCGAAAGCCACTTCCTGATCGGGCACGGGGATATTCGCGATCTTGTCGCGCCGCGTGTCGGTCATCAGCTGGTGGTTGGCCGGATCGTAGGAGATGTTGCCGGTGGTGGCGTCTTTCTCGATCCCGCCGATGCGGTGCATCATGTGCGGAGTGCCGGGCTTGATCCACGGGCGAGAGCCGTGTTCGTTGCGCTTGTACGGCTCCAGCACGTCGCCACGCGGTTCGGTCAGGAACTTGGCAGGGAACGGCTCGAAACCTTCGGGATCAGGCACCTTCCACGGCTCGGCGGCATTGGCGATGTAGCCATCGGTCAACAGCATCACCGGGGTCATGTATTTGACCGCCATGCGGCAGGCTTCGATCGCAACCTCGAAGGCATCGCCCGGGCTGCGCGCAGCGATCACCGGCATCGGAGCATCGCCGTTGCGGCCGTAGACCGCCTGATAGAGGTCGCTCTGCTCGGTCTTTGTCGGCAGGCCAGTCGACGGCCCGCCACGCTGCGAATTGACCACCACCAGCGGCAGCTCGGTCATGATGCCGAGACCCAGAGCCTCGGTCTTGAGCGCGATGCCGGGGCCGGAGGACGAGGTAACGCCCAGCTGGCCCGCATAACTAGCGCCGATCGCGGCGCACACGGCGGCGATCTCGTCTTCCGCCTGGAAGGTGGTGACGCCGAATTCCTTGAGCCGCGCGAGGTGATGCAGGATCGCCGATGCGGGCGTGATCGGATAGCCGCCGAAGAACAGCGGCAGCTCGGCCAACTGCCCGCCCGCGACGAGGCCGAGCGAGATGGCCTCGGCACCTGTAATCGTGCGATACAGGCCCGGATCGGACGGCACCGGCGGCAGGTTCACCTGCTTCAGCGGGCCGGAAAGCTCCGCCGTCTCTCCATAGGCATGGCCTGCGTCGAGCGCGGCAATATTGGCGGCGGCAATGTCGGGTGCCTTGGCGAACTTCTTGTTCAGCCAGTCGTGCAGAGGCTGGCGCGGACGGTCGAACATCCACAGCGCGAGGCCCAGCGTCCACATGTTCTTGCAGCGCAGCCCATCCTTTTTGCCGAGGCCGAAAGGCTCCACGGCTTCCAGAGTGCGCGCCGAAATATCGAACGCCAGCACGTCGAACGGCGCGAGAGTATCGTCGTCGAGCGGGTTGGCGTCGTACTTCGCCTTGTCGAGGTTGCGCTTGGTAAACTCGCCCGTGTCGACGATCACCAGCCCACCGGGCTTGAGCGCCGGCAGGTTCACCTTCAGCGCCGCCGGGTTCATCGCGACCAGCACATCGGGCGCGTCGCCCGCAGTGTTGATCTGGCGAGATCCGAAATTGATCTGGAATGCCGAAACACCGAACAGCGTCCCCTGAGGCGCACGGATTTCCGCCGGGAAGTCGGGGAATGTCGCGAGATCGTTGCCCGCCAGCGCGGTCGACAGGGTGAACTGCCCACCGGTGAGCTGCATTCCGTCGCCCGAGTCGCCTGCAAACCGGACGACGATCGCGTCGGGGGTTTCGGTGAGGGGAGTATTGGAGGCTGGAGGCGCCTGAGTCGCCATTGAAACAAATCCTTCGGGCATTCACGGCGCGACAGATTTTGCGCCTTTGTGCGCCGCCTACGTGGCCGTGCACGGGCGGGCAATCAAGTTTTTCTAGTCCGCCTGATGCAGATCAGTGGACAGCCTGCTCGCACAGCGCCTATCCAACGCGGCCCCGATTTGAGGAAGGAGCCCGCGAATGGCCGACAACCCGAACCCGACCGTGGAAAGTGAAGCTTTCGTCCGCCCCGATACGCGCGCGCTGCTCGATATGCTCAAGGCGATGGGTCGTCCGCCGATCGAAGAAGCCGGAGCGGTTGCCGGGCGCGAAGGCATGCGCGCGATGGCACAGATCGGCGAGGCCGAGCCGCGCGAGATGGCGGTGATCAAGGACGTGAGCGTCCCCGGGCCCGCTGGCGATATTCCCTGCCGATTCTACGACACGCGCGAATCGCGCGAGGCCGGGCCGGCAGTCCTGTTCCTCCACGGCGGCGGGTTCGTGATCGGCGACCTGGAAGTCTACAACTCGATCTGCACCGAATTTGCGGCACGGCTCGACCTGCCGGTGCTGTCGGTCGACTATCGACTTGCGCCCGAACATCCCTTCCCCGCCGCACCCGATGATTGCGAGGCTGCGGCACGCTGGCTCGCCTCGTCTCCCGCAGAACTGGGCCGCGAAATCACCGGGCTGGTCATCACGGGTGACAGCGCGGGCGGCAACCTGACCATCGTCACCACCTACGCCTTGCGCGACGAGCCCGCAGACGTGCCCGTGCTGGTGCAGGCGCCGATTTACCCGGTTGCCGACGAGGCGGGCAAGCACGAGAGCTTCCGCCAGTTCAAAGAAGGCTATTTCCTCACCGGCGATACGATGGCGTGGTTCACCCAGAGCTACGCCGCCGAGCCGACCAGCCCGCGCAACCTCCCGATGCTGGGCGATTGCAGCAAGGCACCGCCGACCGTCTTGTGCACCGCCGGGCTCGACCCGCTGCGCGATTCGGGGCGCTCCTACGCGGCGAGCCTGGTGAAGCAGGGGACCGAGGTGACCTATCTCGAATTTCCCGGGATCATCCACGGATTCTTCACCATGCGTAAGGCAATCCCCAGTGGGCAAGCCGATGTGGAAGCCTTTATCGATGCTGTGGGCGCAGCACTGGAACGACGGCGATGACGATGACCAAGCAACGCGACACTTCGGAACTGGGTTATCGCCCCTGCGTGGGCGTGATGCTGGTTAATTCGGCGGGCGAAGTGTTCGTCGGGCGGCGGATCGATAACAAGGAAGGCGACTTCTGGCAGATGCCGCAGGGCGGGATCGACGAGGGTGAAGACTCGCGCGACGCTGCGCTGCGCGAGCTGTGGGAAGAGACCGGCGTCACAGCCGAGAAGGTGGCGATCATCGGCCAGACCGCCGAACCGCTCCGCTACGACCTGCCCGACGAGCTGATCGGCAAGCTGTGGGGCGGCAAGTTCCGCGGGCAGGAGCAGCAATGGTTCCTCGCCCGGTTCGACGGGAGCGAGGAGGATATCGACCTCGAAGCTCACGATCCGCCCGAATTCTGCGAGTACCGCTGGGTTCCGGCCAGCACGGTGGCCGACCTGATCGTGCCGTTCAAGAAACGCGTCTACCGCGCCGTCGTGGCCGAGTTTGCCGACCTGATCTGAGCCGCTGGCTCAGTTCTCTGCCGACAGGTTCTGCGTCACCATCGCATCGGGCATCACCGCTTCGGCGGTGAGCACGGTCTTGTCCTTCGGCCCCTGCGCGATCGCGCGAGCGAGCTCTTCGGTCTGCGGACAGCTTGATCCGCACAGCGATTCGAGCTGCGCGAGATTGCGCCGGGCACGCTCCACCGCGCCCTTTTCGACCATCGCCGCACCCTCGCCCGCGATCGCCTCGTAATTGCCGGGATCGCGGGTCAGCGCCTCGCGGTAATAGCGGATCGCCTTGCCCTGCAGCCCCTCGCGCCGCGAAGCCTCGGCCAGTGCGACCAGGATCGGGGTATATTGCGGATCGACCGCGAAGGCCGCCTCCAGCGCGTCGATCGCGCGTTGCGGCTGCCCGGCGTCGAGCGCGTCCTGCGCCTGCACCATCAGGGCAGCGGCGCGCGGATCGGCCTGCTCGACCTGTGCCGAGCCTACGCTTGCCGAAACCGCGACCAGCAGGGAAATGGCAGCAGCGGCGGGAGCATAACGCATAAACAGGTCCTTCGAGGAAGCCATCAGATCGGGTACGGTCGTAACCATAGATCCCGAGGCTATCACGGCAAATGGCCGCGCGCGACGAAAAATCCGTCCGTGCCGTCGTGGAACGGCGAGAGGCGGATTCCCTGCCCCCTTGCGCGACCCAGAGGCAAAGCGGGCGGGTCCGCGCGCCAGCCCTGGTGGCTTTTCAGGAACGCGTCGAACCGATCCGCGCCTTCTTCGTCCAGCATCGAGCAGGTGACGAACACCAGCCGTCCGCTTGGCTTCACCAGCTTCGCTCCGAGCGCCAGCAGCATGTCCTGCGTCTCCGCGAACTTCGCCAACCGGTCGGGCGTCAGCCGCCACTTCGCCTCCGGTTTCCTGCGCCACGTCCCCGTGCCAGAGCATGGCGCGTCGATCAGCACGCAGTCCGCCGCACCCGCAAGGTCGCCAAGCGTCTCCATCTCCTTGCCGGGATCGAGCAGGCGCTGCTCGACGATCGTCACGCCAGCGCGTTCGATACGCGGCTGCAGCTGGCTGAGGCGGCGCTTGTCGGTATCGCTGGCGATCAGACGCCCGCGATTCCCCATCGCCGCCGCCAGCGCCAGCGTCTTTCCGCCAGCGCCCGCGCACAGGTCGATCACCGTTTCTCCCGGCTTGGCATCGGCAGCGAGGCAGGCGAGCTGGCTGCCATGATCCTGCACCTCGATCCGGCCATCGCGGAACCCATCCCACTGATCGACCGGCGTACCCGCCTCGAACCGCAGCGCATGGGGCGCGGCGAGAGGCTCGCCCGAAACGGGCAGTTCGATACCATCGCGCTCGCCCTTGAGCGTATTGACCCGCACATCGAGCGGGGCGCGGCCCATCAGCGCGGCACCTTCTGCGCCCTTCACATCCGAGGCGGAGAGGCGCTTGGCCAGCCAGGCCGGCGCGAAACCGGTCTTGGCCACGGGCTCATCGGGCTGGATCGCCGCAGGTCCGTATTGCGACCCGTCGAAAAGAGCAGCGATGGCGCTGTCGCGCTTGGCCAAGGCGAGCATTGCCGCGCGACCGCTTTCCGGCACAGGGCCGCAATGGCGGATCGCATCATAGACCAGCTCGCGCACCGCGCGCCGATCCTTCGACCCGGCATACCGGTTCGCCTTGGCCCATTCGGCAACGATGCGATCGGCAGGAGCGCCCTGCCCCCTCGCCGCCTCGATCACCTTGTCGAGAATGTCGATGGCCGCCTTGACCCGCGCGGCAGGCGTCATGCTTTGCACCCATCTGCCAGAGGCTCTGACACACCTGACACAGTGTCCAGGGGCAAAAAAATTCGGGGGCAGAAGGCGGGGAGAAGAGCCGATTGGCGGGCGGGCAGATGGGAGAGGTTCATGCGTTCCCCTTGGCACGGTGCGCCAAAGTAGGAAACGTCTAAGCCTGGCTGGATAACCGGTCTTGTGGGAGAATGGCGAGAGGGCGGGCCTGGCGCGCGTCGCCTTCACACCCCTTTCCAACTGCGGCTCGCGAGCAAGCTCGCAAGCCTTCGTATCCTCCCCCACAAGGGAGAGGGACATTGCGCGCACCCCGCTCCTCTCCCCTTGCGGGAGAGGATAGCGCTGCTTGGTGAGGGGTCTGTTCGCCTTAACGCGTCGGGTAGTTCGGCGCCTCGCGCGTGATCGCGACGTCGTGGACGTGGCTTTCGGTCAGGCCTGCGTTGGTGATCTGGACGAACTGGGCACCTTTTCGCAGGTCCTCGATCGTGCGGCTGCCGGTGTAACCCATCGCCGCCTTGATCCCGCCGACCAGCTGGTGAACCACGTCGCGCGCCGGGCCCTTGTACGGCACCTGGCCTTCGATCCCTTCGGGCACCAGTTTCAACGCCGAAACGTCCTGCTGGAAATAGCGGTCGGCGCTGCCGCGCGCCATCGCTCCGACGCTGCCCATGCCGCGATAGGCCTTGAAGCTGCGGCCCTGGTAAATGAAGGTCTCGCCCGGAGCCTCTTCCGTACCCGCCAGCATCGAACCGATCATCACGCAGCTAGCGCCCGCAGCCAGCGCCTTGGCGGCATCGCCGCTGGTGCGCAGGCCGCCGTCGCCGATCACCGGAATGCCGGATTTGTCTGCTTCTTCGGCGGCATCCATGATCGCGGTCAGCTGCGGCACACCGACGCCCGCCACCACGCGCGTGGTGCAAATGGAGCCCGGGCCGATGCCAACCTTCACCGCGTCCGCGCCCGCGTCGATCAGCGCGCGGGTCGCCTCGGCGGTCGCGACGTTGCCCGCGATGATCTGCACCGAATTGGAAATGGTCTTGGCCCGCTCGACCGCTCTCAGAACATCGCGGTTGTGGCCGTGCGCGGTGTCGATGATGATGACGTCGACTTCGGCATCGACCAGAGCCTGCGAACGTTCGAAACCCTTATCACCCGTGGTGGTCGCCGCCGCGACGCGCAGGCGGCCTGCCGCGTCCTTGGTCGCGTTGGGGTAGGTGACGGCCTTTTCGATGTCCTTTACCGTGATCAGGCCGATGCAGCGGTAATCCTCGTCCACAACGATCAGCTTCTCGATCCGCCGCTGGTGCAGCATCCGGCGCGCCTCTTCCTGCCCGGTGCCCAGCGGCACGGTGGCAAGGTTGTCCGTCGTCATCAGTTCGCGGATCGGCTGGCCGGGATGCTCGGCAAAGCGAACATCGCGGTTGGTGAGGATGCCGAGCAGCTTGCCGCTGCGATCGGTCACCGGGATGCCGCTGATGCGGTTCGCGCTCATGATGTCCTGCGCTTCGCCCAGCGTCGCGTCGGGGCCGATGGTAATCGGGTTGACCACCATGCCGCTCTCGAACCGCTTGACCGTACGGACCGCAGCGACCTGTTCCTCGATATCGAGATTGCGGTGAAGCACGCCCAGCCCGCCCAGCTGCGCCATCGCGATCGCCATGTCGGCCTCGGTCACCGTGTCCATCGCGGAGGAGATGACGGGGATGTTCAGAGCGATCTCGCGCGTCAGCTGCGTGCGCGTGTCGGCCATGCTGGGCAGCACCTCGCTCGCCGCAGGGCGCAGCAGCACGTCATCGAATGTCAGGGCGAGGGGGATTTCCTTGAAGGCCACGGCGGGCACCTTTCGCAAGCTGGTCGGCGATTTCGAGCCCTGCCCGTGGCGGGCGACTCGGGAATCGCGGGGGAATTGAAACCACTGTCTTGCAGGCGGCCCTTAGCGAGCCTCGCCGCGATCCGCCAGAGGGTGAAGGCCAGTTTCGAGAGTGCGGAGTCGCCGGTGCGGCGCTCACCGTTCAATAGAAGGCGAAAATTCCGATCGATGCGATCAGGTTCCAGCCGATGTGGGCGGCAATCGGGGCCGCGAGCCGCTTGCCGCGCCACCAGTAGAGCAGCGAAAGGAGGGTTCCGCCGTACACGCCCGTATCGAGGATACCTTCCCACCCCTGATAGCCGTGGCTGAGGGCGAACAGGATGGCGACGATCACCGTGACGAGCACCCGGCCAGGCACCCTGTCGCCGAACAGCAGCGCCAGGCCGCCGAGCAGCAGTCCTCTGAAAAGGATCTCTTCCGCACTCGACCCAAGCAGGGCGAGTACGACGAATCCCGCCAGCCCGCTCCAATCTTTGCCGATCTGCGCGGCGTTCGCCACGATGTCGGATCGCGCCGCTCCACCCGTTGCAGGGATGATCACCAGGAATTGCAGCGCACCGAACAGGATCGCGATGCCAAGGCCGATGGCGACGTCGGACCCGGCCTTCTCCAGCGTGAAACCCGCAGCCTTGGGAGATATGCCGGCGATTTTCATCGCCAACAGGACGATTGCTCCGCCCACGATCAGTTCGAACGCGCCGAGCAGGCCATAGCGCAACCCGCCTTGCACCCCCACGCCGTTGACCAGCAGGGCGTCGGCGGCGATCACCGCAGCATACCATGCAACCAGGCCCGCAATGAGGCCGCCGAGCAGTCGCGCTTTCGAAATCATGCGCACAGGTTAGTGAAGTGCACGGACAGTAAGCAATCCGATCTGAAGTAACCGGTCGATCAGAATGAGTGGTTGAACCTGATCGAAGCCTTGCAGGATGCGATCAGCCGCCCTCTTCCATCAGACCATGCTTTTTGATGCAGTGTCGCAACTGGTCGTAACTGACGCCAAGCGCCTTGGCGGTCTGTCTTTGATTCCAGCGATGCTTGCCCAGCGCATGTTCGACGATCGAGCGTTCGTGGCTGTCGACCGCCGCGCGCAGGTCGGCAATGTCGTCGAAATCGGGACGCTGGGTTGCGGCAGGCCCACGCGCAATGTCCGGGGTGTTCTTGGCGGGCGCGGGCGATGCCTCGGGCTTCCACGGGCTGTCGAACGGATCAAACACGATGTGGCCCACGGGCGTTTCCGGATCGTCCCAGCGATATACCGCGCGCTCGATCACGTTTCGAAGCTCGCGCACGTTGCCCGGCCAGGGGTGTTCCTCCAGCTCGGTCGCGACATGCTCAGCATAGCCGGGCCAGGCTTCCCAGCCCAGCTCGGCCGCCATCCGCCGCCCGAAATAGTCGGCCAGCACCGCGATATCGCCCTCGCGCGCGCGCAGCGGAGGCAGGGTGATGACCTCGAAACTCAGCCTGTCGAGCAGGTCGGCGCGGAACTCGCCGCGTTCCGCCTTGGTCGGCAGATCTTCGTTCGTCGCCGCAACGATGCGCACATCCACGCGCATCGGGCGCGACGAGCCGATCCGCGTCACCTCGCCATACTCCACCGCGCGCAGCAGCCGCTCCTGCGCCGCCATCGAAAGCGTCGCCAGTTCGTCGAGGAACAGCGTGCCGCCATGCGCCTCTTCGAACCGCCCTTCGCGCGACCGGGTCGCGCCGGTGAAGGCGCCCGCCTCGTGACCGAACAACTCCGCTTCTATCAGCGTTTCGGGCAGCGCGGCACAGTTCATCGTGATCAGCGGCTCGCCCCAGCGCGGGCTCAGGCGATGAAGGCGTTCGGCGATCAGTTCCTTGCCCGTCCCGCGCTCCCCAATGACTAGCACCGGGCGCTGCAAGGCGGCCGCACGACTGGTCCGCTCGACCGCATCGAGGAAGGCGAGCGATTGCCCGACGAACTGATTGTCCCGCTCCATGCCCGCAATATAGCGCTGAGGCCCAAGGCTTGGCAATTATCACCAACATGTCGTTCGTCGAAATCTCTGGGATTGGCAGATTTCAGCCATTTCCCTGATTTGGCACGCGGGTTGCAGTGTTAGGAGCAACACCAAGTGAGGGAACGCGATCATGCAAGAAGAAGCCCAGTCAAAGCACCATTTCGGCAAGGCCCTGCTGATCACGATCCTGGCAACGGCGGCGTTGGTCGCGATGAATCCGCTGTCCGCAGATGAGATTCAGACGAGCAGCCCGCTCGTGCTACAGACGATGGAAGTGGCATGACCGACTATACCGACCCGCCCGGCCGCATCGGCCGCACCTCGCGCCTCGACAACGAGGTCGAACGGTTGCGCCGCAGCCCCACCCCCACGCCGAGCCCCTTCGCAACCGAAGGCAGCGCGGCGGGCGGCACCCCATTCTACACCGGAGGCTTCATGGGCATCTTCAGCCGCACCCGCGACATCATCGCGGCCAATTTCAACGAAATGCTGGATAAGGCAGACGATCCTTCGAAGATGATCCGCATGATCATCCTCGAAATGGAGGAAACGCTCGTCGAAGTCCGCGCGAGTGCCGCGCGCACGATCGCCGACCAGAAGGAAATGCACCGCCACACGGTGAAGCTCGACAAGCTTCAGGCCGACTGGTCGGAGAAGGCGCAGCTCGCGCTTTCGAAGGACCGCGAAGACCTGGCCCGCGCCGCGCTGGTCGAACGCAAAAAGGCCGCCGACATGAGCGAGCAGCTCAAGGCCGAAATCGGCGTGCTCGACGATTCTCTTCGGGCGTACGAAGAAGACATCCACAAGCTGCAAAGCCGCCTGCGCGAAGCGCGCAGCCGCCAGTCGCAGATCGCCGCCCGGCTCGAAAGCGCGGAAAACCGCGTGAAGCTGCGCAGCCTGATGACGACCGAACGGGTCGACGAAGCACTCACCCGCTTCGACTCGCTCGAACGCCGGGTCGACTACGCGGAAGGCCGTGCCGAGCAGCTCAAGATGGAAAGCGAGAGCGGCAAGCTGTCGCTGTCGGACGAAATCGCCGCCCTAGCAGGATCGGACAAGGTCGACGAGGAACTGGAAGAAATGAAACGCGCGCTCGGCAAAGGGGCCGACGACGCGAAGAAGGGAGAATAAGCCATGGACGAGATCCTTGTCCCAGTCTTCGTTTGCAGCATTCTGTTCATCGGTCTGCCGTGGCTGATCTTCCACTACGTGACCAAGTGGAAAACCGCAGGCGGCGGCATCACCAGCGATGACGAGGCGCTGCTGGAAGAGCTCTACGCGCTCACCAAGCGTCTCGACGATCGGATGGATACGGTCGAGCGACTGGTCGCGCACGACCATGCGGACTTCAGGCCCGCCCGCCTGATCGCCGACAACCAGGCCGACAACGAGGAACTCGCCGAGCTGGAAGCCCTGCTCGCCAAGAAGAGGAAGGAAACCCGCGCATGAACACCCCCCGCACCACGCTCTACAAGGACGAGCAGAACGGCAAGCTGATGGGCGTCTGCGCAGGCCTGGCCGACTACACGGGAATCGAAGTTCTCTGGTGGCGGCTCGGCGCGCTCTTCTCGATCTGGCTGACCGGCGGCCTCATCCTGCCTGCCTATTTCATCATGGGCATGCTGCTGAACAAGAAGCCTTCGCACCTCTACACCGCCGACGTGAAGGAGCAGAAGTACTGGCAGGGCGTCCGCGCCAATCCGAACCGCACCGCTCGCGAAATCCGCGGCAAGCTGCGCGAGATCGACCGTCGCCTGGCCAATGTGGAGGAGCACTATGTCAGCTCCAACCCGCGCCTCGACGCCGAAATCGAACGCCTGCGCTGACACCTGAACCCAATAAGGGGAGACTTTAGAATGGAAGGCATACTCGCCCTGCTCATCCCGATCTTCGCGCTGATGATCCCGATGGTGGCCATCTGGACCAAGCACCAGCAGAAGCTGGCGGAGATGGGTCTCGAGACGACCGCCACCGCAAGCGCCGAGAAGGCCGCGCAATACGCAACCCAGATTCAGCGGCTCGAAGACCGGGTCCAGGTGCTCGAACGCATCGTGACCGACAAGGGCTACGACGTCGCCACCCAGATCGAAGCGCTGCGCGATACACGTAGCGTGGAAGACAACCTGACTGGAACGCCGCTCTCGTTCGAAAGCAGGGAGCGCGCCTGATGAACGAGCTTCTCAGCGGCCCCGGCATGATCGTCGTCATCATCGCGCTGTGCACCGCCGGGTGGCTCATCAACAACTGGATCCGCGCCACGCATGGCTACGATCTGGAAGACGAATGGGGCGGCAAGACGAGCCGCGCCGACAAGTCGGCGGAGATCGAAGCTTTGCGTAGTGAGAACGCGCAACTCGTCCAGCGGCTCGACAATCATGCCGACCGGCTGAAGGTGCTCGAGAAGATCGTCACCGAACGTGGCTATTCGCTCTCCGACGAGATCGAGGCGCTGCGCAAGGACGAGAGCAGCGGCGTTCCGCTGGACATCGGCAAGCGGGAGAGGGTCTGATGGATGGTGCAATGATCCCCATTATCGCCGTGCTCGGCGGGATGATGATCGGTGGCGCTGGCCTGTTCGGCTGGATCCACACCACCCGGCTGAAGATCAAGCACGGCTACCCGCTGGAAACCATGTGGGGCGTGCCCATCCACCCGAGCAACAGCGAGGAATCGAAAGAACGCCTCAAGCTGCTGACGCAGGAAAATGCCCAGCTGCGCGCCGAACTCGGGTCGATCAAGGATCGGCTGGGCAACGTCGAGCGGATCGTGACCGACAGCGGATACTCGCTGACCCACGAAATCGAATCTCTTCGCGATAGAAAGGATGCCCACTGATGAGCTGGCCTTCTGCCATCGTCCTGATCGTGCTGATCGCCGCTGCTGCCAAGGTGCTGCGCGCGCGATACCACAGCGAGGCTTTCCTCGACCGTCATGGAAGCGAGCAGCGGGCCGCGATTGAACGACCCGAACGCGACTATCGGCGCGACGACGAAGCCGAAGCCGAAATTTCCGCGCTCAAGGAGCGGATCGCGGTGCTCGAACGGATCGCTTACGACAAGAACAGCGTCGATGCGCGCGAACGCGCCCGCATCTCCGCCGAAATAGACGCCCTGCGCGAAGAGCAGGACTGACGACCGCCGCAACCGGCACCGATCGCACGAAGGAGGATTGACGTCATGGAGCCGACACTCGTTATCGCCGCCACATCGCTTCTCGGTCTCGGCCTCGTCGCTGCGGCACTGCTGCGCGCCTGGGAAGGCTGGCTGGCGCTGAAGCGCCGCGAGCTGGACGCCGTCGCCAACGGACGCCGCGACCCGGACGACACGCGCGGCGTGGCGCCGATCACGCTCGCCGACATGCGCGAACGCATCCGCAAGCTGGAAGCGATCGCCAACGGAGTCGATCTGTGAGCGGCGCGAAAAGCCAGGCCGCGCAGGCCGGCATCGGCCTCGGCAGTGCGATCGCGGTGGCGATCTCCTGGTCGCTGCACCAATCGATCGTCTGGGCGATCGTCCACGGCTTCCTCTCGTGGTTTTACGTCATCTACTACGCCCTCACCCGTCCCGGCGGGATTTCGGGGTAAACTCCCTCTCCCCGGGCGGGGAGAGGATAGCGGAGCTTGCTCTGTGAAGAGCTAGCGCAGCTTGGAGAGGGGCGTTCGAGGTACGCTCTCCAGCATACCCCTCTCCAACTCCGCCCAAGATGCCTCTCGGCATCAGGGCTGCGTATCCTCTCCCCTTGAGGGGAGAGGGATTATCACTAAATGCGGACCCATGCGCAGTCTCGACGATATCCGCGAAGAATACGAATTCCTGGAAGGCGACGAACGCTATCGCCTGCTGATCGAGCTGGGACGCGAGCTGGAGGAAATGCCCGACGCGCTGAAGACCGACGCCACGCTGGTGCGCGGCTGCTCGGCGGCGGTGTGGGTCTATCCGACCGGCGAGGCGGATAAGCTGCACTTCCTGGCAGACAGCAACGCCGCGATCACCAAGGGCATCGTCGCGCTGGTGATCGCCGCCGTGCAGGACAGACCCGCAGCAGAAGTGGCGCAGATGGACGTGGTCGGCGCGCTCGAACCGTTCGATCTCAGGAACCAGCTGTCGAGCAACCGGACGCAGGGCGTGCCCAACATGATCGCGCTGGTGAAGGAACACGCCGCGCGGATTTCGGCGGGCTAATCCCCAGGCATCAGAGCCGGCTTCGATAGTCGATGCGGATACGCACCCAGCTGCCGATCTGCGGTTTGCCGCCGAGCATCGGCGGGCGAACGCGGAATTGCCACGCGGCTGCCAGGATCGCACGGTTGATCATCGACCCTCGCGGCGATTCCTCGATCGGCACGCAGTCGACCACGCGAAATTGCGGCGCAGTCTTGCACGCGATCAGGCCCCAGCCCGGCCCGTTCGCGGTGGAGAGATAGCCGGACAGCTCACCGTCATACGGTTCGCGATACCAGCGCGCGGCGTAGAGAGGTTCCCCGTTGGGCGCGGTGCCGACCACCTTGGAATCGGGAATGCCCGACTGCGATCCGGTGTCGACCGGCCCGTAGACCTGCTTGGGCGCTTCAGACTGGGCCGGACGCTCAGGCTCCTTCGCCGAGGGCAGTTTGAACGGCGTCGGGATCACCGCCTGCGCGATCGGTGGCGGAGGCGCGACGGCATCGGGCTGCACCGGCTCGGGACGCTCGACGGGCGTGTCCTGCGTCTGCGCGGGCTGCTCGGTCGGTTGCGCGGTATCGCTCAGCTCTTGTTCCGGCTCCTCGCGATCGTCCGGCGGCTCGTTCTGCGCCTTGAGATCGACCACGGTCAAACTGCCCGGTGCGGCGGTGGGCTCGTTATGGATGTTCAGCGTCAGGAGCACGATCAGCAGGATCGCCTCGATCAGCAGCGCGACGACGAGCCCGACCACCCGCCGCCCGCGCTCGCTGCGCAAGGGCTCCAACAGCGGATGATCGCGAAGAGTCTCTGGCTGGAGCAACGGGCCTCAGGGTGTATGCGCCGGGCGCGATCCGCGGCCCGGTGCGACTGGATAGGTTCCCTGCGCTGCAGGAGCAAGCGCGCAACGCGAGCGCGACCCGCCCCGGCAAGGGAGACAGCGCGGAGTTAGCGCGTGAGTGACACCTTCTCAGCCGCTTCGCTCTCTTGTGGAACCGTTTCGCTCGCTTCGCGATGCATCTCGAAGGTTCCGTCGAACTCTGGCAAGAACCAGGTGCCCGTGATGGACTGGCCATCCTCGCTCATGCGGCCGCTATAATCGACCGGGGTCTCGTAAGCTGGCCCGGCCAGGCGATAGGTCTTGGTGAATTCGATCGCCCTGCCCGAGCGGAGACCCTCCACCTGCGCGTGCGCAGTAACCGGGCGATACGCGTTGGGTTCGATAATTTCGCCCGAGAAGCGCTCCCCGACTTCCGAAAGGACTGCGACAAACGGCGTCTCGGGCCCAAAATTGTTCGAATACCGATAGGTACCATCCCAGCGTCCGGTCAGGTCCAGCCGAGCCGCCATCGTGCGATGCGGACGCCTAGGCCCCCGCGCTCTCGCGCACGACTGCTTCGCCCGCCTCGCGCTGGCGCTTGAGTTCGGCTTTCAGTTTGACCGGGTCCTGCGGGAGCACGAAGCCGAAGCTTACCCCGCCCTCTTTTCCGATGGTTGCGTGGTGCAGCTTGTGCGCCTGCACCAGCCGCTTGGCGTAGCCGCGTTTGGGCACGTACCGGAAATAGCGCTGGTGGACGAGGCCGTCGTGAACCAGCGTGTAGATGATCCCATAGCCAAGGATGCCGACGCCGATCCAAGTCGCCGGGGCCCACGCATAATTGCCCGCCACCAGCGGACTGCCGAGCATGAACATCGAAATGCTCATCGCCGCACCCACCACGCCGTAAAGGTCGTTCTTCTCGAACATCTTGTCGTGCGGTTCGTGGTGGTCACGGTGCCAGCCCCAGCCGAACCCGTGCATGATGTACTTGTGACTAGCCCACGCGACCCATTCCATCGCAGCGATGGTCGCGAGGACGATAAGGAGGGGGACGAGCACCTGCATGGTGCGCGATATAGTCTATTCCACAGACGGGAAAAAGTGGCGTGCGATCTCTTCGCCGATCCGTGCGGGACGCAGGCTTTCCGCATCGATGCAGCACCAGCTCGACTTTACCTCGGCCAGCACTTCGCCGCCGCGCTCGATCACCGTGTGATAGAATGCACGAGCCCCGCGGGTGCTTTCCAGCACGGTGCGCGCGATGATGTCGTCTTCGAGGAAGGCGGGCTTGCGATACGTGATCTCGTGCTTGAGCGCGACCCACGCACGTTCCGCGACCGCATCGGCAGGCGCGAATTTGCGCCAGTGTGCCAGCACAGCGTCCTGCACCCAGCCGAGGTAGCGGGCGTTGTTTACGTGCCCCATGAAGTCGATATCGGCCGGCTTGATGGCGATCGGAAAGGCGAAGGGCTTTGCTGACATGAGTGTAAGCTAACACGCCACTCCTTACGGCACCATTACAATCGCGCAATTTTCTCTGCATTTCGCGCCGCGTGTTGCACATTGCTTGCAACGAAATCGCCGCCCATGCACTAGGAGTGGTATGAGCAAGAACACCAAGGGCCTTTCCAGCGCGGCCATCGCCGCCGGCGCCGCAATCGGATCCGCCGCCATCGCAGCCGCGCTGATGTATGCCGGGAAACGGCGCAAATCCTCTTCCGAAGTCGAGGAGGCGGATCGGCAATTGCCGCCCATCCCCTCTGGCGAAGACCCTCAGACCGATTAAGCGACCGGCCCGGCGACCGCTCGGCCAATCGACAAGACCATAAGGGAGAAGACCCCATGAAAGCCGTGCTGACGAAGGAAGTGGGCGGGCCAGAGACGCTCGTCGTGGAAGACATCGATACCCCCACCCCCGGCAGGGGCGAAGTGCTGGTCGATATCGCCGCGTGCGCGATCAATTTCCCCGACACGCTGATGATCCGCGACCTCTACCAGTTCAAGCCGGAGCGGCCCTATTCGCCCGGTGGCGAGATTTCGGGCACGATCGCAGCGGTCGGCGAAGGCGTCGAAGGCTGGAAGGTCGGCGACCGCGTACTCTCCGGCATCGGCAGCGGCGGCCTGCGCGAACAGGCGGTGATCGATGCGAATCGGCTGTTCAAGGTGCCCGAAGGCGTCGATCTGGTCGAAGCATCGGCACTGCTGATGACCTATGGCACGATGATCCACGCGCTGAAGGATCGCGGCGACATCAAGCCGGGAGAGACCGTGCTGGTGCTCGGCGCAGCGGGCGGTGTCGGCCTTGCTTCGATCGAGCTGGCCAAAGCCTATGGCGCGAAGGTGGTCGCAGCCGTTTCGAGCGATGAAAAGGCGAAGGTTGCCAAGGACGCGGGCGCAGACGAGACGGTCGTCTATGGACGCCCTCCGTTCGACAAGGATGCTTCGAAGGCGCTTGCGGGCGATTTCAAGGCAGCGGTCGGCCCCAACGGAGCGGATATCGTGGTCGATATCGTCGGCGGCGACTATTCCGAACCCGCGCTGCGCTCCATCGCCTGGGAAGGCCGCTTCCTGGTGATCGGCTTCCCCGCGGGGATCGCCAAGATGCCGCTCAACCTCACCCTGCTAAAGAGCTGCGACATTCGCGGTGTGTTCTGGGGTGCCTTCGCCGCGCGCGAACCGCAGCGCAATGCGCAGAACATCGCCGAGCTGTTCGAACTGTGGCAGGATGGCAAGATCAGCCCGCAGGTCAGCGAAACCTACAGTCTCGACGATGCGCACAAGGCGATCGAGAAGCTGGAAAACCGGCAAGCCGTGGGCAAGCTTGTGGTGAAGATGGACAAATAGGTCGCTCGCTTGCCGGGCCGCGCAAGCGGGCCTATCGGCACGCGAGACGCGATTATTCTTACGAAAAGGCAGCAGAACAATGACCGATTTCAAGGACCGCGAGCGCGGCGAAGAAGCGAAATACGCTTTCGATGAAGAAACCGCCTTCAAGGTCGCGGCGCGCCGCAACCGCTTGCTCGGCGAATGGGCGGCAGGGCTCATGAATCTCACCGAAGAGGAAGCCGACAGCTACAAGAAGGCAGTCGTGCAGGCCGATTTCGAGGAAGCGGGCGACGAAGACGTGATCCGCAAGGTGCTGGGCGACCTCACCGCAGCGGCAACCGACGTGGACGAAGCGACCGTGCGCGCCAAGCTGGCCGAATGCGCGGTCGAGGCGCGCCGCCAGCTGATCGGCAAGGCGTAAGCCCATGCCGATGGCGGCGGACGAGATTGTCGGAATGATCCAGGCGGCCCTTCCGGGGGCCGAGGTCGAGATGCGCGATCTCGCTGGGGATAACGATCACTGGGCGGCCAAGGTTACTGCACCGCAATTCGCGGGCAAGAGCCGTGTTCAGCAGCATAAGCTGGTCTACGAGGCGCTCGGCGGGAATATGGGCGGCGTGCTCCACGCCTTGCAACTGACCACTCAGGCTCCCAAGTGACCTTCAACAGCGCAAGCAATAGTGGTTTATTCCAAAAATGACTGACACCAAAGAACGCATTTCGGGCATCGTCGGAGAGAACGAGGTTGTCCTTTTCATGAAGGGCACGCCCCTGTTCCCGCAGTGCGGCTTTTCCAGCCGTGCGGTGCACATCCTCGACCATTGCGGCGTGACGTATGAAAGCGTCGACGTGCTGCAGGACATGGAGATCCGCCAAGGCATCAAGGCCTTTTCCGACTGGCCGACCATTCCCCAGCTTTACGTGAAGGGCGAATTCGTCGGCGGCAGCGACATCATGACGGAAATGTTCGAGGCAGGCGAATTGCAGCAGATGTTCACCGACAAGGGCGTGAAGACTGCCGATTGATCCGGTAGCGGACCACGGATCGGAATTTCGGGGAGGCGGGGCCAGGAGACTGTTGGCCCCGCCTCTTTACGAAGATCGAGGGGTGTTTGTTGATATGCATCCCGCGTGCCAGTTTCGCCGTCGGCAGGGTTTGCGCGGGTCCAGGTAGTTAACCGATCCGTTTACCACGAGGGCATTGTAAGAAATCCCGACACGAGGCTAGGCGTACCCGATGGCTGAGACGAATCGTGACGCAGGGGACAATGCGCAAGACGGCATTCCCGCTGCCACGGTCGTCATCTTTCGCCGAGCGCCCGCTGGCTCCCCTCCCGAAATCCTGATGCAGGTTCGCAACCGGAAGCTCGCCTTTGCCGGCGGGATGGCCGTGTTTCCCGGCGGTCGCGTCGATCCATCCGACCATGAGCTGGCTCGCACCCTCGAAACCGGCGATCCCGATGAAGCCGCGCATAGAATCGCCGCAATCCGCGAAACGCTGGAGGAAACCGGCCTGGCGCTGGGCCTGCGTGGCGAGATCGACGCCGCGCGCGCGGCGGATGCCCGCAGCCTGCTGCTCGCAGAGGAGCGCCTTGCACCAGTACTGGAACGGTTCGGCTGGTCGCTCGCCCTCGACGACCTCATTCCATTCGCCCGCTGGTTTCCCAAGAACGAGCGACTGTCCCGTGTGTTCGATACGCGGTTCTATCTTGCCGATCTGGGAACGGGCGCGGTCGAAATCGCGGTCGATGCGGGCGAAAACACGCGTCTTTTCTGGACCAGCGCAGCCGATGCGCTGACCGCGGCGGATCGCGGCGAGATCGACGTCATTTTCCCGACCCGCCGCAATCTCGAACGGCTCGCGCAGTTCGACGATTTCAGCGAAGCACGCGCGCACGCCGAAGCCACGCCGATGCACACCATCGTCCCGTTTATCGAGGACGGCCCGCAGGGCCGCAGCCTGTGCATTCGCGGCGACTGTGGTTATCCGGTCACCTCCGTACTTCTCGACGAGGCCAAGCGCGGCTGAGCGACGCCTGAGAGGCTGCGTGCGTCGTCGCCACGGTCGACCTTGCCCCGGCACTTCCCGGAATAGCATCTGCTTGAGGCCAAAACCAAAAAGCCCCGGCACCCATACGGGGCCGGGGCTTTTTGTAATGGCGCGCCCGGAAGGATTCGAACCTCCGGCCCCCAGATTCGTAGTCTGGTGCTCTATCCAGCTGAGCTACGGGCGCTTGTGAGGCGCCGCACATAGGCAGGGCTTTCGGGCTTGGCAATGCTTTTGTCGCGATTTCCGCCATTCGCCCACAAGCCTTATTAAATTAGCCGGCAAAGCTGGCCGCGAGCCGGGCGTCGAGCGGCGGCTTGGGCAATTGTCTTATCTCCGCGAGGCTGCACCAGCGCCACTCTCCCCCCTCCAGCGATCGCACTTCGCCACTCCACACGGCGCAATGAAGCAGCAACAGCAGGATCGGGCGCGCGTCCTCGCATGAGTCCGGGTGGTCGGCGGCAAACCCCCGCTCGCGCATCGCGCCGGGATCGAGGCGCAAGCCGCATTCTTCTGCGATCTCGCGTACCAGGGCTTCGCGCGGGCTCTCGCCCGGCTCGATCTTGCCGCCGGGAAACTCCCATAAACCCGCGTGTGCTTTGCCCGCGGGGCGGCGGTGCATCAGCCATCGCCCCTCCCCGTCGGGACCGATCGCAGCGGCCACCACGGGCATGTATGTCGGATTTCTTTTCACACAAATCACCCGATTTTACGGCACGTTAACCCTGATGGCCCAAAGAAGGCCCCAACATTTGTCGCACTTTGGGTGAGACAGATAGCCAAGGCAATAGAACGGGGGCCTTCGGATGACGCACTTCTTGAGGAGGCTCTGGCGCAGCCAGTCCGGCGCGACCGCCGTCGAATACGGCCTGATCCTTGCCCTCGTATTCCTCGCGATGGTGGGTGCGATCGGCACTTTCTCGAACGAGGTCATCAAGACCTGGGACACGGTGACGGAGACCTCTCAGGAGGCGATCGACCGGTCCTGAGCCCACGCACTTAGGAAATTCTCAACCCTTCGGGCCTAGACCGGCAGAAGCTCGATCCGAGGGGACATGGAAAGAGCCGGGTAACGAAGACGCAAACAGGAGACCGATAATGAAGTTTTTCCGTGAACTGATGAACGACGACCAGGGCGCGACCGCCATTGAATATGGCCTCATCGCCGCTCTTATCGCCGTCGCCGCGATCACCGCGATGGGCAGCCTCGGCAACCAGCTGAGCAACACCTTCACCACCGTGTCGACCGACATGGGCGGCTAATCGCCTGAGTAAATCTGAAGTTCCCGCTCGAAAGAGCGTGAAACAAGAAAGCGGCGGGGAGCGATCCCCGCCGTTTTTCTTTGTCCGCTGGGTGCGGCGCTCCGGTCAGCGACCGCGCACCACGATCTTGACCTGCTGGCCGGCCCGCAGCCCCTCGTTCGCACCGAGCCCGTTGAGCACGCGGAAACGCGCTTCCTGGGCGTCGCTATATGCCATCTGGCGTGAGAGCGAGGAGACGGTGTCGCCCGAACGCACCGTAACCACATCGATGACCCGCGGCACGACCTGCGCCGCTTCGGCCGAGCTGATGCGCCGGAACGAATTGAACATCGGAGTGAACACGCCCGCGCGCCCCGCCGGGGTAATCGCCTGGTAGTAGTAGGTCTGCCCGCCGCCGAAATCATAGGCGAACACCACCACATCGACCTGCGTATTGCCCGAATTGGCACGCGCCTGCCCGTAAGCGGCGGGGATGCCGTTGATCGTGGTGGTCTGGATTTGCGGATTGATCGCCTGTCCCTGGCCGGAAAGCGCCTGGAAGGCCTGGCTCACGAATTGCGAGAGGCTGCCGCTCGACCGCGCCACTTTCAGCTCCGCCTGGCCCGACTGGCCGTTGATCGTCACCTGATCGGTGCCGTTGACCACGTAGAAACCCTCGGGCGCGGTGAACGCGAAGCGCAGATCCGGATGGATGAACTGGCGGCCTTCGACGACGCCCTGCTCGGGATCGTCGCCATAGGTCAGTCCGTCGATATTGCGCAGGAAGACTTCACGGTTGAGGACGTTGCCGGGCTTGCCTGCGGCAAGCTGGGCAGTGGTCCGAACACGGCTGGCAGGATCGGGGTGGGTCGATGCCCATTCGGGCAGGTTGGCGCTGTCGCGACCCTGCAGCTGCGCGTCGAGCGAAGACTGGCGCGCAAGGCTTTCGAGCACGGTGCTCATCGCCATCGGATCGTAACCGGCGCGCGACAGATAGCTAACGCCGAGTTCGTCGGCTTCGCGTTCCTGATCGCGCGAGAAGCCGAGCGTGAGGAGCTGAGACCCCTGCAATGCCGCCCGACCCAGCGTCGAGCCCAGCTGGCTGTCGCCGAGCAGGATCCCCGACAGGATCGCACCCGCCGCACCGAGCAGCGTGTTCTGCTGCTGCGCCTGCTGGCGGCGTTGCGCGTGGCGTGCGGCGACGTGGCCGACCTCGTGCCCCAGAACACCGGCCAGCTCCGCTTCGTTGTTCATCAGCGTCACCAGCTGGCGCGTGGTGTAGACGTAGCCGCCGGTGGTTGCGAAGGCGTTGTTGACCGAGCTGTTGAGCAGCGACACGGTGAAGGCACCCGGCGTGTTCGCAAGGCCGGACTGCACGGCGATCTTCTGGCCGACGTCGCGCACGTAGTTGGCACTATTGCCCTGCATCGCGCCGCCGAATTCCTGCAGGATCTGGCTGTGATATTCGCGGCCCTGCTGTTCCTCGCTCTGCGTGATCGGTGTGTTGGCACCCGGAATCGCGCCGCCCATGGCGCAACCGGAAAGCCCCATGGCGAGGGCGATGGGCGAAGCAACGGCAAGAATCTTACGACGAGACATTTAGGCAAACTCCCCTGATGCGTGATCGCGGGAAGCCACCACCTCCCCACGCTATGGCCCCTCAACAGGTCCACCACGCCCAGGGTTCCCGATTTCACTTCAAAGGAGCTCAGCCGCCGATGGCGAGGTACCGGTCTGCGCGCTTTTTCTGCAAAGTTGCGACATCCTTGCCGACCAGCGCGCCAAGTTCGTCGTCGATGGTATCGGCGAGATAACGAATGGCCAGCTTAGGGTCGCGATGCGCGCCGCCGACCGGTTCGGGCACAATCCGGTCGATGACGCCCAGTTCCTTCAGGTCCTGCGCGGTCACCTTCATCGCTTCGGCGGCATCGGCGGCCTTTTCGGCGGTCCGCCACAGGATCGACGCGCAGCCTTCGGGCGAGATCACCGAATAGACCGCGTGTTCGAACATCAGCACGCGCTCTGCGCTGGCGAGCGCAACCGCGCCGCCCGAGCCGCCCTCGCCCACGATCGTGGCGACCATCGGCACCGGCAGGTCGAGGCAGGCTTCGATCGCGCGCGCAATGGCTTCCGCCTGCCCGCGCTCCTCCGCCTCGATCCCCGGAAATGCGCCCGAGGTATCGACCAGCGTCACCACCGGCAGGCCGAACCGCCCGGCAAGGTCCATCAGGCGGATCGCCTTGCGGTAGCCTTCCGGCTTGCCCATCCCGAAATTGTGCTTGAGACGCGTCTGCGTGTCGTGGCCCTTCTCGTGCCCGATCAGCATGACCTGGCGCCCGCGCAGCGTCGCGAATCCACCCAGGATCGCGGCATCTTCGCCGAAATAGCGATCCCCGCCCAGCGGCATGAAATCGGTAAAGGCGTGCTCTACGTAGTCGCGGAAATGCGGACGCTGCGGATGCCGGGCAACCTGCGTCTTCTGCCACGGCGAGAGCGTGGCGTAGATTTCCTTGAGCTGGTCGGCGCTCTTGGCCTCCAGCTTGGCGAGCTCGTCGCCCATGTCGATCTGCTCGCCCTCGTTGGCGGCGCGCAATTCGGCAATCCGAGCCTGGAGCTGGGCAACAGGCTTCTCGAAGTCGAGAAAAGTCAGCATCCGGGGCTGCTATCGGCACCTTGCGGCATGTGCAAGCCACCACGGTGCGCCAGAGGGTGTCTTTCGTTCACCAGCGCGACCAGCTTCGCCGCCTCGACATGCGTATAAATCTGCGTCGTCGCGATATCCGCATGGCCCAAGAGGCTCTGCAAGGTGCGCAGGTCCGCCCCGCCTTCGAGCAGGTGCGTCGCAAAGGCATGGCGCAAGACATGCGGGCTGACCTTTGCCGGAGGTATGCCTGCCCGGTCCGCCAGTCCCTTGATCATCTGGTAGAGCCGCACGCGCGTCAGATGGCGTCCGCGCGAAGGGAAGAGCCATCTCGATTCTTCATCGCGCACCGCGAGCCAGCGCGACAGGGCCGCGCGCGCGCGCGTTCCCATCGGCACGAGCCTTTCCTTGCCACCCTTACCGGTAATCGTGAGAAAGGGGGCATCGCGCGGCACGGATGCGAGGGGCAGCGCCACCAGCTCGGTCGCGCGCAGACCGGAGCCGTAAAGCAATTCGATCATGGCGAGCAGCCGCAGCGCCGCGGGTTTGCCCTGCTCCGCCTCTGACTCCGCCTGTGCGAACAGCGCGGCGATTTCCGCATGGTCGAGGACCTTCGGCAGGCCCCGGCGCTTGACCGGGCGCGGCAAGGCGGCGGACGGGTTGTCGCGCCTGAGACCCTCATCTTCGAGATAGCCGAAAAACTGGCGCAGCGCGGACGCCTTGCGGGCCACGCTGGCCGGGGCAAGATCGGTCCACGCCTGTGCAAGCCGCGCCAGCGATTCGCGGGTTGCATCCTCCAACGGGCCGATAATTCCCGTGGCGCCTTCCAGATCGCGGCGGTAGGCGGCGAGCGTATTGGCCGCCGCCCCTCGATCCACCGCCAGCGCGGCGAGAAAATCCTCGATCGCAGCCTGGGCCATCGACCTATCCCCGCGCGATCGCCTCCGCGGCGATCATCCGCGCTTCAGCCTCAAGCCCGCTCTGCCGCAGGGCCGATACGATGTAATAGAGGTGGCGCGGGGTCATCCGACTCCAGTCGTCACCCTGCATCCCCAGACCCATCAGCAGGCTCACCAGCGCGGCGTTGCGTACCGCGCCCGCGCGCCCGATCGCCTTGCTCCACGCCGTTTCGCGGCCAAGTTCAAGGCCGAGCTCGCGATCCCACGTATTGCGTGTGCCGCTGGAGATACGGCCGAGCCCGGCGAGCCCTGCCACCAGCAAGCCGGTGCGGGCGCGGCCCGTGCTGGAATCATTATCGCTGAAGGAGTCGATCGCGTTGTTCGAAACCGGCTGCTTCGCATTGGGCAGACCCACCGCGAGCATCCCCCAGCCCGCATCGCCTTCATCGACGACATCGCTCCAGCGGGCCGCGTCCAGATCGAGCCCCGCGGCAAGCATCGCTGCGATCAATGGCGCGGCATCGCCGGAGAACTGGTCCCCGGCCGGAATGCGCGCTGCCGCATAGGCAGTCAGTACCTGCCGATCGTAGGGGATCTGTGCATCATCGCCCCACAGCGCGCGGATCGCAGCGACCCGCGCGGCGGGATCGGGGTCGACATAGGCCGTCCTCAGCTGCGCGGCGTCGGTCCCGATCGAACCTTCGTTGCCGCCCGCCGCGTAGGCCTGCGAATAGAGATCGATCAGCGCCGCCGAGGAGAAGATGCCTTCGCGTGCAGCGCGGCGCGCTCCATCCACCCTCAAAGCCAGCGGGAGCGAGGGAAGCGATGCCGATACGCGCTGATAATACGGGCCTGCATCGTCGAGCAGGCGGTCGGGGATATCCATCCCCAGCGCGGCGGCGAGGCCGTACCGCCAGGGCGTCAGTTCGTCGACATCGTCCCACTCGATGGTGACCGTGCTGTTTCCGAGGCCCGCCGCACCGGCATAACGCTGCGCCAGCAATACATCGATATCTTCGAGATCGCCGCGGCTTTGAGCATTGCGCATCCGCGCCAGTTCGTTGCGTGCGCGGCCGCTTTCACCGCCATAGGCGCTGCAGATCGAACGCAGCGCATCCCATTGCGCATCGTCGCGATAGCCGCCGCGCAGCACCGCGAGCGGACAAGCGCCCACGATATCTCCCGTCGCGATGTACGAATCGACCGCCGCATTCGCGAGCCGCGTGTTCCACGCATCGACATCGACGTCCTGCGCGATCGCGCGGGCCGCACTGAATTCGCCCATGCGGTTGAGCAGCTGGGCGCGCAATCCTGCGAACTCCACGCCGCTCATTCCGCTGGGCGCGGCGAGCCTGCTGGCAAGCGCGCGGCGCAGCGCGATATGTCCCCAGCGCGAGACGAGGCGGCCCTGCGTGCCGGTCAGCGCTGCGCGGACCAGCGCCTGCGGCTGCTTTGCAAGCGAGGCTGCGGGCAGACCGCCCTCGGCCTCGTCGAGGATACCGACGCGGGTCGTCTCGCGCCGCTGCGCCTTGGGAATGTCGTATTTGGGCTTGAGACCCAGCAGCTCGTCAAGCTCGTCCGTGTCGAGCGATTCCAGCTCTTCGAGCGTGGGCAGGCGCGCGTTGCTGGCACTGGGCGCGCTCGCTTCCCCGCCACCTTGTTCTTCGCCGTCGCCCTTGGGCGCAGCGGTCTCTGCGGGGGATGGAGCGGGGGTTGCGCTGGGCGGCGTAGGCGAAGGGCTTGGAGCAGGGGACGCCTGCTGGGACGGAGCCGGTGCGGCCGATTGCGCATTGCCCGCTGCGAAGGCGATCGGCGCACCAAGCACCGCAAGGGCGGCGCCGGCCAGCAGCGCCTGCTTGCTACCGAAAATACTCATTGCCCGGCCTCTGCCAGATTGACCGTCTGTTCCATCGGATGCAGCGGTTCCTCCCCGCCGTCCCACCAGGCCCAGCCAAGTATCACGAGCACCACGCCCGCACCGATCGCGATCCGCTGTCGCACTTTTTGCGAAATCTCTATCTGCACGTGCCTCGACACCCTTTATTGCCTTCGCCCTAGCCCATCTCTACGCCGCCGAGCAATGGAGACCGCGCATACACCTGCCGCGATGGCCCGCATCGACGCGCTTGCATCCCGGCTCGACCGGCCGATTGCGCTCGTCGGCCTGATGGGCGCGGGCAAGTCCACCGTGGGGCGAAAGCTCGCCACCCTGCTCCAAAGAAGCTTCATCGACGCCGACGACGCCATCGAAAAGGCGGCGAAACTCTCCATCGCGGAAATCTTCAGCGAGTTCGGCGAAGACTATTTTCGCGACGGTGAACGCCGGGTGATTGCCCGCCTGATCGAGGAAGATCACGGCGTGATCGCGACCGGCGGCGGCGCCTTCGTCAATTCCGAAACGCGCCGCCTGCTGCTCGACAGGACGGTCGCCGTGTGGCTCGACTGCGACATCGAAACGCTGGTCGAACGGACTGCCCGGCGCGACAACAGACCGCTGCTCCGCGATGGCGACCCACAGGCGATCCTGCGCCGCCTTTCGGCAGAGCGAGAGCCGTTCTATGCACAGGCGCATATCCGCGTCGAAGGTCAGGCGGGTCCGCATACGCGCACTGCGTGGGCGATCATCGAAGGGATCGAGCAATGGCTGTCGTGAAGGTCGCGCTCGCCGGGCGCAGTTACGAAGTTCTGGTCGGGTCGGGCCTGCTCGGCCGGGTCCACTGTGAAGCGTATTCCTTTCTCGAACCCTACGGCCACAGGTCGATCCCCGTGGTCGCCGACGCCAATGCGAAACGGCTGCTGGGCGAACACTTGCAGGCATCCTTCCGTTCGGCAGGTCTGTCGATCGACTGGTACGAGGTGCCGTCGGGCGAAGGATCGAAAAGCTGGGCGGAGCTTGAGAAGCTGACCGACTGGCTGCTCGATCGCGGCATCACCCGCTCCGACCACGTGTTTGCGCTGGGCGGTGGAGTGGTCGGCGATCTCGTCGGCTTCGCCTGTTCGATCCTGAAGCGCGGCTGCGGCTTCGTGCAATTGCCAACCACGCTGCTGGCGCAGGTCGATTCGAGCGTCGGCGGCAAGACCGCGATCAACGCCAGCTCCGGCAAGAACCTGATCGGCGCGTTCCACCAGCCCGCGCTGGTGCTGGCCGACACCGCCTGCCTTGCCTCGCTCCCGATCCGCGAGATGCGCGCCGGGCTGGCGGAAGTGTTCAAATACGGTGTGCTGGGCGATGCGGAGTTCTTCGCGCGTGTCGATGCAGACAGCAACGCGATCCTCTCGCACGACAACGACGTGCTCGAATCGGTCATCACGCATTGCGTCGGCATGAAAGCGCGGATCGTCGCGGAGGACGAGCGCGAGACGAAGGACGCGCGCGCATTGCTCAATCTCGGCCACACTTTCGGCCACGCGCTGGAGTCCGAAACGGGGTTTTCCGACGCCCTGCTGCATGGCGAGGCCGTTTCGCTCGGCATGGTGCTGGCGGCGCGGTTCTCCGCCCGCCGCGGGCTGATCGCGGAGAGCGATGCGGAACGTATGGCCGACGCACTGGCACGGGCCGGATTGCCGACCGAGATTGCCGCGCTGGGGCTCGAATGCGATGGTGCCACGCTGGCCGATCACATGCGCAACGACAAGAAGGCTGAGTCGACGACGGTCCCCTTCATCCTGCTGCGCGCCATCGGAGAAGCCTACGTCGCACGCGACGTCGAGCTGACCGAGGTCGGCGCCTTCCTCGACGAGCAATTGCAGGCGCACTGACGATGGAGATCGACGTTCGCGAGGCGACGCTCGACGATCAGCAGGTGCGCGCGCTGGCGCTCGATCACGTCACGCAGATGCGTGCCGGATCGCCGCCGGGTCAGGCCTTCGCGCTCGACCTCACGGGGCTAGACGATCCGGCGATCACGCTGTTCGGCGCATGGCGCGGCGATGAGCTGCTCGGGATCGGGGCGCTGAAGAGGCTCGGCGCGGAAGGCGCGGAGATCAAGTCGATGCGCACACGCGCGGATGCACTGCGTCAGGGGGTCGCGCGGGCATTGCTGGAGGCGATCATCGCGCGGGCACGCGATGAGGGGATTGTGCGGCTAAGTCTCGAAACCGGTAATGGCCCGACGTTCGAACCCGCACTGGCGCTCTATCGCGCGCGCGGCTTTCGAAATGGCGAAGCATTCGCCGATTACCAGAACACCGACTTCAACCAGTGTCTGCATCTCGACCTGTCCTCCGACTGATCGAAACGCCGCGGTTCAGAAAAGCCGCGATCCATCGGGTACTGCCTTATCGGGCGAGAACAGCACGACCTCGCCCGCCTTGTCCGCAAAGCCCAGCGTCAGCACTTCGGACATGACCGGCCCGATCTGGCGCGGCGGGAAGTTGACCACCGCAGCGACCTGCCGCCCCACCAGTTCCTCGCGCGCATAATTCGCGGTGATCTGCGCGCTGGTCTTCTTCACGCCGATCGCCGGCCCGAAGTCGATTTCCAGCCGATAGGCAGGCTTGCGCGCCTCGGGAAACTCGTGTGCCGCCACGACGGTGCCGACACGGATATCAACCTTGAGGAAGTCGTCGAAGCTGATCTGCTCCCCCGGCGGAGCATCGGGTTCGTGCGAGAGGTGCACTACTCCAGCTCCAGAATCACCTCGTCCACTGCCAGGCTGTCGCCCTCGGCGGCGTTGATGGAGGAGATCGTGCCTTCCTTCTCGGCGCGCAGGATGTTCTCCATCTTCATCGCCTCGACCGTGGCGAGCGGCTGGCCCGGCTGGACCTCGTCACCCTCGGCCACGTGCAGCTTTACCAGCAGGCCGGGCATCGGGCAGATGAGCATCTTGGAAAGATCGGGCGGCTCCTTCTCGATCATGTGATCGAGCAGCGGAGCCAGCCGCGCAGGCACCGCGAGGCCCTTGTGCGTCTTGCCGCGCGTGGTCAGCGCCCACATGGCACTGCTGGTCCGCCGCAACTGGATCGCCAGGTTCTCGCCATTGCCGTTGGCGGCGGCGAGGACCATGCCCGGCTGCCAGTCGGTCGTGCCCGCGATCCATTCGCCATCGACGGTAGCCCCGCCCTGGCCGAGCTCCACTTCGAATGTGCGACCGTCGATCTTCACGACCCAGTCGGACGGCACCTTGGGCGCACCATCGAGGCGGCCCGAGATCTGCCCCTCGTGCGCCATGACCGAGCATTGCGCCCCGGCGATCAGCGCCGCGACCAGCTTCAGCCTCGGCTCGCCAACCGCCGCGCCCTGGAAGCCTTCGGGATATTCCTCGGCGATAAAGCCCGTGGTCAGCTCGCCCGAGCGAAACCGCGGGTGCTGCATGATCGCGCTGAGGAAATCGATATTGTGCCCCGGCCCTTCGACGCGGAAGGCATCGAGCGCTTCGACCTGCAGGTCCGCCGCGGCATCGCGGGTCGGGCCCCAGGTGATCAGCTTGGCGATCATCGGGTCGTAGAAGATCGAGACTTCGCCGCCTTCGAACACACCGTCATCCACACGGATGCCGCCGCCGCCCATCTCGTGCCCGCGCCGCCCGGCGGGGCCGCTTGCGCCGGTCCAGCCCGGCACCGGCGGTTCGTAGCGGACCAGCCGCCCGATGCTCGGCAGGAAGTTGCGATAGGGGTCTTCGGCATAGACGCGCGTTTCGATCGACCAGCCGTCGATTTTGATATCTTCCTGCTTGAAGGGCAGTTCCTCGCCCGCCGCCACGCGGATCATCCATTCGACCAGATCGACGCCGGTGATCGCCTCGGTCACCGGGTGTTCCACCTGCAGGCGGGTGTTCATCTCGAGGAAGTAGAAGCTTTCACCCGTCTTGTCCGCGCCGCTGACGATCAGTTCCACCGTCCCGGCGGAGAAATACCCGACCGCCTGCGACAGCGCGACCGCTTGCTGGCCCATCGCCTTGCGCATTTCGGGCGTGACGAAGGGCGACGGCGCTTCCTCGACCACCTTCTGGTGGCGGCGCTGGATCGAGCATTCCCGCTCGTTCAGGTAGACGATGTTCCCCTGCTGATCGCCCAGGATCTGGATCTCGATATGGCGCGGGTCCTCGACGAACTTCTCGATGAAGACGCGGTCGTCGCCGAAGGAATTGAGGCCTTCGCGCTTGGTCGCCTCGAAGCCTTCCTCGACATCGGTGTCGTTCCAGGCGAGGCGCATGCCCTTGCCCCCGCCCCCGGCGGAAGCCTTCATCATCACCGGATAGCCGATATCCTGCGCGACCTTCAGCGCATCCTGCGTGGTGTCGATCGCATCCTTCGAGCCCGGGACGACGTTGACGCCCGCTTCCTTGGCCAGCTTCTTCGACTCGATCTTGTCGCCCATCGCGGCGATCGCTTTCGCCGGCGGGCCGATGAAGACGATGCCTTCCTTGTCGAGCGCTTCGACGAAGCTCGCGCGCTCGGACAGGAAGCCGTAGCCCGGATGGACTGCTTCGGCCCCGGTCTGTTTGCACGCCTCGATGATCTTGTCCGCCAGCAGGTAGGATTCCGACGCTGGCGCAGGGCCGATATGCACCGCCTCGTCCGCCATCTTCACGAAGGGCGCGCGCGCATCGGCATCGGAATAGACCGCGACCGTCGCGATCCCCATCCGCTGGCAGGTCTGGATCACGCGGCAGGCAATCTCACCGCGGTTGGCAATCAGGATCTTTTTGAACATCAGTTAGGCATCTCAACATATTGGCGCAGTTGGGCGGTGCGTGCCTCGGTCAGGGCTTCGAGGCAACCGTTCTGTAGCAAGGGCCAGATAGTCCCGCCGTTTTCGCGCTCTCCATTCTCGGCAAGGCAGTGGGCGTCCCGAAACGTGAGCCACGCGCGTTGCGCGGCGAGGAGGCGCGCGTGCGCATCGGTGGCACCATCATATTCGGCCGCGTCGCGATCCATTTCCTTCGCTCGTTGCGAAGCGCGAGACCATGCCGCGTTCAGTTCGGCATCGGCGCGCTGGTAGGACTGCCACGAACAGATATTCATGTCGGTCTGCGTCATCGCGTTTTCGCAATCGACTTGCGGCTGCGCGGCTTGCGCCGCAGAAAACAGCAGCATTGCGGCAAGGATCATCGTCCGGCCTCCTCTTCTCGTGCCTTCGCATAGCCGATTAACGCATGAGCGTAAGCCCCCGCGCCCCTGCGTTCCCCCTCCCCATCGAGCAGGCTGCGCATTGCCTGTGCGAGACGCTGGACATTCGCAGGCGAGATATCGCGCAGTGGCGAAACGTAGATTCCGATAGTGAACAGGATCGCCCCGGTTTGCGGCAGGCGACGCAAAGTCTGGCGCTCTGAGCGGACGAACAGCGTGCTGCCGGCGTTATCCGCCGTGACATGCGCAAAAGCCCGTTCGGGAGGACCGGCAACCCAGCGGCGCGCGCCGGTCGCAGCGATAAACCAGTTGCATCGCCCGTAGATTGCGCCCGGCTTGAGCTTCGCCATGAAGTGATCCACCCCGCTGGCTAGCTGTTCTTCGTACCCCTGGATCGGCGCGTGGAGCGCTCTTAGCGGCAGGCCAAGCTTGTCGGCGGGCGTCCAGTCGGATGGCCATGCGACCGCCGCGCCGACGAGGCGGTATTGCTCTTCGTCATCACGGCGGGTGAGCAGGCACATATCCTCGTGGTGGGCCGCAGCCGCTTCGGGCAACGCCCCCTCGAGGACAAGCATCGCCGCAAGTTCACGGCCCGCAGGATCGCCCTCCGGCGAAAGCTGGATGCCTTCCGGAAAGGCATCGAAGCCTGCCGTACGCGCGGCCAGATCGGGTCGGGGCTGTAGCCACTCGCTCTCGTCCAGCTTGGCGAGCCCCATCTTCAGCACGCCGCCACCGCGCGCCTTGGGCAGCAAATCGTCGACGGAGAAGCCGAGCGACAAGGCCTAGCCCGCGCAGTCCACGGTGAAGCCCCATTCCTCGCCGAAATCGGCGCCGGTCGGAAACAGGAACTGGAGCGCCTGCGGGGTCAGCACGTGATAGGCAGTCGCGTGGGTCAGGTCGCTACGCGGCAGCAGGCAGCCATTGTCCCCGGCGGCTTGCGCGAGCAGCCGGGTGCCCTTCTCGGTCATCGGGCCTTCGTTGGAGAAACTGAGCAGGATCGGCCCGCGCTCGCGCCCGTCCTTCACCACACCCGCCGCTGACTTGCCAAGCGCGATGTCGTGCCACCACAGGCTCGGGTCGATCGCGGCGTAGCTGTCGAACAGGTCGGGCTCGACCAGCCAGGTCTCGGCGATGAACAGCCCGGCGAGCGACTCGCCCATCACCGCATCTTCGCCGCTGGTGCGATAGTTCGCTTCGATCAGCGGCTTCACCTTGTCGCGAATAAGCGCGCGAAACTTCGCGGAATCGCCTGCGGTGGGGAAGAGATTGCGCTCTTCGGCATTGCCCTTGTCGCCGATCAGCTCGGCCCGGCGATCATCGGTCTGGATGCCGACCACGATCACCGGCTGCGACCGGCCCCACAGGGCATTGAGCGCGGTGGTGCCGACAACGTGGAGGAAATCCTGATCGAGCCCACCGTCGATCAAGTAGAGCACCGGATACGCCCCGGACCCTTCGGCATAGCCATCGGGCAGGTAGACGTTGATCTGACGCGGATCGCCGTCGGCATAGTCGATCAGATAGGTGGTACCGATGGTGATCGGTTCGGCGCTGGCCGGCTCCTGCGCCACGAGCGGGCCGGAGAGCACCAGCGCGATCATCGCGAGAAGCATTCTCACTCGGCAGGCTCCGCCGTCTTGCAGGCGCGTGCGGGCTCTTCCTGCATCAGCGGGGTGAGGCCCAGCTTGGCGAACAGCGCGCCATCGCTGTCGTCGCCCGCGTTGGGCGCGGTCAGCAGCTTGTCGCCGGTGAAGATCGAGTTCGCGCCCGCGAGGAAGCACAGCGCCTGCGTCGCCTCGCTCATGCTTTCGCGGCCCGCGGAAAGCCGCACCATGCTCATCGGCATGCAGATGCGCGCGACCGCCACGGTGCGGACGAATTCGATATCGTCGATCTTGGCGAGCGGCGTATCGGCCAGCATGTCGCCCAACACCGTGCCCTTCACCGGGACCAGCGCGTTGACCGGCACACTTTCGGGATGCCGCTCCAGCGTGGCGAGCGTGTGGACGAAGCCGACGCGATCCTCGCGCGTTTCGCCCATGCCGACGATCCCGCCGGAACACACGTTGATGCCCGCGTCGCGCACGTTCTGCAGCGTATCGAGCCGGTCTTGGTAATTGCGGGTCGAGATCACCCGCTCGTAATATTCCGGCCCGGTGTCGACGTTGTGGTTGTAGTAGTCGAGCCCCGCCTCTTTCAGCATGTCCGCCTGTTTCGGCGTCAGCATGCCCAGCGTCATGCAGGTCTCCAGTCCCATGGCGCGCACGCCCTTCACGATCTCGACGATCGCGGGCATGTCGCGGTCCTTGGGGTTGCGCCATGCGGCACCCATGCAGAAACGCTGGCTGCCCGCATCCTTCGCCTGCGCTGCGGTTTGCAGCACGGCGCGCACATCCATCAGCTTGGTCGCCTCGACGCCGCTATCGGCCTTCACCGACTGCGAGCAATAGCCGCAGTCCTCCGGGCACCCGCCGGTCTTGATCGAGAGCAGCGTGCACAGCTGGACCTGTTCGGGCGGATGGTTCTCGCGGTGAACGCTCGCCGCGCGGAACAGCAGCTCGGTGAAGGGAAGGTCGAAGAGGTCCGCGATCTCTTCGCGGGTCCAGTCGGTGCGGATTTGGGTCATACGGGTTTCCTGGCGAGATAGAGGCCGACGGCCATCACCGCGATGCCCAGTATGCGCTTGGGCGTCAACGAGCTCTGGATCACGCCGAGCAGGCCGAAATGGTCGATGGTGGCAGCCGCGATGAGCTGGCCGATGAGGACGAAGAAGATCGCGTTGCCGAGCCCAATTTTCGGGGCAGAGAAAGCAATCGCGGTCGCGTAGAACAGCATGAAGACCGAGGCCCCGTAAAGCCACGGCTTGTCGAGGGTGAAGTCCGACGCGCTGGGGAAGCCGACGAAGGCAAGGACGGTCGTCGAGATGACGAGGCCGATGCCGAAGGTGACGGCGGTCGCGGCGATGGGGCTGCCGAGCTGCTGGTTCAGCCCGGCATTGAGCGAGGCGAAGACGGGAATGCCCAACCCGGCCGCGAACATCATCGCGGCAAGCGGCAGGAAGCTAGCGCTGCTTTGCGGCGCGCTCACTGGGTGGCCTCGCCGGACGGGTGGGTGCGGATGTGGGGCAACTCAATACCTCGACTATGAAGTGAACTCATTTCCTCGCCCCCGCGCAGGCGGCGATTCCGCTTCGTTCTGCGGCCACCAAAGAAGAAGCGGCCCCGGATCAAGTTCGGGGTGTCGGGTGAGGCGAGAGTCATTCCGCCTCCTCCATAGTCATTGCGACCCCGGCCCGGAGCCGGGGTAAGCAATCCAGATTCCGGGCCATGGATTGCCGCGCGACCTGTCGGTTGCTCGCAATGACGGGAGGAGAGATCATCACTCCCCCAACTCGCGCTTCGCCACATAGCCGATGCAGTCGCAGCCCTTCACCGCGCAGGCGAGTTCGCCATCGCCGCCCGCGTGGTGGGTGCTCAACGGATGACCGCAGTGGATGCAGTCGGCAGGCGAGGTCACTCCGCCGCCTCGTCCAGTTCGTCGTCGGGCGGGGGCATATTGTGCCCCAGCAGGCGGAGCATGTCCGCCGCGCATTCGACCACGTTGCTGCCCGGGCCGTAGATGCCCTGAACGCCTGCATCGCGCAGGAACTGGTAGTCGCTCTGCGGGATCACGCCGCCTGCGGTTACCTTGATGTCGGCGCGGCCCGCGTCCTTGAGCAGGCGGATCAGTTCGGGGATTAGCGTCTTGTGGCCTGCTGCCAGCGAGGAGGCGCCGATTGCGTCGACACCCTCGGCGAGCGCCATTTCGAGCGTTTCCTGCGGGGTCTGGAACAGCGGCCCGGAGACGACGTCGAAGCCCATGTCGGCGAAGGCACTCGCGATCACGTTGGCGCCGCGATCGTGCCCGTCCTGGCCCATCTTGGCGATCATGATCTTCGGCTTGCGGCCCAGCCGCTGCTCGACCGCGTCGACGCCCTCAACCACCTGCTGGTAGCGGCTATCCGCGGCATAGGCCTTGGAATAGACGCCCTTCACCGGCGTCGGCTTAGTGTCGTAGCGGCCGAAGACGTCTTCCATCGCGCTGGAAATCTCGCCCAGCGTCGCGTCGTGGCGCGCAGCCTCGACTGCCAGCGCCAGCAGGTTGCCTTCTGTCTGCGCAGCGCCGCGAGCCAGCGCGTCGAGCGCGGCCTGGCAGGCCATCTCGTCGCGCTGCGAACGCACCTTCTCCAGCCGCGCGATCTGCGACTGGCGGACCTTGTGGTTGTCGATATCGAGCGTCTCGATCTCGTCTTCCTTGTCGCGGCGATACTTGTTGACGCCGACGATCACCGTCTCGCCCCGATCGACATTGGTCTGCTTCTCGGCAGCCGCCTGCTCGATCCGCCGCTTGGGCTCGCCCGTGGCGACGAACTTGGTCATCCCGCCCGCCGCGTCGACCTCGTCGATAATTTTCCCGGCTTCCTCGACCAGTTTGGCGGTCAGCGCCTCGACATAATACGAGCCGCCCAGCGGATCGGCGACATTGGTGATGCCGGTCTCTTCCTCCAGCACCAGCTGCGTGTTGCGCGCGATCCGGGCGGAGAAGTCGGTCGGCAGCGCGATCGCTTCGTCGAGCGCATTGGTGTGGAGCGACTGGGTGCCGCCCAGCACCGCCGCCATCGCCTCGATCGTGGTGCGGATGACGTTGTTGTACGGGTCCTGCTCTTGCAGCGAAACGCCCGAGGTCTGGCAGTGCGTGCGCAGCATCTTGGACTTGGGGTCTTTCGCGCCCAGCCCTTCCATCACGTCGTGCCACAATGCACGCGCCGCGCGCATCTTGGCGATCTCCATGAAGAAGTTCATTCCGATGCCCCAGAAGAACGAAAGGCGCGGGGCGAAGGCGTCGATATCGAGGCCGGTATCCATCGCGCGCTGGGCGTATTCCTTGCCGTCGGCGATGGTGAAGGCGAGCTCCTGCACCGCCGTCGCGCCCGCTTCGTGCATGTGATAGCCCGAAATCGAGATGCTGTTGAAACGCGGCATGTGGTCGGAGGTGTAGGCGATGATGTCGCTCACGATCCGCATACTCGGCTCGGGCGGGTAGATGTAGGTGTTGCGGACCATGAACTCCTTGAGGATGTCGTTCTGGATGGTCCCGGAAAGCTTGTCCTGGCTCACGCCCGACCGCTCCGCCGCGACGATGTAGAACGCCAGCACGGGGATCACCGCGCCGTTCATCGTCATCGAGACGCTCATCGTGTCGAGCGGGATCTGGTCGAATAGGATCTGCATGTCCGCCACGGTGTCGATCGCGACGCCCGCCTTGCCGACATCGCCGACCACGCGCGTGTGGTCCGAATCATATCCCCGGTGCGTAGCGAGATCGAAGGCCACGCTCAGCCCCTTCTGGCCGGCGGCGAGGTTGCGGCGGTAGAAGGCGTTCGATTCCTCGGCAGTGGAGAAGCCCGCGTACTGGCGGATGGTCCACGGGCGGCCGGTATACATGCTGGCATAGGGCCCGCGCGTGAAGGGTTCGAAACCGGGCAGGCCGGGGTCGATGTCTGCCGTGTCTTCCGCGGTGTAGAGCGGCTTCACGTCGAAGCCCTCCAGCGTGTGCCAGGTCAGGTCGCGGCCTTTGACTTCCTTGTCGGCCTTGGCCTGCCAGTCTGCGGGGGTTGGCCGGGGATTTTTAGCGTCGGTCATCCGTCAGTCCTCATCCCTCTCCCCGTGCGGGGAGAGGATAGCATAGCTTGATCGCAAAGCGGCCTAGCGAAGCTTGCAGAGGGGCGTAAAGCCCTCGCCGCGTCGAACTCCCCTCTCCCAACCCTCTCCCCACATTGGGAGAGGGCTATCGGGTCAGTTCGACCAGTGCGCGCCGTCCTTCGGCGTCTCCATGATCTCGGTCAGCTGGCCCATCATGTCCTTCGGGTGGAGGAAGAAGATCGGCGTGCCGTGCGCGCCGATGCGCGTCGGGCCGAGGATGCGCTTGCCTTTCCCCTCGAACCACTCGCGCGCCGCTTCGATGTCTTCCACCTCGTAACAGACATGGTGCTGACCGCCGGCGGGGTTCTTGGCGAGGAAGCCGTTGATCGGGCTCGCCTCGTCGAACGGCTCGATCAGTTCGATCTGCGTGCCCTTGCCGACTTCGCCCGTGCTATCGGGCGTATCGACGAAGCAGACCTTCACGCCCTGTTCGGGCAGGTCGAACGGCTTAGTAATCCGGACCGCGCCCATCGTGTCGCGGTAGTAGGCGATCGAGTCCGCGATCGAAGGCGTCGCGACGCCGATATGGTTGAGACGGCCGAGTTTCATGCGTCTGCTCCTGTCAATCCGTCATGCTGAACTTGTTTCAGCATCCAGTCTTCTTCCTGCAATGCCCGAGCGTTCCCAAGGCAGGACCCTGAAACAAGTTCAGGGTGACACAAAATCTCAAACCACGTCGCCTCGTATTGACGCTTGAGACGGTTGAGTTTCAATCGCCTGCTTCCTTGCGCAGAATGGTCATCCGACAAGACCCCTCGTCCGAAGGTGCGCCGATATCAAAATCCTGATGAATCCCGTCAAACTGATCTCGAGCCAGCAGGCGCAAAATTTGTGAAGCCAAATGTTTGAGGCCGTTATCATCGCCCTCGATATGGATTTCGCCACGATCCGAGACGAAGTGCTTGAGGAGGAAATCAGCAGCCTCCTCAGAATCATCAGCGTCAAGTTTGTTCGCCAGCGCAAGAAGTTCTGAACGCTCCATCACAACGGAATATTATCGTGCTTCTTCCACGGGTTGCTCAGCTCTTTCCCGCGCAACTTCCGCAGTCCCAAAGCAATCCGCCGCCGGGTCGAGTGCGGGTAGATGACCTCGTCGATATAGCCGCGTGAGGCGGCGACGAAGGGGTTGGCGAAGCGGTCTTCGTATTCCTTCGTCTTCTCGGCGATCTTTTCGGGATCGTCGCGGTCCTGGCGGAAGATGATCTCCACCGCGCCCTTCGCGCCCATCACCGCGATCTCGGCGGTGGGCCAGGCGTAGTTGAGGTCGCCGCGCAGGTGTTTGCTCGCCATTACGTCGTACGCGCCGCCATAGGCCTTGCGGGTGATGACGGTGATCTTGGGCACGGTCGCCTCGGCATAGGCGAACAGCAGCTTCGCGCCATGCTTGATGATGCCTCCCAGTTCCTGGCTGGTGCCGGGGAGGAAGCCGGGCACGTCGACGAAGGTCACGATCGGGATGTCGAACGCGTCGCAGAAGCGCACGAAGCGCGCGGCTTTCTTGGACGAGTTGATGTCGAGCACGCCCGCCAACACCATCGGCTGGTTGGCGACCACGCCCACGGTGCGGCCCTCGACCCGCCCGAAGCCGCAGATGATGTTGCCCGCATGCTTGGGCTGGACCTCGAAGAAATCGCCGTCATCCAGCACCTTCGAGATGACTTCGTGCATGTCGTAGGGCTGGTTGGCGTTGTCGGGGATCAGCGTGTCGAGGCTGAGTTCCTTGCGATCCCACGGGTCGTTGCTCGGCATTTCGGGCACCGGCTCGCGGTTCGACAGCGGGAGGAAGTCGAAGAAGCGGCGCGTGGCCATCAGCGTTTCGATATCGTTCTCGAACGCATCGTCGGCCACGCTGGTCTTGGTCGTATGGGTGATCGCCCCGCCCAGCTCTTCCTGCGTGACGACTTCGTTGGTGACGGTCTTCACCACCTCGGGCCCGGTGACGAACATGTAGGAGCTGTCCTTCACCATGAAGATGAAGTCGGTCATCGCGGGACTATACACCGCGCCGCCCGCGCACGGGCCCATGATGACGCTGATCTGCGGGATGACGCCGCTGGCGAGCACGTTGCGCTGGAACACCTCGGCATAGCCGCCGAGCGAGGCAACGCCTTCCTGAATGCGCGCACCGCCCGAATCGTTGAGGCCGATGACGGGAGCGCCGACCTTCATCGCGGTGTCCATCACCTTGCAGATCTTCTCCGCATGGCGTTTCGACAGCGAGCCGCCGAAAACGGTGAAATCCTGGCTGAAGACATAGACCAGCCGGCCGTTGATCGTGCCAGACCCGGTGACGACGCCGTCACCCATGATCTGCTGGTCTTCCATGCCGAAATCGGTGCAGTCGTGGACCACGTAGGTGTCGAGCTCCTCGAAGCTCCCCTCGTCCAGCAGCACATCGAGCCGCTCGCGCGCGGTCAGCTTGCCCTTGGCATGCTGCGCATCGATCCGCTTCTGCCCGCCACCCATGCGGGCGGCCTCGCGGCGACGTTCCATCTCGGCAATATTGGCTGACATTCGGTGCTCCCTTTTGCGCCAGAGGGGGTTAGGCTCGGGCGGCGCACAGGGTCAAGCCAATCGGGAGGTGGTGGTGTGAGGTAAAGGCTGCGCTCGCCGGTCAATTGCTGCGAGGAACAGCGCTCTTCGCGCCCCTCATCCAACTCCGGCTAGGCTCCTGCGTCGCCAAGCCTCTATATCCTTCTCCCCACGGGAGAAGGACGGCGAAGCTTGCACCGCAGGTGGTAGCGAAGACTGGATGAGGGGGAAGAGACGCCTAACGCATCAGGACCAGCTCTTCGGCCATCGTCGGATGGATCGCCACGGTCGCGTCGAAGTCCGCCTTGGTCAGCCCGGCCTTCACCGCGATCGCCGCCGCCTGCATCATTTCGGGCGCCTCGGGCGCTATCATATGAATGCCGACGATCTTCCCGCTGTCGCCGTCGCAGATCATTTTCATCAGGCTGCGCTCGTTGCGGCCGGCAAGAACGTTTTTCATCGGGCGGAAGTCCGAGAGATAAACCTTCACGCTGCCGAGCGCTTCCTTCGCTTCGCCCTCGGTCATTCCGACCGCCGCGATGGGCGGGTGGCTGAAGACCGCGCTGGGCACGCAGGAGTGGTCCACTGCGACCGGATCGCCATCGCCGAAAACGGTTTCGGCAAAGGCCTGACCTTCGCGGATTGCCACGGGGGTCAGCTGCACGCGATCGGTCACGTCGCCCACGGCGTAGATGTGATCGACATTGGTCTTGCTGAAGCGATCGACCTTGATCTCGCCGCCTTCGCCCAGTTCGACGCCCGCTTTGTCGAGGCCGAGGCCTTCGGTGTTGGGAATGCGGCCCACTGCGAACATCACGAGGTCGGCCTTTTCCTCGTCGCAGTCGGACAGCTTCACGAAATAGCCGCCCTCGTCGCACGGCTTGATGTATTCGAAATGGGTGTTGAAGCGGAACTTGATCCCCTTCGTGGTCGAGATCTGCAGCAGCCGGTCGCGCACCGCCTCGTCATAGCTCCGCAGAAGGCGATCGCCCCGGTTGACGATGTGAACATCGCATCCGAACTCGTTGAAAATGCCCGCAAACTCGTTGGCGATGTATCCACCGCCCGCGATGATGATCTTCTTCGGCAGCTCGTCGAGATGGAAGGCTTCGTTGGACGAGATGGCATGTTCTGCACCCTGACACTCGGGCATCCGGGGCCCCGCGCCCGTAGCGATCAGGATATGCTTCGCGGTGACTTTCTTGCCGCTCGCCAGCGTGATCTCGTGCGGGCCGGTGATTTCGGCGCGCTCCTTGAAGATCGTGACGTCGTGGTTTTCGAGCGTTTCGGTATAGGCCCCCTCGATCCGAGTCACGTCGTCGAGCACGTTGTCGCGCAAGGTTTTCCAGTCAAACTTTCGTTCGCCGATGTCCCAGCCGAACCGCTTGCAGTCTTCAAGGTCTTCGGCGAAGTGCGCGCCGTAGACGAGCATCTTCTTGGGCACGCAGCCCCGGATCACGCAGGTGCCGCCGACGCGGTGCTCCTCCGCGACGGCAACCTTCGCCCCCAGCGCGGCGGACACGCGGCTCGCGCGCACCCCGCCGGAGCCTGCGCCGATCGTGAAAAGGTCGTAGTCGTACTGGTCGGCGGGCATCGAGAGCGCTCCTGTTTGCGGGAGCGCGCGATATGGCGGGCACGGCTGCGCGGTTCAACCGTGCCGGCGAGATCGTCCTCCGCAATCGCCTCAGTCGCCGATCCTGTTCGCGGGGTCCTGAAACACCGCCAGCGCCACTGCCGCAACGGTCAGCGTGCGTGCGAGGCCCGGATCGGTGCCATCGGGCACGATCAGTTCGGGCGTGCCATTGAGTTCGAGCGCGCCGACCGCGCGCCCCTTCTGTTCGAACAGGTAGCCGATGGGGGTGATGGTGCCGTTGCCCGTGCCGACGAGATCATGGACCGAGCGGATCTGCACGATCTCCCCGCCCAGCGCGATCTCTCCGCGTCGTTCGTAGCGATAGGCGGCGGTCCCGCCACCGGTCACCTCCTGCAGTTCGAACCGCGCGGGAAACGCACGCCCGTCGGCCTCGAACTCGCAGCGGAAGGCCATCGGATTGGTGGTGACTTCCACGCTGTCGCTGACCGCGATCGCGCGTTCGCGCATCCGGCATTGCGCCTCGATGGTCGAGGATATCTCCGGCCCCGCGATCGCGAAACGCGCCTTTCCGGACCGCTCGATCCAGGTGTCGAACAGCGCCATTCCGCCCTCCGAACGCTGGTAAGATCCATTGTAGGGACCCGCCGCGAATTTGCCGGTATTCCAGCCGTTGAAGCCCGTAATCCGCGTTTTGCTGCTGGCAGACAGGCTTTCGGGCAGGTGCATCTGCGCCGGCTGGATGGAGGAGCAGGCGGCGAGCGCCATGGCGCCAAGAAGAGGAATGCAACGATGCATCAGCTCGACTTTCACGAATAAGACGGGGCGGGATGCCCGCGTCGGCCAACGGTTGCTACCGATTAGGTGAACCGTGGCTGTCCGGGCGATAGTACGCTCGACGAACGCCAACCGCGCGTCTGCATGCGACCCGATCGAGCGCCCGCCCGCATCAGGATCGAGGGTATTTGACCGCCGGTTCTTCCAGCGCGAGCTTGCGTGCTGTGGTCGCAGTCTGCACCGCGAAAAGGCTGATCAGCAACACGCCCACCGCGCCCACGAAGAAGTCGAAACCCGTGAATACTCCGATCAGTGGGGTCGGTCCCCACACGATCATCGCGACCGTCAGGGCAATCAGGACCAGTCGCAGCTCGGTCGGCCCGGCCTTGAGGTACGACAGGCGCAATTCGCCCATGACCCTGACCGACAGGAACGCGTGGATCGACATCAGGAGGTACCCCGCCAATGCCACCAGCGCGACCTCCAGCTGGACATAGCCCGAGGCACCCAGCCCCAGCACGACCAGCGTGGTCGCCAGCCCGTCGCAGCTATGGTCGAGGAAATAGCCGTAGCGCGGCCTCTCGATCCGGCGAAAACGCGCCAGACTTCCGTCCAGCGAGTCGCCGAACCAGTGGACAACGTATCCGACGATCGACAGCCACAGCCATCCATCGCCCAGATTACTGGCGGCATAGCCGGCAAAGATCGCAAGCGCGCCCACCATCCCGGTGAAGGTCAACATGTCGGGCGTGACCCGATTGGGCATGCGGGCACACAGCCGGTTGAGCAGCCACCGCTCGCCCCGGGCGAGCATGTTTTCCTGCACGCGCTCGATCGGCTGCGCGTCGGCGGGAAGTTCTTTACCGGTCGGGTTCACTGGTTCCATCACGGCGCTATCGACGAGCGGAGCGGCGCGTGCAAGCCGCGCAGCCTAGCCCTGCCCGCCCGAGCGTGCGCCGCCGGAACGGTTGTTGCGGCGGCGCGGGCCGCCACGGTTCTGGCCGCCCGAACCACCAGGGCCGCCGCGTCCCTGCCCTGAGCCCTGCGGTTTGCCCTTACGCGCCGGATGCTTCGCCTTGGGCTTGCGCGCGCCGTCGCCAATCGGCTTGGGGCTGACGCGCTGGCCGCGCTGCTGCTTGGGCGCAGGCTTGGTCGGGCCGACACCTTCGACCACCGCGCGGAAGTGATCCGGCAGCAGCAGACGCTCGAACTCGGCATCGGTCGTCTTGCGGATATCCTTGAGATACTGGCGCTCGTCCTCGGCGCAGAAGGCAATGGCGATGCCATCGGCACCCGCACGCGCGGTGCGGCCGATGCGGTGGACATACTGCTCGGGCACGTTGGGCAGCTCGTAATTGATGACGTGGCTGACGCCCGGAATGTCGATCCCGCGCGCGGCGACATCGGTCGCCACAAGCACCGGGGTCTTCGCCCGCTTGAACTCGTCGAGCGCGCGTTCGCGCTGCGGCTGGCTCTTGTTGCCGTGGATCGCGTTGGCCGCGATGTTCACCTGCGCCAGCTTCTTCACCACACGGTCGCAGCCGTGCTTGGTGCGCGCGAAGACGAGCACGCGTTCGAGCTTACCAGGGATTTCGTGGCGACCCGAAAGGATCAGTTCGAGCAGGCTCTGCTTCTCGTCCTGCTGGACCATGAACAGGAATTGCTCGATCCGCTCAGCCGTGGTGCTTTCGGGCGTGACGCTCACCTGCACCGGGTTGCGGCAGTACTGGCTGACCAGTTCCTTGATCGCCTTGGGCATCGTCGCGCTGAAGAACAGCGTCTGGCGCGTCTTGGGCGTCAGTTCGTTGATTTTGCGGAGCGCGTGGATGAATCCCAGGTCGAGCATCTGGTCCGCTTCGTCGAGCACCAGGATCTCGACACCGTCGAGGTTGAACGCGCGCTGGTCGATCAGGTCGAGTAGGCGGCCCGGCGTCGCGACGAGGATGTCGGTGCCGCGGTGCAGCTTGTTGCGATCCTTGTTGACGGAGGTACCGCCGACGATCGACTGCACTTTCAGGCCCGCGAGCGCACCGTAATCCTTGGCGCTCTGGGCGATCTGCCCGGCCAGTTCGCGCGTCGGCGCGAGCACCAGCATGCGGCACGATTTGAACGGGGTCTGGTTGTCGGCGTCGCGCAGGCGATCGATGCTGGGCAGCATGAAGGCAGCGGTCTTGCCGGTGCCGGTCTGCGCGATACCCAGCAGGTCGCGGCCTTCGAGCACGGGCGGGATCGCCTGCGCTTGGATCGGAGTGGGCTCGTTATAACCCTTGAGGTCGAGCGCCTGGAGGACGGGCTGCGAAAGCCCGAGGTCTTTGAATTCGGTCATGTGACTGTGTGACTCGCAATGCATGCGGTTCGCGCAGCGCACCCGATACAAACGGAGTCCGCGCGCTATCGCAGGGGTGGTAACCGCCCGCGTGAAAAGGGAAGTCTGGAAACAATCGAGGCGCTGCCGGGCCGCTCGCATTACGCGGCGGACGCTTCACGCTGGCAGTTGCGCTTCGGTCTTGCGGCAGATGGTGCATCGCGGCAAAAAAGTCAATCGAAGACGTGGCCCGCGCGAAACACTTGCGCTGGCACCGCGTTGACAGATCGAGACGCATCGAGGGAGGCGGGAGCCATCGGGTCCATCACCGGCAGCATCGAAACAACGGTAGAACAAGGCGCCGGCCTGCTCGCCGATCCGCTCCACGCGGCGCTGGCCGCGGGGATCGCGGTGGCCGCAGCGCTCGGCCTCCACGCCCTGCTGTTCTTCCTGCTGCGCCGGATCGCGCGCCGGACCGATCAGTCGAGCGACGATATCGTGGTCAGGCATCTCTACCGCCCTACCCGGCTCGCCATCGTGGTTCTCGCGCTGATGGGGGCAGCGCGCTACGTTCCCGAGCTGCGCGAGGTATGGGCCGACATCGCAACCTTCGTATTGCCCGCCGTGGTCGGCTGGATGGTCCTTGCAGTCGTGCGTGCGCTGGTCGAGGCGGCGAAGCTCAAGGCGGACATTTCGGTCGCGGACAACCTCAAGGCGCGGCGCAAGCGCACCAAGCTGACCATGTTTAGCCGCATCGCGACCTTCATCATCGTGTTCGTCACCGTGGGCCTGATGCTCCTCGCGATTCCCGGCGTGCGCGACATCGGGCTGACGCTGGTCGCCTCTGCCGGGCTCGCAGGGCTGGCGGTCGGTGCCGCTGCGCAGCCTGCGCTCAAATCGCTGATCGCGGGCGTGCAGATGGCGCTGACCGAGCCGATCAATATCGACGATGCCGTGGTGCTCGAAGGTGAATGGGGCTGGATCGAGGATATTCGCACAACCTACGTGGTGGTAAAGATCTGGGACGAGCGGCGGATGGTGGTGCCGACCAGCTATTTCCTAGAGAAACCCTTCCAGAACTGGACCAAGCAGACGGCCAACCTGCTCGGCACGGTGTTCCTCCATCTCGACCCCAAGGCGAACATCGGCCCGATCCGCGAGGAGTTCTACCGGCAGGTCGAGGCGAACGAGCGCTGGGACGGGCGCGTGAAAGTGGTGCAGGTGACCGACACCACGCGCGATTCCAAGGAAGTGCGCCTGCTGATGAGCGCGAAGAACTCGCCCACCTTGTTCGACCTTCGCTGCGACATCCGCGAAGGCATGATGGAATGGCTGGCGGACAATCGCCCGCAGGATTTCGCCAAATTGCGCCTGGTGGAGACGAACGAGGAGGCAGAGAGCGCCTAGGTGGCGGCCTTGCTCCCGAATGGCCCGTTGAGCTTCACGATCTTCCAGTTGAGGATGCTCGCGAAGCTGACCCACGCGAGGTAGGGCACGATCATCCAGCTCGCCGCGACCGACCATTCGCGCAGGAAAATGCACAAGGCGAGGACGGAGAGCCACAGAAACGGCACCTCGATCAGCGCCCAGTCGGGACGCTTCGCGGTGAAGAACAGCGGCGACCACAGGAAATGGCACAGTCCGTTCGCGAGGTAGAGGCCGATCAGCAGCGGGCGATCCGCCTCGGGCGCGCCGTTCCAGCTCAGCACGAAAGCCCAGGCGGCAAGCACTAGGATCACCGTCCACGCCGGGCCGAACAGCCAGTCCGGCGGTTGCCAGCTGGGCTTGTTCAAATCGCGATACCATTCGCCGATGCTGGTCAGCAGGCCCCCGCCGACGGTCAGAACCAGCGCCCAGACGACGGCGAAGACGATCGGAAAGCTCATGATACAGGCGTAGGTCGATGCCGCGCCGCTGGCAATGGACCTGGCGCGTCAGACCTGCCGGAAATTCAGCGCCGCGTTCAGCGCGAAGACGATCAGACCTGCGAAGATCGACACCACGACCCGGATCACCAGATAGTGCATCGGGGTAAAGGTGATCAGCACCCAGAACAGCGCCATCGTTACCCCCAGGCCGACCGCGGAGTTCATCAGGAACAGCACGTAACCGCTGGCAAGCTTGCGATCCGATCCGGCGAAGATCCAGTACCGGCCGAGCAGGTAGTGCAGCGAGTTGGCGACGAGGAAGCCGACGCCCGCTGCGATCACTTCGTCCATATGCGCGTATTCGACGAGCACCCACAACACGCCGAGCCCCACCACAAAAACGCTGGAACTGACCACCGTGTTGCGGATCAGCATCCCGCCGACACGGCGATTCCAGAATCGTCCCGCCCAGTGCCCGATGTCGAATCGGGCCATACCCTCAGGTCGCGAGCTCATTCGGCGGCGGTGGCGAGTTGCGACTGGACAGCGCTGCGCAGAGGACGAGGGCGCGGATTGCTTTCGCCCGCGTCCGCCCACTCGGTGCGGCGCGGTGCGCCCAGCCACACGAACAGCAGCGGCAGCTTGATAAACAGCAGTTCGGAATGGATCATCCGATCGATCCACCGTTCACGCCAGCTGGGCTGCCGCCGCGCGTTTTGTGCGAGCCATTTGTCATAGGGCTCGAAATGGCTGGGTTCGTCCACGTGAACAACCTCGAAAATGCGCAGCAGCGCCTTGTCATTGCGCACGACCGGTTTGGTCAGCAGGATATCGACCTGCTTCAGCCCGCGCTTCTCGGTCAGCGAGACGACGCGGCACAGCCGTTCGAACAGGTCGTCGCTGGCGACGATGGCCTTGGTATCGAGGCTGTCGATCGGGGTGCCGAAGGTGATTTCGATGAAGCGGTCGATATGGCCGAACGCCCGGTCGAGCGCGATCGGCTTCGTCCCGCGCAATTCGAACCAGCGCTTGAACATGACGTAGTGCTTGCGCTCGTCCGCGCGGTGCTTCTCGACCGCCGCGATAAACTCGGTGGCCTCGGGATGCTTGGCCTTCACAGCCTCCAGCACCCGGTCGAGCGCGGTGTACCCGCGGTGTTCGTTATAGATGTAGATCGACCCGAGAAGATCGAGATACCGCTGCGCAATCCATCGCTTCATTGCAGCGGCTTAGCACCGGGATGCGGGGAGGTCACGGGTTAGCACATGCCAACTATCTCCACTCCCTGATCATCTTTGCGGCAGCTTAATATGCCTGCTGCGAGATAGCTCGTGCGATTGTCGAAAGTCGGACTCCAATCAAGGCTTCGCCTGGCAAATGTTTCTCGATGACAATTGCTGCGGGAAAAACCACTGCCTCCTCAACACCAGCAAGGACGGTGGCCTTGTGCGCTTTACCGATCCCAAAAATCACCCCACCACTCATTCCACGGGGCTCAAAGGTCTTGACCTTGACGCCATCGATTTCAGAAAATTTTGGCCGATGCATCACCAAATGATGCTCATTACTGAAGCCCTCCTTTGCAAGCGCATCGCTCAAACCAATTTCGTTGCTGAGAAACTGACGGCAGGTGGGCCTTATGGTGTTGGCTTGAGAATTAATCGAACGCTTTCGATTCTTGGCACATGGCCAGCCAAATGCTGAATAAAGTGGGGTATGAAATTGTCGCAATAAATCAAATTGAAGCGGCACGATCCCCTGATCTCGCCAAAAATCTCCCACCTGTGCGAACGCGAAGTCAAGCTTATCAAGTTCCCGATTGCCGTCGGGAGCGGTGGTCGAATGAACCGTCAAGTTGATGGGCAACGTCGTATCTTGCCCAACAAAAAAGGACTCCCCCCCCACCTTATCCAGCACATGCGCTGCGGTTAAGAAATAGTCCTTCTCGTTGATAGAAATGAATGTGCCTGAGCCCACATGTTCAGGTTCTCCATCGGAAGACCGATATATGGGGCGACAAGCGGCCTTCCCAAGCTGAACTATTTGATCCTTGGCACGCTGAAGCGCTTCCCTAGCAGCCTCTTTTGGCGTAATTATCACCCCAGCCCGCTCGCCTCCAGCAGCGCCTTGGTACTCGCGTCGAACTCAGCCGCGCCGCCGTCGATGTCCTTGGCCATCTTCTTGCCAAGCTCGACGCCGAACTGGTCGAAGGGGTTGATGCCCATCAGCACGGCGTTCGCGAAGGTGCGGTGTTCGTGGAAGGCGATGAGGGCGCCCAATGTCGCTGCGTCGAGATCGTCGCACAAGATCGTGGCGCTGGGGCGGTCGCCGGGGAATTCGCGCGCGGGGTCTTTGCCGTCGGCGCTCATGTTGCCGCCCGCCATCAGCGCCGCGCCTTGCGCGAAGCAGTTGGTCAGCAGGATGCGGTGATGTGCGGGGTTGAGCGCGTCTCCGGGCGCGATGCTGGCGATGAAATCGACCGGGACCAGATGCGTCCCCTGATGCAATAGCTGGAAGACCGCGTGCTGCGCGTCGGTCCCCACCCCGCCCCAGGTGATCGGCGCCGTGGGGCCATCGACGGGCTCGCCTTCGCTGGTCACGCGCTTGCCGTTGCTCTCCATTTCGAGCTGCTGGAGGTAGTCGGGAAACAGCGCCAGCCGCTCGTCATAGGCGAACACGGCGCGCGTCTGACAGCCGCGCACGCGGGTGTAGTACTGGTCGGCAAAGGCAGCGCGCAGGCACAGGTTGTCGCGCGCATCGGTGTCGCGGAAATGCGCATCGACCGCCGCCGCCCCTTCGAGCATCGCGGCGAACTCGTCCCACCCGGCAGCGAGCGCGACCGGAAAACCGATGCTCGACCACAGCGAATAGCGCCCGCCGACCGACTCCATGAAGGGCAGCACGCGCGTCTCGTCGACGCCCCACTCGACCGCAGCTTCCGGATTGGCGGTCAGCGCGACCACGCGGCCGTGCGGGTCGGTGACGCCGTTCTCGCGCAGCCAGGTGAGCGCACTGTCGGCATTGGTCATCGTCTCGATGGTGGTGAAGGTCTTGGACGCGACCGCGATCATCGTTGTCGCAGGATCGCACGCCTCGAAAGCCGCCTCCAGCGCGACGCCGTCGATGTTCGAAACCACGTGGCAATCGACGTAGGAGAGATCGCGGGTGAGCGCATTGATCGCCAGCGCGGGGCCGAGCGCGGAGCCGCCGATGCCGATATGGATCAGGTGGTTGACCTCGCCCAGCGCGCCTTCGCGGATCGCCTCGATCAGCATCTGCATCCGCGTGAGCAAGGCCTGCGCTTCCTCTACGCTCGCATCATTGCCCGATCCGCGCTGCGCGGTGTGTTCGGCAGCGCGGCCTTCGGTGACGTTGATCGCATCGCCCGCGAACAGCGCGGCACGCTTGGCGGAGAAATCGCTGGCGTCGGCCAGTTCCTCGAAGGCGGACAGCAGGTCGTCGGTCAGGTGGGTTTTCGACCAGTCGAAGCGGATGCCCGCCGCATCCTCGCCCTCGCCCCAGCCGATCCGGCCCGATAGCGCGTCGACCCGGCCATCATCCTCCACGAAGAGTTGCGCGAGTGTCGCCTGAGGCATCGCCTTTACCCGATCCCACGCTGCCGTCCTGCTATCGCTCATGCCTGTAAAATCCTGTTGCCTGCCTGCTTTCAGCGCCTAGGTGCTGCAGCGATGGATGAAAAGGGCGAACCCGCTACGGATAGGTATGCCAGCGGCACGGCACGCGGCGGGAGGCTGGCGAGCCTTCTCGCGCTGATCCTCGGCGTCGCACTGCTGGCGCTGATTGTGCGGACCTTCGCCTTCTCCCTGTTTACGATCCCGAGCGAGAGCATGATGCCCGGCCTGATGCCGGGGGATACCATCGCGGCGGAGAAGTGGCCGTTCGGCTATTCGAACAACTCGCTGCCCTTCGACCTGCCGCTGATCCCGGGTCGCTGGTTCGCGCACCAGCCCGAGCGTGGCGACGTGGTGATCTTCAAGCATCCGGTGGACCGCACGGATTACGTCAAGCGCGTGATCGGCCTGCCGGGCGACGAGGTGGAGTTGCGCGACGGCTACGTCATCCTCAACGGCCAGATCCTGAGCCAGTCCGCGACCGACGAGGCGATCGTGCCGGTTGGCCCCAACACCCCGTGCGCGTGGGGGGGACGCGAGGAAGCGCGGCCTGCCGGTGGTGCGGACTGCCGTTATCGTCGCAACCGCGAATACCTGCCCTCCGGCGTCAGCTACGAAGTGCTCGATTACGGGCGCACACCGCAAGACAACTGGGGCCCGCGCGAGGTGCCCGCGGGCACGCTGTTCGTGCTCGGCGACAATCGCGACAACTCGATGGACAGCCGCTTCCCCGCGGTGCCGGGTGGCGGAGTGGGCTTCGTGGCGCAGGATCGACTGGTGGGTCAGGCGGGTGCGGTGTTGTGGTCGACCGACGGATCGGGCAGCTGGCTCGATCCCGGCAGCTGGTTCTCCGGCTTGCGACGCGAACGCACAGGAAAAGCCCTATGACCGACTGGAATACGACGCGCGACTGGCTGGCAAGCGTTGGCTTCGCCGCCAGGGACGAGGCGCTGTGGACCGAGGCGCTGACGCACGGCAGCACGGGCGAGGCGCGCGATTACCAGCGGCTCGAATTCCTCGGCGACCGCGTGCTTGGCCTGACGATCGCCGAATGGCTGTTCGAAACTGCCGATCGCGCAGCGGAAGGCGCGTTGGCACAACGCCTCAACGCGCTCGTCAGCAAGGGTGCGTGCGCAAAGGTCGCGCGGGCGATCGGCGTATCCGAACATCTCCGCCTTGGACGGCAGGCGCGCGACGATGGCGCGGCGGACAGCGACAATATCCTTGGCGATGTGATGGAATCGCTGCTCGGCGCGCAACTGCGAGAGGGAGGGTTCGAAAGCGCGCGCGCACTGGTTCGCAAGCTTTGGGCCGATGCCGTCGGGGGCGATGCGGGCCGCGCCAAGCACCCCAAGTCCGCGTTGCAGGAATGGGCTGCCGGCAACCGCCGCCGCCCGCCCGAATACGCGCTGGTCGACCGCTCCGGACCCGATCACGCGGCGCGCTTCACCGTACGCGTCTCTGTGAAGAATGTCGGTGAGGCGGAGGCCACGGCGAGCAGCAAGCAGGAAGCGGAGACCGCGGCCGCGAAAGCGTTTATGGAGCAGTATGGGTAGCCCAAGCTTGCACACGCCCTTCGACAGGCTCAGGACGAGCGGAACATGACTGATTCAGAGAATTTATCCGCCAAGGGCGGTGAGAAAAAGCAGAAATGCGGCGTAGTCGCCGTTCTCGGCGCGCCCAATGCGGGCAAATCCACGCTGGTGAACGCGCTGGTCGGGCAGAAGGTCGCGATCGTCAGCCCCAAGGCGCAGACCACGCGCGCGCGGATGCTCGGGATCGCACTGCATGAATCTGCCGATGCCGACACGCAGATGATCCTGGTCGACACGCCCGGCATCTTCGCGCCCAAGCGGCGGCTCGACCGCGCGATGGTGAATGCCGCGTGGGAAGGCGCGGAAAGCGCCGATGCGGTGCTGTTGCTGGTGGACCCGATCAAACAGCGGCGGCACGAGCTTGAGCCGCTGCTCGAACAGCTTGCCACCCGGCCCGAGAAGAAGCTGCTGGTGCTCAACAAGGTCGACATCGCCAAGAAGGAGCCGCTGCTGGCATTGGCACAGGAACTCTCCGCCAAGGTCGATTTTGCGGAAATCTATTTCATCTCCGCGCTCACCGGCGACGGCGTGACCGAGCTGAAGGATGCGCTCGCCGCCGAGATGCCCGACGGCGAGTGGATGTACCCGGAAGACCAGGTCTCCGACGCCTCCGAACGGCTGCTCGCGACCGAAATCACCCGCGAACAGCTCTATCGCCAGCTGCACGAGGAACTGCCCTACGACAGCATGGTCCGGCCCGAGAAATATATCGAGCGCAAGGACGGCAGCGTCGAAATCCACCAGCAGATCATCGTCGCTCGCGACAACCAGCGGATGATCGTGCTCGGCAAGGGTGGCAGCATGATCAAGTCGATCGGTCAGGCCGCGCGCGAGGAACTAAGCGAGCTGTTGGGTCGCAAGGTGCACCTGTTCCTGCACGTCAAGGCGACCGAAAACTGGGCCGAGGACAAGGAAATGTTCGAGGAAATGGGCTTGGATTGGGTGCGTTGATCGCGCTATTCTGAACGCCGGAATTTTTGCGGAGAAATTGCAATGCGTATCGCCAGGATAGCCGCCCTTGCCAGCACTCTGACCGCCGCACTCGCGCTGGGCGGCTGCGCTACCTATCCGGCAGAAGATGCTGCGATGGCTTCGTGCCCGCACGTCAGCCGCGACTGGCAAGCATGGATCAGCGCGATGCCGGGCCCCGATGCGAAGCGCACGCTGCATATCACGGGCATGGTTGACATGCCGACGCCCGGTTACTCGGTGAAGCTGGTGGGCGGCCCCGCCGATCGCATGCAGCCGCCGGGCCTTCGTTTCCAGCTGGAAGCGACCCCGCCCGATGGCATGGTGACGCAGGTGATCACCTCTGCCGAGGTGAATTACAGCGAACCGACCCCCTACCCGCAAATCCGCGAGATCATGATCTCCTGCGGCGACCGCCCGCTGGCGACCATCACCGAAGTGCCTGTAGCGCAGTAGGGCGTCGCGCCCAGTCCTCCCTATTTTGCGAGCCAATGGGGAGGTGGGCCGGTGCCGTAGGGCAGCGGGTCGGAGGGGCAATCTCTACCGCTTTTTCGCGATCGCGATCTTGTTCTTCTTCGCGAAGTCCTTGGTCGATTCCTCGCTGCGGTTCAGGGCCTTGGCGATCTGCTTGAGGCCCTGACCCTTGGAGGCGAGCGTCTTAAGCTGGCCCGCCTCCTCACCAGTCCAGGGCTGTTTGTGCCGCTCGAACTTGTCTTTCGCCATCGTTTCGTTTCCTTTGCCTTTCCCTCTCCCCGTGCGGGGAGAGGATAGCGCAGCTTCCTCCGTCAGGAGGTAGCGGAGCTTGGAGAGGGGCGCGCGACGCCTTTGAAGCCCGGCAGCCCCTCTCCAACTTCGGCCAGGTCGCTTCGCTCCCGGCCTTCATATCCTCTCCCCGAACGGGGAGAGGGATCACTCCTTTGCAGGGGCCTTCTTTGCGGCAGGCTTCTTCGCGGCTGCCTTTTTCTTGGCCGGAGCCTTCTTCTTGGCAGGCGCCTTTTTCTTCTTCTTGGCGGGGCCCTTGGCGGCGCGGGCGTCGATCAGGGCAATCGCCTGCTCGTCGGTCACATCCTCGGGCTTTACGTCCTTCGGGATGGTCGCGTTAGTGGTGCCGTCGGTGACGTAGGGACCGTAGCGGCCCGGCATCACCTTCATTTCGGCCTCCGAGGTCGGGTGCTTGCCGAGCACCTTGATCGGTTCTGCCTTGGCGCGGCCGCGGCCACCCTTCTGGGCGGCTTCGGCGAGCATCGTCACCGCGGCGTTCATCCCGGTGTCGAACACATCCATTGTGCTCGACAGTTTCGCATACTTGCCATCATGCCGAAGGTAGGGGCCGTAACGTCCTAAATTCGCTTCGATATCCTTGCCCGTCTCCGGATGCTGCCCGACAATACGCGGCAGGCTCAGCAGCTTGAGCGCCATCTCCAGATCGAGTTCGCCGATATCCTTGGGGATGCTCGACCGCTTGGCTTCCTTGCCCTCGCCCAGCTGAAGGTACGGCCCAAAGCGGCCCGTCTTGCGCTCGACCGGCAGGCCCGTTTCGGGGTCGTTGCCGAGCACTGCATCTTCGGCGACTGCGTCGGCATCCGCACCCGGCTGCGCGAAGCGGCGGGTGAACTTGCACTCGGGGTAATTCTCGCACGCGACGAAGGCACCAAAGCGCCCACCACGCAGGTGCAGCCGTCCACCGGCGCGGCCTTCCTGGTCGCACAGCGGGCAGAAGCGCGGGTCCTTGCCGTCGGCGCGTTCGGGGAAAAGGTAGTCGGACAGGAAGGTGTCGAGCACCGCGGTGATGTCCGACGGTTTCTGCTCCATCACCTCGTCGGACTTGGGCTTGAAGTCCTTCCAGAACGCCTCGAGGATCGCCTTCCACTCGGCACGCCCGCCGGAAACATCGTCCAGCTCTTCTTCCATGCCCGCCGTGAAGTCGTAGGCGACATAGGTGGGGAAGAAACGTTCGAGGAAGGCGGTCAGCAGACGGCCCGATTCCTCGGCGAAGAAGCGGTTCTTCTCGATCCGCACATAATCGCGGTCGCGCAGCGTCTGGATGGTCGATGCGTAGGTCGACGGGCGCCCGATGCCGAGCTCCTCCAGCTGCTTGACCAGCGATGCTTCGGAATAGCGCGGCGGCGGCTGGGTGAAGTGCTGGTTCGCCTCGACCGACTTGCGCGCGGGGCTATCGCCTTCGCGCATGTGCGGCAGCAGGCCGCCGTCCTCGTCGTCCTTGTCGTCGAAGCTTTCCTGATAGACCGCGAGGAAGCCGGGGAACTTCACGACTTGACCGGTCGCGCGCAAGGAATGCTGCCCGCTGCCCTCGGTCAGCGTGACGGTGGTGCGTTCGAGCTGTGCGGTCGCCATCTGGCTCGCCAGAGCACGCTTGAAGATCAGGTCGTACAGGCGCGCCTCGTCGCCCGATCCTGCCCTGTCCTTGCGGAAGTCGGTCGGCCGGATCGCTTCGTGTGCTTCCTGAGCATTCTTCGCCTTGGTCTTGTAATAGCGCGGTTTTTCCGGGCGATACTCGGCGGAATAACGATCGGTGATCGCATCGCGGCAGGCATCGATGGCGCTCTGGTCCATCTGCACGCCGTCGGTACGCATGTAGGTGATTGCACCCGCTTCGTAGAGCGACTGCGCGCACCGCATCGTGTGGCTGGCCGAGAAACCGAGCTTGCGCGCGGCCTCCTGCTGCAGCGTGGAGGTGGTGAACGGCGGCGCGGGGTTGCGTTTGACCGGCTTGGTCTCGATCCCCTCGACCGTGAAGCGCCCGTCTTCGACCGCCTGCTTGGCGGCCATCGCACTGCCCTCGTCGCCCAAGGTCATCTTGTCGAGCTTCTTGCCGTCGAGCGTCACCAGCCGCGCGGTGAACGGCGTGCCATCATGCTCGAAATTGGCGATGATCGACCAGTATTCCTCGGCCTTGAACGCCTCGATCTCGCGCTCGCGGTCGACGATGATGCGGAGTGCGACCGACTGCACGCGGCCTGCCGACTTTGCGCCAGGCAGCTTGCGCCACAGCACGGGCGAGAGGGTAAAGCCGAACAGGTAATCGAGCGCGCGGCGCGCCAGATAGGCGTCGATCAGGTCCTGGTCGAGCGCGCGCGGCTTCTTCATCGCCTCGGTCACGGCGGGCTTGGTGATCGCGTTGAAGGTCACCCGGTCGACATTGGTGGGCAGGGCTTTGCGCTTCTTGAGCATGTCCAGCACGTGCCAGCTGATCGCTTCCCCCTCGCGATCAGGGTCGGTTGCGAGGACGAGGCGGTCGGCGTTCTTCGCGGCATCGGCGATCGCCTTCACCTGCGCACGCTTTCGCTGGTCGGAATAGATTTCCCAATCCATCGCGAAATCCTCGTCCGGCCGCACGCTGCCATCCTTGGGCGGCAGGTCGCGGATGTGGCCGTAGGAGGCGAGAACCTTGAAGTCCTTGCCGAGATATTTCTCGATGGTTTTGGCTTTGGCCGGTGATTCGACGATGACAAGTTGCATGAGAGTGGGGGCGTTCCTTCACGTGTACGTACGCGCGAGAGTGGGATTCGGTTGGGCGGTTCGTCAAGCGGGCGAATGTAAGATATCTGTGTGGTGAGCCTTTGGAGTGCGCGAAAATGAGAGTCTTGTGGAGGGCATTTGGAATGAGCGCGATCTTCGCGGCGGGCGCGATGTTTGGTCCGGTCTTAATCGCTGCAATCGCAGCCCTCGATGACGAAAAAGAATTTATGCCGCCCAAGCACGATCAGGCAGCTCTCTTAATAGAGGCATACCGATCAAATCTACCTGAATTCGCTCTATTCCTGACAATTAGCCAAGAGCCACACGCTGAAAACTGCGGCTACGACGAAAAAAATATTTTCCCGGATGGTGTTGATGCAATAATTGATGCACGTCGATCTGGAAGATTTTCCCCTCTCGAGGGGTACATGGCAATGAATCACTGGGCCGCAAAGCTGCAAGACGAAAATTATCTTTATGCGATCACTGAAGAGATCAGAAAGGAGCATTCTCCATTTCAGATCGAATTTCTGCGTCGCTGCATTCAAAGTACCATTTTTTCGGGCGCATGCATGAAGCACGTTTCACGCGTTGGTGACCGGGTAGAGAGATTTCCCGATGGACCGGGAAAGGATTCGTATTTTCCGGCTTCTGGTCATGAGGAAGAGGTAATCTGCACCTACCTCGATGGCGTCGCAGCACGGCGCGGGATCGCCATGCCGGAACGCTACTGAGTATCCTACTCGAACACGTCCGCCACGCTGGTGTCCGCAGGTGCGACGAGGTGGAACACTGCCATCGAGAACGCGAAGTTCAGCGCATTGCCGAAAGTCTCGACGAAGGAGGAGAGCGTCACGCCGAGGGCGAACATGGGTGAGAATAGACCGCCCCCGCCCGTCGCAATGCCCGTTCCCATAACCACTCCCAAGATCACGGAGTTCAAGACCGTCAGTCCGATCCACAGAAGCAGGCCAGCGCCGAAGATGGACCAGCCATGGCCCTTGGTCGCCTCCCAGCTCGCGCCAAGGCTGTCGGTGATCGAGTGCTCGCCACTGAGCAGATAGCCATTGGCAGCCGACCAGCGGACCATCACGATGATGCCGGGAATGAACAGCAGCATGAATCCGATCCCCACGCCGATGCCGGCGAGAATGGACATGCCGACAAAGCTCCAGAAGCGCGCTCCTGCGCTCATCGACCGACCGAGCGCGTGCAGCATTTGCACCAGCAGGAAATAACTGGCGATGACGAACAGCACCATGTTCCCCAGTGCGAAGAGCCCCTGGAAAAGGCCGGCCGTCTGGGTGTCGATCCCTCCGCCGATCCACCGGGCGGAGAACAGGTTGTCCTCCATCGATACGAGGCCGAACAGCCCGCCGATCCCCGAAAAGATGCCGAGGATCAGCACGTAGATCAGCACGGCCCGCCCCGCCCCGCCGATCACATCGACCGTCTGGCTTAGAATTCCGCTGACATCCGCTTCACGATCCATCGATTTCCCCCTGTTAACCCGGCCTTGCGATCACTGGCTCGGCACCCCGTCCGCACTCTCTCCTGCACCATCGCGCGACGCAAGCCCCGCCAGTGCTTTGAGCGCCTGCGGCAAGCGCGCCCGCAATGCTTCCGCGTCCTTGACCTGAAACAAGGGAGCCACGGCGATCACTCCCAATAACCCAGCTCCGCAGCCAAGGATCGCCGCTGGCTCACGGCCGTCACGACGCAGACGACAGGCTGACGCGGCCGCCCGCATGCCGCTCGAGCCGCCCGGCGATTTCCAGCTCCAGCAGGGCGAGTTGCACCGCGGCCGCCCCGCTGCCGGACTGGCGGATCAGTTCATCGACCGCGACCGGCGCGGTGGTCAGCAGGTCGGTGATGTCGGCTGGCGATGCTCCCTCGAAATCTTCGGGCACCGGTTCGAAACGGCTTGTCGGTTCGCGGAAGGTGCTGCGCGGGCTCCCCTCGAACGTGCTGAGCAATTCGACCACGTCGGATGGCTCCTGCACGAGCACCGCGCCTTCGCGGATCAGGTGGTTGCAGCCGTGGCTGCGCGCGTCGAGCGGGCTACCGGGGATCGCCATCACCTCGCGCCCGTATTCGCCCGCCAGTCGCGCGGTGATGAGACTGCCGGACTTGATCGCCGCCTCGACGACCAGCGTGCCGAGTGCGAGCCCTGCGATGATCCGGTTGCGGCTCGGAAAGTGGCTGCCGCGCGGCTCAGTGCCCGGCGGTTGTTCGGCGATCAGCAGGCCTTCGTTGGCGATCCGTTCCTGCAGCGCGGCATGCTGCGGCGGGTAGGCGATCTCGATCCCGCTCGCGATCACCCCGATGGTGTGCGGGAAAGCCCCCTCGTGCGCCGCCCCGTCGATCCCGCGCGCCAGCCCGGAAACGACGACGAAGCCTTCTGCGGAGAGCGCCTGCGCGAAGTCGCGCGCGATCTTCACCGCCGCCGCGCTGGCATTGCGCGCGCCGACCATCGCGACGACCGGCCTGCTCGCCAGCGAAAGGTCGCCCTTGTAGGTGATGATCGGTGGTGCGCCCTCGCATTCGGTGAGCGCTTGCGGATAGTCGGGCTGATCGTGGAACAGGTAGCGCGCACCGTGGCGCTTGACCGCGTCGATCTCGCGACGAACGGCGTCCTCACGCGCAAGCTGGTGGTGCCCTCCGCCCGCCTTGGCGAGATTGGGCAAGGCCTCGACCGCTGCTTCCCCGCTGCCATAGCGGGCGAGCAATTGTGCGAAGGTGACCGGACCGATCCGGGGGCTGCGGAGCAGGCGGATGCGCGCGAACGCTTCGGCCTGCGACAGACCGGTCATTTCTTCGCGCCGACCTTCGGCTCCTCGCCGCGCATCAGGCGCCCGATATTGGCCCGGTGCTGGATCAGCACGATCCCCGCGATCGCGACCAGCGGCCAGACGACCTGCGGATAGCCCAGAGCCCAGGCGACCAATGGCGAGAGCACAACGGTCGTCATCGACGAAACCGACGAAATCCGGCTGAGGTAAAGCGTAAGCGCCCAGATCGCAGCACACACCAGCATCGCCGGCCACGCCAGCGCGAGCAGGACCCCGGCGGCCGTCGCAAAGCCCTTGCCGCCGCGAAACCTCAGCCACGGCGTCCAGCAGTGCCCCGCCACGGCTGCAACCGCCGCGACGCCCTGCGCCAGCGCCCGCTCCTGCCCTGTGCCGTCGAGCGCATAGATCATCCCCGCGATCACCACGGGCAGCGCGCCCTTCGCCGCGTCGAGCAGCACGGTTGCCGCCGCCAGCTTCTTGTTCCCGGTGCGCAGCACGTTGGTCGCGCCGATGCTGCCGCTGCCGATGCTGCGGATATCGCCGAGCCCGGCCGCGCGCGTCAGCAGCAGCCCGAAGGGGATCGATCCGAAGGCGAAGGCGAGGACGGCGATCAGGACAATCTGGATATCGAGGTCGAGAATCTCTCGTCTCCCGTTGAAATGGCTTTTTCGCAATCACCTTGGGTCATGTCGAAGAGGTCGGCAAGCTCGGGTGTGTCGTTCGTCGAATTCGGCTGCCCCCAGCCTTGGTCGACCCCGCCGCGAACGATAGGCATGCAGCCACCAGTTACAAAGAGGATTGCCCCGATGTCGATGCGTTTGCTGCTAGCCACGCTTGTTTTCCTGACCGTTCCAGCGGCGGCGCAGGATGCGACCACGACCGGGTGGACCGACGCGATCGACGGCGACCGGCTGCAAGAGGGGCAGACCTGCTTCGCGCTGAAGGCGGGCGAGAATGTGGTCGGTTTCCAGCGCGAAACCATCACCCCGGCGGTCAGCATCGAAGGTCCTGCATGGCGGATCGTGAGCGAGCAGGTCCTGCCCGAACGCGGTATCACCTTCGTCGATCACTTCCTGCACGACCGGGAAACGCTGGCTCCGGTGGCCTTTCACAGCATCCTCAACGGACAGGAGATCGCGCGCCTGAGCTATCTCAACGGGCGGATTTTCGGGAAGCGTTTCGATCGGCAGGAAAAGGCGGCCAAGCCGGTGGACCTGAACGCGGACGGCCCGGTTCTCGATGGCAACCTGTGGGGTCCGCTGCTGGCCGCGCTCAATCTGGAAGACGGGATGCAGCTACGCCCGCAAATCTACCAGTACAACGACGGGCTCGGCAATTTCGTCATCGACGTAACGGGCGTGGATACGATCGAAACCGCGGACGGACCGCGCGACGTCTATCTGGTCGACATGGGCTTCAGCGAAGACCGGCTCACAACCTACCTAATCGGCAAAGCCGACGGCACCGAATACGGTTCGCGTTCGGGCAATTTCTCGACGACGCGCCTGCCCGACTGCGCGGGATTGGACGCAGCGGACTAAGGAGGCGTTCGCGGAGAAATCGCCGTTGGAGCTTCCCCCCAGTGCCAGGCGCGGCTCACCCTGCAACCACACCGGGTAAATTCGGAGGTACCAGCCGACCGTACCTTGCCCTGTACCCGGTTCGCGGTACCTCTGGCATCCATGACGACCCACCAGCTCTCTCCCGACACCGCTGCCGTCGCGCGGCTGACCGCCAAGGAACGCGAATGCCTGCGCCTCTGGCTGGATCACGCCACCGCCAAGGAAATCGCGATCCGTCTGGGCGTCACGCATCACGCGGTGGAAAAGCGGCTCAAGTCGGCGCGGCACAAGCTGGGCGTCACCAGTTCGCTGGAGGCAGCTCGCATCTTCGCCCGGACGGAAAGGTACGAGGGGACCATATCCGGTCCGCCGGAGCTATCGAACGGCGAGCGTGGAGCTCAGATCGGAGGCCTTGGTGCCCTTATCCGGTCGGCAGCCCCGCGATTCAACCGGCACCACCTTGTCCTGGCTGCCGGAGTACCGATCATGTCGATGATTCTCGTTCTAGCACTCGCACTAACCGCGCAGCCCGGATCGGATGTGCAGGCTCTTTCCGATAGCGACAGGGCCCGCACCGAGGTGGGCAGGGTAGAGGCACGGATTGCCCGCGAAGATGCCGCATCGGCGGCCGAAGATGAGCAGGGGGCGCTCGCCGATGGAAAAAGCGCCGTGGCAGATGAAAAGCGCCAGCTGGCCAGCGCGAAGCGTGCCTCTGCCGATGACGGCCGGAAGGGCTACGCCTTTGCCGGAAAGTGGAAGGTGCCCGAGGACTCGTTGGCCGGGAAGTGGACGCCGGAAGAGGGCTCGACCGGGTCGTCGTCTGCCGATCCGCAATAGGCACTGGTCCGCGACGCCTGCGGATTGACCGGGCGGGCGCGCGGGGCCATGCGTCGCAACACATGAACCCCGCCGCCCCCATCCTGATCTTCGATTCCGGTGTCGGCGGGCTGACGATCCTCGCCGAGGTGCGCAAGACGCTCCCCGAGGCGTCGGTCATCTATGCCGCCGACTTCGCCGGGCTACCTTACGGCACCAAGAGCGAGGCGGAGGTGGCCGCGCGCGTTTGCGGCCTGCTGGGTCGGATGGCGGAGCGGTACCAGCCGCGCCTCGTCTGTATCGCGTGCAACACCGCCAGCACGATTGCGCTGGGCATGGTGCGCGACGTGCTTGCAATCCCGATTGTCGGCACGGTGCCCGCGATCAAGCCTGCCGCCCTTGCAACGCAAACGGGCGTCATCGGCCTGCTCGGCACCGGCGCGACCGTTCGCCAGCCCTATGTCGACCGGCTGGAGGCGGAGTTCGCGAGCGACAAGCGGCTGATCCGGCACGCTGCGGACGCGCTGGTCCCGCTCGCCGAGGCGAAGATGCGCGGCGAGACATTGGCCGAACGGGCGGTGTCGGATGCGGTCGCGGGATTGCGCGATGACCCGGCGGCCGCCGATCTCGACACGCTGGTTCTCGCCTGCACGCACTTCCCGCTACTGGCGGACGAGCTGCGCGCGGTTTTCGGGCAGGATGTGCGGCTGGTCGATGGCGCGGCCGGTATCGCCCGGCGGATCGCCTCGCTGACCGGGGGCCAGAGTTTCGTCCGCGCGCACGAGGATTTCGCGGTTGCCACCGGGGACGTGGACAACCTCACCACCCTCGCACCGATCCTCGAACGCCATGGACTGATGCGCGCGATGCAATTCTGATTGCATTCTATCCCTCGCCTTTGCGAATCGCTCGCAAAGATCGCGCTGGAAACTGCGGTTTTCGACCTATAAACGGTGCGCCACCGTGACGAACTATACGAATATATTCGACCGGGCGATCGATCGCCTGCACGAAGAGGGCCGGTATCGGGTCTTCATCGATATCCTGCGCAACAAGGGTGCCTACCCCAACGCGCGCTGCTTCCACGGCCACAACGGCCCGAAGCCGATCACCGTGTGGTGCTCCAACGACTATCTGGCGATGGGTCAGCACCCCAAGGTGACCACGGCGATGGAAGAGGCGCTGCACGATGTCGGCGCGGGATCGGGCGGCACGCGCAATATCGGCGGCAACACGCACTACCATATCGAGCTGGAGGCGGAACTCGCCGACCTGCACGGCAAGGAAGCGGCGCTGATCTTCACCAGCGGCTACGTCTCCAACGACGCGACGCTTTCCACGCTGGCGAAGCTGCTGCCCGGCTGCGTGATCTTCTCCGACGCGCTCAACCACGCGAGCATGATCGCGGGCATCCGCAATTCGGGCTGCGCCAAGCGCGTGTTCCGGCACAATGATCTCGAACATCTCGAAGAACTGCTGGCGGCGGAAGACCCGGACACGCCCAAGGTGATCGCCTTCGAAAGCGTCTATTCGATGGATGGCGACGTCGCCCCGCTGCATGCGATCTGCGACCTGGCCGAGAAGTACAACGCGCTGACCTATTGCGACGAGGTCCACGCGGTCGGCATGTACGGCGCGCGCGGCGGCGGGATTTCCGAACGCGACGAGGCTGCGCACCGGATCGACATCCTCGAAGGCACGCTGGGCAAGGCGTTCGGGGTGATGGGCGGCTATATCGCTGCGGACAAGCGGATCGTCGATTGCATCCGCTCCTATGCGCCGGGCTTCATCTTCACCACCTCGCTCTCGCCGGTGCTGGTCGCGGGCGTGCTCGCCTCGGTCAAGCACCTCAAGCACAGCAGCGAGGAACGCGACGCGCAGCAGGCGGCGGCCGCCATGCTCAAGCAGATGATGCGCGATGCCGCGCTGCCGGTGATGGACAGCACCACGCATATCGTACCGCTGATGGTCGGCGACCCAGTGAAGGCGAAGCGGATCAGCGACATCCTGCTCGCCGAATACGGTGTCTACGTGCAGCCGATCAACTTCCCGACCGTGCCGCGCGGCACCGAACGCCTGCGCTTCACCCCCGGACCAGCGCATACCGAGGAAATGATGCGCGAACTGGTCGAGGCGCTGGCCGAGATCTGGGACCGGCTGGAGCTGGAGCTGCGGCAGGCGGCATGATCCAGCTCGCCGCCTTGCTGTTGCTTGCGTCTCCAGCGGGCGACGCGCCACAGGTCGAAGCGGCAAGCGTGGATGCCGACAAGGAAGAAGCGATGGCCCTCGCACGCGAAATCGCTGCGAACGGCTTCCTCCCGACACTCGTCCCGCTCCAGACGGCGAGCGAGATCGACGGGATGATCAAGGACAACCCGGACCTCACATCAGCCGAAATCGAAACCTTGCGCACAATCGGCGCTCGGCACGCGAAACAGCTGCGCGCAAGGCTGATCGACCTCGACGCTAAGGCCTATGCTGACGCATTGTCGCTGTCCGACCTGCGCGCTTTGGCGATTTTCGAACGGAGCGAAGCGGCGGCACACCGGCGCGATGCGATGCCCCAAATCATGATGTCCGTGGTCACCTCCCTTGGCGAGGTCGATTACGGCGGCGGCGTGAAAAAGGAATTCTGCTCGCAGACCGGCAATCTGTGCGAGACGTCGGAAGCGGCGGACTGACGCCAATGGACGCGCCCGCCGATCCCGATTTTCGGCACGATGTTCCATCCGAATTGCAGGCGATGCTCGATGACGACCCCGCGTTGGCGGAGAAGTGGGGCGCGCTGACCGAGCTTGGTCGCAACGAATGGATCTGCTGGATCATCTCGGCCAAGCAGGAGGCGACGCGGGAGAAACGACGCGCGCGCCTTCACGAAGAGGTGCTAGCCGGCAAGAAGCGCCCGTGTTGCTGGCCCGGCTGCCCGCACCACAGCGAAGCCGCCCGCAAGTTCGTCGATGCGTGAACCGGTTTCGCCGGCTGAGGAACCGACCAGCACCTTGATCGCTTGCCCACCATGGCGGAGATAACAAAAGTAAAGCCCGGAACCCTCACCGATTTCAGCCACGGGTTCTACCACATCCGCGGATCGTTCAAGCTTGGCGGCATTCTGGACCTCGGCACGCATTGCGCGCTCGTCGAATTGGCCGACGGGCGGTTCGTCTTCCTCGACAGCTACACGCTCGACGATGAGCTGAAAGCGAAGGTCGACGCGCTCACCGATAACGGGCGCAAGATTGCCGCAATCGTCAACCTGCACCCGTTCCACACGCTGCACTGCGAATGGATGGCGAAGGCGTACCCCGACGCCAAGCTTTACGGCACGAAACGCCATCACGAGAAGTTTCCCGATCTGCGGTGGGAGAGCGACACCTGCGAAGCGGGCGCGCTCGACGGGTTGTTCGGCGATGCGCTGCAATTCTCCGTGCCCCAAGGCGTGCACATGGTGTGCGAAGACGAGAACGTGCATTTTTCCTCGGTGCTCGCCTACCACCGCCCCAGCGGGACGATCTTCGTTGACGACACGCTGTCGTGCATCAAGGCGCCCTTCCCGCTCTCGCTGCTGCCAATCACCGGCAAGCTGGCGTTCCATCCCACCCTGGCCAAGGCGCTGGAGCCCAACCCCTACGCCGCCGACGCATTCCGCGAATGGGCGATTCGCATGGCGCAGGACTGGGCCGACGCCCGCCGCATCGCCACCGCGCACAACACGACGATGACGTTTGCTTCGGGCGAATTCCCCGAGAAGGTCGGCGCGGCACTCGGCCAGGTCGCAGGCGTCCTGCAAAAGCACCGCGACCGGCCAGCACAAGCCTGACTGCCCACCTACCGAAGCAACGGCCGATGTGCTGTTTGCGCCACAGACGTGCGTTCCGAATCTGCTTGACAGAATCGTCTGATCGCGTCGCGGCTAGCTCGTTGCAGGACTAGGAAAAATAGCAGAACACGGAAATCGGCCACTCGACATCAGCCACTTCAGTATTGGGGTAAGTCCCTTGGGTCGTTGATGAATTTCTTTTCCAGAAGCTTTTGATCGGATAAGTATTCGGTGGCCGGTCAGGGGGACCGGCCTGCATTCTGGGAAAACGAATATGCTTCGTTCGCGTTGTTTGTCGTTCGTGATCGGCTGCGCCATGCTCGCTTCGTGCGGAGGTGATAGCGGCTCCGGTTCTTCTTCCGGCGGTGGAGGAGGCGGCGGCGGAAGCGGCGGAAGCGGGGGCGGCTCCGGCACGCCCGCCCCGACCTACCAGACCTTCGCGCAATTGACCGGCACTCAGACATTCAGAACGACCTGCGGCGGCTTTTACTTCGAAGGAGGCCGCCCGCCCATGCAGACCGGCGGCCTCGCGTTCGGATCGGGCATTACGATCGTTTCGGACCGCAGCCAGCCGAGCTACGACGTCACCACGGACGGGACCGGCCTGTTCGGCACGTTCGCAACGTCCTTCAGCCAGGCCGATCGCGACACCAGCTTGAATGTCGAAGGATACAAGAAAGTCGCATCCAGCGGGTTCACCGAACGCTTCGCGATCTTCCCCGTCACCCAAAATGGAGCCGAACTGGAGCATCTGCGCGTCGCCCAGGTCATCGCGGAGAATTTCCAGGGATATACCAGCCAGATATGTGCGCTGGGCATTCCCACCATTGTAACCGACGTTCCCGCAGCGACCGTCACCTACGGCGGGATTGCCGTATTCGGAAATGCCTACATCGTCGAAAGCGCCGGTGCAGGGCCGATCTCGAATTACCGGATCACCAACTCGACCACCACGCTCCGGGCCAATCCGGCCAATGGTCAAATCGACTTCACGCTTGCCCTCAAGGGCCAGCTCGTCACGCAGGGTACCACTTCGAGCACGATTACCGATCTCGGCACGTTTACCGGAACCACCACTTTCGACGGCAGCGATCCGGGTTACAACGACATAGTGGTGGACTCGCAGAACACGGTTGCCGGTACGTTCGGCGGCGGTTTCTTCGGCCCGCAGGGCAAGACGGCGGCGGTTTCGGTCGGCTTGCAGACCCGGCGCGCGGACGACAGCGATCTGGTTTTGGGCGCCTTGCTGATCCTGCGTCCGCAATAGATCCGAAAACATCGAGGCGCGCCCGTTCGTCGACTGCGGACGCGCCTCGGTCAAGGATCGATGGAATTGCTGCACCGGCGCTCTAAATAGAGCGCGATGGATTACTTGCGTTCGCATCATTTCCGGGAAAACTCGCCGATGTTCGGCGTGTGCGCGATCCTGATCGTGGCCTTTGCCGCGCTTGCAATCGTGGGCCCGGCGCGCGCGGACCAGACGCTGCAGGTTGCGGATCGGGCGCAGGCCGCTGCCGCCCCTTCGATCAAGGCGCTGCCCGCGACCGGCGAAGAGGACAAACCGCTCGAATCGCAGCTCGCGCCGCAAGACGCGGTGGCGCGCAACGCGGCGGTCGAGATCGTCGAGGGCGGACCGGGCACTGCCCCCTCCTTCGTGTTCTCGGGCAATGCTGCCGACCGTGCGCGCGCGCGCGACTGCCTCGCGCTCGCCGCGATGGCCGAGGCGGGCTACGGCGATGCAGACCAGCGCGCGGTGATGCAGGTCATCCTCAACCGCACGCGCCATCCGGGATTTGCGAATACCGTATGCGGCGTCGTCTACCAGGGATCGAACCGCAAGACGGGCTGCCAGTTCACCTTCACCTGCGACGGCTCGCTCGCGCGGCGTTATCCAGAAAGCCAGTGGAAGGCCGCAAGGCAGCGCGCCGAGGAAGCGCTCGGCGGGCGGGTCGACAAGACGGTGGGCCTCGCGACGCACTACCACGCGAATTACGTATTCCCCTGGTGGAGCCCGCAACTCGACAAGATCGCGGTCGTGGGCCCGCACATGTTCTACCGCTGGCGGGGCTTCTGGGGCACCAGGCAGGCGATGAACGCAAGCTATCGCGGTGGAGAGCCCGATCCGATGGGGCTGCGCCAGACCGCGTTGGAGGTCGAACGGCCAGCCACGGTCCTCAAGACCTTTGCCGAGGATGGAGCCGCGCAGCGGACCATCACTGCAGGCAGTGAAGGCACGCCGCGCGTGATCGAAGGGAGCACCGCCCCCGCCGCATCCGCCGATAAGGCAGCGGGCACGAAGGCTCCGGTATCGGCCGATCCGCGCGTGCATCTGGTCCTTGTCGCCCGCGGCGAAGACCCTGCAGCGCTGGTCGCACGCGCCCGCGCCCTGTGCCCGGGCGACGGATATTGCCAAGTCTATGGCTGGACCGATTCGAGCGCGATCCCCTCGCAGTTGCCGCTCTCCTCCGAGGCGCGCCGAACGCTGCAATTCAGCTTCCTGCCTGCACGCTCGGGCAATGGCGAGGCGGTCTATTTCGATTGCCGCACTTTCCCCTCCCCCTCGGTCGGTTCCTGCCTCCCCAACGCGCGTAGCTGAGGCGGCGCATACCGGTGCCGTAGCGGATTTGCTGCATGCTCCGGCACCGGCTAATCGCACGGCAAAACACGATGGGAGATGGTACGTTGGGCGGCAATCGAGAGCAGACTTACGACGAGGTCGTCACCGGCCGCCGCAGCATTCGTGGCTTTCTGGACAAGCCGGTGGCGCGCGAGCTGATCGAGGAGGTGATCGCGCTCGCGACCCGCGCGCCGTCATCCTACAACAACCAGTGCTGGAACTTCACCGTCGTCACCGGCGATCCGCTCGACGCGATCCGGCGGGGCAACACCGAAGGTATCCTTGCGGGCAATCCCGACACGCGCGAGTTCCGCCGTCCCGAAGGCGATCCGCCCGAACACCACCGCCGCCGGCAGATCGACGTCGCCAAGCAGCTATTCGGCGCGATGGGGATCGAGCGGGAGGACAAGGAGCGTCGGCAGGACTGGACACTGCGCGGTTTCCGCCAGTTCGATGCGCCGGTTTCTGTCGTCGTAACCTATGATCGCGCGATCCTTGGCAGCGACATCGCCCCGTTCGATTGCGGCGCGATTACCAATGCGCTGGTCAACGCGGCATGGTCGCGTGGGCTTGGCTGCGTCATCAACTCGCAGGGCATCATGCAGAGCCCGGTGGTGCGCGAGCACGCGGATATTCCCGAGGATCAGGTGATCATGATCTGCGTCGCGATGGGCTGGCCCGATCCTGACTTTCCCGCCAATGCGGTGGTCTCGGAACGAAAGCCTTTGAGCGAGACTGTACGCTTCGTAGGTTTCGAGAGGTAACGGGATGCACAGGCAGCTGGAATTGCTCGCCATTTGCTTTTTGCAGCGCGGCTGGCGATAGAACGGACATGGCTGACCTGACCAACGCACCGGCGTACCAAGCGGATGGCGAACAGGCCTTCAGCATTTGCGATCCCAGACCCGCAGACCATGTCCGCCATCTGATCGAGCACAGCCCGATCGCCTCGGTCGTTTCCAACCCGCGCCTGCCCGACAATCCGCTGGTCGCGGTCAACCGGCCCTTCATCGAACTGACCGGGTACGGGCCGGAGGAAATTCTGGGGCGCAATTGCCGGTTCCTTGCGGGCGACGGCACCGAACCGTGGTTGACCGAGACGATCCGCGAAGGCGTGCGCGAGCGAAAGCCGGTGCTGGTCGAAATCCTCAACTACAAGAAGAGCGGCGAGCCTTTTCGTAACGCCGTGCTGGTCGCGCCGATCTTCGGCGACGACGACGAGCTGGAGTATTTCCTCGGCAGCCAGGTCGAGGTCGACGGACCCGACCCGCAGCTCGCCGCAGGCCGCCGCGAGCGTGCTTCGGCTATGTTGCAAACACTCTCGCCGCGCCAGTTCGAGGTGACGAAGATGGTCGCCAGCGGGTTGCTCAACAAACAGATCGCGGGCGAGCTGGGCCTTTCGGAAAAGACCGTGAAGATGCACCGCAAGCTGGTGATGGAGAAGCTTGAACTGCGCACCGCGGCGGACCTTATCAGGCTTGCGGTGGAAGCGGGGGTCTGACCCCGCTTCCACCGGGTGCCACGCCGCTATTGGGGCCCCAGCACGCCTGCCGCAGGCCAGTCGGTATCGCCCACGCGGGTCAGCTGCATGTCGAAGAACTTCTGCGGCTTCTGCCCTTCGACAATCCGCACGCCCCATTCGTGCAAAGTGGTGTCGGTAATTTCCGCCTCATATCGGATCGTCATCGGACCGGCGGGAATTTCCCATACATAGCCCTTGTCGGTCAGCACCATCTCGAAGCGACCCTCGCGCCCGTCGCTCCAGCTCTGCATGCTGTAGGTTTGCGTGTCGGGGGCGTAGCTGATGACGGCAAAGGCATTGAAGCTGGCAGTACCGTCACCCTCGTAGCCGCGCCCCTGCACGACCTTGATCGTGCCGTCGAGCATCGGACCAAAGCGCTCTGTCTGCGTGATCTCGTGCGGCCCCTGCGGCCCGTAATAGACCGCCTTCCCCCGCCAGGTGCCATCCAGCCGATCGAACTTCGCCATGGCGGCGCGCTGCGAGTCTATCTTGGCCTCGATATTCGCTTGCGGCGCGCGCTGCGCCTCTGCCGGAATGGCGATGCAGGCCGCCAGCAGGATGGCAGCGCTGGCAGTGGTGAATCTGATCTTCATGTGTGTGATCCCTTGTCCATCGCCGGCATCGGGTGGCAATGTGCCCCGATGGCCGACCGGCAGAACATCGTCCCCGGGCAAACGGGAATGAAGCGTCATTTCGCGAACCGCGCGCGGCGCTTCGCGAAATGGGCGCGCGAGCTGAAGCTTGTCCCCGCGCTGCCGCTGGTGGCGCTGGCGATCGCAGTGGTCTGCACGCTCGGGGGCGCGTTCGGCACCTCCGCCATGGAGCCGTTGCAGCGCCTCGTGTTCTGGACCGTGATGATGGGGTGGAGCGCGGCCAAGTGGGTCGCGTGGTTCAGCTGGCGGGTGAAGTCCCAAAAGGACTGGTGGCCCGCAGCACTCGTGGGCACAGTGGTGCTTAACCTGTTGCTACCCTTCGAGCTGTTTTTGGCGCTCGAGCTGGTCGGTAGCGGCCTGCCCCCGCAACCGCTGGCGGTCTATCGCATCGCCTTGCTACTGGCAGCGGTGATTCTGGCGATGATGGTGTGGCGCTACCCTCCGCTTACGCGCGAAACCGAACAGACTACCGGCATGCTGGTGCGCAACGGCAGCCACCCCGCCCGCGTGACCGCCGTTTCGGCGGAGGATCACTATTGCCGCGTGTTCGAGGACGGCGGCACGCAGCACCTGATGCTCGCCCGATTCGGAGATATTGTCGACGAACTGGCGGATCAGGACGGCACGCAAATCCACCGCGGCGCATGGGTAGCCGACCGGGCAGTGGTTTCGGCACGGCGCGCGGGCCGGGGCTGGGAAGTCGTGCTACCGTGCGAGACAGCACTCCGCGTGAGCGCGACCTATCGTGCAGAGGCGAGGCGGCGCGGCTGGCTCAACCGCCAGCGCGCGCCAGCCTAGCGCAGGTTGACCACGTTGTCCGTCTCGGGGCGCACCCGGCGACCATCGTAGAGGCTCATCATCGGATCGTCGTCGACCACGATCGACCGGTTTGCGCCGAAGCCGTTGAAATCGGTCTTCATCGCCGCGCCATAGGCACCCAGCATCCCGACTTCGACGTAGTCGCCCGCCTTGATGTCCGCCGGAAGCGCGAAGGGCCCCTCCATGTAGTCGGCATCGTCGCAGGTCGGCCCGTAGAGCGAGAAATCCTCGGTCGCGGCATGCTCTTCGTGGCCGAGCGCGCGGACCGGGAATTTCCAGCCCAGATGCGCCGCATCGTACAGCGCGCCATAGGCGCCGTCGTTGATGAACAGCTCGGACCCGCGACGCTTCTCCACCCGGATGAGGAGCGAGGAATATTCCGCGCACAGCGCGCGACCCGGCTCGCACCACAGCTCCGACGAATAGGAAATCGGCAGCGTTTCGGACGCGCGGAAGATCACCTCGAAATAGTCTTCGAGCGGCGGCGGCTCCATGCCCGGATAGATGCTCGGGAAGCCTCCACCCACGTCGATGATGTCGATCACCACGCTGGAAGAAACAATCGCCGCACGCGCGCGCTCGATCGCCTGGACGTAGGCGAAGGGCGTCATCGCCTGGCTGCCAACGTGGAAGCACACGCCCAGCCAGTCGCAATGCTGGCGGGTCTTCTGCAGCAGCACCGGCGCATCGATCAGGTCGGCACCGAACTTGCTGGCGAGCGAAAGCTCGGAAAATTCGCTGGAGACGCGCAGCCGCACGAGCAGCTTCAGGTCCTTCGCCGGGCTGCCATCGGGCGCGCGGCACGCCTCGACGATCTTCGTCAGCTCTTCCTCGCTATCGAGGCTGAAGGTGCGGCATCCATGCTGGTGATAGGCTTCGGCGATCGAACTCTTGGGCTTCACCGGGTGCATAAAGCACAGTTCGGCCTTCGGCAGGATCGAACGAACCAGGCGCACCTCGACGATCGATGCGACGTCGTAATGCGTCACGCCGTTATCCCACAGGATGCGGATGAGATCGGGCGAAGGGTTGGCCTTGACCGCGTAGAGCGCACGCCCGCGAAAACCGTCGACGAAGAAACGCGCCGCGCGCGCAGCCGCGTGCGGGCGGTTGAGGATAATCGGTTCGTCGGGCGCGAGGGCTTCGACTACGGATCGAGCGTCAGGATGTGTGGCCAATTCAAGGGACCCCCAAAACGGTTAGGTTTCAGAACCGGACGAAGCCGGGGCTGCCTTGCGGTTTAAGAGTCCCCTTGGGGCAGCGGAGGCGCGCACATAAGCCATCCGCATGCCGATGCAAGAGAAATCGTTTTCGCAGCGTTCGATGAATCAACGCTGGGACGACGGTGGGTTCCGAAACGACGCCAAAGTGCGACGAAACGGTGCGTCTATTCGCCGACGAGCGCCTCGATCACCAAGGGAGTGATTCCCAGCAGGACGCGCACGTTTTCGCGCAGATTCTTCATCGTCACCCCGTAGTCGAGAACGACATAACGGGTTACGCCGATCGTTCCGTCCGAGGTGTCGCGCCACGTCAGGACGGCGGCCTCTTGCAGGTTGGCGCGGGCCAGATCCGAATCGGTGATCGTCGATACCGGATCGAACCGGACCTGCATCATCACACCCTGGCAGCCCGGAACATCGCCCACGTCGCAGGCTGTGCCGATGAGGACATATTTGGTGCCGTCTTCGCTTTGTGCACCAACGCTGACGTCGCCGAACTGCCCTTCGTTGAGCAACGTGTGATCGAGCGAGCCGACAATCGCCTTCAGGTCGTCGGTATCGACCGAGGCGACGACCCGCTGCGGTGCGTAATCCTGCGCCGATGCGGGCGCTGCCATCAGCGCCGAACCGAGTGAAATTGCCAGTGCCAGCCTGCGAATCATGTCCGTCCCTCCCTGCGAGGGGTCAAAACTTCCACAACTCCGGTAGTTTTGCCAGCACCCGATTAGCTCAGCCGGTTGCGAAATTCCTCGTACCCGAAGCGTTTGACGCAATCGAGCGCGTCGCTTTCGCTATCCCACAGCCAGATCGAGGGCAGCGGGACGCCGTTGAATGTGTTGGTCTTGACCATCGAATAATGCGCCTGGTCGAGGAAGGCGATCCGCTGGCCCGCTTCGTTGGGAACGGGAAGTGAATATGCGCCGATCACATCGCCTGCCAAGCAGGAGGGGCCGCCCAGTCGAACCGGAGGCTCGCCAGCTTTCTCGTGCAACATCGCAGGTCGGTACGGCGCCTCGATGACGTCCGGCATGTGGCATGTGGCGGAAATGTCGGTGATCGCGAAAGGCCCGTCGTTTTCGCCCGTGTCGAGGATGGTGCCCACCAGAATGCCGGCATCCAGCGCGACCGCCTCCCCCGGTTCAAGGTAAATCTCGGCACCGGTATCTTCCTTCGCATCGCGCAGGAACTCGATCAGCTCCTCGCGTTCGTAGTCGGCGCGGGTGATGTGGTGACCGCCGCCCATGTTGATCCACTTGAGCTGGTCGAAATAGGGCTCGATCGCGTCGAACACGCGATCCCACGTGCGGTGCAGCGGCTCGAAACCCTGTTCGCACAGGTTGTGGAAGTGGATGCCCTCCACCCCCTCCATGTGCTCTTCGGTCAGCTGGTCGAGCGGGAAGCCGAGGCGGCTGCCGGGGCTCGACGGATCGTAGCGCGGCACTTCGCCTGTCGGCACCTGCGGATTAATCCTGAGGCCGACGTCGAACCCGCCGCCACTCGCCCTCGCCTGCTCCAGGATCAGCGCGGCGCGCCGCATCTGTCCCGGGGAGTTGAAGATCACGTGGTCGGAAAGCCGTGCGACCTCTTCCAGCTCTTCGGGCTTGTAGGCCGCGCAATAGGTGCTGATCTCGCCATCGTAGAACTCGCTCGCCAGCCGCGCTTCCCACAGGCCGGAGGTGCAAACCCCGTCGAGATATTCGCCGATGATCGGTGCGGTGCTCCACATGCTGAACGCTTTCAGGGCGCTGAGCATCTTGATGTCCGCCTCGTCGCGAATTTCCGCGAGGATCTGGCAATTGGCGCGCAGCTTCGCCGCGTCCACCACGAAGGCGGGGGTGTCTACGCGAGAAAGATCGAAATGGGCGAAGGCGCCCGGGTCACCGGCTTTTGTTTCCATGGGCGCCAGATAGGCAAGCTATCGGGCCCTGTCATCGGGCACTGTCATGCGTCGGTCGAGGATTTGTGACCTGCGCGGCGAATGCTGCTACGCACCCATGGGGTCGCACACAACCGAGGGGGGACGGAGAATGCTCCGCATATCGGCACTAATCCTGCTGCTGGCTGCCATTATCGCGCCAGCATCCGCGGGCGAACTCGATGATTTCGTCGCGGCCCAGATGGAAAGCTCCGCCCTGCCCGGCGTGGCATGGGCGGTGGTCGATGCAGACGCCGTGACCACCGGCGCGGACGGAACCGCCGATGGCGAACGCGATGTCACGCCCGATACGCCGTTCCTCCTCGGCTCAATTTCCAAGAGCTTTACCGCTCTCGCGATCATGCAGCTGGCCGAAGCGGGCAAGGTCGACCTCGACCAGTCGGTCGCGCACTATCTGGGCGATTTCGCGGGCAAGCCTGCGGGTGCCATCACGCTGCGGCAAATGCTCAGCCACACCAGCGGGCTGTCGACCTTGCAGGGCAACAGCGCCCCGGCGGAAACAGAGGCGCTGTCCGATGCGATCTCCCGCCGGGCGGCATGGTACGCGCAGCAGGAACCGGCATATGCTCCGGGCACGCGGTGGGAGTATTCCAACGCGAACTACCTGATCCTCGGCCGCGTGATCGAGGCCGTGAGCGGGATGCCCTATCCCGCCTATATCGCGGCGCACATCTTCGAGCCGCTGGGAATGGACGCCAGCTACGTCTCGGGCGACGGGCAGCACACCGGCCTGGCGCAGGGCTACACGCCGTGGTTCGGCTCTTTCCGGCCTACCGAAATGCAGTGGGCCGGACTCGGCTCGGCACCGCAGGGCGGGATCGTCTCCACCGCGAGCGACCTCGCGCGCTACCTTCAGATGATGATGAACGGGGAGGACGATGTCCTCAGCGCAGCGGGCAAGGCGCGGATGCTCGAACCGGCGAGCGATGTCTCGCCCGGCTACGGCTTTGGCTGGATGCTCGATGCGGACGAAGGGAGCGCCTACCACACGGGGATGAGCCCCGGGTTCGAAACCATCGCGGCCATGCTGCCCGCACAGCGGCGCGGCGTGGTGGTGCTGACCAACGGCACCAGCGGGATGGGCTTTGCCGAAACGACCGATCTGCGCCTCGGCCTGGTCGCGCGCGCACTCGACCTGCCGCAAGGGGCGGACACCGGCAGCACGCTGCGCAAGGTCAATTTCCTCGCACTGGCAGCCGCGCCGGTCATTCTTGTGCTGGCAATGATCTGGGCGTGGATCCGGCGCGAGCCATTGAGCGCGAAGCGATCCACCGCGTTCGGCCTGTTCAGCCTGTGGTTCCCGTTGCTCGCGATGGCGGGGGTGGCATGGGTTTGCGTCGTTCTGATCCCGCAGATGTTCGGCGTGCCGATTTCGACGCTCGGCCTGTTCCAGCCGGATATGACGCTGCTGCTGAAGGCGACGGCTGTGCTGGGTGTGCTGTGGGCGGTCGTCAGGCTGGCGATCGCCTACGGTCGAACGCGCTCGACCTGAGATTGCCGGCGCGCGAAGACGGACCGCGCTTTACTCGAACGGACCCTTGAAGATGAAATAGGCCCCCGCGCCGACCAGCAGGAAGCCGACGCCGGTGTTCCAGGTGGGCCTTTCGCCGAACAGCACCCAGGCGACGATGACGAACCCGGTGAGCGAGAACACTTCGGTGATCGTCTTGAGCTGCGCCAGCGAATAGGCCTGCGCGCCGATCCGGTTGGCGGGCACGGCGAGCGCATATTCGAAGAACGCCAGCCCCCAGCTCGCCAGCACCGCGATCCACAAGGCGCGCTCGGGCGCCTTGAGGTGCGCGTACCACGCCGTGTTCATCACGAGGTTGGAAAGGGCGAGCAGGCCGATCGGCGCGAGGTAGACGAGACGATCGGGCACTGTCTGCTCTCCCTTATCGATCGGACGGTGGCGTCAGAACCCTACGGGCCCGTCGAGCTCCTTCGCGTTCCACGGCAGACCGTGTTCGCCCAGCATCTCCATGAAGGGGTCGGGGTCGAACTGCTCCATGTTGAACACGCCGTCGCCGTCCCAGACGCCCTGCACCAGCATTGCAGAGCCGATCATCGCGGGCACGCCGGTGGTGTAGCTGACCGCCTGGTTGCCGGTTTCCTCATACGCCGCTTCATGACTGCAGATGTTGTTGATGTAGAACGTCTTCTCGCCCGACCCGTCGAGCGCCTCGCCGGTCGCGATGACGCCGATATTGGTCTTGCCCTTGGTGGTTTCACCCAGAGTTTCGGGCTTGGGCAGCACGGCAGCGAGGAACTGCAGCGGGATGATCTCGCGGCCCTGATACTTGACCGGCTCGATACTGGTCATGCCGACGTTCTGCAGCACGGTCAGGTGCTTGATGTATTCATCGCCGAAGGTCATCCAGAAGCGTGCACGCTCCAGCTCGGGGACGAACTTCGCGAGGCTTTCCAGCTCCTCGTGGTACATCATGTACATGTTCTTGGGCCCGACTTCCTCGAAGTCGAACTCGACCTTCTTGGCCATCGCCGGGGTCTCGACGAACTCGCCGCCTTCCCAGTGGCGCGCGGGCGCGGTCACTTCGCGGATATTGATTTCCGGGTTGAAGTTGGTCGCAAAAGCCTGCCCGTGATCGCCGCCATTGCAGTCGAGAATGTCGAGCTGGCGGATGGTCTTGAGCTTGTGCTTCTTGAGCCACATCGTGAACACGGATGTCACGCCCGGATCGAAGCCCGAACCGAGCAGCGCGGTCAGCCCGGCATCCTTGAAGCGGTCCTGATAGGCCCACTGCCAGTGATATTCGAACTTCGCCTCGTCCTTGGGCTCGTAGTTCGCGGTGTCGAGGTAATCGACGCCCGCCTCGAGGCAGGCATCCATGATCGGCAGGTCCTGGTAGGGAAGCGCAAGGTTCACCACCAGTTTCGGCCCGATCTTGCGGATCAGGTTGACCATCGCGGGCACTTCTTCCGCATCGATCTCGTAGGTCGAAATCTCCACGCCCGTGCGATCCTTCACCGAAGCGGCGATCGCATCGCACTTCGACTTGGTGCGGCTGGCGAGATGGATGTCGCTGAAGATGTCCTTGTTCATCGCCATCTTGTGGACGCAGACCGAGCTGACGCCCCCCGCCCCGATCACCAGTACCTTTGCCATGTGAGTTCTCCGTATTCGAATCTTAGTGCGCGCCCTTACCCAAACGGACGCGCCGGTCCAAATGATCCGGGCCGCACTTCGTCGAAGGACGCTTTCCTAATGCCCCGGCATGGTTTTATGGCACCGACCCATGAGGTCGGCCGTTGAGGCAACTGAATCGACACCCCTTCAAGGAAGATGATCATGCCTGCGACCGACAATGCCATCGCCAATTCCGGCACCTTCACGCTGGGAGACCGAACCGTGCATCGCATGGGCTACGGCGCGATGCAGCTTGCCGGGCCGCATGTGTTCGGCCCGCCGAAGGACCGCGCTGGCGCGATCGCCGTGCTGAAAGAGGCGATGGCGCTGGGTATCGATCATATCGACACCAGCGATTTCTACGGCCCGCACGTCACCAACCGGATCATTCGCGAAGCGCTCGCCCCCTATCCCGATCGCCTCACCATCGTCACCAAACTGGGCGCGAAGCGGGACGACGAAGGTGCATGGCTGCCCTGGAACGATCCCGAAGCGCTGGAACAGGGCCTGCGCGACAATCTGGAGAACCTGGGGCTGGAGGCGATGGAAGTCGTCAACGTGCGCATCATGGGTTCGGGCGAAGGTGGCATCGAGCCGACCGGGGAAAGCATCGCCCGCTTCGTCGAACCTGTGGCCCGGCTTCAGCAGCAGGGGCTGGTGCGGCACATAGGGGTCAGCACTGTCACCCGTTCGCAGGTCGAGGAAGCGCGTGGCATCTGCCCGATCGTGTGCGTGCAGAACATGTACAACCTCGCCAACCGCAACGACGACGAGCTGATCGACTGGCTCGCGGACGAAGGCATCGCCTACGTTCCCTATTTCCCCCTCGGCGGCTTCGATCCGCTTCAGTCGAAAGCGCTGGACGAAGTTGCGAGGGATCTCGGCGCTACCTCCATGCAGGTTGCGCTCGCATGGCTCTTGCAGCGCTCGCCCAACATCCTGCTGATCCCCGGCACAAGTTCGGTCGAGCACCTGCGCCAGAACGTTGCCGCCGCCAATCTCGAGTTGCCCGCTGAAGCGATCGAGAAGCTCGACGGGATCGGTGGATGAGGAGCACTCTTTTTTGCGTCCTTGGACACTGTGTCAGGTGTGTCAGGGAGCGCGCGATTTGACCCGTCTGCCCACTCGCGAAGGCGTGCTCGCCGCCGCGCGCAGCATCGCGCAGATCCTGCCGCCCACCCCTCTGCTGCCCGTCGAGATCGACGGCGTGCGCTGCTGGGTGAAGGCTGAGACCCTGCAACCGATCGGCGCGTTCAAGATCCGTGGCGGCTGGTGGCGGCTATCCTGCCTTGGCGAGGAAGAACGTGCACGCGGCGTCGTGGCGGTGTCCAGCGGCAATCACGCTCAGGGCGTGGCGTGGGCGGCGAGGAAGTTGGGCATCAAGGCCGCGATCGTCATGCCGCGCAATGCGCCCAAGGTGAAGCTGGACGCGACCGAGGCGCTGGGCGCCGAGATCATCCTCTACGACCGGCCCGGCGAGGACCGCGACGAGATCGCCGCGCGCGAGATCGACAAACGCGGTGCGGTGCTGGTCCACGCCTTCGCCGATCCGTGGGTGATCGAGGGGCAAGGCTCTGCAGGCATCGAGGCGACCGAACAGCTGGGCAAGCAGCCGCCGATAATCCTCGCCTGCTGCGGTGGCGGTGGGCTGACCGCGGGGCTCGCGCTCGCCTGCCCGGACAGCGCGGTCGTCCCGGTCGAACCCGAAGGATGGGACATGGTCGGCCAGGCGCTGGCGAAAGACGCCATCGTACAGGTCGCGCCCGACGCGCCCGAGACGATCTGCGACGCGCTCCAGCCGCCTGCGACCAAGCCGATCAATCTCGCCGTGCTGCAAGGCCGCGCGCAGCCCGGCGTCACCGTGAGCGACGAAGAGGTGCGCACCGCCCAGCGCTATGCCTTTGCCAAACTGGGCCTCGTCGTGGAGCCCGGCGGTGCGGCGGCCCTTGCGGCAGCCCTTGCCGGTAAGCTAGCGCTGAAAGACGATACCGTCATCATGCTGACCGGACGCAATGTCGACCCCACGGCCTACGCCGCGACCATTGCACCCGACCCAGCCTGAGCACCGCAACCGGAGACTACCCCCCATGGCGCAAGCCGAAGCCCACATCATCGACCGTTCTGTGGTCCGCAAGAGCTCGGGCCTGAAGGACACCCTGCTCGACAAGGCCTTTGCGACTGCATTTCGCGGGCTGGTCTACGCCCAGATTTGGGAAGACCCGGTGGTCGACATGGAAGGGCTCCAGATCAACGAAGACAGCCGCGTTCTGTGCATCGCCAGCGGCAGCTGCAACGCGCTGAGCTACCTCACCGCAAACCCCGCCGCGATCACCGCAGTCGATCTCAATCGCGCGCACATCGCGCTGGGCCGCCTGAAAATCGCCGCGATCAACGCGCTGCCCAATTACGACCTGTTCCGCCGCTTCTTCGCGCATTCCGATTACAAGGAAAACGTGGCGATCTACGAAGACCGGATCGCCCCACTGCTCGACGCGGAAAGCCGTAAATACTGGGAAGGCCGCGACATTCGCGGCCGCCGCCGGATTACCCAGTTCCAGCGCGGCATCTACAAGCAGGGGCTGTTGGGCAACTTCATCGGCATGGCCCACCTGTTCGCCAAGCTTTACGGCGTGGACCTGCGCAAGGTGCTCGAAGCGCCTAGCGTGGAAGAACAGCGCGAGGTGTTCGAGAACGAACTCGCGCCGGTGTTCGACAAGAAATTCGTCCGCTGGGTGACCAACCAGCCCGCCTCGCTGTTTGGCCTCGGCATCCCGCCCGCGCAGTACGATGCGCTGGCCGGCGACGAGAAGATGGCCGAAGTGCTGCGCAAACGGCTCGAAAAGCTCGCCTGCGATTTCGACGTCAAGGACAACTACTTCGCGTGGCAGGCCTTCAACCGCGGGTATTCGAAGGACGAGGATGCGCCGCTGCCGCCCTACCTCCAGCGCGAGCATTACGCGGACTTGCGCGAACGGGTCGCTAAGCTGAGCGTGCAGCGCGCCAACCTCTCCGAATTCCTCTCCTCGCAACCCGCGATGAGCCTCGACCGCTACGTGTTCCTCGATGCGCAGGACTGGATGGACGACAACCAGCTGACCGACCTGTGGCGCGAAGTCACCCGCACCGCCCGCAAGGGCGCGCGCGTGCTGTTCCGCACCGCTGCCGAGCCAAGCCTGCTGCCGGGCCGCGTGCCGAACGAGATCCTCGACCAGTGGACCTATCACGAGGAGCTGTCGAAGGACCTGACCCAGCGCGATCGCAGCTCGATCTACGGCGGCGTTCACCTCTACGAGCTGGCCTGATGGCACCGGCGGGGGAGAAGCACGATCACGCGGCGCTGATGGATTCGATCTATCGGGGCCAGAAGTACATCTACGACATCACGCGCAAGTACTACCTGTTCGGGCGCGACGACCTGATCCGGGGGCTCGACTGCCAGCCGGGCGACGGCGTGCTGGAAATCGCCTGCGGCACGGGGCGCAACCTTGCCAAGGTGCAGCAGGCCTATCCCGGCACCCGGCTGTTCGGGATCGATATTTCGGCGGAGATGCTCAGCAGCGCGCAGGGCAAGCTCGGCACCAAGGCGATCCTCGCGTCGGCCGACGCGCGCCAGTTCGACGCGCGCGCGATGCTGGGCCGCCCGACGTTCGAGCGAGTGATCCTGTCCTATTCGATCTCGATGATCCCCGATTGGGAGCGCGCGCTGCGCCATGCCGCGACGCTGGTCGCGCCGGGCGGATCGCTGCACGTGGTCGATTTCGGCAGCTACAGCGCGCGCGAGACGCTGGGCGCGCGGATTTTGAAGTGGTGGCTCAAGCAGTTCCATGTCGCCCCCCGGCTCAACCTGCCCGAGGTCGCCGCCGAAGTGACTGCACAACCCGGCTGGCGGCGCGAGGGGCGCGACGGGATGGGCGGCTATTACCGGCTGGAGCGGCTCTATCGCGACAAGGGCAACGCAGATTGACGCGACAGGCCTGCAAATGTAGGTTTTGATCGAAAACTGATTAGAGGGAGGGGAAAAATGCAGGCCCAAATGCTCGCACCGGCAGCGGTGCTCGTCGCATGGTCACTGGTCATGATGCTCTGGATGGCACTGACCCGCCTGCCCGCCATGGCGAAAGTCGGCGGCGGACTGAAGAACGCGCCGCGCGGTGGGCGCGGACAGAACCTCGAAGGCGTCCTCCCGGACAAGATCAACTGGAAGGCGCACAACTACGCGCACCTGATGGAACAGCCCACGCTGTTCTACGCCACAGTCGTCATCCTCGCGATCCTCGCCCCCAGCCCGCTCGCGGTGCTGCTGGCGTGGATCTATGTCGGTCTGCGGATCGTCCATTCGGTCTGGCAGGCGATGGTCAACATCGTTTCGGTTCGTTTCCTGCTGTTCCTCGCCTACAGCCTCGCCCTGATCGCGCTCGCAATCTTGGCGCTCATCGCAACTCTGGGAGGCCCCGCATGATCGGAATGGATATCCTGCAACCCCTCGTCGTCCTGATGATCTGGACCATGATCGTCTGGGTATGGATGTATGCGACACGCATTCCGGCGATGCAGGCGCACAAGGACATCGACACGGCCAACCTGGTCGGCGGGACCGGCAAGGACCTGGACTCGCTGCTTCCCGCGCGGGTGCAGTGGAAGGCGCACAACTACAATCACCTGCACGAACAGCCGACGGTGTTCTACGCCGTGGGCATCGTGCTAGCGATCGTGGGTGCGGGAGACGGCATTCCGGCGCTGCTCGCGTGGATCTACACCGGCCTGCGGATCATCCACACGATCGTGCAGGTGACCGCGAACCGCGTGATGGTGCGCTTCGTGCTGTTCGCGATTTCGAGTGTCGTGTTGATGGCGCTGATCGGGTTCGCAGCGGCGCGGGTGTTTGGGGGGTAGGCCGACAACATCGTGCGCCCATCGTCTCCCCTCCCCCTGGGGAGGGGTTGGGGGTGGGGGGGCGACGTCAATGGCAAGGCGAGCCCGAGCCATAATCGCCGTACACCCCCACCCAGCCTCCCCCTCAAGGGGGAGGAGCTAAGGTTTACTCCGCCGCTTCGACCTGCTCGACGTGGCCGTCCAGCTCGATCTCGAGGCCCGACAGGAAACGCTCGGCGTCGAGCGCGGCCATGCAGCCCGTGCCCGCCGCCGTCACCGCCTGGCGGTAGGTGTGGTCCATCACGTCGCCGCACGCGAACACGCCGGGGATCTCGGTCCGCGGAGTGCCCGGCTCGACGATCAGGTAGCCGCCATCGTCGGTCGGCAGCTGGCCGGTGAACAGTTCGGTCGCAGGCGCATGACCGATGGCAACGAACGCGCCGTCGACCTCGAGCGTCGATTCCTCGCCGGTCTGCGTGTCCTTGAGGACGAGGTGATGCAACGCCCCGTTCTCGCCCGCCACGAACCGCTCGACCGCCTTGTTCCACAGCGGGGTGATCTTGTCGGACTTGAACAGCCGTTCCTGCAGGATCTTCTCGGACCGCAGCTCGTCGCGGCGGTGGATCAGGGTCACATCGTCCGAATGGTTGGTGAGGTAGAGCGCTTCCTCAACTGCGGTGTTGCCGCCGCCGATCACCGCGACCTTCTTGCCGCGGAAGAAGAACCCGTCGCAGGTCGCGCAGGCCGAGACGCCCTTGCCGCCCAGCTCCTGCTCGCCCGGCACGCCCAGCCACTTGGCCGAAGCACCGGTCGCGATCACCACGGTATCGCCGATATATTCGTCGCCGCTGTCGCCCACCGCGCGAAACGGAGAGCCGTTCTTGAGGCCGATCTCGACGATCGTGTCCCACATCATCCGCGTGCCGACATGCTCCGCCTGCGCGCGCATCTGTTCCATCAGCCACGGGCCCTGGATCACGTCGGCGAAGCCGGGATAGTTCTCGACATCGGTGGTGATGGTCAGCTGCCCGCCGGGTTGCAGGCCCTGGACCATGATCGGCTCCAGCATCGCGCGCGCGCCATAGATGGCTGCGCTGTAGCCCGCCGGGCCGGAACCGATGATGAGCATCTTGGTGCGGTGCGTCGCCATGTGCGAAGCTCTCCTGTCCGTCTAAAGTCTTGCTGCGAATATGGGGATGATGGCGTCCGGAGTCACGCCACGAAGCGGTCGTTCAGACGCTCCCGGAGCGGGTCATCCACACCAATCACCTGCGCCAGATAGCCATCGAGCGAACCCCAGCGCTCATCCACGGTCCCGACGAAGCGATCGAAATAGCTCTCGCGCACCTGCATCAGCGCGTCGATCGTCGGCCGGTCGAGCGGCCCAAGCCGTGCTTCGATCCCCGGCAGCGACTGCCTTTCAAGGATATCGTAGGTCGGCGCATCATTGGTCCGCAGAAATTCGGTGACCATGTCCGCACGCGACACGCCGAGGATATGGTGCAGCAGCGCAGCGGCGATCCCGGTGCGGTCCTTGCCCGCGAAGCAATGCACCAGGCTCGCCCCGTCGCGTTCCGCCAGAGCGCGCAGGTACTGGCCGAAGATCACCTGCATCGCCGGGTTCTCGGGCATCCGGGTGTAGAGCGTCAGCATCCGCTCCTGCGCGGTCTCCGGCGTAAGCTCGCGCTTCTCCTGCGGCACGTGCGGCGGGCTGGAGCTGGTCTCGCCATCGTAGAACACGACCTCGCCGTCCCACAGGTCCGGGCGGCGGCAGGGGTGTCGTTCGCGCTCCCCATTGCCGCGCAGGTCGATCACCGTGCGGATGCCAAGATCGGCGAAGGTCTGAAGGTCGGAATCGCTCGCCTCGACATGCTGGCCCGAGCGGTAGAGCAGACCGGTTCGAACGCGCGCGCCACCCTGCGTGGGATAGCCGCCGTAGTCGCGGAAATTGTGGATGCCTTCGGTGGCGAGGAAGGTGGGGCCGGAATCGTTCATGACCGCGCAGGTGGCAGCCGCCCCGCCCCGGCGCAACCGCGAAAGGTCGATTGCAAAGAGCAACCCTTGCCAAAATCGACTCCATGCCCGAACCAAGCGCCAAACGAATTGGGAAAGAGGACCCGCACGCCATGGCCGATTACAACACCATCCGCGTCGACCAGACCGGCAGCATCGTGACCCTGACGCTGAACAAGCCCGACAAGATGAACGCGATGGGGCCCGAAATGGTGGGCGAGATGCTCAAGGCGTTCGACACGCTGCCCGGCATGGGCGCACGCGCGCTCCTCATCACGGGCGAAGGGCGCGGGTTCAGCTCGGGCGCGGACCTGAGCGCGCGCCAGTTCGACGGCGGCAAGCCGGGCGACGCCTCGCGCCGGAGCCTGCAAACCTCCTTCAACCCGCTGATGCTGGCACTCGCCGGGCTCGACATTCCGGTGGTCACCGCCGTCAACGGCGCGGCGGCGGGGATCGGCTGCACGCTGGCGCTGTCGGGCGACCTGATCGTGGCGGCAAAGTCCTCCTACTTCCTGCAAGCCTTCGTCAATATCGGACTGGTCCCCGATGGCGGCGCGACCTGGGTGCTGCCCAAGGCGGCGGGCATTCCGGCGGCGATGGAAGCAATGCTGCTGGGCGAGCGCATCCCGGCGGAGCGCGCCTACGAACTGGGCATGGTCAACCGCTGCGTCGAAGACGAGGCGCTGATGGACGAGGCACGCGCGCTCGCCAAGCGGCTGGCGAACGGCCCGACCGTGGCGATGGGGCAGATCCGCCGCCTCGTCCGCAACGCGCAATCGCAGAGCCTCTCCGACGCGATGAACGCCGAAGCCGAAGCGCAGCGGATCGCGGGCAACAGCGAGGATTTCGTCGAAGGCGTTCAAGCCTTCCTCGGCAAGCGTGAGGCGGCGTTCAAGGGGCGGTAGTGCACGGCGGTCCCAACCATGTACCGCTCGCCCTGAGCCTGTCGAAGGGCTGCACTTTCTTCGGCCACGGACTTGCAAAAGGAAATGCAGTGCTTCGACAAGCTCAGCACGAACGGGACGCTTGCGGGGAATGTGGAAGGTTTTCCTACTCTGCCCTCATCCGCTAGCTTCCAAGCGGCTCTTTCTCTCCATCCGCCCTCTCCGAGATTCGCGCCGCAATCCAGCGGTCGACGCGCCCACTCTCGCACCCGTTACCGCCCGTAGCTTTTTGCCCCCAGGACACTGTGTCAGGTGTGTCTGCGCCCTACACGCGCGCCTGTGCGATCAGACCGCGCGCCTGCTTGAGGTGCGGGATGTCCACCATCTCGCCATCGAGTTGCAGCGCGCCCGAATCGGGGTTGGCTTCGAACAGCGCGACGATCCGGCGCGCGCGTTCCAGCTCTTCCTCGGACGGGGTGAAGGCGCGGTTGATCGGTTCCACCTGCGCCGGATGGATCGCCATCATCCCCCGAAAACCCAAGGTCCGGGCATCGGCGGGCACCTTGGCCATCCGCTTTTCGTCGCGAAAATTGGGGTCGATGGTCTCGATCGGCGCAACGCCCGCCGCGTTGGCCCCTGCAAGACACAGCGTCCGCGCGAGAGCGAAGGGTTCGAGCAAGTTGCCCTTCGCATCGCGGTTGGCCGCCGATCCAAACGCTGCGGCCAGGTCTTCCGCGCCCCATGTCAGCGCATCGAGCCGGGGCACGCCCGCATAATCACCCAGCCGGAACAGCGCCGGCGCAGTCTCGGTGGCGACCACGATCAGGCGAATGCTCTCCGCCTCCAGCCCGGCCGCAGCTTCCAGTGCCATCAGGTAGTGACCCAGCAGACGCGCCTCAACGGGCGTCGCCTTGGGCAGCATGATCCCGTCGGGCCGATGCTGCACCACCGCGACGAGGTCTTGCATCGCATCGGGCGTGTCGAGCGGGTTGATCCGCACCCACAGCGGCTTTGAGCGATTGCCCTGCCCAAGCGCCTTAGCGACATGCTCGCGCGCGCCCGGCTTGGCACTGGGCGCGACCGAGTCCTCTAGGTCGAGGATGATGAGATCGGCCTCGCCCGCCAGCGCCTTCTCGAGCTTGCGCTCGGAATCGCCGGGCACGAACAGGAGCGAGCGCGCGGTCCACGGCCTGATGTCGGTGGCGGCGTTGGAAACGGAGTTGCTGGTCGCTGTCATGCCGCGGGTCTAGCGCCCGTGCCGCGATCCCGCCAGCCGTCTTGCCCGGTTCGCCTCAGTTGCTCGCGCAACGCACACTGATGTCGCGCGCGATGGCCTTGCGCTGTCGCGGATGCGCGCGGTCGGCGCTTTCCCAGTCGACCTGGTAATCGATCGATTCGTAGATCGTGGTGCGCGGCGTCCATGAATCGGCGCAGGCCATCCGTGCGGCCATCTCGACCTTCGCAGCCAGCTCTCGCCGGGCGTCGCCGGTATCGTCGAAAAAGCCGCTCTCCACGCCCCGCTCTACCCTGACGAGGATCGCACTCGCGCGGTCCTGAGCCATGGCCGGTCCCGCAGCTAGCGCGAGACATACGATTGTCGGCAAAATTCGCGTCATCATCCCTGGTCCCCCAAGCGCGGCGGGATGAGCCGCGCGGTGGAAATGTCGCAATTTCATCACAGAGCGTCAAGTCGATCGCGAAAGCTGCCCATCTGTGGGACCGCTACCGCGCGATCGCGCAGGAAAACCTCTCGTTCATTCGAAAAAGCACCGGTGTTGCATCCCGGGCACGAGCCTTCCGGGACCCGCACGACGGCGCGCTAACCGATTGAACCAACGCGCAAAGCCCCGCCGACCCACACGCCACCGATGGCCCGACCCGCGACCGCTGCGACGAGAGTCTCCGAAATGCCATCAATCCGTCTCTTTCTCGCAACCAAGCGCGGATAGCCGCCCGCCGCATCGGGATTGAACACAGGGAAAGTTCCACATGACCAGTATGTGTTTCGCCACTCGGGTCGGCCTTATTGCGCTGTCCACCGCCCTCGCCGCTCCGGCGCTTGCGGGCGAAGTCGTCGGTACGGTGACGGGGGATAACGATACCGTGACCCTACGCGCCGCCGAAGTGCGGATCGTCGAGCTCAACCGCGTCGCAACGACCAGTGGGGATGGCTCGTTCGTCTTCGGCGATGTGCCTGCGGGCGAATACACCATCGAGGCCAGCTACGTCGGCGCGGAGACCGCTAGCCAGACGATCAACGTCCCCGAAACGGGCGAGGTCAATGTGACGCTGGCCCTCCTGTCCAATCAGGGCGAAACGATCGTCGTCATCGGCCAGCGCGCCAATCTGGCCAGCTCGCTCAACCGCAAGCGCGCGGCTGACGGCATCAGCGATGTGCTGACCCGTGACGCGATCGGCCAGTTCCCCGATCAGAACGTGGCGGAAAGCCTGCGTCGCCTTCCCGGCGTCAACGTGCTGAACGATCAGGGCGAAGGCCGCTTCGTGAGTGTGCGCGGCCTCGACCCCGAGCTCAATTCGAGCTCGCTCAACGGGGTGCGCCTGCCCTCGCCCGAAAGCGACGTGCGTTCGGTCGCGCTCGACGTGATTTCGAGCGACATCATCGAATCGATCGAGGTCAAGAAATCGCTGACCCCCGATATGGACGCCGACACGATCGGTGCTTCGGTAGAGATCAACACGACCAGCGCGTTCGACCGCAAGAAAGACCTGCTCTCGGTCAAGCTGGAAGGCAGCTACAACGACTATGTCGGCAAGGTAACGCCCAAGGGCAGCATCGACTTCGCCACCCGCATCGGCGACGACTTCGGCATCTCGGGCGGCATTTCGTACTACAAGCGCGAATTCGAAACCGACAATATCGAAGCGGCTGACTGGAACGAGGCGGGCGGCGTCGCTTTCGCCGAAGAGGTCGAATATCGCGACTACGACGTGACGCGCGAACGCATCAGCGGCACGCTCAACGCCGATGGCCGTCTGTCGGATTTCACCAAGATCTTCGTGCGCGGCACCTTCAGCCAGTTCGACGATCACGAATATCGCCGTCGCACCACGCTGATCTTCGACGAAGATCCCGCGAGCGGCACGGCCGACAGCGCGTTCTTCACCGACGCCGACGGCCGCATCGAGGTTCGCCGCGACCTGAAGGACCGGTTCGAACGCCAGCAGATCGCATCGCAGCAGATCGGGATCGAACACGATGATGGCGTGTGGAAAGCCCACCTGTCGGGCAGCTGGGCGAAGTCGAGCGAGCGCGAGAACTTCTCGATCGATCCGATCCGCTTCCGCTCGCGCTTCGACGGCGATGGCGTCGATGTGACGATGGATTACAGCGACGACCGCGTCCCGCTCTACAGTGTCTCCGGCAACACGGCCGATTTTTTCGATCCGGCCAACTACAAGTTCAACCGGCTCGAGCTGACCACGCTTTCCGACAGTGTCGACGAAGAATACGCGGTCAAGGGTGACCTGGGCCGGTCCTTCGCCATGGCCGGCGGCGAGTTCGCTCTTCAGGGCGGCTTCAAGGGCCGCTGGCGCGACAAGAGCTACAACTTCACCGGGGTCTATTACGGCGACTACAACGGCACGCTGAACGCAGGTACGCTGCTGGGTGAGCAGACCTATCGCCTGACCGATATCGGGCCTGTGCTCGACAAGTACTCGGCGGCAGAGTTCTTCCTCGCCAATCGCGCCAATTTCGAAGTCGATCAGTACGAAACCGACCTGCTTTCGCTGCCGAGCGACTACAGCGCAGAGGAAGACATCCTCGCCGGTTATGGCCTCGCGCGTTACGACAGCGATACGCTGCGGGTGATCGGCGGGGTTCGCGTCGAGGACACGCAGACCACGCTCAACGGTCAGCTTGTCGTCGACGATGGTAACGACGTGACCGACGTGATCCCGGTGTCGTTCGATCGCGGCTACACAGACTGGCTGCCCAGCCTGACGATCCGCTTCGAACCGAAGGACAACCTCGTGGTCCGCGCAGCAGGCTACAAGAGCCTGGTCCGTCCGAAGCTGTCGAAGCTCGCGCCGATCTATACGATCAACGAAGACCTCGAGGCAGAGTTCGGCAACCCCGATCTGCTGCCGTACCGCGCGTGGAACGCCGATGCCTCCGTCGAATACTACTTCGATAGCAAGGGTGCGGTGACGCTGGGCGCGTTCTACAAGTCGATCGACAATTTCATCGTCGACCAGACCCTGGCCACACCAGGCACGTTCCAGGGCGTCGACTACGACGAGCTGACCCGCGCCATCAATGGTGACACGGCGACCGTTTTCGGCATCGAAGCCAGCTACAGCCAGGTGATGACCTTCCTGCCCGGACCGCTGAGCGGCCTCCTGCTGCAGCTCAACTACACCTACACCGATGCAACCGGCACGGTGCTGAACGACGGCGACATCGACGACCCGCGCGAGATCACGCTTCCGGCTGCGTCCAAGCACACCGGCAACATCGTGATCGGATACGAAAAGGGCCCGATCGATCTGCGCGCCGCGGGCACCTATCGCAGCAAGTATCTCGACGAGCTGGGCGGCGATCCCACCGAAGATCGCTACGTAGACAACCACTTCCAGATCGACCTGTCGGCCAAGTACAAGCTGACCGACGGGATCCGGCTGTTCGCGGAGTGGATCAACGTCAACAACGCCAAGTACTTCGCCTACCAGAACTTCGATAGCCGCAAGCGCCTGCTCCAGTACGAAGAGTACGGCCCGACGGTGAAGTTCGGCGCGAAGGTCAACTTCTGATGGACAAGCGCATTACCATGCTCGCCACCGCCAGCCTCGCGCTGGCGGTGGGGGGCTGCGCCACCGTCCCTGCGATGGGCGATCCGGCGGTTTCGGTTTACGCGACCGCCGAGACTTCTCCGGTGGGGACGGCGAACGAGGACGCTGCTGACGACCCGGCGATCTGGCGCAATCCGGCGGATCCGTCGAAAAGCCTGATCGTCAGCACGGACAAGAAGGGCGGCCTCTACGTCTACAACCTGAAGGGCGAACAGCTGGCGTTCATGCCGGCACCCGGCCTCAACAATGTCGACCTGGTCGAGATGTCGGGCGGTGGGATACTAGTCCTTGCCAGTGACCGCCAGGATCTTGCCACTGCCCACATCCAGCTGGCGATGCTCGATCCGAGCACAGGCAAGCTCACTGCCGGGAACCGCGTCAATGTCGGTCCCGGAGAAGGATACGGCATCTGCGCCGGTCCGATGTCCGATGCGGGGACGCTGGATGTGTACTCCGCACCAAAAGAGGGCGCGATCTATCGCACCAGACTAACTGTCAGGCCCGATGGTGTGTCTTCCAAGACCGTTACCCTTGCCACGGTGCCCTCCCAACCCGAAGGCTGCGTCGTCGATCCGCGGACGGGCACGCTTTACGTCGGCGAGGAAGCTGCAGGCATCTGGGCGATCGACACGGTCAGCGGAACCAAGAAGCTGGTCGCGCCGACCAATACGGGGATGCTTGTGCCCGATCTCGAAGGTCTGGCACTGGCCCCCGAAGGCGAGGACGGCGGCTATCTGGTTGCCTCCAGCCAGGGCGACAACGCCTACGCCGTCTACCATCTCCCCGGGATCGAACCCGTCGGCCGCTTTCGGATAGCGAAGGGCACATTCGGCTCGACCGAGGAAACCGACGGTATCGAGCTGGACAATCGCAGCTTCGGGCCGGACTATCCGCAAGGCCTGTTCATCGCGCAGGACGGCATCAATTCTCCGCACGCGCAGAACTTCAAACTCGTGTCCTGGGGCGCGATCCTGAAGGCGCTCGGCGCCGAGTAAGAGCATCTTACCGTGGGGGCGATCGAGCAAAACTGCCCGATGGCTCCCCAGCCAACCCAAAAAAATCTTTCTCCCAAACCACGGATACTTGGACGCCCACCTCGCCCAACTGTTGACGTTTGGCCGGGTCTGACCGAGACGCCCTTCCGCGCGTCGGTCGGCGCGTTCCACCCGGGGGCGATCACGGCACCTTCAGGCTTGCGGCCCTGTCAAAATCTGACAGGGTTCGGCCCATCGCCCGATCCCAGGCACCAGCAGTCCGCGAGTTTGTCCGCAATGAGTTCATCGCTTACCCACCTCCAGCGCCTCGAGGCAGAGGCGATCCACATCATGCGCGAGGTCGTGTCCGAAGCCGAAAAGCCGGTGATGCTCTATTCCATCGGCAAGGACAGCGCGGTGATGCTGCACGTGGCGAAAAAGGCGTTCTACCCTTCGCCCCCGCCCTTCCCGCTGCTGCACGTCGACACGACCTGGAAGTTCAAGGCGATGTACGACCTGCGCGAAAAGAGCGCGGCGGACGCCGGGATGGAGCTGCTGGTCTACCAGAACCCCGAAGCCAAGGAGATGGGGATCAACCCCTTCGACCACGGCCCGCTCCACACCGACATGTGGAAGACGCAAGGTCTCAAGCAGGCGCTCGACAAGTACGGCTTCGATGCAGCCTTCGGCGGCGCGCGGCGCGACGAGGAAAAGAGCCGCGCGAAGGAACGTATCTTCTCGTTCCGCACCGCCACCCACGGGTGGGACCCGAAGAGCCAGCGACCCGAACTGTGGAACCTCTACAATGCTCGCAAGAAGAAGGGCGAGAGCATCCGCGTCTTTCCCCTCTCCAATTGGACCGAGCTCGACATCTGGCAGTACATTCATCTTGAGAATATCGAGATCGTGCCGCTCTACTATTCCGCGAAGCGCCCGACCTTCGAATACGAAGGAGGCCTGTTCATGGCGGACGATATCGAACGGCTAGAAAAGGTGATGGGCAAGCGGCCCGAGATCGTCGAACGCTCGATCCGCTTCCGCACGCTGGGCTGCTTCCCGCTGACCGGCGCGGTCGAGAGCGAAGCGGCGACGCTCCCTGAAATCATCCAGGAAATGCTGCTGACCACCACATCGGAGCGCCAGGGCCGCGTGATCGACCGGGATTCGGGCGACGCATCGATGGAGAAGAAGAAGCAGGAGGGCTACTTCTGATGTCGGATGACGTGATCTACCGGACCGACGCGCTGATCGCCGAGGATATCGACGCCTATCTGGAAAAGCACCAGCACAAGACGATGCTGCGCTTCATCACCTGCGGCAGCGTGGACGATGGGAAGAGCACGCTGATCGGGCGCCTGCTCTACGACAGCAAGATGATCTTCGAGGATCAGCTCGCCGCTCTCGAAAGCGACAGCAAGCGGGTCGGCACGCAAGGGCAGGAGATCGACTTCGCGCTGCTGGTTGATGGCCTAGCCGCGGAGCGCGAACAGGGCATCACCATCGATGTCGCCTACCGCTTCTTTTCGACCGAGAACCGCAAGTTCATCGTCGCCGACTGCCCGGGCCACGAGCAGTACACGCGCAACATGGTGACGGGCGCCTCCACCGCCGATCTGGCGGTGATCCTGATCGACGCGCGCAAGGGCGTGCTGGTACAGACCCGCCGCCACAGCTTCCTGTGCCACCAGCTCGGCATCAAGAACCTGGTGCTGGCGGTCAACAAGATGGACCTGATCGGTTACGACCAGGCCCAGTACGACGCGATCATCGAAGCCTATCGCGCGTTTGCCGACAGCATCGGGATCGAGAACTTCACTGCTATTCCGATCTCGGGCCTTGCGGGCGACAACATCACCACCCGGTCCGAAAATATGGACTGGTACGATGGCCCCACGCTGATGGAACATCTGGAAACGGTCGAGGTGCGGAGCGACGCCAACCTTGCCGAGCCGTTTCGCATGCCCGTACAGTGGGTCAACCGCCCCAATCTGGATTTTCGCGGCTTCTCGGGTCTGGTCGCGAGCGGTTCGCTGAAGGTCGGCAATCCGGTGCGCGTCCTGCCCTCGGGCAAGACGAGCACGGTCAGCAAAATCGTGCTGTTCGATCAGGAAATGGAAGAGGCGCAGGCGGGCCAGTCGGTCACCATCTGCCTCGCCGACGAGATCGACTGTTCGCGCGGCAGCGTACTCGCCGAAGCGGACAGCTCGCCCGAAGTCTCCGACCAGTTCGAAGCGACCATCGTGTGGCTGGACGACGATCCGATGCTGGCGGGTCGCGCCTACGCGATGAAACTGGCCAGCCAGACCGTCTCCGCCACAGTCGCCGAGCCCAAGTACGAGATCAACATCAACGATCCGGGCAGCGTCGGTTCGCAGCTTGCTGCGAAAACGCTAAAGCTCAATGCCATCGGCGTCGCGGAGGTCACCACCGACAAGCCGATCGTGTTTGAAGCCTACACGCAGAACCGGGCGCTGGGCGGCTTTATCCTGATCGACAAGATCACCAACCGCACCGTTGGCGCAGGCATGCTCAACTTCAGCCTGCGGCGTGCGCAGAACGTCCACTGGCAGGCGACCACGATCGACCGCGACGAGCACGCGAACCTCAAGAACCAGAAGCCACTGGTGCTGTGGTTCACCGGGCTTTCGGGATCGGGCAAGTCGACGATCGCCAACGAGGTCGAAAAAGCGCTCAACCGGATGAACCGCCACACCTTCCTGCTCGACGGGGATAATGTCCGCCACGGGCTGAACAAGGATCTTGGATTCACCGACGCCGATCGGATCGAGAATATCCGCCGGATCGGCGAGGTGGCGAAGCTGATGGCGGATGCCGGGCTAATCGTGCTGACCGCCTTCATCAGCCCGTTCCGTGCCGAAAGGCAGATGGTGCGCGAGATGCTGCCCGAGGGCGAATTCGTCGAAATCTTCGTCGATACCCCGCTAGAAGTGGCCGAGAAGCGCGACGTGAAGGGCCTCTACAAGAAGGCGCGCGAGGGCAAGCTCAAGAACTTCACGGGGATCGACAGCCCATATGAGGAGCCCGAAGGCCCCGACATCACGGTCAATACCGTCGAAATGTCCCCCGTCGAAGCGGCCGAGCATATCGTCCGCGCGCTGGGCGCGCTCAAATGACAAACTACGCGCGCGATCTCGACGATGCCCAGCTCGCTGCATGCCTGGCCGAGGCTGCCGGCCGCATCCTGCTGGACGTCCGCGGATCGGGACTGATCGAGGGCAAGGCGCTGGGCAAGGCAGGAGACGAAACCGCCAACCAGTTCCTGTGCCACGCAATCCGGCACCTTCGCCCCGACGATGGCCTGTTGTCGGAAGAATGCAAGGATACCGAAGAACGCCTTTCGAAAGAGCGTGTGTGGATCATAGACCCGGTCGACGGCACCCGCGAATATGGCGAGGCACGGACCGATTGGGCGGTGCATGTTGCGCTTGCCATTGATGGTGTGCCGAAGATTGGTGCTGTCGCGCTACCCGGCTGCGACCTTGTGCTGCGGAGCGACGATCCTCAGCCAATGCCAGAACCCGCACCTACCCCCCGGTTGGTCGTCAGCCGCACTCGCCCGGCGAAGGAAGCCGTCGAAGTCGCCAAACGGCTCGGCGGAGAACTGGTCGAGATGGGCAGCGCGGGTGCCAAAGCGATGGCCGTGGTGCGCGGCGATGCGGAGATCTATCTGCATTCGGGCGGACAGTACGAGTGGGACAGCTGCGCCCCAGTTGCAGTCGCAGCGGCGCATGGACTGCACTGTTCGCGGATCGACGGATCACCCTTGGTCTACAACCAGGCGGACACGTATATGCCCGACCTGCTGATCTGCCGCCTCGATCTGGCCGAGCGCGTGCTTGCCGAGGTGGCCGACATTTCGGCCTGACGAAGGAGCGCTCGATGAGCGAATTCGACGACTGGATCGGCCGCAGCATCACCGCGAGCGACACGCTCGATCCCGCGCGGTGCAACGCGCTCGACATCGCGCTCGGTGGAGCCGGCGGATTGCAGATCGGCGATCCGATGCCGCTGCTCGATCACTGGCTGCACTTTTGGGACATGAAACCTCCCTCCGAACTCGGCACCGACGGCCACCCTGCCAAAGGCGGTTTTCTGCCCCCCGTTCGCCTGCCGCGCCGAATGTGGGCAGGTGGACGCCTGAGCTTCGCCAAGCCCCTGATGCTCGGGCAAGAGGTACGCAAGACCTCGACCATCGCCTCGATCGCCGAGAAGGAAGGCAGAAGCGGTAAGCTGGTCTTCGTAACCATTCGCCACGATTTCGAGGCTGGCGAAGGCGTCGCGGTGAGCGAGGAACAGGATCTGGTCTACCGCGAACCGGCAACCAGGCGGCTCGCCATGTCCGAGCCAGAGGATGCTCCCGGCGCGGCCTGGTGCGCGACGATCAATCCCGATCCTGTCCTGCTGTTCCGCTATTCCGCGCTGACGATGAACGGCCACCGCATCCATTACGACCGCCCGTACGCGATCGAAGAAGAGTACTATCCCGGCCTCGTCGTCCACGGCCCCTTGCAGGCCAAGCTGATGATCCGCCTCGCAGTCGCGCACTTGGGCGACACGATCACTGAGTTCGATTTTCGCGGCCAGCAACCCGCGTTCGACGGATTGCCGCTCCACATCTGCGGGAACCCGGGCGATCGCGATGCCGAACTCTGGACGCAGCAGGGTGAAGCGAAAAACATGGTCGCATCCGTCCGCACGGATCGATAGCGATATCGCATGTTCACCAGGTTCGGCAGTCGATAGGATAGCCGACATGAACCGGGTGCTCGTTTTTCCGATACTCATCGTTGCCGGATCGACCGCAGCATGTCAGCAGACGCCCGAAGCCGCGACGGATGCTCCGACACCGCCAGCGATGCACTGCCCGGAGATCGATGATGATCCGGTCCGGATCAACGGTGGCACCTTCTCGATGGGGCAGTCGGGAATCTATGCCGAAGAGGGTCCCGTCCGCCAGACGCAGGTCGGCGGTTTCTGGATAGACCCGCACGAGGTGACCAACCGACAGTTCGCCGACTTCGTCTCCGCAACCGGCTATGTCACCGTGGCGGAACTTCCCGTCGACCCGGATCAGTTCGGCGCTTCGGCAGCGGAAATTCCGCCCGATATGCTCAAACCGGGCTCGGCCGTATTTACCCCGCCCGATCGGCCATCGACCGATTATGCTGACTGGTGGCGGTACGTGCCTGGAGCAAACTGGAAGAAACCCTATGGTGCCGGTGGGCCCGATGCGGCGGCCAACAAGCCGGTCGTCCATCTCGCATGGGACGATATGGTGGCTTACGCGAGATGGAAGGGGGGCCGCCTCCCGAGCGAGGCGGAATGGGAGTTCGCCGCGAGCGCCGGTGAGGACAACTCCCGAGAGCAACCGGGCCCTGACGAAGCGAACAGTTGGCAGGGAGTCTTTCCGGTAGTCAACGAGGAGACCGATGGTTTCGAGGGGATCGCCCCGGTCGGCTGTTATGCGCCTAATGCCCACGGCCTGTTCGACATGATCGGGAATGTCTGGGAGGTTACGGCGGATTACTATCGGCCGGGTCACGATCCCGCAGACACCAACGACCCGCAAGGCCCGGACGCGGACGCCGCTTTCGACCCGCAGAATCCGACCCTGCCGAGCCGGGTGATGAAGGGTGGCTCTTACCTGTGCGCTCCAAATTATTGCCAGCGCTACCGACCATCTGCACGCCAGGCGCGCGATCCGGGGTTGGGCGCAAGCAATGTGGGCTTCCGGCTGGTATACGACAGCAACAGAGACTGAAGCTACCGGTCGTCCCCGAAGCGCGATGTCTCTTGCCCATGTAGGCAGCCTAAGCCCATTCCCTCCGGATCGCCATCAAAGCGTTTGGAAAATTTCAGAAGCCAAGCTGGCAATAATAGTCTAAGAGCGCGCCGACATCGTTGAGCGGAAATCGTTCGACCCACCCTCTTCCACATACCTGATGGTCAATATGTGGCCGCGCGGCATCCGTGCGCGTCCCTGTACCCGAGAGTTTTACGTGAATTTTCCCAACCTCCCCGCCCCCCTGCAGTCCGCCCTCGCCGAACACGGCTATGACGCCCCGACCGACGTGCAGGCTGCCGTTCTCGAAACCGAAGCGAACGACCGCGATCTGCTCGTTTCTGCGCAGACCGGCTCCGGCAAGACGGTCGCCTTCGGGCTGGCCTTTGCGCGCAACGTGCTCGACCAGGACGGCAAAGCCCCCAATCCGGGTGCACCGCGCGCCCTGGTGATCGCTCCCACACGAGAGCTTGCTTTGCAGGTGAGCCGCGAACTCGGCTGGCTGTATGGCAAGGCGGGTGGCCGTATTGCGACCTGTGTGGGCGGGATGAACCCCTCGCACGAGCGCAACGTCCTGCGATCGGGTGCCACGATCGTCGTCGGCACCCCCGGGCGCCTGCGCGATCATCTCGAACGCGGCGCACTGAACCTGTCCGACATTGCTGCCGTGGTCCTCGATGAGGCCGACGAGATGCTCGACATGGGTTTCCGCGAGGAAATCGAGGCCATTCTGGACGCGACGCCCGATAACCGCCGCACGCTGCTGTTCTCGGCCACGATCCCCAAGCCGATCGAAGCGCTCGCCCGCCGCTATCAGAGCGACGCCCTGCGCATCACCACGGTCGGCAAGGATCGCGGGCATGGCGACATCTCGTATCAGGCCGTCGTCGTCTCGCCGCCCGAAGTAGAGAACGCCGTGGTCAACCTGCTGCGCTATCACGAGGCGGAGACCGCGATCCTGTTCTGCGGGACGCGCGAGAAGGTCCGCCACCTCCACGCAACCTTGCAGGAACGCGGCTTCGCTGTCGTGGCGCTGTCGGGCGAGAACTCACAGTCGGAGCGAAACCAGGCGCTGCAGGCACTGCGCGATCGTCGCGCACGCGTCTGCGTCGCCACCGATGTTGCCGCGCGCGGTATCGACCTTCCCACGCTGAGCCTCGTCATCCATGTCGAGATCCCGCGCGACGCGGAAGCCTTGCAGCACCGCTCCGGTCGCACCGGACGCGCCGGGCGGAAGGGTACCGCCGTTCTGGTCGTGCCCTTCTCGCGTCGCCGACGGGTCGAAGGAATGCTGCGCAACGCGAAGATCGACGCCAAGTGGACCGACGCACCCGACCGCGATGCGATTCGCGCCAATGATCGCGAGCGCCTGCTGAAGGCCTTGCTGGAACCGGTCGAAACCGACGAGGCCGACAGCGATCTGGTCGACAGCCTGCTGGAACAGCGCAGCGCAAGGGAGCTCGCGGCCATGCTGGTGAGCGCACACCGCGCCAAGCTTCCGGAGCCTGAGGACCTGATCGCCAACACGCCGGAGGCACACCGCGCTGCGAAGGCAGAGCGTCATCGTCCCGGGTTCGAGGATACCGCATGGTTCCGGATGGACATCGGCCGCCGCCGCAATGCGGACCCGCGCTGGATCCTGCCCCTGCTGTGCCGCCGCGGCCATATCACGCGCAACGAGGTTGGCGCGATCCGCATCGGCCCCAACGAGACCTATTTCCAGATCCCGCGTGCGATTGCCGACAAGTTCGCCGACGCGGTCAACCGCACTGCGGGCGATGGCGAGGACGGGGAAGATATCCGGATCGAAGCTTCGGCCACCGGCCCTCGAGACGCTGCCCGCACAAATCGCAAGGCGCCCCCCGGCACGCACCGCGATGGCAAGCCGAAGCCGCACCGCAAGAATTTCGGCGGAAAGCCGAAAGGTGACTTCAAGGGCAACCGGCCCAACAAGCCACCCAAAGGTGCCAAGAAGAAAGATCGCTGATCGGTAGCGGGGGGACCAGAAGCCCCCTCCGCCTGGCAATGGCCTGATCCGGATTTACTCCGCGGGTAAAGGCGATTCCTCTGCGCGGCCGCGCCGGTTTGGCATTGCCCGGAACAGCCAGATTGCAACCGCGCCGAGGCAGACGATCCAGAAAATCGGCACGAATGGCGCCGCGTTCCCGATCGCGATCCGGGCGATCAGCGTGGCCACCATTCCCGCCGGGACGCCAACCACCAGCCCCCACCACGCCGCGCGTAGGCGGGTCGACGCCTTCCCACGCCGCTCGCGCTTGTCGAGCCAGATGAAGGTGCCCGTCGCCACCACGATGGTGAGCGCGAGGCCGAACACGATATACGCGATCTTCACTGGCAGGCCGCCGAAATTGCCGAAGTGAAGGTTGTAGGTGGAAGCGGATAGCTGTTGGCCGACGGTCCCATCGGCCAGGCCCACGGTACCGCGAAAAGCGCCGTCGGCAGAGAACGCGTAGTACTCGCCGAAGATCAGCCGACGGGGATGCTCACCAACGATCTGGATATGTTGCCCCGCCGTCCCCGGATCATGCAGGATCACGTAATAGGGCTCTATATCGGGATACTCGCGCTCCATGAACGCCAGCGCAGGAACGATGTCGGGCGTCGACGCAGGAGCCGTGTCTTCTTCGGGTTCGTCCCCAAAGACCGGCGCCAGTGCGGCGGCGCTGTCGCCACCATAGGCAGCCGCCGCAAGCGCCGATCCCGAAACGTAAAACAGGCCGATCATCGCTCCGGTAAGCGAAATGGCGAGCGCGAAGGGCAGCGTCCACACCGCCAGCCGGTTGTGCCAGTCGAGCGTTGCGACATCGTCCGCGCGGCGTGCGCGCAGGCGAAAGGCATCGCGAAAGATGCGCGGATGCGCGACGAGGCCGGAAACGGTCAATGCGACGATCATCGCCCCGAACAGGCCGACCAGCGTCATGCCGAACACGGCCGGTAGATTGAGGCGGTAGTGGAGCGCCAGCAGGAACTCGGCCCAGGCGTTTTCCTCGGGCACGACGATGTCGCCCTGCCGGTCGATATGGACCGCCTGCGTGTCGGTGGTGATGGTCGTCCGGGGCAGGTCCTTGGTCGGCAGGTGGACGTAGAGGTGGGTCGTGTTCGGTCCACCCTGCTCGCTCGCCAGCACGTTCTCGATCCCGCGCTGGACGCTCGCGGGGTCGATTTCGTTCATTTCGGGCGCGTCGAGCTGCTCGAAACGCTGCCATTCCTCGTACAGCACGATCGCCGTGCCGGTTGCACAGATCAGGTAGAGCAGCGCGCAGCAGATGAGGCCGACAGCGGAGTGCGCGGAAATGGCCTTGCGCACCGTATCTTTCGAGAACGCGAACGTCATACGGCACCTCCTTGCAGGAAGACAAACGGGGCCGAAAGAACTGCGAGCCCCATGACCCATCCCAGTTGCGCCTTGCGAGCCGACATCATCAGAACGGCGAATGCCAGAACCGGCCACACGATCGGCACCGTGGCGAGTACGGCGACATTGCCATCGGCCTCGGCGCCCCCTGCCCCCACGATCAGCGCCCGTACGGCGAGGGCGACCAGCACGCTGGCGGCCAGCGCGAGAGGTCCGGTGATCGCGAAGGTCACAAGACCCGAGCGGGAACGGGATTGCGCTTCGTCGGCGCCCTGATGACTGGTCCTGACCAACCTTGCACGCGCCTGGCGCACCGGCTTGGTGGCAGCGACGGTCAGCGCGACGAAAGCCGCACCGGTCGCGGCGAGGACGGCGATCGTGATGCCCCACTCGCCGGCTGCCCGGTCAGCCACCACCAGCGCAGCAAGCAGTCCCGCCCAGCCCGCGAGGTTCAGAGGGGTGGAGCGCTTCGGCTTCCCCCAGGACACCCGCAGGACGACCACGCCCGCAATGGCGAGCGCGATCGAGAGCCAGATCAGCGCATCGGCCGCCATCAGAATTTAACGGTCAGCGAGCCGTTGATGCTGCGCTTCTCACCCGGGAAGCAGTCCCCGCGCACCAGGCATACGGCGTAATATTCCTCGTTGGTCACATTGCGCGCGGTTACGCGCAGCTGGAACCTGTCGAAATCGTAGCCGAGCGAGAGATCGCCGACAGTCCGGCCATCGACCCTGTAGGTCAGCAGCGTGTTGTCGACGGCGGATATGCCATTGCTCTCGTTCCCGCCGACATAGCGAATGCCGCCGCCGAAGCTCAGGCCCCGAAGCGGACCCCGGAAGTTGTAGAGAGCAAACAGCGATGCCTGCCAGTCGGATATCGAGGTGAGCGGTAAGCCGTTGGGATCTTTGGCATCGAGATAGCTCACATTCCCATCCAGCCGCAGTCCGCCGATCAACGCGTTCGCCTCAAGCTCAACACCCCGAACCTTCGATTTGCCTTCCTGCTGGCTATTGCCACCCACCAGCGCAGCGGGATTGGGCAGGTTGGAAACCTCGATATCGAAGGCCGATACGGTGACCAGCGCGTTGACGCCGGTCGGCTGCCACTTGATACCCGCCTCGTACTGCCGGCCTTCCTGCGGCAAGAGCTGTTCGTTGGTGATGGTATCGATCCCGACCACCGGCTCGAAGCTCTCCGCATAGCTGACATAGGGCGAAATTCCCGCCGGGCCCCGCCACAACAACCCGAAGCTGAGGCTCGTCGCTTCGTCTTTCTGGGTTGTGCCGTTCTGAACCCTGTTGGTGACATTGTCGAAGCGAATGCCCGCATTGGCCACCAGCGCGCCCCAACTCATCTGGTCGGAGATGTAGTAGCCGGTTGTATCGACGTAGTTGCGCGGGCCGTTGGTCTGCAACTGGCGTATCTGCTCCACGCTCGGCACGTTCTGATACTGCGGATCGAAGACGTTCAGCGTGCCACCGTTGAAGACGTAGGCCGTATCGGAGTCGGTGAAGACGTCCTGCGCCTGCACACCCGCCAGCAGTTCGTGCGTAATCGGGCCGGTGTTGAACTCCCCGCGAATACGCGCATCGACCGCCAGCTGCTCGCTCCGGTTGTCTGCGAGGTAGTAGGTCCAGATGCCGTTCCCATCCGCGTCGACGCGGGGCACGCCATTGCCCTGGAAGGCGATCCAGGCCTGCCGGTAGTCGGCCTGCGAGTCGACATACCGGCCAACCGCCTCGAAGGAGATCGCATCGCTCAGTTGCTGTTCGAGGATCAGCGTGAGGGCGAAGCTCTGCGTATCGTAGGCGTTGAAGCCCGGTGCGCCCATGTATTCGTACGGATCGATCTTCTGACCGCTCGCCGACGGCAGCAGCGTGCCCGTGACCGGCAGGAACTGGTGCGCGGTGTCCGAATCCTGGTCCGAGTAATTGGCGAGGATGGTCACTTCGGTGCCGTCGGCAGGGCGAAGAGTGAGCGCGGGGGCCAGTACGAACTTGTTGTCGCTGACCTCGTCGATCTGCGTATCGCCATCGCGATAGAGCCCGACGAAGCGGAACTGCGCCTCATCTTCGGCACCGGGGATCGCAATGTTGATGTCGGTGGCAATCTGCTTGCGGTCGAAGCTGCCGTAATCGAAGCGCACTTCGCCCTCGGTCACGCCATAGGGTCGCTTGGTCACGACATTGATGATGCCGCCCGGGGAACCTGCGCCGTAGAGCACCGAAGCCGGCCCTTTCAGGACCTCGACCTGCTCCAGCGTATAAATGTCCTGCCGGGTCGTGTTGTAGTAGCCGAAAAGGTACTGCAGGTTGTCGCGATATTCCGGCGCGTCGAGGCCCCGGACCTGCGCGAAATCGCCGCGCGTCGAGAAGCCGAAAGGCTCTGCCGTGACGCCCGCCGAATAGGTCAGCGCGTCGTCTAGCGACTGCGCGCCCTTCTCTTCGAAATCCTCTTCGGTCTCGATCGAGATGGACCGCGCCGTATCCACGATCGGCGTGTCGGACTTGGTCGCGCCGAAATCGGTCAGTTGGCCCGTCACCACGATGGTCGGCGAAGAATCCTTGCGTGCTTTGGATTGATCGGCCTGCGGGTTAGGCGCGGCATTGGGCTGCTCGGCCAGTGCCGGTGTCGCAAGCATCAGGGTGAAAAGCGCCGTGGACGTGCTGAGAATCGGTTTCAAAATGTGACCCCTCGTTGTCGATGACGGGCCCGATAATGCGACTGCTTTGCAATTGCAAGGGAAGTGTCGCAGCCACGAGGGCGGAGAAACCTCGATCCGGTTGGCTTGATCTCACGCAATGACCCAGGGGTCGCTTTGCGCCAGAAACGCACTTTGAAAGGTTAGCGGCGTACAGATGAGAGACCCGAAAAACCGCACTTCCAGCGTGTTGGCATTGTTGCTCCGGCACCACGAAACGCGCCGCGCGCTGGACACACTCGGCCTTTATGGTGGCACCGACCTACCCGAACGCCTATATGGTTCGCGGAGCTCGCGCGCGTATGTTGCACGGCAGGCCGCACAGGGGGCGGCAGCTCGCAACACCCCGTCAACTCCGCCATTACCCGATTGCTGTTATGCCACTCATCACGGCAAATGTTCATTTCACCATGCAAAAGAGCGAAGAGCGATGCTTCTAGCCCCAGCCCCCGGATCAGAGGACAAGGAGATGCTGCGTCAGGCGGCGATGCTAACTCGCGACCTGCACCGGCCTGACCCGCTGGTGTACTGGGGCGATTGCTTCGGTTCGGCAGCTATCGGCTATGCCGCGCTGCTGGGGGCGATTGCGAGTGGCAGCGCGCTCCTGACCGGCGCACTCGTCCTTGTCTCGATTCTCACGCTGTATCGGGCGGTGCTCTTCATTCATGAGATCACCCACCTCGATCACCGCAAGCTGCCCGGTTTTCGGCTGGCTTGGAATATCGGCGTCGGCGCACCGCTGATGCTGCCTTCCTTCCTCTATGAAGGTATCCACGCGGTCCACCATTCGCGGGTGCATTACGGAACTGAGCGCGATCCGGAATATATTCCCTTGGCGCATATGCGCCCCTGGTCTCTCCCGCTGTTCACGCTCGGCGCGCTCGTCATGCCGGCGCTACTGCTGCTTCGCTTCGGCATTCTGGGGCCGCTGTCGTGGGTCATTCCTCCACTGAGGAAGGTGATTGTGGAGCGATTTTCAGCGCTCGAGGTCAACCCCGCCTATCATCGTCCCGCGCCTGAGGGAGGCTTCGCGCGCCGCTGGAAGGCGCAGGAGGCTGCGGCCAGCATTGTTGCGGTCGCCATCATCGCAACCACTGCGCTAGGCATTCTGCCGCTGCGCGCTTTTGCGATCTACTGCCTTGTCGTCGCGGGCGTCGCGCTGCTCAACCAGACGCGCACGCTGGTCGCGCACCTGTGGGAGAATGACGGCGAGGAACTGTCTCTGACCGACCAGTATCGTGACAGCACCAACGTGCCCGCCGCCTTCCCCGGCGTGCTGTGGGCGCCGGTGGGCCTGCGCTTCCATGCGCTGCATCACCTGCTGCCCCGCCTGCCCTATCACTCGCTGCCCGAAGCACACCGCCGCCTGGCCGCTGCGCTGCCCGAGCCTTCTGCCTATCCGCAGGCCAGCTATTCGTCGCTCGGTGTGCTGCTAAAGCGCCTTGGCCGCGCGACGCTCCAGCGTCACTAATGCCCGGAGCTGGACCTGCAGACGAGTAGGTGGACCTTCAGCGGACTCGTGGCTGTCGCTGTCGATCGCGCAGTGCAGATGCACGCTTGGCAGCGGTTAAAACTGCGTCGCGCACCGGTGGGATGAACTCGGCTGACCACTGTAAAAATGGTAGCGGAGGAGGGACTCGAACCCCCGACACGCGGATTATGATTCCGCTGCTCTAACCACCTGAGCTACTCCGCCCCATGATCGCCATACCGGGTAAGGCATGAGGCCTACCGGAGCGGTTAGCTCGACGGCAGGCGGCGCTCTTAGGGTGCACGCGCGTGGCGGTCAAGGCGCGTTTGTGGGTTCGTTCAAGCCTTCTCTTTTCCGCGGAAGGCGACTTCCTGGATCAGTTCCCACGGACCACCAAGATAGCGATGAAGCGCAAGCCCGCGGAAGCGGAATGGACGCGGCGCAATAACGCCATCGAGCTTTGCCTGCAGGACTTGCGCTTCGCGTTTCGAAACCTTGTTCTGCACCGTGGCATGCAGCCGCTTTCCACCCTGATCCTGATTGGTCAGAAGCCCATGAAAATGCTCTGCAAGCAGCATCCGCAATCGCAGCATTCCTGCGCTTTCAAGCTGAAGCGCTGTGCCGCCTCCGAGCGACATCACGCCAACGAGCCGCGCCTCGACTGGCGCGAATTCCCCGGCCAATGTGCGCATATGTCTGATGGCCTCGCCCTCGCAAAAGCCAGGCAGGGCGTGGAACAGCGTGACATGGGCGGCGAGGAAATTCCGCTCGGCCGGGAAATGCTCGGTTCGCAGCGCAGTCGCCCAGCTTTGCAGATCGGGAGGCAGCTGCGCGGTCAATATCAGCGGAGCGTCCGACATCGCGGCCAGCTACATTTCCCCTCGTTCGCGGCGCAGCTTGTACCACTCGGCAACATTGGCGTTGTGTTCCTCCAGCGTCGACGCGAAGACATGGCCGCCGGATCCGTCGGCAACCATGAACAGCGCGTCCGTTTTGGCCGGATTCAGCACGGCGGCAATCGATTCGCGGCCCGGATTGGTAATCGGCCCGGTCGGGAGGCCGACCCGCGTGTAGGTGTTGTAGTCATTGACCGCCGCGATCTCCGACTGGCGGATACGGCGCCCGAGCGGCTTGCCCTTGGTAATCGGATAGATAATCGTCGGATCTGCCTGAAGCAGCATCCCGTCCTTGACCCGGTTCGAGTAAAGGCTGGCGACCATGCGCCGTTCCTTCGGCACACCGGTCTCCTTCTCGACGATTGAGGCCAACGTAACCGCGTCATCGATGTTATCGACCGCGATATCCTTCGCGCGCTTCGGCCATGCCTCGGCAAGGTAATTGCGCATGGCCGCCTGCATTCGGGCAAGCACCGCAGCGCGATCCTCGCCCCGCTCGAAATCGTAGGTGTCGGGAAGAACGCTGCCCTCCTTGGGAACGGGGATTTCGCCCGTCAGGAGGTCTTCCGCCATCAGCGTCTCATACACCAGGATCGAGGGCATGCCCTCGGGGATGGTGACAAAGCGGCGGATGACTTCGCCATGTTGCAGCGTGTCGAGGATGGTGGACGAACTCGCTCCGCCAGGCAGCAGGAACTCACCCGCCTTGATCGGATCGCTGCTGCCCAGCACCTTGGCGCGCAGCAGAAACGCGTCCTGGCTGGCGATCAGGCCGTCCTCTTGGAGCTGCTCCGCCACCGAGGTGAGCGTCGAACCCGAGCGGACGATGAACGAGGCGTCATCGCGATCCGGGCCGGGACCGTACCAGCCCCACGCGAACCAGCCGCCCGCCAGCGCGATGGCGATCAGAACGAGGGCAGCCAGCGCGCGGATCATCAGTCGATCTTGCTCATCACGAGGCTGGCATTGGTGCCGCCAAAGCCGAAGCTGTTGTTCAGTACGGCCTTCACCTCACGCTTTTTCGCCGTGTGCGGCACCAGGTCGACCCCTTCGGTACCATCGTCCGGGTCGTCGAGGTTGAGCGTGGGCGGAACGATCTGGTCGCGGATGGCGAGGATGCAGAAGATGCTTTCGACCGCACCAGCGCCGCCGAGCAGGTGGCCGATGGCGGACTTGGTGCTCGACATCGAGGCACCGCCCAGATCGTCTCCGAACACGCGCTTGGCTGCGGCCAGCTCGATAGTGTCCGCCATGGTCGAGGTGCCGTGGGCGTTGATGTAGTCGATGTCGCCCGGTTCAAGCCCCGCCTTGCGCAGCGCCATTCGCATGGAGAGTTCCGCGCCTTTGCCTTCCGGGTGCGGCGCAGTGACGTGATAGGCATCGCCCGACAGGCCGTAGCCGACGACTTCGGCATAGATCTTCGCACCGCGTGCCTTGGCGTGCTCGTATTCCTCCAGCACCACCACGCCCGCGCCCTCGCCCAGCACGAAGCCTTCGCGATTGCGATCATAGGGGCGGCTCGCCTGTTCGGGCCGGTCGTTGAAACCGGTGTTGAGCGCGCGCGCCTGCGCGAAGCCGGCAATCCCGAGCGGGTTAATGGTCGATTCCGAACCGCCCGCGAGCATGATGTCGGCATCGTCGTCGCGGATCATGCGTGCGGCATCGCCGATCGAGTGCGCGCCGGTGGAGCAGGCGGTTACGACGGCATGGTTCGGCCCCATCAGGCCGTAGCGGATCGAAACCTGCCCGCTGATCAGGTTGATGATGCGTCCGTGAACAAAGTGCGGGCTGACCCGGCCCGGTCCACGCTCGTGCAGGTTGACCGACTCGTATTCGATCCCCGGCAGGCCGCCGATGCCCGCGCCGATTGATACGCCGGTGCGTTCCTTCGTCGCCTGGTCCATTTCGGTGAGGCCTGCGTCTTCGATCGCCTGGCCAGCGGCATCGAGGCCATAGACGATGAAGGGATCGACCTGGCGCTGGATCTTGGTGTCGACGCGCTTGTCGGGATCGAATCCCCACTCGTGGTCCTTGCCCTTCACCTCGCAGGCAATGGTCGCCTTCTGGTTGGAAGCATCGAAGCGGGTGATCGGCCCCGCCCCGCTCTTGCCTTCGATGAGGTTCTTCCACGAGGTTTCGACGTCGCCGCCCAGCGGGGTGACAAGGCCAAGACCGGTTACAACGACGCGGCGCATACTTATCTCCAAAAACAGCACAGGCCCGGCCCGCTTACCGGGTCGGGCCTGCAAATGGCGGCGGCAGAGCGCCGCCGCAAGAACATTGCGGACTTAGCCCCTCAGGACTTAGCCCTTGTGCTCTTCGATGTACTTGGTGGCATCGCCGACCGTGCTGATCTTCTCAGCCGCATCGTCGGGGATTTCCACACCGAATTCTTCTTCGAAGGCCATCACCAGTTCGACGATGTCGAGACTGTCCGCGCCCAGATCGTCGATGAAGCTGGCTTCCTGCGTTACCTTGTCGGCTTCCACGCCCAGGTGCTCGACGACAATCTTCTGTACGCGGTCGGCGGTATCGCTCATTACTTTGCCTCTCAGGTGTTCGTGAATTGAATTGGCGTTTGCCCTAATCAACGCCGCGCAAGCTGGCAAGTGCCCGTGCTTGTCGATTAATTGCCGGTGCGGCGAGCATCGGCATCAATCGAGCAGCGCCTCAGGCGTCTCCTGCCCGGTCGACGCGGGTCGCTTCGGGTGCATCGGGTTTCGGTTGCTCGACAGTGCGGATGCTGAGTTCGCGCAGCTGCTTGGGGCTGACGATGCTCGGCGCGCCCATCATCAGGTCCTGCGCGCGCTGGTTCATCGGGAAAGCGATGACTTCGCGAATGTTGGGCTCGTCCGCCAGCAACATCACGATCCGGTCGATCCCCGGCGCGGAGCCCCCGTGCGGCGGGGCACCTAGCTTGAACGCTTCGATCATGCCGCTGAAGTTCGCGTCGACGTCTTCCTTGGAATAGCCCGCGAGTTCGAACGCCTTGTACATGATGTCCGGACGATGGTTCCGGATCGCGCCCGAGCTCAGCTCGTAGCCGTTGCACACGATGTCGTACTGCCACGCCTTGATTTCGAGCGGGTCCTGGTTCTCCAGCGCGTCCATCTCGCCCTGCGGCATCGAGAAGGGGTTGTGGCTGAAATCGATGCGCTTCAGCTCCTCGTCGTATTCGAACATCGGGAAATCGACGATCCAGCAGAACTTGAAGCAGCCCTGTTCGATCAGTTCGAGCTGTTCGCCAACGCGCGTGCGCGCGGCACCGGCCAGCTTTACCACGTCCTTGGCCTTGCCGGCGGCAAAGAACAGGCCGTCATTCTCGCCCAGACCCAGCTCATCGTAGAGCTTGGCCATTTCTTCGGGCCCGTGGTTCTTGGCAATCGGCCCACCGAACTCGCCGCCCTTGCGGGTGACGTAGCCGAGGCCCGAATAGCCTTCGCGCCGCGCCCAGTCGTTCATTTCGTCGAAGAACTTGCGGCTCTTCTCGTTGGTGCTGGGCGCAGGGATCGCGCGCACGATGCCGCCACCGCCGACGATCTTCTCGAAAATGCCGAAGCCGGACTTTTCGAAGTGGTGCGTCACATCGGTGATGACGATCGGATTACGCAGGTCGGGCTTGTCGCTGCCGTACTTGAGCATCGCCTCGGCGTAAGGAATGCGTGGGAATTCGCCTGCGGGTGTCACGCTCTTGCCGCCCGAGAATTCCTCGAACACGCCCGCCAGCACCGGCTCGATCGCCTGGAAGACGTCTTCCTGCGTGACGAAGCTCATCTCGAAGTCGAGCTGGTAGAATTCGGGGCTGCGATCGGCGCGCAGGTCTTCGTCACGGAAGCAGGGTGCGATCTGGAAATAGCGGTCGAACCCGGCGACCATCAGCAGCTGCTTGAACATCTGCGGCGCCTGCGGGAGCGCGTAGAAGCGGCCCGGATGCAGGCGGCTGGGCACGAGGTAGTCGCGCGCGCCTTCGGGCGACGATGCGCCGAGGATCGGCGTCTGGAATTCGGAGAAGCCCTGGTCGATCATCCGGCGGCGCAGGCTCGTGATGACCTTGTTGCGCAGCATGATGTTGTTGTGAACCCGCTCGCGCCGCAGGTCGACGAAGCGGTATTTGAGGCGGATGTCCTCGGGATATTCCTGCTCGCCTGCCACCGGCAGCGGCAGTTCTTCCGCCATCGACTGGACGGTGGCGGACTTCGCGAACACCTCGATATCGCCGGTCGGCAGGTTCGCGTTCCGAGTTTCCTGCGAGCGCGCCTTCACCACGCCGTCGATCGTGATCACGCTCTCGGACTTGAGCGAATCGAGCAGGCCCAGAGCCTCGCTATCCTCGTCAGCGACGATCTGGGTGATGCCGTAATGATCGCGCAGGTCGATGAACAGGACCCCGCCGTGGTCGCGCTTGCGGTGGACCCAGCCCGACAGACGAACGGACTCGCCAACGTTGCTTTCGCGAAGCTGTGCGCAAGTATGGGTGCGATAGGCGTGCATTGTGGAACTTTCCGGTTCGGGGATTAGACGCTAGGGGCGTGCCGAAGCTCGATGGCAGAAGCCCTTGAAGCTTGCGCGCGCTAACACGCGATAGGTCCGGTTTTGTCAAGCCGGGCGCGGTAGAAATGGGGCCAATCAGGGCCCGAGGGCGGCACTCCGCCCGGCAGAGAAAGTCAGATATGAAAATCCACGACCTGATTACCACCACCGACCGGCTCGCAGACCTGTGCGAAAGGCTCGGCAAGGGCAATTTCGTGTGCGTCGACACCGAGTTCATGCGCGAGAACACCTATTGGCCCGAACTCTGCCTCGTCCAGATCGGCGATGAGAACGAGGCAGCGGCGATCGATCCGCTGGCCGACGGCATCGACCTCAAGCCGCTGCTCGATCTGCTGACCGAGAACGAGGATGTCCTCAAGGTCTTCCACGCAGGCGGACAGGACGTCGAGATATTCTTCAACCTGACGGGCAAGACGCCGCACCCCATCTTCGACACGCAGATCGCGATGATGGCAATCAGCCAGTCGGAACAGATCGGCTATGCAAACCTGGTCGAAGCCTGGCTCGACAAGACGATCGATAAGGGTGCGCGCTTCACCGACTGGAGCCGCCGCCCGCTGACCGACCGCCAGCTGGAATACGCGGTTGGCGATGTGACCTACCTGGCCACAATCTTCCCGAAGATCCTCAAAAAGCTGATGAAGACCGGCCGCGGCGAATGGCTCAATGCGGAGATGGAAAAGCTCGCCGACCCGGAAAACTACGCCATCGAACCGGACAAGGCGTGGAAGCGCGTTCGGGCGCAAGGCCGCAACCCGCAGGTCCTCGGGCGCCTGAAGGCCCTTGCCGCGTGGCGCGAGGGCGAGGCGCAGCACAAGAATATCCCGCGCGGTCGGATCATGCGCGACGAAACGCTCGCCGATATCGCCTCGCATCCGCCCAAGAAGCAGGCCGATCTGGCCAAGGTCCGCGGCCTGTCGAACGCGTGGAAGGATAACGAGATCGGCAATCGGCTGATGGAGGTGATCGAAAGCGCCAAGCCATTGCCGGAAGACGAATTGCCGCCGCGCAACAACCGGGGCGCACCGCTGGGCAAGGAAGGCGCACTGGTCGCAGACCTGCTCAAACTTCTGCTGAAAATCCGCGCGAGGGAGATCGACGTCGCCCCCCGCCTGCTCACCCGCTCCGGCGAGCTCGAGCAATTGGCCGCCGGGGTACGCGACCTACCGATCCTGCAAGGCTGGCGGCGCGAGGCATTCGGCAGCGATGCACTCGATCTGGTTGAAGGCAAACTGGCTTTCGCGGTCGAGAAGGGCAAACTCAAGATGACGCATGTGGAAGAGGTTGCGAATGGGTCAACGCAGTGATCGCCGGACATCGCTGACAAGCGGTATCCGTCGTTTTGTCGCACCGCTTGCAATCGTCACGCTTCTGGTGACGGTGTCGGCACATGCGCAGGCGTATGACGGCGAGGCAATCGACTTCGATGCGGTCGCCGCAGCACCTGACAGCCATAAGGTACTGTTCGAGACCGATGCCGTCCGCGTGCTGAGAGTGGAAATAGCGCCTGGTGCGACCGAGCCGGTGCACGAGCACGCCTATCCCAGCATCATGATTATCGAGAAGCCGCAGCCGCTCGTGTATGTCGTCTATGAACTGGTCGGAGGGCACGCGGTGGAGAGGCAGCGAATCGACGTGCCGCTTATGCCCGCTGATGCGACCGAGGAGATGGGCCCGGAAGGCCTGCACGCTGTTCGAAATCTCGGAACCGAGCCTTTCGTCGCCATTCGCGTCGAATTCAAGGAATAGCTGCTCCCCCAATCCCGCCCTGCTACCCTTCGACAAAGCCACGACCAGGCGATAGCGCGAAATCCATGTCCACCTACCTGCCCACAATTCGCCAGTTGCAATATCTCGTGGCGCTGCACGAGCATGGCCATTTCGGTCGCGCGGCAGAAGCGAGTTTCGTTTCGCAATCCACGCTCTCCGCCGGCATCCGCGAGTTGGAGACACTGCTCGACGTAACGCTGGTTGAGCGCAGCCGACGGGTGGTCCGCTTCACTCCGCTGGGTCAGCAAGTGGTCGAAAAGGCGCACGCGCTGCTGCGTCAGGCGGAAGACCTTTCCGACCTCGTGCGCGCCGCCGGCCAGCCGCTGACCGGGACGCTGCGGATGAGCGTGATCCCCACGATTGCCCCGTTCCTTCTGCCGCGCATCCTTCCGCGCCTGCGCAAGGAGCGCCCCGAACTGGAACTGTTCCTGCGCGAGGAGACCAGCAGCGACGCCGTCGAATCGCTGCACCACGGCCGCGTCGACTGCGTGCTGCTTGCCCTGCCCTTTCCCACCGGAGAGGCAGAGCAGGCGATCATCGCCGAGGACCGCTTTTTCGTCGCCTATCCGGGGGACGAGCCACGCGAATTGCCCGAGGAAATCCGCCCCGAAACGATCGAAGACGGGCGGCTGCTGCTGCTCGAAGACGGGCACTGCCTGAAAGAGCACGCGCTCGCCGCCTGCAATCGGCCGGAATTGCGCGCGGCGACCAGCATGATCGGGACCAGCCTGCACACGCTCGTCCAGATGGTCGACAACGGGCTGGGAGTGACGATGCTGCCCGAGATGGCGCTGGAAGCCGGCATCCTGAACGGCACCAGCGTGATTGCGCGGCCCTTGGACTCGCCGGCTGCCACCCGGGATATCGCTCTGATCTGGCGTAAAAATTCACCCCGCCAGAGCGATTTCGAGCTCCTTGCCGAAGAGCTCCGCGCAGGTTGAAATATTCGCGCGAGTCAACGGGCGAGCAAAAAAATCTATTGAAAAGTCGAGACTCGGGGCCCGCCCTTATGGCACATACCCGCTCCGTGCCTGGCGTTTCCCGCCTTCCATCATCGGTCGGAACGGGTCGCGCCACTGTATCATGACGTTGGACTTATGGTCCTGGTCGATTGAGCGCGCGCGGGGGATTGACGACGATGGGGACGTTTTCGGCTACTGGCATGGCGGTGCCGCGTGACGCCAACGCGCGGATCAATTCACGCCTGGGGGACGACGAGATTCCCCGCAACGTGATCGCCGATCTGGCCAAGCGTCCTGCTCTGCACCCCCACATCGTAACCTTCGCCAACGAGAAAGGCGGCGTCGGCAAATCGACACTGGCCTTTCATGTTGCCATTGCCCTTGCCCATGCGGGAGCGCGGGTGGTCGCGATCGACCTCGATCGGCGCCAGCGGACGCTGGAGCGGGGCCTGTCCTATCGCAATGGTACTGCCGGGAATCTGGGCGTCGCGCTGCCGATGCCCCAGTTTGGGGTGGTCGACCAGCCAAGCACGGCCTGCCTGTATCAAACGATTGCACGACTGGGCGCGGATGCCGATTTTGTCATCCTGGATGCCGCCGGTGCCAATTCTCCGATATTCCGCCGCGTGGTCGCTCTGGCCGACACGCTTGTGACGCCGGTCAACGCCTCGTTCCTCGATCTGGAGTTACTCGGCCGTGTAAACCCGGTTGGCGGCATGCCCGATCGCGCCGGCTGCTTCGGGCAGACCGTGGCCGCCCTTCGCGAAGAGAAGCTTGCGCAGCAGATGGGGCGGATCGAGTGGGTGGTGGTAAAGAACCGCGTCCGCTCTGCCGAGAAACGCCATATGGGCCGGATCGACGACGCTCTGGCGCGGCTATCGACCGCGCATGATTTCCGGGTGGGGAAGGGGCTGAGCGAACGATTGGCGTTTCGCGAGCTGTTTCAGTTCGGCCTTACTCATCTCGATCTGGGCCTCATACCCGACATGATCCGACCGCAGGCCTCGACTTGCGAGGAGGTTTCAACCCTCGTCGCCGATCTTGGCCTTACATTTGAGCAGCACAACAACACGCAGACCCCCGCACTGCCCGCAAGACGCGTTCTCAGACGAACGAGGCATGTCTTTCGCGAAGCCTTGAGCGCAGCGGTCTAGATTTATCGCTCAGGCGTCCGCCAACCTGATCTGGTTGCGACCGCCTTCCTTGGATCGGTAGAGCGCCTCGTCTGCCGCGGCGAGGGCTTCTCTCGGATCGGCGTAGCTCACAACATTGGCGACGCCGCCGGAAAAAGTCACCTGCCCGAAGGGTTTGTCGGTTCGCCGGTTGATCATGCGCCGTGCAGCAAGCTCCGCACGTGCGCCGTCGAGCAATTCCAGCGCCTCCTCGGGCGCGATACCGCGGAACAGGAGGGCAAACTCCTCGCCGCCATGGCGCGCGATGTAACAATCCTTGCCGCAGAGGGCGGAAAGATTGTCGGCAACCTGACGGATGATCCGGTCGCCCGCCTCGTGACCATGGGTATCGTTGATCGCCTTGAAGTGATCGATATCGCAATAGGCCACGCTCAAGGGATGGCGCTTGCGCGTCGCCTGGGCATATTCGACCCGCAGCGCTTCTTCGAATGCGCGTCGGTTCGGCAGACCGGTCAGGTAATCGACCTCCGCATCCTTGCGCGCACGGTCGAGGTTCTTGCGCAGGCGAGCTGTTTCCTGCTCGCTGGCACGCAGATTTTCCTCTGCCTGGCGGGATCGGGCAAGCATCTCCTTCGCGAAATCCGAAAGGCTCGCGATCAGACCCGTTGTGTCGAGCGACGAATTGAGATGATCAACCCTGCGTTCCAGTTCGTCGCCATATTCGGACGTGGCTTCGCGCGCGGTCTTGGTCGCCCGTGAAAGATCCTCGATCCCGCGTTCCAGCTTCGTCGCAAGATTTTCGAGCGACCGATTCTCCGAAGACGGGTCTGTCGCCGAAACCTCTTCCAGCCAGCTCTGGGTGACGGGCTCCCCTGCTTCGTCCTGCTGTTTGACGCTGCGCGCAAAGGCCGGGTTCAAACCCGAGCAGGCTTCGTGTGCTGCGGCAAGCGTGACGGGGTTCACATCCAGATCGTGGTCGATCAGGAAGCTGCTGATATCATTCAGAAGTCGGCGTCGCGCCTTCGGATCGACCTTCGGCAAACTGGCGGAAAACGGCGCTTCGTTATCGTCGGCGTCGAACATCCGTGCCCGGAACAAGCCGATGCGCTGGAGAATGCCAGCGGAAGTTTCGTCGAACCCGGATGCAGGAAGTGTCGCCATGCCCCCATGTACATCGGCAACCATTATTCACTGATAAACGCGGGCGAGTTTTTTTGCTCAGGTGTCCATGTGCCGAAGACCCACCCTGAGGTAGCCGTATCCAGTGATGCAGGTCAGAACCGCGGCAATCCAGAGCGAAGCGAGACCGACCCAGCGGATCGGCTCGATTTCGGGCAGCACACCGGCGAAGATCAGCAGGCCCAGGGCGATCATCTGCAGCGTGGTCTTCCACTTGGCGAGCCGGGTCACCGGCACGGAGACCTGAATACCGCCGAGAAACTCGCGCAGACCCGATACGATGATCTCGCGCATCAGGATGATCAGCCCGGCAACGACATGTGCGTCGCCCACGATCGGACCGGTAAGGCCGCCCTTGGCAGTCAATATCAGGATGACGGCGGCAACCATGATCTTGTCCGCGATGGGATCGAGGAACTGGCCGAGCTTCGAGACGGTCCCCTGCGAACGCGCCAGCATTCCGTCGAAATAATCCGTGATCGCCGCTGCGCAGTACAGCAAAAAGCCGATCGCATAGCCAAGCTGCCAGTCCGGCCACCACAGGAACAGCACGAGTAGTGGGACCGCGAAGATTCGCGACAGGGTGAGGATGTTGGGAAGAGTCAGCATTGGGTCATCAATGCACCTAGACGATGCACGCTCCCAGAAAAAGCGGGATGTGCCCTTTGCGTGGCGCCTCGCGCTGCTCTAACGGGGTCGGCTTGAAGCGCCGACGGCGCATCGGAGTGATTTATGACGACGTTGAGACTGCTGAGGCGACGGCGCTTCCTGCCGTTGTTCTGCACCCAGTTGCTCAACGCTTTCAACGACAATCTCTACAAGACCGCGATGGTGCTTTTCGTGGTTTACGCGGTCTACAACGACCCGGAAGCCGAGACCCAGTTCAGCGCCATCGCGTCTGCGCTGTTCATCGCACCTTTCATCTTCGCCTCGGCAATTTCGGGCCAACTCGCGGACATGCGCGACAAGGCGAAGATCATCCGCACGGTGAAGCTGTGCGAGATCATGCTGATGAGCCTTGGTGCGGCAGGGCTTTTCCTGGCGTGGCAGGGCATCCTTATCCACGCTTTCGCGATCCCGCTGATGCTGTTCGCGCTGTTCCTGGCAGGCGTGCAATCGACCTTCCTTGGGCCGATCAAGTATTCGATCCTGCCGCAGCACCTGCGCAAGCAAGAGGTGCTGGCCGGAACCGGCCTGATCGAAGCGGGCACCTATCTTGCCATCCTTTGCGGCACGATTCTGGCAGGCTGGATCCCGGTCGAGGTGGCTATGGTGCTGATTCTGGTTACCGCGCTGGTCGGTTATCGGGTGAGTCGCAGCATTCCCCCAGCCCCGGCGATGGGTACGATCGAGCCCATCGACTGGAACATCTTCCGGTCGTCCGCAGCGCTCGTCCAGTTCGTGTTGAAGGATCGCGTGATCTACCTCGCCACGATCGCGATCAGCGTTTTCTGGACCGTGGGCGCGATCCTGTTCATCCAGTTTCCGCCCCTGGCGAAGAACGTGATCTACGCGAGCAAGGAGGTTGCGACGCTGTTCATCGTGATGTTCTCCATCGGGATCGCGATCGGGTCGGTGATCATCAACCACCTGCTCAAAGGCGAAGTCTCCGCGCGATACGCCCCCGTTTCGGTCATCGCGATGGGTTTCTTCATCCTCCTGTTCTACCTGTTTGTGCGCCAGTGGCCGACGGGGTTCGAAGGCGAATTGCTGACAATTCCCGAATTTCTCGCGTTTCCCTTGGCGTGGGTTCTGCTCGTCAACCTGCTCCTGATCGCGATAGCCGGCGGATCTTTCGTCGTTCCGCTTTACGCGTTTCTCACGACTCGTGTGGCGCGCGACAGGGCATCGCGCACGATCGCGGCGACCAATATGATCAGTTCGGTGTTCATGGTCGGCGGAGCGCTGCTGGCAATCCTGATGTCGATCGTGGGGATCGGGATCGAGGAACAGCTTCTGGCAGGGGTGATACTCTGCCTGATGACGAGCTGGGCGGCGCGCAAGCTATACGCCGAGGAGCACCTGCCGAGCCTGCATCTGGATCAGGATTGATCGTTCAGAAGATGAAGACCAGCGCGCCGACCAGACAGGCGACGTAAGCGCCCAGAAAACCGACCCAGTCGTTTTGCGACAGCGACCAGCGTGTGGACCGCGTCATCCGGTCGCGTTGCAGATCTGGCCGCACCATCAGGGATGCGCGAAACGGGTGCCGCGCGGATTCGTTTGTCAGGACAAGTGAGCGTCTCATGCGGATCGTGATTAACTTTTCGGTAAGGAATGGCGAGCGCACACTCGCCTGCGTCCGCGGTTGGGACACAGCAGGCCACTGATCCTTAACGCACGCACTGGATTGCCCCGCTCAACCTCGCGCTCTAGGGGCATCGCATGGCTGACAGCACTACTCCGCAGGCCGCACGCCTGCTCGTCGATTGCCTTGCAGAACAGGGCTGCGATCGCATCTTCACCGTCCCGGGCGAGAGTTTTCTCCCGGTTCTCGACGCTCTGGTCGACCGTCCGCAAATCGATGTGATGACCTGCCGGCAGGAGGGCGGTGTCGCCTTCATGGCGTGCGCGGACGGAGCGATGACAGGCCGCCCCGGTATCGCGTTCGTAACGCGCGGCCCCGGTGCGACAAATGCCAGCATCGGCGTGCATGTCGCGCATCAGGATAGCCAGCCGATGATCCTGTTCATCGGCGATGTCGCGCGCGGCATGCGCGACCGCGAGGGCTTTCAGGAAATCGACTTCCCGGCGTTCTTCGACCCGATCTGCAAGTGGGCTGCGCGGATCGACAGTGCCGACCGCATCCCGGAATATATCGCACGCGCCTATTCGACCGCGATCTCCGGTCGTCCGGGACCAGTGGTCCTCGCCCTGCCCGAGGACATGCTCTACGACGCGACCAGCGCTCTCCCGCGCGGGCAGGTGGCGCGCCCCGCGCAGGCACCATGCCCCGACGCCATGCAGACGATGATGTCGCTCATCGAGGACGCGGCCGCCCCGCTGGCCATTATTGGAGGGGCCGGCTGGAACGCGAAGGCCCGGGAGTATTTCCAGCTTTTTGCCGAAAAGCTTGGACTTCCGGTTGCCACAGCTTTCCGCAGGCAGGATGCCATCGCTCCCTCATCGCCGGTCTACGCGGGCAATATGGGTTATGGGCCCAATCCGAAGCTGGTCGAACGCGTCAAGGCAGCCGATCTGCTTCTGGTCGTCGGGGCGCGGTTGGGAGAGGCAACCACCGACGGCTACACCGTGCCGCCGCTGGTCGACAAAGACCGCAAGCTCATCCACGTCTATCCCGATCCCGAGGAACTGGGACGAGTTTATCCGGCCGATCTGGCGATCTGCGCGAGCATGGACGAATTTGCCGAGAGTGCAGCGCTGTGGGCCGGCGAGGACCCGCTGACGTTCGACGCGGGGGCGCAGGCCAACCGCGAGTGGCAGGATTGGGCGACCGCCCATCCAAGCGACACCTATCCGCTCGATCTTGCTGCATGCGTCCAGTTCATGCGCGACACGTATCCAGCGGACACGATAATCTGCAATGGAGCGGGCAACTACGCGGGCTGGTGGCACCGCTACTGGCGCTACGCAGGGTACCCGAGCCAGCTTGCCCCGACGTGCGGCGCAATGGGCTATGGGGTGCCGGCTGCGGTTGCGGCGGCGAAGCGTCTTCCCGAACGCACCGTCGTGGCCATCGCCGGAGACGGCGATTTCCTGATGAATGGCCAAGAACTGGCGAGCGCGGCGCAGGCCGGGTGCAATCTGATCGTGATCGTCGTCGATAACAGCGGCTACGGAACGATCCGTATGCACCAGGAGCGCGAGTTTCCCGAGCGCGTCTCGGCTACTTTCCTCGCCAATCCAGACTTCGCTGCGTTCGCGGCAAGCTTCGGCGCCTGGAGCGCGGCGGCGGAAACCACGCAGGCCTTTAAAGATGCACTTGTGGAGGCTCAGGGGCGCTCGGGAATACGGCTGATCCACGCGAAGATCGACATCGAGCAGCTCGCCGCCAGTGGGGCGACAGTATCTGGTCTTCGGGCAAAAGGGTGACTGGCATAGAAAAAGGGCGGCACCGCTAAGGTACCGCCCCTTTTTTGTCGTTTTGCGCGTGGCGATCAGATGTCGTCGCCGAGGGCACCCTGGACTTCGCCCTTGGCCTGCTGGGCCTTGCCCTTGACTTCCTGGCCCTTGCCGTCGGCGCGGGTTTCCGGATCGTTCGACTGCTGCTTGGCCTTGCCAATAGCTTCGTTGACGTTGCCTTCGACCTTGCTCTTGAGTTCACCCATTTCAACTCTCCATTTTCAGTGCGTCGGTGTGATTACCGATGTGCAAAAAAAAACGGAGAAACAGTCCCTTACGTTCCTGTTGGAGGGGGCAGTTGCGCCAAAGCGACCTCCGCTTGCGACAAGAAATCAGACGCCCGCCATTTTGAGGATCAGCGACCATTCGTCGGGCATCACTTCGCACACGGAAAGGCGAGAGAGCTTTACGAGTTGCATGTCGGCGAGCCGCGGCTCGGCCTTCACCTGCTTTAACGTAACGACGCTCGGCAGCTTGGTCTTCGGCTTCACCTTCACGGCTGCCCACTTGCCGGTCTCGTCCGTCGGATCGGTCAGCCCGGCTTCGCTGATTTCGACGATTCCGACGATCTCGCGACCGATGTTCGAGTGATAGAAGAATGCCTGATCGCCTACTTCCATAGCGACCAGATTGTTCTTCGCCTGATGGCTGCGCACACCATCCCAGATGCCTTCGCCTTCCCGTTCCAGATCGTCCCAACCGTAAACGTCGGGTTCCGATTTCATAAGCCAGTAGCGCAAGGCGTCATTCTCCCATGGGGTCAGGTCTGTCGATTCGGCGATCCCGATCATGCAATTCTGCGATTGGGTTCGCGGTGGATGAAGTGGCGGGAATTGCTCGGGATTGTAGATCGACGCGACCGGCGCGGTCAAAATCGTCGCGATTCATTTACCCGATTTTCAGGCCCTCCTGACAATAATGTTCCTGACAGACGAACATCGTTGAGCACGGGATCGAGATAGACACCGCGAGATGGGCGACAAGAACGACCAACGGCCTGGCCTCGAGAAGGCCCAGCGCGACATCGTGATGCTTGGCATCGCGACCGCCGCGATTTTGCTGTTTGTCGGGATCGGTGGCACGGTGATGCCCCAAGTCGTTCGGCACCTTGTGAGTGGCAACGCCGCCCCGCCAGACACCGCCCTGACAAACGCGCTGCTCCTGAACATCGCGCTGATCATCTTTGGATGGCGCCGCTATTCGGATCTGCGTCAGGAAATCGAGCAGCGCCGCGAAGCCGAGGAGAAGGCAAACCGGCTCTCGCAACTCGATTCGCTGACGGGTTGCTATAACCGCCGGTCTGCGATCGAAAAGCTGATGGGTGCCATCGCGTCGCTCGGCCAGCCGAACGATTACGCCGGTTTCGTGATGATCGATCTCGACGGCTTCAAGGAAATCAACGATTCGAATGGCCACCAGGCTGGCGACACCGTGCTGCTTGCGGTTGCCGAGCGCCTCAAGCGACTGGCGCCGGAAGGGGCCAGCGTCGCCCGATTGGGCGGTGACGAGTTCGCAGTGATCCTCCCCATCGTCGGGCACGACCTCACCCCGGTCGAAGAATGGGTCAAGACGCTGGTGGCAGAGGTAGCAAAACCGATCGAGGTCGAGAGCGGCGCTATCGAAGTGACAATCTCTGCAGGTGTCGCGGTACAGGCTCCGCCCAGGCCTGCCGACAATCTCGAAGGGGCAGCGCGCAAGCTAATGCACCGTGCCGATCTGGCGATGTATCACTCCAAGAAGGAAGGCCGTAACCGCTATTGCTGGTTCGACACCGCGATGGAAGTCGAAGCCCGCCTGCGCCGCGAGATGGAATCGGCGATCCGCAAGGGTCTGGAGAACGGGGAGTTCAGCCCCCACTATGAACAGCAGATCGATCTGGAGACGGGCAAGCTTGTCGGGTTCGAGATGCTCGCTCGCTGGAATTCGCCCGAAATGGGCACCGTGAGCCCGGAAATTTTCATTCCCGTGGCCGAAAGCTGTGGCCTCATCGGGCCGTTATCCCAATCGCTCATCGCCAGCGCTCTGCGTGATGCGAAAAGCTGGGACCCGAGCCTGACGCTGTCGGTCAATATCTCGTCGATGCAGTTGCGCGATCCGTGGTTCCCGCAAAAGCTGCTGAAGCTCTTGCTGAGCAGCGATTTTCCGGCGGCCCGGCTCGATGTCGAGATTTCGGAAAGCTGCCTGCACGAGAATCTGACCGCGGTTCAGACGATGATCGTCAGCCTCAAGAATATTGGTGTGCGGGTCAGCCTGGACGACTTCGGAACCGGCTTTGCCAGCCTGACGCAGTTGCGTACCCTGCCGTTCGACCGGGTAAAGATCGATCGCAGCTTCGTGGGTGAGTTGCGCCGCGTGGCAGAGGCCGCGCAAGACGGCACCGGCGGTGACGATCAGCAGGAGCACATCGTCAATACACTCGTGTCGCTGGGCCGAGGTTTGCAGATTCCGGTCACCGCAGAAGGCATCGAGGACACTTCGATCCTCAACACGCTGCGGACGATGGGTGAGATGAAGGGGCAAGGCTATCTCTACGGCAAGCCCGAGGATGCAGCAGCGGTGCTGAAGCGGCTCACCGAGCTCGACATGCTCGCCGAACGGGCGGCCCCTATCAACGACGACGAGCAACGTCGCAGCGCCTGACCTTTACGTAGCCCCGCCCCCACCATAAGTGCGGGGAGACATGCGGATTCCTTTCGTCAAAATGCACGGTCTGGGCAACGACTTCGCGATTCTCGACGGTCGCGATGGCGATCTGCCACCGCTAAGCCAGGCGCAAATCCGCGCGCTGGCCGATCGTAATCGCGGGATCGGTTTCGACCAGCTGATCGTGCTTGGACCCTCGGATGCGGCGGACTTCTCCATGCGCATCCACAACGCCGATGGTGGCGAGGTCGAGGCGTGCGGCAATGCCACCCGCGCCGTGGGCGTGCTGCACGGTGCCGAGGCCGGCATAGAGACCACTGGCGGGATGCTGCGGGTCCGTCCCGGAACGAACATGGCCGAGGCTGCGATGGGCGCCGGACGGTTCGACTGGCAGGACATACCCCTCGCCTACGCGATGGACACGCGCGAGATGCCGCTGGGCTGGGACATGCTCGAACGACCGAGCGCAGTGAACGTAGGCAATCCGCATATCGTCTTCTTCGTCGACGATCTGCGCGCGGTGCCGCTCGAGACGCTCGGCCCGGAGATCGAGACCGACCCGCTGTTTCCCGAAAGAATCAACGTCAACGTCGCGCAGGTCCTTTCGCGCGATTCGATCAGGCTGAGGGTATGGGAACGGGGTGCCGGGCTCACGCTCGCCTGCGGGACGGGAGCATGTGCGACGGCGACCGTCGCCTATCGGCAGGGGCTCGTCGATGCCGTGGTGCAGGTCACGCTGCCGGGTGGCGCTCTGACGATCCGTCACGACGAGGAAGGCGGCATCCACATGGCTGGCCCTGCATCCGAAAGCTATCGCGGGTCTTTCGAGCTGGACGATTTCGGGTGAACGACAGCCGTGTCATCTCGCTCGGCTGCCGCCTGAACCATGCCGAGAGCGAGCGGATCGCCGCCCTGATCGAGGCGGACCGCGATACCGTAGTCATCAATTCCTGTTCGGTGACGCGCGAAGCGGTGCGCCACACACGGCAGGCGATCCGCCGGGCGCGCCAAAGCCACCCCGATGCACGGCTGCTGGTGACAGGATGCGCAGCCGAGACGGAGCGCGAGGCGCTTTGCCGGATGGCGGAAGTCGATGGCTTCGTCGCCAACGCAGCGAAGCTCGACGCGCGCAGCTGGAACGTGCCCGAACCGAAGGTGGCGCTGCGCCAGCAGGGGACGCGGGCGTTTATCGGCGTTCAGAACGGCTGCGACCATGCCTGCACTTTCTGCAGCATCCCGAGCGGGCGTGGCACAAGCCGGTCGGACAGCATCGCGACCGTGTTACGCGCTGTCGGGGCAAGGCTGGCCGAAGGCACGAAGGAGGTCGTGCTGACCGGCGTCGACCTTACCTCCTGGGGCCATGACTTGCCTGGCGAACCGCGGCTCGGTGCGCTGGTTACGGCGATCCTCGATACCTTCCCGCAATTGCCGCGCCTGCGGCTGTCCTCCGTCGACGGCATCGAGATCGACGAGGCCTTGTTCGAACTGATTGCGGGCGAGCCACGCATAATGCCGCACCTGCACCTGTCGCTGCAGCACGGCAGCGACCTGATCCTTAAGCGCATGAAACGCAGGCACAACCGCACACACGCGATCGATCTGGTCGCACAGCTCAAGAACCGCCGCCCCGAGATTGCCATCGGGGCCGACCTGATCGCAGGCTTCCCGACAGAAGCCGACGCGCATCACGCGGACAACCTTTCGATCGTCGCCGAATGCGGGATCGTGCATGGCCACATCTTCCCCTACTCGCCGCGCGATGGCACTCCGGCCGCGCGGATGCCGCAGGTCGATCGTCCTACGATCAAGGCCCGCGCGGCAGAGTTGCGCGAGGCCGTGCGAGCGACCCGCGACAATTGGCTGAAAGGTCTGCTCGGCGGAGAGTACGAAGTTCTCGCGGAAAGGGATGGCAGCGGCTACACGCCGCACTTCGCCCGCGTCGCTTTGCCCGAAGGCACCGCGCCCGGCACCATCCAAACTATCCGCCCCACCCGGATTATCGAAGGAATGCTCGCATGAGCGACGAAGGCTCCGGCAGCTGGAGCGACCGCCTGCTGGGCGGCTTCCGCAAGACATCTGATCGCCTGTCCGAGAACATCGCGCCGGTCGGCAACACCCGGCTCGACGATGCCACGCTCGACGAGATCGAGGATGCTCTGATCATGTCGGACCTCGGCCCTGAAGCGGCTGGACGCGTGCGTGAGGCCTTGCGCGAACAGCGCTTCGGCAGCGAGATTACCGAGCGTCAGTTGCGCGAGGCGGTGGCGGAGGAAATCGCCGCGATCCTGCGTCCGGTCGCCAAGCCTCTCGAAGTTACCGCCTTTCCCCGCCCGCAGGTGATCCTGGTGATCGGCGTCAACGGCAGCGGCAAGACCACCACCATCGCCAAGCTCGCGCACCTGTTCATGGAAGACGACTACGAAGTGATGCTGGCGGCGGGCGACACCTTCCGCGCCGCCGCGATCGGCCAGCTGCAGACCTGGGCGGACCGGGTCGGCGTGCCGCTGGTGCGCGGGCCCGAGGGCGGCGACCCGGCGAGCATCGTTTTCGACGCTGTGAAGCGCGGGACCGACGAGGGCACCGACGCGCTGATCGTCGATACCGCAGGGCGGCTCCAGAACAAGCGCGAGCTGATGGACGAGCTGGCCAAGATCCGCAAAGTCCTCGGTCGCCTGAACCCCGAGGCACCGCACGACGTCGTGCTGGTGCTCGACGCGACCAATGGCCAGAACGCGCTCAGCCAGATTGACGTCTTCAAGGAAGTCGCCGGCGTCACCGGCCTTATCATGACCAAGCTGGACGGCACTGCCCGCGGCGGCGTACTGGTGGCGGCGGCGCAGAAATACGGGTTGCCGATCCATGCCATCGGCGTGGGCGAGCAACTCGACGACCTGCGCCCGTTCGATCCCGATCTGGTCGCTCGGGTTATTGCGGGGGTGGCGTAGGCTAACCCACAAGCTTCCCGTTCGCCCTGAGCTTGTCGAAGGGCTGTATTTTTCTTTGGAGTATCGCGTTGGAAAAGAAGGACAGTGCTTCGACAGGCTCAGCACGAACGGCTGGAGAGGTTGCACAAAAGCCCAAGTCCGGCTGGCTCAACGTTGCGATCGATTACGGCCCGCTGGTCGTATTCCTGCTGTCGTTCTACCTCTTCCAGCCCGATGGCGATGATTCCGTCGGTACGCTGGTCGCGATCATCAAATCGACCGGCGCGTTCATCGTCGCCGCCGTCGCGGCCATGATCGCGAGCAAGCTGCTGACAGGGCAGATTTCGAAGATGCTGATGCTGTCGACCGTGCTGATCGTCGGCTTCGGCGGGATGACCATCCTCCTGCGCGATCCGTTCTACGTGCAGGTAAAACCGACCGTGCTCTACGCCTTCTTCGGCGTCGTGCTGCTGATCGGCTGGCTGCGCGGCAAGGCGTTCCTGCAATGGTTGCTCGAAGCGGCATTCGAGGGATTGTCGCAGGAAGGCTGGCTCAAACTGTCGCGCAACTGGGGCTTCTTCTTCCTGTTCCTGGCGGTGCTGAACGAGATGCTGCGCCAAAGCCTGAGCTTCGAAGACTGGTTGTGGGCCAAGCTGTGGGTCTTCATGGGGCTGAGCTTCGCCTTCACCTTCGTCCAGCTGCCCATGCTGCTGAAGCACGGGCTCGATCCGGAGCGCAAGGAAGGCCTCGTCGAGGAAGAGCCGCCCACAGGAGCCTAAAGTTCGGCATCATCCGCTGGCACGGGCTGCGCCGGGCGCACCGTGGCAAGCAGGCCCAGACGATTGGCCAACCAATTGATCGTGGGCCCCTGGATGATGCTCGACAGAAGAACCACGAAGAACACGATGTTGAAGATTGCGAAGGCGCTCGGCACGCCTGCGACGATGGGGAAGGTGGCGAGCACGATCGGCACCGCGCCCCGCAGCCCCGCCCATGATACGAACAGCTTGGCCCGCCAGCCGAACTGACGGAACGGCGCGAGGCACACGAACACGCTCACCGGGCGGGCGATGAACATCAGGATGAAGGTGATCGCAAGCCCCGGCACGATCACGCCGGTCAGGTTGGATGGCGTGATCAGCAGCCCGAGCGTAAGGAACATCACAACCTGCGCCAGCCACGCCAGCCCGTCCTGAAAGGTCGAGACGATCGCCCGCGCGCGGTAGGTCCGGTTGCCCGCGGTCAGACCTGCGACATAGGCGGCGAGGAACCCGTTGCCCCCCATCACCGATGCGAGACCATAGGCGATCAGCGCGGCAGCAATCGAGACGACGAACGCGAGGCCGCCGTGGCGATATTGCGAGCGCTTGAGGATCTCGGGCAGCAGATATCCCGCCGCGACGCCGACCGCCGCGCCTAGCACCATCTGGAGCAGGAATTGCGGGACCAGCGTGATGGGCGAGAAGTCCGGCACGGTGATGAACATCAGCGCCGCCCCGACGAGGAAGATCGCCATCGGATCGTTCGAGCCCGATTCCACCTCGATCAGCGCGGGAACGTCGCCATGCAGGTCGAGCCCGGTAGAGCGCAGGATGGCGAACACCGCCGCCGCATCGGTCGAAGCGATGATCGCTCCCAGCAGGAAGCCCTGATACGGGCTGAATCCCAGCAGCAGGATCGCCGCAACGGTCATTATCCCCGCGCTTACCAGCACGCCACCGGTGGCGAGCACCAGAGCAGGCGTGGCCACACGCCGAACATCGCGCCAGTCGGTATCTATGCCGCCCGAAAACAGGATGAAGATGAGGCACGCGATGCCCACGCCCTGCGTCAGCAGATAATCGTCGAACGCGATCCCGCCGGGCCCGTCCACCCCGGCCAGCATGCCGAGGAACAGGAACCCGATCAGCGCGGGCAACCCAAAGCGGCTGGATATGGACCCCGCAAACACCGTCGCGAGAAGCAGGATGCCCAGAACGAGGAGCGCGACTTCCGGGCTAATGCTCAGCATGGAGCCTTGAGAGACGATCAGCGCCGATGTGACAAGGGCGAACCGGGCGCGACCGGCTGATTGCAGCCGGGCAGATGCGCATTCTCGCCCGGTCCAACTATCCGCACGACAATCGGGACGTTGTTAGATTCGTACCTGCGAGCCCAGTTCCACCACACGGTTGGTGGGCAGGCTGAAGAACTCCATCGCGCTGGCAGCATTGCGCAACATCCAGCTGAAGATCTTTTCACGCCACACGGGCATGCCCGGCTTGTCGCCTGGCAGCAGCGTCTGACGGCTGAGGAAGAAGCTGGTGTCCATCATGTCGAAGGACCCACCGCAACGGCTCATGTGCTTGAGGCCTTCGGGCACGTTGGTCTCGTCCATGAAGCCGTAGTGCAGGACCGCGCGATAGAAGCCATCGCCGATCTCGGTGAAATTGCACCGCTCTTCCGGATTGACGTAGGGGACGTCCTGAATCTCGACCGTCAGGATCACCACACGTTCGTGCAGCACCTTGTTGTGCTTGATGTTGTGCAGCAGCGCGCTCGGCACACCGGCAGTGCTCGACGCCATGAACACGGCCGTGCCGGGGACGCGCGTGGCGCTGTTCTGCGCGGACTTGGCGAAGATTTCGATCGGCAGCGCGACCTCGCTCATCCGCTCGCGCATCAGCTTGCGACCGCGCGACCAGGTGGTCAGCAGCAGGAATGCGAAGCCGCCGACGACCAGCGGGAACCAGCCGCCCGAAGGCACCTTGGGCAGGTTCGCTGCGAAGTACGCACCGTCAACAAAGATGAACAACAGCAGCACAGGTACGGCAAGGAACCACTTCCAGCGCCACACCGCGAGCAACAGCACGCCCATCAGCAGCGTATCGATGAACATCGCTCCGGTCACCGCGATACCATACGCGCTGGCGAGGTTGGTCGAGGACTGGAACATCAGCACCAGCAGGATGACCGAGACCATCAGCACGTTGTTGACGAAGGGAATGTAGATCTGCCCGCGTTCGGTCGCGCTGGTGTGCTCGGTCGATAGGCGGGGGATGAAGCCCAGCTGGATCGCCTGGTGGGTGATCGAGAACGCGCCGGAAATCACCGCCTGGCTGGCAATGAAGGTTGCCGCAGTGGCAAGGATGACGAGCGGCAGGCGCAGCATGTCGGGCGCCATGACGAAGAACGGGCTCTTCATCGCTTCGAGCGTTTCGGCCGGATCCATCGCCGCGATCATCGCGCCCTGCCCGAAATAGTTGAGCAGCAGGCAAGGCATCACGAAGCCAAACCAGCTCAGCCGCATCGGGCCGCGACCGAAGTGGCCCATATCCGAATAGAGCGCTTCCGAGCCCGTGACCGCCAGCACCACCGAACCCAGCGCTAGGAAAGCGATGTACCCGTCGGTCAGGAAGAACTGCACCGCATACCAGGGGTTCAGGGCCTGCAGGATATACGGGTTCTGGATGATCTGGATCGTGCCGAGCACCGCAATCACGCTGAAATAGACGATCATGATCGGCGCGAAGAGCTTGCCCACGGCGGCCGTGCCGCGTCGCTGGATCAGGAACAGCCCCACCAGCAAGACGAGCGCGATGGGGATCACCAGCGGCTCCAGCCCGGTATTGACCACGGTCAGGCCCTCGACCGCGGAAAGCACGGAGATCGCGGGCGTAATCATGCTGTCGCCATAGAACAGCGCGGTCGCGAACACGCCCAGAATGATCGTCAGGAAACCCCAGCGGGACTTGCCGATATAGCGCGACAGCAGCGCGACCAGAGCCAGCGTACCGCCCTGACCCTTGTTGTCCGCGCGCATCAGGATGGTGACGTACTGGATCGAGACGATCAGCGTCATCGACCAGAAGATCAGGCTGACGACACCGTAGATGTGCAGCTTGTCGATCGTCAGGCTGTGTTCGCCCAGGAAGGTTTCGCGAAAAGCGTATAACGGGCTGGTCCCGATGTCGCCGAAGACGACGCCCACCGCGCCGACTGCGAGCGCGGCTTTGGAGCCGGTCGAGTGGGACTCGGTGAATTTCTCAGGTGCCAGGCCCGGCTGTACGGAAGCTCCGCTCATATATTCTTCGCGATGATCAACCTGTTGCGGACCCTGCTGAAACGCACGAATGCGTTTTCGGGGTGCGACGGGCGCGGTTAGCAGTGCCTGTGTGCAAGTGCAACATCGCTTCTAGGCGCTCAGCGCGCGGACACCGGGCCCTGCTCGGGCGCAGAGGGCGGCGTCGCGGGGGCAGGAGGCATTGCCGGCTGCCCCTGCCGCTCGCCAAGCACGGAAATCACTCCGTCGAGGCGCTGCAATTGCTGGGCGACATATTCGCGCCCGCGTGCATCGTCGGTCGCCTCATCCAGCGCCTTGGCCCAGAAGTCGCGTGCCTCGCCAAGCTGCCCCGAACGAAGGGCGATAAGCCCGCGAAAATAGTCCGGGGCCGGGTTGCCCGGCGATTCTTGACGGGCACGCTCGAACGCGTAGACCACGGGAGGCGTCACCCGGCCCTGCGTATGTTCGGTCAGCGCGATTCCGAGCGCCAGCCACGCCTCGCCGTCCTTCGGATTCTCGTCCACGCCGTTGCGCAGCAGGCCCGCCGCATCGACATGCTGGCCGCGGCGCGAAAACCCGTCCGCAGTAATCACGAACCGCGAGGGAAGGATGCCTTCTGCATTGTAGAACGCCCGTCGCGTCTCGATCAACGCATCGCCCGTGGGCGAGATTTCGCGACTCGCCTGCCGCGGCTCATCGGGCAGACCGGGGCGGCCCTGCCAGGCATAACCCGCGAGCGCGAAAACCAGCGCGGAGGCGAGCAGCGTCCACACCTGCCGCCCTTCGCCCGCAAGCAGCATCGCCACTCCGAAGGCTGCCAGCGCGAGGATTGCGATGGCGATCCAGACCCCGATCATTCTCCGCCCCTCCCGATCCGCCTGAACAGCAGCACTCCGGCCACGAGGATGAACAGCAATGGCAGCGCGTAGAGAGGCCAGGTGGCCCAGTCGAAACCGGGACGGAAGGTGACGTAATCGCCGTAGCGTTCGACCAGCCAGGCACGCACCTGCTCAGGCTCCTCGCCCGCAGCGATGCGGCTACGCACCTGATGGCGCATGTCGCCCGCCATCGGTGCGTTGCTGTCGGCGATGGATTGCGACTGGCAGGTCAGGCAGCGCAGTTCCTCCATCAGGGCCTGCGCCTTTGCCTCGGCGACCGGATCGGCGAGCTGCGTATCGGCCAGCGGAGCGGAGGACACCGTCTGCCCCGCTCCGATTGCGGGTGGCGTTGCGGGCGCTGCGAGCGCCAGCAGGACGGCGGCCAGAATCATCGCGCCTTCTCCCACTCGGCGTAGATCTCGTCGATATTGTCCGCCCGAATGTCCCCGATGTGCTGGTAACGGATCACGCCCTTGCCATCGATGACGAAGGTCTCGGGCACGCCGGAAGAGCCCAGCGCGAGCTGTAATTCGGCAATATCGTCGCGCGCGATGGCCGTATAAGGGTTTCCGTACCGGTCGAGGAACTGGGCGATCGCCTCCGGCTCGTCGCGGATCGCGACACCGACGATCGGCACCCCGCGCTTGGAGAGAGCGTCGAGCTGCGGGGCCTCGGCGATGCAGGGCAGGCACCAGGTCGCCCATACATTGAGCAAGCGCGGTGTGCCGTCGGCAAACATCTGCGAGGTGAGGCGCGGCGCGTCCTCGGTCTCGCCGGGAAGGTCGAACGCTGGCAGAGGCTTGCCGATCATCGTGCTGCGGACGAATTCGTCCTTCGGCTGCGTCATCTGGTACGCCGCAAGCCCGATGAAGAGCCCGAACAGCGCCAGCGGGAGGATCAGCCAGAGCCGCTTCATGACGCAGCCTCGCTATCACGGTCGGCGCGGCGCTGCGCAATCGCCTCGCCAATCCGCGACCGCCGAACGCCGGAGCGCAGATGCCCGAGCAGGGCGAGCAATCCGCCAAGCGCAATCAGCACCCCACCGTACCAGATCAGGGTGACAAAGGGCTTCCACCAAAGCCGAAGCTGCCAGCGTCCCTCGCCCGCCGCATCGCCGAGGATCGCATACAGCTGGCCGTTCCAGCGGGTCAGCAGCGCGGCCTCGCTGGTGTTCTGCGGTGGATCGGTGAAGGTGCGCGACTGCGGACGCAATACGGTATCCACACCGCCTCCAGCGATCGCAATGCGCGCCTCGAGCGCGGTCCAGTTCGGGCCCGCGACAGGCTCGACCGCGCCGAGCGTCGCCTTGAACGGGCCGACTTCGACGGTGTCGCCACTACGCACCGCGACCAGACGCTCGGTCGAAAAGGCGCTTTCGCTCGCCATCCCCGCAAGGCTCACCGCGACGCCGAAATGCGCCAGCATCGATCCCCACAGAGCCAGCGGCACGCGGCGCGGATTTCGCCCCATCAGCGGCAGCCAACTGGCCACGGCCAAGGTCACCGCGAGTGCAAGGCCGATCGTCGGCAGCACGCCCGCTCCGCTAAAGGCGACGACCGCGATGACCGAGGCGGCCAGCACGACCCCTACCAGTACCAGCGGCGCTGCGATGCGGCTGATCCGGTCGCGCCTCCACCTCAGCAGGGGGCCGACCGCCAGCACCAGCAGCATGGGCACGGCAAACACGGCGGTGACGGGGTTGTAGTAAGGCGGCCCGATCGAAACGCGGGTGCCCAATGCTTCGGAAAGCAGCGGATACAGCGTGCCCAGCAACACCACCGCCAGGATCGCGCTGAGCATCACATTGTTGAACACCAGCGCGCCCTCGCGGCTCAGCACGACGAAGCGCTTGCCCTCTGCCAGCGCGCCTGCCCGCAAGGCGAACAGCGCAAATGCCCCGCCGATATAGATCGTCAGCAGGCCGAGGATGAAAGCCCCACGCTCAGGGTCGACGGCAAAGGCGTGGACGCTGGTGAGGATGCCCGAACGGACAAGGAATGTGCCCACCATGCTCATGGAGAAGGCCACGACGCCCAGCATGATCGTCCATGTGCGTAGCGCGTCGCGCGCCGCAAGCACGCCGATAGAATGCAGCAGTGCGGTCGCGGCAAGCCACGGCATGAGCGAGGCGTTTTCAACGGGGTCCCAGAACCACCAACCGCCCCAGCCCAGTTCGTAATAGGCCCAATAGCTGCCCGCCGCGATACCGAGCGTCAGCGATATCCAGGCAGCGAGCACCCAAGGGCGCATGGCGCGCGCCAGCTCGGGCCCAGCCTGCCGGGTCACCAAGCCCGCAACGACGAAGCTGAACGCGACAGAGAGGCCGACATAGCCAACGTAGAGCGTGGGCGGATGCAGCGCGAGGCCGATATCCTGCAGCAGCGGATTGAGCCCGGCCCCGAATTCGGCGGGCGGATTGAGCCGGGCGAAGGGATTGGAGGACAGCAGCAGGAAGGCGAAGAACCCCAGCGCGACAAAGCCCTGCGCCGCCAGCGCCGTCTTCACGAAGCGCGCGTCCATTCGCCGTTCGAGACTTGCGATCAACGCGCTGCACAGGCCCAGGATCGTGACCCACAGCAGCATCGACCCCTCGTGATTCCCCCAGGCACCCGATATCCGGTAGACCAGCGGCTTGTCCGCATGGCTGTTTGCCGCCACCAGCGCGACCGACAGGTCGGTCACGGCGAAAACCCAAAGCAGGCAGACGAACGAGACGACCAACAACAGCGCCTGAACAATCGCGGCGGGGCGAACCAGCGCGCTCACCGGCCCCTGCTCATCGCCGCGCGCGCCAATCGCACCCGCAATGAATTGCAGCAGACAGAGCCCTGCGGCGAGCCACAGGGCGGCGAGGCCGATCTCGGCGATCATTGGTCCGCAGCCTTGTTCACTGATCGACGCTCTTTTCCAGAACCTCGTGCGCCTCGGCGTCGCTCAAGCCCTCAAGTTCGCGCGGGGTATAATTCTCATCGTGCTTGGCGAGCAGCGTCTCCGCTTCGAAGGTCCCGCCGGGCATCAGCCTGCCATTGGCGATGACCCCCGATCCTTCGACGAACAGGTCGGGCACGATGCCGCGATAGGTCACGGGCACGGCATTTCCCTCTCGCCCGGTGACGTTGAAGGCGATCGTCACACCATCGGGCAGCGTACGCAGCGATCCACGTTGCACCATCCCACCCAGGCGGATTGCGCGGCCCGGCTCGGGCGGTTTAGCGGCAATGTCTTCGGGCAGGTAGAAATAGTCCGCCTGGCTGCGCAGTCCCCACGCGGCGAGCAGTCCGGCCACGATAAGCACCACCATCGCAACCGAAACCAGCACCAGCCGCTGGTGTTTGGGAGCAAGGCCACTCATTCGCCGCGCCCCTTCTTGCGAGCGGCATCACGCGCACGCTCGGCCCGGCGCATCCGCAGCCAGCTGAAGACGATCAATGCGGCAATGGCGGGCACCGCGATCGCGTAGGCCGCAATCACGTAGTCCCACTGCGAGAGCGCTTCGCGCATCATGCGGGTTCCGCCTCCATCGCGCGGCGACGCAATCGCGCCTCGGCCTGCGCCTGCGCCAGCAATGCGCGCATGTTCATCAGCATGGTCGCGGCGAACAGGCAGGTAAATCCGAGCAGCGCAATCAGCATCGGCCACAGGAACGCGCCGTCAATACTGCTGCCTCCGGTGGTAATGCTGGGTGGCTGATGCAGCGAGTTCCACCACACGACCGAACGGTTGATGATCGGAACGTTGACCGCCCCGACCAGTCCGAAGATAGCTGGCAGCCTGGCAGAGGCCCCCTCGCGATCGACCGCCTGCGACAGCGCAATATAGGCGAGGTAGAGAAAGAACAGCACCAGCATACTGGTCAGCCGCCCATCCCACACCCACCAGGTTCCCCAGGTGGGCCGCCCCCAGATCGATCCGGTGATCAGGCACAGCGCGGTGAAGACCAGCCCTGGGATCGCCGCTGCGCGCGCTGCAAGAGCGGCCAGCGGATGACGCCAGACAATGAAGGCGAGGCTCGACCCGGCGATCGTCATCCAGCCGGCCATGCCGAGCCACGCGGTCGGCACGTGAATGAAGATGATCCGCACGGTCTCGCCCATCAGGCGGTCCGGCGGGGTCACGAACAGCCCCCAGACGACCGCCCCGGCCGAGGTCAGCAGGCCAACGGCAAGCAAAATCGGCGTCAGCGTCTTCGCGAGGCTCAAAAACCGTCGAGGATTGGCAAAACCATGCATTTTTTATCGCCCGTTCCTATGCCGCTCGCACGGGCGCGGTGCAAGGATTCGTGGCAGGAAATGCCCGGCTCGAGTGTGCGGTCAGCCGCGTCCGATCAGCTTCTGGGCCATCGCATCGGCAACCCGGTCGGGCGACGATCCGGTGGCTTCGCTGTCCTGCCAGATCTTGCTCAGCCGTTCGGGGATCAGCGCGATCCGCTTGCGCACCTCGTTGATGTCGCACGGCGCATCGTCGCGGCGGCACAGGTATTCCATCGTCACGCTGATGATGCCGCCAGCGTTGATGACGTAATCAGGTGCGTAGAGGATACCGCGCTCGGCCAGCATCGCACCATTTTCGGGGCGCGCGAGCTGGTTGTTCGCACCGCCTGCGACGATCGAGCAATCGAGCCGCGCGATGCCCGCTTCGTCCAGCGTCGCACCCAGAGCGTTGGGGCTGAAGACGTCGCACGCAACCGACATGATCGCATCGGGCGCAACCACATCGGCACCCAGTTCCTGGCCAAGCGCCTGCACCTCATCGGCGGCGATATCGGCCAGCGTAAGCTTTGCACCGTCCTTAGCGAGCAGGCGAGCGACACCTCCTCCCACGCTGCCGACGCCCTGCATCGCCACGTGAACACCTTCCACGGTGTCGCGACCAAGCTTGTGCTTCACCGCAGCCTTGATGCCGAGGTAAATGCCGAGCGCGGTGAACGGGCCGGGGTTTCCACCCGCCTCGCCTTCTTCGACCGGCAGGCCGGAAACAAATTCGGTCTGCTGGTGAACGGCGACCATATCGGCGACGGTGATGCCGACGTCCTCGGCGGTCACGTACTTGCCGCCAAGCCCATCGACCGCCTTGCCGAATGCCGCGAGCATCTCGGGCGTCTTGCGGCGGTCTTCACCGGCCAGGATGACGGCCTTGCCGCCACCCATGGGGAGGCCGGCCATCGCGTTCTTGTAGCTCATCCCGCGGCTCAAACGCAGCGCGTCGCGCATCGCGGCGCCGGGTTCTGCATAGTGCCAGAAGCGCGTGCCACCCGCAGCCGGGCCGAGGTGGGTCGAGTGGAGAGCGATAATCGCGGTCAGCCCGCTCTTGTCGTCATGAACGAAATGAACGACCTCATGGTCGTCGAAATCGGGCTGGGTCCAGAACGCGTTCATGGGAATTGCAGATGCCCTCGCAGCCAGTGTTGCTGGCTGACCGGGCCTCGGGAGCAAATGGGGCGATCGAGGGGTCTCGAACCCCCGACCTCCGGTACCACAAACCGGCGCTCTAACCAACTGAGCTACGATCGCCATATGCCCCGGCGCAGCCACGCCAAGGGGGGTGGCAGTTACGCGCACGAATCGCCGCGTCAAGTGCGGAACGGCAGCGCATTATTCGCTTGCACGAGAGAGGGCAAATGGGAAGTGAAATCCTCGTTTGAAGCTCTCTTACGCAGGATTGTTACGCGGCTTGCGAATCGCGTAATCCATCGCGCATGAAGAATGTCATGCGCGACCCCGGCGAATCCGACGCGAAGGAACTTGCAGCCAAGGGCATGCAACGGCTTCCTTTTCCCAAGCTCGAACTGCTTCAGATGCGCGATTTCCTCGATCCCGATTTCTGCGCGGAGCTGGTCACGATGATCGATGCCAAGCGCCGTCCCTCGACGCTGGCCGATCATTATGGGGACGACACCTTCCGCACGAGCGAGACCTGCGACCTGCCGATGGACGACCCGCGCACGCAGCGGCTCGACGCGATGCTGGCGAGCATATCGGGGATCGACCCCATGCATGGCGAGCCCCTGCAGGGGCAACGCTATGCCGTCGGCCAGGAGTTCAAGCCGCACTGCGACTATTTCAATCCCGGCGGCGACGACTGGGAGAAATACTGCGCGGTCGCCGGCCAGCGGACCTGGACTTTCATGATCTACCTCAACGAACCCGAAGCCGGCGGCGCGACCCGCTTCAAGGTGGTCAAGAAAAGCTTCCAGCCCGAAACGGGCAAGCTGGTGTGCTGGAACAACCGGCGGCCCGACCAGTCCATCAACCCCAACACGATGCACCACGGAATGAAGGTGCGCAAAGGCACCAAGTACGTGATTACCAAGTGGTATCGCGAGCGGCCTTGGGGGTGATGGCCGGCTGACACGGTGCGCGGATCGCCTTCTCGCCGAGTCGTCCCGGACTTGATCCGGGACAGGGCTTCTTATCCTTGGCAGTAGCACCAAAGAAGCACCGCCCCCGGAACTGGTCCGGGGTGACGAGGTGTTCGCGACAGCAACGAGGCCGACAGGTTCTGCACGAAAAAGGGCGGCCCCGTCGGACCGCCCTTCCCTCGCGGCACGAGGCCGCAAAGCGCGTAAAATCGCGTTATTTCTTGAGGCTGAGCCCACCGAAGCGCTTGTTGAACGCGGCCACGCGGCCACCTTCCTGAAGCTGCTGCTTGCCGCCGGTCCATGCCGGGTGGCTGGTCGGGTCGATTTCCAGCGTCAGCGTGTCGCCTTCCTTGCCCCAGGTGGAGCGGGTCTGGAATTCGGTACCATCGGTCATCTTGACCGTGATGGTGTGATAATCGGGGTGACCTTCGGCCTTCATGTCATGTCTCCATAGCCTCGGAACGGTTCCGACCGGTCCAGCTGTTGGGTGGGAAAGGCGCGCGGATAGTCGCAACGCGCCCGATTGGCAAGTAAAACTCCCCTCCCGCTTGCGGGAGGGGTTGCGAGACTTGCGAGCTTGCTCGCTAGTCGCAGCGGGGTGGGCTCTCGCGAGCCCATGCCCACCCCCAGCCCCTCCCGCAAGCGGGAGGGGAGCGGGCTTATTCGGGCGGATCGGCGATCATCGCGGTGAACTCGCACTCGCAGGTCGTCTTGCCGTTCACGCTCGCCTTGCCAGCGAACTTGTATACGCGGCTGCGCTTCTGCAGGAACGAAACCTTGAGATCGAGCAGACAGCCCGGCGTCACGGGCGCGCGGAACTTGGCTCCGTCGATACCCATGAAATAGACGAGCTTGCCCGTCCCCGCCAATTCCAGCGTCTCGATCCCGAGGATCGCGGCGGCCTGCGCCAGCGCCTCGATCTGCAAGACACCGGGCATGATCGGTGCGCCGGGAAAGTGACCCTGGAAGAATTCCTCGTTGAAGGTCACCGCCTTCACCGCGTGGATTTCTTCGTTCAGGGTCAGGCTTTCCACCCGGTCGACGAGCAGCAGCGGATATCGGTGCGGCAGCGCCTTGAGTACCTGCCGGATATCCATCTGCCGCTTTTCTACCGTGTCGTTACCTTCCATGTCGATGATACGATCAGCGACCGGTGGGCTGCGCGGGAGCCTGCGGCTGGGCGGACTGCTGCTGCGCCGCTGCCTGACGAAGCGCCGAGAGATACATCAGCTGCTGGATCTCTTGGTACAGCTGCGCCGCGGCCTGCGAAGGCTGCCAGTCGGCGGGAGGCGCAATCTGGGCAGACTGCACGCGCGTGTTGATCGCCGCGGTAACGGCTTCGGTCACGTCGGCGCTCTCGGGCGCATAGATCAGGGCATCGGGAGCCAGCATGACCTGGATGGAACGGTCGGCAATCACCTGCTGCACCGCCGGACCATACTGTTGTGCGATCTGCGTCAGCACGTACATGCGCGCGCGCTGAAGCGGCATCTGGATACCGGAAATCTGTTCGTCCAGCGAACGAACCTGCTGCTTGCTCGCCTCGGGTGCAGCATTGGCCTCAGCATCCGACACCTGGCCATCGCCGTTCGTGTCGAAGGTTTTCAGGGCCGTCTGCCGCTGCTGTTCGAGCTGCTGCAGTGTGGTCAACTGGCTCTGGTTCTGATCTTCGATCTGCTTGTAACCGGCCTGCAAGGCCTGGGCGTTGGCCACCGCCAGCGCGCGGTCGGCAGTAGCTATCCCGTTGACCTGCGCGGCGGCCGGCACGGCAGCGAGCGTCGCGCCAATTGCAGTCGCGATCGCGAACGTGGTTTTGGAAATCTTCATCAGAATTGCGTCCCTACATTGAATGAGATTGTCTTGGTGTCGTCGCCTTCCACCTTGCGGATGACGTGAGAGAAATCGATCCGGAACGGACCGAAGGGCGAGTTCCAGTCGACACCGATCCCCACCGAGATGCGGGGCGAAGCACTATCACCCACGAAAATCTCCTGGAACGGCGCAATGTTGCGCTCGACGATGATATCCAGGGGATTGCCGCTGCCATCGACACTGTCGGTCGTCGTGACGACGTTGCCGTTACTGTCGACCGTGCCGCTATCGTACAGCAGGTTGCCCGACAGGTCACGCGCCTGGATCGGAATACCGCCCGGGAACGGACTGTTCTGCAGCTGCGGCTTGTTGACGTTGAACAGGGCGCCGACATCGAGGAAGATCGACGGCCGCAGCCCCATCTCGCGGGCACCCGAACCGAGCGGAATTTCCAGCTCGGCCCTGCCGAGATAATAGGCGTTACCGCCGATCGCATCGTCGCCGCCACGATCGCGGTCGGTGATGACGAGGGGGTTGCCGGTGCCATCGTCCGTGATCGGCTGCCGCAGCACGCGCGGGCCGACGCCGCGGATGTCGAAGCCGCGAATCTGCGGTTCGCCCAGGAAGAACCGGTCGGTCAGCAGTACTTCGTCGCTTCGCGGGCCATTGCCACCGAAGCCCTTGATGTAGCCGCCTTCGCCCGAGAGCGAGAAGATGAAGTCGCCCATGACCGGCCAGTACTTCGCAGCCTGACCACGCAGACGTACGTATCTGGTATCGCCGCCCAGGCCGGCGAAATCGATGCCCGCCGTCAGGCGCGTCCCGCGTGAGGGGCGGTAATAGCTGTTGAGCGAGTTGTAGACGTAATTGAGCCCGAGGATCGAGCTCAGGCGATTGCCGAGCGTGTCGCAGATGAACCGCGAGGCGAGCAGCGGATCGCACTCGGAAGTGCCATCGCCGTCGACGTCACGGAAGAATTCCCGTTCGTCGATCGTCACCTGATCATAGTTCAGCGTATAGCTTCCGATCAGCGACGAATATTCGGTCAACGGAACACCCAGGCGGACAGAGCCGCCCGTCGTCACCTTCGAATAACGGGTCTGGTCGCGATTGATCAGGTTGAAGCTGTTCACGTCGCGGCGATAGAAATCGACGCCCAGCGAGATATTCCGGTCGAAGACGTACGGCTCGGTAAAGCTGAGGTTGATCGACTTCGAATACCGCGAGATCGAAGCCGACGCCCCGATCGTCTGCCCGCGACCGCGGAAGTTGCGCTGCCGGATCGAGCCCGAGAACAGGAAGCTTTCGAGCGACGAGAAACCGGCAGACAGCTGAAGCTCGCCGGTCGGCTGCTCCTGCACGTTCGCTTCCAGGATGATTCGGTCGGGATTGGCCGTTTCGGCCTGCGAAACCTCGAACTCTTCCTGGAAATAGCCGAGCGAGTTGATGCGGGCGGAGGTCCGCTTGACCGCAAGCGTATTGAACGCATCGCCTTCGGCGGACCGGAACTCGCGCCGGATCACCTTGTCCTGCGTCAGCGTATTTCCGTTCACGTCGATGCGTTCGATGTAAACGCGCGGCGCTTCCCTGATGGCGAGCGTCACATCCATCGTCAGATCGTCGGGATTGCGACGGAATTCCGGACGCACATCGGCAAATGCATAGCCGAACTGGCCTGCAAGTTCGGTCAGGCCTTCAACCGTATCCTCGATCCGCTTGGCGTCGTACCATTCGCCCTCTTCGATCGCGAGGCCCTTGGTCAGGATATCGCCATCGAGATCGCGGATCTGGCTGGTCACGTCGACCTTGCCGAACTTGTAGCGTTCGCCTTCCTCGACCACGTAAGTGATGATGAAGTCGCGCTTGTCCGGGGTCAGCTCGGCCACCGCCGACACGACGCGGAAGTCGACATAGCCCTGCGTCAGGTAGAATTCGCGCAGCTTCTGCTGGTCGAACGCCAGGCGATCCGGATCGTAGCTGGTATTGCCTTTCAGGAAGGAAAACAGGCCGGATTCGTGGGTGACCATTTCACCCTTGACCTGACCATCGGAGAAATGTTCGTTGCCGATGATGTTGATCTTCTGGACGCGCGACTTGGGTCCCTCGGTAATCTCGAACACGAGGTCGACGCGGTTCTGGCTCAGCTGGACCGTCTTCGGCTCGACGGTGGCGGCGAACCGGCCCTGACGCTTGTAGAGTTCGATGATGCGGGCGACGTCCGCGCGGACCTTCGAACGCGTGAAGATCTGGCGCGGGGCAAGCTTGATTTCGGGAACGATCTTGTCGTCCTTGAGGCGCTTGTTACCTTCCAGAACGATGCGGTTGATCACCGGGTTCTCGACCACGTCGATTACCACGTTCCCGTCTTCGTTCGTGATCGAATAGCTTTCGAAAAGCTCGGTCGCTGCAAGATCCTTGAGCGCCTGGTCGGCCGCGGCGGCGGTATAGACGTCGCCGGGACGCATCCGCACGTAGCTGAGGATCGTATTGGGCTCGAGCCGCTGGACGCCGCGAACAGAGATCGTCCGGATGACGTCGCTTTGCGGATCGGTCGCAGTGTCCTGCCCCGCATCGTCCGACGTAGCGGCGGGGTCGGTCGCCTCTTGCGCCATTGCCGCGTGGGGCAATCCTGCGAGCGTGGTGCACGCCAGCAGGGCGAGCGCGTAGTTGCGGATGTTGCGCGTACCGCGCTTGGCGCCTGTTTCGATGGCCGTCATGTACGATGATGTCCCGTCAATATGTCTCGACCCGGATCGCACTTGCTTTGCCGTACCGGCATCCGGACCAAACGATCCGGCGCCCTGTGCCCGATACGCGCGCCCCTTTCAAGCAGGTCCGATTGCTGGTGGGTCGCCTCTCATGTCCCTGCCCGGTACTGCGTCAGCCAAACAGCGTCAGCGATGCCAGGTCGTTGATCGTCACGAATAGCATCAGTGCGAGCACGAGAGCCACACCGGTGCGATACGCCATTTCCATCGCGCGGGGCCCCACCGGCTTCCGGCGGATCGCCTCCGCCGCGTAAAATGCCAGATGACCACCGTCGAGCGCCGGGATTGGCAGCAGGTTAATGAATGCCAAATTAAGTGAGATCAGCGCGGCGAAGTTCACGAACGCAATCCAGCCGAGGCTCAGTTGCTCTCCGGAGTATTTTGCGATCTTCACCGGGCCGCCCAGCTCGCTGACGGACCGCTGCCCCGTGATGATCTGCTTCAGGCCGGTCACCATCATTGCAAAGGTATCGACCGTCTGCTCGGACGCACCGACCAGCGCGCCCACCGGGCCCTGCCGCTCATAATTATATTCGACTCCGGCCGACTCGACACCGAGCAGGCCGATCCGCGACGTATTGCCGAACCGGTCTTCGATCTCGTGGCTCATAGTGGTAACGGGGATGGTCAGATCGCGACCGTCACGCTCCACACCCAGCTCCATGCGCTGCTCAGGCTGCAGCATCACTTCCTGTTGCAGCTCGCGAAAGCTTTCGAGCGGTTTGCCGTCGAGCGTCACGATCCGGTCGCCGATCTTGAGCCCGGCGTCACGCGCCGGCGACCCCTCGCTGAACCCGGCGACGGTCAGCTGTTCGGCAGGATCGACCGGCACGGGGCGGCCGATGATCATGAAGAAGGCAGCGAAAATCGCCACGGCGACGATGATGTTGGTGACCGGGCCCGCCGCTACGATCACGGCACGCCGCCACAAGGAAGCGTTCTGGAACGCTCCCTCTTCCGCCGGTGCGGCGGGATCGGGGATGCTGGCGGGGTTCATATCGCCCTTGAACTGGACGTAGCCGCCCAGCGGCAGTGCCGAGATACGCCAGCGCGTTCCGTGCCTGTCGTTGAACCCGACCAGCTCCTTGCCGAAACCGACCGAGAAGGCATCCGCCTTCACGCCGAGCGCGCGGCCCACGAGCAGGTGGCCGAGTTCGTGCAGTGTGACCAGCGGCCCCAGCACCAGCAGGAACCCTAGGATCCACATCCAGATAGGCACGTTTTCGATCAGACGTTCTCCAGAATGGCCTGCGCTCGCCTGCGGGCAGCAGCGTCGACCGCCAGCACATCGTCGAGGCTGTCGAGCCTGGCGGGGTGGTTCGACTTTTGCAGGACGTCCTCTACCAATGCCGCAATTCTAGTGAACGGAATGTGACCGGCGAGGAATGCGCCCACCGCTATCTCATTGGCAGCATTGAGAACTGCGGGTGTCGCCCCACCCTCCTCGCAGGCAGCACGCGCCAATCTCGTTGCGGGGAAGCGTTCTTCGTCGGGCGCGAAGAAAGTGAGTTCGCCGATCTTTGCGAGATCGAGCGGCTCGCACGGCGTTTCCATCCGCTTGGGCCACGCGAGGCACGAGGCGATGGGCACCATCATGTCCGAAGGGCCCAGCTGTGCGAGCGTCGAGTTGTCGCGATATTCGACCATCGAGTGGATCACGCTTTGCGGGTGGACCAGAATGCGAATCTTATCGAGCCCGACCGGGAACAGGTGATGCGCCTCGATCAGTTCGAGGCCCTTGTTGAACATGGTCGCCGAATCGACGCTGATCTTGGCGCCCATGTCCCAGTTGGGATGCGCAACCGCCTGATCGGGCGTGACCCGTTCCAGTTCCTGCGGAGAGAGGAGCCGCAGCGGCCCGCCACTCGCGGTCAGGGTGATCATCCGCACTTCGGCAATGTCGTTGCCCGAAAGACACTGGAAGATCGCGTTATGCTCGCTGTCGACCGGCAGCAGCGTTGCGCCGTGCTGCGCAACCGCGCGCGTCATCACTTCGCCCGCGGAGACCAGCGCTTCCTTGTTCGCCAGCGCGATGGTTCCGCCCTGCTCGATGGCAGCCATGACGGGGGCCAGCCCGGCGCAACCCACGATTGCAGCCATGGTGATATCGACCGGGCGCTTCGCCGCCTCGATCAGCGCAGCACGCCCGCCCGCAGCCTCGATCCCGCTTCCCGACAGCGCCTCGCGCAATGCGGGCAGGCACGCCTCGTCGCCGACGGCCGCGATCTTCGCGTCGAACTCGCGCGCGAGGTCCGCCAGTTTCGCAACGCTGCAATGCGCGGTCAGCGCTTCGACTCGCCAGTCGGAGCGATGCTTGCGCAGCAGCTTGAGGGTGGAGTCGCCGACCGAACCGGTCGCGCCGAGGATGCTTATCGAACGCATGGGATCAGGCGAGATTGTAGACCACGCCGACCACGATGGCGACCGGGATCAAGCCGTCGAAGCGATCGAAGAAGCCGCCGTGCCCCGGAATGAGACGGCTGGAATCCTTCACCCCCGCCTTGCGCTTCAGCCAGCTTTCGAACAGGTCGCCGGCCTGCGCGACGACGGCGAGCAACGGGCCGAGGACCAGTGCGATCATGTAGGCGCGCGACGTGACTGCCATGTCGACCACCTGCGCCGCGAAGAAGACCACGCCGAGCAGGAACAGCGTCGCGCCCACCATGCCCCCGATCATGCCCGCCCAGGTCTTGTTGGGGCTGACCCTGCGCCAGATTTTCGGACCGCCGACCAGCGTGCCGACGCCATAGGCAAAGCTGTCTGCGAAGATCACGACGAAAATGGTCACCAGGAAAAGTTCGAGCGAAAACCCGCTGAGGATGACGCCAGCCAGCCCGATATAGGCTGCCCCGGCGATGATCGCGGCGAGCCTGTAGGGGACGTTCGCCGTCGCCTTGATGACGAGGAAAATGAATTCGATGAAGCACGCCGCAGCCACTCCGGCGATCAGCAGGGTGCGGCCCTGCGCGCCGCCCCAGAACACGGCTGCCGCCGCCAGCGCGCCGAGCACCACGCCCGAGGCGACACGGATGCCGAGCTTCTTGCGACGTGCATTGGCCGCGATCGCAGCGATTTCGGCCTCTTCGGGCAATCCCTCGGGCAATTCGTTGGAGGCGGCCTCTACCTCGACCTTCGCCTCGGTCATGTCATCGCCGTCGCGCGCGTCGCCTGCGGCATCGGTGCGCGTATCGTTATCGGCCGCCATAGCGCCTCTCCCTCCTCGCGAACGTATCGAGCGCTTCTTGTAAATGCTGCGGCGTGAAATCGGGCCACAGCGTCTCGACGAAGATCATTTCCGCGTAGGCCATCTGCCATAGCAAGAAATTGGACAGACGCACCTCTCCACTGGTGCGGATCAGTAGATCGACCGGCGGCAGGTCGGCGGTGAACAGGTGCTTCTCTATCGAGTCGGGCGTTATCTCGCCTTCGCGCGCGGCAGCCCGCGCAGCCATCGCGATTTCCTGCTGGGCACCGTAGTTGAGAGCCACCGCAACGGTACGCGTACCATCCTTGGTTCGCTCCAGCGCGTCTTCCAGCATGGTCACGATGTCGCCATCGAGCGCGCGCCAGTCGCCGACGATCTTAAGCCGCACGCCATTGGCGACGAACTCTTCCAGATCGGAACGGATGAAGCTGCGCATCAGGTTCATGAGGTCGGAAACCTCATCCTGTGGGCGCTTCCAGTTCTCGCTGCTGAAGGCATACAGCGTCAGGCACTCGATCGAGGTGTCCTTGAGGCTGCGGACCAGTGTCCGCACGGCCTCAACGCCGCGCTTGTGGCCCATGGCGCGCGGCAGCGCGCGACGCTTGGCCCAGCGGCCGTTGCCATCCATGATAATGGCAACGTGTCTGGCGTGATTTTGAGAACTGTCTGCCATCAATAAAACCGTTCGGGCCGTGCCTGTCGCAGCACTGCCCTTCTCATGCGGCCAGAGCAACTGCGGCCAGAGCAACGAAAGAAAAGCAGCCCTTCGACAAGCTCGGGGCGAACGGAACAGGACGGGAGGGCGAGACCCCTCACTGCGTCATGATTTCCTTTTCCTTGGCTTCGGCCGCAGCGTCCGCCTCTGCGGTATATTTGTCGGTCAGCTTCTGGACCTCGTCCTCGGACCGCTTGCGGTCGTCTTCGGAGATTTCCTTTTTCTTCTCGTCTTCCTTGAGCGCTTCCATACCATCGCGGCGGACGTTGCGGATCGCGATCTTCGCGCCCTCGGCATACTTGCCTGCCAGCTTGGCGAGGTCCTTGCGCCGTTCTTCGGTCAGGTCGGGCATCGGGATGCGCAGCGTCTGGCCGTCCTGCATCGGGTTGAGGCCCAGGTTCGCGTGCGCGATCCCCTTCTCCACCGCGCTGACATTGCTCTTGTCCCACACCTGCACGCTGAGCATGCGCGGTTCGGGCGCGGAGACGGTCGCCACCTGGTTGAGCGGCATCATCGATCCGTAGACCTCCACCACCACGGGATCGAGCAGGCTCGTGTTGGCGCGCCCGGTGCGCAGACCAGCCAGATCGCCCTTGAGGCTTTCCACCGCGCCCTGCATCCGGCGTTCGATATCGCTCTTGTCGTATTTCGCCATGGTCGGCTTCCTCACATCCTCTTGAATTCTAGTCGTTCTGTACGATCGTCTGGACCCCTTCGCCAGCGAGAACGCGGGTGAGGTTGCCCTTCTCACGGATCGAGAAGACGACGATGGGAATATTATTGTCGCGGCACAGCGCCACCGCGCTGGCGTCCATCACCTTCAGGTTGTCCGCCAGAACCTTTCCATAAGTGACTGTATCGTAACGCTTTGCCTCGGCGTTCTTCTTCGGGTCGGAATCATAAACCCCGTCGACGCTCGTGCCCTTGAACAAGGCATCGCAGCGCATTTCGGCGGCACGCAGCGCGGCACCGCTGTCGGTCGTGAAATAGGGGGCGCCCACGCCTGCGGCGAAGATGACGATGCGGCCTTTTTCCAGATGCCGTTCCGCACGGCGGCGGATCACCGGCTCGCACACCGTGTCCATCTGCACCGCGCTCTGCACGCGCGTCGGCACGCCCAGCTGTTCGAGCGCGCTCTGCATCGCCAGCGCGTTCATCACCGTGGCGAGCATGCCCATGTAGTCTGCCTGCGCACGGTCCATCCCCTGCGCCGCGCCCGCCATGCCGCGAAAGATGTTGCCGCCACCGATGACGAGACAGATTTCCCACCCTTCGTCCTTCGCCTGCTTCACTTCCTGCGCGAGCTCGAGAACGAAGGCGGGATCGATGCCGAATTCCTGTTCGCCCATGAGCACTTCGCCCGAGAGTTTCAGGAGGATGCGCTTGGCGTTCTTGATCGGCATGGGGGGTGAGGCCTCGATTTGCGGAATTGCGCTTGGCCCTAACGCGCACAGGTGCAGGTGGCAACGGCCTGACGAACCGGGATGCTGGCGGTTTGGATTGCGCTTGCCCAACAGCGGCACGCGCCTATTCCCGGCCTATGAGCCGATTTCCGTTCCCAACCGGTCGCACGCGCACGATTGTTCTGGCGATTCTCGCCGCCGTGCTCGTTATCGCCTCGCTGGTCGCATGGAAGACGTGGCACGATACGATGGGCGATCCACAGGTGCTGCGGACCACCGTCACGCTGGCCGACATGCCCGACGGTACCGATCCGGTCACGGTCGCGCTGCTGACCGATATCCATGTCTCCGGCCCGGACATGCCGCCCAAGCGGCTCGAGCGGATCGTTGCGCAGGTGAACGCGCTGGAGCCCGACCTGATCGTGATTGGGGGCGACCTGGTGAGCGACGGGCGCCTTGTCACGCACGTCTACCAGCCGGACGAGATCATCGCACCACTGGCAGGATTGAAGGCACCGCTCGGCGTGATCCTCGTCCCCGGCAATCACGATCACTGGTACGACTGGCCGGGCCTCAAGGCCGCGCTTTCGAAAACGGACATCGTGGTGCTCGAGAACGAAGCCCACGAGGCCGGGCCGCTGGCAATCGGCGGGCTCGACGACGAATATACCGGCCACGACGATATTCCCGCGACCCTGCGCGCGATGGAGAAGCTCGCGGGCGCACATATCATCCTGAGCCACGGGCCCGACCCAACGCCCGACCTGCCCGAGGGATCGGTAGTGCTCGCAGGGCACACGCATTGCGGCCAGATCAGGCTGCCTCTGATCGGGTCGCTTGGCGTCCCGTCGCGCTATGGCAAGCGGTACGAATGCGGGCGGATCGACGAAGGCACGAAAACCGTGATCGTCAGCGGCGGGCTCGGCACGAGCGTCATGCCGGTGCGGTTCGGGACGCGGGCCCAGGTGTGGCTGGTCGAGTTCCGCCCCGAGGGCGAATAGCTACAACGCCACCGTTTCTCCGCTCTTCGCGCTGCGCATCCCTGCTTCGAGCACCTTCATCGTGTCGAGAGCCTCTTCGATCGGCACGGGATTGGGCCCGTCGCCGCGGATGGCCGAGGCGAGAGCGTTCCAGAACAGCCGATAATCGCCACGCTCGTTCGGCACCTCGCCATGCGAGTGGATATCGTCGGCAGGAGTGTAGATGCCCGGGATTGGGTCCGCCCCCAAGTCCGCATCGCCCGGCTGCGCACCCGCGATGATCGCCGGCTCCTGTGTGTCGAGCCCATGCTTGATCCAGCTGCCGCCGGTACCGTGGACCGCAAAGCGCAAGCCGTCGTCCGCGCACAGCTTGCTCGAATGCAGCACCACGCGGCGGTTCGGGTAGCGCAGGATCGCATGAAACCAGTCGGGTGCCGGGCTTCCCTCTCGCAAGCTCGCGACATCGAGCGTCACAGCCTCCGGCATGCCGAACAGGCACACCGCCTGATCGACCAGGTGCGGGCCCAGATCGAACCATGATCCGCCGTCGCGCGCATCTTTCCAGCGCACGGGGACGTCCGGCTTCCATCGATCGAAATGGCTTTCGAAATGGACGATCTCGCCCAGCAGGTCCTCGCCGATCATCCGGTTCAGCGTCAGGAAATCGGCATCCCAGCGCCGGTTCTGAAACACCGTCAGCATCCGCCCCGTACGCTGCGCCGCATCCCGCATCCGCCGAGCATCGCCAAGCGTCGTCGCTACCGGCTTTTCGACCAGCACGTGCTTGCCCGCATCGAGCGCCGCGACCGCATGGTCTGCGTGCGAATCGTCAGGACTGGCAACGATCACCAGCTCGATGCCGGGTTCGGCCAGAAGCGCCTCCACCGAAGGGACCACGGACATTCCCTGCAGGCGGTCGTGGACCTTCGCGGGATCGCTGGAGACAACCGCACGCAGCGCCAAACCCTCGGTCGCTTCCACGAAGGGCGCATGAAATACGCGCCCACTCAATCCGAATCCGACAAGGCCAACCCCGATTCGCGTCATCTAGCTTCCCTCCTGCTGGCGTGCCGTTGTCCAAACGCCCGGACACGAAAACGGCCGCCGGGCGTGAACCCGACGGCCGCGAATTAGCGCGTCGATGACGAAGGGGCTTTAGCCCTTCACCGCCGCGGCGACTTCGGCTGCGAAGTCGCTTTCTTCCTTCTCGATGCCTTCGCCCAGCTGGAAGCGGACGTAGTCCTTGAGGACGATCGGCTTGCCGGCTTCCTTGCCCGCCTGCGCGACGACCTGCTCGATCGGGGTCTTGTTGTCGTGCACCAGGATCTGGCTCAGCAGCGCGTTTTCCTTGGCGAACTTGGCCACGGCGCCTTCGACCATCTTTTCCTGCACGTTCTCGGGCTTGCCGCTTTCGGCGGCCTTTTCCTTGGCGATCGAACGCTCACGCTCGATCAGCTCGGCGTCGAGACCTTCGGCATTCAGCGCCTGCGGGAACGCCGCAGCAATGTGCTGGGCGAGCTTGGTGCCGAGCGTTTCGAGCGTCGCCGCATCGGCTTCGCTTTCGAGCGCGACGAGCACGCCGATCTTGCCGAGGTTCGGCGAAACCGCGTTGTGCATGTAAGGGACGACGAGGCCCTGATCGACCGAGACGGACTTCATCCGGCGGACCTGCTGGTTCTCACCGATGGTCGCGACGTTGTTGGTCAGCTTGTCGCCGATCGTGCCGCCATCGGGGTGATCCATGGCCTTGAGCGCTTCGACGTCGTCGCTGTTCGCGCCCAGCGCGACCTGCGTCGTCTTGCGCACGAAGTCCTGGAACTGGTCGTTCTTCGCGACGAAGTCGGTTTCCGAGTTGACCTCGACCGCGACACCCTTGGTGCCTTCGACGGCGACGCCGATCAGCCCTTCGGCTGCGGTACGGCTGGACTTCTTCTGGGCGGTGGCGAGACCCTTGGCACGCAGCGCGTCCACAGCGGCTTCGACGTCGCCATCGGCGGCTTCGAGAGCCTTCTTCGCATCCATCATGCCCGCGCCGGTCTTCTCGCGGAGTTTCTTTACGTCAGCGGCGGTAAAAGCGGCCATCGATCGTATCCTTGATTTTGAAATGTGGTCAGCGTCCCCGGAGCGGGTCGATCCGCTCCGGGTCGCTAGTCAGCGATTGTGAAGCCGCGGTTACGCGGTGGCTTCAGCAGTCTGTTCGGTCGAAGTCTCGGCAGGCGGATTTTCCATCTCGCCGACACCCGGATCGCTCGCGCCGTCGCGGCGTGCAGCTTCACCGAATGCGTCGCAGTAAAGACGCACGGCACGCGCCGCATCGTCGTTGCCCGGAACGGGGAAGGCGATGCCGGTCGGATCGGTATTCGAATCGAGCACCGCAACCACCGGGATGCCGAGCACGTTGGCTTCCTTGATCGCGAGGTCTTCCTTGTTCGCGTCGATCACGATCATCACGTCGGGAATGCCGCCCATGTCGCGGATGCCGCCGAGCGAAAGCTCCAGCTTGTCACGCTCGCGCGTCAGGTTGAGCACTTCCTTCTTGGTCAGGCCGCTGGTGTCGCCCGAAAGCTGTTCTTCCAGCGTCTTGAGGCGCTTGATCGAACCGGAAATGGTCTTCCAGTTGGTCAGCATGCCGCCCAGCCAGCGGTGGTTGACGAAGTGCTGTCCGCTCATGCGGGCGGCTTCCGCCACCGGCTCCTGCGCCTGGCGCTTGGTGCCGACGAACAGGACCTTGCCCTTCGCCTGCGCGGTCGCGGCGACGAAGTCGAGCGCACGCGCCATCAGCGGCACGGTCTGCGACAGGTCGATAATGTGAACACCGTTGCGCGCGCCGAAGATGTACGGCTTCATACGCGGGTTCCAGCGGTGGGTCTGGTGGCCGAAGTGTGCGCCGGCCTCGATCAATTGCTGCATCGTGACGGTAGGAGCCGCCATAGGTAAATTCCTTTCCGGTTGAACCTCTGGAAGGCAGGAACCCGCGGCGGAGACCCCGCCTTGGGCACCGGTATGAAGGCGCCTTCCATGTGGATTTTCCCGCGAATCCGTCGCGGAAGCAGGCCATTTAGCGAGCCAGATGCGGAAAATCCAGCATCATTTTGGCGCACCAAAAGCGCCAGTCGACGCGATTTGCCTTGACAGGCAAGAACAAATGGAGAACATTGGCGTTCATCAGCGGAACACCGTGGGCCGCTGAGGGATTATCACCACGTTTTCCACAGCCGGTCCAGCTCTTTTGCACCGGCTCTCTGGAAGATGAAGGTCGGAGAAAGAACATGATCGCGCTCGCCATTACCTGCCTGCTTGTTGCCACGACGTTCATCGCCCTGCTCTGCGCGACCGACAGCCTGCTGCGTGGCTGGTTTTCTTACGGAGCGCTCGCACGCGAACTCAGCGCGCTGAGGAACGGTGGTGAAGCATCAATGGCTGGAGGTTCGCTGGCACGGGTTCGCCGCGCATCCGGCCGTGCGGGACGCCGGGCTACGACTGCTCCTCGCTCGCCTGCCTCCGGATTTCGCGCAGCTGCCTGACCCCCCAAGGCGGCGGGGCAAGGCGGCGGGATTATTGCTGGACGCCCTCCAGCGTGACCGTTTCGCCCAGCCTGCCCAGCACGGTTTCGCCGGCGATCACACGCTGCCCCATCAGCACCTGGGGAGAGGTCCCCGCCGGAAGATAGAGATCGACCCTGCTTCCGAACCGGATCAGCCCGATACGCTGGCCAGCTGCCACAATGTCCCCGGGCTTTACGAAGGGGACGATGCGCCGGGACACAAGCCCCGCGATCTGCGTCATCCCAACGACCACTCCGTCGCCGCGCATGATCAGCAAATGCTGCCGCTCGTTTTCATCGCTGGCCTTGTCGAGTTCGGCATTGACGAACTTGCCCGGCATGTAATTCATCGCAACGATCGTGCCCGCGCAGGGCGATCGATTGATGTGAACGTCGAATAGGCTGAGATAGATCGAGATTCGCGTGACGGGCGCCCTGCCGAGCCCGCCATCTTCGCCGCGCAATTCGAGCGGCGGCTCGACCTCGGCAATCTGCGTCACCGTGCCATCGGCGGGGGACACAAGCAGATTGTCACCACGCGGCACGACCCTTTCGGGATCACGGAAAAACGCGAGGATGCACAGCGACAGGAAGGCGAGCGGCCACGCAATCGTTTCCCATGCCAGGACGGCAGCGATCAGCGACAGGCCAAAGCAGATAAGCGCGTATTTGCGCCCCTCGGGATGTATCGAAGGGATAGCGGAACGCGCCTCCCCCCGGCCTCGATTGTCCATTACGTCACCTGCCATACCTGATCCCTAGGGCGAAGGAGAATGGCAGACAAGGCGCGCTTGCCCATGACGATGCCGGTCGGCTGCACCGCCACGCTGCGGTGCGGCGCGCGTGTTTCGAAGATGGGATGCCCTGACTGCGATAGGGCGATATCTCTCCCGGCCCATTCGGCGGCGGAGCTTCAGCCTCGCCCGGACCGCACAACGCCTCGCCAGAAGCGTTAGCCAACCTTGCGCACGAACACCGTGCCAGCCGAGTAACCCGCGCCGAAGCTGCAGATCAGCCCGGTATCACCATCGGCGAGATCTTCGTTATTCAGGTGGAACGCGATGATTGAGCCTGCGCTCGATGTGTTGCCATAGGTATCGAGCACGGTGGGGCTTTCGTCCGCATTCGCCTCGTGCCCCAGCACGCGCTGGGCAATCAGGCGGTTCATCCCGGCATTGGCCTGGTGCAGCCAAAACCGCCTCAGCGCCGTTGGATCGACCGACAGTCGCTCTGCCTCGGCCACGATCATTTCGGCGACCATCGGGACCACTTCCTTGAAAACCTTGCGGCCTTCCTGGACGAACAGCTTGTCGTCGGAACCCATCGTCTCCGGCTCGGCGCGGTTGAGGAAGCCGAAGTTGTTACGGATGTTGTTCGAGAAAACCGTTTTCAGGCGCGTACCCAGGATATCCCAGTGCTTTGCCGGGGCGATCTCCACATCCTCTACCAGTACGGCGGTTGCGACATCACCGAAGATGAAGTGGCTGTCGCGATCGCGCCAGTTGAGGTGCCCGCTGGTAATCTCGGGGCTGACGACCAGCACGCTCTTCGCATTGCCGGAGCGTACGTAATCGGCGGCAGTCTGGATTCCGAAGGTGGCCGAAGAGCACGCTACGTTCATATCGAACGCGAATCCGTCGATCTCCAGTGCCTGCTGGATTTCGATCGCCATGGCCGGATAGGGCCGCTGCATGTTCGACGCGGCGCACAGCACCGCATCGACATCGGCTGCGTCGCGCCCAGCCTTCGCCAGGGCATCGCGCGCGGCCTCAACGCCGATTTCTGCCATGATCGAGAGTTCGTCGTTGCCCCGCGGCTCGTGGCGGGGTTCCATGATCGCGGGATCGATCAGCGGTGCCTTGTTGATCACGTGGCGCGCCTTGATCCCGCTCGCCTTTTCGATGAACTCGACGGAGCTATGCGTCAGCGGCTCGGCCTCGCCCGCAGCGATCGCATCGGCGTGCTGCGCGTTGTGTCGATCGACAAATGCGTTGAAGCTTTGCACCAGTTCTTCGTTGCTGATGCTTTCTTCGGGCGTGAAAAGCCCGGTCGCGGAGATGACGGGGTGGCCCGCAGTAGTAGAGTGCGCGTTCATGGGAGGGGTGGATTAGCCTCGCGTCGATGGCGCGGCAAGCGCGCGTCTCCAAACGCGCGGATTCGGGACGGCAGATGGCGACACCAAAGGATGAAAGACGCCCCCGGCGGGTTTGCACGCGCCGGGGGCGTCAATCGCCTCGAGGTTATTGCGCTTTCAATCGCGCAGAATGGGCAAAGTGTGCCTTGCTCCAGGCGCATGCCGCCGCTGCGCCCAGGCCATGCTGGAAATCGCTGATGCGCCCGGCAATGCCGGATGCCTTGGCGAGGTCGGCATCGCCGGTTTCCTCGCTTTCGGCACCCCCGACACCCATCAATGCGAGCTGGTGTGCGGCATATTCGCGATTCAGGTCCATCTCAGTCCTCCTGCATGGGCGGGAATGCCGATGCATGGCCGCTGGTTGGTGTAGGCAAGCTCAGTCGACCATCCGGGCGACGAGGCGTCGCAGTTCGGGGGTCGGGATGGCTGCGGGAGCGGGCTTCTTGTCTGTCAAAGCCTGCGCGTGAACCGCGCCATAGCGCAGCGACAGTATGGCGCGCGGCGTGCCGCGCATAGTAAGGGTATTCATGTATGTAATATTTCCGGCAGGTCTTCCCGCCGCCTTCTTGGATTGTCAGCGCCGGTTTCCGCGTTTGCGCACACCGACGGGCCCTTGCCCGGGTGAACGTTCGCGAAAAACGATCCGTCCTTTTGACAGATCATACGGCGTCATTTCGACATGTACGCGGTCTCCAACGACCGAACGGATACGGTAGCGACGCATCTTGCCTGCGGTGTAGCAGATGATGCGGTGCTCATTATCGAGTGTCACGCCGAAGCGTCCGTCGGGCAGGATCTCGTCGATCGCGCCTTCCATCGTAATGAGCTCTTCTTTCGCCAAACCCTATCCTTCACGTACGAAAAATCATCCGCACGGACGTATTCCGTCGCGGAGCCATAGTGTGTGGAATGGAAGTGGTGCCGGAGTCGCACTTGGGCGACCGTCGCGGCAATCATAATCCGTCGCAAACGACGTCAGGCAAGATCCATATAGCAGCGTGCAAAAAAATTACAATGGCGAGCTGCAACGCACGCGACAAAAACGCCAACCGGCAGCCCCCGTGAATCGATAGTGGATCGCCATATTACTTCAGGAAGGAGGAGCGAATTTTCTGGCTATGGTCGATCCAGCCCGAAGAAATAATTCGCGTGGCCGCTGCATTTCTCGGGCCAACGTGCCGTAGGCGGAGGCACAGGTACGCCTGACGCGAACACGCCGGACCTGGGCGCATTTCCCTTGGATCGAGGTTCTGCAGGAGAAGTGGTGGACAGGGCTGGATTCGAACCAGCGTACGCTTGCGCGGGCAGATTTACAGTCTGCTGCCTTTAACCACTCGGCCACCTGTCCACATGATCGGTCTGCAAGAGGCAATGCAAGAAACGGTGCCCTTTCGGGGTCAACCGGATGCCGAGAGGCGCCCCTTTGGAGAAGCCGCGCTTGCCTGTCAATGGTCGGGCTGGCAGTGCGTGCGCCTATGGCAAAACCGGAACGAAAAAGAGCATTGCGCGGACGCGCTGGGCGGATGAAGGGCGGACGCGGTAGCGGACGCGCAAGCACGGGCCAGGTCCGTCTGTGGGGCCGGCACGCGGTCGAGGCCGCGCTGCTCAATCCGGAGCGCAAACATCGCAAATTATGGGCCACCCGCGAAGGCATAGCCTCGCTCGACGGCGAATTGCCGGCGGATTTCCCGATCGAATACGCCGAGGGGCCCGATCTCGACAGGCTGGTCGCGCGTGATGCGCCGCATCAGGGGCTGGTGCTGGAATGCGCGGCACTGGAAGATCGCGATCTTGCCGACATCATCGCCGATGCCGACGCGAATCGCCCTATCGTGTTGCTCGATCAGGTGACCGACCCGCACAATGTCGGCGCGATCCTGCGTTCGGCGGCTGCGTTCGACGCGGCGGCGATCGTGACGCAGGACCGGCATGCCCCGCCCGAAAGCGGCGTGGTCGCCAAATCCGCGTCGGGCGCGCTGGAGACGGTGCCGTGGGTGCGAGTGGTCAACCTGGCGCGCGCGCTCGACGATCTGTCGAACGGCGGATTCTGGCGGATCGGTCTGGCCGGAGAGGCGGAGATGACGCTGGCGCAGGCGATGCCTACGGGGCCCGTCGCCATCGTGCTGGGCGCGGAAGGGGCCGGACTGCGCCACAACATCGCCGGGCACTGCGATGCCTTGGCCAAACTGCCGATTTCGGACGCGATCGAGAGCCTCAACGTTTCGAACGCCGCCGCGATCGCGCTCTACGCGCTGGCGACGCGCGAGGACTGACGCCCCTCGGGCGAAAAGCCACTTCGAACGCAAGACAAAGAAAAACCCCGCCGATCCACCACTCGACGGGGTTCTTCACATTGGTTGCCCCCTGCGTGGGGCCGAGCGTCGAACGCTATTAGTTCACGGCGTCCTTCAGGCCCTTGCCGGCCTTGAACTTCGGCTGGTTCGAAGCCTTGATTTCCATCGGTTCGCCGGTGCGCGGGTTACGGCCGGTCGAGGCCTTCCGCTTCGCAACCGAAAACGTACCGAAGCCGACGAGCCGGACCTCATCGCCATTGGCGAGGGCCTTTTGGATCGAATCGAAAACGCCTTCGACAGCGTTCGAAGCATCGGTTTTGGAAAGGCCGCAGGATTCGGCGACTGCGCCGATCAGCTCATTCTTGTTCATTCGGAAAAACCCCTCAGTCCCAGACATTCAAAGTGGTGATCCGCATCATGCGAATGCCCCCACCTGAAACCTTAGTCACGAGTCTGTCAAAGCCATTTTGCGGAAAAATCGCGGAAACCTGCGATTTGCTAGTTTATGAATCGTTACCTGTGCACAAACCTGTGGGAAAACCGGAACACAGCGCGAACGTTGGGACTCAGTGCCGGGTCTGCCCGCTTTCCGCGAAGGGCGGCCCGCTGACCGGCTGACTCGCAAGATCGTCCGCCTCGGTCCATTCGATCGCTTCGGGCTGCCGAACCAGCGCATGCGCCAGCACTTCGTCGACGTGGCTGACCGGAATGATCTCGACGCCGTCGGTGATCCGGTCCGGTATCTCCGCAAGGTCCTTCACGTTGTCTTCCGGGATCAGCACGATCGGAATGCCGCCGCGGCGCGCCGCCAGCAGCTTTTCCTTGAGCCCGCCGATTGGGAGCACACGGCCGCGCAGCGTGACCTCGCCGGTCATCGCGACATCGGGCCGCACCGCGATGCCGGTCAGCGTCGACACGATCGAGGTGACCATCCCGACGCCCGCGCTCGGCCCGTCCTTGGGCACCGCCCCTTCGGGCAGGTGGATATGGATGTTCTTGCGGCGGAAGATCGACGGGCGGATGCCGTATGCGGGTGCCCGTGCCTTCACGAAGCTGAAGGCGGCGGCGACGCTTTCGTTCATCACCTCGCCCAGCTTGCCGGTCGTCTTGGCCTCGCCGCGACCCGGCGTGGTGACGCTTTCGATGGTCAGCAGTTCGCCGCCCACCTCGGTCCACGCGAGCCCGGTGACCGCGCCGATCTGAGCTTCCTTTTCGCCCATGCCGTGCTTGTATTTGCGCACGCCGGCAAACTCGCCGAGGTTTTCGGGAGTGATCTCGACCGTCCCGACCTTCTTCTCCAGAATCTTGCGCAAGGATTTGCGGGCCAGGCGCGCGATCTCGCGTTCGAGCGTCCGCACCCCCGCCTCGCGGGTGTAGTAGCGGATCAGGTCGCGCAGAGCGTCCTCGGTCAGCGAGAACTCGCCCTCCTCCAGCCCGTGATCGGCGATCTGCTTGGGCAGCAGGTGGTTCGTCGCGATCTCGACCTTCTCGTCCTCGGTATACCCTTCCAGCCGGATGATCTCCATCCGGTCGAGCAGCGGCTGCGGCAGGTCGAGCGTGTTGGCCGTGCACACGAACATGATGTCCGACAGGTCGAAATCGACCTCCAGGTAGTGATCCTGGAAACGCGCGTTCTGTTCGGGATCGAGCACTTCGAGCAGCGCCGACGCCGGATCGCCGCGGAAATCCTGGCCGAGCTTGTCGATCTCGTCGAGCAGGAACAGCGGGTTGCTGGTGCCTGCCTTGGTCAGGTTCTTGACGATCTTGCCCGGCAGCGAGCCGATATAGGTACGGCGATGGCCGCGAATCTCGGCCTCATCGCGCACGCCGCCGAGCGACTGGCGCACGAATTCACGCCCCGTCGCGCGGGCGATCGACTTGCCGAGGCTGGTCTTGCCCACGCCGGGAGGGCCGACGAGGCACAGGATCGGGCCCTTTAGCTTGTTGGTGCGCGCCTGAACGGCGAGGTATTCGACGATGCGATCCTTGACCTTCTCCAGCCCATAGTGATCGTCGTCGAGGATCGTCTGCGCTTCCTCGATATCGCGATTGAGCTCGCTTTTCTCGCCCCATGGGAGGTCGAGCAGAACGTCGAGGTAGTTGCGGATCACGGTCGCTTCGGCGCTCATCGGTTGCATCGAGCGCAGCTTCTTGAGCTCGCTTTCGGCCTTGGCGCGCGCTTCGTCCGAGAGCGCGAGCTTTTCGATCTTTTCCTGCAGTTCGGCGAGTTCGTCGCCATCGCCGCCGTCGCCCGAACCGCCCAGTTCGCTCTGGATCGCCTTCAGCTGTTCGTTGAGGTAATATTCGCGCTGGGTCTTTTCCATTTGCCGCTTCACGCGGCCACGGATGCGGCGCTCCACCTGCAATACCGACAGCTCGCCTTCCATGAAGTTGAGCAGCATCTCGAGCCGTTTGCGCGGATCGGGCTCGGTCAGCAGCGCCTGCTTGTCGGCCACCTTGATCGACAGCGCGGCGGCGACGGCATCGGCCAGCGCACCGGCATCGTCGACCTCCGACAACTCCTCAGCAGCGCCTTCGTTCTTCTTGGAAAGATTGGCATATTCGGCAAACTGCTCGACCACCGAGCGCATCAGGGCGACCACCTCGTTGCCGGAAACCGTCGCCTGCTCGAGCGGATTCACTTCGGCGATCGTATAATCGCCCTCGTCGTGCAACGCGGTGAGATGCGCACGGGCGTTGCCTTCGACAAGCACACGCACGGTGCCGTCGGGCATCTTGAGCATCTGAAGGACCTGCGCCGACACGCCGACGTCGTAGAGGTCCGACCCTTCCGGATCCTCGCACGAGGGGTCCAGCTGAGCGAGGAGGAACACGTCCTTGTTGCCTTCCATCGCCGCTTCAAGCGCGGCGACGGATCTTTCGCGGCCGACGAAGATCGGCACAACCATGCCGGGGAAGACAACGATGTCGCGGAGGGGAAGCAGAGGAAAACGCTGGGTCATAAGTATATTTTAGCGCGCGGATTGGTCGCGCGCCCGTCCTTGTGAGCAAATATGGGTCGGCCACCGCGGGCGTGCAATGGCAGCGTAGGGGGAGCTGTGGATGCGCTTCGATGGCGGGCAAGCAAGGTACCTCGCAGCGCAACCGGGCTTTCCTACTCGAGGGTGCGCCCGTAACCTTGCGCCCGGCTCCTTCTCATTGTCGTCCGGCATACCGAAAGACGCGGCGTCTCGCGGCCCGCCGTCCAGAAAAATTTGCGCGCGAATAGCGCGATCTGTCACCCCAACCAGGTCAACCCATTGTGGGGTAAGAGAAATTTCTGGGCGAAGAGCGGGTGACACCTGGGTGACACGTGTCACCCTCGTCACCACGAGACGCGAGGAAAGAGCGGCTCCGCGTCCGATCCGGGTAACGCGCAGTCCGGCAGCGTCAGCCCATGCCCGGCAGGTTGAAGCCCGGCGGCAGACCCATGCCCGACTGGATTTTCTGCATTTCCTCGCCAGAGACGCGATCGGCCTTACCGCGTGCATCGTTGAAGGCAGCTGCGACCAGATCTTCGAGCATCTGCTTTTCTTCGGGCTTCATCAGACTGTCGTCGATGGCCACGCCCAGCATTCGCCCGCGCGCGGTGCAGCGGACTTTCACAAGACCGCCGCCAGCGGTGCCTTCGACCTCGATCGAATCGAGCTTGGCCTGCGCGTCGCCCATCTGGTTCTGGATCGTCTCGGCGGCCTTCTGCGCGGCGGCCATCATTTCTTCCATCGACTTCATGCGTGCTTGCTCCATTGGCGAGAATTGTCGGCGGTGCCCTGCTCCTTTTCGTCGAGCAGTTCCGCCTTGGGAAAGGCCGCGCGCGCGGCCTGCATCAGGGGGTGGTTTTCCATCGCATCGCGCACGGCCGCAGCCTGCGCCTGCGCGGCCTCGGCCATGCTTGGCGGAGCGGCGGGATCGGAAACCTCGGTCAGGACCCAGCTGCGCCCCGTCGCCTTGGCCAGTGCCGATCGCAATTCGGCCTCGATGCGGTCGTTGAACTCGGGCGCACGCGCGAAGGTAAGCGCGCCATCTTCCAGGGAAATCACGCGCAGCTGCAATCGCATGATGCTCGCGGCGATATATTCGCCCGCATCCTCGACCTTCGCCACGAGGGCGGCGAAATCCGTACCCGATCCAGTCCCGGCTGAGCGAGCAGCACCCGGTGCGTTCGACGCTGCGGGCGACGGGGCGGACGATGGGGCGGGTGCGGAATTGTCGCCCGAGACAGCGGGAATACCCTTTGCCAGTTCTTCGAACCGTTTGACCAAGGCCCCGGGATCGGGGGCGTCGGCGGCGTGGATCAGTCGCAGGAGCGCCATCTGGGTGCTGACCAGCGGATCGGGCGCGGTCTTGACCTCATCGTAGCCTTTCAGGAGCAGCTGCCACAGCCGGTGGAGCTGGCCGGGGGTAAGTCTCTCCGCCCAGTCCGAAAGCTGCCCCCGCTCTTCCTCGCCCAGCAGATCGGGCATCGCACCGCCGACCTGCATCACGGTAATGCGATGGACGATCTCCATCAGCGAGCGGATCAGCGCGAGCGGTTCGACGCCGAGCGCATACTGGTCGGCCACCGCATCGAGCATCGCTTTGGGCTCGCCTTCGAGGATCGCCCCGAGCAGGCGGCGCTGCGCTCCGGCATCGGCGAGGCCCAGCATATCGCGCACCCGCGCCGACGTGACCTGATTGTCTTCGTCCAGATCGGCATGAGCGATCGCCTGGTCGAGGATGGACAGCCCGTCGCGAACCGATCCCTCGGCAGCAGCGGCGATGAGGTTCAGCGCCTCGGGTTCGGCCTCGACGCCTTCCTGCTCGCATACCCAGCCGAAATGCTCGGCCAACCTGTCTGTCGGGATACGACGCAGGTCGAAACGCTGGGTACGGCTGAGCACTGTGACCGGCAGCTTGTCGACCTCGGTTGTCGCGAAGAGGAACTTCACGTGGGCGGGCGGTTCCTCAAGTGTCTTGAGCAAGGCATTGAAAGCATTGCGCGACAGCATGTGAACTTCGTCGATGATGTAAATCTTATAGCGCGCGCTGACCGCCGCGTAGCGCACCGCCTCGATAATTTCGCGCACATCGTCAACGCCGGTGTGGCTGGCGGCGTCCATCTCGATCACATCGATATGGCGGCCTTCCGCGATCGCCCGGCACGGCTCGCAAACGCCGCAGGGATCGATGGTCGGCCCGCCCTGCCCGTCCGGCCCGATGCAGTTCAGCGCCTTGGCGATCAGGCGCGCGGTCGAGGTCTTCCCCACCCCGCGCACGCCGGTCATCAGGAAGGCATGCGCCAGCCGGTCGCGCTTGATCGCATTGGCCAGCGTCTGGACCATGGGCTCCTGCCCGATCAGCTGGCTGAAGGTCTGCGGGCGATATTTGCGCGCGAGCACGCGGTAGGGTTGCGCGGGATCGGCAGGCGCAGGAGCGGCCACCGGTGCTTCTGGAGCAGGCGCCGCAAGCGGCTCCTCGGCGGCATTGCCGAACATCGAGTTCTGCCCCGCGGCTTCCAGCTCGGCGGCGGTGGGGGCTTCGGTTTCGCTATCGGGCAGATCGGAATCGGACATCAGGTATCCAATCTAGGCGCGCCACGCCGCTTTGTCGAAGCTTGACTTTTAGGTTTTAAAAAGCAACCTACTTGGAAGCAGGAGGGCATGAGATGGGTGTGATAGCAGGACGCAAGACCGCGAAGTTTACAGGGCCGCTGGTCGTTTTCGTGATCGGGATGCGGATCAACCACTTCCACAAGGTCGGCAAATGGCTGCCCGTCCTCAAGGCGATGCCGCCGATGCTGGAAGAACTGGCGAAGGACCCGGACAGCGGATTTCTCGGCTCGGAGAACATGCTGGCCGGGCTGCGGCAGGTCTGCCTGCTCCAGTACTGGCGCGATTTCGACAGCCTCGAAGCCTATGCCCGGTCGCGCGACCGGCAGCATTGGCCGGCCTGGGTTGCGTTCAACAAGGCCGTCGGGGGCGATGGAACGGTCGGGATTTTCCACGAGACCTATGCGATCGACGCCGGTCGTTACGAAACGATCTACGGCAACATGCCCCAATGGGGACTCGGCAAGGTCGCAGGATTTACCGACGCCACGGGATCGCGCAACGAGGCACGCTCGCGAATGAAGGTATCGGCAGAATAGGAAAAGGAGCCGAGCGACCCGCCGCAATTCACCTGGGCTGCTTCCTTCCGGACCTGACCCGGTGAGCGAACGCAAACGTCCACCCGACTCCCGGGGCCCATATGTGCCGACCGCGATCGGAATGCAATCCCGTAAGGTATGCCGATTGTCCGTGTGTAGCTGCTGCAATTTCGGCCGGAGCGCGACACGCCCTTGGGACGGCGGAGATTACCGGAAATTGTCGGCGTAAGCCTGCAGCTTGAGCTTCTTGGGCGGGGTTGCATGGACGCGCGCGGCGATGCCGTATTTCTCGGCATAGGCTTTCGCCTCGTCCTTACTCGGGAAGGTCAGGATGACCTGCGCCTGCGTGTCACCGCTGCCGGTCCAGCCCATCAGCGGATCGGGCCGCCGCGCTTCGGATTGCTCGAATTCGAGCACCCACTCATCGGTCCGCGCCTTGCCGGACTGCATCGCGTTCTTGGGTCGCTGGTAGATTCTGGCTGCCATGGCGCTCTCCCTAATTCAGCCTTGCCCGCGTGAAAAGGCATTCTTCGTCTTGAGGCTGGCAACCTCTGCCCACGGCTCGTCGGGCCAGCGGTGCTTGGGATAGCGGCCCTTCATGTCCTTGCGTACATCGGCCCAGCTGCCGCGCCAGAACGCGGGCAGGTCGCGGGTTGCCTGCACCGGGCGACCGGCGGGGCTGGTCAGCTTGAGCAACAGCGGCGACACGCTCTTCCCTTGGCCGATCATCGGATGCCGATCGAGCCCGTAAAGCGCCTGCACGCGCACTTCGACCGAAGGTGCATCCTGCCCCTCGTAATCGATTGCATGGCGCGTGCCTGCGGGCGAGACGAACTCGCGCGGCGCAGCTTCGTCGAGCCGCTGCCGTTCGTTCCAGTCGAGCTGAGCCAAGACAGCGTCGACCAGCTTGCCCTTGCTCACCGCGAGGTCGCGGCGGCTGGCGAGCAGCGGCGCGAGCCATAGTTCTGCGGTCTCGCGAAGAGCCGCGGTCGAAAGCCCCTCGATCCCCGCAAAACGCGCGCGGGCGAGCAGTGCGGCGGGGAGCAGTTCCCCCAGCTTGTCCAGAGCCTTGTCCACAAGCAGCGCCTGCACCGCATCCATGTCCGGCTCCGGGTCCTGGCCCTTCGACAGCACCAGCGCCCCAAGCTGCTCCTCGCGCCGCGCCTCGACCCGTTCGCCGGTCCAGCGCAGCGTCCGGTGGAGCTCGATACGGTCGCCCAGCCACTGTCGCAGATCCGCTTCTTCCAGCGCGGCGCCCGCAGTGATGCGTGCGCCCTGCGCCGATCCCTGCGCATCGCCGATCACGCAATACTCAGCGCGCGCCACCGAAGATGTCGGGTCGAGTCGGTATCCGCGCCCGTTCGCCGCCAGCCAGTCCTCGCCCGAAGTATCGCGGCGCTTTGCGACGAAACCCGGGCGACCCGCTGCGAGGATGACGGCGTGTGGTGGCATCTCCCCCGCTCGTCCTGAGCTTGTCGAAGGACCGCCGTTCTTCTTCGATCCGGCGTGCGAAAGTGAGGACGACCCTTCGACAAGCTCAGGGTGAACGGGGATAAGTTTCTGTGCAGCCGCAGCCCACCGCCCTGCCAACTTGCGGCTCGCCTCGGCACGCCCGCCACGCTCGCCAGTCCAGCGCGACAGACGGGCCTCCAGATCCTCGCCGCGACCGCCCAGCCCGCGTTCCTGCAGCAGGAGCACCAGCCGCGCAGCGCGCTCCGCACAGCCATGCCGCGCGCCGAACAGCACCATCGCCGCGCCTGCCGGGTCGAGCGGCAGTTGCGCCAGCGCCTCACTCAGCGGCGTGATCCGCCCCTCCGCATCGAGCGCGCCGAGCGCGCGCAGTTCCTCTCGCGCGGTCGCCAGAGAGGCGGCGGGCGGCGGGTCGAGCCAGCGCAGGTTGGCAGGTTCGCTCTCGCCCCACTTGGCGAGCGTCAGCACCAGCGGCGCGAGGTCGCTGGTGGCGATCTCGGGCGGCTCGAACGCGGGGCGACCGGCATGCGCGGCCTCGGCCCACAAGCGATAAGCCACACCCGGCGCCTGCCGCGCCGCGCGCCCTGCCCGCTGCGTGGCCGAGGCCTGCGATGCCTGCACCGTCACCAGCCGGTTGCCGCCCGCCGCGCGGTCGTACTCGGCCCGGCGCGAGAGGCCGCCATCCACCACCACGGTCACGCCGTCCAACGTCAGAGAGGTTTCCGCAATCGCGGTCGCCAGCACGATCCGCCGTCGACCCTCGGCATCGCGCCGGATCGCGGCGCGCTGGCCTGCGGGATCGACCTGCCCGTGCAATGGCAGGATCAACGCGCCGCGCAAGCGCTCCTCCAGCCGCTCGCGCACCCGCTCGATCTCGCGCACGCCGGGCAGGAAGGCGAGGATATCGCCCTCCTCCGCTCGCCACGCCTGAGCGACCGCATCGGCCATCGCCTCCTCGAAGCGCTGCGTGCCGCTCGCCCCTAGCCACTCGATCCGCAGGGGATGGCTGCGCCCCTCGCTCTCGATCACGGGGCACTCGTTCATGAGCCCCGCAAAGCGCTCCCCGTCGAGCGTGGCGGACATGACCAGCAGCCGCAGATCGTCACGCAGCACGCCTTGCGTCTCGAGTGCGAGCGCGAGGCCGAAGTCGCTGTCCAGATGCCGCTCGTGAGCCTCGTCGAACAGCACGGCGGAGACGCCCGATAGTTCGGGATCGGCGACGATGCGGTTGAGAAAAATCGCCTCGGTCAAGACGGTTACGCGCGTCTTTGCAGAGCGTTTCGAGTCGAGCCGGGTGAGGTAGCCGATGGTTTCGCCCGGCTTCTCCCCCAGCATCGCCGCCATCCGCTCGGCCGCAGCGCGCGCGGCAACACGGCGGGGCGAGAGCAGCAGGATTTCGCCGCTGCACCAGCTCTCGCCCAGCAGCGCGGGCGCAACCGCGGTGGTCTTGCCCGCCCCCGGCGGCGCGACAAGCACCGTGTTCGGCCCAGCACGCAGAGCGGCCTTCAGCTGCGGCAATACGGCGTGGATGGGGAGGCTTGAATCGTCGGGCATTCCCCCGCCTCTAACCCAGTCCGCCACCCCTGCGAAGGCGTCCCTCGGGGATCACTCCCCCTCCCAGCCGAACACGTCCTCCACCCCCACGCCGAACAGGCGCGCGATGCGGAAGGCGGTCTCCAGGCTGGGGGAGTAGCGCCCCTGCTCGATCGCGATGATCGTGTGGCGCGTCACCCCCACCGCCTCGCCCAGCGCGGCCTGGCTCATCCTGTCGTGCTCCTCGCGCAGCTCGCGCACGCGGTTGGTGATCGGCGGGCGTTTGCCCATCACACGGCCCTGCGGAAGAAGTAGATCTGCAGCGCATATTCCGCGACCGTCGAGACGATCAGCGCACCGACGATGGCATGGACCAGCATGGTCGCGGTCCACCCGCCGATGTACATGATGATCGCGGAGACAACGCCGAACCCCAGCACCATGCCCGACCAGTTGCCCGCCCGGTCGATCGCGGTCCGCTCGCGCTCGTCGGCGGGGGCGTTGGCTTCCTTCGGGGAGGCGATGGCGAGCCCGACCTGCGCGACGATCGAGAACACGACCACCGCCAGCACATAGGGGAGCAGCGGCCCGATCACCGGAGCCTGCGGCGCCCCCGCAACCAACTGCGCGTAGAACACCCCGGTCGCGAGCATGATCGCCCCCATGACCCACGCGGATTTTTCCCTAAACGACATGATCGCGAATCTCCTCCGTTATGTAGAACATTTTCTACATAGGAGGGCTCATAGCGTATGTCGAATATTTTCGACATTTCCCCCTCGCGACAAGTATCGCGAGACTCCGCCGAAGTTGGTGATAATAAGAGCAGATGGCACGAATTCGGCTACATCCCGGCGCCTGGCTGGGCGCACTTGGCTTCATCTACGGAGGTGCTGTCGAGGTACTTGGGGCGGGCGAAAAAAGACTTTTGGCTCACGCTTTCGGGCTGGTTAGCTATAGCTCTTGGACTGTGTGTTTTGATCTGGGGCATCACTATTGACGGGCATCAATGGTGGCGCAAAACAGCCCGAATAGCGCCCGCACTTCAAGTATATCTTGAAAAATCGACTAGAAATCAGACACCGGAATATCGATTTCTCGTAAAAAATAACGGACAAAATGAAGTCGATATAGGCTTCCAGAAATTAGAGGTCGAAGGGTTCTTGTCGACTACAACTGTTGGACAGTTGCATCGCCTGCCCCCACAGGGAGAGGCGCTTGTCATCCCCTTTCTTGACCGTAAAATAGCGGGAAAGGACCGAGTTTTCCTCAGCTTAAACTGTTCTCGATTTCCTGAAGCTACCGAATGGACTTGGCGCTATACTTTTCAGGTTCCTGAGGCGGATGGGCAAAAAGAGCCGCCCTCATATTCGAGCGTTCATGAAGGGGCGCTAGTGTCAGAAGGTTCTTTGACAGAAGATGCTCTTGTTGCGTTTGAGAAGGCAGTTGGTACGTGCATGTTTATGCTCAAAAAGAATAAGGATGGCAATTTTAATACAGTCCGACTGGTTTCGCATTTGAGAGCGTTTTATCTCATACCAGAATTGAATATTCTTATTTTTTCCAAGTTACATCCTGATAGGACTGAAACTGTGAGCGGGCCAATTCCTACTACTCCAGGAAAAGACGGGATGGCGATTTTTTTGCGCTGGGACGACGACAAAGGCTTGATGAGTATATACCTTCCTCACAACAAGTGTGCCTATGATACCCAAGAAAGCTCATCGCTTGAAGCCGTCACGTCTACCGACGTGGGAACGTCAGGTTTGACCAACTCCTAGCTGCCTCGACAGGCTTCGCGCTGCCATAAATGTATGCCCCGCAGACCCCGCACTTTAGCTACCAGCGGCGGTCTCGAATTCGCTCTAAAACCCCCGCGCCACCGCGAAGTGTGCCGCTTCGACCATCGCCTCGCGCGCCTTGCCGTCGGGGAAGATCGACAGCGCATCCGCTGCCCTCTGCGCGAAGTGTTGCGCGCGGTCGCGGGTGGCGGTGACGCAGTCGTGGCGTTCCACCAGCGAGACCGCGTGGGCGAGGTCTTCGTCGGAGGCGCGGTGGCCGAGGATGGCGGCCTCCCAGAACTTGCGCTCCTCCGCGTCGCCGCGGGCGTAGGCGAGGATCACGGGCAGCGTCATCTTGCCTTCGCGGAAGTCGTCGCCACGGTCCTTGCCCATCTCGGCAGCGTCGGACGAGTAATCGAGCGCGTCGTCGACCAGCTGGAACGCGATGCCGAGGTTGCGGCCGTAATCGTCGAGCGCCTGCTCCTCCGCGTCGCTGCATTCGGCGACCACCGCCGCAATGCGGCTGGCGGCAGCGAAGAGCGCGGCGGTTTTCGAACCGATAATGTCGAGATAGCGCTGTTCGCTGGTGCTGATCTTGCGCTGCGAGGTAAGCTGCGCGACCTCGCCCTCGGCAATGATCGCGCTGGCGGAGCTGAGGATCTTCAGCACTTTCAGGCTGCCATCCTCGGTCATCAATTCGAACGCGCGGCTGAACAGGAAGTCGCCCACCAGCACGGTCGCCGGATTGCCGAAGATGATGTTCGCTGCGGCCTTGCCCCGGCGCATCTCGCTGCCGTCGACCACATCGTCGTGCAGCAGCGTGGCGGTGTGGATGAACTCGACCGCGGCGGCCAGCTTGTGGTGGCGCGTGCCGTTATAGCCGACCAGCTCCGCCCCCGCGAGCGTCAGCATCGGGCGCAGGCGCTTGCCCCCGCCCGAAATCAGGTGACCCGCTAGGCTGGGAATCAGCGGAATTTCGCTCTGCATCCGGTCGAGAATCACGGCGTTGACCGCGTTCATTCCCGACGCGGTGAGCGAAAGCATTGCGTCGATAGAGGCCGCAGGCCCGCCAGACGCTTTGGCGAAAGGAACGATCTCGGCGGTCATTGGGCCTGCTTTGGCCAAGCCAGCGGAGCAATTCAAGCGTTTAACGACCATCCGGTGCTGCAAGTCCGGCACGCTGCGCCGAGCCGGGCGTCACGCGCGGGGCAGCGATAGGCGAACCAGCAGCCCGCCAAGATCCTCGCTTTCGGCCAGATCGACCGATCCACCGTAAATCTCCGCCACGTCGCGCACGATGGCGAGGCCCAGTCCGGTACCAGGCTTGCCGGTATCGAGCCGCGCGCCGCGATCGAAGATTTCGACGCGCTTTTCCTCGGGGATGCCCATTCCGTCATCCTCGATCCATAGCACGCAGCGCTTGTCCTCCGGTTCGGCGTCGATCGTCACGAACACGCTCCCGCCGCCGTACTTGGCTGCGTTCTCGATCAGGTTGCCGATGATCTCGTCCAGATCCTGCCGCTCGATCGAGACCTTGGCGTCCTTCGATCCGTCGATGTCGAAGCGAACATCGGGATAGAGCCGCTCGACCGCGCGACGCACCGCCTCCGCGCTTTCGCGCACCGGCGTCTGCGCGTGGCCCACCGCGCGACGACCCACGGCGCGAGCTCGAGCGAGGTGGTGGTCGACATGGCGGCGCATCGTGCGCGCCTCGCGGATAACCGTGTCGGCCAGATCGGGCGCGTGCGCGGTCGCGGCATTGTTGACCACGGTCAGCGGCGTCTTGAGCGCGTGCGCGAGATTGCCCGCGTGCGTGCGTGCTTCTTCCGCCTGCCGCTCCGAATGTTCGAGCAGCATGTTCAGCTCCTGAACCAGTGGCTGCACCTCCAGTGGCAGCGGGTCGGTCACCCGGTTGCTGCCAGAGGTGCGGATGTGCTGGATCGCGGTCCGGATGCGGCGCAAGGGGCGCAGGCCGACGTAGCTTTGCAGCACCACCAGCACCATCAGACCAAGCCCCAGGATCACGAAGCTGATGATCAGGATGCGGCGAATGCGATCGATCTGCCCGTCGATTTCGGTCCGCGACTGCGCCACCGCGAAGGTCCACACCGTGTCCCTACCCGGCAGCGTGGTGTCGCGCTGGGCGATGCGGAGCGGTTCGCCGCGAAACTGCTCGCTATCGTAGAAGACCGGCTGGTCCTCTACCGAAGCCCGAAGCTTGAGCGCCTCGTCCCACAGCGATCGCGATGGCAGGACATCGACGTCGTTCAGATTGACCGGCTCGCCCGCGGGGCTGATCTGGTAATAGAGGCCCGAATTGGGCTCCATGAAGCGCTGGTCGCCCATCGGGCGGATCAGCCACACCTCGCCGCCCGGCTGGATTTCGGCCGACGCGATCAACGCGGTCAGGTTGTTGTTCAACTGGGTGTCGAAGTTGTCCTGCACCAGGTTGGTCAGCGTCCGGTCCAGCGCCAGCCCTCCGCCCAGCAACAGCACGACGATCCAGATCGCGGAGATCGCGATCATGCGCCACGTCAGGCTGCCGGTATGCGGGGCCACGAAATCGCGTGGCGTTTCCCGATACGCCTCGCCCGCCACCCGATCGGGCGCACGCGGATCGCGCCTGCCGGTCGGCTTGCCCGCGCCGGGCGACGCCTCGGGCGCGCCGTTACGCGCGGGGGGCGTCGGCGGGGTCGTCGAGGCTGTAGCCAAGGCCACGGATCGTTGTGATGACTTCCGCGCCCAGCTTCTTGCGGATGCGGGTGACGAAGACCTCGATTGTGTTCGAATCGCGGTCGAAATCCTGATCGTAGATATGCTCGATCAGTTCGGTGCGGCTGACCACCTTGCCCTTGTGGTGCATCAGGTAGCTCAGCAGCTTGTATTCCTGCGCGGTCAGCTTCACCGGGTCGCCGCCACGCGTGACGCGGCCCGATCGTGTGTCTAGACGCACATCGCCGGCGGTCAGCTCGCTGCTCGTATTGCCCGAGGCACGGCGGATCAGCGCGCGCAGGCGGGCGATAAGTTCTTCGGTCTGGAACGGCTTGGCGAGGTAATCGTCGGCGCCCGCATCGAGCCCGGCAACCTTGTCGCTCCAGCTGTCGCGTGCGGTGAGGACCAGCACGGGGAACCTGCGGCCTTCCTTGCGCCACATGCCGAGCACGGTCAGTCCGTCGATTTCTGGCAGGCCGAGATCGAGGATCACGGCGTCGTAATCCTCTGTCGAGCCGAGATAGTGGCCGTCCTCGCCATCGGTCGACAGGTCGACCGCATAGCCGTTCTGTTCCAGCGTCGACTTGAGCTGCTGGCCGAGCGTCGGCTCGTCTTCCACGATCAGGATGCGCATCGGCGTCTGGTCCTTGTCACTTGCCAAGTATTCTAAACAAGGCCGCTCCTTGGAGCGAATGGCGCGTCATCGTCAACAACAGCTCCTGAAATTCCCGCCGATACTAGCGCGAACGCCTCAGCACGCGGCCGGTTCGCGCGTCTATATCGACGAAGGTAACCCGGCTGTTCCGCATGAACTTGAGGCGATAAGCCACCGCACTGGGATCGTACGCAGGGCCCAGATATTCGTAGCAATCATCCTGTCGGCTCGAATTGGAGCAGACCGGCGCGCCAAGCGACTGGAACACGATCGCTTCGATCTGGCGCAAGGGCAGCGCCTTGCCAGCCTGCGTGTCGCGACGCGCCGCATCCTGCGCCGAGTTGCTCTGCGCAAGCGCCACGGACGGTGTGGCGATAAGGGTGCATCCCAGCACCAGCGAGGCGAGTATCCGTTTCATCGTGCGATCACACCTGGCACTTGACCATTGAATAGCCTCTGAATGCTTGTGGTTGCCATCCGTTCAGGAATCCGCCCCAATCGATGAACACCCGCGGTTGCGCGACGCCTCAATTCACCGCTTCGTAGGTGACGCTGACGGTCACGCCGGTTTCAACCATACCCGGCTGCACCGGCGGTGCGCCGATCCGCGCCCCGGTCACTACGATCCGGTCGGCGGAATACATCTCGCGCGGAGAACCCTGCACACTCTCGGAAATCTGCAGAACTCGGACATTGGAATAGCCCGCAACCCGCGCATAATCGAGGGCCATTGCGCGCGACCGCTCGAGCGCGCGACGCCGCGCCTCCGCCTTGGCTTCGGTATCGTCGGAGACGGAGAAGCTCGGCCCGTTGATGTCGTTAGCACCAGCCTGCACCAGCGCGTCGAGCACCGCGCCGACTTCCTCGGTGTCACGCAAGGTGACGCTTACCTGGTTGGACGCCTGATATCCGCGGAACACCTGCCGCTGTGCCTGCTGGTCGTAATCGAAGCGCGCGCCCAGATTGATGCGCGTCGTCTGGATGTCGCGCTCCGGGATGCCGAGCTTGCGGAGCCGGTCGATCACCTGCCGCATCTGGACAGAGTTCTGCGACAGCGCCTCTTGCGCGGTCATCGCCTCGTTGGTGACGCCAGCGCTTATTTTGACGGTGTCAGGCTCTACCTCGACCTGCTCGTTGACCTGCAGTTCGATCACCGGCCCCGTAGCCTGCACCTGGATATCGGCGGCAAACGCGGGGCTTGCAGCCAGAACCGAGGCCGCCAGTGCGGTCGGAATAAGTGCAGTGCGGATCATCGGTATTCTCCCATGAAGGATGGCATTGAATCGGTTACCCGCAAGCCGCGCTTGCAGGAAGGCTTGTGGGATAGGCGCGCGCGCCTTAACTCGCCGCAACAATGGCTCAGCCTCCAATTCTTTCCTGGGAAAATCTCGGCCTGCAGCAGGGCGGTCGCTGGCTGTTCGGCGGCCCCAACCAGGACAATATCGACCTGCACATCGGCCCGCGCGACCGTCTGGCGCTGATCGGGCGCAATGGGGTGGGCAAGTCCACGCTGTTCCGGCTGATCGATAATCGGCTGGAGGCCGACCAGGGGCAGCGCAAGGTGAAGCCCGGCACGCGGATCGTGGTGCTGGAACAGGACCCCGACCTTACCGGCCACGCCACGCTGATGGACTTCGCGCTGGGCGGCGAACACCCGCCCGAACAGCACGAGGTAGAGGCGATCGCCGGGCAGCTCGGGATCGACATGAGCCGCGAATCCAAGGGCGCAAGCGGGGGTGAGAGACGCCGCGCGCAGATCGCCCGCGCGCTGGCGCAGGACCCCGACCTGCTGCTGATGGACGAGCCGACCAACCATCTCGATCTGGCCGCGATCGACTGGCTTGAAGGCTGGCTGGAACGCTACACCGGCGCGTTCGTCGTCATCAGCCACGACCGCACTTTCCTGAAACGCCTGACCCGCGCGACGCTGTGGCTCGACCGGGGCACCATGCGCCGCAAGGAAGTCGGCTTCGGCGGGTACGAGGCGTGGGAAGAGCAGGTCTATGCCGAAGAAGCGCGCGCTGCGGAAAAGCTCGATGCGAAGCTGAAGCTGGAAGCGCACTGGCTGGAGCGCGGGGTCACCGCGCGGCGCAAGCGCAACCAGGGCCGGCTGGAGAAGCTGTGGCAGATGCGCGCGCAACGCGCGTCGATGATCGATACCACCGGCACCGCCAAGCTGAAGCTGGCGACCGAGCAGGATTTCAAGAGCAAGTCGGTGATCGTCGCAGACGGCATCTCCAAGACTTACGCGGGCCGCACGATCATCCGCGACTTCAGCCTGCGGATCCAGCGCGGCGACCGGATCGGGATCGTCGGCTCCAACGGCGCAGGCAAAACCACGCTGCTCAAGATGCTGACCGGCGAGCTGGAGCCCGACAGCGGCACGGTGGAGATCGCCCAGACGTTGACGGGCGTGATGATCGACCAGCAGCGCAGCCTGCTGGGCGAAGGCAAGACCGTACGGCAGGTGCTGGCCGAGGGCGGCGACTGGATCGACGTGCGCGGCGTTCGCAAGCATGTGCAGGGCTACCTCAAGGAGTTCCTCTTCGATCCCGGCCTCGTCGACACCAAGGTCGACATTCTTTCGGGCGGCGAGCGCTCCCGGCTCCTCCTTGCCCGAGAGTTCGCCCGCGCGTCCAACCTGCTGGTGCTCGACGAGCCGACCAACGATCTCGACCTCGAGACGCTCGACCTCCTGCAGGAGGTCATCGCGGACTACGAGGGCACCGTGCTGATCGTCAGCCACGACCGCGACTTCCTCGACCGCACGGTCACCGTCACGCTCGGCCTCGACGGATCGGGCAAGGTCGATGTGGTCGCGGGCGGGTACGAGGACTGGGTGGCGAAGCGCCGCCAGCCTGTCGTCGGCAAGGCGAAGGCGCCCACCAAGGCGGCCCCGCCGCCATCCCCGCCCCCACCGCGCGCCGACAAGCTCTCCTACAAGGACCAGCGCGACTACGAGACTCTTCCCGAGCGGATCGAGGAACTGGAGCTGGCGATCGCGCGCGGCGAGGAGATCCTCGCCGATCCCGAGCTGTACACGAAGGATCCGCAGCGCTTCGCCAACATCATGCGCGGGATCGAAAACGCGCGGACCGAGAAGGAAGCAGCCGAGGAGCGCTGGCTGGCGCTCGCCGAACGGGTGGAAGGTTGAGCCCAGACGATAGCGTCGAGGCGCTGCACCGACAGATCGCCGCGTGCCGCGTGTGCGAGGCGGCATTGGGGTTCGAGCCCCGCCCCGTCGCGCAGTTCTCCGCCACCAGCCGCATCCTCATCATCGGGCAGGCCCCCGGCAGCAAGGTCCATGCGAGCGGTATTCCGTGGGACGACAAGAGCGGCGAGCGATTGTGCGAGTGGACCGGGCTCACCAACCACCAGCTCCACGACCCCGCGCTCGTTGCCATCGTACCGATGGGCTTCTGCTACCCCGGCAAGGCGAGCGGCGGGGACAAGCCGCCCCGCCCCGAATGCGCGCCGCTATGGCACGACCGCGTGCTCGACCTGCTTCCCCAAGACCGGCTGACGCTGCTTGTCGGCACCTACGCGCAGAAGCGCTACCTCCCCGACACCGCGAAAGAGCGGATGGCAGAGCGGATCGCCAAGTGGCGCGCGTTCGGGGACACGATTCCCCTGCCCCACCCCTCGTGGCGATCCACGATGTTCATGCGCACGCACCCGTGGTTCGAGGCCGAAGTGGTCCCCGACCTGCAAAGGCGCGTACGCGAGGCGCTGGCTTAGGCCAGCCCCTCGTCCGCCATAGCCTTCTGCACTGCTTCGCGCTGCAAATGACGCTCGCGGTACGATACCAGCGACTGGGGCAGGTCGACGCCGAACTTGTCCGCCCACAGCAGGGTGACGAAAAGGTAGTTGTCCGCAACGCTCGGCCCATCGCCGACCAGCCATTCGCGACCGTCCATCAGCGTTTCGGTCAGCTGGTACTTCTTCGCGACGGTTGTCTTCGCCTTCTCCTTTGCATCACCCTCGGCCCCGCCGAACAGCGGGCCGTAGGCGTTGTGGATTTCTGTCCCAATGAAGCCGATCCACTCGTGCAGGCGCCAATGCGCCTCGCCATCGGGCAACGCGCCCATCTTCTGTGCGAGGAAGGGGAGAACCGCCGCGTTCTCCGTCACCAGGCCGAATTCGTCGGTCTCGATCGCGGGCACGTATCCGCGCGGGCTGATCTGGTAGAAATCCTCGCCATTCTCGGTCTTGTGCTGACCCAGATCGACCTTGACCAGTTCGTGGTCGAGCCCGCTTTCGATCAGAGCGATATGGCTGGCAAGGCTGCAGGCACCGGGGGAATAGTAGAGCTTCATCGGTCGATCTCCATTTCGAGGGTCTTGCCCGATCAATGGACGGCCACCCGAAGCGATCCATCCGCAGCCTCGCCAGCATCCCTGACACACCTGACACAGTGTCCAGGGGGAGAAAAAACCAGCCGCCTCACCGGATGCGATAGAAGTCCGCCACCCGCTCCAGCGCCAGCTTGAGAACCAGCTTGCCCGAACGTGCGGGCCATTGCAGCGCGCGTTCGGCCTGCGGCAGGCTCTCGCAGGCACAGACCACCCGCCACAGCACGTCGGACAATCCGCTGCCCGCGGTGGCCAGAGCTCCATCGAACCGCTCCTTCGCCGCCATCTGACGCTCGGTCGCGGAGAGCCCGGCATCCGGCCCGCCCTTGATCCGCACAGGGTCCCACCGCATCGTGACCGAGGGGCTGAGCTGGGCCTTCTCGTAATCGGCCCGCAATCGCTCGCCCGCATCGAACAGCCTGTCGCTCAAATGGCCGCGCGCGTGGAGCCAGCTCAGCGGGCTCTCGGCGAGGTTGAGGGTGACGGAGCGGCGGCGTGGCTTGGGCCCGCTGTCGGGGCCACGGCGTGGGCCTTCGCTGGTCAGTTCGCGCTCTGCAAGTTCGCGGGGCATGGTCGTGTTCTCCTCTATCGCTAAGGGAGGTGGCTTGCCAAAAGCGGTGAGCTGTAGGAAAGCATTTTCACCAATCCGGTGAATGGACCACCCCGATGATCAACCGCATCCGCGATATCCGGCGCCAGAAGGGGCTCACCCTCGCCGATCTGGCCGCTGCCTGCTCGCCGCCCACGACCGCTCAGACGATCGGTCGGCTCGAAACGGGTACCCGCAACCTGTCGCTCAAGTGGATGGAGAAGATCGGTGCCGCGCTGGGCGTCGATCCAGAGACGCTGGTCCGGTCCGAAGCGAGCGCCACCGTGCCCGTCGTCGCCACACTGGGCGAAGGCGGCGCGCAGGCGCTGGAGAAGTTGCGCGAAGCGGTCCGCCCGGTGGACATGGGGGCCACGCAGACGCGCATGGTGATCGAAGTGACCGATAGCACCGGCCCTTACCGCGCGGGCGACCAGCTATGGCTGCGGCAGATAACACCCGCGGAGGCTGGCCGCGCGCTCAACCGCGATGTGCTGGTGCCGCGCCGCGCCGGGCGTTTCGCGTTCGGTCGGCTGGTCGACAGTGCACCGGGGCGCGTTGCCGTGCTGCCGGCAGAACAGGGACGCAAGCAGGTGATCGTGGAAGACCCGGCCTGGATCGCGGTGGCCGAAACGCTGGTGCGCCCGCTTTGACCATGCCCGATCCCAAACGCCTCCTTTCCATTTCCACCTTGTACCCGAACGCGGCACGCCCGCGCTTCGGCACCTTCGTGTCGCAATCGCTCGAAGCGCTCGCCGCCCGGCCCGACTGGCACGTTACCGTCATCAATCCCATCGGCCTGCCGCCCGTCGCGGTGGGAGACTACACCATGCTGGCCAAGGCGGCCGTCGACCGGGAGTGCGAGGCGATGGCGGTCTATCGCCCGCGCTTCACGCTGATTCCGAAGATCGGGGGACGGCTGAACCCCCGCATGATCGCGCGCACAGTCCTTCCGCTCGCTCGCAGGCTGCACGCGGCGCAGCCGTTCGACATGGTCGATGCGCAGTTCTTCTACCCGGACGGGCCAGCTGCGGCCGCCGTCGCCAGCGCGCTGCGTCTGCCGCTGGCGATCAAGGGACGCGGTTCGGACATTCATTACTGGGGAACGCGGGCATTCGCGCGCTCGAAAATGCTCGACGCTGCGCAGCAATCGGCGCGCCTGCTTGCCGTGTCGGGCGCGCTGGCGGACGATATGGCCGAACTGGGCATGGAACGGGCAAAGATCGCGGTGCACTACACCGGGCTCGATCGGGATCGCTTCCGGCCGCTCCAGCACGAAGGCTTGCGCAGGCTGCTGTCCGAACGGCTTTCGATACCCCTGGCCGAGCGCGAGCCGCTGCTGTGCACCATCGGCGCGCTAATCCCTCTGAAGGGGCAGGATCTTGTCCTGAGAGCGCTGGTGGAGTTGCCCGAGGCACGCCTGCTGATCGTCGGCCACGGGCCGGACGAGGCACGGCTGCGGGCGCTGGCGGACGAGCTTGGCGTTGCGCAGCGCGCCCATTTCCTCGGCTCGGTCGATCACGACGTGATGCCGCTGATCCTCTCCGCCTCGCAGGCGATGGTCCTGCCGTCGGCGCGCGAAGGGCTGGCGAATGCGTGGGTGGAGGCGCTTGCCTGCGGGACGCCGATCATCATCGGCGACGTCGGCGGCGCGCGCGAACTGGTCCGCGGGCCGGAAGCCGGGCTGATCGTCGCGCGCGATCCGGGATCGATTGCGGAAGGCGTGCGGATCCTGCTCGATAACCCGCCCGACCGTGCCGATACGGCGCAGGTGGTCGGCGGGTTCGGCTGGGCCGAACACGCCGAGGCGCTTGACCGGATCTATTCGGAGGTGATCGCGGCCTAGCCTGGCCGCTGCCACCCCGAAGACTGTCTCAGGCCTCGCCGCGAGCGATCTTTTCCTGCTGGTCCGCCTTGCCTTCCTGCGGCACGAAGCTGGTACTGGTCACGCCCAGCCAGATCAGGATCGGCGCAGCCATGTAGATCGAGCTGTAGGTACCGACGAAAATCCCCAGCGTGATCGCGGCGACCATGCCGAACAGGCTCGCCGGGCCGAACAGCAGCAGCGGGATCAGCGCGATCAGCAGCGTCAGCGAGGTCATGATCGTGCGGGCGAGCGTCTCGTTGACCGACAGGTCGAGCAGCTCTGGCAGCGGCATCTTGCGGAATTTTTTCAGGTTCTCACGGATACGGTCGTAGACGACGATCGTGTCGTTCAGCGAATAGCCGATGATCGCCAGGATCGCGGCGATGATCTGAAGACTGAATTCGAGCTGGGTGATCGCGAAAAAACCCATCGTGAGGGACACGTCGTGGACCAGCGCGAACAGCGCACCGACGCCGAACTGCCATTCGAAACGGACCCAGATGTAGATCGCGATCGCGGCCATCGCCGCCAGCAGGGCGTAGAGCGCGGCAGTGCGGAACTCGCCCGCAACCTTGCCCGAAACGGTGTCGTTACCGTCCTTGCGCACGCCGGGATATTCGGCGCTGATCGCCGCGATGACCCGGTCGCCAATGGCGGTCGCCGCGCCCGGCGTGTCTTCGGTGCCTTCGGGCAGCGGAACGCGGATCGACACCTGGTTGGGCTGGCCGAATTCCTGAACCACAGGCTCGCCATAGCCCAGCCCGCCAACCAGCTCGCGCAGCTGCGGGATCGGCGCCTCGTCGCGCTGTTCGAAGGTCAGCTGGACTTCCTGACCACCGGCGAAGTCGACGCCGTAGTTCAGGCCCATCGTGAACACCGCGACCCAGCTCAGGATCATCAGCATCACGCTGACGATGTAGAACGGCACGCGCCATTTCAGGAACTTGATGTTGGTGTCGTCGGGAACGAGCTTGAGAAGTTTCATGATGTCTCTCGATGCCCCGTCAGATGTTGATTTCGCGGGGACGCTTGGCCTTCAGCCAGGCTGCAACCCACATGCGGGTCAGCGTCACGCCGGTGAAGACGCTGGTGAACAGGCCGATGATCAGCACGACCGCGAAACCGCGGATCGGGCCCGAGCCGAACAGGAACAGCAGCACCCCGGCGATGAAGTTGGTGATGTTGGCGTCGTAGATCGCACGGCTCGCCTCGCGATATCCGTTCTCCACCGCAGTGACGACGCGCCGCCCTCGCTTGCGCTCTTCGCGAATACGTTCGTTGATCAGCACGTTGGCGTCGACCGCCGCACCGATGGTCAGCACGAAGCCGGCGATACCGGGCAGCGTCAGCGTGGTGTTGAGCACCGCCATGATGCCCAGGATCATGATCACGTTGATCACCAGCGCGCAGGTCGCATAGACGCCGAAGCGGCCGTAGGTGGCGATCATCAGCGCGATCACCAGCAGCGACCCGACGCCCATCGCGATCAGACCCGCCTTGATCGAGTCGGCGCCAAGGTCGGGCCCAACGGTGCGTTCCTCGACGATCGAGAGGTCGACCGGCAGCGCGCCAGACGACAGGCTGATCGCCAGCGCGTTGGCGCTGTCCGGGGTAAAGCTCCCCGCGATCTGCGCCCGGCCGCCGGTGATCGGCTCGTTGATGTTGGGCGCCGACAGCACCTTGCCATCGAGGATCATGGCAAAGGGCTTGCCGACGTTCTGCGTCGTCAGCTGCGCGAACCGCTGCGAGCCCTGCTGGTTGAACTGGATGTTGACGACGTTTTCGTTCGTCTGCGGATCGACGCCCGCCTTTGCGCTGGTCAGGTTGTCGCCCTGGATGCCGCCGAGGCGGCGGACCGCGATGCTGGTGCCTTCCTGCGGGGTGCCGGCGGCGTAAGGCACGATCTCGCTGCCCGGAGGGGCGATCCCCTGCGCGACGTCGGAAGGCAGCGCATCCTGATCGACCAGCTTGAATTCGAGCTGCGCGGTCTGGCCCACCAGCTGCTTGAGCTGCTCGGGGTCCTGCAGACCGGGAACCTGCACCACGATGCGCGTGTCGGCCTGCCGGATGATCGTCGGTTCGCGCGTTCCCAGCTTGTCGATTCGCTGGCGGATCACGTTGGTCGCGCTGTCCATCGCCTGCGACACGGCGGAATCGATCGCCTGCTGCGTCGGCGTCAGCACGACGCGATTGGTGTCGACGACCGACAGTTCCCATTCGCGCGTCAGGCCCTGGCCGTTCATCAGCGGGGTGAGGATTTCGCGCGTCCGGTCGATCTGGCTCGCATCGTCGAGCATGAAGGACAGGCGCCCGTCCCTGGTCGAAACGTCGCCGATGCGGATTTGCGGCTCGGCATTGCCGAGCGCGATCCGCACATCCTCTTCCATGTTCTCCAGCCGCCGCGCCGCGACCTGGTTCGGCTGCGCTTCGAGCAGGATGTGGCTACCGCCGGCAAGGTCGAGACCGAGATTGACGGTCGGCTCTGGCAGATCCTCGGGCCAGGCAACCCCGGCCATCGAGAAGAACGAAGGAATGGCGCATGCCATCACCACCAGGGTGAGGCCCCACAGCCAAATCTTACGCCAGCGCGGAAATTCGAGCATCTGTCAGGCCTTCTTTCGCGCTTAGTCGTTGCTGGCCTTGGGCCCGACGATATCGCCGATCGTGCTCTTCACCGCCGTCACCCGCACATCGCGAGCAAGCTCGATATCGACTTCGTCGTCACGCACGGCGACGATCTTGCCGACCAGCCCGCCTGCGGTGATCACCCGGTCGCCCTTCTTGAGGCCGCCGATCTTCGCCTGGTGATCTTTCTGCCGCTTCATCTGCGGGCGGATGATCAGGAACCAGAAGATCAGGATCATGCCCACGAAGGGCAGGAATTGCATCCAGGCCGGGGGCGCTCCTGCGCTGGCCGCGGCGGTCATAAGGTCGAGCATGTGGGTTCGATTGCCTGTTTACGATCTGCCAGAAACGGCTGGTGGACGAGATGGAGTGGCGGTGTAGCGAGTACAAGCTTTGCAGCAAAAACCACGCGCAGACGCCGCCACGGCCCGTCATGACCGGCGCGCCTAGCAGCCTTGCGGGCCAAGGGCAATCGCGTGCGCAATCCACGCCGTACTCGCTTGTCGCACCTCGGGCATTGCCAGCCGCCAAGACCATCCCTATAGGCCCCCCTTCCACTGCTCGGGAAGTAGCGCAGCCTGGTAGCGCATCACACTGGGGGTGTGGGGGTCGCAGGTTCGAATCCTGTCTTCCCGACCAGTGGAATTCACCCCATCCAATCCGATTCGCCGACCGATCCGTCGCGCGCCGAACCTGCTTGGGGGGGGTGTGGGGGTCGCAGGTTCGGACTCGTAGAGGACCGGAGGTCTATCCTGTCTTCCCGACCAGTGGAATTCACCCCATACTCAAGCACTTGCCCCCGCCACTCTGGTTGCGGGCTGGTATCGCGCGCGTCGGATGGTCATATCCTGCGCGACATGACCACACGCACCCTCGCTTCGCTCCATCCCGCCGTTCGCGACGATATTGCCGACCTCGTCACACGCCGTCCCGTGCCGGGCGCGGGGCTCGATCAGGTCGATCCGTTCCTGTTTCTCAACCACCACGGACCGCAGACCTATCCGCCGGGCAATAACGGCCTGCCCTTCGGCCCGCACCCGCATCGCGGGTTCGAGACGGTCACCTTCATCCTCGAAGGCAACCTTGCCCATCACGACACCGGCGGCGGCGAGAGCATCGTCGAGGCGGGCGGCGTGCAATGGATGACTGCCGGCAAGGGCCTGACCCATGCCGAGCTGTCGCCCGAATCGTTCAAACGCAGCGGCGGTCCGCTCGAAATCCTGCAATTGTGGGTCAACCTGCCCGCCCGGCTGAAAATGACCGATCCCAAGTACATTCCGGTAACCCGCGAGGATATCCCCGCGGTGGAGCTGGCTCCGGGCGTCACCATGCACCCGACATCGGGCACCGAGGGTGCGCCGATCGAATCGCTCACCGGCGTGATGCTGGCCACGGTCGAGATCGCGCCAGGCACTTCGGCCACGCTGCCCGCGCCCAAGGGCCGCAGCGTGCTCTTCTACACGGTGCGCGGCTCGGCTCGGGTCGGCCCGGACGAGGTGCCGGAGCATCATCTCGCAAAGCTGACCGACGGAGAGGGAATCGCGGTATCGAGCGAAGAAGGAAGCCTGCTGCTGTTCGGCCATGCCGACCCGATCGGCGAGCCGGTCTTCGCGCACGGCCCCTTCGTGATGAACACGCGCGAGGAGATCGTGCAAGCCATCCGCGACCATCAGGCCGGTATGTTTTGAGGCCGATTGCCGCGCGCCCCCTTCCCGCTGCACGCGAGCGGGTTGCGCGGCCCCGCAAGTAGGCTTAGCGGGCAGACATGGCTGCCATCACGATCAACCGCGTCGCGAACGACACCAAGGGCCTCTACGTTGCGCAGGTGGAGGGGTTCGACGAGGTCGGCGAACTGACCTTCTCGCGCGCCAGCCCAACCCTCGTCATCGTCGATCATACCGGCGTGCCGGACAGCCTGCGCGGTCAGGGCGTGGGCAAGGCGCTGGCAGAGCGCGTGGTCGCCGATGCACGTGCCGAAGGCTTCCGCATCGTGCCGCTATGCCCCTTCTTCAAGGCGCAGGCTATGCGCCACCCCGACTGGGCGGACGTCGTTCAGTAGACTGGTCACCCTCTTGCAAAGACACAAATCTCCTCCCCCTTGAGGGGGAGGTCGGGTGGGGGTGTGCCAAAGCCGATGGGTTAGCCCCCTCCCCAACCCCTCCCTACCGGGGAGGGTGGATGAAATTTACCGGTAAGCAGAAGCAAGAACGGCGCGGGAGGGTTGCCCTTCCCGCGCCGTCTTTTTCAACCGTCAGGTGTTCGCGATCAGAAGCCCGCGCGCACCGTCACACCGTAGGTCCGCGGCTCTGCGAGGTAGGCCGAGTAGACCTGCTGCGAAGCGACGAACGCGGTGTTGAACGCAACCTGGGTGTAGTCCTTGTTGAAGAGGTTCTGCGCCCACAGGTCGATGCCCCACTTGTCGTCCGGCCCGCGCACACCGATGCGACCGTTCACGACCACGAAGGAATCCTGTTCCTTGCCGTAGAGCAGGTCGGAACCGGTGTTGTAATCGTCGCTGATGCGGGCGTTGATGTAGAACAGTCCGCTCAGGCCGCTGTTGCCGATCGGCGGGGTGTACGACACCGACGCGGTGGAGATGATCTCCGGCGCGTTCGACAGATTGTCACCCGGCAGCAGACGCAGCGCCGGATCGAGCGGAACTCCGCTGTCGCTACCGATCAGATCGTCGGCATAGCGCGTATCGGCGTAGGTCATACCCATGGTTGCGTTGAGGTAACGAACCGGACGCAGGTTCAGTTCGACCTCGACACCCTGCGAGATCACGCCGGGCGTGACGTCGTCGGCTGCGCAACCCCCGGTGGTGGCGCTGGCATCGCTGTCAGCCCCCGGCCCGCCGACCAGGTTGGAACAGCCATTGATGTTCTGGACCAGGAAGACCGAGCCGTTGAAGGTGTTGAGCTGGAAGTTCGAGAACTCCTGCCGGAAGCCGGCAAGCGTCAGGGTCCAGTCGCGACCATCGTACTTGGCGCCGATTTCAAACGCGTCGACCGTTTCCTGCGCGAACTGGAGCCTGGCCGGGTCAATGGTGTTGACGTTGAAGGTGACCGGGTTCGACAGCGCCGAACGGTCGAGGTTGAAGCCCCCCGCCTTGTAGCCGCGCGAATAGCTGGCGTAGGTCAGCAGGCGATCGGTCGGCTTGAAGGAGAGAACAGCGGTTCCGGTGAACTCGTCTTCCTTGCGCGTGTCGCTGAGCGAAACGCCATCGAGCTCGGAGGTGCTGTTGCCCTGGCACGACAGTGCCAGCAGCCCGCCGCCCAGACCCTGCAGCGTCGGCCGCAGGCTTGCCGGGAAGTTGGCGAGGAACGTCGGGTTGAGCAGGGTCGAACCCTGCAGCGCACGCTGCTGCGGGCAGAAGGTGTTGTCGTTGCCGAACGTCGCGTCGAAATCCTTGGTTTCGTTGGTGTAACGAAGGCCGAGGGTCAGGTTGAGACGATCGGTGAAGTTGATGATGTTGTGCGTGAACAGCGCGAAGTTCGTGCTTTGCTGATTGTACACGTCCTTCGTCCCGCCCAGATCGTTGATCTGCGACAGGAGGTTGAGACCGCCCACGAACGCATCGCCTGCCGGGCCGAGAGCCCCGTCGAGCGGGTTCGTCGGATCGCCGATCAGCGCCCCCTGCACCCCTGCGCCAAGGCAGTTCGGCTGCGACGGATCGAATGCGCTCGAACCGAAGGTGCCGACCAGAGCCAGAGACAGGCGGCACGATGCGAAGGTGCCGTAATCGTTGCCGAAGCGCAGATTGTCGCGCACTTGCAGCTTCTCGTTGGCGAAATAGCCGCCGATCAGCCAGTCGAGCGTCCCGTTGAACGCCTCACCCTGAAGGCGCAGTTCCTGACTGAAGGTCTGGAACTCACGCGCCAGAGCGTTCGGTCCGGGAGCGCGATAGAGGATGTCGACCTGCGTGTAGTCGGTGTCCGAGCCCTGCGTGTTGCCATATTCGCGATAGCCCGTGATCGAGGTCAGCTTCGCGCCACCGAGATCCCAGTTGGCTTCGAGGGCGAGACCGTAGTCCTCGGTCTTGCCTTCGTACGAGCGGCCCTGCGAGACGTAGATATCGCGATCGAAGGTGCTCTGGTTGAGCGCGGCGGGGTTCTGGCCCAGGCCCAGCAGGGCATTGATGATCGGGTTCTGCTGGCTGGTCAGCGCGGCGCCGTTGGTCGGCTTGGTGAACTGGTCGAGTCCGGGGCTGATCCGTGCGAGCGGCGCGAAGCCGGGCTGCACGAAGGTGGCCGCGCAGCAGGCTTCGTCCTTGCGCGAGTAGTCGCCAACGAGACGGATCGACAGCGCGTCGGTCGGTTCGAACAGCAGCTGGCCGCGAACAAGGTAGCGGTCGCGGTTGTTCACGTCGGTATCGTTGACGACATCGTTATAGAAACCGTCACGCTTGAAATACACGCCGTCGATGCGCGCGGCGACCGTTTCGCCGATGGGGGCGTTGATCCCGCCTTCGACCTTGATTGCGTCGTAGTTGCCGTAAGTGAACGCGCCGTAGCCACTGAAATCGAATTCGGGCGGTGCGGTGTAGATGTTGATCAGGCCGGCCGAGCTGTTGCGCCCGCCGAGCGTGCCCTGCGGGCCGCGCAGCACTTCGACCCGGTCGACCGGACCGAGCTCGCTGAGCGCGTTACCCGAACGCGAGCGATAGACGCCGTCGACGAACACCGCGACCGAGCTTTCGAGGCCGGGGTTGTCGCCGACGGTGCCGATGCCGCGGATACGGGCCGAGCCATTGGCTTCGTTACCGGTCGAGGACACCAGCAGCGAAGGCGCGACCTGGCTCATTTCGCGAATGTCCGCGGCGCCGGAATTGCGCAGCTCTTCACCCGAAACGACGTTCACCGCCACCGGGACATCGGTCAGTTCCTGCGTACGGCCCTGCGCGGTGACGACGATGACCGAGCCATCGTCGAGCTGGTCTTCCATGTCGCTGACGGCGCTCTGGGGATCGGTCGTCTGCTCCTGCGCGAACAGGGCCGCCTGCGGAAAAGCGAGGCTGCCGGCAAGTGCGCCAAGCGCGATCGTGCGTTTGTAAGTGGCTTTCATCGATCTCCCAATCTTCAAAATTGCATTTTCATCGCAGGAGATCGGCGCAGCGGACCGGACCGACGCACGCGTCGACCGACCATCTGCCTTGCCGTGGCGGCGCGGGGTTCTTTCTCATCCCGTCGCCGCCGGGGCATGCCTACTCCCAAGCCCGCGCATTTTGCGCGCCCTGCAACAATATTACAAGATACGCACACACGCTGAGAGCGGACTGTTGCGCTTGCGTAACACTGCGCAAGCGGCGCTAGCTTTCCGTAACGTCAGTATCCCTTCATCGCCGCGTAACGATCGCGCAGATGGCTGCTCGACCCCCAGGCAGCTTCCAAGACACGGGCGCGCTTGAGGAAGAAACCGACGTCGTATTCGTCGGTCATCCCGATGCCGCCGTGCAGCTGCACGCCTTCGCGGCTGATCAGATGCAGCGCGTCGTTGGCGCGCGCCTTGGCCAGCGTAGCCGCCTCGCTCACCGCGAAACCGCTGTCGATCGCCTGCAACCCGCCTTCCACGGCAGAGCGGGCCATTTCGAGCTCGGTGAACAGGTCAGCCATTCGGTGCTGCAGCGCCTGGAAGGAACTGAGCACCTGATTGAACTGGACCCGCTGCTTCAGGTAATCGAGCGTGGTGTCGAACACCGCCTGACACATGCCGAGCATCTCAGCGGCGGTCAGCACGCGCGCACGGTCGAGGATCTTCTGCGCCAGATCGTCGCCGCCAGCCGTCAGTTTCTGCGCGGGCGCATCGTTGAAGTCGATCTCCGCGTGGTCGCGCATATCGACCATCGCCCGCTTCGACAGCGAAAGCCCCTTGCCCTTCTCCACGAGGTAGACCCCATCCTGCGCAAGGACGATGAACAGCCCCGCGCGGCTGGCCTCGTGGACGAAAGCCTTGGTCCCGGTCAGCCGCCCGTCATGCACGCTGGTGCCGACATTCAGGCCGGTGTGGCGCGGGCCTTCGTCGAAAGCGAGCGTGCCGATCAGCTCGCCCGTGGCGAGGCGCGGCAGGTATTCGGCCTTCTGTTCGTCGCTGCCACCCAGCACGATCGCAGACGCGGCCAGCGCCGAGGCGACCAGCGGGCTCGCCGCGAGGCTCTTGCCCAGTTCCTCGATCACCAGGCCCAGGCTCAGCCAGCCGAAATCGGTCCCGCCGTGCACTTCGGGGATGATGATCCCCGCCCAGCCCATCTCGCCCATCTCGCCCCACGCGTCGGCGTCGAATGGCTGGCCCGCGTCGCGCACCTTGCGCCACGCGCCCACCGGATGTTCGTTCTTGGTCCACTCGCGCGCCATGTCGCGCAGCATTTCCTGCTCTTCGTTCAGTACGGCCATGTCTCGGCGCTCCCTTACTGGTGGTCCAGCATCCCGAGGATGCGCTTGGCGATGATGTTGTTCTGGATTTCGGTCGATCCGCCGTAGATCGTGGTCGCCTTGCCGAAGAGCCACGCCCGCGTGCCGTCGAGCTCCTTCTGCTCGAAGCCCTCGCCTTCCCAGCCGAGCCCGCGATAGCCCATGATCTCGATCATCAGTTCGGCGCGTTCCTGGCCCAGCCTGGTGCCCGCCTTCTTGAGGATCGAGCTGATGTCGGACACACCGCCAGCGGCCTTGCTTTCCTCCATCGCGCGGCGCGCGGTGAGCAGGAAGGCGTTCCAGCGCATCTCGAAATCGGCGATCTTCACCCGCAGCTCGGCGTCGGCGAGCTTCCCGTCGTCGCCAAGGCCGATGTAGCGTTCCGCCACCTTGTGCAGCGGCTGCGCGTTGAGCGCGGCGAGCGCGCCACCGCCGGAAAGGTTGGTGCGTTCGTGCTGGAGCAGCTTCTTGCCGATGGTCCAGCCCTGCCCTTCCTCGCCGACGAGGTTTTCCTTGGGCACCTGCACATCGGTGAAGAAGGTTTCGCAGAACGGGCTCATGCCGCTGATCATCTTGATCGGCTTCACCTCGACGCCCGGCGCGTGCATGTCGATCAGCAGGAACGAGATGCCCTTGTGCTTGTCCGCGCGGCTGGTGCGCACGAGGCAGAAGCACTTGTCCGCCCACTGGCCGCCGCTGGTCCAGGTTTTCTGCCCGTTGACGAGGTAATGGTCGCCCTTGTCCTCCGCCATGGTCTGAAGGTTGGCGAGGTCGGACCCGGCATTGGGTTCCGAATAGCCCTGGCACCAGCGCACTTCGCCCTTGCAGATCGGCGGGATATGTTCGTGCTTCTGCTCCTCGCTCGCGAATTCGAGCAGCGTGGGGCCAAGCATCATCACGCCCATCCCACCGATCGGGTTCCATGCCCCGACCTTGGCCATTTCTTCCTCGAGAGCGCGGGCCTGCTTGCGGGTCAGCCCGCCGCCGCCATACTCCTTTGGCCAGGTAGGCGTGCCCCACCCTTTCTCGCCCATCGCAAGGCGCCAGGCCTTTTCGGCAGGGCCTTCTTCGCCCGCCTCTTCGACGCTGCTGAGGATATTGCTTTTGCCGCGCAGTTCGGGCGGAAAATTCGCTGCCAGGAATTCGCGCACTTCTTCGCGGAAGGCATCCAGATCGCTGGGCCCGGCGTTATTCTGGGCGTCGGCTTCGGCGGCACTCGCCATGGTATCTCTCCCATACCGTTCGGTTTATGGGCCAAACCTAGGCGCGACCTTACGCGTGCGTAAAGTAGATTCTTCGCACCCGAGGAACCCGTAGCGTTAGGTGTGGGGGAGACTAATCCGGATCGACCGTAGAGTCGTTGAGCAGCGTGTCTTCGAAGTACATCCGCAATGCCTCGGTCGATGAGCCCGCGCCAAGCTTGGAGAGCATGTTCGCACGGTGGATCTCGACCGTACGCGGGCTGATCCCGAGGTCCATGCCGATCGTCTTGTTCGAGCGCCCCGCCGCCATGTGTTCGAGCACTTCGCCCTCGCGCGGGGAAAGCGCGCGCAGCCGCGTGCGCGCTTCCGCGGCACGGCGCCGCGCGGTCGCATATTCGGACCTGCCCTGGCCAAGCTGCGACAGGCTGCGCGCAAGCTCTACGATGTCGATGGGCAGAGCGAAGTAATCATATCCCCCGCTGCGCATGAAGGCGACGACCCTGCGCAACGCAGGGCGGGAGGAATAACCGATCACTGCGAGCCATTTGCCGTCGCTGCACAGGCGGTCCCTCACTGAAAGGGCGTCCAACCGCTCGTCCGCGACCAACACCGCATAGCCATCGTCTCCGCCAAACGACAGGAATTCCCGCACGCTCTCGAAAGGCTCGGCCTGCAGTCCCGCCCCTGCCAGCGAGCTCAAAACCTGTGGTCGCAAGGTGTCGTCCGGTTCGATCAATCCCACTTTCCCCCGCATACCCATCATGTCTCCATTGCCATGGCCACCCCTGACCATGCGACAGAGCATCCGCGTTTATGCGGCCCGCAGAAATACGAGGTACTACCAATGTGGAGCAATTACTGTTGCTTGTCCGGGCCCGCCCAGCAAATCACCTAGGTATCTGCCCACGGGGGAGAGCATCCGTTTCGGGTGCAAATCCTCCCGCATGCCCGGTCGCCATCTGGCAATGCACGAGAAGGCGAGTTTGCTGGCGAACTCGGCGCACCTTAAAAACTTGGAAAGCACTCGCGCGCTAGGGTCCAGCGCATGCAAGGCTCTCGCCCTCAAGCAAGCGCATCGGCAGATCGCCGCACCCATGTGAATGGGATGCGCATCGCGCGCATCGGCGGCTCGTCCGACATGCCCGTGCTGGTGACCGGCGGGGCAGGCTATATCGGCAGCCACGCGGTTCATGCGCTGCGCGATGCGGGACGATCGGTGGTCGTGATCGACAATCTGTCGACCGGCTTTCGCTTCGCGGTGCCCGACGATGTCCCCTTCTACCATGGCGACATTGCCGATCGCGCCCTTCTGATGCGGATATTCGCCGAACAGGGAATGGGCGAAGGCACCGGCGCAATCATGCACTTCGCCGGATCGATCATCGTCCCCGAGTCAGTCGAAAAGCCACTTTGGTACTACGACAACAACACCGCAAAGAGCCGCAGCCTGATCGAGACGGCTGTCATCTCGGGCGTGCCGCATTTCCTGTTCAGCTCGACCGCCGCGACTTACGGCGTCCCGGACACGACGACCGTCACCGAGCAATCGCCAACTGTACCGATCAACCCCTATGGCTGGTCCAAGCTGATGGCCGAGCAGATGCTGAAAGATGCATCCGCCGCGTATCCGGTCAATTTCTGCGCGCTGCGTTACTTCAACGTGGCAGGGGCCGATCCCCGCGCGCGTACCGGCCAGTCGACCGCAGGTGCGACGCACCTGATCAAGGTCGCGGTCGAAGCCGCGCTGGGCAAGCGCGACTGCGTCAGCGTGTTCGGCACCGATTACGACACGCCCGATGGCACCGGCGTGCGCGACTATATCCACGTCAGCGATCTCGCGGCGGCGCATGTGCTCACGCTCGATGCGCTGATTGCTGAGCCCGGACGTTCGCTGACGATGAACTGCGGCTACGGGCGCGGGTTCTCGGTGCTCGAAGTGCTCGATGCGGTCGATCGGGTGGCAGGGACCCGGATTGAACGGATTTACGCCGGGCGGCGCTCGGGCGATCCGGCGGCGCTGGTCGCCGACAGCAGCCTGCTACGCGCAACCGTGCCCTGGACGCCCCGGTACGACAGTCTCGACACCATCGTGGAACACGCGCTGGCTTGGGAGGAACGCCTCCCCGCCGTTCGCCAGTCCGCCGCCTGACATCGGTTCAAGCGCTCACCCGCGCTCAATAGCGCCGCATTTCATCGACCAGTCGCATAAACGCTCCGATCTGCGTCATTAGCCGTGCCATTGCATTGTGTTAGCCTCCCGGCATCAAAGGGGAGTCGATTACCAATGCTCGAACTGCAGAATGTCACGCATGTCTATCCGAACGGAGTGCGCGCGCTCGACGATGTGACGCTGTCGATCCCGAAGGGCATGTTCGGCCTGCTCGGCCCCAATGGCGCGGGCAAGTCCACGCTGATGCGGACCGTGGCGACCTTGCAGACGCCCAGTTCGGGCAGCATCCGGTTCGGCGATATCGACGTACTCGAAAACCCCGAGGAACTGCGCAAGCAGCTCGGTTACCTGCCGCAGGATTTCGGCGTCTATCCGCGCGTGTCGGCCTACGACATGCTGGATCACATGGCGGTGCTGAAAGGCATTTCCTCGTCTTCGGATCGCAAGGCGACGGTCGAGACGCTGCTCAACCAGGTCAATCTGTGGGGCGTGCGCAAGAAGGCGATCGCAGGCTTTTCCGGCGGGATGCGCCAGCGTTTCGGCATTGCGCAGGCGCTGATCGGCAACCCCAACCTGATCATCGTCGATGAACCGACCGCCGGGCTCGACCCCGAAGAGCGCAACCGCTTCCTCAACCTGCTGGCCGAGATCGGCGAGAACGTGGTGGTGATCCTCTCCACCCATATCGTGGAGGATGTCGCCGACCTGTGCCCGCGCATGGCGGTGCTGATCGACGGGAAGATCAGCCTGCAGGGCGCGCCGAAGGAGCTGATCGACAAGGCACGCGGCACCGTGTGGGCCAAGACGATCGACCGCGGCGAACTCGACGAGATGCGCGCGAAGCATGAGGTCATCTCGACCCGCCTGTTTGCCGGGCAGACGATCATCCACGTCCTTTCCGACGGCGCGCCCGAGCCGGGTTTCCGCACCGTCGAAGGCGGGCTGGAGGATGTCTATTTCTCCGCGCTCGCGACCTCGCGCCGCCCCGCTGCCGACATCGCCGCTTAAGGGGGCCTGACAATGTTCGGCAAGATTGCCCGCTTCGAGCTCAGCTACCAGCTGCGTAACCCGGTATTCTGGGTCGCGACCGTTATCTTTTTCCTCCTGACCTTCGGCGCGATGGCGAGCGACAACATCACCATCGGGGGTGGCGGCAACGTCAACCTGAACTCTCCGGTCGCGATCGTGCAGATGCATCTGATCCTGACGCTGTTCTTCATGTTCGTTACCACGGCTTTCGTCGCCAATGTGATCGTGCGCGATGAAGAGAGCGGCTTCGGCCCGCTGATCCGATCGACCCAGGTCAGCAAGTTCAGCTACCTCTTCGGGCGCTTCACCGGCGCGTTCATCGCGGCCGCGCTCGCCTTTCTGGTGGTGCCGCTGGGCATCTGGATCGGTTCGCTGATGCCGTGGCTCGATCCCGAGACGATCGGGGCGAACCACTTCAGCTATTACGCGGTCGCCTATTTCGTGTTCGCATTGCCGAGCATCTTCATGGTCAGCGCGCTGTTCTTCGCGGTCGCCACCATCACCCGCTCGATGATGTACACCTATGTCGCGGTGGTGCTGTTCCTGGTGCTGTACGCCACGCTGATGTCGGTGGTTGGTACGCAGCCCGAATTTCGCGATCTGGCGAGCCTTGTGGAGCCTTTCGGGCTGGCCGCCTTCGCCAACGCAACGCGATACTGGACCGCAGCGGAATCGAACATGCTGACCCCGCCGCTCGGCGGCGTTCTGCTCGCGAACCGGGCGATCTGGCTGGGTGTCGCGTTCCTCGCGCTGGCGCTTTCCTACTGGCGCTTCCGCTTTGCGAGCAAGGCGATCTCCGCGCGCAAGGCCCGCAAGGCTGCAAAGAAGGAGGCGAAGCTCGCGCGCAAGGAGCCGACGCTGGTCGATACGCTGCCCGAGACCACGCCCGACAAGGCAGGCTGGGCGCGGCTGTGGGCGCGCACCAGGTTCGAAATGGGTCAGGTGCTGCGCAGCCCCGCCTTCTTCGTGTTGCTGCTGATCGGCCTGTTCAACGCATTCGGCGGCCTGTGGTTCGGCAACGAGATCTACGGCACGCCCGCGCGCCCGATGACCTTCGCGATGATCGGCCCGCTGATGGGCTCCTTCGCGATCATCCCGGTCATCATCGCGATCTATTACGGCGGCGAGCTGGTCTGGCGCGACCGGGAGCGCAAGTTCCACGAGATTATCGATTCCACTTCGGTCCCCGGCTGGTCCTACCTTGTACCCAAGACCATCGCGGTGTCTTTCGTGCTGATCGCGACGCTGCTGATCTCCGTTGTCGGTGCGATGCTGATCCAGCTGATGCGCGGCTATACCGATTTCGAGATCGGCAAGTATCTCGCCTGGTACGTCCTGCCGCTGTCGGTGGACATGATCCTGATCGCGATCCTGTCGATCTTCGTGCAGGCGCTCAGCCCCAACAAGTTCGTCGGCTGGGGGGTCATGGTTCTCTACCTGATCGGCACCATCGTGATGAGCAGCCTGGGCTTCGAACATCCGCTGTACATGTACGGCGATACTGGCAGCATGCAGATTTCCGACATCAACGGCGCCAACGTAGGCTGGTCGACCGGCTGGTGGCTGCGGCTGTACTGGGGCGCAATCGCTCTGGCGCTGGCCGTGCTCGCCCACCTGCTGTGGCGGCGCGGAGCAGACGGTGCCCTGTGGCCCCGCCTGAAGAAGCTGCCGCGCAATCTCGCCTCTCCGTCCGGCGCGATCCTCGCCTCGGCACTGCTCGTTGCCGCGCTGACCGGCAGCTACATCTACTACCAGATGAATGTCGTGAACGAGTACCGCACCAACGACGACAACGAGGCCGCATTGGCTGCGTACGAGAAGAAGTACCTCAAGTACGAAACCCTGCCGCAACCGACCGCGACCGATGTGAAGATGCAGGTCGATCTCTATCCCGACGAAAAGCGGATGGAGGCCCGCGGGCGGGTGGCCTTCGCCAACGATACCGGCAAGCCGCTACAGCAGTTGCACCTGCGGATGGCCGATCCGGATTCGGAAATCCGCGACATCGAGGTCCCCGGCGCGAAGCTGGCGATGAACGATGAGGAAAACCGCTATCGCATCTATCGTTTCGACACCCCGCTCGCTCCGGGTGCGAAGAGTGCGTTCACCTTCGCCACCCGTCGCTGGCAGCGCGGGATGCGCGCCAGTGGAGACGACACGCGGATGGTGAAGAACGGCGCGTTCCTCGAAAACAGTTCCTTCATGCCGCAGATCGGGATGGACCGCTCCGGCCTGCTGAGCGACCGGGCGACCCGCCGCAAGTACGACCTGCCCGCCGAATTGCGGATGGCCAAGCTTGAGGACGAAAGCGCGCGGGATCGCAACTACGTGAACAACGCGCCGTGGGTCACCTCGGACATCACGCTCTCGACCGTGGCAGGCCAGACCCCGATCGCACCGGGACGGCGCGTGTCGGACACGGTCGAAGGCGACAGGCGCGTGGCGCGGTTCGTCTCCAAGCAGCCGATCCTCGGCTTCTTCTCGGTCCAGTCGGCCGCGTACGAGGTCGCACGGCGCCAGCACGGCGGCGTGACGCTCGAAATTTATTACAACCCCGGCCACGACTTCAACGTGGAGCGGATGCTCGATGCGATGGAAGCCGCGCTGGATTATTACCAGGCGCACTTCGGCCCGTATCAGTTCGACTATGCGCGGATCATCGAGTTTCCAGGCTATGCCAGCTTCGCGCAGGCCTTTGCCGGGACGATCCCCTTCTCCGAATCGATCGGCTTCATCGCCGACAATGCCGATGCGGAGAACATCGACTACGTGACATACGTCACCGCGCACGAGCTGGACCACCAGTACTGGGCGCACCAGCTGATCAGTTCCGACCAGCAGGGCAGCACCATGCTGGTGGAGACCATGGCGCAATATTCCGCGCTGATGGTGATGAAGCAGCTGTATGGCGAAGATAACATTCGCCGCTTCCTGAAATACGAGCTGGACAATTACCTGTCTGCGCGCGGCAGCGAAGCGATCGAGGAGCTGCCGCTCGAGCGGGTCGAGAACCAGGGCTACATCCATTACCGCAAGGGTGCCGTGGTCATGTACCTGTTGCAGGACCGGCTGGGCGAGGATCGTGTGAACGAGATGCTTGCCGGACTGCTCGACAAGTACCGCTTCAAGGGTGCGCCCTACGCCAATGCCAACGATCTTGTCGGCGGGTTCATGTCGCTCGCGCGTAACGAGAGCGAGCGTGAGCTGGTCAACGACCTGCTCAAGCGGATCACGCTCTACGATCTGAAGGCCGACAACGCCAAGGTCCGCAAACTGGCCGACGGCAGGTTCGAAACGCGGATCGAGGTCGAGGCGGACAAGTTCTACGCCGATGGCGAAGGGCGCGAGCGCAAGGCGTTGCTGAAGGACTCGATCGAGATCGGCCTGTTCACGCAGAAGCCGGGTCTGGGCGCGTTCGACAAGGGCGATGTGATCTCGATGAAGCGCTACCCGATCCGCTCGGGCAGCCAGGACATCACCATCGTTACGAAGACGCGCCCCGCCTTCGTCGGCATCGATCCTTACAACAAGTATATCGACCGCAACTCCGACGATAACATCGTCGCCACCGAATAGGGGGCCTCGCAGGTCCGGCAGGCGCCGGGCCTGCGTCAATTGGCAAGGTCCTCAAGCGAGAATGCGGGGCGCGGCCGGTCTACACCGACTGTCGCGCCCCGCATTCCCTATCCTGCATTAACCGGTGGGACGATCCCACTTTCATCCTGCGTGCGAGCGTGCGCCGCTAGGTCCTCAGTGCGACGCGAGCCATGCGCGAAGTTCACCCTGCACTCGCGGATCGCGGTCGATCCGGTCCTTGAGGCTGGCGATCGCACGGTCGACGGGCCGCTGCTGGTCGGCGGGCAGATCGGCCCGCAGCGCTTCGAGCTTCGCGAGCATCGCGGGATCGTAGGAACCGCCGACAAGCCCGGCAATGAAGCGGCTGCGCGCCGAGTCATCGACCAGCGCATCGACCCGTTCCAGGTGATCGAGCACGAAGTCGTAAGCCAGTTCGGGATGGCGACGCGATACCGATGCGATGATCTGCGCGCTATCGGTTGCACCCGGCCGATCGGTCAGCGCCAGCTGCAACGCCTCGCGAGCGAGCGCGTCGTCCTCGGCTGCACCGGCGAGCGACCAGTACGTGCTCCGCTCGACCGCGCTCGTCGCGTCGTCCGCCAGCTGCACGATGAGGTTCCAGTCGTCGCGCGTGGCATTGCGACCGGCAATGCCCAGCCAGGTGGTCTTGAGCGGCCCGTCGAGGGCGTGCGGATCGTCAGCAAGCATCGCAAAGCGGCGGCGCGCCTCGGCGATGACCGCCGGATCGCCCATCGCCGACATCACGCCCAGCAGCGCGCTGCGCAGGTTCGCATCGGCCACGGGCTCTCCGTCCTTCGGATCGTAGCCGAGGGCGGCAAGCCGCGCGCCGAACTGATCCTGCACCATGGCCAGCAGCTGTGCCTGTTCGCCCTCGGCATCGCTCGCCCGATCGAGCAAGCTCGCGAGCTGCGAATAGCTGCCCGCCGCTGCGGTGGCGACCAGCGGGTTCGCATCCTTGGGTACGGCAGCCAGCAGGTCGATCGCGCCGCCAAGCGGCTGGTACCCCGAATAGGCGAGCGCCATGTTGTCCGCCAGCAGCCCAAGCTGGTCGATCGGCTGGAAGCCGGGCAGCCCCTTGGTCAGCGAAGACAGCATTTCGGGGGTGTAAAGCGTGCGGAAATAGCCGAGCTGACCGCCGTTCACGATCACCGGCCCGCAGCCCTTGAGGCTGTAGGTCGCCTTGCCCTGCAGGACTTGGCGGTTCCCCTCGCCCGTTCCGTGCGTCAGCAGCAGCGGCACACGCCATGCCTGCGGGTTGGCAGCGACCTCATCCATCCGGTCGCGGCTGAATTCGCCCTGCGAAAGGGTGATCCGGGTCACGCCCGCAGAGCAGGTCGCGCTTTCCAGTTTCACCAGAGGGATGCCGGGCTGCAGCGTGAAGTCGTGCGCGATTTCGGTCAGCCCCGGTGCCCCGGCGGCCTCGATCGCGCCCCACAGGTCGTCGCTCTGCGTGTTGCCGTAGGCATGATCGCGCATGTAGCTGCGCAGCCCTTCGCGCCAGGTATCTTCACCGGCGTAGGCTTCGAGCATTGAGATGACCGCCTCGCCCTTCTGGTAGGTGATCGCATCGAAGGCCTGGTTGGTTTCCTCGACGGTGCGGATCTTCTGCACGACCGGGTGGGTCGAGGCGAAACCGTCGAGCCCCATCGCCGCCTCGCGGCCACCGACACGATTGAGCAGCGGATACCAATCGGGATGGAGATGATCGGTCGCCTTGGTTTCCATCCAGCTGGCGAAGCCTTCATTCAGCCAGAGGTCGTCCCACCATGCCATCGTCACGAGGTCGCCGAACCACTGGTGCGCAACCTCGTGCGCCTGCACCTCGGCAATCGACTGGCGCGTCCCCGCGGACGTGATAGTGGGATCGTCGAGCAGGATTCGCTCGAAGGTGAAGACGCTCCCCCAGTTTTCCATCGCGCCGAAGAATTGCGAACTGCCCGGCCCGGCCACGTTGTCGAGCTTGGGAAGCGGGAAATCGACGCCGAAATACTCCCCGTAATAGGGCAGCAGCTTGGCCAGCTCGTCGAGCGCGTAACGCCCCTGCTCGCCCTTCCCGGCAGGCGCGACGATGCCGACTTCGGTACCCTCGTCGGCCATGGTGCTCAGCCGCTCGAAATCGCCGAGGGCGAAGAACAGCAGGTAGGACGACATCTTGGGCGTCGTCTGGAACACCACCTTCTTGCGCCCCTGGCCGAGCGCGGTGGAGCTGGCGACGGGCATGTTGCTGATCGCCATCAGCTCTTCGGGCACGATCGCAGCGAGGTCGAATGTGGCCTTGTAGCTCGGTTCGTCGAAGGTCGGGGCGAAGCGGCGCGCGTCGGGCGCCTCGAACTGGGTGAACAGGCTGCGCACGTCTTCGCCGGTGCGCGCGTCGGGGTAATCGAGTGCGAACAGGCCGTTGGCCTGCGTGTTGATGGTGCCGGTGTAATCCGTTTCCAGCCGATAGCGTCCCGGGGCGAGCGTCTCCTCCGCCGTAAACGTCGCCGTCTGCCGCTGCGCATCGGTCGTCGCCGTCAGCTCGATCGGCGCGCCGCCATCGGCCGGCACGAGGCGTGCGCTCGAAATTTCGAGATTGTTCGCATTGAGCGTGATCGTGGGGCTGGCCTCGAACAATTCGAAATCGGCGCTGCTCGACGCGGCAAAGGTAAGCCCGTCCAGATCGGGCGTGACGGTGATGGCGTAGTGCGTCGGGGCGGCGTTGCGCGGCAGGTCGCTTGTGATCGAGTCGGGCAGCGGCGCGACTGCGACGGGTGCCGGAGTGGTCTGGGCATGGGCAGCGACGCTGCTGGTCCCTGCGAGAAGGAGGGCGGCAAGGCTCGTGACATGGGCAATACGCACGCAAGGACTCCGTATGCTATTTGACTGCGGGCGGTCTGTAGCTCGCGACGGGGAGTCGTCCAAGCGACAATACATCGTGCCCCCGCGCGCGGTTATGACCGGGTATCTGCGGGCCTGACGTCTCCGCATCGCCACCGGGGCAGGCCCATGCGTGGGCCCATGCTTTTTCAAGCTGAACTTGCGATGCGGATGCTGGGGACTAAGGTGCCGCCCAGCGACCTTTTCACGGAGAACACCCGAAACTTCATGCCCCAATCCGAACAGCCCGGAACCTGGCGCTTCGCGATCGATCGCGGCGGCACCTTCACCGATGTCGTTGCGACCGCGCCCGATGGGCGGCTGGTGACCGACAAGCTGCTCTCGGAAGACCCGGGCCGCTACGATGATGCCGCGAGTGAATCGGTCCGGCGGCTGATGGAGCGCCATGGCGAAGCGCCGATCGCCGAAATGCGGATCGGCACGACCGTGGCGACCAATGCCCTGCTGGAGCGAAAGGGAGAACGGCTCGCGCTCGCGATCACGCGCGGCTTCGGCGATGCGCTCAGGATCGGAAGCCAGGCACGGCCCGATATCTTCGCCCGCCATATCGTCCTGCCCGAGCAACTGCCCTCGCGCGTGGTCGAAGTGGACGAGCGGGTCGCGGTCGACGGCACGGTTCTGCGCGCCCTCGATCTCGACGCCGCCCGCCGCGAATTCGAGGCGCTACGCGAGGAAGGCTACGACGCTCTGGCCATCGTGCTGGTGCACGGATGGAACCACCGCGATCACGAAGAACGGCTGGCACAGCTCGCACGAAAGCTTGGGTTCGCGCAGGTGAGCGTCAGCCACGAGGTCTCGCCGCTCATCAAGCTGATCCCGCGAGGCGATACCACCGCGGTCGATGCCTACCTGTCGCCCGTGCTGCGCCGCTATACCGACGGGCTCCAGGCAGGCCTGCCCGAGACCGGCGCCTTGCGCTTCATGCAATCGCACGGCGGGCTGGCCGAGGTCGGCGCGTTTCGCGGGAAGGATGCAATCCTCTCCGGCCCCGCAGGCGGCGTGGTCGGGATGGTCGCGACCGGCGAGGCGCTGGGTCATGATAAGCTGATCGGCTTCGACATGGGCGGGACCAGCACCGACGTCGCGCATTATGCGGGCGAGTACGAGCTGACCGGAGACAGCGTGGTCGCAGGCGTGCGGGTGGCCGCGCCGATGATGCAGATCCACACGGTTGCGGCGGGTGGCGGCTCGATCTGCTCGTTCGACGGGTCGCGCTTTCGCGTCGGGCCGGAAAGCGCGGGCGCGCATCCGGGGCCGGCCTGTTATCGCAAGGGAGGCCCGCTGACGGTGACCGACTGCAACCTGTTCCTCGGTCGGATCGATTCGGCGTTCTTCCCGAGCGTCTTCGGCCCCGACGGCGACCAGCCGCTCGACCCGGCAGCCGCCAAGTCCCGGCTCGAAGAGATCGCCGCATCGCTTCCCGAGCCGAAGGCGCTGGAGGATATCGCAGAGGGCTTCCTCGCCATCGCGGTCAACAGCATGGCCAATGCCATTCGCAAGATTTCGGTCGCACGCGGCCACGACGTGACCGCCTATGCGCTCGCCTGCTTCGGCGGTGCGGGCGGGCAGCATGCGTGCAAGGTTGCTGACGAGCTGGGTATCGAGACTGTACTGGTCCACCCTCTCGCAGGCATCCTCTCCGCCTACGGGATCGGCCTCGCCCCGGTGAAGGCGATCCGCGAAGTCAGCCTCGTCCGCCAGCTGGGCGAGGACTTTGCAGCGGAGCTATCCTCTCTCGAAGACGAGGCCCGCGCCGCGCTGGTCGAACAGGGGATCGCCGCCGATGCTGTCGAACTGCACAGCCGCGCGCGCCTGCGCTTCAAGGGCAGCGATTCGACGCTGACTGTCGACTGTACCGAACCGCAGGCGATGGACGCCGCGTTCCGCATCCTCCATCGCCAGCGCTTCGGCTATTCGGACGCCGAGGCCCCGATCATCGTCGAAGCGCTGAGCGTCGAAGCCAGCGGCATTTCGGGCGGGCTCGGCGAGGCCGTTGCAGAGCCGATCGCTGCCGAGGGCGAAGCCACGGGGAACTGGCGCATGGTCGAACGGGCCGCTTTGGCAACAGGCGACGCGGTCGATGGACCCGCGCTGATTATAGACCCCGGCTCGACGACCGTCATCGAACCCGGCTGGCAGGCGAAGCTGGCCGCAGAGGGCAGTCTCGTCCTCACTCGCACCACGCCGCTGGAGCGTGACCGCGCGGCGGGCACGCAAGTCGATCCGGTCAGGCTGGAGATGTTCAACAACCTGTTCATGGCGATCGCGGAGGAAATGGGCGTCGTGCTCCAGTCCACCGCGACCTCGGTCAATATCAAGGAGCGGCTCGATTTCTCCTGCGCGCTGTTCGACCGCGAAGGCGCGCTGATCGCCAATGCGCCGCATATCCCTGTGCATCTGGGCAGCATGGGCAACTCCATCGCCCGCGTGATCGAACAACGCGGCGAAGCGCGTGACGGGCGCGGCTTCCGGCGCGGCGATGCCTGTGTGCTCAACGATCCCTTCCACGGAGGCACCCACCTGCCCGACATCACCGTGATCGTGCCCGTCTTCTACGACGATGCGACCCAGGAGCCCGACGCCTTCGTTGCCGCGCGCGGCCACCATGCCGATATCGGCGGGATCGCGCCCGGCTCGATGCCGCCCGAAAGCCGCACTATCGAGGAAGAGGGGGTGATGATCGACAACCTCCTGATGGTCGACGAAGGGACCTTCCGCGAAGATGCCGTGCGCGAGGCGCTGGCTGCGGCGAAGCACCCAGCGCGCAAACCCGACCGAAACCTGTCGGACCTGCGCGCCCAGCTCGCGGCGTGCACGCGCGGCACCGAACTGCTGCAAGCCGCCGCCCGCGATCAGGGGGGCGATATCGTCAGCGCCTATATGGGCCACGTGCTGTCCAATGCAGAGGAGAGCGTGCGCCGCCTGCTGGGCAAGCTCGGCGATGGCAGCTTCGCCTACGAGATGGACAGCGGCGCGGTGGTGAAGGTCGCGATCCGGATCGACCGCGAGGATCGCTCGGCCGTGTTCGACTTCACCGGCACCAGCGAGCAGCGGCCCAACAACTTCAACGCCCCTCATTCGATCACGCGCGCCGCCGCGCTCTACGTCGTGCGAACCCTGATCGACGACGCGATCCCTATGAACGACGGGTGCCTTCGCCCGGTCGAACTGGTCGTTCCCGAAGGCTCGATGCTAAACCCCGCCCCCGGTGCGGCGGTCGTCGCGGGCAATGTCGAGACGAGCCAGGTCGTCACCGATGCGCTGTTCGCCGCCACCGGACGGCTCGCGCCCTCACAAGGGACGATGAACAACTTCACTTTCGGGAACGAAAACCACCAGTATTACGAAACCATCGCCGGGGGATCGGGCGCGGGGCCCGATCATGACGGAACCAGCGCGGTGCAGACGCACATGACGAACAGCCGCCTGACCGATCCGGAAATCCTCGAAACGCGCCTGCCCGTGCGGCTCGACCGGTTTGCGATCCGGCGCGGCTCGGGCGGCAAAGGTGCCCACAGGGGCGGCGACGGGGTCGAACGGCGGATCACTTTCCTTGAGGAAATGCGCGCCAACATGCTCGCCAATCGCCGCAGGGTCCCGCCGCGCGGCATCTGCGGCGGAGGCGACGCACAGCCGGGCCGCAACTGGGTCGAACGCGCCGATGGTTCGCGAGAGGAGCTGTCCGCAACCCAGTCTGCCGAGATGCACCCGGGCGATGCCTTCGTGATCCTGACGCCGGGCGGCGGCGCGTTCGGCGAGGCAAGCGCGGACCCGGACGAAGGCTGATTTTCAAGCCCAATCTCGGCGGCAAACGCACGGACGCCAACAGCAGCTGGCTCAGGCAACTGTTCGCGGCTTGGTGCCAGAACAGCGAAGAGTCTGGGGGGTGGCCGCGCTCCAATCCATCGCCCGAAATGTCGTGCGGGGGTGCCGCCGCGTGAGCGATGAAAAGTATGGCTAATCGACAACCCTCAGGACGGCCCCCGTATGAAAGGCCGCTTGCGATCCATCCCACCATTGGTTTGCATCCCTATCGTCCGCATTGGCGAACCGAACCGAATAGCGAGGATCTTGCGCCAGACTGTCCGACCCGTCGCGAAGGGCGAGATACAGGTCGTACTCTCCTACCGGTAAGCCGGCATCGGCGGCGATTTCGAAACAGAATCCACCCTCCTCGGCCGGCAACATCTCGCTTACGTCGGGCGAGTCCCGGGTGGTCGAGACACGTTTCACGATGCCGCGGTTTTCAAGGACGAGCTCGAAGTTCTTCGGGTTGTACATCCGCGCCCAGCCCGAGTTCGCCAGCAGGACGCAGGCCCGCGCCTTGTCTCCGCTCGGGACCATAGATGGGAACTGCATCTTCTTGAGAGACAGGCGGTAGCCCATCCGGTCTGCCACGGTCCCGATGCACCCTTCCCGTTCCCACTGCTCGTGGAAAATGGGCCGGTAGTAGCCGTTGTTGAGATAAGTGAGGCCGAACATGGCCCCTTCGGCGAGAATATCCGCGCAGGTTGCGCGCGGTTGCGGGTCCGAGGCGGCAAGGGGATTGCAGGTTTCACCGCCGAACGGCGCATCGCTGGCGAGGCGGGCCATCGCCGCTCTCTGGCGTTCCCGCTCCGGTTCATCCTCCGAAAAAGTGCCGACGTCGGTCGGGCTCGCCAGGAAGCAATCGTTGTGAAAACCGATCGAAGCGCTCGCGGACGCCGCGCTATCCTTCTCCAGCCACTCCTCGATATAGGGGGGATAGCGCAGCTGTACGAACCGTTCGGGTGGAGCGGCTGATGTCAGCGCGCCCAGGATCGCTTCTCGTGCCGCCGGGGCGGTCAACTCGTTCGATGATGTATGCCATTCTCCCCAGGCGCCGACAAAGCCGGCCTGGAGGAAAGCGATCACATCGGCATTCTTTCGCAGCACCGGCTTGAGCTGCTCGATATGCTGCAAGACGCGGTCCAGCGAAGCATCCTCGGCTTGCGCGTAATCGGTCTCGCCACGAGGATAGTTGTAGACCGGGCGGACGATCAGCTTCAGCCCCTCTGCCCGGGTCCGTTCGAACCCACGATCGAGCTTCGCGAGGAGCTGCTGCGAAAGCGGCTTCTCCCTGAAATCGTCCAGGTCGATGCGAACGTACATCAGACGATAGCCCTGGGCGAATGCCTCCCTCAGCTCACGTCCGGTCAGATCCTGCAAGGGAACCGTAGCGGACTTGTAGAACCCCCTTTCCGGGTTCGGATAGGGACCGTTGTCCGCAGTAAATGCGATGGTCGAGAGACCACTCACAGCGGCTTCAGCCTGCTGGGCAAGCCCTCTCGATGCAGCGAATGGCGCGCACAGAGCCAGGATCGCGAAAGCGAAATAAAAGGAACGATATCTGGCGAGACCCGCCTTCCCGATGAAACCGAACCACCGCAGACTCATGGAAATTCCCCTTTTTCCCGAGAAATCAGACCTTCATTTTTTTTCGTTTGACCAATTATCATATTTTTGCAAGTTCTATCGCTGGCTGGCTCTTGGATGGGCCATGGACCGCATGGGGAGATGAGGGATGACGGGATTGATGAGAGCGCACGCACTCAATGGTGGTGCCGCGACGGATGAACTGCCGACAGAAGAAATTTTTACCGGTGGAGCAGGCCGCACGCTTGCCAGCCGGAACAAGCGCCGGTTCGGGCTGTCCGCTTCGACCTGCGCGCTTCTGCTGGGCGGTTCCATTCTCGCCACATCGGTCGCAGACGTGGCGCACGCGCAGGAGACTGCCGACGAGGGCGACGACGCGTCGAAGCCGGTGACCGACGAATCCGGTGACAACGTGATCATCGTGTCCGGTATCCGGCAGAGCCTCGCCAATGCGCAGGACATCAAGAAGAACGCCGACACGGTCGTCGATGCCATCACATCGGACGATATTGGCTCGCTGCCCGACCGTTCGATCAACGAAGCGCTGCAGCGCGTTCCCGGGGTCGCCATCACTCGCTTTGCTTCGCCGAGCGACTCCGCCCATTTCTCCGTCCAGGGCTCGGGCGTGACGGTTCGCGGCCTCAATTACGTCCGCAGCGAATTCAACGGTCGCGACGCATTTTCCGCCGACGGCGGCAGGTCGCTGGGCTTCGATAGCGTTCCCGCCGAACTCGCCGGGACGGTGGAGGTTTACAAGAACCTCACCGCAGACATGATCGAAGGCGGCATCGCCGGCACGGTAAGCATCAACTCACGCAAGCCGTTCGATTCCGACGATCAGGTAATCTTCGTTTCTGCGGGTGGGAATTATGGCGATCTCGCCAAGGAACTCGCGCCTTCGTTCGTCGGGCTTTATTCCAATCAGTGGGAACTGGGCGATGGCAGCCGTGTCGGCCTTCTGGTCGGCGGGAGCTATTCGAAGCAGTTCAGCCGGGCCGACTCCATCTTCCTCAACGGCTTCCAGGCGCGCTTCAACGCGCCCTGCCCCGATGGCCGGATCATTAACGAAGGCCAGCCCTATGCGTTGCGCGTCTGCGATGAATTCCCGACACCGGCGGGCTTCGACGAGGTCTACACACCGCTAGGCGCGGGCTTCAGGTCTCAGGATTTCGAGCGCGAGCGCAACAGCATCAACGCGGCCCTGCAATTCGAAAATGCCAGCGGCAACTTGCTCGTCACTGCAGAATACATCCGTTCGGAATTCAACGAGCGCTGGACCGAACGCACCATCGAGAGCGACAACTGGTTCCCCGATGCAGGCCAGATCTTCCCGGCCGGATATCTCAACCAGCCGGGGTTCGTGTACGATCCCGATGCCAACTTCATGTACGATGAGAACGGCATCTTCACCTCCGGCACGCTGGTCCACAGCGGCGGCGGTGTCACCGGCCTGTGCCAGGGTTCATCGACCGACTGGTGCAATTACGATCAGTTCATTCCGGGCGGCATCTTCACCAAGCTTTCGAACCGGTCGGCATTCAATGACGTGAAAGCACAGGATGCCTCGATCAATGTGCAGTGGTCGCCGACCGACCGCCTCCACATTCAGCTCGACGGTCAGTACATCAAGTCCGATGTCCGAAACGCCGACGATGCGATCAACTTCAACACGTTGACCAACGTGTCGATCGATCTCACCGGGCAGTATCCGGATGTGAACTTCGTGACCCCGGGTTTCGATACGTCCACTTACATCGGCAGCGGCGATGCCACCTATTACCGCTCAGCGGTAGAAAACCGTGCCATCAACGAAGGTGACGAATACGCCCTGCGCGCCGATCTTTCGTATGACCTGTCCGAAGACAGTTTCCTGCGCGAGGTTCGAGGGGGCGCGCGCTACGCCAAGCGCAAGCAAACGGTTCGTACCAACGAATTCAACAACTGGGGCGGATTGTCGGAAACCTGGATCGAGGGTGGGCCGGTGTTCGTCAGCAGCGACCCGTCGGTCGTGGACTACTACGATTATCCGGACTTCTTCCACGGCGAGGTCGGGGCACCTCCGGGCGCTCTGTTCGTCAAGGACTCCATCCTGGAAGAGCGCGGCGCGCTGATCGATCTGGCAAGTTCGATTGCGCCCCCGGGCTATTTCACGCCGATCGAGGATCGTGGGACGGATCTTATCGAAGGCTATTTCTTGCCCGGTGAGGTTTTCCCGAACAGCGAAGAGACGCTTGCAGCCTACCTTTCGGGCAGCTTCGGGGCAGACCTCGCCAACGGGATGAAGATTTCGGGCAATCTGGGCGTTCGCTACGTTCACACGACCGACGAATCCAGCGGCGCCGTCAATTTCGCTCCGTCGAGCCAGGTCATACCGGACGCATTCGGCGGGGACTTCGGTGCCTATTGCGCAGGTTTCGCCGGTTCGCCGGGCGGCCAGGTGCCGGCGCTTTGCCAGTCGGGAGTAACCGCTGCCGAGCAGCAGGCAGCGCTCGACTTCGCCAATGGCGCGTCGGTTGCCAATGTCGCCAAGAACAGCTTCGACCACTGGCTTCCGTCTTTGAACCTGCGGCTCGATGCGAGCGACGAACTGGTCTTCCGCTTTGCAGCGTCCAAGGCCATCTCGCGCCCCGATTTCGCCAACCTGCGCAACTATGTCGGCCTGACCTATAACGGCCAGACGGGCGGCTTCACCGCACGCTCGCTCAACCCGTTCCTCGAACCGGTCGAAGCGTGGCAGTTCGATCTGACCGCGGAATGGTATTTCGACACGGTTGGATCGCTAACGCTGGCGATGTTCTACAAGGATATCGACAACATCGTCGTCTCGAACCAGGTCTATTCGAGAGACCTGACGAACAACGGCGTCACCCTGCCCGTTTCCGTCAGCGGCCCGGCCAACACGACGGGAAGCAGCAAGATCAAGGGTGCGGAAGTCGCCTACCAGCAGACTTTCGATTTCCTGCCGGGCGCACTTGCAGGCTTCGGCACGCAGGTTTCCTACACCTACATCGACGTGGGCAGCATCGTGATCGGTCCGCCGGCATACGCGCCTTCCAACAATCTCACGGAGACCGGCAACCAGCCGACCATCGATATTACCGGCCTCTATGAGAACCTGCCGCTCGAAGGGCTTTCGAAGCACAATTTCAACGCCGCGCTGTTCTATGAACGCGGACCGGTACAGGCGCGTTTCGCCTATAGCTGGCGTTCGCGGTTCCTGCTGACACGGCTGGATTGCTGCTTCCCCTTCGGCCCGGTGTATCAGGAGGCGAGCGGCCAGCTCGATGCCTCGCTCGGGTTCGACATCACCGATCGTTTCAAGATCGTTGGCGAGGTGCAGAACCTCCTCGACACGACGCTGAAAACATCGTTCGTGCTGAACGCCGAAGGGGAGCGTGCACCCCGGTCGTGGTTCAAGAACGATCGCCAGTTTGCGGTGTCGGCCAGGTTCAAATTCTGATCGACGAATGACAAAGAAGGCGGGGCGGCGAAACGTCGCCCCGTTCTATTTATGGGGAGCGGACAATGAAAACAGGCTCAATCAAGCATTCGCGGCAGGGCGACCCAGGTCGTCGGGCTCTTGCGAGCTGGGCCGCATGCGGCCTCCTTTTGTCCGCAGCGATCCCGGCTCAGGTGCAGGCCGAGGATGCGCAGGCCACCCTCTCTCCGAGTGGCGAATATTCGGTCTACGAAACCGAGGCCGCGCAGAGCCCGCCGATGGGCTGGAATCCGTGGAATGCCTTTCGCACCGATGTCGACGAGCAGAAAATTCGCGGCTCGGCAGAAGCACTGGTCAACAACGGGCTGGCCCAGCTTGGCTATCGCTACGTCAATATCGACGATGGCTGGGCGCTCCAGCGGCGCGATGACGGTTCGCTGAAAATCCGCGACACGATGTTCCCGTCTGCGGTGGTCGACGGTCATCCCAATGGCAGCTTCGTACCCTTCACCGATTTCATTCACAGCCTCGGCCTGAAGGCCGGCCTCTATACCGATATCGGCCGCAACACCTGCGCCCAGCGCTGGGACGCGACCAGCCCCAACCTTCCGGTCGGTTCGATTGCCGAACGGCAGGTCGGCAGCATGGACCATGCCGAGCAGGACATGAAGACGATCTTCGGAACGTGGGGCTTCGACTACGTGAAGATCGATGCGTGCGGCGTCGCCGATTACGCGCCCGATGTCGAACCGGTCCAGTCCGGCCGGTTCAATGTCTTCCCGCCCTATATCGTGCGCGGCGACATTCCCAATTCTGACCCGGACGCGGTCGAGGCGCTCTATGCCGACCTCGGCACGGCGATCAAGGAATGGGGCGGCGACGACGTCGTCCTCAGCATCTGCGCGTGGGGCGAGGCGCTCTCACCGCGCTGGGGGAACAAGCGCGGCAACCTGTGGCGCACCAGCCCCGATATCGAGTTCCACTGGGACAGCATGCTGCGCAACATCGACAGCGCGGTCGACCGGACGCTGTATGCCGGGCCGGGTCACTGGAACGATCCCGACATGCTCGCCATCGGCCACGGCGACTTCGACGAGAACCATCTCACCGAAGCGCGCGCGCACATGAGCATGTGGGCCATCATGGCCTCTCCGCTGCTGATCGGATACGATTTGCGTGACGCGCCTCAGTCGTTGCTCGACATCCTCGGCAATCGCGAAGTGATTGCGATCGACCAGGATGCGGCCGGCAATCAGGGCGTGCCTTTCCGACAGGGCGAAGCGATGGTCGTGGTTCGGACCTTATCGGGCGATGGCGCCCGAGCGGTCGCCTTCTTCAATCGCGGAGACGAGCCGGTTTCGGCGACGGTCGACTGGACCCAGCTGGGCTATGCTCCCGGCAGCGAAGCGAGTGTCCGCGACGTATGGTCGCACGAAAATCTGGCAGCCGCGAAGGACGCGATCTCGGTCGATCTCGGCGCGCACGAAGCCCGGCTGCTCCGGTTGAAGGGCACGCCGGAAGATCCTGACGCCGTGTGGCTGGACGAGATGCCGGGCCGCATCAATGTCGCGGTCGACGGGATCGGCAATCACAGCCTGCCCGAAGGCTGGGTCCCGGCCCGCGTGGCGGTGGCACCCGATGGCAGCGCCTTCGTTTCGGAGGGCACGAGCTTCGCCAAGGGCATCGGCCTGTTTGCCAACTCCCGCGTCGAAATCCGCACCGATAGCGAGTTCGAGCAATTCGATGCGAGCCCGCTGGTCTTGGGCGGCTCGGGCGAAGTGCGCTTCCTTGTCTATGCCGACCGCAAACTCGTCGGCGAGAGCACGGTCGATACCGGTACGTCGGGCAAAATCTCCGCAGACATCTCATCGGCAAAAGTGGTCGAACTGGTGGCGATAGCCTCGTCGGTCGGCGGCGAACGTCCGCCGATGGTCGCCTGGGCGGACGCGAAGCTTCGCCGCTAGGGCTTCAAGTGCTGGCGCGCGCCTTTGCCGCGCCGGCATCCCCCGCAGCCGGGCCCAGCGCCGCACGGTGCAGCGGCAGGCGCCCCGCCATGTTGTGATGGACCTGCCGCATACGGCGCATCGCTTCGGCCAGACTCTCTCCATCGAGTGCCGCGCACAGTGGATCATTGGCCATCGGGACGAGCCCCTGCCCGTTCAGGACCGCCGACCAGCTCGCGATCGAGAATAGCTCGTCGTCGTAGCGGAAAATGCGGCCCTTCTGCCGATACAGCTCGAGCCGCGTCTTCAGGCTATCCGGGATATCCATGGTGCGCACGTGGTTCCAGAACGGCGTGTCGGCGCGACGGGTCACATGATAGTGGGCGACGATGAAATCGCGGATGGCGGCGTAGCCCGATGTCATCAGCCGATTGTACTCGTCGCGCTCCACATCGGCGAAGTTCCGGTCCGGAAACAGCGCGAGCAGCTTGGCAATGCCGGTCTGGATGAGGTGGATGCTGGTCGATTCCAGTGGCTCGAGGAAACCACCCGCAAGGCCGAGCGCAACGACGTTGCGATCCCACAACCGCTCGCGCACGCCAGTCTGGAACCGCAGCGGGCGACACTCACCCAAGGGCGGCGTTTTCAGATTGGCCATCAGCAGACGCTCGGCCTCATCGTGGTCCATGAATGCGCTGGCGTAGACGTGGCCGTTGCCCGTCCGATGCTGGAGGGGAATGCGCCATTGCCACCCGGCTCCATGCGCGTGCGAATTCGTAAAGGGGGCAATCTGCTCGTCTGAGGCGCTCGGGACTGCCAACGCCCGGTCGCACGGCAGCCAATGCGACCAGTCATTGAAGCCGACGCCGAGGGCGTCCCCCAGCAAGAGACTGCGAAACCCGCTGCAATCGATAAACAGGTCACCGGGGATGCTCGCCCCGTCCTCCAGCCCGACGCTCGATACGTGCCCGCTTTCGCCGTCCAGCTCGACATCGACGATGCGGCCTTCCACCCGCACCACGCCCCGCTCGATCGCATAATCGCGCAGGAACGCGGCGTAGAGCGTGGCGTCGAAATGATAGGCATAGACAAGGTTAGACAGCGGTGATCGCGGGTTGGCGTCCGGACGCGCAAACCGCCCGTTGCGCGCGGCAACGGCACTCATCGAATAGTCCTCCAGCGGACCGACACCCTCCCTGTCGCGCAGCCATGACCACAGCTGATGGAAGGCGATGCCATCGAAGTCGCGCCCGGTCTTGCCGAAAGGATGGAAGTAGCGCTCGCCGACCTGCCCCCAGTTCTCGAACTGGATCGCCAGCTTGAAGGTGCCCTTGGTCGCGTCGAGAAATTCCTGCTCCTCGATCCCGAGCAGTTCGTTGAAACCGTGGATCGGGGGGATGGTCGCTTCGCCGACACCGACGGTGCCGATCGCGTCGGATTCGATGAGGGTGATGCGGCGCACGCCGCCAGCGAGCACGCGCGCCGCTGCGGCAGCCATCATCCAGCCGGCAGTGCCACCGCCGACGATAACGAGATCGCGGATCGCGTTGTTTTCCGGTTGCGTCATCGCCTCGTTATTCTCCCGATCCATTCTTCGTAGGGCGGCTGCGATGCGGCCAGCCCGCGCACATCTTGCGCGCGGCGGGAAAGCGCAGCAGCGGCCTGATCCGGGGCAACCGACCGGGCGAGCGCGTCGAAGCCCGGTGCCGCATCGAACAGGGCTGCGAGCGCGTGCGCCCATGCAGCATCGCTCACGATCTCGGCTTCGCGAATGGGTACGCGACCCGTTCGTGCAAACCGAGCAATGATCGACGCTAGGGGCGGCTCGGTGGCGAGCGCCCTCGCCTGCTGCCAGAATGCACCGCGATGCTGCGACCCGGCATGGAGAACAGCCAGAAAATCGTGAACCTCGTCCGAAAGAATGCCCGCCCGCCGGTTGTATTCGCGTTCGAGCAGCGGGTCCGGCTCGGCACCCGGCATGAGTTCGAGCAACAGGCTCAGATGCAGCAGCGCCAGTGTGAAGCCGAAATGTCCCAACGGTCCCGGAACGACGGCGGCATCGCCCAGCGCGATCCTGTTTCCCGTGCACGGGGACGCGAGGCGGCCCGGAGCGAACGCGATCGTGGTGGCGGTGGATGGCGCATCTGGAATTGCGGAAGCGTCATTCGACACCGCGATGTGATGACGCGTGGCGGGGCCGCACATTTCGGCCTGCCATCCCCAATCAAAGGCCGTGTGGTCGTCGACCAGCGACACCGCACCTTCGGACTGCCAATGCAGCAGTTGATGGCCGGGTATCGAAGCGCTCCAATCCTCGAACGACGGGGTGTCGGAACTCTCGACGGGCCGACCGCAATCGATATGGAGATCGGCATCGATCGGAGCGCCGTCGGCTTTTTCGAAGGTAATACCCGCCTTCTCGGCGAGCGTGCGGAGCGCGCGCGCGAAACGATCGGGGTCGAGCCGCAGTGCATAGCCGACCCCGTCTGCTGCCTCGGGCCTGGAGCGGCCAGCACGAGCCAACGTCAGCGCAGTCGAATAGACCGAAGGATCGCTTTCCCCGCTGTGAAGGCGAGCGATCGGCCCGAACGGGCCACCCGACACGGGAGGTTCGTCGTCCTCGACGGGGATCAGGAAAGGATCGCCAGACCAACTTGCAAATCGGTCGGCGATCTTGTGCGACGCGAGGCCAGAGCGAACCAGCCCTGCCTCATCCAGACCAAGTGCATGAAGCATGGGCATCGCGGGAGGATGGATTAGCGGAAAGCTGTCGGCCAACGTGGTGCCGCCGTCGACCGGTTCGATAATGCGAACAGAGCACTGCGGAACAGCCCGCTTGAGCGCGATCGCCGCACACAGCGCGGCCGCTCCGTTGCCGAAGATCGCCGCACTGGCGATCGGCCTGCGGGCGTTGCCATCCATCAGACGTTCGCACCCAAACCGAGCGCCGCACCGTGCGACGGCATGGCACGTACGCCGGAGGCGATATGTTGCGCCAACCCCGCCAGTGCTTTTTCCAAGCCATCCACGGACGGCAGCTCGGCGCGCGGATCCCATCCCTTGGGAATGACGCCCTGCCCGATCATCACGGATATCCAGCTGGGTTCGAGGAACAGTCCGCGCCGGTACTGCGGCACCACCGCGCATCTGCGCCACAGCTCCAGCTTTTCGTTCAGGCTATCGGGAATATCCATCGTCCGAACGTGGTTCCAGAAGCTCGAATCCGCGCGCTCGGTGGCGTGGTAATGCAGGATCAGGAAATCGCGGATACGCGCATATTCGTAGTCCATCTGACCATTGAACGCATCGCTGTCGCCGGGGTCGGAAGGGCCGTTGGGGAGGTTCTCCAGCAACGCGGTGATCGCGGCCTGGATCAGGTAGATACTGGTCGATTCCAGCGGCTCCAGAAAACCCGCTGCAAGGCCGATGGATACGACATTCCCGGTCCAGCCGTTGCGCCGCCGACCTGCGCGGAAGCGGAGTACGCGCGGTTCGGAGAGCGGGCTGCCCTCGATTGACGCAAGCAATGCAGCCCTCGCGTCGTCGTCGGTGCAATGCGCGCTCGAATAGACATAGCCGTTGCCGATCCGGTGGCGCAGCGGGATACGCCAGCGCCACCCTGCGGGCATCGCAATCGCCTTGGTAAAAGGCTCGATGCCCTCGTCGGCAGGCTCGCACGGGACCGCCACGGCCCGGTCGCACGGGAGCCAGTGCGACCAGTCTTCCCACTCGGCATCTCCGATCAGCAGGGCGCGAAAACCCGAACAGTCGACGAACAGGTCGCCTTGCACCCGCTCGCCGCCTTCCAGCATCAGCGCAGCGCCCCGCCCCCGCTCGTCACGTTCGACCGACACCACCTTACCTTCAGTCCTGCGGACACCGCGTGCCATCGCCCGTTCCCGCAGGTATGGGCCGAACAGCGTTGCATCGAACTGATAGGCGTAGCCGAAGCTTTCGACCGGATCGGCATCGTCGCGCGGATGCGCAAAGCGACCGGCTTCGGCGGCCATCACGGCGAAGGAATAATCGTCGAGACGCGATGCGACCCCTGCCGCTTTGGCGCGCAACCAGAAATGGTGGAAGCCGACATCGGCGAGCGGGCGACCATAGGTGCCGAAGGGATGGATATACTGCTCGCCCTGGCGGCCGAAGCCTGAAAACTCGATCCCGAGTTTGTAGGTCGCCTGGGTGGCGGCCATGAACTCCTGCTCGTCGATGCCCATGCGCGTTATGAATGCGCGCAAATGCGGCAAGGTCGCTTCTCCGACACCGACGATGCCGATGTCTTCCGATTCCACCAGATGGACGTCGGTCGCGGCGCCCGTCAGCGATGCGAGAGCGATTGCGGTCATCCATCCGGCGGTGCCCCCACCCAGGATGATCACGCGAAGTGGCGGAGCGGAGCGATCGGTAATTGGCGCGGTCATGGTGCTAGCCCCACCTTCGGGCGGCCATGCCATCCGACATCGCGATTTTTGCCCCAGACATGCGCCATCCTCCGCGTTCGAACTTGCACGCCCAACCAAATCGGCGCAAACGCAAATCGTCCTTTTGTATCGTTTTCTTTCGATCTGCGTGGAGAAGCCATCGAAGCCTGCCAAGGCTCGACGCTTTTTGGGTCCGCCCCATCGTCGGCCGGAGCGCGGATCATCGCGATGCAGAAGCGGTTCGTATGTCCGCGAAGCAACCAGGTCAGAAAGCAAGCAATGATCGAGAGGGAAAGCGGCGGCGCCGTGTCGAAGACGGAAATCGATCTGTTCGGAACCCTCGATGACGGTCGCGATGTGTGGGCCGTGCGACTGGACAACGGCTGCGGCGTCGTGGCCCGGTTCATTACGTATGGAGCGCGCCTGCAGAGCCTCGTCGCCCCCGATTGCGAAGGAAATCCCGCGGATGTCGTACTCGGCTATCCCGATCTCGACAGCTATCGGAGCGATCCGAATTACCTTGGCGCGACGGTTGGGCGCTGGGCGAACCGTATCGCCGACGCGGCGTTTTCGCTGGACGGTGAGCGCTTCACTCTCCGCGCGAACGACCGCGGCAATTCGCTGCACGGCGGCGAGCGCGGGTTCTCTTCGCAAATATGGGAGATCGTGGACCGCGGCGACGATCGTGCAATGGTCGCCATGGCTCTCACCAGCCCCGATGGCGAAGAGGGATTTCCCGGACGGGTTTCGGCCAGAGCGACATTCACCCTCGATCGCGCGGGTCGGCTCTTCATCGATTACGAAGCGGTGAGCGACCGCCGCACGATCCTCAATATGACGCACCACAGCTACTGGAACCTGGCGGGCGAAGCGAGCGGGCGCGATGCACGCGAGCAACTCCTCGAAATCCGCGCCGCGCACTTCCTGCCGATCCAGCCCGGCGGCATTCCGACCGGCGAGGTTCGCGCCGTTGCTGATACGCCGTTCGATTTCACGGTGGCCCGGAGACCGCTCGATGCCCCGGAGGTGGAGTACCCACAACTCGACGTCGCTGGCGGCTACGATCACTGCTGGGTGCTGGAAGGCGGCACGACACCGCAGCCGCGACAGGTAGCCAGCCTGCGCGATCCGGCGTCCGGGCGCACGCTCGACATCTGGTCCGACCAGCCCGGCCTGCAGTTCTATGCGGGCAATTTTCTGACCGCTGACGCACCGGGTAATGGTGGCCGCGTCTACCAGCCGCATGACGGGATCGCCCTCGAACCGCAGCTGTTTCCCGACACGCCGAACCGGCCCGCCTTCGGATCAGCGGTGGTCGAGCCGGGCGAGACCTATCGCAACAGGTCGGTCTGGCATCTCTATTGCGATTGAGATGACCGCGCGTTCTTCAGCGCGGTAACGATCGCCTCAGTCCGCTGGCCCACGTCCTGCGCCGTGCGGCCTGCCTTATAAAGCGACGAGCCGAGCCCGAAGCCCGCAGCGCCAGCGGCCAGCCAGGGCGCCATTGTGTCCGCGTCGATCCCTCCTACCGGCAGTACCCGCAAGTCGGCAGGCAACACTGCGGGAACGGCACTCAGCACCCGTGGATCGGCCGCTTCCGCCGGAAACAGCTTGAGCGCGGTCGCACCCGCCGCGAGAGCGGTGAACGCTTCGCTCGGCGTCACGAAGCCCGGCAGCGAAACCAGACCGGCTTTTCGTGTTGCACGGATAACGTCGGCATCGGTGTTCGGTGAGACGATCAGCTGCCCGCCTGCGTCGCGGACGCGCGCAACATCGGCTTCGGTCAGCACCGTCCCTGCCCCCACGACTGCCCGGTCGGAAAATCGGCGCGCAAGGCGAGCAATGCTCTCGAACGGCTGGGGCGAATTGAGGGGAACCTCGATCAGTCCGATCCCGCGATCGACCAGCACCTCGCCGATCTCTTCCACCTCGTCGGGTTTAACGCCGCGCAAGATTGCCACCAGAGGGCACTGCTCGAAGGCCTGATCGAAAGCGGTCAGATGAGTCATGGCAGAAGCTTCTCCAGTCGGACTATGCCGTTCACAAAAGCGGCGTGGCTGTCGATGGTCACGGCTTTGCAACCGGCAAATTCGATCGCTTGGGCATAAAGGGCACCGAGTACATTATCGGCCAGGATATACGCCGTATCGGTGGCGTACTCGGTCAGGCGCCCGGCAACCTCGGCACCGATCAGGAGGCCGCTGGCGAAGGACGCGCGCCCGCTCTGGGTGGAGTGGCGGAGCAGTGCCGAAGAGCGGATGCCAAAAAGCTCAGCGGAAATGTCGCGCTCCAGCCCCTTCGCAACGCCAGCGAGAAACGCTTCGCCCGGCTCGACAGGGTCCTGCAGGTTGGTCGCGAGGATACTCCGGTCCCGCAACAGGGCAAAGAGTTCGCCGGTCATCGCGGTGGTGAATCGAGCAATGGCCCCGTCGGACATTGCGGCCCATTTGCAATGCGTGCCCGGCTGGACCAGCAGGGCATCGGGCGGAGCGAGGCCCGCCTCGACTGCACCGATCAGCTGCACCTCTTCCCCGCGCATGACGTCAGCACGAGCATCGTCGAGCCGGGACACACCGGGCAGGATGTAGATCCCGTCTCCCAGATCAAGCGCACCCTTGGCCAGATCGCCCAGCCCGGCAGGGCATGGCACGTATGGCGCCTCTTTCCATCCGATCGACGAACCGACCATTCCGGCCAGCACAATCCTGTGGTGGCCGTAGAGGTTTCGGATCGCCTCGACCTCGGCTGCGAAGTCGGGACGACTTGCGACACCCCCCCCATCCCGCTCGGTATGGAGCACCCGGTCGCCTTCGATCAGATATATCCGGCGGTTGGTGGTCCCCCAGTCGACAGCGAGAAACGGCTCCATCGTCACCACATCGATGCGTAGAGCGCGATGACGATGCCTATCACCGCCAGCGCCGCGAAGTTGAACCCGCGCGACGTTTTGTAATCGACCTCTGCCGTTTCGATCCGGTCGCTGCCCGCAGCCCCGGGTTTCCAGATCGAGACGACGACGGCGAGCACCAGGGCAACGCCGAACACCCACATCATGCGGTTGAGGAAGGGCACCGCATTGAGCGCTTCGCTGCCGCCCCACTCGGCCGGAAACCAGAACACCACGCTGCCGAGGATAGACGCAGCCGCTGCGGTGATCGCACCCGCCTCGCTCGCCTTCTTCCAGAACAGGCCGAGCAGGAAGATCACCGTGATCCCGGGCGTTATGAAGCCGGAGAATTCCTGGATGAACTGGAACGCCTGATCGAGGCTGCCGAGAAGGGGCCGCGCCGCCAGCAGCGCCATCACCGTCGCGATGCTTGCGCTGACCCGCCCCACAAGGACGAGATGCCGCTCGCCCGCCTTGCGACCGGTCTCATCCTCGGCGTCGCTCTTGTACCCCCGCCGCTTCGCGTAGATGTCGAGCGTGAAAATCGTCGCGATCGAATTGATCTTCGATGCCGTCGACGCGACCACCGCAGCCATCAGCGCTGCGAAGACAAGGCCGAGCAGGCCGCTGGGCAGATAGCGCATCATGGTCGGGTAGGCCTGATCCGCCGGATCGAGACCGGGGGCGAGGATCGTTGCGGCGAGCCCGGGCACGACGACGACCAGCGGCATCAGCAGTTTCAGGAATGCGGCGAACACCACACCCTTCTGCGCCTCGCGCAAATCCTTCGCCGCCAGCGCGCGCTGGATGATGTACTGGTTGAACCCCCAATAGCTGAGGTTGGCGATCCACATGCCCCCAACCAGGACAGCGATGCCGGGCAATTCCTGATAGCCCAGATCGCCCGGCTCGAGGATCATGTTGAATTTTTCCGGGGCCCGGTCGAGCAGCGTGGTGAAACCTGCCCAGACGCCTTGACCGCCGCCGACTTCGTTGAGCGTCAGGCCCGAGATGATCAGCCCGCCCAGAACCAGCAAGGTGACCTGCACGATATCGGTCAGCGCCACAGCCTTGAGCCCACCATAGAGCTGGTACAGCAGAGCGAAACTGCCAAGCGCGACCAATGCGGTCATCTGGTTCACGCCCGCCACCTGATTGACCACGATCGACCCCAGCCACAGGATCGATGTCAGGTTCACGAAGATATACAAGCCGAGCCAGAACACCGCCATCAGCGTGCGGATATTGGGGCCGTAACGCTGCTCGAGGAACTGCGGCATCGTGAAGATGCCGTTCTTGAGAAAGATCGGCAGGAAGAACTTGCCGACGATCAGCAGCGTCAGTGCCGCCATCCATTCGTAGGATGCGATCGCGAGACCGAGCCGGTAGCCCGAGCCGGACATGCCGACAATCTGTTCCGCCGAAATATTGGCGGCGATAAGCGAGGCACCGATCGCCCACCACGGCAGGGATTTGGAAGCGAGAAAATAGTCCGAGGTGTTCTTTTCGTGTCCGGCCTTGTCGCGGCTGACCCACTGCGCGAGGCCAAAAATCACCAGCGCGTACGCCACCACCACAATGACATCGATTGTCGCAAGCCCCATCCGCCTCGCCTCCCTCTGTGTGCCGGCATTACACTCCGGCAGTTACTATCCCAAGCGCCAATTATATTATTTATAGGCTTTGTCTAGATGTGGCGGCATCGGGCGGTTGACGCAAACGCAACGATGCCCTTTCAGTCGGGAAAGGATGGTGGAGGAGTATCGCTCGTGGTGAAAGCAATGCCGGAGGATGGATCGCTCAGGTCTCGGCTCGGCCGCAATCTTACCCAGGGCATGCTTGAGAACCTGGGACGCGCGATCATCGTCGGTGATTACGAAGACGTTCCCTTCCCCACCGAAGCAGAATTGACTGCGCAGCACGGGGTCAGCAGGTCCGTCACGCGCGAAGCGGTCAAGATGCTGACCGCCAAGGGGCTGCTGAGCGCCCGGCCGCGGCAGGGCACGATCGTCCAGCCGTCATCGAATTGGAACCTGTTCGATCCCGATGTCCTGCGCTGGCTGCTGGAACGTCGAAGCTCGGTCGAGCTGTTGCGACAGTTCAACCAGCTTCGCATTGCCATCGAACCCGAAGCCGCTGCACTGGCATCGCGTTTCCACGGGGAAGACGAGCTTGCAGGAATTTCTGCGGGCCTCACCCGAATGCGGGAGGCCGAGAAAGGCAACGACGACACGCTGACCGCCGATATCGCGTTTCACGTTGCGATCCTGGAAGCATCGGGGAACCCGTTCTACCGCCAGTTCCGCGATGTGGTGTCGACTGCCCTGCACACCTCGATCCGGCTGACCAATAACATCAAGGGCCATTCGGCCAGTATCGCCGATCACGCCTGCGTCATGGATGCGATTGCGAAACGCGACGAGGACGGGGCAAGACGCGCAATGCGTCATCTGATCGGCGAGGTTCTCGAACTGATCGATCAGGAAAGCGCAGACGCGCCAGCTTGAACCGGCCTGCAACGCGGTATCAATGGCTGTCGCGCGGCAACCCCTTGGTTTGCGCAATGCGCTGATATTTCACCGCGTTCTCGAGAACCGCACCGCGATCAAACTGGCCGACGAGACCACGCTGGATTTCCTGCCATGGGGTCTGCGATTCAGGCGCTAGCTCCGGCGCTGCGCCCTGCAGCTCGGCACGCCTGCGCTCGATTTCCTCCTCATCGAGCAGCACGTCGACACGCCTCGCGGCCAGATCGATGCGGATGATGTCCCCGGTCTTCACCAGCGCCAGCCCGCCTCCGACGGCCGCTTCGGGCGATGCGTTGAGGATCGATGGCGATCCGCTGGTCCCGGACTGGCGGCCATCGCCAATGCACGGCAAGGCATCGACACCTGCGGCAATCAGCGCAGCCGAGGGACGCATGTTCACGACCTCCGCACCGCCGGGATAACCGACAGGCCCGGCGCCGCGCATGACGAGTATGCAGTCCTCCCCGATCCCGAGCTCCGGATCGTCGATCCGCCTGTGATAATCCTCCGGCCCGTCGAAAACGATCGCGCGGCCTTCGAACCGGTTCGGCGCTTCGCTGTCCGACAGGTAACGCGCGCGAAACTGTGCCGAGATAACGGAGGTTTTCATCACTGCGTTTTCGAACAGGTTGCCGGACAGGACGACGAGCCCGGCAGCCTGCACCAGCGGTCGATCGAAAGTCCGGATCACATCTTCATCCAGCGACCGGGCTTCGGCGACGTTCTGCGAAACCGTGCGTCCGTTGGCGGTGACCGGCGTGCCCTCCAGCAGGTCGTTGCGCAGCAGTTCGCCCATCACTGCCGGAACCCCGCCGGCGCGGTGGAAGTCTTCCCCGAGGTACTCGCCCGCGGGTTGCAGATTGACCAGCAGCGGGACATCGGCACCAAGCGTTTCCCAATCGGCAAGCGTGAGCTCGACGCCAAGATGTCTCGCGATCGCATTGATATGGATCGGCGCATTGGTCGACCCGCCGAGCGCCGAGTTCACACGGATCGCATTGTGGAACGCCGCAGGCGTCATGATGTCGCTGGGCTTGCGATCCGCCGCGACCATCTCGACGATGCGTCGGCCCGTTTCCCACGCGCATTCCTGCCGATCGCGGTGCGGAGCGGGGATTGCGGCCGAGCCGGGAAGCGACATGCCGAGCGCTTCTGTGAGCGAGTTCATCGTCGTCGCCGTGCCCATCGTGTTGCAATAGCCGGTCGAGGGCGACGAGGAGGCGACGAGGCGAATGAACGCCTCGTAGTCGATCTGCCCGGTAGCGAGCATCTCGCGGGCCTTCCAGATGATCGTACCCGATCCCACGCGGCGGCCCTTGTGCCAGCCATTCAGCATGGGACCGACGGACAGGGCGATCGCGGGCAAGTTCACCGTCGCCGCAGCCATCAGGCAGGCCGGCGTGGTCTTGTCGCAACCGATCGTCAGCACCACGCCGTCGATCGGATAGCCGTAGAGGACCTCCACCAGGCTAAGATAGGCGAGGTTGCGGTCGAGCCCCGCAGTCGGGCGCTTGCCGGTTTCCTGGATCGGGTGGATCGGAAACTCCAGCGGGATGCCACCGGCTTCGCGAATGCCGTCCTTCACCCGCTCCGCCAGGACAAGGTGATGGCGGTTGCACGGTGCAAGATCGCTGCCCGTCTGCGCGATCCCGATAATGGGGCGGTCCGACTGGAGTTCCTCTATGCTCAGGCCGTAATTGAGGTAGCGTTCCAGATACAGCGCGGTCATGTCCGGTTGGTCCGGATTGTCGAACCATTCGCGCGAACGGAGCCCCGAGCGCCCCTCGCGCTGATCCTTGGTACCCGTCACGCAAACCCCTCCTTGAACCCTGCCCAGTCAGTCGCGAGCATTGATAACGATAATGATACTGCTAAGGAACATATAAATCATATAAAACAAGAATGGGAAGGACCCGGAATGGATCTGGCGATCGTGGGACTGGGAAAGATTGCGCAGGATCAGCACCTCCCGGCGGTCGGGGACAGCGCGGCATTCAAGCTTGCTGCAATCGTGGACCAGCGCGCTGTCGATACGCACGTACCCGTGTTTAGCTCTGTCGAAGCGCTTGTCGCGAGTGGCTTTTGCGGCGCTGTTGCGATCTGCACGCCCCCCGCCGCCCGGTTCGATATTGCCCGCATCGCGATCGAAGCGGGGCTCCACACACTCCTGGAAAAGCCGCCTGGCCTTACCACGTCCGAAGTCGACCAATTGACCGATCTTACGCGCCGCAAGGGTGTGACGCTGTTCGCCGCGTGGCACTCGCGCGAAGCCGCAATGGTCGCCCCGGCGAAGGCTTTTCTCGCCGACAGGCAGGTTCACGACGTGGTGATTTCCTGGCGCGAAGATATTCGCCGCTGGCACCCCGGTCAGGATTGGATTCTGGACGAGGGCGGCTTCGGAGTCTTCGATCCGGGCATCAATGCCTTCTCGATCCTGACCGAGATCATACCCGGCGCGCATCGCGTCGAATCCTGCCTGCTCGAAATTCCGGAAGGTCGCGCTTCGCCCATCGCTGCGCAGGTCGCCATGCGGCTGGCGAATGGTAGCAGCGCCACCGCCGATCTCGATTTTACCGAAACCGGCAATCAGACCTGGGAGATCCGCGTACGGACCGATGCGGAGGAACTCGTGCTTGCGGACGGAGGGTCGCGTCTGACGATCGGAGACAAATCCGTGCCGCCCCTCCCCAGCCCCGGAGAGTACCCACGGCTCTACGAACGGTTCGCGCATCTTATAGGCAGCGGCCAATCCGATGCCGACAGCGCGCCTCTGGCCCTTGTCGCAGACGCGTTTCGCGTGGCTCGCCGCGAACGTGTCGCGCCGTTCGAGTTCTGATTTCCTTTCAGCCACCGAACGGCTTGCTGGCAAAACCGCCGACATCCGGCCGGAACTCGAACAGAGATCCTGCGAGCGGCTGATCTGCGAGATCGAGGCCTAGCGCAGAAGAGGTGATGTAAAGCCGATCGGCAGCCGGGCCGCCGAATGCACAGCTGGTCGGGCGCTGGACCGGCATGGCGAGCGTTTGCGCAATCTCACCCGAAGGAGACAGCCTGCGAAGGCACCATCCATCCCAGAAGGCGACCCACAGGTCTCCGGCGCGGTCGACGGTCATCCCGTCGGGGTAGCCATCCGCTTCCGCGAACCGGGCGAAAACGCGCCGGCCGGATGCGTTGCCCAGCCCATCGACATCATAGGCGTAGATGATCTGTCGGGCGGAATCGCAATGGTACATCACCCGGCCATCAGAGCTGAAGGCTGGTCCGTTCGTCACACGATAGCCATCGTCGATCCGGGCCCAGGTGCGGTTGTGATCGAGCCGATAGAGCGCTCCGCACGCGGCAGTTTCGGTATCGTCCATCGTCCCCGCCCAGAACCGCCCGTGGGGATCGGTCTTGCCGTCGTTGAAGCGGTTATCCGGTCGGTCCGGCTCCGGCTCGCCGATGATCCGAAAGTGGGCGAAATCGCTGTCGACTTCGAAGAACCCGCTGTCACACGCGCCGATGAACCCGCCCGATCGGGTGGGGACGATCGAACCGACGCGAAACGGCGCTTCCCAGCTTTGATACTGGCCGCTGTCGGGGAAGTAAGCGTGAAGTCTGCGCCCCTTGATATCGGTCCAGTAGAGCGCTTGCGCGTCGGCCACCCAGATGGGGCCTTCGCCCAACAGGCAGGGCTCGGTAACGACTGGCTGCGGGTCTTGCATGATACCCTGTCCTCCCTTGCGACGGGCATTCGTCAGGCCACCATCGAGCAGCCTGACCCCGTGGCCGTAACTTGCAAAAAGCGGGTCGGGCGTCCGCCTATGCGGATACCCGACCCGTCGTGTTCAGCCTGCCTCGGTGCGTGAGGGGGAGAGGAATACGCAGCCGATCGAGCAGGATGACCCTATCGCGGTCCTGACGGATCTCTCCGCTCAGAAACGATAGCTCGCGCTCAGTTTGACCGACCGGCCGTACCGGTAATAGCCCTGCGACAGCAGCGGATTGCCGTTGATGCTGTACGTCTGCTCCGAATCGAGCAGGTTTTGCCCGTCGAGGGCAAGGCTGACGCGGTCGGTGATGTCGTAAGAGATATGCGCTGTCACCCAGGTGATGGCATCAGCTTCCTCGTTGTATCCTTCGCCCAGCACGTTGATCGCGGTGGTGAAGCTGTCCGTATGGTCGGCCGTGACCGCCATCGAAAGCGGGCCCTTTTCGTACAGCAGGCTGAGCGAATAGACCGACGGAGCGATACCTTCCAGCGGGCGCACCTGATCGCCGACATAGCTCTTAGACCAGTTGCGGGTGAACTGACCGCGCACGCCGAAGCCGTTTTCGAACAGGTGCTGCAACCCGACTTCGACACCCTTCACCCGCGCATGATCGCCGTTGATCGGGCGGATGATGTTGAACAGGTACCCGGGCACGCCGATGTCGACACCGGGTTCCCAGCTGGTGGTGATCTGGTTCTTGATGTACTTGTAGAAGCCCGCGATGTTGAAGATCGAACTCGGCGCGAAGTACCATTCGAGCGAGGCGTCGAACTGGTCGGCCTGGTACGGCTTCAGGTCGGCGTTGCCGCCATAGACCTGCGTGAATTCACCCCAGGACACGCTTTCGGTCGTGTTGGTCGGAGCAAGCGTCTCGACCGATGGGCGCGCCATCGTGCGCGCGGCGCTGAGGCGCAGGCGCAGGTCGTCCATCAGGTCGATGCTCAGGTTCGCCGAGGGCAGGAAATAGGTGTAGTCGCTATCCTGCGTCACTTCCGACGGGTCGTCGTAGACTGCGGTATAGTTGAACGCCCCATTGGCGATGATGTTCAGGATCTTCGCATCCCAGGCTTGCGCCGTGGTCTTGGTATTGACCATGCGAACGCCGACGTTGCCGCTCCAGCTCGCGCCCGAGAGGTTTGCCTGCACGTAGGCGGCCAGCGTGTCTTCCGTGACGCGATAGCTCTGCAGCGGGTTCCACACCGGAGCTGCGGCAGAGAAATCGTAAGTGCCGCCACCGGGACGTGCGGTGCCGTTATAGGCCTGAAGCGCGTCGATATAGCCCGGCACGTCGAACGACAGGAAAGAGCGGGGGAAGTTGGCGTCGACGCCGCTCATGAAGTTGGGCAGCGCCAGGCTGCGGGAAATGACGTTCCCGTCCAGGTCGCCCACATTGATGGCGTAGTTGCCCGAATAGTAGTCCGCACCGCCGGTGAGCGAGTTATTGACCAGTTCGCGCGCCTTTTCGCGGCTGGTGTAGGTGACACCGAACAGGACGGAATCGAGAGGCCCCATCAGCGTCGACCAGTCGCCGGCGAAGGATAGGCCGGTGATCTTGTCGTCGATATTGTCGCCACCGAGCGAGAAATAGTGCGTGTTGAAATCCGACGGCCCGAACGCGCCATCGGCAAGCCCGGCGACCAGGTCGCGGCCATCGTCGAACGTCACCTGGACATCGGGGACCGCCGAATCGTTGAGCATGAAGCTCGCCGAGTTGGGCTGGTTCATGCGCAGCACGACGTAGCTGTCCTGCCCGCCCGAATAGCGCGAGGAGCTGGAGCGGTAGAGGTCCGCGGTCAGCGTTAGGCGGTCGGTCACTTCCCACTTGGCGTTGGCGCCATACAGATCGGTGTCGACCACGCGATAGGTCGTCTGGTTGAGCAGTTCCGGGTTGAGCGCCAGTTCCGGGTCGGGATTGGTCATGTCGAAACTGGTGACGATGCCGTCCTCAATGACCATGTTCGACCAGCGCCCGGGGGCGAACAGGGTGTAGTAGGACTGCTGGAACCCGACCTGCGGGGAATCGAGCTTGGTCTTGATCCCGTCGAGCGTGAGGGTGAAGGTATCGGTCGGACGCCATTCGACCTTGGCGGTGAAGGCCCGGCGACGCTTTTCCTCGAGGATCGAGCCGACGCGGAACTGGCCGAGACCGATCAGGCCGTATTCGTCCGGGTCGAGGTTGCCGTTGCCGTTGGGGTCGATATTGCCGCCCCACGCATTGCCCCACAGCCAGCTTTCGTCGGTCGGGTCGGGGTTGCGCGTCCAGCCACCGTCGTTGCCGGCAACGTCGGTGCGATCCTTGCGCCGCTCCAGCACCACGCCCAGCATGACGCCAAGGGTATCATCGGCAAAGGTATTGCTGACCACGCCGGAGAATTTGACGCCCGCATATTCGGACATCATGTTGTAATCGCCCTGCAGGCGCGCCACGCCGTTGAGGCCGAGCTTGTCGAACGGGCTGGCCGAACGCAGGTTTACGAGGCCGCCGATCGCACCTTCCGTGTTGGAAGCTTCTGCCCCCTTGATCACGTCCGCTCCGCTGATCACATCGGAGGGCAGCACGTCATAGGCGAAATCGCGGCTCGCGCCGTCGGTGGCGAGGATGCGACCGTTGAACGTGGTCAGCGTGTATTCCGGGCCGAGACCGCGGACGCTGACGTACTGCCCTTCCCCGCCCGCCGTACGGCTGATGGCGACGCCGGTGATATGGGCGAGCGAGTCGGCCACGTTGTCATCGGGAAAAACGCCGAGCTCCAGCGCGCTGATCGAATCCTGCACGGTGGATGCATTCTTCTTCAGCTCAACAGAACGTGCGATACTGCCACGCACACCGCGCACCACGATGACGTTGTCCGTCGGCTCACCTTCGGAGACTTGCTCTTCATCCGATGCGCTGTCCTGAGCAGCCAGCGGATTGGCAGCCATGATTGCGGCAAGACTGCACCCTGCAACTGCAACGGCACGAAACTGGCGATACGCTTTCATGAAATTCCCTCCATCGACCTGCCCCGGCAATCCCTGGCTGTGGCAGCATCCCCTTTTTTGAGCGAAACGGGGGACTCACCCCCAATATGTTTCGTTTTGCATCGTAAGCACGTAATTTCCGGATGACAAGCACTATATAACGATAGTTATCCAAAGCACTTGAGCCCCGCGCCATCTCAAATCAGCTTGGCTATCACCATTATCGTGCGTTTTCTGGAATTCCCCGAAGCGTGCCGTATTGCGTAAGATATGGGCTACTCCTAGAATGCGCCCTCAGGCGGGACCACGGGGCAAAATGACCAAATTGCGAGATACCAGCGGTCGGCGGCAAAAGATGATCGCCATGTTGAAAGAACTCGGCAGTATCCAGGTCGCCGAACTTTCGCGGCAGTTCGATGTATCGTCCCAGACGATCCGCAAGGATCTGGACTTCCTGTGCGAGCGGGGACTGGCGGAACGATCCTACGGCGGCGCCATCTCGACCGACGTCATCAACGCGGGCAACGAACCCGCGGTGGAGACCAAGCAGGTCATCCACGTCGAGGAAAAGCGACGTATCGGGAAGCGCGCGGCAGAAATGGTCGAGCCGGGCGATTCCATCGTGCTCGATTCAGGCACGACGGCGTTGGCCATCGCATCCCATCTCCCCGACATCGAAGACATCACCGTCGTCACGAACGACTTCAACGTCCTCGCCGCACTGGCGCGCAAGGAGCATGTTGTCGTTGTGATGCTCGGAGGACAGATGCGCCGGCGCAACATGGCGTTCTACGGCGGGCAGACGGTCGACGCGCTCGACGCTCTCCATGTCGACAAGCTGTTCCTGGGCGTCGACGGTTTCGATCTCCAGCGCGGGCTCACCACGCATTACGAACCCGAAGCGATGCTCAACCGCAAGATGGTCAGCCGTGCGCGATCGGTCATCGCGGTGACCGACAGCTCCAAGTTCGGGCGCACCTGCCTGCACCGGATCATCGATGTCGGCGAGATATCCGCGCTGGTGACCGACACCGACGCGCCGGACTACATTCGCGATGCAGCCCGGACGGTCGGCTTCGATCTCTACGAGGCGTGAGCGAAGGCGGGGAAAACCCGCAGTGCGTTCTCGTAATAGATTTTCCGAATGACCGAACGCGGCAATGCCAGCCCGGGCGTGTCGGCCTTCAGCGTATCGACGTACTGGTTTTCGGGCGTGGCGAGATAGGTCCAGTCGGACCGCCAGACGCCCTCGGCAGACGCGGCGAAATCGGCACCGGGATCGATCGGCGGGTTCTGCGCCTTGGCCTCATCCGATAGCGGGCTCAGCGTCAGATCGGTCGCGTACAATACGCGGTTCTGGTACTTTATCAGGAAGTTGCGCACTTTTTCCCGGTCGCGGTTCGACTGGTACTGCAGGTTGCTCATCCGTGCGGCCATATCGACGACTGCGTTCGGGTAGGCATCGAGGAAATCGGCCAGTTCGTCGACGCTCCATTCGATGCTGCCAAGATGCGCGCCCATGACGGTCAGCCCGGGATGCGCCCCGACGAAGCGATTGCGGGCGTCCATCAAGTCCTGATAACTCGGCATCTCGGGGTGCAGGTACATGTGATATTCGGGATGCGCCTTGAAATACTGGCGATCGTTCTCGGTCGTCATCTGATCCAGCGGCAGCCAGCAATTGTAAGGCTCCGCCTGGTGCGCGATCAGCGGCACACCTCGCTGCTCGATATGCGCCATCACCGCATCGAAGCCGGGATCGTCGAGCATGATCAGCTCTCCCGCCCGGTTGCGCTCGACCATGCCGATGTTCTTCCACACCTTCACGCCGATTGCGCCGGCGTCCAGCTCCCGATCGAGGTGGGCATTGGTGCGCGCGGACCAGCCGGCAGTTTCGAACCCGTCCATGGAAAACGTGGTCGTAAACTGGAAATGCGCAGGATCGTCCGCAAAGTAGCGGTGCGCCACATCGGCCTGCGTATCGAGCGTGGGAAAATCCGGATAGTCGACGTTGATCGACAACACCTGGAACCCGTTATCGCGCACCAGTGCGAGGAACGACGGGTCGTACATGTTGGCATGCACATGCACGTCTATCTTGGGCACGCGGTCGAAGTCGGCTTGGGTGTAGTAGGCTTCTGCCGTCGAAAGAGCCGCCGGGGGCGTCCCGTCCGTCGCCGCACATCCCGCCAGCACGGCCGACAGAGCCGCGAGCACCAGCGACTGCTTCATATTGGGGTTTCTCATCTCGCCTCCTGATCGAATGAAAACGAAAGTTCATCCTTGCATCCGTTTTCATTATGTTACATCTATTGATGCGGAGAGCAAACGGATATTCCGGGCGGGCGACGTCCGGCGATTTGAACGCTGGAGGGCGAGGAATGATTCATAAAGTGGGTATGCGACGTCGGCAGGTGCTGCAGCTCATGGGCAGCACATCTGCGGTGCTCGCGGTGGGCTCTATCGCAGCCCCTCCGGTGTTCGCCGCGCCGATCGCGAACCGCTTCGGCGACGACGCGCTGACGATCGAGATCGACAGCGCAATGCGCACGCGCCTGCTTGTCGGTGGACGCGCGCTGACCGGCTTTTCGGACAGCGAAACGCTGCTTCCCGCCGAAGGTACGATGCTCGCCCCGTTCCTGCTGACCGAACAGGGTCAGGGAGCCTCCAAGGTCGCCGGACTTTCCGGCACGACCTACAGCGCCACGGGCGTCAGTGCGAACGGTCTTCAGAAGACCGTCGAATTCACCTTCGATCCCAACCGCCCCGGCATCGCGGCGATCGTGGCCACCTACCGCAATGCAGGAAAGCAGCCCCTTGCCCTACGCGGATGGCGCAATGCCGCGCATAGCCTGACGCGCGGGGAGCGCGGAGTGTGGACCTTTGCCGGATCGTCGCACGGCGACCGACGCGACTGGATCCAGCCCGCACCTGCCGGGTTCGAACAGCGCAACTACATGGGCATGAACGCCTCCGACTATGGCGGCGGCACACCGGTGGTCGACATCTGGCGGCCCGATGGCGGGCTCGCGGTCGGGCATCTCGAGCTGACGCCGAAGCTGATCGCCCTGCCCGTGGCAAGCTCCGCCAGCGAAACGAGCATCGCGCTGGAAAGCGACCAGCCTTTCGAACTCGCCCCGGGCGAGGAGATTGCCACACTCACGACCTTCATCGCCGCGCATACCGGCGATTGCTTCGCTCCGCTGACCGCCTATCGCGAAATCATGGCCGCGCGTGGGTTGACCGACGCTTTTGTGCCCGCGTCCGCCTACGAAGCGATCTGGTGCGCGTGGGGTTACGAGCGCAATTTCAACACCGACCAGGTCATCGGCACGCTGCCCAAGGTGAAGGACCTGGGCATCAAGTGGGCGGTGATGGACGACGGCTGGCAGACGGCAGAGGGCGACTGGTACCTCGACCCCAAGAAGTTCCCGAACGGCGAAGCCGACATGATCGCATTCGTCGACCGGATCAGGGACGCCGGCCTGCGCCCGCGCCTGTGGCTGGCGCCGCTCGCCGTCGATCCCGGCACCGACCTGCTGCACGACCACAGCGACATGCTGCTGCTGGACGAGAACGGCGCAGTGAACGACGTGACCTGGTGGAACGCGTTCACGCTATGCCCGGCCTACCAGCCCACCATCGACCATTGCACAGCGCTGGTGCGCAAGATCATCGGCGAATGGGGGTATGAAGGCCTGAAACTGGACGGGCAGCATCTGAACGGTGTTCCGCCGTGCTACAATCCGGCGCACAACCACGCCTATCCCGAGGAAGCCTGCGAACAGCTCCCCGCCTTCTGGGAAGCGGTGCACGACGCAGCGACGTCCATCAATCCGGATGCGATTCTGGAATTCTGCCCGTGCGGCACATCCTTCGCATTCCATTCGCTGCCCTACATGAACCAGGTGCCGGCATCCGACCCGCTGTCATCGTGGCAGATCCGGACCAAGGGCAAGACGACCAAGGCGCTGATGGGGCCTTCGGCGCCTTTTTCGGGTGACCACGTAGAACTGAGCGACGGGGGTACCGACTTTGCCTCCGCGGTCGGCATCGGCGGGGTGGTCTCGACCAAGTTCACCTGGCCGCGCGACACCGACAATCCCATCGATGTACTGCCGCCGGGCGGATACGTGTTGACGCCCGAGAAGGAGCGTTACTGGCGCAAGTGGATCGACCTTTACAACGAGCACGATCTGGCGCGCGGCACCTATCGCGGCGAGCTGTACGATATCGGCTTCGACCGGCCCGAAGCGCACGCCATCGAACAGAACGGGCGCAACTATTTCTCCTTCTACGCCGACGACTACGCGGGTTCGGTCGAGCTGCGCGGCCTTGCCGCCGGGCGGCACCGGGTAACCGACATTTCTAGCGGCAAGGTTCTGGGATCGCTCGACGCGAGTGACCCCCGGCTCGCCGTGTCCTTCAAGGAGCACCTGATCCTGCAAGCCGAACGGATCGGAGCGTGACGATGACCCAGGATGCATCTCCTGCTGCGGGCCGCAGCTGGCTCGTCTACGCGCTCGCCACCGTCGCCCTGTGGGGCGTGTGGGGAGCGATCGCGGGATTGTCGGCCGAGCGCGGCTTTCCCGAAACGCTGGTCTATTGCGTCTGGGCGTTGACCATGATCCCGCCCGCGCTGATCGTGCTGGCCATGGCGGGCTGGCGGCTGGACCGCGATGCACGCTCCGTGTTCTTCGGATTGACGATCGGCCTTCTCGGCGCGGGCGGACAATTGGTGCTGTTCTACGCGGTGACGCGCGGACCGCCCTACCTGATCTTCCCCGTCATCTCGCTGTCGCCCATCGTCACGATCACGCTGTCGCTGCTGATCCTGAAGGAACGGACCGGCAAGCTTGGCGTGCTCGGCATCGTACTGGCGCTGGTGGCGCTGCCGATGTTCGATCTTTCGCTGTCGGGCGATGTCGGCGGCCTCGGTTGGGCTCCGCTCGCGCTGCTGATCATGCTGTGTTGGGGCGTGCAGGCCTTCTTCATGAAGCTCGCCAACAACACCATGAGCGGGGAAAGCATCTTCTTCTACATGATGCTCTCGGGCCTCCTGCTGGCTCCGATCGCCTATCTGATGACCGATTTCAGCCAGCCGATCAATTACGGCACCGACGGGCCATTACTGGCAGCCGGCATCCAGATGCTCAACGCGATCGGCGCGCTGACGCTGGTCTTCGCCTTTCGCTACGGCAAGGCGATTGTCGTCGCGCCGCTTTCCAATGCCGGTGCGCCGCTCGTCACCGCGATGCTGTCTCTCGTCATTCTGGGTGCTGTGCCCGGTCCGCTCAAAATCGTCGGCCTCTGCCTGGCGCTGATCGCGTCGGTCCTGCTGGCCATCGAACCCGAGGCCGCGGACGAGCCTGAACCGGGCGCTGACGGGGACCTCGCATGAACCTGATTCTCGACCGTGTTGCGCGCCACAAGGCTGGCGAGGATGTCGGGATATACTCCGTCTGCTCCGCCCATCCGCTGGTGATCGAAGCCACGTTTCGCCACGCGCTGAAGCACGACGCACCGTTCGTCCTGATCGAGGCGACGTCCAATCAGGTGAACCAGGACGGCGGCTACACCGGGATGAAGCCCGCCGATTTCCGCGACTACGTTTTGCAGATTGCGGAGCGCGTAGACTTCCCGGCGGAGCGTATCGTGCTGGGCGGCGACCATCTGGGCCCCAACGCATGGACCGCCCTGCCCGCCGACGAGGCGATGGATCGCGCCGATGTCCTGATCGATCAGTACGTCCGCGCCGGTTTCGCGAAGATCCACCTCGACTGCTCGATGTCCTGCGCCGACGATCCGGTTCCCCTGCCCGAAGAGACGATCGCCGCGCGCGCCGCGCGGCTGTGCCAAGTCGCCGAAGCCGCCTATGCCGATGCCGGAACCCAGCCGCCGGTCTACGTTATCGGGACGGAGGTTCCCGTCCCCGGCGGCGCGACCGAGGATCTGGAGCCGTTGCAGGTCACCTCTCCCGAAGCGGCGCATGGCACCATCGCCATGCACAAGGAACTCTTTCCGGCGGAGGCATGGAACCGCGTCATCGCGCTGGTGGTGCAGCCGGGGGTCGAATTCGACCACCACCAGGTGCTCGATTATCACCCGGAGGCAGCGCAGGACCTCAGCCGCAGTCTCGACGATATTCCCGGCATGGTCTTCGAAGCGCACTCCACCGACTACCAGACCCAGGATGCGCTGACCGCGCTGGTGCGCGACCATTTCGCCATCCTGAAGGTCGGCCCCGGCGTCACCTTCGCTCTGCGCGAGGCGCTGTGGGCGCTCGACGCGATGGAGCGCGACATGCTGGGCGATAACGCATCGGATTTCCGGCAGCGGGTGCTCACCGTGATGAACGACAAGCCGGGCAACTGGCAGAAGTATTATCATTCGAGCGGGGCCGACCTGCAGCTAGACCTGCAATACAGCCTCAGCGATCGGATCCGCTATTACTGGCCCGATCCGCAGATCGCGCAGGCGCAGGAAGAGATGTTCGCCAACCTGCGCGCCTCCCCGCCGCCGCTGCCGCTGGTTAGCCAGTACCTGCCTGTTGCCTACGCGGAGCTGCGCGCAGGAACCCTCACGAACGATCCGGCGGAACTCGCCATGGCGCAGATCATGGCAACGCTGGACACTTATCTGAAAGCGACTGACGCTGGAGAACACCGCAATGCTTAGGCTTGGATACAACGAGCAGCAGCTGAAAGCGAAAGGCGCTCTGTGGACCGCCCGCGAAATCGGGCAACAGCCCGAAGTGCTGCTGGCGACCGACAGGATCGTGGCGGAAATGAAGGATCGGATTGCGGCCTTTGCGAACCCGTATCTGGCCAATCCGCTCGCGCGTATCATCCTGACAGGCGCAGGCACCTCGGCGTTTATCGGCGAGTGCCTCGCGCCTTTCCTCGACGCGCAGGTCGCCGCGCGGGTGGAAGCCGTGGCCACCACCGACATCGTCAGCTCACCCTTCGTCTATCTCAGAAAAGACGTGCCTACGCTGCTGGTCTCCTTCGGCCGGTCGGGCAACAGTCCGGAAAGCAAGGGCGCCATCGAGATTGCGGACGAGCTGGTGGCGGACGTCAGCCACTTGGTCATCACCTGTAATGCCGACGGCGCGATCGCTGCCCCGGGAAAGGACAACCGGCTGACCGTGCTTTTGCCCGACGCGGCCCACGACCAAAGCTTCGCCATGACGTCGAGCTTCACGTCCATGATGTACGCCGCCTGGGCCGCGCTGTCGCGCGAACGCGCCGACCCGGCGCGCATTGCGGAAGGCTGCACCAGCCTCTTGCAGACGATCGTTCCGATGATGCAGCGTCTGGCCGAGGCCCGGTTCGATCGGGTCGTGTACCTCGGCAGCGGCCCCTTCAAGGGTCTGGCGCGCGAGGCTGCGCTCAAGCTGATGGAACTTACCGACGGAAAGATCCTGACCAGCTATGACTCACCGCTCGGTTTCCGGCATGGTCCCAAAGCCATGGTGAACGACCGGACGATGGTGATGCTTTTCATGTCGAACGATCCGCTCACGCGCGCATACGACATGGATCTGCGCGCCGAACTCATCGCCGACGGGACTGCGGCACAGATCGTCACCTTGTCCGCGCTGGACGACATCGACGATGCCATCCTGGTTCCTGGAATGGCGGGTGCGAAGGACGCGGAGTTGCTTTACCCTTACATCATCCCCGCGCAGGTGTACGGTATCCTCGCATCGCTGGATGCAGGCCTGACCCCGGACAATCCGAATGTCAGCGGCACGGTCAATCGCGTTGTTCAGGGCGTAAGGCTTCACGCATGCGAGATCGCCTGATCGAAGATATCTATCTCGGTGTCGACGGTGGCGGGACCAAGACGGCCTTTACCCTGGTCGATGGCTCGGGCGCTGTGCTTGCGCAGCATCTGGCCGGTTCGAGCTACTACCTGCAGGTCGGTATCGAGAGCCTGACAGAGCTGTTGATGGAAGGGATCGCCAAGGTCTGCCCCGATCCCGCAGTGCTAGGCTTCGCCTTCTTCGGCCTGCCCGCCTTCGGGGAGGACAGCAGGATCGATCCGCTGATCGCACAGCTTCCGCGCCAGATGCTGGGGCACGATCGCTTCACCGTCGGGAACGACATGGTGTGCGGCTGGGCCGGGTCGCTGGGCGGTCGCCATGGCATCAACATCGTCTCGGGAACCGGATCGATCGCCTATGGCGAGCGGCTGGGGAAAAGCGCCCGGGCAGGTGGCTGGGGCGAGATTTTCAGCGATGAGGGGTCCGCCTACTGGATCGCCACAAGAGGGCTGCAGCTGTTTTCGCGGATGAGCGACGGGCGATCTGAGCCCGGCCCCTTGCTGGACGCGCTGCGCGATCACTTTGCGCTGCAAGAAGATCTCGACCTGTGCGGTCATGTGATGGGTGCGGCAGCAAGTCGCGACAGCATCGCTGCGCTCAGCCAGATCGTCGCTCTGGCGGCCAATGAAGGAGACCGCGCGGCGGCGGATATTTTCCGCGATGCCGCTGACGAACTTGCCGAGATCGTCGATGCGGTCGCGAGGCAACTGGACTTCGACGCGGATGAGGAGATTCCGGTCTCCTGGTCCGGTGGTGTATTTCGGTCGGGTGACCTCGTAACAGCGCCCTTCAAGGAAAGAATGGCGAGCATGGATGCGCGCTACCGCTTCGTAGATCCGATCGCCGATCCGACGCTTGGCGCTGCGCTCTATGCTCTGAGATGCGCAAAGAACTTGCCCGCCCGACAGATGCCCGAGACCGCGAACCAGGCCTGAGATAAGCTCCGCTCGCCGCTTCGCAGCACGCCTTCCTCCTAAAGCCGCGTTGCGCGTCTGCCTGCGAAACCTCGGGGCACGCGGCGAGCGGCCGCATCCGACACCCTCTTGCGCTCGCCCATCCATATCAGCGGGCGCCATTGATCTCGATCAATGCGCGAAGGGCGAGCGGCAGGATAATCCGGGGGCCTATCCAAGAGGGCCCTGCCATGAACGATTTCATCGACCTGTTCGACGAATTTGATCGCCGCATTCTGCCGCATCATCTCACCGATGCAGATATACTGCGGCTGCGTCAGAAGGCGTTCGCGCTCCACCTGCGGGCGCAAGGTCACGCCGATTTCGCGGGCCCCGAAGATCATTTCGCATACGTCGCGAAGGGGGCTGTGAAGCTCGTTGCCTACCTTTCGGGCTCGCGCGAACAGATCGTCGCGTTCGGTTTTCCGCGCGAGCTGATCCACATTCCGGGCTCCGGGCCGAACGGCTTTTCCCTGATCGCTCTCGAGGCGACCGAACTGTTGGCAATTCCGGCGGACGGCCTGCTCGCCGCATCGGGCAAGGACAGCACCTTGCTGCGGCTCGCCATCGAGCAGACCATTCTCGCGCTGGGCCGAAGTAGGGCGAATTCGATCATGCTCGGTACCCATTCGGCACGCGAGCGGCTGGCGGGTTTTCTGCTCGCCATGTTCGAACGCGGAGCCTGCCATCGCGCTTCGCCCGAGACGATCCGCCTGCCGATGTCGCGAGCCGAGATCTCCGACAGTCTGGGCCTGACGATCGAAACGGTCAGCCGCCAGTTCAGCGAGATGCGAAACCTTGGCCTGATCGAGACGACCGGCAGGTCGATCGTGACCGTCCGCGATTGGGAAGGCCTTGCCCATGCGGCGGGGCATATGCCTGCCGCGGCATAAAATTTCCCAAATTTGATCTCGATCAATGCGTGCGAGTCCGGGCCGCCTTAACCGGCCGCCAAACGGAAGGGACCATTCATGAAAATCGAAGCAGCGCTGGGACGGGTCGGACTGTGGTTTGTCCTGCTTCTCCTGTCACTTGCCGTCGCCGTGAACGCCGTGGATACCGGCTTTGCAGCGCAGGCCGTGATCATCGCCGTGATCGCTTTTGTGATGATCTGGGTGACTGCAGGACGGTTCGATCCCATTGGCGGTGGCCGGACGTTCTTCAAGATGCCCGAGACGCCGTCGGCCTACGACGACGAGATCGTTCGCTGGGGCGCGATCGCGACGATGTTCTGGGGTGTGGTCGGCCTGCTCGCGGGCGTCTTCATCGCCTCACAGATGGCGTTCCCCTGGCTCAACGTGGAACCCTACCTCAATTTCGGTCGCTTGCGCCCGCTGCACACCTCAGCGGTGATCTTCGCGTTTGGCGGCAACGCGCTGCTGGCGACCAGTTTCTACGTCGTGCAGCGCACCTGCCGCACGCAGCTGGCGCTGCCCAGCCTCGCGCGGTTCGTGTTCTGGGGCTACCAGCTGTTCATCGTGCTCGCGGCGACCGGCTATGTCTTGGGCGTCACCCAGTCCAAGGAATATGCCGAGCCCGAATGGTACGTCGATATCTGGCTGACGATTGTGTGGGTCGCCTATCTGGCGGTGTTCGTCGGCACGCTGCTGAAGCGCAATGAACCGCACATCTACGTCGCCAACTGGTTCTACCTCGCCTTCATCGTGACCGTCGCGATGCTGCACGTGGTCAACAATCTGGCCGTGCCCGTCAGTTTCCTCGGCTCGCGCAGCTACAGCGCGTTCGCAGGGGTGCAGGATGCGCTGACGCAGTGGTGGTACGGCCATAACGCGGTCGGCTTCTTCCTCACCGCCGGGTTCCTGGCGATGATGTACTACTTCGTGCCCAAGCAGGCCGAGCGGCCGATCTACTCCTATCGCCTGTCGATCATCCACTTCTGGTCGCTGATCTTCCTCTACATCTGGGCGGGGCCCCACCACCTGCACTACACCGCGCTGCCCGACTGGGCGCAGACGCTGGGCATGGTGTTCTCGATCATGCTGTGGATGCCCAGCTGGGGCGGGATGATCAACGGTCTGATGACCCTGAACGGGGCATGGGACAAGGTCCGCACCGATCCGATCATCCGCATGATGGTGATGGCGCTAGCCTTTTACGGGATGAGCACCTTCGAAGGGCCGATGCTGTCGATCAAGGCGGTCAACAGCCTCAGCCATTATACCGACTGGACCATCGGCCACGTCCATTCCGGCGCGCTGGGATGGAACGGGATGATCACCTTCGCCTGCCTTTACTACCTGTTCCCGCGCCTGTGGAAGCGTGAGCGGATGTACTCGCTGCGGATGATCAACTGGCACTTCTGGCTCGCGACGCTGGGGATCGTCTTCTACGCCTCCAGCATGTGGGTGGCGGGGATCACCCAGGGCCTCATGTGGCGCGAATACGGGCCCGACGGTTACCTGGTGAACAGCTTCGCCGACACGGTCGCCGCGCTGCACCCGATGTATATCCTGCGGATGACGGGCGGTCTCATGTACCTCTCCGGCGCGCTGGTGATGACCTTCAACGTCTGGATGACGCTGGCCGGAAAGCTGCGCGACGAAGCGCCCATGACCAGCGCCGCCTACGACCCCGACAAAGACAAGCCGATCGTCGATGCGCGCCCCGACAGCGTGCCGGCCGAATAGGAACCTGCCATGAGCCTGACCGAGCAACACAAGAAGCTGGAACGCAACATCACGCTGCTCGCCGTGGCGACCCTGGTAACGGTCGCGATCGGCGGGGTGGTGGAAATCGCGCCCCTGTTCTGGATCGACAACACGATCGAGGAAGTGGAAGGCGTGCGCCCCTACAGCCCGCTGGAACAGGCGGGGCGCGACATCTACATCCGCGAAGGGTGCTATTCGTGCCACAGCCAGATGATCCGCCCCTTCCGCGACGAGGTGGAGCGTTACGGCCACTACAGCCTCGCTGCCGAAAGCATGTACGACCATCCCTTCCAGTGGGGGTCGAAGCGGACCGGGCCCGACCTTGCCCGCGTGGGCGGCCGCTATTCGGACGAATGGCACATCCAGCACCTCACCAACCCGCAAAGCGTGGTCCCCGAAAGCATCATGCCCAAATACGGCTTTCTCGCCGAGCGCGGTCTCAAGATCGCCGACGCCGAGGCAATGCTGCACGCGCTGCAGCTGGTCGGCGTTCCCTATACCGACCGTGACCTCGAACAGGCCGAGGCGGATCTCTACGCGCAGGCCGATCCCAATGTCGACGCGGGCGACCTGACCCAGCGCTACCCCAAGGCGCAGGTACGCGACTTCGACGGCGATCCCGACCGCGTGACCGAGATGGATGCGCTGATCGCCTACCTCCAGATGCTGGGCACGCTGGTCGATTTCGAGGCCGGCGCTCCGCTGGAAGAGCTGGCGCAGGAGAAGGGACGATGACCTTTTACGAGGAACTGCGTCACTTTGCCGACAGCATCGGCCTGGCCGCCATGCTGGTGTTCTATCTGACCTTGTGCCTGTGGCCGTTCCGCCCCGGCGGGAAGCGCAGCATCGACAAGGCAGCCCATTCGATTTTCGAGGACGATACCGATGGCGAATAAGCGCATCGACGCACCGACCGGAACCGAAACCGTCGGCCACGAGTGGGACGGGATCGAGGAACTGAACACGCCGCTGCCCCGGTGGTGGCTGTGGACCTTCTACCTCACGATCATCTTCGCGATCGTCTACGTCGTGCTCTACCCGGCATGGCCGATGGTCGACAAGGCGACCGCCGGCGTGCTCGGCTGGTCGAGCCGCGGCGAACTGGCCAAGGAAATCAGCGTAGCCGATCAGGCGCAGCAGGGTTTCCGCGACCAGCTGGCACAGATCCCGATCGAGCGGCTGCCCGATAACAGCGATCTGATGGCCCGGGCGGTCGCCGGTGGGCGCGCAGCGTTCCAGGTCAATTGCAGCCAGTGCCACGGGTCCGGCGCCGGGGGCGACCAGAAGCTCGGCTATCCCAACCTCAACGACGATGCCTGGCTGTGGGGCGGCGACCTGAAGGCGATCGAATACACGATCACGCACGGGGTGCGCTGGGCCGGAGACGACCAGACCCGCCAGAGCCAGATGCCGCCGTTCGAAGGCGCGTTCGACGATGCCCAGCTAAATGCTGTCGTCGATCATGTCCTCTCGCTCAGCGGCAAGGCCCAGCCGAACGCGGCGGGTGCGCAGACCTTCGCCGACAACTGCGCCGCCTGCCATGGCCCGAACGGCGGCGGCGGGCGAGAATTCGGTGCCGCACGGCTGAACGATGCGATCTGGCTGCGCGGCAGCGACCGCGCGGACCTCAAGCGGCAGATCCTCAACCCGCGCATGGGCGCGATGCCCGCCTGGGGGCAGCGGCTCGATCCGGTGACGATCAAGATGCTCGCCGCTTATGTCCATTCACTCGGGGGAGGCGAAGACTTCGTAGAGGTCGCGAAAGATCACGAGGTGAAGGTCGATGAACAACCCTGACACCTCAGACGAACGGGGCGATCCCACGGTCGTTCTGGAAGACGGGGTCGCCAAGACCAACGATCCCGTCTCCAGCGCGGTAGCCCGGCCCGGCGCGACGACGCGGCGGCACGAACCCGGCGAGCCGCCGCGCATGCAGATCCCCGAAAAGCTCTACGAAAAGCGCAAGGCGGTCCACAACAAGCGGATCGACGGACCCTTCCGCCGGTTCAAGTGGCTCGTCATGTTCGTCACGCTGGCGATCTATTACGGCACCCCGTGGATCAGGTGGGATCGCGGGCCCTTCGCGCCCGATCAGGCGGTGCTGGTCGATCTCGCCAACCGCCGCTTCTACATGTTCGGCATCGAGATCTGGCCGCACGAATTCTACTTCGTCGCCGGCCTGCTGATCATGGCGGGGATCGGCCTGTTCCTCGTCACCAGCGCGGTCGGCCGGGCGTGGTGCGGCTATGCCTGCCCGCAGACCGTGTGGACCGACCTGTTTCAGCATATCGACCGCTTCGTCGACGGTGACCGCAATGCACGCGCGCGGCTCGACAAGGCACCGTGGGGGCCGAAGAAGATCGCGCGGCGCGGCTTCAAGTGGTCGATCTACCTCGCGATCAGCCTGGCGACGGGTGGCGCGTGGATCCTCTATTTCGCCGATGCGCCGACGCTCTTCTTCGATTTCTTTACCGGGCAGGCCGCACCGGTCGCCTACATCACCGTGGGCATCCTGACGCTGACCACCTTCACGCTGGGCGGCTTCATGCGTGAACAGGTGTGCATCTACATGTGCCCGTGGCCGCGCATCCAGACCGCGATGCTCGACGAGAAATCGCTGATCGTCACCTACAAGGACTGGCGCGGCGAACCGCGCGGCAGCCTGAAAAAGTCGCTCAAAGACCCCGAGCATTTCGGTGACTGCATCGATTGCAACCAGTGCGTCGCGGTGTGCCCCACGGGGATCGACATTCGCGAAGGGCCGCAGATCGGCTGCATCACCTGCGCGCTGTGCATCGACGCCTGCGATCGGGTGATGAAGGATATCGGTCGTCCGCGCGGTCTGATCGACTACGCCACGCTGGAGGCCTGCCGCGAGGAAGCGCAGGGGCACCCCGCCCAGCCCGCGTGGAAGGCGCTGCTGCGTCCGCGTACACTCGTCTATCTCGCCGTGTGGGTCGGAATCGGCGCAGGCCTGCTGTTTGCGCTGGGCACGCGCACGCATACCGACCTGACCGTCTCGCCCGATCGCAATCCGCCCTTCATGCTGATGAGCGATGGATCGATCCGCAATTCCTACACGCTCAAGCTGCGCAACATGGAAAGCCGCCCGCGCGAGATGGAGGTCGCCATCGAAGGCCTGCCCGGCGCGCGGATGTGGACCGACACGCTCAACGTACGCGACGCGGCCCCCCGCCTGACCTTCAACGTCCCCGCCGACCAGATCCGCACCGTGCGCGCCTATGTCGTGTCGCCAGGCGATACGATCTCCAGCGAGTTTACCTTCCGGCTGACCTCGCTCGACGAACAGCGCGAGACCGACAGGGTCGAAACCCGCTTCGATGCACCAGCAGGAGGATCATGATGGGTACGTTTACCGGCAAGCACATGGCGGCGACCATGGTGGGCGGGTTCGGCATCGTCATCGCCGTGAACTTCTATATGGCCTCGCTAGCCACCAGCGGTTTCGGCGGCGTGGTGGTCGAGAATTCCTATGTTGCGAGCCAGAAATATAACGGCTGGCTCGCGGAAGCGCGGCAGCAGGAGGCGACGGGCTGGGACGCTTCGGTGTCGCGGCGCGCGGATGGTGTGGTGGTGGTGACGCCCGTTGGCGCTCCCGAGGATATCACCGTCACCGCAATCGCGCGGCGGCCGCTGGGCAAGCGTGAAGTCCGCGACCTCTCGTTCACGAGAGGCCCGAACGGCGGATTCGTATCGACCGAACCGCTCGACGCAGACCGCTGGACTCTCCGCGTGACGCTTGCGGATGAGTCGCACAAGCGCATCGTCGAGACCAGCATCCCGTGAACGCGCACACCGCCCTGCCTCAAAGCGTTAGCCCCCCGCTGTGCCAAACAACTTTGGCAGTGCCGGGCATGCGGTGCTCCGCATGTATCGCCAGGATCGAGGGCGGGCTGACCGCGATCGACGGGATCGCGGCGGCGCGGGTCAACCTGTCTGCCAAGCGCGTGGCCATCAGCCACGATCGCAAGCTGGACGACCTCGATCTCACCGAAGCGCTCCAACGCCTCGGTTTCGAAGCCCAGGCGGTGGAAGGCCTGCCGATGCGCGGATCGTCGCAGGATCGCGAACTCCTGAAGGCCTTGGCAGTGGCGGGCTTCGGCATGATGAACATCATGCTGCTGTCAGTCGGCGTCTGGTCGGGCGCGGACGGCGCGACGCGCGAGGCATTCCACTGGCTTTCCGCCCTGATCGCCCTGCCGGTCATCGCCTATGCCGGGCGTCCCTTCTTCCTTTCCGCACTCAAGGCGGTGCGTCGTGGCACGACCAACATGGATGTGCCGATCTCCATCGGCGTGCTGCTGGCCACCGGGCTGAGCCTGCACGAAACGCTGGTCGGCGGCGAACACGCCTATTTCGACGGCGCGACCATGCTGCTGTTCTTCCTGCTGGCCGGCCGCGCACTCGACGCGGAGATGCGCAACCGGACTCGCGCGGGCGTCGGCGCATTGCTTGGCCGGATGGGCCGCAACGCGAGCGTGCTGCGCGCCGATGGCTCGACCGAACGCATGGCCGCAGACACTCTGGTGCCCGGCATGGTGATGCTGGTGGCCGCGGGAGAGGCCCTCGCCGCCGACGGGAAAATTGAAGAGGGGACCAGCGCAATCGATAACTCGATGCTCACCGGCGAAAGCACTGCGGTGCAGGTGGGAATCGGCGAACAGGTTCACGCGGGCGCGATCAATATGCTCGCCCCGCTGCGCGTGCGCATCACCGCCGCCGCGCAGGACACCACGCTCGCCGAAATTGCGCGGCTGATGGAAGAGGCGGGCCAATCGCGCAGCCGCTATGTCCGGATCGCGGACCGGGCGGCGCGCCTCTACGCGCCCGCGGTTCACACCCTCGCCGCGCTGGCATTCGCCGGCTGGATGGTCGCGGGGGCCGGGTGGCACCAGTCGCTGGTGATCGCCATCGCGGTGCTCATCATCACCTGCCCCTGCGCGATGGGCCTCGCGGTGCCCGCCGCGCAGGTCGTGGCGTCGGGCGCGCTCATGAGGCGGGGGCTGCTGGTGAAGGACGGCAGCGCGCTGGAACGGCTGGCAGAGGTCGACGTCGCGGTGTTCGACAAGACGGGCACGCTGACGCTTGGCGAGCCGCAGGCGGAACTGCATACGGTGCCGACACGGGCGCTCCCGATCGCTCTCGCGCTGGCGCAGGCGAGCCGCCATCCGCTCAGCCGCAGCATCGCAAATGCGCTTGTCGCGAAGGGTATCGCTCCGGCCCGGCTCGACGGGGTCCGAGAGGTTGCAGGCGATGGCGTATTCGCGACGCAGGCAAGCGAAGCGGTCGCCTTGCGCCGCCCGCAAACGGACGCTGCGCAGATGGCGGTCGAACTCGTCATCGGCGACGAGTGCTGGCCGGTCCGCTTCGACGACCGGCTGCGGACCGATGCCGGAAAGGCCATCGATCGGCTGCACGCGATGGGAATCGACAGCCGCATCCTCTCGGGCGACCGCAGCGCGCCGCTGGCCAAGGTCGCGGACGAACTCGGGCTGGAGAGCCTTGGCAATGTTTCGCCGCAGGAAAAGCTCGCGCAGCTCGAACAGTTGAAGGCGGCCGGGACCAGGCCGTTGATGGTGGGCGACGGCCTTAACGACGGACCTGCGCTTGCCGCAGCACATGCATCGATCGCGCCCGGCACCGCGAGCGATGCGAGCCAGCAGGCAGCAGACGCGGTCTTTATTGGCGAACGTTTGATGCCCGTCGCCGACGCAGTGACGGTCGCGCGGCGGACCATGCGCGTCGTCCGCCAGAATTTCGGTTTCGCGATCGCTTACAACATGCTCGCCATACCGCTCGCGCTGGCGGGCGCGGTCACGCCGCTCATCGCGGCGATCGCCATGTCGTTGAGTTCGCTGGTCGTCATCGGCAATTCGCTGCGCCTCGCCGGGGCGGCCAAATGAACGCGCTGTTCGTCCTCATTCCCATCGCTCTCGGGCTGGGCGCAGCCGGTCTGGCCGCATTCTTCTGGTCGATGCGCGACGGCCAGTACGACGATATGGACGGCGCCGCCGTCCGCATCCTGATCGAGAACGAGAATGAGGATTGAGCTCTATGCGCTGGCGGCGCTGGTGCCCGCCATGATCGGCCCGCTCCCCGTATCCGCCCACACGATCACCGCGCAGCTGTGCAATGGCGGCACTGTCACAATCCCGATCGAGCGCGACAATGAGCAGCAACCCGAGCGCGATTGCCGGTTCCAGGCATGTCACGCGGGCACTTGCCGCAAGCGCGACCGGCTTACACAGCCGAGCTGAACTGGCGCGGCGACACCGAACGATAGGCATCGAAAAACGAGGCGATGGTGCGCGCGTAGGGCAGCCCATCGGGTTCGATGCGCAGCCACTCCCGGTCGATGCTCACCAGGCGTCGTTCGATGAAGGGTGACAGCCTCGGTGCAACCTCTGCGAACATGCGCGCACCGACCCGGCTCCGTCCCTCGCACAGCAGTTTTTCAATGATGGAACCGCGATAGCGGTCGTCCGCGCTGCGGTGGATGCCGCGCGTGACGGTCAGCTGCCCCTCACCCGCCTTCATCCGGTAGCGGCCCGAATTCTTCTCGTTCTGCGCGATCAGCCCTGCAAAACTGCTGATGGCCGATGCGCCCAGACCGATCAGCACATCGCTCGGATCGTCGGTGAAGCCCTGGAAATTGCGTCTTAGCCGACCGCTCGTGACGGCTGCGGCGAGTGGATCGCTGCCCGCCTTCGCGAAGTGATCGAATCCGACGGGCAGATAGCCGTGGGTGAGAAAATATCCGAAGCCCGCCGCAGCCATTTCGAAGCGTGCATCGCGGCCCGGCAGGGCACTCGCGTCGATCATGCGCTGGCGCGGCACTACATGCGGCACATGCGCATATCCGAACAGCGCGACACGGTCCGCGTCCAGCACGCGGGTGCGGTGCATGCTGTCTTCAAGATCGGCCAGCGTCTGGCCGGGCAGGCCGTACATCAGATCGAAATTGATCGAGGCGACGCCCGACTCGCGCAGCCGGTCGACCGTCTGGACGATCTGATCCTCGGGCTGGAGCCGCCCGATCGCTTGCTGGCAATGCGTCGCGAAAGTCTGCACGCCAAGGCTCGCACGCTCTACCCCTGCGGTACACAGAGCCTGCGCCCATTCCCGGCTCATGGTGCGCGGGTCGAGTTCGATCGAGAAGATCGGATCGTCCAGTTCGAAATGGTGTGCCAGCGCATCGAGCAGTCGCAGGAACTCGGCAGGGGCGATGGCATTGGGGCTGCCCCCGCCAAAGGCGACCCGGCGCACATGGGTGCCGCGCGGCAGCAATGCGCCGACCGTCTCGATCTCACGATGGAGCGCGTGCAGATAGCTTTCCAGCCGCTGGCGCCTGTTCGCCTTGCCCGTGTTGCACCCGCAATAGAAGCAGATCTGTTCGCAGAAAGGGATATGGAGGTAGAGCGACACCTCGCCCTCCGTCCGCTCAAGCGCGCTGCGATAGTGACAGGCTGGCAGCAGATCGAAGTCCGCTGCGGTCGGATAGCTGGTATAACGCGGGACCGGCGTTTCCAGCAGCTCGGGATAGTAAGGCCACATGCGGTGCAATCTAACCGTCCGTCGGCATCCGTCTTTGCGCTGGATCAAATTCGCCGGGAAATCGTGCCGATCTTTATAATTGATCCGCGTCAATGCAGGCGCACGCGCGCTCTGCCATCGCAATCCTCGCCGCCCTCCAACGGGGTGGCTGATATGGAATGCGAGAAGGATCGAAGAAATGAAGCGTCTGTTCGCCGCAATGCTTGTTGGAACCGCCGTGCTGGCCACCCCCGCGGCGGCCCAGGATGATCATGGCAAGGTGCAGGTCAAGCTGCTCGGCACCGCCGTCTTGCCCGATGGCAAGATCACGGCCGTCAATGTCGATACGGTCGGCCTGCCTGCCGGGACGCAAACCGAAGCGAACGACAACGTCGTCCCCACCCTGGCGATCGAGTATTTCCTCAGCGACAGTTTTTCGGTCGAAACGATCTGCTGCATGACCGAACACGATGTCGATGCCGTGTCCGGCCTGCCCGGCGCGGAACTTGTGGCGGATGCGAAGCTCATCCCGGCGACCGTTACCGGCAAGGCGCACTTCGATCTGGGCGGGGCGAAACCCTATGTCGGCGCAGGCGTGACCTATTTCCTGTGGGTGGACGTCGATCCGGGTGCTGCGACTATTCCGCTGGGAGTGACCGAAACCGACCTGTCGGACGAATTCGGCTTCGTGCTGCAGGCAGGCATGAATGTGCCGCTGAACGACAGGGGTTTCGGCCTTACGCTCGATGCGAAGAAGTACTTCGTCGGGACCACTGCCCGGTGGTACGCGGGCAATACCCTCGCGATTGAGACCGAACACGATCTCGACCCTTGGGTGCTGAGCGCAGGGGTCAGCTACCGCTTCTGATACCGCGCATCGGACGGCGCCTTGTCGGGCGATGGATTTCCAGCGCCTCGCGCCAATGGCTGGGGTGTCGCGACAGTGGGGAGCGAAGCGCCGCACGATTTGCTCGTTTCGTGAACTCGCGGCTGACGGTCTCGATCGTCAGCCCGGGCACCCCGGCGCTGTGCGTCTTGCCGCCGCCAGAGAAACCATTTTTCCTACGTTTAACCTCCTGCCTGCTCCCTTTCTCGAGCCGAAAATTATGCAGAAGCGGCCTGACCTTAAAATAACATTCCGGAAAGCGGCGCCGGTTTAAATTTTGAAGTCGGCCCGTGTTGTTATTTTGCAACGCATATATCTTGTCTCGGTATTCTCGGCCCGGTTCCCTGTAGTTTGCTCTTACCCCTTGGTAGCCCGCGATGCGCGAACGGTTCTTATCCAACCGATCCATCCGCATTTCTCCGGGCGCTTATGCCGCCTGTTTCGATCATCGATCACAGCTCGCAACCAAGGGGCAACCTCATGAAGACTCTAGTAGGCGGCGCGTCGCTCGGCGCGTTGGTCATCGCCATGACCTCCACACCGGCCACTGCGCAGGACGCGGTTTCAGCACCCGCCCAGCAGCAGGCGGGCAAGGAACAACGCAAGGGCGGCGTGAACACGATCGTCGTCACCGCACAGCGCGTCAGCGAAGACCTGCAGGATGTACCGATCTCGGTGCAGGCGATCGGCGAAGAGGAACTGCAGCAGCTCAACATCAACACTTTTGACGACTACCTGGAGCAGTTGCCGAGCGTCACCTCGGGCGGCGGCGGCGGACCGGGCCAGAGCACGATCTATATCCGCGGGCTGGCCTCGACCACGCCCAACCTGACGACTGCGGGCGTCGCGGGGCTCGCCCCCAACGTCTCGCTCTATCTCGATGAGCAGCCGCTCTCGCAGCCTGGTCGCAATCTCGACGTATACGCCGCCGATCTAGAACGGATCGAAGTGCTTTCGGGGCCGCAGGGTACCCTGTTCGGCGCCAGCTCGCAGGCCGGCGTCGTTCGCCTGATCACCAACAAGCCGCAGCTTGGTCGATTCGACGCCGGCTTCACCGCCGGGACCTCGTTCACCAAGAACGGCGAGTCCAGCTATAAGGCGGAAGCCATGCTGAACGTGCCGGTGACCGACAACCTCGCCCTGCGCGGCGTGGTCTATCTCGACCATAAGGGCGGCTATATCGACAACGTGCCGGGCACGCTTGACGCCAGCCAGAGCGCGCGGTTCCGGCGCGAAGGCACCGTCCGCTACAACGGCGTGCCCGTCTCCGCCGATCGCGCGGGTTTCCAGTCGGAAGACGACCTGTTGAACGTAAACTTCCTCGCGGCCGACAACTCCAGCCTGGTCGAGGACGATTTCAACGACGCGCAGTATTCCGGTTTCCGCATCAGCGGCCGCTACGAACTGGGTCTGGACTGGCAGATCGACGCCTCGCACAGTCGGCAGTCGCTCGACAGCGACGGCGTGTTCTATGCCGACCCGACACTCGACCTCGATGATCCCTCGATCCAGCGCTATCAGGATGAGCGGCTAGACGACAGTTTCTCGAACACAGCCTGGTCGGTCGAGGGGCGGCTCGGCATGCTCGACCTGGTCTACAACGGGGCCTACACCGACCGCGAGACCGAGCAGAAGGTCGACTATTCGGACTACCTGTTCGCCGGCCAGTACCTACCCTATTACATCTGCGACGGGTCCGTCAGCTATCCCGGCGAAGGCAACGATCCGAGCGGGACCTGCCAGGCACCGAACAACTACGTCACATCCGACAGCGACCTTACCAAATTCTCGCAGGAACTGCGCCTGAGCACGCCCGAGCAGAACCGCTTCCGCGTCACCGCGGGCGCATTCTACGCCAAGACGATCCTGAAGGAGCGCAACGACTACAACTATCCGGGCAACATCGCCGCGGCGCCATTTGGCGGCTTCGCGCCGAATTATCCGTTCCCGGATGCCTACCAGTCCGATCCCGGCCCCCTTCCCGCCTCGGCCATCTTCCGCAACGACGTAAAGCGCACGGACGAACAGTTCGGCCTGTTCGGACAGGCGAGCTTCGATATCGTGCCCGATCTGCTCTCGGTCACCGGAGGCCTGCGGTATTACGACGTTTCGGTCGACCTGGAAGGCACTGCGAACAGCGCGTTCTGCAATGCCGGAGCCGCAGAGGACCAGAATGCCTTTGGCACCGACATCTCGGACCTCTACGATGGCGACGGGCAGTACACCTTCATCGGTTCGTGCAACGCTGCCGCCCGGCAGACCTTCAGCAGGGGCCAAAGCCAGACGGAAATCGCCCAGGCGATCGCCGCGGCCTATAATGATGGCGTGACCGACCCCGCGACGATTGCAGATAACATCGCGAAGGCTCAGGCGAACGCGGCGCAGGTCTACAATGCGATCCGCGCGCCCGACAAGGCGAAGACCAGCGGCGTGATCTTCAAGGGGACGATCAACTTCACCCCGGCCGACGACCTGCTGTTTTACGCCACCTATTCGGAAGGTTTCCGGCCCGGCCTGCTCAACCGTCCCGGCGGTGCGTCGGGGCCCGATGGCTTCACCGTACCGTTCGAGCTCGCAACCGACGAGGTGCAAAACTACGAGATCGGTGCGAAGACCGAATTCCTCGATCGTCAGGTGCGGCTGAACGTCAGCGCGTTCTATGTCGACATCAGCAATCTGCAGACGACGATCTTCGATCCCAGCATCACCAACCTGTTCTTCTCGGACAATGCGGCAAATGCGGAGATCAGGGGGGTCGAAGGCGACTTCACCTTCGCACCCTATTCGGTGCCCGGCCTGACGCTGGCAGGTGCCTTCTCGATCCTCGATACAGGGATCACCGAGGTGCTCACCCCGACCAACGATGTCGTCGTGGGATCCGACCTTGCCTACGCCCCGTCCTTCCAGGGCAATCTGCGCGCCCGTTACGAATGGGATATCGGCGAAACGCTGACCGCCTTCGTCATGCCGCAGGTCACCTATTCGGCGGCCAAGAACACCGATATCGTCAAGATCAACAGCCTGCGGCTCGACGAATACACCGTGGTCGACCTGTCGGCCGGGGTCAGCCGCGACCAGTGGAACTTCGAGGTCTACGGCAAGAACCTGTTCGATGAACGCGCGCAGATCTCGGGCGATTTCTACTACGATCGCCCGCGGATCAACATCAATCGACCACTCACGGTCGGGATGCGCGTTTCCTTCGATTATTGATCGAAACGCAAGTGCAGACGACGGCGGCGGGGGCTGGCCCATGGCGGGCTTGCCTCCGCCGTCTTGCGTTGTAGGCAGGGCCCATGGCGAGCGAGGATGAAAGCATACAGGCGGCCAAAGCGGCGCTGCAGGCGGGCGATTTCGCAGGCGGACTGGCCGAGGCCGAGCGGATGCTGGCGTCCGATCCCGCCGACGGGGAAGCGCTGTATCTCGCTGCCGTGGCCTGTCGCTATCTCGAGCGGCGCGACGAGGCGCGCGCGTTTCTCGATCGGCTTCACGCGGCGATGCCCGAATACGGCCGCGCCTGGCAGGAGGCAGGGCATCTCGCCCGAGCCGAAGGAAAGCCCGCCGAAGCCCTCTCCGCATTCGAGCGCGCAACGCGCTACAATCCGGCGCTGACCGCGAGTTGGCGCGCCCAAAAGGCGCTGCAGCGCGAGCGCGGGGCACCGAACGAGGCAGCCGCGGCACGCGCACAAGCGGATCGCATTGAGGCTCTCCCGCGCGAGCTCGTCGCGGTGATGCACCACCTTCACGAAGGTCGGCTGCTTCGGGCCGAGGAATTCTGCCGTCATTACCTGCGGCGTCATCCGAAGGACATCGAGGGGATGCGCCTGCTGGCCGAGATCGGCAAGCGCTTCGGCGTGCTCGACGATGCCGAATTCCTGCTCGAAAGTGCGGTCGCTTTCGATCCGGACAATGTACAACTAAGGCTCGACTATATCGAAATTCTGCGGCGGCGGCAGAAGTTCGAACGCGCGCGGGCAGAGGCCGAGGCGCTGCACAAACGCGAGCCCGGCAATCCGCTATTCCAGTCGCACCTCGCGATCGAAAGCATGCAGACGGGCGATTACGACCGCGCCTTCACGCTGTTCGATGCGGTGCTGGAAAAACTCCCGCAAGACCCTGCGACGCTGACCAGCCGCGGCCATGCGCACAAGACTACCGGCGCGCAGGATGACGCCATCGCCAGCTACCGTGCCGCCATCGCCGCCCGGCCAGACCACGGCGATGCATGGTACGCTCTCGCCAATCTCAAGACCTACCGCTTTTCCGAAGAAGAGATCGCCGCGCTACGCGGACACGCCGGGCGCCCCGATCTCGCCTTTGCCGATCGCGTCTATCTATCTTTCGCGCTGGGCAAGGCGATGGAGGATCGCGAGAATTACGCTGACAGCTTCGCCGCCTATCGCGAAGGCAACGACCTGAAGCGTGCACAGACGCGCTACAGTGCCGATGCGATGAGCGCCGAACTCGCCCGCCAGCGTGAGGCGTGCGAGGCCCCGCTGTTCGAGCGCCATGCCGGCGATGGGCACGACGCGCCCGACCCGATCTTCGTCCTCGGCCTGCCACGCGCGGGCTCGACCCTGCTCGAGCAGATCCTCGCCAGCCATTCGCAGATCGACGGCACGCTGGAGCTGCCCAATATCCTTGCGCTCGCGCACCGGCTGCGCGGGCGCAAGGCAGGCGCGCCGCGCTATCCGCAAGTGCTGCACGAGCTGACGGACGAACAGCTACGGCAATTCGGAAAACAATATATCGAGGACACCCGCATCCACCGGCAAGGTGCGCCGTTCTTCATCGACAAGATGCCGAACAATTTCCGCCATATCGGTCTGATCCACCTGATCCTGCCTAACTCGAAGATCATCGATGCGCGCCGCGCGCCGATGGATTGCTGTTTCTCCGGCTTCAAGCAGCTGTTCGCCGAAGGGCAGGAGTTCACCTACGGACTGGCGGAAATCGGCCGCTACTACCGCGACTATGTCGACCTGATGGCGCACTGGGACGAAGTCCTTCCGGGCAAGGTACTGCGCGTACAACACGAGGACGTACTCGACGACCTGGAGGGCCAGACGCGGCGGATGCTGGACTTCATAGGGGTGCCGTTCGAGGAACAGTGTCTCACCTTCCATAAGACCGAGCGCGCGGTGCGCACCGCGAGCAGCGAACAGGTACGGCGACCACTCAACCGAAGCGGCCAGGATGCGTGGAAGAACTACGAACCATGGCTCGACGACCTGAAAAGCGCGCTGTCCGGCGAAGCCTCGTAGACCAGCCGAAATGGCGGAGAGTAATGGTCGCACTCCGAGGCCGAGCGATTCCTGTTTCTTCGCTGACCGATGTATCGAGCGGCACCCTTACGCGCGCTCGCTACGGGCTACGAGCGCTACCCTCGGCTATGGGCGAGCCCCGGCTGTCTTTTGCGACGCTCCGCCGACTTTATTACGCTCAGGCCCGCTCGCCAGTACGACGAAGGAAATCCAGCGTTTCGGCATCGCACATCGCATCGACCGTGCCCATCGTGCCGTGCACGAACAGCGAGCCAATCCAGTCGTGCTGCACCGCTAGCCATCCGGCCTGCCGGAGGCATCACCTGCGCACAGATCAACTGCTGCCAACGAGGCCGCATCGGCGGCAAATCGCCAGCGAACTGATTCAAGTCCCGCGAAACGGCCGATATGACCGGTCCAGAATCGGATATGCATCCTCGCGGGCTTGACGTCCCGCCACCAGTCCAGCATTAGAACCTAACGAGCGGTAGATTTTATTCATGGCTGATAATTTCTCCGCACGATCAGAAGTTCGAGGGTTACGAGGATACAGCCGCAAAGCCATGATTGACCCTCTTGGATGTCTTTAACAATGGCGGTCGATTCCGTCGCACTTCCAATCAGCGTTCGAGGTAGCTTTAATATGAACGACCAGCAGTCCGGTGCGAGCTTCGCGTCCTCTTCCAGCATGGACCTCGACCTGCCCGAAGAACATCGCGCCTTCCGTGACATGGTAGAAAGCTTCGTTCAGGCAGAACTTCCCAAGGACTGGGCGCGCGAGCTTGAGCAGAAGGAAGACGAGTACCCCTTCGAATTGTGGGAGAAGCTGCGCGAAGGCGGGTTTCACGGACTTGGTATCGACGAGGAATATGGCGGCATCGGCGGCGACGTGATGATGCAGATGATCCTCGCCCGCGCGTTGGCGCGGACCTTGGGCGGGCTTGCATGGATCTGGGGAATTACGTCCTTTGCGGGCGTGAAGTCGATCGGCCTGTATGGCTCGGAAGAACAGAAGCGGCGCTTCCTGCCTGAAATCGCGGCGGGCAACCTGCGCGCAGCGATTGCCTTCACCGAACCTGGCGGCGGGACCGACCTGCTCGGGTCTATGCGCACGACGGCCACCCGCGGCGATGGCGGCTGGATCATCAACGGTGAGAAGATCTGGAGTTCGTCCGCCCACGTAGCAGATTACCTGCTGCTGCTGGCGCGCACCGACAAGGACGTGGAAAAGAGCTACCAGGGCCTGACCCTATTCTGGGTTCCGACCAAGTCTGTCGGGGTCAAGATCACCAAGCTGGCCAAGCTCGGAATGCGCTCGATGGGGAGCTGCGCGGTCCATCTCGAAGACGTATTCGTGCCCGACGATCTGGTGATGGGCGAAACCGATCGTGCGTGGCGCATGCTGCTTCCCACGCTGAACAACGAGCGCATGATGGTGAGCGCCTTCTGCCTCGGCATCATCGACGGCGTTCTCGAAGACGCGCTTGAATATGCGCAGCAGCGCAAGGCCTTCAACAAGGTGATCGGTCAGTTCCAGGCGATCCAGCACATGATCGCCGATATCAAGATGGCCCAGTATCAGGTCGAATGCATGCTGACCGACTGCGCTTGGAAAATCTCCAACGGCCGGGAATCGCTGATCGAGTCGACGGCATTGAAGATCGTCGCCTCGGAACAGGCCAACAAGTGCGCTGACCTTGGCATCCAGATTCTGGGAGGCATGGGTTACTCCGCCGAAACCGACATGCAGCGTTACTGGCGCGACAGTCGGTTGTGGCGGATCGGCCCGATCACCAACGAGATGGCGCGCAACGTGATCGCGGAGAACCTCGGGCTGCCGCGCTCGTTCTGACCGATGTCAACCGGGCCGGATTACCACTTACCTGCGGAGGGCACACCTGCCAGCTCTCCAGTCGGTCGGGGCGACACCGGGGCCCTCGCCCCGCTTTTCGCCCCCTTCGCGGTCGGAGGTCTGGCACTGCCCAACCGCTTCGTGATGGCACCGATGACCCGATGGATGTCTCCGGGCCAAATTCCGGGGTCCAATGTCGCAGCATATTATCGGCGTAGGGCCGAAAACGGCGTGGGCCTGATCGTCACCGAAGGGACGACGGTCGATCATCCCGTTTCCTCCTACTCGGTGCGCGTGCCGGCCCTCCACGGCCCAGCGCTCGACGGCTGGAGGCGCGTGGTCGATGAGGTCCACGAGGCCGGAGGAAAAATCGCCCCGCAATTATGGCATGTCGGGATCATGCGAGATCCGCGGCAGGGCGACTTTCCCAACCCCGATCTGCCGAGCGCGAGCCCGTCGGGCATTTACAAGCCCGGCGGAAAATCGGTCGTGCCGCCTCTGGGGCAGCCCGAGATCCGCGCGATCATAGACAGTTTCGCACGCGCCGCGGCGGCGGCACGTGCCATCGGATTCGACGCGATCGAAATCCACGGCGCGCATGGCTATATTCTCGACCAGTTCCTGTGGGGCGCGCTCAACCGACGCGCCGGCGACGACTACGGAGGCGATGCGGAGCAACGCACGCGCTTCGCTGTCGAACTGGTCGAAGCCGTGCGCGCGGAGATCGGACCGGACTTCCCGCTTATCCTGCGCATCTCGCAATGGAAGCAACAGGATTACGATGCCCGTCTGGCGGAGACACCCGAACAGCTGGGGCGGATTTTCGCACCGCTGGCGGATGCCGGGGTCGACATCTTCCACTGCTCGCAGCGGCGCTATTGGGAGGCCGAATTCGAAGGGTCGGCGATGAACTTCGCAGGCTGGATAAGGCGGCTGACCGGAAAGCCGACGATCACCGTCGGCAGCGTCGGCCTGGCTGGCGCGATGTCGGTAACTGACATCGGCGAGCAGGCAGGCGTTTCGGCCGACCTCGCTCCTCTGGCCAAGCGTGTCGCGGAAAGCGAATTCGACCTCGTCGCCGTCGGCCGCGCGCTGCTCGCCGACCCTGCCTGGGTCCAGAAAGTCCGCGAGGGTCGACTCGCCGAATTGCGTGCATTCGACAAGGCGGCGCTCGACACGTTGGTCTGACCGCCCCAATCACGCTTACACGAAAGAAAGCTACGCCATGGCCTCCGCATCCGCCTGTCTCGCGCTGATGAAACGCTATTGCATCGACTATGTGAATGTCGGCGATCAGTCGGTCACCCGCGACCTGATGATAGAGGATTACGTCCTGCAGATGGGCGAATACGAAGTCGTCGGGCGAGACGGTGCGTATTGGGATGCGACCGCCCGGCAAATGAAGCAGTATCCCGGGCTGCTGCTGACCGTGCACGAAATCGCCACCTGCGGGAATCGCCTGATGATGCGGTTTACCGAGCATGGTCGGCACGCGAAATCGGGCGTTCCGTGCGCGTGGGGCGGTATATCGATGTATCGCTGGGACGGTTCGCGACTGACCCATTGCAGCGTCGAGCAGGATTACTGGTCACGCAAACGGCAGATCGACGCGGGCCGCGCAGATACTGTCGACCATCCCGCCACGGCTCCCTTTACCGGCGAGGGCCAGCAACCCGATCCAGCTGCCGAAAAGAGCGCCCGCAAATGGCTCGAGGCGGGCGGCATTGGGACGGACGGTGCGGTTCAGTGTGACGACGAATGGCTACCGGGCCACGAAAGAATGCGCGTGCTCGACCAGCGATCGATCGCGATCCACGACCTGTTCGCGGTCGGGCAAAGAGTCGCCTTTCATGCGACGATCGACGGGACCATCGCAGCCGATTTCCCAGCTGGCGAAACCGGAGCGCCGGGTGCGCTCCACGTTGCCGGTATTCTGCATATCGATCAGGGAAAGATCGCTCACGGACGCGTGATCCGTAACCGGATGAATTTGCGCCAAAGCGCTGGCTGAAGCGCCCGCCAGGCCGGTCAGGCGATGGCGACGATTACCTTGCCCGCTTCGTGACCCTCCTCAAGGTAGCGCAGCGCATCGGCCGCCTCCTCGAAAGCGAAGCTGCGATCGACCAGCGGGACAAGCCGATGCTGCCCAACGAAGTCCAGCATTTCGCCAAACTCCTTTTGATTGCCGACATTGGTGCCGATGATCGAAAGGTTGCGCAGGAAGATATCGGGTGCGCTCGCCTTGAAGACGGGCCCCGCGGTCGAGCCATAGACCACGACCCGCGCACCCATCGCCAGCGTGCGCACATAGGCCGGAAATCCGCCCGCCGGTGCACCGTCAAACACAACGTCGATGGGACCGGCCGCCTTGCCCAGCGTCTTGGCCCAGCCTTCGTCTGTGTAGACCACGCCGCCCTGCGCACCGCGCTGGACCGCCAGGTCGATCGTCTCCTGCGAGCTGCTGGTCACCCACACACGTGCGCCCATCGCCACGGCGAAGTCGAGCGCCTGCATCGCAACGCCGCCGCCGATCCCGGTAATCAGCAGAGCCTCCCCTTCGCGCAAGCCTGCCTTGGTGGTCAGGCCGCGCCACGCGGTAAGCCCGGCCAGCGGGAGTGCGGCGGCCTGCGCAAAATCGAGGTGGGTGGGTTTGGGAAACAGATTGTCGGCGGGAACGGCAATGCTCTCGGCAATGGTCCCCGGCCCCGGCATGCCGAGCAGGCCGAAACCGGCGGACGGGAACCGCAAATCGTCACCCCAGCCGAGGCCCGGATACAGCACCACCTCCTGGCCTGAGAGCGCCTGGTCGCCGTCACTGCCAACCGTTTCGACCACACCCGCACCGTCTGCGCCAAGCGTGGCGGGCAGCGTCATGCCCGGATACTGGCCCTTGGCGATCCACAGCTCGCGATGGTTCAGGCCCGCCGCGCGAAGCGACACGACAGCATCCGCAGCTCCCGCAGCGGGGTCTTCCACGGTCTGAATGGCGGGAGCGGTTTCGGCATCTTTCAGAAACAAGGCGCGCATCGTCGAATATCCTCTTAATTGGTGACCGGTCGGTGCCGCTCAGGCGGCACGGTGGAAGGTCAGCTCATTTTGCGTTCGTCCAGCCCAAGGCTGCGACCGATGATTTCACGCATGATTTCGGACGTTCCGGCGTAGATGCGGCTGATCCGCGCATCGGTGTACATCCGGCTGATCGGGTATTCGTCCATGTACCCCGCACCACCATGCAACTGGAGGCAGGTGTCGGTAACGCGACCTTCGATCTCGCTGGTGAGGAGCTTGGCCGACGAAGCATCCTCTGCGGTCAGTTCACCCGCATTGAGGAGCATCACGCACTGGTCGACAAAGGTCTGCAACATGTCGAGCTCGGCGCGCATCTGCGCCATCTGGAATCGCGTGTTCTGGAACGCACCGATAGGCTTCCCGAAGGCACGCCGTTCCTTGACGTAGTCGAGTGTCACATCGAACGCGTGTTGCGCATTGGCGAGGAACCCGATCGAACCTACCAGACGTTCCTGTGCCAGGAAACGCGTCAGGTAGCGGAAGCCCTGATGTTCCTCGCCAAGCAAGTTGGCGCGGGGAATGTGCACGTCGTTGAAGAAAAGCTCGGCGGTGTCCTGGCTCTTCAAACCCATTTTTTCGAGCCTGCGTCCGCGCTCGAATCCGTCCATCCCGCGCTCGACCAGAAACAGGCTGATGCCATGGGGCTTTTCGGGATCGGTGCGCGCCGCGACCACGACGAGGTCGGACAGTATGCCGTTGGAGATATAGGTCTTCGATCCGTTGAGCACCCAGCCATCGCCATCGGGACGCGCGGCGGTGCGCATTCCAGCCAGATCGCTGCCGGTCGAAGGTTCGGTCATCGCGACGGCGAGAATGCAACTGCCATCGACAATGCCCGGCATGAAGCGCTGCTTCTGATCGTCCGTGCCGAGTTTGGCGATGTAGGGCGCGACCAGATCGTTGTGCAGGTTGATGTAGAACCCGCTGTCGCCGTGCGTTGTGTTCTCCTCGATGATGACCTGTTCGAAACGGAAATCGTCGATCCCCGCACCGCCATATTGCTCATCGGCCCAGGTGCACAGCAGCCCGGCCGCCCCCGCCTTCGCGTAGATATCGCGGTCGACCATGCCCTGCTCGCGGAATCGCTCGCCATGCGGCGCTACCTCGGTCTGCATGAAGTGGCGCACCGTCTCGCGAAACTGATCGTGCTCGGGTTCGAAAATCAGACGTTTCACGACCAGTCGAACCCCTCGCCCGCCTGCGCCTTCGCGCGCAGTCCCTCGGGTGGCAGGAAACGGTCTCCGTATGCCTCCGCCATCCGGTCGCATTCTTCGACAAAGCTTGCGAGCCCAACGGTCTCGATCAGCGAGACGGTTCCGCCGGTCCAGGTCGGGAAGCCCCACCCCAGCACTGCGCCCAGATCGCCGTCGGCGGGATGCGTCAGCACATTCTCTTCCAGGCAGCGGACCGTTTCGAGCGCTTGGACATAGAGGAGGCGCCGCTTGACCTCTTCAACATCGGGCTGTCTGTCGGATACCGGGAATTCCTCCGCCAGGCCGGGCCAAAGATGCTTCTTGCCGCCTTCGGGGTAATCGTAGAAGCCAGCGCCGCCCTTTCGGCCAGGACGACCAAGGCCATCCACCATCCGCTCCATCACATCCGCAGAGGTCGGCCTACGATAGGATGCGTCTTCGGCTTGCGCCTGGCGGACGATCTTGAGCGGGAGTTCGATCGAGGTCTCGTCGATCACGGCCAGCGGGCCGACCGGCATTCCCGCCTGCTTTGCCGCATTTTCGATCAGTGCGGGCGCCACCCCTTCGCGCAGCAGCTCCATCCCTTCGTGGATGAAGGTCTGGAACACGCGGCTGGTGTAGAAACCGCGGCTGTCGTTGACCACGATCGGGACCTTGCGGATCTGCGCCACGAAATCGATCGCCCGAGCGAGCGTTTCCGGGTTCGTTTCCTGCCCCATGATAATTTCGACCAGCGCCATCCGATCGACCGGCGAAAAGAAGTGCAGCCCGATGAAATCGCCGGGGCGGGAGAAAGCCTTGGCAAGATCCGAGATCGGCAGGGTCGAGGTGTTGGACGCAAACACTGCCTCGGCCGGCATCGCGGCGTCCGCTTTACCGGTGACGTCGGTCTTGATCGCCGTATCCTCGAACACCGCCTCGATCACCAGATCGCAACCATCGAGTTGCGCATAATCGGTTGTCGGACGAATGCGATCGAGCAGGGCAGCCCCCTTCTCCTCGCTCGTCTTTCCGCGCGCAACCAACTTGTCGATAACTTTGCGGGACCAGTCCTTGCCGCGATCCGCAGTGGCCTGGTCGGTATCGAGCAGAACCGCCTCGATCCCGGCGAGTGCGGCCGAATAGGCGATGCCTGCCCCCATCATGCCCGCACCGAGAACGCCGACCTTGCCGACTTTTCGCCTTTCGAAGCCCTTGGGTCGCCGGGCGCCCTTCTGCGCCAGCCCTTTGTTTACGAACGTGGTGCGGATGATGTTGCGCGCGACCGGATCGGTCATCAGGTGCGCGAAGTGGCGGCTTTCGACCAGCAGCCCCTTGTCGAACGGCACCTGCATCCCTTCGAAAATGCACGCCAAGATCGAGATCGGTGCGGGGTAATTGTCGCCGTACCTGCTGCGCAGTTTGGCCGTTGCCATGGTGAATACGCCTGCGGTCGACTGCTTCAGCAAGCCGTCCGATTGCCGGATAGCAAAGCCTTTCACATCCCACGGACGCGTCGGATCCGGCTCGGTTGCCAGCCATTGGCGTGCCGCATCGATTACCCTTTCGGGCGCAACGACCTGATCGACCATCCCCATTTCGAGCGCCTTCGCAGGGGCATAGCTGCGCCCTTCGAGCAGCGCCTCCATCGCCTTGTCGACGCCGATCATGCGAACGAGCCGCTGCGTACCGCCAGAACCGGGCAACAGCCCGACATTGACTTCGGGAAGGCCGACGACAGCAGCCGGGTCGTCTGCGAGAATGCGGTGCGTGCAGGCGAGCGCCAGCTCGTAACCCCCGCCCAGCGCAAAGCCGCTCATCGCGGCGACGACGGGCTTTCCGCAAGTCTCGAGCGCGCGGTGCATCGCGGTGGCGTGCTGGCTGAACGCGAACGCATCCAGCGCGCTCATGCCCTGCATTTCGCCAAGGATGAACTTCAGGTCCGCTCCCGCCATGAAGCCAGGCTTGGCCGACGCGATGACGATGCCTGTTATCGCCGCATCGTCCCGCGCGGCCCCGATGGCGTGCGTCATCTCGCTCACCCAGTCGGGGGAGACGGTGTTTACCGACGCATCGGGATCGTCGAGCGTGATGGTGAGAATGCCGTCTTCGGCATCGGTGCGCAGATATTTTGCCATGAAATTCAGACCCGTTCGATGATGGTCGCAGTGCCGAGGCCGTTTCCGGCGCACAGCGTGACCAGCGCGGTGTTGAGATCGCGCCGTTCAAGCTCGTCGAGCACGGTGCCCAGGATCATGGCACCGGTCGCGCCCAGCGGATGGCCCAGGGCTATCGCGCCGCCGGCCACGTTCACTTGCTCGGGGTCGAGATCGAGATAGCGCATGAAGCGCAGCACCACGCTCGCGAATGCCTCGTTGATCTCGAACAGGTCGATATCGTCGGGCGTCATGCCCGCCCGGTCGAGCAGCTTGCGCGAAACGTCGGCGGGCGCGGTCAGCATGATGGTGGGTTCGGAGCCGATATTGGCGAAGGCACGGATGCGCGCACGCGGTCGTAATCCTGCGTCCTTGCCGAACTCTGCACTGCCGACGAGGACCGCCGCCGCACCATCGACAATGCCGGAGGAGTTGCCGCCGGTATGGACGTGATCGATCTCCGCAACCTGCGGATAACGCTGGATCGCAACCGGATCGAACACCTCGCCCAGCCCGGTGAATGCAGGCTTCAGCTTGGCAAGCGATTGGGTCGTGGTGTCGGGCCGCAGATATTCGTCGCGGGCCAGCACGGTTTGTCCGATGACATCGGTAACCGGCGCGATCGACTTGTCGAACCAGCCCGCCTGCTGCGCCGCTGCCGCCCGGCGCTGGCTTTCCGCCGCATAGGCATCGACGTCTTCGCGCGAAAAGCCATCCAGCGTCGCGATCAGATCGGCGCCGATCCCCTGCGGCGCAAAATAGTTGTGATAGCTGCACCACGGATCGGCCGACCATGCGCCGGTATCGGCACCAATATAGGTGCGCGACATGCTCTCCACCCCGCCGCCGACCGCTGCATTTGCCGCCCCGGTCATGACTTGGGCAGCAGCATTGTTCACCGCTTCGAGCGCGGAGGCACAAAACCTGTGGACCTGCTGGCCCGCAACCGATTCCGCCCAGTCTGCCGTGAGCACCGCAGCGCGACCGATATTGCCGCCCTGCTCGCCGACGGGCTGGGCGCAGCCATAGACCACATCGTCGATCAGCGCGGTGTCGAGCCCGTTGCGATCCGCCAGCGCCCGAAGCGGGGTTGCCGCCAGTTCGACGGCAGTGATTTCGCGGAGCGATCCATCTGGCCGCCCGCGCCCCCGGGGGGTTCGTACATGGTCGTAGATCAGCGCGTCGGCCAAGCGGGCCTCCCTCTCGTTCTATATTTTCTACTTATCGTTTGGAAAACTTGACCTGCCAGCGAGCGCCGATTAGGTCAAGGGGCATCAGCGGCACACGCGATATATCGCTGGATTTACACTGCAGCCAGAGCAAGCTGCGCACGACGGAGAGGTCGATGCAGAAGAGATATTATCGACCCATTGGTCGTTTTTACACAGGGGCCATTCGACCCGAGGCAAACCTTTGAGCGACCGTAGCCTCACGCATGGTCCGCTGGACGGGCTGCGTATCGTGGAATTCGATGCGATCGGGCCCGTGCCGCTCGCGGCGATGATCCTCGCCGATATGGGTGCCGACATCGTCCGGATCACACGGCCTCGAACCGGCAGTGAAGCGTGGGACGATGTGGGCGGCGCCGTGCTCCATCGCGGGCGCGCAACGGTGGAAATCGACCTTGCCACCGACGCGGACAGAGCGCTCTCGCTGATCGCCGGAGCGGATGCGGTGCTCGAGGGCTTTCGTCCTGGCGTCATGGAACGGCTCGGGCTTGGTCCGCAGCCATGTCTCGCCGCCAATCCCGCTCTGGTCTATGGGCGGATGACGGGATGGGGGCAGGACGGCCCCCTTGCGCAGCGTGCCGGTCACGATCTCAACTATCTCGCGCTGACCGGCGCCCTGCATGCGATCGGTCCCGCCGACGCGCCGCCGCCCGTGCCGCTGAACCTGATCGGCGATTACGGTGGCGGCACGATGTTTCTCGTCGCGGGCGTCCTCGCCGCGATCTTGTCGGCGCGCGACACAGACCAGGGCCAGGTTGTCGACGCCGCCATGGTCGATGGCGTGTCGTGCCTCAGCGCGCTGTTCCACGCCTTCCGCGCGAGCGGCGCTTGGAGCGACGAGCGGCAGAACAACTTGCTCGACGGTGGCGCACCCTTCTATCGCACCTATCGCTGCGCCGATGGCAGGTTCGTTGCGGTCGGCGCACTCGAACCCAAATTTTACCGCTCACTGCTCGACGGCCTGGACCTCGAGCTTTCCCACTGGTCACAGATGGACCGCGCGTTGTGGCCATCGATGGCGGAGACGTTTGCCGCGCGCTTCGCCACACGCCCGCGCGATGAATGGGCGCGCACTTTCGAAGGGACCGACGCCTGCGTGACACCGGTCCTCGACTGGGCGGAAGCGGCCGATAATGCTCACCTTGGCGCGCGCGGCACGCTTCAGCGAGGGAAAGGCGCGGTCCAACCGGCCCCTGCGCCGCGCTTCTCCGCCACACCCTCCTCCGTCCGACCCGCGCAAACGCTCTCGTTTGAGGAGGCATCGCGCCGCTGGGATGCGCGCGAACGATTGGAGGAAGCCACATGACCGAGCTGTTTTCGCTCGCAGGCAAGGTGGCGCTGGTCACCGGAGGTGCGCAAGGCCTCGGGCGGATGATCGCCCAGGGCCTGATCGACGCCGGTGCCAGCGTATTCATCACCTCGCGCAAGGCTGATGTGTGCGACGCCACCGCCGCCCAGCTCGGATCGAACTGTCATGCCCTGCCCGGCGACGCCGGCTCGCCCGAAGGGATCGCCGATCTCGGCAGGCAGTTCCGGCAAGCCAATGCAGGCCGACCGCTTCACGTGCTCGTCAACAACGCCGGGCGCACCTGGGGCGCACCAATCGACGAATTTCCCGACAAGGCATGGCCCGGCGTGATGGCGGTCAACGTGCAGGCCCCTTTCCGCATGATGCAGGAATTCCTGCCCGAACTCGAAGCGGGCGGTACGTCGGACGATCCTGCGCGGATCGTAAACATCGGATCGATTGCAGGATCGGCGACCACCGATCTCAATGCTTACAGCTACGCCGCAAGCAAGGCCGCGCTTCATCACCTTACCCGGCAGATGGCCCGCGATCTCGCGCCGCGCCACATCAACGCAAATGTCGTCGTTCCCGGCTATTTCGCGACCTCCATGACCGCCCACCTGCGCGAGGACCCGCGCACCGATCCCTCGGGCCACGTTCCGCTGCGCCGCCTCGGCCAGCCCGAGGACATCGCAGGAACCGTCGTCTACGCCGCCAGCCGCGCGAGCGCATATATGACGGGCGCGCAAATCACGATCGACGGCGGGCTGACCGGATGCGCCTGATGCGCACGCGGCGGCCAAGCGAGTGAGGACATGACCATGGAAGACCTGCCTCCCCCACCCGATGTCGCGGGACTCTCGCTCGACGGGGCGGAGACCTACACGATCGAGCCAGAGGAAAACGCGCGGCTGTGTCGTTCGACCGGGGCGGAACCCGCGAGCGACGGCACCGCGCACCCGATCTACTACTATATCGCGACCCAGGTCGGGATGGGGAAGACAGTTGCCGGGCTTTGCGCGGCCTGCGATTTCGACATTGACGACGGACCGATGATGGTCGGGTCCCAGGCGGCCTTCACGCACCCTTTGAGGATCGACACGCCCTACCGGGTTAACGGCAGCATCATCTCGCTCACCCGCAAGCGCAGCCGCAAGCTCGGGGTTATGGACCTTCTCGAATATCGGCTCGTGCTGGTCGATGCGAATGGCGAAGAGGCGCTCGCATGCACCAACACCTGGGCTCTCCCGAGAAAGGAACTGGCATGAAGGTAGGCGACCCCCTCCCCACGTTCACGCATGATCGGGTCTCGCCCGATGCCATGCGTGAATGGGCGACCTTTCTGCGGGACGACAATCCAATTCACCTCGACCCGGCAGCGGTCGCCGCCCTTGGTCTGGGCGATAGGGTCATCAATCAGGGCCCGGCCAATCTCGCCTATGTGATCAACATGCTGCACGCCGCCTTCCCTTCGGGCACGATTACCGGGCTATCCACTCGCTTTCTCGGCAATCTTCGTGCGGGAGACTGCGTGGTAGCGGGTGGAACGATCACTTCGCTCAAAGCCGACGAGGCAGAGTGCGACTTTGAACTGCGCGCGGTCGATGGCGAGCCGGCGCTAGCCGGAACCGCAACAATCGCCTTGAACCAGCAGCTTTCTTGACGATTTCCGAACGCATGGTAGAAAAATGATATGGAGGAGCCGACAAGGCTCCATCGAACACCAAGGGATCTGCCGGAAAGAGCGGACCACCGGGAGATATACAAGTTGAAGACGCTCGACATCTCAGGCGAACTTGCCTGCGAAACCATTCCTGCGATTCTGGCGCGTCAGGCGGCCGAGCGGCCCGATGCGCTTCACGCGATCTTTCCCCATCGCACCCTGACATTTGGCGAGCTAGATCGGCAGGCACGGCTCTGGGCGCGCGCCTTCGCGGCGCAGGGCCTCGAACCGGGCGATCATATCGCCACGTTGATGCCCAATTGTCCGGAATGGCTGCCTGTCTATTACGGCGCGCTCCACTTCGGCGCGGTTCCTGTGGTACTGAACGCGAGGTACAAGAGGCAAGAGCTCGCCTACACGCTTGCCCACAGCCGATCCAAACTGCTGGTCACGACGACAAGCATCGAAGACCATGTCGATTTCGTCGCATTGCTGCGGGATGTCCTGACCGTGATCGCCGGTCAGGACGCTGCGCAATTGCAGATCGATGCCGCCCCGGACCTGCGCGCGGTCGTCCTGTGCGAAGGTGATGGGGCAGATGGTTTTCTCGGTGAAGCGGCGTTTCTCGATCGCGGCAAGGAGGTGTCGGAGAACGTTGCAATGGCCGGTGGGCGCGATGCCAGGATCGATGACACCTCGGCGATCATCTACACCTCGGGCACGACGTCCAGCCCCAAAGGCTGCGAACTGACGCATGCAAGCGTGCAGAACAGCTGGTCGACCTTCTCTCGCATTGTCGATCTGGCTGCAGGCGAGACGGTATGGATGCCCATGCCCTTCTTCCACACCGGGGGTATCGGCCCGATGACCGCGATGCTCGACAAGGGCGCCGCCTTCATAACCCAAGCCCACTACGAACCGGAACCGATCGTTGAGCTGATCGAGCGGCACGAGACCGAGCATCTCTATCCCGGATTTCCGCAGCTCTCCTTCGGGGTCATCGAACATCCCAAATTCGACCGCGAGCGGTTCAAACACGTGCGTTCACTGCTCAATGTCGGGCCGCCTGCTATGCAGAAGAAGATCCAGGACCTCCTGCCCGACGGCGCCGTGTTGCTGAACCTGTTCGGGATGACCGAAGGTTCGGGTATTGTCACATTTACTCCGTTCGATGCCCCTTTCCCCGTTCGCGCCGAAACGTCCGGCTTGCCTCCTCCACATACGCAGGTGCGGATCATCGACCCCGAAAGCGGGCAGCCCTGCCCCGATGGCACGCCGGGCGAGCTTCAATTTCGCGGTGGCGGGGCCTTCAAATCCTATTACGCCGATCCCGAAGCGACGGCTGCGACGATCCTAGCCGATGGGTGGGTCCGCACCGGTGACCGGGGGCGGATCGACGAGAACGGGTTTCTCGTTTTCCTCGGCCGTATCAAGGATATGCTGAAGGTCGGTGGCGAGAACGTCGCCGCAGCCGAAATCGAAGCCTTCATTCAGGGATTGCCCGGTGTGCAGCTGGTGCAGGTCATCGGCATGGCGGACGATCGAATGGGCGAGGTTCCGGTCGCATTCATCGAACCCAGCGGCGGTGCGGAGCTGTCGGCGCAGGGCATCATCGAGGCCTGCGACGGACAACTTGCACGCTGGAAGATCCCGCGCCGGGTCGAATTCGTGTCGGAGTGGCCCATGTCGGCGACCAAAGTGCAGAAGTTCCGCCTCGCCGAACTTCTGTAGCGACATTTCCCCTCACTATTAGCCGGTGCGAGACGAGATTCGCAGGCGCAAACAGCCCATTAATCTACCGCTGTTTCGATTATTAACAGCGATAAATTGGCAACACTTCCGGCTTTTGCGCCGCATTTCAGGGGCATCTAGCGCTGGATTCCCGTGGAGCGCCACTCACTCCACAGATCGCCCTTGATAAAATCCAACCGCATGGTAGTTTTTTTCTCAGACCTGCAAAAGCGGGCTTGATCAAGGAGAGGTTTATGACTGGCAAAAACTGCCGAGCGCTAATGGTCGCGTGCCTTTGTTCCACGGTCCTTGCCACACCGGCGATCGCCCAGACCAATCCGGTTGCAGCAGGCGATGCCGCCGATGCCGATGAGCGTGACGCGCAGGACGCAGGCGTCGATTCAGGAACGGCGGGCACCGTTGATGGCGCACGCGACCGCGTGGAAGAAATCGTGGTCATCGGACGCAAACGTGCCCGCGCGGAAGAATTGCAGGAAGTCCCGGTTTCGATCACCGCCTTCAGCGCGGAGCAACTGCAGTCGACCGTTGTCCGCGACCTCACCGATATCAGCTCGCTTTCGCCCAGTGCCTCTCTGCAGTCGTCGTCGCAGCGCGGGGTGCAGAACTTCGCCATCCGCGGAACGGGCGTGTCGGGAACGACCCCCTCGGACGAGCCTGCAGTCGGCGTCTTCCAGGATGGTGTCTACTGGGGCTCGAACTACGGTGCCCTGACCGAATTGTTCGACGTCGAAGGCGTCGAAATCCTGCGCGGTCCGCAAGGCACCCTGTTCGGCCGCAACGTGACTGGCGGCGCGGTGTCGCTCAGGTCCGCACGCCCCAGCGCGATTCCCTATAAGCGCTTGTCGGTCGGCGTCTCGAACGGATTGGGGCTCGACGCCTCGGCGATCTTGAGTGGCCCGGTCAGCGACACCATTTCTGCGCGACTTGCAGTCATGCAGCGGGCTAACGCCGGGCTGTACGAAAATATCGATACCGGGACGGAATACGGAAAGTCCTATGTCACGATTGTCCGTCCGAGCGTGAAGTTCGAACCCAGCGATACCTTCGATCTGACGCTGCTGGGCGAATTCTATTCGCAGACCGGCGACCCCACGCCCGTTCGGGGGATTTCGCCCCGCACCATCGGCGCGTCGGACAATCTCGCGGAACTGGCCGGCTACGAAACGTCGCCCGACTTCACCGAAATCCAGGTCGGCGATCGTGGCTTCACCGATGTGCAGGTCTATTTCGGCATGGCCGAAGCCAATCTGCAGATCGGTCCTGGGACGCTGACCTCGATCACAGGGTATCGTCAGGTCACTTCACGCAACCAGACCGATTTCGACGGCTTCCCGGTCGGCGGATTCCTGCAATATGCGGAGACGGACCAGCACCAATTCAGCGAAGAGCTGCGCTATGCTGCAGATGTTTCGGACTGGCTCGGCTTCACTGTCGGCGGGTACTATTTCGATCAACGTATCGCCTATGCCGAAAGCCGTGATCTGGCCAACGGGGCGACCCGGGTGGCGACCCGCTCAATTCTGCAAAACCAGAGCTACGCCGCCTTTGCAGAAGCGGACATCAGGCCGTTCGACGGCTTAACGCTGACGCTTGGCGGACGCTATACAAGCGAGAACAAGACGCCGCAGGCTGCCCGCTTCGGTGCCTGCCCATTCAACCTCCAGTCGCCCTGCACCTTCGAGACCGCGCCGAAATATAGCGGGGACAACTTCTCGCCCAAAGTCGGGCTGGCATATCAGATCAATCCCGACGCACTGATTTTCGCTAGCTGGACGCGGGGCTTCCGCAGTGGCGGCTTTTCGCTTCGCGGCACGCCACTTGGTGCGCCCTACAGCGAAGAAACCGTCGATGCCTATGAAGCGGGCTTCAAGCTTGACCTGCTCGATCGGCGGGTGCGCTTCAATGTTTCGGCTTATTACAACAAGTTCAACGACCTGCAGCGGACCGTGCTCGACACCGATCCGGTGCTGGGCGTCGTTCAGGCGGTCTTCAACGCAGCCGACGCGACCATCAAGGGCGCCGAGGTGGAGCTGACCGTCGTACCGACGAGCGGGCTGACCTTGCGCGGCGTCTACGGTTATACCGACGCCTCCTACGAAACCTTCACCGGTTTCGCTAACCCTGAGGATCTCGAATTCGTCCGCGTGCCCAAGCACACGGGCAGCGCATCGATCGATTACGAGGGCAATATCGGTTCACGCCGAGCGGGTGTTCATGCCGATGTGACCTATAGCGGTCGCTATTACTTCGACGATCCCAACAACCTGTCGCAAGACCCCTATGCATTGGTCAATGCCAAAATCTTCGTAGACCTGACCGATCAGCTGACGCTGGATATCTACGCTCGCAACCTCCTCGACAAACAGTACAATGTCTGGGGTTCGACTCTCGGCTCGCTCGGGGAAAACCGCTTCCCGGGCGCACCGCGAACCTACGGGGCACGCCTTACGCTCACCTTCTGATGTTCCGGGTCTACCCGTCGCCTACTATGTCCCAGGGCGACGGGTAGACGCTCCGCCGCGGCGTGGTTAAAACGCCCGGTCGAATATCCAGGACAGGGCATGCCGAAAACGAAAACGGAGACGAAAGAGCGCGCGAAGGCGCGCAAGGGCACCGGCACGGCGGTCGGCAAGCGGCAGCACGCCAAGTCGCGCAAGCGGTGGGACCGCATTCTGGAGGCTGCCACAGCGCTTTTCAACGAACGCGGATTTGCCGCCACTTCGATGCAAGACATCAGCGATCGGGTAGAGCTGCAGAAAGGCAGCCTCTACTATTACGTCGATTCCAAGGAGATGTTGCTGTTCGAGATCCTGCGCGATCTCCATCATGGTGGCGAGGCCTTGGTCGCTGGTGTCAATTTCGACGCCGAGGACGCCCTGAGCGAATTGCGCAGCTTCTTGGTCCAGATCGGCATTTATGCGGGAGTTCACGGGGATCGCCTGCGAATCTTTAGCCGCGACCTCGATTTTCTTCCTCCCGAACAGCAGCGGGAAATCATCTCCGAACGCCACCTTTATCGCGACGCGGTGGAACGGCTCATCAACCGTGCCGTCAAGACGGGCCAGGTATCGCCGAACATCGACGTGCTCGTTGCCTCGCAGATGGCATTGCAGTCTTCGGCAGGCATTTCGGACTGGTACCGCGCGGGCGGCCCGATCCCGATAGAGCGGATCGCAGTGCAGACTGCTGGCCTCGTGGTCCAGGGTCTGCGCGATTACGGAAAGGCGTAGCCTCGCTGCGCCGAAACGGGGAGTTCAGGACGTCGGGCCGGCCGGCTCTATCGCAAACAAAACCGTGCCCGACTGAACCGACTGCCCTGCTTGGAGCGCGAGCGATTGAACCGTTCCGGCGACTGGCGCGCAAACTTCCATTTCCATCTTCATCGCCTCGAGCAGCAGCACCGTATCGCCCTTGGCAACTTCGGCACCTGCTGCGACGCGCAAAGAGACCACCACCGCATCCATCGGTGCGCGTACCGTGGGATCGCCGTCCTGCTCGACAGCGAGCGCACTGCCGCTCTCGCGCATGCTGCCTGTCACCACGCTCCGCCGCCGCCCACTGCTTCGGTCGGGTGAAATGGTGACGGTCACGCTCTTTGCACCCCACGGGAGGCGGACCTGACGCACCTGCGGTGCATCGCCGTCACTGCCGGTATCCGCGTGCGGTGAAGGCCGATGCTCGGGATCGGGCTGCCAATCGCTCTCGAGCGATCCGGTATGGTGCCGGGCAGCCACGAAATCGGGCTCGCGCAGCACGTTTCGAAGAAAAGGCGCCGTGCTTGGCACGCCCACTACACGCATCTCGTCCAGCGCCTGCCCCAGCCGCACGACGGCCGCTTCCCGCGTGGGCCCGTAAGCCAGCACCTTGCCGAACATCGAATCGTAGTGCGGGGCGACCGCATCCCCCCGTTCGAAGCCGAAATCGCACCTCACCCACGGGGTTGAGGGCAGATGCAGCTCCGCCAGCCGGCCCGACGACGGCCGGAATTGATCCCAGGGGTCTTCCGCCGCGATACGCGCCTGGATCGCGCTTCCACGCAAGACTATTTCGCTTTGCTGGAAGACAAGCGGTTCGCCCGATGCGATACTGATCTGCTGTTCCACCAGATCAATCCCGGTTACGAGCTCGCTCACCCCATGCTCGACCTGCAGTCGGGTGTTCATCTCGAGAAAGAAGAATTCCTCCCGCTGCGGGTCGACCAGGAATTCCACCGTCCCGGCACCGCGATATTCGACCTCGCGAGACAGGTCGACGGCAGCCTTCGTAAGCGCAGCGCGCATGTCGTCGCTCAACGCGGGTGCCGGTGCCTCTTCCAGCAATTTCTGGTGGCGCCGTTGGACGGAGCAATCGCGGTCGCCCAGGTGGACGACATTGCCGTGGTGATCTGCCAGCACCTGCACTTCGACATGACGCGGCCGATCTACATATCTTTCGAGGAAGACTTCGCCCCGTCCGAAGGCGGCTGTCGCCTCACGCCCTGCCGAGGCGAGAGCCTCCTCCAGCTCGGATTCGTCACCCGCGCGGCGAATACCGCGGCCGCCCCCGCCAAAGCTGGCCTTCACCGCCACCGGCCAGCCGATACGTTCAGCCACTTGCATCGCTTCCGAGAGGTCGGCGACAACGCCGTCCGAACCTGGAAGCACGGGCACTTTGCTCTCGATCGCGGCAGCGCGGGCTGCCGTCTTGTCCCCCATCAGCGCGATGGTATCCGGGCGCGGGCCCACGAACACCAACCCTGCATCTTGCACCGCACGCGCGAAGTCCGCGTTTTCGCTCAGGAGGCCGTAGCCCGGATGGACCGCTTCGACGCCCGCCGTGCGGGCTGCATCGACGATCGCTGCTATATCGAGATAGGACTGGGCAACCGGCGCCGGGCCGATGCGAAGGGATTCGTCCGCCAGCCGCGTCCACAGTGCGCCCTCGTCGAAGTCGCTATGTACCGCAACCGCGCGAAGACCCAGCAGGCGGCACGTGCGGATGATCCGGACGGCGATCTCACCGCGATTGGCCACAAGGATCGAGCCGATCATGCGCGCATCGTCCCGCTTGCGTTTGATAGGGTCGCCCACGTCATGGGCGCACCCTTTCGCCTTCGCCCCACGCGACGGCGAGCGCCTGGATCAGCACCTCGCGCGTGCGACCCGGCTCGATAATGTCATCGAAGGCGAGATTGGCCGCCGCCTCCCACGGTTCCGAAATGGCAGTCCATTCGCTTTGCAGTTGTTCCAGCAGGGCATCGTGCGCCGCACGCCCATCCTTTGCGAGCGTCGCTTCCAGTTGCCGACGGTGAACGGTCCGAATGCCGGTATCGGGGGCCATGAAGCCGAGTTCGGCAGACGGCCAGGCGAACAGGAAATCGGGATGTGTAGGCCTGCCCCCCATCGCGAAATGTCCGCCGCCATAGGCCTTGCGCAAGACGCAGCCCAGCTTGGGCACCTTTGCCGTTGAAATGCCCAGCGCGAGCTCCTCGTATGCTTTCAGCGTCCCGGCCTTTTCAGCCTCGGTGCCGACCATCAGACCGGGGACATCGTGCAGGAAAACAAGCGGAAGATTGAACCGGTCGCACAGGCGCACGAATGCCAGTTCCTTGCGCAGCGCATCGGCATCCAGCGCGCCTGCGCGAATGATCGGCTGGTTGGCGACGATCCCCACCGGATCGCCTTCGAGCCGGGCAAAGCAGGTCAGCAGCGAAGGGCCCCAGTTGTCGGCCCAGGCCATGATGCTGCCACCATCCGCAATCGCCGCAATCACGCTGCGCATGTCGTATCCCGATTTCGCGCCGAGCGGAACTATGCTCTCGAGCTCGGCCGGATCGGTCAAAGGATCGGCGGGCGGCGCAACCGGCGCCGGTCGTGCGCTGTTGGACGGCAGGAAGGATAGAAACGCGGCGATGGCATCGAAGGCTTCGGCCTCGGTCTCCACAACCATATGCGCGTTTCCAACCGCCGTCGCGCGGTCGGGGCCGCCCAGTTCGTGGTCTGTCAGCTTCTCGCCCGTCGCCGGTTCGATGACCGACGGGCCGACCAGCGCGAGCGAGGCAAATTCGGCCATCACCACGAAATCGGCCGTCGAGGCATGGAGCGCGCTGTCCCCGTAGGACGGACCCAGCACCGCCGCCGCACGCGGCACATCGGGCCCGCCGTCGGTGCGCTTGAGAAAGGTCTGAAAGTCGAGCGGAAGCGTGGAGAAGCGCCATCCCATTACGTCGGGAATACGGCCCCCATCCGCATCGCACAACAATACGATGGGGAAGCCTTTTTGCTGCGCGTGTTCGATCAGCCTGCCCTGCTTGCGCATCCCGACGGGCGCGGTGGTTCCGGCGAGGACTGAAGAATCGATCCCGATCACCCCGACCCTGCGGCCGTCGAGCAAGCCGAAGCCCGTCACCGCAGCATCGCCCGGCACGTGGCGCTCGCTGCGCATTTCGGGCAGCGCGAGCGCGCCGATCTCGAACCAGCTGTCCGGGTCGATCAGCATTTCGATCCGCTCGCGCACCGGGAGACGCCCGGATTCGCGATGGCGCTTCAGACCCTCCTCCCCGCCCATCTCGCGCGCCCGCGCCTGGCGTGCGCGCAGTTCTGCGATGTGATCGCTCATCGTCGGTTCCGGGCCACTCATGCCGAAGCCTTCGATCGCGCGGCGAAGCTTGCCGGGCGTCTTTCGAGAAATGCTGCGATCCCCTCTGTACGGTCGGGCGAAGCCTGCAATCTGGACAATTCGTCGACCGACCAAGCCACATCGTCCTCATCGAAAGCGACATTGACCATGCGCTTGCCGACCGAAGCGGCGTTGGGCGAAAGGGCCGCGACCGACTGCGCCAGAGCAGTTGCCCGGTCGATCAGGGCCGCAGCGGGAACGATCTCCTGTACCAGCCCGATCGCCTGCGCCCGGTGCGCGTCGATCGTAGCGCCGGTCATCACCAGGTATTTGGTGGTCTGAATACCGATGACATCCGGCCCGCGCAGAATACCGAAACCCGGCACCAGCCCGAAACGTGCCTCGGGCATTGCGAAGGTCGCGTGGTCTGCGGCGATCACCATATCGCAGGCGAGTGCGAGTTCGCATCCGCCCCCCATCGCAATCCCGTTGACGGCCGCGATCACCGGTACTGGACAGCGCTCGATATCACGGAACGCGCGCATCGCGTCGTTCTGGAAGGCGCGGATCGACGCCTCATCTTTCAGTTCGAGAAAGCCCCCGACGTCACCGCCGGCGCTGAAGGCCTTATCCCCCGCCCCGGTCAGCACGATGGCGCGGATATCGCCCATCGCGGCAAGCTCGGCGAGCGTCTGGGACAGATCGTGCCAGAAGGCCGCGGTCAGCGCATTGTGCTTGTCTGCCCGGTCGATCGTGACGGTGGCGACGCAATCCCCGGTCGCTATCTCCAGATCGCCCCGTCGTATCGTTCGCTCTGCCTGCATCGGCCACTCTCTCCAGCATCTTTTCTTATCAGCCTAATATCAAACGATCGGTAGTCAATCGGAAGGGTGAAGCAAGGGGCAGAACCTTCACCCGCGGAATTCCCCTAAAAATAGACGACTTGCCGCTCACTAATTTCAACCGTAGGTTTGAAAGACATGGGAGATTAAGATGACCGCAGAGTCACGAAATATCGAATTTCCGGCGGATGAAGCCGGTCGCCAACCGGCCAGACGCGGCACTGCCTGGGCGCTGGCGGTCCTGACGGCGATCTTCACCGTCGCCTTTATCGACCGGCAAATTCTCAATCTGCTGGTGGATCCGATCAAGGGCTCGCTGGGCATTACCGATGTCGATTTCAGCCTGCTGCAGGGCCTTGCCTTCATGGCATCCTACGTCGCGCTCAGCCCGATGTTCGGCTGGTTGGCGGACCGGACCAACCGGCGCAACCTGCTGGCAGGTGCGGTGACCGTGTGGAGCCTGTGTACCATTCTCTGCGGCCTAACCCAGGATTACTCGACCTTGTTCATGGCACGGATCGGGATCGGCGCAGCAGAGGCCTGCGTCACCCCAGCCGCATGGTCGATGCTGGCCGACCTGTACGAGCGCAAGCGCCTCTCGCGCGCACTCAGCATCTTCCTCATCGGCCCGTATATCGGCACCGGCCTCGCCATGATCCTGGGCGGATTCCTTTTGGGGATCGGCGACGACATCCGCGCGCTCGTTCCGATATTCTCCGGTTTCGCCGACTGGCAGATCGTGTTCATCGCCGTTGGCCTGCCGGGCATAATGCTGGGGCCAATCACGCTGGCGCTGCGAGAGCCTGCGCGCGGAGAAAGCAGCATTGGACCGCCCACCGCCGCCATTCCTCTGCGCGAGGCCTTTGCCTTCCTGTGGCAGGCGCGCAGTTTCTTCGTGCTCTTCTTCCTCGGCATGACGGCAATCATCCTGGTGCTCTATTCGGTGCCCGCGTGGATGCCTGCAGTGCTGATCCGCTCGCTCGATGCCGATCCCGCGACCGTCGGCCTGCAATATGGCATCGTCGCGCTGTGCGCGGGCACGGGGGGCGTGCTGTTCGGGCCAGTGCTGGGGCGTTTTCTCGCCGCGCGCGGTACGAAATATCCCGAGGTGCGGGTGCCCATCATCTCGGCAGGAGGCCTGGTGGTCGCAGGCGCGCTGCTCGCGTTCCTGCCCTGCTATGAGGTCGGCCTTCTGGCGGCGGGACTCGCGACGTTCTTCTTCGGGCTTCCGCAAGCCATGGCGGCCACTGCATTGCAGGTCGCCGCACCGCCCGCGATGCGCGGACTGGTGGCATCGATCTACACCTTCATCGCGGGTGTGATCGGCTTGGTGCTTGCCCCCACGCTGGTCGCTTTCCTGACGGACCACGTGTTCCGCGACCCGGCGGATGTAGATTCATCGCTGGCGATCGTGTGCTGCACCAGCGCGATCATAGCGCTGTTCCTGACCATCGCCGCTGCGAGAAATTATCGCCCGCTTACGGAGGATTGAGCGCGGCGGCAGGCTCCGTCAGCTCTTCATCCTGCCGAGCGCGGCACCGCTCAACTGCATCGTGGTGAGGCCCATTCCGCCGTCCACCAGAATGTCGGTCCCGGTGATGCCCCGCCCGCCTGGACCAAGCAGGAAGGCAACCGTTGCGGCAATGTCTTGGGGTTCGGAGATGCGGCGCAGCGGAATGGTCGATGCGCGCTGTTCCCGGATTGCCGGATCGTCGTATGCCGCCGCCATCGGCGTCGCCGTCGGCCCGGGAGAAACGGTGTTCACCCGGATCCCGTCCGGCCCCCATTCGAGCGCCATTTGCTGCGCCAGCATGGAAAGGGCAGCCTTGCTTGGCGAGTAAGTGCCCAAATCGGCCACCGGACAAGTCGCACCCGTCGACGAGATCGCGACGATTGCACCCTTCGCCTGCCTGAGCGCGGGATAGGCCGCCTGCGCGAGCAGAAAGAGCGGGCGGGTATTTATTGCAAACCCTGCCTCATAATCCTCCAGCGATAATTCCGAGAGAGGCGCGCGGTTGCCGATCGATCCGGCGGCGTGGACCAGAGCATCGATCCCACCCATTTTTCGGACAGCCGCCTCGATCACATTCGTGCCCATATCGGGCGCGGTCATCTCGCCGGGGACGGTGAAGACTTCCGCGCCTCCTGCACGTAGTTGGGCGCAGTGCCGCTCCCCCCGTTTCGGGTTGCGATCGACCAGCACGATCCGCGCGTCCGGATCGCCCGCCAACTCCCTGGCGATCGCCAACCCGATCCCGCTGCCAGCGCCGGTAATGACCGTCCTCATCGCTCTCTCTCCGATCTGCCGAATTCTTGAACTCGGAATTTTTTTCAAACGATTGGTTGTTTTCTTGTCCGATCGGTGCTTGCTTGTCCAGCATAGTAGCCAGGCGCAGACCCGGCTCACGAGAGAGGACGAGAATGGGCGACGAACGACCGATCGCACTGGTAACCGGTGTGTGTGGCGGCATTGGCCGGGCCATTGCTGCCGCGCTCCATGCCAGGGGCTATCATGTGGTGGGCAGCGATCTGACCGAGGGCGATGCCGGCCCGGCAGAGAGCTTCCAGGCATTCGACTTGAGCGATTTGGATGCGATCGAGGGTTTTGTCTCGGCGGTCGAAAATGACGTCGGACCGATCGCCGTCATGGTCAACAATGCGGCGTATTTCAGCGATCGCGCCTTCGCGGACCTGACGCCCGAGGACATCATGCGGACGCTCACCGTCAATGTCGGGGCTGTGATGCTGCTGTGCCGCACCGTGGGTGACCGGATGGCGCAGCGAGGCGGAGGGGCGATCGTGAACATGTCCTCCATCGCGGGGAAACGCGGATCGACCCAGGCCGATTACGGCGCCTCGAAGGCGGGCGTCATCAATCTCACGCGCACGCTGTCGCGCATCTATGCCCCCGCCAACGTGCGGATAAACGCAGTGGCGCCCGCGCTGGTGGACGCCGGCATGGGTGACCGCTTGGGCGAGGACGTTCGCGAAAGTTACGTCCAGCGCACGCCCATGGGCCGCGGCGCAAGAGCAGAGGAAATTGCCAGCGTCGTCGCGTTCCTTGCGGGACCCGACGCGAGTTACATGACGGGCGAAACGGTCAACGTCGATGGCGGACTCTGATCAGCCTTCGCACGAGATTGCGGTCGAAACGCATGATGGCCTGACCGTCCGTGGAGATGTCTTCGGGCCGGCCACCGGACCCGGCGCGATCTTTCTCCACGGTGGCGGGCAAAGCCGGTCATCCTGGCGCGGCGCTGCGCGACGATTGGCAAGCGCAGGCTTTTGCGCCTGCACGATGGATCTGCGTGGCCATGGAGACAGCGACTGGTCGCGCTCCGGCAATTACACGTTCGACGACTACGTAGCCGACGTGAAGGCCACCATCGCGCAAGTCGGCGAACCGGCACTGCTGATCGGCGCGTCGATGGGTGGCCACATCGCCATGATCGCCGCCGCGCGCTATCCGGACCGCGTATCCGCCCTTGCACTGGCCGATGTCACCCCTTGGGTGGACGAGGACAAGGGCGACGAGATCCGCAACGCCATGCGACAGGCGCGCCATGGCTTCGCCTCGGTCGAAGAGGCTGCCCGGATGGTCGATACGATGCGCGGCACGCCCTCGCAGGACGATATTTCGGGCTTGCGCAGACATATGCGGACCGGTCCCGACGGCCGGTTCTACTGGCGATGGGACCCGGCCATGCTGGCCGACGAGCACCTTCGCCACGGCGGCGAAGGTGGCTTGCTGGTCATCGAAGCCCGGCGACTCACGCGCCCGGTCCTTCTGATGCTGGCCGAGCACAGCACGGTGACCGATCCGGCGCAGGCAATCGCGTTCAAGGCCGCCGTGCCATGGCTGCAAACCGTCACCATCGAAGGCGCCGGACACATGGTCACCGGCGATCTCAACGACACCTATGCCGACCACATTCTCGCATTCGCCAACACTCTGGACGCCCCACATCCTCGGGAGAAACCCCATCGGTAAAGACATTCCCCGCATGCCCGAAACGCTCGAAGGCATTACCGCCGACTGGCTGACCCGCGCGCTCGAGATCGACTATCCCGGCACCGTCGTGACCAGCGCGACCCCGGGCAGCAGCGTGCGCGCGACCGGGACCAAGCTACGCCTGCTGCTTGACTACAACGATGCCGGGCACGCGCATCGCCTGCCGCCCACAATGTGGTTCAAGAGCGGGCTCGAGCCGCATTCCGATCACGTTCGGTCGAGCCACGAGCGTGAAGGCCTGTTCTATTCGCAGATCGCTCCGCACGGGCTGATCAACGCGCCCAAAGGCTATTTCGCAGAAGTCGATGATCGCGGCTTCGCCGGTCAGTTGATCGAGGACCTGCTGGCCCGCAATGCGCGCTTCGGCAGCGAAGCGCGCCCTGTCGGCACCGATGCAGCTGCGCAGACGCTGACCATGCTGGCGCGGCTGCATGCCTTTCGCTGGCAGTCGAGCGAGCTGGACAAGCTCGGCGCACCGGGCGGCTCGCTGATCACCGACGGGATCGTGCTGCACCTGCTGACCGCCGACAGCTGGGAAGAGTCCATGGGCAGACCCGCTGCGACCGAGCTGCCCGCAGCGTTCGACACGGTCGAGACCGTGCGAAGGGGCATGCAGCAATTATGGGACTACGACAGCCAGTCGAACGAGCGCTGCATCGTCCACGGCGATGCGCATCCCAACAACATGTTCTTCGAACAGGATGGATCGCCGGGCTTTCTCGACTTCCAGCGGCTGATGCAGTGCGACTGGGCGCACGATGTGAACTATTTCCTCGTCTCGTGCATGGACACCGACGATGCGGCCGCCAATGAGCGTGAGCTGCTGGAGCACTATCTGATCGCTCTGAAAGCGCACGGCGCTCCCGCACTGGAGCGGGACGCTGCGTGGGAAAACTATCGCCGCCACACGATGTACGGGCTGGTCTGGAACGTCGTCCCCACCGCGATGCAGACCGAGCGGGCAGTCGACATCATCTCGCGCCGGTTCAACGCCGCCGCCCGCCGGCACGAACTGGCAGGGCTGTTCGATCTGGGCTGATCGCCAGCCAGCCCCGCCCCGCCTGCAAGGTCAGTCGCGCAGGATCAGGTGTAGCGGACACATGCGGCGCATGAACGTTCCTGTGAACACAGGCGGCTCTGCGTCCGGGTCCAGCCGCATGTCTGGGTAGCGATCCAGCATCATGTCCAGCACCTCGCGCATTTCCGTGCGCGCAAAGTGAGAGCCGATGCACGACCGGTTGCCGCGCCCGAAGGCGAAGTGATCGGTCGGCGGGCGGCGCTCCAAATCGACGTCGGCGGGGCAATGGTAGTGGTCGGGATCGCGATTGGCTGCGGCGTTGCCGATGAACACGATGTCGCCCTTGCGAATGTGCGCATCGCCGATCGTCACGTCCTGCACGCAAATCCGATGGCGGAACATGACGACGCTGCGCAGCCGCATCCCCTCCTCGATCACAGCCTTCAGCGCCTTGTCCCGGTCCGTGCGGACCGCCGTCCGAACCTCCGGCTGAGACAGCATGGTGAAGAGAACGTTCGCTATCCCGTAAACGGTCGTGTCCGAACCGGCGAAGAACAGCTCGCGGCACAGGCCCAATGCCGCTTCCTCATCGAGTTCGAGGCCTGCAGCCGGTGCCTCCTGCCAGACCCTGCTGATGAAATCGTTGGAGGGCGTCTCGCGCGCCTTGCGGATGTGCGGCAGGAGTATTTCGTTGAGTTCCGCCGAGGCGGCGAGCGCGCGTTCGCGCCCTTCTTCGCTGCGATAGCCGGTTGAAATGAGAGCCACGATCTCGTGATTGAGTTCGAGTAGTCGATCCATCGCCGCATCGTCGCGGTGATCCATTCCGAGCAGCGATGAAATTACCCGCGGCGGAATGCGATCCGCGATCGCCGATGCCGCCTCTATCCGCCTCGCATTGCCGAGCGCGTCGAGCGTCTGTTCGATAATCGGCAGCATGTGGGCGACGCGGTATTGCTCCACGTTCGATGGCGAGAGAAGCTTCAGGTGGAAGCGGCGCAGCCGGGTATGCTCCTCACCCTGGCTCAGCGTGATGTTCGCCCCGCCACCCTTGATGCGCCGCAGCGTGTCGTCCGCATTGATGTAGGCATTGGCAAACAGGGATTCGTCGCGCTGCCCCTTGGCCACCTCTTCGTAGTCGAACAGGATCCACCCATTTGCCGCCTCGTCCCACACCGGCGATCGGTATTGATCATGCAGATTACGATAAAATTCGAAGGTTCGTTCGGAAGAGAATATCGAAAACCCTTCCGGACAGATCGGCTCTCTTGAGATCGCTGTTTCCGCGTCCGCAGGCATATTCCCTCCCATTAATTCTACCATATGGTAGAACTTTCGCGTGGAGTCCGCAACTGCGCGCCGGCGCAAACCCAATGTCGGCTCGATGACCAGTGGCAGTATGCCCGCAGTTGCGATCGCTCGCGGCGTTTGAACCGCAGAGCGGTTGCCGTGGAGCCAACGAGGTTCGCACATCGCGAGATCGGTTGGCCATGCGCGCGGTCATGCTGAGCGCTGGATAGGGCTGAACGAGGGGAGTGGCGGAGAGGGTGGGATTCGAACCCACGATACGGTTACCCGCATACCGCATTTCGAGTGCGGCGCATTCGACCTCTCTGCCACCTCTCCGCAAAAAAGGGGTCACTTCACGGCGCGACAAATCAGCGCGCCGGAGGCCGGAAGCGGCGCAGCTAGCCTAATGCGGAGGCGCTGCCAAGCCCCCGTATGCACTCCCGATGTGCGCCGCCCATTGTACAGCGGCTCCATGCCATCTATCTTGGGGTCAATGCAGGTTTCGCAGTACTTTTCCCACCAGGCCGGGCGCCATATCGAAGTGCCGCTGGAAAGCCGTGCGCGCTTCGGCGTGGGCGACGTCGTGCGTCACAAGATGTTCGATTTCCGCGGCGTGGTGTTCGATATCGACCCTATCTTCGCCAACAGCGAGGAATGGTACGAATCGATTCCCGAGAGCATCCGCCCCGGGCGCGACCAGCCGTTCTACCACCTGTTCGCCGAAAGCGACGATTCGTACTACGTCGCCTATGTCAGCCAGCAGAACCTGGTCGGCGACGGCCCGGCGGGCCCGGTCGATCACCCCAACATCGCCGAGATGTTCGACGATTTCGCCGATGGCCGCTACGTGATGCGGCGCGCGCTGACGCACTGAGCCGCGAAGCGCTCCGTCAGGAGCGGATCTTCCAGCCCGACTTGAGCAATGCGAACGAAGCCAGCGCCAGCACCGCGTTGAGCGCGAGCAGGCCTGCCCCCGCCAACAGCACGTCGCTGGAGCCGTTGCCGATGTCGCTCTGGCCAATGAAGCCATAGCGGAAGCCCGAGATCACGTAGAAGAACGGGTTGAAGTGGCTGATCGTGTAGAACGGCTCGTGCAGCCGATCGAGCGTGTAGAACGTGCCCGAAAGCAGGCTGAGCGGCGCGACGATGAAGTTGGTCACGGCGGCGTTGTGATCGAACTTCTCCGCCCAGATCGAGGCCATCAGGCCGAAGAAGCCGAGCATCAGCGCGCCCATCAACCCGAACCACGCGATCGCCCACACGTGCGAGACCATCAGCTTGGCGCCGGGATAGAGGAAGATCGCGAAGGCGACCGCACAGCCGACCAGCACCGCGCGCGTGACCGCCGCACCGACGATTCCGGCGAGCAGCTCGCCATGGCTCAGTGGCGGCATCAGCAGGTCGATGATCGTCCCCTGGATCTTGCCCGAGAGGAAGCTGAAGCTCGAATTGGCGAAACTGTTCTGCATCATGGCCATCACGATCAGGCCCGGCGCGAGGAAACTCTCGAACGGCACGCCCAGAATTTCGCGCCCGCCCCGCCCCAGCGCGACCGAGAAGATCACCAGGAACAGCAGCGTGGTGAACGCAGGTGCCCATACGGTCTGCGTCTGCACCTTGAAGAACCGGCGCACCTCCTTGCGATAGAGGCTCCACAGCCCGATCCGGTTGATCCCGTGTATCTGCGCGACGCCCCATTCGGGCAGCGCGGAGGGGACGGCGTTGGTGGCGGAAAGGCTCGCGTCGGCGGGCGGTGCTTGATCGCTCATGCCCTGCCGCCTAAGCGCGTGAACGAAGGGTGGCAACCCGGGCTGCGAATGCCTAGATAAACAGCCACAGCAAGACAGATGGATTTTCGATGAGTTGGACCGAAGAGCGTACCGCCACCCTTAAGCGTTTGTGGGAAGGCGGCGCCACTGCGACCGAGATTGCCAAGGAACTGGGCGACGTGTCGCGCAATGCCGTGATCGGCAAGGCGCACCGGCTGGGGCTGAAATCGCGCCCCTCCCCCGTCAAGGCGGCGGAAAAGAAGGCCGCGCCCAAGCCCAAGCCTGCACCGAAGAAAAAGGCTGCCCCGGCGCCAGCGCCCAGCCCTGCGCCGACGCCCGCTCCGGTTGCGGCCAAGCCTGCCGCAAAGCCCGCGAGCTCCGCGCCGCAGCAGCCAGCTGCGCCCGCCGCGCAGCCGCAGGCAACAGGCGCTCCGGCACCCACCTCCAGCTCGCCGCGAATCGTGTCGGTCGGGCCCGGTGGCTTCCTCAGGCAGGGCCCCGGCGACCAGCAGCCGCCGATCCCGCCCGCGCCGCCGCGCCGCCTCGTCCCTGCGAAGCCCGATCCGTCGATCGCGGACAAGACCAGCCTGCTCGATCTCAGCGACAAGGTGTGTCGCTGGCCGATGGGCCACCCGGGCGAGCCCGATTTCCACTTCTGCGGCGAAGCGGTGAACCCCGGCTTCCCCTATTGCGTCGAGCATTGCGGACGTGCCTATCAGGCGCAGCTGCCGCGCGGTTCGCGCCGTCCCCCGCCGCCGCTGCCCTACGGCGGTCCGCGCGTCCGCTAATTCAAGAGTTCAGAAGCCCGCCGGCGCTATGTCGGCGGGCTTTTTCTTTTCCGGAGCATGCCGATGTCCTTTACCCTTTACGATGCATTCGTCCCCACGGTTCGCCAGCTGCTTGGCGCTTTGCCCGGCGTGATCGCCAAGGCGGAGCAGCATGTGGCCGACAGCGGCTGCACCGACGCCGATCTTATCGAGGCGCGCCTGGCGGACGATATGTGGCCATTGCCGTGGCACATCCGCTCGTGCTGGGTGCACAGCGGCTACGCACTCGACCAGCTGACCGGGACGCAGTTCACCCCCGACTTCACCCAGATCCCCGAAAGCTGGGAGTCCATGCGTGCGATGGTGGCCGAAGCCAGTGAGAAGCTGGCAGAGGTAACGCCCGAGCAGGTGAACGATATCGCCAACCGCCAGATCGACTTCTTGCTGGGCGGCGAAACCCGCTTCACCTTGCCGGGCGAGCGTTTCCTGCTGGGCTTCAACCTGCCCAATTTCCAGTTCCACGCGACCACCTTCTACGACATCCTGCGGATGAAGGGCGTACCGCTGAGCAAGCGCGACTACATGGGCAATCCGGCAGGGCCGATGTTCCAGCAGCGCTAGCGCTTGCGCGCGAACCAGATCGTGTGGCGCGGCCCCTTGTTGTTGGGCCGCGCGCGCACTTCGCGTACCTCGACCTCGAACCCGCCGTCCTTCAGCCGCGTGGTGAACTTGTGATCGGGCGCGGCGGACCACACCGCCATGATCCCGCCGGGGTTCAGCGCATCCTTCGCCTTGGCGATGCCGGTACGCGTGTAGAGCCGGAAATTGCTGTCGACCACGATCCCGTCCGGGCCGTTGTCGACGTCGAGCAGGATCGCGTCGTACTTGGGGCTAGTGCCGTCGTTGGCATCGTCGATCAGCGCCTCGACATTGCACAGGATCACTTCGCCGCGCGAATCGTCGAGGCTCTCGGCGCTCAGATGCGCCAGCGGCCCGCGCGCCCATTCGAGGATTTCGGGCACCAGCTCTGCCACGGTCACGCTGCCGCCTGTGGGCAGGTGGGCGAGCGCGGCGCGATAGGTGAAGCCCATTCCGAACCCGCCGATGAGCACCCGTGGTTTGGGCGCGTCCAGCTCTGCCAGCGTCAGCACCGCGAGCTGTTCCTCGGAAAACTGCATCCGCGTGCCCATCAGCTCGTCCCGGCCGAGCATGATGATGAAATCGCGCCCGTGGCTGACCAGCGTCAGCTCCTTCCCGTCGGGGATCTGGGCGGTGGCAATCGTTTCACGGGGCAGCATGGGCGTTGCGATAAACGCTACGAACCGAAGGGGATAGTCCGGAACGCGGACCGCCGGGCAAAAGTTGGTGCGGTAACCCCCGAAGGAGAATCCATATGCCCACCACCGCCCGTATTGCGATCGTCCCTGAAGCCGGGGGCGACTTCGCGATCGAAGAACGCGCCATCGCCGATCCCGGCCCGCACGAGGTACTGATCGAACTGGTCGCCACCGGCGTGTGCCACACCGATCTGGCCGTGCAGGCGGGCAACCTGCCGACGAACTTCCCCGTTGTCTTGGGCCATGAAGGTGCGGGGAAAGTCGTCGCAACCGGATCGCACGTGACCGATATTGCCGAGGGCGACCATGTCGTGCTGTCCTACGGATCGTGCGGGCATTGCCGGCCCTGCCAGGAGGGCGACCCGGCCTATTGCGCGGACTTCAATCCGCTCAACTTCATGAACAAGCGGCAGGGCGACGATGCGCCGGTTTTCGCGGACGGGCCCAACGCCGCCTTCTTCCAGCAGTCGAGCTTCGCCACCCACTCGATCGCGCACGAACGCAACGTGGTGAAGATCGACGCCGACGTCGACATCTCGCTGCTCGGCCCGCTGGGTTGCGGCATCCAGACCGGTGCGGGGGCCGTGATGCGCACCGCGCAGCCGCCTGCGGGATCGAGCCTGCTGGTCTCGGGCGTGGGCAGCGTCGGCATGGCCGCCGTGATGGGTGCAAAGGTGGCCGGGTGCTCGCCGATCGTCGCGGTCGATACCAACGAGGACCGGCTGGCGCTGGCGAAAGAACTGGGCGCGACCGACACCGTGCACGTCACCAAGGACACCGACGTGCCCGAGTCCGTGCGCAAGATCGTGGCGGGCGGCGTGGACTACGCCATCGAATGCAGCGGCAATGCCACCGCAGCGCGCGGGGCGTGGGGTTCGCTTGCCAACCGGGGCACGCTGGTGGTGGTCGGCGCGCCGCCGTCTGGCACCGAATATTCGTTCGACGCCAACGAACAGATCCTGACGGGTCGCAAGATCGTCGGCTGCGTGGAGGGCGATTCCAAGGTGAAGCAGTTCATCCCGACGCTGGTCGATCTTTACCAGAAGGGGCAGTTCCCGTTCGACAAGCTGGTCAAGCGCTACCCCTTCGACAAGATCAACGACGCGGTCGCCGACCTGCACGATGGCAAGGTCTTCAAGCCGATCCTCGAAATGGGCTGATCCGGCGAGGGGCAGCGCTTCGCAATTGTCAGGGCCGCGGGGGCAAGCTCTCGCGGGCCTGCGCATATGTGCGTCAGTCGACCGCCGGCACTTCGAGGATGTGCGAATCGATCTCCAGCCGCGCAATCGCGCCCGGTCCGACCGGTGCCGCCGACATCGTGAAACGCCCGCCGAGCGACTGGGCGAGCGTCCGCGCGATCTTCAGCCCGAGGCTTTCGGCGCGCGCCAGATCGAAGCCCTCGGGCAACCCGATCCCGTCATCGGCCACGATCACCTCGGTGCCGCCTTCGAACGGTGCGACCGTGACCACGATCTGCCCGCCCTCGCGCGATCCGAAGCCGTGCTCGATCGCGTTGTTGAGCGCTTCTGCCACCACCAGCGCGGTGGGGATCGCCTTGTCCGGCGGCAGCACGGTGTCGGCATGGGCGACGAATTCGTATCCCAGTCCGGACCGCCCAGAGGCTGCGATTACGTCGCGGCAAATCTGGTCGATATAGGCCGCCAGGCTGACCTGCGCGCCCGCCGGATCGTAGAGCTGGCGCTGGATACGCCCGACAAGGCCCAGCCGCCGCGATGCCTCGTCCAGCGCGGCGCGCGCGCCCTCGTCGGTCATGCGGTTCTTTTGCAGCGAGATGAGCGAGCCGACCATCTGCAGGTTGTTGCCGACCCGGTGCTGCAGTTCCTTGAACAGCACTTCGGTGTTGTCTTTCAGTGCGATGCTGCGGCGGCGCTCCGCATCGAGATCGCGGTTTGCCATCTGCATCCAGTGGATCAGCGTGATGTCGACCGAGACGATGAAGAGGTAGAACCCGAGCGCCAGAGCGGAGCCGAATTGCAGATCGAAGCTGCCGAACGGCGCGATGAAGAAGAACCACGCGAGCACGCCGCACAGCGCTGCGCATACCGTGCCCGGCCCTACGCCGAAGAAGAACGCCGTGATGATGACCGCGGGAAAGAACGTGAGGTAGGGGAAACCCGGCGGCAGTCCCTCCCCGATTTCGTAACGGATCGCCCAGGCGACGAACGTCAGCAGCAGGGCTACGCCATACCCGATCCAGGGGCGATTTCGCGCGAGCGGCACGCGCGCGGCAGAACGGCGAGCCGCGCTCGGCACCTTCGGGTTCAGCGGTTCTGATGGGGTAGATTGCGACACTGCCTGCGAATGGCAGCGCTTGTTGTTTTGCGCAAAGAAAAAAGGCTGCGGAAGCAATGCTCCCGCAGCCTTTCTTGTGTTCTTACTGTGCGAAGACTTAGTCGTCGTCGCGCAGGAAGGCCGGCATGTGCGCGGGGCCGTCGCCGCCCCCGTTATCGCCGTCCCGACCGCCGCGATCACCACCGCGATCGCCATCGCGACCACGGCCACCGCCGCCGCCACGACCGCCACGGCCACCGCGACGATCGCCGCCGCGGTCACCACGGGGCCCGCGATCACCGCCGCCTTCACGCTTTTCGCGCGGCGGGCGGGTGTCTTCCAGCTCTTCGCCGGTTTCCTGGTCGACAACGCGCATCGACAGGCGAACCTTGCCGCGGTTGTCGATCTCGAGGACCTTGACCTTAACTTCCTGGCCTTCGGAAACGACGTCGGTCGGCTTTTCGACCCGCTCGTTCTTCATTTCGGAGACGTGGACGAGGCCGTCCTTGCCACCCATGAAGTTCACGAACGCACCGAAGTCGACGATGTTGACAACCTTGCCGGTGTAGATCTTGCCGACTTCCGCCTCTTCGACGATGCCTTCAATCCACTTGCGCGCGGCTTCGATTTCGTCGGCATTGCTCGACGAGATCTTGATCACGCCTTCGTCGTCGATGTCGACCTTGGCGCCGGTTTCGGCGACGATCTCGCGGATCACCTTGCCGCCCGTGCCGATGACGTCGCGGATCTTAGACTTGTCGATCTGCATCGTCTCGATGCGCGGAGCGTGCTTCGACACGCCCGAACGCGCCGAGCCCAGCGCCTTGGTCATCTCGCCCAGGATGTGCGCGCGGCCGGCCTTCGCCTGCTCGAGCGCCTTGGTCATGATTTCCTGCGTGATGCCGGCAACCTTGATGTCCATCTGCAGCGAGGTGATGCCCGCTTCCGAACCTGCGACCTTGAAGTCCATGTCGCCCAGGTGATCTTCATCACCCAGGATGTCCGACAGGACGGCAAACTCGTCGCCTTCGAGGATCAGGCCCATCGCAATGCCCGAGACCGGACGTTCGATCGGAACGCCGGCATCCATCATCGACAGACAGCCGCCGCACACGGTCGCCATCGAGGACGAGCCGTTGGACTCGGTGATGTCCGACAGGATGCGGATGGTGTACGGGAAGTCTTCATGGCTCGGCAGCACCGGGTGCAGCGCGCGCCATGCGAGCTTGCCGTGGCCGGTTTCGCGACGGCTGGTGAAGCCGAAACGACCCACTTCGCCGACCGAATAGGGCGGGAAGTTATAGTGCAGCATGAAGTGGTTGTACGACAGGCCTTCGAGCCCGTCGATCATCTGCTCGGCATCCTTGGTGCCCAGCGTGGTGGTGCAGATCGCCTGCGTCTCACCGCGCGTAAACAGCGCCGAACCATGCGTGCGGGGCAGCAGGCCGACCATCGCTTCGATCGGGCGAACCTGATCGAGCTTGCGGCCGTCGATGCGCTGGCCGTCCTTGAGGATGGCGCCGCGAACGATTTCCGCTTCCAGCTTCTTGGTCAGCTTGTTGGCAGTCATCTTCTGCTGGCCGTCGAACTCTTCCGAAGAATAGTGCGCCTTCACCTTCTCGCGCGCCGCGTTGAGCGCGTCCGAACGGGCGGACTTGTCGGTCAGCTTGTAAGCCTTGGCGATGTCGTCGCCGATCATCGCGCGGATGGCTTCCTTCATCGACGCGTTGTCGTCGCTCGAAGCGAGTTCCCACGGGTCCTTGGCAGCCTGTTCGGCCAGCTCGATGATCGCACCGATGACCTTGCGGCTTTCCTCGTGCGCGAACATCACTGCGCCGAGCATTTCCTCTTCGGTCAGTTCCTTGGCTTCGGATTCGACCATCATCACCGCGTCGTTGGTCGCGGCGACGACGAGGTCGAGGCGACCTTCTTCGCCAAGCGCGTCGCTCAGGCTCGGGTTGAGGATGTATTCGCCATCGTTCGAGAAACCGACGCGCGCCGCGCCGATCGGGCCCATGAAGGGCACGCCCGAGATGGTCAGCGCAGCGGAGGCGGCGATCATCGCAAGAATATCGGGCTCGGTCTCGCCGTCATACGACAGGACCTGGCAGATGACGTTGATTTCGTTGTAGAAACCTTCGGGGAAGAGCGGACGCACGGGGCGGTCGATCAGGCGCGAAACCAGCGTTTCCTTCTCCGTCGCGCGGCCTTCGCGCTTGAAGAAGCCGCCCGGGATACGGCCCGCAGCGGAGAATTTTTCCTGATAGTGAACGGTCAGCGGGAAGAAATCCTGCCCGTCCTTGACGCTCTTGGCGGCGGTCACGGCGCACAGCACCACGGTTTCGCCATAGGTGGCCAGCACGGCGCCGTCGGCCTGACGGGCAATGCGGCCGGTTTCCAGAGTGAGGGTCTTTCCGCCCCACTCCAGACTTACAGTTTTCGTATCGAACATTGATTATCCTTCTGACCCACGCCGCCATATTGCCGCGCGGGGCCTCTTGTGCCGGGGGTACCGTCCCGGTCCGGTGCGGGGCTATTCTACGCCCCCATTTTTCCGCCTCATGCCGGATTGCACGATCGCGGATAGACGAAGGGGCGGCCCTTACCGAGCCGCCCCTCCGAGAAAACTCTTACTTGCGAAGACCCAGCTTCTGGATCAGCGCGTTGTACCGCTCGACGTCTTTCTTCTTGAGATAGGCGAGCAGGTTGCGGCGCTTGTTGACCATCATCAGGAGGCCACGACGCGAGTGGTTGTCCTTGTGATTGTCCTTGAAGTGTTCGGTCAGGTTGCGAATACGTTCCGTCAGGATCGCGACCTGCACTTCGGGGCTGCCCGTATCGCCTTCGGCCTGGGCATTGTCCTTGATGATCTCTTGCTTGCGCTCGGCAGTAACCGTCATTCATTCACTCCGCGACATCGGGAAGGTTGAAACCCCGTACGATTTTCATCGTACCGCTTTCGATCTCCACCAGCGCCACCGGGACGCTGCCCGATTTCGCGAAATAGAGCCCGTCGGCATGGGGCATTCCGGAGATGACCCGGCCCTGGCGGGCCGCCTGCGCTTGCTCCGGGTCGAGGGAGAGGGCCGGGATGTCGTCCAGCCCCGCCTCTATCGGCAGGAGTAGGTCTTGCAATGGCGCGCCGTTACCAATTTCGTTGAGTTTGTCCAGCGAAATCGCCTGTTCCTCGCGGAACGGCCCGGCCTTTGTGCGTCTGAGGTAGGTAACGTGCCCGCGCGTGCCAAGGGCCAGCGCGATATCCCGTGCAAGGGAGCGGATGTAGGTGCCCTTGCTGACCGTGGCCTCCAGCGTGACGCTTTCAGCGAGTTCGAGCGGCATGGAAGGGTCGTAGGGGTCCGGGCGGCCGGTGGTGGTGGCGAAGGTGGAGTCCAACTCGCCATCAGTCCTCTCCCCATGCGGGAGAGGATACGAAGGCTTGTGAGCTTGCTCGCTAGCCGAAGTTGGTGAGGGGGCCTGTGCGCCATCACCCTCACCTGGCTGCGCTAGGTCGCTTCGCGACCAAGCTTCGCCGTCCTCTCCCGTCAAGGGAGAGGCCAGGCTCAGCGAGTGGATCGTCACCCGCCGCGACTTGAGCTCGACATCCTCGCCCGCCCGCGCGCGGTCGTAGGCGCGCTTGCCGTCGACCTTCAGCGCCGAATACGCAGGCGGCACCTGCTCGATTTCGCCGGTGAAGTGGTCGAGCACCCCCGCCCCCGCAGCCAGCGGCGGGAAGCGGTCGCTGCGTGCCACGACCTCGCCCTCGGTGTCGAGCGTGTCGGTCTCCTCGCCGAACTGGATCGTAAAAACGTAGGTCTTGGTCGCATCGAGCATGCGCCCGGCAAGCTTGGTCGCCTCGCCCAGCGCGATCGGCAATACGCCCTCGGCCAGCGGATCGAGCGTGCCGCCGTGCCCCACCTTGGTCTTGGCGTAGCCGCCTTCGCGCAGATTGCGTTTTACCGCAGAGACGCCTTGGGTCGAACCCATCCCGCGCGGCTTGTCGAGGATCAGCCAGCCCGAGGGCGGCACGGTCTTGTTGTCATCGCTCACGAAAGGGGGCCTAGCCAAAGCTGCTCGCACAGGCCAATCGGTTTATGACCATGAGCGACGTATACGACCTTCTCGTCATCGGTGGCGGCATCAACGGTGCCGGGATCGCCCGCGACGCCGCCGGGCGCGGCCTTTCGGTGCTGCTGGTGGAGAAAGACGATCTCGCCGCACACACCTCCAGCGCCAGCACCAAGCTGGTCCACGGTGGCTTGCGCTATCTCGAGCATTACGAATTCCGGCTGGTGCGAGAGAGCCTGAAGGAACGCGAGGTGCTGCTCGCCCTCGCCCCGCACATCATCTGGCCGCTGCGCTTCGTGCTGCCGCACCATGCGGGCCTGCGCCCGGCGTGGCTGCTGCGGCTCGGCCTGTTCCTCTACGACCATATCGGCGGGCGAAAGCTGCTTCCCCCGACGAAAAGCGTGGACCTGCGCCAGCCACCGCACGGGGCGATCCTCAAGCCATCGCTCAAACGCGGGTTCGAATATTCGGATTGCTGGGTGGAAGATTCGCGGCTGGTGGTGCTCAACGCGCTCGACGCGAAGGAGCGCGGCGCGGATATCCGCACGCGCACCGAGTGCATCGCGCTGGAGCGCGAGGATACGATGTGGCGCGCGACCTTGCGCGATGCTTCAGGCGAAACGCGGGTGCAGGCGCGCGCGATCGCCAATGCCGCCGGGCCGTGGGTCGACGAGGTGCTGCGCCGCGCGACGCGCGCCAACGCGCCCGCGCACCTGCGCCTGGTCAAGGGCAGCCACCTTGTCGTGCCAAAGCTGTGGGACGGGCCGCACTGCTACATCTTCCAGAACGGCGACGGGCGGATCTGCTTCACGATCCCCTACGAGCAGCAATTCACCCTGCTCGGCACCACCGACGAACGGTTCGAGGGCGATCCGGACGAAGTCCACATTAGCGAGGATGAAGCCGCCTATATCTGCGCCTCGGTCAACGAATATCTCGCCATGCAGGTGCGGCCCGAGGACGCGGTGTGGAGCTACTCAGGCGTGCGGCCGCTCTACGAAGACGAAGCGGCGAGCGATTCCACCGTCACGCGCGACTACGTGTTCGAGGTCGACGACGAAGGCGGCGCGCCGATCCTGTCGGTCTTCGGTGGCAAGATCACCACCTATCGCAGGCTCGCCGAACACGCGCTGGAAAAACTCGCCATAGGAGGCGAGGCGTGGACCGCCAACGCCCGGCTGCCGGGGGGTGACATGCCGGTCGCGGGCCACGCCGAGATGGTCGAACGCCACGCGTGGCTGCGGCAGTACATGCGGATCGAGGATATCGCCCGCCTCATTCGCGCCTATGGCACGCGGATCGCGGACATTTTCGGCACCGAGGAAGCCCCGCTCGAAAGGGGCGAAAGAATCGCAGCGGGCGTGTTCGAAGCCGAATTGCGCTACCTGCGCGATGTCGAGTTCGCGCGGACGGGCGAAGACGTGCTGTGGCGCCGCAGCAAGCTGGGCCTGCATTTGAAAGAGGCGGATCGCGAGGCCATCGCGCGCTGGTTCGAAGCCTAGCGCGCGACCCAGTCCGCAATCGTCAGGAACCGCCCCATCATCCATTCGACAGGCGGGCCGACCGTATTTTCGATCAGGCCGGTGTTGGGGAACACCCACACGATCGCGATCAGCACGATAAACAGCACCATCCCGATCTGTTGCAGCTTGTTCCAATGGACCGCCCAGGATCGCGGCAGCAGCCCTTCGACGATGTGCGACCCGTCGAAGGGCGGGATCGGCAGCAGGTTGAAGAAGGCGAGGAACACGTTGATCAGGATGAACACGAACAGCGCGCTCGGGATCAGCGCGACGGTTCCATCCAGCCCCGCCACCTGCGGCAGGCCGGTGTCGCTCGACATCAGCAACGCACCGTCGGGCAGGGTCAGCCCGAACAGGATCGCGCCGATCAGCGCGAGCAGGAGGTTGGTCAGCGGCCCGGCGGCAGCGACCAGCATCATGTCGTAACGCGGATTGTTCAGCCGGTGGCGCACGACCGGCACGGGCTTGGCCCAGCCGAAGATCGGCCCGCCGACCAGCGCGAGGAAACCCGGTACCAGCAGTGTGCCGACCGGATCGACGTGGCGAATGGGATTGAGGGTCAACCGCCCGCGATCATACGCGGTACTGTCGCCAAGCAGCCGCGCCACCCAGCCATGCGCCACCTCGTGACACACGATCGCGACGATCAGCGCGGGGATCAGAATTGCTGCAAACGCGAGTGTGTCGAGCATACCCGTCAGATAGGTGCTTGCGGACTGCGCACAAAGTGGCGGCGACACACCGCGACGTAGCGTTCGTTGCCGCCGATCTCTGTCTGCGCGCCGTCGGTCACCGGGTTGCCCGCGTCATCGACCCGCTGGTTCATCGTCGCCTTGCGGCCGCAATGGCAGACCGCCTTCATCTCGACGAGCTTGTCCGCAATGCCGAGCAGTTCCGCCGATCCGGGGAACAGCCGCCCCTGGAAATCGGTGCGCAGGCCATAGCAGATGACCGGGATATCGTCCCGGTCGGTCAGTCGGGCGAGCTGCCAGACCTGCTGCGAGGTAAGGAACTGCGCCTCGTCCACCAGCACGCAGGCGAGCTGCGGATCGCTTGGCCCGCGATCCGCCACTTCCTTGCGCACCTGCGCAGCAATATCGGTTTCGGGGGAGAAGCGCTGGGCATCGCTGGTCAGGCCGATGCGGCTGTTGATCGCGCCGAAAGCGGGCCGATTGTCCACCGCCGCGGTCCATAGCGACACGTCCATGCCACGCTCGCGGTAATTGAACGCGGTCTGCAGCAGCAGCGCGCTCTTCCCCGCATTCATGCTGGCATAGTAGAAATAGAGCTTGGCCATCGGCTTTGGCGCAGCGAGGCCGCCTACTCCTCTTCTTCGTCCAGATCGCGCGCGACCTTGGGGTCGTTGAGCAGGCGTTCGATCCGGTCAGCTTCCTCGAAGCTTTCGTCGGCGCGGAATTGCAGCTTGGGCGCGAACTTGAGCCCCAGCCGCTTGGCAACCTCGCGCTGGAAGAAGGCGGTGTTGGTACGCAGCGCCTTGAGAACCGCTGCCTCGTCTTCGCCCAGCAGCGGCTTCACGTAGACGCTGGCGTTCCTGAGGTCGGGCGTCATCCGCACCTCGGTAACGCTGACCGTGTGGGCAGACAGAGTCTCGTCGTGAACCTCTTGCCGGGCGAGCAGTTCGGACAGGATATGCCGCACCCGCTCGCCCACCTTGAGGACGCGGACGGAGTGCTGTTCGGCGGAAAATTGCTGGCGGGCCATCAGGCTTCCATCTTCTCGAGTATACGTTTCAGGCTGCGCATGTTGCGCGCCGTGCCGCGAGATTCAAGGCGGCGTTCCATGAAGGCGCCGGTCAGCTTGCTTTCGGCCACCCCGTCGCCGTAGTCGAGGAACAGCATCCGCTCGCCCAGCGCGAGCTTTTCCGACCCGCGCCCCGCGTGATCGGCAAGCAGTGTGTCGAACTGTGCCTGCGTCGGCTGGTTCTCGAGGAAGTGGGTATGGACGAATTTGTCCTCGCCCTCCCCGTGGAAGGGATTGTTGTCGATTGCGCTGACAACCTCGTCGCGCGAGCGGACGGTCACCAGCACATCGAGCCCGAACCGGTCCGACAAGGTTCTTGCGATGAGCGCTTCGGCATCCGCCGCGCTACGTCCCTGCGGATCGAACAGCGCGTTGCCGCTGGCGACGACCGTTGCGACCTGCGCGAGACCTGCGTCTTCCAGCGCGGCCTTGAGATCGGTCATCTTGAGCCGGTTGCCGCCGACATTGATCGAACCGAGAAAGGCGACCGCACGCGCCATCAGACGGGCGCATCCGGCACGGGCGTGGGGATCGCGGTGGAGGTCGCGCGGGCGAGCAGGCGGCCTTCGGAGTCGAACAGCTCGCCTTCGAGGAAGGCGACCTTGCGCCCGTGTTTGATCACGCGGCCCTTCGCGGTGATCCGTTCGAGCGGGACCATCCGCACGAAGCTGAGGTTCATATCGAGATTGAGCGGCAGCGCCTCGTTATCGGTGGAGGCCAGCAGCGCCGCACCCATCACCTCGTCGAGAAAACCCGCGATCAGCCCGCCCTGCACCGCCCCTCTGGGAGAGGCGAAGCTGGGCGGCGGATCATAGGTGAAGGTGACCTCGCCCTTCTCCGCGTCCCAGCTCTGAAACTGCGAACCCATCAGCTGCGCCGATGGCGAGCGCTGGGTCTTGAAGAGTTCGGTCATAACAAGACTCCTCCCCTCCCGCCTGCGGGAGGGGTAGCGAGACTTGGTCGCGCAAGCGACCTAGTCGCAGCGGGGTGGGCTCTTACGAGCTCCAACCATTGGATGGGCCCACCCCCGACCCCTCCCGCGAGCGGGAGGGGAGTATACGTCACAGCGTCCGTTCACGCTCCTCGACTTCGAAGACTTCGAGCTGGTCGCCCGGCTTGATGTCGTTCGTGTCTTCCAGCACCACGCCGCATTCGAGGCCAGCGCGGACTTCGTCCACATCGTCCTTGAAGCGCCGCAGCGAGGCGATGGTGGTCGACGAGACGATGACGTCGTCGCGGGTGAGGCGGGCGTGGAGACCCTTGCGGATCGCGCCTTCCTCCACCAGCAAGCCGGCCGCCTTGTCCTTCTTGCCGGACTTGAAGACTTCCTTGACCGCGGCACGACCGACGACGTGCTCGATCCGCTCTGGACCCAGCTCGCCCGCCATCTCCTTCGCGATCTCTTCGGTCAGGTGGTAGATGACGTCGTAATACATCATCCGCACGCCTTCGCGCTCGATCTGCTGGCGCGCCTTGGCGTTGGGACGCACGTTGAAGCCGATGATCGGCGCGTTGCCGGCAGCCGCCAGCGTCACGTCGTTTTCGGTAATCGCGCCCACGCCCGAGTGCAGGATACGGACCTTGATGTCGTCGTTCGAAAGGTTGGTGAGCGCGGTCTTGATCGCCTCGACCGAGCCCTGAACGTCGGCACGGACCAGCAGCGGGAACTCGATCGCCTTGTTGGCGAGGCCGGCGAACATCGCGTCGAAATTGGTCGGCGCCAGCGCGGTGCGCTGCTCGTTCGCCTTGTCCCGGCGGTATTCGGCGACTTCGCGCGCGCGCTGCTCGTTCTCGACCACGGTCAGCTGGTCGCCCGCATTCGGCACCCCGCCGAGGCCGAGGACCTCGACCGGCATCGAAGGCCCAGCTTCCTTGATCTGCTTGCCCTGATCGTCGACGATGGCACGCACGCGGCCGCTCATCGTACCGGCAACCAGCGCATCGCCCTTCTTGAGCGTACCGCGCGTCACCAGCACCGAGGCGACCGGGCCACGGCCCTTGTCGAGCTGCGCCTCGATCACGGTGGCTTCCGCCGCGCGATCGGGGTTGGCCTTCAGTTCCATCAGCTCGGCCTGCAGCGCGATCTTGTCGAGCAGTTCGTCGAGCCCGGTGCCCTTGAGCGCGGAAATCTCCACGTCCTGCACGTCGCCCGACATCGCCTCGACGATGACCTCCTGTTCGAGCAGGCGCTCGCGCACCTTCTGGGGGTTGGCTTCCGGCTTATCCATCTTGTTGATGGCGACGATGATCGGCGTGCCAGCGGCCTTGGCATGGCTGATCGCCTCGATCGTCTGTGGCATGATGCCGTCGTCGGCAGCGACCACCAGCACCACGATATCGGTGACGTTGGCACCGCGTGCCCGCATTTCGGTGAACGCGGCGTGGCCCGGCGTGTCGAGGAAGGTGATCTTGTCGCCGTTCTTCGTCTTCACCTGATAGCTGCCGATATGCTGGGTAATGCCCCCCGCTTCGCCGCGGGTCACATTGGTGCCGCGCAGCGCATCGAGCAGGCTGGTCTTGCCGTGATCGACGTGGCCCATGATCGTGACGACCGGCGGGCGGGCTTTCAGCGTTTCTTCCGGATCGACATCCTCTTCGGCCTTGATGTCGACGTCGGCTTCGGAAACCTTCTGGATGTTGTGGCCGAACTGTTCGACCAGCAGTTCCGCAGTGTCCTGGTCGATCGTCTGGTTGACGGTGACCGCCATGCCGAGGCTGAATAGTTCCTTCACCAGGTCCGCGCCCTTTTCGGCCATGCGGTTGGCGAGTTCCTGCACGGTGATCGCTTCGGGGACGACCACGTCGCGCACCTGCTTCTCGCGCGGCTTGGACGAGCCGCCGCCCTGCATCCGGCGTTCCTTCTCACGCGCACGCTTGAGCGCGGCGAGGCTGCGGGCGCGGCGGCCTTCGTCCTCGTTGAGCGCCTTGGTGACGGTGAGCTTGCCCGAACGGCGCTTGTCAGGACGTTCGGCACCGCGTGCGGGCTTCTCTTCCTTCTTGGCCTTCTTCTCGGGCTTCTTGGGTTCGGGACGGGCAACCGGCGTGAACTTGCGTGCAGCGGGGCGCGCCGGCGTCTTGCCGCTGTCGTCCTCGGCCGGAGCCTTGGCTTCCTCGAGCTCTGCCGCCGGAGCTTCGGCTGCAGCCTTGGCCTCTTCCTCGGCCCGCTTGGCAGCTTCTTCCTTGGCCTTGGCGTTTTCCTCGGCGCGCTTCTTCTCGTCATCGGCGGCCTGCTTGGCCTTTTCATCGTCGCGCTTGCGCGCTTCTTCGGCCAGCCGCAGGCGATCTTCCTCGGCCTCGCGCTGGAGGCGGGCGACGCGTTCCTGCGGGGTTTCCCCTGCAGGAGCGGCCTTCTTCGGCGCGGCCTTCTTCGCCGCCGGAGCCGGGGCAGGCGCGGGAGCCGGAGTGGGCGCAGGCGCGGGAGCAGGCTCGGGAGCTTTCGCTTCCTCGGCGGGCGGCGCGGTTTCGCCGGGCTTCAGGATCTTGCGACGACGCTTCACCTCGACCGCCACCTTGTTGGTGCGGCCGTGGCTGAAGGTCTGCTTGACCTCGCCCGATTCCACGCTCCGCTTGAGGCCAAGCGGTTTACGGGTCCGGGTTTTGTTTTCGTCGTCGCTCATAAAACTCGTTTCTTCCTTCAGTCACATCGTCGCGAGATCGAGGGTCACCGCCTAGGCGGCCCCCGCTTCGCTCACGTCCGCAGACGCATTCCGGTATTGCAGCAGGCGCGTCAGGGCCTGGTCGACCCGCTCGGCCGCCGCATGATCGGCCAGCGCCAGATGGACGACATTGTCGCGGCCCAATGCCACAGACAGCGCCGCACGGTCCAGTGGCAAGCGCGTACCGCCCTCGCCCGAACCTTCGCGATCGCTTCCCACGCGCCACGCCTGGTCGAGCTTGGCAGCGCCGCCATCGCTCGCATCGGCTGCGTGATAGAGTGCCGCCAGCACTCCGCCGCGCGCATGTTCCGCAATGCGTTCCGACCCCAAGATAAGGTGTCCGCTCCGCATTTCGAGCCCCAGCCGGTCGGTAAGCGTGCGCAGCAGGCCCGCATCGATCTGCGCGGGCAGATCGTCGGGCACCCGCGGAGGCGCGGATTTGAATGCCCGGGCCAGCGCTCCCTTGAGCTTGCCCTTCGCAATCGCGGTTTCAAGCTCGGCGCGCGAGACGCCCAGCCAGGCGCCGCGACCCGGCGCTCGCGCGCGCGGATCGGGCAGCACGTCACCATCAGGCGAAATCGCAAGACGAATCAGCTCGTCCCGCTCGCCGTGGCGTCCGGTCAGGATGCACTTGCGCTCCGGCGATTTCCCGCCGGGGCGCGTGCGCTCGGTTGTCGGCGTCAGAGACTCATTGTTCGGAGTCCGCATCGGCGGCCTCCTGTTCGGTTGCCGGCGCGGCCTTGGCCGGTGCCGGTTCCTCGTCCTCGAACCAGTGCGCGCGGGCAGCCATGATGATCTCGTTGCCCTGCTCTTCGGTCAGACCGTATTCGCCCAGCACACCGCCCTTGTCCTGCTCGCGCTGCGGACGATCGCGCCGCATCGGCGGACCATCGGGATTGTTGTTGCGGCGGCGCGGAGCCTCGCGCTTCTTGGCGATCAGTTCGTCGGTGGCGAGATCGGCCACATCGTCGAGCGTCTTGAGTCCCGCCTTGCCCAGCGTGACCAGCATCGCTTCGGACAGGTGCGGCAGCTCGGCCAGCGCATCCTCGACGCCCAGTTCGCGGCGCGCCTCGCGATGCGCGGCTTCCTGCCGTTCGAGCGCTTCGGTCGCGCGGCTCTGCAGTTCCTCGGCCAGTTCCTCGTCGAAGCCTTCGATCATCGCCAGTTCGTCCAGCTGGACGTAGGCGACTTCTTCCAGCTCGGCGAAGCCTTCGGCGACGAGCAGCTGCGAGAGCGTTTCGTCGACGTCGAGCTCCTCCTCGAACATCTTGGAGCGAGCGGCGAATTCCTTGCTCTGCTTTTCCGAGGCTTCTTCCTCGGTCATGATGTCGATCTGGTTGCCGGTCAGCTGGCTGGCGAGACGCACGTTCTGGCCACGGCGACCGATCGCCAGCGAAAGCTGGTCGTCGGGCACCACGACTTCGATGCGGCTTTCGTCCTCATCCAGCACCACGCGGCTGACGGTGGCGGGCTGGAGCGCGTTGACGATGAAGGTCGCCTCTTCCTCGCTCCACGGGATGATGTCGATCTTCTCGCCCTGCAGTTCCTGCACGACGGCCTGAACGCGGCTGCCCTTCATGCCGACGCAGGCACCGACCGGGTCGATGCTGCTGTCGTGGCTGATCACGCCGATCTTGGCGCGGCTGCCCGGGTCGCGGGCGGCGGCCTTGATCTCGATGATGCCGTCGTAGATTTCGGGCACTTCCTGCGCGAACAGCTTCTTCATGAAGTCGGGATGCGCGCGGGTCAGGAAGATCTGCGGACCGCGGTTGTTGCGTTCGACCTTGCTGATCAGCGCACGGACACGCTCGCCGACACGCGCGGCTTCGCGCGGGATCTGCTGGTCGCGGCGGATCACGCCTTCGGCGCGGCCGAGGTTGACGATCACGTGGCCGAATTCGACCGACTTGATCACGCCGGTGATGATTTCGCCCGCGCGATCCTTGAACTCTTCGTACTGACGCTCACGCTCGGCATCGCGGACCTTCTGGAAAATCACCTGCTTGGCGCTCTGCGCGTCGATACGGCCGAGGTCGACCGGCGGCAGCGGATCGACGATGAAGTCGCCCAGCGATGCGCCGTCCTGCAGCTTCTGCGCCTGCTCCAGGTTGACCTGCTTGAAGTAGTCTTCGACCTCCTCGACCACTTCGACGACGCGCCACAGGCGCAGGTCGCCCGTCTGCGGGTCGAGCTTGGCGCGAATGTCGTTCTCCGCACCGTAACGGTTGCGGGCGGATTTCTGGATCGCCTCTTCCATCGCTTCGATGACGATCGATTCGTCGATCATCTTTTCCGAAGCGACCGATTTCGCGATCGCGAGGAGCTCCGCACGGTTGGCGGAAATGGCAGTGGCCATCAGTCGTCAGCCTTTTCTGGTTGGTCTTCTTGTACTTCCTCGGCACCCGTAGTGTCGAGCGGTCTGGTCGCGGCGATGAGCTCGTCGGTCAGGACGAGCTGCGCCGAATGGATCTGGTCGCGCGGGAGTTCGACATCGCCCGCCTTGCGGTCGGTGATGGTGACGGTGTCGCCTTCTATGCCTTGCAGGACGCCGCGATAATTGCGCTGGCCGTCATAGCCTTTGGCCATCGAAATCTTCGCCTCATGCCCCGCCCAGTCGGAAAAATCCTTCGTGCGGGTCAGCGGGCGGTCGATGCCCGGCGAGCTGACTTCGAGGTGGTAGGCCCCTTCGATCAGCACATCGCCCTGCTCTTCAAGCGCGTCGATCTTCGCCGAAACGGCGCGGCTGAGTTCGGCGCATTGTTCGATCACCAGCTGCCCGGTCGCCGGGTCTTCCGCCATGATCTGTAACGCCTGCGTGCCGTCGCCGGCTTCGGACGGCATCATCTTCACGCGCACGAGATCGAATCCCAGGGCCTTTGCTTCGGGTTCGATAATCTCGGTCAGTCGCGCGATATCCGCCATTCGTTCTCCATTTCGTCTTCGATCTGCATGGCAATGCGGTTTGGCGCCGGTGCCTTTCGGCCCGGCCCAACACGGTGCCAGCAATGTCGGGATGAAGGGCAGATAGGCGAGCATCGCCAAAAATGCAACGCGCTTTGGCGCGCCATCGGCGATTTTGTGCCCGGTCAGGTGCCTTTCGGCTTGAACCAGGGCTCGTCCGTCCGGTCGATCGCGAGCGGTTGGGCAAAGGGAGCGCACAGCCGATATGCTTCCTGCGGCGTTCCCTCCAGCCATTGCGCCCAGTTGTCGCGCGGGAGGATCACCGGCATCCGGTTATGGATCGGCGCGACCTGCGGATTGGCCTCGGTCATGATCATGCTGAACGCCTCGCCCCACTCGTCGGTCTGCCGCCAGATACCGGCGGTCGCAAACAGCGGTTGATCGGGCACGGAAAACCACGTCCGGGTCATCGCGCCCCTTTCGCCCTCGGCTTCGGCGAAGCGGCTGACCGGGATCAGGCAGCGACGTTCTTCGAAGGAATAGCGCCAGAAGAAGCTCTTGAGCTTGTCGGTCCGCGTGTTGTTGACCGGCTTGGGCTTGAGCGGCTGGCCCTTCGCGCCCGTCCGCTGGAGCGGGAAGCCCCACACCATCGGGCGCACCATGCCCTGCGCAACCACTGGCGCAGGGTAACCGGGGTAGACCTCTTCTGCGGTGTTCGCGCCGAAATCCTGTGCGACCGCATCGAAGAAATCGGCAATCTCGGTATGCGAGCTCCTGATCTTGTAGAGATTGCACATGCGCGAGAGGCGTTACTCGCCGCTGCCCGGATAGGTTGCCAGATTGCCGAAGTAGCGCAGCAAATCGGCATGCAGCAGCGTGTCCTGCGCCGCGCCGCCGAGTTCGAGCCCGGAGGCCGTATCGTCATTGGCGTGATGATACGGGCCCTGCATGAAGCTTTCGAATGCCCCCGTGTCCGCCAGCGCGCTGCTGACCAGAACCGTGGGCACCCCGTCGCGCAGCAATATCCACCCGTCCTGCCGGGGAAGGAAGGCATCCTGCATGTCGGAAGGCACGACCTCGCGGCCCTGCACCCGCGCAACCTCCGATATCCCGTAATCGAGCTGCGTCTTGCCCGCCCCCAGAACCACGACCGGCGTGCCGCGCGGCGCGATCGCCATGGTATCGAGATTGAAGGCCGCCGCAATCGTCGGCAACGGCACCGGCGGGTCGGCGACGAAGGCTTTCGCGCCCAGCAGGCCGAGCTCTTCGGAACTGGTCGCAAGGACGATCACATCGCGGTCGAGCGGGCCGTCGCGCAGCGCAATCCGCACCGCCTCGATCATCACCGCAAGCCCGCTGGCGTTGTCGACCGCGCCGTTGCACAGCCGGTCCTTCGCGTCGGCTGGCCCGCACGCATCGCCCAGGTGATCCCAGTGCGCCAGCACCAGAACGGCACCCGCGCCCGGCACCTTGCCCGGCATCCGGCCGATCACATTGGCAGTCTCGATCCGGTCGACCTGCTGGGCGATGCTGGCTTTCAGGATCGTGTCGTAGGCGATCACACCCAGCCCATCGGGGTGGCGCGACGCATTCTGGCCGACCACATCCATCAGCTGCTCGCTGTCCTGCGGGGTAAGAAGCATGACCGCGGGGCCGGAGGTATCGCTCGCCAGTCTCCAGCGGCCGCGCGAAATCATGGCCGCCGTCTTCTGATATTCCTCCTCGTCTGCGGTCATGATCAGAAGGACCTTGGGTCCTGCCGCCTCGAATTGCGGAAACAGCTTGAAGAGAGACGATGCAGGCAACGCCAGCGCGCGGTTGACCAGCGATCGCGGCTGCAGTTCCTTCAGGTCCGGGTCCAGCCCGACGATCGGCACATCGGCAAGCCGCGCCTCGTCCTCACCCGGTTGAACGGCAATCAGACCTTGCGAGAGCGACACGCTGCGCGTTCCACGCGTAATCGTCGCGGTGCTTTCGCCCGGTTTGCCGAGGGGTGCGCGGCGGACGAGGGTGAAATCCTGCGTCCAGTCGCCCTCGCCCACGCCCGGTTGCAGGCCGATGTCCGAATAGCGGTCTATCAGCCAGCTACGCGTCTTCGCTTCGCCTTCGGAGCCGGGGAAGCGGCCGCCGAAACCGTCGTCCGAGAGCGTGGTGATGTCGCGCGCCAAGGCCGTTTCTACCGCGTCGAGCGAAGGCGGCGGCGGGTTGGACGGCACGCTCTGCACGCTTGCGCATGCGCTCAACAGCAGCGCAGCAGCGCCTGCCGTAATGCCCCTGATCATTGTCCCCACCTGTTCTTTTCCTCTCAGTCGGCGGTCCAGCCGCCATCGACGCTCCAGTTCGCGCCATTCACGTTCGCCATCGAATCGCGGCACAGGAAGACGGCCATCTCGCCGATATCCTCGGGCTGGACGAACTTCTTGGTCGGCTGCTTGGCCAGCAGAACCTCGTCGATCACTTCCTCGCGGCTCATCCCGCGCGCCTTCATCGTGTCGGGGATCTGGTTTTCGACCAGCGGCGTCCACACATAGCCGGGGCTGATGCAGTTGACCGTGACCCCGGTGGTCGCGACTTCGAGCGCGACCGTCTTGGTCAGGCCCGCGATGCCATGCTTCGCAGCGACGTAGGCCGATTTGTAGGGCGAGGCCACCAGCGAGTGCGCGCTGGCGGTGTTGATGATCCGGCCCCAGCCGCGTTCCTTCATGTGCGGCACGGCCAGCCGGATGGTATGGAACGCCGCCGACAGGTTGAGCGCGATGATCTTGTCCCATTTGTCGACCGGAAACTCGTCGACCGGAGCAACGTGCTGCATCCCGGCATTGTTGACGAGGATGTCGATCCCGCCCGCGTCGGCCATCATCCCTTCGATCGCGGACACATCGGTCAGGTCGGCCCCGGAATACTCCGCTCCGCCGAGTTCCTCGCGCAGTTTCTCGATCTCCGCCTCGTCGCCGAAACCGTTGAGGACGATCCGCGCGCCCTCGCCGTGCAGCGCCCGCGCGACCGCCAGACCGATGCCCGAGGTCGAACCGGTGACAAGAGCCTTCTTACCTTCGAGGAACATCGCTAGCCTTTCGGAGATTAACCAAACCGTGTGGGCCCAATCGCTGCCCGAGCGGGGTGGTTCCGTGCGAGAGTGCGCAATGCAAGCCTTTTTCTGCAAGGTGCACGGGGGAGACAACAAGGGGAACCGGTTCAATGCGGCTCAATCCATTCAACACCGACAATATCGATGTGCGCGGCGGCAGCAGCCGCTTTCCCGGCGGCGGCGCGGGCCAGCTGGGATGCGGCACGCTGATTATCGCGGGCATCGTCTCGCTGCTGTTCGGCACCGATTTCGGCCAGACGGTCGCCGTAATCGATACGGTCAACCAGACGACCGGCAGCGGCCAGGTCAGCAACGCCGACGGGCAGATGAGCGAGCAGGAGCTGTGCACCAGCAGCGACTACGCGACCGAGGCGTGCAACGCGCTGCAATCGCTCAACGCCACCTGGCAGCCCGAGTTCGAGCGGGCGAACATCGAGTTCCAGCAGCCCTTCCTGCACCTTTACAGCGGCGGCGTGAACACGCGCGGCTGCGGCAGCGCGACGTCTGCTGCCGGGCCGTTCTACTGCCCGCGCGACGGTGGCATCTATATCGACACCAGCTTCTACGATCTGATGAAGCGCGATCTGGGCGCGGGCGGCGATTTCGCGCGGCTGTATGTCGTGGCGCATGAATACGGGCACCATATCCAGAACCTGACCGGCCTCGCCGACCAAGTCGCCAGCGCCCAGCAAAGGGACCCGCAGAACGCCAACCGGCTGCAGGTGCGCATGGAATTGCAGGCCGATTGCTACGCCGGTGTGTGGGCGGGCAAGAACAAGGACCGGGTCGAGCCGGGCGACTTCGAGGAAGGCATGCAGGCCGCCGCCGCGATCGGGGACGATGCCATTTCGGAACGCATGGGAGGTAGGGTCTCGCCCGAAAGCTTCACCCACGGTACCAGCGAACAGCGTATGCAGGCATTGCGGCTGGGCATGAACAGCGGCAACGATACGATATGCGATCGCTATTTCGCGCCCGAATCGTTCTAGGCGCATCGTTTTAGGGGGGCTGGAACAGGCAGGCGATGGACTTCATCCGCAACCTTTTCACGCTGTTCCAGCGTCTGCAGGACATCATCCGCGAGGGGCAGAAGCGCGGCGACGTGCCCGGCATGGCGATGGCTCTGGTCCGCGAAGTGCGGGGGAGCGACCGGGACGCCGACGGCCAGGGCGACGGCCCGGCAGTCTATCAGGGCAGGCGCGCCCAGGCCGACCAGGGCACGCCCTCCGCCGCGTCGCGGGCGACCGCGCGCAACAAGGCCGCGCGCGATACCCACTTGCCCGAGCCCGCCGTCTACCGCAGCCCCGCCGGTTCGGACTTCATGGCCGAACTCGAACCGGCCCGCGCGCCCGCGCGCAACGCCGACGATCCGTCGGAGAAATTGCCCGAGCCTGCCTCCGCCGGGCCGTTGCAGCGCGAGGAGTACGATTACAAACCCGCTTCGGCGGATCCCGCGGAAATTCCCGAGGTGCCCGAGCCGGTTCGCGCCGAGGAGCCAGAACCGCAACCACAACCGGAGCCAGAGCCCGAACCCGAGCCACAGCCCGATGCACGGCAAGACGTGGAGGCACCGGCAGCGCATGAGCCTGCCCAGGCCGCAACCGTAGCCTCCGCGGTGAACTGGGATCACGACGACCAACCTGCGCAGGATGCCGCCGCGCCTGCCACCGAGGACGAGCCCGCTCCCGCCCCGGCCGAGACTGCGGCTGTCGTCGCAGAAGGTGGCGAACCGCCGAAGAAGGACGACGACTGGTTCGATCTGGACGACTGGCAGGGGACCGCGCTGAAGGTCGCGGGGGTCGGCGCAGCAGCCGCAGCGACCGCCGCCGGTGCAATGGCGATCAAGGACCGCTTCTTCGACCACGACGAAGACGATAGCGACGATGGGGAAGAGACCCGCGCAATCCCGCTCGGCAAAGGCTCCGACGCGACGGTTGACGACACCAAAACAGATGGCGCCGGGTGGACCGCAGCGGCAGCAATGGCCGCGCCGGTCGCTGCGGCAGCGCTGCCGACCGCCGGGAAGGACGCCGATGCGCCGGCCCGGACCGCCCCGTCCGAACAGGCACGGCGGCCGCATCAGGTCGAGATCATCCCCGCCGATCCGAACAACCCGGCGACCCAGCCCGCCTCGCAGACGCTCGCGAACCCGGGCATCCGCCTCTACGGCACGCTCGACGCCGCGATGTATGCCGAGTTTACCGAGCGGCTTTCCGAGCAGGAGCCCGGTGGGCCGATCGTGATCGCGCTGACCACGATGGAGGGCGACCCGGAAATCGCGCGCAGCATGGCCGACGATATTCGCCTGCTGCGCGATCGCGGACGGCGCGAGATCATCTTCCTCGGCAAGACGGCGGTCTATGGCGCGGGCGTGCTGTTCATGGCCGCCTTCCCGGTCAGCCATCGCTACCTCACCCGCGCGACAAAGATGCTGGTGACGGAGAACAAGCGCGCGCAGCCGATCCAGCTTGCGGGCGGTTCGCTGCGCAGCGTGGCCAGCCAGCTCGAGCACGTACAGCGCGAAATCCAGCGCGAGATCGAGCAGGAGGACGAGGATTACCGCGCGATCTCCGAAGGGTCGAACGTCAGCGTGCAGGAGCTGCGCGAAAAGGCCCCAAACGAATGGTTCATCACCGCGAGCGAGGCCAAGGCGATGGGACTGATCGCAGAGGTCGTCTAACCCCCCGCAAAGAAAAACTGCCATCGCGTGCGGTTTGAAACGGCGGCAGCGCCCCCATCTTGGATCGCATGACCAAACTTTCCCTGCTCGATCTCGCCCACGTCACCGAAGGCGGCGACGTCGCCACCTCGCTCGCCAATGCAGCGGACATCGCCCGCCACGCTGAATCTCTGGGGTTCGAGCGATACTGGTGCGCCGAGCATCACGGGATGGAAGGCATCGCCAGCGCCGCGACCAGCGTCGTGATCGGCCACGTCGCCGCCGCGACCAGCACCATCCGCGTGGGTGCGGGCGGGATCATGCTGCCCAACCATTCGCCGCTGGTGATCGCCGAACAGTTCGGCACGCTCGAGGCGCTGTTTCCCGGACGCATCGACCTCGGGCTGGGCCGCGCGCCGGGCAGCGACCAGCGCGTCGCCGCCGCGCTGCGCCGCAATCTCGATACCAATCCCGACGCTTTCCCGCGCGACGTGGTGGAACTGCAAAGCTACCTCGCGGGCGACGGTCGAACGGGCATCAAGGCCACGCCGGGCGCAGGGGCGAAGGTGCCGCTCTATATTCTCGGATCGAGTCTTTTCGGCGCGCAGGTCGCCGCCGTGCTCGGCCTGCCCTACGCCTTTGCCAGCCACTTCGCGCCGCAAGCGCTCGACGATGCGCTGGCGATCTATCGCGAGCGGTTCGAACCGTCCGACGTGCTGAGCGAGCCTTACGCGATCTGCGGTTACAACGTCTTCGCGGCGGACACCGAAGAAGAGGCGCACCTGCTCGCCAGCTCGATGCAGCAGAGCTTCGTGCGGCTGCGCACCGGCCAGCCGGGCAAGCTGCCGCCCCCGGTCGAAGGCTATCGCGAAAGCCTGCCCCCGCAGGCCTCTGCAATGCTCGACGGGGTGCTGAAAGCGACCGCGATCGGCACGCCGTCGCAAGTCCGCGACCAGATGCACGCGTTCGTCGAGCGGACCGGGGCGGACGAACTGATCATCGCCGGATCGATCTACGATCATGAGAAGCGCAAGCGCAGCCTCACGCTGGCGGCAGAGGCTTTTGCGAGCGAACCCGCCGCAGCCTGAGGTCGCGGGGCCGGGGCGGTTCCCGTCAGGCTTACCCTCGCCCCTTGACCATAGAAATCGGCAGCGCACGCCAGGGGGAAAACGTGCGCTGCCATCACATTGGAGGACTTAGGGTTAGTCCACCGCGGAAAGTTCGCGCATCGCCTCGTCGAGATCGCGGAGCGCTTCGGCACGGTCGCTTGCGGAGAGCGTGCGATCGCGCTCGATCGAAACGCGCGCCTGGGCGATCGCGCTCCTGGCACCGGCCATCGCGCCGGCAATGCACGGGCCAATGGAGGCCCGGCCATTGGCAGCCGTCCCTTGCGACGACCCGTCGCAGTCGAAGCGCATGTCGCTCAGGCTGTCGACCATCTGGACCAGCGCCAGTCGCGTATCCTTGTCGAGTTCGGCCGTCGCGTTGATCTCGCGCTTGGCCTCTTCCAGGTCGCGGCGCATTTCGCTGCGGTCGACAGACCATTCGCGCCGCATTGCGATCTCCCGCTGCTTCTCGGCCTTCTTGGCCATGCGATCGGCCTTGATCTCCATTTCGCGGGCAGCGCGCTGGCTCTTTTCGGCCTTGGCGCTCAGCTTCTTGACCTCCACCTCGAGCTTCGCGCGTTCTTCGGGCGTCGCCTCGCGGCCGTTGATCTTGTAACTGGTATGCTCGGTCGACCGGCCTGCGTCGTCGGTCACCACCTTGCGCTCCACCTCGATGGTGCGACTTTCGCCGCCTTTCCCATCGCTGATCATGAACAGTTGTTCGGGAGCGGTCGGGGCAACGGGCGCCAGCGGCGCTTCGGGCGCGACCGGGGCTTCGGGAGCGACCGGTGCGGTTGGTGCGGTCGGCGCGGTGGGCGGCACCGGCGCCTCGGGCACTTCCTTACCCATTGCGGTCTCGGCGTAGGAAATCGAAGCCGTCAGCGGCAGCGCCGCCAGTGCGCCGACCGTCAGCACGCGCGCAGCGATGCGGCGGCGGGGGGAAATATCGGACATGGTCAAACTCCTCAGGCGGTGAATGATGGATTTGTCCCCCAGCACCGGGCACGCCATCGGCGCGGCGAGCGCCAGGCTGGCCCGCCGGTCGCTGCGGGTCGCGAAAGAGGCGATGGTGGACGCGTAGGTTTCCCGCAGGCGGGCATCGCAGCGCTCCACCACGCGGGCATCGCAGGCTGCTTCCTGGTCGCGCCGCATGGCACGCCAGCCCACCCAGCCGAGCGGGTTGAACCAGTGCAGCGCGAACAGCGGCTGCACCAGCGCATTGGCCAGCAGGTCGCGCGCACGGTGGTGTGCCAGCTCGTGCTCGAGCGCGAGATCGCGGCGGGTTTCCTCGGTTTGCGCCATGAACCCTTCGGGCATCGCGATCACCTTGTCGAACACGCCGAACGCGACCGGGGAAGCGGTTGCGGGCGATTCGATCAGCCGGACGCGACCGCGCACCCCGACCAGCACGCTCCCGCGCATCAGTTCGCGGCGCATGGCGAAATAGAGGGCGTAGCGCCGGGTCAGGAAGACCGCGGCCCCCACGAGCCAAACGGTCAGGCCGAGAAGGACCCAGTCTACCGTCGGCTGGGTCGCGACCATGGGCTGCAGCATCATGCCTCCACCCCCGGTTTCGGCCACACCATATCCGCCGATCGGCACCGGCACACTCGTGACGCTGGCGGGCGCCACGGATGCGGGGAGGACGATGGGCGGCAGCATCAGCCGCAGGAATGGCAGCGCCCAGAGCGCGTAGGCCGCGCGTGCGCCGAAGTGCCGCGATACCGGACGGCGCAGCACCAGCACGGCCACGATGAGACCGCCGGTCCACACCAGCGTGTCGAGCGCGAAGCTTTGCAGGTCGATGCTCATTTGCGCATCTCCTTCAGCAGGCGTTCGATCTCGCCGAGATCCTCGTCGGTCAGCGCCTCGCTCTCCGCGAGATGCGCGAACAGCGACGCCGCGCGGCCGCCGAACAGCCTGTCGACCAGCCGGCGGGATTCACCGTCGACATAGTCCACGCGCTCGATCAGCGGGGTGTAGAGGAAGCGGCGACCGTCGGGCTCGGTCGCCAGCGCGCCCTTGCCGACAAGGCGCGACAGCAGCGTCTTGACCGTCGGCATCGACCAGCCGCGCGGTTCGCAAATTTCCTCGCAAATATCGGTCGCGCTCACCGGATGGCGATCCCAGATCACCTCCATGATCGCGTGCTCAGCTTCGCTGATCCGTTCGCTCTTATCGATCTTAGACTGCGTCATCGATCTCCACCCTTCCGTAATCGACTACGTCTGTAGCCACATCGATTACGGATGTAAACATTGCCGGTGGATGAATGACATTCGCGGTTCGACGAACGGCATTTTTGGGATGGCCGGCGGTCAGCAGACCTCGGCGGTATTCTCCGGAATCGGGCCGGGCGGAACGCGCGCGTCGCTCATCCAGAAAGGGTCCGCTGCCAGTCGGTGCCGGTCGCCATACGCCGCGCGCAGGGCTGCGGCGAGTTGCGGATCGTAGTTTTCGAGATCCTGATGGCTCAGAATCCGGCGGCCATCGAACACCTGCAACCGGTTCGAATCGAACCAGAACTGCGTTCCTTCCGCCCAGTATTCCTGCACCGTGGTCATGTTGTATTCCTCGAACCACAGCTTGTTCGCCTGCGCATTGGCATACGCCGCCTCGACATCGGCGTAGAGAGCCGGGTCCGCGCCCTGGATCGCGAACAGGATATTGTGCGCGAATTCGTGCACGAGGATGGTCTCCCCGTAATAGCGGCTGGTCGGCAGGCCGAGCACGTCCTCTTCCGCCCCCACCGTATGCTGCCCGCCGATCCCGCGCGCGCGTGCATCCCAGTAGGCGCGGTCGGTGAGCCGCCCGATCCGCTCGTCATAGTGCTTCTTCTCGCACCGGGTCAGGCGCGGATCGTCGGGCGCGGGCTTGGTCCAATGCGCGTTCTCGGGCAGGTCGAGCAGCGCCTCGGTCTCCGCGATGATCGCGACGCGATAGCCGTTATCGTGCAGCCATTTGGCCAAGTCGGGCCGGAACGCGAGCATATCCTCGATCATCGCCTCCGCCGCGACCAGTGCGTCCAGCGGCACGTTGCCGGATGAGACGACGGGGATCCCGTCGGCGTCGCGGTATTGCGTGTAGAAGGCGGGAATGCCGAGTTCTGGCGGCGGGCCAGCGGCGGTGAGCGCAGCAAGGCTGACGAGGGCTAGAACACGGCGAAGCATGCTGCCGGGCTTAGAACGAATCGGCTGAACCTCAACCGACATCGGCGCGAAGCACATTGCCGAATTACCAATATTTGCTATATCGTTCTATATGGCGACCAAAACCACTTCGATCGTGCTGGGCGAAAAGCTTGCCGCCTATGCCAAGCGCAAGGTCGACTCAGGCGAATTCGGCTCGACCAGCGAAGTGATCCGCGATGCCTTGAGGCGTGCGGAGGAAAGAGATGCAAAGCGCGAAGCGCTGGACGCGGCGCTCAAGGAAGGGCTTGAAAGCGGGCCGCCTCAAACGTTCGATTTCGACGATTTTCTGCGCGAAATGCGTGCCAATTATAAAGCAGAGTGATGCGTGCCCGGCTGCGCCCCGCCGCGCGTCTCGATCTGGCTGAAATCTGGCTCGCGACGGCAGAACGGTGGGACGTCGATCAGGCCGACCAATACATCCGCCTCATTCAGAACAGGCTTTCCCGGATCGAGGAATTCCCGGAGAGCTACCCTTTGTACCGCAGCCGCCACGGCATTTTCCGCAAGGCACCCGGCGGAGAACACCTGATCTTCTATCTTGTAACGAAACAGCTGATCGACATCGTCCGGATCACGCACAACCGGAGCGATTACGAGGAAGGACTGGAATGAAGTCCCTGAACGGCTCCTTTGGAAGAAGGGCCACTCCAGGACTTCACTCCCTCATCAATACACCCGCTTCTTCGGCTTGATGTACTCGATATCGTCGGTCAGCGTGTATTCGTGCACCGGGCGGTAATCGATCTTCATGTCGCCCTTGCCCGCACCCTTGGCGCCGCCGCCCCAGCCGTCGAACCACGTGACGGTGTGCTTCATCCAATTGGCATCGTCGCGCTCGGGGAAATCCTCGTGCGCGTGCGCGCCGCGGCTTTCCTTGCGGTTGTCGGCGCTGGTCATGGTGACGCTCGCCTGCGCCATAAGGTTGTCGAGCTCCAGCGTCTCGATCAGGTCGCTGTTCCAGATCAGCGAGCGGTCGGACACGTGAATGTCCTGCATCGAAGCGTTGACCTCGGCGAGGTGCTTCTTGCCCGCGGCGAGCGTTTCGGTGTCGCGGAACACGGCAGCATGCTTCTGCATGGTCTTCTGCATGTCCTCGCGGATGCGCGCGGTGGGCAGGCTGCCCTTGGCGTGGCGGAAGTGATCCAGACGCGTCAGCGCGAGATCCGCGCTGTCGGCGGGGAGCGCATCGTGCTTCGCACCCGGCTTCATCGTTTCGGCGAGGCGATGGCCGATCGCGCGGCCGAACACCACGAGGTCGATCAGCGAGTTCGAACCGAGGCGGTTCGCCCCGTGGACCGAGACGCAGCCCGCCTCGCCCGCGGCATAGAGCCCGGGCACGACATGGTCGGGATTGCCGTCGGGCCCCAGCGTCACGACTTCGCCGTGATAGTTCGTCGGGATGCCGCCCATGTTGTAGTGGACGGTCGGCGTCACCGGCAGCGGTTCGCGCGTCAGGTCGACGCCAGCGAAGATCTTGCCGCTTTCGGTGATGCCCGGCAGGCGCTCTGCCAGCACCTTGGGATCGATGTGATCGAGGTGCAGATAGATGTGGTCCTTGTCCGCACCCACGCCGCGCCCTTCGCGCATTTCGAGCGCCATCGAGCGGCTGACGACGTCGCGGCTGGCAAGGTCCTTCGCGGAAGGCGCGTAGCGTTCCATGAAGCGCTCGCCTTCGGAATTGGTCAGGTAACCGCCTTCGCCGCGTGCGCCTTCGGTGATCAGCACGCCCGCGCCGTAGATGCCGGTCGGGTGGAATTGGACGAACTCCATGTCCTGCAAGGGCAGGCCTGCGCGCAGCACCATGCCGCCACCGTCACCGGTGCAGGTGTGGGCGCTGGTCGCGGTGTAGTAGCAGCGGCCATAGCCGCCGGTCGCCAGCACCACAGCATGCGCGCGGAACCGGTGGATCGTGCCGTCATCCAGGCACATCGCGATCACGCCGACGCAGCGGCGATCCGCACCCTCGCCCGCCATGATCAGGTCGATCGCGAAATATTCGATGAAGAAGTCCGCGTCGTACTTCAGGCTCTGCTGGTAGAGCGCGTGGAGCATCGCGTGCCCGGTACGGTCGGCGGCGGCGCAGGTGCGCTGCACCGGCGGGCCTTCGCCCATGTTCTGCATGTGGCCGCCGAAGGGACGCTGGTAGATCGTACCGTCCTGGTTGCGCGAAAAGGGCACGCCTGCGTGCTCCAGCTCGTACACCGCCTGCGGGGCTTCGCGCGCGAGATATTCGATCGCGTCCTGGTCGCCCAGCCAGTCCGACCCCTTCACGGTGTCGTACATGTGCCAGGTCCAGTGGTCGGGCGTGTTGTTGCCGAGGCTGGCGGCGATACCGCCCTGCGCGGCAACCGTGTGCGAACGCGTCGGGAAGACCTTGGAGATGTTCGCGGTCTTGAAGCCGGCTTCGGCCGCGCCCATCGTCGCGCGCAGGCCCGATCCGCCCGCACCCACGACGACCACGTCGAACTCATGATCGATGATCGGATAGGCGTCGCCCGCCTTGCCGGATGTGGTCGCGGCCGGGCGGTCCGTGCCAGTATCGTTGGGGTTCTGGCTGGCCATCAGGCGGCTCCTGCGAAAGCGATGCTGGCGATGCAGAAGATGCCGAACACGGCCCCTGCCACTGCCACGAGATTGAGAAGGGCGATCAGCGCGAAGCGGCTGCCGCCCTGGTGGATATAGTCCTCGATCAGCACCTGGAGGCCCAGCCGCGCATGCCAGAACGTGCTGACGATCAGCAGGATCAGGGCGGCCGATGCGATCGGCGAGGCGAGCCAGTCGGTCACGGTGGCATAGTCGTACGCCGGCAGCATCAGGAAGCTGACCAGCAGGAACAGCACCAGCACGAGGTTGCCGATCGCGGTGAACCGCTGGAGCAGCCAGTGATGCGCGCCCTCGTGGGCCGAGCCGAGACCGCGAACGCGGCCGATGGAGGTTCCGTTACCCATTGGGAATAGCCTTACTTGGTGAAGATGATCGCCCAGAAGGCGATGGTCAGAACGACGCCGAGGATCGGCGCGAGCGTGGCCCAGAGCTTGTTGATGGTCAGCTCGTAGCCTGCGCCGATGTCGAGCACGAAGTGGCGCAGTCCGCTCATCATGTGGCTGAAGAACGCCCAGGTCAGGCCGATCAGGACGATGTAGCCGATCGGGCTGGTCATCACCCCGGCGAAGGTTTCGTAAGCCTCGGGCCCGCTCGCCATCGCGCCCAGCCACCACAGCAACACGGCCAGCCCGACCAGCGCCATTCCGTCACCGGTGACGCGGTGCAGGATCGAGGTAAACATGTGCGGGCCCCACTTCCAGATCTGGAGATGGGGAGAGAGCGGTCTGTTCGACATGGTGTCTAGCGGGTCCAATCTGGCCGGATGCGGTAAGGCTTGCGCCTCCACTTAGCGAAAGCACGGGGAGGTTCAAGCGAGTCCAAAGGCTGGATGTGCCAAAGCACGTGGAATGGGGTCAGCGCAAGCGTGGGGGTTGGTAGCCTGCGCCAATCGGCCTAACAGGTGGGCCCATGACAGGCATTCTCGTCACAGGATCGAGCCGCGGTATCGGGGCGGCCATTCGCGAACAGCTGGAGGCGCGCTGCGTGCGCGTGATCGGCCATTCCACACGCGGGCTGGAAGAAGGCGAGATTGCCGCCGATTTTACCGAGCCTTCCGCGCCGTCAATGCTGTGGGAAGAGGCACTGCGGCAGGCCGACGGCGAAATCGACGTGCTGATCAACAATGCCGGGCTGTTCGAAGGGATCGCGCTCGACACATCGGACATCGAATGGCTCGACGCGTGGGAGGAAACGCTGCGGATCAATCTGACCGCCGCCGCCCAGCTCAGCCGTTTCGCAGTGCGCCACTGGCAGGAGCGCGGCGTTTCGGGGCGGATCGTCCACATCGCCAGCCGCGCAGGCCATCGCGGCGACTCGCCTGCGCATTGGCACTATGCCGCGGCAAAGGGCGGAATGCTCGCGCTGCACAAGACGATCGCGCGCGCCTACGCCAGCGAAGGCATCTACAGCTTTGCCGTGACGCCGGGCTTCACCGACACAGCAATGGCAGGCGACTACCTCGAAAGCCGGGGCGGCCCCGGCCTGCTCGCCGATATTCCGCTGGGCCGCGTCGCGGAGCCGGAGGAAATCGCCGATATCGCGATCTGGTGCGCGCTCGACGCGCCGCCGAGCATGACCGGCGCGACGATCGACGCCAATGGAGCAAGCTATGTCAGGTAAATTCGCTGCCCTCGCAGGTTTGGCTCTCATCACGGCAAGCTGCGCCCCCGCGACCGAACCAGTCGCCAGTGCCGCCGAGACCGAACGGACGAGCGTCGTCACCTCCCCCGAACTCGCCACCAGCTTCCGGCAATCCGCGTTCCTCGAAAAATGCGAAGACTTCGACGAGTGGGACAAGCCCGCCCCGCCCTTCGAACTGCTCGGCGACACCTGGTATGTCGGGACCTGCGGCATCTCGGCGATCCTCGTGCTTGGCGAGGATGGCCATGTCCTGATCGACAGCGGGGTAGAGGCTGCCGCGCCGCTGGTTCTCGACAATATCCGCGCGCTCGGGATCGACCCGCGCGATATCCGCTACCTGCTGATGAGCCACGAGCATTTCGACCATGTCGGCGCACATGCTGCGCTGGCCGAAGCGACCGGGGCGCAAGTGATCGCCTCGCCCGAAGCGGCGAAGGTTCTGGCCAGCGGCAAGGTCAGCGCGGACGATCCGCAGGCCGACATCCACCCCGCGATGAAGCCGGTGAAGGTCGACCGGATCGTGAGCGATGGCGAGGTGCTGAACCTCGGCGGCAAGGAATTCACCGCGCATCTCACCCCCGGCCACACGCCGGGCGCGATGAGCTGGACGTGGAATGCCTGCTCGCTTCCGTGGCAGCCGCCTGTTTGCCGCCGCGTCGCCTATGTCGACAGCCTCTCGCCCGTCTCGGCGGACGATTATCGCTTCACCGATCACCCCGCCGTCGTCGCCGATTTCCGGCGCAGCATCGCCAAGGTCGCCACACTTCCATGCGACCTGCTCGCGACGCCGCACCCTTCGTCGAGCGGGATGCTCGACCGGATGAAGGAGGGCGGATTGCTCGATGGGGCCGCTTGCGCGGACTACGCGAAGGCCATCGAAAAGCGGCTGAACGACCGGCTCGCGGAAGAAGCCGAGTGACCGACGGCGCGGGCTCGGGTTCCGACCTCCCCTTCTCCTGCCGCTGCGGCGCGGTGAAGGGGGTGATCGAGAAAGCGGGCCCGCGCGAGGGCGATTTCGTCGTGTGCCACTGCACCGATTGCCAGACCTTCGCCAATCGCTTCGATGCGGGCGACAGGGTGATGGACGAGCAGAACGCAGGCACACCGCTCTACCAGAGCCGCTGCGCGCGGATGCGGATAGAGAGCGGTCTCGACGAGCTACGGTGCATCCACCTTACCGAAGAGGCGACGCTGCGCTGGTACGCGGGCTGCTGCGACACGCCGCTGTTCAATTCGTACAAGAACGGCAAAATCCCCTACGTCACGACGCTGGTCGGCAATTGCGACGAGGGATTGCGCACAAGGCTGCTGGGGGAACCGATCGGGCACCTCTTTGTCGATGACGATCCGGCGTGTACCGGGCCGGTCCGCCGCCTATCGATGAACACGCTGATGCGGCGGTTTTTCGTCAGGATGGTCAAGGACATCGTCTCCGGCGACCGCCGCCGGAGCGCGCTGTTCGATCCCGAAACGCTGGAGCCCGTCTCCACCCCTGTGCGCCTTACGAAGGAAACGATCGCCCATGTCGGCTGACATCACTGCCGAAGACGCCGGAATCAGCTGGAAGCTCACCGCGCTGGTCGACCGCACCGCCGCCGAGGCTGCGCTCGCGGCGAGCGTGGAGGACGCGTGGGACAGCGATCTGGTGATGAGCGCGCACGAGGTCGAGGCGGACCGGTACGACCCGATGAACGCCGGCCTGTGGCGGATCGAGGCATGGTATCCGCGCAAGCCCGACAAGGCTCTTCGCGCCACGCTAAAGGACATGTTCGACGGCAACCCGCCGGACTTCACGCTCGAAAAGGTCGAGCCCGAGGACTGGGTGACGCTCAGCCAGCACGCGGTCGAGCCGGTGCGCGCGGGGCCGTTCCATATCCGCACGCCCGATTTTCCGGCGGACGAGAGCGCGATCGACCTGATCATCCCCGCCAGCCGCGCCTTCGGCACCGGCCAGCACGAGACGACTGCGGGGTGCCTCACCATGCTCGGCTGGTTGAAGCAGCGCGGCGTTCGTCCGCGCTGGATCGCCGATATCGGGACGGGCACGGGCCTGCTCGCCATCGGCGCGCTCAAGCTGTTTCCCACGGCGAATGTGATCGCCAGCGATATCGACCCGGTGTGCGCCGAGATCGTCGACGAGAACGCGGGCAACAATGCCGTCGCGCTCGGTCAGAGACCCGGCGCGCTGCATTACGTCACCGCACCGGGAATGAACCACCCGGCGCTCGCATCGCGCGCCCCCTACGACCTGCTGATCGCCAACATTCTCGCCGGGCCGCTGATCGAACTCGCGCCCGATTTCGCGCGCACGCTGATGCCCGGCGCGCGCGTGATCCTCGCCGGGCTGCTGACCACGCAGGAAGCGAAAGTGACGCGCGCGTACCAGCGGCAGGGCCTGCGGGTGGAACGCAGGATTGCCGACGGCGACTGGTCGATCCTGTGCCTGCGGAACATGCGGGGATGAAGGCGCTCGGCCACCTAGGCCGGGCATTCGGCTGGCTGATCGCGCTGCTAGCGCTTGTCGTGGCGAGCTATTTCCTCGCCGCATGGATCGGATCGTCGATCCCGCGCAATGCCGGATGGACCGAGGCCGAGTCGGGCATCCCGATCATGGTCGAGGACAATGGCTATCACACCGGCATCGTCATGCCGGTGGTCACCGATGTGAAGGACTGGCGCGACACCTTCCCCTCGCTGGCCGAGCCGACGGCGAACGGCCCGCGCCCCACCCATGTCTCGGTCGGCTGGGGCGACAGCGAAGTCTATCGCACCGTCGCCACGTGGGACGATCTCAAGCCCGGCACCGTGCTGAGGATTGTGACGCGCGGAGGCCCCGCCGTCATGCGCGTCGCCGGCTATTATCGTCCCGGAGCGGGCGTGCACCACCGCTGGCTGGTCCTGCGCGAAGCGGAATATGCGCAGCTGGTCGCGCAGGTCGAAGACACGCTGCCGCCCATCGCCGACCCGGCGAAAAGGGCCAGCTATCCGAGCTTCGATCCGAAGGCGAAGGTGTTCGACGCCAATGGACGCTACTGGATCGGCTACACATGCAACCAGTGGGTCGCCGACGCATTGGCCGAGGCAGGCGTGAAAACCGGATCATGGACCCCGTTATCGGGCGGCGTGATGAAGTGGATACCGCAAGGCGAAACGCGGCCCTGATCGTTACCCGACCGGATCGCAAAAATATGCATGACGGGTCGCGCTGCTTGCATTAATGTCAGTAACGTCATGATCGATCTGCCCGCCGCATTCGACCTTTTCGCCGACCGCATGGTCCGGGTGATCTATTTCGACATGCAGCGCTACTTCGTGGCGGCAGGGCTCTTCACCATCGCGCTGCTCGTGTTTCGCAGCTGGGCGCAGCGCAAGCGAATCCAGAACCGTCGGGCGGCGCGCAAGGACTACACGCGCGAAATCGCCTCTTCGCTTCGCACCTCTTTCATCTTCGCCCTGACCACTTTCCTCACGCTGGCGCTGCGCGAGGTCGGGCTGGTCAAGCTCAAGATCGAAACCTTCACGATCGTCACCGTCGCATGGCAGCTGGCGCTGATGATCGTCGCGCACGACGCCTATTTCTACTGGATGCACCGGGCGCTGCACCACAAGCGCCTGTTCCGCGCGACGCACCTGCACCATCACAAGTCGCGCACCCCGACCCCGTGGACCGCGTACAGCTTTTCCAGCTGGGAGGCAGTGACCGAGGCGCTGTTCATCCCGCTGTTCATGCTGGCGACCAGCACGATGGGCTTCGCGATGACCGGCCTCGCGGTGTTCCTGTTCCTGTGGCACATGATCGTCCGCAACGTGATCGGGCACCTCGGCGTGGAGCTCTATCCGGCGGGCTGGGCCGACAATCGCTGGGTCGGCTGGTGGAACACGACCACGCATCACGATCTGCACCACAGCTCGGGCAACACCAATTTCGGGCTCTATTTCACCTGGTGGGATCGCTGGATGGGAACCGAGCACCCGCGCTATCGCGAGGAATTCCGCAAGGTGACCGCGCGCACGCGCAAGGCGATGCGCGAGGGCGAGCGCGAGCCCGAAGGCGGGGCCGCCCCGGCCTAGGCCCCCAGCGCATCGCGCTGCGCGGTAAGAAAACGTGCCTCGGCAGGCTCCGGCTCGAGCGCAAGCGCTCTGTCGTAAGCAGCGCGCGCCTGCTCGCCCTGCCCAGCCCGCGCCAGCAGGTCCGCGCGCGCCGCATGAAACGGCAGGAAATCGGCCAGCCTGTCCGCATCGAGTCCGCCCAGCGCCGCCAGCCCATCCTCGGGGGAGTGCGCGCGCGATAGCGCCACCGCGCGGTTGATCGCGATCACCGGCGTGGGCCGCATTGCCAGCAGTGCGTCGTAGAGGCGCAGGATCGCGCGCCAGTCGGTCGGGCGATCGTGCAACCGCATCGCATGGGTCAGGTGGATCGCGGCGAGAGTTTGCATCGGTCCGGGAGTGCGCAGCGCGGTTGCCCGGTCGAGCGCCCTGCGCCCCGCCTCGATCCGCACCGTATCCCACTTCGCAATGTCCTGCTGCGACAGTGGCACCATCGCGCCATCACCATCCAGCCGGGCGTTCTCGCGCGAGCGGATCAGCGAGACCATCGCCAGCAATCCGAATGCCTCCGCTTCCGCAGGCATCAATTCGGCGAGAAGCTCCGCCAGCCGCTCTACCTCGGGCGCAAGACCCGCCGTATCGCCCGCGCCGGAGGCATTGCGGTAGGCGATGCCCAGCGCGGTTTCGAGCGTTTCGAGAACCGCGCCGACCCGCCCCGCCCATTCGCCCGGAGGAGGCGTCTCGAACGGAATCTTCGCCGCCCCGATCTTCGCCTTCGCCCGCGTGATCCGCTGGTACATCGTCGGTTCGGCGACCAGAAACGCGCGTGCAATCCGTGGGACCGAAACGCCGCAGATCGTCCGCAAGGCCAGCGCTATGCGGGCCTCCACCGCGAGCGCGGGATGGCAGCAGATGAAGAGCAGCCGCAGCCGTTCGTCGGGGATCGGCTCGGGGAAGGTTATCACATCGCCCATGGTCTCGGCCTCGGGCTGGCTGGCGATCGCCCGCGCCTCCCGCTCCGCCTTGCGCCGTGCATCGAGCGCGCGGCGACGCGCAGTCACATAGGTCCACGCCGCCGGATCGCGGATCGGCGTCTCCTCGCGCAGCGCAGCTTCGCAGGCCGCCGCAAAGGCGTCTTCGGCTAGGTCGAGATCGCGGAAATGCGCGGCAAGGGCTGCGACGACCCGGGGCCGCGCAGCCGCAAGCGCATCGGCCAGACCGCTCAGGGCTAGTCCTGCCAGACCGGGCGGATTTCGACCGCGCCGTTGCCGGGAATCGGAATCATCCGCGCCCAGCGGACCGCCTCGTCGTGGTCCTTCGCCTCGATCAGGTAGAACCCGCCCAGTTCCTCGTGCGTTTCGGCGAAGGGGCCGTCGTGCAGCGTGCCCTCACCGCCGTTTTCGTACCGAATGGTGGTTGCGGTGTGCGCCTCGCGCAGCCGCTCTCCGCTGAAGGCGACGCCCGCTGCGCCGAGCTCTTCCATCAGCCTCATGTGGCCCGCCAGCGTGGCCGCGAGCACGGCCTCGCCGTTGTCGCCCGCATAGGCGCTCTCGTCTTCGTGAATCAGCAGCATGTATTGCATCGCCTGTCCTCCGGTTCGGCACCGCCCCTGTGGCGGTACTCTACACCTCAGACGCCGATGGTGCGCGCGTTTCGACAGGCTGCGAGGAATTTTTCGAGAGGTTGTCGTCCTTCTCGTCCGCACCCGGCCCGCTGACCATCTGGTGATAGCCCGCAATCGCCCGCACCACGCCGTGCATCATCTCCATCCGCTCAGGGATGGAAACGTGCGTGCGCCCGATCATCACCGCGACGGTGTAGACACTGCCATCGGGCGCGGTCAGGATGCCGACATCGTTGTAGCCAGCCTGGTCGGCCGGCGTGCCCTGCGGCACTATGTCGAGCACCTGCCCCGTGCCGGTCTTGTGCGCGATGCTCCACCCTTCGGGCAGCCCACCCTTCAGCCGGTTGGGGCCGCTCTTGACCTCGCCGAGCCAGCCGAGAAACCGCGCGGTGTTGGCGGGCGAGAGCAGTTCGCCCTGCTTCAGCTGCGCAAGTGCCGCCGCAATCGCGACGGGCGTCGCGCCGTCGACCGGATCGTCCACATACGCATCGAAGGCAGCCTTGCGCACATCATGCGGCACGGTCTTGCGCACTTCGAAAAACGTATCGCCCAGCGCATAGGGCTGCCGCCACTCGAGCCCGGCGATCTGCGATTGCATGGGTCGCTCGCCCGGGCCGAAGCGAATATCGGCGAAACCCTTTTTCGCGAGCGTCTTGCGGACCTGTTCGGGCCCGCCGATGCGGCGCAGGACGGTATCGTTGGCGGTGTTGTCGCTCTGCGTCAGTGCGCGCCTGATGAACTCGGCATAGCTGCTGGAGAAGCTGCCTCGCGCGATCACGTTCTGGCGGATCGGGCTGTGGAACACCGCCAGGTCGCGCATCCGCACCGTCCCAGTCTCACCCAGATCGAGCGTGCCGCGATCCGCCATGTCGAGCGCGGTCAGCGCGACCCAGAGCTTGCTGACGCTCTGCTGCGGATAGAGCCTGGTCCCCTTGAAATGGACCATCCGCCCGCGCGCCGGATCGTACACCGCGATCCCCACCTTGCCTTCGAGCGCGGTGCCGAGCGCGAACAGCTGATCGTCGAGCCACTCCTCCTCGGGCGACCGCTCGACCGTCAGGTCCTCGGCCGCCTGCTCGATCCGTTCTCCAACGCTCGGCGCGGCCTTGCTGCCGCCCGCCAAGCGGGAGAGGTGGCACGTCGACAGGGCCCCGAAGGTGATCAGGCAAGCCAGGATAAGCAAAACGTTGCGCATCAAAGGCATATAGCGACGATCGGGCTGAATTGCAGGCTCGGCGCCGGCTTAGCCCGCCGCCGCTACGATCGCCGCCCAGCCCGCCTCGTCGATAATCTCGATCCCAAGCTCCTCGGCCTTTTTCATCTTGCTGCCTGCACCCGGCCCGGCGACCAGCAGGTCGGTCTTCGCGGACACGCTCCCCGCAGCCTTTGCGCCCAGCCGTTCGGCCTGCGCCTTTGCCTCATCGCGGCTCATGGTCTCGAGCTTGCCGGTGAACACGACCGTCTTTCCCGCGACCGGGCTTGCGACCGTCTTGACCTCGTAGATCGGCGGATCGACTTCGCCCGCGCCCGGTTCGGCACCGATCAGATCGTCCCATACCTGCCGGTTGTGCTCTTCATGGAAGAAATCGGCGAGCGCGTGCCCCACCGCCGTGCCGATCCCGTCGGCGCGGACCTCGTAGATGCGGCGCACCGCATCGAGCATGCGCGCGTTGAACGGGCTGACCTTCTCGTCCGGCCCTTGCGGGTGTTCGGAGCGGTATTCGTGGAACTCGGCCGCCTTGTCCGGCAGCTTACGGATGTCGCCGAGGCCTTTGAGCAGGTCGCGCGCGGTGACCGCACCGACGTGGCGGATGCCCAGCCCGAACAGCAGCCGCGCGGCGTCGGGCGCGCGCTTGTCTTCCACCGCAGCCAACAGGTTATCCACCGACTTGTCCTGCCATCCTTCGAGCGCAAGGATGTCCTCGCGCCGCTTGCGCAGGCGGAATATCTCGACCGGGCTCGACAGCCAGCCATGTTCGATGAACTGCGCGATCGTCTTCTCGCCCAGCCCCTCGATATCGAGCGCGCCGCGGCTGACGAAGTGCTTCAGGCGTTCGAGCCGCTGCGCCGGGCAGATCAGCCCGCCGGTGCAGCGAACGTCGACTTCGTCTTCCTCCGCCACGGCTTCGCTGCCGCATTCGGGGCAGGTGTTCGGGAAGTGGTAGGGTTCGCGTTCCGCCTCGCGGGTCAGGTTCTCGACCACCTGCGGGATCACGTCGCCCGCGCGCTGGATCAGCACCCGGTCGCCGACGCGCAGGCCCAGCCGCGCGATCTCGTCGCGGTTGTGGAGCGTGACGTTGGTCACCGTCACCCCGCCGACCAGGACGGGCGCGAGCCGCCCGACCGGAGTCAGCTTGCCCGTGCGCCCGACCTGGATGTCGATCGCTTCGAGCGTGGTCTCGGCGCGCTCGGCGGGGAACTTGTGCGCCAGCGCCCAGCGCGGGGCCTTGGCGACGAAGCCCAGCCGCTCCTGCCAGTCGAGCCGGTCGACCTTGTAGACCACGCCGTCGATTTCATACGGCAGATCAGGCCGTTGCGCCGCAATGCTATCGTAATGGGCGAGCAGCGCGTCGAGCCCCTCGACCCGCGTGAACAGCTGAGAGACCGGCAGGCCGAACGCCTCGATCGCGCGGATCACCTCGCACTGCGTTTCCCCCGGCAGTTCACCCTTCACCTCGCCCCAGCCATGCGCCCAGAAGCGCAAGGGGCGTTTGGCGGTGACGCTGGCATCCTTTTGCCGAAGCGATCCCGCCGCCGCATTGCGCGGGTTGGCGAACTGGCGAGCTTTGTTGGGATCGAACTCCTCCCCCTTTGCCTCCGCAGCCGCCCGCACATCGTCCATCAGCCGCGTGTTGAGATCGGCGAAGGCGGCGCGCTCCATGTAAACCTCGCCGCGGATTTCGAGGACTTCGGGGGGAGCGCCTGCGAGCTTCGCCGGAATATCGGCGATGTGCGCCACGTTGGGCGTCACATCCTCGCCCACCCGTCCGTCGCCGCGCGTCGCCGCGCGGACCAGTTCGCCGTTCTCGTAGCGCAGCGAGCAGGAGAGGCCGTCGATCTTGTCCTCGGCGGTGAACGCGATCGGCGTGTCGGCATCCAGATCGAGGAAGCGCCGCACGCGCGCGACCCATTCGCCGACTTCCTCCGCGTTGAACGCGTTGTCGAGGCTCATCATCCGCACCGAGTGCGTCACCTTGGACAGCGGCGAGGCGGCGACCTCGTGCCCGACGCCCTTCGAGGGCGAATCGGCGCGGATCAGGTGCGGGAAGGCCGCCTCCAGCGCCTCGTTCCGGCGGACCAGCGCATCGTATTCCTGATCGGTGATCTCGGGCGCGTCCTCGGCATGATAGAGGCGGTTGTGCTTCTTTATCTCGCGCGCGAGCCGCATCAGTTCGTTCGCGGCGTCCGCTTCGGACAGGTCTTCGGAGAGGTTTGCAGGGTCGGCCATCACCCGTGTCGATAGGGCACAGTCGCGAGTTTACGGAAGCCATTTTCTCGATTGCGGGGCACGAGTATTGTCGCGCTCGGGGCGAAGGGGGAATCGGCATGGGTTTGGCAAGGAAGATCGGCTGCGGCTGTCTCGTGATCGTGCTGCTGCTGGTGGCAGCGGCGGCGGGCATCTGGGTCTGGAAGCCGTGGACGCAGATCGTCCCGCTCGAAATGGTCGAGCCCACCGCCGCGCAGGGCGAGCGGGTCGATACCGGCGACGTGCTCGGCAATTTCTACCCCGCAAAGGGTGCCGATAACGGCCCCGGCGTGCTGCTGATCGGCGGCAGCGAAGGCGGGCTCGGTAGCGATATGACCCAGCTCGCGCGCGCCTTGCAGGACGATGGCTTCTCGGTCCTCCACCAGAGTTACTGGCGCGCCCCCGGCCAGCCCGAGCGGCTCGAGGGCATCCGGCTCGAAACCTTCCAGCGGGGCCTTTCGTGGCTGCGCGCACGGCCCGAGGTCGATCCCGCACGCACCGCGATGATCGGCTGGTCGCGCGGGAGCGAGGCTGCGCAATTGCTCGCGATCCGCGATCCCTCGATCAAGGCGATCGTGCTCGGGATGCCGGGCAATGCGGTGTGGCCCGGGTTCGGTTGGGACGAACCGTGGAAGCAGTTCGACAGCCCGTGGAGCTGGCGCGGCGAAGCGCTGCCGTATCTCGAACTCGGCGGTATCCAGACGATCGGCGGCGACATGGACGAAACCTGGCGTGAAATCGCGGCGCGCGAAAAGCAGCACCCAGAGGCGACGATCCCGATCGCCGACGTGGGCGTGCCCGTCCTGATGATCTGCGGCGAATCGGACATCGTGTGGCCATCGTGCCAGATGGGCCGCGCGATCGCCGATGCGGCGGCGCGGGCGGGCAAGGACGACGTGCGCCTGCTCGCCTTTCCCGACGCGGGCCACTACGCCTTCGGCGCGCCGGTGAGCGAGGATGACGAGGCGTTCGAGAAGCTCGACAAGCTTGGCGGCTCGCCCGAAGGCAACGCCGATGCGCTGCGCCAGAGCTATCGCGACATCGTGGCGTTCCTGAGGGATACGACAGGCGGAGACGCGAACTGACGGGCGGCGCTCCGCACGCGGATCACATCTCTTCCTTCACGCCTTTGCGGATCAGCCACCAGTTGGTCGGGTAGGCGGTGCAGAACCCGGCGAGCATCGCAACCTGCATCGCGAACCAGAACTCGGGCGTGGCGACCTCTGCCACGCCCCCGTAATCGGGTTTGAACCACGCGAACTGGATCAGCCCCATCAACCCGTACATGCCGACCTGCCACGAGGTGATGGAGAGGAAATCAGCCTTCACCGCCTGACCGATCCCCTCGCCCACCGAGAGATCGCGCATCGGCTTGATGGTGAAGTACTGGAATGCGATGCCAAGCACGAAGGCGACGATGTAGTCGACGATCCACACCGCAAAAATCTTCTCGCCGAACAGCGAGTGCCAGCCGAACCACACCGCGATCTGCGGCAGCGCGAAGACCGACCATTCGGCAATGATGTCGCCCAGCGTGCACCCCGCGCCGCAATGCGAAGCGCCCTTGGCGACCGACGCCCAGAACGGCACCTCTTCATCGGGCGCATCGATCCCCCGCCCCTTGCGGCGGCCGAACGCACGGTAGAGCCACACCCACAGCACGCTGCCGAACAGCGCGGCGAGCGGCCAGACGAAATTCATCACCGCCATCTTCTGCGGATGCCGCGCGACATCGACGGCGATCCACAGCGCGCAGACCCCTGCGAGCAGGAGCGAGACGATGGAAAGCGTGTGAAGCCAGGCGGGAAAATTCGCGTGGGGCATGCCGGATCAATTCGAACACCCCGCGAGGGTTCCGCACCGACAGGATGCCGCAGGGGCCTGAAAACTAGACCTCCAGCAACCGATCCGCCTGCGCGCGCGCTTCGGGTGTCACCTCGGCGCCCGACAGCATGCGGGCGATCTCTTCCTGCCTGCCCTCGGCGTCGAGCAATTCGATCGAGGTCTTGGTGACCGTCCCGCTGCTCGCCTTGGCGATGCGGTAGTGGACGCGGCCGCGGGCGGCGACCTGGGGTGAGTGCGTCACCACCAGCACCTGCCCGTCGCTCGCCAAGCGCGCCAGCCGTTCGCCGATGGCGGAGGCAACCGCCCCGCCCACGCCGCGGTCGATCTCGTCGAAGATCATCGTCGCCGCGCCGCCCTGTTCGGCCAGCGCGACTTTCAGCGCGAGAATGAAGCGTGAGAGTTCGCCGCCGCTGGCGATCTTGTTCAATGGCGCGAAATCTGCGCCGGGATTGGTCGCGATCAGGAATTCGACCGCGTCCATCCCGCTCGCGCCCCATTTTTCCTGCGGCAGCGGCTGCACGTCGGTGCGGAAGCGAGCGGCATCGAGCTTGAGCGGCGCAAGCTCCGCTGCGACCGCCGCGTCGAGCTTCTTCGCCCCGGCCTTGCGCGCCTTGCGCAGCCGCGTCGCCGCGCCTTCGTAGGCATCGTAGGCCTCGCGCTCGGCCAGCCGCAGCGCGTCGAGCTGGGCTTCGCCACCTTCGATCGCGTCGAGCTTGGCGCGAAATTCGCGAATCTTGTTGGGCAATTCATCCACTTCGCAGCGGTGCTTGCGGGCGAGCGCGCGCAGGTCGAACAGCCGCGTCTCGGCAGCGTCGAGCGCGGCGGGATCGTGGACCAGCGCCTCGGCAGCTTCTTCCAGCTTCTCCTCCGCCTCGGTCGCTTCGAGGATCGCGCGGTCGAGCGCGCCGAGCGCTTCGGCGAGCAGCTTGTGCTCACCCGCAATCCGGTCGAGCCGCCGCGCGGCGGTGCGCAACTCGCTCAGCGGCGAGTCCGAACCTTCCCAGATGTGGCGCAGTTCTTCGAGATCGCCCGACAGACGCTCACCCTTCTGCATCGAGGCACGCGCTTCGGCGAGGCGCGCTTCCTCGCCCGCCTGCGGTTCGATCTCGATCAGTTCGGCAAGATGCGCCAGCAGCAGGTCCTGCTCCGCGCTGGCGGCGTCGATCGCGTCGCGCGCTTCCTCGAGCGCTTCGGCGGCGCGGCGCCATTCGCGCCAGTTGCGCGCGACCCTGGCGGTGTCGGCATCGGCGAAGCGGTCGAGCAGCTGGCGGTGCCCGCGCGGGTTCACCAGCCCGCGATCGTCGTGCTGGCCGTGCAACTCGACCAGGATCGGGGCAAGGTTGCGCAGCAGGCCGACGCTGGCCGACTGATCGTTGACGAAGGCCTTCGATCCGCCGTCCGCCTTCACCTGCCGCCGCAGAATCAGCGGCTCGCCCGGCTCGATCTCGATCCCTGCCTCCTCCAGCGCTTCGGAGAGCGCGGGCGGAAAGCTCGCAAATTCGAAATTGGCGGTGACGCTGGCCTGCTTCGCGCCGCTGCGTACCAGGCTCGTCTCGGCACGATTGCCGAGCACCAGGCCCAGCGCATCGAGCAGGATCGATTTGCCCGCACCGGTCTCGCCCGTAAGCACGCCCAGCCCTCGACCGAAATCGAGATCGAGCGCTTCGATCAGAACGACATTGCGGACGGCAAGTTGGGTCAGCATCGCAAGGCGCAGATTAGCGTGCGCACGCGCCCGCGTCACCGCCGGGCATACGCCTTACCGCTCGTGGATGTGCATAAACGCCGCGAAAGCACGCATGCGGCGGCATTCCCGGGCGCTATTGTGCGACGGCGACCTGCGTATCGGGCGCATTGTCCTGCACCAGTTCGTAGGCCTTTTCGTACCATTTGCTGCCCGGATAGTTCGCGCCCAGAACGGCGGCGTATTTCTTGGCTTCCTGCGGGATGCCGAGGGCAAGGCTGGTTTCGGTGAGGCGATACAGCGCTTCGGGGGCGTGGCTGGTGGTCTGGTAGGTGTCGATCACGTTCTGGAAACGGATCTGCGCCGCGGTCCACTTGCCAGATCGTTCGTAGAAACGCCCGATTTCCATCTCCTTGCCGGCAAGGTGATCGTTCACCAGGTCGATCTTGAGCCGCGCATCGGAGGCATATTCGCTCTGCGGGAAGCGCCGTTCGACCTCGCGCAGCGCGGCGAGCGCCAGCTCGGTGGTCTTCTGGTCGCGGGTGACGTCGCTGATCTGCTCGTAATAGCTGAGCGCGATCAGGTAATAGGCGTAAGGCGCGTCCTTGTTGCCCGGGTGGATCGACAGGAAGCGCTGCGCGCTCTGGATCGACTTGGTGTAGTCGCGCGCGACATAATAGCTGAACGCGCTCATCAGCTGTGCGCGGCGGGCCCAGGGCGAATAGGGATGCTGACGCTCTACCTCGTCGAACAGCGCAGCGGCAATTTGCGCATTGCCCGCATCCAGCCGTTCCTTCGCGCTCGAATACAGCGTTTCCACATCGCGGGCGACGTAGGCCGTATCGCGAGGACCGCCGCTGCCACCGGCGCATCCCGTGGTCACGGTGGCAAGGGAGCCGAGGACGGCTGCGGCGAGGAAGGTTTTGCGAGTTGTGCTCATGGGGCGGCGGTATAGCGCCGGGTGCCATGAACGCCAAGTGAAACGGGCGGCGATTTGAGGTGCCGTCCTGCGCGGCCGCGGTCAGGCGCTCGGCCGCTCTCCATGGCCGGCGATCTCGCTGCCCTCGGGCGCTTCCCAGAGGAGGTGCCGCCCCTCGAGGCTGACCAGGTTCTTGGCCCGGATGACATCGCCCTTGGTGGTGTACCCGAGCAGCTGCTCGGCATCGAGGTGCGGGTTGACCGCGAGCACCCGCAGTTCTTCGGAAGTGAAGTCCGACAGGCCGCGCGCGCGCTCCTGCCCCGTCTGGTCGTAGACGTGGAGCACGTCGCCGCGGGTGAAGTCGCCGTCGATCGACAGGATATCCTCGCGGCGGATCGAACGCTCGCCATCAGCCAGAGCGTCCGCAAGGTCGTTCGATATACCGATGCTGCCCGCCATCTGCAGGCGGTTGGCGATCCAGCTTTTCCACCCCGAAACCGGCGATTCGTGCGCCAGGAAGCGGGTGCAGCGGCGTTCGCCGTCGAGCACGGAGCTGAGCGGATTGTCCGCCTCGCCATGCGCGATATAGGTGGTAACGCCCGCTTCCTGCGCGATGTTGGCAGCCATCAGCTTGGTCGTCATGCCGCCCGTGCCGAGCGTGCTCTTGCCCTTGGTCGCTTCCATGAAGGGCGCGACATCGGTCACTTCCTCGATGAACTCGGCCCCTTCCTCGTCCGGGTGGCGATCGAACAGGCCGTCGACTTCGGTCAGGATGATGAAATCCTTCGCCTCGACCATCTGCGCGACCTTGGCCGCCAGCCGGTCGTTGTCGCCAACGCGGATTTCCTCGGTGGTGATCGAATCGTTTTCGTTGATGATCGGCATCACGCCCGCTTCCAGCAGCCGGTGCACGGTGTTGCGCGTGTTGAGGAAGCGGCGGTGATCCTCGAAATCGCCGAGCGTCAGGAGGACCTGCGCGATCTCGAAATCGAACTCGTGGCCGATCTGCTTGTAGGCATTGGTTAGCAGCGGCATCCCGCAGGCGGCGGCGGCCTGCTTGTCGCTCACCCCGGCCGTCTCGGGCCGCTCACCGACGATCTTGAGGCCAAGCGCGACCGCGCCCGAGCTGCACAGGATCACGTTGGTACCCCGCTCGCGCAGTTTGGCGACGTCCTCCAGAAGGCGCTGGATGAACCCGAACCGGGGTGTCAGGCGTTCGCTGTTGGCAACCAGCGTGGAGCCGATTTTGACGACGACAGTGTTCGCTTGCGACATATTCTATCCACCTGGGCTGCCAAATCAGTGGCGGCGACATAGGGTGCAGTGCTGCGCTGCACAACCCACTGGAAAAAATTGCACGGCTGTGTTATAAAAGAATAAACGCAATCTCGCGGAGGACGCTCGCCATATCAGGCCAATCCCTCCGCATTCAAGACTATGCAATGATGGAGAAAGACTATTTCCAAGAATATTCTTTTGATCGGCTGTGGAAAGATGGGCGGCGCCCTGCTCGAATACTGGAAGAAGGGCGAAGAGAAATTCACTATTGTCGACCCTTTCCTTGAAAGTGCACCCGAAGGCGTCGATCTGGTCAAGGAAAAGGCCGAACTCGACCGGCAACGCTTCGACGTGATCATCGTCGCGATCAAGCCGCAGATGATCGACGACATTCTGCCCGACTACGCACCCGTGCTGGCCGAGGGTGGCTATGTCATCTCGATGGCCGCAGGCGCATCGATCGCCCGCTTGTCCAAGGTCATGGGCGACGCCCCGGTCATCCGGATCATGCCCAACCTGCCCGCTTTCGTCGGCAAGGCGACCAATGGCCTGGTCGCAGGCCCCGGCGTCACCGACGACCAGCGCAAGCATGCGCACGCGATGATGGAGCGCACCGGCACCGTCGTCGAAGTCGACGACGAGGACCAGCTCGACCGTGTCACCGCGGTCGCAGGCTCGGGCCCCGGCTACGTCTTCGAACTCGCCCGCGCCTATGTCGCGGCGGCGGAAGGCATCGGCTTCTCGCACGAACAGGCCCGCGCGCTGGTGCTCGGCACGCTCGAAGGCACCATCGCGATGGCGATTGCCGAAGACGACAAGTCGCTTGAAGATCTGCGCAATTCGGTCACCAGCAAGGGCGGCACAACCGCTGCCGGGCTCGACGCGCTGAACGGCGACGGCGCGGTGTCGCGCAAGTTCGAAGAAACGCTGGAGGCCGCGTACAAACGCGCGGTCGAACTGAGGTAGCATCCGCCCGGAACCCGGGCCCTGCCTTGCCCGTCTATACACTGAACACCACCCATAAGAATGATCCGAAGAGGACTACTATGAACGACCAGACACTCGATCCCGCGATCCATATTCACGAGCTTGGCAGCAACGCACGCGCCGCCGGGAAGGGCCTGCTGACGGCGTCGACCGAGGCCAAGAACACCGCCCTCACCGCCGCCGCGAAGGCGCTGCGCGACAACCAGGACGAGCTGCTCGAAGCCAACGCCAAGGATGTCGCATCGGTCGAAGGCAAGAAGCCCGACAGCTTCATCGACCGCCTGAAACTCACCCCCGACCGCATCGAAGGCATGGCATCCGCGCTCGAACAGATTGCCGAGCTGCCCGACCCCGTCGGTCGCCAGCTTGCCGAGTTCGACCGGCCCAACGGATTGAAGATCGAACGCGTCGCCGTACCCATCGGCGTGATCGGCATGATTTACGAATCGCGGCCCAATGTCGGCGCGGACGCCTCCGCGCTGTGCCTCAAGTCGGGCAACGCGGTGATCCTGCGCGGCGGTTCGGAAAGCCGCAACTCGACCCGCGTGATCGTGCGCTGCATGCAGGAAGGCCTCAAGGCCGCCGGCCTGCCCGAACACGCCGTCCAGACCGTGGGTACGACCGACCGCGCCGCGGTGGCCGAGCTGCTCAAGGCGGACGAGTTCGTCGACCTCGTCATCCCGCGCGGCGGGCGTGGCCTTGTCGAGCTGGTGCGCGACCAGGCGAGCGTGCCCACGCTCCTCCACCTCGATGGCAACTGCCACACCTACGTCCATGAAAAGGCAGACCTCGACAAGGCAGCCGAAGTCATCCGCAACGCCAAGCTGCGCCGCACCGGCGTGTGCGGTGCGACCGAAAGTATCGTGGTCGACAAGGCGGTTGCCGACCAGGCGATCCCCAAGATCGCCGCGATCTTCGGCGACGACTGCGAGCTGCGCGGGGACGAGACCGCCGTATCCATCGCGCCGAGCATCAAGCCCGCAACCGACGAAGACTGGGGGACCGAATATCTCGACCCCATCGCGAGCGTGAAGGTGGTCGACGGCCTCGACGAGGCAATCGACTGGGTGGACACCTATTCGAGCCACCACACCGACGCGATCATCACCGAGGATGACGACGCGGCGCGCAAGTTCATGACCAGCATCGACTCCGCGATCCTGATGCACAACGCCTCCACCCAGTTCGCCGACGGCGGCGAGTTCGGGATGGGTGCGGAAATCGGCATCGCGACGGGCAAGATGCACGCGCGCGGTCCGGTCGGCCTCGAACAGCTGACCAGCTTCAAGTACCTCGTCCACGGACAGGGCCAGACGCGGCCGTAAGCTTTTGCACCGTAAGCTTCTGAAGGGGCCGGGTGCGCACGGACATTCCCTGTGCGCCCGGCCCTTCGTTTACGTTCCGGAAAGCACGGGCGGTTAGCCTGACGGCGGAGGGCACCGCCATGATCCGGGAAATGATGCACGAGGAAGATGGCGCAACCGCCATCGAGTACGGCCTGATTGCAGCGCTCATCTCGCTGGCCAGCATCGTCGCCTTTCAGTCCCTCGGGCTCAACCTCGCCGACGTGTTCAACACCATCACCCGCGCGATGGGGGGCCAATAAGGGCGCCCCGCAATGTGCCGGGCTCAGGATCGTGACCAATACGAAGAGCCGCCGATGCCTTCCCGGGCGTCGGCGGCTTTTTCGCAAGCGTCAGATATTGGTGCTGCACGGGATCAGGCTGGGCAGCAGGAAGGTGTAGGGCCGCATCCGTTCGGAATTGCGCGCGACGATCTGCTCTTCCACGTCCTGTAGTGCCGCACGGAAACGCGACAGCGGGCCGCCCTTCCCCGTGATCTGCGGGTCCTGAAACCATTGCGGATAGGGAAAGTCGGGCGAGAGATAGGTGCCGAGCGGGCGGTAGTAGAGCGAGCCGAGCAGGAAGAGCACCTTCAGCTGTTCGAGTGCCAGGACCTCGGGCGGCATCATCGCCAGCCAGCCGGTCTTCGTTCCGCCCTTCTGCGTATCGGGCGCCGGTTGCCAGAACGCACCCGTCACCGCCGGCGCATATTCCATGATGGCCTTTTGCGGGAAGTTGACCGAGGCATGCTGCGCGCTGGCGGTGAAGATCGTCATCGTGCAAATGTCGACCAGTTGCTGAATAGTGCTCGGCGCGGAAAAACCCTTCAGCTTGCCGCTGTCGGCGATGGCAGCCGCCCACGCCTGCAACTCGGTATCCCCGGTCACGTCCTTGTCCGATGAATAATACGTGCGGACATAGGCCTTCGCCCAGCTCTCGATCGCGTTCCAGACCAGCAGGCCGTCGTCGCGATAGGGATAATCGCCCAGCGCGGAATCCGCGCCGACACCGCGCGCGACGATATCCTGCGGCAGCATTCCCTTGGCGAAATCGAAGGTAAGACGCGCCTGCACGGCGGCCTGCTGGCTGCTTTCGATCGTGCCTGCGAAGATGTGGTCGATCGGGCCGCCCGCAACGATCAGGCTGTTCGCGGCGGCATCGTTGATGAACAACGTCCCTTCGAAATGGCGCACCAGCAACGCGTTGATCGGGTGGGCATCGGGAAGCTGGCGATGGGTGGCAATGGCAATCGCCTCGATCACCAGATGGGTGCGCGCGAGATGGGCGAACAGCTCGTGATAATTGCCGTCGGCCACCTGCACGACCAGCTTGGCCATTTCCCAGCCCCACTGCTTTTCCGTGCTCATGCTCGGCGTCATCACCGGGCTCGCCGCATTGGAGGGATCGCAATTGATCGCGACCGGGACCAGGCTCTGCCCACCGGGCGGCACCGCGAACAGGGCGACGGGGCAGGTCAGGTACTTGGCCGAACCGTCCCATTCGCCGGGCTCGATGATAGAGAGCGGCGAATAGTCGCACTGGAACAGGCGCCCCTCCTCCAGCGCCGCATCCAGCGTATCGCCGGGCACGACCGCCGCATATTGCTTGGCCGTCACCGCGCATTTCTTCGGGATTTTGGTAACCGCCTCGATCAGCATGCAGTTGGGGCCCGCCACGCGCAGGTTGGCGAATTCGAGATCGTCCTGGAATGTATAGGCGATCGGCGGGACGGCGATCGTCTTGAAATTGTCGAGATAGGTCTGGAGCGTTCGCGGGCGTTCCTTGCCCAGCGCCGCCTTGGTCGCGCCGCGCAGTTCGATCACGCCTTTCAGCTTGGTCGCGTGGTTCTTGAGGTCCGCGATGGCGACTTCGGCGTCGAACATGTGAACGCAGTCGGTCGCCAGCGCGACGATCCCTTTGTGCCCGGACACATCGCCCGCAATCTTCGCCTCGAGAGCGGTCACGTCCTTCTCGATCGCGGCGACCACCACACGGTCTGCGTCGACAAGTGCAGGATCGAGCGCGGAGAGCCCCTGTTCGATCAGCGATGCCTCGACCTCGATCTGGTTGATCGCCACCTCGATCAGGATCTTCACCAGCTTCAGCCACCATTCGAGCGTCGGCATCTCTGCCGTGGGCAGCGTTTTCACCACCGGTACGCCTTCGAGCGAGGGCACGGCGTCGGTCCACTGATACAGCGCCTGGCTTGCTGCGAGCTGCGCTTCCCGCGCCTTGCGCTGCGCCGGGGTATCGTTCTGCGGGAGGCTGGGATCAGCCGGTGCCTGTTGCGCCATAGTGTTTCCGTCCATCCTGTGCGTCGTGGTTGAGACCCGCAGAAATGCTACGTCACAATGGTTAATACCGGCCTTATGGCGGGGCGCGCCCTCGCTCCGTTTAAGATTTGCTTAGACGTTTTCCGTCTATCTTAACGGCATGGACGGGGCGAAAACTCTACTGCGCAAGGCTGCGATTCCGGACCTCCCGCCGGAGGTGCGGACCGATTTCGTCGTCGCCAGCGCAACCACGGTGCAAAAGCAGGGGCGCTGGCTGTTCGTCGGGCTGCTGCTGACGTGCCCCTTTGCCGCGCTCGCCACACCCGAGGCGGCCGGATGGTTCGTGCGCTGGGGCCTGCCGACGCTGATGGCGCTCTATTGCCTGATGGGACTGCGCGATCTCTTCAAGGAGAACCACTTCGCGCAAAAGCCCTGGCGCGCCGAGCGCTTCATGGTCCAGAGCTGGACCTCCTCGCTCTTCGGCGCATTGCTCAGCACCGGCTGGGCGATCGCCTGCTGGTCCGCCGCGGACCCGGGCGAGCGGCTGCACTTCCCCGTCATCCTGGTGATGGGCGCGCTCGCCACTGCCTATTGCATGGCGAGCATCCGCGCGGCGGCGGCGACCCATCTGGTGGTCGACATCGGCGCGATCTCCCTCCTGATGCTGCTGACCGGATCGACCCTCGACATCGCGACCGCGGTGAGCCTGTGCGTCGCCGGGGTGTTCCAGTGGCGCATGATCACCGCGCACCACAAGCAGGTGGTCGAGCTGCTGATGCTCGAGCGCAAGAGCCAGCAGCTGGCCCTGACCGATCCGCTCACCGGGCTTATCAACCGCCGCGCGCTGCTCGACTTTGCGGGCAAGCTCGGCGCGCAGCCCGCACAGTCGCGACTGCTCCTGATCGATATCGACTGCTTCAAGGTCATCAACGACACGCATGGCCACGATGTCGGCGATACCGTGCTGCAGGAGGTCGCGCGCCTGATCGGCGAGGCTGCGGGCGAGGATGTCAGCGCGGCGCGCCTGGGGGGCGAGGAGTTCGCCCTGCTCGGCCCGGTCGACGCGCTGCCTCCGGGCAAGGCGATCGAGCTGCTGTGCACGATCCGCGAGGCGGCGATGCCGCACAGCGGCCGGTGCACGATCAGCATCGGCGTGGCCGAGGGGACGCTCGAAGACGAATCCGCCTGGCGCAACCTGTACCACCGCGCCGACAAGGCGCTCTACTCCGCGAAGCAGCGCGGCCGCGACCGGGCCGTCCACGTGATGGACCTGGAGACGGCGGCCCCGCCCCAGCCCGACTGCGTGCTCCCGCAAGGCACCCTCCCGCAGCGCAGGGTCGCCTAGCGGGCCGGGCCGCGGCCCTGACGAAGTTTCGCTGTCCTACAGCATAGGGGCCGGGGCATATGCCGCGGCCCTTTTTGCAAGCGAGGACCCCGCGCATGACCCCGAGCATGAGCCCCCGGCATGACTAGGCGCACCGACAACCGCGAGGAACGCCTGCCCGTGCAGCAGGTGATCGCACGAGGGGGCGAGCTGCCCGACTTCGTCCCCGTCCCCCGCCAGACCGACCGCCACGATGGCTGGACCGAGGATCGCCAGCGCCACTTCATCGAAGCGCTTGCTGACACAGGCTCCGTCCACGCCGCGTGCAGGGCGGTCAACATGAGCCAGGGCGGCGCCTACCACCTGCGCCCCCAGCGCGGTGCGGAGAGCTTTCGCGCCGCATGGCAGGCGGCGATCGACCTCGGCGTGCAGCGGATCGAGGATGTCGCGATGGACCGCGCGCTCAACGGCGTCGACGTGCCCGTCTACTCCTACGGCAAGCTGGTCGGCACGCGGACCACCTATAACGACCGCCTGCTGATGTTCATGCTGCGCAACCGCGCTCCCGCCCGGTTTGCGGAAGGGCGCGGCGCCAAGGGCCTTGGGGCACTCAACGCGGTCGGCCAGATGGAGCTGACGCGGCTCAAGAAACAATGGCGCGAGGAGTACGAGCGCGAGCGCGCGCAGGGCGGCGAGGCCCGCGTGTTCGAAGCGCTCGAGACCAAGCTGCAGACGCTCCACCAGCGCCGCCTCGACTCCATGAGCCCCCGCGCCCGCGCGGCCTGGGACGCCTTCAAGGCTATCGAGGCCGAGGACGAGGCCGCAGGCTACCGCTGGTGGGAGGACCCGGAGCACCCGCTGTACGAGGCGGGGGAGGAAGGGGGCTTGTCGGAATGAACTGACAAATCTCAACGACGCCACCTTGCTAATCTATCCACACCCAACTAATCGCAGTTCATAATTTGTTCTAAAGTTTGTGAAGATTAAAATGGCGCAAAAGAGCGAAATTGAATGGACCGATGGCACCTGGAACCCGGTAACTGGCTGTACAAAGATTAGCTTGGGCTGTGACAACTGCTACGCCGAGACGTTCGCCGAGCGCTTTAGAGGTGTATCAGGACATCACTTCGAACATGGTTTTGATCTTCAGCTGCGACCAGATCGGCTCGCACAGCCGAGGACATGGAAGGGTAGGAAAGTTGTTTTCGTAAACTCAATGAGCGACCTTTTCCACAAGGAGATACCCCTAAGCTACATTGACCAAGTCTTCGACGTCATGGAAGAATGCAGTCAGCATGTCTTCCAAATCTTGACAAAAAGAAGCTCGTTGATGCGCGACTACGCGAAATCCAGATACTCAGAGCGAAAAGCGCCGAAGCATATCTGGCTTGGGACGACAGTGGAAAACGCTCAGGCGAAGTCTCGGATAGACCATCTGCGAGACACACCAGCAGGTATCCGCTTTCTGTCGCTAGAGCCACTACTAGGTGCTCTTGGAACGCTGGATTTGACTGACATCGATTGGGCTATCGTTGGAGGCGAAAGCGGCGCCAAGGCACGACCCATGAAAGAAGAGTGGGTCAGTGAGATTCTCTCCCAGTGCCGGGATCAAGGTACGCATTTCTTTTTCAAGCAGTGGGGACGCTTCAGCGCTGAAGGGAAAGCTTCGAGCAAAAAGAAGAATGGACGTCTTTTCCAAGGCGTAGAATACAATGAGAGGCCCGATTTCGTTTGAAGCCGCCCGCAAGCTTTCATTGGGGCGACAACCACCCCCCCATCAGGCTAGCTCATAGCTCAATAAAGCACGAGCTACTGCGGCATTATCTGCGGCAGTATCTAAATATCGTGCTCAATGTTCCACATCGCAGCAGCTTGCGCCTCACTCTATTTGACGGCTTTGCGGGCGGTGGAAAGTTTGAAGATTCCGGCTCTTTAATCTCAGGAACACCGCTTATTTTTGCTGAAGAAGCCGCTTCTGCGGCCGAGGCGAAATCGCGGGAGCGAGGTATCGAATTTATGATCGATCTCTGGGCTGCAGAGATCGATCCATCAAACTTTGAGAGTTTATCACACGCTTTTCAAACATCTGGGTTTCTTGATCATTTTCCGGGCGAAGTTCACCTTAGGAACTGCTCCTATGAAGTTGCGTTAGCCCAAGCAGTTACGAAGATGGCAAAGGTCCGCGGAACAACGGGTCGTTCGATCTTCCTTTTTGATCAAACGGGATTCAATAGCGTAAATCTTGATCATTTGAGAGCCATTTTCAAATACTTTCAGAATCCTGAAGTTATAATGACATTTTCTGTAAGCTGGCTCGTCGATCTCGCAAGAGAAGATCCAACTTTCCTAAAGAAGGTTTCGTCTCTCGGGGTAAAAGAAGCTGAACTTCGTGAATTATTGGAAGCCAAAAATGACTGGTCTCCGCGCTACGGAGGTCAGAAATGGGTCAGACAATATATTTCGCAATATATCGGTGCCGAGTTTGACACCTGCTTCTTTCTTAAAAGCAGACCGGCGAACCGTGACCTTTGGCTTCTGCACTTCGCCAAAAATTGGCGCGCAAGAGACGCAATGATGGCGACTCATTATGAGTTTTCTAATCAGACGCACTTTTACGGCCAAGCAGGTTTCGAAATGCTCGGATACGACCCCAAGGTCGACCAATCGCAACTCAAATTCGATTTCACCGACGAAAATTCGGAATTGGCGAGTATCTCCATGCTTCACGACCTGCCAAGGTCTCTGCGGGACAAAGGAGGGGCCGACGGCATCCCGCTCCTAGAAGTATTTCTTAGAGAAATGAACAACACCCCAATGACTTTTAATATATTCCAGCGGGGCGTCGCCCTTGCTCGTGATAATAAACTTATTGAGATTTACTCGCAATATGGAAACCTCCGCCCCACAGCAAGACTTTTAGACCGAAGAGACCTTATAAAGATACCTTCACAGAAAACATTTTGGGACTTACTTAGGTAGCCAAATATGGGAACCAATCTTCTCGCCCAGCCAGCCGGGGCCCTACTTAATGATTTTGGAGCAGGGAAACCGACGCCTGGCTCTGGGAGCGCCGCAGCACTTAATGGTATTCTTGCGGCCAAATTAATCCGCACTGTTTGCCTAAAGACAATCCAAAAGAATGTCGCCGAGGGAAAAAAAGACAGCCAAATCAATTTGGTGATGGAACAAGCGCAGGAAATTGTAGAACGATTATCCGAAAATTTTCAAAAGGATAGCGACAAGTTTCAAGAAATCGTCGATTTAAGAACGGCTCGCGATGGCGAGACTGACAGAGACAAAGCCACGAAAATTGCGAGAGAGGCAAATAGCAAGTTAGAACAAATAAACGATGTAGTATTTAACATTGCTGAAGACTGTTTGAAACTCGTGGACTTATCTCAAGCCGCCTTCGAGAACGGATGGCCTCATATTCGCGGTGATGCGGGCGCTGCTATGAGCAGTGCGATCGCAGGCGCAACATCTTGTGCATTCGTCATCGGCTTAAACGCGAAGACTCTTCGGCGTCGGAAATCCAGCCCAGAATTAGTGCAGCGATGCGAAAGCCTGACGAAGGAAGTAGAATCCAAACAAGCACTCGCTCTGACCTGCGTGACAAACTTGACCGGTGAAGCGCGCGAGGCAATCAGTGAAGCAATGCTTTAATTGCTAACTACTCCTCCCCCATCCGCAACGCGGCAATAAAGGCCTCCTGCGGAATGCTCACATTACCATATTCCCGCATCCGCGCCTTGCCCTTCTTCTGCTTCTCCAGCAGCTTCTTCTTGCGGCTGATGTCGCCGCCATAACACTTGGCGGTCACGTCCTTGCGCAGGGCGGCGATGGTTTCGCGGGCGATCACCTTGCCGCCGATCGCGGCCTGGATCGGGATCTTGAACAGGTGGCGCGGGATCAGGTCTTTCAGGCGCTCGCACATCCCGCGGCCGCGTTCCTCCGCCACGCCGCGGTGGACGATCAGCGACAGGGCATCGACCGGCTCGTTGTTGACGAGGATGTTCATCTTCACGAGGTCGCCTTCGCGCAGGCCGATCTGCTCGTAATCGAAACTGGCGTAGCCGCGGCTGATGCTCTTCAGCCGGTCGTAGAAGTCGAACACCACCTCGTTCAGCGGCAGCTCGTAGGTTACCTGCGCGCGCCCGCCCACGTAAGTGAGGTCGGTCTGGATGCCGCGCCGGTCCTGACACAGCTTGAGGATGCTGCCCAGATATTCGTCGGGGGTGTAGATCACCGCCTTGATCCACGGCTCCTCGATCATCTCGATCCGGTTGGGGTCGGGGTAGTCGGCGGGATTGTGCAGCTCGATCACCTTGGCATCCTCGGTCTTCGATTTGCCGAGGTGGATGCGGTAGACGACCGATGGCGCGGTGGTGATCAGGTCGAGGTCGTATTCGCGGCTCAGGCGCTCCTGAATGATCTCGAGGTGCAGCAGGCCGAGGAAGCCGCAGCGAAAGCCGAAGCCCAGCGCGGCGGAGCTTTCGGTCTCGAAAGTGAAGCTCGCATCGTTGAGGCGCAGGCGCGCGATGCTCTCGCGCAGCTTGTCGAAATCGGCGGCGTCGACGGGGAACAGCCCGCAGAACACCACCGGCTGCGGCTCGCGATAGCCGGGCAGCGCCTTGGTCGCGCCGTTCTTGACCGTGGTGATGGTGTCGCCGACGCGGGCCTGCTCCACCTCCTTGATCTGCGCGGTGATGAAGCCGATCTCGCCCGGGCCGATCTCGGTCAGGTCGACGCGCTTGGGGGTGAAGGCGCCCACCCGGTCGATCAGGTGCTGCGTGCCGCCCTGCATGAACTTGACGTTCAGCCCCTTCTTGAGGACGCCGTCGATCACGCGCACGAGGATGACGACGCCGAGGTAGGGGTCGTACCAGGAATCGACCAGGCTGGCGGTCAGCGGTGCATCGCGGTCGCCGGTGGGCGGCGGGATGCGCGCGACGATCGCTTCGAGAACGTCTTCGACGCCGATGCCGGACTTCGCGCTGGTGAGCACCGCGCCGCCATTCTGCCAGGTGCCGGTGGCCTGGATGCCGACGATCTCCTCGATCTCCTCCGCGACCCGCTCGGGCTCGGCGGCGGGGAGGTCTATCTTGTTGATAACGGGCAGGATTTCGTGGTCGTGCTCGATCGACTGGTAGACGTTGGCGAGCGTCTGCGCCTCGACCCCCTGCGCCGCGTCGACCACCAGCAGCGCGCCCTCGCACGCGGCGAGGCTGCGGCTGACCTCGTAGGCGAAGTCGACGTGGCCGGGCGTGTCCATCAGGTTGAGCTGGTACGTCTCGCCATCATTGGCGGTGTAGCTGAGGCGCACGGTCTGCGCCTTGATGGTGATGCCCCGCTCGCGCTCGATATCCATGTTGTCGAGCAGCTGCTCGCTCATCTCGCGTTCCGTGAGGCCACCAGTGAGCTGGATCAGCCGGTCGGCGAGCGTGGACTTGCCATGGTCGATATGGGCGATGATGCTGAAATTGCGGATCTTGGAAAGGTTGGTCATTACCGCGCCGCAATAGACGCGGGGCGGGCGTCTGTCAGCATGTTTGAGGGTATGCACGGACTGTCTCGTGCGGGACAGCGGAACTTGCCCCAAGGGATCAGGCGGAGCGGCGGTTTGGGTGTGCCTGTTCGCGCTGGTCGCGGACGTTCGCCAGGGAGGAGAGATCGAATTTGCCCCGATCGTCGCGCTTTAGCTTTTCGGCGAAGCGCACTCCGATACGGTTTTCCACGCACCATCGCACTTCCGCATTCACCGCCACCTTTTCGCTCAGTGCGATACGGAAGCGCGTACCCTCGGGCACGTTCCACAGCCCCTCGATCAGCGCGCCCTGCGCGGAGAGGTTGCGGATGGTGCCGTTGTAGAAGTCTTCGTCGTGCTGGAGCACCACGCGGCGCAGCATCGCCTGGCGAGGTTCGCGCGACATGCGCGGACCCGTCGGCTTGATTGCCAGCCCCTCTTCCAGTCGGTCGTACGCTTCCTTCGAAGAGAGCGGCTTTGAATAAATATAGCCCTGGATGTGGCTGCACCCATGGCGGCGGATCAGGTCCAGCTCGTCGAGGTTCTCCACCCCCTCGGCGGTCGTGTCCATGCCCAGCGCAGAGGCAAGGCTGCTGATGGCCGCGATGATCGCGCCGTTTCGGCTGCCCGGCAGCGTTGCCCCGCGAACGAAGCCCTGATCGATCTTGATCTTGTCGAACGGCGCGTTCTTGAGATAGCCGAGCGACGAATAGCCCGTGCCGAAATCATCGAGTGCAAGGCGGACGCCAACCTTCTTGAGCGCGGCGAAAGTGGCGTCGGTATTCTCGCCATCGTCGAGGAAGACGCTCTCGGTGATTTCCAGCTCCAGCCGGGACGGATCGATTTCCGCCTTGGCGATCGCGCGCGCGATCATGTCCGGCAAATGCGGATCCGCGAATTGCAGCGGCGAAACGTTAACCGCGCATCGCACCTTGTCGGGCCAGTGAGACAGATCGTCGCAGGCTTTGCGGATCGCCCATTCGCCGATCGCTACGATCAATCCGGCGTCTTCTGCTACCGGAACGAATTTCTCCGGGCTGATCCAGCCGTGGCTCGGGTGGTTCCAGCGCAAAAGCGCCTCGAACCCGCTGATTTCCTCGCTCAGAGTATCGACTACAGGCTGATAATATAGCTGCAAGCTGCCGTCATCGACCGCCTTGCGAAGCTCTTCTTCCAGCTGGTTACGCTCCTGCGCCGCCGCGTGGAGATCGTAGCTGAACATTCGAAAGCGTCCGCGCCCGGCGTCTTTCGCCGAATACAGCGCGAGGTCGGCGCTGCGGATCAAGCGCTCGCTGCAACTACCATGGCCGGGTGCGGTCGCGATTCCGATCGAAACGCCGATCACCATCCGCTTGCCATCGATCGAGTAGGGCTGCGACAGTGCGTGGATAATGTCGCCAGCGAGCTGATCGAGCTGATGTTGCGGGCATTCGCGCGGGATGATGATCTTGAACTCGTCGCCGCCCAAACGGCCCACCACGCCCAGCCCGCCGACGACCTTTTCGAGCCTTCGTGCGACCTGCACCAACAATGCATCGCCGGTTGGATGGCCGTAGGTATCGTTGACGTGCTTGAACCGGTCCAGATCGAGCATCAGGATCGTGCAGATGCGACGTTTCGGATCGCGATGGGTCAGCAGCTTGGAGAGCATCTGCGACAGCGAGTGCCGGTTTGCGAGCCCTGTCAGCGAATCGAACATCGCCAGACGCGATGCGCGCTCGGCGCTCCGGCGCCTTTCGGTCAGATCTGTGCCCGATCCCCGGAAACCGCAGAAATTGTCGAATCCGTCGAAGATCGGCCGACCGTTGATGGCCCACCAGACCATGCCTTCACCATCGATGTCGACTCCTGGCACCGGCATGTCGTGAAAGGCGGATTGTGCGGTAAAGTGGAACTTGATCGTCCGCTCCGCATCGCGCTCTTCCGGGGCGACTTCGAAGACGTCGGTAAAGACCTTCCCGATCAGGCCATCGTAATCGAGCCCGTAGCGATCGGCGAATTCCTGTGAAATATAGACGATCCGTCCCGCCTGATCGGTTTCCCAGAACCAGCCCTGCCCGGTCGCCTCGTAATCGCGCATGATGTCGATCGAACGGTTACGCAGACGTTCGTCTGCCTGCCGCGCCTCCTCGCTCAGCCGCCCGAAGCGTTCCTGATACAGCGCGATCGCGATTCCCCCGCAAGTCGCGAGAAGGAAGGCGACAAGAACGATAATATTGCCGGTCAGGAACGCTTGCGCAGAGAGAGGCCCCCACAGTCCAAGCTTCGTCAGGAGAAGTGTGAAGGGGCGTCCGGAGAGGAACACCGCAGCGAGATTGCCAGACACGATAATGGCCGCGATCCCGAGGCCGGCCGGCAGACCGCCATTCAGCATCCAATCGGAATAGGCAAAGCCGACGAGCATGTGGGGCAGAAGAGCGAATGCTCCGATAGCGACCGCGCGCTCCTTCAACCGCAGCCGTATCCGGCCAGACATCATGAACAGAAGACATCCAGCGATGAAGGCCGACACTGCAGGGATGGTAGGGACGACATGGCCGATCGCGCCGCAAACGAGTATCGACACGACCGTTACGGCGGCAATTATCGGCCATTGAGCGGGGACGAGCGGCGTATCGTCTTCAACATCGTCTTCGACGACAGCTTGAGCGTTCACCGATTGGCGCAGCGACGGCTTGCCCGCTCGGCGACGCTCAGCCTTAAGCGCCGACGCCTCTTCCGGGAGCGCCACTTGCGGGTTCTGCACAGAGTCCTGCCCTTGTTCCAAATCTTGCGCGCCCGCGTACATGTTGCCTCTTATCGCAATAATCGGCTCGAAAGTGATGAAGCGGTTTGGTTAGCAGCGCGTAAACTCGAAGCGCGTGCCGGGCCTTTTGTCGAGGCGGCTTGAAGCGCGCACTTGTCCCTACGCGCCTGAGCGGCCATCAGCGTTTTACGGGCCTACGGCATCGAGCAATCCGCTGTGGCGGAGCCGTCGAACCGGCTAATCAATCCTTGCAAAAACGCTGCATTCCACGGGTTTCAGGAGCACTTTCAGATGATCAACTTCACCGATCTGGATTTTCGCCTGCCCGGATGGGGGCTGTTCGGCAGCGCCGGCAAGGAGAGCGAAAAACGCCATGTGCGGAGCGGTGAACCCGGTGGACCGCTAAGCGCGGACGTCACATTGGAAAATGTTGATGGAATGGACCTGCGCGTGGCGCGTTGGCGGCTCGACCAGCCTTCCGAACATCCGCCGCTGCTGTTCTTCAACGGAATCGGCGCAAACATAGAAGCGGTCGCCCCCCTGGCCGAAGCGCTGGAAGAGCGCGGCTTCATCATGTTCGACATGCCAGGCACGGGCGAATCCCCCGATCCCGTGTTGCCCTACAACCCTTTCACGATGAGCTGGACCGCACTTTCGCTTCTCAAGCGGTTCGGCCTTGACCAGGTCGATGTGATGGGGATGAGCTGGGGCGGCTCGATGGCGCAACATTTCGCCCTGCAACACGGCGCACATGTGCGCCGCGTGGTGCTGGCGGCAACGTCGCCTGGCATGCTGATGATCCCCGGCGATCCGAAGATGCTGGCGCAGATGGCCGATCCCTATTCGGCGATCAACGAGATGCTGATGCGCGAGTACCTGACCGCGCTCGAAAATTCGGACGAGAGCAAGCTGGCGCGCAATTCGGTCGGCAATATCTCCCCGCCCAGTGCGACCGGCTATTTCTACCAGCTAATGGCGATTGCGGGATGGACTTCACTGCCCGCCCTGCCGTTTCTCGACAAGCCGGTGCTGGTGATGATGGGTGAGGACGATCCGATCGTCCCTCTGGCCAACGGCAGGCTGCTCGCCGGGGCGATACCCGGTGCGCGGCTTGAGGTGTTCAAGGATGCAGGCCACCTGTTCTTGATGACCCATCCGGCAAAGGCGATCGGCCTTATTCGGGAGTTTCTGGCCTGACCGTTCCCGGTATGGGCCTCGGCAGGATACGCTAGCGGGCGTTCTCGCCCAATCGCTCGCTGACCGAGAGCATGAAATCGATGGTTTTCCGCATGCCCGCGTCGCAAGCAGTCTCTGCGTTCGCGATCTGCTCCATACTGTCAAACTTCAGGGCCTCGGCGATGATCAGATCGGAAATGGCAGGACGTTCCATCGCTGCTTCCAGACGACCGAAGTAGTACATGACATGCGTCGTCACGCCCTGAATGACCGCCTGGTCCTGTTCCTCCGACTCCATCAGTTCGCCAAGAATGACCGATTTGACATAGGCGCAGCGTGCGTCCTGAATCTGACCGGCAGTCTGCGCGGAGGCCGGTGACACCAGCAGCGATAGTGCGGCACCCGCCAGCAGAAGTTTCTTCATCATGCCCCCTCGGTATTGCGATGCACGAAGCTACCGCAAAGCACCCGGCTTTCCAGTGACAACTCCGGTTATGCTTACACCCGCATCGGCATGAGAACGTACAGCGCAGGGCTGTTCTCGTCGCGCCGAATCAGCGTGGGCGCTCCCGCGTCGGCGAGGTGCAGCTCCACCATATCCGAGTCGATCTGGCTCAGGATGTCTTTCAGGTAATTGGCGTTGAAGCCGATCTCGAACCCGTCGGACTTGTACTCCGCCGCGATCTCTTCGGCGGCGGTGCCGTTATCGGGGCTGGTGACGGAGAGCGTGACCTTGTCTGCGTCGAGGCCCATCTTCACCGCGCGGGTCTTCTCGGTCGCGATGGTCGCAACGCGGTCGACGCCCTCGTAGAAGCTCTTTGGGTCGAGCCGCAGCAGCTTGTCGTTCCCGGTCGGGATGACGCGGCTGTAGTCGGGGAACGTACCGTCGATCAGCTTGCTGGTGAGCACCACGCCGCCCTCTCCACCCAGCGCGAAGCGGATCTTGCTGGCCGACAGGTCGATCTGGACGTTCGAGTCGAGCGCTTCTTCGAGCAGCTTGCGCAGCTCACCCACGGCCTTTCGCGGGACGATCACATCGGGCATGCCCGCCGCGCCTTCGGGACGGTCGATCGTGTAGCGCGCCAGCCGGTGGCCGTCGGTCGCCGCAGCTTTCAGGACCGGGCGCGATTCGTCCGAGACGTGCAGGAAAATACCGTTGAGGTAGTAGCGCGTTTCCTCGGTGCTGATCGCGAAGCGGGTGCGGTCGATCAGTTCGGCGAGTTCGCGCGCGGGCAGCTCGAAACTGGTCGGAAGCTCGCCTTCGACGATCACCGGGAAGTCGTCGCGAGGCAGCGTCGGCAGCTGGAAACGGCTGCGCCCTGCCTTCACCACCATCCGGTTCTCCGACATTTCCAGGCTGACCTGGCTCCCGTCGGGAAGCTTGCGCGCAATATCGAACAGGAGGTGAGCCGACACGGTGATCGCCCCGCCGCTCTCGACGCTGGCGACGGTCATCGTCTCGACCACCTGGAGGTCGAGATCGGTCGCCATGACCTTCACCCCGCCGCCCACGTCGGCATCGATCAGCACGTTGCTGAGGATCGGGATGGTGTTCCGCCGCTCCACAACCGACTGCACGTGGGACAGGCAGCGGAGCAGCGTTGCGCGTTCGATGGTGGCCTTCATCGGTCCTTCTCTCGTCTCATAAGCGCTTGATAGTCGGCGCGACTCCCCCTCGAGTCTGCCCTGGCGCGAGAAATCTTATCCGGTTTCCTTATCGCGCCTGCACTTAGGGGCAAGCGACAAGCGCGACTCTGCCGGGATTGCTGGGGATAAGGCCTAACTGCGACCGACGCCACCCCGGCGTGTCATCAGCTCAGCATCGCCATGCCGCCGTTGACGTGCAGGGTCTGTCCGGTGACGTAGGAGGCTTCGTCGCTGGCGAGGTAGGCGACCGCAGCGCCGATCTCGTCGCCCTCGCCCATCCGGCCGGCCGGAATGCGCGCGTTGATCGCTTCCTTCTGTTTGTCGTCGAGCGCGTCGGTCATCGCGGTACGGATGAACCCGGGCGCGACGCAATTCACCGTGATGCCACGGCTGGCGAGTTCCTGCGCCAGGCTCTTGGACATGCCGGTCAAACCGGCCTTGGCGGCGGTGTAGTTCATCTGCCCCGGATTGCCGGTCGCGCCGACAACGCTGGTGATCGAGACGATCCGCCCATGCCGCGCCTTCATCATCGGGCGCGCGGCGGCGCGCATCAGGCGGAAAGCGGCTTCCAGATTGATGCGGATCACCTGATCCCATTCATCATCCTTCATCCGCATCGCCAGATTGTCGCGCGTGATGCCGGCGTTGTTCACCAGGATATCGATCTTGCCGAGCGTGTCGATCGTGGCGGGCACCAGTTCCTCGACACTGGTCGCATTCGAGAGGTCGCAGGTAATCTCGACGTGATCGCCGCCGACCTCGTCCTGCAACTGCTCGCGAAACGCACGCAGCTTGTCGCCATTGGAGCCCGACAGCGCGAGCCGCGCGCCTTGCGCAGCCAGCGCCTTGGCGATCGCCGAACCGATACCGCCGCTCGCGCCAGTGACCAGCGCCGTCTTGCCTTCGAGTGAGAACACGAATCTATCTCCGCCAAACTTGCAAAAGTAATGCAGAGGCCTTCGCGATCCGCGCCGCGATGGTCAATGGTCGGGGCGAACTGTCCTACCGCGGAGTGAAGTCGATCCGGCGGACTTCCTCGATGGCGTCGCCATCAAGGCGGCCCTCGACGATTTCGTAGCCCATCAGCGCGAAGATGCGGTCCCCGATGAAGATCGGGCGCGCGTTGCCATACCATTCGACGCACGAGGCCTGGCAGCTGTCCGACGCGTTTTCGTCGGTCGGAGCCACCTTGCTTTCGAGGAGCCCGGCGGGGGAGAGCTCGCGATCCTCACGCCGGAGGAAAGCGATTGCCGACGCATCGCCGAGGAATTCGCCCAAATCGTCGCGCACTTGCCGCGAGACCGGCAAGCCGAGCGTCCCGTCGGCACCTTGCGCGCTGCCTGCATCGGGCCGGTAGAACAACGCCTGACTGCGCGTTTCGCCTTCTTCCGCGTTCGGCATCAGATACGTGTTGGCAAGCCGCGCCGCCCCGCTTTTCGCGTCGAGCGCGATCGAGGAAAAGCCGAGCGCATTATCGGCGGTTGGCCCGATCGCCACGGCATCGCTGCCCATTGCATCGAAGCGCGTGATCCCATGCGGCAGCGGCATGGCGACAACCCAGTCGTGATCGAGCGGGACGATGTAGATCTGCGGCGTCTCCTCCTCGTTGCCGTAGCTTCCCGATGCGTAGAGCAGATGCCGCCCGACATAGCGGTTGAAGAAGCGATAGCCTTCGACTGGCGGGAGCTTGCGATAGCGATCCTTCCCGGCATCCTTCGAACCATTTCCCAGCGCGTCGAGCGGAAGATGCAGCAGCATGGGATCGCCATAGCTGACCTCCCCGCCCCACATTCCGCCACCATAATCTTCGGATCGCACGAGTATATCGATCGATTCGCCGCCATTCTCGCGGAACGAGAACTGATCGACCGGAGAGCCGGCCACGCCGATTGCGCTCGGGTCCGATCCATCGAGCGGGATGCGATAGAGGATCGCTTCGGAGGTTTCCTCCTCCTCGTCATCATCATCGCTGTTGGCCCAGATGTCGGAGGTATCGACCCACACCCATGCGCTGCCCGGAGAGAAGTAGAAATCGCGCCCCCAGGCACCCAGCACCATGGTCGAACGACACGGCAGCTCAGCCTCGCCGAGATGGCAGGACGTCACCGTGTGCAGCGTTTCCAACCCGAAACTCGGGCTGTCGAGATATCGCTTGGGCAAGAATATCCGGCTGGTCCCCTCGTTGCGTTTTGCATCTGACAGGCGCCCGTCCGAGCCGCGCTCGCGCACCGAGGGCAAGCCTTCACGCCAGTCGACCGAATTGAATTCGATAGGGGCGTAGAACAGCAGCTCGTCACCGATCAGCCGCGAAGCGTAGTTACGCGAGGAATAATAGTCGCCCGATGTCAGGTAATGCGTGTCGCGATAGGTAAAGCGTCCGTCAGCTGAGAGATCGAAGCGGCTGACTTCGGTGCCGCCGTCGCCGTAGGAATAGCCGATAACGATCACCGTATCTCCGGCGATCAGCATCTCGTCGTACCAGGTGTCGGACGGGTCATCGTCGTTCGGCGGGAAGGCGTTTATGCTATCGACCGGAGTCAGCCCGTCGCTGCCGATGGCAACGCTGAACAGCCTACCCCGCCGCAGGACGACCAGCGTATCGCCGCGCCGCTTGACGATCCCGCCCTCGTCGACGCCGACTTCCTGCGTGTTGGTGATGCTTTCTTCGGTGACGGAGCCGGTCACGACAACCGAGTCGGACGTATCCTCCGCCATGGCCATATCGGCGACGCCCGAACCGTCCGAAGTAGGGGACGGGGCCGATGCCATAGGCGGAGGCAGCACCATGGGCACAGGCTCGGGAGGATGAGCCTCGGCAAGCTTCTCCAGCTTGCGGACATATGCGTCGATGGCTGCATCCCCGTCGAGCGACGGCATGCTCGTATCGCTCGCAGCCACTCTGGGTTCGACCGTGGCACAGGCCGCACAGAACGGCAGCACGGCTGCCGCAAGCAGCGTCGCCACTCGGAAGTTGCCTGAAATTCGCATGACCGCCCTCCCCCCAAGGTCGTGATTGCTTCACGATCTTAGGGGGAAACGGGTGGAGCGCCACTCAAATTTGCGACGTCTCTAGGACAAGATCAGGCGAGGTCTTTCGCCAGCGCTTCGAGGTCTTCCATCGTGATCGCGCTGGTTACCTTCGCTTCCTTGTCGGTGCGCGAAACCATGGGTCCGAGCACCTTGCCGCCCAGCTCGACGAACTTTTCGACCCCGTCGGCGCGCATCGCCAGCACGCTTTCGCGCCAGCGCACACGGCCGGTGATCTGCTCGACCAGCAGCGCCTTCTCTTCCGCCGAGTCGCTCACCTTTGCGGCGGTGACGTTGGCGTAAAGCGGCAGGTCCATCGCCGAAGGACTGGTGTTGTCGAGCGCGATCTTCATACGCTGCGCGGCGGGCTGCATTAGCGAGCAGTGGAACGGGGCGGAGACTGCGATCTTGATCGCGCGCTTCACGCCATGTTCCTTCGCCAGGTCAAGCACTCGGTCGATCGCCTGCGCATGGCCAGAAAGAACGACTTGCGAGGGATCATTGTCGTTGGCGATCTCGCACACCTGACCGCCGGCGGCCTCTTCGGCCAGCTTCTGCGCGGTTTCGATGTCCGAACCCAGCAGCGCAGCCATTCCACCCACGCCGATGGGCACCGCATCCTGCATCGCGATGCCGCGCAGGCGCAGCAGCTTGGCGGTATCGGTCAGCGAAAAGGCGTTGACCGCACACAGCGCGGTATATTCGCCCAGCGAGTGACCCGCGACGCACGATGCAGCGGACTTCAGCTTCACGCCGAAGTCCTTTTCCAGCACCCGCAGCGTGGCGATGGCGTTGGCCATGATCGCGGGCTGGGCGTTGGAGGTCAGCGTCAGTTCGGCGTCGGTGCCTTCACGCATCATCACCGAGAGTTTCTGGTTCAGCGCGTCGTCGACTTCCTGAAACACTTCGCGCGCGGCGGCGCTGGCTTCGGCGAGATCGGCACCCATGCCGACCTTCTGGCTCCCCTGTCCGGGGAAGATAAAGGCTGTCATCGAATTCTCCTTGTCGACGGGCCGACTAGGAACCCCGCGCAGGGCTTGCAAGGCCGAAGGGGACGATCCGGTTGGCGGCGGTGTGGCCGATCTCGGCGCGTCCGAGGTAGGGGATGCCCGCCCGCGCGCACCAGAATTGCGCGATTTCTTCCGCCGTCATGCCGAATTCGCGATCGTTTTCAGGCACGTTGCTCACCGCACCCAGACGCAGTCCCGCAACGCGCGGCAAGGTGTTGGAAAGGCTGAAGAACAGGCGATCCACCGCATAGAGGTGCTCGCTCACCTCCTCGACCATGACGACATGCCCGGAAAGGTCGGGGAGCATTGGCGTGTCGACCATCATCGCCAGCGTGATGAGGTTGAAGGCGACTGTCGGCGTCTTGCCATCGAGGTGCGGTTCCAGCCCGCTTCCATCCCCGGAAAACCAGCGCAGCACCCGCCGAACCGCCTCACGACCGGTTTCGCTGCGTGCGCTGACCGGCATCGAACCGTGGACCGGCTGACCGATCCCGGCGCGATAGAGCGCGGCGAGCAGGTAGCCCATGTCGGAGAACCCCACATAGGTCTTCTCACGCGCGGCATCGTTCATCTGAGCAACTGCCGCCTGCGCGATCCGGTTCGATCCGTAGCCGCCCTTGGCGAACCACACCGCGTCGAATTGCGGATCGTTGGCGCAGTCGAGCAGCGCGGTCAGCCGGGTAAGGTCGTCGCCCGCAAAGTGCCCCCAAGTCTCGAAGCACTGTGGGTGCACATAAACGCTGTGCTCGGGGAACTCGTCCGCCACCAATTGCTCGATGGCGCGGGCGTGATCGGGCGTGATCGCGGTGGCGGGCGCGCAAATAGCGATGCGTGTCATGCGTCTGGTGTACCCTCCAAACCCTGTCCCGTCATCCCCGCGCAGGCGGGCATCCCGCTTCCTCTGCCGAGCCTGCGGCCAAAAGCGGGAGCCCCGCCTGCGCGGGGGTGACGAGCGGAATTATTGCCAATAGGACAAAATCTATGACCGATCTTCCCGACCCCACCGCCGACCTTAGCGCACGCCCCTGGTTCTTCTGCGGGATCGGCGGGTCGGGAATGCAACCATTGGCAGCGATCCTGAAAGGTCGCGGGGCGGAGGTGGCCGGATCGGACCGCAGCTTCGACCAGGGCCGCACGCCCGAGAAATTCGCCGCGCTGGAGCGTCAGGGCTTTCAGCTCTTCCCGCAGGACGGCAGCGGAATCACCCGACCCGAGCAGGTCTTGGTGGCGAGCGCGGCGGTGGAAGACAGCGTGCCAGAAGTCGTGCGCGCCAAGGAACTGGGCCTGCCCCGTCTGACCCGCGCGGACCTGAACGCGGCGCTGTTCAACGCCGCCGAAACCGGCGTTGCCATCGCGGGGACCAGCGGCAAGTCGACCGTCACCGGGATGCTCGGCTGGATCCTGCACCACGCGGGCAAGAACCCGACGATCATGAACGGCGCGGTGATGAAGAATTTCGTTTCCGAGGACCGCCCCTTCGCCAGCGCGGTGGTAGGCGATGCGGACCTGTATGTTTCGGAAGTCGACGAGAGCGACGGCTCGATCGCGCAATACAAGCCTGCGGTGGGGATCCTCCTCAACGTCAGCCTCGACCACAAGAGCATGGACGAACTGCGCCAGCTGTTCGGCGATTTTCTGGAAGCGTCTGAGCGCGGCGTGGTGAATGCCGACGACGAGGAAGCCTTCCGGCTGGTCGCCCATGCCAACGCGCCGCTGACCTTCGGGGTGACCAATGGCTGCGCCGCGATCGGCATCGTCGAGGGGTCGCTGGCCGAGGGCCCGACGCGGCAGGCAGCGATGGTCCACGACAAGCGCGACGACAGCCAGTACGCGCTGAAGCTGAACCTGCCCGGGAGGCACAACCTTTCCAATGCGCTCGCCGCCATCGCGGGAGCGAATGCGGCGGGTATTCCCGTGGCCGAGGCGGTCGCGGCGCTGGCCGAATTCAAGGGGCTGGCCCGGCGCTTCGATATCGTCGGCACCTCGCCCTCTGGCGTCACGGTGATCGACGATTTCGGCCACAACCCGGAGAAAGCGGCTGCGACTTTGCGGACGCTCAAGGCCCACCCGGGCCGCGTGCTCGCCTTCTTCCAGCCGCATGGCTACGGGCCCTTGAAGCAAATGGGCGCCGAGCTGGCCGAGACCTTCGCCCGCGAACTGGGCCCCGAAGACATCACCCTGCTATGCGACCCGGTCTATTTCGGCGGCACGGTCGACCGCTCCGAAGGCAGCGAGCGGATCGTCGATCTGATCGCCAAAAATGGCGGAAAAGCGATCCACATCAACACGCGCGAAGGTTGCGGAGACTGGCTGGTGGCGAATGCCCAGCCGGGTGACCGCATCGCGATCATGGGCGCGCGCGACGATACGCTGAGCGTGTTTGCCAAGGATCTGCTCAACCGGCTCGGCTAGCGCCGCAAACCTGACAGCATTTGTCATCGCAACCCCCATCGACACATGACTCCGCAGCACATTAGGCTGCCCACCATTGGGGGAATGCAAATGATGAGACATGCGATAACATTGGCCGCGACCGGGGTGCTGCTGCTCGCCCCAACCGCCTGCAAAGCCGAGGAGCCGCTGGAGAACTGGCAGAAAACCCAGCACTTCGAACGCGCGGTGTCCGACACGCCGCTGTCTCGCATTCTCGAACAGCTTTCGCAGCAGACCATAACCCGGATGGTCATGGCCGCCGACGGTCAAGGCCTCGACGAAGAGGTCGCTTACGCCGATTTCACTAGCTCGGAAGCGGACGCGCTGATCCGCTCCGGATACGCGCCCTATTCGCTCGAGATCAGCGAATACGCGCACCGCGGGATTGCAGCGGCACTCTCCCAGCAGGATATCGATGCGCTGTTCGCAGCGGGCACCGACCCAGAAGCGATCGAGGCGGTCATGTGCGCCTACGACAGGCCAGCGGTTGATGGGACGGTCGACTGGGATGGCTGCACCGCTGAAGGCTTTGCCGACCTGCCCGACAGTTTTCGGCAGGCCCACGCCCGCTACTCGGCCGCCTATCAGGCGGTGGTCGATAGCCCGCGCACACAGACCTATTACGGCGGCGTGAGCTGCCGCGTGCTGGATCAGGTTGCAGTTCGGCTGACTAACGAGACCTACATGGTGGATTTCAGTGGGACCACACTGGGGATGCGAGGGCAGCAAAAGCAAGACTGCCCGACCTTCAAGGCGGAGCTCGACGCACTGGATCGAGCCAGGGACGCTGACTAAACAAACCTCGCCAACGGCATTGACGCGGTGCGCTCACTTCCCGACATATCGCGCGTGTTGTCGGTAGATTTTCCAGTATGGCCAGCGTGAGCGTCTATCAGCGGGCGCGCCGCCATGCGCTCAAGATGCTGATCGGTGTTGCGATCGGCGTGGTGTTCATCATCGCGGTCGATGCGTGGATCGGACATTCGAGCATCGCCTTCGCGATTGTGATCTTCGGCCTGTTCATGGCCAATATCGGCATCCTCGGCTTCAATTGCCCGACCTGCGGCAGCAATCTGTTCTTCCGGGGCCCGCTGATGTTGCCGTGGCCGAACAAGACCTGCAATCGCTGCGGGACGGACCTTACGAAGGTAGCCTGACCTCGCGCCCTAGTGTGCGCCCCCGCCTTCGCCTTCGCCTTCATCGTGCCCCAGCTTGAACACCTTGTGCAGCACGACGAAAATGACCGAGCCAAGCACCAGCCCGAGTAACGCCGAGGCGGTCGCGTAAGTCACCCAGCCGAGCACGCCGCCAAGCGCGCCGGTGGTACTATGGACCGCATGTTCGAGGCCGTGCGCTGCGCCATACAGGGGCTGGAAGCCCAGCTCGTGCGTGCCGTGCATTATGATCCCGCCACCGACCCACAGCATCGCCGCCGTTCCCACGACCGACAGGATGGTGAGGATATGGGGCATCGCGTTGAGCATCACCTTGCCCACCTTCTTGGCGAAGTCGCCGGGCTTCTTCATCAGGTGCAGGCCGATATCGTCGAGCTTCACGATCAGCGCGACCGCGCCGTAGATACCGACCGTCACGGCCAGTCCGACGAGTGCGAGCACGATGGCGCGGGTCACGAAGCTTTCCGCCGCGACCTCGTTCAGTGCGATCGCCATAATCTCCGCCGACAGGATCAGGTCGGTCCGGATCGCGGAATCGACGCGCTTCTTCTCGAACGCCTTTTCGTTCTTGATCGGCTCTTCCAGCGTCTCGCCGTGCTTTTCGCCAGAGAATTTCTCGATGATCTTCTCCGCCCCCTCGTAGGAGAGATAGCAGCCGCCCAGCATCAGGATGAAGACGATCGCCTGCGGCAGGAACTGGCTGAGCAACAAGGCACCCGGCAGCAATATCAGCAGCTTGTTCTTGACGCTGCCCACCGCGATCTTGGCAATGATCGGCAATTCGCGTGCGGGCGAGAAGCCGGTGACGTAGCTGGGCGTGACCGCCGCATCGTCGATCACCACGCCCGCCGTCTTGGTGCCTGCGCGGCCCGCAGCCGCGGCCACGTCGTCGACCGAAGCTGCCGCCGCGCGCGCGATGATCGATACGTCGTCCAACAAAGCGGCGAGGCCACCTGGCATTGCAATTCCTTCTCACATTGTGCGTATGACCAGCCAACGCACGATCTCGCTTCTTGGCACCGGTTTGCTGCCAAGCGAAGCCTTGCATTATCCCACGATCCCGCTATGTGCCCCGCTTCCCTGCTGTGGGTGACGGCCCGCAGTGGGGAAACCAAGAAAGCCGGAGGGGCCCCGCGATCCGCGCGGACAAGCCAGCGATCGGCAGCAATGTGAAAGGAAAAGACATGGCTCTTTACGAGCATGTATTCCTTGCGCGCCAGGATTTGAGCCAGTCGCAGGTCGACGCTCTGGCAGCGCAAGCCACCGAGATTATCGAGTCGAACGAAGGCAAGGTCACCAAGACGGAGACCTGGGGCCTGAAGAACCTCGCCTACAAGATCGACCGCAACCGCAAGGCCCACTTCGTTCTGCTGAACATCGAAGGCCCCGGTGCGATGGTCGCCGAACTCGAACGGCAGACCCGCATCAACGAAGACGTCATCCGCTACATGACCATCCGCGTGGACGAACACGAGGAAGGCCCCTCGGCGATGATGCGCAAGAACGAACGTGATTCCAAGAAGCGCCGCGAGCGCTCCGATCGGGGAGACGACTAATGGCCCGCCCGTTTTTCCGCCGCCGCAAGACCTGCCCGTTCTCGGGCAAGAATGCTCCGGTCATCGACTACAAGGACGTACGTCTGCTGCAGGGCTTCATGTCCGAACGTGGCAAGATCGTGCCCAGCCGCATCACCGCCGTCAGCGCGAAGAAGCAGCGTGAACTCGCCAAGGCGATCAAGCGCGCACGCCACATCGGCCTTCTTCCCTACGTCGTGAAGTAAGAGGAGCTAGCATCATGGATATCATCCTCCTCGAACGTATCGGCAATCTGGGCAGCATCGGCGATGTCGTGACCGTGAAAGACGGTTACGCACGCAATTTCCTGCTGCCGCAGAAGAAGGCGCTGCGCGCCAACGCCGCGAACAAGAAGGTCTTCGAAGCGAACCGCGAACGCCTGGAAAAGGAAAACGCGGAACGTCGCGGCGAAGCCGAGAAGGCTGGCGAGAAGATCGCCGGTGCGGAAATCGTCCTGATCCGCGCTTCGTCGAACGCCGGCCAGCTGTACGGTTCGGTCAACGTGCGCGACATCGTGGCGGGCCTCGAAGCCCAGGGCCATGAAGTCGACAAGAAGCAGGTCGTGATGGGCAGCCCCATCAAGACGATCGGCATGCACGACGTCACCGTTGCGCTGCACCCCGAAGTGCACGTGACCGTGAAGGCCAACGTCGCCCGTTCGGACGACGAAGCCGAACTGCAGAGCCAGGGCGTCGACGTCCTCGCCCAGATGTTCGAAGACGAACAGCGGGAAATCGAGGAAGCGGCTTCCGAGAACAAGATCGACCCGAACATCGAGCCCGGCGAAATTCCCGCCGAGCTGCTGGAAGACGGCGTGAGCACTCCAGAAGGCGAAACCACCCGCGAAGCGCTGATCGAAGCGACTGCGCCCGAGGGTGACGAAGAGACGCCCGCAGGCGAGTAAGCTTCGGCCTCATACCGAGCTAAGCAAAAGGCCGCTCCCACCAAGGTGGGCAGCGGCCTTTTTCGATTTAGGCGCAGGCGGCGACCCGCCCAACATACTGCTCGCCGGATAGCCTGGCGGACTACCCCGCACCCTTCGTCTTGGTCGCACCGATCTTCGCGCTCTTTTCGATGAATTCGATGATCTGACCGGCAATGTCCTTGCCCGTCGCATGTTCGATCCCCTCGAGGCCGGGTGATGAATTGACCTCCATAATCACCGGGCCGTGGTTGCTCCGCAGCATGTCCACACCGCACACGTTCAGTCCCATGCGCTTGGCCGCGCGCACGGCGGTGCTGCGTTCCTCGGGCGTGATCTTGATCAGCTGGGCGCTGCCGCCGCGGTGCAGGTTGGAACGGAAATCGTCCGCCGCGCCGGTTCGCTTCATCGCGGCGACGACCTTGCCGCCGATTACCAGCGCACGGATATCGGTGCCGCCGGCTTCCTTGATGAATTCCTGCACCAGGATGTTCACGTTCGCGCCGCGGAACGCCTCGATCACGGACTTGGCCGAGGACATCGAGTCCGCCAGAACCACGCCGATGCCCTGCGTGCCTTCGAGCAACTTGATCACCACCGGTGGCCCTTTGACTGCACGGATGATCTCCTCCGCCTTCTTCGGGTCGTTGGCATAGGCGGTCAGCGGCAGGCCGAGGCCGTGCTTGGCGAGGATCTGCAAGGATCTGAGCTTGTCGCGGCTGCGCCCGATGGCGACGCTTTCGTTGAGCGGCCAGCAGCCGCGCATTTCGAACTGCCGCAGGATCGCGAGGCCGTAATTGGTGATCGAGGCCCCAATGCGCGGGATCACCGCGTCGTACCCGATGCAGGGCTCGCTGTCGTAATAGACTTCGGGCTTGTGGCTGGCGATATGCACCGTGCAGCGCAGCGTGTTGAGCCAGTCGATCTGGTGGCCGCGCGCCTCGGCGGCCTCGATCAGCCGTTTGTGCGAATAGAGATTGGGGTTTCGGGCAAGCAGCGCGATCTTCATGGCCTGATCCTCATGGCTTGTGGCCTTTTACGGGTTCCCGGCCGGGGGACTGGAGCCAGGAATTACCCGAATCGACGAGGAATTTTCGTCGCAGGGCGCTTCGCCCTATCAGCATTGGGAACTTCATGTCGCTACGATCTGCGAGACTTATCTCCGCGCGAAAAGTATGGTTCCCCAGCTGCAGTGGCGTCTTGATGACGTAGCGCAGCTGGGTCTCTCCATTCGAGCTGGTGATGCCGCGCACGTCGACATGCACCGCCTCGCACACCTGCATCACCTTGCTGCCGGGGAAGAACACCTCGAAGCGGACGAACTTCTCGCCGTCACGCTTGAACTCGTCGACCACGATGCCGTGCAGCGAGCTGGTGCGCGCGCCGCTGTCTATTTTCGCGGGTACGCGATGCAGACCGAGCTCGGGCAGGTCGACCAGCTCGCGCCATCCGACGGTGATCATGCCAGTCGACGCCCGCCCGGCTCCCGCATCACCATCCGCTCTGCTTGCCCTTGTTCTGCTCGTCGAGCCATTTTTTGAGCGGGGCGAAGTATTCCATCATAGCCTTGCCGCTCATCTCGCGGCTGCCGGTGAAGGCTTCCAACGCATCGGGCCACGGTTTGCTTGCGCCCATTTCGAGCATTGCGTTCAGCTTCTCGCCCACTTCCTTGTTCCCGTAGAAAGAACAGCGATGCAGCGGCCCCTTCCAGCCTGCCTGATCGCACGCAGCCTTGTAGAACTGGAACTGCAGAATCCGCGCGAGGAAGTAGCGGGTGTAGGGCGTATTGCCCGGAATGTGATATTTCGCGCCCGGATCGAACGCGTCGTCGGGGCGATCCACCGGCGGGGTGATACCCTGGTACTCGCGCTTCAGATCGTGCCACGCGGTGTTGTAATCCGTCGGAGTGATCGACCCGTCGAACACGCCCCAGCGCCACTTGTCGACCAGCAAGCCGAAGGGCAGGAACGCGACCTTGTCCATCGCCTGGCGCAGCAGCAGGCCGATATCCTTGTCCGCACTCGGCACGTCCTTGCGATCGAGCAGGCCGATCTGGACGAGGTATTCGGGCGTGATCGACAGCGCGATGAAATCGCCGATCGCCTCGTGGAAGCCGTCGTTCGCACCGTTGAGATAGAGGAACGGCTGCTCGTTATAAGCGCGCTGGTAGTAGTTGTGCCCCAGTTCGTGGTGGATGGTGACGAAGTCGTCCGCATTCACCTTGATGCACATCTTGATGCGGATATCGTCCTTGTTGTCGACGTCCCAAGCCGACGCATGGCACACCACTTCGCGGTCGGCGGGCTTGGTAAACATGCTGCGTTCCCAGAACGTCTCGGGCAGCGGTTCGAAACCGAGCGAGGAGTAAAACCCCTCCCCGATTTTCACCATGTCGAGCGGGCCCTTACCCTGTTCTTCCAGCAGTTCGCCGATATCGTAGCCCAGATCACCCGCACCCTCGGGCGCGACCAGCGGGTAGATGTTGCCCCATTCCTGAGCCCACATGTTGCCGAGCAGATCGGCGCGGATCGGGCCGCTCGCAGGCTGGATATCGTCGCCATATTTTTCGTTCAGCTTGGTCCGCACATAGGTGTGCAGCGCCTGGTAGAGCGGCGCGACTTCCTGCCACATCCGCTCCAGCTCGCCGGAGAATTCCTCCGGCGGCATGTCGTACCCCGAACGCCACATGGTGCCGACATTGTCGAACCCCAGCTCGACCGCGCCCTGATTGGCGATCTCGACCATGCGGGCGTAGTCTTCCTTCATCGGCGCGCCGACATTGGTGTGCCAGCTGGCCCACATCTCAGCGAGTTCGGCGGGCGTGCGTTCGAGATTGCCCATCTCGGCCTCGATGTCCGAACCGCTGATTTCCTCGCCGTTGAGCGTGCCCTTCCCCTTGCCGTACTGGCTGTTGAGGCTGGTCGCGATCTCGTTCAGCTCGGTCGCCGCGCCTTCGGTGGTGGGTGCTGGCAGGACGATGCCGTTGCGCAGGATATCGAGTTTGCGCGCAACCTCCGGGTCCAGTCCTTCGACCTCGGCATATTTAGCCGCTTCGAGCGCGTATTTGACCGACTTCTCGGTCCCCTCGGCACCGGCCTGAGCGGCCAGCGCATCTGTATCGTGCGTGATGTAGGTCGCGTTGACCCAATAGACCTGGCTCGACCACGCCGTGTAATCGAACAGATCCTTCTCGACCATCGCAACCCAGTCCGCTGCACCCTGCGGCGTCATCGGGTATTGCTCTTCGGCCTGCTCGTTCTGTGCGCCGTGGTCGTCGGCCAGCGCGGGCGTGGCGAGAGTCGCAGCGGCGAGCGCGGCGAGCGAAACGGAAAGGAGTTTCATGGGCGGCATCCTGTCGTAATATTTGTCATTGCGCGCAAAACTACCTTCGCGCGGTGTAATAGCAAGCGGGGGCGTCAGCGCTCTGCCGGGCCAAGCCACTGTGCCATCGCACGGCCCAGATCGGGCTTGGTGACACTGGTCATGTGGGTACCCGGCACCTCGACATAGGTGGCATCGGGAAGCATCTCTGCGAGCTCGTGTGCCGATCCGTTGTCGCGGTCTTCGTCCCCGCAAACCACCAGCGTGGGGCAGGTGATGTTGGCAAGCTCGGCCAGCGAGAGGTCTTCCATCGTATCGAGCAGCAGCCGCGCGGCGACCCGGTCGACCTTCTGCGATTTGAGGAACTGCATCGAGAAATAGGCCGGATCGCCCTTCGGGATCGCATCGAACTCTTCGATGACCCTGATGAAGAACGCCGCCCGCTTTTCCCACTCGGATAGGCCATCGACGCCCATCCCGCCGAGGATCAGCCGCTTAGGGCGCAGCTTGCCCGTGGCCACACCGTGGATCGAAGTACGCGCACCCAGCGAGAAGCCGGCCAGGTCGTAGTCGGTCAGCCCGAGATGCTCGACCAGCGCGACGACATCCTTCACCAGCACGCCCGCCGGATAGCAGGCCGGATCATGCGGAGCCTCGCTCTGCCCGTGGACGCGGAAATCGGGCATCAGGACCTCGTAACCCTGCTCGGCAATCCGTTCGGCATGGCCCCACTTGATCCAGTTCATCTGCGCGCTGGAAAACAGTCCGTGCAGCAGCACCAGCGGCCTGCCCTCGCCCACGCGATGCAGCGCCAGTTTCGTGCCGTCGAAACTGCGAAATTTTTCACTCGTCATTCGGGCACCGATCCTGTTGCTTCGATCCATCTGTTGCTCAGAGCGACATGCTCGGACAGGCGTTTGCGGGGCAAGTCGGACGTATCGATCCAGCTCTCGTGGATCTTTTCGGACGCGAAATGCCAGTGCGGTTCGATGCCGTAGGGCTCGTCCAGGCTACCGACGGTGATATCCATATTCTCGCCCTCGTCGAAGGCGAAGCCGAGCGGCGTGCCGCACTCCCGGCAGAATGGGCGCTTGGCGAAAGGTGAACTGGCGTACCAGTCTGGCGCGCTCTGCCAGGTCATGTCAGATTTTGGCAGGCCGATGAAGGCAATCGAGACGCCGCCCGTTGCGCGCTGGCACATGCGACAATGGCACAGATACGCGTTTGAAGGATCGATTTGCGCCTCATAGCGCACCCGTCCGCACTGGCATCCACCCGTTTTGCTTACCTTGCTGCTCATCTCTTTCCCCATCGCACCGGTCTCGCGAACATCGCATATCAAACGGAAGACCATCGGCAATCATTGCATTTATAAGTAGCCTTATTATATGCGCCGCAATGGATAAGAATCTTGGCTGGCTGATGGTCGATAACGCGCGCCTTTTGCGCCGCGCCTTCGACGAGCGCGTGCGCACGACCGGCATGACCGGACCGCAGGCGCGGCTTCTGCTCGCACTCGAGAGAACGCCGGGCGAAAACCAGGCTTTCCATGCCGAGCGGCTGGAAGTCGAACCGATCACGCTGTGCCGGATGGTAGACCGGATGGAAGAGGCCGGGCTTGTCGAACGACGCAACGACCCATCCGACCGCCGCGCCCGCTTGCTGTATCTGACGCCCAAGGCGGAAAACGAGGCTGCCCGCATTCGCGATGCCCTCGCCGGAATGCTCGATCAGATGGTCTCAGGCCTGAACGACAACGAGCAGGCGGAGTTTTCCCGCATACTCCACCATGTCACCGACAATCTCTCTGCCGACCCCAAATCCCAAGGACACCCCCATGGCTGAGGCCGATCCCGAAATCGCAACCGATGCTCCCGCCAGCGACGAGACTCCTGCGCCTGCACCCAAAAAGCGGCGCTGGCGCCGCATTGCGCTGATGGCGCTGGTGCCGCTGCTGCTGATCGCCGGTGCGTTTGCTTACTGGTCGAGCCTGCAGGGCAAGGTGTCGACGGACAACGCCTACATCCAGCAGGACCGCGTGGCGATCTCGTCCGAAGTCGCCGGTCAGATCGTCAAGGTGCTGGTGGGTGACGGCGACAAGGTAACCAAGGGCCAGCTGCTGTTCCGCATCGACGAGCAGCCGTATCGGGTCCAGATTGCCGAGGCCAACGCCGCCATTGCGCAGGCGCAGGCCAGCCGCACCGCGCTGGGCAGCGATGCGGACCTTTCGGGCGCGTCCATCTCCGCCGCAAAGGAAGACATCGCCTTTGCCGAGGCGAACTTCGCGCGCAAGGACGAGCTGTACAAGCGCGGCTTCCTGACCAAGACAGAGCACGACGCGGCACTGCATCAGGTCAACCAGGCACGCGAAGCGCTGCGCCTTGCCCTCGCCCGGCAGGCAGCCGCGCAGGCCAAGCTGGCGGACGGTGCGGCGGTGCCGGGGCAGAACCCGGCCATCGCGGCGGGCGAAGCGAAGAAGGCGGGCGCGGAGCTCAACCTCAACCGGACCGAGGTGCGCGCGCCCGTTGCCGGCACCGTGACTCAGGCCGATCGCCTCCAGGTCGGCCAGCAGGCGGTCCAGGGGCTGCCGGTGCTGACGCTGGTCGAAGACCGCAGTTCCTACGTGGAGGCCAATTTCAAGGAAACCGACCTCGACAACATGCAGGTGGGGCAGCGCGCCGAAATCAAGCTCGATGCGTATCCCGGCCTCGTCCTCAAAGGACGGGTAGAGACCATTGGCGCTGGCACGGGTTCGGAATTCTCCGTCCTCCCTGCGCAGAACGCGACCGGCAACTGGGTCAAGGTGACGCAGCGTGTACCGGTGAAGATCCGCATCACGAGCAAGAGCCCGCGGCGGCTCATCGCCGGTCTTTCCGCCGAAGTGACCGTCTTCACAGACGACCGCTAAGGCCATGGCCACCGCCGCCCGCCCTGCCTCACCTGCCGCCGGTACCGCACCGGCCGACGACCAGCCGGCACTGGTAGCCCGCAATCAGCCATTGCTGATGGTGGGGATCATGGCCGCATCGCTGATCCAGGTGCTCGACACGACGATCGCCAACGTTGCGATCCCGCATATGCAGAGCAGCCTCGGCGCGACCGCCGAGAGTGTGACCTGGGTGCTGACCAGCTACATCATCGCCAGCGCGGTCGCGATGCCTGCGACCGGCTGGCTGAGCGACCGCGTCGGCGCCAAACGTCTCTTCATCTTCTCGGTCGTGGGATTCATTCTTGCCTCGATGATGTGCGGGATGGCGCAGAACCTTGGCGAAATGGTGCTGTTCCGCGCCCTGCAGGGCGTCAGCGGGGCGTTCATCCCGCCGCTCAGCCAAAGCTTCATGCTCGATACTTCGAAGCCCAGCCGCCACCCGCAGGTGATGGCGATCTGGGGGCTCGGCATCATGATCGGGCCGATCCTCGGGCCCATTCTTGGCGGATGGCTGACCGAGAGCGTGAACTGGCGCTGGGTGTTCTACGTCAACCTGCCCGTCGGGGCGGTGGCTCTGGCGGTCCTGTTGCTTGAGCTGCCGCACCGCGAGGCGAGGGCACGCAAGTTCGACCTGTTCGGGTTCCTGATGCTGGGGATCGCGCTCGCGTCGCTCCAGCTGCTGCTCGACCGCGGGTCGCAGCTCGACTGGTTCCAGTCGGCCGAAATATGGCTGTACGCCATTCTGATGGGAAGCGCCGCCTGGATCGCCGTGATCCACTTCGCGACCGGGCGCGAACCGCTGTTCGACACGGCCATCTTCGCCGACCGCAATTTCGTGATCGCGCTCATCTTCATGCTGGTCATCGGGGTCGTCATGTTCGCCAACATGGCCCTGCTCCCGCCGATGCTGCAGCGCCTGTTCGGCTACGGCGTGATCGATACGGGCATCGTGCTGATGCCGCGCGGGGTCGGTGTGATGTTGAGCATGCAGTTATCCGGCCTGCTGATGCGTCGCGGGTTCGACTCGCGGATCATCGTCGGCACGGGCTTTGCGATCGCGGCCTATTCGCAGTGGATGATGGCGGGCTGGTCGCTCGCGGCAGACGAGTGGCATTTCATTACGACCGGACTGGTCCAGGGCCTCGGCCTGGGGCTTGTATTCATCCCGCTCAACGTCACCGCCTTCTCGACCCTGCCCGGGCGACTGCGTACCGACGGGTCGAGCTTGCTCAACCTCGTTCGGTCTATCGGCGCCTCGGCGGGGATCTCGGTGACGACCGTGTTGCTCGCCAAGAACATCCAGACCGCCCATTCGGATATCGGCAGCCACGTCACCTCGGCAACGGTCAACGCGGTCGATATCTCGATGGTCGATCGCTATCAGGCCGCGGGCGAAGCGGTCCTTTCCATGATCGATGCGGAGGTCAATCGGCAGGCCGCGATGATCGCCTATATCGACGATTTCTACCTGATGATGTGGATGGCTCTGGCCGCCATTCCGCTGGTCTTCCTTATGCGCAAGGCATCGCCAAGCGCGGGGCCGCGCTAGCCTCGCTCAGCGGAAGTTGCAGGTTTCCCCGCCCCACAACACCGAAACCTGATTATCCTCGATCAGGCCTGAGATGGCCAGTTCGCCATCGCCGATCATGAATTCCTCACCCAGGGTGCTGTCCGTTAACGCCTCGAAAGTCGGCAGCTTGCGCAGGTCTGCCGCCGACATGCCCAGCTTGACCCCGTCCGGTCCGGTGAAATTGGCCCGATCGCTCGGCCCATTGACCATCCACCCGACGAAGCGGTCGTCCTGGAAGTGCGCTACGAACTTGTCGTAGTTGGCGTATTCCATCGGCCCGGCTCCGCACTCTTCGTTGGTGCCGAACTGGGGGCCGCCAAAGATCATCGTGAGCTCTTCCACGACGCTTTCCTGTTTGTCGCCGAAATTCAGTATCGTCGCATCACCGCCTGCCTCAGGCGCGGCGATCACGAGACCGTCTGCAATCAGGTTGATCGGGCGGTCGCTGGGCGCATTGGGCGTCTGCGCTGCGATCTGGTCTTCGGTCACAGGCTCGGGTGGCTGCGAGGCCTCGTCGGACTGCTGGCACGCCGCCAGGGCCAGAGCTGCTACGCCAGCAAAAGCAAATCCGAAACGCGCCTTCATGTCACTCTCCTGGAGCTGGAACCAACCCGGACACTGCCCCAGCTCCGCGTGCTTCACAAGCTGTCGTCTTTGTCGTCGGATGTCGTCTCGGAGGCCCGCTGGTCTATGATGACCCCGGCAGGCTCACCGCCCGCGTCACGCGGCGTATCGTAGCGGGCAGCGCCCGAAGCGCCCGATGCCTCGTGCCAGGAACCGTCGATGGTTTCTCCCATCCCGCCCATCTGGCCACGCACCCGCTCCAGCCGGTTCGTCAGGAACCGGCGCAGCAGCAGCGGAGCGGCCAGCGAGATGACCGCGATGGGCACAGCGATCCACCACAGCCAGTCGAGCCAGTCGACGCTCTGCGTCAGCAGGAAGATCACCGCGAAGACAACCGCCCAGCGCACCGCCCAGCGCCCCACCAGCCGCACGAAGAAAGCGGACGTCTCGCGCTCTATCTGCTCGATCGAGCGATCCATCTCGCCCGCCATGCGGCGCTGCTGTTCGGGATCGGGGCCGAGCATTGCTCAGCCCTTCTTGAGGTGGCGGCGACCCAGCAGTTCGGCAATCTGCACCGCGTTGAGCGCGGCGCCCTTGCGCAGGTTGTCGGAGACGCACCACAGGTTGAGGCCGTTCTCGACCGTTGGGTCCTCGCGCACGCGGCTGATATAGGTCGCGCCGTCGCCCACGCTTTCCACCGGGGTGATGTAGCCTTCGTCCTCGCGCTTATCGACCAGCATGATGCCGGGCGCCTCGCGCAGGATGTCCTGTGCCTGTTCGGCGGTGATTTCGCGTTCGAATTCGATGGTGACGGCCTCGGAGTGGCCGACGAACACCGGCACACGCACGCAGGTGGCGGTCAGCTTGATCTTGGGGTCGAGGATCTTCTTGGTCTCGACCACCATCTTCCACTCTTCCTTGGTCGATCCATCGTCAAGGAAGACGTCGATGTGCGGGATCACGTTGAACGCGATCTGCTTGGTGAACTTGGCAGGTTCCACCGGATCGCCGACGAAGATCGCGCGGCTCTGCTGGAACAGCTCGTCCATGCCTTCCTTGCCCGCGCCCGAGACCGACTGGTAGGTCGACACGACCACGCGCTTGATGCCGGCAGCATCGTGCAGCGGCTTCAAGGCGACGACAAGCTGCGCGGTCGAGCAGTTGGGATTCGCGATGATGTTCTTTGCGGTGTAGCCGTCGATCGCGTCGGGGTTCACCTCGGGCACGATCAGCGGCACGTCCGGGTCCATCCGAAAGTGCGAGGAGTTGTCGATCACCACGCAGCCCGCCGCTGCCGCCTTGGGTGCGTATTCCTTCGCGATGGCGCCGCCTGCGGAAAACAGCGCGATGTCCCAGCCGGTGAAGTCGAAATGCTCGAGGTTCTTGCACTTGAGCATCTTGCCGGTGTCGCCGAATTCGATCTCGGTGCCCTGGCTGCGCGAACTGGCCAGCGCCACGATCTCGTCGATCGGGAACTCACGCTCCGCCAACACCTGCATCATTTCGCGCCCGACGTTCCCCGTCGCGCCGACAACGGCGACCTTGTAACCCATCAATCACTCCTGTGCGTGCTGCACTGCCACATGGGGCCAAGCGCGCCGCGCCGCAAGCGATTGTGGGTCAAATCAGCCTTCCGAGAAGACGCAGCGAACTACTGCCCCGCTCGCTTGCGCGAAATGCAACTATTCGGGCGGCGTCACTCCATGGCTTTCGAGGAAGCGGAAGATCGTGTTCCACAGATGCGGGCTGATATTCTCACCCGACACCCGGTGCGTGTAACCGGGATAGAGCATCATTTCGAAGGGCACGTTGCCTTCCTGGAGCGTGGCGATCAGCGCGGAGGAATTCTCGAACACCACGTTATCGTCGGCCAGGCCGTGCACCAGCAGCAGCGGATCGGCAATGTCGGTCGCATCGGGGATCGCGCTCGCCTTATCATAGGCTTCGGGCACCTTGCGCGGATCGCCCATGTAGCGTTCTGTATAGTGGGTGTCGTAGAGTTCCCACTTTGTCACCGGCGCGCCCGAGATACCCGCTGCATAGAGCCCGGGATCGGCCTCCAGCTGCTTAAGCGTCATGTACCCGCCGTAGGACCAGCCGTAGATCGCGATCTTGTCCGGATCGACGAAGTCGAGCGACTTGAGGTACTCCGCACCCTTCTTCTGGTCGCGCACCTCGACCCCGCCCATCGCGTGGTAGATCGGCTGCTCGAAGGCGACGCCGCGATTGGCCGAGCCGCGATTGTCGAGCTGGAACCAGATATAGCCCTTGTCGACGACCGCCTGCGCCAGGGCACCGGTCCACCCGTGGGACACCGTCTGCGGGCCGGGGCCGCCGTAGTGCGAGAAGAAGACGGGATAGCGCTTGCCGGGCTCCATTTCCGGCTTGAGCATCATCCAGTGCAGCTCGGTCCCGTCTTCTGCCTGAACCGTACCGAATTCCGGCTCGACATGGCTGGCAAGGTACGGGGCATAGGGATGATCCGCGTCGAGCGCGTTTTCCTCGACCCAGGTCAGTCGGTTGCCTGCAGCATCCGCGAGGTAGGATTGGGGCGGCTGGTCCTGCCCCGAACGCCCGATCAGCAGGGTCTTGCCCTTGCCGTCCATCCCGGCACCATTCGAATAGCCAAGTTCGGTCAGCCGCTTGCGCTCGCCGCCGCTCATCGGAACCGAATAGACCTGCATTTCCAGCACGTCGTCGGCATTGGCGGTGAAGAACACACGCCCCTCTTCCTGGTCGACGCCCACCAGATCGGTGACCACGAAATCGCCGTTGGTCAGCTTGGTGGTTTCGCCCGGTTTACCGTCGTCATCGAAGGCGATGTGGTAGAGATGGCCGAACCCATCGCGCTCAGACCACCAGATCAGCGATCCATCGTCTAGGAAGCGGTAGTTGTTCGACAGGTTGATCCAGGAATCCTTCGCGGCATGCTCGCTCAGCGCGACACGGCTCTTGCCGGTCCTGGGGTCGACCCGCAGCAGGTCCAGCTGGGTCTGATCGCGGTTTTCCCGCTGGACGTAGAGCCTGCCATCGGGTGCCCAGTCGACCCGCGCGAGATAGATGTCGGTGTTGTCGCCCAGATCCACCTTGATCCGGTTCTGACCGTCGGGGTCCATCACGTACAGTTCGACAATCGCGTTATCGGTGCCCGCCGCGGGGTAGCGCTGGTCGAAGGTCTTGGTGCCCGTCGCACCGATCGCAGCGCGCGTGACCACGCCGACCGGGCTTTCATCGGTCCGCTGCACGGCGATGCGGCTGTCGTCGGGCGACCACCAGTAGCCGGTGAGGCGGTCCATTTCCTCCTGCGCGACGAATTCGGCCTCGCCCCAACGGATCAGCTCGCCCTCTTTCGGGGTGATCGGGTGCGCATCGCCTCCGATAGGAGCGACCCAAAGCTGCCGGTCGCGGACGAAGGAAACGTAGCCGCCTTCTTGGCTCAGCTTCGGATTGAGTTCGCTTTCCTCGGTATCGGTCAGCTGGGTGACCGTTCCATCGAGCTTCGCGAGGTAAAGATCGCCATCGAGCGGGACGAGCACGCCCTTGCTGTCGGCATTCCATTGGTAGGAGACGATGCCCTTGAGGTTGCCCACGCGCGCACGTTCACGCTGCATCTTCTCGTCTTCGGAAAGTTCGCGGCCCGAACTCAGCTTTTCGCTGTCGACCAGCATGGTCCACTCGCCGGTCTCGCGGTCGAAGCCCCACAGGTCATACCGGTCCTTGTCGTCCTCGCGGTTGCGCAGCAGCGTCAGATAGCGGCCATCGGGCGAAAGCTTCGCGCCACGCGGGCTCGGCCCGTTCAGGCTGGGACTGGCGAAAACCCGTTCGAAAGTCAGGTCTTGCTTGGCGGTCTCGTCGGTCATGGCGGCGCCATCCTGTGCGGCTAGCGGGGATGCAAGGGCAATCGGGGACAAGGCCAGCAGGGCGGCCGAGGCAAGCAGGTGGCGCATAGGTAGAACCTCGTCATTGCGAGCCGACCCGGACGGGTTCCGGGCGGCGTGGCAATCCATGGACCGGTCCTCGGACAGGAAACCGGAGCACCCTGGATTGCTTCGTCGCGTACGCTCCTCGCAATCGCGAGGCAAAATGACAAGCTCCAACGAAAAAGGGCGGCCCTTGCGGACCGCCCTTCGGAAATTCTGATAGGAAAAGACGCGCTTACGCGTTGGTCTTTTCGCCCTTGGCGGGCCGGTTGTCGCGGCGTTCGGCGATACGCGCGCTCTTACCGGTGCGGCCGCGCAGGTAGTAAAGCTTCGCACGACGCACGACGCCGCGGCGAACCACAGTCAGGCTGTCGACGATCGGCGAGTAGAGCGGGAAAACGCGCTCCACACCTTCGCCAAAGCTCATCTTGCGCACGGTGAAGTTGGAACCCATGCCGCGGTTCGAACGCGCGATCACCACGCCTTCGAAGTTCTGGACACGCTCGCGCGTACCTTCGACGACCTTCACGCCGACGCGAACGGTGTCGCCGGGGCGGAAGTCCGGAATATCCTTGCCGAGGTTTTCAATCGCTTCGGCTTCGAGCTGCTGAATCAGGTTCATTGGTCCTGGTCCTTCGTTTCTCGCTGCGCGCCAGAGGCAGACTGGACCGGAGCACCAGTGTGACGCTCCCACAAATCCGGCCTGCGTAACCGTGTCATCTCTTCGCTGCGTTGCTTTCGCCACGCCGCGATCTTCGCATGATCCCCCGATCGCAGCACTTCGGGGATCGTGCGCCCTTCCCATTCCTGAGGTCGGGTGTAGTGCGGGTATTCCAGAAGGCCGTCCTCGAACGACTCCTCGGTCCCGCTTGAAGCCGCGCCCATTACTCCCGGAAGCAGCCGAATGCAAGCGTCGAGTATGGCGATTGCGGCAGTTTCTCCGCCCGACAGGACGATGTCGGCAAGGCTTACTTCCTCGATAAAGGGCCGCGCTTCGAACAACCGCTCGTCGAAGCCTTCGAAGCGGCCGCACAGGATGGTGACACCCGGCCCCTCCGCGATCTCGCGGATGCGCGCCTGAGTGATCGACTTCCCGCGCGGGGTCATGGCGAGGACGGGGACTCTAGCTTCCCCTCCCTTGAGGGAGGGGATTGAGGGGTGGGTGTTCGACGCTTCGGGTGCAACACGCCCCTCCCCAACCCCTCCCCGCACGGGGAGGGGCTTATCAGTCACACTATCCAGCGCCGCCGCCAGCACATCGCACTTGAGCACCATGCCCGCCCCGCCCCCGGCAGGCGTATCGTCGACCGTGCGGTGCTTGTCGGTCGCAAAGTCGCGGATTTGCACGGTGTCGAGCGACCACGCGCCCTCCTTCAGCGCGCGCCCGGCGAGCGACACGCCGAGCGGGCCGGGAAACATCTCGGGGTAGAGGGTCAGGACAGTGGCGGTGAAAGTCATCTCAACAATCCTCCCCTCCCTTAGGGAGGGGATCGAGGGGTGGGTGCGCTGCGCCTTAGGCCAATGCACGCCCCTCCCCAACCCCTCCCCGTACGGGGAGGGGCTTTATGGGCACGGCATCTGGGCGGCGGCGGCGGAGGTCATACTCGTCGACTGAATGTGTAGGCGGCGAGCGAAACGCTCACGATTGCAAGGACAACAAAAATTGGAAAGCCGTACACGAGAATAGCTAGCGGCCCCATATATCCATCACCGGGGTGCTGAGCTTGGTGGCGAGCAAACTCGATTGCATCCCAAACCCTGAAATAACCGAACACCACAGCCAACGGGGCTATTGCCGCTATGAAGAGCCGCACCGGCCTGGCAATCATTTTCAGCCGAGACCGTAGGAGCAGCGCAAAGCCGTAAGAACTTCCCAGAGCAAGGACCGCCGGAACAACGAAAGCCAAGAAGGAAAAATCGTCGAGCAAGCCTACCCCCCGCAACCGCCGCAGCCACCGCCGCCACAGCCCGAGCCACCATCGCCATCACCGCCACCATCTCCGGCGTAGCCCACGTCGCCACCGCCGCCGTGCCGCATCGCGTGCAGCGGATCGAACGGCGTGCCTGCCAGCACCGTGGTGCCGAAAATCGCGACACCCAGCGCCATCTGGTCGCGGGTCGGTGCGCGCTTCAAGCCGACATGTTCCTGCCGCGCATCGCGCATCGCCCGGTCGCCTTCACGCGTGCGGCGAATGCCGGCGAGCAGCCGCCAGACGATCACGACCAGCCCAAGCGCGATCAGCACGCCGAGCACGCCGACCGGCTCGCCCAGCGCCTTGCCTTCGTCGAAGCGATAGAGGCCGAAAAGGATGATCACGACCATCGGGATGATCGAAAGCAGCCGCGCCTTCAGCACCTTGCCCGAACCGGTGAGAAGCCCTGCTGCGCGCAATGTGTCGCGATCTTCTTCGTACCCGCTGTCGATCGCGCGCACGAAGGTCTTCCAGCCGAAGGTATCGCCAAGCGATAGCAGCCGCGTCTCCGCCCCGCCCCTCGGCAAGTCGCGGTTGCGGACATGGAAGGTCTTGCCCTCCAGTTCGAGGTGCCCGGAGGCCAGCAGCCCGGCCATCACCGCTTCGGCATAGCGCTCCTTCCCGCTCGCGAGCGCGGCATATTGCCCCGCCGTCTGCGGCACGCCGGGTTCGCCCACAGGACGCAGGATCATCGGGACGATCACCGTCATCAGCCAACCGAACACGATCATCGCCGAATAGATGACGAGGAACTGCCCTGCATCGTATTGCGACAAGCCGAAATCGCTCATCCGTGCCCCCCTACCAGATCGCCGCGAGCAGCAGCGCGGCCAAGGCTAACCCGATCGCGGTGGCGACGCCATAGGCTTGGCCACGCGGCAGGATGACCGCATCTGCCGGATTGACCCGCACGCTGAGCGGATCGACGAGGAATCGCCGCTTCGCATCGGGCCAGATATCGAGCGGTGCGGGCTCGCCGAAATGCGCTTCGTAGCTCGCGAGCGTCTGCGCATATTGATCGTAGTATCGGCTGCGCTCCGCCGTGCCTCCGGCGGTCGGCCCGTGGTGCAACGGCATTTGCAGGACATGTGGACAGAACCGATCCCAGTAGTCGCGGCTATAGGTCAGGTGCAGGTGCCACGCCTGATCGACCGCGTCGGACGGCGTGACCTCGTGCCCGGCTTCGCACGCGAGCCAGCAGAACCGCTTGTACTCGATGACCACACGCTCGGCGTAGTCCGCGCTCCACCGGTTCTCGCGTGCGAGCCGCTGGGCGAAGGTAAAGGCCGCATCGGTTGGGCCGATCTTGTAATCGGCCAGTCGCTGCCAGAGTTCGCTCTCGATGGCCGGCGTTGGCAGCGCTCGCCCGCCCTCGCCCATCAATCGAAGACCGTTTGGGTATCCGGCGATGGCCGCCCTGCCGCGCGCTTCTTGGAGAAGAAATAGGCCGCCGGGAAGCAGACCACTGCGGCAATGAACAGCGCACCGATAGTGAGCCCGGCCACAGGCACTACGGCTTCCGATGTGAAGCCCAGTTCGCTCAGAATGGTAATCATCGGCAGCGACATGGGCAGGAATGCCGCAACCAGCGCCGCCCAGACCGCCCGGCTTTTCCAGGATCTGTTCGGCGAAATGATGTCGAGCAAGAACGCGATGCCGATCGTCAATGCGAGGACAAACGCGAGAAATACGAACAGGCCGACGATAGCGAACATGCGCTTTTAGTCAGCGAATTCCGGCGCGATCACAAGGCGATTTTCATCCCACTCGGGCACTGCAGCGGGGATCAGGGGGACCATCAGGGTCTTCATGCCCTTTTCCGGGGCAGGTTCACGCTCGATTTCGACGATGTCGGTTGCGCCGAAATTGGCCACTTCGATGACCCTGCCGATTGCGGTGCCATCGGTGGTGACAACCGGCAGGCCGATCAGGTCCGCATGGTAGAATTCGTCGTCCCCGAGCGGAGGCAGCGCGTCGCGCGGCACTGTCAGAAGGGTGCCGCGCAAGGCTTCTGCGGCGGTACGATCGGGCACCTCGGCAAAGCGCGCGATGGCGCCGCCCTTGTTGTCGGAGCGGATTTTGGTGGGGGTCAGCGCGCGCCCGCCCTCTGCGGCGTTAAAGGTCTCGTGCGCTTTCAGCGCTTCGACGCCGTCGCCCAGCAGCTTGAGGCGGACCTCGCCCGCCACCCCGTGCGCACCGGTTACGGCGGCTAAAACAATCTCAGGCCGAATGATCGATTTGTCCTTGGCCTCCCCCTCCCGCTTGCGGGAGGGGTTAGGGGTGGGCCTGGCCGGGCGGGTCATCGAGTGACACGCCCACCCCCGGCCCCTCCCGCAAGCGGGAGGGGAGAGGTTTGCATCAGCCTTCGGCCTTTTCTTCGCCGGCGTCTTCGGCGGGCGCTTCGGCAGCAGCTTCTTCAGCCGGTGCTTCTTCGGTCTTCTCTTCCTCGGCCGGAGCTTCCTGGGCGGCCTTCAGCGCTTCGGCGGCTTCGGCTTCCTTGGCGGCCTTTTCCTCGGCGCGTTCCTTGGCCTTTTCGCCCGGCTCGGCCTTGTTCGGGTTGTTGCGCGCCGCACGCTCGCGGATGCCGGCGGCATCGAGGAAGCGGGCGACACGGTCGCTCGGCTGCGCGCCGACGCCGAGCCAGTACTTGGCGCGGTCTTCGTTCAGCTGCACGCGTTTCTCGTCGTCCTTGGCGAGGAGTGGGTTGTAGGTGCCGATCTGCTCGAGATAGCGACCGTCACGCGGATAGCGCGAGTCGGCGGCGACGATGCGGTAATAGGGGCGCTTCTTGGCGCCGCCACGGGAAAGTCGGAGTGCAATAGCCATTTTGGTTCGTCCTTAAGTCTTGATCTGTCGTTTTCGGTTATTTCTTGGGTAAAAGCTTCTGAAGGTCGGGGGGCAATTTGCTCATGTCGATATCGCCCATGCCCTGACCATCCATGCCGGGCAGCGCGCCCTTGCCGCCGCCCATGCCGGGAAGGCCGCCCATTCCGCCGCCTCCGCCAAGCATCGCGGCGAGGCCCTTCATCCCGCCCATCTTCTTGATCTGCTTCATCGCGCGGGACATTTCCTGGTGCATCTTGAGCACCTTGTTGACGTCCTGCACGTTGGTGCCGCTCCCCGCCGCCACACGCTTCTTGCGCTTGGCGTTAAGCAGCGCGGGGTTGGCGCGTTCCTTGGGCGTCATGGAGCCCATGATCGCATCCATGTGGACCAGCACCTTGTCGTCCATGCCGCTCGCCTGCATCGCGGCCTTGGCCTTCTTCATGCCGGGCATCATGCCCGCGAGCATGCCGAGGCCGCCCATCTTCTGCATCTGCTGCAGCTGCATGCGCAGGTCGTTGAGGTCGAACTGGCCCTTGGCCATCCGCTTGGCGAGCGCCTCGGCCTCTTCGACCTTGATCGTCTCGGCGGCCTTCTCGACCAGCGAGACGACATCGCCCATGCCCAGGATGCGTTCGGCAACCCGGCGCGGGTGGAAGGCTTCGAGAGCGTCGAGCTTTTCGCCCACGCCGGCAAACTTGATCGGCTTGCCGGTAACCGCGCGCATGGAGAGCGCCGCACCGCCGCGCGCATCGCCGTCCATCCGGGTCAGGATCACGCCGGTCAGCGGCACTTCGTCACTGAAGCTTTGCGCCACGTTGACCGCGTCCTGACCGGTCAGGCTGTCGACCACCAGCAGGACTTCGGTCGGCGTCGCCACCGAAGCCACGGCCTTCATCTCGGCCATCAGCGCTTCGTCGACATGCAGGCGGCCCGCGGTATCGAGCAGCACCACATCGACATTGCGCAGCTTCGCCGATTCGAGCGCGCGGCGAGCGATGTCCACCGGCTGCTGGCCTTCGATGATCGGCAGCGTATCGACGTGCGCCTGCTCGCCCAGCACCGCCAGCTGTTCCTGCGCAGCGGGGCGATTGACGTCGAGCGAGGCCATCATGGCCTTCTTGCCGTGCTTCTCGCGAATCAGCTTGGCGAGCTTGGCCGTGCTGGTCGTCTTACCCGAGCCCTGCAGGCCGACCATCATGATGACGACCGGCGGCTTGGCTTCGAGGGTCAGCGGGACATGGCCATCCTCGCCGTCCCCGCCGCCGAGCATCGCGACCAGCTCGTCGTTGACGATCTTGACAACCTGCTGGCCGGGGGTGACCGACTTGAGGACGGCTTCGCCAACGGCCTTTTCGGTGACCTTCTCGATGAAGTCGCGCGCAACGGGCAGCGCGACATCGGCTTCGAGCAGCGCGATTCGCACTTCGCGCATCGCATCGCGCACGTCCTGCTCGCGCAGGGCACCGCGCCCGCGCAGGCGGTCGAAGGTATTGCCAAGGCGATCCGACAGTGCGTCGAACATCTACTCGATCACTCCATTTCCGGCGAAGAACCGGAATAAACGCGAAAAACGCCGGCGGACGAAACCTCGTCGGCCAGCGTCGGGGCGGTGCCCCTTCTGAAACTCAATCCGGATAGTAACACTATCCTTGAAACCGGTGGTGGAGCCTAGCGGGATCGAACCGCTGACCTCTACAATGCCATTGTAGCGCTCTCCCAGCTGAGCTAAGGCCCCGTGCCGGTTATGGGAGGCGCCGTTTAGAAAGCACGGCGCCCCTTTGCAAGCGGAATATCGCTGCCGTCGATCAGGTGTCGTCCTTGTCGTCGTCGTCACCCTTCGACTTGGCCACGCCAAGATCATCGTCACCGCCAAGATCGACCTCGTTATCGGGCGAATCGTCGTCGTCGTCGACGTCGATATCTTCCAGATCGTCATCGGCCAGATCGCTGTCGGCCTCGTCGTCCTTCTTCTTTTTCTCTTCCTCGAAGGGAATTGGCTGCTTCGACTTGAGCACCGGCTCGGGCGTCCAGGTGTTCTCGCACTCGATGCAGGTCACCGGGTCTTCGTTACCCAGATCGTAGAAACGCGTGCCGCATTTGGGACAGGTACGCTTGGTGCCCCATTCGGGTTTGACCATGGTCGGATAGTTCCTTGTTGCGGGCGCTGCCGTGTTCGCGCGCGCCTCTTTTGAATTTCGCTTGAGATGACTTGGGGGCCGCGCCGCCCCGAATCAAGAATGGCGCGCGCCTTGCCATGCACCAATGCCGGTGTCAAAGCCGCCCGCGCATGAATGCCACCGCCACCCCGCATCGCTTTGCCCCCTCCGCCCCCCTGCGCGGCACGATTGCCGTGCCGGGCGACAAGTCGATCAGCCACCGTTCGCTGCTGCTCGGGGCCTGCGCCGTGGGTGAGACGCACATCACCGGATTGCTCGAGGGCGAGGACGTTCTGGCGACAGCCGCCGCGATGCGCGCGATGGGAGCGGACGTCGAACGCCTCGGCGATGGAGAATGGCGCATCAACGGCGTCGGGATTGGCGGGCTGCTGCAACCCGAAAGCGCCATCGACTGCGGCAACAGCGGCACCTCGGCACGCTTGCTGATGGGCCTTGTCGCCAGCCACGGGATCACCACCAGCTTAGTCGGCGATGCGAGCCTGTCGAAGCGCCCGATGGGCCGCGTGATTGATCCGCTGAGCGAGATGGGCGCAAAGTTTACCGCCAGCCCCGGCGGGCGCTTCCCGCTAATGCTCGAAGGCGCACATCCGGCGGTGCCGATCACCTATCGACTGCCCGTGGCCAGCGCGCAGGTGAAGAGCGCGGTGCTGCTTGCAGGATTGAACACCCCGGGCATCACCACCGTGATCGAGCCCGTACCCACGCGCGACCATAGTGAACGGATGCTGCGCGGCTTCGGTGCAAAGCTCGACGTGGGCGAGGAAGAGGGCGAGCGCATCATTCGCCTGACCGGGCAGACGGATCTGCAACCGCGGGACCTCGTCGTGCCCGGCGATCCCTCCTCCGCCGCATTCTTCATGGTCGCCGCCACGCTGGTCGAGGGCAGCGACCTGACGATCCGCAATGTCGGGATGAACCCGACCCGTGCCGGACTGGTCGGCGTGCTGCGGCAGATGGGCGCGAATATCGAGGAGGTCGATGCGCGCGAAGTCGGCGGAGAGCCGGTTGCAGACCTACGCGTGCGCCATGCCCCTCTGACCGGCATAGAGGTCGACCCGTCCGTGGCACCAAGCATGATCGACGAATTCCCCGTGCTGTTCGTCGCAGCCGCGCTGGCGCAGGGCACCACGGTCACACGCGGGCTCGAAGAACTGCGCGTGAAGGAAAGCGACCGCCTCGCCACCATGGCCGCCGCGCTGGAGACTATCGGCGCGCGGGTAGAGGAAAACGAGGATGGACTGACCATCCACGGCACCGGCGGCGAACCGCTGCGCGGCAGTGCCGATGCCCAGGTGGAGACGCATCTCGACCACCGCATCGCGATGAGCATGGCCGTCGCGGGCCTCGCCAGCCGCGAAGGCGTGGAGGTCGACGACACCAGTCCGATCGCAACCAGCTTTCCGAACTTCATGGAGTTGCTGGACGGGGTGACGCGATGAGTGCGTTGCCAGTCTTCCCCCTCTCCCCGTGCGGGGAGAGGATAGCGAAGCTTGCTCCGGCAGGAGCCAGCGCAGCTTGGAGAGGGGCGCTCGAGAGAGCTCCCGGGCATCCCCCTCTCCAACTCCCCGCAAGGGAAGAGGGAGAGCGGTGCTAATGGACGTCTACAGCATCGTCGGCTTCGTCGGGATGGCCTGCATCATCGGGGCCTATGCCTATCTGACGTCGAGCAAGGCACCCAACCCCTACATTCTGCACGGTACCAACCTGATGGGCGCGGCGCTGCTGACGGTCAGCCTGCTGGTCCACACCAACTGGCCCAGCCTTGTGCTCGAAGGCTTTTGGGCTGCGATAGCAATTTGGGGCATCGCCAAAGCCATCCGGGAAAAGAAAGGCGCGCAACAGCCATGATCCGAACCCTCCTCGCCGCTGTCGCGCTCGCCCTGTCGGGCTGCGCTACGATTCCTCCGCCCGAGACTTCGCCCGCCGCGGTTCAGGCCGACGCGGCGGAAGCCTACGCTGCTCCCGATCGCGAACTGATGGTGCCGGTCGAGGGCGGAAACGTATACGTGCGCGTCAACGGCGATCTCGACGCCGCGCCGCCGGTGGTGTTCCTCCACGGCGGCCCCGGCGGCGCGCATAACAGCCTCGCCTCCATGCTCGGCCTGGCTGACGAGCGCGCGGTGATCCTCTACGACCAGCTCGACAGCGGAAAGTCGGACCGGCCGAACGATCCCGCCAACTGGCGCGTCGAGCGGTTCGTCGAGGGGTTGGAGACCATCCGCCGGACGCTCGGCATCGAACGCTGGCACGTGGTCGGCCACAGCTGGGGGTCGGCCATCGCACTCGAATATGCCGCGAAGTACCCGCAGCATGTCGCCTCGACCGTGCTCGGCGGGACCTACATCAACACCGAACGCTGGATCGCCGACGCCAATATCCTGCTCGAGGAACTGCCGCAGGACGTCCAGCAGACCATCGCCGCGTGCGAAACAGCGACCCCGCCTTCGGAAGAGCGATGCTCCAGGGCCACCAGCGCCTTCTACGCGCAGTTCAACCGCCGCGAACCGGCAAGCGAGGCTGCGCGCGCCTACTCCCGCGAGATCGGCGGCAAAGGTTTCAATCCCGTGATCTACAACGAAATGTGGGGGCCGAGCGAATTCCGCTCCAAGGGTTCGCTGAAGACCTACGACGCTGTTCCGCTGCTCGCCAAGATCGACGGTTCGCGGACGCTGTTCCTGATCGGCCAGTACGACGAAGCGCGGATCGATACGGTGGAGGATTATGTGCGAATGACGCCGGGCGCCGAATTCGGCGTGGTCCCCGGCGCGGCGCACGGCTTCCTGACCGACCGCCCGATGGAGAGCGAGGCAATCCTGCGCGCATGGCTGGCAAGGCACGACGCGCCATGATCATCGCCGTCGACGGGCCGACCGCCAGCGGCAAGGGCACGATCGCCAGCGCGATCGCAGCGCATTTCGGCCTGCCCCATCTCGATACCGGCCTGCTCTACCGCGCGGTCGGGCGGCAGGTGCAGCTAGCGGGGACCGACCCGGACAATCCAGACGACGCCCTTGCCGCGGCGGACTTTCCCGACTGCCTGCTCGACGACCCGGAACTGCGCAGCGAGGCGATCGGCGGCTTCGCCAGCCGCGTTTCGATCCACCCCGAGGTGCGCGCAGCATTGCTCGAACGCCAGCGAGTCTTCGCACAGCAGGCAGGCGGCGCGGTGCTCGACGGGCGGGATATCGGCACGGTGATCTGCCCCGATGCTGACGTGAAACTCTTCGTCACCGCCTCGCTCGACGCGCGAACCGACCGGCGCTTTGCCGAGATGCAGTCGCAGGGACGCGAGATGACCCGCGCTGAGGTACGCGACCAGATCGAACTCCGCGACGAGCGCGACATGAACCGCAAGGACGCCCCGCTGAAGCCTGCCAGCGACGCCTTCGTTCTCGAAACGACCGCGCTGGACAAGAACGCGTCGATCGCCGCCGCGATCGAAGCGGTCGAGGGTGAGCGAGGGGGCCCGCGCTAGGCGATCAGGCTACGGCGCGCGCCGACCCGCTCTCTGTCGGCAAGTCCACGGTGGGAATCGTGCGAAACCCCGGCTTGGCGAAGAAATAGCCCTGGCAATAGCGAATGCCAAGGAGCCGGAGCGTGTTCCACTCGTCGATCGTCTCGATGCCTTCGGCAATCACCGTGATGCCGAGCCTCTGAGCAGTGCGCGCGATGCCCTCCACAATGATGCGACGCGGTCCAGAGCTATCGATCCCGCGGATGAGTTCCATGTCGAGCTTGATGTAGTCGGTCTGGATCCTCGCCAGCAGTCCAAGGCCCGAATGACCCGCCCCGAAATCGTCGATCGCCGTGCTGAAGCCCATGCTCCTGTACGTATCGACGATTTTGCGAACATGGTTGGTATCCTCTATCCGCTCGTTCTCGGTGAGTTCGAACATCAGGCGATCGGTCGGGAAGTCGCATTCCCGGGCCGTCTTCAGCGTAAGCTGGATACAGGCCAGCGGTGAATAGACCGCGTTCGGCAGGAAATTGATCGAGAGCTTGGCGTCGGTGTCGAGGATACCGGCCTCCACCGCGCCCCTGATCGCGGCGACCCGACATTGCTGGTCGAAAGCATACCGCGTTCGCTCGTCTATCTGCGACAGCACCCACTGCGCGCTCTCGCCGTTTTCGCCGCGTACAAGCGCTTCGTAGGCGAACACAGCCCCTGTCTCGCAGTCCACGATCGGCTGGAATGCCATCGCGATGGAGAACGCGTGTTCGGGCGCCTGGCACCCGCTGCATCCGGCCCGTGAGGATTTTGCTTCTTCGGTCATCGAACCTTAGTGGCTGAAAACAGATAAGAAACTGTAACGATCCGCGCCGGGTTCATACCGAGCGTCTTGAGCGGCCATGTTAAGCAAGATCGCTCGGCAATGTCCTGGCCTGCAAAACGCGCTTTTGCTTGCATTTTTGGGGGATCGCGCGTACCTGCCCGCCGTTCTCGCGATCTATTGGATTCGACGAACCTGCGCGGTGGCATTCGGCCTCGCGCGGAACACGGCCCTCTTGCCCCGTACGGCCCGCGCAATGGTGTGCAGGCAGACGGGTAAAGACCCCGGACAACCGGTGGCCGGTAGCAAATGTGAACTAGGAACCTCAAACCTATGGCAACAGCAGCCAACCCGACGCGCGACGATTTCGAAGCGCTCCTCAACGAACAACTCGGCGATGCCGATGATGGCGGTTTCGAAGGCCGCGTCGTCAAGGGCACCGTCACGGCCATCGAAAACGGCATGGCGCTGATCGACGTCGGCCTGAAGAGCGAAGGCCGCGTGGACCTGCGCGAATTCATGCGCAACGACGACGAGCACGGCCTCGAAGTCGGTAGCGAAGTCGAAGTCTTCGTCGACCGCGTCGAAAATGCCGATGGCGAAGCGATGCTCAGCCGCGACCGCGCCCGCCGCGAAGCCGCGTGGGATCGCCTCGAAAGCGAATTCGGCGAAGGCAAGCGCGTCGAAGGCCGCATCTTCGGCCGCGTCAAGGGCGGCTTCACTGTCGACCTCGACGGCGCCGTGGCCTTCCTGCCCGGTTCGCAGGTCGACATCCGCCCCGTGCGCGACGTGACCCCGCTGATGGATCAGCCGCAACCGTTCCAGATTCTCAAGATGGATCGCCGCCGCGGCAACATCGTGGTCTCGCGCCGTGCGGTTCTGGAAGAAACCCGCGCCGAACAGCGCAGCGAACTGATCAACGATCTGGCCGAAGGTCAGGTGGTCGACGGTGTGGTCAAGAACATCACCGATTACGGTGCCTTCGTGGACCTGGGCGGTATCGACGGCCTGCTCCACGTCACCGACATGAGCTACAAGCGGGTCAACCACCCGAGCGAAGTGATCGAGATCGGCCAGACCGTGACCGTGCAGATCATCCGCATCAATGCCGAAACGCAGCGCATCAGCCTCGGCATGAAGCAGCTCGAAAGCGATCCGTGGGATGGCGTCGCCGCCAAGTACCCGGTCGGCATGAAGCTGACGGGCCAGGTGACCAACATCACCGAATACGGTGCCTTCGTCGAAGTCGAGCCGGGCATCGAAGGCCTGGTCCACGTTTCGGAAATGAGCTGGACCAAGAAGAACGTCCATCCGGGCAAGATCGTTTCGACCTCGCAGGAAGTCGAAGTCATGGTGCTGGAAGTCGATTCCGAAAAGCGCCGCATCTCGCTCGGCCTCAAGCAGGCCCAGCGCAACCCGTGGGAAGAGTTCGCCGAGAAGCACCCGGTGGGCAGCGAAGTCGAAGGCGAAGTCAAGAACGCCACCGAATTCGGCCTGTTCATCGGCCTCGATGGCGATGTGGACGGCATGGTCCACATGTCCGACATCGCGTGGGGCATCTCGGGCGAAGACGCGCTGGCGCTTCACCGCAAGGGTGAAGAGGTCAAGGCGATCGTTCTCGACGTCGATGTCGACAAGGAACGCATCAGCCTGGGCATGAAGCAGCTCGAAAAGGGTGCGCCGACCGAAGCCGCCGCCGGTGGTTCGCTGCGTCGTGGCGAAACCGTCACCGTCACCGTGCTCGAAGTCCGCGATGGCGGCCTCGAAGTGCAGGTTGGCGACGATGGCGCTACCGGCTTCATCAAGCGTTCGGATCTCGGCCGCGACCGCGACGAGCAGCGTCCGGATCGCTTCCAGGCAGGCCAGAAGATCGATGCGATGGTCACCGGCTTCGACCGCAGCAAGAAGCCGACCTTCTCGATCAAGGCGTACCAGATCGCCGAAGAGAAGCAGGCTGTGCAGCAGTACGGTTCGGCCGACTCGGGCGCATCGCTCGGCGACATCCTGGGCGAAGCGCTCAAGAAGAACGAAGACTAAGCTACCAACGCTTAGTGCGTCATTGGATGGCCCGCTTGCCGAAAGGCAGGCGGGCCTTTTCGTATCCGCGCGATACGCCTAGGCTGCGATCATGCGAAACATGAAACATTGCGCAGGCATTGCCCTGCTAGCCGCCACCGCCATGCTGGGTGGCTGTAACGACGCTGCTACCGATGCCGGGGCGAACGAGGCAGAGACCACCCCAGCGCCCGCCGAAGCAACGCGCAGCCCGGTAAAGCTGGTGGGCGAATACAAGGCCTTCCTCTACGGACCGGACCACACCGACGCATCGGGCAACAGGCTGACCGAAGCGTGGCAAGTGCTGCGCGAGGACCGTGCCAATTTCCATGCGCGTGGCGTGATGCAGGATGCCGACGAAACCGACCCGCTGTTCGGCGATGCTGCCAATCGCGACAAGATCGAAGAGATGGTCGCCAACGGCAACCTGACCGACGGAATGGCGAAGAAGATCGTCGACCGCGATGTGCTGGTTCGCGTGCAGCTCTACGAACGCGACGGTGAGTCTGCGCGGCTCGACGCGACCATCTACTGATCGCCTGACGGAGAAGGAGCGCGATGCTCGAAATCCACCAGTTTCCCTGCCTGTCAGACAATTACGGCTTCCTGCTGCACGATCCCGACAGCGGGGAGACTGCGGCGATCGACACGCCAGATGGCAGCGAATACCTCAGCCAGGCCGCGGCGAAGGGCTGGCGGATCACCGCCATCTGGAACACGCACTGGCACCCCGACCATGCCGGCGGGAACAAGGCCATCGTCGAGGCTACGCGGGCGCAGGTCATCGCCCCTCAGGAAGTCGAGCGGATCAGCCCTATCGACCGCGTGGTCGCGCATGGCGACGAGGTGTCGCTGGGCAAGCACGTCGCGAAAGTGATCGACGTATCGGGCCACACCAACGGCCATATCGCCTACCACCTGCCGGGCGACGGAATCGCCTTCGTGGGCGACAGCGTGTTTGCGCTTGGCTGCGGGCGCATGTTCGAGGGCGAGCCGCAACAGTTCTGGGACAGCCTCGAGCGGGTGAAGGCGCTGCCGCCGCAGTCCACACTCTACTGCGCACACGAATACACGGCAGCCAATGCCCGGTTCGCGCTCCATGCCGATCCCGACAATGCGGCGCTGCAAGACTACGCGCGCGAGATCGACGCCAGGCGGTCAAGCGGCGAACCGACAGTGCCGACCGTGCTGGAGCGCGAGCTGGCGACGAATCCCTTCCTTCGCGCCGACGCGCCGGAAATGCGGGAGCGCTGGGGCGGCGAAACGCCCGCCGATACCTTCGCGAAACTGCGCGCCGCGAAGGACAGCTTTTGATGGAAACCTCCGCCGCCACGCTGCGGGGATTCCACGCGCACATCTATTTCGACCCGGACGAAGTCGAGGCGGCGCAGGCCTTCGCCGGGCGCGCGAAGGATCGGTTTCGCTGCGGCGTAGGCCAGTTCCACGAGAAGCCCGTCGGCCCGCATCCTCGCGGAAGCTGCCAGTTGTCGCTCACGCCGGAGAGATTCGGCGCCTTCGCGACATGGGCCGCCAGCGAGCGCGGCGATCTGACCATCTTCGCTCACGGACTAAGCGGAGACGATCTGGCCGACCACACGCATCACGTGGTCTGGTTCGGTGCGTCGGAACCGCTCGATCTGTCGATCTTCGATTAGGGCGCGGCCTCCGCGCCTGCCGGCAGCAGCAGCCCGCGGTCGGTCATCCAGTCGGTGATCCGGCCGGGCCAGTGCTGCAGCGAGACGAAGGGCGTCGCCTCGCCCATGTTGTACGCGTGCCCTCCCGCCGCATACATGTGCATCTCCACCCAGGCGCCTGCAGTGCGGTAGGCATCGAAGATATCGACGACAGGCTGCGCACAGCATTCGTCGTCGTTGGCTGCGGACAGTAACAGCGGAGGCGAGTCCGCCGTGATCGTCTCGCTTGCGGCTTTGAGGGGGCCGGGAAACACGAGGATGCCGAAATCGAGTCGCGACGACAGCTGGTCGATCGCATCGCCCCGTCCCGGCGGCGCGACCGGCGGGCTGAGCAGCGTCATGCGGGCTAGCTCCCCTCCGGCCGAGAAGCCCATCACGCCGATCCGCTCAGGGTCGATGTGGAATTCCTCCGCCCGCGAGCGGAGCAGGCGCACCGCGCGCTCGCCATCCTGACGTGCATCGGTGATCGTCCAGGGAGAGCCCTCCTGCCGGAAAAGCCGATAGCTGAGCACGAAGGCGTCTACACCGCGCTCGGCAAACCAGCGGGCAACGTCGCTGCCCTCGGTGGTCGTGACGAGCAGTTCGTGGCCGCCGCCGGGCATGATGATCACCGCCGCGCCGGTGCGCCGGTCGGGCGAGGCGGCAAAGTACCGCAGAGAGGGGTTGTTGATCGACTTGGTCCAGTAGTCGCGCGATTCCTCAGGGATGCTCGCGCGGTCCTCGTGGCCCGGAACCCCACCTTCCCACAGATCGATCCGCTGCCCGGGATCTGGCGCCTCCTGCGCAGAAGCGGTCACCGCCAAGAGGGCCGATGCCACCAGCCCCAATATCAATCGCAACAGTCGCCGCATCGCCAAAGCCTCCCCTTCGTTTATGGTAACGCTACCGCGAAGAGGCACATACGAAAAGACCCCGCCGAAGCAGGGTCTCTCGTAACCGGTCTGGAGACAGGATCAGATACTGGAGATCAGATCGTCGGCCAGCTTGCTGTCGGCCTGCGCGTCGAGCTTTTCGCCGATCAGCTTGCGGCTCGCTGCCGCGGCGGCAGCCGCAGCCTTGGCGCGTACTTCGGCGACCGCGTCACGCTCGGCAGCGGCAATCTTGTCCTGCGCCATCCGCTTGCGGCGCTCGACCAGTTCCTTGCTGTCGGCTTCGGCGCGGGTCAGGATCGCTTCGGCTTCGGCCTTGGCGTTGTCGAGCATCGCTTCGGCATCGGTCTCCGCATTGGCGATCTTGGTCGTGTACTCGTCGCGCAGCTTTTCCGCCTCGGCGCGCAGCCGCTTGGCTTCGTCAAGTTCCTCGCGGATCGCCGCGATCTGCCCGTCGAGGCCGCCGGTGATGGTCTTGTGCACCTTCGCCCCGAAGAAGGCGATCAGCAGCAGCACCAGCATCGAGATCGAAACCCACTGGTAGGGCGCGAAGCCCCACAGCTCGGGTTCCGCATGCCCGGCGTCACCACCGTGCGGCTGCTCGGTATGCGTGGTGGTCGCCACAGGTTCTTCGGTGGTGAAGAGTTCGGGTGATGTTTCAGCCATGTGCCAACGCTTCCTTCACGGCCTTGCTGGCGACCGGCTTGGTCACCGTGACCCCGGCGAGGCGCGAGACGATGTCCTGCGCCGCGTCGGTCGCGACCTCTTCGATCTCGCCCAGCGCGGCTTCGCGCGTCGCGGCGAGTTCCTGGTCCGCCTCTTCGAGCTTCTTGTCGAGCCGCTTCTGCGCGGCGGCGATCTTCTTCTCGGACTTCGCCGCGGCTTCCGCCTTGGCTTCCGCGATCAGGGCCTGCGCGCGGGCACGGTTCTCGTTCTCACGCACCCGCCAGGCTTCCTCTTCCTTGTCGGCCTGGTCACGGGCAGCCTGCGCCGCCGCGATATCGTCGGTGATCTGCTTGGCGCGGGAGTCCATCGTGTCCATCACGCGCGGCACCATGCCACGCCCGACGACGAAGAAGGTAATGCCGAAGAACACCAACAGCCAGAAGATCTGGCTGGAGAAGGTCTCGGCGAGCTGGGCTATCTGAGGCATCGAGGGTCAGTCCGGTCGATTGATCGGCAGGTCATCGGCCGGGGCGCACCCAACAGGCGCGCCCCGCACCGAAAGAAAGTCGTTACGCGACGAAGATCAGGATCATCGCAACGACGAAGGCCAGCAGGCCGAGAAGTTCGGCGGCGGCGAAGCCGATGAACAGACGGCCCTGCTGGCCATCTGCCGCACCCGGATTGCGCAGCGCGCTTTCGAGGAACGAACCGAACACGTTACCCACGCCGATCGCGGCCATACCGGCGCCAATCGCCGCAAGACCCGCACCGATGAGCTTGGCTGCTTCAGGATCCATAGTACTAACTCCTTGAAAAATACGTGTTTTGAGAAAAATGCTTAGTGAAGGTTTTCAGCGTCGTTGATGTACAGCGCGGTCAACAGCGCAAAAACATAGGCCTGGATGCCGGCAACCAGCAGTTCCAGTGCACAGATGCCGATCATCAGCAGGAAGCTGGGCAGGCCGACCAGCACACCGAAACCGATGCCCGCATTGGTGCCGTCGATCACGAAGCTCGACAGAACTTCGAGCAGCACGTGCCCGGCCATCATCGCCACGAAGAGTCGCAGGCCGAGGCTGAACGGACGCACCATGAAGCTGATGAATTCGATCGGCGCGATGATCGGGATCATCGGCAGCGGCGTGCCGTGCGGCACGAACAGCGTGAAAAACTTCAGGCCATGCTTCCAGAAGCCGACGAGCAGCACGATCGAAAAGCTGATCACCGCGAGAATGCCCGTGACCGTGAAGTGGCTGGTGAAGGTGAACGGGTGGATACCCGCGACACCCAGCGGCAGCAGGCCGAGGATGTTGGCGAACAGGATGAAGCTGAACAGCGAGAACACGTAAGGCAGGTACTTACGACCCTGCTTGCCGATGTTCGCCTGCACCATGTTGTCGACGAAGCCGGTCAGGCTCTCGACCGCCATCTGCCAGCGACCGGGGATAAGCTGACGCTTGTTGCCCATCTGGACGAACGCGATCAGCACCACGGTGGTGATCAGCATCCACAGCGCGCTGTTGGTGAACGTCACATCGACGCCCGCGATTTCCCAGTGCGCCCACGAGCCGACAGGCTCGATGGTAAACTGGTGCATCGGATCGACTTTGCCTTCTTCGGCGGCCACCTGAAATTCCCGTTCGCGTTTGCCGCACGTTTGTGCAGCGTAAACTCAATCAGCCCTCGTCAGAGGGCGGGCTTTGCGTTCCGGCCATGCGGAAGATGTTCCTGAAGGCCACCCCGATCCCGAGGAACAGGCCGACCAACAGACCCCAAGGCGACGTTCCGACGAACCAATCGAAGGCCCACCCGAACAACGCACCACCGATGAGCCCACCCAGCAGATCGGCCAGTACACGGTTGCCGGCGCGATAATTCGCATCGGACTTGCGTGAACTTTCCGACGGGTTGCGCTTCTCCTCTCGCTCGCGTGCAGCCTTAAGGCGTTGCTCGAGCGCGTCGATCCGCGCATCCTCGGGTATGGGCTCTCGCGCGGACTTGTCGTCGCTCATGCCAAGGCTCTCTTCCAGTGTGAGAATCATGCGGCATGGGCAGGACCTGCCCGCCGAGGGCGCCGCCCCCTTAGAAAAGCGTCATGGGCAAGTCAACCGAGGCTGCCTGCACATTGCATGGGGTATTTCCTGAGCTTGCGCGCATAGCCAGGCAAAGGCAAGGCTTGGCGCATCGCAGGGGCGCGATCGAACGGGGGATGGTAGCGGGTGCCGCAGGAGAACGACGATCTGTTCGGGGAGCCGGAGCAGGAGACTGCGGGCGCCCCCGCTCGCGCTTCCGAAGCCACCGGCGCGATCGGCCATCGGGAGCGCTTGCGTCACCGCCTGCTGACCGGCGGTGCCGAAGCGCTCGCCGATTACGAAGTTCTCGAATACCTGCTTTTCGCAGCGATCCGGCGCGGCGATACCAAGCCGCTGGCCAAGACGCTGCTGGCGCGGTTCGGCAGTCTTGGCCGGGTGATGGAGGCCGATCCCGCCGCGCTCGCGATGGTGCCCGGCATGGGAGAGGCAAGCGCCGCGGCGCTGAAGGCTGTCGCGCTGGCGGCGCGGCGGATGGCGCGGAGCGAGGTCGCGGATCGCCCGGTGATCGGCAACTGGCAGGCGCTGATCGACTACCTGAGTGCGGACATGGCGCACCTGACGGTGGAACGCGTGCGGGTGCTCTATCTCGATAACAGGAACCGGCTGGTGCAGGATCACCACGTCGGCGACGGCTCGATCGACGAGGCGGCGATCCACCCGCGCGAGGTCATCCGCCGCGGGCTCGACCTTGGCGCCGCCGCACTAATCCTGGTCCACAACCACCCCAGCGGCAGCCCCGAACCCAGCCGCGCGGATATAGCAATCACCCACCGCATCGCCGAAGCCGGGCGATTGCTGGGAATAATGGTCCACGATCACGTGATCATCGGCCAGGGCAGCCATGTCAGCCTGAAAGCGAAAGGCCTGATCTAGCCTGGCGTGGGGGTGAGGCGCGCGCCACCCCGCCCCACGCCTCGTGGCATCAGGCTGGTTCGAGGCCCCACAGCGCATACTGGCGCGGCGTGTAGGGGCTCGCCCAGCGGACGATCTCGATGTCTTCGCGGGCGCCTGCCGCATCGCCGCTGTGCGACCGGATCACACCGCGCAGGTAACGCGATCCGTCCATCTCGGGATCGATCGTGAGCACCCTGTCGAGATCGCGCAGCGCCTCGTCGTTGCGCCCAAGGCGGAACAGCGCGAGCGCGCGACTGTCGAGCGCCTCCAGGCTGTTGTCCAGACCTTCGATCGCGCGGGTGCAGCGGTCGATGGTTTCTTCGGTCACCCTGTCCCATATCCCGTCGTACCAGCAGGAGGCGTTGAGCAGGTCTGCGTCGCCCGGGGTGAATTCCAGTTCCTCTTCCAGGAGGGCGCGCCCCTCATCGATCTCGCCCGCCCCGCCCAGCGCATAGGCACGATGCTGCGTCCGGACGCTCGCGTCTTCCAGAAACACCTCATATTCGTCGACCAGCGCGACGGTTTCGTCGCCGCGCCCGAGCAGCCCGAGAGCGATCAAGCGAGGCTCTGCAAGGCCATATTCGGGGTCGAGTTCGGCTGCCGCCTCGATATCGCTCAGCACACCTTCGTTGTCGCCCAACTGCAGCCGAACCCATGCCCTGGAGTTGTAGCTGCTCGCGGAAGGATCGCCGTCCACCGCTGCGCCGTAGTCTTCGAGGGCACCATCGAAATCGGCGATCTGGTAACGGAAATAGCCGCGATCGCGGTGCAGATCGACCAGCGCTTCGGCGTCGTCTTCGCGGGCCAGCACCGCGTCGTACATGCTGGCGATCGGGGCGGTCAGCCGGGCGATCTCGTCGCGCTTGTCCCACACCATCCGGGCATCGCGCGGAGCGACGATGCGCGGCAAGCCGCGCTTCAGGCGCAGCGAATCGCGGCGGATCTGCGGCAGGTCGCTCGCCGGCACTTCCCACACGAGGCTCCGGACCGATTCATCGAGCGTGAAAAGGTCATCGGCGAGCGTCGGATTGGCGACCAATTGCGTTCCGCCGATCACGGTATCGACCGGCTTGCCACCAAGCAGGCGATATTCGCCGTCCTCTTCGGGCAGGCGCCATTCGATATGCCGGTTGAAATACAGCGGCCCGTTCACCGTCATCGGGATATCCGCGAGGTCGGAGCGGTCGCGCGATACGTCGAACGAGAATGAGGACAGCGCCTGATAGGGCACATCCAGCTCGATCCGCCCGCTCTCCCGATCCCACGTGGGTTCGACCAGCCCGCGGCCGGTCACCACAGCGATACCGCTCGCCTCGTCGTAGGTGACATCGACGCTGGTCGGATGGTTCGATCCGAGCAGGGAGCCGATCGTCGCCTCGATCCGGTCCGTGCGCATGTCGGAATCGTCGAGCAGGGCCACCGCCTGGTAGGTGCGCGCCGCCGCCCCGCTGACACGCCATTCGATTTCATAGATCGCAGGCAGGTCGATCCCGGCGCTCTGATCGATCGTCAGGCGGATGTCGTCGTCCGGCATGGTCTGCGGGCGCATCGCCATTTCCTGCAGGTCCGCCCCACCTTCGCGAACAGGCAGAGCATAGCGGAAACGCGGCACTTCGCCGATATTGGCGAGCCTCAGCCCCCCGTTGGTGCCGTCGAGCCAGTAAGACTCGCCGCCGATATCGGCGCGCACGATCATATGGTCGAAATTGCCCAGCGTGGGCAGCAGCTCGGGCACCGCATCGCCGGTGCGGCTGCTGACCAGCACCGCCTCTGCCGAGACGCCCAATTCGCGCAGCATGGCCAGCAGCAGCATCGACTTGGCCTTGCAGTCGCCGGTCCGCACTTCCCAGGTCTTTGCCGGTGTCTGCGGGATGTAGTTCCCGCCATTCAGGCCATCGAGGAGGTAGCTGATCTCGTCCTGCACGAATTGCGTGGCGAGCGCGGCCCGCTCGAGCGGGTCGTTCGATTTCGCCGCGATTTCGGCAACCTTGCCGGCGAGCGTGCTGCCCGGCTCGATAGCGCCCTCGGTGGAAAAGAAGGGTGCAAGGTCGGCGGAAATCTGGCTGTAGCTGTCGAATGTGGAGGCACGGATCGCGGGCGGAAGGCGAAAGCGCGGCGGTGCGTCACCCGGCATATCCTTGAGTTCCGCGATGGGCACCTCGATCGTGATGTACTTGTAGCCGTCGCGGGTTTGCTCGGCGACCGGGGCGTCCACGCGGCTCGTCGCCCAGCGAACATCCTCGTCGACCGGCCAGGAAACGATCATCCTGCCTTTCGCCAGCGGAGCCGGTTCCGAAAGGACGGAACTGGCGTATTCCATGTCGTCTTCGAGAATCTGCTCGTCGGTCGTGGTGGTGAAGCTGTAGCGCAGGACATCGCCGATCTTGGCCCCGGCGACCTTCATCGTAGCGGTGAGCGCACCATCCAGAATGCGCTGTTCCAGCATGGCTTCGCGGCGCAGCACCTCGAACCGCTCTCCATCCGCCAGCAGATCGATCGTCTTGCCGTCGCGCAGCAGCTCGACCCGGTGGACCACGAGATCCCCCTTGTCGGGCATCCAGCCGAGCGAGATCGTGCTGACCGCATCGCGCATTTCCGAACTGTCGAGCGCGAAGGCGATGTCGGCGTAGGTCGATACGACCCCGTCTTCCATCCGGGTCTGCGTTTCGGCGAGGCGCAGGGGCATGCCGGGGTCCTGCTCGGCAGGCGGCAGATCGCTGACATCGACCCAATCGGCTACGGCCCCGTACAGCACCGAATCGCCGGCCTGTGCAGGCGTGACCAGCGCAGCCGCGAAAAGCCCCGTCGCGGCTGAGGCGAGATAGATGTACCGCATTGTTCCCCCGAAAAAACTCGTCCTGTTTCGCAGTCAGACTTGCATTGCGCCGCTGCACTAGCAAGCGAATATCTGACACGCGTATATGCAGGCGGCGCGGTGTCCGGCGGACCTTGCCATCGATGCCGAGGCAGCCTAGCCGCGCCGCTTGCACCCCTTCACTGCACCCGGAGCCCCGCAATGGTCCCCCGCTACGCCCGCCCCGAAATGACCGCCCTGTGGGAGCCGGAGGCGAAATATCGCATCTGGTTCGAGATCGAGGCGCACGCGACGCAGAAGCTGGCCGAGCTGGGCGTCGTGCCCGAAAGCGCGGCCAAGGCACTGTGGGACTGGTGGGAGACCAATCCCGAGATCGACGTCGAGGCGATCGACGCGATCGAGGCGGTGACCAAGCACGACGTGATCGCCTTCCTGACATGGGTGGCCGAGCATGTGGGCGAGGAAGCGCGCTTCATGCATCAGGGCATGACCAGTTCCGACGTGCTCGACACCACGCTGAGCGTGCAGCTGGTCCGCGCGACCGATATCCTGCTCGCCGACATGGACGGCCTGCTCGAAGCGCTCAAGCGGCGCGCGGAAGAGCACAAGTTCACCCCCACCATCGGGCGCAGCCACGGCATTCATGCCGAACCGGTGACCTTCGGGCTCAAGCTCGCACAGGCCTATGCCGAGTTCGACCGATGCCGCGCGCGGCTGTGGGATGCACGCACCGAAATCGCGACCTGCGCGATCAGCGGCGCGGTGGGCACCTTCGCCAATATCTCGCCCGACGTCGAAGCCTACGTGGCGGACAAGCTGGGCCTCGTGCCCGAACCCGTCAGCACGCAGGTGATCCCGCGCGATCGCCACGCGATGTATTTCGCCACGCTCGCCGTGGTCGCAGGCTCCATCGAACGGCTGGCGGTGGAAATCCGCCACCTCCAGCGGACCGAAGTGCTCGAGGCGGAAGAGTTCTTCTCCAAGGGGCAGAAGGGTTCGTCGGCCATGCCGCACAAGCGAAACCCCGTGCTGACCGAGAACCTGACCGGCCAGGCGCGTATGATCCGCGCCTACGCCCTGCCCGCGCTGGAGAACGTCGCCCTGTGGCACGAGCGGGACATTTCGCATTCGTCGGTCGAGCGTTTCATCGGCCCCGACGCGACCATCACGCTCGACTTCGCGCTCGCCCGCCTCACCGGGGTGGTCGACAAGCTGCTGGTCTATCGCGAGCGGATGGAGGCCAACATGAACCGGATGGGCGGCCTGATCCATTCGCAGCGCGTGCTCCTGGCGCTGACCCAGCACGGCGTCAGCCGCGAAGACGCCTACGCCATCGTCCAGCGCAACGCGATGAAGGTGTGGGAGTCGGACGGGCGCCTGCAACTGCTCGACCTGCTGAGGCAGGATGAAGATGTTGCCCAGGCGTTGTCCCAGGACGAGCTATCGGCCCTGTTCGACCTCGACTATCACTTGAAGCACGTCGACACGATCTTCGCGCGCGTCTTCGGCTAGGGGTTTTACCGGGGGCGTTTCGCTGGACGGGCGCGGCGGGCCGGTTTAGGCTCGAAGCGGTTGCGCCGGGCGCATTCGACTTGGGACCTTGGTGGGGGATTTCGCAATGCAAGTGATACGGACGATCATCTGGGTGCTGATCCTATTCGGCGTCCTCCTGTTCTCGTTCTTCAACTGGAACCCGGTCGAGGTGACGATCTGGGACAATCTGGTGCTGGAGACGAAGGTCCCCGCGCTTGTCATCATCTCTTTCCTGCTCGGCTTCCTGCCTACATGGCTGATTTCGCGCGGGATCATCTGGAGCCTCAATCGCAAGATCCGCAGCCTCGAGATCGCCGCGAAGGCCAGCTCGGTCTCGGCAGCGGCGCGCGAAGCAGAACGCGAGGAAGCTTCGCGGCAGGAGCCGCTAGCCGACGACACCGTCAGCGATAATGCCGAAGCAACCGCTGCGGCGGATACCGCGGAGGTGGAAACATCCGCGGAACCGGAACCGCTGCTGTCGACCGACGATACGCCGGCTGAAGATAGCGCCGGCGAGCCGGACACCGCGGCCACCGATACGGATCACACCACGGACGCGAAAGCGGATTCGGGGGCGGACGACGAACCGGCGACCGGGGACGAGAACTCCACCGAAGATCACGCAGAGCAAAAGGACAAGTCGACGCAGCCGTGACCAACCCCGTCTATCTTGCCCTCGATCTGCCGCGCGTCGACGCGGCGCGCGCGCTGGCCGAAAAGGTCAAGGGACACATCGGCGGGTTGAAACTGGGCCTCGAATTCTTCTGTGCGCACGGCCACCATGGTGTTCACGAACTGGCGCAGGTCGGTCTGCCGATCTTCCTCGACCTCAAGTTCCACGACATTCCCAACACCGTGGCTGGCGCGATGCAGGCAATCCACGTGCTCGAACCCGCCATCGTCACCGTCCATGCATCGGGCGGGCGCGCGATGATGGAAGACGCCAAGGCGGCGGCGGGCGAGAACACGAAGGTGGTCGCCGTGACCATGCTCACCAGCCTCGACGAGCGGGATCTGGAACGTACGGGCGTATCGGGCAGCGCGCACGACCAGGTGCTGCGCCTCGCCGATCTGGCGCAGGATGCGGGGCTCGACGGAATTGTCTGCTCCGGCCACGAGGTGGGCGAAGTGCACAAGCGCTGGAAGCAGGGCTTCTTCGTCGTCCCCGGCCTGCGCCCCGCGGGCAGCGCGGTGGGCGACCAGAAACGGGTCGTAACGCCGCGCGCTGCGCGCGATGCAGGCGCCAGCGTGCTGGTGATCGGGCGGCCTATTTCGAAAGCGGACGATCCGGCGATCGCGGCGCGGGAGATCGAGGCGACGCTTTGACAAACGCGGGTTGCCTCATTTAGCCTCCCGGAAAAACGGGGGGAAATCATGAAGAAAATTTCGGCAATTGCCGCGCTTTCTTTCGGCTTGGCGAGCTTACTGCCCTTGTCCGCTGCGCAAGCACAGAGGGTGCACCAGCTCCCTGCCAAAAGCGCGGTCAGCGCGTTGGCGGAGTGGCGTCTGTCGTGGTGGGATGGCGTCGATGCCCATGCGCTGGAGACGGTCAAGCGGCGCGCGGCTGGCCTAATGACCTGCGATGGCTGCATTTTCGAAAACGCCCGCAGGGTGACCCACATCTCAGCCAGCAAAAGCAAGCTGTGTACACATAATTCCCGTGTCCACGTGTGGGTCTCCGGGGACGTGAAATACGAATCCTACAATATTTTGAAGCAGGACGGACAGCGTATCAGGGCCAGAGGCCGGCTGGCAGACCTGGTTTACGAAGAGAATTCGCGTGACGACTGGGAACTGCTGATCCCGGTCAGCTTGGAGGTCGGCAGCAGGGGCGTGACACTGACCATGAAGCCACGGGTCGCCGACAATTGGGGGCTCTCGGGTAAGATCGGCGATCTCTTTACGCGGCAGGTCGAGCGTGGGGTTCGGCAGGCGCGCCCGATCACCGTCGCTTGGGATGGCAAATCGCATCAGAGGCTCGCCGAGATCTTCCGATCATTCGGCAGCTGTCGCTGACGATCGGGTTGCCCACCGTCACTGACCGGCCGGTGAGATGACCGGGACGGTTGCACCAGTCTTCTCTGCGCGTGGAGGCCCGTTTTCGGGCGCTTGCGCAGCGCCCTCGCCTTCCGGGTCCGGTTGATCGGTATACTTCTCGAAAACCGCGCTCATCATCTCGGGCGAATTGATGTTGTAGCCGATCAGCTGGAGCGAATCCCCCGATCCGCGGAACATGAAAGTCTCGAGCCCCTTTCCGCGTTCGAAGGTGGTTTCCATCTGCAGCGTGGTGAAGGTGCCTTGCGTGTTGGTGTTCACCCTCATCCCCGCCTGCGAGGTCTCCCCCGCATCGCCGAGGCTCTTGTGAATCGTGCCCAGCAACCGGGCGAAGTCCTCTTGCGACGTCGCCTCCCGAAATTCGGCGCCCGCATTGGTCCAGATCGCCTTGTCGTTCCCGGCGTTGAGCCGCTCGTGGAACAGGTCCACCTGTTCGCGTGCACCCTCTGCCTGCGCAAAAGGATTGCACGCCGCCAGCATCGTCGCCGCCAGCGCCGGCATCATCCGCTTCATCATCGCCCGTCCCCCCAAGGAATGAAAATCGGAGATCAGACTAGCATTGGCGTCCCACAGGCCAAGCGATAAGAGGCGCGCCATGACCCAGATCAAGATTTGCGGGCTCTCGACGCCCGAAACCGTCGATGCGGCGGTCGACGCCGGGGCGACCCACATCGGCTTCGTCCATCACGAGCCGAGCCCGCGCCACGTCTCGCTCGAGGACGCTGCGAAGCTGCGTGCGCGCGTTCCGGCGCAAACGAAGGTGGTGCTGCTGACGGTGGCGTTGCAGCCTGCCGAGATGGAACACGCCTACCGCACGGTGCGGCCCGACATCATCCAGTTCCACGGCGGCGAGACCGTCCAGTGGATGGCGATGGTGCGCAAGCTGCTCGGCGTGGAAACATGGCGGGCGGTGGGTCTGCAGGAGAAGGCGACGCTGGACCGGTCGCGCAAGTTCGTCGGCAAGGTCGACCGGGTGCTGTTCGATGCCCCTGCCAAGGCGCTGCCCGGTGGCAATGGCGTGACCTTCCAGTGGAGTATCCTCGACGGCTACGACCACCCGATGCCCTGGGCTCTGGCGGGCGGCCTGACGCCGGACAACGTGGCCGAGGCGATCGCCACGACCGGCGCTCCGCTGGTCGACACCTCGAGCGGGGTGGAAAGCGCGCCCGGCGTGAAGGATACAGCTCTGATCCGCGCCTTTTGCGACGCGGTACGGAGCGCCGGCCGGGAAAACTGAGACGCGATCGGGGCTGGCGGCAATTCGCTAGGCCCCCGACCGCGCGCGACAGTCAGAAGAACGTGCCGATGCCGATGGTGACGGCGTTGGCCTCATGATGATCGACGAACACGTGGCGGTATTCGGTGGCGACATAGGTGCCGCCGTGGCCCAGATGATGCTCGTAGCCCAGGCCGAGGTGCGGCCCGTCGCCGTGGTGCGTGAAGGTGTAGCCGCCAGCCAGGAAGACGCTGCCCTTCCCGCTTACGCTGGTGCCAAGGCGACCGGTGAGGGCGAATTCCACATAGGTATCTTCGGCGAGGATCTTCTCACCCGAAAGTTCGCCGCCCAGGAAGACGTGGTCGCCGAGGTCGAAATCGTAACCCGTCGCGATACCGAGGACCGGGTCGGTATGACCATCCGCCCAGGCGACCCCGCCGCGCAGCTCGGCACGCGGACCGCCCGCCGCTTCCTCGGCGAGCGCGGGTGTCGCCGGCAGGGCGATCAGGAGAGCGGAAAGCAGAACTGGTTTGAACATTGAAACATCCCGACAGGGGGGCGGCGCGCTCGGTCGAGGGCAGGCCCGATTGCAAAAGACTTCCATTATAGAGGGCCCGGCAGCCCCGTTGCCGCTTGGCCAGGGTTTTTGACGAGTGCGTCTGGTGGCCCCTGCGCCCCCTTGGCCCCTCTTGACCCGCGCGCGCCGAGCTTGTCGGAACGCGTGACGGCCGATAGGCCTTTCGCGATTCTCCCCCCGAGCCGCGTCCGCAGCACGATGAATGCTCCGGCAGGCTCAGCACGAACGGATTTGCTGTGACCGACGCTGTTCCCAATTCCTACCGCAACCAGCCCGACGAACGCGGCCATTTCGGCGATTTCGGCGGACGCTATGTCGCCGAAACGCTGATGCCGAACATCTTGGCGCTGGAGCAGGCCTATGACGAGGCGAAGAAGGACCCCGCCTTCACCGACCAGTTCGAGGACCTGCTGGAGCACTATGTGGGCCGCCCCAGTCCGCTTTATTTCGCGGAACGGCTGACCGAGGCGCTGGGCGGAGCGCAAGTCTGGTTCAAGCGCGACGAGCTCAATCACACCGGCGCGCACAAGATCAACAATTGCATCGGGCAAATCCTGCTCGCGATCCGGATGGGCAAGACGCGCATCATCGCGGAGACCGGCGCGGGCCAGCACGGCGTCGCCACCGCCACGGTCTGCGCACGCTTCGGCCTGCCTTGCGTCGTGTACATGGGCGCAGAGGACGTGCGGCGGCAGTCACCCAACGTGTTCCGGATGAAGCTGCTCGGCGCTGAAATCGTGCCGGTCACCAGCGGGCGCGGCACACTGAAAGACGCGATGAACGAGGCGCTGCGCGACTGGGTCGCGAACGTGGACGACACCTTCTACATCATCGGCACCGCCGCCGGCCCGCACCCCTACCCCGCGATGGTCCGCGACTTCCAGAGCGTGATCGGCACCGAAGCGCGCGCACAGATCCAGAAGCGCGCCGGCCGCCTGCCCGACCTGCTGGTCGCCTGCATCGGCGGCGGCTCCAACGCGCTCGGCCTGTTCCACCCCTTCCTCGACGACGCAGATGTAAAGATGCTCGGCGTCGAAGCGGCGGGGCTTGGATTGGATGGCGACCAGCACGCCGCCAGCCTGACCGGCGGCGCGCCCGGCATCCTCCACGGCAACAAGACCTTCCTGCTGCAGGACGAGGATGGCCAGATCACCGAAGGTCACTCGATCTCCGCAGGCCTCGACTACCCCGGCATCGGCCCCGAGCATGCTTGGCTGAAAGACATCGGCCGGGTCGAATACACCGCCGTCACCGACGACGAGGCGCTGGAAGCCTTCCAGCTTCTGTGCCGGACCGAGGGGATCATCCCGGCGCTGGAGCCTTCGCACGCCATCGCGGCGGTGGCGAAGCGCGCGAAGGAGATGGACAAGGATGCGATCATCCTCGCGAACTTGTGCGGGCGTGGGGACAAGGACATCTTCACTGTGGCGGAGAAGCTGGGGGTCGAGATTTGAGACGACTCTTTGTCCGAGCTTTGTTTCAGGCAGTTTTCTGGACTGCGTGGATGTTCGGATGCTTCACCTTGCTAAACTGGATCGGCCTCGGGAATTTCACGCTTGGTTCCCTGCCTTTCTGGATCGGCTTGGTGGCAGCAATGACGGTCGTGACTATGATCACAATCCCATTGGACAAGCGTTATGCAAAGCGCCGCGACCGCGCGAAGCGTATGAAAGAACGTAATTTCCAATGATCCGCCGGGCATCAGCCTCGGCGAAGCCTCAAAAGCCCTCTCCCCTTCAGGGGAGAGGGTTGGGAGAGGGGCCTTGCGCGACGCCGAACTGACCCGCCGGGCCCGCGACATGCGCAAGGTCATGACCGAGCCGGAGACGCGACTGTGGCTCGAACTGCGGGCAGGACGTTTTCACGGGATCAAGTTTCGGCGGCAGAAGGTGATCGGGCGACACATCGCCGATTTCGCTTCGAACGACCCGAAACTGGTCATCGAGCTGGATGGCGATACGCATGCTACACATTCAGAATACGACGCAGAGCATACACGCTATCTGGAAGCGCAAGGATATCGCGTTGCCCGCTTCAGCAATGCAGAGGTGATCGAGAACATGGCCGGCGTTTTGCAACGGCTTGGCGAGATGGTCGAAACGCTGCGCCATGCCCCTCCCCCAACCCCCTCCCCTGAAGGTGAGGGGGCTTGAATCGCCACACCGAATAGCCCTCTCCCCGCTCGGGGAGAGGGTTGGGAGAGGGGCAGGACCGACTGTCCTACACCCCGCCCCTCAGGCATAATCGCGCCATGAGCCCTCACGCACCCTTTCCCATCCTGCCGTTCTTTGCCATGCGCATCGCCGACCCGTTTTTCTCCCCAAGGACACTGTGTCAGGTGTGTCAGCGTTCAGCTCCAAAGGACCGCAGGTGAACAACACGAACCGAATCGCAAGGGCCTTTGCCAAGCCGCACCCCGCGCTCGTCTGCTTCGTCACCGCAGGCGATGGCGACACCGCGGCCAATCTCGATGCGCTGGTCGAAGGCGGGGCGGATGTGATTGAGCTGGGTATGCCCTTCACCGATCCGATGGCGGACGGGCCCGCGATCCAGGCGGCGAACATCCGCGCATTGAAGGCAGGCACCACCACCGCCGACGTGCTGACGATCGCCAACGAGTTCCGCGAGCGTCACCCCGACGTGCCGCTGGTGCTGATGGGCTATGCCAACCCGATGGTCCGGCGCGGGCCTGAATGGTTTGCGCAAGAGGCAGCAGGCGCAGGGGTCGACGGGGTGATCTGCGTCGATATTCCGCCGGAAGAGGACTCCGCGCTCGGCCCGGCATTGCGCGAACAGGGCATCGCGCCGATCCGTCTCGCCACGCCGACCACCGACGATTTCCGCCTGCCGACCGTGATCGAGGGGAGCGAAGGCTTCCTCTACTACGTGTCTGTCGCGGGGATCACCGGCAAGCAGAGCGCCGCGCAGGACAGCATCGATGCGGCGGTGAAGCGCCTAAAGGCCGCGACCGACCTGCCCGTGGCGGTCGGCTTCGGCGTGCGCACGCCCGAGCAGGCCGGGGCGATCGCGAAGGTTGCCGATGGCGTGGTGGTCGGCTCGGCGCTGGTCGATCTGGTCGCCGAACATGGCGCGGATGCACCCGCGCACCTGCGCGATCTCACCGCAAGGCTTGCCAAGGCGGTCCATTCTGCGGAAAGGGCTGCGGCATGAGCTGGTTCAATCGCGTCCGCAATTCGCTGCCCTTCGTTGCCAACAAGCGCTCGACCGATGAGACGCTGTGGATCAAGTGCAAGGGTTGTGGCGAGATGATCTTCGCCAGCGACTATGCCGACAACCTCTACGTCTGCCCCCGTTGCGAGCATCATGGCAGGATCGGTGCCGACACGCGCATCGCGATGCTGATGGACGAAGGCTTCGAGCTGCTGCCGCAGCCCGAGGTCAAGGAAGACCCGCTCAAGTTCCGCGACTCCAAGCGCTATACCGACCGGCTGAAGCAGGCGCGTGCGGCCAATCCACACCGCGATGCCTTCACCGTGGCGAGTGGCGAAATCGACGGCCAGCCCGCGGTGATGGGCGTGCAGGACTTCCACTTCATGGGCGGCTCGATGGGCATGGCGGTGGGCCAGGCGTTCTGCGACGGCGCGGAAGAGGCATTGAAGCGGCGCTGCGGCTATATCGTCGTTACCGCGGCGGGCGGCGCGCGCATGCAGGAGGGCATTCTCAGCCTGATGCAGATGCCCAAGGCAACCGTGATGGTGCGCAAGCTGCGCCAGGCAGGCCTGCCCTATATCGTGCTGCTGACCGATCCGACCACCGGCGGCGTCACCGCCAGCTACGCGATGCTCGGCGACGTGCAGATCGCGGAACCGGGCGCGCTCATCGGCTTTGCAGGCCAGCGCGTGATCCAGGAGACGATCCGAGAACAGCTGCCCGAAGGCTTCCAGCGCGCCGAATACCTGCACGAACACGGCATGGTCGACCGCGTGGTGAAGCGCCACGACCTGAAGGCCGAGCTGGCGATGATGCTGCGCTATATGCGCGGATCGAAGGCGGCTTGAACGCTCGAACGGGCGAAGAGGAATGAAGCCCAGGCGCGACAGACGGCTGGCGATAGCGCTGCTGCTGTTCGCGTTTGCCGCAATGGCGGCGACTCTTCAGTCGGTTATTGCCGCTAACTGGATGAATGCAGCGGTGCTCGGCCATTGGGAGTGGTTCGTTGACACTTGGGGCGGGGAGCTTCCGGCTCGCGGTCCAAAGGTCTTCTGCTTCGACTGGTGTGCGCCGGAGCTGCCCTTCTGGGCCGGTTGGCTTGCCATAGGGTGCTTCGCGTCAGGCTTCGTTCTCATCGCATGGACCTGGTGGAGGCCGAAGGCATGAAGGACTTCGCCCGCTCCGACGATCCAGAGGTTCAGGCCCAGCTCGACCGGCTGACCGCGCTCTCCGTGCCCGACGGCCGGTTGGGGCTGGAGACGATCCGCGCGCTATGCGCCCGTCTCGGCGACCCGCAGAACCGCCTCCCGCCGGTGTTCCACGTCGCGGGCACCAACGGCAAGGGTTCGACCTGCGCCTTCCTGCGCGCGATGCTGGAGGCGGACGGGAAGCGCGTGCACGTCGCCACCAGCCCGCATCTGGTGCGCTATAACGAGCGGATTCGGATCGCGGGCAAGCTAATCGAAGACGCTCACCTCGCCGCGCTGCTGGCCGAGGTGCTGGATGCAGGCAGTGATCTGAACCCCAGCTTCTTCGAAGTCACCATCGCTGCGACCTTCCTCGCCTTCGCGCGCGAACCGACAGATGCCTGCGTGATCGAGGTCGGGCTCGGCGGTCGCTTCGATGCGACCAACGTGCTCGGCTCGCACGTGCTCGCCGCGTGCGGGATCGCGGCGCTGGGGATCGACCATGAGCGCTTCCTGCTCGCACCCGAAGACGGCACGCCGACCGATCCGATGGCCCGGATCGCGTTCGAGAAGGCGGGCATCGCCAAGCCGGGCGTGCCGCTGGTGACGCTCTCCTACCCCGAAAGCGCGGCGCTGGAGATCGAGCGGGCGGCAATGGCACGCGAGGCCTTGCTCGCAATGCGGGGCCGTGCGTGGCATTCCAGCGCGACCGAGGCCGGGCTGCACTACGCCGACGAGCATGGCGAGCTCGCCCTGCCCCTCCCCGCGCTGCCTGGCGCGCACCAGGCGGAGAATGCCACGCTCGCCATCGCGATGCTGCGCCATCAAGACCGCGTGACGGTGTCGCGCGATGCGATGGCGCAGGGCCTGCGCACCGCGACGTGGCCCGCGCGGCTCCAGCGCCTGCCCGCCTCGCCGCTCACCGGCGCGCGCGAAGTGTGGGTCGATGGCGGGCACAACCCCAGCGCGGGCGAGGCGCTCGCGCGGCACTTTGCAGGCCAGCGCTTCCATCTGATCCTCGGGATGCTCGCCAACAAGGATCGCCGCGCACTGGTCGATCCGCTGGCGGACAGCATCGCGAGCATCACCGCCGTGCCGGTGCCGGGGCACGAGTACCACCCGGCGGAGGCTTTCGGCGGGGAAGCCCGCGCGGCCGACAGCGTCGCGGATGCGCTATCCGCCCTGCCCGACGACGGGCTGCCCGTGCTGATCGCAGGTTCGCTCTACCTCGCGGGCGACGTCCTGCGGCTCAGCGGCGCGCTGCCCGACTGAAGGCCGAACTACTCTGCGGCGATCTGCGGATCCGGCTGGACCACGCCGCTCTTCGCACCGGCACGCGTTTCGCGAATCCATTCGAGCACGCACAGCACCACCGCGACTATCCCGATCAGCGCGGTGAAGATGAAGACGTAGTGATATCCCTTCACCTCGATCATCTCGCCCAGCGCCCCGCGCCCCAGCGTGCCGACCAGCAGCGTGAGCGAAGCGAGCAGCGCGTATTGGACGGCGGCGTACTTCTTGGCCACGATACTGGAAAGCCAGGCGATATAGGCCGCCCCGGCGATGCCGATCGCCAGGTTCTCCCAGAAGATCGTGAAGGTCAGCCGCGGCAGACCCTCGCCACCGAAGGGAGCCATCCATCCGATCAGCGCGCTGAAGCCGATCGCATCGCTCGCCGCCTGCATCGCAGGCCCGCCGACCGCGAGATCGGCGTAGAGCAGGTTGGTCGCCGCGGCGAGCGCCGCGCCGAGCGTCAGGGTGAACATGCGCCCGAAGACCGTGATGATCCACCCGCCCAGCGCGAGACCGAAGATGATGGCAAACACACCGAAGAACTTGGAGGCGAAGGCAACCTCGTCCCCGGTGTAGCCCAGCTCGCCGAGATAAAAGGGGTATGCGAACACGCCCCAGATCGAATCGCAGATGCGGTAGGTCAGCACGATTGCCAGGATCAGCACCAGCGACCAGCCGAGCCGGCCGACGAACTCGACCAGCGGCAGCACCAGCGCACGGTAGAGGTGATCGGTGAACTTGACCGTATGCCCCGCACCCACACCGGGTGCGGCGTGGATGACGTTGCGGCCCTCGCGCTTCTGCCTGGCCACCCAGGCCGCGATGAAGGCGGGCAGCACCACCGTCGCGAGTACGATCAGCGGGCCGTATGTCGTCGTGAACAGCGTCACGTCGGGCCGCGTGTCGGGCGTTGCCGTCATCGAACGGACCATGAAGACAACGACCGTGATGATCGCCCAGCCCCACAGCACGCCGACCGCGATCAGCGCGCGGGTGCGCACCTTCTCGGTCACTTCGCCGGCATTGTAAAGTTCCGCCACTTCGTCGGCGTTGGCGGCAGCCGTCGCCGCCGTATCGTCGGAAACGGTGGCGTCGGGCGCGAACAGGCTCGCGATCCCGATGCCCAGCATGATCGCCCCCATGATCAGATAGGTCTGCGGCCAGCCGATACGCTCGGCGATAATCAGGCCGAATGCACCGCCGACCAGGGCAGCCAGGCGAAAGCCCATCTGCGTGATGGTCGACAGGATATCGAGCGTTGCCTCCTCGTCCGCGACATCGATACGCCACGCATTAATTGCGATGTCCTGTGTCGCGCTGGCGAAGGCACCGACCGCGGCGAGCAGGCTGAACCAGCCAAGCGCGTTCTTGGGATCAAGGAAGCTCATCACCAGCAGCGCGATGCCGACGATCAGCTGCATCGGCGCAATCCATTGCTTGCGCTTGCCCAGCTTGCTCAGGCCGGGAATATCCACCTTGTCGAGCAGCGGGGACCACAGGAACTGGAAGGCATAGGCAAGACCGACGAGGCTGAAGACGCCCATCGTCTCCAGATCGACCTCGGCTTCGCTCAACCAGGCATAAAGCGTGCCGAGAAACAGCGCAGGCGGCAGGCCTTGGGCAAACCCGAACAGCGCCATGAATCCGCTTTTCCGATTTCGCAGAGAGCGCAGGACGGTCCGCCAGCCCGGCTTTTTCTTCTTTTCGGCTTGTGCATCGCCCATCGGACACCCCTCCTCGTTGCTAGCGCTTCCTAGCTTGCCAACTCCCCCTTCGCATAGCCCCCTGACGCAGGGTTGAACGGAGCCGCCCGATTCGAAAATCAGCGCTCAGGTCTCGCGGTGCGTTTTCGCACTTGCAGCAATCAATTTGAAAATTATTTTCATTGTAAATCAGAATATTGCAATCCTGAGTGTTAAATTTGCGCAACAAACTTATCCATTTGTGCTAGATAAGGGGCGTTGATCGGGGAACGCCTGCAATGTTGCGTGGAATCGTCTGCAAGGTGCGCGGACACGTGGTCAATCGACACCGGGTCTGGCACGATGATCTCAACTTCCGCACCACTTGCGAGTGCTGTGGGGCGGCACTTCTTCGCACCGGAGAAGGTTGGCGCATCTTCGATAACGAGAATGACGCCCACATGGATCGTCGACCGCACCCGAACTTCGAGCGCGTTATGTCGAACAGGTCGAAGCGCAAGGTTGGTGGAACCCGTCGACCGCGCTAAGCGGCCCCTATGAATACGACCAAGAACGACGAACGGAGCGGCGATCGCATTGCCAAACTGCTGGCTCGCGCCGGTGTCGCCAGCCGCCGCGAAGTGGAGCGGATGATCGCGGACCGCCGCGTCGCAATCGATGGAAAGGTGGTGGAAACACCAGCCACGCTTCTCGAAACGCTCCGTGGCGTCACGGTCGACGGCAAGCCGGTCGCCAAACCCGAGCCGACCCGGCTATTTGCATTTCACAAGCCAACCGGCCTCATCACCGCCGAACGCGATCCGCGCGGGCGACCCACCATCTACGACGCGCTGCGCAACGCCCTGCCCAAGGACGCGCCTCGGGTAATGCCGATCGGTCGCCTCGACTTCAATACAGAGGGGTTGCTGCTGCTGACCAATGATGGCGGCTTCAAACGTCTCCTCGAACTGCCTGCCAATGCGGTTGAACGCACGTACCGCGCCCGCGCCCACGGCGAAGTGTCGCAGGCACAGCTCGAATCGCTGATCGAAGGCGTCACCATCGATGGCGTCCATTACGGTCGTATCGACGCCAATCTGGAGCGGCGCACGGGTGCCAACCAGTGGATCGAGCTGACCATCACCGAGGGCAAGAATCGCGAGGTGCGCCGTGTGCTCGAACATCTGGGATTGAAGGTGAACCGCCTTATGCGAACATCCTTCGGCCCGGTCTCGCTCGGCGATCTGCCGCGCGGGCAGGCGGTGGAGGTCAGGAAGCACGAGATCGGCAAGTTCCGCTCTGCGGTAAAGCAGGGGCGCGACTGATGCGGATCGTCGCAGGCGAATGGCGCGGACGGACTATCGCAGCTCCGTCCGGCGAGACCACCCGGCCGACCGCGGACCGGATGCGCGAAACGCTGTTCAACATGCTCACCAGTCGCCTCGGCAGTTTCGAAGGGTTGAGCGTTGCCGACCTCTTTGCCGGATCGGGTGCGCTCGGCCTCGAAGCGCTCTCGCGCGGCGCCGCGTCCTGCCTGTTCGTCGAGGAAGACAAGCGCGCAGTCGATGCCATCCGGGCCAACATTGCCAAGCTCGGCGCAGCGCAGCGCTGTTCGGTTCAGCAAGCGTCCGTACTTCGGCTGGGACCGGCCAAGGTGCCGCACGACCTTATCATGCTCGACCCGCCTTACGATACGGGCGCAGGGGCAGTGGCGATCGACAAGCTGGCGCGACTGGGCTGGATCGGCCCGGCCACGTGGATCTCGCTGGAAGTCGGCGCGCGTGAGGATGTGAAGCTGCGCGGGGTTGAGATCGAGAGCGAGCGAAAAGTCGGCAAGGCGAAGCTTCTGCTGCTGCGGGCCGAGGCCTGACAGCAAAAGGGCGCCCGCTCATGCAGACGCCCCTATTCGTCAATTCTCTATACTGACTGCACTCAGCCGTTCGGATCGTCGAGCGGCAGAGGTTCCTTTATCTCGCTCGCCGGGCGACCGGGCCAGTAATTGATCGGGCGGTTGCCGGTCTTGTTGGCTTCCCAGCTATTGATGCAATTGGTTTCCTGCTTCGGCTTGCAGATCGGCAGATCGCCCGAAACAGGCTGTTCGCCCTGGGGCACCTGCTGCACCATTTCCTGGCTGACGTAATCGATCTTCGGTGCGGTCTGGGCCGCTGCAGGCATGGCGAGACCCGCAATCGCGGTGGCAACGCCGGTCAAAAGGATCTTGTTCATGTTCCTTGTCTCCTCTTGCCCCAAACGCGACAACGCCGGAATCGCTCCCGGCGTTGCCAAATGAGATATCTCGTTAAACGATGATCAGACTGCGCCGCGATTGATGCAGTTATCCTGCTGCATCGGCTCGCAGATCGGCAGCTTTGCGGGGGGCGGACCAGCGTCGCCCGGCGTGGGCTGCACCACCGCATTACTGGAATATGTGATTTTCGCATTGGCGCTGGTCGTCGCCATGGGCGTCGCCGTACCGTTCAGCTGCTGGTAGATCGAATTCCAGGTCGCGGTCTGCTGCGCCGGTTCCATCATAACGATCTTGACGCGCTGGTCGTTGTTGAGCGTGTCCCACCAGATCTTTTTCTGGTTGTCGTTGAGCGTCCAGAAGTACTCCTGAGCATTCATCGGCCACGCCTGATAGGTCGTGCGGTTTTCAGCAGGCCAGTTCATGTACATCTGCTCTTGCGCGTCAGTCATGACATAGGTTTCGGCATCTGACTCCATTTGCGCAATGGCCGGAACTGCAGCAACAGCGAGGCCACAGGCGGCAGTGGCGGCGAGAATATAGTTCTTCATGTCTCTGTCTCCTTTTTTCCCTCGTCCTTGCGTGATCAACGGAAGCGCGGCGGCAGGGTTCCGAATTGGGGAGCGCACTGGTCGCTTCCCTTGCTCGTCCGGTCGACGTTCCCTACCTGTTCGGGCATCGCCATGAATGATGCCTTCCCCCTCGCCGAAGCCGCCGGAGACGCGGACGTTCCTCCCTATGCCGCGCGCCTCAACATGCCGCAGCGCGAGGCGGTGCTGACCACAGAAGGCCCTGTTCTGATGCTGGCGGGTGCGGGCACGGGCAAGACTTCGGCGTTGACCGCAAGACTCGCACACCTTGTCGCGATGCGCCTCGCCTGGCCGAGCGAGATCCTGTGCGTCACCTTCACCAACAAGGCTGCCCGCGAAATGCGCGAGCGTGTCGGTCGTCATCTGGGCGATGCGGTCGAAGGCATGCCATGGCTCGGTACGTTCCATGCGATTGGCGCCAAGATGCTGCGCCGCCATGCAGAGCTCGTCGGCTTGCAATCGAACTTCACGATCATCGACCCCGATGATCAGTTGCGCCTGTTGAAGGCGCTGATCGCCGAGGCCGAGCTCGACGAAAAACGCTGGCCCGCGCGCCAGTTGGCCGGGCTGATCGACCGGTGGAAGAACCGCGGGCTGAACCCCGGCGATCTCGATGCGGTCGAGAACGAGGCCTATGCCAACGGGCGCGGCGCGCAGTTGTACGAAACCTACCAGAGGCGGTTGCAGGCGCTGAACGCCTGCGATTTCGGCGACCTTCTGCTGCACATGCTCAACATCTTCCGGCAGCATTCGGACGTGCTGGAGCAGTATCAGAACCGCTTCAAATATATCCTGGTCGACGAATATCAGGACACCAACCAGGTCCAATACCTGTGGCTGCGGCTGCTGGCACAGAACCGCAAGAACATCTGTGTGGTCGGCGACGACGACCAGTCGATCTATTCCTGGCGCGGTGCGGAAGTGGCCAACATCCTGAAGTTCGAGAAGGACTTCCCCGGGGCGAAGGTCATCAAGCTGGAGCAGAACTATCGCTCCACCCCGCACATCCTCGGTGCGGCGTCGGGTCTGATCGGCGCGAACAGCCAGCGGCTCGGCAAGGAACTGTGGACCGAGACCGACACGGGCGAGAAGGTCCGCGTCATCGGCGTATGGGACGGGCCTGAGGAAGCGCGCCGCGTGGGCGAGGAGATCGAGAGCCTCGAGCGTGGCGGAGTGGGCCTCGACGAGATCGCGATCCTCGTGCGCGCGCAGTACCAAACCCGCGAATTCGAAGACCGCTTCATCCAGATCGGCATGGCATACCGCATCATCGGCGGTTTCCGGTTCTACGAACGCGCCGAAATCCGCGACGCGCTCGCCTATCTGCGGGTCATCGCACAACCGGCAGACGATCTAGCATTCGAGCGCATCTACAATCAGCCCAAGCGCGGGCTCGGCGCGAAGACGCTGGAGAAGATGTACCAGCATGCGCGGCGTACCGGCATGCCGCTCGCCGCCGCGTCGCTCGATCTGGCGGACAGCGACGAGCTGCCCGCGCGCGCGCGCGGCACAATTGGCGGTCTGATGCGGCAGTTCCTGCAATGGCGCGAACAGGCCGAGGGTCTCGCCCCGGCCGAGCTGCTGCGGCAGGTGCTGGAGGAAAGCGGCTACCAGGCCATGCTCGAGAACGAGCGCACGCCCGAAGCCAAGGGCCGGCTCGAAAACCTCTCCGAACTCGTGCGCGCCATGGAGGATTACGAGACGCTAGGCGACTTCCTCGAACATGTTGCGCTGGTGATGGACAACGAGGCAAATGCCGAGGATGCCAAGGTTACGATCATGACCATTCACGCTGCGAAGGGGCTGGAATTCGATCACCTGTTCCTTGTCGGGTGGGAAGAAGGCGTGTTCCCATCGCAGCGATCCCTCGACGAAGGCGGCCTTGCCTCGCTCGAGGAAGAACGCCGCCTTGCCTATGTTGCAATCACGCGCGCCAAGAAAGCCTGCACGATTCTGCACGCCGCCAACCGGCGCATCTACGGCCAGTGGACCAGCTCGATTCCGAGCCGCTTCATCGAGGAGCTGCCCGAAGATCACGTCGAAAGCGAGACGACGATGTCAGGCGGCGCTTCTTTGTGGCGCGCCAACTGGAGCGAGAGCGAAGACCCCTTTGCTCATGTCACGCGCGATCGACCCGACCGTTCGCAGAAGCGCGGTCCCGGATGGCAGCGTGCACTGGCTACCGGCTACGAAACGCGACCTGTGCGGGTGCAGGAAAGCCGCCGAAGCGCGGCCAGCTTCGCGGCGAAACCACGTGGCGACATCGCATTGGGCGCGCGCGTGTTTCACGACAAGTTCGGCTACGGAACCGTTACCGATCAAGAGGGCAACAAGCTCGAAATCGAATTCGAGACGAGCGGCACCAAACGTGTGATCGACAGCTTCGTGCAGCTTGCGGACTGAGGCGTCGGTCAGCGCTTGCTATCCAGTGCCTTGGACCGCCTGCCGGGCCGCCGCTAATTCACGATCCTGAGCTGAGGGCTTGCGCGCAGGCGTTCGCCCGCGATCGCATCGGGGCAGATTGAGGCAGTGCCGCGCTTGGCGCGCTTGGCCTGATAGAGTGCGTAATCAGCGCAGCGCAGGAGCGCGCTGCTGTCGTCGTTGCAATCGGTCAGCCATGCCGCGCCTATCGTCGCGCTGACGGGCATGATTTCGCCTTCCCGCCCGATCTCGAAGCGCAGCTTGCCCAACAGCAGGTCCAGGGTGCCCGGCAGATCGGCAAGCAATTGCTCGTCTTCCAGCACCAGAACGAATTCGTCCCCGCCAAGCCGGGCGGCCATCTGACCCGCGAAAGGCTCGCCTAGCAGCTGCGCGGCTACGCCGTTGAGCACCCGATCTCCCGCTTCGTGACCCAGCTGGTCGTTGACGTCCTTGAAATGATCGAGGTCGATCAGCAGCACCGCCATGGGTGTACCGTGTTTGCGTTTGCAGCTGATCCCATCGTCGAGATACTCTGTCAGACGCGCACGGTTGGGCAAACCGGTCAACACGTCAGCATGGGCGGCGGCGCGAAGCTGCGTTTCCAGCTTATAACGCTCAGTAATATCCTTGAAGACGCCGATCAACGCGACCGGTTTACCTTCGACCATTTCCCGCTCGCCTATGGCGCGAACCCGCTTGAACACGCCCTTCGCATCACGGAAATCGAGTTCCAGATCGTAAGGCGTGCCGTCCGTGACACATTCCTCGACTGCCTGAGCAATGCGCGGACGATCATGAGCGGGGAAAAAGTCCAGACCGCCCTCCAGATGCTCTTTGGTGGGATTCTCGATAGCGTGGATCGCAGCGGTTTGCCGCGACCAGAACAATTCCTGTGACTCGAGATCCATCCGCCAATGGCCAACTTTGGCCATCTCTTCCGCAAGTTCGAACTGGCGCTGGGTGCGGCGCAATTCGTCCACGAGTTCCTTGCGTTCGATCAGAGCCGTCTCAAGGAGCTTGGCACGCAACCGGCTTCTCAGAAGCGATTCGATCACTTTGGCGAGATGGCGCAGTTCATCGAGTTCTTCCCGGGCCGCGATCCAAGGTCGATCGTCGATGACGCAAAGTGTCCCGATCGGCGCGCTCAACCCATCAATCGATGGCCCCATGAACGGGATCGTGGCGAAGAACTGGAAATGCGGCATGGCCGCAATCTCCGGCTTCTTACCGTAGACCGGGTGCTCTTGCAGATTTTCGACAACAATCTCGCGGCCTTCGTCGACCGCAGTCGCGCAGATCGAACATTCGCGCGATACCTCGCTCGGCTCGAAGCCCTCCCGCGACTTGAACCATTGCCGGTCGGTATCGATCAGCGAAATATAGGCCGTTCGCGCGCCAAAGATTCTGCGCGCAGCCCTGACCAGGGCATCGAATTCGTCTTCGGGAGCTGAATCGAGAATGTCGAGCGCGGCAAGCGTGCGCCGACGTATCGCCTCGGGGCTGGTGTCTTTGTTCGTCATCGGAGGTCTCTATGTCGAGAAAAGCCTGCTCCCTAAATGGTTAAAACAGACCTAACCGGCATGCACCGCACGCTAGAAAAAAAGTGGGGACTACAGGGCGCTCACGGAAAGGAAATCGGGCTTAGGGCCATTCCATTCACCGGCAGGGATCGTCTCATTGTCATCCCCGCGCGACCGGCCTCCTCTCCCTCGCGAAGATTTCGCCTGGCTCGAGCGATCAGCCTCCTGCTCGTCGCGCCGGGGCTTGCGCGAGCGGGACGGCTTGGACTTTTCCTGCGCCTCGCGATCATCTTCTCGCTCTAACGCTTCCCGCTTGCCCTCATCGGAGCTGCTGCGACCGCCTTCACGCTTCGGCTTCGCATCGACCAATTCGACCCGGACGTCTTCCTTGCCGAACGCCTTGACCTTCGATTTGGTCAGCTTTTCGATATTGGAAAACGCCTCTTCGTCGTCGCTGGTCACGAAAGTGAAGGCGCGGCCCTTGGCCCCCGCGCGCCCCGTCCGGCCGATCCGGTGAACGTAATCGTCCGGATGCCACGGCGTGTCGAAATTGAACACGTGACTAACGCCCTTCACGTCGAGTCCGCGCGCCGCGACGTCGGATGCGACGAGAATGTTGATCTCGCCCGCCTTGAACCTGTTGAGTTCGGCGATGCGGCTCGACTGGTCCATGTCGCCATGAATCTCGCCGCTGGCAAAGCCGTAGCTTTGCAGGCTCTTGTTGATCTCGCGCACGGTCGTCTTCCGGTTGGAGAAAACGATTGCCGTTTCGACGTGATCGTTGGCCAGCAACCAGCGCAGCGTCTCGCGCTTTTCGCGAGGCTTCACCGGGATTTTGAACGCTGTGATATTCTCGTTGGTCGAAGCCGCCCGGCTTACCTCGATCCGCTTGGGATTGGTGAGGAACTTCTGCGCCAGCTTCTCGATCGGCGGCGGCATGGTGGCGCTGAACAGCAAGGTCTGGCGCGGCTCGGGCAGCTTGGAACAGATCGTCTCGATATCGGGGATGAAGCCCATGTCGAGCATCCGGTCCGCTTCGTCGATCACGAGAAGCTCGCAACCGTTGAGCAGAATCTTGCCCCGTTCGAACAGGTCCATAAGCCGGCCCGGGGTGGCAATCAGAACGTCGACACCCTCGTTGAGCGCCTTGACCTGGTCGCCCATCTGGACGCCGCCGATCAGCAGCGCGAGCTGGAGGTCATGCTCCTTCCCGTATTTTTCGAAATTCTCCGCCACCTGCGCTGCAAGTTCGCGCGTCGGGGCAAGAATCAGGGACCGGGGCATCAGCGCGCGGCGACGCCCGCTCGCCAGGATGTCGATCATCGGCAGTACGAAACTGGCCGTCTTGCCGGTGCCGGTCTGCGCGATCCCGATAATGTCTTTCATCATCAGAACGGGCGGGATCGCCTGGGCCTGGATAGGCGTGGGCTCGGTGTAGCCGGCGGCTTCTACCGCCTGCAGCAACTTGTCGGAGAGGCCGAGATCGGCAAATTTCATTCAGGGTTCCGGATGTGGAGGGCTGGTGCGGGTACGTCCGCAGGAATTCTGCCCTACAGGAATAGCCCCGCAGGGGCGCGCGCGCCTTCGCTCAAACGTACGCCAATGTCAAGAAAATGCGCCCCGCCCCGCCCTATTCGACGGGGACGAGCTGGCGGATCGCGCTGAGTTTGCAGGCAGCCCCATTGCGCGTCCGCAAGGTATCGCGCCCCACGCACAGATCGCCATCCTTGTTCGGTTCGATCTGAAAGCCGAGATAGAAATCGCGCGCGCTGCACGACTTGCGCAGTTGCGCCCGGATCATCCGGCTGTCCGAAAGGTACAGCACCAGGTCACGCGCACTCATCGTCTGAACCGCGACGATACTGCGCGCCGGGATGCATTTTCCTATCTCCCGCTGTTCGAACTTCTGCGGGATGACAGCGCGCCAATCGGCCACCATCTCGCGCGTGTTCGGCCGACGAGGAGAGACGCGAATGGTGATTTCGCGCCGGATACGGACCTGTCGTGCATTATGATCCGCACTCCAGGCTTCGCTTACCATCCAGCCACCTGCAGCCGGCTCGGCAGGTTGCCGTGGCATCTCGACAGCCAACGCCGCGCCTTCGGCGACAACCGGCTGGGCATTGGGCGCATCTGCCTTGCTCGCGGGCGTCAACGCGAGTGCCGGTGCCATAAGTGCGGCCATGAAAAGCATTTTTATGCCATCTTCCTCAGAGGCGGAAATCCGATCCGATCAACCTGCCCCGTTCGATCTACCCTGACACTTCAATAGGCCCGTCTTTTGAATGGAGGCTTAATTGCGGCAAGGCGTTGGCCCAAACGGGTGGCAAAGTGCCATCGGGGTGTGGCAATGCGACAACATGAGCACGAGCTTTCTCGACGCCGCGACGGATATCCTCGGCCCCCGGGGCCTGACCCGCGATGCAGACCTCATGGAACCGTGGCTGACCGACTGGCGAGGCCGCTATACCGGCCGCGCACTGGCGCTTGCCTCGCCCGCGAACACGCAAGAAGTCGCGTCACTGGTCAAGCTGTGCGCGCAGCATCGCGTGCCGATCGTGCCACAGGGAGGCAACAGCGGCATGTCCGGCGGCGCGACCCCCGACACAAGCGGCGAGGCGCTAGTACTGTCACTGCGGCGGATGAGCGCCTTTCGCCATTGGAATGAAGAAGCCCGACAGGTTGTCTGCGAGGCTGGCGTGGTTCTCCAGACCCTGCACGATGCAGCGGGGGAGCGTGGCCTACGCTTTCCGCTGACTTTGGGCGGTCGGGGCTCGGCGACCATTGGCGGACTGGTCTCGACCAATGCCGGGGGAACACAGGTGCTGCGCCACGGCACCATGCGTGCGCAAGTTCTGGGCCTGGAGGCGGTGCTGCCGAACGGCGAGGTTCTCGATACGCTTGCCGCGCTGAAAAAAGACAACCGCGGATTCGATCTGAAGCAATTGCTGATAGGTTCGGAAGGCACGCTGGGTATCGTCACCGCGGCTACGCTTGCGCTGGCACCGCAAATTGCGGCGCGCCGGGTGATATTTGCCGGGCTGGAGACCGTACAGCAGGCACGCCGACTGCTTCTCTTCGCCTCGGCCCGGATGGGCGACGCGCTCGAAGGGTTCGAGGTCATGCCTCGCAGCGCACTCGAATCGGTGCTCGCCTACGAACCTGCAATGCGCGATCCCTTGGCCTCACCCCATGAGTGGTACGCCCTGCTCGAAGTGGTTGCCCATGACGCGCAAGCCCCCTCGCTGGAGGACCGCACTACCGCTCTTCTCTCCGCAGCGCTGAACGAGGGTCTTCTTGCCGACGCCACGATCGCGACCAGCGAAACGCAAGCCGAAGCTCTTTGGGCACTGCGCGACGGCATTTCGTCTGCAGAGCGCGCGCACGGCCCAGCGGTGCAACACGACATTGCCGTACCGGTCGAACGGATGCCGGACTTCATCGTCGAAGCTAGCAAGACGCTGGAAGGCCGATTCGCAGGAACGAAAGCCGTCGCATTCGGCCACCTGGGAGACGGGAACGTCCACTTCCACCTCCGCGCACCCAACGGGTCGAAGCCTGGCGAATGGGAGGAAACTCACGGAAAGGCAGTGAGCGCCGCGGTCCATGAACTCGTAACGCAGTGGGGCGGTACGATCAGTGCCGAGCACGGAATCGGCCAGATGAAGCGCGATGAACTCGCCCGGCTCGGCGATCCGGCCACGCTGACGATCCTGCGCGGCGTCAAACAGGCGCTCGACCCGGTCGGCATCATGAATCCCGGCAAGCTTGTCCCGCTTGCCAGTGGCGCGCCCGCCCCTTAAAGGCGCGGTTTCCAAATCCGGGGCATGGCTCAGGCCGGACGCCCTTCGACACTTCAGCCCGTTGACGGAGAGACCGATGGCCAGTGAGCCGCAACAGACCCAGCTTCCGATGTTCTACGAGGACCTGATGCCGCTCAATTCGCGGGATCACAAGAAGTTCCACAACCGCATGCGCGAGACGGCCCCCTACCTGGCCAAGCAGCACATGGTTCCGCTGACCGCGGAGGAATTCGTCCAGGTTGCGCGTCATTTCCCGATCATCTTCTCCACCGGCGAAAACCCGCTTCCCCTGGCGCTGATGGGCCTGAACGAGGGTGTGAACACCTTCTTCGACGAAAACGGCAAGGCGCACGAACCGGTTTACGTTCCTGCCTATGTGCGCCGCTACCCCTTCATGCTCGCCCGCTTGACCGCGGAAAGCGACGACCTTTCGCTGTGCTTCGACCCGACGTGCGACGCCGTCGGCGATTTCAGCGAAGGCGATGCGCTGTTCAACGATGACGGTTCGCCGACCGAGCACACGCAGGCGATCCTCCAATTCTGCGAACAGTTCGAACAGGCCGGCCATCGCACCAAGGTGATGACCGACGAACTGGTCAAGCACGGCCTCCTGATGGATGGCGAGGTCAGCATCGAGCGCAACAGCGAACCTGGCAAACCCTACGTCTACAAGGGCTTCCAGATGGTCGACCAGAACAAGCTGCGCGAGCTGGATGGCGAAGTGATCGCTCGCTGGAACAAGGACGGCATGCTTCCGCTGATCTACGCGCACCTGGCCTCGCTGGATCTGCTGCGCGTGATCTTCGCGCGTCAGCAAGAGCAGGGCAAATTGCCCGCGCAGCCCGCCGCGGCGGCTCAATAGGATCATTACTTAAGGGGCGTGCGCTGCAATCCTTGACAATGCTGCAGCGCCCCCCAAATTCATGGTGTCCGGACGGACCTCCCCCCTCATAGCCGTCCGGATAAGCGCGCTGAATGCGTGCTTCCTCCCTGAACCTTGGCCACCTCGTGCATCAATTGCACGGGGTGGTTTTTTTATCTCATTCGGCCGCTAGCGGCAGGCCCTGTTCGCGCCGGCCGGGAAGTACCTCGTCCGCCAGCGCGCGGACCAGTTCCGCCAGCAGGCGGGCCAGGCCCGGCAATCTTGGGCTCAGGCTCTCGAACCGGGAGTCGAGATAGAGCGACCGACACACCTCGAGTTGCAAAGCCTGGATGTCGAGTGCCGGCCGGCCATGGCGATCGAGTATATACCCGCCAGCATAGGGGCGGTTATGAGCCACCCCCCGCTCGTGCTGGGCGAGAAACTGCAGAGCGCGACTGGCGACATGATCGTCGCACGACGCACCGAAGCGATCGCCGACCACAAAGTCGGTCGCCCGCAATCCTGGGTGGCGCACGCGCAGCGGAGGCATCGAATGCAGGTCGATCAGCAGCGCAACGCCCCACGCCTTGCGCAAATCGTCCAGCGCGCGGGTTAGGGCCCGATGATAGGGCTCGTGTATTCCCGCCAGCCTGTCGGCAATATCGGTCTGCGACAGGCTATTGCGCCAGATTTCCCCGACCCCGGCCACCCGGCGGGGCACGAGGCCAAGCCCGCTTCGGGCACGCCGATTTGCGCTGGAATGCTGCGATCCGGTGGGCTGTGCATCCTCGATCATCGACCAATCGAGATCGTCGGGCGCGCGGTTCAGGTCGATCATGGCACGCGGCGCATGGGCGACAAGCGTGGCCGCACCCGCTAGATCCGCCACGAGAACGGCCAGTTCGTCGACCAGGCGATCCTCAAGCCGCAACTTCGCAATCCCCGGATTGCGAAGCCCCGCTTCGATATCGGCAGGATATGCGCGGCCAGCGTGCGGCGCAGCTATCAGCACCGGAATCCGGGCTTCGCGCACACCGCGGATGCTGAAGGCTGGCGCCCCGCTGCCGGGGATCAGTCCCCCTGAAATTTCGCGCCGCGAATCGCCGTGCAAGGCAGCCTCCCTTTACCAATTGCTGAACCCGATCACCGTGTGTGTCAAAGCAGGGCAAGGTACTGCCATGCCAAAGATTCCTTAAGTGCTGCGCGCTATGAAGGAGGTCTATGAGCGAACCTGTACATTATCGGCGAATCCTCCTCGCAGAGGACGAAGAAGCAATGCGGACCTACCTGACCCGCGCACTGGAAAAAGCGGGCTATGCGGTCGATTCGGTCGATTGCGGTACGGCCGCGCTGCCCTTGCTCGAGAAGGCCGAATACGATCTCCTGCTGTCGGACATCGTGATGCCGGAAATGGACGGCATCGAGCTTGCGCAGCTTTGCAACGAGATCAGCCCCGACACCAAGGTGATGTTCATCACGGGATTCGCCGCAGTTTCCTTGAAAGCGTGTACCGACCAGCCGCAGGCAAAGGTGCTGTCCAAGCCCTTCCATTTGCGCGATCTGGTGCTGGAGGTGGACAGGGTTTTTGCCGATCCGTGCGAGGCACGCCTGTAAAGAACCGCTTTAGGGCCTTGTCTCCTGCTTCCGGCGCGGCTATCTGGCGCGTCCGCCGTCAATGGCGGCACACGCGATGGTGTGGGCGTATAGCTCAGTGGTAGAGCACTATGTTGACATCGTAGGGGTCGCAAGTTCAATCCTTGCTACGCCCACCATCGCCTGAAACTGCAAGAGGCGTCGCACTGCGGCGCCTTTTTCATTTCCAGCACCCGCCTTGCACCGCACCGGCCAACTGCTAAAGCCGCGCCAGATTTCACCCCCATTTTGAAACACGCGGTACCGACAGGACGAATGATGGCAAAAATTCAGGTCAAGAACCCGGTCGTCGAACTCGACGGCGACGAAATGACGAAAATCATCTGGCAGTGGATTCGCGAAAGGCTGATCCTGCCCTACCTCGATATCGACCTTAAGTATTACGACCTGTCGATCGAGAAGCGCGACGAGACCGACGACCAGATAACGGTCGATGCGGCCAACGCGATCAAACAGTACGGCGTCGGCGTGAAGTGTGCGACGATCACTCCCGACGAAGCGCGGGTCGAGGAATTCAGCCTCAAGAAGATGTGGGTCTCGCCCAACGGCACGATCCGCAACATCCTGGGCGGCGTGGTCTTCCGCGAACCGATCGTGATCGACAACGTGCCGCGCCTCGTGCCCGGCTGGACCGACCCGATCGTGGTCGGCCGTCACGCCTTTGGCGACCAGTACCGCGCCAAAGACACGCTGATCCCCGGCAAGGGCAAGCTGCGCCTCGTCTTCGAAGGCGAAGATGGCGAGAACATCGACATCGACGTGTTCGAATTCCCCAGCCCCGGCGTCGCGATGGCGATGTACAACCTGGACGATTCGATTCGCGACTTTGCGCGTGCCAGCTTCCAGTACGGGCTCGACCGCAAGTGGCCGGTGTACCTCAGCACCAAGAACACCATCCTCAAGAAGTATGATGGTCGCTTCAAGGACCTGTTCCAGGAAGTGTTCGACGCCGAATTTGCGAGCGACTTCAAGGCTGCCGGCATCACCTACGAACACCGCCTGATCGACGACATGGTCGCCGCCGCGCTGAAGTGGAGCGGCAAGTTCGTGTGGGCGTGCAAGAACTACGACGGCGACGTACAGTCCGACATCGTGGCGCAGGGCTTCGGCTCGCTCGGCCTGATGACCTCCGTGCTGATGACGCCCGACGGCAAGACCGTGGAAGCCGAAGCCGCGCACGGCACCGTCACCCGTCACTACCGCCAGCACCAGGAAGGCAAGGCGACCTCGACCAACCCGATCGCCAGCATCTTCGCGTGGACGCGCGGCCTGATGTATCGCGGCAAGTTCGACGACACCCCCGAAGTGGTGAAGTTCGCTGAGACGCTGGAGAAGGTCTGCATCCAGACGGTCGAGAACGGTCAGATGACCAAGGACCTCGCCCTGCTGATCGGCCCCGGCCAGAGCTGGCTGACCACCGAGCAGTTCTTCGAGGCGATCGTGACCAACCTCGAGACCGAGATGAAGAAGCAGGGCCTCGCCCCCGCGTAATCTCCAACGCAGATTGCGTGGCCAAGTTTGCCCCGGCGCCTCAACCGTAGGCGTCGGGGCTTTCTATATGCGGGCGGTCGATCCCCAGCCCGATAAGCCGTGCGGGCAGGCGCTGCAGCGGGCCGACCGCATCGATCAGGCGCACCGGCAACGGAGCCTGCTCGATCGGGTTCTCGCGCTCAAGGATCGGCCGGATAAACCGATCCTGGGCAAACTTCTGCATCATCTGTGTGTAGTGAACCGAGCGGGCGCGCAGCTGCTGGACGCGCGGCAGCAGCGGATCGGGATTTTCTCCGCGTGCGAGCGGCCCCGCCAGCACGTTCGCCGCGACCACCGCGTCCTGCACAGCAACGTTGATCCCCACCCCGCCGATCGGGCTCATCGCATGGGCAGCATCGCCGATCGCGAGCAAGCCCGCCCGGGACCACCGGGTCAGGCGGTCGAGCGATACGCTCAGCAGTTTGAGATCATCAATGTCGGTTAGCCGGTCGATCACGCCATCCAGTTCGGGCACCAGACCACGCAAGCGATCGCGAAACGCGGCAATTCCCTGCTGGCGGATTCCCTCGCCTGTGCCCTTGGGGATGACGAAAGCGCATTGCAGGTAGGTCCGGCGATTGATCAGCACGAGAAAGCGACCTGCGGCGAGCGATCCGAAGCTCTCGGGCCCCAGCTCGGGCGGTCGGTCGAGCCGGAACCACAGGACATCCATCGGTGCGCCGATATTCTTGAGCGGCAGTTCAGCTTCCTCCCGCATGATCGAGCGACGGCCATCGGCAGCGATGACGAGCCGTGCAGCAAGCATCTCGCCGTCGCGGGTCTCTACGGTAGATATCCGCCCGTCGCTGTCGGTGTGCGCGGCGACTGCCTCGGTCCCCATGCGCAGTTCGAAGCCGGGATATTGCTGCGCCTTGCCCGCAAGAAAGTCGAGCAGGTCCCACTGCGGCATCATCGCGATAAAGGGCGCGGGCACCGGCAAGTGCCGAAAGTCCGCGATATTGCGCTGCTGACCTGCGATTCTCAGCCCGATCTGCTCGACTTTGCTGTGCTCGATCGCCAGCAGCTCATCGAGCCAGCCGAGCTGGTGGAACAGGTCGAGTGTCGAGGGATGTACGGTGTCTCCGCGAAAATCCCTGAAGAAGTCCTCGTGCTTCTCCAGCACCGTGACCTTGACGCCGGCACGCGCGAGCAACATGCCAGCGAACATCCCGGCGGGGCCTCCGCCCACGATAATTACCGGTAGTTCGGGATCGTGCGGCACCTTGGACGCCTTTCCTTGTTCAGGCACTAATGCCCATCGAACGTAAGCATACAGGAGACGATCCGATCGCCACCACCGCAAAGACCAAGGCGCGGCTCGAAGTCCGTCAGGCCAAGCTGAAAGACGTGCCCGAGATCGCCGAGCTTGTCCGTCGCGCATACGCCGATCTTCCGCCCTACACTCTGGGCGAGATTCGCGGTCAGTTGAACAATTACCGCGAAGGTTGCTTCGTCGCCAAGCTCGACGGCGTGATCGTCGGATATTGCGCCTCGATGCGCCTGAAGGCCAACGTCGCGATGTCGGACCACTCGTGGGATGAGGTTACCGGCAACGGCTTCGGCAGTCGGCACGATCCGACCGGCGACTGGCTCTACGGTTACGAGATGTGCGTCGACCCCAAAGTGCGCGGTACCCGGATCGGGCGTCGCCTGTACGAGGAACGGCGCGCGCTGGCAGAGCGGCTCGATCTTGCAGGCATCGTCTTCGGCGGGCGCATGCCCAATCTGGCGAACGCGATGCGGCGGAAGCGCAACCGGGCGGAAGGGCCCGAGGACTATCTCGAGAAAGTCGTCGACAACAAGATTCACGACCCCGTGCTGCGTTTCCAGCTGGCCAACGGGTTCGAGCCGCAGGGCATCCTCCAAAACTACCTGCCCGAAGACAAGCGCTCCAAGGCGTTCGCGGTGCGGATGGTCTGGCGCAACCCGTATGTCGATGCCGATGCACCGCGCAAACATCGCCTGCCGCGTGATGTCGAGAGCGTTCGGATCGCGACCTGCCAGCTCCAGGCGCGCGCGGTTTCCGGCTTCGACGAGTTCATGCGCCACATCGAGTATTTCGTCGACGTAGCAGCGGACTACGAAAGCGATTTCATCCTCTTTCCCGAGCTGTTCACGCTGATGCTGCTGAGCGCGGAGGAAAAGGAGCTGAGCCCGATGGAAGCGATCGAGGCGCTAAGCGATTACACCCCGAAAATCCGCCAGAAGCTCTCCGAGCTGGCGCTCAACTTCAACATCAATATCATCGGCGGCTCGCACCCGACACGCATGGAAGACGGCGACATCCACAACGTCGCCTATGTCTGTCTGCGCGACGGATCGATCCACGCGCAGGAGAAGATCCACCCCACTCCGAACGAGGCCTATTGGTGGAACATCAAGGGCGGCGATTCCATCGACGCGATCCCTACGGACTGCGGCCCAATCGGCGTGCTGATCTGCTACGACAGCGAGTTCCCCGAACTTGCCCGCCGCCTGGTCGACGAAGGCGCGCGCATCATCTTCGTGCCCTTCTGCACCGACAGCCGTCAGGGCTACATGCGCGTACGCTACTGCGCGCAGGCCCGAGCGATCGAGAACCAGTGCTTCACCGTGCTCAGCGGCAATGTCGGCAACCTGCCCAATGTCGCGAACATGGACATCCAGTATGCGCAGAGCTGCATCCTGACGCCGTGCGACTTCCCCTTCGCGCGCGACGGCATCGCCGCCGAAGCGAGCGAGAACGTCGAGACGCTGACGATCAGCGACGTCAATCTGGCGGACCTTAGTTGGGCGCGTGCCGAGGGCACGGTGCGCAACCTCGCGGATCGTCGCTTCGATCTCTACCAGATCGAGTGGGACAAGCGCGTCGGCCAGGTATCCCCGCGGATCGGGGAGGCCGAGAGTGAGGCAGCCGGACAGGACAGCAAGCCGATGGGGCCACACACGCCGGGTGGTGGATGAACCCGCGGACAGCACGATTGCCGCGCTTGCCCGGGTGACTTTTCGCGAAAGCCCGCATAGGTCAGGCTTATGGCGGGTGAACTCGAACCGACGACTGCGATATCGGACGCACTGGTAATTCTGGGCGCGGCGGGGATCGTGATCCCGCTCTTTGCACGTTTTCGCATTACCCCCGTTATCGGCTTCCTGCTGGTGGGTATCCTTGTCGGCCCCTACGGCCTTGGCGCGCTTACCGACGAGGCCAAATGGCTGACGGCGGTGACGATATCGGAGCCGGACTCGCTCGATATCTTCGCCGAATTCGGGATCATCCTGCTGCTATTCACCATCGGACTCGAGCTGAGCTTCAATCGCCTGTGGCAGATGCGCAGGCTGGTGTTCGGGCTTGGCGCAATGGAACTGCTGATCATCGGCAGCTCGATCGCTCTGGTGCTGGCTATGATGGGGCAATACTGGACTGGCGCAATGGCGCTGGGCCTTGCGCTCGCGCTGTCCTCTACCGCCATCGTGCTCCCGATCTCTGGCACGGCGTCACCCGTGGGCAAGGCCGCGCTGTCGATGCTGCTGTTCGAAGACATCGCCATTGTCCCGATCATCTTCATGCTGGGCGCGCTCGCCCCATACGCGCAAGCCGACGGGCTGACGGGCATCTGGACCACGCTGTGGCAGGGCGCGGCGGTCATCGGTGTGTTGCTGATCGCTGGGCGTTATGTTCTTCCTACCCTGTTCGCGCAGGCCGCGCGCACGAAAAGCCCGGAGGTCTTCCTGGCCGCCACGCTGGTTGTGGTGATCGGCGCCAGCCTTGCGACCGGGATGACCGGGCTCTCCCCCATCGTGGGCGCTTTGATCGCCGGACTGCTGATCGCAGAGACCGACTTCCATGGCGAAGTCGAAGCGATCATCGAGCCGTTCAAGGGACTCGCGCTAGGGATATTCCTGATCACCATCGGGATGAGCATCGACCTGCAGGCGCTGACCGACAATCTCGGCACGATCCTCACCGCAGTGGTGCTTGTCCTGGTATTCAAGGCGCTGGTCACAGGGCTGCTGCTGCGCATGATGGGCGCACGGCGCAACACCGCGACCGAGACGGGCATCCTCATGGCGAGCCCTTCGGAAACCACGCTGATCGTGCTCTCTGCGGCGAGCTCTGCAATGCTGATCCAGCCTGGCACCACGCAGTTCTGGCAGATCGTGACCGCGATCGGACTCACCGTCACGCCACTGCTGGCGCTGGTCGGGCGCGCGGTCGCGCGCAGGGTCGATCCGGTACCCGATCCCGTACAAGACACCGACGCGCCCGTCGGCCGGGTGATCGTGGTCGGCGGTGGACGCGTCGGCCGCCTCGTGTCGGACATGCTGACGGTGCATGGCAAGCCGTACATCGCGATCGAATCGGATGCCGACCTCGTCCAGCAGGACAAGCGCGATGGCTACAACGTACTGTTCGGCAACGCCGCGCGGCTCGAAACGCTGCGCGCGCTTCGGGTGGAGGACGCGTCGGCAATTGTCCTGACAATGGATGCGCCAGTCTTGGCCCAGCGGCTGGTGGCCCGGTTGCGCAAGGCCTATCCCGCTCTCCTCATCGTCAGCCGTGCCCGCGATGCGAGCCATGCTGCGGCTCTCTATCAGGCCGGTGCCAGCCACGCCGTGCCGGAAACGCTGGAAAGCTCGCTCCAGCTGTCGGAGGCAGTGCTGGTCGATATCGGCGTGGCCATGGGCCCCGTGATCGCCTCGATCCACGAAAAACGCGACGAGATGCGGATGCAAATCCAGACCGAGGGCGCGCTGGAGCACAAGCCAAAGTTGCGTACGAGCACCGTCTCGGCAACCGCGCCCGCTACCGCGCCTGAGGCATGATCAGGACCTTCTTCGGTTCCCAAGCATTGGAAGGGAAAGGAGAATTTTGATGTCCGACCATGATCCGACCAAGCCGACACCGAACGACGAGAAGTTCAAGCCGCAGAACGTGCAAGGCCAAGGCAAGCCCAAACCTTCCGCTCGGCGTGACTCGTCCAGCCCGTCAGACACCGGCGGTCAGGGGATCAGTCGCGGGAGCGAACCCGATACGCGTCGTGCGGGTAGCGGAGCACGCTGATCCGCCGTCCAGTATGCGCTAGGCGCTGACGGCCTCGGCCAAGGCATGGCGGACCGCGTCGAGCGCGGCCTCCGCCTTGCTTGCATCGGGGCCGCCGCCTTGCGCCATGTCGGGTCGGCCCCCGCCGCCCTTCCCGCCCAGTTCGGCCACCCCTGCGCGCACAAGATCGACCGCGCTGAAGCGATCCGTCAGGTCGTCGGTGACCGCGACGGCGAAGGCTGCCTTGCCATCATTGGTGGCACAGATGGCGGCGACTCCCGATCCGAGACGCGACTTCGCCTCGTCGAGCAGCGGGCGCAATTCCTTGGGGTCGAGCCCATCAAGGACCTGCCCCGAAAATGCCACGTTGCCGACCGTTTCGGTCTGCGCACTCGCTTCGCCCGTTCCACCACCCAAGGCGAGTTGCTTCTTGGCCGCAGCAAGATCCTTCTCGAGCCGCTTTCGCTCCTCGAGCAGCGCATCAATGCGCGAACTCACATCCTCAGGATTGGTCTTCAGCGCTGCAGCCGCCTGTTTCAGCCCATCCTCTCGCGCCACCAGCCACTGCCGCGCAGCTTCACCCGTGAGTGCTTCAATACGGCGCACACCCGAGCTGACCGCGCCTTCCGATATTATCCGGAAAAGTTGGATATCGCCCGTCGCATCAACATGCGTGCCACCACACAGCTCGACCGAGAAATTGCGGCCTCCGTCACCCGGGCGCCCCATCGAAAGCACCCGCACTTCATCTCCGTACTTCTCGCCGAACAGCGCCAGCGCGCCCGCTTCGACCGCATCGTCGGGTGACATCAGCCTTGTAGAGACCGGTTCGTTCCCGCGAATTTCGGCGTTCACTTCGGCTTCGATTGCAACAATGTCGTCCTCGCTCAGCGCGGACTGATGCGAGAAGTCGAAGCGCAAGCGATCTTCGGCGACGAGCGAGCCCTTTTGGGTCACATGCTCGCCCAGCCGATTGCGCAGTGCCGTGTGGAGCAGGTGGGTGGCGGAATGATTGGCTCGGATGCGATCGCGACGCTCGGCGTCAATGGCGAGCCGCACTTCGTCACCGACGTGGACTTCGCCCGCATCGACGGTGCTGTAATGCGCGTGCAGGCGCCCAAGCGGCTTGCCGGTATCGCGGACCGTGATGCGTAGGCCATCATGCGTCGAGATCGTACCGCTATCGCCAGTCTGCCCGCCGCTCTCTCCATAGAATGGCGTCTGGTTTGTCACGATGATCACATCGTCGCCCGCGCTGGCAGATGCTACCTCGACGCCGTCCTTTAGGATCGCGACCACCCGGCCTTCGCCCTGTGTAGCGCTGTAGCCTGTGAACTCGGTGGCTCCTTCGCGTTCCGCTATGGTGAACCAGACCTCGCCGTCTGCGGCCTCGCCGCTGCCTTTCCAGGCTGCCCGGGCAGCCGCACGCTGGCGGGCCATTGCGGTATCGAACCCCTCTCGGTCGACCGATATGCCCTGCGCGCGCAACGCGTCCTCGGTCAGGTCGTAGGGGAAGCCGTAGGTGTCGTAGAGCTTGAACGCGACTTCGCCATCGAGCACGTCGCCGGTGCCCATTTCGCCCGTCGCATCATCGAGCAACCGGAGACCTTTCTCCAGCGTTTCACGGAAGCGTGTTTCTTCGCGCTGCAAGGTCTCTTCGATGAGTGACTGGCCTCGCACCAGTTCGGGATAGGCCTGCCCCATCTCGCCAACGAGGGTGGGAACGAGGCGATGCATCAGCGGAGTCTTGGCACCCAGGAGGTGGGCGTGACGCATGGCCCTGCGCATGATCCGGCGGAGGACATATCCACGCCCTTCGTTGGATGGCAAAACGCCATCTGCGATCAGGAAACCGGTCGCGCGCAGGTGATCGGCAATAACGCGATGACTGGCGATCGTTTCGTCGGTCGCCTCTTCGTGCAGCTGCGCCTCAGCGGCTTCGATCAGCGTTTTGAACGTATCGGTGTCGTAGTTGTTGTGGACGCCCTGAAGCACCGCGGCGATCCGCTCGAGCCCCATGCCGGTATCGATGTTCTGGTTCGGCAGGTCGCCGATGATCTCACCGCCGCGCTGTTCGTGCTGCATGAACACGAGGTTCCAGATCTCCACGAAACGATCGCCGTCCTCGTCGGGCGATCCCGGGGGGCCCCCAGCGATGTGGTCCCCGTGATCCCAGAAGATTTCTGAACACGGTCCGCAGGGGCCATCATCCCCCATCGCCCAGAAGTTGTCCTTCGTCGCGATCCGGATGATCCGCTCTTCGGGAAGGCCGGCGATCTTCTTCCACAGGTCGAACGCCTCGTCGTCGGTATGATAGACCGTTGCAGTCAGGCGGTCCGGATCGAGACCGAATTCCTTCGTAAGCAGCGTCCAGGCATTCTCGATCGCCTGTTCCTTGAAATAGTCACCGAACGAAAAATTGCCGAGCATCTCGAAGAAGGTATGGTGCCGTGCCGTATAACCGACATTGTCGAGATCGTTGTGCTTGCCGCCAGCACGCACGCATTTCTGGGCGCTCACCGCACGTGGAGAGGGTGGCGTTTCAAGGCCGGTAAAGACGTTCTTGAAGGGGACCATCCCGGCGTTGACGAACATCAGGCTGGGATCGTTGTGAGGAACCAGCGGTGCGGAAGCAACGCGGGTGTGGCCCCGTCCTTCGAAGAATTCGAGAAAGGTCCGGCGGATATCGTTGGTGCTCGTCATATGGGGCTGAGTTAGGCAAGAACCTGCGGGCGGACAAGCTTTCGAAGTGGTTGTCACAACATCCCGCGCAGATAACCGAAAAGCCGGCCGCTGGACCTTCTCGAAAGAAGGCATGCGATCCGGCTTTCCGGGTTTCCGGGCGCGCTACGCACCCGCTTGAGAAAAAGCGATCAGTCCTCCGCGTCAGGTCCGACCATCATCTCCTCGGCGACGTCGTCGGTCTTGCCGCGGATTGCAGCCTCCAACCGGTCGCAAATTTCGGGGTTTTCCTTAAGGAAGGTCTTGGCGTTCTCGCGCCCCTGGCCGATCCGGGTGCTGTCGTAGGAGAACCACGAACCGGACTTCTCGACGATGCCAGCCTTTACGCCGAGGTCGAGGATTTCGCCGATCTTGGAAATGCCTTCGCCGTACATGATGTCGAATTCGACTTGTTTGAACGGGGGGGCGACCTTGTTTTTGACTACTTTCACACGTGTGGAGTTGCCGATAATCTCGTCGCGATCCTTGATCTGTCCGGTGCGGCGGATGTCGAGGCGGACCGAAGCGTAGAACTTCAGCGCATTACCGCCCGTCGTCGTCTCCGGATTGCCGTACATCACGCCGATCTTCATCCGCAGTTGGTTGATGAAGATGACCATGCACTTGGAACGGTTGATCGACCCGGTAAGCTTGCGCAGCGATTGGGACATCAGGCGCGCCTGAAGGCCGACGTGGCTATCGCCCATCTCGCCTTCGATTTCGGCGCGCGGCACCAGCGCAGCCACCGAGTCGACCACCAGCACGTCGATCGCGTTCGAACGCACCAACGTGTCGACGATTTCGAGCGCCTGTTCGCCGGTATCGGGCTGCGAGACGATCAGTTCGTCGATATCCACGCCCAGCTTGCGGGCGTAAACCGGATCGAGTGCGTGCTCCGCATCGACGAAGGCGACGGTTCCGCCGGCCTTCTGACATTCTGCCAGCACATGCAGGGCAAGTGTCGTCTTGCCCGAACTTTCCGGCCCATAGACTTCGATCACCCGCCCCTTTGGCAGGCCACCGACACCGAGCGCGATGTCGAGCCCGAGCGAGCCGGTCGAAATCGCTTCGACGTTCATCGCTTCCTTGGAGCCCAGCTTCATCGCCGAGCCTTTGCCGAAAGCCCGGTCGATCTGTGCGAGGGCGGCGTCGAGCGCCTTTTGACGGTCCACGTTGGTTTCCTTGTCGTTTACAAGCTTCAATTTAGCAGCCATCGCACGCTCTCCTCCAAGTGCCTAGGGGCGGTCCCGCCTTTTCGACATAAGCAGCATGTACCCCTTACGTTCCACAAGAACAAGGGGGGAACGAAAAATATGTGCAGCGGAGCTGGAATACAAAAGGGCGCGCCTTTCGACGCGCCCTTCACTGCATAACCCGTTAAGGTCACACCTAGTTGCGCGAAGGAAACACGCCGTACAGCGCAACACACCAGTTCATCGCAAGGTATGGCATGCGGTTCTCATGCGGCTGACTGCCCCCAGTCGAATCTGTCTGCACCGTCCCGTTGGCCATCGCTGTGTCCGGGGTGGTAACGGCATAGGTTGGGCTGGTGAGCGTCCGTGCCAAGACGGTTCCATTCGTTGAAGACTTGTCGGCCGTAACGTTGCTGCCGACGATATGCCCGCTGTGGCTATGCGCAGGTATCTGGGGTGTCACAAGCGTCACGGTCTCCACCCCGCCAACTTGACCCAGATTATAATTTGTGAGCCCCGGACCGCGGCCATCGTGGATCGGCACCCGGCCGCGCAGATCGGGAAGCGCGAATGTCGTTCGCCCGTCCCCGCCGTAAGTGGTGCCATACAGGGAAAAGAGTGCCGTATTCTGAGAGATTGCCAAGAGCTGGCCGTCGGCGCGCGCCCAGTTCCGCGGGCACCAGTCGTAGCCGAAAAGGGTCAACTGCCCGATAAGCGGCTCGGACTGAGCGCTGACCGGCGCGGTTGGCATCGCGGTGGCAAGTGCCACGGCGGCGCTCAATGTGGCAAATTTGGCTTTCTTCATTTCCTAATCCTCCCCCAAATAGGTACTTCGCGACCCTTCGGCAGTGCTCCGCGGCGCCTTCATGTAAAGAACCCGTCACTGCCTCGCAGATGATTACCTATCGTCGCGCCAAAAGGAAAGACGCGAACACTTCTAGGTATTGCTACCACCGCCCTGCATGACCGAACCCACTTTTTGGGAGATTTGCTCGACACTGAAGGGCTTCGCAATGAAGTGCATATTTTCGATGTCGATTTCGCTCCGCAGAGTTTCTTCGGCGTAGCCCGACATGAAAAGGATCGGGAGGCCGGGGCGCAACTTTCGGATCGCGCGCGCCATCGCGGGCCCATCCATGCCCGGCATAACCACGTCGGACACGATCAGGTCGAACTCTCCGCCATTCGCGATCTCGGCAAGCCCATCCTCGCCATCGGGCCGGGCAGTCACCGTGAAACCGGCCCGTTCCAGCGCGCGTACTGCGACCGCGCGGACCATATCCTCGTCCTCCACCAGCAATACGCGGCCACCGCTCGACCAGACGCGTGCAGGCTCGTGGGCATCCTCGCGCCGGTCTTCGCCTGCGACGGCCCCGTGATGAACTGGCAAATAGATCGCGAAAAGCGCGCCCGCGCCGAGCCCGTCGCCCGCTGGGACGTTCTGCGCGTGGATATGGCCACCCGACTGGCGAATGATGCCGTAGACGGTCGACAGCCCCAGGCCGGTGCCCTTGCCCAATTCCTTGGTGGTAAAGAACGGATCGAAGATCTTGCTGATAACCGAAGGCGGAATGCCACCGCCCGTGTCGCGCACGATCAGCGCGGTGTATTCGCCCGGCGGCATATCCGATGCCCCATGGGCGCGCGGATCCTTCACCGAGACCTTGCGGGTCGACATCACCAGCGTGCCGGTGCCATCGCCTTGCGCCGCAATCGCATCACGTGCGTTGACCGCAAGATTGACGATCACCTGCTCGAGCTGTCCGGGATCGGCCCGCACTGGCCCCAGATCGCGATCGTGGCGGACCCGGAATTCGATCTTCTCGCCCAGAAGGCGTTTGAGCAGCTGGCTGACCTCCGAAACCACGTCGGGCAGCTGAACGACCTCGGGCCGCAGCGTCTGCTGGCGGCTGAATGCGAGCAGCTGCCGCGTAAGACTGGCTGCACGATTTGAGTTCGCCCGGATTTGCTGGATATCGTCGTAATCGCTGTCGCCCGGCATGTGGCGCAGCAACATCAGATCGCAATAGCCGATGATCGCGGTGAGCACGTTGTTGAAGTCGTGCGCGACCCCGCCCGCAAGCTGGCCGATCGCCTGCATCTTGGTCGCCTGCGCCATCTGGCGCTTCAGCTCGGTCTCTTCCTTCGAATCGGCCAAGGTCAACAGAACGGCGGGTTCGCCCAGCCCGCGCATACTCGCCAGGCCGAGCGACACGGGCTCCTCGGGCGCAGACGCGAGCCGCACGGCCACGTCGCCACTGGCCACGCCGCCCTTGCCGTACCGCCGCACCGCATCGGAAATCGCGCTTTTGTCCTCGCGCACCACGAGATCGGAGGGGAATGCCGGCAACCCGGCATCGGCGCGCCCGCAGGCACGCAGGAACGACGGGTTCGCAAACAGGAAGCGCCCGTCGCGGTCCGTCATTGCGAGCCCCAGCGGCAAAGCCTCTATCAAGGTTTCCAGCTTGGGCGTCGTATCGCCGGCGCTATTGTCTGCCAGTGCGGCGTGCGCTTCCACCAGCAGCATCAACGATGGCGCGTCCTGCGGATTGGCGACCAACGTATCGTCGAGATCGTTCAACGAGACATGGATCAACTGGAATGCTTCGCCTTCCCGCCCCGACCGCGCGAAGAAAATTCGCTCCCGCTCGTCCAGCCGAAGGTAGTCGGCAAATTCACGCCCCGCGAGCGTCGCCGTGGGATCGCCGCTCGCACGTTCCGCGAAGTCGGGTGACGAGGCGCGCACCGTACCTTCGGGCGAGACTACCGCCGCGAGTACTCCTGCGCGGCCGAGCATCCGCCCCAACGGCCCGGCAACCAGCTGGCCGATATCCGTGGCCAGATCTTCGCTGGATTCGGGTCGGAAGCGCCAAACGAGGTGATCTTCGCCGCGCCCCGCACGTTGCGCCTCGACCTCCCAGCGCACGTCATCCTTGCCAAGCGACAGGTGCGAGGCATGGGCCCTGCCCTCGCGCCACGCTTCGCGCGCGGTCTTGAGCAGTATTTCGGAGGCATCTTCCTCGCTCAGCGCAAGATTGGGCGGTGCCTTCTCGATCCCGAACCGTGCCGAAAACGCCGCGCTCGCGCAGACCAGCCGGTTGGCGCGGTCGGTAATCGCGAGCAGCACACCGGGCTGATCGATCGCTGCAAGCGTCACGCTCCAGTCGGGCGGAGCCAGCGCATCGGCCTTCACACTGCCCGCCTTGTTGCGCAGCACGATCAACAGAGCCATCAATGTCGCAAGCCCGCCCGCATAGGCGGCCGTCAGAATCGGCAATTCGCTAAGCAGCCATACCGCAGTGATGCTGACGATCAGAGCGAGCAGGAGAACCACCCACCCCATCGGGGTGGCTTTTTCGACCGGTTCGCCGACCAGGCTCATACGCCCGCGTCCTCACCCATCGCGTCGAGCAGCGCCTTTTGCCGTGCGACCTGCCCCCGCACGAGGCGCCGCCGCCGACGCCGACCCATAGCAATTCGCCAGACCCACTTGGTGATGAAGTAGCCGACAGGGGGAAACAGTGCGGCGAACAGCATGAAGCCGAGAACGGTCGCTCCCGCAGCTTCGAACAGTCCGGCGAAGGATAGCAGACTGTCGTTGCGCAACAGGACGTCGCCCGTATCGGGCGCGATTGTCAGCACCTTGTGCCCCACGCGATTGGCCGCCCATAACCAGAATGGCAGAGTCAGCGGGTTGGTCACGAGCGTCACTGCACTGGCGATCGGCACGTTCGCACGCACCGTGAATGCGAGAACCAGCGCGAGGAAGATCTGGCCGAAAGGGATGACGAAACCGGCAAACAGCCCCAGCGCGACACCGCGCGGGACGTTTCGGCGTGTGAATCGCCACAATTCGGGACTGAGGAAGCGGTGCGCGATCGGCTTGAGGATGCGACTTTCGGCCAGCGATTCGCGGTCTGTGTAACGGCGCAGATACCCCCACAGGGCCGATCGGGCGTTCGGCTTCCGGAGGCTGTCTGAAGGTTGGCTCATAGGTCTCGTTCGATGATGGGATCGACCGACCCCTAGGGCAAGCCGCGCGTCTTCGTTTTGCCCTGCGAAAGGCCTACAACATTATAGGCGGGATGGGGTGGCTGCTTGATTAATCATTCACCGCACACCGCAGAAATCAGCCTGGCTTTATCAGCGCCTCTCACGCAGGATGCGGGCCTTGTCGCGCTGCCAGTCGCGATCCCTGATGTAATCGCGCTTGTCCTTCGTCTGGCGCCCTTTGGCGAGTGCCAATTCGACCTTCGCCCGACCTTGTCCGTTAAAATACACGGACAACGGTACGAGCGTCATGCCCTTGCGTTCTACCGCGCCGAGAAGCTTCTCGATCTCACGTGCATGTAGCAGCAGCTTGCGCGGCCGCTTGGGCTCGTGATTGAAGCGGTTGCCGTGGCTGAATTCGGGAATATTGGCATTGATCAACCATGCTTGGCCATCGCGCACCTCGGCGTAGGATTCAGCAATTGCCGCCTCGCCGACTCTCAGCGACTTCACCTCTGTGCCCTGCAACGCGATCCCTGCCTCGAACTTCTCTTCGACCTCGTAATCGAAGCGAGCGCGCCGGTTCTCGGCGACGACTTTGCGCTTGTCGAAGGTTGGAGGCTTGGGGCGAGGCATAAGGCTCGCGCGATGTAGGCGGACATGGGTCAAAGGGAAAGGGGGGTGCGGCATCTCCGATGCCGGCCATCCAATCCGCCGGGGTCGAGTCGGCCCTGCCCGAGGTGCCCCGGGGATGAAAAGCTCTGGACTGGGGGACACCTGTTACGCAAGAATGGCAGCCATCGAAATCAGGGGGGACTTCGTGAAAACCGTATTCAGTGCAATTCTTTGTCTAGGACTTTCCGGCGTAGCGCTGGCCACATCGCCAGCGGTCGCGCAAACCGCCAAACAGGCTCCGCCACCGCTCGAAGCCTATGGCGAGTTGCCCGACATTGAGGACGTATCGCTGTCGCCGAACGGCCGCATCGCATTGCTGGGCAAGGTCAACGGCAAACGCGTGGTCCTGATGCTGGACGAAAACCGCAAACCGATGAACTACGCCCTCGTCGGCGACATCAAGGTCCGGTCGATCGGATGGGCCGGGGAAGACATCGTGATCGTTCAGCGGACCGATACCCAGGAACTGGGTGACAGGTTCATCGCCGACCAGGCCGAGTTCAGCAACTCCATGCTGGTGCCGGTCGACTCTTCGAAACCGGTGAGCACCGTCTTTGCCGACAATCGCGATATCCTGAATGCGAACTACGGCAGCTATGGCCAGCGCCTCATCGACGGTCGCTGGTACGGCTATTACGCCGGCCTGCCGATGAAACGTGCGCCGAGCGGGAATTCCTACTACGATGGCGATCCTATCGCACTTTATCGCGTCGACCTCGCAAAGAACAAGGCAGACCGGATAGCCAGCGGCGCGACGAATCGCGGCAGCCGCGATTGGGAAATCCAGGCCGATGGAAGCATCGGAGCCTACCTCGATTACTTCCGGCAGGACCATCGCTGGGTGTTGCGCAACGGCAGCGACAAGCAATTGGCGACGGACTACACGTCTGAGGACGGATGGGCTTCTCTCGACGGGTTTACGCGCGACGGCACCGGTGTGGTTGTAAGAATTACCAATGACGACGACGATCGCGAGTGGTTTTCCATACCGCTCGGAGGTGGCGCGAAAACCAAACTGTTCGAGGATGTCGATGGCACTGTCGAAACCGTCTACAAAGATCGGTATTCGCGCCGGATGATCGGATATGCGCTCGAGGATGCCCCCGACGAACCGATCTTCTTCGATGAGGAGCGCCAGGACGCCGTTCGGAAGGTTATACAGGGCTTCGATGCGCAGAACGGGAAAATCGTGGGCTGGACCCCGGATCGTACCAAGATGCTCGTCACCACGAACGGCAATTTCGATAGCGGCACATGGCTGTTGGTCGATACCACGGCGGGATCGACTTTCCAGATCGGATCGGAGCGGCCCGCCATCTCTCCCGGCATGGTCGGCCCGATCTCGACCTTCACCTACACCGCCGGCGACGGACTGGAAATCGATGCGATCCTGACCCTGCCCCCCGGCCGCGAAGCGAAGGACCTGCCGCTTGTCATGCTGCCGCATGGCGGCCCGCAAGCGCACGACGAAGAGGGTTTCGACTGGTGGGCGCAAGCCTTCGCCTCGCGCGGATACGCCGTGCTCCAGCCCAATTTCCGTGGTTCGACCGACAAGGATCAGGCCTTCGTCGACAAGGGCAACGGCGAATGGGGCAAGAAGATGCAGACCGATCTTTCGGACGGCATCGCCGCCCTTACCGAGAAGGGCATCGTAGATCCATCGCGCGCCTGCATCGTCGGCGCCAGCTATGGCGGTTACGCCGCAATGGCGGGCATCACCTTGCAGAAGGACGTGTACCGCTGCGCCGTTGCGGTTGCCGGGGTGAGCGACCTGAAGAGGATGGTCAGCCGGGAATATAACGAAGGCGGAAGTCGGTCGTTGCGCGACTTTCGCGAAGAGACGATCGGCCCGCGCAGCGAAATGGATTCGATTTCGCCTGCCAAACTTGCCGATCAGGCGAGCGCGCCGATCCTGCTGATCCACGGGAAGGACGATACGGTCGTCCCGTACGAACAGAGCACGATCATGGCCGACAAGCTGAAAGATGCCGGCAAGCCTTACGAACTGGTCACCCTGGAAGGGGAGGACCACTGGCTCTCGCTTTCGAGCACACGATTGAAGATGCTCGCTGAAGCGGTTCGCTTTGTCGAAAAATACAATCCAGCCGACTGATCCAAGAAAACGGGTGGCGCGCGTGTCGCGCCACCCGTTTTGACAGGCTGCGATCATCCGATCGACGGCGCCTAACGGCTTGTCTTCACTCGCTCAGTCGGCAAGGCTTGTCCGATAGCAGGGTTCAGGGGGGAGCCATGCCACACACCACTAAAATTCGGTCGCTGTTCGCGGCATTGCTGCTCGTTTTCTCTTTCGGCCAGCTTCATGCTCAGGGGCCTCTGCCCCTTTCCGTCTACGGCGACCTGCCCAATGTCGAGGATGCGGCTATCTCTCCGGGCGGAGGGAACATCGCCATCCTCACCCGCATCGGCGGGGTGCGTCAGCTCGTCTTCCTCGATCAGGACAAGACGATTATCGATCGCTGGGGGGTGGGCGATGCGAAAGTCCGCTATTTCGATTGGATCGGCGACGATAGCCTGCTGCTGGTAACCAGCCAGACGCAGGATGTGTGGGGCTTCACCACCGACAAAGTCGAGCTTTCCAGCGCGCAGATCATCCCGATCCGTGGGAATCGTGAAGTGGAGACGGTCTTCGCGAACGATCGCAAGCTGGTTCAGGCGGTTTTCGGCAATTACGGTACGCGCAAGATCGATGGCCATTGGCAGGCCTATTTCGGCGCGATCGTCCTAAAGCGTGATTTCAACACCGATTACGTTTTCGACCACGGTCGCCCTTACCTGTATACGTACGACCTTGGCACCGGCAAGTCGCGGATGGCGTTCAGGGCACCGCCCGAAGGTACTGCTCGCGACTGGCTGGTCGACGCCAGCGGTGGGGTCGCTGCGACATTCGACATGGACCGCGACTCAGGGCGCTGGGTGCTGCGCGGCCCCGATGGCGACAAGATTGCCGATGGGCAGGACGAGGCCGGCCGCGCGGGCCTGATCGGGCTCGGCTACGATGGTACCTCGGTCATTTACTTCGAGCGGGATGACGAAGGGACCTCGCTGTGGTTCGAAGTTCCGCTTGCCGGGGGGGCCGTCACTCCCTTCCTCAGGGACGCCGACGTCGACCGGCTCTATTTCGATGAGACGACGGGCAACCTGCTTGGCTATCTCGACGCCAACAAGGGCCCTGTCTTTGCAAATCCCGCGCAGCAGGCGGCGGCAAGCAAGATTCGCCGGGCCTTTTCCAAGCTCGACATGCGGATGATCGACTGGACGCCGCGGATGGACAAGGTCCTCGTCCGCACCAGCGGCAATGGCGACAGCGGCTCCTATTACGTAGTCGACCTGGGCTCGATGCGCGCGGAAGGTTTCGGATGGGAAAGGCTGGCGATCGAGCCCGACATGGTGGGGCCGATTTCGACGTTCTCCTACACGGCCTCCGACGGCCTCGAGATGGATGGCATCCTGACGTTGCCTCCCGGACGCGAAGCGAAAGACCTTCCCGTCATCATGCTGCCGCACGGCGGACCGCACGCTTCCGATCGCGAGCAGTTCGACTGGTGGGCGCAGGCCTTCGCCTCTCGCGGCTACGCGGTCTTCCAGCCCAATTTCCGCGGGTCGACCAACCGTGACGATGCGTTCAAACTCGCCGGGTACGGAGAATGGGGCCGCAAGATGCAGACCGACATCTCCGACGGGCTTGCCGCGCTGGCGGATGCCGGCATCGTCGATCCGCAGCGCGCCTGCATCGTAGGCGCAAGCTACGGCGGGTACGCCGCGCTCGCCGGTGTGACGCTGCAACAGGGGCTCTATCGCTGCGCAGTGGCGGTTGCCCCGGTGAGCGACATCAGGGCGATGTACAACGAGGATTACCGTGAATCGGGCGACCGGCGGATCACCAAGGAGGCCTTGCTGCAACAGCTGGGCCCCCGCGACCGGTGGGACGATGTCTCCCCGCGTCGCAATGCGGATCGTGCCGACGCGCCGATTCTGCTGATCCATGGGCGGGAAGATACCGTGGTGCCCTATTCGCATTCCACCCAGATGGCCGACAAGCTCAAGGACAACGGCAAACCTTACGAGCTTGTATCTCTGGATGGCGAGGATCACTGGCTATCGCTGTCAGCCACCCGGCAACAAATGCTCGAGGCCACGATGCGCTTCGTCCAGGAGCACAATCCTGCGGATTAGTCGGCGTTTCCGGGGCAGGCACGCTTGTCGCGCCGGCTTTTGCGACCGAAGGATACTCGGGTGAGCGACACCGAGCCCTTCATCATCGCGAACCGGAGCATTGCACCGGGCACGGCGGAGATACTGACGATCCCCGTCAGCCAGCAGGTCACGGGGCTCGATGCCTCGCTCGCGCTCAAAGTGCTGCATGGCGCGAAGCCCGGCCCGGCGGTTTTCGTCAGCGCGGCGATCCATGGGGACGAGATCGTCGGGACCGCGATCATCCAGCGGCTGCTCGACCATCTGATGCCCGAGGAGATGTCGGGCACGGTCATTCTCGCTCCCGCGGTCAACATCTACGGCTTCGCCTCGCACAGCCGCTACCTCCCCGACCGGCGCGATCTCAATCGCAGCTTTCCGGGGTACGAGCATGGCAGCCTCGCCGCACAGCTGGCGCATTGCTTCCTCGTCAATGTGATCGATCGCTGCACGCTGGGGATCGACCTGCACACCGCCGCGATCCACCGCTATAACTTGCCGCAGATCAGGATCGCTTCGGGCAGCCCGCACCTCACCGAACTGGCGATGGCCTTCGCCCCGCCAATCATCATCGAGAGCCCGCTGCGCCCCGGATCGATGCGCGCGCTGGCGGCGGACCGCGAGACGCCGATGCTGCTCCTCGAAGCGGGCGAGGCGCTGCGCTTCGATCGCTATTCGATCAAGGTCGGCGTGGCGGGCGTCCTGCGCGTGCTGGCGCATATCGGCATGATCGAGCAGCATGGCGACGCGCACGAAACCGATGTGCCGGTCCGCGCCAATCGCTCAAGCTGGGTCCGCGCCCCGCGCGGCGGCGTGACGCGGCGGGTGCGCAAGTCGGGCGACATCGTGAAGAAGGGCAGCCTGCTGGCAGTGGTCGGCGGGTTGTTCGGGGAGGACGGGCTGGAACTGGTGAGCCCCTTCGACGGAGTCATCATCGGCCATGCGACGCTGCCCGTGGTCAACCAGGGCGACGCGCTGTTCCATATCGCGGAGGTCGAGACGATGGACGCCGTGGGCAAGGACGCCCGCAGCATCGCCGATGCCATGGCCGTCAGCCAGCCACCCCACCCGCCGACCACGCTGCTGGACGAGGACGAGGTGCTTTAGGTCGCGCTAGTTCACGACCGGTCGAATGCGACGGTTCTCTGAATGAGAGCGAACAGCCTTACACCAGCCCCGCATGCTCCAGCGCCTCATCGACCGCGCGGCGGGCGTGGTCGGAGCAGGCGACCAGTGGAAGGCGGACTTCGTCGGTCATCCAGCTTTGCGTGCGGCTGAGCGCGTACTTGACCGGAGCGGGGCTCGAATCCTCGAACATTGCGTAGTGGAGCGGATAGAGGCGGTCATTCAGTTCGCGGGCGCGGACCAGATCATTGTCCGCGCAGGCTTTCTGGAATTCGGCGCACAGTGCAGGCGCGACATTGGCGGTCACCGAGATGCAGCCCTTGCCGCCCGCCGCGTTGAACGGGAGCGCCAGCTCGTCATTGCCCGAAAGCTGGCAGAAATCTCTGGAGATACCCATGCGGTGGTCGGCAACGCGCGACAGATCCTCGCTCGCGTCCTTGATCGCCACGATCACGTCGGGGAACTTCTCCGCCAGTTCGCAGACAGTTTCCGGCAGAATATCGGTCACCGTGCGACCGGGCACGTTGTAGAGCACGATCGGCAGGTCGCCGTGCTCGGCCAGATGGCTGAAATGCGCGATCAGACCCGCCTGGCTCGGCTTGTTGTAATAGGGCGCGACGCACAGGCCGGCGGTCACGCCCGCCTTCTTGGCGAACTTGAGGTGCAGCAGCGCGTTGTTGGTGTCGTTGCTGCCACAGCCAGCGATGATCGGCACGCGGCCCGCCGCCTGTTCGACGCACATCTCGATCACCCGGTGGTGTTCGGCGTTGGAAAGCGTGGAGGCCTCGCCCGTGGTCCCGCACGGCACCAGCGCCGCGCTGCCCTGCTCGATCTGCCAGTCGACCAGCGTCCGAAACGCCGCCTCGTCGACCTTGCCGTCCCGAAATGGGGTCACGAGCGCCGGGATTGAGCCTGAGAACATTTGAGCCGCTCTTTCGTTGATACTATACAGGGGAGCGATAACGGGGTGTCAGCTGCCCCATCCCGCCCGATTTGTTCAGTGCCTGATAAGGAGCCAGTGGCCATAATGTCCAGCATGACCCGACTTCCCTTTCTGGCTATCGCGCTCGTTTCCACCACCTCCATCACCCCGCCCGCTTTCGCGCAGGATGCGGCAAGCTGGGATCGTGCGCGGGCGGACCTGATCGCAACCGCACCGACGCAGATGGCGCAGGTGATTGCTCGGTGGGAATACCTGATCGAGCAGCGCGACCTGCCCTTCAACGAATATGCGAGCTTCCTGCTGGCCTATCCCGATTTCCCGCAGTCCGATCGGCTGCGTGAACGGGCCGAGATTGCCCTCGACGAAAGCTTCGCCAGCCCGGAAAACCTCGTTGCGTATTTCGACGCGCTGCCGCCGGTGACCAATGCGGGCAGGGCGCGCTATGCCCTTGCTCTGTCGTCGGTCTCGCGCCCCGAAGCTGCTGCCGTCGCGCGCGAAGCGTGGCGCGGCGGGAAGATGAGTTCGACGAGCGAACCCTATCTGGTGTCGCTGTTCGGATCGCAATTCTCGCAGGCCGACGAAGACGCCCGAATGAATGCGCTGCTGTGGCAGAGCGCCACAGAGGCTGCGCAACGACAGATCACCCGCGTCTCGCCCGACCAGCGCGACATGTTCACCATCCGGCTCGCGCTGATCCAGGGCTACGAGCCGTCGAGCGCGGGCGTGCCGATCCCCGCCGATGCCAATCAGGACGCGGGCTACGTCTACAACCTCGCCAAATATTACCGCGAGAACCGGCAACTGCCGCAGGCGATTGCGCTGCTCGCCAACCGCCCTGCTTTCGAACGCCCTGCTTTCGACCCGGAGGATTTCGTCGGCGAAGCGCTGCGCGTGGCGCGCGGTGCCGGATCGGACCCATCGGCGCAGATCGCGGCCAAGGTCGACGATCTGTTCGCGCCGGGCACAGATATCAGCCGGGAAGCCTATCGCCTGCGCGACGATTACACGTCGCTGATGTGGCTGGGCGGGACGAACGCCTACTGGAACCTCGGCCAGCCGGGCCGCGCGGCTCCGCTGTTCTATCGCTACGGTGCAGCAGCGCAGACCCCGCAGACCCGCTCCAAGGGTTTCTACTGGGCCGGTCTTGCTTCCGAACGTGCAGGCGACCGCAGCGAGGCGAACCGCTATTACGAGATGGCAGCGAGCTACCCGGACCGTTTCTACGGCCAGCTGGCGTTCGCAAAACTGGGCCGCGAAGTGCCGCAGCTGGGGGGCAACAGCGTTGCGCTGCCCACCGCGCAGCAACGCGCCGAGTTCGAGAACTCGACCTTGACCAAGGCGGTGCGCGAAGTCGCGCGCGACGCGCCGTGGCGTACCGGCATCCAGTTCTATCAGGCGATTTCCGAGCGCGCCGACACGCCGGAGGAGCACGCGCTCGTCGCCGAACTGGCGCGCGATACCGGTCGCCGCGACCTTGCGGTCAACGTCGCCGAGGCGGCTGCGGCGGACGGGTTGCGCGGGTTCGTTCTTCAGGGCTTCCCTACGGTTGCCCCGCCGCCGGGCGCGAACTGGACGATGGTTCATGCGATCTCGCGGCAGGAAAGCCAGTTCGCCGCCAACGCGAAGAGCCATGCGGGCGCGCGCGGGCTGATGCAGCTGATGCCGGGTACCGCGCGAGAGCAGGCGCGCAAGCTGGGCATGAGTTACAACGCGAGCGACCTGATCGACAATCCGAGCTACAATATGCAGCTCGGCGATGGGTACTTCGCGCGCATGATGAGCTACTACAACGGCTCCTACCCGCTTGCCATCGCGGCCTATAATGCGGGCCCGGGTAACGTGAACAAGTGGCTGCGCGCCAATGGCGATCCGCGCGAGGGCGGGATCGACTGGGTCACGTGGATCGAACGTATTCCGATCTACGAGACCAAGAACTACGTCCAGCGGGTGATCGAGAACGCAGCGGTGTACGAACAGCTCAATCCCGGCCGTTCCGAATTCGGCCGCCCGCGGATGGCGGGTGACTTCCTGCGCTAGGACGGGCTAGTCTGCTGGACATGGCTGGAGACAACCCCATCACGCCGGCGGGCTATTCCGCGATGAAGGCGCGTTACGACCACCTGCTGGGCACCGCGCGGCCCGAGATCGTGGAGATCGTCAGCTGGGCGGCGGGCAATGGCGACCGCTCCGAAAACGGCGACTACCTGTATGGTCGCAAGAAGATGCGAGAGATCGACCGCGAGCTGGCGCATCTCGCCCGGCGGATGAAAGCCGCACGGGTGATCGATCCGGCAGACCAGCCGAACCGGGCCCGCGTGTTCTTCGGCGCGACCGTAACACTGGTCGACGAGGATGATCGCGAACGCGTGCTGACGCTTGTTGGCGATGACGAGCAGGAGGCTGGCGAAGGCCGCATCGGATGGTCGTCTCCGCTGGCACGGGCGCTCCGCGGCGCGGAAGTCGGCGACGTCCGCATGGTGAAGGGGCCGACTGGCCTGAGAGAATGGGAAGTGCTCGCCGTATCCTACCCCGACAAGACGAGCGCGGCCGCATGAAGCGGTCGATGCTGGCGCTAGCGATGGTCGCCATGCTGGCGAGCCCCGCCCTTGCCCGCTCCTCGCTTGGCATTTTCGACGATTGGGGCGCGTTTCGCGACCCGCGCCTGCCACGCTGCTATGCCATCTCCAAGGGCGAGCGCAGCAGGGGTGCGCGCGAGTTCACGCCTTACGCAACGGTGGGCACATGGCCCAAGCGCAAGATCCGCAACCAGGTTCACTTGCGCACGTCCCGCCGCCTTGCCGCAGACCCGAAAGTGGTGCTGCGCGTCGGTGGGGACAGTTATACCCTCATCGCAGGCGAAGCGGACGCATGGGCGGTCGACAAGCGGATGGATGCAGCAATCGTCGCCACCATGCGCGCGGGCTCCCGCATGACCGTCACCGCGACCGATCGCGGCGGGAATCGCTTCACCGACACCTACAGCCTGTCGGGGGTGGCGACGGCAATCGACGCCGCGACGATATCCTGCGCCAAGGACTGACCTTGCGCACTGGCAGGCGACAGCTACGGCTCGCGCAAAAGAAAAGGGGCGCGGCCCGGTAGGACCACGCCCCTTCGCATCTTCAGGTCAGCCTATCAGAAGCGCATGCCGAGCCCGACGGTCACCTGGTGACGATCGGTATCCACATCGAAGCGGTCGCTGTCGGGCAGCGTGCCGTCAAAATCGACTTCGGCCCGCGAGTAGTTCGAATAACGATATTCGATGTTGGTGAACATGTTCCGGCCAAAGGCATATTCCAGCCCGCCACCGACGCGATAGCCGTCGAGATCGTAATCATCGTCGAACTGGGTCGTGCCATCGTTGCTGCGAACGTTGAGCTTGGCGTTGGTGTAGCCGCCCTTGGCGTAGAACATCATGTTCTCGTTCGCCTTCACGCCGATACGCGCGCCGAGGTACAGGTCGCGGCCCGAGGACACGTTGCCGTAGCCGAAGCCTTCGAAGTCACCGTCCTTGTAGTCGGTCTTCGCGGTCGAGCCGGAAAATTCGGCTTCGGGACCGATCACGACACTGCCGAGATCGACGTCGTAGCCAACGGCGGCACCGTAGAGCAGGCCGTCAGCGGTCTGGTCGTTATTGTCGTTGCCATCATCGTCCACCGTGGAGCCGGCACGCAGGCTGTCGTAACCGGTCACCGCCTGGACGCGCAGTCCGGTGAAGGGCGAGTCGGCATCCTGAGCGAACGCGGGGGTGGCGAGCGCTGCAATCGAGCCGGTGGCGATCAATGCAATCATCTTATTCATGGGGGTACTTCCTTCTTATCCAGTGCCGCCTGCGATGCGGCACGCAGGGAAGGAATGTCGGAAGGTCCCACGAAGTTTCATGAACGTCACACAACAAGAAACTGTGGCATTACGGTAACAATCTGTCGCCGAGCTGAGGGATTGATGCGATCAACCGTCGGAACCCCCTTTTCGAAGGTGCGTGCGATGCTGGAATTCTGGGCGCAAACCGATTATGTGCGGCTCTCCCATGGCCTATACAGACCTCATGCCCACCCCCGGAGCGTTCGATCCGGTGCCCACCCCGCGCGATATTACGCCGCGGGCGGACGGGCGCGTCGATTTGATCGGCTTACCCAAAGCGCGCATTCGCGAGCTATTCGAGGCTGCCGGTCTCGACACGAAAGCCGCCAAGCTGCGCTCCAAGCAGGTGTTCCACTGGCTATACCATCGCGGCGTGACCGATTTCGAAGCGATGACCGACATCGCTAAGACGATGCGCCCCTGGCTGACCGAACGCTTCGTGATCGGACGGCCCGAGGTGGTCGAAGCGCATCACTCGACCGACGGAACACGCAAGTGGGTGCTGCGCACTGCCGACGGCAATGATTTCGAGATGGTCTTCATCCCCGACGCAGATCGGGGAACCTTGTGCATCTCCAGCCAGGTCGGCTGCACGCTCAACTGCCGCTTCTGCCACACCGGCACCATGCGGCTGGTGCGCAATCTGACGCCGGGCGAAATCGTCGGCCAGGTCATGCTCGCGCGCGACACTCTGGGCGAATGGCCCAAGGGTTCGATGGCGGGGCTCGCCGAGGTTGAGGACAGCGCGGAATATACGTCCGACGGACGCCTGCTGACCAACATCGTGCTGATGGGCATGGGCGAGCCGCTGTATAATTTCGACAACGTGCGCGATGCGATGAAGCTGGTGATGGACGGCGACGGCCTCGCGCTGTCGAAACGCCGGATCACACTCTCGACCAGCGGAGTGGTACCGATGATGGCACGCTGCGGCGAGGAAATCGGCGTCAATCTCGCAGTCTCGCTCCACGCGGTGCGCAAGGACATCCGCGACGAGATCGTCCCGCTGAACAAGAAGTACGGTATCGAGGAACTGCTGCAGGCCTGCGCCGACTATCCCGGTGCGAGCAACGCACGGCGAATTACCTTCGAGTACATCATGCTTAAGGACAAGAACGACAGCGACGAGGATGCGCGCGAGCTTGTCCGCCTGCTGCGCCAGTACGATCTGCCCGCGAAGGTGAATCTGATACCGTTCAACCCGTGGCCGGGCAGCGATTACGAAACCTCCCTGCCCGAGCGCATTCGCGCCTTCTCGGACATCGTCTTCGAAGGCGGCATCAGCGCGCCGGTCCGCACCCCGCGCGGGCGCGACATCGGTGCGGCCTGTGGCCAGCTGAAGACCGCCGCCGAAAAGAAGAGCCGCGCCCAGCGCGATCGCGAAGCGGCGGCAGCCAACGCGTGAGCGCGACCGTCGAGGCGATCTGCGCCGGCAAGGCGTCTTCGCTTCCCGATGGAAAACGCAGCGCAATCGTCAAATCTCCGCTGGATGGCCCGGCAGAAATCGGGCCCGGCGGCGTTGCGGGCGACGAGCAGGTGGATCGCCGCCACCACGGCTTCCCGGCGATGGCCGTGCACCTGTACCCCGCAGACCACTACGCTTGGCTAAGGGAGCAATTCGGCGATCTGCCCGCGCTCTCTAGGCCGGGTAGCATGGGCGAAAACCTCTTCGTGCACGGTATCGACGAGACCTCGTTCCACGTAGGCGACCGGTTCCGGCTCGGCACCGCCATCATCGAACTCTCGCAACCCCGCCAGCCCTGCGCCACGATCGAGCGTCATCTGGGCCGCAAGGGTGTGGTAAAGGCGATTGTCGCGAGCGGCCGCTGCGGCATGTTCTTTCGCGTAGTCGAGCCGGGAACCGCTCGGGCCGGCGATACGCTCGACTTGATTGAGCAGGGCGCTGCCGACTGGACGGTCAGGCGGGCCTTCCATCTCGTCTATGGGGCATCCAAGCCGGAGCGCGATGAACTGGCCGAACTCGCCAGCCTGCCCCGCGTGTCCGACCGGCTTGTGCGCGATATTCGCCGCAAGCATCCCGACGCGTAACGCATTGGGCGAAGACTTGCGGCCGATCATCGGTTAGGCTCTCGTCCATGCGTAAGGCCCGCCGATGACCGACAAACCAGCCGTTCTCGTTACCGGAAGCGCTCAGCGGATCGGCGCAGCGTTCTCGCGTGCCTTTGCCGATGCGGGCTGGCATGTGGTGATCCACTACCGGTCGTCGGGCGACGAAGCCGCTGCGCTGGCCGACGAACTCCCTTCCGCCGAAACGGTGCAGGCGGACCTCGCCCAAGACGGCGCCCCCGCTGCACTGGCCCGCGAACTCGCCGCGCGGCTCGACGACTGGCGTTGCCTCATCAACTCGGCGGCAATCTTCAAACCGGACGATGTCACCGCCCTCGATCCGGAGATTTTCCGGCAGGCTATGCAGGTGAACGCGCGCGGTCCTGCGATGCTCGCACAAGCCTACCTTGCCCATGCGCGGGCACTCTCGGGCCGACACGTGATCCAGGTCACCGACCAGAAGCTGGCCAATCCCAATCCCGACTTCTTCAGCTACACGATGAGCAAGCACGCCGCCGATGCCACGATCCGGATGCTCGCGATGGGCGCGGCCCGCGCCGAAGACTGTATCAACGGCCTCGCCCCCGGAGCGATCCTGGCGAGCCACGACCAGAGCGAGGACGAGGCGGAGCGTTCACACCTGCTCAACCTGCGCCGCCGCAGGACGACACCCGAAGACGTAGCTCAGGCGGCGGTAATGCTGGCACGCGGCGACCTTGCAAGCGGCGAGACGCTGTTCGTCGACAGCGGCCAGCACCTACTCAGCCAGCCGCGCGACGTCATTTATCTCGAGCGGGAGAGCGCGCGATGAGGCACCTTGTTTCCACCCGTCTGTGGCACTGGATCAACCTGATCGCGATCGTGATCCTGTTCATGAGCGGGCTGAACATCTCCAACGCCCACCCCTACCTCTACTGGGGAAACTGGGGCTTCGCGCCCGAGCAGGCCTGGCTGGCGGTCCCGCGTTTTCCCGGCTGGATGACGATTCCCGATTTCTACAGCCTCGCCAAGGCGCGCGACTGGCACCTTCTGATGGCACTGCCCTTCGCCTTCGGGCTGCTGTTCGTCTGGATCGCAATGCTCTGGAACGGTCACTTCAGGCGCGATCTCGCGACCCGCAAGCGCGAGTGGCGATGGCGCGCCATCAAGGCAGATGTCGTCCAGCACCTGCGGTTCGATTTTGGGCATGAGGGCGGCAAGTACAACTTCCTGCAGAAGCTCGCCTACGGCAGCGTGTTCGGCGTGTTGCTGCCCGGCATGATCCTGACCGGACTGGCGATCAGCCCCGGCATGGAGGCAACGCTGTGGTGGCTGGTCGATCTGCTCGGCGGACGCCAGAGCGCGCGTTCGATCCACTTCCTGTTCGCCTGGGCGATCTTCGGCTTCTTCGTGCTGCACGTCGCGCTGGTGCTGTTGACGGGGCCGATCGGGCATCTGCGGGCGATGACTCTGGGGGGTGACCACGAGCCGACCAATCCGCCGTTCGCCAGGCCGCGGCACGAAAACGGAGACTCCGCATGAGCATCCTGATGAAACGCCGCAGCGTCCTCCTCGGCTCGGGTGCGCTGATGCTGGGTGCCTGTTCCAAGGTACACGACAGCAAAGCGGGCGAGAGCCTGTTCGGCGCGGTCGACGACTGGCACAAGGGCCTGCAACGCAGCCTCACCGCGCGCAACGCGCTGGCCCCCGAATTTGCGCCCGAGGATATCTCGCCCTTCTTCCGCGGCAACGGCTCCACCGACCCGCAGAACGACGGCTATCCCCAGCACGTGGCAGAAGGCTTCGCAAACTGGCGCTTCACGGTGGGCGGGCTCGTCGAGCGACCGCTATCGCTCACTCTCGATCAGATCATGCGCCTGCCGCAGCGCACGCAGATCACCCGGCACGACTGTGTGGAAGGGTGGAGCGCGATCGGCCAGTGGACCGGACCGCAGCTATCGACCTTCCTCGATCTGGCACGGGTCCGCGACGCGGCGAAGTTCATCGTCTTCCGCTGCGCCGACGATTACACGCAAGGCCGCTATTACGAGAGTGTCGATATGGTCGATGCCTTCCACCCGCAGACGATCATTGCGCACCGCCTGAACGGAGAGCCGCTGCCGGTCCGCAACGGGGCCCCACTGCGCGCCCGGGTGGAGCGCCAGCTCGGCTACAAGCACGCGAAGTATCTCACCGGGGTAGAGGCTGTCGCGAGCCTGGACGACATCGGGCTCGGCAAGGGCGGCTACTGGGAAGATCACGGTGGCTACCAGTGGTACGCAGGGATGTAGTAACCTTGTCCGGCTATGTGGGGCACGATAACGTTAAGCCGCATTTACCGAATTGGAAGCAGGGTCATGGGCAAGGTCTGGAATGATGAAGAGGTTCGGGTCTTGGTCGGCTGGACCGCCCAGGACTTCGGATCGAACATGATCGTGCGGATCGAGACGGCGACCAACAAGCCGGAAAGCGAAGAGGATATCCTTGTTTCCCGCATGGTGATGAACAAGGAACAGGCCGTCCAGCTGGGCAACATGCTGTTCGAACTTTGCGGTACGCTGCCTCCGAAAGGGGCCAAGCCCCCTCTGCTGGATCGAATTCTGACACGCAAAACCGGCTGATATTTGATACAAGGCGTCCGTATTGCCCCCGCCGGAACGGATCGCCTTATGTTTACGAAAGAAATCGCCTCTCGGCGGACCCTTGATTCGCGACCCGGCGGTTTTGCAAGTCGCCTGCTGAGCCGTTTTTTCGCTTCCCATATCACCTCGGGCGCATTCGAGGTCGCTTTTGCCGACGGCACGGTTGAGAGGTACGGCTCGCCCGCCCCCGGCTCGCTAGAAATCGCCATCCGCTTCACCGATGCGCACGTGCCGCGCGAGATACTTCTCGATCCGGCGCTGGGCGCGGCCGAAGCCTTCATGGACGGGCGGCTGGTGATCGAGCGTGGCGATATCATGGGTATGGTCGAGCTGTTTGCGCGCAACGCTCCATGGGAAGCGGGTGCGAGCTATGACCGGCCGAACGCACTCAAGAAACTGGCAAACCGGCTCGCCTTTCATGGAGAGCAGCTCAACAATGCGGTGCGAAGCCGGTCCAACGTCGCGCATCATTACGACATCGGCAATTCACTCTACCAGCTGATGCTCGATGCCGAGCACATGCAGTACAGCTGCGCCTACTGGCCCGAGGAGCGCGGCGGCACCGACATGTCGCTGGCGCAGGCGCAGGAGGCCAAGCTGGCGCATATCGCAGCCAAGCTTGCGCTGGAGCCGGGTCAGCGCGTGCTCGACATCGGCTGCGGCTGGGGCGGCATGGCGATGTTCCTCGCCCAGCGCGCCGATGTACACGTGACCGGGATCACGCTGTCCAAAGAACAGGCCGCCCTGGCGCGCGAGCGCATCGCCGCAGCCGGACTGTCGGACAAGGTCACCATAGAGCTCGTCGACTACCGCGATCACGCCGCGCAGGGGCACAAGTACGACCGGATCGTGTCGGTCGGCATGTTCGAGCATGTCGGGCAGGCGCAGTTCGACGAGTTCTTCCGTGCCTGTGGCACGCTTCTCTCAGTCGACGGCGTCATGCTCGTCCACACGATCGGGCGCATGGGCCCGCCGGGATCGACCGATGCCTTCACCCGCAAGTACATCTTCCCCGGCGGCTATATTCCCGCATTGAGCGAAACCGTTGCCGCGAGCGAGAAGTGCCGCCTCATCGCCACCGATGTCGAGACCTGGCGGTTGCACTACGCGCACACGCTGCGCGCGTGGTACGAAAGGTGCGAAGAACATCGCGACGCGATCATCGGCATGTACGACGAGCGCTTCTATCGCATGTGGACGTTCTATCTGGCCGGTGCCGCCGCCGCATTCGAAAGCGGTGCGATGTGCAATTACCAGATTCAGTATGCCCGCCACCGGCATGCCCTGCCCTATGCGCGGGATTACATGGGCGAAGCGGAGAAGCGGCTACACCGCGAGGCCTGACCTCCCGCGCTGAATGTTCGAACTGCAGAACGATTTGATTTCGTTACGCTTCATTCCCACTTTGAGGGGGAGAGGCAGAACGGGAATAGTCAAATGGCAGGCGGATGGGCGCGCGACGGCGCGGTGCAGGATCAGATCGACGATACGGTGTCCGACGCGGTAAAGGCTGCGCGAGCAGGCATGCCGACGGGCGAAAGCGAAAAGTGGTGCATCGAATGTGGGGAAGACATCCCCGAGAAGCGTCGCGTCGCCTTGCCCGGGGTGAAGACCTGCGTCGAATGCCAGTCGAAGCGCGACAGCAGCGCGCGCTCCAGCGGGATCAACCGACGCGGAAGCAAGGACAGCCAGTTGCGCTAAAGAAGGCACGGTCCGCGTTCGATAGCGGATTGTCTTGGCTAAACCGCGTTGATAGGCGCGTGCCATGACCTCGACCCCTCAGAACAACCGCGTCGTCCTCGCCTATTCGGGCGGCCTCGACACCTCCGTCATCGCCAAGTGGCTCGAAGTCGAGCGCGGGCTGGAGGTTGTGACCTTCACCGCAGATCTCGGCCAGGGCGAGGAACTGGAGCCTGCACGCCGCAAGGCGCAGGCGATGGGCATTCCCGACAAGCATATCTTCATCGAGGATCTGCGCGAGGAATTCGTGCGCGACTTCGTCTTCCCGATGATGCGCGCCAATGCCCGCTACGAAGGCGACTACCTGCTGGGCACCAGCATCGCGCGCCCGCTGATTTCCAAGCGGCTGGTCGAGATCGCGCACGAGACGGGCGCAGGTGCCATTGCGCACGGTGCAACCGGCAAGGGCAACGATCAGGTCCGCTTCGAGCTGTCCGCCTATGCGCTGGACCCCGATATCGTGGTGATCGCCCCGTGGCGCGAATGGGATCTGACCAGCCGCACCGCACTGATCGCCTGGGCAGAACAGCACCAGATCGAAGTGCCGAAGGACAAGCGCGGCGAAAGCCCCTTCTCGACCGACGCGAACCTCCTCCACACCTCCTCGGAAGGCAAGGTGCTGGAAGACCCGTGGGAAGAGACGCCCGACTACGTCTATTCGCGCACCGACAACCCCGAGGACGCGCCCGACACACCTGAGTACATCACGATTGCGTTCGAGCAGGGCGATGGCGTCGCTTTGAACGGCGAGGCGATGTCGCCCGCCACGCTACTCGCGGCGCTCAACGATCTGGGCCGCAAGCACGGGATCGGGCGGCTCGATCTGGTCGAGAACCGCTTCGTCGGCATGAAGTCGCGCGGAATGTACGAGACGCCGGGCGGCGAAATCTACGCCCGCGCGCATCGCGGGATCGAACAGATCACGCTCGATCGCGGCGCAGCGCACCTCAAGGACGAGCTGATGCCCAAGTATGCGGAGCTCATCTACAACGGCTTCTGGTTCAGCCCCGAACGCGAGATGCTGCAGGCGGCGATCGACCACAGCCAGACGCGTGTGTCCGGCGAGGTGCGGTTGAAACTGTACAAGGGCAATGCCTCCGTGGTCGGACGGCGCAGCCCGAACAGCCTCTATTCCGAAGCGCATGTTACCTTCGAGGATGACGCCGGCGCTTACGACCAGAAGGATGCGGCAGGCTTCATCAAGCTCAATGCGCTGCGGCTCCGGCTGCTGGCAAAGCGGGATCGCTGACCGCAATCGGACGCCTTGCGATGAAGTGTTGAGTTGCCCACCCCTGTCCACTGCTGAATCGTGGAAAAGTGGATAACTCGGCCTTGCAAAGCTTGCCCGACTCACTCCGCGAGCGCAGTCTCAAGACATCGGAAGGGAGGGAAAAACTCTTCGAGAGACGGTCGAAGGACCTGAAAACGAAGGATTTTTTCGAACCGGATGAGATGGCGGAGATTGTCCGCGCGGAGTTCGAGGAACGCTTGGCAAAGGCCTTGGCCGGACGCAAGCGAGCCGTTCGAGAAAACCGCGAAAGGTGCTTCACCATCAGCCGGGCAATCCGGCCGGACATCGATGGAAGCCCAGCGAGCTTCGGCAAACGGGGAGACCGCTCGAGATGGAAGGCCAACATGGACCGCCCGGTTTCGGTCTCGCCAGACGAGGACGGATCTTAGGGTCCATCAAACCGCGGGCGAAACCGGATGCCGGTGCGAGCGCCGGTGAATGATCCGTCCGATCCTTCGGGAAACGACGGGGAGCCGTCGGGCGCCAAGCGACCGTCGGAAGGTTCGCCTGAAGACGGGACCACGGGCCGGTAAGAGTGGGGTCGGCAGCGATGCCGGCCCCATTTGTCTTGTGCACCGCGCTTGCAGTTTGGCTGCATCTGTTCCGACCTAGCCAGGTCGGGCCATCGCGCCGGCAGCGATACAGGGTTCTTTTTCCACCCTGATTTGCGATTGAAATTGCTCGTTAAATCACGGGCAGACGCGGATTTGCGCCAAATCTGCGCAACAACCGAGTCACTTCGCGAAAGGTCCGAACCTATCGGGTCAAATGTGGCGAAAGCGCGGCGAGTTGCCTCCGGGCATATTCCCTCCGGAGCGAAGAAGCCTAAGTTCCCTCGCCATGGACGGGAACAAGAACACCCTTCGCCGCGTCGCCTTGCCGGCGTTCGCACTCGGTATCCTCGCACTGCCGCTCGCCGGAGCGGGCGCGCAGGATGCAGCGGGCCAGCGCGCAATGGTCGCCGAAATAGCCCAGACCGAATCTCAATCGCTGACCGACGAGATCGTTCCGGCGAACGCCGCCGCAACCGACTTCGACGCCAGCTTCGCACGCTTCGATATCGACCCGCCGGCACCCAGCGTGGGCACTGCCGCCGTCGACATCGACAGCTTCGAGCCGCCGGTCGAGGCGGAGCCCGAAGTGTGGCGCAGCGGCGTCGCGTCCTATTACGGCGCCAAGTTCAACGGTCGCCGCACCGCGAGTGGCGAGCGGTTCGACATGAATGCCTACACCGCCGCGCACAAGACGCTGCCCTTCGGCACCAAGGTCCGCGTGACCAACCCGCGCACCGGCAAAAGCGTGATCGTGCGGATCAACGATCGCGGCCCTTACGCCCACGGCCGCGAGATCGACGTCAGCCGCGCCGCCGCGGTCGAGCTCGGCCTGGTCCAGCGCGGCCACGGCACCGTGGAGCTTGCGCTGGTCGACTAGCGACTTGCCGACGGCCCTGCTCCGCGCGATAACCGCGCCGGAGTGACCTTTGGGGGCCGGGGCATGCATCCGCAATTCGACTACGTCTTCGAACTCTTCACACTGCTCATCAGCCTCGCCGTGGCGGAGATGCTGATGGGCTTTTCGCGCATCCTCAAGATGCGCGCGCGGCGCAAGGCGGGGGTCGATCCCACAGCGATCAGCGTGCGCGTCGGCTGGCTGGTCCCGCTGCTGGGCCTGCTGGTGCTGATCGACCTGGCCACCTTCTGGAGCATCATCTGGAGCATGCGCGGCGTGCTCGACATGCGGATGGCGACCATCTTCGGCGTCCTCGTGCTGATCGGCGGCTACTACCTGATCGCGACGCTGGTGTTCCCCGACGAGCCCGAGCTGTGGCCCGAGTTCGACGCGTATTTCTGGCAGCAGAAGCGCTGGGTGGTGGGCGGCATACTGCTGATCAACATCGCCACCGCGACCGCCTCCATCCTGCTCGGCGCGCAAGGGGCGGCGGAGGCTGCGGTGGCCCAGCGCGCCGCGCTGGAGCACCCTGCCTTCGCGATCGCCAGCCTGATCCTGATGCTCAACTACCCCGCATTCCTGTGGCTCGCCCTCACCCGGCGCCGGATCGTGAGCATCGTGCTGATGGGCTTCATCATCTGCACCCAGCTGTTCTTCGCCTACGCGACCTGGGGGATCGAGGGGCTGGTCTAGCAGCGCGCCCGGCGAGGGCGGAGAGCCCGCTCGCCCTCCCCACGCGCAAGCCCGATCGCCAGGCGCGGCCCGCGCCCGTACCCGGTTCGCGCCTTGCCTGACACACCTGACACAGTGTCCTAGGGCGAAATTTCCGCCTCCCCCTCAGGCCCTGCCGTCGCGTGCTCCGGCGCGTTCGCGGGCGCGCAGGCGACGAAGGTGATCTCCTCCTCCGTCGCCAGTTCGTTCAGTTCGAGGTCGAACTCAGCCGCCGCATCGCTTGCAGCGCAATCGCGCGCCAGCCGGTCGAGTCGCCCGAGATGCGCGAGCAGCAGCCGCGCGTCGTAGCGGCGGCGCGTCGCCACCGCCTCCCCGTGGTAGAAGATCGTTTCCTCCACCCCGTTGATCGCCCGGTCGGCCAGCACCGCCTCCACCTGCGGCCGCGCGAGCAGCAGCGCCGCGTCCCACAACCGGGCAAAGCGCGAACACGCCCGCCGCATCCGGTACGCGGTCGAGCGCGAGACACCGGTGGCCCGCGCCGCAGCCAGCACGTTGCCGCACTGCGCCAGCCGATCGAGGAAGAACGCCTGATCCTCCCGACTGAAATGCGGCGGCGCAGACGCCAGCGCAGATTCCGCGATGTCGTGCGCGTCGAGACGCACGGTCGCGGGCAGGTTCGAGGTGGCGGCGTCGGTATGGGGGGAGTGCGTCATATGCGGTCCATGAGGCTGAGCGTCGAGGGACCGATCCACCTATACGCGCGAGGCGATGTAGGACAGCGCGTGCCGGAAGCGACGCCCCGGAATTGCTTGCCCCGCGTGGGCGGAGAAGCAGGGAAATGCCTCTTCTTCGTCATTGCGAGCGAAGCGAAGCAATCCAAGGCCCGACCATGGATTGCCGCGCGATCCCGGAGCAAGTCCGGGACCGCTCGCAATGACGAAAAGGAGCCCTACCGCCCCCGCAACCCCTCGCGCACATGCACCCTCACCGAGACCGCCCTGCCCAGCAGCACTTCCTCGTTGCGCATATGGTGCAGCAGCCGCGCAGGATCGGGCGCAGCGCGCTTCCCGATACGGCCTGCATCGACGTGGCGCTGCCACGCGTCGAACGCCTCGCGCTCGGTCAGCGTGGGGTTGGCCGCGAGGTCGGGATGCTGCGGGGAGGGTTTGGACATAGGGTGCCTCTCGGGTTCGTGGATGGGACCGGGGAGGCTAGTGGGGGAAAGGGGTGTAGGACAGGAACTTACTTTCCCCTTCCAACGCCCTACACCCAATATTGCTTTCTACGGCATTATAGGTAGCAACAAGGTATGGTAGATATCCTTGTCCTTGCCGAACGCGTCAAAACTGCAATCGAACTCGGGGAAAGTCATTTTCGGGAGTTTAAGAGTTGTTGGGAAGGACCTCCTGGCCAAAAAAAGCCGCGCAATAAAAGAGAAATTCGCCAAGACATCTGCCGCACGGTCGTCGGATTCGCCAATGCAGATGGGGGCAGTCTTCTAGTTGGTGTCGAAGATGATGGGGAGATCAGCGGGCTAGGCAGCGATAAGCCGGAATATTTATCTTTCCTCGAATCATCTATCAGTGACGGGATTCAGGGCGAAAGAGGTCTGGAGAATTGTCAGGTTCACAAGCTAAATCTCGATGGCAAAAGTATTTTATATTTTTCAGTTTTAAAATCTACGAGCCGTATATTGCAGACCTCTGACGGACGATGCTTGCAGCGGCGAGATCTAGAGACCATTCCGATATCTGTTGAAGAGTTGACCTTCACTAGGGCCGAGCAAAAATCTCAGGAATACGACAGAGAATTCGTCGATAGCGCTACAGTCTCCGATCTAAACACTGACGCGGTAAAGGCCTTAGCTGAGACAATTTCACAACAAATGTCAGTTGAAAAATGTCTACAACACATGAGGTTGGCCGAGTTTTCTGAGGCAGGCCTTCGCCTTCGGAGGGCGGCACTATTACTATTCGCGAAAGATATTCAGAAATGGCATCCTCGCGTGCAGATTCGCATTATGAAGGTGAACGGAACCGAGGTCGGCGAAGGATCCGACTATAATGTTATAGATAACGTAGACGTTCAAGGGAATATTTTAGAAATTATAGAACGGGCTTGGGACACTCTACGCCCTCACCTTGTTCAGACGCGACTAACGGGAGCCGCGAAATTTGAAAAGAAAATCATGTACCCAGAACTCGCATGTCGCGAAGCACTGATTAACGCGATTGCCCATAGGGATTACTCCCAAGAGGGCCGAGGAATAGAACTTTACGTGTTCGACGATCGCTTGGAGGTGACGAGCCCAGGCATGTTATTGTCGTCTCTCAGTGTAGAAGATTTGAAAAATCTTATTGGGGCACACCAATCCCGCAACACCTTCGTTGCGCGAGTTTTGAGAGAACTAGGCTACATGCAGGAAGTAGGTGAAGGCATGAGGCGAATATTTCGGCTTATGAGCGCATCGGAACTGTCCGAGCCGGAGATTGCGAACGATAATAGTCGATTTTCTGTTATATTAAGCAACAAGACACAATACAGTCCAGAGCATGTTATTTGGCTCGAAAGCTTTCAAGACTTCGAATTGTCGAGAGAGGAAAAGGCAATTGTGGTTTTGGGCTATGGGGAAAAACACATTGCACCCTCGGAAATCTGGGAGGATTTGGGAATTGTCGACACTGATCATTATCGCCGCCTGATCGAAGGCCTACAGAAAAAAGGCATCCTCCTTACAGTGGTCGCAAGAAATAAAGCAAAGAGCCTTGCCAGGATCGGCAATATTAATATAAGGGATGTACCGAGGTATAAAGTAGCAATCCCCGAAAAAAGAAAAGATTCTATTAGGACAAGGCCTCGAGGGAAGATTGAGAACTTCGATTCTCAGTCTCGGTTGCATATTGGAAATCTTCCAAGGGAGATTAAGAAAGAAGAATTGATCAATCAGTTTCGGTCTGCGGGGTTCAACGTCGATGTAATGATTCCACGTTCATCCCGGGTTCGTGGATCCAACTTTGCATTCATACAATTCGACAGCCCTGACGAAGCCAAAGAGGCATTGGCAAAACTTGACGGCCTTATGGTTGGAAACAATCGGCTTCGAGTTAGCAAAGCAAATCCCACGAACTCCAATGCACTCTAGCGTGACGAAAAGCCTATGTGAATTTCTTTGATTGATTAAGGCTTGCCGATTTGATTAGGTATTCTCACGCACGGAGCGCGATTTAGGTCTCGCGAATGAGTGATTTTTCACTATGAGATTGATGGCGTATGACGAAAAGATTCCGACTGTCTAATTTTCCCGCAGGATTAATGCCAGATTCCGTTGTCTATAGCCCTGAGGCCACGCTCGACACTTCCTTCAGCGCCCCGGACGCCACGAACTAAGCACCAGGCACTCGACCATTGTTCCACACTCAGTTCGCTCTCCGGGTCACCCGCCTACGCGATGGCAGGTAAGCCCGAGGCAGGCTAGTAGCAGATCACATCGCTCACTCTGCGGGTTCGGCCTGCCTCTTCAACATCGGCTTGAGGTACTGTCCGGTATAGCTTCTCTCGTTGAGAGCCACCTCTTCCGGCGTACCTTGCGCCACGATCTCCCCACCCCGCACACCGCCATCCGGCCCGAGGTCCAGCACCCAATCCGCGGTCTTGATCACATCGAGGTTGTGCTCGATCACCACCACGGAGTTCCCCTGGTCGACCAGCCGGTGCAGCACTTCCAATAGCTTGCGCACGTCCTCGAAATGCAGGCCGGTGGTCGGCTCGTCGAGGATATAGAGCGTCTGCCCGGTGCTGCGCTTGCTCAGCTCCTTGGCCAGCTTCACCCGCTGCGCCTCGCCGCCCGAAAGCGTGGTCGCCTGCTGGCCAACCTTGATATAGCCCAGCCCCACCTCGTTCAGCATCGCCATCTTGTCGCGGATCGGGGGGACCGCCTTGAAGAAGCTTTCCGCATCCTCGATCGTCATGTCGAGCACGTCGGCGATCGAGTGGCCCTTGAACTTCACCTCCAGCGTTTCGCGGTTGTAACGCTTGCCGCCGCATTCCTCGCAGATGACGTAGACGTCGGGCAGGAAGTGCATCTCGATCTTGATCAGGCCGTCGCCCTGGCACGCCTCGCACCGGCCGCCCTTGACGTTGAAGCTGAAGCGGCCGGGCTTGTACCCGCGCGCCTGGCTTTCGGGGAGCCCTGCGAACCAGTCGCGGATCTGGGTGAAGGCGCCGGTATAGGTCGCCGGGTTGGAGCGGGGCGTGCGGCCGATCGGCGACTGGTCGATCTCGATCACCTTGTCGCAATATTCGAGGCCGGTGACCTTGTCGTGTGGCCCCGCGATCACCCGCGCGCCGTTCAGCTCGCGCGCGGCGGCGGCGTAGAGCGTGTCGATGGTGAAGCTCGACTTGCCCGAGCCGGAGACGCCGGTGATGCAGGTGAAGGTGCCCAGCGGCAGCGACGCGGTGACGTTGTTGAGGTTGTTGGCGCGCGCGCCGTGGACGGTCAGGGTGTGCCCGTTGCCCTTGCGGCGCTTGGCCGGGACTTCGATTTCGCGCGTGCCGTTGAGGTACGCCGCGGTGAGCGACTTCTTGCTCTTGAGCACCTGTTTGAGCGTGCCCTCCGCCACGATCTCGCCCCCGTGCACGCCCGCGCCGGGGCCAAGGTCGACCACATAGTCGGCGGTGCGGATCGCGTCCTCGTCATGCTCGACCACGATCACCGTGTTGCCGAGGTCTCTGAGACGTTTCAGCGTTTCGAGCAGCCGGTCGTTGTCGCGCTGGTGCAAGCCGATGCTCGGTTCGTCGAGCACGTAGAGCACGCCCGACAGCCCGCTGCCGATCTGGCTGGCGAGGCGGATGCGCTGGCTCTCGCCGCCCGACAGTGTGCCCGATTTGCGGTCGAGGTTGAGGTAGTCGAGGCCTACGTTGTCGAGGAAGCCCAGCCGCTCGTTGATCTCCTTGAGGATCGCGCGGGCGATCTGCTGCTGCTGGTCGCCCAAGTGCTGGGGCAGGTCCTCGAACCACACCTTCGCATCGCCCACGCTCATGCGCGAAGGTTCGGCGATGTCGGTCGGTCCGGCCCCGCTGGGGATCTTCACCGCCAGCGCCTTTTCGTTCAGCCGCTTGCCGCCGCAGGTCTCGCAAGGCTGCGCGGTCTGGAACTTGGCCAGCTCGTCGCGCATCCATGCGCTCTCGGTCTGCAGCAGGCGGCGGTTGAGGTTGCCGATCACGCCTTCGAACGGCTTGTTGACGGTGTACTGCTTGCGCCCGTCCTTGAAGGTCAGCGGCACGCGCTTGCCCTTCGTGCCGTAGAGGATGACGTCCTGGTTCTCCGCGCCCAGATCCTGCCACGGGGTGGTCAGGTCGAAGCCGTATTCCTTCGCCAGGCTGGCGAGCACCTGCATGTAATAGGGCGACGGCGGATTGCTCTTCGCCCACGGCATGATCGCGCCCTGCTTGAGCGTCAGCGCCTCGTTGGGCACGACCAGCTGCGGGTCGAACAGCTGCTTCTCGCCGATCCCGTCGCACGTCGCGCACGCACCCTGCGGCGCGTTGAAGGAGAACAGCCGCGGCTCGATCTCCTCGATGGTGAAGCCGCTGACCGGGCAGGCGAACTTTTCGGAGAAGACGATCCGGTTGGCGGGCACGCCTGCTCCGCGAAGCCCTCCCTCCTTCAGGGGGGAGGGTTGGGAGGGGGGCTCGGAGCCTCCCCCTCCCCCAACCCCCTCCCCTGAAGAGGAGGGGGCTTTACCCATCACCTCGGCGACCGTCGCATCGGCGAGGTCCACGTAGGCCAGTCCCTCGGCCAGCCGCAGCGCGGTCTCGAAGCTGTCCGCCAGCCGCGTCTCCAGCCCTTCCTTCACCGCGAGGCGATCGACCACCACTTCGATGTCGTGCTTGAATTTCTTGTCGAGCGCAGGCGCGTCCTCGATCGGGTAGATTTCCCCGTCGATCCGCACGCGGGTGAAGCCCGCCTTCTGCCACTCGGCCATTTCCTTGCGGTATTCGCCCTTGCGCCCCCGCACCACCGGCGCGAGCAGATAGGCGCGCGTGCCCTCGGGCAGCGCCATCACCCGGTCGACCATGTTGGAGACGGTCTGGGCTTCGATAGGCAGCCCGGTCGCAGGCGAATAGGGCGTGCCCACGCGCGCCCACAGCAACCGCATATAGTCGTAGATCTCGGTGACGGTCGCCACGGTCGAGCGCGGGTTCTTGCTCGTCGTCTTCTGCTCGATGGAGATCGCGGGGCTGAGCCCCTCGATATGCTCGACATCGGGCTTCTGCATCATCTCGAGGAACTGGCGCGCGTAGGCGCTGAGGCTCTCGACATAGCGCCGCTGGCCCTCCGCATAGATCGTATCGAAGGCGAGCGAACTCTTCCCCGAGCCCGAAAGCCCGGTGATCACGATCAGCGAATCCCTCGGCAGGTCGATATCGACGCCCTTGAGGTTATGCTCGCGCGCACCGCGCACGGAGATTTTGGTAAGTGCCATAGGGCGCGTGTTCCGCTTGTGTTCTCGTCTGTCAAGGAGGCCGGTCGGCCTATCCGCAGTGAAGCGAGCGACCGGCGTGGGCGGTTCCGCCCTCTTGCAGCGAATGTGGTGCGGCGGGGCGCAATTTCCAAGCGCCCCTGCCCTGCGTCACTGGCAAGCGCCTTGTCCCGCAGCTTATCGAAGCGGACCATTGGCCCGGCGCGCTGTTGCGCGACGGTTCCGACACCTCGACGCTCACAGATGATTGCGACACGAATGAGGGCGACTTGACCGATTTACCGCGGGGTATGTGCGAAGGCATCGCCGAGGTAATCTTCTCCGCGAGCTCGGGCAGCAAGACTAGGCCAGACATCACGGCCAAAAGTCCACCGCGGCGGCAGGAAGGCGCAGATCGATTGGGTAAAGGCGGCGGGTGTGAAGCGCTTCGTCATGCTGAGCAACGGCGGCGCGCACGATCCCGATCCGGACTCCGATCTCTACAACGATGCGCTCACGAAGAAAGCGGCGAACAAACACCCGATAGCCTCGGGCGTGCCATACGCGATCATCCCCCCCGGCACGCTGCCCCATGACGACGGCCAGCGCGCCTTTCGCCTTGTCTAAGGTGTCGAAGGCGACGGCACCACCGCGCGCGGCGACATTGCCGTAGTGCTGGTGCGAGCGGCAGACGACGACGCAATAGAAAACCGGATAGTACCGATGGAGTCGGGCAATATCTGAAGCGATCCGCCCTCCGACTATCCCTCTGCCCGCAATCGCAGCAATCAGGCGTTAGAAAAGCCCGAAGGCGACCTTGAGGGAAACGAAACCGGAAAACTGCTGCGCCTCTTGCTTGGGATCATTGGAATCGAGCCATTCCTGTTTGGCGCCGACCGAAATTTTCAACCAATCACGCGTGGGGAACAGCCTCGTGATCTCGAATGCGCCTTCGATGCCGTACTGCCAGTCTTCCCGGTCGGGGAGGCCCGCGGTTGTAGGCTGGTCGAACCAGATTCGGTTGGCATAGCCGGCAAGCGAAGGCGTTACCCGCCCCGCAATCAATGGGAAAAGCAGCTTAGCCTTGGCCTTTACCTGTTTATTCTCCTTTTGTGGGTTCGATGCCCATGTCCGACTGAGACCTGCATTGATGGCGAAACCGAAGGCGCCGGTAATGTCTTTGTCCTCGCAAGCATCGAGTCTTATGCCGGGTCGGTCGATCTTCTCGACCGCGCAATACTGGAGGAGAAGATCACGATACTCGATATTGGCCGACAAAGTCTGAGCATCACCCGTGTCGCTCTCGAAGAACCCGTCAAAGTTCTCCGCGTGCCGGAAAGCCACGGAGGCGGCGAAGGCATCGTCGAAGTCGCCCGCCTCTTTCGGGTTGAAAATACCGCCCCGGAACACGGTCGGCTCCAGATACGTGCCGCCGATCTTGGTTTCGACGAACAGGCTCGATTCCCGATCGGTGTTATCGAAGGCAAAGGGGCTATAAGTGGCCCCGGAGGTGAACAAGATACCCTGGCCAAAGATCAACGAGGGAGTTTCAATCGACAGAGCGAGTTTGAAATCGCTTACGTCGATCGAATCTTCAACCGTGTCCTGCGTCCTCTTTCGCTCAAACGTGGTATCGGACTCAATCGATAAAGATCCCGACCAGCTGTCCTTGGCCTCCGTATCTTCAAACGCGCGGTCAACCTCCTGGCCTAGTGCGGGTGTGGCCAAGACGAAGACAATACACGTCGAGAGACAAAAAGCCGTTTTCATGGTTGTACCCGTCCCAATAGATTCCAACCGACCCAGAGTTAAAATAGCAGAGTATTCATACAAGTAAATTTGGAAGTGACACTTAAGTAAATTTACAGGGATTGAAGCCTCCCCCATGCCCCGCCTCTTCATCGCCCTCCGCCCACCTTCCGCAATCCGCAATCCGTTGATCGACACGATGGAGGGCGTCGAAGGCGCACGATGGCAGTACGACGAACAGTTGCACCTCACGCTGCGCTTCGTGGGCGAGGTGGACGCCCGCACGGCGGACGATCTGGTCGGCGCGCTGTCGCAAGTGCGTGCCGAGCTCTTCACGCTTGCCCTTCGTGGTGTCGGGAGCTTCGAACGTAAGGGGCGCGTCACTTCGCTGTGGGCGAAGGTCGAACCGAGCGAGCCGCTTGCCATCCTCCAGGGCCGGGTGGAGCGCGCCTGCCGCGCCGCCGGACTGGAGCCGGTCACCCGCAAGTTCGTTCCGCATGTCACCATCGCGCGGGTCAATGCATCGACCGGGCCAATCGGCGGATGGCTTGCGGATCATGGTAGGCTGACGCTGCCCGACTGGGAGGTCGAGCGGTTCTGGCTTTACGAAAGCCGCCTCGATGCGGGCGGTGCGCACTATGAGCCGCTGCTGGAGTTTCCGCTCACCGCCTGAGGCTGGCGTTCATTACTTGTTTGCATCGTACGCTGTCGATTGCACGACGAAGGGCGCCGTACCCCTGCACGGGCTGTCGTCCAGTTCCTCCACTACAAACTGGCGGCGAAAGTCATTCTTCCGGCTGTTCTATCGGCTTCGACAAGACGACCCGCCGGACTCGCCGGACGAAGCGCGGACCTTTTAAGGGCGTTTGTCCGTTGATTGGATGAAGGCGGCAGACTCGTGCGGTCACGTTGGCGCGCGTCTGTCGATGAGCAGTGCAACAGGAGAGTGGCATATGATCGCCCGGGTGGCGACCACATCGGACAGGGTATGCGGCCGGCGGCACGTCGGCCGATGACAGGCCTGTCCGCTTCCCGCACTTGCGTTCGCAATGCCGGCGGCCCCCGCGTTGCCCGGCGCCAACGCCGACAGCGTGCCCGCCTGCGCGAGAGACATCCGGAGGAGCACGAGCGCCCCCGCCTCTCGCGCCGCAAACGCTTTATGAAGCGCGCGCCGGTGGCGCTTGCGGCGATGTCCGTCGCGGCGGGCTCGCTGGGTGCGTACAGCCCCTCGCAAGACGATGTTCGCGGCTGGTCGTATGAGACCAACCTGAAAACCAACCCCAACTTCACCCGCATGAACGCGCGGCTCCTCACCACCAGCGAGCGGATGCGCAACGCGCTGGCGCAGGAGGAAGGCATGCGCCTGACCGTCTATCGCGACGTCGCCGGCTACCCCACGGTCGGGATAGGCCATCTCGTGCGGCCCGAAGACGGGCTGCGCTTGGGCGACCGGATCACGCGCGAACAGGCGATGGCATTCCTCAAGGCCGATCTGGAAACGGCGGAGAAGTCGGTTGTGGCGGTCGTCGGGGATCTGAAGCTCTATCAGCACGAATTCGATGCGCTGGTCGATCTGGCGTACAACGTGGGCGAAGGCACCTTGTCCCCCGAAGAGAGCCCCGATCTCAACCGCGCGATTGCAAATGCCGACTACGACCGGATAGCCGCCGAGCTGAAATATCGCTTTGCAGGTGGAGAAGTTGCAGGTGGCCTCGTCCATCGATCCAAACGGCGCACACAGATTTTCCTCGAGGCGAATTATGCGGATGTCCGCCCCGGCTAGCATCATGCTCGGCGTCGGTATTACTGCGCTTTCCGCTTGCTCCCCCGCACAACCGCAGAGCGACGAACGCGCAGCGGCGCAGGTGCCGCAGCCGCCCTCGCCTCTAGAAACCGGACCAACACCGGCGTCCGACAACTGCCTGCTGGTCGTCTGGCAGGATCAGAAGACGCGCGACGAACAGTTCGATCTCGCGCATGACAGCGCGAGTGGCGGTGCCATTTCCTGCGCGACCGGTACCAGCGCAAGTCAGTTCGCCAACGCCTTCACCGCGATCCGCAATGCAGCGCGCGCGCAGGACAAGGCGGCCATCCTGAACGAAGTCGGCCTGCCGCTGCTCTACATCGACGCAAACGGGAAGCGGCGGAAGCTCACCGCATCTGACGATGTCGATGCGGCCTTTTCCGAAGTGTTCGACGACAACGTGCTCGCCCTGCTGCGCAATGTCGACCTCGATGCGCTCACCGTGGTGCCCGACCAGGGCGCTTTCGTGCGGCTGGGATCGGTCTGGCTGGTGGTCGATCGCAGCGGAGGCAGGCCGCGTATCGTCACAGTCAACAAGCAGGCGCTGGGAGAAGCCGCAGATGCGGTGCGCGCGAAGGCCGAGGCTGGCGAAGGAACGCGGGCCCCGCAAAGATCATCCGAATGAATGCTGAATAATCCGCAAGCCGCTGTTCAAGTGGCCGCTGCTATCGCATAGCCCAACCCATTAACGAACGTACAGACAGACAGCCAGTTGGAGAGCACTTGATGCGCATTCTTCTTACCACCGCCGCGACCTTCGCCATGGTCGGCGGCTTTCATGGAGCGGCCATGGCCCAGACGACATCCTCGAATACTGCTGACTCGGTCACCACGACCGATCACCTGGAAGGCGCGAACTACTTCGATCTCGAAAGCTCGCTGCCGTTCAAGGCGCCCGATTTCAGCAAGATTTCGGAAGACGACTACCTGCCCGCCTTCAAAACCGCGATGGCGATCCAGAAGGGCGAGATCCAGCGCATCATCGACAATCCCGAGCCGCCGACCTTCGAGAACACGATCGTCGCGCTCGAAAAGTCGGGCCGTATGCTGGGTCGCGTGAGCGCGGTGTTCTTCCACCTGACCGGCGCCGACACGACCGACCGGCTCGACGAGATCAATACCGAGATCAGCCCCAAGCTGTCGGCCCATTCGGACAGCATCGTCCTGAACCCCGAGCTCTTCGCCCGGGTCAAGGCGGTCTACGACAACCGCGCCGCGATGAGCATGACGCCCGAAGACGCCAAGCTGCTGGAAGACACCTACCAGGGCATGGTCCACGCCGGTGCCGAACTGACCGACGCCCAGCGCGAGCGGGTGAAGGAAATCAATACCGAGCTTTCGACCGTGACGACCGAGTTCGCGCAGGATGCGCGCAACGCGATGGCCGACCAGCCGGTGTTCTTCGACAGCCGCGAAGAACTGGCGGGCCTGTCCGAAGCGGACATCACCGCCGCCGCCGACCTCGCCAAGGAAGAAGGCCAGCCGGGCAAGTTCGCGATCGCGTTGCAGAACACTACGCAGCAGCCGCTGCTGCCGAGCATGGAAAACCGTGCGGCGCGCGAAAAGCTGTTCATGGCGAGCTACCACCGCGCCGACGGCACCACCGATATCGACACGCGCCCGTTGGTCGCCAAGATCGCCGAGCTGCGCGCCGAGAAAGCTGCATTGTTCGGCCAGCCCGACTGGGCGAGCTACACGATGTACGACCGGATGGTGGACTCGCCGCAGGCCGCGCTCGAATTCATGGGCCAGATGGTCCCCGCGCTGGCCGAAACGCAGCGTCGCGAAGGCGAGATGCTGACCGAGAAGATCGCCGAGGAAGGTGGCGATTACGAGGTCAAGCCGTGGGACTGGTATCGTTATTCGAACATGATCAAGGCCGAACGCTATCAGGTCGATGACGACGAGGTGATGAAGTATTTCCAGCTCGACAAGGTGCTGGAAGACGGCGTGTTCTACGCCGCCAACAAGTTGTACGGCCTGACCTTCGAACGGCGCACCGACCTGCCCGTCTACAACGACGACGTGTGGGTCTACACCGTGAAGGACGCAGACGGTTCGGACATGGGCCTGTTCTATTTCGACCCGTTCCAGCGGGCATCGAAGCGCGGCGGCGCGTGGATGAGCAACTTCGTGGACCAGTCGTTCCTGTGGAACGAAAAGCCGGTCATCTACAACGTGCTCAACATCCCCAAGGCACCCAAGGGTGAGCCGCAGCTGGTCAGCTTCGACTGGGTGGAAACCGCGTTCCACGAATTCGGCCACGCGCTGCACGGCTTCTTCGCCGACCAGACTTACCCGAGCCTGTCGGGCACCGCGACCGCGCGCGATTTCGTGGAGTACCCGAGCCAGGTCAACGAGATGTGGGCGACCTATCCCGAAGTGCTGCAGAACTACGCCAAGAACTACAAGACGGGCGAGACTATCCCGACCGAGCTGGTCGACAAGATCCTCGCATCGTCCAAGTTCAACCAGGGCTACGACTTCGGCGAAGTGCTGGAAGCGGCGTTGCTCGATATGAAGTGGCACGCCCTTTCCAAGGACGAAGCCGCTGCAATCGACACCCCGGAGAAGGTCTCGGCCTACGAGACCAAATCGCTCAAGGACCTGGGGCTGGAGATCGAACTGGTACCGCCGCGTTACCGGACGACTTACTTCAACCACATCTTCTCCGGACCGACGGGCTATTCCTCCGGCTATTACAGCTATCTGTGGACTCAGATGCTCGACCGTGACAGCCGGGCGTGGTTCCTCGAAAACGGCGGGCTGACGCGCGCCAACGGCGATCACTATCGCGACACCGTGCTCAGCCGTGGTGGAACGATGGATTACGGCGAGATGTACCGCAACTTCGCCAACCGCGATCCCGATGTGCAGTACATGCTGGTCGCACTCGGCCTCGCGGAGGAATCGATCGACGACGGTCCGCGCATCGCGGGCCAGCCCGGCGACCAGGGGCAGTAAGCGACGCAAATTGAAACGCGCGGGCCAGCAGGTCTCGCAAGGCCGTGGCCCGCGCGTTCAATCCTGCACTGCCGGGCCCGAACGAAGGCTTCCGCCGTCGTTACCCGGCCCAACTAATAGAAAATATCCCCTTTCGGCATTTCGCCGAAGCTGGTGCCGATAGAGCATTCGCCACGGTCGGCCGCTTGATCGACCGATGCCATGATTTTCACAATATCCGCGCCGATGCCGTTCACGAATGCCGCCGGCAGCGTGTAACCGGCCCACGGAGTTTCGATGCTCTTGGATGTTTCGAACATCCAGTCGCCATCGGTGAACAGCTTTGCCGGGTCGGAAACGCCCGCATTGTCGCCACCGGCTGGGCTAAGGACGAAGTACGCGTCGCCATCGGGGGAGAAGCCGTCTCCCATCAGGGGCTTGCCGCCCACGCTCCACCGCACCACTGGCTTGGGTTTGCGCTTGTAGGCGGGGTGGTCGGGGCTGGTGCCTTGCAGTTGCCGCGATTTGACATGGACCCACTGGAGGCCGGGCTTCGCCGCAGCCGCACCATCCCCGGCGGGCGGGAGGTAGCCGTCCGCTACGCCCAGCGTGACCTTCACTATCCCTTCCGCCGTGTCCGAATGCGCCTTCGTGATCGGCGCTTCGATCGTCATGCGCAGCTCGGTCGTCGGCGCGGGCGCATCCTTGAAGCGAATGCGGCGCACGTGGAGTGCGCCGGTCGTGCCGTCACCAATGCTGAAATTCATGCGGGTCCTGTATTCGCAGGGCGGCAAGGGCGCTTGCGTCGCGCCGCCCGTGGCAGCGCCGCCGGCTGCCTGCCCGGCGCCGCTCGCCGAAGCCATTGCTGCGGACGAAAGCGCCAGCCCGGCTGCCGCTACCCGTAGTGAAATGCGCATTGATATCTGTCCCCGAGGTCGCTCGCGTCACATTTGTCGCAAGATTGCCCCGAAGCCGCTCGCCCTGCCAGTGACAATCGCCGTCAGACTTTATTGCGCCCTGACCGACAACACGCGTTCGCCCGGCTCGCCCAGCCATGTTCCCTCGATCCCGAAGGCGGCTGTGAGGTTTGCGGGCGACAGGGCCTCCTCTGGTGGCCCATCGGCCAGTACATCGCCCCTTTTCAGGAGGACTACTCGGTCGGCGACGTTATGCGCCAGCCCCAGATCGTGGACCACCACCACGACCCCGCGCCCGGCCTCCGCCTCGTCGCGCAGGTGCCGCGTCAGCGAGGCCTGATGCGCCAGATCGAGGGATCCGAACGGCTCGTCCGCGATAATGAACCGCGGCTCTCCCGCGAGCACCCTTGCGAGCAGTGCGCGCGCCCGCTCACCGCCCGACAGGGTCGAGACCGGGCGATCCGCAAATCGCTCCAGCGACAGTGCCGACAGAGCCGCGTCGACCGGCCCCTGCCAGGTTCCACCGCGCGCTCCGCCATGCGCCAGCCGCCCCAGAGCGACGAGATTGCGAACCGACAGGTCCCACGCGATCTGGGGTTCCTGTGGCAGGTACCCGATGGCCTTGGCGCGCTCTCGCGGTTTCATGTCTTGCAGATGGGTGCCATCGAGCAATGCCTCGCCATTCGTGGGCGTGAGTACGCCTGCCAGCAGGCGAACCAGCGTCGACTTGCCGGCACCGTTGGGGCCGCAGATCGCGGTCACGCGCCCTGCAGGGATTTCAACCGTGGCGCCGCGCAACCGGTTGTCCAGCGAAAGCTTGCGTGCCTCCAGCATCAGGTGAGCCCCAATGTGCCGCCACGGCGCAGGCGCAGCAGCAGCCAGAGGAAGAACGGCGCCCCGATCAGCGACAGCGCGATTCCCAGCCGCAGCTCGCTCACCAGCGGCAGCGCGCGCAGCACGCTGTCCGCCACCAGCACCATCAGGCCCCCGGCAAGTGCGCTCGGCACGATCAGGGAGGATGGCCTACGGTCGGTCAGCGGACGGACGAGGTGCGGGACCATCAGGCCGACGAAGCTGATGATCCCCGCCACCGCGACACCGCTGCCGATGGTCAGGCCGACGCCGACGACCAGCAGCGCGAGCAAGCGATCCATCCGCACCCCCATCGATCGGGCGGCATCCTCTCCCAGAGTAAGCGCGTCGAGCGCGGGCGCGGCGCGGATCAGCACCACGATCCCGATCAGCGTCAGGGGTGCGGCGAGCGCCACATCGGCCCAGCTGCGATCGGTCAGCGCACCCATCAGCCAAGTGACGATCTCGCTCAACGCCCACGGGTTCGGTGCCAGGCTGATGACGAGGCTGGTCAGCGCGCCCGCAAGGCTCGCGATCATCAGCCCCGCAAGCGTGAACAGTGCGATCCCGCCGCCCCGTCCGGCGAGCAGCGCGAGCAGCGCCATCGCCCCGCCCGCGCCGGTCAGCGCCATGATCGGCAGCAGCCACCCGCTCGCCGCATAGCCGAAAGAAAAGCTCAGCACCGCACCCAGCGCCGCACCCGGCGCGATCCCGAACAGGCCCGGATCGGCGAGCGGATTGCGCAGGTACCCCTGCATCGCCGCCCCCGCTGCACCAAGCCCCGCACCCACCGTCACCGCCAGTAGAGCGCGCGGAAGCCGCAGATCGGCGATGATGAGCAACGCGGTTCCCTGCTCCTGCCCGAATATCCACGCTCGCCCGGCGATCAGCGACAGCGGGATGGCTCCCAGCAGGCACGCCAGCAAGGTGAGGTTCGGGCGGTTCACGCCGCACCGTCCCTGATCGCAGCGAGGCGATCGGCGGCGAAGATCAGGCTTGGCCCGCCGCAATAATAGAGCTGCGGCGAAAATTCCGCGCGGCGTGTAGGCAAGTCGCGCAGCACGGGGTGATGGAGCGTGCGCGACTGTTCGTCTCCCTGCGCCCCCGCGTGCAGCAGCAGTTGCGGCGGGTCCACGATCACTGCCTCCAGCGGCAGGCGGTCGCCCTGCCCGAGCTCACGCGTTGCTCTGGCAGGCTGCAATCCGACCCGCCGCATCAGGTCGACCACCAGCGCGCCGTCGCCCGGCACAATCCCGCCCGGCTGCCACAGGATCGCGCTCACCGGGCTTCGTCCTTCGGTCGGAGCGGCGTCTGCCAGCGCGGCCTCGATCCGCCGCACCAGCGCCGCGCCCGCTTCACGCTCGCCAACCGCGTCGGCCAATTGGCGCACCTGCGCCAGATTGCCCTCCACGTCGTTCGCCATACCCAGCGTGACGACTGGGATACCCAGCTTGTCGAGCGCGTTACGCGTCGGGGCTGGCAGGAAGCTGGAAGCGACCACCATATCCGCGCGCGCGGCGATAATGTCTTCCACCGAACCGCCGGTCGCGGGCCAGCGGCGCGCGAGACCCACCGGCATCGACGAAGCCGACGGGTCGTGGCTGTATTCGGAGACCGCGACCAGCTTTTCAGGAGCGACCTCTGCGAGGATCGCGTCGCTGCACGGATTCAGGCTGACGATCCGGGTTGGCCCCGCGCCGGAATGCGCGACTGGCGAGGCAGAACACCCCGCCAGCGCGCACGCGATCAGAAGCGCGAGGCAGCGCACGGTCAAAGCCCCACGCGGATCCCGGCAAACACGCCCCGCAGCGCTTGGTTGTAACCGGCAGCGGTCTGGTAGGTTTCGTCGAACAGGTTCTCGACCCGCCCGAACACCTCGACCGGACGTTCTCCCAGAATGCTGCCGAGCGGGACGGACACCCGCAGGTCGACAATGGTGTAGCCATCGAGCGGGACAAGATTGGCGGCATCGTCGAACGCCTTGCCCACGACCCGCACGTCGCCGCCTACCACGGGCACGAACAGCGTGTCGGGCTTGGGCGCCCAGTCGAGCGACACCGTGCCCGCGTGCTGCGGGCGACGTGCAAGCTCGTTGCCGAAATTGGCGCTGCCCGGGCTGCGATCTTCCGCCTCGGTATACGCATAGGCAGCGCGCAGGCTCAGCCCCTCGAAAGGCGTTACACCCGCCTCCACCTCGACACCGCGCGCGCGCGCCACGTCGACATTGTCGTAGGTGCCATAGGGGCGGTTGGTGCAAATGCCCGTCTGGACCGGACAGCCGATGAAGCCGATCAGGTTTTCGCTATCGCGCTGGAACAGCGTGACCGAGGCATAGGTCCGCGCCGTGCGCGTTCCGTACGCAAGCCCGAGGTCGTAGCTGGTGCTTTCCTCCGGCTGGAGACTGGTGTTCCCGTAATCGGAATAGAGCTGGTACAGCGACGGCGCCTTGAAACCCTCGCCCACGCTCGCCCGCAGCCGCAGGTTGGGCACGATTTCATAGGTAAGGTCGCCGCCGAAACTGGTCGCGCCGCCGAAATCGTCATGCTCGTCCTGCCTTACGCCGACATGGCCCGAGAGCCCGCGAAACTCGATCCCCGCCTGTACGTAGCCGCCAAAAATGCTGGTGTCGGCAGCCGTGGCGACTCCGTAAGACGTGCTTTCGTAGTTGGACCAGAGGTTCTCCGCCCCGAAGCTGACGATCAGCGGCCCGATCGGGCGCCATTCGCCGCGCAGCTCGACCCGGTCGGACGAACCGGTGCTTTCGAACGTGGGCGCTGCGCCCGCGTTCGGCAGGTTGTCGCGATCGGTGTCGGAAAAGCTGTAGCCCCCGCGCAGGTAGAGCGGGCCGCTGTCGTAGATCGCGCCGACGCTGCCCGAAAGCTGCTGCGTCTCCTGCACTTCGGGCGTGTCGCCCAGCGCGTAGGAAGGGGGCGCGAAACCGTCGAGATCGAGCGTGCCATCGGCATAGCGCAGGCTGCCGATCAGCTCGAACGTCCGGCTGAGATAGGCGCGTGCGCGCAGGTTGCCCGCAAACTGCTTGAAACCGTCCGGCTCTGTGCCGCTGGCGGCCGCCGAGAAGCCATCGGTGGTGATATAGCCCACCGATCCGCCGACGAAGCCCGCATCGCCGCCGATCCCGCCTTCTACACTGGTCGATACGGTCCCGCGCGAGCCCGCCTCGACCGATCCGGCAAGGCCGCTGCGCTCGAACGTGGAAGCGACCAGCACGCCTGCCAGCGCATCCGCGCCCCAGACGACGCTGTTGGCACCGCGCATCACCTCGACCTTGGAGAGATTGGCGGCGCTCAGCGTGCCGAAATCGAACCCGCCCGCTGGGGATGCAGTGTCCGCCACGCGCACGCCGTCGATCAGCACCAGCAGCTTGTCGTTCGCCGCACCGCGCACCGAGACGCCGGTGGTCGAACCGAGCCCACCGTTTCGGTTGATCGTGACGCCGGGCACGCGCTGCAGGACGCGGGCCAGATCGGGGCCCTGGACGTCGGCGATTTCTTCCGCACCGATCACGTTGACCGGCTGCCCTGTATCCTCCACCTCGCTCGGATTGCCGGTGACGGTGATCGTCAGGCTATCCTCGCGGACCCGGTAATCGGCGATCGTGATCGCGTCCGAAGAGTCCGCCCCGAGCGGAGCATCGTCGGCTTCCTGGGCATAAGCAGGGGCCATGAGCCCGAGAATCGAGCAGCCGACGAACAGAATTTTACGCATGAAATCTCCATCACAAGCATCAATGTCGCTCATGACGGAAAGCCGCAGACCAATCCTGCGAGCCTTTCCTCCGCTTCCCCGGTACACCCCGCCCAAGGCCGAACGACGCATTGCGGGCAGGTCTCCTGGCTCCCGGATCGTTGCGGCCCCGCTCACCTTCCCGTCTCTCGGCTGGCGAGGAACAGTGGCGTATCGAGCGGGTCGCTCCCCGGTTACAGTTGCGGGGGCAGCGAGAGCATCGAACTCTCTTCCCTCTCAGATGGACGCGCCTTGCGACACGCCCATACCTGCAATGCTGCGGCGGCGTTTAGTCGCTGCGCGTCGCGCGTGCAACCGCGATGCGGCTGGACAATTCGTTAACCATGCCGCTTCACAGGTTGGTCGAGAGTGCCCCGTAAAAGTACAGTGCGGCCAGCGCCAGGCGCGCCCCCAACCCTTTACGCCTAGATGCTGGCCGTACTTTTTCGCCCGCCTTTCAACCAAGGACCCGTTTGCCAGCCCATCATCGCCCGGCCTCTGCCAGCTTACGTCCCGCAAGGCCGGCCAAGGCCTGGCGCGGGATTGTCGTGCTTGGCGCCGCGGTGACGATCCCGGCGATGGCGGCGCATGCCCAGTGGCAGCTTCCGCAGCTTGCCCCGCAGGCCAGCGACATCGTGGCGAGCAAGCTGGTCGAACCGATGCCGTTCGAGAAAGCGGGCGCAACCTTCCCCGGCTCGGCCTTCTATTTCCTCGCCGATCCGCCTGCTGCCGCGAGCACCGTGAATATCGCGCCGGAGAGCGATGCCGGGGTCAATCCGATCGCCGCGTGGAACGGCGACCCCGATGCCGCCATAGCGATCGAATCCGCCGGCCCGGCAGCTCACGCGTTCGTCAGCCGCGGAACCGGGCTGGACAAGGCGCGCGCGCTCGATTGCCTTGCCAAGGCCGTCTATTACGAGGCCGCCAGCGAGAGCGAAGGCGGCCAGCAGGCCGTTGCACAGGTCGTGCTCAACCGCGTGGCGCACCCCGCCTATCCGAACACTGTCTGCGGTGTGGTCTATCAGGGTTCGCAGCGCCGGACCGGGTGCCAGTTCACCTTCACCTGCGATGGGTCGCTCGACCGCAAGCCCTCTGCCGGTGCGTGGGCGCGCGCATTGTCGGTCGCGAGGAGAGCGCTCTCGGGGCAGGTCTATGCGCCGGTCGGGCTGGCGACGCATTACCACACCACCTGGGTCAACCCGTACTGGGCGCCCAGCCTTGCGCATATCGGCACGATCGGCGCCCATCGCTTCTATCGCTGGCCGGGCAAGGCGGGCCTGCCGCAAGCCTTCACCGACCTCTATAGCGGCGGGGAGCCCCTTCCCAGGCCCGCGCAGGCAGCCCGGTCGGTAGAATCCGCACCCGACCCGGTCGCCATTGCCCGCCGCTACGAGAGCGCGAGCACGCCCCCTCCTGCGGCGCAGGACACGGCCGCCAAACCTCTCGACGGCCGCTCCGGCGCGGGGCAGGCGCGCAGTCTCTCACCGCGCGAGGCGGCTCCCGCGCCAGCAGAGGGGCCCGGCAGCGTGCGCCCGGAATATGCCAATAGCGGGCAGTGGATCGCCCAGCCGAACTGAGCGAAAACCGCCGCTGGTCCACACCGCACCAGGCACATTGTTAATCTTTCGAAACCCTGCTTGTGCTCCAATGATTCAGAGACTTGGGCGTAGGAACAAGACAATTGGCCCGATCCCCCAAGGGCTTTTGCAAGGATGTCATCAGAATGAGCCGCGGTCTCGCCCCCACCCGCCCCTCTTTCCGGCTATCGTGCGCCGGCACGGCACCGCTTCGCGTCCCCGAAGCCGCCAACGACGATGAAGCATCGGGCCGTCCCCCGCAGAGCGACGAGGAAATCAGAGCCGCGCTCGGCCATTTCGCGCGCCATCACCTGAATGCAGCGCAGGACGCGCATGCGCGCGCCACTGCCGCGCTGGCAGTCGGCGACAGCGAAGATTTCGCCTTCTGGTCGAACGTCTGCCGCGCGCTCGACCGTCGGCTGGCAGGCACGCTCTCGACATCGACAGAGCAGCCTGGGTAGCAGGCCGTCGCACCGGGGGGGGGCGCGGCGCAGATCAGGGCCTCCGCAAATAATTGACAAAGAATTAACCATGCCGCAGAATCCGCGGCATGGTGACTTCTGTCCATCTGCAAGCCGATACCGGGCATTTTACGCCTGTCGATGACGATGCACGCTCGTTCCTGCTTCGCGAAGTCGGTGGCGACGAGGGCGGCGCTCTCGCGGCAGATATGCTGCTGCGCGAAGTCGACGGCCGGATCGACGTCAGGCCGGTGGTGCATGCAGACCGCGTCCGGCCACGGCTGCAGCCCTGGAAGGCGTGGCAGCATTTCAGCCGGGTGCTGAAGGACAAGGAACAGACCGACGAGCTGATCGGTGTGTTCGACACCCTGCCCTGGTGTGGCGTGGGGGAAGCTGCGAGCGAGTTCCTGGCGACCGAACGCGGCCGCGCGATCTATCAGTCCGAACCTTACCTGCCCGACATTCTCGATGATCATGCGCGGCTGCGCCAGATGCCCAAGGGCAGCTTTGCGCAGGCCTACTGCGATTTCATGGAGCGCGAAGGACTTACTGCCGCCGGACTGGTAGAGGCGTCGGGTGACACCCGCAACGGCATGGAAATGCTCGAAGACGGCGTGGAATGGTACGGCGATCGCCTGCGCGACACGCACGACATCCTGCATATCCTGACCGGTTACGGTCGCGACACGCTGGGCGAGCAATGTGTCCTCGCATTTCTGTTCCACCAGCGGCCCAGCCCCGGCCACCTCTTCGTGGCGTGGGCCGGCACCTTGCTGATGAAGGTCAAGCTCCGCACGCGTGCGCCGATCCTTGGAGCGCTCCTCGAAGCACGTCGGCATGGGCGCCTGACCCAGCGGATTGTAGAACAGCCGATCCTGGAACTGCTGCCGATGCAGCTCGACGAAGTGCGTGCGCGGCTTAACGTTCGAACCCCAAGCAAGTATCTCGCGACGCTGGATATCTTCCGTGAGGAATCGATCGACCCGCACGCCTTCCTCGCCAAGCAGGCAGGGTAGTCGCGGTCATCATCGTTGGGTTGCGAGGGCTGTTAGCGCTATTTCTTTATCG